>Ga0265797_10000001_pt1 | contig 1307545 bp, 1176 predicted proteins | sample P2T30metagenome_FD_192433 | JGI IMG/M metagenome (GOLD analysis project Ga0265797, IMG submission 192433) | Plant litter microbial communities from East Loma Ridge, Irvine, California - P2 T30 | ecosystem: Environmental > Terrestrial > Plant litter > Unclassified | place: USA: California...
GCGTCTGCAGCATTGACCGCTGCGGTCTGCGGCGCTTCAGCACCTTCTGCCTGTGCGGCTTTCTTCGCTTTGGCGCGGGCGATGGCGGCCTGAACCGCGGCTTTACGCGGATCGGTTTCAGCATTGGCGTCCGGCGCGGCGTCTGCAGCATTGACCGCTGCGGTCTGCGGCGCTTCAGCACCTTCTGCCTGTGCGGCTTTCTTCGCTTTGGCGCGGGCGATGGCGGCCTGAACCGCGGCTTTACGCGGATCGGTTTCAGCATTGGTGTCCGGCGCGGCGTCTGCAGCATTGACCGCTGCGGTCTGCGGCGCTTCAGCGCCTTCTGCCTGTGCGGCTTTCTTCGCTTTGGCGCGGGCGATGGCGGCTTCTACTGCAGCTTTACGCGGATCCACACTGGCCTCAGCCTGGCTATCCGCCGCATCAGACGGCACTGTTTTCTTCGCTTTCGCCCGGGCAATAGCCGCTTCAACTGCCGCTTTACGCGGATCGACGGTCTGACGCGTTACCGGCTGTGTTTCAGCCTGCGCCTCGGCCTGACGCAGACGCGCCTGCGCATGGCGGGCTTCACGCTGGGCTTCAAGCGTTGCCTCATCCGGTTCGGCGGCCTGGCGGGCTTTCACCCGCGCTTTGGCCGCAGCCAGTTCGCTGGTATCGGTGCGGGCAACGCGTTGTTTCGCCTCTTCATGACGCGCTTCACGAGCCTGCTTCTCACGCTCCAGTCGCGCCTGACGGGCTTCGAAGCGTGCTTTGGCTTCCAGCGTGCGTTTCGCTTCCAGATCGATGGCGCGCAGTTCCGCTTTTTCCTGACGGTAATATTGCACCAGCGGAATATTGCTCGGGCAGACATAGGCGCAGGCACCACATTCGATGCAGTCATCAATATGGTGAGCGCGCGCTTTATCGTGATCGCCGCCCTGGCTGTACCAGTAAAGCTGCTGTGGCAGCAGTTTGGCCGGACAGGCATCAGCACAGGCTGAACAGCGAATGCAGGACTGCTCTTCGTCGTTGTTGCCCATCTCACTGGCAGAGGGAGCCAGAATACAGTTGGTGATCTTCACCACCGGCACATCCAGCGACGGCAGAGTAAAGCCCATCAGCGGACCGCCCATGATCACCATCTGACGCGGGGCAGGTGTGAACCCGACCTGGTGCAGCAGATGGCTGATTGGGGTGCCGAGACGGCTCCAGACGTTACGCGGCTGGGCAATCGCCTCGCCGGTCAGCGTCACAACGCGTTCGGTGATCGGTTCACCATTGATAATGGCCCGCTTAACCGCCCAGGCGGTGCCGACGTTCTGCATCAGCACGCCGATATCGGAGGAACGCCCGCCGTGCGGCACTTCCTTCCCGGTCAGGATGCGGGTCAGTTGCTTGGCACCGCCGGAGGGATATTTGGTCGGGATGACCCGGATGTGCAGATCGCGCTCGCTACCCAGCGCCTGCTTCAGTGCGGCAATGGCTTCAGGCTTGTTATCTTCAATGCCAATCAGCACCTGTTCCGCCTGTAACACCCAGGCGAGAATACGGCTGCCTTCCAGGACTTCGGCAGCGTAGTCCTGCATCAGGCGATCGTCAGCGGTAATATAAGGCTCACACTCTGCCGCGTTAATAATCAGCGTTTTAACCCCGCGCAGGCCGCCTTTCAGCTTGGTGGCTGTCGGGAAACCCGCGCCGCCCAGACCGGCGATGCCGGCATCGTGAATACGCTGCACAATGTCGGCGCGCGGATGCAGACGGTAGTCAGGCAGGGGATCCAGCGGCATCCAGCGGTCGTCGCCATCTGGCGTCAGGAAAATGCAAAGCTCAGAGAGCCCTGAAGGGTGCGCGGTCATATGCTGACCGATATCCTCAATCACGCCGGAGGTGGGCGCATGGACCGGCAGCATGCGGCCAGTGCCAAACGTCAGAGGCTGACCGCGAAGCACTTTGTCGCCAGGCGCAACGCAGATTTCACCTTCATGTCCGATATGCTGTTTCAGCGGGATAATAAAACGGTGCGGCAACGGCAGTTCGCTGAGCGGCGTGCCGTTGGACTGGGTTTTCATTTCCGGCGGATGAATACCGCCCTGAAAATCCCAGACCTTCTCTTTTTTCAGGAAGTTAAACAGATTAAGCATGAGTTTCTTCCGGGATCACCCGTACAGGAATGGTATTTAAATCCCACTTCCAGTTAGCTGGCGTGGTGGCAACCGGACGCATTTCAATACAGTCAGTCGGGCAGGGCGCGACACAGAGATCGCAGCCGGTGCAGACATCGCTCAGCACGGTGTGCATGGCGCGGGTTGCCCCGACAATCGCATCCACCGGACAGGCCTGAATACATTTGGTGCAGCCAATGCAGTTGGCTTCATCAATAAACGCCACGGTGCGGACCGGCTCTTTCGCCGTTTCATCGCCATCAATCGGCTGCGGTTCAACGTTAAGCAGCGCTGCCAGCTTGAGCATGGTCTGCTCACCACCTGGCGCGCATTTATTGATCGCTTCACCATTGTTGCCGACCGCATCCGCATAGGGACGACAGCCCGGATAGCCACACTGACCGCACTGGCTCTGCGGCAGAATGGCATCAATCTGCTCAACGATAGGATCTTCTTCGACTTCAAAGCGGCGCGAGGCGTAACCCAGCAGCGCGCCGAACACCAGGCTAAGCGCACTTAATACGGCAACAGCAATCCAGATCGCGGTCATCAGAATTTCACCAGACCGCTGAAGCCCATAAACGCCAGCGCCATCAGGCCCGCGGTAATCAGGGCGATGGAGTTGCCTTTAAACGGGGCAGGAACATTGGCCAGCACCAGCCGCTCGCGCATACCGGCAAAGAGCACCATCACCAGCGAGAAGCCAATAGAGGCACTGAAACCATACAGCGCGGCCTGCATAAAGGTGTGGTTAAGGTTGACGCTCAGCAGAGGCACGCCCAGCACCGCACAGTTGGTGGTGATCAGCGGCAGAAAGATACCCAGCAGACGATAGAGGGACGGGCTGGTTTTACGCACCACCATTTCGGTGAACTGCACCACGACGGCGATCACCAGGATATAGGCCATGGTACGCAGATAGACCAGATCCAGCGGCAGCAGGATCAGATGGTTGACCAGCCAGGCGCAGATCGAGGCCAGGGTAATGACGAATGTCGTGGCGAGGCCCATGCCAATGGCCGTTTCCAGTTTTTTGGAAACGCCCATAAAAGGACACAGGCCGAGAAACTTCACTAATACGAAGTTATTCACCAGCACGGTGCCAATAAAGAGAAGCAGATAATCGGTCATTTTTTCGCCTGGGAGCCAGAAAGCGGCTTATTATCATTGATAGCGCGGCGTATCTCAACACCTGCGCCATCCGCTGAGCGGCAGACCGCACTCAGAATTAAATTCCTGACATAACTCACAGCGTTACGGCGCAATAAAGGTCGTTTTTACCCGTTTTGAGCGTTTGAAGTAGGGCGCAAACACCGCAGCGGCCAGCAGCGACAGCAGTAATGTCTGGAGGGCACGGCTATCGGTAACCGGCGTAAAGGCAAAGGTTTTCAGCGCCAGCAGCACGGTAATCAGCAGCCAGAGCAGGTAGTGACGCGGCAGGCGGCGGGAGCGCTTAAAGAACAGCCAGCTGATCCAGAGACTATAGGCCCAGACCGCCACGGCGGTGAGCAGGGAAATAGCCCAGTAAGAGAAGAGTGTGCTGCCGTGAGAAAACAGCGCCACACGCCATTCTGCATTAAACAGTGGTGTCAGATACATCGCCAGCACCAGAACGGTGGTTAACAGGGTCATTATCAGCCATGCCAGCGGCAGCAAAAGCCAGCCACCAATACGCGGCGCAGCAACCTGTTCATTCATCGTGGTTATTCCTGTCTCGGAGAGTCGAAGCGCAGCAGAATAACATGTCCAGAGGGGCACGCCCATCCGGACAAGGTCAGCGGGATAAACAGCGATAAATCAGCCGGAAATCAGACCACGTAGCGCCACACCGTTTTAGGGACACAGCCGAGATCATATAACCGTCCGCCAGAGACCAGTTCAGCACGTCGGTGATCGGCAGCCCGGTACATATTGATGATCTCCAGATCATTCGTAAGGGAGTAATTAAGATGATCGAAAAGCTTTTCCAGACTGTCTGAATTATTTACTTTGCGGAATTTAAGCAGGTAATCGTGCGCAGTCATCATTGCCATAACAGATAGAAGTAACAAAGGAGTGCTCAGTATAGGGGGCAAGCTTATGCTGTCCAGATCATGCGGCTTAAAAAAGGCGAAAATCAGATAAAAGCACCTTATTAGTCACTAAAACTCCATATCTGGCTTTTTTACTATTGTCTGAGCCAGTAACTCTGCGTCTGTATCCTAAACGCCTTACTAACTTATAACGTACAGCGCCGGCATAAAGCGTTAAAAAAGCAGAGGTAAAATATTATTTTTTTCTTATTCAGCGCTGACAATGCATTAGTGGCTTCTTTCTCACCCTTTTAGCCCAGGAAAATTAACCATTCTGCACTTACTGCCAGAGAAACGTTTCGCGCCTGACCCGGGCCAGTAATCTACTGTGCGGACTATCACAAATCCCATTTTTTGTTCATCGCAGGCCAGATAACCCGTTTTGTACGCCTGGCTGTAATCGTTTCCAGTGGCAGTAAGCATAAGCGATTCTGTTTATTACAATTATTTAACGGGCGGATTCTTTCTTCTCAGCCGTTTTATCCATAACTCACCCGCCATCCAAACTGTGTGACTGCACGTAACTCCTTTAAATTGCTCTATTTTGTGAAGTGTGTCGCCATTATGCACCCTTTTTTAGTCCAGTCTAAGCAGGCTCTCTACCCTAAACAGCAAACGCCTTTCAGAGGATTAAAAACTATGTGGAAACGTTTACTTCTGACCACGCTGGTCAGCGCCGCGTTAACCGGCCCGGTACTCGCTGCAGATATGACGGTCGGCTTCTCGCAGGTAGGTTCGGAATCTGGCTGGCGTTCGGCGGAAACCAACGTAGCGAAAAGCGAAGCCAAAAAACGCGGAATCACCCTGAAAATCGCTGACGGACAGCAGAAACAGGAGAATCAGATCAAGGCGGTACGTTCGTTCATCGCTCAGGGCGTTGATGCCATCTTCATCGCACCCGTGGTGCAGACCGGCTGGGAGCCAGTGCTGGAAGAAGCCAAAGATGCCAAAATCCCGGTTTACCTGCTGGACCGCGCTATCGTGGTAAAAGACAAATCGCTCTATCAGGCGGTGGTGACTGCTGACAACGTGCTGGAAGGCAAACTGATTGGCGACTGGCTGGTGAAAACCGTGGGCGATAAGCAGTGTAACGTGGTGGAACTGCAGGGCACCGTCGGTGCCAGCGTGGCAATCGATCGTAAGAAAGGCTTTGCTGAAGCAATCAGCAACCATCCAAACATTAAAGTGATCCGCTCGCAGTCGGGTGACTTTACCCGCAGTAAGGGTAAAGAGGTGATGGAGAGCTTTATCAAGGCGGAAAACAACGGCAAAAATATCTGCATGGTTTACGCGCATAACGATGATATGGCGATCGGTGCCATTCAGGCGATTAAAGAAGCTGGCCTGAAACCGGGTAAAGATATTCTGACCGGTTCGATTGATGGTGTACCGGATATCTACAAAGCGATGCTGGCGGGTGAAGCTAACGCCAACGTGGAGCTGACGCCAAACATGGCTGGCCCGGCGTTTGATGCGCTGGAAAAATTCAAGAAAGATGGCACGCTGCCGCCAAAAGTGATCAAGACCGAATCTAAGCTGTTCCTGCCCGCCGACGCGCAGAAGGAGCTGGATACCAAAAAAGGCATGGGTTACTGATTCACCGATCAGCCGCAGACCAGCCGCAGACCGCCCTACGGGGCGGTTTTTCATGACGTGAGGCGGAGTGAGCAGAATGACCACGCAAAATGAAACACCGCTGTTATCCATCAGCGGCGTCAGCAAAGGGTTTCCCGGCGTCAAAGCGCTGAATAATGTTTCCTTTGATATCCGCAAAGGGGAGATCATGGCGCTGCTGGGGGAGAACGGTGCCGGCAAATCGACTCTGATTAAAGTGCTGACCGGTGTTTACAGCCGTGATGCAGGGACCATTACGCTGAATGGTGAGCCGATTACGCCGCATAACACGGCGCAGGCGCAGGAGATGGGCATCGGCACCGTTTATCAGGAAGTGAATATGCTGCCGAACATGTCGGTGGCAGATAACCTCTATATTGGCCGTGAACCGCGCCGCTTTGGCATGATCGACCGTCGCCGTATGGTGCGGGAGGCCGATACGCTGATGCGGAATTATGGTTTTGCCCTGGATGTGACGCGCCCGCTGGGCCACTACTCGGTGGCGATGCAGCAGATTATCGCCATCTGCCGCGCGGTCGATCTTTCCGCCCAGGTGTTGATCCTGGATGAGCCCACAGCCAGTCTGGATGCCAGCGAAGTTGAGATGCTCTTTACCCTTATGGCGCAGTTAAAAGCCAAAGGGATGAGCCTGATTTTTGTGACGCACTTTCTCGACCAGGTCTACCGCATTACTGACCGGATTACCGTGCTGCGTAACGGGCAGTTTATCGCCACCCGCGATACCGCTACGCTGCCGCAGATTGAGCTGATTAAGCTGATGCTGGGCCGTGAACTGCTGGAGACGGCGCTGCAGCGGCAGGGCAGCACGCTGCGCAGCAATCAGCCGGTGGTGTCGTTTGAAGATTACGGCAGGAAAGGCACTATTGAACCCTTTAATCTGTCGGTTCGTCCCGGTGAGGTCGTGGGACTTGCCGGGCTGTTAGGTTCTGGCCGCACCGAGACCGCTGAGGTGTTATTTGGTATTCGTCGCGCCGATCGCGGCACCGCGAAGATCAAAGGTAAAGTGCAGAAGATCACTAATCCGGCGAAAGCCTCACAACTCGGCATGGGTTTTTGCCCGGAAGATCGCAAGACGGACGGGATTATCGGCGCGGCCTCGGTGCGTGAAAATATTATTCTGGCATTGCAGGCGCAGCGCGGCTGGTTACGACCGATTAAGAAGCGTGAGCAGCAGGCGATTGCCGAACGTTTTATCAAAAGCCTGGGCATTCGCACGCCGCATGCAGAGCAGCCGGTGGAGCTCTTATCGGGCGGCAACCAGCAGAAGGTGTTGCTGTCGCGCTGGCTGGTAACCAAACCGCAGTTTTTAATCCTCGACGAACCGACACGCGGCATTGATGTGGGCGCGCACGCCGAGATTATCCGTTTAATTGAATCCCTGTGCGCCGATGGTCTGGCGCTGCTGGTGATCTCCTCTGAACTCGAAGAGCTGGTCGGTTATGCCGATCGGGTGTTGATTATGCGCGATCTGAAGCAGGTGGCAGAAATTCCGCTGGAGCAGCTTTCGGTGGCGTCGATTGTCAATGCTATCGCAGACGGAGGGGCAAAACATGCTTGAGTCACCTGTGACATCTGAAAAAACGCCACGTCGTAAGCTGAAACTCCCGCCGGGGATGCCGCAAATCGCCGCGCTGCTGTTGGTGCTGTTGATCGACAGTCTGGTGGCCAATAACTTTTTTGCCGTGCATCTGCAGGATGGGCGTCTGTTCGGCAGTCCGATCGATATTCTTAACCGTGCGGCACCGGTTGCCCTGCTGGCGATCGGTATGACGCTGGTGATCGCCACCGGCGGCATCGATCTTTCCGTGGGGGCGGTGATGGCGATCGCAGGCGCGACGGCCGCAACGCTGACCGTAGCCGGACATGGTGTGCCGTTTATTATTCTCTGCACGCTGGGAACCGGTTTAGCCTGCGGTTTATGGAATGGGGTGCTGGTGGCGCTGCTGCGTATTCAGCCATTTGTTGCCACGCTGATCCTGATGGTCGCCGGGCGCGGTATCGCTCAGCTGATTACCCAGGGGCAGATTGTGACGTTCGACAGTGACAGTCTTGGCTGGTTTGGTAACGGCTCGCTGTGGATGTTGCCGGTACCGGTCTGGATCACGCTGGTGGTCGCGCTGGCGGTCTGGCTGCTGACGCGCAAAACCGCGCTGGGTCTGTTTATCGAAGCCGTGGGGATTAACCTGCGCGCGGCCCGTAACGCGGGTGTGACCGGCTGGCTGGTGGTGATGTCCACCTACGCGATCAGTGGCGTCTGTGCCGCTGTTGCGGGGCTGATCGTCGCGGCAGATATTCGTGGTGCGGATGCTAATAACGCCGGATTATGGCTGGAGCTGGATGCGATTCTCGCCGTGGTGATTGGTGGTGCGTCGCTGATGGGTGGCCGCTTTAATCTGGTGTTGTCGCTGATAGGCGCGCTGATTATACAGTCGATGAATACCGGGATTTTGCTCTCCGGCTTCCCGCCTGAGCTGAATCAGGTGGTGAAAGCGGTGGTGGTGATGTGCGTGCTGTTGCTGCAGTCACCGCGGTTTATTGCGATGTTAAAACGGAGACGCCCGACATGATTAAACGTCATCTTCCGCTGATGATTACCTTGCTGGTGTTTGTGGCGGGTTACCTGTTTTGTCTGAGTCAGTTTCCGGGCTTTGCCTCCACCCGGGTAATCTGCAATATCCTGACCGATAATGCTTTCCTCGGGATTATCGCCGTTGGCATGACCTTCGTGATTTTATCGGGCGGTATCGATCTGTCGGTGGGTGCGGTGATCGCCTTTACCGGCGTGTTTCTGGCCCGGGCGATTGGCGATTTCCATATCGATCCGTTGCTGGCCTTTGCGCTGATTCTTTCACTGGGCGCGCTCTTCGGGGCGATGATGGGCTGGCTGATCGATGCGCTGAAGATTCCGGCATTTATCATTACGCTGGCGGGGATGTTTTTCCTGCGCGGATGCAGTTATCTGGTGTCGGAGAACTCAATTCCTATCGATCATCCCTTCTACAGCATGCTTTCCAGTCTGGCGTGGAAAGTGCCGGGTGGTGGACGTCTCAGCCTGCTGGCGGTGATTATGCTGGTGGTGGTGTTTGGCGGGATTATTCTGGCGCACCGCACGCGCTTTGGTAACCGGGTTTATGCCATCGGTGGCAATATGACATCAGCCCAGCTGATGGGCGTTTCGACCCGTGCGACCACCATTAAGATTTATATGCTTTCCACCACGCTGGCGACGCTGGCCGGGATCGTGTTCTCGATTTATACCTCGGCAGGTTATGCGCTGGCAGGGCTGGGTGTGGAGCTGGATGCTATCGCGTCGGTGGTGATTGGCGGCACGCTGCTGTCGGGTGGTGTCGGTACAGTTTTGGGCACACTGTTCGGTGTGTTGATTCAGGGACTGATTCAGACCTGGATTAATTTCGACGGTACGCTGAGCTCCTGGTGGACCAAGATCGCCATTGGGATTCTGCTGTTTGCGTTTATCGCCCTGCAGCGTTTACTGACTGTAATCTGGGATCGTCAGCAGAACGCGCCAGTTAAGCGATTACCTTCCTGAGTTCTTCACTATCCAGTCACTGGCGGCTCACTGGAGCCGCCTTTTACTGCGCCAGCCGTAGCATCATTACCGTGACCTCTTCACCCGCGATTTGCCGCTGTTCCACCGCCTGCCATCCTGAACGCTGATAGTAAGCCTGTTGATCGGGTGTATAGAGCCACAGTTCACTGATCTGCTGTTGTCTGGCTCGTGCAATCGCCTGCTCTATTAACGCTTTAGCCACGCCCTGACCCCGGAATGCCTTGTCCGTCACCACCTCACCAATCCAGAATTCGCGAGCCGGAATGTCATCCAGTTCATAGCGAATAACGCTACAGGTCGCGATCACCGTTTCGCCATCCGGCGTGGCAATAAGAGTACATTCTGCCGAAGGTTTCTGATTGCGCTGTTTTAAACGCTCAAGGATGGCAGGCGAGTGAGACCATGCAGGAAGATGTGACCATTCAGTGTGCAACAGTTGTGCGGTTTGTCCGGCATAGCCGGGATGTTGGTTTAGCTCGGCAATTAGCATGGCGCTGGCTACCTTTGTTTTTGTCAGGCTACAAGCAATACAGGCTGGTGGGGGAAAGTGCAAGAGCAGGAATTTAGCTTTTAAAACACTCACTCAAATCTAAAATAAAGGAGGGAATGATGGGCAGTGGAGTAAAGCGTCCGCCGCATGGACAAAAACGCCGGGAGCGTTTTTGAACAGCGCGAAGCGTTGGCCCGCTCGCGGGCGAGCCTCATGGATGAGGCGAGTAGTCCGGCGGCCGAGCCTACAGGGATGTATTTACGGCGACTTTACGGAGCGCCCATTATTTCCGACTGAGCAGCACTGTTTTTTAAGCTTTGCACACTGATAGAAGCGTCGCTGTGGGTTGAGGAGAAAGGTCAGGAAAGGTATGCCTGATCGCAAAGGATTCCCGCATCCATGCGGATCGGCCGCGCCATCCCTGGCGCGGACGCTTTGCTCTTCAGGCATACCTTTCCTTCCCGGTTAGGCTTGATCATGGTTTTAAAAACGAGCACTGAACTATCAATAGGAGGGGATGAGGGGCAGTGGAGAAAAGCGTCCGCCGCATGGACAAAAACGGTGGACGCGTTTTTGAACAGCGCGAAGCGTTGGCCCGCTTGCGGGCGAGCCTCATGGTATGAGGCGAGTAGTCCGGCGGCCGAGCCTGCTGGGATGTATTTAAGGCATCTTTACGCAACGCCCGCCATTCCCGACTGAATAGCACTGATTTTCAAACAAATGGCGCTTTATCGATCCTGAATCGATTTCTTTTCAGAACCGCTAAAGCGCCGCTCAGTCATTAACGTTTCAGACGGTAATACGCTTCGTTCCAGCGCAGCGCGTCTTTAAACGCAGGTAAACGCGTGTGCTCATCAATCACCAGCACTTCGATATCGTTCATCTCACCGTACAGATACATATCATCCAGCGTCAGCGCCTGGCTGAAAACCGTATGGTGCGCGCCGCCGCCCAGAATCCACGCCTCGGACGCGGTCGCCAGTGAAGGCTGGGCTTTCCACAGTGCGCGCGCAACCGGCAACTTCGGCAGTGGTTTCGGCTGTTCGATCGCATCCACCACGTTAACCAGCAGACGGAAACGATCACCCATATCGATGACGCTGGCGTTAATCGCGCGACCCGCTGGCGTGGAGAAAATCATGCGCGCCGGGTCGGCTTTATCACCAATGCCCAGGAACTGCACATCGATCAATGGCTTCTCTTCAATGGCAATTGACGGGCAGACCTCCAGCATATGCGAGCCGAGCACCAGATCGTTACCGGGTGAGAAGTGATAGGTGTAATCCTCCATAAATGAGGTGCCACCTTTGCGATCGCCTGCCAGTACTTTGAAAATGCGCAGCAGCGCAGCGGTTTTCCAGTCACCTTCGCCAGCAAAACCATAACCCTGACCCATCAGACGCTGGACCGCCAGTCCCGGCAACTGCGTCATGCCGTGAAGCGTCTGGAAGTTGGTGGTAAAGGCGTGGCAGCCTTCCGCTTCCAGGAAACGCTTCAGACCCAGCTCAATGCGAGCGGCATCCAGCACGTTCTGACGTTTTTCACCGCCGGAAGCGGCGACATCGGTAAAGCGATAAAGGCTTTCATATTCGTCGACCAGCGCATTCACGTCGCCGTCACTAACGCCATTGATTACCTCAACCAGATCGCCGACGCCCCAGCCATTCACCGAATAACCGAACTGAATCTGCGCGGCGACTTTATCGCCTTCGGTCACGGCCACTTCACGCATGTTGTCGCCAAAACGCGCGACTTTCAGCTGCTGACTGGCCTGTTTTGTCAGTGCGGCACGCATCCAGTTGCCAAGACGCTGCTGGCTGGCGCTATCCTGCCAGTGACCGGTCACCACGCTGTGCTGCAGGCCCATACGCGCACCGATAAAGCCGAACTCGCGACCGCCGTGCGCCGTCTGGTTCAGGTTCATGAAGTCCATGTCCATGCTGTCCCATGGGATTTCCGCATTGAACTGGGTATGGAATTGCAGCAGCGGCTTATTCAGCACGCTCAGGCCGCCGATCCACATTTTGGCCGGGGAGAAGGTGTGCAGCCAGGTAATGATACCCACGCACTGCTTATCGTAGTTAGCGTCGCGACACAGGGCCAGCGCTTCATCCGGTGATTTCACCAGCGGTTTCAGTTCCAGGCGCAGCGGTAAACCAGCCTGATTTAAACCCTCAACCACCTGACGTGCATTCTGTTCAACCTGACGTAACGTCTCCGCCCCGTAGAGGTGCTGCGTGCCGATGACAAACCACACGCTGTAGCTGTTTGACTGTTCCATAAGATCACTCCTTTACTTTGAGCCTACCCCAATAGGCTATTTTATTTGTCAGTCTGAACCTGGGCAGTGCTCACAATCCTCACGTACTCCGTGTACTACGGATTGTTCCGCGCTGTCCGTGTCCAGACTGCCTGCAACAATTACGCCTACTGGGATAGGCTCTTAGCGGAAGCGGGGCGGGCGGCGTATTGCGGTTCAGCCGTCACGCACCATTGTTGATAGCGTTGATAAAGTTGTTGATAGCGGGCGACGCGCGCCGGATCGGGCTGCAGCGTTACGGCAATCGGGCTGGCCATCACTTGCTGGGCATCGGAAACGCTGGTGTGCACACCGGCGGCGACGGCGGCGAAAATGGCCGCACCCAGCGCACAGCACTCGTCAGAGGCGACGATATCCAGAGGCCGGTTCATCACATCGCAGCAGGCTTGCATAATTGCCGGGGATTTCCGCGCAATGCCGCCGAGAGTCAGAATGCTCTCGACCGGGATCTGCTGCTGTTCAAAGCACTCCATAATCGCGCGCGCGCCAAATGCGGTTGCGGCGACCAGACCACCAAACAGCGCGGGGGCATCGGTACCCAGATTGAGGTCGGTAATCACCCCTTTCAGACGCTGATTGGCATTAGGCGTGCGGCGACCGTTAAACCAGTCCAGCACCACCGGCAGATGGTCGAGCTGCGGATTAGCAGCCCAGGCCTCGGTCAGATCCTTAATCAGATTCTTTTGCATCTCAGCCAGCTGAGGCTTCAGCTCCGGATGCTGCTGCGCCGCCAGCTGCAGCGGCCAGCCCAGTAAACGACTGAACCAGGCGTAGATATCACCAAAGGCAGACTGACCCGCCTCCAGTCCGATAGCACCTGGCATTACGCTGCCATCGACCTGACCACAGATGCCTTTGATATCGCGATCGCCAACCTTTTCCGCGTCAGCAATCAGGATGTCGCAGGTTGAGGTGCCGATCACTTTCACCAGCGTATAGGGTCTGGCGCCGCCACCCACGGCACCCATATGGCAGTCAAACGCGCCACCGGAGAGCGTGACGGTTTGCGTCAGGCCAAGTCGCTGCGCCCATTCAGGGCTAAGCGTGCCGACAGGCAGATCAGCGGTCCAGGTATCGGTAAACAGAGGAGAGTCAAGCTGTTGCGTTAACAGCGGGTCAAGCGCATTAAGAAAATCGACATCGGGCAGGCCGTTCCAGTCGCCGTGCCACAGCGCTTTATGCCCGGCGGCACAGCGGCCACGACGCAGCTTGTCAGGTGCAGTGGTGCCACTTAACAGGGCTGGCACCCAGTCGCACAGTTCGACCCAGGAGACAGCGGCGTCACGCACTGCCGCATCTTCACGCGACACGTGCAGAATCTTCGCCCAGAACCACTCTGAGGAGTAAATGCCGCCAATATAGCGGCTGTAATCCTGGAAGCGGCCGCTGTGGCACAGCTGATTGATCTCTTCCGCTTCTTCTATAGCGGTGTGATCTTTCCACAACACAAACATCGCGTTGGGGTTATCGGCGAACTCCGGACGCAGCGCCAGCACATTGCCGTCGCGATCAATAGGCGCCGGGGTAGAGCCGGTGCTGTCAACGCCAATGCCGACCACGGCGTTGCGCTGATCTTCACTCAGTGCATTCAGCACGCCGAGCAGCGCCTGCTCCATAGCGTCGATGTAATCCTGTGGATGGTGACGAAAACGGTTGGTGTGCGGATCGCTGTATAAGCCCTGTTGCCAGCGCGGATAGCTGAACACCGCACTCTGCAGCTCTTTGCCGCTATGACAATCCACGGCCAGCGCACGCACCGAATCACTACCAAAGTCCAGCCCAAGGGTGATGGCTCCAGCACGCATCGGAATCTCCTGTAGTTAGTTAACTCCTGTATCCTGGGTTCGGCGCGCCAAATCCGTTAGTCATCGCTGGCTGACAATATGCACTTTTCTGTCATCGGCAGTGATTTTGTGATCCATTGCAAAAGTTAAGGTCCGGTAAAATTTGCTGAATATATGGATCATTTTGTCGTGATTTTAAGATGTGATACCGCTCTACATTTTTCTTCGCTAATACCGCTAAAACTAGCCCAGCGTCTGGACAGTCTGTCAGCACATGCCAGCCTAACGCACTGATTTATGGCTGTACCCACAAAACAAAACTAACTGGTAGCGTTTACACCGATTCGTTATTAGCAGCGAAAAATAACCTGGTACCGGAGAGCATCATGCATAAATTCACTAAAGCGTTCGCGGCCATCGGCCTGGCAGCGGTTATGTCACAATCCGCTATCGCCGAGACCATGAAGCTGGGATTCTTAGTCAAACAACCAGAAGAACCCTGGTTCCAGACTGAATGGAAATTCGCCGACAAAGCGGGCAAAGATCTTGGTTTTGATGTCATTAAAATTGCCGTGCCGGATGGTGAAAAAACCCTGAATGCCATCGACAGCCTGGCGGCAAACGGCGCGAAAGGGTTTGTTATCTGTACGCCCGATCCGAAACTCGGCTCTGCCATCATGGCAAAAGCGCGTGGCTATGGTCTGAAAGTCATTGCGGTCGATGATCAGTTCGTCACCGCCAAAGGCAAACCAATGGATACGGTACCGCTGGTGATGATGGCCGCGACCAAAATTGGCGAGCGCCAGGGTCAGGAACTCTATAAAGAGATGCAGAAACGCGGCTGGGATGTGAAAACCACCGGCGTAATGGCGATTACCGCTAACGAACTTGACACCGCGCGTCGTCGTACCGGCGGCTCCATGGACGCCATCAAAGCCGCTGGCTTCCCGGCAGCGCAGATCTACCAGGTGCCGACTAAAGCTAACGACATCCCTGGCGCGTTTGACGCCGGTAACTCTCTGCTGGTTCAGCATCCTGAAGTTAAACACTGGCTGATTGTCGGCATGAACGACAACACCGTACTGGGTGGCGTGCGTGCGACCGAAGGTCAGGGCTTTAAAGCGGCTGACGTCATCGGTATCGGCATCAACGGTGTGGATGCCATCAGTGAACTGTCGAAAGAGAAGGCGACCGGCTTCTACGGATCGCTGCTGCCAAGCCCGGATATCCACGGCTACAAAAGCAGCCAGATGCTCTACAACTGGGTCAGCAAAGGTGAAGAACCACCGAAATTCACCGAAGTTACCGATGTGGTGCTGATCACCCGTGACAACTTCAAAACTGAACTGGCGAAAAAAGGACTGATGTAACCCTGAGCCTGTCAGGCAGTTCGTCGCCTGGCATCCTTAATAGCCAATTTCGCGCCGCCCGCCATAACCGGCCGGTGGCGCGAAAGAGTGAGGAAAAACATGAACACTGATTCAGCATTTCTGTCGTTTCATGGCATCAGTAAAACCTTCCCTGGCGTCAAAGCGTTGCAGGATATCTCCTTCGACTGCCGTGGCGGTGAAGTCCATGCTCTGATGGGCGAGAACGGCGCAGGCAAATCGACGCTGTTAAAAATACTCAGCGGCAGTTATCAGCCGAGCGGCGGTGAGATTCGTATTAAAGGCCAGCCGATGAACTTTCAGCGCACCACCGATGCGCTGGATGCAGGCGTCGCCATTATTTACCAGGAACTGCATCTGGTGCCGGAAATGAGCGTGGCAGAGAACATCTATCTCGGTCAGATTCCGCACAAACATGGGCTGGTCAACCGTAAGCTGATGCGTTTTGAGGCGGGCCTGCAACTGAAAAATCTCGGCATGGATATCGATCCCGATATGCCGCTGAAATACCTGTCGCTGGGGCAGTGGCAGATGGTAGAGATTGCCAAAGCGCTGGCGCGGAATGCGCGCATTATCGCCTTTGATGAGCCAACCAGTTCACTTTCAGCGCGTGAAATCGACAACCTGTTCCGCGTCATTCGTCAGCTCCGCGAGGAGGGTCGGGTGGTGCTCTACGTTTCACACCGTATGGAGGAGATTTTCGCCCTCAGCGATGCCATCACCGTATTCAAAGATGGCCGCTACGTGCGGACGTTTACTGATATGGCTAATACCCATCACGACGATCTGGTGCAGGCGATGGTGGGACGTAACCTCGGTGATATCTATGGCTATTCACCGCGTGCCAAAGGCGCGGTGCGGCTGGAACTGGACAAGGTCGAAGCGAAGGGCGTTCGGACCCCGATTTCGCTGAAAGTCCATGCCGGTGAAATCGTCGGCCTGTTTGGCCTGGTGGGTGCCGGACGCAGTGAACTGCTGAAGGGGCTGTTTGGCGGCACGCGCCTGCGCGGCGGTCAGGTGATTCTGGACGGCAAACCGCTGCCGCTGCGGGAGCCAATCGATGCCATTCGTGCGGGCATCATGCTCTGCCCGGAAGATCGCAAAGCCGAGGGCATTATTCCGGTGCATTCGGTGCGCGACAACATCAACATCAGCGCCCGTCGTCATAACCTCACTATTGGCTGCCTGATTAAAAATGGCTGGGAAAATAAAAATGCCGACAGCCACATTCGATCGCTGAACATCAAAACGCCCAGCGCCGATCAGCTGATCATGAACCTCTCCGGCGGCAACCAGCAGAAGGCGATTCTGGGTCGCTGGCTGTCAGAGGATATGAAAGTGATCCTGCTGGATGAGCCAACGCGCGGTATCGATGTCGGTGCCAAACATGAAATCTATAACCTGATTTATCAGCTGGCGAACCGGGGCATTGCGGTGCTGTTCGCCTCAAGCGATTTACCGGAAGTGATGGGCCTGGCCGATCGCATCGTGGTGATGCGTGAAGGTGCCATTGCCGGTGAACTGCTGCACGACGACGCCACGGAGCAGCAGACGCTGAGCCTGGCGATGCCCAAAACTACTCAAGCGGCCGCCGTGGCCTGACAGGAGATCATCATGGCTTCATCCACGACCTCAAATACGCCGCAGCCTGCTTCACGCGGCGGCCTGCAGTTAGGTCGCATCTGGGACAACTTCGGCATGCTGGTGGTATTTGCACTGCTGTTTATTGTCTGTGCGATCTTTGTGCCGAACTTCGGCTCGTTTATCAATATGAAAGGCTTAGGGCTGGCGATGTCGATGTCCGGCATGGTCGCCTGCGGCATGCTGTTCTGTCTGGCCTCCGGTGATTTTGACCTGTCGGTCGCCTCCGTCATCGCCTGTGCGGGTGTGGTTACCGCCGTGGTGATCAACATGACTGAAAGCCTGTGGATTGGCGTGGGTGCCGGTCTGGTACTCGGCATGATCACCGGCTTTATCAACGGCTTCGTGATTGCCCGACTCAAGATCAATGCGCTGATCACCACGCTGGCGACCATGCAGATTGTCCGCGGCCTGGCCTATATCTTCTCTGACGGTAAAGCGGTCGGTATCGAAGATGAGCGCTTCTTTGAACTGGGCTTTGCCAACTGGCTTGGCGTGCCTGCCCCTATCTGGCTGACCATCGCCACCATGCTGATCTTTGGCTTCCTGCTCAACAAAACCACCTTTGGCCGTAACACCCTGGCGATTGGCGGTAATGAAGAGGCGGCGCGACTGGCGGGTGTACCGGTGGTACGTACCCGTATCATCATCTTTATCCTCTCCGGTCTGGTTTCAGCGGCGGCGGGCATTATCCTGGCGTCACGTATGACCAGCGGTCAGCCAATGACCTCAATCGGCTATGAGCTGGTCGTCATTTCTGCCTGCGTACTGGGTGGCGTTTCACTGAAGGGCGGCATCGGTAAAATTTCCTACGTAGTGGCAGGGGTATTGATCCTCGGCACCGTAGAGAATGCGATGAATTTATTGAATATCTCGCCATTCTCACAGTATGTGGTGCGCGGTCTGATACTGTTAGCTGCGGTGATTTTTGACCGTTACAAACAGAAAAAAGCCTGATTGAGCGAGCCGTTGGCCCGCAGAAGCAGAAGCGTCTGCGGGCTATCCGAACAATAACAGACTGAGTGAGGACGCTATGTATCACCGTGAATTACCGGCCGAGCAGCAAAACCCCTTGTTGCCGGGCTATTCATTCAATGCCTGGCTGGTGGCGGGGCTGACGCCCATCACCGCAGATGGCCCGCTCGATTTCTTTATCGATCGCCCGCACGGCATGAAAGGTTACATTCTGAATCTCACTATCAAAGGCAAAGGGCGGGTATTTGACGGCGAACGGGCATTTGACTGCGAACCTGGCGAAATGCTGCTGTTTCAGCCGAAAACCGCCCACTATTATGGTCGTGCGCCGGACAGCCCGCAGTGGTTCCACCGCTGGGTCTATTTCCGTCCGCGCGCCTACTGGCACGACTGGCTGCGCTGGCAGGATGAGCAGGAGGGCGTGGGCAGACTGCTGCTGCCCGAATCGCTGCGCGCCGAATTCGACCGCCTGTTTGCCAGTATCGAACAGACCCACAACTCGGGCCGTCGCTTTGCTGAAGAGCTGGCGATGAACCTGCTGGAACGGCTGCTGCTGCGTGCCGTCGAAGAAGATCCCCGCAGCCATCAGTTAATTCGCGATCCGCGCGTGATTGAAGCCTGCCAGTATGTCACCAACCATCTCGCCAGCGAGGTTAAGATTGAAGAGGTGGCGCGCCACGTCTGCCTGTCGCCGTCGCGGCTGGCGCACCTGTTCCGCGAGCAGATGGGCGTAAACCTGCTGCGCTGGCGGGAAGATCAGCGCGTAATCCGCGCTAAACTGCTGCTGCAGACGACGCAGGAACCGATCGCCTCGGTTGGGCGTGAAGTGGGTTACGACGACCAGCTCTACTTCTCGCGCGTGTTCCGTAAGCGCGTTGGTGTCAGTCCCAGCGACTTCCGCCGCCGTAATCAGGATGCGCACGATAGCCTGGCCGCTCAGACCGCCTGGCCCCTGGCGCGGAGTGCTATCTCTTAGTTTTTTCGGGGGATTCCGGCTTGTCGTCATTTGGTTAATAGTCTTAAATCAATCAGGTTATCAACTAAGAGTCTGGTCAACCAGGCTCTGAGAGGAATCCAAATGAGCGATAAATTACGTGTTGGTCTGATCGGCTACGGTTTTGCCAGTAAAACGTTTCACGCCCCACTGATTGCAGGGACGCCGGACGTCGAGCTGGCAGCCATTTCGAGTAGCGACGCCAGCAAAGTCCACGCCGACTGGCCTGCCGTTAAGGTGGTGGCCGAGCATCAGGCGCTGCTGGACGACCCTACGCTGCAACTGATTGTTATTCCTACCCCCAACGACACGCACTTCCCGCTGGCAAAAGCGGCGCTGAACGCCGGTAAACATGTGGTGGTCGATAAACCGTTTACCGTGACGTTGTCACAGGCGCGCGAACTGGATGCGCTGGCGAAAGCCAAAGGTTTGCTGTTATCAGTGTTCCACAACCGCCGCTGGGACAGTGACTTCCTGACGCTGAAATCCCTCCTTGAGGCAGGCTCACTGGGTGAAGTGCGCTATTTCGAATCGCACTTTGACCGCTTCCGTCTGGAAGTGCGTAATCGCTGGCGCGAAATGAAGGGCGCAGGCAGCGGAATCTGGTATGACCTGGGGCCACATCTGCTTGACCAGGCGCTGCAGCTGTTTGGCCCGCCGGTCGCTATCAATGTCGACCTGGCCGAGATGCGTCCGGGCGCGCAGACCACCGACTATTTCCACGCCACGCTGACCTATCCGCAGCGCCGCGTGGTGCTGCACGCCAGCATGCTGGTGGCGGCAGAATCTGCCCGTTATACCGTCCACGGCACGCGAGGCAGCTACGTCAAATATGGTCTGGATCCACAGGAAGATCGCCTGAAGTCGGGGGATTTCCCGCCGCAGGAGGACTGGGGTTATGACATGCGCGACGGCACGCTGACGCTGGTTGACGGTGATTCACTGACCGAAACCACACAGCTGACTCAGCCGGGCAACTATCCCGCTTACTATGCGGGCATCCGCGATGCGATTGCCGGACGTGGCAACAATCCGGTGACAGCAGAAGAGGCGATTCAGGTGATGGAGCTGATCGAACTGGGTCTGCAATCTGCCGAGAAACGCCAGACGATGTCGCTGAAGCGCGTTTAATCTGTAGGTGCTTAATGCAGAAAGCAGAACGGGCCGGTTATCCGGCCCGTTTTATTATGGCTGACGCCAGCCGATTACTGCACCCGTGCGCGAAGTGCTGCTTTCTCTGCTTCGCTGAGGAACGCAATCGTCAGACCATTTTCCTGCGCCTGACGGATCTGCGCCGCGCTCAGTCCGGCAGCCGGAGCGGCGTGATGATACTCATGCGCCAGTTCAATGCCCTGAACCGCCGGATCATCGGTGTTAATGGTCGCCAGAATGCCATGCTCCAGGAAGGTCTTCAGCGGATGCTGCGCCAGTGATGGCACGGTACTGGTCTGGATATTAGAAGTCAGGCAGGATTCAATACCAATACGGTGCTCCGCCAGGAAATCCATCAGCGCACGATCTTCAATTGCTTTCACGCCGTGACCGATACGCTCAGCACCCAGCTCCCGAATTGCCTGCCAGATGCTCTCTGGTCCGGCCGCTTCGCCCGCATGCACGGTAACGCGGAAGCCGGCATCGCGCGCCTGGGTAAAGTGGCTCAGGAACTCGCTGCCCGGGAAGCCCAGCTCATCACCCGCCAGATCGACCGCGGTGATGTAATCGCGATGGGCAAGCAAACCTTCCAGTTCGCCGAGGCAGGCATCTTCGCCAAAGGTGCGGCTCATAATACCAATCAGACGCACGTCAATATCGTGCTGCTGACAGCCTGCGCGCACGCCCTCGATTACTGCTTCAACCACGCCGGCAATCGGCAGGTTATGGGTCATTGCCATATAACCCGGGGAAAAACGCAGCTCAGCATAGTGAATGCCCGCGCGGGCGGCATCTTCGACATTCTCCTGCGCGATCCGGCGGCAGGCATCCAGATCACCCAGCACTTTCACACCCCAGTCGAGTTTCTGCAGAAAGCTCACCAGGTCAGGTTCATTCTGGCCGACCTGCACATGCGGACGCAGCGTTTCCAGCGTGGAAGCGGGCAGGGCGAGGTTAAACTGGCGACCTAAATCGAGAATGGTTTGTGCACGAATGTTGCCATCAAGGTGGCGGTGAATATCAGTCAGAGGAATTTTAGAATCGATCATGGCGCACTCGCTCAGTTGTCGGTGAAGTGCAGAGCATTATAAAAATATCTTGCGCAACAGCGCCAGCTATTTGCGCAACAGCCGTGCCGGATGCTGCTTAATTACGCATAACCGGCGAGCAATGGTTGCCTCGCCGGTTGATGTCAGTCCTGTAACTGATGGATTGCCGCAATCAGGCGCGAAACGCCCTCATCAACTTTGCTGCGCGGACAGCCAACGTTAAGACGCAAAAACCCTTTGCCTGCGTCACCGTAGGTTGAGCCGGGCATAATCGCCACCCGTTGCTGGATCAGCGCCTGTTGCAGTGCCTCTTCGGCAATGCCCAGCGGATTGATATCGATCCAGGCGAGATAGGTCGCCTCGGGAATGCGCCAGTTAAATGCGGGAAACTCGGTGTTAAGCCGATCGGCAACCCGCGCAAAATTGCCACTGAGATAGCTGCGCAGGGCATCCAGCCAGGGTGCGCCCTGACGGTAGGCGGCAACGTGTGCCGTGACGGCCAGCACTGCCGGAGACGAAAGGCCGTCAGCATTTTTCAACGCCTGAAACCAGGCTGCTCTGTCAGCCGCATCCGGGATAATTCCCCACGCACCGGTCAGGCCTGGCACGTTGAAGCTTTTCGAGGCCGAGGTAAACAGCGCCCAGTCACTGCGCGCCACGCTGGCCCAGGGAATATGGGGCTGATGACCCATGATCATATCCATATGGATTTCATCGCTGATTACCCGCACGCCGTGACGGTCGCAGAGCGCTGCCATCTGTTGCAGCTCCGCTGCCGTCCACACTTTGCCGGTGGGATTGTGCGGGCTGCAGAGCAACAGGATTTTGCAGCGCGGGCGCGCCAGCCGCGTCTCCAGCGCGGCCATATCACATCGCCAGCTTCCGTTATCCCGCTGCAGTGGCATCTCCAGCACCTGTCGCTGATTGCCACGAACCGTTTTATAAAAAGCATCGTAGGCGGGGGTGTGGAGCACCACTTCATCATCCGGGTTGCTCCAGCGGCGCAGCATCTGCGCCACCATATAGATCACCGAGGGGCCATAGACCAGCGTGTCAGCATCGGGCTGGTAGCCGAAACGGCTGAACATCCAGTGGCAGCAGGCGGAAAGAAAATCGTCATGCTGCCAGCGACTGTAACCCAACACGCCATGTGCCACGCGCTGGGCCAGCGCCTGCTGAACCGCTGGCGCCGTTCTGAAGTCCATATCGGAAATGGTAAACGGCAGCAGATCGGGGACGCCAAAGCGGTCAGCCACAAAATCCCACTGCGTAGACCAGCTGCCACGGCGATCGATAACCTCGTCAAAGTTAAACATTATTGGCTCCGGCCTGTCAGGCAGTCACGTTCATCAGGTGTGACAGTTCATCTTTCACCGACTGCACCTGTGGGCCGATCACCACCTGCAGGCTGGTCTGGTTAAGATGGACCACACCTATCGCACCGTTGGCTTTCAGCGCCGCATCATCCACTTTGCTCATATCCGCCAGGGTCAGACGCAGACGCGTCAGACAATTATCCAGCGAGGTAATATTCTCCACGCCGCCAAGTGCCGCCAGAATAGCCGGTGAGTTATAGCCGGATTTACCTTTACCGGCCCTGCTGACCTGCTGCGCAACCGCACTGGCACTTTCCACTTCGCGTCCCGGTGTCTTGATATTGAAGTGCAGAATGGCGAAACGGAAAATCAGGTAGTAACCGACAAACCATATCGCTGCGACAACGGGCACCCAGTACCATTTCGTCGCCAGCCCGTGCAGCACACCGAACACCACAAAGTCGATGATATTGCCGTCTGTATTGCCGATAGTGACCCCCAGTATCGCCATGATGCTGAAGCCAACGCCGGTCAGCAGGGCGTGGATCAGATAGAGGAAGGGAGCGACAAACAGAAACAGAAACTCGATCGGTTCAGTGGTGCCGCCAACCACGCAGGCCACTACGCCGGAGATCAACAGACCTTTAATCTTATGGCGATTCTCCGGGCGGGCGCAGTGATAGATGGCCAGGGCGGCACCAGGCAGGCCGCCGAGGAAGGCGGGCATTTTGCCCTGTGACAGGAAGCGGGTCGCGCTTTCAGCAAAACCGTGGGTTTCCGGACAGGCAAGCTGCGCCTGGAAAATGGTTAAGGCACCGCTCACGCTCCTGCCGCACACATCCAGTGTGCCGCCTGCATCGGTAAAGCGCATGATGGCGACCAGAATATGCTGCAGGCCAAACGGCAGCAGCAGACGCTCGCCGGTTCCAAAGATCATCGGGCCGAAATCACCCGCGCTGTTAATCATCCAGCCTAATCCGGTGATACCGCGTGCGAAAAAAGGCCAGATCAGCGGGACGACCAGACCCAGTAAACCAATCACCAGCGTGGTGATAATCGGCACAAATCGGGTGCCGCCAAAGAAGGCCAGCGCATCGGGCAGTCGGATGTTATGGAAGCGCTCATGCAGCCAGAACACCACAATACCCACAATGACCGCGCCCAGAATGCCGGTATCGATCGACGGGATCCCCAGGATCGGCTGAACGTTGTTGGCTTTCAGCAGGGCGGCATCGGTGGTTGGCAGAATGCCGTGGATGTTGAGCCAGAAGTTGATGCTGAGGTTTAACACGGCATACCCCACAAAGCCTGCAAACGCTGCCACGCCCTTGTTCTCGCGCGCCATACCCAGCGGAATGGCAATGGCGAACATCACCGGCAGATAGCTAAAGGCGAACGATCCGAGTTTGGCCATCCAGAGAAACAGATATTGCAGCCAGGGGTGATCCAGCACAGGCAACAGGGTCAGAACATCGCGGCTGCTCAGCGAACTGCCAATCCCGAGCATGATGCCGCAGAATGAAAGCAGGGCAACCGGCAGCATAAAGGTTTTCCCCAGACTCTGGAAAAACTCCCAGACAGACATTTTTTGGTGAGAGGGTGACATGAACGCTCCTGGATAAACGGACCACTGAGTGAAGTGGCGGGATGATAAAACGTTTTACCAAGATCTTATGCGTGCTGAATCACACTCTTCAGGTCATGGACGATATTATTCTGACGTCATAAGGTGTAACGTTTTACCTTGTTTTCTAATGCTGTAGTTCAGTTGAGTAATCTGATGAGTAAAATCACCATCAATGATGTTGCGGCGGCGGCGGGCGTGTCGGTGACCACGGTATCGCTGGTGTTATCCGGTAAAGGACGGATATCTGCGGCTACGATGGCGCGCGTGAATGAGGCCATTGAGCAACTCGGTTTCGTGCGTAATCGGTCGGCAACCATGCTGCGCGGGGGCGAGAGTGGCGTGATTGGATTGATCGTCCGCGATCTCAGCCAGCCATTTTATGCCGAAATGACGGCAGGCCTGAGTGAAGCGCTGGAAAAGCAGGGTAAATTGCTGTTCCTGACGCAGAGCGGCGCCCAGGGACAGCATCTGCATCGCTGCTTTGAGTCACTGGTCGCTCAGGGAGTGGATGGCGTAGTGCTGGGAGGCGGTGCCGATAAGGCCAGCCAGATTGTGACGCGGGCCAGAGAGGTGAATATGGCCTTAGTCTGTGCCGCGCGCGCCAGTAGCCTGGAGGAGGTGGACGCGATACGACCCGATAATGCTCAGGCTGCGCGTCTGGCCACCGAATACCTGATTCGTCAGGGGCATCAGCGCATTGCCTGGCTGGGCGGCCATAGCGCATCACTGACCCGGGCAGAACGTCTTGGCGGCTACTGCGCCACCCTGCTGCAATATGGGCTGCCGTTCCGGCCTGAGTGGATTATTGAATGCGGTAACACGCAAAAAGAGGCGGCTGAAGTGGCAGTACAGCTGTTTCAGCAACATCCGAGGCTGACCGCCGTGCTGGCCTATAACGCCACTACCGCGCTGGGATGCTATTTTGGGCTGTTGCGCACCGGGCGAACATTCGCGCGCGGTGCGGTCGACAGTTATTACGATCATCAGCTGGCTCTGATGGGATTTGGCGATGAACCGCAGGCGGAACTGACCGATCCGCCGCTGACGTTTGTCACCAGTTCAGCCCGGGAGATTGGCCGTGTGGCAGCTGAGCGTATCCTGCAACGGATAGCGCAACCCGACGCCCCCCGGCAGAACGTGATTATGCCGCCGCAGCTGGTTATTCGCGGCTCGGCATAAAAAAGGCGACCCGAAGGTCGCCTTTAAAGGTCGCCTTTAAAGGAAGAGCAGAGAATTACTGCGGCATCCCTTCGCTGGTCGGCATACCCAGCATATAGCGTGAGAGGAACTGCTCCAGCGTCATTTTGTCACCGTTCATGTTCACCTGACCGTTGGTATACTGCAGGCTGGTAACGATATTGTTATCCTGCTGCTGGGTCAGGCGGAACATCTGACCCATCGCCGCCAGACCTTTCACCTGCTGATCTGCCAGCTTCTGTGCGTCATCGGCCTGATATCCTTCAGCCAGTCCCACTTTATGCATGGTTTCGGTCGCCATTGGCATATTGATGACCAGCTTGCTGTCCAGGCTCTTCAGTACCCGATCAACCATAGCGCTGAGTGTCTGGGCTTCGCCGGTCACCGCAGAGGGATCGTTGAAATTAGCATTCAGGTTAAAGGTGCTTTCACCTTTGTCATTTTTCCAGCTCAGTGGCGCAATGCTGATCGCGGGTGCGCCTTTCAGCAGCATCGGCAGATTGTTCATCAGAATCTGATGCACGCCCGCCTGATAGCGGATAGGATCTTCCGCGACGCCGGGCTGGCTCAGCAGCGCCTGCATCTGTGCGTTGTAACGATCAGAGAAGGCTTTTACCGCCTGCGCATCAAACTGTGACAGTTTCATCTTCAGCGCCGCCTGACCAAAATCCTGCTTCTGCAGCTGAATGCCTTCAACTTTGTAGTCGATATTGCCGCCAATCTTCCCGGCGCTGTTATCGAAAGAGGAGGTGCCTTTCATTTTTTGCAGCGTCAGGGCGTCCTGACCATTAATGCTGGCATTGACCTTCTCAACCTCTACCGACTGGTCGCCAATACGCACGCCTTCCGGGCTGAGGTGCGTGTTACCGCTCAGCTTCAGACCATTGATGGTGAACAGCACCGGCTGGCCCATCTCATTTTTACTGGTCAGCGCAAGGCTATCAACGTCACTGTCAAGCGACACTTTATCGCCTTTATTATCCGCGCTGACGTTGAAGGTGCCGCCATTGGTGGCCAGACGCTCGCCAGTTTGCGCATTCTGATAATCAACCGGCAGAACGCGCAGCGCCGTATCGGTGGCACCGCTGTAACCGATGCGGGTATCTGCATTAATCAGCGACTTGTTGCCGGTGAGCTCAAACAGCTTTTTCACCGCATCGGTATTAGCCAGTTCGGTATGAACCGACGCCATGCTGGGGATCAGATTGAAATGCTTCAGCTGAGCAAACGGGAAAGGGCCATGATCGATGGTTTCGTTCAGGATGATGCTCTGGCCAGGTTTCAGCAGGGGATTATCTTCCGTCTGCGAGCTGGCCTGAATCACCAGATTCACTTTGCTGCTGAACACGCCGCGCTGATAGTCCTGATAGCTGATCTTCAGTCGGCTGTTAGGGGCATAAGCATTCAGCTGGGCATTGGCGTTCTGCACCAGCTCATCCCTGTGGCTTTCAATCTGCTTGCCGGTGAACCATGCCGCGCCAGTCCAGACTACGCCCAGTGCGATGATGACACCTACGGCAACATTGGTCTTTTTCATTGCTGATTCGTCCTTATCCTTGAGTCCGCTTATGCCGCAGGTTTACTCCAGCGACTGAAGAAAAACGCCCGCAGGCGTTTAAAAGCTAATGGGTTGAAATAATAGCAGTTAACAGGCACCCCGTCAGCCGCTTCACCCTAAGTCGTTAAATACCCGCGCCAGTCGGCCCGTGCCTGCGACCGTTACGGGGGATTCACTGGCGGCAATGAAGCAGGATTCGCCCGGTTTCAGCGTCACCTGCTGCTCACCTTTGGCGATCACCGCCTGACCTTCGATGCAGAACAGCAGTGCGGCGCTCTGTTGCGCCAGCGGTTGTGGCTCTGCGTTCAGGGTATGAATGGCAAAGGCAAAATCCTCTACCGGAATCGGGAAGCGCAGCGTGTTGCCCTGTTGCTCCGGCTCGGTCAGCAGAGTACTGGCTGGCTTCTCTTCAAACTTCAGGTTCGCCATCAGCTCAGCGATATCGATATATTTCGGGGTTAAACCGGCCCGCAACACGTTATCGGAATTTGCCATTACCTCCAGCGCTACGCCTTTCAGATAAGCATGCGGAGTCTCCGCGTAGAGGAACATCGCTTCGCCCGGTTGCAGAGTGATTACGTTTAGCAGCAGCGGTGAAAACAGGCCGCTGTCGTCAGGATACTCTGCCGCAATCATGCGAATGGTCTCCCACGGCTCACCCTCTTGTGCATCAACCGCGGATTTCAGGATGCCCAGCGCCAGCGATTTCGCCTCACCTTCCAGTGACAGCAGGGTAGAGAAGAGCGCGGCCAGCGTATCCTGATCGGGATGCTGCAGAAAATGGGCAATCTGTGGATGTGCGCCCGCAACCGGCTCCAGCAGTGAGACCATCTCCGTCAGGGTGCGAAAGCCATTCATCGCCTGGAAGGGGGTCAGCGCGCAGACCAGCTCCGGCTTGTGGTTGGCATCTTTATAGTTACGTTCTGCCGCACTCAGTGGAATACCCGCCGCATTCTCACGGGCAAAGCCCGCTTCGGCTGCGCGTTTACTGGGATGGACCTGAATCGACAGCGGCTGATCGGCAGACAACACTTTGAACAGAAAGGGCAGTTCACCAAAACGCTGTGCCACCGCTTCGCCCAGCATGGCGGCAGGCGCGGCATCAATCACGTCACGCAGCGAACGCTCGCTGCCCTGGTCAACCACCGTGGAGGGGCTTTTCGGATGCGCGCCCATCCAGAGCTCCGCCATCGGCAACCCCTGTGGATTGGCGATTCCGTAGAGCTCAGTCAACGCAGTTTTGCTGCCCCATGCGTAGTTTTGCAGCGTATTGTTCATTTTTTGCATTGTATAACCCTTTATCACGGGAAAATATTGCCAGTATTAAAGCAGAAACTGCCGGTAAAAATACATCTCCAGCGCAAAAGGACGCTAAGCTCTGATAATGTTAAATTATTGTGTATTACTATCCTGACCGCCCGGCAGTCGATCGTAATGACGTACCGGGCGGTCATTCTTTTAAAAACCAGATGAAGGAGACGTATTCATGGCAGCCAATCGCATTGAGAAAGATTCAATGGGCCCCATCGACGTACCGGCAGACAAACTGTGGGGCGCGCAGACACAGCGCTCCCTGGAACACTTCCGCATCTCAACCGAAAAAATGCCGACCGCGCTGGTGCATGCACTGGCACTGACCAAGCGCGCCGCGGCCAGCGTTAACCGCGATCTGGGACTGCTGCCCGCTGAACGCGCCGATGCGATTGTCAGTGCGGCCGATGAGGTGCTGGCTGACAAGCATGCGGATGAATTCCCGCTGGCGATCTGGCAGACCGGTTCCGGCACCCAGACCAATATGAACATGAATGAAGTGCTGGCGAACCGCGCCAGTGAAATCCTCGGTGGAGAGCGCGGTATGGCGCGGCGGGTTCATCCCAACGACGATGTGAACAAGAGCCAGAGCTCCAACGATGTCTTTCCGACGGCGATGCACGTTGCCGCCGTTATCGCTCTGCGCGAACAGCTGATACCTCAGATTCAGGTACTGAAAAAGACGTTAAGCCAGAAGTCCGACGCCTTTAAAGATATCGTCAAGATTGGCCGTACTCACCTGCAGGATGCAACGCCGCTGACCCTGGGCCAGGAGATTTCCGGCTGGGTGGCGATGCTTGAGCATAATCTGAAGCATATTGAGCAGAGTATTCCGCACGTGGCGGAACTGGCGCTGGGCGGCACGGCAGTAGGTACCGGCCTGAACACCCACCCGGAATATGCGGTGCGCGTGGCGAAGGCACTGGCCGATCTCACGCAGCAGCCGTTTGTCACTGCGCCAAACAAGTTTGAGGCGCTGGCAACCTGTGATGCGCTGGTGCATGCGCATGGCGCGCTGAAAGGGCTGGCCGCCTCGCTGATGAAGATCGCGAACGACGTGCGCTGGCTCTCTTCCGGCCCGCGCTGCGGCATCGGCGAAATCGCCATCCCGGAAAATGAACCAGGCAGCTCCATCATGCCGGGTAAAGTTAACCCGACCCAGTGCGAAGCGATGACCATGCTCTGCTGTCAGGTGATGGGTAACGATGTGGCGATCAACATGGGCGGCGCATCCGGCAACTTTGAGCTTAACGTGTTCCGTCCGATGGTAATCCATAACTTCCTGCAATCGATTCGCCTGCTGGCGGATGGCATGGATAGCTTTAATCATCACTGTGCGGTCGGCATTGAGCCGGTGCGTGAGCGCATCGATCAACTGCTTAACGAATCGCTGATGCTGGTGACGGCGCTGAATACCCATATTGGCTATGACAAAGCGGCAGAAATTGCCAAGAAGGCGCACAAAGAGGGGCTGACGCTGAAAGGCTCGGCGCTGAAGCTGGGTTATCTTACCGAAGAGGAGTTTGATGCCTGGGTTCGTCCGGAAGAGATGGTCGGCAGCATGAAGTCGTAAGGTTTGAGTGGGTCAGAGGCCAGCGAATGCTGGCCTTTTTACTTATATCGGACAATCGACCCACAGATGCAGTCTGGGGATCAACAGATTCAGCGGTTCAGCGGCAGGTTTATAACGATGGTTAATGTTATCGGCATCGTAGTTAAGCAATTCGCCCAGAACCGGAACCTGGCTGCGATCGCGACAGATAACCAGAATCGGAGAAGGACAGGCCAGCTGTGTCTGTTTTTGTTCATCCGCGCGCCAGACGCGTGCCACCGGCTGGACTTTCACCGGGCGCTTGATTTTCAGCCGTGCCGAGGCGGGCAGGGCGCGCACGCTTGCCAGCTCCTCCTGCACTTTTTCCGCCCACTGTTCCCGTGACCACGGCGCTTTTGCCCGTCCCGACTTCAGGCTTTTTTCCAGCTGGGCAATCACCTCTTCGCGCTTGAGATTCTTGATAATGTGCTTGTTGGCCCAGCCAAAACGCAGGCTGTCCGGTGCGCTCAGCAGGGTGATAGTGCGATAGGCATTCAGGGTGATCAGCCCGCGCAAATGCTGATGGACGAACTCAAAACGCGCTTCACTCGGCAGGCCAGAGTCCACCGTAATCAGCTGCTCCAGCCGTGCTTTCAGCTGATTGATGACGTCGACCAGGCCGCCGATCTCCGCCTCCTGCTGCGCGTCGCATTCGATACAGAGCGCGCCAGGTAAGCGCACGGCAGCCTTGGTGCTCAGCTGTTCGGACTGGTGCTGCATAAACAGGCGGCAGTAGTGGTCAAGCGCCATCTTTAACGCACTCTCGCCGAGATGCTGCTCAACGGCAATCCGGGTGATCGCTTCATGTTCGCGGCCTTTAACCACCGGCGGCAGGCTGAAGACGCGGGCGATCAGCAGAGGCTGCGCTTCAATCTGCTGACGCAACGCCCCCAGCGCCAGTTCCAGGTCGTTTACACATTGATGCATATCAGCTACTAAGTCGTAGCGCGTCATAGGGTGCCTCCATAGTTACAACGTCCATAATGTGGCAGAAGCCTGGCGAGGATGCAAGCGCCATATAGTTACAACATACTATAAGGGTTTCACTCAAAACTGTGCGGCCTGCATAGCTAGCCAGTCAAAATGCCATCACGCATTTTGGCTTATCGCAGAACATGTTATAAAAACGGTTCGCCTGCTAATGAAGAGATTGCCTGTGAATCAGAACAACAAACCCGGCATCGCCGCCATTTTTACCCTGGGCTGGGTGCAGATTCTGTCATGGGGCGGATCGTTCTACCTGATGGCGGTGATGGCGAATCCGATTGCGGCTGAAACAGGCTGGTCACAGCAGTGGATTTATGGCGCGCTCTCGACCGGGATTCTGGTATCGGGCCTGTTGTCACCGCTGGCTGGCAGGATTATCGCCCGAACCGGTGGCCGCCTGCTGCTGTCACTCAGTGGCATGGTGATGGCGGTGGGGCTGGTGATAATGGCGTACAGCTACTCGCTGCCGCTGTTTCTGTTTGCCTGGGTGATTATTGGCATCGGCATGGCGATGGGCCTTTATGATGCGCTGTTCGCCACGCTCGGCACCTGCTATGGCGGTCAGGCGCGTTCCGCGATTACCAGTATTACGCTGATATCGGGCTTCTGCACCACGCTTGTCTGGCCGGGTACGGCATTGTTAATCCACGGATTCGGCTGGCGGGAGGCGTCACTGATTATTGCGGCAATGATGGTGGTCTGTGTGCTGCCTGCCTATCTGTTTGCCTTACCCGCGAGTCATACTAAGCGGCCAGTTAAACGAATGATTAAGCAGCCTGCCACGGCGGAGATCGAACCCGCGCTGTTCTGGCTCCTGTGCGCCATCTTTACTCTGGCATCCGTGATTATGACGGCGATTTCCGTGCAGCTCATCGCCCTGTTGCAGGCGACTGGCCATACCCTGACCTCGGCGCTGGCAATCAGCGCCGTACTTGGCCCCTGTCAGGTGGGCGCCCGACTCGTCGATATCGCCTTTAAACGCAGCCATCCCATCCGCACCACCTTTTTTTCCGTCGGACTGGTCGCGCTGGGCTTGCTGCTGCTGGCACTCTTTCCGCAGATGGCGTTGCTGAGCATGGTGTTGTATGGCGCAGGCAATGGCTTACGTGCCATCGTGCGCGGAACTTTACCGCTGGCGATGGTCAAACCAGAGTCCTATGCGATTGTGGTGGGTAAAATGGCACGCCCGGCGTTGATGGGACAGGCACTGACACCGCTGATCGGTGGATATGTGTTTGAAAAGATGGGTGCATCAGCGACGCTGTGGTTGCTTTGCACCTTAGCAATCTTTAACGTGGTACTGGTTATGGCGCTAAAGCAGCGATTACCGGCGGCATCGGTCACCACGGCATAACGGAACGGTTCTCCTTGCTCTGCAGGGGGAGGGCAGTTAGCAGGCTAAGCACCTTGTGCTATCGGGCCTTAGCCTTTGGTGAATACGTGCCTTGTCACCGCCGGTTTGCTTCAAAAAAGCAACAGTGTTTGTTATATTTATTGCTCATTGATTGTTCACTTATGCGGCAATAAAACAATAAGATGCACCGCAACTCAGGATAAAGAAATGCTTGATTACCGCTTCCCGACAGCTTTGCAAATGGTTCTGAGCGTAGCGATGGCGGAGCAAATGGGAAAACGCTCTACCAGCGCGATTCTGGCCTATGGGCTGGAAGCGAATCCCAGTTTCATACGAAAATTGATGGTCCCGCTGACCCGCGACGGCATTATCGTCTCTACGCTGGGCCGCACCGGTTCGATTCATCTGGGCCGTCCTGCTGCGGAAATAACCCTGCGGGATATCTATGTCTCCGTCATCGAAGACAAAAAGATCTGGGCCGCGCGTCCTGATGTCGCGCCACGCTGTCTGGTCAGTGCCAACCTCTGCTGGTACTTCAAATCGATAGCCGATGAAGCCGAGCAGGCATCGCTGGATGTGCTGGCAAAACGCACCGTGGCAGACGCACTGAACGAGCTGAAGAAACGCGACACCAGCAACTGCACCGCCGTGCCGGAACCTGAACCCGAAGAGATTGATGATCTCTGCAAAAAGAGCCGCTGATTAGCGGCTTTTTTTATGCCTGCTGATCAATATCGTCCTGCCTCAAAACCGCCATAAGCCAATAACTCACTTTCCTGGGTTGGTTATCCCGCAGAACCTGATGAATCAGTTGAAAATTCAGCATCCATCACAACATTAATGTTTTTTTCGTTTTCTGAAATGACAGGGGAACACAGTCACGTAAAATCTATTTTCTGGCTTTTAGTGGATCTAAAATCTGAAAAGAAGAGACAATTTAGCCACGTATCTACTGCTCACATGAGGCTTCATTATGGATGATGATATAAAAATCATGATGTCCCCGGTTCAGCTCACCGCTGCTCTCTCGGATGAAACGGTTACTGAAGGTGAATCACTCAGTAACCGCTTTTACGGTGGGTTAAATCTTGCATTAGGGACACTTGAATTAACCGGAGCAACCGCGCTGTGCATAGCGCCAGATCCATCCGGACTGACAAAAGCGGCATGCGTTGTCGTTGGCGCACATAGTCTGGATAGCATTCATGCTGCGGCTAATCAGATACTGACAGGCAGAAATACACGTACAGCAACTTTCCAGCTGGCCACAGCGACAGCTAAAAAGCTTGGCGCCGATAATAAGAGCGCAATGAATATAGGTTTAACGGTCGATATTTCTGTTCCGATGGCCTTTGCCTTTGCTGCCGGAGCGGCACGTGTCGCCTCTGTACGCTTCGGTAAGTTAAAGCTGGCTGAGCATGAAGCCGTCATAGGTATTAAGGCTGGCGGACATACTATTGCTAAGCATGTAAATATTTCCGAAGCGGATTTGCTCGCGCGTCTTGCACGAAGTCCTAAAACGCCACTTGCAAGTTCATTTGTTAATATTGAGCAGGCAGAGCGATTCATAAGCGCTGGTTTGAAAGCGAACCGCTGGAAGATCATCTATTGGGCTGCCGCCAAAAGCGAAAGCATACTGGAATTAAGCTGGCAGTCCCGAACCGTAGTCGGTTATGGTTTCAGGCAAGGCAATACAACCCGTCTGGAAGCGTATGTTGTCAGGATTGTTTTGCACCGTAAAATGTTTAACGGCAAACCCTATTATCTTCTGACTTCATATCCTTCTTTCTGAGGCAATCAATGAATAAAAGTTATAAAAATACGGGAACGCTTATTCGTGTTTTTTTTGGTCAGGATTATGATCTTTTTGGGGAAACGGTAGAAGAAGTACTGGACAGTTATTTAGAAACTGAGAACTCAAAAACAGCAGCAAAGGTCTGTCAGGAGGCAGAGTATTTACTGTCCTTAAATGACCAGGCACTTACAGAGGCATTTGAATCCATCAGTCAGGGAGAGTTCTATCCTGAACCCTGGGGAGAAACAGTACGGACTTTTCTGGAAAAGATAAAAAGTCATTTAAGTGCCAGACTTTAACTTACATGATTAACGGGTCATACGGTTAATGACTGTGAGTGGAGTTTTTGGCTTAGTGAATAGCAGATGAGGAGAGGGAGCGTAAGACGTGTCAGGGCCAGGTTCGCTTTCACTGAAGTGTATCGATGTATGTGGTATGAATTTTAAATTTTATATTATTAATCAATTTATTATTTGGAAAATTCATCCCTGATATCCAGAACGCTGAAGATCAAAGATGAATACTGAGTCAGAGAAACGCTGAATGAAAGACTAAAGCAGCACTAAGTAGCAAGGCAGGGTCTGCCGGCATCTGTGAATCACAAATAAAAAAAGGGGCGATCGCATGATCGCCCCTTTTCACCTTTGCGGTTTACACCGTCACGGACGATGCATTTCCTGACCGCCGCGTCACCAGCTTGCGCAGGGCGACATAGAACACCGGCGTCAGGAACAGGCCGAACAGCGTCACGCCGAGCATACCGGAGAAGACCGTAATACCGGTCACACCACGCACCTCTGCACCTGCGCCTTCACCCAGAATCAGCGGTATGGTACCGGCGATAAAGGCGATGGAGGTCATCACAATCGGACGCAGACGCAGGCGACACGCTTCCAGCGCCGCTTCCACAATCCCTTTGCCCTGAATCTCCAGCTCACGTGCGAACTCGACAATAAGAATCGCGTTCTTACAGGCCAGCCCCATCAGCACCACCAGTCCGACCTGGACGAAGACGTTGTTGTCACCGCCGGTCAGCCAGACGCCAAACAGCGCAGAGAGCATGGTCATCGGCACAATCAGGATCACCGCCAGCGGCAGCGTCCAGCTCTCATACAGCGCAGCCAGCACCAGGAACGCCAGCAACACGGCCATCGGGAAGACAATCAGCGCGGTATTGCCCTGCGTTGACTGCTGATAGCTCAGATCCGTCCACTCGATGTTCATGCCGTTCGGCAACAGCTGACCGGACATCGCTTCGAGCTGACTCATCGCCTGCGCCGAGGAGAGCACGCGCGGGTCGGCATCACCAATCAAATCCGCCGCCGGATAGCCGTTATAGCGGATCACCGGGTCGGGGCCGTAGGTGGTGGTGATGTTGACCATGCTGCCAATCGGCACCATCTCACCGCGATCGTTTCGGGTACGCAGGTTAGCGATATCTTCGACGCTGTCGCGGAAATCCCCGTCCGCCTGCGCCATCACCCGCCAGGTGCGGCCAAAGCGGTTAAAGTCATTCACATAGGACGAGCCAAGATAGGTCTGCAGCGTACTGAACAGCGCGGTCAGCGACACGCCCTGTGCCTTGGCTTTATCCCGATCAACCTTCACATCAAGCTGCGGAACGTTGGCCTGATAGGAGGATATAGGGAAGTGCATGCCTGGCGTCTGCATGATGCTGCCCGACAGCGTATTAATCGCCGTCTGCAGTGCGCCATAACCCAGACCCGCCCGATCCTGCACATAGAGCGAATAGCCCGAGCCCTGGCCCAGCCCCAGAATCGGCGGCGGCATAATCGAGAAGCCAAAGCCCTGCTGGATTTGCGCGATCTTCGCATTGATCTCCGCGTTGATCTCCGCCGCCGTATGTTTGCGCTCATTAAACGGCTTCAGACCGAAGAACACCGTGCCGCTGTTCGGCGTATTGGTGAACTGCAAGGCATTCAGGCCGGGGAACGCCACCGCATAGGCGACGCCTTCGGTCTGCATACCGATTTCGCTCATCCTGCGAATCACTTCATCGGTGCGTGCCAGTGACGAGCCTTCCGGCATCTTCACGCCGCCAATCAGATAGAGCTTATCCTGAGTCGGAATAAAGCCGCCTGGCACGGTGTGAAACATAAATCCGGCACCCGCCAGCAGCAGCAGATAGACGCCAAACACCGCGCCACGGCGACGCAGCGTGCGGCCAACCAGCGACTCATAGCCATGGGCACTGCGCTGGAAGAAGCGGTTAAACGGACGGAAAAGCCAGCCAAACAGCGCATCAATGATCCGCGTCAGCCGGTCTTTCGGCGCGTGATGATCTTTCAGCAGCATCGCCGCCAGCGCAGGCGAGAGCGTCAGCGAGTTAATGGCGGAGATCACCGTAGAAATGGCGATGGTGGTGGCGAACTGCTTGTAGAACTGCCCGGTAACGCCGGAAAGAAACGCCATCGGCACAAACACGGCGCACAACACCAGCGCAATGGCGATGATTGGCCCGGAGACCTCTCGCATCGCCTGATGCGCTGCAGCGCGCGGCGACAGTCCCATCTCGATGTTACGTTCGACGTTCTCCACTACCACAATGGCGTCATCCACCACGATACCGATCGCCAGCACCAGCCCGAACAGGCTCAGGGTGTTCAGCGAGAAGCCGAGCAGATAGAGCACGCTAAAGGTACCGACGATTGAAACCGGCACTGCCAGCAGCGGAATGATGGAAGCGCGCCAGGTCTGCAGAAACAGAATCACCACCAGTACCACCAGGATCACCGCTTCCAGCAGGGTCTGCACCACCGCTTTAATTGAGTCGCGGACAAACACCGTCGGATCGTAAGGCGCGGCCCATTTCACGTCGTTGGGGAAGCGGGTCGCCAGTTCATCCATTTTGGCGCGAACCGCATTAGAGAGATCGATGGCGTTGGCGCCAGGTGCCTGGAAGATGCCGATACCGACCGCATCTTTGTTATTCAGCTGCGAGCGCAGGGCATAGCTTCCCGAGCCCATCTCTATCCGTGCCACATCACGCAGCCGCACCAGCGAACCATCTTCCGAGGTTTTCAGGATGATATCGCCGAATTCCTGCTCGCTCTCCAGTCGTCCCTGGGTGTTGATCGACAGCAGGAAGTCGCTCTGCTTCTTCAGCGGCTCGGCACCCAGCTGACCGGCAGAGACCTGCACGTTCTGCTCCTGCATCGCCGTCACCACGTCAGAGGCAGTCAGGCCACGCGCCGCCACTTTATTAGGATCAAGCCAGACGCGCATCGCATACTCGCCTGCGCCGAAAATCTGGATCTGACCGACACCCGGCAGGCGGGCCAGCTCATCTTTTACCTTGAGGGTGGCGTAGTTACGCAGGTAGAGCGAATCGTAGGTATTGTTCGGTGAGAACATGTGGACGACCAGCGTCAGGGTCGGCGACATCTTCTGGGTGGTGATCCCCAGCCGACGCACATCTTCCGGCAGACGGGCTTCCGCCTGCGCCACGCGGTTCTGCACCTGTACCTGCGCCTGATCAGGATCGGTGCCTGGACGGAAGGTGACGGTAGTCACCAGCACGCCGTCAGAACCGGCCACTGACTTCATGTACATCATGTTTTCGACGCCGTTGATCGCCTCTTCCAGCGGCGTCGCCACGGAATCCGCAATCACTTTCGGGTTAGCGCCGGGATACTCGGCGCGCACCTGCACGCTGGGCGGCACCACGTCGGGATATTCACTGACTGGCAGCAGCGGGATGGCAATCACCCCGGTCACAAAAATCAGGATCGACAGCACCGCAGCAAAAATGGGCCGGTCGATAAAAAAGCGGGAAAAGTCCATAGCGGCCTCGAATTATTGAGCGGCTGCCGCACGCATGGCGACCTGCTGAGCAGTGACCGGCATGCCGGGCATAAATACTTTTTGCAGACCGGCGATGATGACCTTGTCGCCTGATTGCAGACCCGATTTAATGATGCGCAGGCCATCTACCATCGCCCCAGGCTGGATATCGCGCCGCTGCGCTTTACCTTCCCCATCCACCACGTAGACATATTTACGATCCTGGTCGGTCAATACCGCTTTATCATCGATCAGCACCGCCTCGAACTGTGCGCTGCCGGGCAGACGCACGCGGGCAAACAGGCCTGGCGTGAACTGCCGCTGTTGATTGTCGAGCAGGGCGCGCATACGAATGGTGCCGGTACTGGCGGTCAGCTGGTTATCCAGAAAGTCAATTTTGCCCTGGTGCGGGAAACCCTGTTCGCCGACCAGCGCAATCTCAACCGGCAGCGCATGGCGCTGCTGGCCCTGACGCGCCATCGCCTGATAGTTCAGGAAGGTGTTTTCATCGACATCGAAATAGACATACATCTGCTGCTGCGACACCAGCGTGGTTAACACACTGGCGCTGTCGCCGGCGGTCACCAGGTTACCGGCGGTGATCATCGCGCGGCTGGCGCGGCCATCAATCGGCGCGGTGACGCGGGTAAAGTCGAGGTTCAGCTGCGCCATATCGACAGCCGCCTCGGCTGCCAGCACATCCGCCTGCGCCTGACTGGCGGCAGAGCGACGCTGTTCCCACGCCTCGCGGGAAATGGCCTGCGTGCCAATCAGCTTCTCGCTGCGGCCCGATTCGCTGCGGGCCAGACTCGCCTGACTGCGCGCCCGGGCCAGTTCCGCTTTGGCCTGCTCCAGCGCCGCGCGGTAACTCCGGTCATCAATGGTAAACAGCACCTGACCTTTTCTGACCTCATCGCCTTCGCGATAGTTAACGGAATCAATGTAGCCCGAGACGCGTGGACGCAGCTGCACGCTCTGCACCGCTTCAACCCGGCCATTGAAATTGTCCCACTGGCTGACCGGCTTGATCAGCACGGGCGCGGCACTCACCTCAGGCGGTGGTGGCGGGGCGTTTTGCGCCACACCCTTGTCGCAGCCGCTCAGTTGCGTGATGAGCAGTACCATCCCTAAGAGGGTTAAACCCTGACGAACCCGGTTCGTAATCATTGTTGTTATTCCGCGATAGATATAAAACAGGCGGCCTGCAGGCCAATATTTGCAACTTTTAAGATTGCAATTAATCGCAGTGAGTGTAGGCTTGCGGGGCTGGCAACTGCAAGAATAACAGATACACTTTATGTGCGGTTTAGGGCGGGTCGATGAAGACCGGAACAGCTCAGTAAAAACCCCATAAAAAGTGCGGCATTTAATGTACTAATAGAACTTGCATTAAATGGCATAGTCAGCCACCCTTAAGTGTAACTGCAACTGATACTAATACTTTTCGCCACGGCGACAGGAGAGACTGGAATGATGAGTGACGCCTTTATTCACGATTTAATCGACTGGATTGATAACAACATCGAAGCACGTCTGGATCTGGATACCGTTTCAGAGCGCGCGGGCTACTCCAAATGGCACCTGCAGCGCATGTTCAAAGAGCACACCGGTTATCCACTGGGTGAATACATCCGGGTTAAGAAGCTGAAGAAATCAGCCGATCGCCTGACCAGCACCGATGAACCGATTCTTAATGTGGCAATCTCGTTAGGTTTCGACTCCCAGCAATCCTTTAACCGCAGCTTTAAACGCCAGTATGGCGTCGCGCCGGGTGCATGGCGTCGTCACAGCGGGGAATCGCACGCAGCATAACCTCGCCAGGGCCAGCTTGTCTGGCCCGCGCTTTTCTCTGTGCGCAAAACTGGTATCATCTGCGTCCTGTCGTATCGGATGCCATCATGTCAAAAAAACTCTGGATTGGACTTTTCCTCGTCCTCGCGGCCTGCTTCTACGGCCTTAAACCCTATCTGAATTCCGTTTCAGCCCCTGCCCAGGCGGATATCGCCACCCTGACCGATGCCCATACCGTGGCGCGCTGGGTGCTGCAGCATCAGCAACTGCCGGACTACTACCTTACTAAAAACGATGCGCGCAAGCGTGGCTGGAATCCGGCCAAAGGCAACCTGTGTGAAGTGTTGCCAGGCAGAGCCATCGGTGGCGATCGCTTTACGAACCGTGAAAAGCGCCTGCCCGCCCGTGCGGGCCGTCAGTGGTATGAAGCAGATGTCAATTATCGCTGCGGGCATCGCGATGCCGACCGCCTGGTCTACTCCTCTGACGGGCTGGTATTTCTCTCCACCGATCACTACCGCAGCTTCAGACAGGTGCCCTGATCATGCTTAATCTGACCTTTGATCTGCGTCAGCTCACCACGCGCGCGGCCTTTTATCAGCAGTTTGCTGAGCAGAGCGGCTGTCCGCAGAGCTTCGGATATAATCTGGATGCGTTATGGGACTGGCTGACAGGAGGAATGGCGCTGCCTGCCACAATATGGTTGCAGCACTATGCCGCGCATCAGGCCGATCTAGCGCCGGTGCTGGCGCTGCTGGAAGAGGCGGCGCAGTCGCTGGAGGGCGAACTGCGCCTGATTCCCGATTAAGCGCGCAGTGGCTTGAGCAGCGCCACCAGCGCTTCGCGTGCCGCCAGCGGCAGATCGCCGCCGCCGGTGTAACCATTGTTCTCAATGATGACCTGGTTCAGCCCCACCAGCCAGTCGTAGATATAGTAGGCCGTGTGGTTTGCCGGGGCGGCAGAGAGTTTGGTCAGACGCTGACCGGCACTGAAGCTGACGCTGGGTGCCGGAGGACGCGAGAAAATCACCTGGCCCCGGTTAACGCGGCTGGCAGGACGTTCCGATTCAGGACGCTGTAAAAAACCGAGCCAGGCCACAAAATCCCCCAGCACCGTCATTGCCCGCGTCACCTGACGATCGGCGCGTGATTCATGGCTGACGCTCTGCGTATCGGGCTCATGCAGCGCCTGCTGCAGTTTGTGCGCAATATCGGTGCGGAATCCGGCCGTGATCAACTCCTCAACCAGCCACTCCATTGTTGGCTTATCCACGTTCAGCAGCGCCAGCAGGCTGCGGTTTTCCGGCAGCTGACGCAGATGATCCAGCCACAGCAGCAGCACCTGACGCGGAAACTGCTGGGCACTTTGCAGACTCTGGCGCGGCTGAACCGGCGCCTCAGCCGGGCTCTCACTGAACAGGTCAAATTCAAACCCTATGCCGAACTGATTTTCCGGTGCCTGAATAGTGGCCGGTTTGCTGCCTTGTAATGCCGACTGATTAAGCCACAACTGGCGCAGCGCCTCACGCGGCGGCTGCAGGCGTTCCAGCAGCTCGCCATGCAAACCGGTGCGATGCTGTAAACACTTCAGCAGCGTGTCGGCGATGTTCTGTTTGCGTGCCGCCTGTTCCGGGCTGGCACCCGCTTCAGTCCAGGGCAGCAGACGCCGCTCCACCACGGTGTGCTGAATCTGCGCCAGCTGAGCCAGCAGCATGTCGCGGCGGGCTTCCGGCTGCATCTCTTCCAGCAACCAGCTCGCCATACGGTCGACGCCCGCGCGATCCAGCGCCAGCATCGATCCCCAGTGCTGACCCGGTTGTCCCATCTGACGCTGCACCGCTTCATCCACATTGACCTGCTGATGGCGGGCATCGAACGGGGTAATCGCCCAGATCAGGCGCGGTTTCTCAGCCGATTCCTGAGCGGGCTGCTGACGCTGCCATTCGCGCAGCGTTTCGCTGGCGAGGTCAGCATCCTGACGCTGGCTGGCTGCGGTACAGACCAGCAGCAGATCAATCGCCTGACGCGCGGCATAAAAGCCTGGCAGCAGGGCGCGTTTCTGTTCCAGCAGTTGGGCACGCAGCGGATCCTGCTGCTGAAGGCGCTGACGATCTTCCTGGATTGCCGCGTCACCGGACTGGCCTGGCGCGGGCAGTTCCAGCATATCGGCATCATCATAAAGCGCGGTACGCGGTGTGGAACTCAGCGGGACCAGCACTTCCAGCGTCAGCAGCGCCAGTAATCCCAGCGGCACGTTCTGCGCCTTACCGATGCGGTTACCATTCAGCGGGCAGATTTCCACCAGCTGCTGCTGATCCTGCTCACTGGCCGGCACAATCAGCTGCTCGGCTGGCAGCAATGACGCGTCGGTCAGCAGGCTCAGCGGAGCAAGCACCCGGCTGCTGTTACGCAGCTGGTGGCGCAGATGCAGCAGGCTGCGCAGCATCTCATTCAGTTCGGGCTGACCAGACCACAGCAGTGAAAAAAGCTGCACCCGGTCGTCAACGCTGAGCCAGGGTGCCAGTTCAACCGCCTGAGGCCAGAAGTGACGATCGAGCCGCACATCATGGTGCGGACGGCGACGGCTCCAGGACCAGAGCGTGACCAGCGCATCGCCTTCCAGACCCGCCAGCGGCGTGGCGAGACGATGACGCTGCAGGCGCTGCAGGGCGCTGTCGATTTGTGTGGTATCGGGCGTCGTCTCTCCGGCACAGGCGAGCATCAGACGGACGATCTCCGCCTCGCTCAGCAGCGTCAGTTCAACCGGCCACTCGTTTGAGAGCGGCTCGCGCTGATGGCTGAAGCGGGTGGCGGTGGCAAAATCGAGGTTGCCGGGATTGATATGCTGGAACCAGCTCAGCTGTTTTTCGCCCATGCGGGTTACTAACTGGCCCTGGGCATCGGCCACCATTTCGTTCAGCAGCCAGGCTTTACCCGCCTGCGACTGGCCAAACAGCGCCAGCGTCACAGGGCGCGCCACCTGCTGCGCCAGCGCCTGAGTCTGCACGCGCGCCTGGCGCAGTTGCAGCGTCAGGGTTTCTGCTTCCAGCGCCAGACGCGGCGACTGCTCACGGCTGCTCTCAATCCAGGCCAGACTGTTATTCAGGGCGTCCTGCAACAGGCCAAGACGTTTTGCCAGCGTTTGCGGCTGACGGGGTTTCAGAGCTTTCATCGTTTACACACGCTCCCGCTGTCAATCCAGTATTGCGCATTGGCATTGCCGGTCGCCGACAGGGTATTCAGCTTAAGACTTAACTGCTCCAGTGGCACGCGGGTGCCATCATCCAGACGCGCATCGCTCAGCACCAGACTTTCCGGGCCGGAGGCATCAGGACCCGCTTTTACGGCCAGCCGGATGCGCAGCACGCTCTCACCGGCCACTTTACGCGCCAGTGTGGCGTCGTTCAGCGTCAGGCTATAGAGCGGCGAGGCGGGCCAGCGATCGTTATCGAGCTGGCGGAAGCCGAGACAGACGTTGCCGCGGATACGGAAACTGCGCTTTTTATCCAGCACATAGCCGGGATCGTCGAGATCAATTTCGCTGTAACAGAGGTTCTCGTCCGTCAGCGCCTGGTTTTCGTCGAGCACGCCAAGATAGCGAATGGTCGAGTAGGGTTCAAAATCGCCTGCGCGGAACCAGAAGCTGCTGAGGCGCAGATCCAGCGCCAGCAGGCAGAGCATCGCGCCGACCGCCGCGGTCGATTTCGGGTTGTCGATGCGGCCATGTTTGTTAAACGGATACCAGTCGCTGGTGTGATAGCCTTCCAGCGACAGAATACGGCTGCCCGGCAGCGGTTGCAGATGACGCACCAGCGCCTGAATGCCCGGGAAGCGCGACGGGCGACCGGTCAGCAGCAGCACGTCGCACTGATAGAGCGACACCACTTCACACATTGAGCGCAGCGCCGGGATAATCGCCATCCGGTGCTGCATAAATTCGCCATGCAGCTGTGACAGGCTCACCACCAGCGGCACCTGCAGCAGGTCAAAGCGGCTGTTACCGCCCAGTTCGCGCTGAATCTCGCCGTTGACGAACGCCAGTACCGCTTCGCCCGGTGGCTGATCGACCAGCTCGCCAAACAGTGCGTTGATCTCCGCATGGCTCTCCAGCGGATCCCAGTTTTCGTAGCGCTCCAGAACCGCCTGCGCCAGCGGAATAAACAGCTGTAAGGTGACCTGCTGACGCAGTGTCGCCTGACCGTCCATACGACTGTCGTGACCAAACAGCTTGTTCATCAGCGGTTCCGCCAGCGTCAGGCCCGCTTTCTGCAGATGCTGCTGCAGCGCCGGTAAAATCCACAGCTGAATCACATCCAGCAGGATATCGTCGCCCGCCACTTTAAAGCCTTCACGGAACAGCAGTCGCGGCGTAATTTTGACGTTGTTGCCCTGACCATCATCCAGACGATACTGGGTGATGGCGAGATCGGTCGTGCCGCCGCCGATATCAATCGAGGCGATGCGCAGGCTCTTGCCTGGCAGTTCGTCTGCATCGCGCGGACGATCCGGACGGGCCATGCTGCTGAAAAAGTCTTCGGCGCGACCGGCGAAATTGACCTGGGTTTCATTGAACAGCCAGACCATCTGACCACAGGTCGCTTCATCCCACTCCATCTGCACATCCGGCAGCGGTTTCGGGTTCTGACGTGGCAGGGATGGTGAAAGGTCATCTTCGTCAGCCAGCCAGCCTTCTGCTTTCCAGACCAGCGCCAGCGCTTCCTGCATCCGGCGGCGGAAAATTTCACGCTCCGGCTTCGGCATCGCTGAGGGCAGCGTCAGGATGACATGGCGCAGCTGACGCGGCGCGTGGCTCTGCGGCATCCGCTGACGCTGCGCCGCGCTGTTCATCTGCATCAGCGCCTGAGCCAGCAGCTCACACAGCATAAAGGTCATCAGCGAGCTGCGGCTGTAGTGCGGAGAAAAGACCGGCAGACGATCGTCGGGTGCCAGCGTCGAGAGCGGCTGGCCTTCGTCGTTGAGCAGGGTGGTAAAGGGCGCGGCATAGGCCAGCGGTTCAGCCTGCTCGCCGGGCGTGTTAAAACGCCAGCCTGGCTGATAGCGCGCCTCATCCCACAGATAACGGCGCGGGCTGGAGAGGCCGGTGCTGCCTTCCAGTCCCACACGCTGCAGGGCCAGACGGCTCGCTTCACGGCCGACGCGCGTGAGAGAAGGCCACATAAAGGCCTGCTCACGACCGCTCTCCAGTGAGAAGTTCGCTTTGCCAAAGCGGGTCTCGGCAAACTCCAGACGGCTGTCAAACAGTTCGTTGTAAACCTGATGCGGTTGCGACAGATCGCGCAACTGCAGCTCATAGGTCTGCTTCAGGCCGTTGCTCTCTTCCGGGTGATCCTCCACCAGAACGCCGCAGGTATGGGAATTGCCGACATCCAGAATGATATCGACATTGACCGCCGGGGTCTGCAGCGTGGCGGCCTGAATGTGGATCTCGCTGAGGTCGAGCTGTTCGCCCAGCAGCTCCAGCAGATTGAGATAGTGCGCCTGATACTCGAACTCGCGCAGCGCCTGATTAATCGCCTGTTCGCGGCGATCGGAGACGCGGTCGGTAAAGGATTCGCGCAGCCAGCCGTCAACCCAGGTCAGGTCAAGAAAATCACCCAGCTCGTAGTTATGCCAGGCGAGTGCAAAGGTCACACCGTTCTGTGCATCAGCCGTGCTGAGGCCGAGCTGTTCACCGCCATCCTGTTCCGCCACGCAGCGGGTATCAAAGGCCAGGCTCACGCGGTGGGTATTGCCTGCCGCATCGGGCGCGGGCAGGGCAACCAGGCGCATCCGCGCCCAGTTTTCAGGGCCGCCGATAAAACGGCGTCCGCTGGCACAGCGCAGCATCGGCAGTGGCAGCCAGCAGGCTGATAGCAGGGTCAGTGAGTCCGCCAGCGCGATATCCGACTCCGGGCGCACCACTTCCGCAGCGCCGCCATCTTCCGGGTAGAGCAGGAACCTACCGCTGTTGCCATCGACCTTAAGGCGCAGCAGCGGGCCGTTGGCGGTCTGGCGCACAAACTGGCGGCGCGCCGGGGTATCTGAGAGTTGCAGGCCAAAATCCAGAAACTGCACACCGCTGTTTTCAATCAGCGAAATTTTTTGTTTGTCATCGATCAGGGGAGCCAGCATCGTTATTTACTCTCACGCTTAATCGTCATCGGGAAGACCCGGTCATCAGCATACTGCGCTTCACATACTGCGGCGCCAATACTCGCATGGCAGACCAGCAGCGGCATACGGTAGCGCGAATTGTTCTGGCACTTCGCCGTGTAGCGGCTTTCAATCACCAGGTTACCGGCGCTGGTCATGGCCGCGCTGACATCCGCTTTACAGGTGGTATTGCCCTGGGCGATCTGCACGCTGCCTTTGCCGTTTTTAAACTGGAAGCGCATCACCGGTGGTTTACCGGTTGGCGTCGGCATCTGGTCGATAGTGACACGCCAGCGACCATCAATCACCCGTACCTGGCCATCGCGCACCGCATCCGGCGTCACGATCAGGTCATCGGGTTTGGCCGGAACCGGCGCAGTCACCGTTGTGGCAAGGGTAGCAGATGCGTCTGCCGGTGCGGTATCGGTGTTGGTAGTGGCCGGTTTCTGCGGCTGCGATTCGGGGAGTTTTTCCGGTGCTGGCTGCTCTGCAGGTGGCGTGACAGACGGTGTCGCCGCAACTGGTGCCGGCGTCGCAGCAGGGGCCGGAGTGGATACCGTCGCCGGGGGTGACACTGTTTTCGCGGTGGTAACCGGTGTTTTTACGGGCTCGGAACGATGCAGTAACACGGCCACCATCACGGCGGCAGCAATTGCCACCGGCAGTAACAGAGTCCAGACGCGGAAACGACGGCGAGCCGCCACCGGCGCGACAGGCTGAGGTTCAGCGGGCGCGACAACCGGCAGCGGTTCAGTCACAGCTTCGGGTTCAGGTTCGGGCTCAGCGATCATCACGGGTTCAGCGATGACCGGTGCGGCAGGCAGCTCAGGCAGCGGTTCAACCAGCGCCACCGGCAGGTTCTCTTCCAGCGTGTCACGCAGGCAGGCCAGCGCGTCATCGCGGCTGCGCGCCTGGGCATCGACAAAGCCCCAGAAAGTGATCACCGGTTTGCCATCAACCAGATAGACATACTGCTGGTCGGGGAATTGCAGGGTCTTGCTCAGCAGCGCACCAAACAGCCGCATTGATGGGTTCTCTGCCGCGCGCGCGCGCGTACTGAGATCCTGCATATCCTGCTGGCAGGCGGTGAGCTGTTGCAGCGCCGCGCGACGTTCATGATCGCTGGCGCCCAGCCAGGATTTCACCCGGCCGCTAAAAGGAGCATACCAGTCGAGGCGATCGCCCCGTTCATTGGCCTGAGGAATGGCCAGGCAATCTGCCAGTGCGCTTTGACGGCGCAGGCGCAGGGTTTCACGAATTTGCAGGGCTGAAGCGTAGACCGGCTGGCCATTTTCACCTAACGCCAGAACTGCATCTAAATTACCGCTGCGCAGAAAAGTTTTTGCCACCTGTTGGGCCCTTATCGGTCGTTGTCTGAGGCAGAAAATCGCGTGTTATCGACGATTAGGTTGATTCTACGCGGGGCAATGACAAATCAAACGGCAGAAAAAGGGGGTAAATCCACTGTTTTTTTCACCGGCTGACGGAAAAACCACCGCTATTTCAGAGAGTATGACGCAATCAGCCGGATTTGCGCACCAGCAGCAGGTGAGCGATAACGCCGCCCACCAGTCCCCAGAAGGCCGGACCAATACCCAATAGAGAAACGCCCGACGCGGTGATCAGAAACGTGATCAGCGCGCTGTCGCGTTCGGCAGGCAGATCCAGTGCACGGTGCAGGCTGCCACCCAGCGTGGCAAGGAGTGCCAGGCCCGCCAGTGCCTCAATCAGCACCGCAGGCAGGGCACTGAACAGCACGGCGATCAGCGCACCGGACGCGCCCGCCAGCAGATAGAACATCCCCGCCAGCGCCGCCGCGCGCCAGCGTTGCTGAGGATTTGCGTCGACCTCATCGCTCATGCAGATGGCCGCCGTAATCGCCGCCACGCAGACCGAAAAACCCCCCAATGGCGACAGCAGCAGCGCAATTAATCCGGTCCAGCTCATCAGTGAAGAGACCGGCGGCCGGTAACCGTGCGCCTGCAATGTGGCGATGCCGGGGGCGTTCTGCGACGCCATCGTCACCAGGAAATAGGGCACGCCGATCCCCAGCAGCGTGGTGAGGGTAAAGTGCGGCATCACCACTTCCGGCATCGCCAGCATAATCGACTGCGGCGGAAAGTGGATGGCGTGCTGTGCCAGCGCGACGGCAACACCCACCAGCAGCGTGACCAGAATTGCGTAGCGGGCCAGCCAGCGGCGGGCCAGCAGCCAGGCCAGGCACATGCTGCTGCACAGCACAAAGTTGCTCTGTAAATCGGCAAAGGTCTGCAGCCCGAAGCGCAGCAGAATACCTGCCAGCATCGCCGCCGCCAGTGACGCGGGAATGTAGTTCATCAGCCGGGCAAACAGGCCGGTGATGCCGCACAATACGATCAGCAGGTTGGCGAAAACAAAGACGCCCACCGCCTCATTCAGTGAAATGCCGTGAAAGCTGGTCGCCAGCAGCGCGGCTCCGGGCGTTGACCAGGCAGCCAGCACCGGCATGCGGTAGCGCAGTGACAGCCCCAGCGAGGCGATCCCCTGCGCGATGCTCAGCACCGACAGCCAGCCGCCAATCTGCGCGGGCGTGGCGCCCGCCGCCTGAAACATCTGATAGATAATCGCGCCGCTGCTGCTGTAACCCACCAGCACAGCAACGAAGCCCGAGACCAGCATCGGCAGGGTAAAAGGGGGATGTTCCGCTCTTGTCATGGTCAGACTCTCGATGAGATTGTGCGTTATAGCGCACATGGTCGCATGATGCGCTATAACGCACAAGTGTTACACTATTGCATAACGTCACTCACCAGGATGACGAGAAAGCAGGAGAAAAAATGGCGGATTTTCAGCAACACCTGAGCAGCGCGCTCAGACAGTTGCGGCAGGCTAATGGCTGGAGCCTGACGCTGACGGCGGAGCGAACCGGCGTCAGTAAAGCGATGCTGGGCCAGATTGAGCGCGGCGAATCAAGTCCCACCGTGGCAACGTTGTGGAAGATTGCCACCGGTTTCAATGTTCCCTTTTCCTTTTTTATCGACGGCAGCGTGCTGCCTTCAGGCGCCGCGCCTGGATTCAGTCAACCCAATGCCGACATGTCAGTACGGTCGCTGCTGCCTTACGACCCGCAACTGCGCTTTGATCTGCTGGCGGTGGAGCTGGCAGCGGGGGCGCAGAGTCACTCTTCGCCCCATGAAGCGGGCTGCGTGGAGCAGGTGGTGGTCATCGAGGGCGAACTCTTGCTGGGCGTCGGAGATCTCTGGCGACGTCTGCTCACCGGCGAGGCATTCCAGTTCAGGGCCGACGTGCTGCACAGCTACCGGAACCCGCTCAGCACGCCGCTGCGCTTCCACAGCCTGATTCACTACCTGCAACGCCCGGACGTTACAAATTGATACCTGAGCAAACTACACAGTTTACCTTCGTATCTTTATACTTTCGCTTATCGATGGAGACGGGTAATGAGCGATCTGACTGAATCTGCTGCAATGCTGCGCATGCTGGTGGGCAAGCTGGGACGCCGGTTGCGCGAGTCTGCACCGCCTGGCGAATTAACCTGGTCGCAGGTCGCGGTGCTGGGTCATCTGGTTCGCGATGGGGCGATGACGGTGACGCAACTGGCGGCGGCCGAGGGCGTACGCACCCAGTCAATGGGCGCGACCGTCGCCGGGTTACTGGCGGCGGAAATGGTGACAGGTGAGCCGGATCCCCATGATGGTCGTAAAACGCGCTATCTTCCCACGACTTCCAGCCTGGCGGTGATTACGTCGAGTCGCGCGATGCGCGATGACTGGCTGCTCCGGATGCTGGACGCGCGGCTCAGCCCGGCAGAACAGCAGCAGCTGACCGACGTTCTCCCTCTGCTGCAACGACTCACTGACGATTAAATCTGAGGATTCAACATGGCTGTAACCACACTTGATGCAAAAACTGCGCTCATTGTTATCGACCTGCAACATGGCATTGTGGCGCTGCCGCTGGTTCATGAGCCGCAGCCCGTGATCGAACGCTGTGCCGGACTGGCTGAGGCGTTTCGCGCGCACGATCTGCCGGTCGTGCTGGTTAACGTGGCCGGTGGGGCGCCAGGCCGCAATGAGCAGGCGCGTCACAGCGGCGAATTGCCCGCCGACTGGGCGACGCTGGTTCCGGCGATGACCCCGCAGCCCAATGACCTCACCATCACCAAGAAAACCTGGGGCGCGTTTCATGCCACGGCACTACACGATGAGCTGCAACAGCGCGGCATCACGCAGGTGGTGATTTGCGGTATTGCCACCAGCATCGGCGTGGAGTCTACCGCTCGACAGGCGTATGAGCTGGGTTACAACGTCACGCTGGCGACCGATGCGATGACCGATCTGAACATGGATACGCACGACAATAGCGTGAAACTGATCTTCCCGCGCCTGGGGGAAACCGGCAGCTGTGAGGATATTAAGGCGCAGCTGAATTCGCGCACCTGATTAACGTGTGACGTTAAGCGTCGGGCCACCGCGACGGTGGCCCGTTGAGGGCAGCCATCGCTCTTATCAGAAAACTGCGCCATGTTTCTCCCCAGGGGGTCGGGTGAAACTCTTCACCAGCAATCGCTGACATAATGACATTCAAATTATCCTCATCCTCATTCTGAAGCAGGATATTTATTTCATTCCGCGCTTCAATAACAGGCATGTCATGAGCAATATAGCTCTGGAGCATTTCTTCGAGGGTATGGCCAAAGTCGTCATGGTGGCAGCTTAAAAACACTCTTAACATGGCAGTTAGCGCCGGGTATTGTTTCTCGGGTTTATCACCCCATCCACGGATAAGACGTGAGAACATAGTAAGGTTTCCCGTTATAAGTATGCTTAAGTAGCACCACGCGCACAGCGTAACAGGTTTCTTTTGCCGCTTTACCCTGCCTGAATCCATAACCGACAGCAGCCCTGCTTCGGTATACCAGTTCCAGAGGAATGGCGTTATTCCCCCAGTTCGCCCAATGAATGATCCTGAGCCGGTTAGCTTTCAGGGCTGAGCTGATCGCCTTTTCTGCAATCTGAACTGAATAATATGATGATACTGAGTGCATATTTGGGCTGAGGGCCAGCCTGGCGAGTAAATCATTATCAGAAATTGCGACGTGCTTAGCAATGGTGTGGCCGCCAGCCCTGACAGAGCTGACAGCCTCATGCTCAGCAATTTTAAACGTCCCCGCCCGGACGTATGCAACACGGGCTGCACTAACAGTAAGGCCAAAGGCAGCTGGAACACCCACATCTACGGCCAGACCGATATTCCATGCTGCTGTGTCGTCAGCGCCAGATTTCTTTGCGAGAGCAACAGCAGTCTTGTAGGTGGCAGTTCGGGTATTCTGGCCGGTCAGCACCCGGTTAGCTGCAGCATTAATGCTATCCATACTGTGAGCACCAACGACAATACATGCTGCCTTGGTTATCCCGGTGGGTTCGGGAGCCATACACAATGCGGTTGCACCAGCCAACTCCAGACTACCCATGAGCAGGTCAAGACCACCCAGAAGACGGTTGCTCATTCCCTCGGATTCAGTAACTGACTTATCGGAAATCACTGCTGCAAGATGTACCGGAGACATTGCAATTTGTAGCTCGTTGTCCATAACAATCAATCCTTAAAAGAAATTCAATTCGCGCACCTGATTAGCGTGTGACGTTAAGCGTCGGGCCACCGCGACGGTGGCCCGACTTGTTTTAGCGGAAGGCGTAACCCAGCGTCAAACCGACGCTGTAGTTACGGCCCGGCGCGGATTCGAAGTAGCGGCCATTACTCTCATTCACAATCACTGAACCCACATAGTGCCGGTCAAACAGGTTATCGACCCGGCCAAACAGATCCAGCGTCCAGTTTTCAACCAGCCACTTATAGCCACTGTTAACCGCTGCAACGGTATAAGACGGGGTGTTCACGTTGTTCTGATCTTCAGCGGCGATCTGGCTCAGATAACGCACCTCACTGCCTGCATAAAAGCCCTGTTCTGGCAGGTAACCGAGTCCGGCGTAAGCCATGTTACGCGCGATGCCAGGAATGCGGTTGCCGTCGCAGCTGTCGCTGCCGCAGGCGTTGCTGCGATAGCGCGCATCCAGCAGGGTGTAGGCCATCTTCAGCCGCCAGTCCCAGGCAAACTGCTGATCCAGGCTTAACTCCAGACCGCGACGGCGGGTCTGACCGGCATTTTTATAAGTAGTGCGTCCGCCGCTGCTGGCATCCGCCACAATCTCATCACGGGTATCGGTCTGGAACAGCGCCGCGCTGACAAGGCCATTGCCGATGCGTTTTTTGCTGCCGATCTCCAGCGTGTCGCTGGTGGCTGGTTTCAGCCCCAGGTTCAGGCCGGTCGCGCCATCTGAACGGTAAGAAAGCTCATTGATGGTCGGGGTTTCAAAGCCACGACCGGCGGAGATCCACGCGTTCCAGCCCGGGTCAAAGGCATATTTCAGCGCGGCAGCGGGCAGCCATTTGTGATAGCGCGCATCACCGCTGTCGTCGCCGTTACCGGGCCGGATATAGAAGTCATTGGAGTCAAAGTTAACGGTGCTGAAGCGTACACCTGCATCCAGTGAAAGCTTATCGGTCAGTTGCCAGGCGGTCTGCAGATAGGGATCAAGCGTCCACATCAGGTTGCGTTCGTTGCGGCGCAGATTGCCCTGTTCGCCCAGGTGCGTCACGCCGTCGCTGACGGTAAAGTTTTCATAACCCTTGCGGCGCTCGGTCATGGTTTCGTAGTCGAGGCCAGCGGTCAGCGCCACCGGAATCGACAGCAGCGTGTCGCGATGGGTCCAGCGGGTATCGACACCCTGATAGTGGCGGGTCAGGGCGATCACGCCACCAGGATGCGACGGTTTGAGCTGCACGGCAGCGGGGATCGACTGGAACTGGGTGGTTTCACGCATGCCAGCGTAAAGCATCACGCTGAGGTCGTCGTTTTCGCTCATCTGGCGCTGATAACGCAGGCCGCCCTGAGTCTGATCGACAGTCTTACGGGTGTCGTAGAGCGGGACGTTGCTGACCACCTGACGTGGATTGTCACGCCACTGCGCCTCGGTTAAGCCGCCGGGATCCTGTGCGTCGATGTGAACGCTGTTAAACAGCAGCGTCAGAGTGCTGACATCATCGATCCGCACACCCAGCCGGGCGTTGCCGAGGTTCTTCTGTGCTTCGCTGTGATCGCGATAGCCGTGGGTGGTAAAGCGTGAGGCGGAGACGGTGTAGTTCACATCCCCGGCGTGGCTGCCGTCACCCGTGGCACCGCTGGCTTTGACGCTGTTGCGCCAGCTGCCGTAACTGCCGTACCAGCTGCTGGCTTCAAGCGTGGTCGGCTGCTGACCCTGCTGGGTGGTGACATTGATCACGCCGCCCGAGGCGTTGCCATAGAGCGCAGAGAACGGGCCGCGCAGCACCTCGACATGATCAATTGAGCCGATATCAATATTGGAGGTCTGTGCCTGACCATCCGGCATGGTGGCCGGTATGCCATCCACGTAGATGCGCAGACCGCGCACGCCATAGGTTGAGCGGGAGCCGAAGCCACGCATCGACAATTGCAGATCCTGAGCGTAATTCTGCCGGTTCTGGATCTGCAGACCCGGTACGCTGCTGAGGTTTTCCGACAGGTTAACGCGCGCGGCTGCCTGGCGCATATCGTCGCCACTGACCACGCTCAGGGCCGCGGGCGTATCGAGTTCGTTAAGGCCTGTTTCCGGCGGTGCAGCCGTGACAACCAGGGTATTGTCATTATCCGCCGCCAGCAGCGGCAGCGGCAAAATGGCAGGCAACATCAACAGCGTCGCCTGGCGCAGAGGGATTATTTTCATTATATGTGGCCTGAAAAAAGAGAGGATATGAACCAGGTGGAACAATTTCCGCATATGGTAAGGGTTTGATGCGCCGGGGTACATCGTTTCGGGCTGGATTTTTTCTCTGTTTACCGCCAGGCTGGAATCCATCTTTTGCAGTGATAAGGCGTCCGATGCTGTCGGATGCAGACAAAAACTCACGGGAGTCAGCATGAAACAACCTGAAGTGGCGGTTCTGGGATTAGGCGCAATGGGGCACGCATTTGCCGCCAACCTGCTGAAAAAAGGCTTTCGCGTTCATGGCTGGAACCGCACCCGCGCGCGCGGTGAAGATCTGCTGGATACCGGTTTACAGCTGGCTGACTCGCCAGCCGAGGCGGTACGTGAAGCGGATGTCGTGATCGCCATGCTGTCTGATGGCGACACTACTGAACAGGTGCTGCATCAGGTCAAAGAGGCGTTTAAGCAGGGCGCGACGCTCTGCCAGATGGGCACCATCGGCGTAGAAAAAACCGATGCACTGATCGCCTTTTTCGCAGAAAAGCGTCCCGATTTGTTACTGATCGATGCGCCGGTCTCCGGCACCAAAGCGCCAGCAGAGAATGCGCAGATTCTGGTGCTGGCCAGCGGCGATCAGAGCCGGGCGCAGGCGGCAGAAGCGGTGTTTGCTGCCATCAGTAAAGGCACCCAGTGGCTGGGCGAGGCGGGCAAAAGCACCCGGATGAAGCTGGTGATCAACAGCTGGCTGATTGGCATGATGCAAAGCCTGGCGGAGAGTACCCGGCTGGCCGAGCAGTTCGGCTTTTCCACCGACGATCTCTGGCAGGTGCTGGAGGGCGGTCCGCTGGCCGCGCCATATGCAAAAATGAAGCTCGGGATGATCGCCAGCGACGACTTCACACCGCAGATGCATCTGGTCTGGGCGCTGAAAGATGCCCGCCTGGCGCTGGATGCCGCAGAGACGCCGCTGCCGGCGCTGGAGAATATCGCACAGCTATGGCAGCAGGCGGTGGAGGCCGGACACGGTGAAGAGGATCTGGCGGTGATCTACCGCTACCTGAAGGCGCAATGAGTCAGCAGCATTTTGACTTCAGCACGCGTCCGCTGGTGCCGCTGGCGCATGATTATCTGCACGGTGCCAGCGAACCCTGGCACCAGCACGCCTGTGCCCAGCTAATCCATACCCTGAGCGGCGTGGTACGGGTGGAGACGGAGTATGGCAGCTGGATTGTGCCGCCGAGTCGTGGCGTCTGGCTCCCAGCTTTTACCCGTCATGCGCTGCAGATTACCGGCAGTGTGGCGGCGCGCACGCTGTTTATCGATCCGCTGGCGCGCGCCGATCTGCCCGCCAGTTGTCAGGTGGTGCAAATTTCACCGCTGCTGCGCGAGCTGATTGTCACGGCGCTGAGCCTGCCGGAGCGTTACGCCGCAGGCAGTCGGGCCGAGCGGGTGATGGAGTTGATTCTGGATGAAATCCGCGGCATGGACGTGCTGCCCTTTGCCTTGCCGACGCCCGACAGCCCCCGTTTACAGGCGCTGTGCGAGCTGATTCAGCAGACGCCCGGTGAAAGCTGGACGCTGCTGCGCGCCAGCGCCTGCCTTAATGTCTCAGGCCGCACGCTGGCCCGCCATTTTATGCGCGAAACCGGCCTGCAGTTCAGCGACTGGGTACGGCGCGCCCGCCTGGCTATCGCCCTGACGCGACTGGCGCAGGGCGACTCCGTGCTGCGGGTGGCGCTGGAGCTGGGCTATGAAAGCCCCAGCGCGTTTAGCGCGATGTTTCGTCGTCTGCTGGGCGTCTCTCCGACGGACTACTTTCCGCCTGCAGAAACTGGCCTGCCGCGCTGAGCAGCGCCTGCAATGCGGCGCGGGCCGTATCGTTGTCGATACTCACTCCCCAGGCTCGCGCGCCACGGGCATCCACGCAGCTGATATAGGCCACCGAGCGGCTGTCACTGCGTCGTCCCAGCGTATGCTCGTGATAGTCCTCAATGGTCAGATGCAGATCAAATGCGCTGCGCAGGGCATTGACCGCTGCCGACAACCAGCCGTTGCCGCTGCCGGTCAGTGTCAGTGAGCGGTCCTGAACCATCACGCTGGCGCTGATCTGCGTCTGCCCGCCGCTGTCACTCTGACTGTCAGCCCGCTGCAATGCTACCGCAGGCTGCGTCACACCATACTGGCGGCAGAAGAGTTGCCACAGCGCGTAGTGCGTCATCTCGCCGCCATGGCGATCTGTCTCCAGCTGAACACAGCGGCTGAAATCCTGCTGCAGCGCACGCGGCATTTGTAAACCATGATTCTGCTCCAGCAGCCAGGCGGCCCCGCTTTTTCCCGACTGACTGTTAACGCGGATCACCGCCTCATAGCTGCAGCCAATGTCGGCCGGGTCCAGCGGCAGGTAAGGCATCTGCCACTCTGTTTCCTGCTGCTGCGCGCGGATGGCAAACCCTTTTTTAATTGCATCCTGATGAGAACCGGAGAAGGCGGTGAAGACCAGCTCGCCCGCATAGGGATGGCGCGGATGAACCGGCAGCTGGTTGCAGCGGGTTACCACTTCAATCACCTCATGCATCTGGCTGAAATCGAGCTGGGGCGAAACGCCCTGGGTATAGAGATTCAGCGCCAGCGTCACCAGGTCCACATTGCCGGTGCGTTCACCGTTACCAAACAGGCAGCCCTCGACCCGGTCAGCGCCCGCCAGCAGGGCCAGTTCTGCGCAGGCGACGCCGGTACCGCGATCGTTGTGCGGATGCACGCTGATGCAGACGGCGTCACGGCGGCTGAAGTGGCGGCAGAAAAACTCAATCTGATCCGCATAGACGTTGGGGGTGTTCACCTCAACCGTGGCGGGCAGATTAATGATCATCGGGCGCTGCGCGTCCGGTTGCCAGACATCGGCCACCGCCTCGCAAATCTCCAGCACAAACTTCGGCTCGGTAAAGCAGAAGGTCTCTGGGGAATATTCAAAGGTCCAGTGGGTTTCCGGCTGCGCCTGGCATTCGGCGCGGATCTGTCGTGCACCAGCGGTGGCCAGCGCCACGATTTCTGCTTTGCTCTGCTTAAATACCCGCTCGCGAAACAGCGGCGCGGTGGCGTTATAGAGATGCACGATGGCGCGCGGCACACCCTGCAGCGCCACAAACGTGCGGGCAATCAGATCTTCGCGCGCCTGGGTCAGCACCTGTAAGGTTACATCCTCCGGGATACGCTGCTGCTCAATCAGGTCGCGGACGAAATCGAAATCCGTCTGCGACGCCGAGGGAAAGGCGACCTCAATCTCCCGGAACCCGCAGCGCAGCAGCAGATCCCAGAACGCCATCTTCCGCTCCCGATCCATCGGTTCTGCCAGCGCCTGATTGCCGTCACGCAAATCGGTGGAGAGCCAGCGCGGCGCCTGGGTGAGCTGGCGTGAGGGCCACTGGCGGTCAGGCAGGGACACTACCGGGGAGGGACGATATTTATCAGCAGGTTGGGTCAGCATAGGATTCTCCTTTTGTTTTTTACCAGTCTGCCGACACGCCCTGCGGGCCGCGCGCGCAATAGTGACAACCTGACGCGCAAAAGTGACAACACCCTGCGTGCGCTCTGGTTTGGTGAATCCGCCGGGCAGGGTTAGCATGGTCGCCTGTTTATTCGGGTGGACACTTATGCTGATTTTTGACGGTCACAACGATCTGTTGCTTAACCTCTGGCTGCATCATCGTGATGCGCCCGCGCAGGCGTTTTATCAGGGTATTGAACGAGGCCACCTCGACTTTCCGCGCATTCAGCAGGGCGGAATGGGTGGCGGGCTGTTTGCGATCTTTGTGCCGCCGCAGGAGTACATCGCCCGCACCGTTCCGGCTCGCGCCGGTGAGCCGTATCAACCGCTGGAGATCATGTGGCAACAGCTCGATATCCTGCAGCAGCTGGCCGATGCGTCAGGCGGGCGGGCGCGACTCTGCCGCAGCAGTGAAGAGATTATTGCCTGCCGCGCCGCGGGCGTGCTGGCGATGGTGGCACACATCGAAGGTGCTGATGCGCTGGATGAGGCGGGCGAGCAGCTGCATGCCTTCTGGCAGGCGGGGGTGCGCAGCATCGGGCCATTCTGGAACCTGGCCAGCCGCTTTGGTGAAGGTGTCAGCGGCACCTTTCCTGGCTCGCCCGACACCGGGCCGGGTCTGACCGCCGCCGGTGAAAGGTTGATTCAGCAGGCGGGGGAGCTGAAGATGATGATCGATGTGTCGCACATGAACACGAAGACGTTCCGGGACACCGCCCGGCTCTCCAGCGCGCCGCTGGTCGCCAGCCACTCCAACGCGCATGCTCTCTGTCCACAGCCGCGTAATCTGACGGATGACCAGCTGGTGGCGATCCGCGACAGCGGGGGTCTGGTCGGCATTAATTTCGGCAACGCTTTTCTGCGCGCCGACGGTAAACGCGACGATGACACGCCATTAACAGAAATTGTTAAGCATTGTGATCACTTGTTGAAGATAATGGGCAGCGACCATGTAGCCTTTGGCTCTGATTTCGACGGGATTACCCCACCGGCTGCGCTGGGCGATGTCAGCGGATTGCCGCGATTGCTCGCCGCTTTTCAGGAAGCGGGCTATGATCAGACACTGACAGAGAAACTGGCATGGGGAAACTGGCAGCGGGTTTTACATCTGACCGGGCTGTGATAACAATTTCCTGATGTTCCGGACTTGATCCCGACGCGCCATTGGCGCACCATCTGCCTGGAAATTGTGACGGCGGTCTCATTCAATGCCGGTTACACTGATTTCAGGCAGCTAATTTACTGTTAACCAAGAGGAAGTAACTCATGTGGAAAAAACCAACTTTCGTTGATATGCGTCTCGGTCTGGAAGTGACTCTCTACATCTCCAACCGTTAATCGTTCTGCCCGCCCTCTGAGCGGGCATTTTTTTTCAACTTCTGGTTTTCCTCTATGTTTATCAAAATCCTCGGTTCAGCCGCGGGCGGCGGGTTTCCGCAGTGGAACTGTAACTGCGCTAACTGCCACGGCGTGCGTAACGGCACGATCCAGGCCCAGGCACGCACGCAATCGTCGATTATCCTCAGCGATAACGGCGAAGATTGGGTGTTATGCAACGCTTCACCCGACATCAGCCAGCAGATCCTGCATACGCCAGAACTGACCCGCAAAGGGGTGTTGCGCGGCACGGCGATCGGCGCGATTATCCTTACCGACAGCCAGATCGATCACACCACCGGACTGCTGAGCCTGCGTGAGGGCTGCCCGCATCAGGTGTGGTGTACGCCGGAAGTGCATGGTGACCTCAGCACTGGCTTCCCGATCTTTCCTATGCTTACCCACTGGAATGGCGGCCTGCAGCACCGTCCTGTTGCGCCACTGACGCCGTTCAGCGTCGATGTTTGTGGTGATCTTCAGTTCACCGCAATTCCGATTATCAGTAATGCACCGCCTTACTCGCCGTATCGCGACCGGCCGCTGCCGGGCCATAATGTGGCGCTGTTTATTGAAAACCGGGCGAATGGTCAGACGCTGCTCTACGCGCCAGGCCTTGGCGAGCCGGATGCGGTGATTCTGCCGTGGCTGCAAAAAGCGGATTGCCTGCTGATTGATGGCACCGTCTGGCAGGATGATGAGCTGCTGACTACCGGCGTGGGCCACAACACCGGCAAGGCGATGGGCCATCTGGCGCTGGCGGAAGAGCAGGGGCTGATGGCACTCCTGGCGTCACTGCCGGCAAAACGCAAAATTCTGATCCACATTAACAACACCAATCCGATCCTTAACGAGCAGTCACCGCAGCGTCAGTTTCTGACGGAGCAGGGAATAGAGGTGAGCTGGGACGGAATGGCGATCCACCTTCAGGGCTAAAACATGCAGATCACTGACACGCTGTCGCCGCAGGCTTTTGAACAGGCCCTGCGCGACAAAGGCGCTTACTACCATATCCATCACCCGTATCACATCGCGATGCATAACGGTCAGGCCACGCGCGAGCAGATTCAGGGCTGGGTGGCGAATCGCTTCTATTATCAGACCACCATTCCGCTGAAAGATGCGGCGATCATGGCCAACTGCCCCGATCCGGCCACCCGCCGTAAATGGGTGCAGCGCATCCTCGACCACGACGGCAGCAATGGCGAAGAGGGCGGCATTGAGGCCTGGCTGCGGCTGGGCGAGGCGGTCGGGCTGACGCGTGAAGAACTACTTTCGGAGCAGCATGTGCTGCCAGGCGTGCGGTTTGCGGTGGATGCGTATATTAACTTTGCCCGCCGCGCCAACTGGCAGGAAGCGGCCTGCAGCTCACTGACCGAGCTGTTCGCCCCGCAGATCCACCAGTCACGGCTCGACAGCTGGCCGCAGCACTATCCGTGGATCAAAGAAGAGGGCTATTTCTATTTCCGCAGTCGCCTGGGTCAGGCGAACCGCGATGTGGAACATGGCCTGGCGCTGGCGCTGGACTGTTTCACCACCGCAGAGACGCAGAACCGCATGCTGGAAATTTTGCAGTTTAAGCTCGATATTTTATGGAGCATGCTGGACGCCATGACCATGGCGTACGAGCTGAAACGTCCGCCTTATCACACCGTCACTGATAAGGCGGCGTGGCACACCACCCGACTGGTATAACAGATGAATGAAAACTCGATTGCCGCGTTTCGTCGCGGCTACCGCATGCAGTGGGAAGCGGCCCAGGATACCCATGTAGTGCTCTATCCCGAAGGCATGGCGAAGCTGAACGAAACCGCCGCCGCCATCCTTGAGCTGGTGGATGGCAAGCAGGATATCGCCGCGATTATCGCAACGCTGGATAGCCGTTTCCCGGAAGCGGGCGGCGTGGGTGCAGACGTTTTAGAGTTCCTGCAATCAGCCTATGAACAGAAGTGGATACAGTTCCGTGACCCCGCATAAACCTGACGTGAATCCGCCGCTCTGGCTGCTGGCCGAGCTGACCTATCGCTGTCCGCTGCAGTGTCCATACTGCTCTAACCCGCTGGATTTCGCCCAGCAGGAGAAGGAGCTGACCACCGATCAGTGGATTGAGGTGTTTCGTCAGGCGCGGGCGATGGGCAGCGTGCAACTCGGATTCTCCGGCGGCGAGCCGCTGGTCCGTAAAGATCTGCCGGAGCTGATCAAAGCGGCGCGCGACCTTGGCTTCTACACCAACCTGATCACCTCGGGCATCGGCCTGACGGAGAAGAAGCTGGATGCGTTCAGCGAGGCGGGACTGGATCACATCCAGATCAGCTTCCAGGCAAGTGACGAAACGCTGAATGCGGCGCTGGCGGGTTCGAAAAAAGCGTTTCAGCAGAAGCTGGAGATGGCGAAAGCGGTGAAAGCCCACGGCTATCCGATGGTGCTGAACTTTGTGCTGCATCGCCATAACATCGACCAGATCGACAAAATTATCGACCTCTGCATTGAGCTGGAAGCGGATGACGTGGAACTGGCGACCTGTCAGTTTTACGGCTGGGCGCAGCTCAATCGCGAAGGCCTGCTGCCCACCCGCGAGCAGATCGCCCGCGCAGAGGCGGTGGTGAAAACCTACCGCGAGCGGATGAGCACCACCGGCAATCTGACCAATCTGCTGTTTGTGACGCCAGACTACTACGAAGAGCGCCCTAAACCCTGCATGGGTGGCTGGGGCGCTATCTTCCTCAGCGTCACGCCAGAGGGTACCGCGCTGCCGTGTCACAGTGCGCGTCAGTTGCCAGTAGAATTTCCCTCAGTGCTGACGCAAAGTCTGGACGATATCTGGTATAACTCGTTCGGCTTTAACCGTTATCGTGGTTTCGACTGGATGCCTGAGCCGTGCCGCTCCTGTGATGAGAAAGAGAAAGATTTTGGCGGCTGTCGCTGTCAGGCTTACATGCTGACCGGCAATGCCGACAACACCGATCCGGTCTGCAGTAAATCACCGCATCACGGCAAAATCCTTGAAGCCCGACGTGAAGCGGATTGCAGCGACATTAAAATTGGTCAGCTGCAGTTCCGTAATCGCAGCAACTCACAACTGATCTATAAAACACGGAACCTCTGATGAAAACGCGTTGCCTGGAGATAAACGGTCTGACGGTTGAACTGGTGCATCAGCCCGATGCCAGCCAGGCCGCCGCCCTGATTCAGGTGGGCGCGGGGAGTCACGACGAGCCAGATCGCTGGCCCGGACTGGCGCATCTGCTGGAACATCTGCTGTTCACCGGCAGCACCGGCTGGCCTGATGAGGGCCGGCTGATGAGCTGGATTCAGACGCAGGGTGGCAGGGTTAACGCCACCACGCTGGCCCGGCGTAGCGCGTTCTTTTTTGAGGTCACGCCGTCGCTGCTGGCTGACGGGCTGGCGCGGCTGCAGGATATGGTCTGCCATCCGCTGCTTGATAATCAGGCGATCGGCCAGGAAGTGGCGGTGATTGACGCGGAATATCAGCTATTGCAGCGTCATCAGCCGTCACGCATTGAAGCGGCACTGCTGCACGCCGCCGCATCACCTGCGGAATTCCACCGGTTCCATATTGGCAGCCGGGCGAGTTTTGGCGATGAACTCTCTGCACTACAGCGGGCGCTGCGTCAGTTCCACCAGCGCTACTATTTCGCCAGCAATATGCGGCTCTGGCTGCAGGGGCCGCACTCACTGGATGAACTGGAACGGCTGGCGCGTGACTTTGCCGCCGCGCTGCCTGCCGGTCAGTGGCGACAGGATCTGCCACCGCCGCAGCTGACCAGCGATAGCTGCTGGCAGCTGGCAAATACCGCACCCGCGGCGCTATGGCGCAGCTGGCTACTGGATAACAGTGACGGTGTCACGTTGTGGCGTGAATTTTTGCTGGATGAAGCACCCGGATCGCTGCTGGCTACCCTGCGTGAGCAGGGGCTGGCGGAGTCGCTGGAGCTGAAGTGGATCTATCAGGCGGGAGGCGCACTCTGGCTGGCGCTGGGCGTCGAAACGCAGATGCCTGAGACCGTAAACGCTCTCATCAACAGCTACCTAGATGCGCTGCGCCAGACCGGTGAGCTGCAACACCAGCACTATCATCAGCTGGCACATCAGCATTTTGTGACGTTGTCACCAATGGAGCAGTTACGCCAGCGTGCTATTGGCTTCGCACCGGATGAAACGCGGCCTGCGCTGTTGCCGCTACTGGAGAGACTCGCTGACGCGCCGGGCACGCTGCTGTTCTGTACACCGCAACCGGCAACCGAAAACCTCGTCACTCAGGGATTCAGCCTGGCGTTAAATCCCTGGCAGCCATCACCACCTGAGGCGCTGCCCGCGGCGAATTTCACTTTCTATCCGTTCGACAGCGCCTTAACGTCTGAGCCGCTGCCCGCACTGGCGGTGGCATTGCCGCATCATCAGCCTGATGACCCGCAGGTGACGCTGATCCTGCGACCAGAGTTCTGGTCAACGTTCAGCGAAGCGGCAGGCGAAGCGCTGGGGCGGCGGTTACGTCCGCTGTTTGCCGCGCTGCGTCATCAGGGCGGCAACGGCAGCTGGCAGGAAGTGGAGGGCGTGTGGCAACTTACGCTACAACTGACGCCGGATGAGGTGGTGGCTGACCGGGCGCTGAGCCAGATTGTCGCCGCACTGACGCTGCCGGTTGAGGCGGCGCAGCCTTCTTCGGGGGAAAGCATCGCGATTCGTGCACTGCTGCGACAGTTGCCCTGGCAGCTGGCCGCCACCCTTACGCCACATTGCTGGCGGGCGGCGCTGAAAGGCGGCAACTCCGCGCTGCATTCGCTGATTGCCAGGCGGCTGAGCGCGCTGTCGCTGCCGGTTAACCCTGCGACGCCGCCAAAGCGCATGACCACACAAACCGGCATGACGCGTCTGCTGCATGCCAGCGCGGACAACGCGCTGCTGCTGTTTATCCCGCTGCACCATCCTGAACTGCTGGCCGCGTTGCGCGCGCTGGCGCTGATCTATGAGCCACGCTTTTTCCAGCGTTATCGCGTTGAGCAGCCTATCGGTTATGTGGTCAGCAGCCGCTATATGCGCTGTGCCGATGAAGATGGTGTGCTGTTTGCGCTGCAGTCGCCCGATTACAGCGCGCTGTCACTGCTGCGCTACTGCCGCAACTTCCTGCGGTCACTGAACGAGACGCTGGCGGGTTGTGATCTGGCAGCACTGAAAGCGCGTCTGCTAAGCCAGGAAGTGGAGCAACCGCTGGCGCAGTTACGCCGGGAAAATGGTCTGGCAGAACCGGGCGCGGCGCAGATAGAGGCGCTGACCCTGGCCGATCTCCAACAGCTGCACCGCACGCTGATTCAGGATCGTCGCCGCTGGCGCGTGCTGTTCACCGGCGGCGAAAATGTGTAGCGCCCGAGATAAAGTTGCTGAATTTATTTGAAAATTACCGACAAATCTCTTCACTGTCTATTGCGGGCGAACTGGCCCACACTCAGATCACTTTAGTTCGCATAAGGAATTGACCGTGAAGAACTTTAAACGTATCGCACTGCCCCTGTTAGCCGCTGCTACCCTCTATGCCCCGTTGTCTCAGGCTGAGGCGATGCACTATCAGCTGAATCCTGAGCATACGTCTGTCATTGTCGCCTGGAACCATTTCGGCTTCTCAAATCCTACCGCAGACATTCCGGATGCAACCGGTAGCCTGGTGTTTGATAAAGATCATCCAGAGGCATCACGCGTTGACGTGACGTTGCCAGTCAGCAAAATCGACAGCCACGTGGCTGCGCTGACCAAAGAATTCAAAGGCGCTGAGTACTTCGACACCGCCAAATATCCGACTGCGACCTTCCACAGCACCAAAGTGGTGGCGAAGGGCGACAACAAATTTGACGTTGAAGGGAACCTGACCCTTAAAGGGATCACCAAACCGGTTACCCTGCACGCTACGCTGAACAAGCAGGGCGAGCATCCGATGGTGAAGAAGCAGGCGATTGGTTTTGACGCCACCGGCACCATCAAGCGTTCAGACTTCAAGCTGGACAAATATGTCCCAGCGGTAGGCGACGAGGTCACACTGACTTTATCTACTGAAGCCTACGCGAAATAAGTCTGGGCAACGTAATAAGGGCCACGGCCCTTATTACGTTCTCATCATTGAGGCGGATCGCTCGTCGTTCTGAAGTCTGCTTCCTGACATCCTGCCTGCAGCGATCCTCATTAACGCGGGACTGCATCATAAAGTGGTCGGTTAACTGACCAGGCTGTCATAGCCCTTACGGCGATAATTCAGCACCGAGATGCCCCAGAAGATCACAAAAATTCCCACAGCCACGTAGCCCACACTGCCCATATTGTCGTTAAGCTGGCCGATCCGCGTCCACAGCCCGCCTTGCATATCCAGCTTATCCGCTATCAGCCCGAGCGCTTCCAGCCCGCCGATAAACAGGGCGATGACCACACTGGTGGCGGTAATCGTGATGTTGTAATAGAGCTTACGCACCGGTTTATCAAATGCCCAACCATATGCGCCGACCATAACAAAATTATCCAGCGAATCGACCAGCGCCATGCCGCAGGCAAACAGGACCGGAAACACCAGAATGCTCCACACTGACATACCAGAAGAAACACCCGCTGCAGACAGGCCCAGCAGGCTGATTTCGGTGGCGGTATCAAAACCCAGTCCGAATAAAAAACCCACCAGATACATCTGCCAGCTTCTGTTGACCAGATTAAATGCGAAATGAAAAAGCCTGCTCATTACGCCACCCTGTACCGTGAGCAGCGCATCCTGCGACGCCTCGGCGTTGCCCTGTTTGATCTGCTGGAAACGGCGGTAAACATCGCGCAGGATCAGTGCATTCAGTAGCGCCATCAGCAGCAGAAACAGGGCCGAAATCAGCGTGCCGATTGACCGGCCATAATCATGCAACCAGCCAATCTTATCGCCAAAAACCAGCGATGTGGCGGCAATAGCCACACAGGCCAGTACCACGATGGTGGAGTGGCCTAGCGAGAAAAAAGCGCCGACAGCAACCGGACGCTGTCCCTGCTGCATTAATTTGCGTGTCACGTTATCAATAGCAGCAATGTGATCGGCGTCGACGGCGTGGCGCAGACCATAGCCATAAGCCAGCAGTGAGGCCGCGATCAGCGCTGCGCGGTGATGGAAGAGCATCAGCGCCCAGCCCCAGGCCGCTAAATTAGCTGCGATCAATCCGCTTAACAGCCAGCCGGCACGGCGGTGAGTGTGAAAAAAATCACGGTTTATCATGATAATCCTTATGCGTTAATGAAAAGCCAGGATGCTGAAGGCGGGCGCAGGCGATAACCGCCTGGCCCAGCGCCAGTCCGCCATCGCCAGCTGGCACCTGTTGTGGCATCAGGACCTGAAGAGGGGCTAAATAGTGAGGCAGAAGCTGACGTAGCAGCCGATTGTGCAGTACGCCGCCGCCCAGCGCGACGGTGGTGATGCCGTGGCTTCGCGCCTGATGACGGGCGAGGGCGGCAAAGCCCTGCGCCAGCGCGTCATGAAAGGCAAAAGCCCGCTCGGCGGGTGCTGCCTGCCAGTTAAGCCATTGCCGCCAGAACGTCGCGAGATCCAACAGGGTATGCTTATCGGTGTGGAGCAAAGGCAGGGTGACCGGATGCAACGCACCCTGCGCACTTCGCGCCAGCGTCTCCAGACGACAGGCGGCTTCGCCTTCCCAGCTCAGACTTGCGGGTGCGCAATGGAGGGCCGCGGCGACGGCATCAAATAAGCGTCCGCAGGACGAGGCCCGTGGCGCATTGATTCCGGCGCTAATCGCCCTGGAAAGCGGCAACCACGGATGTGATAACAGGGTCTCCGCCTCAGGGCGGGTCTGCCAGTCCGGTACAAACGCCTGCCAGTGCGCCAGTAAGTTACGCCAGGGTTGCCGTGCGGCACGGTCACCGCCCGGTAAGGCGACGGCAGGGAGCCCGCCTGCATGCTCACAGTGCAGGTAATCCACCAGCAAACACTCCCCGCCCCATAACGCCCCATCCTCACCATAGCCGAGTCCATCCAGCGCCAGTCCGACCACTCTCCCGCCGTTCAGCGGCCAGTCATGTTCTGCCAGACAGGCGGCGAGATGCGCATGGTGGTGAAACACCGCCATCCTGTTGATTGTCGGGCGTTGCGCCTGACAGTCGCTGACGGCGTCAGGATGTGCATCACAGACCGTTATCTCCGGCGTACAATCATAGAGTTGCTGAAAATGTGCAATTGCCTGTTGCTGCTGGCGGACAATATCGCTGCGGGTGAGGGAGCCAAAATGCGGACTGAGAATGGCCTGATTGCCGCGAAGCAGGCAGAAGGTGTTTTTGCGATCACCGCCCAGCGCCAGCAGGGGGTGCGGGCTGTCAAATCCGGTGGGCAGAGTGAGTGCATCAGGCACGTAACCGCGTGACCGGCGCAGCATTTCGCTGCCATGCTCCGTCACCCGCAGCAGTGAATCATCAGCGCGCTGCACAATGTCGCGATTATGCAACAGCCAGAGGTCGGCGATATCCTTAAGTTGACTGCGTCCCGTCTCATTGGTCAGTGCGGGCGCACAGCCGTTTGCATTGCCGGAGGTCATTATCAGCGGGGTCTGACAGGCCTGCATCAGTAAATGGTGCAGCGGCGTAAACGGCAGCATCAGCCCGATTTCATCCATGTCCGGTGCAACCGCCGCACACAGCGGTGACAGCGGATTTTTCGTGGTCAGAACAATGGGTGCGGCTGGTGATTGCAGCCTCTCGCGCAGCCTGCCTTGCGCGTGGAGATCGCTGCACTGCGCCAGCCAGCTGATGTCCGGCAGCATCACAGCCAGCGGCTTAGTGGGACGCTGTTTGCGTTGACGCAGACGCATCACTGCCGCCTGCTGTGTGGCATCACAGGCCAGATGGAAGCCGCCCAGCCCCTTAATGGCGACGATTTTTCCTGCCTGTATCGCCATCACCGCCTGTGCCACTGCAGCCTCGTCCTGCGCCAGAACATCGCCATGGTGTAATGTCGCGCTGACGCAAGGGCCGCAGTGCGGACAGGCGATCGGCTGGGCGTGAAAGCGCCGGTCGGCCGGGTTGTGATACTCCCGCTCGCAGGCCGGGCATAGCCTGAATTGCGCCATGCTGGTCAGCGCGCGGTCGTAAGGCATGGCACGGATCAGCGTAAAACGCGGCCCGCAGTGGGTACAATTAGTAAAGGCATAGTTATACCGGCGGTCGGTTGGTCGGGACATATCCTGCAGGCAGGCCGGGCAGGTTGCCGCATCAGGAACCACCTGGGTATTCATCCGGCTGTGACGGCTGGCAGCGATAGTGAAATTTTGCGGCGCCGTCTGCCAGACGAAATCATCGACACTCAGGCTGTCAATCTGCGCCAGCGGCGGGCAGTCACGGCGTAACTGCTCTGTCAGCGCGTCAAGGCTGACGGGTTTAAGTAGCCTGATTTCTACGCCTGCGCTGTCGTTGCTGACCTCACCACGCAGCTGCAGCTGGTGTGCCAGTTGCCAGATAAACGGCCGGAAACCGACTCCCTGGACTTTGCCGTAAATGCGGATACATATGCCGGAAACAGACATGACTCTCTCATTTCCTTACGATTCGGGCGGCAACACGGCAGCCACTGTGACCCGGAAACACTGATGAGTATCAGCGCTTCAGGATCGTGATGTGCGCTGCTGTGCTGCGACGCGAACATGATGATAAGTACGCGTCAGGATGCCCTGGTGAAATTAAATCCCGCTGGCGGGGAGCAGGTCTTCAGCGGCGCTGCGCAGGCGGGCTTTCATGTCGCTGTAAGTCTGATGTGCGTAGCTTTCAGCCCAGCGTTGATCGGCGATCGGTTCAACTTTCACTGCGCAGTATTTGGTTTCAGGCGTTTTAGAGATAGGGTCGAGGTTATCCTGCGTCAGTTCATTGCAGGCGCCGATCCACCACTGATAGGTCATGTACACCGCACCGGTATTAATACGTTCGTTGAAGTTGACGCGTGAGATGACTTTGCCACGGCGTGAGGCTACCCAGACCAGTTGCTGGTGACTGATAGCCAGCGCCTGTGCATCGATCGGATTCATCTGGACGAAGCCAGGTTCGTCTGCCAGCGTTTGCAATGCTGCACAGTTGCCGGTCATGGAGCGACAGGAGTAGTGGCCGACTTCGCGCACGGTACACAGCACCAGCGGATAGCGGTCGTCCGGCAACTCAGCCGGCGCGCGCCACGGCGCGGCAAACAGCTGACCTTTACCGGTTGGGGTATCGAAGTGATTGTTGGCATACAGGTAGGGTGTGCCTGCACTGTCAAGCGTGGTGCATGGCCACTGAACGTGGCCCAGTTCACCCATTTTTTCATAGGTCGCGCCATAGAACAGCGGGCATAAGCTGCGCATTTCATCCCAGATTTGCTGATTATCGTCGTAATGCATCGGATAACCCATCTGCGTCGCCAGCAGGCTGATAATCTCCCAGTCGCGTTTGACGTTACAGGTCGGTTCGATGGCCTTCTCAAAGCGCTGGAAGCCACGGTCAGCGCAGGAGAAGACGCCACCATGTTCACCCCACGAGGTCGCAGGTAAAATAACGTCAGCCTGCTCAGCCGTTTTGGTCATGAAAATATCCTGCACCACCACAAAGTCGAGCGCGGCAAAGCCTTTGCGCACCAGACCCAAATCCGCCTCGGTCTGAAGCGGATCTTCGCCCATGATGTAATAGGCTTTAACCTTACCTTCGAGCGCCAGATGCGGAATTTCAGTGATGCGGTAACCGATGTCGGTATCCATCTGATTGACGTCAATCCCCCAGGCATCGGCGAATTTCGCCCGTACGTTCGGGTCGGTAACCGACTGATAGCCGGGGAATTCATTCGGCAGCACCCCCATGTCACAGGCACCCTGCACGTTATTTTGCCCGCGCACCGGGCCGACGCCGACGTTGGCCCGGCCGAGGTTACCGGTCAGCAAGGCCAGCCCCGCCAGGCCTTTTACCACGTCAACAGCCTGACCAAACTGAGTCACGCCCATACCCCACATGATGGTGGCAGAAGGCGCTGCGGCGTAGGTGCGCATCGCCTGACGGATTTGCTGTGCGGACACGCCGGTCTGTTCCGCTACCGCTTCCGGGGAGTAATCCGCAACATTATTGCGGTATGCCTCAAAGCCTTCGGTGTATTTCGCCACATAGTCGTGGTCATACAGATCTTCTTCGATCAGCACATGCGCAAAAGCATTTACCAGCGCCATATTACAGCCGTTTTTGATTTGCAGATGCTGATCGGCAATACGGGCGGTTTCAATGCGGCGCGGGTCGCAGACAATGATCTTCGCGCCTTTCTCTTTAGCCTTGATCACCCGGCGGGCGACGATCGGGTGGGAATCTGCGCAGTTATAGCCGATCACCAGCAGACATTTTGAATTCTCGATATCGCCGATGGAATTACTCATCGCGCCGTTGCCGAGCGTGGCTTGCAAACCGGCAACAGACGGGCCATGACACACGCGGGCGCAGCAGTCGACGTTGTTGGTGCCGATGACCGCACGGGCAAATTTCTGCATGATGTAGTTGGTTTCATTGCCCGTGCCGCGTGAAGAACCGGTCGTCATGATGGCGCGCGGGCCATGTTGTTGTTTGATTTCTTGCAGGCGTTGCGCGGTATAGCGGATGGCTTCATCCCAGCTCACGGCTTCGAATTTTCCGCCTTTCTGACGGCGGATCAGCGGCTGTGTCAGGCGTGGGGTCAGCAGTTTGGTGTCATTGAGAAAATCCCAGCCATAATAGCCTTTCAGGCACAGTTCGCCCTGATTGGTAACGCCGCTCGCCGCTTCGGCGCGAAGAATTTTTCCGTTATCGACCACCAGATTCAGTTTACATCCAGCGCCGCAATAGGGGCAGACAGTCGTGACTTTTTTCATTGGAAGGTTTCCTTAATCCGGGGTTAAAACAGCAGCGGAGAAGTGTTGTCGAGCGCCGCGCGGCGACGTTTTTCTGCATTCATCTCCTGTAACTGGTTACGATCGATAGCGAACAGGGCGTTGGTCGGGCAGATCGCCAGACAGGCCGGGCCTTCAGTCCGGCCATGGCAGAGATCACATTTGTGCGCTTCGGCTTTATCCGAGGTAGCCGCCATTGCCGCACCGTTCTGGCGGAAAATCGGTTTTGTCACCACTTCCATTGCGCCGTACGGGCAGGCAACCACGCAGGTTTTACACCCGATGCAGCGCTCCTGCAGCACCTGTACATGGTCGGCTGAGCGAAGAATGGCGCCATTGGGGCAGACGTTGGCACAGGGTGCATCTTCACACTGGCGGCACATCACCGGGGTACTGAGGTTGACGCCTTTTATGACGTGCAGACGCGGTGCGAATGTCGCGGCGCTGAGCAGCGAGATATCCTGCGAGTCGTTATGCGCCATTACGCAGGCAATTTCACAGGTACGGCAGCCGATGCATTTTTTGGGATCGGCGATGATGAACCGGTTCATGATTAATTAGTCCCTAAGCCATTGGTTTTAGCTACTGGCTATACATAAAGCGTGCCAGTTCCTGTTTTTAATTTTTCGCCATTAAATTCATTGGCTTAAATTTAAAAGTTGCGCCGATGACGATATTTTTTTCCTGATGTCATATTTGCGTCGTCACCATATCGACAGTTATGTCGAAAGACCGAAAGGCGCGATCCCGAGACCCGTTTCAAGTCGCGGTAACAGCTGATGCAGGCGGCTGATCGCCTGTTCCACAGCGGTACTCATCGGGTAATAAAACGCGACGACGTCGGGCTGAATACCGACAAAGGTGATCTGCGGGATCGCCTCGCGCAGTTGCTGCATGAGAAAGGTCAGTGGCAGATTGTGTGTGGTCATCATGAACATGTCGGCGATATCCGTTTCGTCGATGATGCGCATCTCGCCGGGTGGAAGCCCCATATCGGTGGCATCGACAATCACCAGATGCGCTGGCCGCAGCTCGCGCAAATAGCCAATGTCATTTTCGGGTGCGGCACCGCCGTCCACCACCGTCCAGCCGGGAAGGGGTTTTTCCGCTAACAGTTCGGCCAGACGCGGACCGGCACCGTCGTCGCCCATCATGCTGTTGCCCACGCACAGCAGTGCGTAACGGGAAGATAAATCACGCATCGTGCCTCCTGACCATCAGGTACATGGCAGGGTCGTGTTCAATTTGTGTGAGCAGGGCGATAAGCTGGTCGCTCCAGCCCTGTTGTTCATCACTCATATCTGGGCGGGCATCGCGCAACGCCAGTGCCAGCAAATGGGTGTGGCTGCTGTCGATAGTAATCTCGCCAAATCGCTGAACACCGGCCAGTTTGCGGCGGGCTTCACTGTTTTCAGGCAGACAGTCGATCCAGTGCAGATAGCCATCGAACGGGCATTCGAGGCGCGATTGCAGACAGTCGATCACGCCGAGGTGATGGCCGATAGCCAGGCTGTAATAAATCACTTCCTGCGCTTTCTGCGAGCCGCGTTTCTGGGCGCTTTTTTCATCGACAAACTTGCTGCTCAATGAATAGAAAATCACTTTGTTTTTGTCAGGCGCATGACAAGCATAAGACTGATGGCGCGCGTAGCGCTGGTCGTTAACGGAAGTCATTACAGACGCACCTCGCCATGCAGCACCTGATGATAGATATGTTGCAGATTGCCGACGATTTCGCTCAGGCGCAGGTCACCCTGTTCAGCCAGATAGGCCGATAGACGTTGTTCTACCGGCTGTAAACCGGGCGCAGCGACGATTTCCATAAACTGATCGGCAATCTGGCGGCCATAGCGGTAACCGGCCATGCGGCGCGCTTCGCGATCCAGCAGCACGCGTAACGGTTGCGGTAAGTCCGGATGCAATAAAGCCGCCGGTTCTGCGGCAGCTTCGTCATGCTGCTGTCCCTGGATTTTTTGATCCAGCAGACCCAGCGCCATTGCAAATCCATAAATGGTTGCCGCCGGTGTCGGCGGGCAGCCGGGGATATAGACGTCCACCGGCACGATTTTGTCGGTGCCGCCCCAGACGCAATAAAGGTCGTGGAAAATGCCGCCGCTGTTGCCGCATGCGCCGTAAGAAATGCAGATTTTCGGATCCGGTGCCGAATCCCAGGCGCGCAAAGCGGGCAGACGCATTGCGCGGGTGACCGCACCGGTGAACAGCAATATGTCAGCGTGACGCGGCGATGGGACGACTTTGATACCGAAGCGTTCAGCGTCAAACAGCGGTGAAATGGCGGCAAAAATCTCAATCTCACAGCCGTTACAGCCACCGCAGTCCACACGGTAAACGTAGGCGGAACGGCGGATGCTGTTCAGCAGGGTGGATTTCAGTCTGGCGATACTTTCATCCAGTGTAACAGGCACCGGCAGACCATTTTCGTCACGCGGCGCAATCGGGTTATGACTCATCAGCGAACCTCCGCAGTCATATGGCGGCCAATATCAATGCGGTTGCTGGGAGAAAGACCGTGCATTTTTTTGCACGCCGGACAGGTTTCATACTGCACACGACGTTCGCTAATCTGCAGGTCGCTCAGCGCGGCGCTTTCCTGTAACAGGCTGAGTGCAAAGTCGATTTCCTTTTGCACGGCGTAAGGTTTGCCGCATTCCCGGCAATGGCAGACCGGAAAATCCGCGGTCTCAAACAGGTCTTCTTTGCACCAGACCGCCAGCTCGAACTCCTGCGACAATGTGATCGCTGCCGTCGGGCAGACTTCCTCGCAGCGGGCGCAGAAAATGCAGCGCCCTAAAAACAGCTGCCAGCGGATCGTTCTGGTGTCTTCTGCCGTGGTCATGGTCAGTGCGTTAGACGGACAGGCATTAGCACAGGCGCCGCAGGCGATGCACTGCTGCGCGGTATAGTGCGGTTTGCCGCGAAAGTTGGGTGCTAAATCCAGCGGTTTGAAAGGGTAGCCCAGCGTTGCCGTGCCGGTTTTGAGCACTTTTTTAATCAGTTTCAGCATGATTTGAACGGCTCCTTAAAGCGGCGAATTTTTGCGTTCGATGCCGTAACGTTCGATCTCTTTGTAAGGCACGACGAGGGAGGTTTTCTTGCGCACATCAACCACCGTCATGCGGTCGGTGCAGGAATAGCAAGGGTCGAGACTGCCGATAATCAGTGGGGCGTCGGAAACGGTATTGCCGCGCAGCATGTAGCGCAGCGTCGGCCAGTTGGCGTAGGTCGCCGCACGGCAGCGCCAGCGGAACAGCTTCTGATTGTCGCCGGTCATGCTCCAGTGAATGTCGTCGCCGCGTGGTGCTTCGGCGAAACCCAGGGCAAAACGGTGCGGAATATAGTTAAAGACTTCCACCGCCAGCGGGCCGCCCGGCAGGCTTTGCAGGCCAGACTCGATCATATTCAGTGAGTTAAAGACTTCGTGAATGCGCACTTTCAGGCGGGAATAGACGTCGTTACCGGTTTCGCTGAACAGTTCAAACGGCAGTTTCGCGTAGCCAGCATAAGGATGATCCTGTCGCATATCACGGCGGTGACCGCTGCCGCGCACCATCGGGCCGACGTTGCTGAAATCGCGCGCCACCTGAGGATCCAGAATGCCGACGCCGATGCTGCGCTGTTCGGTATTTGGCGTGCTGAGCAGAATATCCACCAGCTCGTTCAGGTCGCGACGCATAACGCCCGCCAGCGCAAGGGTGGCAATCATATCCTCTTTTAATATGTCGCGACGGATGCCGCCGATCAGGTTCATGCCGTAGGTTTTGCGCGCACCGGTCAGGATTTCCGCCATTTTCATCGACTGTTCACGGACGCGGAAAAACTGCATGAAACCGGAATCAAATCCGACAAAGTGACAGGCCAGCCCGAGGTTCAGCAGATGGCTGTGCAGGCGTTCCACTTCCAGCAAAATGGAGCGGATCATCCGGGCGCGTTCCGGCACCACAATCCCCATCGCGTTTTCGACCGATGAGGTATAAGCCACGCTATGCGTGAAACCGCAAATACCGCACACGCGGTCCGACAAAAACGTCACTTCGTTATAGCCCATGCGGGTTTCGGCCAGTTTTTCCATGCCGCGATGCACGTAGAACAACCGATAATCGGCGTCGATAATGTCTTCGCCATCAACGAACAGACGAAAATGACCTGGTTCGTCAGAAGTGACGTGCAGCGGACCAATCGGCACGATTTTGCTGCCTTCTTTGGCCTCAGAAATAAACGGATAGGTTTCTTCATCCGTGGTCGGTGCAGGGCGCTGGCGGTAATCCATTGCGTCTTTGCGCAGCGGATAAAGGTCGTCAGGCCAGTCATCCGGCAACACCAGGCGGCGTTCGTCCGGCAATCCGATCGGGCGTAAACCGTACATATCGCGCACTTCACGTTCGCCCCAGACGGCCGCCGGCACGCGCGGGGTTACCGACGGAAACTCCAGTGATAGCGGATCCACTTCGGCGCGCACGGTGATCCAGCACTTCACGCCTTTTTCCATCGATAGCACGTAATAGAGTGCGTAATGGCCGCATAGCGTGCGCTCATCGTTGCCGAACAACACGGAAAGCCAGCCGCCCTGCTGGTAGTAGAGCCATTCGACCACCTCCGGCAGCCAGTTCAGACGGATGGTTACGGTCGCCTGTGTGTCAGTCTGCCATTCACTGCCCAGAATCGCCGACGGAAACTGTTTTTCCAGGGCGGCCAGATACTCTTTGCCGACCGGATTTTGATTTAAAGCGCTATTGAACTCACTCATTACAAAGCCTCTTCCCGCTGTGGCGGGATAAGAAAAATGTCAGGTCAGCCAGCGACCAGCCAGGAAGCCAGCGCCAGAAACGCCAGACCAAACCCCGCCCATGTGGTGCGGGAGGTTTTAAGAAAGCGCAGACGCGCGACGCTGTTCTCGATAAGCGCGACCATAAAGACGGCGATCAGCAGTTTCAGCAGACAGACCACAACGGCAGTCAGCAACGCCAGCGGTGTCAGGTTTGCCACCAACCCGAACGGGAAGAACAGACCGAGAAACAGCTGCAATACCACCAGCTGTTTCAGGCTGATGCCGATTTTCAGCATCCCTAACGCCGCGCCGGAGTATTCGGTCAGCGGACCTTCCTGTAACTCCTGCTCGGCTTCAGCCATATCAAAAGGCAGCTTGCCCATTTCGATATAGGTGGCGAACGCACAAGCCAGACCGGCCAGCGTCAGAGTTAAGGAAGAGGACAGCGGCCAGTGCAGAACGCGGGCGGCAATCGCGCCAAGTGACGTGGAACCGGCGACCAGCGCCGCCATCCACAGACCGAGCAGGAGAGTCGGCTCCACCAGAACACCGAGAACGGCTTCGCGGCTGGCGCCAATGCCGGTGAAAGTGCTGCCTGTGTCGAGTCCGGCGATGGCAAACACAAAACGCACCACCGCAAACAGGTAGATAACGCTGATCACATCGCCCGCCGCGCCCATCGGCGAGGCGAGTGTCACCATTGGCAGGGCGGTGGCGATGACCAGTAAGCCGCCGGTCAGCAGATACGGCATACTGCGAAACGCCATGCCTGCCGCTGCGGGCGCGACGCTCTGACGCTGAAGCAATTTGGCGATGTCACGGTATTCCTGTAATACGCCGGGACCGCGCCGGTTGTGCATCCGCGCACGCATCACGCGGCTGAAACCGGCAAACAAAGGAGCGACAGCCAGCAATGTCACCGCCTGAATCAGCGCCAGCGGCCACAGCGAACCGGCCAGCAGGGAAGGAAAGTTCATAGTCAGTTCCTCAGGCAAAAGCCACGACCAGTAATACGGCCAGTTCGATGAGCGCCAGACGACGGCAGAACGCCCCCAGCCAGCCATAGTGCAGGGCTGAAACCAGTGACGCCGGTGTCGCATGGCTGCGCAGACGGTAAAGCGGGGCAAACATCACGCGCAGCGGCTGGGCGAAACCGGTCGCCGTCACCACCATGTCGGCGGAGTGCGCGTAACCACAGGCCCAGGCATCGCCCCGTGAACGATTTGGCAGCCGCGCGCCGCGCAGAACTGCGGCGATAAGCCACGGCACTAACGGCATTCCCAGCAGCAAAATGGCCACCATCGGGGCAGACATCGCGGTCGTCGGCGAGAATGCCACGCCATGCTGAGCAGCCAGCAGAACCGGCGTGTTCAGTACGGCCGCAGCGACAGCAGAGAATTGCGGAATAATCCACGGGGAAGCCACGCCGGAAATCACGCACAACAGCGCCAGTAACACCGTGCTGAACGTCATAGCGCGTGGAGCCGGTGTGGCGTCTGCTGCGGTCTGACTGCGCGGTGTACCGAGGAAAGTCACGCCAAAAACTTTGGCAATACACATCAGCGCCAGCGCGCCGGTCAGTGCCAGACCGACCGCCAGCAGCGGTCCCATCAGGCGGGCGATAAAGACGTGGCTGCTGCTCAGCCCGAACAGGGACTGATACAGCAGCCATTCACTGGCGAAACCGTTTAACGGCGGCAGTGCGGCCATCGACATCAGCGCAATCAGCATCGCACCCGCTGTCCACGGCATCAGACGGGCAATGCCGCCGAGTTTTTCCATATCTTTAATGCCGGTCTGCATTTCAATCTGACCGGCACCGAGAAACAGCGCTGTTTTAAACAGGCCGTGATTGAACAGATGGAACAGACCCGCCAGCAGCGCGAGTGACGCCAGAACCGGCAAATTCAGCGCCACGCCGGTCATTGCGCCACCCACACCGAGCAAAATAATCCCGGTGTTTTCCAGCGTGTGATAGGCCAGCAGGCGGCGGATATCGTGCTCCATCAGAGCATACAGCCCACCGATAAATGCGGTCAGGACAGCCAGAAGCAATACCACCAGGCCCCACCAGAGTGGCGGTGCGCCCAGCAGATCCAGTCCGACTTTTACGATGCCGACAATGCCGACTTTTATCAGCGCAGAAGAGAACAGGGCGGCGGCGTGAGCGGGCGCGCTGGAATGCGACTGTGGCACCCAGGCGTGCAGCGGGATAATCCCGGCGTACAGCCCGAAACCGGCCAGCGCCAGCAGGAAGGCCGCCGATTTAATGCCAGGCGTGAACGCCGCATGGCGCAGCACCTCAAAATTGACGCTGCCGCTGGCGTGATGCAGCAGGGCGAAGGCCAGGATCAGACACAATGTGCCGAGGCGGCCGGATAAAAACTGATTAAGACCGGCACGGCGGCTTTTCACATCGTCGGCCTGAACAATCATGAAATAGGCGCACAGGGCAGCCATTTCCATCATCAGGATCAGTTCCACGGCGCTGGCCGACATTGCCGCCGCCGTCAGAGCGGCCATCAGCAGATTGCACATCAGACCGGTACGGGCACGCTTAGGGGCGCTGACATTCGTCAGCCACGCACAGGCATACAGGCTGCACATCAGCGCGGTGACGGACATCACCAGCAGTATCAGGGCATTCAGCGTAGTCAGTTCAGCGTGAAAAGGCAGCACCGGCAGTACGGCCTGAACCGCCACACCACCCTGCAAAATCTGTAACACCGCCACGATAACGCACAGCGCTGCCGCCATGCCGCCTGAGCCAAAAATCAGGCTGCTGACGTTCGCCATCGCCGCCACAAGCCAGCCTCCGATGCCGCTCAGCCCCCAGACCAGCAGCGCCAGCGCCAGTAACGACGCCGGTTCACCAGAAAATAAAGTCGTCATTATTCAGCCTCCCTGGCAGGGGCGTTCAATGATGTTATTCCGGCGGGGAAAACGTTCATGGCATTGAGGCGTTTTTGCTGGCTGGAATAGTCAGACAGGCTGGCGGTAACCAGCGTGATGGCTTGCGTCGGACAGGTTTTAATGCACGCCGGACCTTCAGGGCTGAAGCTGCATAAGTCACATTTCACCGCCACGGCACGAAGCCCCGGCACGCAGTCGAGAAACGGACTGACAGCACGCGGCGGCAGCGGTGCCGGCAGCGCTTTTGCGGTATTGCAGTCACGCGGGATATCGACCGCTATGCTGGCTGAAAACGTAATCGCCCCAAACGGACAGGCGATACCGCACAGCTTGCAGCTCACACACAGACTCTCGTTAAGATGGATGGCGTCGTTTTCGCGGGTGATGGCGTTCACCGGACAAACCTGCGCGCACGGCGCGTCTTCACACTGATGACACATCACCGGCACTGAATCCAGGCGGTTACGCATGACCTGCAAACGCGGTGCAGATTGTAAACCGTGGCGCAGATGCTCCTGAGAACAGGTGGCCATACAGGTATTACAGCCGATACAACGTTTCGGGTCGGCTATCACATATTGATTCATGGCTGTATTAGTGCGCATGAACTCTCCTCGGGCTATTCGTCAGATATGACGAAGTCGTCACGTAAATTGATATTTCGACATTTATGTCGGAATTAATCCGCGCCTCAGCGGCAATAAAAACGATGCGGGCTGGCCGGTAAATAAGCGGAATCATCGGCGGGTAAGTAATTTTTCCAGCGCAGGATAAACCGGCTGATTGGTTTCCAGCGAATGAAACAGGCAGTCATAAATAGCCGATATTTTATTGAGGTAGTGCTCAAGCACCGCACGCTTATCTTTTATATCCACAGTACTGTCTACCCATCCCTGCTCGTTCAGGGTGGCGTGGGAAAACATACGGAAATCAGGCTGTTCATCACCGTGCGCCATGTTCAGACTGTAAACGAGTTCCTGACTGTAAAAGTCGTCGCTGAGATGAATGCTGATGATGAAATGGTTAAATAACGTGAAGCGGAGATCCTGCTCTTCACCATAGATGAATGCATGATTTATCTGGACATTTAGCTGGGTTATCGCCTGTATCAGGCTGTTCTGATAGGTTCGCCAGTGTGATTTCAGATGACAGTTCTTGCTGGCAATATAATCCGCTTTGCTGGTCAGTTCGCTCAGTGTACTCATAGTTATTACCCGTTAAAAAATGTTGCGCAGAAGCTTTGTATTTATCCGGATGCCGAAGTGACGACGATATACGGTGTATAAGGCTCTGCTAGCATAAAACGGGCCAGTATCGTTCTGTGCTGACTAACTGAATAACTATTAACAACTTAATCACGTTATTCCGGACGATTTTTCCGGGCTGAAAAGAAGGCAGGTATGTCGGTGACGACTATTTTCGACACTTCTGACGGAGGAAGTCGCGCATATTTCAATCCGAAAGGGTCTTCTTCATCTGCTATTTAATAAAGCTGGCATCAATGTTGCTTCCTGTTTTTACATTCACGTTTGATTCAGCTGCTGCCGGAGAAAGAATATGCATGAAATTACGCTGTGTCAGAACGCGGTCGAAATATTGCAGCAGGTGGGGCGGGAAAATAATGCCAGAAGAATTACGGCGGTGTGGATGGAAATAGGGGCGCTTTCCTGTGTGGAACCGGAAGCGGTGCAATTTTGCTTTGCCCTGGTCTGCCGCGAAACGCTCGCTGAGGGCGCTATTCTGCATCTTGAGACACCCGTCGCAACTCACTGGTGTGACGCCTGTCAGCAGACGATCACTTTAATCAGTCCAGGCGTCTCGCTGTGTCCGCACTGCGCTGGTCGTCAGGTACGGGTCATTGCCGATAGCGGCATGAAAATCAAACGCATCGAAATTGAATAACAGACACTTAATGTGTCCCGGGAGAAGGTTATGTGCAGTATCTGTGGTTGTGCCAGTGGCGAACAGCGAATTGAAGGGACAAGCAGCGGCGATCATCATTTCCACCCTCATTCATCGGAAAATTGTGACAGGCTGCCATTTGCGTCACGTCGGCTGGTGGATATCGAAAAGGATGTGCTGGCGAAGAATAACCATATTGCCGGCCACAACCGCGAACATTTTGCCGCTGCGGGCATTCTTGCACTCAATCTGGTTTCCAGTCCCGGCTCCGGTAAAACCACCTTGCTGACCCGCACCCTGACCCAGCTGGCATCCGGTGTGGCGTGTGCGGTGATTGAAGGGGACCAGCAGACAACCCGCGACGCCGACCGAATCCGCGCGACCGGTGTGGCGGCCATTCAGGTAAATACCGGAAAAGGATGCCATCTGGATGCGCAAATGGTTCACGATGCGCTGCATCAGTTGTCGCCCGCTAAAAACAGCCTGCTGTTTATTGAGAATGTCGGCAATCTGGTCTGCCCGGCCAGTTTTGACCTTGGCGAGCGACACAAAATAGCGGTGCTTTCGGTGACCGAAGGCGAAGACAAACCGCTTAAATACCCCGATATGTTTGCTGCTTCCGGACTCATGATCCTCAATAAAATTGATCTGCTGCCGTACGTCAGCTTTGACGTCGACGCCTGTATCGCCCATGCGCGACAGGTCAATCCCCGGATTGAGGTGATTGCCCTGTCAGCCAGCACCGGCGCCGGGATGGATCAGTGGCTGGCCTGGCTGGAGCAGCAGCGATGTGCATAGGCATACCGGGACAAATCGTTGCGCTGCATGAGAAGCAGGGTGATCACGCGTGGGCCGAGGTCTGCGGTCTGCGCCGTGAAGTCAACATTGCGCTGGTCTGTGAAGATGAACCTGAAGCGCTGGTCGGTTGCTGGGTGTTAATCCATGTCGGGTTCGCATTAAGCCGTCTGGATGAGCGCGAAGCCCGGCAAACCCTGGCCGCACTGCATGCGATGGGCGAAGTGGAAACCGATGTTGCTCTTCTCCTGCGCGGAGGAGAGGAAAGATAATGCGTTTTGTTGATGAGTTCCGGGATCCGCAACTGGCGAAAGCGTTGCTTGAACAGTTGCACCAGCAGGCGGGATTACTGCCGTATACCGCCGACAAACCGCTGCAGATTATGGAAGTCTGTGGTGGTCATACCCACGCTATTTTCAAATTCGGTCTGGACAAACTGCTGCCGCCCCAGCTGGAGTTTATCCACGGACCGGGCTGCCCGGTCTGTGTATTGCCGATGGGACGTATCGATGCCTGTTGTGAGATTGCCGCACACCCTGAGGTCATTTTTTGTACCTTTGGTGACGCGTTGCGCGTGCCGGGTCAGCATGGATCACTGGCGCAGGCGCGTGAACGCGGCGCGGATATACGGGTGGTCTATTCGCCGCTGGATGGGCTGAGACTGGCACGTGAGAACCCGGCGCGGCAGGTGGTATTTTTCGCCCTCGGCTTTGAAACCACGCAGCCGGTGACTGCCGTGACGCTGCAACAGGCACGGCGTGAACGGCTGACCAATTTCAGCCTCTTCTGCCAGCATATCAGTCTGATGCCCACTCTGCGCAGCCTGCTCTCACAGGATGATGTGCGGATTGATGCCTTTCTGGCTCCCGGCCACGTCAGCATGATTACTGGCGCCGCACCCTATCATTTTATCAATCAGGAATTTGGCAAACCGCTGGTGATCAGCGGCTTTGAACCCCTCGATATACTGCAAAGTGTGCTGATGCTGGTGAAACAGGTTGGCGAGGCGTCGTGTAAAACGGAAAACCAGTACCGCCGCGTCGTGCCAGAGCAGGGTAACCTGCTGGCTCAGAAAGCGATGCGAGAGGTGTTTACGCTGGCTGGCAGTAGCGAGTGGCGCGGGCTGGGGATGATTGAACGCTCAGGTATTTCCCTGACATCTGCTTATGCGACGTTTGATGCGGAGCATCGGTTCAGCCCGCAGGCGCAGCCGGTAGCGGACGATCCCCGTTCCCGCTGCGGTGAGGTACTGACCGGGCGCTGTAAACCGCACCAATGCCCCCTGTTTGGCACCGGCTGTACGCCGCACAATGCCTTCGGCGCGCTGATGGTCTCCTCTGAAGGGGCGTGTGCGGCATGGTATCAGTACCGGCATCAGGAGGCGGCCATTGCCAGCCAGCCACAGCATAAACAACAACAGAAGGTCAGTCAGGATGAATGAGGCTAAAGACGTCGTTACCATGGCGCATGGCAGCGGGGGACGCGCGATGCAGCAGCTTATCGATCAGCTGTTTCTCCGCGCCTTCGACAACCGCTGGCTCAATCAACGGGAAGATGGCGCGCAGTTGTCGCTTGCCAGTCTGAGTGCGCAGGGTGACCGGCTGGCGTTTACCACTGACAGCTACGTGATCGATCCGGTTTTTTTCCCCGGCGGTAACATCGGCAAGCTGGCGGTATGTGGAACGGCTAACGATCTGGCGGTCAGCGGGGCGACACCTGGCTGGCTCTCGTGCGGCTTTATTCTGGAAGAGGGCTTTCCCCTGGTTGAGTTACAGAAGATTGTCAGCCTGATGGCGCAGACGGCGCGGGATGCCGGCATGGCGATTGTGACCGGCGATACGAAAGTGGTGCAGCGTGGCGCAGCCGATAAAATTTTTATTAATACCGCCGGGATCGGTGTCATCCCGGACGCCGTCAACTGGTCCGCCCGTGCGATAAAAGCGGGCGATAAAGTGATCGTCAGCGGTACGCTCGGCGATCACGGCGCGGCGATCCTTAACCTGCGTGAAAAGCTGGGAATGGATCTGGGCGTGGAGAGTGACTGTGCGGTGCTGGCGCCGATGATTGCGCCGCTGCGATCGCTTGTGGGTATCCATGCCTTACGTGATGCCACCCGCGGCGGCGTGAATGCCATTTTGCATGAGTTCAGTGCGGCCAGTGGATTTGGCATCTGCATCGACGAGCAGGCATTGCCGGTTAAACCCGAGGTGCGCGGCCTTTGTGAACTGCTGGGGCTGGAACCGCTTAACTTCGCCAACGAAGGCAAAGTGGTGGCGGTAGTCGCTGCGCAGGCCGAAGAGGCGGTGCTTGCGATGATGCGCAGTCATCCGCTGGGGAGAGATGCCACAACCATTGGCGACGTGACGCAGGACCCTCAGGTCTGTCTGCGCGGCACACTGGGCGTGACACGGCAGCTCACGTTGCCGCATGCGGAACCCTTACCTCGCATTTGTTGATCTCATCAGGGCGATGACGAAATTGAGAGGCGTAAACTTCTACGGCGGTCGGCTGCTCAAATGAGCAAAATTTTCAGGCAACCTTATCCAGAGCTAACGCTATGCAGAGTGCAACCATGAGCAGCATAAAACACCAGGGATTACTGGAACTGACGCGCACCTTACTGGTGCAACAGACCATGACGTCGCTGCTTGAAACCCTGACACAGATGATCCAGACCGCTGGTATTGCGGAGAGTGTCACGCTGGTACTGTTCGCCAGTAACAGTGAACGCGTCAGTTTTTACGGTCTCGATTCGCATCATCAGGGGGTCAGTTACCAGGATGAAACCCTACTGGCAACCGGCCCGGTGCATGCGCTGCTGCACAATCCGGACACGCAGGTCTGGCGCAGTGACGCGTTGCATCGTCGCTATCCGCAACTGGCGGCACTGAACCTCTATCCACCCTTTAACCACTACTGCCTGGTCCCTTTACTGGCATCGGAGGGATTACTGGGCGGCTGTGAGTTTACCCGCCTGCAGACTACGCCGTTCAGTGAAGAGGACAAAAGCGGCCTGTCTGAGCTTTGCACTCTGGCGGCGATTGCGGTCGAACAAATTCAGATACGTGAAAACGCGCTCCACCAGCAATCTCTGCTGCGCCACGAGCGCGATGACTTTCGTATTCTGGTCGATATCACCAATGCTGTGCTGTCAAAATTAGATCTCGACGAACTGACCGGCGAAATTGCCAAAACCATTCACCATTTCTTTCATATCAATGCCATCAGCATTGTGTTGTGTGATGCCGGTAAGGAGAGCGCAGAGGCGAGTGTCTATGCCACGCATTACGTCCAGAGCCATGTTGCCGAACGCGAGCAATCGCGTTTAGCGCTGGCAGGCACGCTGGAACAGCAGGTGATGAAAAGCGGTGAAATGCTGCTGACCAGCGAGCACCCGGATGACGAAAAGGCGGGGAGTACCAGTACGCTGTTCCATCTGCTGTGGCGTGAACAGAGTAAAACGCTGTGTGTGCTGCCCCTGCGCTTTGGCCTCAAAACGCTGGGGGTATTAAAGCTGGCGCGCTGCCTGCCGGATAACTTTAATTCAACCAACCTGCGGGTATTGCAGCAGATCGCCGAACGTATCGCCATTGCGGTGGATAATGCGCTGGCCTATCAGGAAATCAAAAGCCTGAAAGAAAAGTTACAGCATGAAAATCTCTATCTGACCGAGCAGATTAACAGCCATAACGCGGATTTTACTGACATTGTCGGGCGCAGTATGGGTATGTCAGCCGTGCTGAAACAGGTAGAGATTGTGGCGAAAAGTGACTGCTCGGTACTGATCCTGGGAGAAACCGGAACCGGTAAAGAGTTGATTGCACGCGCAATTCATAATCTTGGCGATCGTCGCGATCGACGGATGGTAAAAATGAACTGTGCAGCGATGCCTGCCGGGCTGATGGAAAGCGACCTCTTTGGTCACGAAAAAGGCGCCTTTACGGGCGCTACGGCGCAAAGAATGGGGCGCTTTGAGCTGGCCGATCAGGGGACCTTATTTCTTGATGAGGTCGGTGAAATCCCACTTGATCTGCAACCTAAACTGCTTCGTATTTTGCAGGAGCAGGAGTTCGAGCGGGTAGGCGGTAACAAGCTGATTTCAGTCAATGTGAGGATGATCGCCGCCACTAACCGTGACCTGAAACAGATGGTCGCTGATAAAGAATTCCGCAGTGATCTCTATTACCGGCTTAACGTGTTCCCGATTGTGATCCCGCCTTTACGCGAGCGCCCGGAGGATATTCCGCAACTGGTAAAATTCCTCACCGCTAAAATTGCGAAACGGATGAAGCGCACTATCGACAGTATTCCTGCAGAAACGTTGCGTGTGCTGAGTCGTATGCCCTGGCCGGGTAATGTGCGTGAACTGGAAAATGTGATTGAGCGGGCAGTGTTGCTGACGCGGGGAACCGTACTGGAGATGCAACCGGACGAATTAAATTATCCATTTCCCCTCTCTGCGCCGAGGGTCGCGGCAAGCGCGCCACCGCCCGCATCATTTTCTTCAATGCATGAAGAGGATGAACGTCAGCACATTATTGACGTGCTGAAAGAAACCAACGGCGTGGTCGCGGGGCCACGGGGTGCCGCAGTCCGTCTTGGACTGAAACGCACCACGTTATTATCCAGAATGAAAAAAATGGGAATCGAGGTGAACCCCTGACAGAGATACCAGACGGGTTAAATTCTTCATTGAATAAAACGGCTCCATCAGCTCTTTTCCGCAGTCAGTCATCGGTCACTCCCGGCGTATCAGAAAAGGTGGCGGCAGGGCATTTTAGCTGCGCTAATCCGGTTAGTGCAGGCTGAAAGCGCCACCGAACCGAAAAAAAATGCGGCGGGAATCACAAATTTGCAACAGCATATCGTTGTTGTTGAAGTGGGTAACTGACCGATGTTCTTCATGCGTCGGCTTAATCACTAACTCACTGATTTATATCCATTCCATCCAGCCTCACGCAAAAATTAAATTGTGATTAATCTCACAAATAAATCCTGATTTACCTGGCTGTCAATATTCCCGCCCGAAAAATACCGCGCGTAACTGTGATCTCCTCTGCAAATAGCAACCCCACGAACCGGAAGAATGGCCCTCAGCAGATTAAGTCAGCGAGGTGAGGGAAATGCGCATTGGCATGGTGATCAGTGGCGGTGATGTGACCGGCATTAATAATTTTGTCTTCCAGATAGGGCGTCTGGCGCAGGCAGAGATGGTGATATTTGATGGCGGCATTCCTGGCCTGCTGGCAAATAACTCTCGTGATATCAGCCAGCGCGATTTGCTCGACTTTTCCATCGCCCCGATTCCCGTAATGCAGTCGGGACGCACGCAAAAGAAACTGGTGCGCAGCGAATATGAATGTATTGCGCGCCAGCTGAAAAGCGCCCGCATTGACGTATTAATCATGGCGGGTGGTGACGGATCGCTGCAATTTCTCCACATTCTGTCGGAGTCTGGCGTTAATTGTTTCGGCGTCGGCATGACCATTGATAATGATGTCTTCGGCAGTGATTACACCCTGGGGTTTTCCACCGCCTGTGAGCAGGTATTAAAAGAGGTCGCGAAACTGCGCAATACCGGCCGCGCCTTACCAGGCCGGGTCTTTATGCTGGAGTTACTCGGCGGCTACTGCGGCGAATTAACCCTGCAGTCGGCGATTAAATCCAACGCGGATATTGCGCTGATCCCGGAGTGCCAGATCCCCCTGCCACAACTGGCGCAGCGCATTACCGGCCGACTGGCAGAGCAGAACAGTGTTGTCATCCTCTGTTCAGAAGGCTACACCCGCGAATATTCGCCCGGCTTTCAGGGGGCGATTGACACCTTAATAAAACAGCTTGAGCCGCTTATTGGCGTGCGCGTCCGGAAAACCATCCTCGGTTACGGACTGCGAAATGGTGATCCCACCTGCGAAGAGATTTATCAGGGCACCATTATGGCCAGTGAAGTGGTGCGTTGTATTCAGTCAGGCATGCGGAATAAAGCCGTCATTATCAACGGCAGTAATAAACCGATTCCGATTGATTTAATAAGCATGCAAAGACGCCTGGTCGATATTGACGGGCACCATTACAAACTCGCTAAACAACTCAATATATTGTGAGGAAAAAACCATGCTGAAAATATTATGTGTCTGTGGTTGTGGATTAGGATCCAGTTTTGCGATTGAGATGAGCGCAAAAGCGGTATTAAAAAAACTGGAGATTGAGGCTGATATCGACCACACCACCATTTCAGAAGCGAATGCATTTAAGTCAGATATGATCCTGACGCAAAAAGCCTTTGCCGATGTATTAAACGCCGACGCCAGTCCGGAACAGATCAAACGGGTCATTATTCTTAACCGGCTCACCGATAAAGCGGAAATAGAGCAGAAGATTCTGGCCTTTTTAAAAGAACGCAACGTAAAGGTCGCCGCCCATGAATAGTGTGATCGACTTCCTGGTAAAAGATCTGCTGGGGCAGGCCTCTATTCTGATCGCCTTTATTGCCCTGATTGGTCTGCTGCTGCAAAAGAAATCGGCAGGTAAGGTGGTGGAAGGCACCTTTAAAACCCTGCTCGGCTTTTTAATTATGATGGCGGGTATCAATATTATTGTAGGCACGCTGACGTTCCTCAATACCATTTTTACTCACGGCTTTGGCATGCGCGGCTATATCACCGATGTTGCCGCCATTGCCGGGCTGGCCAACCGTGAGCTGGGCTCTGAGGTGGCGCTGACGCTGCTGGTGATCTTTATCGTTAATATCATCATCGCGCGGCTCACACCCTTTAAGTACATCTTCCTGACCGGCCAGGCCCTGCTGTGGATGGCGACGATTGGCGCGGTGATCGGCTACAAAGCGGGGCTGACCGGCCTGCCGCTGATCCTGACCGGCGGTATCTTTGGCGGGATTATGGCGGTCGTGATGCCTGCGCTGGCGCAGCCAGTAGTGCGGCGCATTACCGACTCGGACGACGTTGCCCTGGGTCACTTCTGCACCATCGGTTATCTGGTCACTGCGGCGGTCGCCAAAGTGGTCGGCAAAGGATCGCGATCCACTGAAGACCTGAAGCTGCCGGATAACTTCAAGTTTCTGCAGGATACCTATCTGTCGATGGCGCTGGTGATGGTGCCGATGTACCTGATTCCCGCCGTGGCAGCGGGTCCGGCGTTCATTGCCCAGTACAGCAACGGCATGAACTACCTGATGTACGCCTTTATGCAGTCGATTCAGTTCGTGGCCGGCGTCTTCGTGCTTTACAGCGGCGTCCGTCTGCTGCTTAACGAGCTGGTGCCTGCTTTCCGGGGGATCGCCATGCGCGTCGTGCCGGATGCCAAACCGGCGCTGGACTGCCCGGTGATGTTTCCTTACGCCCCGAACGCGGTGATCGTCGGCTTCCTCGCCACCACGCTCGGTTCAATTGTCGGGATGCTGGTCTTCCCGATGTTTGGTCTGGCGATGATCCTGCCTGGCCTGCTGACCAACTTCTTCGCTGGTGGCACCGCCGGGGTCTTTGGTAATGCGATAGGTGGACGGCGCGGCGCGATAATCGGCGGCTTCGTACACGGACTCTTTATCACCATTCTGCCCGCCATCCTGGTGCCGATGCTGGAGAGTTATGGCTTCACCGGTGTGACCTTCAGTGACTCAGACGTCATCAGTACCGGCCTGGTGCTCGGCCACGCCTTCCAGAACAACTGGCTGTTCGTCGCCCTGTTTATTGCCTTTGTTACCGCGCTTGCCTGGTTTGTTAATGGCAAATCCACAAAACCTCAAGAGGAAAAAATCCATGAAACTTTATAACTTCGCCGACCTGTTAAAGCTGGCTAAACAGCGTGACTTTAAAGCGGTGGGTTCTTTTAATCTTCACTGCCTGGAAATGTTGCCCGCCTATTTTAAAGCGGCAGAGAAAACCAACAGCCCGTTAATGATTCAGATCTCTACCGGCACGGCGAAATATCTCGGCCATAAGCTGCTGGTCGATGCGATTAAATCGCTGTCAGAGAGTATGAATGTGCCGACCTGTCTGCATCTCGATCACTGTTCCGATTTAGCCGCGATTCAGACGGCGATAGATGCCGGATTCAGTTCTGTGATGTATGACGGATCACATCTGTCGATTGAAGAGAATATTGCCAACACCCGCCGGGTGATTGATATGGCGCGGCCACATAATGTCTCGGTAGAAGCCGAACTCGGCGCGATTGGCGGCTCGGAAGATGGTAAATGTGTGGAGATGGAGGCGATCGCGTTTACGCCGGTGGAAGATGCACGCCGCTTTGTCGAAGAGACCGGCGTCGATATGCTGGCGATCTCTATCGGCACCGTACATGGGCTTTACACCGGTAAGGCGCATATTCAGCATCAGCGTCTGGCGGATATTACAGCGGCAACCCACACGCCACTGGTGCTTCACGGCGGCACCGGCGTCAGCGATGAAGATATGCGGCTGGCGGTGAGCAGCGGGATTGAGAAGGTCAATGTCGGTACCGAAATGAATGTTCAGTGGGTGGCGCAGTGCAAATCGACCTTTGAAAAAGGCAAGGTCAATGACAGCGTGCGTAATTTCCTGGTGCCGGCCAATGATGCGGTCACCAGTGTGCTGGTGGAGAAAATGCAGTTATTCCGGTAATTGCCCGCGTCGCCATCACCGGGTTATTGCGTTAAACGTTTTTATCATCACTATTAATCTTAGCCACCCCCGACATGATAGGGGGCAGGAGAGCCTATGTTTGGATTCTTAAAAAAGTCTCCGGCTGTGGAACAACCCAGCGAGCAGCAGCAGGATCATCTGGCGGAATTAAGTCGCGAGAAAATAACGCAACTGGAACAGCTGCTGACTATAAATCCACGTGATGGCGAAACGCAAAAACAATTAATGCTGGAATATAATCGCGCATTAAGTTTATTTGCGAAAAGCCGTCGCTACCGCAATGAAATTGATGCGCTGTTCGTCAAAATCGACGAATTACGCAATGTGGTTCGCCAGTCGATTTAAGGAGAGCTGATGACGATTAAGCAGTTATTGCAGGAGGCCAACGCCATTCAGATTGGCATCGACGCCACGGACTGGCGTCAGGTTATCGCGCTGGCCGCCGAACCGCTGGTTAGCGGCGGCTATCTCGCGGCCTCCTATCCGGATGCGGTGATCGCCAACACGCTGGCCCATGGCGCTTATTATGTGTTTGAGGAGGGTATCGCCATCCCTCATGCGCGACCGGAAGCGGGGGTGATCCGCGACTGTTTCAGTATGATTCTGCTGAATGAGCCGATCTCGTTTGAGGGCAGTGATAAGGCGGACATTGTGATTATGTTTGGCGCACGTGACAGCAATGCACATATCGAAGAGGGGATCCGCGCGATTGTGTCGCTGCTGGAGGATGAGGAGACGCTGGTCCGGTTACGTCAGGCCAGCAGTGTCGCGGAGGTCATCGATATCTTATGACGCAAAACACACATCCAAAACGCGTGGTGCTGGTTAACGGTATTCCGGCATCGGGTAAGAGCACCCTGACGCACGCGCTGTCACAACACTTTGGCTGGCCGGTGCTGACGCTCGACAGCCTGAAAGAGCCGTTTATGCACGCTTTTGCGCCGGTCGATCGTCTGCGTAACCGGCAACTGGGCTGCGCGGCCTATCAGGCAATCTGGAACATCGTCGCGCAGGCACCCGCCAGCCAGGTCTGGCTGATCGATGCCTGGTTTGGTTTTCAGCCGCGCACGCTGCTTGAACAGGGAGTGAAACAGGCGGGCGTCGAAGAGGTGCTGGAGCTGTGGCTGAAGATAGAGCCGGAGGTGGCGGTAGCGCGCTATCAGGCGCGTCTGTCGCAGCGGCTGCCGGGCCATCCCGGCGCTGAGTATCTGCCGGAGCTGCGCCAGCTGGCGCAGCAGGCCAGGCCGATGGCGCTGGGCGCGGTGTATGAGGTGGATGCCTGCGCCCAGGATCACGCTGCCGTTATCCACTGGCTGCAACAACAACTGTCCAGAACCCGCTACACTTCAGTTCATCATCAGAGAAGTGAGGAGTTGCAGGATGTCGTCGCCCCCTTATCTGCAAACCGGTGAAAGCGCCGTGCTCTATGACGGTGTCTGTAAGCTGTGCAACGGCTGGGTTCAGTTCCTGCTGCGTCACCATCTGGCGCGGCAGGTCCGTTTTGCCTCGGTGCAGAGCGAGCAGGGCAAAGCGCTGCTGCGCTGGGCCGGACTGCCGGAAGAGAACGTCAGCACCATTGTCTACATTGCGGATAACCAGCACTGGCTGCGGGCGCAGGCAGTGTTCCGCGTGATGCAGCATCTGCCGGCCCCCTGGCGCGGGCTGGCAGTGCTGCGCCACTTTCCTGACGCGATCAGTAATTTTGCCTATGACCGCATCGCGTTAAACCGCTATAAGCTGTTTGGGCGTTACAGTGCCCAGCACGCCATCCAACCCGATTATCCCGACCGTTTTCTGCATCCGATGCCGTCCGGAGGTTAGTGGCGGGTCTGCCCGACAGGGAGGCCCGCGCTGTTCATGTTCCGGGTGACTACAGTGTAAACACCGTCCGACAGCGGCTGTCATCCTCATCCCATGCTGTATCTACCTCAGAAAGGGGACGTGGTTTAAAAGGTACAGAAAATGCGTGTTGTCCGGCAGCCTGTAGTAGTTCAGCCAGCGAGCCAATCAGGGTTGCGTTGGATACACTGCCCAGTCCACTCCCCATCAGTGTCAGCCCGGATGCACGCAGCAAATGACTGTGCAAAGGGATCTCCTGTGCGCTGAGTGAGCCAATCTGAACGAAGCGAACGACATGATCACCGCCCCGCACCGCCGCTTCCATGATCGCCAGCGCACTTTCTCCCCATAGATAATCCAGCACCACATCAATGCCTTCTGCCATCAGGGCAGGGAGTTCAGCGGCCAGAGCATCAAGTGTAATGACGCTGTCTGCGCCTTCATTAAGCAGTTGCTGAAGTATCTCCGGGTTCCGGCCGGTCGCAATAATTTTACCCGCGCCGAGACTGCGGGCGATACGAATCGCCAGGCGGCCGGAGGTGCCGGTTGCGCCGTTGATCAGCACGGTTTCGCCTTTGCGCAGTTCAGCCCGGCGGGTGAGTGCGGCCCATGAAGACATGCCCGGATTGGCAAGCGCGGCGGCGACCACGGGATCAAGCGACGGAGGAAGCGGAATGACGCAGCGGGCATTGACCACCACGCGTTCCGCCATGCTGCCCGACGCGGTACCAAAGGTCAGAAAGTAAACCGGATCGCCGTTTTCGAGGTAACCGGTACCGTCAATGCCTGGCACCATAGGATAGGGCGCAGCGGCGCTGTAATGCGTGCCTGCAGCCCGTGCTTTGACCAACTGGCTGATGGCGGCGGCTTTCACGTGAACCAGCAGTTGGTTTTCAGCGGGCAGGGAATCGGGAAAATCACCATAGTGCGGTTTTTGACCGGCATGAGTAATGATGGCTGCTTTCATAGGTAGTTGTCCTTCTAATGAACGGTTATTGGGTGTAAAGTACACACATTATTCCTGCCTCAGGATAGCGTCAATGAAAAGAGTGCAAAATACACATAAATTCGATGCGCTGCACAATTGTCTGCTGACGATTGCAGGCGCGCTTAACCGGCCCCAGCGCGATATGGCGATGATTAAAGCAGCGGGTGTTGAGCTGGATCGGGCGTTGTTTCCGCTGCTGGTTCAGGTCAGCCGGTTCGGGCCGATCGGCGTGGGTGAACTGGCGGATCGGGTGGGACGGGATTACAGCACGGTCAGCCGTCAGGTAGCGAAATTAGAGGAAACCGGGCTGGTCGTCCGCCAGAAGAACCGCCAGGACAAAAGGATCAACGAGGCGGCGATCACGCCGGATGGCAGGGCGATGACCGATAAAATTGATGCGCAACGCGTGCAGGTCTATCAGCGCATTTTCGGGCACTGGCCGGAGAGCGATCGCGAGGCGCTGGAACAGTTGCTCAGCAGATTCGTTACCGATTTCACTCAGACGGAAGGCTATGAAAATGAGGATAAGCGTGATGCGGTTTAAGGGAAGGGGGGCCCATGCCGGTTAATTTTGATCTCAACGATCTCTACGCGTTTCGCGCGCTGGTGGAGTTTGGCAATTTTCGCCTGGCGGCGGAATCGATCTGCCTCTCTCAGTCGGCCCTGAGTCGCCGCATCGATAAGCTGGAAACCTCGCTGGGGATCAAACTGTTTGAGCGGACCACGCGCCGCGTCACGCTGACGCTGAAAGGGCATGCGTTTGCGCAGCGATCGGAAAAGCTGCTGGCCGATTTTGAAGAGGTGATGGCCGATCTCAGTGAGGTGAGCTTAGCCCGTACCGGCCTGATCACTGTGGCCTGCGTGCCGTCAGCCGCCTACTACTTTATGCCCAACATCATCCGGCTGTTTCAGGCGCGCTATCCCCGCGTACGAGTCAAACTGATCGACAGCAGTGCGGCCAACGTTTATGACGCGGTGATTGTCGGTCAGGCCGACTTCGGCATCAGTTTTTCCAGCCGCTCGCAGCCGGATGTGCATTTCCAGCCGCTGATGGATGATCCCTACGTGGCGGCCTGTCGGCGTGACCATCCGATAGCCGGCAAAAAGAGTCTGAGCTGGCAGGCATTTTATCAGTATGAGTGGGTCGGGCTGGATAAAACCTCCGGCAATCGCAACCTGCTGGATCAGGCGTTGCAGGCGATCGTGCCGGAGACGCCCTGTATCTGTGAAACCCGCCACGTCACTACCATGCTGGGGATGGTTGAAGCGGGGCTCGGCATTGCTGCCGTCCCCGCCATGTCGATGCCGGGCTACGAACATGCTCTGCTGATGGCGGTGCCGTTAACCGATCCGCAGGTGAAACGCACCGTGGGGCTGCTGCGCAAGAATGGCCGGACGCTGTCGCACATTGCGGGCGAACTGGAGAATCTGATTATTGAACAGTATCAGCGTCTCTGACCGGTTTTGACGCTTTCACGGTGTGCAGTCCGCTGGCGTGGACCGCCTGCTGAGCCTCAGAGGAGGCGAGCCAGCGCAGCAGCTTAGCCGCCTCATCTGGCTGCGCTGACCTGCGTACCACGGCACCGGCGAAGCGGGTGGTGTATTGCAGCTTGTCCGGCAGTTCGCCAATAAAGGTGACGCCCGGCACCGGCAGCAGCTCACTGACCTGCTGAAAGCCGATCGCGTATTTACCGGCCGCAACTTCTGATGCCACCGGAATGCGCTCAACCTTTACCGCCTTCGCCTTCACCTGATCCTCAATGCCCAGTCGGCTGAACAGCTGGCTGCTGACATATTTGCCGCTGGCGCTGTCGGAGTAGGCGATGGAAGGGGCGTTCAGCAGGGCCGCACGCAGCGCGCTTTCGCTGCCGATTTTAACCGGCGTGCCCCCTTTTTTAATGACCGCGCCAATTCGGGAGTCCGCCAGCTCAACCCGTGAACCTGGCAGCGTCTTGCCCTGTTTTTGCAGATCGCTTAGCGCATCGCCGACCATAATCACCACATCGGCCGGTTCACCGCGCGCCAGCCGCGCCGGAATAGCCTGCGGGGTTTTGCCCATTGAGGGGCCGGCGACCGTGTTGATGGTGATCCCTTCACGCCGGGCAAAACGTGGCGACAGCGTATCCCATGCCGCTTTAAACCCGCCGGAGATCATCACCGTCAGCGCTTTTGCCTGCGCATTGGCGCTGCCCGCCACGCTGAACAGCAGAGCAGCGTACAGCGACATCGTTTTCAGTTTCATCTTCCGTTCCTCAGCTAACAGTTTCGTGGGCAGGCGATAAGGCACTGCGTGTACGACGATAGAGATAAAGTGTCGCCCCCAGGGCGCAGACTGCCGCAAAACTCATCCAGTAGCCTGGCGATGCTTTATCGCCGGTCAGCTCAATCAGGCCGGTTGACATCACCGGGGTAAACCCGCCAAACAGCGCCGTTGCCAGACTGTAGGCCAGCGAGAAGCCCGCCACGCGCACTTCCGCAGGCATGATTTCGGTCAGCGCCGGGATCATCGCGCCGTTGTAGAGACCGTAGATCATCGACAGCCACAGCAGCACGCCCAGCATCATCGAGAAGCCCGGTGCTGCCGCCAGCATGCTCAGGGCCGGATAGGTGGTGACAATCGCCACCAGCGTCATGGCGACCAGGACGGGCTTGCGCCCAAAGCGGTCGGAGATTGCGCCGCCAATCGGCAGCCAGATAAAGTTCGACACCGCCACCAGCAACGTCACCAGCAGGCTGTCAGAGGCGCTGAGCAGCAGGACTTTCTTGCCAAAGGTCGGCGCGTAAACCGTAATCAGGTAAAAGGCTGTTGTCGTCATCGCCACCATAAGCATCCCGGCAATCACCACCTGCCAGTTGGTGAGCAGGATGCGGAACGCCTGCTTCACATCAGGATGACTGCGACGGTTGTTGAACGCCTGAGTCTCTTCCAGCTTGCGACGCAGCAGGAAGATAAACGGCACAATCAGGCAGCCAAACAGGAACGGAATACGCCAGCCCCATTCACGGATAGCACTCTCTTCCAGCACGGCGTTGAGGATAAAGCCCATCGCTGCCGCCACCATAATTGCGACCTGCTGACTACCCGACTGCCAGCTGGTGTAGAAGCCCTTGCGGCCCGGTGTGGCGATCTCCGCCAGATAGACCGACACGCCGCCCAGCTCTGCACCGGCGGAGAAGCCCTGCAGCAGCCTCCCCATCAGCACCAGCAGCGGTGCCCACAGGCCAATGCTCTGGTAGGAGGGGATCAGCACGATCATAAAGGTGCCCGCCGCCATGATGGAGAGCGTGACGATCAGCCCTTTACGACGGCCAACCTTATCGATGTACGCCCCCAGCACTACCGCGCCAATCGGGCGCATCAGGAAGCCTGCACCAAACACGGCAAAGGTCATCATGAGTGAGGCGAACTCACTGCTGGCCGGGAAAAAGGTATGGGCAATATAAGTGGCATAGAAACCGAACAGGAAGAAATCGAACTGTTCGAGAAAGTTGCCTGAGGTCACACGGAATATGGCGCCAATCCTGGCGCGGTGAGTCATGGGTGAGGTTGTCTGCATCAGTAGCTCCAGTAAGGTATGACGCTTTTTGCCGCGCCTGTCACTGAAGAGTGGATCAGCACTCCGCGCCAGATAAGTGCAAAAAGGGCATCGATTGATGTGTATGCCGCATGATTGCCGGGCGTTACCATTTAAAAGCATTCTCATTCAGAAGGTTATCGAGAGGAGCGGTTTTGCCGGCGTGTTATCGGCTCTGAGGCGAGTTTGCAGAAATGTGACAGAATTCATAAGCCGGTTACGCGCTGATAAGGGGATCCCGGGCAGTCTGAGGCCACCCGCGCAGAGCCTGGCGGCAAATGGCCCTGAACTCAGGCGTGCTGTGTCAGCGAAGGGTGATATCGAAAACCTGACGTAAATGCCGGACGCCCGCTTCGGTAAACGCGACTTCACGATAGCCGGACTGGCGGGTGAGCCAGCCCTGCGCGTCAAAGGCGGTCAGCAGCGCGGCGCCTGCGTAGCCACCGAGATGGAACCGCCGCTCACTCCAGTCGAGACAGCCACAGCAGGCTCTGCGGCGTCCGGGCTGTGACAGATCAATCTGCAACGCCGCAAACTGCTGCAGGCCCAACAGGGTGACAGCGCTGCCGTCTGGCGTGATCCAGCCCTGTTGCGCCATTACGGCATAGATCTGCACCGCAATGTCACCCGCCAGATGGTCGTAACAGGTGCGGGCGGTGCGAAGCGATGTCGGGGTGGTGCTCGCCGGAGCGGTAATCCGTCGCCACGACACGCCCATCATGTTCTCAATCAGCGCAGCGATGTCACTGCCGGTCAGTCGGTAATAACGGTGACGCCCCTGCGCCACACAGACGATCAAGCCGCTGTTAATCAACCGGTTCAGATGGGCGCTGGCGGTTGAGGGCGCCACGTCGGTGACAGCACTGAGTTCGGTGGCGGTCCAGGCGCGTCCATCCATCAGCGCGGAGAGCATCTTCACCCGTGACGGATCGGCCATTGCTGAGGCGACGCCCACAATTGCGTTATCGAGTGCTTCGCTGTCGTCAGTCGCGTTATAAGGTTGCGGTGTTGCCATCAGATAAGCGTGCCCATTCTGTGGTCAGCCCGGCGGCTGATCGATTGTTATCGGTGATCAGGATCAGCTGGTTAGCGTGATCGCTGTATTGCACCAGGATGTTGATTCCGGCATCGGCAAGGCGTGCAGTGATCGCCCCCAGTTCGCCAGGACGCTGTTGCGGTAACCTGCGAATAAGTGGAACGTTAACCGCCTCGACGGCGATCCCCTCTGCTTCCAGTACGACCCGCGCCCGTTCGCCTTCCGCGACCAGAAAATGAGCGTGGCTCTGCTCACCAAAGGAGAACAGGCCGCCGCCTTCAAGTCCAATCCCATGACGGCCCAGCAGCGTGGTGAGCCGGGAAAGTGTGCCTGGACTATTTTGCAGGATGACATGAATATCGAACATGTTAATTTACTCCCTGTTGTGAGGCATATTCTCTGACCAGTGTGACGATGCGAAGTCGATAACCGGCAAAAAGAGTCTCGCGGCCTTCACGCTGTGCGGCCTGGTGACAGAGGTTGCGCTTCCAGGCCAGCACCGATTCTTCATCGCGCCACCAGGAGAGCGAGAGAATTTTTTTCTCATCGGTCAGGCTTTGAAAGCGTTCAAGAGAGATAAACCCGCTGTTTTGCATCAGCAGCGGTTTAAGATCGGCAGCCAGTTGCAGGTAACGCGCCTGGTGTTCTGGTCGGGCTTTGGCTTCAAATAGTACGGCAATCATCGTTATCCTCCTGTGGGTGATAGCGCAAAAATAGCGGGCGGGGCGAGTTGATGCTTCGGCCGGTAACGAAATATGGCTGTACGGGTAATGCCAACCCGTTCACATTTATGATGGAGCAGACGATATGTTCAGCGGACTCAGTGCGTTCCCCCTTACTCCCTTTGCGGCAGGTAAGCCCGATGAGGTGGCTTTTCTGCGGCTGCTGCGCAGGCTGACTGATGCAAAAGTTGATTCCCTTGGCGTGCTGGGGTCAACCGGCAGCTATGCCTATCTCACCCGCCCACAGCGCAGGCGCATCGCCGAACTGGCGGTGGAACATGCCGGGGCGATTCCGGTGATGATCTGCATTGGCGCGGTGAGCACCGACGAGGTGCTGGCGCTTGCGGAGGATGCGCAGCAGGCGGGAGCCACCGCGTTACTGCTGCCGCCGCTGGGTTATCAGGCATTGAAAGAGGATGAGGTGTTTGGGCTGTTTGAGAGCGTGACGCGCCACGCCTCGGTGCCGATCTGCATCTATGACAATCCCGGTACCACCCATTTTACGTTTTCCGATGCGCTGCTGAGCCGGATCGCCTCACTTTCCGGTGTAAGTTCAGTGAAAATCCCTGGTGTACCGGCAGATCAATCTGCGGCTAACGATCGCCTTGCTCAGCTGCGCGGCACGCTGCCAGATTCCGTGTCGATTGGAGTCAGTGGCGATGCTTCTGCCGCCAACGGGCTGATTGCGGGCTGTGATGGCTGGTATTCGGTGTGTGGCGGGCTGTTTCCGCATGTCGCAAAAGCGATGACCGACGCGGCGGCCGCAGGCGACCATCAGAGCGTCAGGGCGCAGTCCGATCGCCTGCAGCCGTTGTGGGCGCTGTTCCGCCAGCATGGCGGCAGTTTCCGGGTGATTAGCGCCGCGGCGGGGCTGCTGGGCCTGACCGAACGCGACTGCCTGCCGCGTCCGCTGCTGCCACTCTCCGATACGCATTGCCAGCAGATTGCTGACGTGCTCGCGGCACTCGACCTCTCTTAAATTCAGAAGGCGTTAACCGTGGCGCACCAGGTTAAAGCCTTCCTCCTCCTGCGGCGCTTCGAAATAGCGGGTAATCAGCGCGAACTGCTCGTCCGTTGCGGCAAAGGCGTGTTCACCGCCCTGATTTCGGGCGTGCAGCCGCGATCTACATAGTGCATCCGGTACGTCCAGATAATGCAGGCGATGGTCGGCAGAGGATGCCTCAATTAACGAGCGCATCCAGTCGCGATTCGCCCGGGTGTTGGCCGGAAAATCGAGCACCACCGACACGCCTGCGTTAAGCAGCGCGACCAGATGAGGCGTCATCGCCTTTCTGAGTTTCGCCGCATGGCGCACGTAGTCAGCCACCGACTGCATCTCTTCCTCATAGAGCGCGGCGAGCCACTGATCCTCGCTGATCACCACGCAACCGGGGGCGGCGCTCAGCTCAGCCGCCAGCGTCGATTTCCCGGAGGCAATTTTTCCACACAGCAGATGCAGCGTGGCGGGGGCAAAGGTCATGGTCATATCACTCCTGTGTCAGCCTGATAATGAACCGCGCGAAATCCGCGAAGGAAAGATAAAGCGAGTCTCGCCGAAGTGGGATTCAGGCTAACAAAACAGGGGAGAGATAAGCAATGAGAGGGTTAAAGTCGCGGGTGAGTAAAACCCGGATTTACCGCGCGTAACAGCCTCCGCTGCGGTGGGCGTTACGGCATTCAGAAAAACGCGCGGCGTTTGCCGGGCGCGTTGAAGCGCCTGAACGGGGAAGAGCGGTCAGGCGCAGAGTGCGCTTTCAGAAAGTGTTGAATCTGCGCTGAACAGCGGGCAACTGGCTTCATTTATGTGCCATCAGCAACGTCAGCAGTTCACGGCAGCAGGCTTCTTCTTCGGCAGTGTCCGCAGAGGCCAGATAACGCAGCAGTTCCATACAGCTCTTTTCCTTACCCGCTTCCATTAACTCTTCGATCAGAAAGTTGAGTTTGTCCTGTTCAGACACGGCAAAGGATGAACTAAACTCATTTTTGACCGGGCCAGTGTGATTCACCGGCAACGTGAGGGTGTTTTGCATTGGCATAGTATTGTCCTGTTTCGGGTTAAAAAATGTTCTGCTGTTGCTATTAAACTTATACAACGATCCGGATTTTGTACAGAAATCTGCCCGAATGATTTTCAGGACGAAGCTAAGCGCAGCGCGGTTGTGGAGTAAACGTCAGCTAATCATTAAGTTAGCGGGAGCAGGGATTTCAGAAAAATTCTGCGGCTTTGAAGCAAGATGCGAAGACGGGAAAAAAGGGTCAGTCATGCGTCAGTTGAACAGGCGGCCCCATGGGCCACCTGCATTATTTAGCGGTCAGGAAATCTTCGCGCTGCGGTGTAAAAGTATCCAGTAACGTGCCCGCCTCAAGACAGACACAGCCATGAACCACATCGGGCGCTTTGTAGAGTGTATCGCCCGCACCCACTTCCCGTGTTTCCCCGTTGATGGTGAAGGCAAAACGTCCGCTCAGCACATAGGTCAGCTGCTCGTGGGGATGGTGATGCAGCGGGCCGATAGCCTCTTTCTCAAAGCTCACTTCGACCGCCATCATTGTGCCGCCGTACGCCAGCACACGGCGGGTCACGCCATTGCCCAGATCTTCCAGTGGTCGCTCTTTATGGTAGATAAACATCGCAATCCTCCTGCGGTTGCTCCTGCTGCGGTGACCGTTTTGTGATGGATCTCACAGCACTCGGGTGAATTAGTTCATGCACTTTAGTGGTTTTTCACTAAAATGAAACGGTGTTTCATTTAATTTATAAGGGTAGATCATGAAAATCGCGTTAATGATGGAAAACAGCCAGGCCGCTAAAAACGTTACCGTGCTGAAAGAACTGGAAGGCGTTGCACAGCCACAGGGCCATCAGGTCTTCAACGTCGGCATGAGCGATGAGCAGGATCACCACCTGACCTATATTCACCTCGGCATTCAGGCCAGCGTGCTGCTCAACAGCCAGGCCGTGGATTTCGTGGTAGCGGGCTGCGGCACCGGGCAGGGCGCGCTGATGTCGCTGAACATTCATCCGGGTGTAGTCTGCGGCTACTGTATCGATCCGGCGGATGCCTACCTGTTTGCGCAGATCAACAACGGTAATGCCTTAGCTCTGCCGTTCGCCAAAGGCTTTGGCTGGGGCGCTGAACTTAACCTGCGCTTTATCTTTGAAAAAGCCTTCACCGGCGAGAAGGGCAATGGCTATCCGCCAGAGCGTAAAGAGCCGCAGGTGCGCAACGCCGGTCTGCTGAATCAGGTCAAGGCGGCAGTCATCAAAGAGAACTACCTCGACACCCTGCGCGCCATCGACCCTGAACTGGTGCGTACTGCCGTCAGCGGCCCTCGCTTCCAGCAGTGCCTGTTTGAGCATGGCAAAAATCAGGAGATCGTCGCCTTTGTGCGTCAGCTGACGCAGTAAGCGATCCGATTTCAGGGGGCCGGTCTGACCGGCCTTTTTTTATTCTCTCTTGCCCGATGTCAGCTCTGCTGCGCCAGCGCCGGATTGTAATGGCGACTCGCCTCCACCAGCATCCTTGTATAGGGCATCGCGGCGCGGTCCGCCACCAGCGTCGGCACATCCAGCGTCTCCAGAACCTTGCCCTGTTGCATAACCGCCACGCGATGGCAGAGGTGCGCCACCACGCCGAGATCGTGCGTCACCATCAGATAGGTCAGGTTCTCCTGCTGCTGCAGATCGCTGAGCAGATTCAGGATCTCCGCCTGCACCGAAACATCCAGCGCAGAGGTCGGCTCATCCAGCAGCAGCACGCGCGGCTCTAAAATCAGCGCCCGGGCAATCGCCACGCGCTGACGCTGACCACCGGAAAGCTGGTGTGGATAACGCGTCTGCCAGGCGCGATTCAGCCCGACCTTATCCAGCATCGCCACGACGCGCTGCTGGCGCTGCCCGATACCCTGAATCTGTAATGGCTCTTCAAGGATATCGCCCAGCGTGTGACGCGGATGCAGCGAGCCATAAGGATCCTGAAACACCATCTGCACCTGACGGCAGCGCGCCCGATCGATGCGGTGCGCCAGCGGCTGGCCATCAATGGTCAGCTCTCCCTGCCAGTGATTAAACAGGCCCGCCAGACACTTCAGTACCGTGGTCTTGCCCGAACCTGACTCACCGACCAGCCCGAAGATTTCACCCTGTTTAACCTGCAGGCTGACATCGAACAGTACCTGATTACGGCGGCCCTCTTCACCAAAACTCAGGTTGAGATTTTTCACCTCAATCATCGTAACTCCTTAGTCAGTTAGCCAGCTGGCGTGACGTTGTAACACCGGCAGGCGCGTGCGCCGCCGATCAAGGTCGGGCAATGCTGCCAGCAGTCCCTGGGTGTAGGGATGCTGCGCGCGGTCAAGTTCGCTGGCGGCCAGCGACTCCACCACGCGTCCGGCATACATCACCAGCACCCGATCGCAGAAGCTGCGCACCAGATTGATATCGTGACTGATAAAAATCAGTCCCAGACCGCGCGCTTTCACCAGATCATCCAGCAGCGCCAGTACCTGCAGGCGAACCGAGACATCCAGCGCAGAGGTGGGCTCATCGGCAATCACCAGTTCCGGCTCGGTGATCAGCATCATGGCGATCATCACGCGCTGCCCCTGACCGCCGGAAATCTCATGGGGATAGAGCTGATATACCCGTTCAGGATCGCGGATCTGCACCTCCTCCAGCATCGCCAGCGCCCGCTGACGCGCCGCCGATTTCTGGCCGCGATGATGACTGCGCCAGGCTTCGGCAATCTGCTCGCCAACCCGGATCACCGGATTCAGTGAATATTTCGGGTCCTGCATAATCATCGAGATGCGTTTGCCACGAATGGCGCGCATCTGTGCCGGGCTGGCGTGCAACAGGTCGATATCGCCAAACTGCATCCGGCTCGCCTCAATGCGCGCCTTAGCCGGATGCAGCTGCAGCAGGGCGCGGCCCACGGTCGATTTACCGGAGCCGGACTCACCGACAATCGCCAGCTTCTCCTGACCGAGCTGAAAGGAGACGCCACGCACCGCCGGGGTTATCTGGCGTCCGTTAACAAAGTTCACGTGCAAATCGCGCACGTCGAGCAACGGCGAGGCGTTACTCACTGCGGGGATCGAGCAGGTCACGTAGGCCATCTCCTAAGAAGTTAAATGCCAGGCTGTTAATCAGGATCGCCAGACCGGGCACAGTTACCACCCACCAGCACTCCAGCATGTAGGTACGGCCACTGGCGATCATCGCGCCCCATTCCGGATCGGGCGGCTGCGCACCAAGCCCGAGAAATCCCAGTCCGGCGGCGGTGAGGATAATGCCCGCCATGTTCATGGTGATGCGGATAATCACCGACGGCAGGCAGAGCGGAATAATGTGCTTCCAGAGCACCCGCAGCGGCGACGCGCCCTGCAAGCGCACCGCCGAGATAAAGTCCGCCTGACGCAGCGACAATGTTTCAGCGCGGGCCAGACGGGCAATGGGTGGCCAGGCGGTGAGCGTAATGGCGATCACCACATGCTCCAGACCTGGCCCCAGCGCGGCTACAAAAGCCAGCGCCAGTACCAGGCTGGGAAAGGAGATAAAGATATCGGTGACGCGCATCAGCACGCCGTCGACTTTGCCGCCAAAATAACCGGCGGTGACGCCCAGCAGCAGACCCAGCGGCCCGACGGTGACCGACACCAGCAGCACGATGTAGAGCGTGATTCGCGCGCCCCATACCAGACGGCTGAAGATATCCCGGCCAAACTCGTCGGTGCCGAACCAGTGGGCCGCGCCGGGTGGCGTCAGCGCATTGTTCAGATCCTGAACCAGCGGGTGATACGGCGCGATCCAGGGCGCGAACAGCGCCACAATGCAGAGCAGCAGCACAATGCCACCACCAATTGCGGTCAGGGGATTACAGGCCATGCGCCAGAGGAAATAGCCGCAGCGGGCAGCAAAACGCTGACAGCGCAACAGCCGCTCACGGGAATGACTCACAGACGCAGCGTCAAAAGAGATCGTCATACTTTGGTCCTCGGATCGAACACCTGATAGAGCAGGTCGGAGATCAGGTTAAGCAGCACAAAAATCAGGCCCACCACCAGTACACAGCCCATCACCGCATTCATATCGCCCAGCATCAGACTGCCGGTGAGATAGGAGCCAAAGCCGGGCCATGAGAAGACGGTTTCAATCAGCACGGCGCCCTCCAGCAGCGAGCCATAGGCCAGCGCCACCACGGTCAGCAGCTGCACCAGGATATTGCGGAAGGCGTGCTGCCAGATCACCTGCCATTCGGTCAGGCCTTTGACCCGCGCGGTCAGAATGAACTCCTGCGACAGCTGCGCGAGCATAAAGCTGCGCGTCATGCGGCTGATATAGGCCATGGAGTGAAAGCCGAGCAGCGAGGCGGGCAGCACCAGATGATTCAGCGCATTCCAGAACACCTGGCTGTTGCCTGCCAGCAGGGCATCAATCAGCATAAAACCGGTACGGCGTGGCACGATGCCATCCAGGCTGAAGTCCACCCGACCTGCGCCGCCGACCCAGCCGAGATGGGCATAGAACAGCAGCAGGCCAATCATGCCGACCCAGAAGATTGGGGTGGAGTAACCAGCCAGGCTGAGCATCCGCACCACATAGTCGATGACGCTGTTGCGACGCGCCGCCGCCAGCACACCCAGCGGCACGCCAAGTCCTGCACCAATCACAATCGCCAGCGTGGCCAGCTCTACGGTTGCCGGAAAGACGCGCACAATGTCATGCACCACCGGCTGACCGGTAAGCAGCGCATGGCCGAGATCGCCATGCAGCAGCGCGTTAAGGTAGATGCCAAACTGCACCCACAGCGGTTTATCAAAGCCGAGCTGGTGATAAACCTGCTGATAGGTGGCCTGATCGGCGTCGGGGCCGACAATCGCCAGCACCGGGTCCAGCGGCATTACCCGGCCAATAAAAAAGGTCAGCAGCAGCAGGCCGAACAGGGTAATCAGCACCTGCACCGCGCGATGGCTGATGCGGCGGCACTGCGTTCGGGTCAGGGTCAGAATCATGGGGTGCCTCCCGCCAGGGCTTCAGGGGTTTTCCAGACGTCGCGCAGGAAGGTGGTCGCGGAGGGATGGGGCTGATACGCCTGCACCCGGTTACTGACCACCACGGAGTCGAGCATTTGGGAAATCGGCATCAGCGCAGGCACCAGCTGGTCATAGCGTTGCTGGATGGCGAAATAGTCCTGCTGCTGGCGGGTTTTGTCGCGTTCCACCAGCGCCTGATCGATCATGCGGTTGAGCTGCGCGTCGTAGAAACCGGTGCGCCAGCCCTGGAAGTTGGTCAGCCGGGCGCTGTCGGCATTGTTCGGGTTATAAACCAGCGCGCGCAGGCTGGAGTGGGGATGCGGCTCGACGCCGCTGCCGCCGCGTCCGACCAGCAGACTGAACTGACGATCGCGCATAGCGCCATAAATCTGGTTGCCGGTGCCGGTGATGATTTTTGCGCGGATCCCGCCCTGCAGCAGCGTCGACTGCACCGCGATGGCGATGTTCAGAAACGGCTGATCGGCCAGTACCCGCAGCGTGGTATCGAAGCCGTCCGGGTAACCCGCTTCAGCCAGCAGCGCACGGGCGCGCGGTACATCGAGCCGGTAACCGGGGTCGGGCAGCGTGGCGGGCATGCCAGCCTGAATCGGGCGCTGATGCAGCTCGCCATAGCCGGTCATCAGGCTTTTATTGATGCCCTGATAATCGACCAGATAGCGGACCGCCTCACGCACCCTGATATTGTCAAAGTGCGGATCTTTCATGCTCATCGCCAGGTAGTAAATCGTTCCTTTTCTTACCGCGTCGATGGTGAGGTCGGAATCGTGCCGCAGGGCGCGCACGTCGGGGATCGCCATGTTACTGGCGATATCCAGATCGCCTTTCTCCATCATCAGCCGCAGGGTCTGCGACTCCTGCAGATGGCGGAACACCACCCGCGACATCTTCGCCTCGCCGCGCCAGTAATCGGTCGCACGACTCATGCGCAGCACATCTTTTGCCTGCCACACATCCAGCCGGAACGGACCGGAGCCCGCTTCATGGGTGGTGAGCCAGCGGTTGCCCCAGTCGCCATCCACCTCATGCTGCTGCACGGTTTTGCGGTCCAGCACCACCATGCTGCCCAGCGCCGCCAGCGAGTAGATAACCAGTTGCGGATCGTTAGGCTTCGGCAGGGTGATCACCAGCGTGCGGTCGTCGGGTGCGGTGATCATCTGGTCAACGTTGTCACGGCTGAAGCCGTACGATTTCCACACCGACGCCTGCGCCAGGTTCAGATGCAGCACCCGCCGCATTGACCAGACTGCATCGGCGCTGGTGAGCGGATTGCCGGAGTGAAACCTGACGTTGTCGCGCAGGTGAAAAGTCAGGGTGCGGTTATCCGGACTGACTGACCAGCGTTCCGCCAGCGCCGGGCGCACCTCGGTGAGTTGCTGCGGGTTCAGCTCTACCAGGCCGTCATAGAGATTCACCACAATGCCGACGACCTCGTTGCCGGTCATAGCGGCCGGATCCAGGGTGAGCAGGTTGTTCATATTCATGCCGACGATCAGCTGGTCATCCGGGGTCTTTGCCTGGATTGACGTGCTGCCCGTGAGCACCAGCAGCGTGATCAGCCACGCGCCACATCGTTGTGTCAGGGTCATAGGTAAAGTCCAGCAGGTCAGAGGTTTTTCCCGTTTACCGCGTCGTCAGGGCTGCGCGGTAACGGGGTTATTATTGTTTGCCGTACTTCATTACCAGCGGTTCAGGGTGTGGGTCTCAATCCAGCTGAAGTTGATATCCTCACCCAGTCCGCTGCGGGTGGGCAGGGTGACAAAGCCCTGATCGTCCATTGGATCAATCAGGCTGTTGAGGTAGGCGGGCGGTGTTTCATAATCCAGGAAGGGATGCAGCAGGCCGCGCTCATACCAGCGGCAGTTACGTATCGCCCCGACCACCGCCAGGCTGGCTGCGCCGTTGCCGTGCACTTCGCAATCCATGCCAAAAGCTTCAGCCAGATTCGCCACTTTCAGGGTGGGGGTGATGCCGCCCACGCCGTTGGCTCCGGCTCGCAGAATGTCGCAGGCCCCGGCGCGCACCCAGTCGGCACGGCTGTGATGTTTGCCGCCCAGACTCTCCGGACCAAGGACGTCAATAGAGAGGTTTTCCGCCAGCCAGGCGTAAGAGGCCATACTCTCTTCCTCCATCGGCTCCTCGAACCAGGCGAAATTAAGCTTTTCCAGCGCCTTGCCGATGGTCAGCGCATCACTGCGGCTGTACCAGTGGTAGCCATCCAGCATCAGTGCGATATCAGGACCGACCGCTTCACGTACTGCCGCGCAGGCTTTGATATCCATCGCCGGACTGGGCGCAAAGGAGACCGGCGGCATCCAGGTGTGCAGCTTGATCGCCTGATACCCGCGCGCTACCAGCTTTTCCGCGAACTGCGCATACTCATCCGGCGTTGATAATCCTCCGCTCAGCTCGTCGCCACACATCGTACTGCCGTAAGCCGGGATCTTCTCGCGATAGCCGCCCAGCAGTTTATGGACCGGCTGTTTCAGCTTGCGGCCAATCAGATCCCACAATGCCTGCTCCACAGCGGAGAGCGCCCGCTCGGTGAGCTGATGGGCGCTGCCGCGCTGCCAGTGCGCCAGATCCTGCCACAGACGCTCCCGGTCAAAGGCGTTCTGACCGATCAGCACTTTGCGGAAGAAGGCGTTAACCACATGAGAACGCACGACTTCCGGCGGCGCAAAGGCGTAACCGCAGTCGCCATCCTCGCTGGTCAGGGTCAGTAGCGCCATCTGCGCATCATTCTCCGGGCCGGGATGGGAGTGGCCGGCACTGTCGGCGCAGCGCTGGGTGGGATAGGTAAAAAGGGTGACATCAATGGCGCTGATCTTCACGGTTAAGCTCCTGTGGCAGGCTGTCCTGATTGATTATTAAAACGCTGTTTCATTTTCAATCTAGCCTTCACAATTCATTAACGCATTAGCCAAAACGATACGATTAATGGCTAATATGTGTGCAACTGCCCAGGGTGTTGTGAACATATTCACGAAAGCTGACCGTTTTGTGAGCAGCGACACGCTGCGCTTTTCCCCTTAAGAATGCCTCTTTGGCTGCAACTCTCCCTGTTAACACCCCCCGCAAAAAACATTTAACCGGATGACTTCCCCTGACCGCGGTTTTAAGTGATAGTAACGCCGCTTTATATTAATAATTCTCATTATCATTTGTGCGGGTTTTTACAATGAAAAAATGGTTTTTAGCGCTGGGGCTGCTCACGCTGGCAGGGACGGCTTCGGCCAAAATGATTACCGATGTTGCAGGCCGTCAGGTCGAAGTGCCGCAGGAGGCAAAACGCATTATTCTGGGTGAGGGCCGTCAGATCTATCTGCTGGCCGCATTTGATAGTGATGCTCCGTTTAAGCGGGTGATTGGCTGGCGTGATGACCTGCATAAAGCGGACTGGGATGGCTATCAGGCTTATGAGAAACGCTATCCGGAAATCAAAAAATTACCAACCTTTGGCGGTGCGAAAGATGGCACTTTCAACGTTGAACAGGCGTTAACCCTGAAGCCCGATCTGGTGCTGATGAATCTGGAATCTAAAGCCGCCACCGATGAAGGCAAGCTGATTGAAAAACTGCAGGCAGTAGGCGTGCCGGTGGTGTTTATCGATTTCCGCGAAGCGCCGATGGTGAACGCTGAGAAAAGTATCCGCATCATGGGCGAACTGGTGAATAAACCGGCGCGTGCCCAGGAGATTATCACTTTCCGCCAGCAGCAGATTGACCTTGTTACTTCGCGTCTGAAGAACTTTACCGGCTACCGCCCGAAAGTGATGATTGACCGCGCAGGCGGTTACAGCGACGAATGCTGCATGTCGTTTGGCAATGAGAACTTTGGTCAGATGGTCGAGATAGCAGGCGGTCGTAACATTGCAAAAGATCTGATCCCTGGCACCTTCGGCACCGTTAACCCGGAACAGATTATCGCCAGCCAGCCGGATGTGGTAGTGGTGACCGGCGCGAACTGGAAGAATTACAACACCGTGGGCAAATGGGTCGGCGTCGGTCCGGGTGCCAATGTCACCGAAGCCACGGCGCGCCTGAAAGCACTGATGATGCGCGATGCCTTTAAAACCCTGCCGGTGGCGCACAACGGCAATGTCCATGCTATCTGGCATCAGTTCTACGACAGCCCTTACCAGTTTGTGGCTATCCAGGCGCTGGCGAAATGGCTGCATCCCGATCTGTTTGCCGATCTGGATCCGGACGCCACCTTCCGCGCGTTCCACGAGAAGTTCCTGCCGCTGCCTTATCAGCCAGGATACTGGGTCACTTTACCCGCTGATAAGCCCTGACTGACCGGCGATGACAGGGACGTCATCCGCCTGATTTACAATTCCCTTCGAATAAACCCTCTGTTTCTCTTCAGATTTACTAATCTTTTACAGGCGCGGGGTCGGTTGCTCTGAGCAGCGCGACGTCTGACCCGATCCGCATTCACGTTAAAAATGGAGAGAAACATGCGCAATACCCTGGGAAAATCGGCCTTTGCCGTGACGCTGTACGCCTTGCTGGAGCCAGTGCCGCTGGGCTTTTTTGTCGCGGCCTGGCTGTTCGACATTCTCTATAGCCAGACCTTTGTGCAGTTCTGGACGGATGCTGCAGGCTGGCTGATTGCGCTGGGACTGATACTGGCGATTGTGCCGCGACTCATCGCGCTGGTTTATCTGTTTCGCGGCAGTGACAGCGCGGAAAAGAGCCATTTCTGGCTCTGGCTGGTGGCGATTGTGATCGCGATCGTCAATGCGTTTATTCACAGTCGCGATGCCGCCGCTGTTATCCCGCTGGGCGTGACGCTTTCGACGCTGGTGGTAGCGCTGCTGCTGCTGGCGAATGTGCAACTTGCGTTACGTCAGCGTAGCGCTTAAGGAGGAGCCACCATGAAGATACCGCATAAAACGTTGCTCGCGCTTACCCTGACCGCTTTGCTGGCAGGCTGTGATGATGGTGCGCTGGTCGATCCGCAAAAGCAGATCGGACCGAATCCCGAACTGCCGCAGGCGCAGAACTTCTTTATGCCACCGATGCAGGTGCCGGAAGGCACCCCATGGAAAGCGGGCGAAATGCCAAAAGTGGCTGACGGGCTGAAAATCGAAAAGATCGCTGACAATCTGCAGCATCCGCGTCAGGTTTATGTGCTGCCGAATAACGATGTGCTGGTGGCGGAATCCAACGGCCCGGCCAAACCCACCACCCGGCCTAAGCAGCTGGTTATGGGCATCGTGCAGAAAGCGTCAGGTAAGGGCGGCGCTGGCGGCAACCGGATTACGCTGCTGCGCAACGTCAATGGCAAATGGGAGCAGCACCGCTTTATTGAGAATCTGCACTCGCCGTTTGGCATGCAGTTGATCGGAAACACCCTTTACGTTGCGAATGCTGACAGTCTGGTGAAGTTCCCCTATCGCGAAGGGGACACGGAGATCCGCACTGCACCTGAAGAGGTGACGGAGCTGCCGGGCGGGCCGATTAACCACCACTGGACCAAAGCGCTGTTAGCCAGCCCTGATGGCAGCAAGCTTTATGTGGGTGTCGGCTCCAACAGTAACGTCACCGAGAACGGTATTGGCGCAGAGTATCGCCGTGCCGCGGTGCTGGAAGTGGACGCGGCCAGCGGTGCCAGCCGGATCTACGCCAGCGGATTGCGCAATCCGACCGGCTTACAGTGGGAACCACAGAGTGGCAAATTGTGGGCCGTGGTCAATGAGCGTGATGAAATCGGCTCCGATCTGGTGCCTGACTACATGACCTCAGTGCAGGACAAAGGCTTCTACGGCTGGCCCTATAGCTACTTTGGTCAGCATGTGGATACCCGAGCCGAACCGCAGCGTCCCGATCTGGTTGAGAAGGCGATTAAGCCTGATTATGCCCTGAGTTCGCATGTCGCGCCGCTGGGGCTGCTGTTCTACGGCGCAGATAACATGCCGCAATACCGTGGCGGTGCGTTTATCAGTGAACATGGCAGCTGGAATCGTACGCCGCTGAATGGCTATAAAGTGGTGTGGGTGAAATTTGAAAACGGTAAGCCGGTGGGTCAGCCGCAGACGGTAGTCTCGGGCTTCCTGACGGATGACGAAAAGCAGGTGCGTGGTTTGCCGGTGGGTCTGGCCAGCGACAAACAGGGCGGCGTGCTGATTGCGGATGATGCGGGCAATACGGTCTGGCGTGTCAGCGCGGCGAAGTAAGTTTTTGCTGCTTATTTAAGCAAGTAGCAGGCATAAAAAAAGGATTTGGCATTTAGCCAAATCCTTTATTTTTTGTTCGCTACCCGGCTGGTAACCGCGCTGCGAACGAGGTGCTCAGCACTCTCCACAAAGAAGATTGTAAAATGTGCGGCTAAGGATTTCAAGTTTCGCCAAAATGCTGTATGTTTATACAGGTGTTGGGTGTTGAGCATCGCCTCATTGTCGACTGGCCGCTCCCAGGGGCACGGTTTTAAAATCCCGGCAGGCATCAGGTGGTGCTGACCTGTGGCTTTAACCATGAGTGCCGCTCAGCTCTCTCCACAAAGATGTGCTTAGGCGCCCGGCGGGTAGAGTCAAAGCCCTGGTTGCCGAACAGCGCGCTCCTGTAAAAGGAGAAGGAAAGTGATGGAACTGACTAAGCTGATTCTGGATCTTATCCGGGTCATCTTGCAGATCATCGTTGCCCTTATGCAACTGACCGGTCACGCAGGTTAACCGGAACTTGAAACAAGGCGGAGCTAACCACTCCGCCTTTTTTCTTTGTCAATTCTCTGTCATCGGACGCGGGTAAGGTGGTGCGGCAAAAGCACGCCGCCGGGGCGCTGCTTATCCAGACCGGGAGTTTTATGTCGATTGCCGCCGTTATGCCCGCCCGATTAGCGCACACCTGGATTGATGAGAGTGTGAAGATGCGGGAAACCACCGTGGGTCAGCAGTGCGAGATCCTGGCGCACAGCACGCTGGAATATAGCGAGCTGGGTGACTTCTCCTATGTCGGCGAACACTGCTGCCTGGCCGATACCCAGGTGGGGCGCTTCTGCGCCATCGCCAATCAGGTGCGGATCGGCGCGCCGAATCATCCTATGGACCGCGCCTCACAGCATCGCTTTACCTACTGCCCGGAATATTACCATCCCGACGCCCGCCGCGATCAGGGCTTCTTTGCCGCCCGGCGCGCCGATCGGGTGGTGATCGGAAATGATGTCTGGATCGGTCACGGCGTGATTGTGCTGCCTGGCGTAACCATTGGTGATGGTGCGGTACTGGCCGCGGGCGCAGTAGTGACGAAAAACGTCGCACCCTACAGCGTGGTGGGCGGTGTTCCGGCCAGGCCACTGAGGGTGCGCTTTACACCGGCTATCGCAGCCCGCCTGCAGCGTATTGCCTGGTGGCACTGGCCGCTGGAGAAACTGCTGGCCAATCTGCCCGACTTTCAGCACGGCGACATCGAAGCGTTCTGCCAGCGGCACGAAGGTTAATTGTCCTCCTGGGCCATTATCCCGCTGACTGAGGGCGCACCTGCCTATTTAAAAAAGAGCCAGCCCGCCACGCTAAGCAGTCCCAGAGTCAGTACGACAAACACTTTGCCGCGGGCAGAAGCATTCTGGCTGTGCTGCTCTTCATTTCGGATATCATGAAAACGCGCCAGCGCACGGGTTTCATCAGGGGCGGTCACTTCTTCAGACTGTTTCTCGTAGCCGCTCTGTGACAGCTGAGCCGCGCCCGCGCTGTCGTTTCTCTCCAGCACAGTAATCTGATGACCTTTTTTAAAAAAACAATATTCCGGCATGTGCTCCTCCTGGAACAGGGTGGCTGTGAGAAATAACCTATATGAACCGGCAGGGCGTTGTATACCGAAGTCTTCAGGCAGCAGGTTCAGAAGTGGTCCGCCGGAGGGCGCGCCTGTTCCGCATGGCAACTATTACGTACGCCGCCTTTAGCCGCCGCAACTAACATCTGCGCCTGGGCCACCCGTGGAATTCAGGAGAGTGGCATCGGTCATGAGGAAATTGCTCAGCAGACCGAAGTAATTTCATGTGTGGCGAGCTCCGGACCAGCAGAGAAAGGCAGAGGCACTGACCGCTGCACCGGCATAGCAGACAGCCTGCCATCCCCAGTGCATATAAAGCTGAGTGGCGGCGATGGCCCCCAGCGCACTGCCCAGCGAGTAAAAGCACATATAGGCACCGACCAGGCGACTGGCCGCCTCGGGTCGGGCGGCCACCAGCAGGCTCTGATTAATGACATGTACCGTCTGGATGGCGAAATCGAGCAGGATCACCCCGAAAATCAGCAACAGTAACGAGGTCTGAAGCGCGGCTATCGGCAGCCAGGAGAAGGTCAGCAAAGCCAGTGCTAAGCCGGTGGCACGCTGCCCCAGGCACAGGTCAGCCCATGTACCTGCTCTGGAGGCTGCCAGCGCACCGGCAAGGCCGGCCAGGCCGAACATCCCGGTCTGGGTATGTGATAGTGACAGGGCGGTAAGTGGCAGAACCATCGAAGACCAGAGCATACTGAAGGCCGCAAAAATCAGCAGCGCCAGGATCCCGCGTCTGCGCAGTTGCGGTTCCGTGAGGAAGAGCCGGAAAACCGACCGTAAGAGGTGAGGATAAGATGTGCGCCGCGTCTGACCTGCTGTGGCGGGCAGCACTTTCGCCAGGATGAGCGAGATCAGGAGTAACAGGCAGGCAGCCGTCAGATAGACCGCCCGCCAGCCCGCCAGGTCAGCAATCATCCCGGAAACAAACCGCGCCAGCAGGATGCCGATCACGATGCCGCTGGTCACGCTGCCCACCACCTGTCCGCGCTGTTCTGGCGACGCCATCGTGGCGGCCCACGCCACCATCAGCTGCGTGACCACCGCCATTAACCCCACCAGCAGCATTGCGCAGAGCAGCGTCATCAGGTCTGGCGCAACCGCAGCAGTGATTAACGCCAGCACGGAGAACAGCAACTGGGTAATCACCAGTTTTTTGCGGTTCACGCAGTCGCCCAGCGGCACCAGAAAGATCAGCCCGAGGGCGTAGCCGCTCTGCGTGGCCGTTACCACTGTGCCAATGGTACCAGGGGAGACCTGCAGGCTGGCGGCTATCGATTCCAGCAGAGGCTGTGCCGAGTAAACATTAGCGACCGCCAGCGCAGAGGTGAGTGAGAACAAAAAGATCATTCGGGACGAGAGCACCGGGATCGCGGCTGGGGGCGAATCGGCTTCAGGATCACGCGCCTTGCCAATCGTAAAGGTCATGTTGCTTTCCTTTCTGGTTTTTATTTGAAACTGGGTTGGCGATATCTTTAACCGGGCTGGTTTTTTTTTGCAACTTCTTTTCAGGGTGGCTAAACTGGCATTATGTGACAGGTAGCGTGAGAGAAGAGCATGGCTAAGCAGGAATCCCTGAGAACCAGCGAGTGTCCGGTCGCCAGAACCCTGGAGTCGATAGGTGAGCGCTGGTGCATGATGATTGTGCGTGAAGCCTTTGATGACGTCCGCAGATTCAGTGACTTCCAGCGGAATTTAGGGCTGGCGAAAAATATCCTGGCGTCACGGCTGAAACAACTGGTGGAGATTGGGGTCTTTGAGATTGCGCCGGCCTCGGATGGCAGCGCCTATAGCGAATATGTCCTGACAGAAAGAGGCCGTTCGCTGTTTCCGGTTGTGGTCGCGATGCGCCAGTGGGGCGAGCGTTACCTGTTTGAGAAGGGCGAAACACACTCCGTGCTGCTGGATAATGCGGAAGGAAAGCCGCTGCCGCGCCTGGAGGTCACCTCTTCTCAGGGGCAAAAACTGGAACCCGCCGACTGTCATCGTCAGCGGGTGGTTGCCGGGGCGTAACCGGGGCTTTCCGCTGTGGGTCGGCCGCTTAGCGAGGGGAAGGATAAAACAGCCGCGGGACGCTTTCTGAACCCCGCGGCTCTCTGCTGAAACCGGCTCTCTGCGGCCTGCCACCTGTCTTATCCCGCCCTGCCAGCGGGCGGAGAAGCTTCACGAACGCTCAGGCGGCAGACACATCCGCTGCGCCGGTCTGCGCTTCTGCCACCAGCGGCTTCTCCGGCTGCAGCAGCGTCATTGCCAGCATACTGCCAAAGGCGATCAGCGCGGTGACGGTAAACATGGCGTTATAGCCGTAATATTCCGCCAGCCAGCCGCAGAGCATTGGAGAGATAATCGCTGCCAGATTGGCTATCGCCAGCGTCATGCCGCTGTAGGTGCCCACCGACGCTTTAGGGGTAACATCAATCACCACCGACCAGTAGACATTGTTCACCAGCGCATTCAGCGCATTGCCCAGGGTCATCAATGCAATAATCCCGGCAGCCGACTGCACATAGGGAATCGCCATAAAGCAGCAGGCGGTGCCGCACAGCGTGACGGCGGCAAACAGATTGCGCGCCAGCCGCAGATTACGGAAGCGGGCCAGCAGGGCATCGGCAATGCGACCGCCCAGCAGCACCTTAATACAGGCGCCGCTCCACGGGATCATCGCGACGTACCACAGTGAATGCAGGTCGTAATGGAAATTATCCTGCAGATATTTCGGCATCTAGGTCACCAGGGTAAAGGTGATGTAGAGAAATGAGAAGTAGCCCAGCGCGTTGCAGACCAGGGTGCGGCTGGTAAAGAAGCGCCACCAGGGCAGTGGTACGCTGTCGCCCGCGCTACGGCGCTGGCCGGTCTGGATAAGCTGACGTTCTGCCGCGTTGGCATGTGGACTTTTCTCCGGGCTGTCGCTGAAAGTGCGGGCAAACAGCGCCATCGCCAGCAGGGAGAAAACACCGAGCAGGATAAACATCATGCGCCAGTCATGGGTCAGCAGCAGCAGGCCAACCGCAATCGGGGCGGTCAGCAGGGCACCAACCTGGGTAGAGAGCAGGCCGATGCCCAGCGCAAAGCCACGCTCGTTATCGGGTGCCCAGTGGGCAATCGCTTTGTTCATCAGCGCATAGGCCGGGCCTTCGGAAAAACCAAACAGGATGCGCAGGGCAGCAAAGCCCATAATGGCTGAACCGCCAAACAGCGCCATGCCCAGTTCCCCCGCCCAGGCGGTAGCGATCTCCAGCAGCGACCAGAGTACGCCTGCCAGCAGCCAGACTTTTTTTGTGCCGATACGATCGGCAAGAAAGCCGCCACACAGTGAACCAAACAGATAACCAAAACCAAAGTAACCCAGCACTGCACCCAGCTGGACTTTGCTGAAGTGATACTCTGCCGCAATGGCGTTGGCCGCAAATGACAGAGCGCCGCGATCGATATAGTTGATCAGGGCGATCAGGAACAGCAGTGAAAATATGGTGTAACGGTAACGGCTGGTTGTCATCTCACTTCTCCTGATAAATGTCTCAGCAGAGCAGAAGCAAAATTGATGCCGGAAAGGGCGTTCATCCGGCAAACAGAGGACGGATACAGGGTATGGGCCGCTGAGCCCGCCCCGGATGGGGGTGGCTTATCCCGCTAATAATTCGCCTGCGCATCAATGCGGTGCAACCGCTGCCTGTCGGTGGTGAGGCTCAGGCGGCGTTATGATGCCTGGGACTGACGTGTGGCAGCGGGATAACCACGGCTTCGGTGACTGCTTCTGCATCAGCCGTCCCGGTCTGCGCCATTTCGCCAACGTGTTGCAAAATCTGCCGCTGATAAGTCTCATCGGCCACGGTGGTCTCTTCACTCAGCAGCACGCCCGCCTCATTGACGTTTTTTCCGTCCACTTTTATTTTGCTGGTGGCACTGGCCAGCATCCACTCATATTCAATATCGACGTGGCCGCTATCATTACAGCGGATACCGTGCAGACTTAAATCATAAGCCAGCACGGTTGCGGTCGGCCCTAATGAAATCAAGACCAGGTCAAAGTTGACCGCATTCGCTAATACGATATCAAAGAGACGCTCATAAACGGAAAAGGCATTACGGTTCAGCGTCGTAATACGTTTCACTTCGCTGGCCCCCTCCAGTAAATCATTGCCTAATCCCAGACGCGTTCCACTGCCTTCAACAATTAATACCCGGCGGCCCTGATAGAGCTGTTTAAATTTATCAAATATCGTCCGGGATAATTTTTTGCCTTTATAATCGTGATAGGGACGGGTAACCGAGGTATTTCCATACCGGACCTGTTTATTCAGCAGAGCCTCATAATGTTTAAAATAAAATGATTTATGAAAGAACCAGAACAGGGCCGACCCGCTCCGCATATTACGGGTGGTACGAAAGGCATCCGGCAGACAGATCAGACAGTCTGGATTGGCCCCTGAATCCTGCTGCAGCAAGGCTTTGAGTCGTGCAGAGAGATTCGGGTCAAATGACTGAAAACCGATATTTTTATACCAGGTCATTTCCAGTTCACCGTCGCCATAACGGGCCAGGGATAATTGTGGATTACGTAATAACAGATCGACAGTCTCTTCTATCGACATGACGGAATAACGCTTTACCCGTACCTGCGCGGCAGGATAGCGAATGGCAGCATTAATAAACTTAAAAGGAAAACGAAATTTGCGATAAATAGCGTGAAGTACGGACATAGTCAACCTGCCTGGGTCATTGCTGCCAGAAAAATCCCGCCTGCTGGCCGGATAAGAGAATATAAGAGAACTGATATATATCATAGATAAAATAAGCGTCATGCTGCGGAATATCTGAAATCGTTTTCATCGGCAAAATGCTGTTTTTTGTTAAACTATTTCCTGTGTGTTTTTTTCAGGAAAATAATAAAATCACCCTCTGACGGGCACAATTGAATCATTTGAAAATCAGTCACGCCGCACCAGCGTTGATGAAGCCGTCAATAATAACAGCAGGGCAGTAACAATCCCGGTTTCAGCAATAGGAGTTATTTCAGAGCAGAGTTAATAAGCCATTATGATTATTTGACTCTGAAAATCTTTCGTCGGGCACACTTAAGGCGGCGTTTCAGAAGCGTGGCTTGTCTGATAATTGATCGCCTTTGAACAAAAGGTGCGGTAGTTAGCAGCCTATGGTTAATTTTTTGTGATGGATATCCCGTATTTGATCCTTCAGAAAGTAAAAAAAGCGGCCTGAACGCCTTAACAGGTGACATTTATAATAAATCTTTCTAATGATTAACGCTTATACACGTTTTTACATATTTCGTGCGTAAGTTAAAATCTCGTTGAATTTATGTTTCCAGCTTAACTTTTCAATTGCCGCTAATGACCCGAGGATGGATCATGATCAATAAAATAACCAGTATAATCATGGTGATATTTGCTATCGCCCTGATTTACATGGGAGGACAACTCCTGCTTGCCGGAGGCAGCGCGTTCTATGCGCTGATGGGCGTGGGCGTTCTGCTCAGCGCGATTCTGCTGTTTATGAACAAACGCAGTGCGCTGACGCTTTATGCGCTGCTGATGTGGATCACCCTGTTCTGGACTATCTGGGAAGTGGGCTTCGACAAATGGCAGTGGATCCCGCGCGGCGACCTGTTTGGTGTGCTGGGCGTCTGGCTGGCTCTGCCGTGGGTGGTACGTCCGCTCTATCAGGGACAGCGCCGTTTCCATCCTTTCCTCGGTGGTTCGGTGGTGCTGATGGTGCTGCTGGTTATCGGTCTCTGCTTCTACGATCCGCTGCCGCAACAGGGCACCATTAATACGCCGCGCAACACCTCTGCGACTGGCGGTGCCGCTGAAGAGTGGAGCGCCTATGGCGGGACCGCGGATGGCCAGCGTTTCTCAGCGCTGAAGCAGATCACTAAAGATAACGTGAAAGATCTGGAAGTCGCCTGGACCTATCACACCGGCGATCTGCGTCAGGGTGATGATGCAACCGAATACACCTTTGAAGCGACGCCGCTGAAAGCCAACGGCATGCTCTACTTCTGTACGCCGCACAACGAAGTCCATGCCCTCGACCCGGAAACCGGTGCGGTGAAGTGGAAAACGGCGCCGGATAAAAACCGCTCCTATCTGCAGCAGCACCAGACCTGTCGTGGCGTGAGCTACTTTGATGCCGGTCAGCAGGCGCAGCAGCAGACGGGCGCATCGCCGGCCATCTGCCGTAAGCGTATTTTCAATGCCACCACTGATGCCCGCCTGCTGGCGCTGGATGCCGACACCGGCAAACCCTGCGCTGACTTTGGTGACAACGGTGTGGTGAATCTGCGTGCCAACATGGGCGAGGTGCGTCCGCACGCGCTGATGCAGACTGCCGCACCGCTGGTGGCCGGTAATCTGGTGATTGTCGGTGGTTCGGTGATGGACAACGGCTTCAACAGCGGTAACCCATCGGGTGTGATCCGTGCCTATGACGCCGTTAGCGGTCGTCTGGTGTGGAACTTCGATCCGGCTAACCCGGATAACACCGCACCGGTCGCTGCAGGGGCAACCTATCCGCAGGATACCCCGGTCGCCTGGGCCACCCTGAGCGCCGATCTGAAAAACGGCCTGGTCTATGTGCCGTTTGGTAACGCCTCGCCTGATGAAGTCGGGCTTGAACGCGATCCCGCCAGCAACACCGAAAAATTCCGTGATGCGCTGGTGGCGCTGGATCTGAAAACCGGTGCGTTCAAATGGCGCTATCAGAGTTCGAACCACGACCTCTGGGATCGCGATAACCCGTCACAGCCGTCGCTGGTGGATATCAACTATCAGGGCAAGCCGCAACCGGCGGTGATCCTGCCGACTAAAACCGGCAACCTGTTTGTGCTGAACCGCCTGACCGGCGAACCGGTTTACCCGGTAGAGCAGGTTAAGGTCTCCACGGATGGTATTAAAGGCGAGCAGTATGCGGCGACCCAGCCGGTCTCCAGCCTGAACTTCATTCCGCAGCCGCTGACTGAGAAGTCAATGTGGGGCATTACGCCGTTTGACCAGATGGCCTGCCGCACCACGTTCCGTGAACTGCGCTATGACGGTAACCCGTGGACGCCACCAACGGAGAAAGGTTCGCTGATCTTCCCGGGTAACATCGGCGTGTTTAACTGGGGTTCAGTAGCGGTTGATCCACAGCGTCAGATGCTGATTGCGGCACCGGTGCGCCTGGCTTACAAATACAACCTCATCAGACGCACGCCGGAAACCGAAACCCAGCGTACCTTCACCAAAGATGGTACCCCGTACTGGAATGAGAACTTCCACGGTGACTACGCTATCCACATCCAGCAGATGGCGTCGGGTCTGGGTATTCCCTGCATCGCGCCACCGTGGGGACGGATGGTGGGTGTGGATCTGACCACTGGCAAAACCGAATGGCTGCGTCGCGTCGGCACCACTAAAAACCTCAAGACCAGCTTCCTGCCTGGCCGCTTCCCGCTCGGTTTCCCGATGGGAATGGTGGCGCACGGCGGACCGTTGCTGACGGCGGGTGATCTGGTGTTCCACGGCGCAACGGCAGATAACTTCTTCCGTGCTTACGACAGCACCACCGGCGAACTGCTGTGGCAGACTGAACTGAGCGCGGGTGCGCAGGCCACGCCATCCACCTTTATGGGCAAAGATGGCAAGCAGTATGTGGTGATTGCCGCAGGCGGCCACGGCTCGCTCGGTACCACGGCGGGCGACAGCGTTGTCGCTTTCCGTCTGAAGTAATCCTGACCCGCTGAGCGCCGCCCAGGCGCTCAGCTTTTTTTTGCCTCTCTTCCTGCCAGAGCTCACGCCCGGCTTTGCGCGACAACCTGTTGTATTTCATCTCAATTATTTCACCTCCGCATTCACTTCATCTGATAACCCATCGAAACTATTTCGTGACCGCGCTCCCGGTTTAAGGATTTCCCCCGCCTGACAGACTTGCGCATTAAGCCGCGAGGCGTAGATTAATATATAACTTCACAATTAATCGTGAATATGAAAAGTACTTCACAATACGCACTCGGAAGGATTGATGCTCATGTCGGAATTGAAATTTGCTACCCGTCTCAACTCGTTCGCCTCGGGCGCACATCTCTACTGGCCCGATCAGCAGGGCAAGCCCTCTGTACTGCAGATGGTTGCACGTGCAGGCAAGGTAAAAGGCTTAACGCACCTCGACCTCAACTTTCCGCAGCATCTCACCAGCGATATCCCCACATTGCGCCAGGCGATCAGTGATGCAGGTCTGGCCGTCAACGGTATGCAGATGCGCTGGGATGCGCCGCAGTTCAAAATCGGCGCGTTTACCCATCCCGACGCGAAAGTGCGTCGCGAAGCGATTGAGCTGACCAAACGGGGCATCGACGCGGGGCGGGAATTTGGTTCGCGGCTGATGACGCTGTGGATGGGGCAGGATGGTTTCGATTACTGCTTCCAGGCCGACTATAAGAAGATCTGGGAGGATGCAGTCAGCGCCGTGCGTGAAGTGGCGGAGTATGCCCCGGACGTTGACGTCAGCATCGAATATAAACCCAATGAGCCACGCGCCTACAGCATCTTTCCCAACGCCACCACCTGTCTGCTGGCCGTGGAAGAGGCGGGCAGTGCCAACCTGGGGATCACCCTGGATTTTGCGCACGTGCTGTTTGCCAACGAGATCCCGGCATACGCCGCCGCCATGGTGGCGCGCCGCTCACGGCTGCTGGGGCTGGACCTGAATGACGGCTGGGGCAAGCGTGATGACGGCCTGATGGTTGGCTCAGTTAACCCGCGTGCCACGCTGGAGTTTCTCTGGCAGATGCAGCGTGACGGCTACCGCGGCGCCTACTACTTCGATACCTTCCCGGATGCCAGCGGTCTTGACCCGATCCGTGAAGCCGAAAGCAATATCGCGACCGTTAAGCGCCTGCTCAGACTCTGTGACCAATTGCACGACAACGCGGCGTTACTGGCGGCCATCGAGCGCCAGGATGCGGTGGCCTCCCAGCAAATCGTCAATGACATTATGCTGGCCCGCTGACAGCCGATTAATCATAAGAACATCACACCTGTACCTACATGCTGAGACTATAAAAATGAAAAAACGCCTGCTTGCTCTTATTGCCTCCTCACTGCTCTGCAGCACGGTTTATGCGGCAGAACTGGCACCTCTGCAATCCGATACCGAACCGGATCGCACCGACTGGACCCAGCTCGACACCAAATATGGCGCACTGCCAAAAGTCGATAAATCGCTGAAGATTGGCGGGGTATCGAAAACCCTGACCAATGAGTACTGGCGCTCACTCGGCCAGGGCTACCAGAACGCGGCGAAAAAGTATGGTTTCACTGTCGCGTATCAGGCGGCGGCCAATGAAGACGATCAGCTTGGTCAGCTCTCCATTGCGGAAACCCTGATTTCGCAGGGCTTTAATGGCCTGCTGGTTTCGCCGCAGACCGACATCAACCTGGAGCCTGCACTGGAGAGTGCCAACAGTAAAAATATTCCGGTGGTGAACGTCAACGATGCGGTGATGCCGAATGCGCGCTACTACGTCGGCAACGTCCAGAAGGATAATGGCGTGCGGGTCGCGAAATGGTTTATTCAGCACCATCCGCAGGGCGGCAAAGTGGCGGTGATTGAAGGGCAGCCAGGGGTTTATGCCGCCGGACAGCGTACCCGTGGCTTTAAAGAGACGCTGGACAGCGCTGGCAAGTTCACCATCGTGGCCAGCGTGCCCGCTAACTGGAGTCGCGAGCAGGCCTTTAATGCCGCATCGACCATTCTGCAGCAGCATCCCGATCTGATCGGCTTCTACGCCAACAACGACACCATGGCGCTGGGCGTGGTGGAAGCGGTACGCGCGCAGAACAAAGCCTCACAGGTGGCCATCTTTGGTACTGACGGTATTTCCGATGCCTACGCCTCGATTAAGCGCGGCGAGCTCACCGGCACGGTAGACAGCTTCCCGGTGCTGACCGGTGAAGTGGCGATGGACGTGATGATCCGTCTGATCAACGGGCAGAAACTGTCACGCGTTATCTCAACACCACAGGCGCTCATCACCAAAGAGAACGTCGAGGCGTTTTCGACCAAAGATAACAACCGGTTGCGTCAGTTGCTGGCTCAACAATAAGTCAGCGGGAGCGGGTATGGAACAGTTTCGCTTAATGATGCGTGGCATCAGCAAAAGTTACGGTAACGCCGCCGCGCTGCAGGATGTCGATTTCTCAGTGCGGCCCGGCGAGGTGCACGCGCTGATTGGGGAAAACGGCGCGGGTAAGTCGACGCTGCTGAATATCCTCTCCGGCGTTCGCGGCGCGGATAGCGGGGAGATCAGCGTCAACGGAAACCGGGTGCAGATCCGCAGTCCGCTCAGCGCCCGTCAGGCCGGGATCGCGATGATCCACCAGGAGTTGCAGCATGTCCCTGAGCTTTCCGTGGCGCAGAACATGTTTCTGGGTCGTCCGCTGACCCGCGCCGGGGGCTGGTGGGTGGATAAAAAGGCCCAGCTGGCGCGGGCTACCCTGATTCTGAAGACGCTGGATCCCACTATCGATCCCGATACGCCGATCAGGAACCTCAAGGTATCGCAGCAGCAGATTGTTGAGATTGCCCGGGCGCTGCTGGATGACGCCAAAATCATCGCCATGGATGAGCCAACCTCCAGCCTGACGCCACGCGAATTTGACCGGCTGGCGGAGCTGATTGGCGATCTGAAGTCGACCGGCGTCTCGCTGATCTATGTCTCGCACAAGATGAATGAGATTTTCCGGGTCTGCGACCGCGCCACTATTATGCGTGACGGAAAGCAGGTTGGGGTGGTCAACATCAGTGATGAGGATGAGGAGAGCATCGTCGCCAAAATGGTCGGACGGAAGATCGACAAGCTTGACCATCAGGCGTTTGTCAGCGATCGCGAAGTGCTGCGGGTAGAGGATCTGACGTGTGGCAATGAGGTGGTGGCGGCAAACTTCAGCGTTCGTGCTGGCGAAGTGCTGGGCATTGCCGGGCTGGTCGGCGCGGGGCGCACCGAACTGCTGAAGCTGATTGCCGGTATCGACAGGCGCACCCGTGGCACGGTGAGCGTCAACGGTGCAGCGGTGAAGAACCACAACGTGCGTGCGGCGATCAAAGCGGGCATTGGCCTGGTACCTGAAGACCGCAAAAAAGAGGGCATTATCAAAGAGCGGGCGGTGAAGATGAATATGGCGCTGCCGTCGATGCACCGTTTTACGTCGGCGGGTCTGATCAGTCAGGCCCGGCTCGATCGTGAGGCGCTGAAGGTCATGGGCGACCTGAAACTGCGCCCGCTCGACATCGAGAAAACCATCGGCACGCTGAGCGGCGGCAATCAGCAAAAAGTGATCATCGGCCGCTGGGTTGCGGCGGATGCCAATGTGTTTCTGTTTGATGAGCCGACGCGCGGTATCGATATTGGCGCCAAGTCTGAAATCTATCACCTGATTGAAAAACTGGCCCAGGCGGGCAAAGCCATTGTGGTGGTGTCGTCAGAAATGACCGAGATCATGCGCATCTCCGATCGGGTGCTGGTGATGCGTGAGGGCCGGATAACCAAAGAGTTAACCGGCAGCGCGATCACCGAAGAGAACATTGCCCGCTATGCCATTAAAGATATCGACCAGACCGCCTGACCGCTTACCTGACACTATTTAAGGTTATAACTATGACAACTCAGACATCTACCGGGCCGGGTACCCGACCCGCACTGCGGCTTAAATTTAATCTGCGTGATGCCGGTACCTTAATTGGCTTACTGATCATCGTGGTGACATTTTCGTTTCTGTCGCCGGTCTTTTTTACCCTGCCTAATCTGCTGAATATTCTGCAGCAGTCCTCCATCAACGCCCTGATTGCCCTGGGCATGACGCTGGTGATCATCTCCGGCGGGATTGACCTCTCGGTCGGCCCCACGGCGGCGCTCTCTGCGGTGCTGGGTGCGACCCTGATGGCATCCGGCGTGCCGGTGCCGCTGGCGATCCTCGCGACGCTGGGTGTGGGCGCGATGTGCGGGTTGTTCAGCGGCACGCTGATCGCCTATGCCGGGCTGCAGCCGTTTATTGTGACGCTGGGCGGCCTGTCGCTGTTCCGGGCGATTGCGCTGATCTATACCGGCGGTAATCCCATCTTCGGTATTCCGCTGGAATTTCGCAGCCTGATCAACAGTACGCTTTTCGGTATCCCGACGCCGATTGTGATTGTGGCGGTAATTGCGCTGCTGCTGTGGACGGTGATGAATAAGACCCCGCTGGGGGAATATATTCTGGCGATCGGCGGCAATGAAGAGGCGGCGCGGGTCGCGGGTGTGCCGGTTAAGCGTACCAAGGTCACGGTCTACATCTTTTCCGGCTTGCTGGCCTCACTGGCCTCGCTGATTCTGATTGGTCGTCTGGGGGCTGCGGAACCGACTATCGGCAACCTGTGGGAACTGGATGCTATTGCGGCGGCGGCCATTGGCGGTGCGTCGTTAATGGGTGGTAAGGGCAGTATCTTCGGCACGCTGATTGGCGTGGTTATCCTCGGTGCGTTACGTAATGGGTTGACCTTGCTGAACATTCAGGCCTTTTACCAATTGCTCGCTACCGGCCTTATTATTATCATAGCGATGTTGATTGACCGGGCGACCCGAGGCAAGTAATGAAGCAAGATCCGCGAGCCATTGGCGCTCAGATTCGTATGCGTTTGCCCCAGCTGACGCCGTTAGAACGTCGGGTGGCGGAGGCGATACTTGCCCGAACCGACATTACCGAGCAGTCCTCATTAAAGGAGATTGCGCGGGAGAATAATGTCTCTGAAGCGATGATCGTTAAGATTACCAAAAAACTTAACTTCACCGGCTTCAGGCACTTCAGAAGTGGCCTGATCTATTACAACCAGTCTGAAGTCGCAGGGCTGCATGCGGAAATTGAGCCGGATGATTCGTCGGAGCAGTTGCTGGCCAAAGTCTTCAGAACCTCTATCCAGGCGATCGAAGAGACCTTATCGATTCTGGATGTTTCTGAATTCAATCGTGCGGCGGACATTATTTTTAAAGCGCGTCATATCGATCTCTACGCCGTGGGCGGTTCTGCCGCCGTGGCGCGGGACCTGTCACACAAGATGCTGAAAATTGGCATTAAGTCGACAGCCTATGACGACGCCCACATCATGCTGATGTCAGCCGCCGTGTTATCTGATGACGATGTGGTTATCGCCATCAGCCATTCGGGTGCTACGCGCGCGGTGAACGATCCGGTGAAACTGGCGGGAAGGAATGGCGCGAAGGTTATCGCCATTACCAACTACGCCGAATCCCCGATCGCGCAGAGTGCGCATGTGGTCCTCAATTCAACCTCTCAGGGATCGCATCTGCTGGGTGAAAACGCCGCGTCACGCATCGCCCAGCTCAATATTCTGGATGCGCTGTTTGTCGCTATCGCCAAGAAAGATCTGAAGCGGGCGGAGAAGAACCTGATGAAAACCCAGCATGCGGTTCAGGATCTGCGGGAATTCTAGCTATGAGCAAAATTGCAGTCACCGGCAGTCTTCACTACGACATTATGCTGGATGCACACCATCGCCCGGAAAAAGGCGAAACGGTGATGGGCAGCGCCTGTCATTATAAGTTTGGTGGCAAGGGGGGTAATCAGGCGGTTGCAGCGGCCCGTGCGGGCGCTGCAGTGCGCTTCGCCGGTTCAGTGGGGCGCGATCAGCAGGGGCAATTCCTGCTGGATCATCTGCAGCAGGCCGGGGTCGATTGCAGCGCCGTCAGCATTACTGATGCGCTTCCCTCCGGGATGAGCGTGGCGATTACCGATGCCGAAGGAGATTACGGTGCGGTGGTGGTCTCCAATGCCAATCAGCAGATCCCGCTGGAGACCTTTGCGCAGCCTGGCTTCTGGCAGGCGGTGTCGCTGCTGGTGCTGCAAAATGAAGTCCCGGAAGCGGTGAACCTTTGCGCGGCCCAGGCGGCACAGCAGCGGGGTATTACGGTCTGCGTCAATGCTGCACCTGCCCGGCCGTTGTCAGCCGCGTTTGAGGGCTGTATCGATCTGCTGGTGGTGAACGCCATTGAAGCGCGCGATATGTGCGGGATTAGCGTGCAGGATCTGAACTCAGCACGCGCAGCCGCGGAATCGCTGGCGGGACGCTTTGCCAGAGTGGTGGTGACAGCGGGTGAACATGGTGTGGCTTACAGCGAGGCGGGAGAGACTCATACACTGGCGGCGCAGAAGGTGACCCTGGTGAGCACCCACGGTGCCGGGGATTGTTTTGTCGGGGTGTTGTGTCAGCGTCTGAGTAGCGGGGCAACGCTGGCAGAGGCAGTGAACGAAGCAAACCGTGCAGCTGCCGAACACGTCTCCCGGCAGCCGCACTGATTAATGGCGTGCCACGTCAGTGACGCGGCACGCTAACGACGTCAGGCGCCGACGTTCACCACGGTTTTACCGAAGTTTTTGCCATTGAGCATATCGATAAACGCCTGTGGCGCGTTCTCTAATCCTTCAATCATGTGCTCGCGATAGTGGATTTTTTTGTTCTCCACCAGCGGACGCATCGCCTCCAGGAACTCAGGGTAACGATCACCATAATCCTGGAAGATAATAAAGCCCTGCATACGAATACGGCGTTTCAGAATCCCCGCCATGATAAGAGAGGTTCTGTCCGGGCCTTGCGGCAGCTCACGCTGGCTGTACGCTGAGACCAGACCACAGACCGGCACGCGTGCAGCGGTGTTGAGCAGCGGGAACACGGCATCAAACACTTTGCCACCGACATTTTCGAAGTAGATATCGATGCCATCCGGACAGGCGTTTTTCAGCTGCTCTTCAAAGTCGGCGCTGTGGTGATCGAGGCAGGCATCAAAGCCCAGCGTATCGACCGCGTAACGGCATTTCTCTTCACCGCCCGCCACACCCACGACACGGCAGCCTTTTTGTTTACCCAGCTGGCCGACCGTTGCGCCCACCGGGCCGGTTGCGGCGGCAACCACCAGGGTTTCACCCGCTTTTGGCTGACCGATATCCATCAGTCCCATGTAGGCGGTAAAGCCTGGCATACCGAGAATACCCAGTGCCCATGAGGGATGTGGCAGATCGTTGCCCAGCTTCGCGATCTCTTTGCCATCGGAGACGGCATATTCCTGCCAGCCACTCTGCGCCAGCACCCAGTCACCGGTCTTAAAGTCACTGTTTTTCGATTCGGCGACCTGACAGACGGTGCCGCCCACCATGGGCTGATCCAGCTCTGCCGGCGCGGCGTAGGATTTACCCTCGTCCATCCGGCCACGCATGTAGGGATCAAGCGAGAGGTAGATGGTCTTCAGCAGCACTTCACCCTCTTTGATTTCCGGGACGGGCTGCGCCACATGACGGAAATTCTCTTTGGTCGGCTCACCGTGGGGGCGTGAAGCCAGTAACCAGGCGTGGTTCTGGGTTGCTTGTTCAGTCATATTGTCATCCTTTTATAGCCGGGCAATGCTCAGGGCATCACCATATGAATACCGGGAAAGTGTAGATGACAGCGGCGGGAATGCGTTTAGCGCTGTGAGCGGTAAGCTGATTTACCGATAACAGGGTGTAGGGTGCTAACCGTGGGGACACAGCGGGTGCAGGGCCATTCGCGTCACGGGTTCAGGCTGACGGCTGTTCACATCCGCTTGCAAAAAACGAGCAGTCGAATCATCAGCAGTGCGGCATGGCTAGCATCCATCGTCACGGCAAGCTCCCAGGATTATGATAAATATCAGTGAACTGAACAGGGAGAGAACCATGACTATCCCGCATCTGCGTATTGCCCGACCTGTGACTGACCTGACGCAAAGCAGTCAGAACTATTGCCACGGGCTGGGGTTGCAAGAAATCGGTGAGTTTACTGATCATCAGGGGTTCAGTGGCGTGATGCTGGGCGCTGAAGGGCTGTGCTGGCATCTCGAATTCACGCTCTGTCACACGCATCCCGTCCGCCCATCGCCAACGGATGACGATCTGCTGGTGCTCTACATTCCGCAACGGCCTGACTGGCTGGCCCGATGTGCCTGCATGGATGATGCAGGATTTCTGCGGATTCCTTCATTTAATCCCTATTGGGACCAACGGGGCGTGACATTTATCGACAGGGATGGTTATCGTGTTGTTATCCAGCAGGCAGCCTGGCAACCCGCATATTGACCATGACCATTTAGTGAACCGGAGCTCACCCTGAACATTCTTTGCTTCCACACTGCGGCCAGCAATATCACGATATTTGATGATGCCGCCCGCGCACTGGCACGTGATGAACAACCATTGAATCATCTGGTGATGCCTGCGCTGCTGGCCGAGGCGGAACGCAGCGGCGGGATGACGGCGGAGTTACGCCTCTGTATCGCACAACTCATAAAGGCGCTGCTGCCGCAGTTCGATGCCATATTGATCACCTGCTCGACGCTGGGGCCGGTTGCCGGGGATTTCCGTGCGCAGGATCGGGTCATGCGCACCGACAGGATGTTAGCAGAGGCGCTGCAGCGTCAGGCAGGGCGCACAGTTGCGCTCTGCGCGGCAGAATCGACCCTTGCGGCGACGCGGTCACTCTTCTGTTCTCCGGGCAGTCAGGTTGAGGTCGCGCTGGTGGAGGGAGCATGGGCGGCATTTAAAGCGGGGGACGCAACGCGCTATTTTGCACTGATTGCGGCAGCAGCAGAACAGGCTTATCAGCAGGGAGCCGTTGCGGTGGCCCTGGCGCAAAGCTCAATGACGCCCGTCGCACAGCAGTTTCCTGACACACAGCGACCATTTACCGGCCCGCATCTGGCGCTGCGGGCCTGCTACGAACTCAGATGATCGTCACACCCTGCTGGCTCAGCGCCAGTTGCAGCGCATCGTCCGGCTGCGTTTCCACGACCAGCATGCTGGCCAGCGACAGGACGCCAATGGCAAATGCCGAGGCAGAGTTAAGCTTTTCCGCTGACGCCAGCACCACGGTTTCCGCTGCACGTCCTGCCAGCGCACGCTTGACCGTCGCCTCTTCAAAATTACCGGTGGTCAGGCCCGCCGCCGGATGCACGCCGGTGACACCCATAAAAAAGAGATCGGCATTGATGCGGTTGATCGACTCCAGCATCGCTGCGCCCACCGTCACCACTGAATGTTTATAGAGCTGCCCGCCAATCAGTATGATCTCCACCTGCGGATGATCGGCTAACGCCAGCGCCACGCTGGGACTGTGCGTAACCGCGGTAAAGCTCAGCGTGGCGGGTAACCGTCGCACCAGTTCCGCGCTGGTGGTCCCGCCATCAATCAGTACGATCTGTCCCGGCTGGATCAGTGAAACCGCTTTTTGGGCGATAACCTGTTTGGAGGCAGTCTGCACGCTTTTGCGTGTTTCAAAGGTTGCCAGCGCAGCGGAAACCGGCAGCGCGCCGCCATGTACCCGCTGTAATAATCCTTCTGCCGCCAGTTCACGAAGGTCGCGGCGGATAGAGTCTTCGGAGAGGCCAAAGCGCTGGCTGAGTTCGCGCGACTGCACCTGTTTTTCCTGAGCGAGCAGGGCGAGAATCGTCTGTTTTCGCTGGCTTGATAGCATAACTGGCCTTTGCATGTTTTTTCTTGAAGTTGCACGATTGTGCATGATAGCGTGATGGCTGTCTACCTATCCTGGAGAGCATCATGCAGCAGAACCATCCCCGCGTACGCATCATCAATGAGCAGTTGCTGTCAGACAACTGGTATACCCTGAAGAAATATACGTTCTCACTGCTGCGCCGTGATGGCCGCTGGCAGGAGCAGAGCCGTGAAGCCTATGACCGCGGTAATGGCGCAGTGATCCTGCTCTACAACCGTGACAAACGTACGGTGGTACTGACCCGTCAGTTTCGCTTTCCGATTTTCCTGAACGGGCATGATGGCTTTCTGATTGAAGCGGCCGCCGGTCTGCTGGATAACGCCTCGCCGGAAGCGCGTATTGTTGCCGAAGCCGAAGAGGAAACCGGCTTTCGCGTCAGCCATGTACAGAAAGTGTTTGAAGCCTTTATGAGCCCCGGTTCGGTTACTGAGAAACTCTACTTTTTTATTGCTGAGTATGGCGATCAGCAGCGTAGCGGTGAAGGCGGCGGAATAGCGGAAGAGGGTGAGGATATCGAGGTGCTTGAGATCGGTTTCGACCAGGCGTTACAGGCGATTGACCAGGGTGAGATAGTGGATGCCAAAACCATCATGCTGCTGCAGCATCTGCGGCTGAAAGGCATTTTATAAGAGAGCGGGCAGCCCGCCGTTTATGCGGTCTGCCCGTTTAGCGTTACTGATCCTGCGTCAGGATGCCTTTTACATCGTGCGGTTCGGAACGCAGATACTGCGGCGGAACCTGGACTTTGCCATCCAGCGCAGCGGCCGCGTGCCACGGCCAGCGCGGGTCGTAGAGAATACCGCGTGCCAGCGCCACCAGGTCAGCTTCACCCTGTTGCAGCAAATCTTCTGCCTGCTGCGGCTCAGTGATTAAGCCCACCGCAATGACCGGAATCGACACCTGCTCACGAATATCGCGGGCGAACGGCACCTGATAATTGGGTCCGACGCTGATTTTCTGTTTTTCCGACAGGCCGCCACTTGAGACGTGAATATAGGCGCAGTTCAGCGCTTCCAGCTCACGCGAGAAGGCGATTGACTGATTGATCTCCCAGCCGCCTTCAACCCAGTCAGTGGCAGAAATGCGCACGCCGACCGGCACGGCAGCAGGTACGGCTTCACGAACGGCTTTGAAGACTTCCAGTGGGAAGCGCAGTCGGTTTTCCAGCGAACCGCCATATTCATCGCTGCGCTGATTCGACAGTGGAGAAAGGAACTGATGTAGCAGATAGCCGTGCGCGGCATGCACTTCGATCAACTCAATGCCCAGGCGCACCGCGCGGCGGGCGCTATCGACAAAGGCCTGTTTCACCCGCTGCAGATCGTCAATGCTCATGGCCAGCGGTTTAACTTCACCCTCGCTGTAGCTCACTGCTGACGGGCCCACGGTTTGCCAGCCACCGGCATCAGGCGCGATCTGCTTACCGCCTTCCCAGGGAACGGCACACGACGCTTTGCGTCCCGCATGGCCCAGCTGCATACCGATCGGAATAGAGGAGTAGCGGCGCACATCTTCCAGAACTGTTTTCAGCGCGGCTTCATTGTCATCATTCCATAACCCGAGATCGCCGGGAGAGATGCGGCCAATGTCCTCGACGGCGGTGGCTTCAATAATCATCAGACCGGCACCGGAAAAGGCCAGCTGGCCAAGATGGATCCGGTGCCAGGCGGTCGCATTACCCGCTTCAGCGGAGTACTGGCACATCGGCGCAATCACAATGCGGTTATCCAGCGTAAGTTCGCCCAGCGAGACAGTGGAAAAAAGTTGGCTCATGTTATCTCCATGGTTTTTTATGACTGACGTGACAGGCAATAACTATAGCGGGGGATTTGCCAGGCGGGTGTTTCTTCAACGTGACATTTTGTGACTACGTGCCGGACTCAGTAGCGGTAACAATAATCCCTGCGGCTTTTGAAACAGGGATTGAGACGTTGAGGATTCACTCTGGCGAGCTTTGCTGTGCAGCTCAGGCGAACCGGGAGGATATGAAAGGGATAGTGACTATCACGGGGGCGTTTAGCCCGGGGGAAACCTCAGACCAGTGCCATTCCGCCATCGACAAAAAGTTCTGCCGCCTTGAGCAAGGCGGGACTGGCTGGTGAACTGTTTTCCTGCGCGGATAGCGGGAGAGGGGAAATCCGGCACCTGGGTGCCGGATCGTGATCAGTTGCCGCGATAAGTAGAGTATCCAAACGGGCTCAGCAGTAATGGGATGTGGTAGTGCTCGCTGCTGGCTTCCATGTTGAACTCAACCGGGATTTCCGGGAAGAAGGTTTTCTGGTTGTTCTTTTTATAGAAGTCACCGGTTTTAAACACCACGCGGTAGCTGCCCGTGCTGGCTGTTTTGTCCTGCGGGAACAGGGCGCTGATGCGACCATTGTTATCGGTGACGCCTGACGCCAGTTTCACCCAGTTATCCTGCTGCTTTTGATCCAGTTCAACTTCAATGCCTGCCGTTGGCTGGCCGGTTTGCAGATTGAGAACGTGCACGCTCAATGGGTTTTTAGCCGCAGCAGGTTGGGCTGCGATAGCTGACGCGCCAGTGGTCATCAGTAATGTTGCGATCAAAGCATATGAAGTTTTCATCAATGTTTCCTTTATTGATTGTTGAGGTCGGGTGACAGTGCAAAGAGAGTAATGTGCCTGAGGACAAAGAGATATTTAGTCGCAGGAAATGTGAAATTTCTGAGGAGGAAGGGAGATTTCTTTAGTTACATCATACATTATTTCATTTAATTCATAGTCCGGCATTAGTGCCGTCATAGCTAATCAGAGAACAAAGGCATCCGATTAAATCCCCTATGAATTCAGCCATAAAATCAGGCTTAGCCCCTGGCGGGCAACGTAGCGATAGCAATCCTCTGGTCTGTTCCTGAATCGTTACGTCACTTATCAGCTGCGAATAACTATCGACTTGCTGGCGAACTGATTTCCGGCGCGAATGGCATGAGAAAGTGAATCCGGCACGCCTGATCAGCAAGCCAGATGGGTTTAAAAGGTTTACCGCGACAGGTTGTAATAAAACCAGACGGACTCAGCAGCAGCTGCAGGATAGGGTAGCGATCACCATTGGCGTCCATTCTGAACTAAACCAGAAAAAAACTTCATGATTTTTACTTTTTTCAGCTGCTCAGGCGTCGTGATTAATTGCTGAAAATCGATACCGATAGCGGCAAAGTAGCCTGTTATTGACGAAAACGGCAAGAAGGGATGAATGCGACAAATAAATAGCGCGCTATTTAGTAGTTTACAATCAAGGTTCGCCATGTCATTGTCCTGACAACCAGATAGCACACTACTTAATAGCAAGTTAATTGGAACCCAATGATGAAAATGAAACTGATCGCCAGTGCCTTATTGTTAGCCAGCCAGATGAGTGCCGCGTTTGCTGCATCCACTGAAAACAGTCCGCAACCGACCGCAGGCGTGGCCGCTTTCCTGAAGGCGCTCAACAGCGGGAGTGGTAAACCGATTGAACAACTCTCCGTCAAAGATGCAAGAGCGGTATTGACGGGTGCGCAGAAGGGCACAGAACTGCCGCCGGCACAGGTTTCACAAAAGATCATCACCGTACAGGGCAAACCTCTGACGCTGACCATCGTTAAACCCGAGCACGCCAGCAGCACTTTGCCGGTGTTTATGTTCTTCCACGGTGGTGGCTGGGTGCTGGGTGATTTTCCGACCCATGAGCGACTGGTACGTGACATAGTGAATGCATCCGGCGCTGCAGCGGTATTTGTCAATTATCAACCATCGCCAGAAGCCCATTTCCCGGTAGCAATTACTCAGGCCTATGAAGCCACAAAATGGGTCGCCGAACATGGCGCTGAAATTGGCGTTGACGGAAAACGTCTGGCGCTGGTTGGTAATAGCGTTGGCGGTAACATGGTGGCGGCGGTTGCCTTGCAGGCGAAGCAGTTTAAAACGCCGGCCATCCGATATGATGTGATGCTGTGGCCGGTTACCGATGCACGTTTCGACACCGCGTCATATGATCAATTTGCTGACGGACATTTCCTGACGAAGAACATGATGAAGTGGTTCTGGGATAACTACACCGTTTCGGAAAAAGATCGTAATAACATCCTGGCATCACCGTTGCGCGCCACCACTGAACAACTGAAGGGGCTGCCGCCAACGCTGATTCAGACTGCAGAACTGGACGTATTACGTGATGAAGGTGAAGCGTTCGGTCGTAAGCTGGATGCAGCAGGCGTGCCGGTTACCGTGACGCGCTACAATGGCATGATTCATGATTACGGTTTGCTGAACGCGTTAAGTCAGGAACCCACGGTCAGAACAGCCATTAATCAGGCGGCTGAAGAGTTGCGTTCGCATCTCAAATAATTGACCGGTCGTGAAACCAACCCCGGACCGGATCGTCGTTCGGGGTTCTTATCACGAGGTTTGTTTGAAGGGATCAGTTCGAAGGTGCAGGGCAGTGTGATAATGGTCATCACAGGAGAGAACGGAGCCGTATCAAAGTGATAAGTGCGCTGGTGATATATTATTTAACATAATATACATTATGCGACCTTTGGTTGAGCGTCCATTTTGCGCATGTCACCTCTAAGTTTGCCATCTTTTCTGGGAATCTCTGCAGATGCTGATAATCATGTCGAACAAAGGACTTAACCGTCTTCCGCTAATTCAGGCTGTAATCAGTAAACGTCTGCGGCGCCGTGATATGGCCTCTTATCTTTTTCTCACCTGGCACAATGTCCAGTGGCTGTTGAAGCACTACCATCACTGACATCGTTAATCGGCAGTTAGTTTCCGGCCAGACGCCTGCATTGGTGCATTATTCCATCAGTGGCGCGTTCAGCAATTTCTGATGGGAACTGATCTGGCAGGCGCGTGCAAACACGTTCAATTACGCCAGGCGCTACAGATATAATTTCATCAATCATCATATCAACCTGCTTTTTACTCAGGCCAGTCAACTCACCGTGATTAATCCAATGCCGTCTTTGTATTCTGTAAATGTTGTAGTAGTTGCTGCTGCCGCGAGCAGCCATGGCCAGTTTGCATTTTTGCCAGGCTATCTGGTTGTTGCCATTTCCGATGACCGGCCATGCCGATAATACATCATAGAGCGGAGTAAGGTGATAACGCCCCTGAGGCCCTATCGCGATACTGAAATTTTTAGCATGGCCATCTGTGGCTGCCAGTATCCAGAAAATTATCTGTGCCCTGAAGAAATTCAATCGGTCATGCTCAGCGTGGTCTGAATGACTCAGAATTTCCATAATTTCAGAGATACCTGGCCCGCCATCGGCCTGGTATTTGCGTAATGGCGATACCCCCAGAGCCTGACACATATCCTCCTGAGGTAAACGAATAATCCACTGCTGGTCTCCTGACCATTTTCTGTCAAAACGTTCAACCACCAGTACCTTCTGATCTTCGAATTGAGCGATTTCTGTTCTTGCTACCGGGATGCCGAAGTGTTCAAGTAACAGTGAACAAAGCCATTCGTTTTCCACTGATGTACTCATATCTGCTTTCATATTCCCGACCAGTCCGAGCGGTAATTTGAAAATATGCGTCGTCGGCGTATTACCTTCAGGCATACACCACCGATCCTGATGCCACAATAACGCTGTTTTTTCCTGCGCTCCGGCAATTGATAACCGCAAATCCCCCCTGTCACTCTGCCTGCCGGGTAATGATGCCGCCGTGGTATTTCGCAGTGTCGTTGCGATCTCGGAGCCAGAAAGCGGACGATATTTTACGCAATATAAATCTGTGGGTTCATCGCCCTCCTTCAGTAACTGTATCGCCCCTACGCAGTCTTTCCCCAGTTCGGTCAGAAGGTCAAAAGGGTCGAGACTTTCTGTCTGATACCGCATCGCCAGACGCCGGCGGATCCCTTCACTGTCCGGTAATAAATTATCAAAATAGTCACGTACAACATTCCCGCGCCAGAGCTGATTGCCGGGGGTAAAAGGCAGAGACAGCGATAAAGGTCTTCCTTGCTCATCAGCACTCCATTCCGGAAGATATTGCAACGAATCTTCCCCTTTGCTCTTTTTCCAGAATCCAACCTGAATACCGTTCATCCATATTGCTAAACGCTGCTGTCTCCGACTCATATCGTCACCATTTCTCTCTTCTCGCAGGTGAGTTTTCTAAATTCCCCTTTTCTTCTGTCGGCTTCCTTGCTGATGAAGCTGTCCCTGAAGAGAGATTGATTTCCACGCCCAGCACGGTGAAGACTTTGAACAGGCGTTCAATGCTGGCACTGGCCGGGTTGACTTCCAGACGAGCATAAGTCTGCTGGGTTACGCCCAGCTTTTCAGACAGATCTTTTTGTGTCAGTCCATTCGCTTTGCGAAAACCAATCAGCAAAGGACGCAACTGATTGAGTGTTTTTATCGGATAAACATTTTTCATAGTGTACTGATCGCTTTTATGGGTTCTGATACAGCCTGTACGCTGTTTAATTAAAATACACCCTATAAGCTGTTAAAGCAATATTACAGCTTAAAAGCTGTAAAAAACTTAATACAGCCTTTACGCTGTTAACGCTGTGATTCAGCTTCTGAGTGGATTCAGGAGAAGATTTTCAGGTCTGTAACGGTGCCCGACTCGGGGGTAGCAGAAATTAACGTGCTCTGGAGACGCTGCTACGTCAATTCTGAATGACTGGCGTGACGTCAGGGCTGCAGAATTTATCACATCGCGCTACAGTAACCGGCTTTGGGTCTGAGAGAAGAGAGAAAATGAAACGCTTATTTGTCTATGGCACGCTCTGTCCGGGCCGCGAGAATGCCCATATCCTGGAAAACATTGGCGGAGAATGGCTGGCCGGTTCGGTGAACGGCACCTTCTATCAGCGTGGCTGGGGCGCAGCGGCTGATTTTCCGGGCATCGTTCTGGATGAGCATGGCCCTGCGGTGCCGGGTTATCTGTTTGTCTCGGATCAGCTGGATGCTCACTGGCCGATGCTGGATGCGTTTGAAGATGGCTACGATCGTATTGAGGTTCGCGTTTCTGCCGGGGATAATCAACATTACACCGCGTGGATTTATCAGCTCCAGCCACCGGTAAACAGTTGAATCTTACCCGTCGGCATCCTGCTGTGCGCGCCCTGCTCTTTTTGCTGGCTTCAGCCCCAGTTTTACTATCAGACCAGATAAACAGGCACGTTGCCTGACTTTATATTTAAATAACAACAAATGTATGATGTAACTAAAATGATATCGCCTGCTTCTGTTTGTCCCCGTCAGCACTCTCTTAAACCCACCAGCCCTGTTACACCGGGTTAATCTGGCCAGCGCTGATGTGGAAACAGTGATACCCGAATATTAAACAGATGGATTAAGGGCGCTACAGCCACACTCTCCTGTCGGGCGATCGGCTCCAGTCGTAGCAGCAACAGATCCAGCTCATCCAGCAGATCCTGATGTGGCGCTAGCTGCAGCGACTTCATCTTGCGCTTCAGATAGAGCGCCAGCTCATGAAACATCTGGCCGCTATCAATCCGATGACTCTCCAGCACCTCACGATAACGTGCGTAAAAGTCATAACAGTTGGCGCCCAGCCAGGTTTCAGTAATCAGATATCCCCCCACCACGATATCCGGTACCGGATCGAGCCGTTTACGCGGCAGAATGATGTTTACCCGGTCGAGCATTCGGGCAATAAATTGCTGACGTGACAGCAGCGTAGCGGAATTGCGCTCCACCATTTTAATAAACCCTAACAGATCGCGCAGTCCCCGCTGCACCGCTCTTCTGGCTATCCATGACGGCCGTTTGTTGCGGATCAGCGCCGTCAGCACCACCGCAAACATAATCCCCACCATCGAGGAGATGGCCGCATTCAGCGTGACGATCAGATTCGGGACATAGTGATGGCTTAAGCCGATAAAACCGGGGATCTGAATGGCGACACTCAGCCCCACCAGGTTGGTCGCCGGATTGGCAATGACCAGACTCAGCAGCATCAGACCGGGCAGCAGACAGATCATCAGCGCCTGTAAGGTATTGGCCTGCGGGATCAGAAAAGCGATGTAGAACAGGCTGACCACCAGTGCAATCACCACCCCTTTCACGAATAGCTTCATCGGCGTCACCGGGGAATCCACACCGGCAAAAAATGAACTGATGATCGCCGCCATCAACGGTGCGTTCGCCCCATCAGCCCAGCCGCTGCCGATCCAGAACAGACTGGAAAGGAAGGTCGCCAGAAATGCCGTCAGCGCGGACAGGCGTAACAGCCCCTTATCGATATGCCTGTGTTCCCGGATATTGCGAATCGCCGATCCATCCCCGTGGCTGTAGAGATCCCCTGCGCGCGCACTGACATTTTCATAGGCATCGGCAATGCGCACAAAGTTAGCCAGCCGCTCCAGCAGGCCAATCAGCAGCAGGCTCTCTTCGGTTGCCAGCAGCCCTGCCCGCCATTCGTGTTCCAGGGTTGCCTGACTGGCAGCAATCGCTTCACGCAGTCCGGCGATATCGTTAATCCGATCGTGATGCAGCCACAACAGAAACTGCTGAAACACGTCGGTGACGCACGGCGGAAAACGAATATTCAGCCCGGCCAGTACGCCCAGCCGTGACTCAATTGCGGTCAGGGTCGGCAGCAGATAAGTCAGATGCTGATACTGCACGCTGACCAGACGGATAACATTACGCGCCGCTTCGCCCTCATAGACGCAGTGAGTCAGCAGCGTTTCAACATTCAGCGGATAACCCGCCATCTGAATCAGGATATCTTCCCGCTCCAGCGATTTGTTCTTTGCCATTCCACTGACCAGTTCATCACAGAGTTTGCGCGCGTTCTGAAACCAGAGATTAACGCTCTGCCCCAGCAGATGATGCATCGAAACCGGAAACACCAGCCGGTGAACCAGCGTGCTGCACAGGATGCCCAGCGTAATCTCCTCAATACGTGAAATTACGGTGTTGATGATCGCCGACGGTGACTCCACGTCGGGAAAGCCCATAATCGCTGCACTGTAGCCGGCCAGCATAAAGATATAGCTTTTCGGCGTGCGGTCATGCAGAGAGAGCCAGAGGCAAACCGTCACCCACAGCGACACGCACAGGCTGAACAACACTGGCGACTGCACCGTTTCGGGATAGATCAGCAGAATAAAGATGCCGCCCAGCAGCGTGCCCAGCAGGCGAAACAGCGATTTCGAGACGGTCGATGCTGCGTAGAGTTGCGAGGTGACAAATACGGTGGTCAGCGCCCAGGCAGGTTTTTCGAAATTAAGCATGAGCGCCACAGAGAGTGCGATAAACGCGGCAAGGGAGGTTTTGCAGGCAAACAAAACCGCGTTTTTGGTAAACCATTTCATCGAATGAGAGCAACCAGGAACTTTCTGAGGCGCGTATCCTGACAGAAGCGCCTGCGTTTTACTCTCAGTTAAATTTTACAAATTATTACCGGCCGCATCAGGCCGGTTAAGCCCCTGCTGGCGCACCAGCGCACGGCGCTTATCCAGTAAAAAAGGGCGCAGATAGCCTACCGTGTTCGAGAGTAAAATCACCTCTTCGGCAAGCTGAATCCTGAGCACGTCTGTCAGGTACGCTTTGCGCTGCGTCATGCGTTGCCAGAGATCTGGAAAACGACGCGCCAGCTCATCACGTAATGCCGCGTCTGCCAGTCCGACCGTATCCTCGATACTGCAGCCGCCATAACCCGGCACCGACGGGATAATATCGATCTGCAGCAGCATACCGCTTTTCAGTGTCACGGCTGAATCGGGATAGATGGGCGAGCTTAGCCACTCTTCGTCAGCCACCAGATGCCCCGGATTGAGATGCCAGCCATAGTGCGCTTTCGGCAGAACCGTTTCGATAAGCGAATAGAGTTCACCACCGGTGATCCCAATCCGCAACTGCTCCAGCCAGCTGATTACGGCATGATAATAGGGGATCGCAAGCCGGGTCAGCCAGTCGGAAACGTTACACTGTAACTCAGAAGCTTCACTCACCACGTAAGCCGCGCGGCTGGTCAGCCCGCCTTTATAGCCGATAGTAAGAGCAAGCTTGTCGCCGGTGGCCATCCGTTTATCAGACGGATAGAGCCGGGCCTGGGCGAAACGATCGCCGGTTGCGGCAATCGTCACTACGCTGTTTGGCTGTCCTTCTGCGTTCAGCCGTGCGCCTAATGCCTTCTCCGTGACACCTGGCGCTACGCTATCCAGCGCAGACAGCATCGCGGTTGAAGCAAGATTGGCCCCCGCCTCATAAAACGCCACTTCATCGGCGCAGTTAACGCAGCGCGCACCGTTGTCAGGTGAGATAAACAGTCCGGTGGCGTTAACCAGCTGCGCTTCGTCGCCCGCCGCCTGAGCCGCCGCGGCATAGATGAACTGCGGCAGATCAAACATCCCCTGCTGCCTGCCGGTAAACAACTTCCAGCCCACCAGCCCGGTGCGTTCTCCTGCCACAATTCCCGCTTCTGTTAACAGCTGAGCCAGGGGCTGCTCCCCACACATGGGCTGGTTGGGCAGAGAAAAGAGTGCCGCATGCAGACAGCGTCCCGGATTGCGGGCAAAAGGCACCAGCTTAAGATTCTCATTCCCCATGATATAGGTGAGTTCGCCCTGCTGAGTCACCACCAGCAGCGCCTCCTCAAAGCGTGGAATAAATCCCGCCAGATATTCAAAATTGCTGCCGTGCTCTTTGTCAGCATAAATAATCAGCTGCGCTATCTGCTGCTGCTGCATCCGATGAATAATGGCGGCCAGACGGCGATGCAGCGTTTCATCAGACATCATATGGCTGGCGACACCGGGAAAAACCGGCGGCGATGGGATGGTTTCAAGGACATAGCGATGGGCATCCATAGCGCACTCCAGTGGCCAGATTGTCGGGATTTGATTTTCGTTCCCAGGGTAAACCTGAGGTTTAGCCTGTAGGGTGCCACAATCACACAACTTACTGGTTGTGTGTCATCAAAAGATGGACTTTCCCCTGTAACGATTTGCCTGCCCTGTGCGGGCTTTTTTATTTGTGATTCGTCGCTACGTAAAGCAGAGCATGGATAGCGGGAACCGGCCAGAGAAAGTGATTATCCGGCCAGTGACACAGTAATGTATATCTTGCTGGCGGATGGATAATCATGACCGGTTTGCAGTAACGCGCTGAACAGAGACAACGGAGCCCGTGCTCAGCGGGCTCTCTATGTTATTTGATGGGCATGCCTGCATTTTCGAGCGCTTCAGCCTTTTCGGGATACAACTCCGACGTTCCGGCATTCATAATCACCGCTCCACAGCGGATGCAGTGATCGCCCTTCACATCTGGCACAACGTCCTCCGGATTACCCGTATTAAGACTGACGTCGCGCGTGGCGTACACAAACGCCTCTCCTTCACATCCCGGACACTTCATACCATGACTCCCCTGTTAAGCCTGTCAGATAAGCATAGCCGACAGGCTTTTAGCCATACACAGGAGGAGAGGTTTTTCAGGATATTGCCTGCTCATAGCGCCATCACTCGTTGTGCCGCAACCGCTCCAGCATAATCAGTGAATGGCTGAAAATGGCGTCGGCGATGTGCTGCGGGAAATCTGGCGGTAAGGCATCGCGCACCGAGACCACCGCCCGGGGAAAGGCCTTAATAAAGAAGTCGAAGATCTGCCGCAGACTATCAGGATCAAAGCTGACGCTTTTTGCCGTAGCGATAAAATGGCGCGGGAAGATTTTGTCGATCTCCGTTGTCTTACCCTTAGTGGCATGCAGCCCCATCGCCAGGTTCAGCGCTCGCTGGTTCAGACCGGTGCCGCCCCGTACCGCGTAAGCGGAGATCACATCATAAAAGGGTGTCAGTCGATAACTGCCGCCGCGCTCAATAAACAGCGAGAAGTTTTTGGCGTGGCCGTCGGTTGCGCCAATCAGCCACTGAAACACCTGGAACATCATAAAGCGATAGCGATCTTCGATGGCGTTGCTTGATCCCATCAGTATCTGCATGATCTCCGCAATGCCCGGCCCGCCGTCCGACTCATATTTGGATGAAGATGGCAGTCCCAGCGCCTGACAGAAATCCTCCTGCGGCAGACGAATCAACCGGGTTTTATCGCGTGACCAGCGGCGGTCAAAACGTTCTACCGCGAGGGCGCGCATCTGTCCGGCACGGATAATCGTTGCCTGCGGCACGTCGATACCCAGTGCACGGGCCAGCGCCAGACAAAGATACTCATTCTCCACACTTTCACGCATATCCAGCGTCGCGGCTGGTTGTTTAATCTCACCGATCGGCAGCTTAATAATGTGCGACGTGGGCGTGGCCCCGGCAGGAATGCTCCAGCCTTCTTCCGTCAGCAGCAGCGCGGTTTTCTCCTGCGCTCCCGAGATCGTGATGCGGAAATCAGTCTCTTCCCGCAACATCCCCAGCGGAATATCGGACTTATAGGCCGACAGCACGCTTTCGAGCCGGGTTTCATCCAGCACCTCATAGCGGGCCTGCAGTGCGGGCAGTGGCATATCGGGCGACAGCAGCAGGGTCGCCCCGACGCTGTCACGTCCCACTTCCTGCAACAGATCAAAGGGCTGTCGGGATTTAATCTGGTAGCGCGCCACGATTCTGTCGCGAATCAAGGGGCTATCCGGCAGCAGGTTATCGAAGAAGTTAATCACGGCGTGTGAAGTGATCGCCTTAACCTGTAACGGCATCGAGAGTGACAGCGGCCTGGAGAGCGGATTACTCAGCCAGCCGGTATCGTACTGAAACTCATGAGCGCCGTTTCGCTGCCGGGTGAGTACGCCCACCCGCTCGCCATTCATCCACGCAATCAGCTTTGGCATTACCACTCATCCTCATCATGCAGCTGAGGCGCAATGGCTTCCTCTTTCTCGCGGACTTCCAGACTCACCTCCAGCGCCTGTAACAGCTTAAACAGCGTGGCCAGCGAGGTGCTGTCAGGGGCATTTTCAAAGTGAGAAATGGTCGCCTGCTTCAGGCCGACCTTTTTCGCCAGCTCACTCTGAGTCCAGCCATTGCGCTGACGGATAAGCTTTAGCCGGTTTGCCAGCTGTAGCGGGCTGTATATCATGGGTGACTCCTTCAGGATAACAGTCTGTAAGCATAGCGCAGTCGTATTATCCCCGACAGGGTATAAATCGCAGTTTACCCCCTGCGCAGGCGAATAAGAAATTTATACCCTATAGAGGATAAAATAGCAATTATCCTTTCAAGGGTATAAAAACACCCACAGAGATGAGAGGAACAGGATGAGCACATTTACCCTTACCCATCAGGAAAACGACAACGTTCGGGAAGAACTGCTGGCAGGACTGGGGGCTTACAACCGGCAATTTATCAGCCGTGATAACTGGGGACCGCTGTCGGTTTCTCATCGGGACGAACAGGGAACGTTGCGCGGGGGACTTATCGCCGCACGTAAAGGAAACTGGCTCTGTATCGATTATCTCTGGGTGGACGAAACATTACGTGGCAGTGGTCTGGGCAGCGCACTGCTGGAAGCCGCAGAGCAGGAGGCGGGAAAGATGGGATGTCTGTATGCGCTGGTGGATACCTTTAGTTTTCAGGCCCTGCCGTTTTATCAGAAACAGGGTTATCAGCCGCAGATGTCCCTGCCCGATTTTCCGCAAACCGGTATGCAGCGTCATTACCTGACCAAAACGCTACGGCCAAAGGCATCACGCTGACCGCAGTGCAGTCAGCGTGACAGGGTCACTGATTTACAATCCGGCAATGCGCCGCAGATCCGCTTCGGCACCCGGTGCCACGGCCAGTACCTGCGCCCCTTTGGTGATGCGGTCGCCTTCGGTGTTAAACGGGTGGTACCAGCCGCCCGCCTCTTTCACCAGGCAGTAACCCGCCAGGCAATCCCAGGCGTGCATATAGGGTTCGTAGTAGCCCACAACCCGACCGGCGGCGACCCAGGCAAGCATCAGTGCGCCGGAACCAATGCGGATAAAGTTACCGCCCGCCGACAGCAGGGCTGCCACAATCTCGCCTACCTGCTGCGGGCTGACATAGCTGTTGGCACCAAAACCGGTAACGTGGTTTTGCAGCGTACGTGTGGGGTCGACCTGCAGACGATGACCGTTAAGTGTCGCGCCCTGCCCCAGCGCCGCCACGTAGCACTCCTGATAGGTCGGTGCGAAAATCACCCCGATGACCGGCACATCGCCGCGCAGCACCGCGACGGAAACACACCAGCTGGGCATCCCATTGAGAAACGGGCTGGTGCCATCGATGGGATCAACCACCCAGGTGTAGTCCGAGGTTCCGGACTGCAGCCCCGACTCCTCACCCAGAAAGCCATCATCGGGAAACGCATCCCGTATGCGGCTGGCGATCAGCTGCTCCACTTCACGGTCGGCAATCGACACCACATCCTGCAAATCGTACTTGGTCTCAACCACCAGCGTTTCGCGACGGTTGAAGTAAGATAACGCGGTCGCGCCACCTTCGCGGGCAACGGCTTCCGCTAAAGCCAGACGCGCCATTATTTCATCATGCGATTCCATGCGAACTCCTTGAGTTAATCAGATTAACGGGCAATCAGGGCAAGGCCCTGTGGCTTGAAGTTGACGCCGACCGTGGTGGCGAGCGGCAGACGCTGTTCCATCTGCGGATCGATAATGAACAGCGCGCCCAGTTCGGTGGCGACTTCATATTCGATATGGTCGCCCAGCCAGGTGCTGTGAATGATCTCCCCCTGCAGCGCCCCCTGACCGTCACCGGACAATGTAATAAACTGCGGTCGCACCGCCAGCTGAGCACTGCCGGTTTTTGCACCGGCACCCCGCACCCGGAAGCGCTGATTGCCCAGGCGGACCAGCGCGTCATCCGCATCCGCCTCTTCCACTTCACAGGGCAGAATATTCGCCTCTCCCATAAAATCCGCGATAAAGACCGAATTGGGCGAATGGTAAAGCGTCTCTGGCGCACCCTGCTGGGCAATATCCCCCTCTTTCATGACAATAATCTTATCGGAGACCGCCAGCGCCTCCTCCTGGTCATGGGTCACATAGACCGCCGTAAACCCGAGCCGCTGCTGCAGATCGCGGATGTCGGTGCGCACCCGACGACGCAGACGCTCATCGAGGTTCGACAGCGGCTCATCGAGCAGCAGCACCTGCGGTTCCAGCACCAGCGCGCGTGCCACCGCAATACGCTGCTGCTGTCCGCCAGAGAGCTCCGACGGCAGCCGCTGCCCCTGACTCTCCAGACCCACCAGCCTCAGCCCCTCGCGCGCTCTGTCCTGCGCCTCGCGTTTGTTCATGCCCGAGGAGAGCAGCCCGTAGAGAATATTGTCGATGGCGTTCATATGGGGAAACAGCGCGTAGGACTGAAACACCATCGCCACGTCGCGCTCGTTGGCGGGCAGATGGGTGACATCTTTGCCGCCAATCAGAATCCGCCCTGCGGTGGGATGCTCCAGCCCGGCCAGCAGTCGCAGCGTGGTGGTCTTGCCGCAGCCGGACGGCCCGAGCAGCGTCACCAGGGTGCCTGGCTCCACGGTGAGCGACAGATCCGGCACTGCAGTAAAACCGGCAAAACGCTTCGCGACATGTTCAAACACCACCGATCCGGCGTTAATGGTCGTCATACGGCTCTCTCCTGAGTCAGAGTGGATGCAGAGGGTGCGGCAATGATCACCGCCGGTTGGGTTGCACGGCGCAGGCGACGTTCGCCCACCAGCAGCTGGAAGAAGCCAATGATCAGCAGCATCACCACAATCAATACCGAGGAGTAGGCAATCGCCACGCCATACTCACCGTTCTCCACCAGCCCGACAATGTAAGAGGTCGCCATGTTGTACTGAGCGCTGACCAGGAAGATCACTGCGCTGATAGAAGTAATGGCACGCACAAAAGCGTACACCAGCGCGGCGCTGATGGCCGGTTTCAGCAGCGGCAGCACCACCTTGCGCAGGGTACGGAAACTGTTTGCGCCCAGCGTCAGTGAGGCTTCATCCAGACTTTTATCCAGCTGGCTCATCGCCGCAATACCGCCACGCACGCCGACCGGCATATTACGGAAGACAAAGCAGGCGATCAGGATCATCGCGGTGCCGGTGATCTCCAGCGGTGGCAGGTTATAGGCCATCACATAGCTCACACCGATGACCGTGCCGGGAATGGCAAAGCTCAGCATCAGCATGAACTCAAAGGTCTGACGACCGGCAAACTTCTGCCGCACAATCAGCCAGGCGGTCAGCAGGCCCACAATGGCCGTGAGCGGCGCGGCGATCAGGGCGATCTCCAGCGTGGTCCAGAAAGAGCTCCAGGCGACGCCGCTCCAGACCAGTTGCCCCTGATTAACGCTGACGCTAAAGGCGCGGATGTAGTGATCCAGCGTCAGATTGTTATTCAGCCCCCAGGACTGTACAAAGCCGCCAATCATGATCATGCCGTAGATCACCAGAGTGAAAAGCCCCCAGGGTATGACCATGCCATAGACGCTGTAGCGCACCGGACGCGGCAGCATCACGTGACGGCCGCCATCGCCCTTGCCGGTCACGGTGGCGAAGCTTTTGCCGGAGAGCCAGACGCGCTGCACCAGAAAAGCGGCCAGCGTAAAGCCCAGCAGGATCATCGCCAGCACCGCTGCGCGACTCGGGTCGTTCTGTGCGCCGACCACGGAAAAGAAGATCTCTGTCGAGAGCACGCCGTGACTGCCGCCCAGCACCATCGGGTTACCGAAATCAGCCATGCTTTCGATAAAACTGATCAGAAAGGCGTTGGCCAGCCCCGGCGCCATCAGCGGCAGCGAGATGCGGGAGAAGGTACGCCAGCGGCTGGCGCGCAGGGTCTGTGACGCCTCTTCCAGTGACGGACTGACGCCCTCGACCACGCCAATCAGCACCAGAAAGGCGATGGGGGTAAACGACAGCACCTGGGCAATCCAGATGCCGGTCATGCCATAGAGCCAGCGGCCCGGCTCAATACCGAACAGCGTCGCCAGCGATTCGGTTACCACGCCGGAGCGGCCAAACAGCAGGATCAGCGCCAGCCCGATGACAAACGGCGGCGTGATAATGGGCAGAATGGTCAGCATCCGCAGCGCTTTCTTGCACGGCAGCGAGGTGCGCGTCGCCGCCAGCGCAAACGCCAGTCCCAGCAGCGTCGCGCCACTGGCCGTCATCAGCGCCAGTCCCAGCGTGCGCCAGGCGGTGCCGCAGGTGCCACCGGTAAAACAGCCGAGGCTCCAGATCGCAGGGTCCTGCATATTGGCAATCAGTCCGTCCGGTTTGAAGCTGCCATCAATATCCTGCACCGAGGCGACAAACAGGCTCAGCACCGGATAAAGCACAAATGTCGTGACCAGCGCCACCAGCAGCACAATCGACGCCACCACAAAGGCATCGCCTTTCAGCACGCCGCGCTCCGCCAGGGCAAAGGCGAAAATCAGCAAAAATACGGTCAGCAGCAGCAGCGCACCCGCGCCCATCGCCGGTTGTCCCTGCGCCAGCGGGCCGGTGAGATTCTCCAGCCACAGCCAGTTCCAGCCACTGAAACCGATGGCATGCCCTTCCAGCACCAGAAACAGGATGCCGCAGACACTGAACAGCAGCAGCAGCGTGCTGCGTGTGCGGCCCGGGGGCAGAAAGATGCTGGCAGCAGAGAGCAGCCACAGCGCCACGGCGATGCCCAGCCAGCTGTGTAACGCGAGCTGACCCAGCGCCGGTGCACTGTTCTCATCAGCCCATAAGCTGAAGAGCCAGTCACCCGAGAAGAAGCCCTGCTCAAGGCTATACCAGGGAAGCAGCGTCAGCGCGACGGCTCCCGCCAGCAGCGCGCCAGTTAAGCGACGATTGTGCGCATTCATAAATCACCTCGATTGGAGAAGCGGACATCAGGCTTGCGCCACCGCGGTCTGGCACAGGCCCGGCTCAGGTAGCCGGGAGCGCACCACCGTTATTGTGCGCTGGCACCAATCTCTTTATCCCAGCGACCCAGCAGCGCTTTGCGTTTTGCTGAGTCGCCATAGGTTTTAAAGTCATAATCGATCAGCCTGATGTTCTCGAAGCGCGGTGCATATTCAGAGATCTCCGCCTTGCGGTTGGAAGGCAGCTGGAACGATTTCGCCTCTTTCATGTGCGACTGTGCTTCCGCGCTGAGCGCCCAGTCATACCAGGCTTTGGCATTGGCCAGGTTTCGTGCCCCTTTGATGATCGACATCGAACCAATCTCATAGCCAGTGCCTTCACAGGGCGCGACAGGCTTAATCGGGAAGCCATCCACTTCCATCGCGACGGCATCATGCATAAAGACAATGCCGATGGTGGTTTCACCGCGCGCGGCGGCTTTGACCGGAGCAGAGCCGGACTTGGTGTATTGCGAGATGTTAGCGTTGAGCTTCTTCAGGTAATCAAAGGCTTTGTCTTCACCCATGATCTGCACCAGCGTCGCCAGGGTGTTATAGGCCGTGCCGGAAGAGTTAGGATTGGCGATCTGAATCTCGCCTTTAAAGCCAGGGTCGAGTAAATCCGCCCAGCAGGCTGGCACTTTCTGTTTTTTCTCCGCCAGCAGTTTGGTGTTATAGCCCCAGCCCAGCGCACCGGCATAGACACCCACGGTGCGATAACCGGAGATCTCCGCCACTTTTTGTGACCAGGGCTGTTGCTGATCGAGCAGTGGCGACTTATAGGCCTGGGTCAGCCCCTCTTCGGCGGCCTGCATATGCGGATCGCCGGTACCGGCCCACCAGATATCGGTACGGGGATTGCGTGCCTCACTGCGGATACGGGCATAGGCTTCACCGGCAGAGAGCCGCACCATGCTGAGTTTAATATCGGGATGGGACTGGCTGAACAGCGTGGTCATCTGTTCGCACACCACCACATCGGCTGAGCAGATCATATTAAGATTGCCCGCCGCCGAGGCAGCAAACGGCATCATTGGGCAGACGATTACAGCAGCGAGCAGAGAGGAATAACGCATGATGTTCTCCTGGGCTGGATGACGCAGGCGCGCCAGCTTTTGCACATGTGTGCAAACGTGTGTGCAGATTAGTACGGCTCCCCTGCGGCAGTGTCAATTCAGTTGTTAAGCAATTGTCAGTCGCTGTCACAAATTTGAAACCTTTAGCCCGTCTGTATCTTTTGCACAGCTTTGCAACTTCAGGCAAACTCAGTGCAGACAATGTTGGGCGAGGAGAGAATATGCAGCAGCTTAAGGCGGTGGTGAGTGCGCAGGATGTGGCTGACCGGGCGGGCGTCTCCCGTTCAGCGGTCTCCCGCACCTTTACGCCAGGTGCCAGCGTGTCGGAGGCCACCCGTCAGCGGGTAATGAAAGCGGCGGAGGAACTGGGCTATCACGTCAATCATCTGGCGCGGGGTCTGGTGCGCAACCGCAGCGGTATCGTCTGCCTGATCGCCTCCGAGGTGGACACGCCCTACCGTGCCAGCCTGGTGCGCTGGATGACCCAGTATCTGCAGGAAGCGGGAAAAGTGGCGATGCTGATTAACACTGACCGCTCGGATGCACGGGTTTCCGCCGCGCTGCAGCAGGCGATTAATTTTCGCGCCGATGCTTCGATTATTCTCTCCGGCATGCCGGACAGCGGCATCACCCGGCTCTGCTACAAACATGGTCAGCATCTGGTGCTGATTAACCGCGACGAGTCCCTGCCCGGCACGCTCAATATCAATCTCGACTCCCGTCCCGCCGCAGAAATGGCAGTTAACGCGTTTGTGCGGGCGGGATGCAACCGCATCGCCTTTGTCAATTCGCTGGCGGGAACGCCGAGCCTGCTGAAGCGCGAAGCGGATTTTCTGGCCGCAGCCCAGAAAGTGGGCGTCACGGTTCAGGTGGAGCAGTTCGGCAGCACCTCTTACGAAAGCGGCCAGATTCTGGCTCAGCGTCTGCTGACACGTAAAGTTCGCCCTGATGCGGTTTACTGTGCCACCGACCTGCTCGCCTGCGGCTTTATGGATGAGGCGCGTCACCGCTTTGCGCTGCGTATTCCGGAGGATCTCTGCATCATTGGACACGATAATATCGTGCAGTCGGGCTGGGCCTCTTACAACCTCACGACCTTTGCACAGCCGGTGGAACAGTTCGCCCGCGATGCGATTGCCTGGCTGGTGGAGACGGAAGCGCAACCGGAGACGCTGATGCCAAAAAATGAACAGCAGCAGGAGCGGAGAATATATCCGGTAGATGTGGTCTGGCGCGGTTCAGTACGCGGCGGTTAACCACCCTGTTTTATTTTCTTCCGCTATGTAATTACGCCCTGAAATAATCCTCAACCGATCTTACGCTTCGCTTTAAATATCTCGCCCCTGCACTGAAAAATAATCGGATGCGGCGACACAGTGTTCCGATTTTCTGTCTACGCTTTATCTGCATTATTAAGTTTATCTGGTTTTAACTGCTCAACGAATCAGCAGTCAGATGTGACAAATATCACATTTGTGCCAGGCTTAATGTCTCAGATAACTCTGTTCAAGGAGCATACAATGGCTACACCAACTAACAAGACGCTCGATCTGGATCAATTTCCTAAACCTCCTTTTGAGGACCAGCCACAACAGGCGCCAGGCCTGGCCAGCAAAATGATCCCGGTTCCCGATCACGGTGAAACCAGCTATCGCGGTACGGGCCGACTGACCGGCCGCAAGGCGCTGATCACCGGCGGTGACTCCGGTATCGGCCGCGCGGTGGCTATCGCTTATGCCCGCGAAGGCGCAGATGTGGTGATTAACTATCTGCCGGAAGAACAGCCCGACGCCGATGAAGTGATTAAATTAATCGAAGCGGAAGGCCGTAAAGTTTTTGCTATTCCTGGCGACATTCGTTCTGAAGAATTCTGTCAGCAGCTGGTCAAAGAGGCAGCCGATAAATTAGGTGGCCTGGATATTCTGGTTAATAACGCCGGTCGTCAGCAATTTAATGAGTCCATCCGAACCCTGAGTACGGAAGATTTCGACGCGACGTTTAAAACCAACGTTTATACGATGTTCTGGATCACTAAAGCGGCGCTGGAATATCTGCCACGCGGTGCGTCTATTATTAATACCTCGTCGGTACAGGCGTTTAAACCCAGCGATATTCTGCTCGACTATGCGCAGACTAAAGCGGCCATTGTCGCCTTTACCAAATCCCTGGCGCAGCAGCTGGGTGGCGACGGTATCCGGGTTAACGCCGTGGCGCCAGGTCCATACTGGACCGTGCTGCAGTCCAGCGGCGGCCAGCCGATGGAGAAAGTGAAGCAGTTTGGTGCCGGTACCCCGATGGGCCGTCCGGGCCAGCCGGTGGAGATCGCCCCACTCTACGTCACCCTGGCCTCAACCGAGAGCAGCTACTCCTCCGGGCAGGTCTGGTGCTCTGATGGCGGCACCGGCACACTGTAATCACACGCTGATGGCCGCATAACGCGGCCATTTTTTTGTCCCGCTTTTGCCCCACTTAAGACCCTTCACCACCATGAAATAAGGACGCAGACCATGGAAAACCCGATCTTTCATTCGCCGGTCAGAAAAGAGGGCTTTGCAGGCCTGGGTGATTATGCTGCCATTGGTGAAGGCCGCTCAGTCGCGCTGATTGCGCCGGACGGTTCAATTGACTGGTGGTGCGCGCCCAATCTCGACGCGAAGCCCCTGTTTGATCGTCTGCTTGATGCAGGACTGGGTGGCTACTTTCAGATTGTCCCGCGTGCGCCTTATCAGGTCTCACGCCGCTACCGCGATAACAGCAACGTGCTGGAGACCCGCTTCGAGACTGACAGCGGCACCGTGCTGCTGACAGAATCGATTAACAGCACGCTGGCAGGCCGTCTGCCGTGGTGCGAACTGGCTCGCCGCATAGAGGGCGTCAGCGGTGAAGTGGAATTAGCGATCACCCTGCGCTTCGGCACTGCCGCCGAAACCCGTTCACCGTGGGTGGCCGACAACGAGAAAGGCAAGGTGTTTCACATCGCGGAGATCATGGCGATGTTTCGCACCAGCGAAGATATTCAGCTTACAGAGCTGGATGACGAGCAGGTCTGCGCCACACTGCGCACCTCTGCCGGTTCCCACTCGCTCTGTGCGCTGCTGGTTACCGAGAAAGAGCCGCTGGCGGTGCCGCCGCTGGAGGCTATTGATCAGCGGATTGAAACCAGTCATACCGGCTGGACCAACTGGGTGGAGAGCCTGAGCTATGATGGCAGCTACCCGGCGCTGGTGAAGCGTTCTGCCCTGTCGCTGAAGTTTCTGTGGTACTCCCCGACGGGCGCGCTGGCGGCTGCCGCGACCACCTCCCTGCCGGAGGGGATCGGCGGCGAGAAAAATTATGATTACCGCTACGCCTGGGTACGCGACGCCTGCCTGATTATTAAAGCCTTCGTCTATCTCGGGGCGCTGGAAGATTGTAAGGCGGCCTTTTCCTGGCTTTCGCAGACCATCATGCGCCATGGGGTCAGGCTGCGCGCCTGCTATGCCCTGAATGGCGATGAGGTCCCCGCCGAGCGTTATCCATCGCTGAGCGGCTATCAGAACTCTCAGCCGGTGCGGGTCGGCAATAATGCCCGCGACCAGCTGCAGCTCAGTATGTATGGCGACATGCTGGTCACCGCGCAGCATTTTATTGAGGCGGGACATGTGCTGGATATCACCACTTCGCGCATGCTGGGCGAGCTGGCGAACTGTTGCGCCGATCACTGGCGGCAGAAGGATTGCGGCATCTGGGAACTGCCGGAGCTGCAACACTACACCCACTCCAAAATGGCCTGCTGGATGGCGCTGGATCGGGCGGTGGCGCTGGCAGAAAGCCAGCATATCGAACCGACCTGGCTGGGGCGCTGGCAGCGGGAACGTGACCGTATCCGCGACTGGATTGAGTCGCACTGCTGGTCAGAGCAACAGCAGGCTTATCTCTTTTACGCCGGCAGTGACGATCGCCTCGACGCGTCACTGGCGCTGGTTCACAGCTACGGCAGCGCGGTCAATCCGCAGCGGATGCTCTCGACCTACCGTGCTATCCGGCGAAAACTGGGTGACGGCAGCGCCATGCTCTACCGCTACAGCGGGGTCAGAGAAGAAGAGAGTACCTTTCTCGCCTGCGCTTTCTGGCTGGTGGAAGCCTGGGCTGAGATGGGTGAGACGGATGAAGCAGAACAGGCGATGCAGGAGATTCTGGATACGCTGAACGGCCACGGTAATGTCGATATCTTCAATGAGATGTATGACGTCCGCAGTCAGAGCTGGCGCGGCAATATGCCACAGGGGCTGAGTCATCTGGCGCTGATCTGTGCGGCACAGGCGCTATCAGAATCGCAGGCGCCAGCGTGATGTAAGATGTTGCGGTGAGGAAAGTGCAGAATCCGCACCCTACTGCAGCCGGAAACGCGGATCGAAGAAAAAGGGCTCCACCACCACCTTAGTGATGATGCCAGCCGCTGCCGGATGACGGGGATTGAACAATGCATTCCACTCCCCGGTCAGCGTGCTCGGCACCTTCAGCACCAGGCCATTATCCGGGCTGGCAAGCCAGTCGTCGCCGATTTGCCGTGTGGAAGATGGCGCAGGATCGGCCTGCCAGTCATCGGGTAACGCCGCCAGCGAGAGCTCGGTAATCAGCGATTCAGGTACGCTAATCGACAGCATGGAGTAGTCGTGTGACAGATCCTGAATGGTGAGATGAACCAGCGCCTCAAGTACACAGAGCGCCCGGCTTGATCCCATATAGACACAGACCGTTCCCACGGAATTCCAGCGCCCCCCGTAAGTGCGGGCACCAAAACCGTCAAAGGCGGTCATCGCATACTCACTCTTCACCAGGCGAAAGAAACGTACCGCCATCAGGTAATTACGCCATGCTCAAGCTGGCCAATCAGGTTAATCACCGCTTCTGCGCCCGCCACCGTGGTGGTCATCTCCGCCGGTTTCTTACCGCCCAGCGCTTTGGCGGGCGTTTCCAGCCACTGCACCAGACGCTGCCTGTCGTCGCGGAACAGTTTGCTGGCGGCAGAGAGGACGCGGATCAGCATGTAGATTCGTCCGCTCTGATCGGGCGAAAAGGTCTGCTGCGGATCTTTGACTTTACGGTTGTAGGTGGTGCGATCAATGCCCGCCAGACGGCACAGCCAGCCCTCGTCAAAGGCAGACAACGACGCCGTGCGTTTCAGCACGCCGCTGCTGAACCCTACCGCAATACGCTGGTGCGCATCAGGCAGTGTTTCCGGCAGATTCAGGGCATGCAGCAGCGAATTGTCGCGACGATGCTGAGCGGGTGTGTAGATGGCGATAGACATAGCAGCCTCCTGTTCATTTGATTTTTATATTAGCGTAAATGAACAGGCGGTGCCAGCTTTACCCCTGCGCTGAGCAAGCATGATGCAGGTTACTCAGGCCTCTCCTGCTGTAAAGCCTGCAGAATCTGCCACGCCGCCTTTATACGCAGCGGATTAGGGTAATTCTTGTTGGCGAGTATTACGATGCCGCTGTTCCTCTCAGGAATAAAGGCGATATAGGCACCAAATCCATTGGTTGCACCGGTTTTATGCACCCAGCTGGCGCTCTGCGACGGCCCGACCGGATTGAGCAGGGTCGCCGGGCGGGATTGCAGCGCAACACCATTATCGCTGTCGCCCATCAGCGTATCGGCAGTAACCGGCCAGTCGTAGATCTCCCAGCCCAGTCCCTGAAACAGACTGCCGACTTTGAAGTAGCGCGCCTGCGCGGTGCGAATGGCATTACGCAGTACGGCATTCCCCGAAGAGAGGCGGTTAGGATCCACATTCGCCTGCATAAAGGTGAGCATGTCACGCGCAGTGGATTTGATACCGTAGGCTTCTGCATCGAGCATGCCAGGTGAGACCCGAACCGGCTGGCCATTTTTATAGCCCCAGGCGTAGTTCAGCATCATTGAGGGCGGCACAGTAATATAGGTACGCGTCAGACGCAGTGGCTGAAACACATGTCGCGCCATCGCCTGCTCATAATCCCCCTTCACCATCAGCGAACCAAACAGACCGATACTGGCGTTAGAGTAGTGCCGGAGCTTGCCGGGCGCTGCCTCTGGCTGCCATTCCTGATAGAAACGCAGCAGCGAAGCCTGATCGGTGACGTCATCCGGCAACTGTAAAGGCAAACCGCCCGCGGTAAACGTCGCCAGATGCAGCATCCGCACCGGACGCCACTGCTCACCGGTCAGCTGCGGCCAGTACTTCTGCACCGGATCGTTAAGGCGTATTTCGCCGTTGCGAATCATGACGCCGGCCAGCGTGCCGGTAAAGGTTTTGCTCACTGAGCCCAGCTCAAACAGCGTGTTTTCCGTGACCCGGCGGCGAGATTCGAGATCGGCTACGCCGAAGTTCACAAACTGCGCCCGGCCTTTGTAAAGCACCGCCACCGACATGCCGGGGATCTCCTGCTGCTCCATCAGCGGTTCGATCGCGGCTTTAACCAGAGAAGTAACCTGCTGTGAAGAGAGATCGGCGGCGACACAGCTGGCAGAGAGAGAGAATAACGCGAGATAAAACAAAGGCTTTTTCATTGGCAACTAAGGGATTCTTCACTGAATTATTTACATTGATCGGCACAGGCCTGTACGCACATCTGAGCCTGAGAACTGCAGCCACCGTTGTCCCGGGTGTTGCAGTGCGACTGTTCTGTGTAGCAGTTGGTCTGGCAGGCGGAGAGATCGCAGCGTGCAGCGACTGGCGTCAGCTGTGCCAGTGGCGCGCGGGCCGGAAAAAGCGGTGCGGGCTGAGCGAAGGCGCTGCTGCCCAGTAATCCGGACAGCAGCAGGCTGATGATCATTTTCATAAGAGTTCTCCAGAGGGACGCTGCACTAAGTATGGCCAGTCTGGCGCGTCCCGTCAGAGAAATCTAATCAAATTGAGACTACTGGGGGATGTTGAGTGACATTAATCACGCCACGGTTGTAGATATCGTTGAGCCGGGCAATGTAACGCTGGGTGTCATGCTGCTCTTTGATGCGCAGAATCGCCGCCTCACCTTTCTCCTGCAGCATCTCAGGACGTTCGATGATGGCAAGGATCGTTGATTTCAGACCCTCCACCAGCGACTGGCGCAGCTGCGTTTTCAGCTCTGCCGAGGTAATGCTGTATTCACGGTCAGCGTTCAGCGGACTTGCAAGCACCCAGCCTGCGCTGGCGGGATTGATCTCTGGCAATGCGCGCACGTTGCTGGTGATCACCGGGCAGCCGCTAGCCTGCATCTCCAGCACCGAGAACCCGTAGGTCTCCTGCCAGGTCGGTAACAGTCCGGCATCGCTCTGGCGGAACAGCTGCATCAGGGCGCCGTTATCCATCTGTGAATGATGCGTGAAGCAGCGATAGCGTTTGATGCGGTTCTCGATGCCACTGTAGAACGTCTCATCATCCTGGAACTGGCGGTGAGCCACGTTACGACGCTTGGCGAGATCGCCAATCAGCTGCACATCCAGCTGCGACTCTTCCAGTTTGCGCTCTTCAATCAGCTCACTGATCGCCAGCACGACTTCAGCCCCGCCTTTGCGGTAGAACTCGTTACCGGCAAAGGTAAGTTTCAGAATGCCAGGCTGACGCGGCGTTTTCTGCTGGACAAACAGCCTCTGTGGCGGATGCAGTACCAGGGTTTTACGGCGGATTTGCTGGGCAATATCCGGCTTGAACAGCTTCATCTGAATGTTCAGGGTGGCATCTGAGATGGCAATCAGCCCCAGGCAGTTATCTTTTAACAGATAAGGAATAAGGCGTTTCAGCTCGGGGTTGTCCTGCTTGGCGACGCCCGCCACCGGCAGCACACGCGGCAGTTCCGTTTCAAACGACGCGACCCACTTCTGATGGGTTATCGCAACTTCATTGAACAGATGCAGGATGTCAGCCCGCGATGCCCCTGAAAAAGGCACAGGCTGAAAGACAAAGGTTTTATTTTTTTTGAGCAATCGGGTTCGTAGCGGGTTAATAAAGTAGAACAGATTGCTCTTTTTCAGATTGATATATTCGTTTTCCGGATTAACTAAGATATTACGCTGCTCCGGATACTGGTTATTCGTGATTCCAATTTTCATGTTCGCCTTCCAGAGTCCTTGTGTCCGGAGTGATCTATATCACGTGATCGTGACTGGCGGTTCTGAGCAATATCCTAAAAGCCTGTAATGACGCGGCCTGAACGCTTTTGCTAATGATTGCGCACGGTGATAAAACAGACAGAGTTGTGTCTGGTTATGAATTTGCACTTTTTATTAACAGGTGTGTTTAACTATGTCAGTCTAAGCCCTTATTGAATATAACGATTATTTCCCGGGAAATATTCGCGCCAGTTGTTGTGTAAATGTTTAATTAATTGTCAGGAATATTAACGAAGCGACTAAGTATCTTAGTTAATAATTTTTAAAGTAATAAGAATGACCCTGGTAAAAAGTACCCGGCGCGTTCCGCTGGCTGATGATTATCACTGACACAGACGGGCGATAATGAAACAAATGATGCAGCACGGTTACATCTGCACCCTTTTTGCACGCCCGCTTGCCACAATTTAGTGCTTCAGTTTAAGAGGAACAGGGGTGCCACACGCCTCCATTTGCGACTTAACTATTTGAATTAAATAACTTTTTACATGATGTGCTCTGCAACGCCCTCTCTGGTACAAAAGTTGCAGGAAGAGACGTATGCAGACAGGAGAGCATTATGAAAGCAATCGTGATTGGTGGCGGTATTGGTGGTATGAGCAGCGCCATTGCGCTGGAGAAATCCGGAATTGACGTTGAGGTCTTTGAAGCCGTACAGGAGATGAAGCCCGTCGGCGCGGCGATTTCCATCTGGCCCAACGGGGTTAAATGCCTGAATGCGCTGGGCATGAAAACCGCGTTGCGTGAGCTGGGCGGTAACATGGCGTATATGGCCTATCACGATGGTACCACCGGCACGCCCCTGACCCGCTTCAGTATGGCACCGCTGGTGCAGCAGGTTGGCGAATATCCCTGTCCGGTGGCGCGGGCAGAACTGCAGGCGATGCTGATTGATACCTACGGGCGTGAACGGGTGCAGTTTGGTAAACGGGTGATCCAGGTCGAGCAGACCGGCAGTGGCGTGATTGCCACCTTTTCCGACAACACTCAGGCCACCGGCGATTTCCTGATTGCCGCCGATGGCACCCATTCGGTGATCCGCGAGTATGTGCTGGAGCAGAAACTGGAACGGCGTTACGCCGGTTACGTTAACTGGAATGGCCTGGTCACCATAGATGAGAGGATTGCGCCCGCCGATCAGTGGACCACCTTTGTCGGTGACGGCAAGCGGGTGTCGCTGATGCCGGTCAGCGGCAATCGGTTCTACTTCTTCTTTGATGTGCCGCTGCCGAAGGGACTGCCGCAGGATCGCAGCACGGTAAAAGCGGACTTAACCGGCTATTTTCAGGGCTGGGCGGAGCCGGTACAGCAGCTGATCGCGGCGATTAATCCGGACACCACCAATCGGGTTGAGATCCACGACATCGAACCTTTCAGCCGCTTTGTTAAAGGACGCGTGGCCCTGCTGGGCGATGCTGCCCACAGCACTACGCCCGATATCGGCCAGGGCGGCTGCGCGGCGATGGAAGATGCTGTGGTACTGGCCTCGACGCTGGCTTCTCATTCACTGGGTATTGAAGATGCACTGCTGCGCTATCAGGCGCGACGGGTTGAACGGGTAAAAGATCTGGTGCTGAAAGCGCGCAAACGCTGTGACGTCACCCATGCGCGCGATCCGGCGATCACGGCAGAATGGTATGACTCTCTGAAAAGCGAAACCGGTGAACGGGTGCTGGCCGGAATGTGCGAAACCATTGAAGGTGGCCCGCTGGGCTAAAACCAATCAAAAAGGGCTATCAGCGTGACTCATGCCAGTCAGTTAAGCGACAGGTGATAACGCAGTCTGGTGCCGGCCAGGGAGGGCCGATCCCCGAACGGTTCGTCGGCACACCGTCAAAGCCGAATGTACCGCGTGAGCGGCGCGAGGACGGCCCGGCAGAGCAGCAGAGGTGCGCTGGCCCGCACTGCGACTCGCTCGCCCGGAAAAAAAGCTGCCACGTTTGACCGTGACAGCCTTTACAAATCTAATCTTAACTGACCAGCATTAGTCAGCGTGACAGCCCTTTTGGTTATGACTCCGCCAGACCGCGATTTTTCAGCATGGGCTCAAGCTGCGGAGGCCCGCCCCGCCAGCTTTCATACAGCGTTTTGAGATCGCTGCTGTTCCCCCGCGACAGAATTTTCTGTCGGAAGATGTCGCCGTTCTCACGCGTCAGTCCGCCCTGTTCCGCAAACCACTGATAGCCATCGTCGGCGAGCATCTGCGTCCAGATATAGGCGTAATAACCTGCGGCATAGCCACCGCCCCAGATGTGCTGGAAATAGCTGGAACGATAGCGCGGCGGCACCGCCGTCAGCGCCAGATTATCGCTCTGTAACGCCTGCTGCTCGAATCCCTCCACGCTTTGCGGCGCGGAATCACGGTTAAGGCTGTGCCAGTGTAGATCCAGCAGCGCGGCAGCCAGCAGCTCGCTCATCTCATAGCCTTTGTTGAACGTGGCGGCACGGACGATCTTTTCATGCAACTCAGCGGGCATCAGCGCCTGAGTCTGATAGTGGCGGGCGTAGTTGCGGAACACCGCTGGCTCGCTGGCCCAGTGCTCGTTGATCTGCGAAGGAAACTCGACAAAATCGCGCGGGGTTTCCGTTCCCGACAGGCTCGGATAGCGCTGGCTGGCAAACAGCCCGTGCAGCGTGTGACCGAACTCGTGAAACATCGTGATGACGTCGTCCCAGCTCAGCAGCGCCGGTTCGCCGGCTGGCGGTTTGGTGTAGTTACAGACGTTGTAAATCACCGGTTTGCTGTCGAGCAGCGTGGACTGGTTGACGAAGTTGCTCATCCAGGCACCGCCGCCTTTGCTGTCGCGCTTAAAGAAGTCGGTGTAAAACAGCGCCAGCGGGGTCTCATCGGCGTCAAAAATCTCATAGACCTGGACATCGGGATGGTAAACCGGCAGATCCTGTCGCGGCGTGAAACGGATGCCATAGAGCTGCGTCGCCGCCCAGAACACGCCATTCTGCAGCACCGAATTCAGTTCAAAGTAGGGTTTAATCTGGCTCTCATCCAGATCGTAACGGGCACGCCGCACCTGTTCGGCATAAAAACGCCAGTCCCAGGCCTGCAGGGTAAAATCGCCCTGCTGTTGATCGATGGTCTGCTGAATAGCCGCCGCTTCACGCTCCGCACGACCACGCGCGGCAGGCACAATGTTATGCATAAACGCCAGCGCCGCCTTAGGCGTTTTGGCCATCTGATCCTGTAACTTCCACTCGGCATAGCTGGCAAATCCCAGCAACCGCGCCTGCTCCGCCCTGACCTGCGCCAGACGTAATACCAGCTCGCGGGTGTCGTTCTCATCGCCTTTTTCAGTGCGTGTCACGCCCGCCTTAAACAGCGCTTCACGGGTTGCGCGATCGGCGAGACTCTGTAGTGCGGGTTGCTGGGTGGTGTTTTGCAGCAGCAGCAGCCAGCGTTTTTCCAGTCCGCGTGCCTGCGCTTCCGCCTGCGCCACCGCCAGATCGGCCGGTGACAGTCCCGCCAGCTTCTGCAGATCATCGACGACCAGCCCGCCCGCTTTGGTGGCGGCCAGCAGTCTGTTGGTGAAGCGGGTACCGAGGCGCGCCGCTTCCTGATTCAAAGCCTTAAGCTGCTGTTTCTGTGCTTCCGGCAGATTGGCCCCCGCCAGCTGGAAACGCTGCCAGATCACCTCGACCAGCCGTTTTGATTCGGCATCCAGTTTTGCGCGCTGCAGATAGACCGCATCGAGCCGCGAAAACAGCGGGCGGTTAAGCATGATGTCATCGTTGAGCGCGGTGAGCTGAGGCGCAATCTCCTCATCCACCTGCTGCAGATATGGGCTGGTATGCGCCGAGGTCATGGCACTGAAGACCAGATTCACCCGGTTGAGCAGTTGTCCGCTCATCTCCAGCGCCCCATAAGTGTTGAAAAAACTGGGCGCGTCGCTGTTCAGGGCGATCGCCTCGATCTCCTGACGCTTCTCCTCAATGCCCGCCTGCAGCGCAGGCAGGAAATCCTGCTCCTCAATCTGGTCAAAGGGCGGTGCCTGGTAAGGCAATGTGCTGACGCTAAAGAAGGGATTCTGACGGGCGTTCATGGTTCGCTCCTGGTGGACATCGCAAAGTCTTATCCTGACAGGTTGCCGCGAAAGCGACAACTCAGGCGACGTGCTGCTGATAAACGCTGATGATTTCACCGGCAATCGCCACCGCAATTTCGGCGGGCAGCTTGCCTTTGACGTCCGGCAGGCCAATCGGACAGCGCAGACGCGCCAGCGGTTCGCTCGCTACCCCCTTGCCCGCCAGCTTATAGCGGAAACGCTGGTTTTTCGTTTCAGAACCGATCACCCCGGCATAGCGAAAATCGCCGCGCTTCAGCACTGCCTCGCACAGTTCGAAGTCGAGGGGATGATGATGGGTCATGATGATGAAGTAGCTGCCTGCGGGTGCCTGCGCTACGCAGTCGAGCGGGTCGTCCGGCTGCAGTGTCTCCACGCCAGCGGGAACGTGGCTGAACTGCGCGGGACGGCTGTCGATCCAGTTTATGTGACAGGGTAACGTTGACAGCAGACTGACCAGCGCCTGTCCCACATGGCCTGCGCCAAAGAGGTAAATTTCCGGCTGCGCCTGCAGCAGCGGCTCAAACAGCAGTGTGGTTTTGCCGCCACAGCACTGTCCAAGCCGCGCGCCAAGGCTGAAATCCTCGGTGTGTGGCGCAGTCGCCCCACTCTGCAGCATCGTCCTGGCCTGGGCGATGCACGCAAACTCCAGATGACCGCCACCGATGGTGAGATAACTCTCCTGCTGCGTCACCACCATTTTGCTGCCGCTGTCGCGCGGCACTGAACCGTGCTCACTGAGCACGGTAATTAATACGCAGCTCTGCCGTTTTTCACGCAGCTGATGCAGCACGCCAATCCAGTCATGATAAATCATTAACCCCTCCCGTCAGGCGCTGCACGCCCCAGAAGATGCGCTCCGGCGTGGCGGGCGCGTCCAGCAGCGGATGCTGCCGGTAATCGGAGACGCTGGCGACCGCATCCTGCAGTGCACACCAGGCGGCGATGCCCAGCATAAATGGCGGTTCACCAACGGCCTTGGAGTGGAACACCGTGTCTTTAGGGTTTTTGCGGTTCTCCACCAGCGTGACGCGCAGGTCCGCCGGAACGTCGCTGATGGCGGGAATTTTGTAGCTCGCCGGGCCATCGGTCAGCAACTGGCCTTTATCACTCCACACCAGCTCTTCGCAGGTGAGCCAGCCGACACCCTGTACAAAGCCACCTTCAACCTGGCCGATGTCGATGGCCGGATTCAGCGAGGCACCGACGTCATGCAGAATGTCGGCGCGCAACAGGCGGGATTCGCCGGTCAGAGTATCAATCACCACTTCACAGCAGGCTGCACCGTAAGCGTAGTAATAGAACGGCGTCCCACGACCTGCGACCCGGTCGTAATGAATCCCCGGCACGCGGTAGTAACCGGTGGCGGAGAGCGGCACCTGATTCAGCCACGCCAGCTTCGCCACTTCGGCGAAGGTATAATGTTTCTCTCCGGCACGCACCACGCCGTTGCGAAAGCTCACCGCCGCTGCGTCGCACTGATGCAGTTCGCAAAGCATAGCTGTCATGCGGTCGCGCAGAATTTCAGCCGCATTCTGCGCCGCCTTACCGTTGAGGTCAGCGCCGCTGGAGGCCGCTGTCGGCGAGGTGTTGGGTACTTTGCCGGTGTCGGTGGGGGTGATCTGAATTTTATCGGTCTCAATCTGCAGCACTTCAGCCACAATCTGAATCACCTTGGTGTTCAGCCCCTGGCCCATCTCGGTGCCGCCGTGGTTCAGCTGTACCGTGCCATCGGTGTAGATCAGGATCAGCGCACCCGCCTGATTGAGGAAGCTGGAGGTAAAGGAGATGCCAAATTTTACCGGCGTCAGCGCCAGACCACGTTTCAGCAGCGGACTGCGGGCGTTAAACGCCGTGATTTCCGTGCGGCGCGCCTGATAGTCGCTGCTCTGCTCCAGCTGTTCGGTGATCTCATCCAGCAGATTGTCCTCGACCTGCTGGTGGTAATGGGTGATGTTGCGATCCTGCTTGCCGTAGTAGTTACGCTTGCGCAACGCCAGCGGGTCCAGCCCACGATCGCGGGCGATGTGATCCATGATCTGTTCAATCGCCACCATGCCCTGCGGTCCGCCAAAGCCACGATAGGCGGTGTTCGAGGCGGTGTTAGTGCGGCAGCGATAGCCGGTTACCCGTGCATCCCCAAGGTAATAGGCGTTATCGGCGTGGAACATAGCACGATCGACAATCGATCCGCTAAGATCCAGCGAATAACCGCAGTTTCCGGCCAGATCGATTTTGATGCCGCACAGACGCCCATCCTCTTCAACGCCCGCTTCGTAGCGCACAAAGAACGGATGGCGTTTGCCGGTGATGCGCATATCGTCGCGGCGTGAAAGCCGCATCTTCGCCGCCCGGCCCGTCTGGCGCGCCACGATGGCGCAGAGACAGGCGACACCGGCCGCCTGCGTCTCTTTACCACCAAAGCCACCGCCCATCCGGCGCATATCTATCGTCACCTGATTCAGGCTGATGCCCATCACTTCCGCCACCAGCTTCTGCACTTCGGTGGGGTTCTGGGTTGAGGAGAAGACCTGCAACTGCTGATCTTCCCCAGGAATGACCATTGCCGTCTGGGTTTCCAGATAGAAATGCTCCTGGCCGCCAATGTGAAACGCCCCACTGACCCGATGCGGCGCACGCGCCAGGGCCGCTTCCACATCACCGCGCTGGTGAATGTGCGGTTCCTGCACAAAGCTGCCCTGTGCCAGCGCCTGTTCCACATCCAGCAGCGGTTCCAGCACCTCATATTCAATGACCGCAGCGGCCGCGCCAAGACGCGCAGCCTCGGGGGATTCCGCGGCCACCGCGACCACAATCTGTCCCAGATACGCCACTTTGTCATGGGCCAGCAGCGGGTCGCCCGGCTCCAGCGGCCCGACATCGTTGATGCCCGGCACGTCCTGCCAGGTCAGAACGCTGACGACGCCGGGAATGGCATAACAGGGCTGCACATCAATATGCAGGATGCGCGCATGAGCGTAGTCACTCAGGCGCGGACAGAGATGCAGCAGACCCGGCAGCTCCGGCTTATCGTCGATAAAACGCGCCTCGCCGGAGACATGTTTTTCCGCGCTCTCGTGGCGGTTACTGCGACCGACCCCGCTCTGTAAATCAGCGGCATACTGCGCCTTAATGACCTCTTCGTTGAGTTCTGGACGGTTATGAGACATAGCGGGCCACCTCAATACAGGTTATTTCGCCGTTGTGGCGATGCCAGAAACGGCGCAGCAGGTTGCGCGCGACCTGCAGGCGATAGTCACTGCTGGCACGGAAATCAGAGAGCGGCTGGAAGTCCTCTGCCAGCGCCGCGGCTGCACGTGACACCGTCACGGCATTCAGCGGCTGACCGATGAGTGCCTGTTCACAGTGACGGGCACGCTGCGGTGTGGCCGCCATGCCGCCAAAGGCGATGCGGGCACTGCTGACCAGGCCATGTTCACTCTGCAGATTAAAGGCGGCGAACACAGCGGAGATATCATCGTCCAGACGTTTAGATACTTTCCAGGCCACAAAATCAGGTGACACCGTCACTTTATCGATACGAATGGCACGAATAAACTCCCCTTTTTCGAGCCGGGTCTGGCGATAGCCGGTAAAGAACTGATCCAGCGGCAGGCTGCGCTGCTGCTCACCGCGCTGCAGCAGTAAGCTGGCATCAAGTGCCAGCAGCACTGGCGAGGCGTCGCCAATTGGGGACGCATTGCCGATATTGCCGCCCAATGTGCCCTGCAGGCGGATTTGCAGTGAGGCAAAGCGTTGCAGCATCTCACTGACGCCGGGAATGCGGCTGGCAAGAAACTCGCTGACCTGCTGCAGCGAAGCGCCTGCGCCCAGCAGGTAGTGGTCATCAAATTCGCTGCAGACTTTGAGCGCGGTAACCTGCTCCAGCGCAATCAGCAACGGTATTCTTTTATGCTGCTGGGTAATCTGCAGGCTGAGATCGGTGCCACCGGCAATCAGCCTCGCCTCCGGATGCGCCAGATAGATCGCCGCCAGCTGAGCCGGGGTTTTGGGCAGGAAGCAGCGGCGGCCCTCACCACCTAATTCCTGCATCTCCGGGGTTGTCAGCGCCTCAAGCCGCTGCACGGTTTCGGCGGCACCTTGATCGAACTGGTCTGTCACCGGCTGCGAGCAGAGCTGTTCGGCGGCGGCCATAATCGGCCGGTAGCCGGTGCAGCGGCAGAGATTGCCCGCCAGCGCAGTTTCCGCCTGATGGCGAACCCAGCCCGAAGCGGTTTTTTGCAGGCTGAACAGCGACATCACAAAGCCTGGTGTGCAGAATCCACATTGCGAGCCGTGGCAGTCGACCATCGCCTGCTGCGCCGGATGCAGTGCGCGACCGTGACGCAGATCCTCAACCGTGATCAGCTGTTTGCCCTGTAACGCGGAGACCAGCGTCAGGCAGCTGTTGACCGTTTCATACTGCATCGTTCCCCCGACGGCTTTACCCAGGGTCACGCTACAGGCGCCACAGTCGCCAGATGCGCAGCCCTCTTTGGTGCCAGGGCGCTGCTGACGGGTGCGCAGGTAGTTGAGCACCGTGAGGTTGGGGTCGAGCGCGTCCTCGCTGACCAGCTGGTTATTTAACAGAAACTGGATCATGCGGCTTGCTCCTGTGCGTCGCGCTGCCAGACCGGACGACCGGCAACCCAGGTCTGGGCAATATTGCGGTCGTCGCCGAGCGTCATTAATACAAACAGTTTTTCCCAGATATCTCTGCTGTTGCCGATGCGCAGTTGCTGCAGGGCAGAAACCGCCGGGTCCAGCACCACAAAATCCGCTTCTTTACCGATGTTGAAATTTCCGATCGCATGGTCGAGATCCAGCGCGCGCGCCCCGCCCAGCGTGGCGTGATAAAAGGCTTCGGCAGCACTGAGCCGATAGTGCTGCAGCTGGCCCACCTTGTAGGCTTCGCCCAGGGTCTGCAGCATATTAAAGGTGGTGCCCGCTCCGACATCAGTGCCGATCCCCACTTTCACCCCCTGCTGCCAGCTGCGCTTCAGGTTAAACAGGCCGCTGCCGAGAAACAGGTTTGAGGTGGGACAGAAGGCAATGGACGAATCGGTATCATGCAGACACTGCCATTCGTTCTCTTCCAGATGCAGACAGTGAGCAAAGACGCTGCGGCGGCCGGTTAGCTGGTGATGATGATAAACATCCAGATAGCCTTCACGCTCCGGGAACAGTTCTTTGACCCAGGCAACTTCCTGCGGATTTTCGCTGAGATGGGTATGCAGCCAGGTATCCGGGAACTCCTGACGCAGCTGCTGCACTTTTTCCAGCAGCTCTGGGGATGAGGTCGGCGCAAAGCGCGGCGTCAGGGCGTAGCTCAGGCGTCCACGCTGGTGCCAGCGCTCAATCAGCGCGCGGGTCTGCTGGTAGCTCTGTTCCGGCGTTTCGGTCAGGTTGTCGGGCGCATTACGATCCATCATCACTTTCCCGGCAATCAGCCGCATGTTCAGCGCTTCGGCGGCGCTGAACAGCGCCTCCACCGATTGCGGATGGACGGTGCCAAATACCAGCGCGCTGGTGGTGCCGTTGGAAAGCAACTGATGCAGGAAAAAAGCGGACATACGCGCAGCATGATCGGGACAGTGATACTGCGCTTCAACCGGGAAGGTGTAGTGATTCAGCCACTCCAGCAGCTGTTCGCCAAATGCGCCAATCATCTCTGTCTGCGGATAATGAATGTGGGTATCGACAAAGCCCGGCACGATCAGTCTGCCGCGCAGGTCGATGACCGGATGCCCCGCCAGCATCGCCTCGCTATTCTCCCAGCTATCCAGCCCCACTATGCATCCATCACGCAGCAACAGCACCGCATCCTCAAGATAGCGGGCCTGGCCGGTCAGGTCGTCGGGATGATCGACCACGCCGGTAAAGTCAAAGAAGCTGGCGCGTATCGCCGTGTCGGTTGCTGAAAGCATGAATAGTCCTTTCTGAAAGCGCGATTTTATATCTGCAGATGATTATCCAGATAATCCTTTGCAACCTGCGTGCCAGAATTGAAATGGAATAAACTCTTTAAATATTAGTAAGTTAATGAAAATAACAGCAATTTGCGCAACAAAGATGGTCTCAGATTGCTTAGCAACCGTTTGCGGAGCGGATGCAAACGGTTGCTAATCAATATTGAGCGCCCGGATCCTTTTGAGTATGGCGGGTTCCCCGCAAGCCTGCCCTTTAACGGTGCAATCTGCCCTGTAAAGGCGCAGCCGGCTACCGGTTAAAATCCGTTTACAGGTCAGGCTGTTTTTCCACGCGCAGAAGCGGAAATGAAATGCTATGGTGAAGCCATTGACTCTGAAAATGGCATAAGGAACAGTGAGATGATTATTTTTGTCACCGGTGCAACCGCCGGTTTTGGTGAAAGCATCACCCGCCGCTTTATTGAGAATGGGCATAAAGTGATTGCCACCGGACGCCGCGCCGAACGTTTAAAAGCGCTGAAGGATGAGCTGGGCGAGAATCTGTATACCGTGCAGCTGGATGTGCGTAACCGTGCCGCCATTGAAGAGGCGGTGGCGCAGTTGCCGGCCGAATGGCGCAATATCGATGTGCTGGTTAACAACGCCGGTCTGGCGCTGGGCATTGAGCCTGCGCACAAGGCCAACGTTGAAGACTGGGAAAACATGATCGACACCAACACCAAAGGCCTGGTCTACATGACTCGCGCCCTGCTGCCACAGATGGTGGAACGTGATGTGGGTCATATCATCAACATCGGTTCGATTGCCGGTAGCTGGCCCTATGCCGGTGGCAACGTCTATGGCGCCACCAAAGCCTTTGTCCGTCAGTTCAGCCTTAATCTGCGCACCGATTTACACGGCACCGCACTGCGCGTGACCGACATTGAACCGGGTCTGGTTGGCGGCACTGAGTTTTCCAACGTACGTTTTAAAGGCGATGATGACAAAGCGGGTCAGGTTTATGAAGGTGCTAAAGCGCTGACGCCGGAAGATGTGACAGAAGCGGTCTGGTGGGTCGCCACGCTGCCTAAGCATGTCAACATCAACAGCCTTGAGATGATGCCGGTCAGTCAGACGCTGGCGGGCCTGAAAGTCCACAAGCCGTAACTCTCTGCAGCGCCAGCCCGCCCGGCTGGCGCTAGCCGCGTCCCCAGCCCATGACGATGATTAGCATGCCGCTGAATGCAATCAGTGCCCCGCTCCAGTCCCACGCGCTTAACTTTACGCCATCCACCACCCGCAACCAGAGCAGCGCAGTAAGCACATAGACGCCACCGTAGGCGGCATAAACCCGTCCGCTGGCAGCGGGATGCAGCGTCAGCAGCCAGACAAACAATGCCAGACTTGCTGCCGCAGGGAGTAGCAGCCAGGCTGAGCCGCCTTTTTTCAGCCATAACCATGGCAGGAAGCAGCCGGTGATCTCCGCCAGCGCGGTAATAAAAAACAGCAAGGCGGTTTTAATCAGCATCCTTACCTCTCCTTAACGTAAACAAACGACTCACTGCTGGTGAGCAAAGAAACGGCGATGATATACTAAGAGCCAGGCCCATCAGGCTGTTTTATTTGTCCGTCTGAACCTGAGCAGTGCTCGCCATCCTCACGTACATCCTGTACGCGCCGGTTGTTATGCGCTGTCGGTGTCCAGAGTGTCTGCCTCAATGACGCCTGATGAGCCAGGCTCTAAGCATGCCCGCTGCAATCGCTGTCGCGGATAGCGATGTTTGCGTTAACTAAAGGATAATGTGATGAAAAAAATGATCCCTGCCGTGCTGATGGTTCTCCTCTCCACAGCGGCACTCACTGCCACTGCGACTACTAATCGTCTGATTATCGAAGATGGCAGTTCCGCGCTGAGCAATGAAGCGGCGCGCCAGGATAAAGAGCAATGGAATGACACGCGCATGCTGCGTAATAAAGTGAATACCCGCGTCGAAAAAGAGTTTGATAAAACCGATCGCGCATTTGATACCCGCGACAAGTGCGAGCAGAGCCTCAATCTCAACGCCTACTGGGAGCCCAACACCCTGCGTTGTCTGGATCGCCGTTCCGGTCGGCCGGTAGCGCCGTAAATTTGAGCTATAGTAATGACGGACGACTAACATAAGGAAAACGTGATGAAGCTACAGAGGGTTTTGTTAAGCGCGGCGTTATTTGCTCTGCCGCTGATGGCGCAGGCATCCTGTGAATCGGTAAAAACCGAAATCAGCCAGAAAATTATTCAGAACGGTGTGCCTGAGTCGGGTTTTAGTCTCGACATCGTCGCTAACGATCAGGTTGATCAGGCGGGTGGTCAGGTCGTCGGACATTGTGAGAACGACACACAAAAAATTGTTTATAAGCGCTCAGGCAGCGACAATGAAGCCAGCGTGCCTGCCAGTGCCGGCAGTTCGCAGGACTCACCTGCCCAGTAGTTTTGTTCAGATCAGGGCGACATCCTGTCGCCCTGCCTGTTACTCCGCCTGTTCCGGCCGCTGACGCGGCATCATCCATGCGACACCCACCGCAAACAGCGCAATCACCAGTGCCACCACGAACACCCAGTGCAGTGAGGCGGCAATCGACGCTACCATCTGCTGCAGGGTTTCCGGCTGCAGTTGCTGACGACTGGGTTCGGACATAATCTTCTGCACAGGATCCTCTACCTGCGGCAAACGCCACAGCAGATTGAGATTCAGCACCGCGCCCATGATCGCCGTCCCTACCGCCGACCCAATCATCCGGCTGAACATAATTGAAGCGGTACAGATGCCCCGAATCTGGTAATCCGCCTGGTTTTGCACTGAAACCAGGAACGTGGTGCTGGTCATTCCCATGCCGGTACCGATCAGAAACGCCGTGAAGCCCGCCTGATAGAGTGAGCTTGCGGGCTGTAAAAACAGCAGCAAGGCACTGCCGGTCACCAGCAGCAGCGCCCCGAGCTGGGCGGTAAAGCGGTATGAGGTGCGCAGCATCAGTCTGCCGCTGAGGGTGCTGGCCAGCGGCCAGCCAATCGACATCATCGCCAGCACACTGCCCGCCTGTAACGGTGAACCGCCCCTGATCCCCTGAATCCAGGTGGGCAGGAAGGCGCTGATGCCCATCATGGCCGCCCCGATAATCAGATTGCCCGCATTACCGGCCACGATAAGCCGGCTGCGCCAGATGATCAGCGGAAACAGCGGTGCCGCTGAATGCTGCTCATGCCGCTTAAGCTGCCATCCCGCAAACAGCGAGAAAATCAGGAATGGCACCAGCCAGACGCCCAGCTGTTCCGCCTGCAACAGCGCAATCAGCAAGGCCGTCACGCAGAGCATCAGCCAGCCGCTGCCCGCCAGGTTCAGCGGCTGCGATTTCTCCTCCTTCTGGTGTGAAGGTAGCCAGCGCCACAGCATCAGCATGCTGATAAGGCCAATCGGCAGATTGACCCAGAAAATCACCGACCAGCTAAAATGCTGCACCAGCCAGGCGCCGGTCAGCGGCCCTACAATCGCCGCGACACCCCAGACGCTGGAGAGCCAGCCCTGCACGCTGGCGCGTTCGCGCGGCGAGTAGATATCTGCCACGATGGTGGAGCTGAGCGGCATGATCGCACCCGCTCCCAGGCCCTGAAACGCCCGGAACAGGATCAGCCAGGTCATGGTATGGGCAAAGCCACACAGTACCGATCCCACCAGGAAGATAGAGGTGCCGACAAAAAACATCGTTTTGCGCCCCACCATATCCGCCAGCCGCCCGTAAAGCGGCACGCTGACCGCCTGAGTCAGCAGATAGATCGAGAAGACCCAGCCAAACTGCGAAAAACCGCCAAGGTCTGCAATGATGGTGGGCATCGCAGTGGCCACAATAGTGACTTCAATGGCCGCCATAAACATCGCCAGCATGCAGGCGATTAAGATCCAGTGGCGATGTCCGGTCTGGAGTTGTGCGCTTTCAGTCATAGGGTTCCTTTTTTTAATCTGCAAGGCTAGCTGAAAAACAGACAATGCAGTTTCCCGCGCGTGCGCATTTTCTGCGCCCTCTGTGACAGTGTCACCATAAGTCGATGAAAATTTTTTATTGTCGCATTAGCCCAGCGACTACGCGGCTTTAACACCATTTTAACCTGTTTCTATCTGTCTGATATATGGCTTAAAAGCTGGCTTGTGCAAAAAAGGCCTGCTATAGCATTACCCTATCTTATTCGGTATTCGCTGGAAAAGAGTGGATAAACAGTCATTTTATCTACATTTTATCGCAGTTTCGGTTTTGGGCGCGGCGGCAGTTTTTGTCGCACCTGTCGGGCTGTTTATGGTTGTTATAACAATTGAGATCGTCATCAGGGAGATTCTCCTATGCAAAATGCTTCACTGGCCCGACGCGCCGGTCTGGCACTGCTTGCAGTGGTCGCGGTGATCGCAGTAGTGATCTGGGGCTTAGGCTGGGATCAGCTGGTCGCACGTAAAGTCGATCTGCTTTATCTCGGGCAGCAACACCTCTTCTTAGTCTTCTGGTCAATGCTGTTCGCTTTGCTGGTCGGTATCCCCAGCGGCATTCTGCTAAGTCGCCCGTTTGCGCGTCGCTGGGCCGAGTACGTGATGCAAATTTTCAATGTCGGTAACACCCTGCCACCGCTGGCGGTACTGGCCCTGGCGATGGTTATTCTCGGGATTGGCGACCGTCCGGCACTGATTGCGCTGTTTCTGGCTTCGCTACTGCCGATTGTCCGCAACACCTTCTCTGGTCTGAGCGCGGTTCCCCCGTCGCTGATTGAAGCCGCCAACGGCATCGGCATGACCAAATGGCAGCGTTTGCGTCAGGTTGAGCTGCCCAATGCCTTGCCGGTCATTCTCGCTGGCGTGCGCATCGCCACCGCCATCAATGTTGGCACCGCCCCACTGGCGTTCCTGATTGGCGCCAGCAGCTTTGGCGAGCTGATCTTCCCGGGCATCTATCTGAATGACTTTCCGACGCTGATCCTCGGCGCCGTCGCCACTGCACTGGTGGCACTGGTACTGGATATGATGCTGGCCGCGCTGGGCCGCTTTCTGAGTCCGCACGCTGCGGCCTGACCACAAGGAGCTTTGCAATGCTAACGCGTTGGATTAAGAAAAGCGTTGTCGCGCTGACCGCGACGCTGCTGTTAAGCCAGACGGCACAGGCTGCTGCACCGCTGGTGATGGCAACCAAGAGTTTTACCGAGCAGCATATCCTGTCAGCAATGACGGTGCTCTGGCTGCAGAAGAAAGGCTTTGAAGTGGTGCCTAAACGCAATATCGCCACCACCATTGGCCGTAATGCGCTGCTGAATAAGCAGATTGATATGGTCTGGGAATATACCGGTACCTCACTGATCATCTTTAACCATATCAGCCAGCCGATGTCTTCACAGCAGGCGTATGAGACGGTGAAAAAGCTGGACGCAAAACTGGGGCTGGTCTGGCTTAACCCGGCACCCATGAACAACACCTATGCCTTTGCCATGACCCGTGAACGGGCTGAAAAAGAGGGCATCAGCACCATGTCACAACTGGTTGCGAAGATTGAGCAGGTGCGTAAATCCGACCCGGATCATAACTGGCGTCTGGGTCTGGACCTCGAATTTGCCGGTCGCTCAGACGGCCTGAAGCCACTGCAGAAGACTTACAACCTGCCGCTGGATCGTCCACAGATTCGCCAGATGGACCCGGGCCTGGTCTATAACGCCATTCGAGATGGATTCGTGGATGCCGGTCTGATCTACACCACCGATGGCCGGGTTAAAGGCTTCGACCTGAAAGTACTGGAGGATGATAAACACTTCTTCCCGAGCTACAACGTGACGCCGGTCGTGCGTCAGGATGTGCTGGCGAGCCATCCGGGGCTGGATACCGCGCTTAATCAGCTTTCTGCGCAGATCACCGATGAGGCGATCACGGAGCTGAACAAGCGGGTCGATATTGATCACCAGTCACCGGAAACCGTGGCGCGTGATTTTCTTAAATCCAAAAACATGCTGTAAGGAGGCACTGTGGATACCCTTCACTACATCATGGATAACTGGAGCACCCTGCTCACCCTGAGCTGGCAACACAGCTGGCTGGTGCTGGTGGCAGTCGGACTGGCAATTGTGATTGGCGTGCCGCTTGGTATTCTGATCGTGCGTGTAAGATGGCTGGCAGCGCCGATTCTCGGTATCGCCACCGTGGTGCTGACTATTCCCACCATTGCGCTGTTTGGTCTGATGATCCCGCTGTTTTCACTCATCGGTCAGGGCATTGGCGCGCTGCCGGCGATTACCGCCGTGTTCCTCTACTCGCTGCTGCCGATTGTCCGCAACACCCACACCGCGCTGGAGAATCTGCCGGACGGTCTGCGTGAAGCCGGTCGTGGTATCGGAATGACTTTCTGGCAGCGCCTGCGCTGGGTTGAAATCCCGATGGCGCTGCCGGTGATATTCGGTGGCATCCGTACCGCCGTGGTGATGAACGTTGGCGTCATGGCGATTGCCGCCGTGATTGGCGCGGGCGGTCTGGGCCAGCTGCTGCTGGATGGTATCAGCGGCAGTGATATTCGTATGTTGATTGCCGGGGCATTGATTATCTGTCTGCTGGCTATTTTTCTTGACTGGCTGCTGCACCGTTTGCAGCAGGCGCTGACTCCAAAGGGGATTCGATAATGATTACGCTGGAAAACCTGACGAAAACCTTTACCCAGAAAAACGGCACGACCAATAAAGCCGTCGATAATGTCAGCCTGCACGTGCCCGCCGGTGAGATGTGCGTGCTGCTGGGACCCTCGGGCTGCGGGAAAACCACCACGCTGAAGATGATTAACCGCCTGATCCCCGCCACCAGTGGCCGGATCCTGATTAATGGCGAAGATACCAGTACGCAGGACACCACCACCCTGCGGCGCAACATTGGCTATGTTATCCAGCAGATTGGTCTGTTTCCCAACATGACCATCGAAGAGAACATTACCGTGGTACCGCGCATGCTGGGCTGGGACAAGAAGCAGTGCCGTGAGCGGGCCACCGAGCTGATGAGCATGGTGGCGCTGGACCCGACTAAATTCCTGCATCGCTATCCGCGTGAGATGTCCGGCGGTCAGCAGCAGCGTATCGGGGTGATTCGAGCCCTGGCGGCGGATCCACCGGTGCTGCTGATGGATGAGCCATTTGGTGCCGTAGACCCGATTAACCGTGAAGTGATCCAGAACGAGTTTCTCGATATGCAGCGTCAGTTGAAAAAAACGGTGATGCTGGTGAGCCACGACATCGACGAAGCGCTGAAACTGGGCGACCGAATCGCAGTATTTGGTCAGGGTAAGATCGTGCAGTGCGCCAGCCCGGATGAGTTGCTGGCCACTCCGGCCAATGATTTCGTTGGCTCGTTTGTCGGTCAGGACCGCACGCTTAAGCGCCTGTTACTGGTGCAGGCGGGCGACGTGACCGACCAGCAGCCGACCATCACAGTGCGTCGTTCTACTCCGCTGGAAGAAGCCTTTGGCACCATGGATGAGAACGATATGCGATCGATTACCGTGGTCGATGAGGATGGCAAACCGCTGGGCTTCGTGAAGCGTCGTGAGGCGCGTAACGTGAGTGGCCGTTGTGAAGAACGACTGCACACCTTTAAGGTGACCGGTAAAGCCGAAGAGAACCTGCGCGTGGTGCTGTCAAAACTCTATGAGCACAACACGGTCTGGATGCCGATTGTCGATGAAGAAGGTCGCTACAGCGGGGAGATTTCGCAGGATTATATTGCGGATTACCTCAGCTCGGGTCGAACCCGTCGTCGTCTGAATCCATAATTTTGTCACCTAAATGGGTCTTACCGGCCCATTAAAACAGCAGATATAAGCAGATATACCCAAGCCTGGGTAAATCAGACAGCAACAAACAAGCTTAACGCGCAGGGAACCGGGTCAGAGGAGGAAAGCGTCCCGCGCCAGGGATGGCGCGGGCCGAGCGTGCCACGGATGGCGGCTTTTGCGACTTTCCGATCTGACCCGGTTCCCTGAGCAGGCTCGATCTTAAAGCCAGTTAAGTCACGGCCTGTCCTGTCTGTCAATTCAGGTAGTAGCTCAGGGAGCATACGCCTGTAGCAAAGACGCAAAAGATGCCATCCATGGCATGCTCAGCGCGGCCCATCCCTGGTCCGCGATGTTTTGATACAGGCGTATGCTCCCATCGCTTTGGATTTTTGAGCCGTATGTGAGAGATACATCGGCTCTTCTGCTTTTTAGCTCTCCGTCAGCGTCTCTGCCTCCACCTCTTCCACCACAGGCGCCTCGTCTGGCAGCACCATGTTCAGCACAATTGCCAGAATGCCGCCCGTCGTCACCGCATGACCAAACAGACTGTTAATCAGCGGCGGGAATTGCTTCAGCACATCCGGCACCGCCTCCACGCCCAGACCAATACCAAAAGCGATCGCCACAATCAGCATCTCGCGGCGGCCCAGCGGCGTCTGGGTCATCACCCGGATGCCCGCGGCGACCACGCTGCCAAACATCACGATTGTCGCCCCGCCCAGCACCGGCGGCGGGATTTGCTGCAGCAGGGAGCCAATAAAGGGAAAGAGCCCCAGCAGCGCCAGCATGATTCCCAGCAGCATACCGACGTAACGGCTGGCGACGCCGGTCATCTGGATAACGCCATTGTTCTGCGCAAACGTGGTGTTGGGAAAGGCGGAGAAGACCGCTGCCAGCACACAGCTCAGGCCGTCGGCGACAATACCCCCCTGCAGCCGCTGCTGAAAAGGTTTGCCGGTGATCGGCTGTTGTGAAATCAGGCAGTTAGCAGTAAGGTCGCCGACGGCTTCAATTACCGCAATCACTGATACCAGCGCGATCGGCAGGAAAATGGTCCAGTCAAAGGCAAAACCAAACCGGAAGAACGCGGGCAGCACCAGCCAGTTGCTCTCCGGCGCGACATTAAGTTGCAGATGACCGGTCAAGGCCGCTGCAACGCATCCCACCGCGATTCCGGCCACCACCGCCACCAGCCGCGCCCAGCGATTTCGCGAGCGGTTCAGCGCCACGATCACCAGCAACGTCAGCGCCCCCAGCGCCAGATTTCCCGGCGACCCAAAATCTTTGGCGTTGTGCCCGCCCGCCCAGTCGGTAATGCTGACTTTTATCAGGCTGATGCCAATCAGGGTGATCACCGCGCCGGTCACCACCGGCGTCAGCACTTTGCGCAGCGAGCCGACGCAGCGGCTAATCAGAATCGGAATCAACGCCGCCACCAGGTTACAGCCAAACAGCATCGCCATAATCTCTTCCGGCGAACCACCGCGTCCTTTCACCATCAGACCACCAGAGAGGATCACCCCCAGAAACGCGAAGCTGGTGCCCTGCAGACAGATCATGCCCGCCCCGATGCCATAAAAGCGTCTGGCCTGCATAAACGTGCCTAAGCCGGAAACAAATAATGACATGCTGATCAGATAAGGAATATAGGCCTGCAACCCCAGAACCGAGCCAATAATCAGCGGCGGCGTGATGATTCCCACCACGCTGGCCAGCAGATGTTGCAGTGCGGCGAAAAACGCCGGGGCGGGGCCAATGCGGGCTTCAAGCCCATATAACAAACCTTTCTCGTGCGAGTGCGACATGATGGGGCTCCAGCTCAGTGTGATAAGCGGAGTTAATGCATTTTCTACGCCATGACGCCACGAATTCACGATATCTGGGCCAGGTCTTTCAATTCTAAATGGAAATAGTTGCAGACAGCCGACAACAAGCCTGAAACTTTAGGCTCGTTGCCGACTCAGATGACTTAATTTGTTTCATCATCAGGCGATCTTTGCACTCACAGCGTGCAGATTGTTCTGCTCCAGCAGAGAAATATCGATGTAAGGTGTCAAATCGCGCTGTTCTGCACGCGGCAGATAAGGCAACTCGCCCAGCAGCGGCGGCGTAATTTTTTCACGCAGAATCTCAATAATGTCGCTGTACTGCGCCAGTCCCGGGTTGATGCGATTAGCCACCCAGCCCACCAATGGCAGTCCATCCTGCGCTATCGCTTCTGCGGTTAACAGGGCGTGGCTAATACAGCCCAACTGGATGCCGACCACCAGCACCACCGGCAGTTGCTGCTCAACGACCCAGCAGGAGAGCGGACGTCCATCGTTCATCAGGCTGCGCCAGCCGCCGGTGCCCTCTACGACCACGCGATCGGCCTGCTGCGTCAGGCTGCTTAAGCCCTGTGTCAGCAATGCATAATCAATGATCTGGCTCGGATGGGTGCAGATCTCCTCTTCCTGAAAGGCCAGCGGATTGATCGCCTGATAGGGTAAATCGATGGATGAAGCGCTTTGCAGAACCTGTGCATCTTTGTTACGCATGCCGTCAGCGGTTTTGACCGCGCAGCGCGCGACGGGCTTGTACCCGACGGCACTGAGCCTGGCCTTGATAAAGCTTTGTAACAGGGCGCGTGACACCACCGTTTTGCCCACTGCGGTGTCAGTGCCGGTAACAAATAGTCTGTTCACTCAACTTCTCCTCTCGAACCGTTGCGGTTAATCGGTGATTAACCATGCTGCGAACCGGCATTTTAAGGAATGGAGGATGAGTACGGATTGCGTTAGCGCAAGATTAGGCCCGCTTAACCTTGCAACAGTTTCACTAACAGGTGTCCGTTATAGAGCGCGTCTTTGATCAACGCTGCGCCGCCTAACGTTCCCGGCTCGCTAAATTCGGTAGGTGCCAGCTGGATACTCGCGCTGTAGGCCGGGAGTGATTGCTGCAAAATGGTGTTGCTCACGGCCGGAAACAGCACATCCGCAGCGGCGTTAAGAGGAGAACCGATAAGAATATGTTGAGGATTGAAGATATTGACCATCATCGCCAGAATCCGGCCAACGTGGTGACCCACGCTGGCGATAGTGTCGCGCGCCAGACGGTCGCCAGACTGTGCGGCCGCGCACAGCGACTCCAGCGTCAGCGGCTGGTTATTGAGCAGGCTGTCGGGCTGCGCAGGCAGACGCTGCGCCGCCAGCGCCAGCAGACTGCCGGTGCTGGCCACGGTCTCCAGACAGCCATGATTACCGCAGTAGCACTGCTGACCATACGGGTCGATCTGGGTGTGCCCAATCTCGACCAGCGCCCTGCCGCTTTTATGCAGCAGCTTACCGCCACTGATCACCCCGGCCCCCACGGTTTCATCAATCACAATCTGAATCACATCCTGCGCACCACGTGAGGCACCAAACAGCGACTCCGCCAGCGTCCAGGCTGAAATGTCGTGCTGCACAAACACCGGTAAGCCGGTTCGTGCCGCCAGCGCATCGCCCAGCGGCATATCGCGCACTTTATAACCCGGTAGCCGATGCACCACGCCTGAGGCGGCGTTGATCAGCCCTGGCAACGTGATGGCAATGGCCGTGAGGCGTTCCAGCTTCTTCTGATGACGAATAAAGAAAGCATCAACCTGTTCAATCAGCGCGGTCAGTAACGGCTGAGCAGACTCATCAGGCAGCGGCAGGCTCTCTTCCACCAGTCCCCGACTGCTGAGATCGCGCAGCGTAAAAGTCATGGCGCCGCGATGGAGGCGAATAGCCAGATAGTGCCAGGCGTCGGTATCCAGTATCAGACCAATCGCCGGACGACCACGACTGCCGGGATCCTGAAACTCGGTCTCCTGCACTAAATGTGCGTCCAGCATTTCACGCACAATTTTGGTAATACTGGCCGGAGCGAGCTGGGCACGGCGGGAAAGTTCGATACGCGAAATGGGACCATAACGGTCAATTAATCGATATACGACACCTGCATTAGTCTGCTTGATCTGGTCAATGTGGCCAGGTTGACTGTCCGGATTCACAACCCTGCTCCCGGTTATTTTCGCGCTTCTAAATAAACATGCGCCATGGTGAGCCAGATCCGGCGACAGCGTCAAATATTTGATTAGAAATGTGATTTATCGCACAGATTGATGCGGTGATGCACACGCTTCAGGGCCGGTTTTGCCGCAGCAACGCCATCATGTTCTCCATCTGCGCATTTATTTCGCGTCCGGCTGACCAGACCAGCCACAGCTCTGAAATGGCATCGTCTTCCGTTAACGGCAACCAGACCAGATCGGCCAGCCGCGCCCGACGAAATGAGGCAGGCAGAATGGAGACGCCTAACCCGGTTGCCACCAGCCCCAGTATGGTCATCGCCTCACCCACTTCCTGCGTAATAAAGGGCTTGATATGGTAGCGGTGCAGCAGCGCCAGAATATCGCTGTAGAGTGCGGTTCCGCCCTGAGGATCAAAAAAGACAAAGGGTTCCGCCGCCAGGGCAGTGACAGAGATTTTATCGGCGTCAGCCAGCGGATGCGCCTTATGCACCACGGCATAAAGCGGCTCACTCAGTAGCAGCTGATGACACAGATCGGCGGGCAGCGGCGTGTTGCGCATCACGCCAAGATCGAGCCGTCCATCATGTAATGGTGCCAGCTGCTGGCGGGTATTAATCTCCTGCATCTGAATGTGTACCTGCGGCCAGCGCTGACGAAACCGGAATAGCGCGGCAGAGACCACGGCGGTAAACGGGGCCGAGGAGGTAAAGCCAATCCGCAGCTCCCCCTCTTCACCACGATCCAGCCGGGCGGCGCGATCGGCCGCCTGCTCAACCTGCAACAGAATCGCACGGGCGTCACTCAGCAGTTGCTGTCCGGCAGCAGTAAGCTGCACGCTGCGGTTAGTGCGATTGAACAGTTTTGCGCCCGTTTCTGTTTCCAGCTGAATAATCTGCTGGCTGAGTGGCGGCTGAGAAATGTTCAGACGCAGGGCCGCCCGCCCGAAATGTAACTCTTCTGCCACCGCAACAAAGTAGCGCAGATGACGCAGTTCAATATTCATATCTTAAACGTCTCATTTGAGATTATTAATATATTAGACATCATAATGCCGCTTTCCTAAGCTGACGACAGGTTTTATGAATTTGAGGAAGATGTGTGAGTCGTTCATCACAGGTTGTCACAGTAGATGAGAATGCGGTTTCTGCGCCGCCAGAGCCAGTGGCCGCTTCAGGTTATATCCGCCGGGATTCGCCACATTTTATGCGCGTGACGCTGGCGCTTTTCTCCGCCGGGCTGGCGACGTTTGCTCTGCTCTACTGTGTGCAGCCGATTCTGCCGGTGCTGTCACAGCAGTTTGGTATCTCTCCGGCAACCAGCAGCCTGTCGCTCTCCATCTCTACCGGCCTGATGGCGCTGGGCCTGCTGGTAACCGGGCCGCTCTCAGATGCCATCGGTCGTAAATCGGTGATGGTCACAGCCCTGATGCTGGCCGCCATCTGCACGCTGATCTCGGCCACCATGAGCAGCTGGCACGGTATTCTGATTATGCGGGCGCTGATGGGGTTGTCGCTGAGTGGCGTGGCGGCGGTCGGCATGACCTACCTCAGCGAGGAGATGGATGCACGGGTCGTCGCCTTTTCTATGGGGTTATATATCAGCGGTAACTCGATAGGCGGGATGAGTGGTCGGCTGCTGAGCGGTGTACTGACTGACCTCTTCTCATGGCGACTCGCCGTGGCGGTGATCGGCTGTTTTTCGCTGGCCTCGGCGCTGATGTTCTGGAAGATTCTGCCTGCGTCGCGCCATTTCCGGCCCATTACGCTGCGTCCGCGTAATCTGCTGATTAACTTCCGGCTGCACTGGCGCGATCCGGGCCTGCCCTGGCTGTTTGCCGAAGGATTCCTGCTGATGGGAGCCTTTGTCACCCTGTTTAACTATATTGGCTACCGTTTACTGGATGCGCCCTGGCATCTCAGCCAGGCTGTGGTCGGGCTGCTCTCAGTGGTCTACCTCACCGGCTCCTGGAGTTCGCCTAAGGCGGGCGCGCTAACCAACCGGTTGGGTCGGGGACCGGTGATGCTGGGTGCTACATCCATCATGCTGCTGGGTTTGCTGATGACTGCCTTCAACTCCCTCTGGCTGATCCTGCCTGGGATGATGCTGTTCACCGCCGGCTTTTTTGCCGCCCATGCGGTCGCCAGCGCCTGGATTGGCCCACGGGCGCGCCGGGCACGAGGCCAGGCCTCTTCGCTCTATCTGTTCAGCTACTACGTGGGTTCCAGCGTCGCGGGAACGCTGGGTGGCGTGTTCTGGCATAATTTTGGCTGGATCGGGATTACGCTGTTTATCAGCCTCCTGCTGATCCTGGCGTTACTGGTTGCCTGGCGTCTGCACAGTAAAAAACTCTGAGAACGTCTTCTCATGTCAGGCCTGACTTCTCCTGCGGGCCTGGCGGTTTATCACAATGAACGCGCTATTCAGATCCACGGCAAACAAAACGCCGGTTTCCCGCTATAATCCTTTTTATTGTAATAATTTATCTGCTTTGCCTTTTAACATGGCAACAAGGAACGCCTGTGGCTCTCTACTATTACGTCAATAAACAATCAGGATATAACAATAATCATGTGGTTCATGCTGCGGGCTGCCCCCATCTTCCCGACATCGATAACCGGCTGTTTCTGGGCAGTTTTTACCATGTGAATGCCGCCATCCTGCAGGCAAAAAAATATTATGCTGGCGCAATCGGCTGTGAAAACTGTTGTCCGCTCAAAAATGCCGACCAGCAGGCCACCCAGCTTAGTGTGGCCCTGAAGCACACCCCGGCTTCGCGTTAATCTGATCCGCCTGGTAAAGTGAAAAATTTTTTGCCGCTGCGCTAATTTGTTAAGAATTACCGTTATTTTCCGTTATGTTAATCTTCCTGATTCTCTTTAATGGAATACATAATGCGGGATAAGTTTGCGCGCGCTCAGATAGCCCTTCACTGGCTCACCTTTTTACTGGTAGTGACGGCCTACGCCACCATTGAACTGCGCGGTTTTGCACAGTGCGGATCCTGGCAGGGTTATGCCATGATCATTACCCATTTCAGCGCCGGTGCCACCATTCTGGTATTGATGCTTGCCCGCCTCTTTTTACGCACACGGCATCGCACACCGCCGATTACTCCCGCTGCGCCGCGCTGGCAAACAGGGCTGGCACATCTGACTCATACCCTGCTCTATGCCCTGTTTATCACTCTTCCGATCCTCGGCCTGACATCGCGTTATCTTAAAGGTCGTGAATGGTGGCTGTTTGGCATCAGCATGCCGGTCGCGCCTGAACCTGACTTTGATATGGCGGATATGCTAATTGGCTGGCATGAAACTCTGGCACCGCTGGGTTACTGGCTGATCGGACTGCATGCTGCTGCCGCACTGTTCCATCACTATCTGCTTAAAGACAATACTCTGCTGCGAATGATGCCCGCCCGTCGTCGCGGTCAATAACCTCAGGCTATCGCCCTGCGATGGGGCGATAAAAAGATTTCAGCATTAAAAGGCGTTTATAAGGTTTCTCTTCCCGCTTTATTCACTACAATAGTCAGTAATTTGTGACGCAGGTCACTTTCGCTGGATGTTTCTGCCACATCCGATTCGCTGTACTGACTGACTTGACTCCTCATGCAACCAACTACTGTTTCACGTAAAACTGCCTGGCTACGCGTGGTATTGCTGGCCATCGCCGCCTTTGTGTTTAATACCACCGAATTTGTGCCGGTTGGCCTGTTGTCCGATATCGCTGCTGACTTTTCAATGCAGACGGCTGACGTCGGGATCATGCTGACCATCTATGCCTGGGTGGTCGCACTGCTCTCACTGCCGCTGATGCTGCTGACCCGCAATATTGAGCGACGACTGCTGCTGGGCGTGCTGTTCCTGATCTTTATCGTCAGCCACGTACTTTCTACCGTTGCCTGGGATTTCCGGTCGCTGATGGTGTCACGCGTGGGTATCGCCCTGTCTCACGCGGTGTTCTGGTCGATCACCGCCTCGCTGGCGATTCGCGTCGCTCCGGCCGGTAAGAAAACGCAGGCGCTCAGCATGCTGGCAACCGGTACCGCACTGGCGATGGTACTGGGCGTGCCGATTGGCCGCGTGGTGGGTCAGTATCTTGGCTGGCGGACGACCTTCGGCGCGATTGGCCTTTCGGCGCTGGTGCTGATGATTATGCTGGTGCGCATTCTGCCACGTCTGCCGAGTGAACATACCGGTTCGCTAAGCAGTGTGCCGATGCTGTTTCGCCGTCCGGCGCTGGTCAGCATGTATCTGCTGGTGACGCTGGTCGTTACCGCGCATTACACCGCTTACAGCTATATCGAGCCCTTTATGCAAACCGTGGCCCATTCCAGTGGCAACTTCACTACCCTGCTACTGCTGCTGTTTGGCTCTGCGGGCATTGTGGGTAGCGTACTGTTCAGCACACTCGGTAATAAGTTTCCCTCCGGACTGCTGATTGCGGCCATCGCGCTGATCACCCTGTGCATGGGCCTGCTGATTTTTGCTGCCGTTCGCCCTGCGGCTATCTCAACGCTGTGCGTTGTCTGGGGAATGGCGATGATGATGATCGGACTGGGAATGCAGGTGCGGGTGCTGTCGCTGGCACCGGACGCCACAGATGTAGCGATGTCGCTGATGTCCGGTATTTACAATATCGGTATCGGCGCGGGTGCGCTGTTGGGTAATCAGGTCAGTCTGCATCTGAGCATGGCGGAAGTCGGCAATGTCGGTGGGATTATCGGCCTGGTGGCGTTACTGTGGTGTGTTTATATCTTCCGTCGTTATCCACAGTTACGCAGCAACGGATAATAAAAAAGGCTTCAGATAAGCGGGTTTATCTGAAGCCTGTTTAGAGTTATTTACCGCTCACTTTATCTATAAAGAACGGCTGTGCCATGCAGGTTGTTGCTGCCAGAGGTCGAAGTGATGCGGAAAGACTTTGCCCCGAAATCGCTGGCCTTTTCTGACAGTTGCTGCTCCAGCGAAAGCAGATTGCTACTGCCCGTTGCGCTGATGACACCGATTTTTTGCTGATCCAGTGGTGTGCTGCTGACCTGCTGGGCCGCCACGCTGGCAAATGAGAGGCCGCTAAGTACAGCCACCGCCACCATCATGTTGATACGTTTCATAACGAACCCCTTCTCACTTACTCTGCTGAATAACCAGAATTACTGATAAATCACCGCAGTGCCGTGCAGTTTGTTCTGGCCGCTGGTTGAGGTGATGCGGAACGATTTCGCACCGGCTTCATCCGCTTTGGCACTCAGCTGTGATTCAAGGGAGGTCAGGTTGGTGCCGCCCTGTACAGAGATGGTGCCTACTGGCTGCTGATTAGAAGGTTCACTGGTGACGAGGTCAGCAGCATAAGCGCCAAAAGTCAGGGTAGTCAGTGCCAGAGCTGCCAGGGTGGGTTTGATGGTTTTCATAATATTCTCTCTATTCGGTAATTGAATTCGGTTGGACTGAATTGGGTTGTCGCTATTTAATTAACGACCGTTAAACAAATGATAGACCCCGATGCGGTTTGTCGTCAAGATTTATTTAATGAGCGTTATTTTAATCGCGAAGTGGCGTGATTATGGGCTTCAGCCTCTTTTCTGACTTAACCTAAGGGGCTGTGACAATGTGCTGGCGCACAAAATGGCAACCCCTGCCGGCGACATCCACGCCAGGCCTTGCACATTTTTATAATGATCGGTAATTTAATAGGATGTTTTACTGTCAGTGAGGGTGTATGAGTCAGGTTCAGGATTGCGATGTTAAGAAATGCCGTGGCCGACCCAAAGTGTTCGATCGCGAAGCTGCGCTCGATAAAGCGCTGACACTATTCTGGACACACGGTTATGAGGGCACCTCTTTGTCCGATCTGGTGACCGCAACCGGTGCTAAAGCGCCGACGCTCTACGCAGAGTTCGTTAACAAAGAGGGGCTGTTTCGCGCGGCAATGGAGCGCTATGTTGAGAAGTTCAGTGCATGGCGTGAAGCGGCATTGGGCGATGACCAGTTACCGGTGGATCGGGCTATTGAAGCCTATTTTCGTGCCACTGCGGCCTGTTTTACCGAACGCGACTCTCCCGGTGGCTGTTTCTTTATCTGCACCTCAACCGCGCTGTCGGCGGCCTCAGCAGAGATTGCCACCATGCTGCAACAGCAGCATCAGTCACAGGAGCATGTGTTAAGGGATTTTCTGCTGGCGCGTCAGCAGCGTGGCGAACTGAGTGCGTCAGTGAATATTCCCGCGCTGTCACGTTATCTGAGCTGTATGCTGCAGGGCATGTCGGTGCGGGCGCGTGAAGGCGTAGAGCGTGACGATCTGGAGAGCATTATTGATACGCTGATGGCGATGTGGCCGACGCTGACCGGCTTGTGTCAGGCCAGGCGTTAAAAATATCAGGGCGGCGATGCCGCCCTATTCATCTTTTATTCCAGAAAGAAAACCGGTTTTAATGGCTGACTGATCGGGCTGTTATCCGCATTCGACGGCATCAGATCTTTCATTGATGCCCACCAGCGCTGACAAACCTCCGTTTTCGCCACCGCATCCCAGCGCTCCTCAGATTCAATCTCAACACTGGCGAACAGCAGATGCCGATCGGCGTCCAGCCAGATGGCATAGTTGTGCGCACCGTGTGCTTTCAGGGTTTCTTCCAGCTCAGGCCAGATCGGCGAATGGCGACGTTCATACTCCGCATGGCAATAAGGGTTCACCTGCATCACAAAGGCTTTACGCAGCATTAGCAGGCCCTGCATCCAGCGCCAGTTGCCACGGCTTCACGCCAAAGCGCTCACCCAATGCAACCAGCTGTTCTGTGGTAATACTCTGACGAATACCGCCCATCGACAGCACTTTGACGATCACTTCTGACGATTTCTCCGCCGTATCAATCAGACCAAAAGTCTCATCGAGCGTCGGACCGGTACCGAAGACACCGTGGAATGGCCACATCACCAGGGTATGTGACTGCATCTGCCCGGCGGTCGCGGTGCCGATTTCATCGGTTCCGGGTACCATCCAGGGTAAAACACCCACACCATCCGGGAACACCACCAGACATTCGGTACTCCCTTCCCATAGCAGGCGGGTAAAGCGGGCGGAATCCATCTCAACCACATAGCTTAAGGCCATAAAGTTGGTGGCGTGACAGTGCATAATCACCCGGTCTGCCCCCTTGCTGACTGCTTTACGCACCGCGTGAGACTGAAAGTGTGACGCCAGCTCGGAGGTCGGCAAACCGCCATTCGTCAGGCCCCAGTGAATTTTATAAGAGAGCCCTTTATCATCGACCTGCAGCAGTGCCAGACAATCCGCCGGATCAAGCTGGACATTACGCATGAATTTTCCTGACCCGGTCACCAGAAACCAGTCGTTCGCCAGCGCCGGCGCGGGTTGTGTCAGCTCAATACAGCGCGGTTCCTGGCAGAAATCAGCGGCAAAAGGTTTAACCTCCTCTTCCAGCAGACGCAGGCTGACGTTGCCGCCGTTACGTTCGTCCCAGCCCTTCAGCCACATATCGCTGGTTGCTTTGACCATTCCCTTAACAAACCCGGAAGAAAGAATGCTTTGCATAGTGAAATCCTTAACGTTGGCTCAAAATCTGTTGTTCATAATGGCGGACGTCGCCTAACCAGCTGGCATCAGCCGGGACGTCATGGCGCAGGCACCAGGCTTCCCATACCGCCTGCCATGGCAATGATTTTTGCTCTTCCAGCAGAGTCAGCCGCGCGGTGTAATCGCCCTCGTTTTCGGCCTGGCGCAGACGGTCAATTGGCTCCAGCAGGGCACGCAGCAGCGCTTTTTTGGTGTTACGGGTGCCAATAACCCAGGCAGCAATCCGGTTGATAGAGGCGTCGAAGAAATCGAGTCCGATATGCACTTTGTCGAACAACTGATGGCGGACGATCTCACTCGCGATCGCCTGGGTTTCATCATCCAGCAGCACCACATGGTCGCTGTCCCAGCGCACCGGGCGGCTGACGTGCAGCAGCAGACGCGGCACATAGAGCATCGCGGCGGAAATTTTGTCGGAGATTACTTCGGTGGGATGGAAATGTCCTGCATCCAGGCATAGTGCCGTCTGGCGGCTGGCGGCGTAACCCAGATAAAACTCATTGGAGCCCACGGTGTAGCTCTCTGCGCCAATGCCAAACAGCTTGCTCTCAACCGCGTCGATATGGTGCTGTGGGTTAAGTTTTTCGGCGATGACCTCATCCAGTGCGCTCATCAGACGCTGACGCGGGGCCAGGCGATCCACGGTAATATCTTTCATGCCGTCCGGCACCCAGATATTCATCACTGACGGCGTGCCAAGCTGCTCACCAAACGAAGCGGAGATGCGGCGACTCGCTTTGCAGTGATCGATCCAGAACTGTCGCACGGTTTTATCACTGTGCGACAGCGTAAAACCGTCGGCACTCATCGGATGCGAAAAGCAGCTGGGGTTAAAATCCAGCCCCAGCTTATGCTCTTTCGCCCAGGCAACCCAGTTGGCGAAATGGGCAGGTTCAATGGCATCCCGATCTACTGGCTTGTCGCTTTCCAGATAGATAGCGTGGAGGTTCAGACGTTTTGCGCCTGGGATCAGAGACATCGCCTTATCGATATCACTGCGTAATTCACTGGCATTGCGTGCCCGCCCCGGATAGTTGCCGGTCGCCTGGATGCCGCCAGTCAGTGCGCCCTGCGGGTTCTCAAAGCCCCGGACATCGTCCCCCTGCCAGCAGTGCATCGAGACCGGAATGCTGTCCAGCTGGCGAATGACCTGTTCAACATCAACCCCATTGTCAGCGTAGCGTTGTTTAGCCAGTTCAAAAGCCTGTTCAATCTGCTTAGTCATAAGCGGGTTCCTTAGCGGGTTGACTCAGCGTCGCGAAGCGTGCCTGACTGGCACTGAAGACGCTGTGAGTTTGCGGTTCGAATTTTTCCAGTGGGAAGTTATTAATGACGCTGCAGCGGAAATCAGCCACATCGATCAGTTCGCCAAGCGCAATCAGCTGGCAACCGACGTTACCCAGCGTGGAGGCTTCAACCGGACCTGCCAGTACCGTAATCTGGCAGGCATCGGCACAGAGCTGGTTAAGAAAACGGTTCTGACTGCCACCGCCCACGACGTGCAACTGGCTGAAAGGTTTGCCTCGCAGCTTTGCCAGCTCCTGGATCACCTCACGATAGAGCAGTGCCAGGCTGTCAAATATGCAGCGTGCCAGCGCGGCGGCAGATTGTGGCACCGGCATTCCCTGCTCTGCGCAGGCGTTCTGAATCTCGTTAACCATGCTGTCGGGATTGATGAAGCGCGCATCATTGGGACTAATCAGTGAAACACAGGCGGGCTGGCGGGCCGTCTGATCAATCAGTGCGCTGAGATCGTCAATCTGCAGTTCGCCGCAGATGCGCTGCAACAACCATAAGCCCATGATGTTTTTCAGTACGCGGTAACCTTCTGCGCCGCCCTCATTGGTGATATTGGCGCGTAACGCGGCATCGCAGGCATAAGGCTGCAAACTTTCAAAGCCCATCAGCGACCAGGTTCCGGAACTGAGATAGGCCGCATCGTCCTGCATCAGCGGCGTTGCCAGAACTGCGCTGGCGGTGTCGTGGGTGGCGACGGCAATCACCGGGACCGGCACACCCGTGCTATTGACCCAGTGGCCGACGGTATTGCCCGGAGCCTGCGGCTGACCGAACCACTCGGGATCAACGCCCGCCCAGGCGAGCAGATCACGATCCCATTCGCCGCTTTGAATATTGAGCATTTGCGTGGTGGTGGCGTTGGTGTATTCCCAGTTGAGATTGCCGGTCAGGCGATAATGCAGGTAGTCCGGCATCATCAGCGCATGCGCCACGCGGGCCTGCCAGTCGGGTTGCTGCTGATGCAGTGCGCGCATCTGATAAAGCGTATTGAATGGCAGAAACTGAATGCCGGTTCGGGCGTAGATACCACTGCGGCTCAGTTCGTGCTGCGCCTGCTCCATCAGACCGTGGGTGCGCGCATCGCGGTAGCTGACCGCCTCACCCACCGGCTCGCCCTCTGCATCCAGCAGCACCATATCAACGCCCCAGGTGTCGATACCGATACTGTCCGGCACAATCTTCTCTTCATCTAACTGAGCCAGCCCGGCGCGTATCTCCTGCTCAAGCATCGCCAGATCCCAGCAGTCATAACCGGCACGACGCTGGCGCTTATTTTTAAAGCGCCGGACCTCACGGAGCGCGAGCTGGCGCGTCAAAGCATCCCAGCTCGCGAGCATGACCCGCCCGCTGGATGCCCCGAGATCAATAGCAACAATGTTTCTCCTGGTCATGGCGACTTTTCCCTGTGATTGAGTGGTCACAGAGTAAAAACCTGGCCGGTTAAAGACCTTCCCCGGAGTGCCAGCGGCTGATAAGCCCTGGCAGACTTGCAAAGAACTTCGTGAGAGAGATCACAGAGGCGAAAGGCAGGAGGATGTGACCCCTGCCGCAAATCTGTTAACTGCTGAGGATTTCTTGAAAAATCAGCGTGATTCCTGCTGAGTCAGGCTGAAAATTCAAGGTAAGGTTAGGGCGTGCTGATTAGACTGCGTTACGGTTTTGTTAAGCAGCGAGAGATGACCATGACCATATTGCACAGTGCGGATTTTTTCCCCGAAGGCGATTACGCCATTGCGATTGAACCCCGCATACCCCAGGCAGCCTTCCCGGAACATCATCATGATTTCCATGAAATTGTGCTGGTTGAGCAAGGCTCTGGCATTCATGTGTTTAATGGTCAGCCACAAACGCTGTGCGCCGGTTGCGTCTGCTTTGTGCGCGATCACGATCGTCATCTCTATGAGCAGACCGACAACCTTTGCCTGACCAACGTGCTTTATCGCAGCCCAGGTGCGTTTCGCTTTCTTTCCGGGCTGCAGGCTTTACTGCCCTGCGATCAGGACGGGCAATATGCTTCCCACTGGCGCATCAATCAAAAGGTGATGACGCAGGCGCTGAGTGTGGCGGCGCAGATGCAGCCGGATGATGTCTGGTCGATGGAAAAACAGGCGCGCCAGGAACAGCTCTTTTTACAGTTGCTGGTGCTGTTGCGTGAGGCGTGCATTGACGGACAGAGTCAGGATCAGGAGGCGCGACTGCATCGCCTGCTCGACTGGCTGAGTGAGCATTACAGCGATGAGATTATCTGGGATGAACTGGCTGATCGCTTCTCCCTGTCGCTGCGTACCCTGCATCGGCAGATGAAGCAGCAAACCGGCAGCACGCCGCAGCGCTACCTGAATCGTGTGCGGCTGTTGCAGGCCCGTCATCTGCTGCGTCACAGTGATATGCGAATTACCGATATCGCCTTCCAGTGTGGATTTGGTGACAGCAACCATTTCTCAACCCTGTTCAGGCGCGAATTTGGCTGCGCACCGCGAGCGGAGCGACAGCAGATGATGTAAAGGAGCCAATCATGGCGTTGATACTCAGTCGGGATGACTATTTTCCTGCCACTACTCTACCGGTGGCGGTCGCCGAAAGGATGCCACAACCCTCTTTCCCGCCGCACCGACACGAGTTCAGTGAAATCGTGATTGTCTGGCGCGGCAACGGCCTGCACGTCCTCAACGATCGCCCCTGGCTGATTACCTGTGGCGACGTTTTTTATATCCGCGACAGTGACTGCCACAGCTACGACAGCGTTAACGATCTGGTGCTGGATAATATCCTCTACTGTCGTGACCGCTTTGGTCTTGCTCTTGACTGGAATCAGCTGTTGCCGCAACAGGGCCCGGATGCACCTGGCGGCTGGCGGCTGACCACGCGCGGGATGGCGCTGGCCCGGGGAGTGATCAGCCAGCTGGAGCGTGAAAGCCGAAAAAGCGATCTCCTGTCAGTTCAGCTCTCAGAGGCGCTGTTTTTACAGCTGGCGCTGATTCTGCGCCGCCACGGCTACGCGGCCGACCGCCCCTGGGCGTTGCCGGAGGGCGAACAGCTCGATCTGCTGATGTCAGTATTGCAGGGTGCGATTGCCCGCCCCTTTGATCTCGCGGAGTTTTGTCAGCAGAACCAGCTCAGCGAACGGGCGCTAAGACAGCTTTTCCGTCAGCAGACCGGGATGACTATCGGGCATTACCTGCGTCAGCTCCAGCTCTGTCAGGCAAAATATCTGCTGCGCACCCAGGATTGTCTGATTAGTGAGGTTGCTGCCCGCTGCGGCTTTGATGACAGTAACTATTTTTCGGTGGTCTTCACCCGTGACACCGGTTTACCTCCCAGCGCATGGCGACAACAATTTATCGCGCCACGCCAGGCGCTGAAAAGTGCCGAGTCTGAATAAAACGGGCCTGCATAGCAGGCCCGTTTTGCATGAAGACAGAATCTCTATCGGACATCAGGCCGCCATGCCAAGACCCACAATATTGGCGGCAATGATAATTACCACACAGCCGATTGATAACACGCTGACCGGTCGACGCCCCGCAGACTTCCACTCTTTCATCAGCAGGCCCACCAGACCACCACACAGGACGTAAAGACTCATGTGCAGCATCCAGCTGACATAGTCATACTGCGCCGGGATTCTGGCATGGCCCCAGGCGTAGAAGAAGAACTGCAGATACCACATGGTGCCGCCGAGCACAGCAAAAGCCGTATTTGCAATCAGCAGCGGCTTCGCGACGGAGAGGTCTTTACGCAGCGACAACTCTGGCCGGGTGGCCAGCCGCCAGAAACAGAAAGCCAGATTGACCAGTGCCCCGCCGCCCATAATGATCACGTAGCTGGGCAGAGCTACATACAGCGGATCGATGCCGAGATCGGCTGCGGCCTGATGCATCGGTTTAGCCGCATCCATGGCAAAAGACATACCCGCTGAGAAGATGCCGCACATCACCGCCAGCACCAGTCCTTTTCTGAGATTAAACTCCTCTGCGTTAATCCCCAGCGCCCGCTCCTTTAACAGCCCGGCACGCGACACAATCCCGACGCCAATCAGTGCCACCATTACGCCCAGCAGGGTTAACCGGCCCCCCGCCGACGCGAAGAGCTCACCAAAGCGCCCTTGCAGAAGCGGCGTCATCAGCGTGCCGACTACCAGGGTAATGCCTATCGCGATACCGATACCCATCGACATGCCAAGATAACGCATGGTCAGGCCGTAGTTGATATTGCCTATGCCCCACATCGCGCCAAACAGAAATACCGGCATCAGCTGCGACAGTGAGAAGCTGCTGTAATAGGCCATGAAATCTGGCAGTAAAATGGCACTTACTGCCCACGGCAGGATCAGCCACGACATCAGGCCACCGATCGACCACATGGTTTCCCATGACCATCTTTTCACCTGTTTAAAAGGCGCGTAGAAACACGCGGCGCTGGCAGCACCGACAAAATGCCAGAAGATACCCGCAATAATGGCACTGTTCATTGTTATTCCCCGGTTAGGTTGAGGCATGTCGGAAACCTGTCTGCTTCCGCTCAGCAGGCAGTCTACGTTCAGCAGGAATTCCTCAGCCTTTGGATAAATGCCGGAAGCCACAGTGAAGTGGCAATATTTACCCGTTGTGCCCATCAGGGATCACAATTTCACCGTTGTCAGAAAACCAGACACTCCATTAAGTAAGTGACTTATTATTCAATGTTTTTTTCATTTTTGCTGTGTGGCGCAGCACAATTCTGATCTGACTGCCATTCACAAGGGAAGGTTGGCAAATGTGCAAAGAAGCCTTTCATTAACGCGGACAAGGCCGTATAAACTGGGGAAAATTGATCGGATCAGGGAATGGGATGACGACGAAGTGGTTAACACTGTTTCTTTCGCAGTCAGTCAGCCAGGTAATGCTGGATGATCTGCGCGCGATATTACCTGCAGATGCGATAAAGGTGTTTGTGAATGGCCTGGATGAAACCCACTATGCCACCCTTGAGTGTGTGCAGGCGGATCAGCATTGCGCCCTGATCGCCTCAGCGATTGTGGTCTGGCGTCAGCTCGGGCATGTCCACCATATTCTCTATAAAAAAGGTGAGGTGTTGCGGGAGGAAAATGATGCAACGCAGTTCCAGCTGTTCACTCTGCTGAAAACCCATCGCGCTGTATTGCAGATCTCATGATAAGATCGCAGCCCCTGAAATCGCTGTCTGCAGCAGGTAAATTATGAGAATTGGCATTCTGTTTCCGATCGCCATCATTGTGGCGGGTGTGGGCTTTCTGGCGTGGTTTATTGGCAGTGGCCTGGCAATGCCAGGCTCCTGAGGGTCAGCGCAACTGACTGTCTTTACTACCCCGGCGGTTGTATAAACTGCTGCTCTGCTGCTGCTTGTCGATTTTTTCCTGACACGCCACACAATAATGCACGCCTTTAAGCGCCTGACGACGTGCTTCGGCAATCGGCTCGCCGCAGAGCTCACATTCGGTGGCGCTCTCGCCCTGTCCGATCGACTGTCTTACCCGCTCAATGCCGTCATTGACGGTGCTATCGATCTGTTCCTGTACTGCGCCTTCTGACGCCCATCCATTTGCCATGATTTAACCCCTTTATTACCACTTCACTCCTTTAAATCTACAACATATTGACGTTTTTGCCGCAGAACTCACCGATATCTGTGATTGGCTGCCAGCCGCTCCAGGCAGTTGGCAATCAGCTAAAGGTAGGCCTGAGCAATCTGTTTCACCCTGCTATCACATTACTGCAACGTATCGATAGCGGAGAGCTAAGCGCATGACAACACATCATCAACATTACATTAATGGCGAATTTGTTGCCCATCAGGGTGATCGGTGGATTGAAGTGATCAATCCGTCCACGGAGGCGTTGCTATCCCGTATTCCTCAGGGCACTCGTCAGGATGCCAGCCTGGCCATCAGCGCCGCAGAAGTGGCTCAGCCTGGATGGGAAGCGCTGCCTGCAGTAGAGCGCGGCGTCTGGCTGCACAAAATTGCCACTGCCATCCGCCAGCGTGAGCCTGAACTTACGGCAACCATCGTGGCGGAGGGCGGCAAAACTCAGGGACTGGCGAAGACTGAAGTGCTGTTTACTGCTGACTATCTTGATTACATGGCAGAGTGGGCGCGGCGTTATGAAGGCGAGATCATCAACAGCGACCGCCCCAATGAAAATATCTTTCTGTTTAAAAAGGCGATAGGTGTCACCACCGGAATTTTGCCGTGGAACTTCCCTTTCTTTCTTATCGCCCGCAAAGCGGCGCCTGCCCTGATCACCGGTAACACCATCGTGATTAAACCCAGTGAGCTGACGCCGAACAATGCGGCACAGTTTGCCGACATCATACATAAGCTGGGTCTGCCTGCTGGCGTCATCAACATTGTTTATGGTCTGGGACCCGAAGTAGGACAGGAGCTGGCGGCAAATCCTAAGGTCGGTCTGGTGAGTCTGACCGGAAGCGTCGGTGCAGGCATTGCCACCATGGAAGCCGCGGCTAAAAATGTCACTAAAGTGTCGCTGGAGCTGGGTGGCAAAGCCCCCGCCATCGTAATGGATGATGCCGACCTCGAGCTGGCTGTGCGGGCGATCGTCAGCTCGCGGATTATTAACAGCGGCCAGGTCTGCAATTGCGTGGAGCGGCTCTATGTGCAGGAAGGCATTTACGATCGTTTTATCAGCGCGCTGAGCGCCGCGTTTCAACAGGTGACATTTGGCGATCCGGCCGAACGCAGCGATATCGATATGGGGCCGCTGATTAATGCCGCAGCACGGGATCGGGTGGAGCAGAAAGTGGCAGAAGCCGTCGCCGCAGGGGCAAAAGTGGCGCTGGGCGGCAAGCGCGCCGGAGACAGAGGCTTCTTTTTTCAACCCACCCTGCTGACTGATGTGCGCCAGGAAATGGCGATTATGCAGGAGGAGATCTTTGGTCCGGTTCTGCCGGTGATGAGCTTTAAAACACTGGACGAGGCGATTACGCTGGCCAATGACTGCGAGTATGGACTGACCTCCTCCATTTATACGCAGAATCTGAATACCACCATGACTGCGCTGCGAAAGCTGAAGTTCGGCGAAACCTATGTTAACCGTGAAAACTTCGAAGCAATGCAGGGTTTTCATGCCGGATGGCGTAAATCGGGTGTCGGCGGTGCCGATGGAAAACATGGTCTGGAAGAGTATCTGCAGACCCATGTTGCCTATTTACAGTTCAGTTAAGCCCTGGCTCGATTTTCAGACCTGACAGATGAGTAACAAGACCGAATCAGTGTGAATCTGGCAACAACGCAGAAGCTCAACACGCCGGGAGCACGGACAAAGGAGAAAGCGCGTCTCGTGGCATGGACAAAAACGCCGGGAGCGTTTTTGAACAACGCAACGCGTTGGCCCGGTTACGGGCCGAGCATGCCAGGGATGGCGGCTTTTGCGACTTTCCGATCTGACCGTGTTTTCTGCGCAGGCTCGATCTCACCACAGAACGTTCCTGGCTCTGCTATGCCACCCGCTTACTGCAGCGCAGCAGCGCGATGCCACTCAGCACCGCCATGACCATCAGGTAGTAGCCAGGCGCCAGACTGCTGCCGGTGGCGGCAATCAGCATGCTGCAAATCAGCGGCGCAAACCCGCCAAATACCGTCACGGCCACGTTGTAGCTGATCGCCATGCCGCTGGCGCGCGTGGTCGCAGGGAAGAGATCGGCCATCACCGACGGCACCGTGGAGAAATAGACCGATTTGAGTAGCGCCATCCACGCCACCAGCAGGATCAGCGTGGTGGGCGTGGTGTGATCGACCATCCATTTGAAGGCGGGATAGATCGTGATCATCAACAGCAGCAGCGATCCCCACATCAGCGGCAATCTGCCTATCCGCTCCGCCCACAATCCCATTATCGGCGTCACCACCGTCAGGATAATCCCTGCTACCAGCGTGGCGGTGAAGGCTACCGACCCCGGCAGATGCAGCGTTTTGGTGGCGTAGGTCGGAATGTAATTGAGCATGTAGTTGACGGCGGTCGAGATCACCATCACCCCTATTGCCAGGGTGATCAGCGCTTTCTGCCGCCCGAACAGCGTTTTCAGCGGCGCGGCTTCCTTCTCCTGCGTCGCAAAACTGGCGGGCTCCTGCACGTGACGGCGAATGTAAATCCCAAGCGGCCCAATCAGTAAGCCAAAGGCAAAAGGGATACGCCAGCCCCACGCCTGAATCTCACTTTCGCTCAGCCAGTGTGTCAGCCCGAGGCCGAATGCCGATGCCATCAGCGTGCTGGCACCCTGAGTGGCGAATTGCCAGCTGGCGATAAAGGCTTTGCGCTCAGGAAAGTGCTCCACCAGGAAGGCGGTGGAACTGCCAAATTCGCCCCCGGCAGAGAAACCCTGAATCAGACGCGCCAGGATGATCAGCAGCGGTGCCGCCAGACCAATGGTGGCGTAACCTGGCATAAAGGTAATGATCGCCCCGCCCAGCATCATCAGATTGATTGAGAGCAGCAGCGCTTTTTTACGGCCATGACGGTCGGCATAGTTACCCAGCACGATGGCACCCAGCGGACGGATCAGGAATGAGATGCCGAAGCTGCCGAAGGTCAGCAGCAGCGACACCGACGGATCGCTGACCGGAAAGAAGACGTGCGCAATGTAGCTGGCGAAGAAGCCATACACCGCGATGTCGAACCACTCCAGCGCGTTACCAATGCAGGTAGCGAACAACGTTTTGTGCAGGCTTGGTTTCACCTGCGGAGTACTCTGCGCGATGCTGCTCATTGTTCACCTCTCCGCCACTGATGGTGGCGCGACATCAGTTGTTCGCCCTCTTCACCCAGTTGCCAGAAAAGGCGGGTCATGATCGCCAGCCCTTCACGTGCAACAGAGATGAGCATGTGTTCGTTAACGCCGTGCTGGCCGCAGGCCGGGTAGGAGTGTGGCACCCACAGCGTCGGGAGGCCGAGGATATCGGCAAATACCTCATTCGGCAGTGAACCGCCGAGATTGGGCAACAGCGCCGGTTTTTTACCGCTGCTGCGGGCCAGCGTGTCCAGCGCCCAGGCCACCAGCGGATCCTGCGGATCGAGTCGAGTCGCAGGTGAACCGCGCATAAACTCCACGCTGACGTTATCGAAACCGTGCTGACGCAGGTGACTTTCGACATGCCGGACCAGATTTTCCCAGTCAGTGCCGACCACAAATCGCAGCTGACATACCGCCGTGGCGCTGCCGGGAATAGCGTTCATCGGGCGCGCCGGGTTACCGGTTTCAAAGGCCAGCACCTCCAGCGTGTTCCAGCCATAAAGTCGCTCTGCAGGCGTCAGGCCAGGTTCTCCCCAGCTGTCGGCCAGCGCCGGATCGCCCGGCATTCCGCCCACCTCGATATCACTGAGGATGGCGCGCACCGCATCGGTCAGGGAGTCCGGTTTCAGCGCAGAGACCTGCAATACGCCCTGCGCATTCACCAGGCAGGCGATCGCATTCGCCAGCTGGGTGCCGGGATTACTGAGCAGTCCGCCCCAGTTACCGGAGTGATAGGCGTTGTCACGCGCCCTGATAGTCAGACGAAAGTTCGCCGCGCCACGCGAACCCAGGAACAGCGTTGGTCGCACTGCGTTGAGTCGCGGGCCATCAGAGGCGATAAAGAGATCGGCCTTTAATAGCGCCCGCTGCTGCTGGCAGATCGCCGCCAGCCCCGGTGAACTGATCTCTTCACCCATTTCAAACAGGATCTTGCAGTTGAAGCCCAGTGCACCACCGCGTGCCTGCCACACCTGCTCCAGCGCCGCGAGATTGATGCAGTGCTGGCCTTTGTTGTCCGCGCTGCCGCGTCCATAAAGGCGGTCATCTTCAGCAGTGAGTCGCCACGGTGATAAACCGTCGCGCCAGTTCTCATCGTCGCCGAACACCACATCGCCGTGGCCATAGCAGAGCAGCGTCGGTTTGGAGGGATCTTCAATAAGAGTGGCAATCAGAAACGGCGGGCTGCCGGGCTGCGGATTCTCAAACGGGTGCAGCGTAAACCCCATTGCCGCCAGCTGCGGGCCAATCTCCTGCTGCAGATAGTGGTTCAGCTCCGCCTGCCTGCTGGCGTGCTGGCTTTCGGTCACGCAGGAAATTCGCCGTGCCAGCAGCTGCTGAAACTCGCCACTGTCGAAATAGTGCATCGCCTGGTCAACGGTCTGTTGCTCTGTCATGTTTGCCCTGCCTGTTCTTTTTATCGTGCTTTATCTTTGACAAACTTCTCTCTTTGCCACAATTATCAATTTATCGAGTGAGCCTTGCTTTTAAAGCAAGCCACGCCTGCCCTTTTATGATGCGTTTTGCCGGAGTCACCATGTTAAGCAGTGAGATCCGCTATTTCCTGGCGGTAGTACAGTGCGGATCCCTCAGCGCCGCCAGCGAGCAACTGTTTGTGGCGGTCTCGGCGATTAGTCGCCAGATACAGCGCCTGGAGACGCAGGTCGGTGTACCGCTGTTTGAGCGGCATGCACGCGGCATGGTATTGAACGAAGCGGGTGAAATATTCGCGCATCATGTGCGCAAGAGTCAGCTCGACATGGAATATGCGCTGGCGGAGATCAAGGGGCTGAAAGCAATACGGCGCAGCCTGATCCGCATCGCCTGCACCGATGGAATGGCGTTCAGTTTGCTGCCTGGTCTGCTGGCGGAGTTCCGTCAGACCAATCCCGGCGTGCTGTTTGCGCTTAACGTGACGCACTCGCAGGGCGTGGCGGCGTGCGTCAGGGCCGGGGAATGCGACGTTGCGCTGCAGTTCAGTCTGCAACCGGAGCGCAGCGTTGAAGTTCTCGGCTCGTGGCCGGCGCCGGTATTACTGGCGATGCATCAGTCGCATCCGCTGGCTTCGCGTCAGGTTACGCTGGCCGATCTGCATGGCTGGCCGCTGGCGTTGCCAGGTCAGCATACAACCGTGCGGCAGTTGTTTGACCTCTCCTGTCAGATGAACGACTGCGTAGTCGAGCCGGTGCTGACCTGCGACTATTTCGCTACGCTCTACCACTTTTTGCTGCATACCCCGCAGGCAGTGACCATTTGCAGCGCGTTTACCCTGCTGTTTGAGCGCGACACGCAAAATCTGGTGCTGCGTTCGATGGGGGTGGATCAGCTGAGTCAGCGTACGCTGCAGCTTCAGACGGTGTCGGGCCGCCAGCGTAATGCGTCGCTGACGCTGTTTCTGCAGTTTCTACAGCAGCGGCTGACCGAGATGGATCAACAGGTGAGGATGGGATGAGGGGTACAGGCTTAAAGGTGTTTGGTTGTTAAAGTCTGTGCTGGATGGCTGTGAGATAGTGCTGGCTTAGGGAGCACGACCCAATCGGAAAGTCGCAAAGGCCGCCCTCCATGGCATGCTCGGCCCACGCGATTACGCACCTCATCCCTGAGGTGCGCCCGTTGCCGGGCCAACGCGTTGCGTTGTTCAAAAACGCTCCCGGCGTTTTTGTCCATGGCGTGGGACGCTTTCCTCTTCGGGTCATGTTCCCTTCGCATTGAGTTTATTTATTGCTGTCAGTTCTTTTTGAGCTGAGCCAGACAGCAGAGGCCCACATGCCTATGCGCCCCTGCTGATAGGTGTTACCGCTTACTGCTTAATATCAACCTGATAGAAGATGTGCTTACCAAACGGATCGACCTGATAGCCGCTGACCGATTTGCGTACCGGCTCAAAGATGGTGGAGTGCGCAATCATCACCGCAGGCATCTGATCATGCATCATCTGCTGTGCCTGCAGATAGAGCACGGTGCGTTTGCCCTGATCCGGCTCGGCGCGGGCTTCGGTGATTAACTTCTCGAACGGCTGATAGCACCATTTTGAGGAGTTGGAACCGCCCTGTGCAGAGGTACAACTGTAAAGCGGGCCGAAGAAGTTGTCGGGATCGCCGGTCGCGGTGGTCCAGCCCATCAGCGCCGCCTGATGCTCGCCGCTGCGCACGCGTTTCAGGTATTCGCCCCACTCATAGCTGACGATATTGGCTTTGATGCCGACTTTAGCCCAGTCCGACTGAATCATCTCCGCCATGCGGCGCGCATTCGGGTTGTAAGGCCGCTGAACCGGCATCGCCCAGAGCGCAATTTCGGTACCTGGTTTCACACCCGCCTGTTGCAGCAGGGCTTTGGCCTTCTCTGGATCGTAGTCGTAATCTTTCAGATCTTTGTCTGCGCTCCAGACACCCGGCGGCAGGATATTTTTTGCGACCGTGCCGGTGCCTTTAAATATCGCCTCGATGATCGCCGGTTTGTTAATTGCCATTGCCAGCGCCTGGCGCACTTTGACGTTGTCGGTAGGCGCTTTGGTGGTGTTGAACGCCAGGAAGCCGGTGTTCAGACCCGCCTTCTGTTCCAGGGTAATATCCGGGTTGGCGCGCATTTTTTCCAGATCGGCGGGGTTCGGGAATGGCATCACCTGGCACTCGTTCTTCTCCAGCTTGGCATAGCGCACGGAGGCGTCCGGCGTAATGCTGAATACCAGCCGATCGAGTTTCGCTTTGCCCTGCCAGTAGTCCGGGAACGCTTTGTAGAGGATGCGGGAATCTTTCTGGTACTGCACCAGCTCAAACGGGCCGGTGCCAATCGGGTTCATATCGACCTTCTCCGGCGTCCCCGCTTTCAGCATCGCGTCTGCATATTCCGCCGAGTGGATCGAGGCGAAATACCAGGCGAGATCGGCAAGGAACGGCGCTTCCGGATGGGCGAGCGTGAAGCGCACAGTATGGTCATCAACCCGGTCGATACTTTTAATCAGCGTGGAAAGTTCCAGGCTTTCGAAGTTGGAATAGGTGCCGCCAGAGACATTGTGGTAGGGATTTTTTGGGTCCATCTGGCGCATGAAGGAGAAGATCACATCATCGGCGTTGAAGTCGCGGCTGGGTTTGAACTGCTTGTTGCTCTGAAACTTCACGTTCTTGCGTAAATGGAAGGTGTAAACCGTGCCATCCGGGCTGATCTCCCAGCTTTCTGCCAGACTGGGCACCAGGTCGGTGGTGCCGGGCGTGAAGTCCACCAGCCGGTTAAAGACCGGCACCGCACTGGCGTCAACGCTGGTCCCGGAGGTATAGAGCTGCGGGTTAAAGTTCTCTGGCGATCCCTCAGAACAGAAGACCAGCGTTTTGGCGTTAACGCTGCCAGCCAGCGCTATCCCAGCCGTAACAAGCGCTAAGGTGGCTATCTTGATTTTCATTATTATCCTCGCTTTGTATTGACTTCCGGTGATCACAATATCTAAATGAATCATTCAGATGCTTCATTGATAGCACGATTCGGCACCATAACGAACCCCGCCGGTGGCTGACTAATAAGGAATAGTGATGACAGACAAACTTGAGTCGCAGCTCACAGACCGTTTTTTCCGTTACCTCGCCATCAGCAGTCAGAGCGATGCCAAATCCACCACCCTGCCCAGTACGCCGAGCCAGCACGCCATGGCGGAACTGCTGGCGGAGGAGTTGCGCGCCTTAGGGCTGGATGAGGTGGTGATTGATGAACAAGCCACGGTGACGGCGGTGAAACGCGGCAACCGTCCCGATGCGCCGCGCATCGGATTTATTACGCACATTGATACCGTCGATGTCGGTTTGTCGCCCGATATCCACCCGCAGATCCTCTCCTGGCAGGGTGACGATCTCTGTCTGAATAAAGATCAGGATATCTGGCTGCGCCGCGATGAACATCCGGAGATCGCGCCCTATGTGGGTCAGCAGGTGATCTTCAGTGACGGCACCAGCGTGCTGGGCGCAGACAATAAAGCGGCGGTCACCGTGGTGATGACGCTAATGGAGAACCTTAACGGCGACCACGGCGACATCGTGGTGGCCTTTGTGCCGGACGAAGAGATTGGTCTGCGCGGCGCGAAAGCGCTGGATCTGGAAACGCGCTTTAATGTCGATTTTGCCTGGACCATCGACTGCTGCGAACTGGGCGAAGTAGTGTATGAAAACTTCAATGGTGCCGCGGCAGAAATTGTGTTTACCGGCGTTCCGGCGCATCCGATGTCGGGCAAAGGGGTGCTGGTCAATCCGCTGCTGATGGCCCATGACTACATCAGCTTGTTTGATCGACAGCAGACCCCGGAGCACACGGAAGGCCGTGAAGGCTATATCTGGTTCAATGAGATTCAGGCCAACGCCAGTAAAGCAACGCTGAAGGCCTCAATCCGTGATTTTGATCTGACCAGCTTCGCGGCGCGTAAGCAGCAGTTGCAGCAGGCGGCAGAGGAACTTGCGGCGCGTTACCCCACCGGCAAGGTAAGCGTGAGTATCAGCGATATTTACAGCAATATCAGCAATGCACTGGGTGAAGATCGTCGCGCGATAGATCTGATCTTCAGTGCTTTTGCCGCACTGGAGATTGAGCCGAAGGTGATTCCGATGCGTGGCGGTACAGACGGCGCGGCGCTGTCAGCCAAAGGGTTGCTGACGCCGAACTTCTTTACCGGCGCGCACAACTTCCATTCACGTTTCGAGTTCCTGCCGATTACGTCGTTTGTGAAGTCCTATCAGGTGGCGGAAAAACTCTGTTATCTGGCGGCAGGTTAACAGAAAACCTGTAGAGTCGTTTTCCGGTGCGGCATGAAGTGCACTCTGTACCTCTTAAAATTTAATTATGTAGGTACATGTGCACACACTATAGTTTCATGTCGCCAAATTAAGCGATTCAAAGTTATCGAGCGAATAAAACGCCAGCGTCAGCGTTTACAATTCCTGGTTTACATGACGTACTTAAAACCACATAGTAAATGTGGCAACTATTTATTTGCGCTTAAGGAGAAGCTATGGCACTACATGGAAAATTTATTGTTAACGATGCAGATTTTTCACCCCTATACATTTATGGGGTTGGAACATTCTTAGCCTATTCGGGTAAAGACCAGTACCGCAACCGTTCCGGGTGCGTTGCAGTACCAGGTTTGGGACCAATTCCTGACGGACGCTATTACATCGTTAAGCGTTCTACCGGCGGACTGACAGGGATCATACGTACTGACCTCCACGATGTTTATTCATGGCCAACCAGCAGACCTGTCATCAAATATGAGTGGTTCGCTCTTTATCGCGATGATGGGAAGATTGATGATCGCACATGGATAGAGGGTGTTGAGCGCGGAAATTTTAGATTACATCCACCTGGGCCTGCTGGCGTATCGCTTGGGTGCATTACGCTGCAACACCGCACTGATTTTTTATCAATACGTCAGGCCCTATTGAGTACTCAGCAGGTAAAGCTGGCGAACGGCCTTATGTCCTACGGTACGATTGAGGTGATATTGAATGGCAGCGCAACGTGTTCCACCAGGAGTTAAACTAGCTTTATGGGTGGTTATTTATCTCCTGATTTTTTTTATAACGACCCCATCAGTGCCTATGTCTAAAAACGCATATAATTTCTGGAACGGCGCGGCCGCTTTCTTTGGTGATGATGATGTTGAAGGGTTCATTGGAATAGCACTAATATCCAGCAGTGCAATTATCACAACAATATTACTTTTAATAAGCATTAAGGTTATTGAAAGAATATTGCTGAGTAAAAATTAAAAATCCTGCCGGGCGATGCCCGGCATTTATTAAAATCTATCCTCCCAGCTATCGGTAAAAATAACATTACCATCGCAATATTTCCATGTAATCCTTTCATACATTAGAGCTACGGACTCCATATGGTTTATAGGTGATAAACTAGCCATTTTTGCGTTGGGCATGCCGGGGCTTACTGAGACGACTTTTACTCCTTCAAGAAGCATATTGAAGTATTCCTCTTCCTGACCAGCATGATTGATACGATACCACTTAAATTCAGCGCTTTTTAACGTCTGTCCCTTTGAAACAGCCTTATAAAGATAGGGGCTGGATGAATCGAATTCCTTTTCAAATGATATTGGCGCATGATTTCTCTTTCCAGTAATCTTACCAGTAGCTGAGTCGAAGGGAAGGCTTACGCCATGTGAAAATGCGATAACCTCAATGCTTCCTTCTCGGTCCTGCACATCCACATTGCCGCGCACCCTTGCACCGCCATCATCTTTAAGCCATAAATACGCTGGAATAGGCATAACAAAACTCCTTTTTCATTAAGTGTTTCATTATGCTACATCCGGCTAATTGATAAGGCTATACAAATATCAAGTTATGAGATTTTTCTAAATAAAAACTATGACTTGCGGTCTAATGCTGAAAATAATAAATTAAACCAGAAAATAGCATTTAATTTCCTTATCGCCATAATAAATATTATTCAGGCTATCACACACCCGTTAATTCTAACCTCCACACTTTTTTATTCATGTCATTAGCTTCCTCTGACCGCATTCAAGCTAACCTCATATTTTGGATAGCGCAGTCCAGATTCCCCCTGCCGGATACATGTGCCATCGTACTTTCATCGGTAACGGGGTTGTAAGGTGAATAACTGGGAAGGAAAAAAATCGCAATACAATTTCCCTACTATTCGGCAGCGGAATCAGCACGAAAATTGGGCGCAGAACGCGCCCGATAGCGATTATGGCTTCGCGCTGACATCAATGCCTGGGAAATATTTTTCAGCCAGCTTTTTGATGGTGCCATCGCCCTGCACTTTAGCAATCGCCGCATCCAGTGACTGCTTCAGCTGCGCGTCATCTTTGCGCAGGCCGTAGCCGATGCCTGAACCAAGAATCGCGTCATCTTCAACTGGCTTGCCGACAAAACCAAAGCCTTTGCCCTGTGGCTTATCGAGGAAGCCCGACTGACCGGCAGCGGACATCACCAGGGTCCCATCAAGGCGGCCCGCGACCATGTCGTTGTAAACCTGATTCTGATCCTGATACGAGGTCACGGTCACACCCTGCGGTTCCCAGTGTTTCTTCGCATAGGTTTCCTGAATTGATCCCTGTAACACACCGATGTTCTTGCCCTTAAGCCCTTCGGCAGTCGGTGCCAGATTTTCACCGGTCTTCGCTACTAACATGGTGGGAATACGATAGATCGGCTGCGTAAATGCAATGCTTCTGGCCCGCGCTTCGGTGATGTTCATCGCCGAGTTAATGGCGTCGAACTTTTTCGCCTGCAGTGCCGGGATCAGCGCATCAAAGCTGCTCTCGACCCAGTGGCAGCTGAAGTTGCCCGCCTTACAGATGGCATTGCCCAGCTCAATATCAAAGCCTTCCAGCTCACCCTTTGCGTTGCGACTTTCAAACGGCGGATATTGTGATTCCACGCCGTAACGTAAATCCTGTGCCAGTGCCTGTACCGATGTCATCATGCCCAGAGCAAGAAAAAGCGCGTTCAGTTTCTTCATTATGTCATTTACCCCGAAAAGTCCTGGTTACCTGTTCCCGGTGCTGCCTCACGCAGTGGCGTGAATCAGTGAGAAAAAGCACATAGCGCAGCCGCGCCAGCCTCAAGTGTCGCCTCGTCTTTCGCAAAAGAGAGCCGAATCAGTTTGTTATCTGTGCCATCCATATAAAACGCCGACAGAGGGATGGTCGCCACACCGTGATCGACGATAAGACGTTTTACCATTTCACTGTCCGGTTCGTCACTGAAATGTCCATAGCTGGCGAGCATAAAGAACGAACCAGCGCTCGGCAGCAGCCGGAACGGGCCGTTCTGCATCAGGGCGATCAGTCGATCGCGCTTCTGCTGATAGAAAGCGTTGAGCGACAGATAGTTCTCTGGCCTCTGCAGATAGTGTGCGAACCCAACCTGCATCGGCGTATCGGCGGCGTACATCATAAACTGATGCACTTTCACCAGCTCGGTCATCAGCTCTGCCGGCGCCAGACAGTAGCCTACCCGCCAGCCGGTGACGTGGAAGGTTTTGCCAAACGAAGAGACAATGACGCTGCGCGCCGCCAGCTCCGGATGCGTCGCCATCCCGCAGTGCGGACGGCCATCAAACAGAATATGTTCATAAACCTCATCGGAGAGCACCACGATATCAGTATTGCGGATTAAGGCTGCCAGCAGATTCAGGTCTTCGGGGGTCAGCACCTGCGCGCTGGGGTTGTGTGGCGTATTAATAATGATCATCCGGGTGCGCGGCGTAATTGCGGCCCGCAGCTGATCCCAGTCGATAGCAAACGACGGCACCTGCAACTTCAGGCCAATCGGTTTACCACCCTGCAACCGCACCACCGGCGCGTAGCTGTCAAACGCCGGTTCAAAGAAGATCACCTCATCACCCTGATGAACCAGCGCGGTGATCGCCATATAGAGCCCCTGGCTGGCGCTGCCGGTGATCAGCACTTCACTGGCGGCATCATATTTCTGGCCATAGAGCGCCTGCACTTTGCTGGCGAGTGCTTCGCGTAAGGCGGGTAAGCCCATCATGGCGGCATACTGATTATGCCCCTCCTGCATCGCACGGCTGACTGAGTCGACCAGCGCCGGATCACAGGGGAAGTTGGGCGCGCCCTGCGACAGGTTAATCGCCTGATGCTGCGCCGATAACTGGCCAATCACGCTGAAAATAGTGGTGCCGACGTCCGGCAATTTTGAGTGGATAGCGACAGGCGTTTTCAGGGACATACTCTCTCCGTCAGGGGCATAACCGATCAGATGCGGTAAATAGCTATTCAACGGGCTGCGACTTGAGTCGGCAAGCGAAATGTCGTCATAATAGCCATGACAAAAATGCATAGCTGAGGTTCACCGTGTCACGCTTATCGCTGCCGCTTAATGCCATTCACGCCTTTCTGGTGACCGCCCGACATCTCAATCTGACCCACGCGGCACGCGAACTTTGCCTGACGCAGGGCGCCGTCAGTCGCAAGATTGCTGCGCTGGAGCAGTGGCTGGGCGTGACGCTGTTTGACCGCCACGCGCGCGGTCTGCGCCTGACCCCTCAGGGCGCCGCGCTGCTGCCCGACTTACAGCAGGGTTTTGAGCTGATGGTCCAGGCCAGCGAGAAGGTCCGCCGCAGTCAGGTCAGCATTCGCCTGAAAGCGCCAACCTGTGCGATGCGCTGGCTGGTGCCCCGGCTGATGGCGCTGGAGCATCGGCGACCTGAACTGCATGTGGCCCTCACCACCACCCTGGATCATGCCGCGCAGCTTGAGAACTTCGATGTGGCGATTGTCTATGGTAAGCCGCACCCTGACGGAATTTGCCTGTTCAGTGAGTCGCTGACGCCGGTAATGGCGGGTGATCAACCCCTACCGGATTCCCCGGCAGCACTGGCCACAATGACCTTTTTGCATCCGACGAGGGATACGCGTGACTGGCAGTGCTGGCTGCAGGCGCAGCAGGTGACGCTGAACATGAAGCGGAACCAGCATTTTGCCACCATGGACTTAGCGATCAGTGCAGCGATTCAGGGGTTTGGTGTGGCAATGGCCGACAGCAATCTGGTGGAGAGTGATATAGCCAGCGGCAGGCTGATTAAGCCGTTCGCTGGCGAGGTAAAAACCGGTGCCGTTTACAGTTTACTGCAGCGGCCCGCGCAGGATGCGCCACCGTTCCTGGCGGAACTGGTGGCGTGGCTGTGCAGGGATCAGAAGGTAACCCATTCGCCGTTATCCGCGGGTTTAGCCTGAGACGCACTCAGCACAGGGGCTTTCGGCGCACCAGGTTTACTGCTGATGACTATCGCGGTCTGGTCGTTGCTGGAGAGACGGAATTTCGACACAGAGGCCTGTAGCGCTTCAGTCTGCAGTGCCAGCGCGCTCGCCGCCGCAGAGACCTCTTCAACCAGTGAGGCATTCTGCTGGGTCACGCTGTCCATTTCAGTCACCGCGGCACCGACCTGAGAGATGCCTTTGCTCTGCTCTTCCGAGGCGGAGGCGATCTGTTTCATGATTGCATCAACATCCTGCACCGATTTCAGAATATTGTTCATGGTGCCGCCTGTGGTGCTGACCAGCTCGGCGCCTTTACCCACCCGCTGAACCGACTCTTCAATCAGCGTCGCAATCTCTTTCGCGGCGTTGGCGCTGCGCTGAGCAAGGTTACGCACTTCAGAAGCAACGACCGCAAAACCCCGTCCCTGTTCGCCGGCACGTGCCGCTTCGACGGCGGCGTTCAGCGCCAGAATATTGGTCTGGAACGCGATGCCGTTAATCACGTTAGTGATTTCAGCGATCTTCTTCGAGCTGCCAGAGATACCATCCATGGTGCTCACCACTTCACTGACCAGTTGGCCGCCACGTTGTGCCGTGGTGGTGGCGGTTTCTGCCAGCAGGCTGGCCTGACGGGCATTATCGGCGTTGAATTTTACCGTTGCCGTCAACTGCTCCATGCTGGCCGCCGTCTGTTCCAGCGCAGCGGCCTGCTCTTCAGTACGTGAAGAGAGGTCGTTGTTACCGGCAGAAATCTCTGCGGCACCGCGCGAGATATTCTCAGTGCCGCTGCGAATGGCGCTGACCGCTTCACGCAGGCTATCCTGCATGGCGCTCAGCAGTGGCACCAGTTTACCGACGCAGTTGCGACCGAAATCGGATACCGGCTGACTCAGGTCGCCCGTGGCAATTACCGCGAAGTGGGTACGGATAGTTTCCAGCGGACGGACCAGCATCGCCACCAGATAGCGGTCAGTAAACAGCAGAATAAACAGGCCGATAATTACCGTGATGGTAATAATCGTTTTGGTCATCGCGGTGAGGTGATCCACTTCAACCCGGGTTGCATCAAGCTTTTCAGCTGCGCCCTGGCTGAATTTCTCTGCGCTGATGCCAAAGGCCCGACTGAGTGGAGGTGTAACGTTATTCGCCTGCTGACGATAAGCATCAGGCGATGCCTGACGGGCCAGCTGCAATTGTGGCGTCACGCCCTCGTCCAGCAGCTTTTGCCAGCTCTGAATCACCCCATCCACCACATCCGGGTTCATCGGGCCGGGTGCCAGTTGTTTAAAGCGCGCCAGTTGCTGAGTCATGCCGTCCAGCGCCTGCTGCACCGGTGCATAGGCCTCATCATTCAGCGTTTTACCTGCAGCTTTGCCTTCCATCACGCGGGATAAACGCGTGACGACACGAAAATATTGATCGTTACCTTTGCTCAGGACCGTCATTTGCTCAACCAGATGTCGGTCAACATCATTCCCTTCGCTGAGCGCGCCCAGAGAGTGAATGCTGTACAGCCCGACGCCACTCCACAGTAAGCAAAACAGTCCCAGAATAGTGAGCATCACTGCGCGAATGGTAAAATTTTTGAGCATTCCCATACCAAAATCCTATACACGTTGACCCGCAAGTGTCGGGCATAGGAGGTTTATCGGCATGCGATTGTGAAGATGTAACTGTTTTGTTACCTAATATTTTACAGCGTCCAGATTTACCTGTTAAATTTAAAATAATGCAAAACAACAGGTTAACCTTAAAAAAGCAAAATAATTCCATTCACGCAATTTAATGGTTAGCAGACTAACCTTGATCGGCCGTTTAAAGCCGGACCATACGGGTCATTAACAGCCGGAAAAGCCGCATTCGGGCGCGCATAAAGTTACGCTTCAACACCAGCCCGCTTTTCCGATCGTCTCCAAGTGACATTGTCACGTCAGAGCCCGGATGCCAGGCTGGCCACACGACCTCACCTTCCAGCTGATGCTTATATTCCGTAGCATCACGGGCAAAGGTAAACCAGTACTCGCTGACACGCGTCGCAAATGCCCGATCGGCCTCACTGAAAGGCCGTTCTTCGTTGGGATCCGGCATCTGACTCAGCGTGTTCAGGACATAAGGCACTTCGTTGCCGTGCCAGGTGCCGTGCGGATAGAGGTCGCGGGCATGCTCAGAGACATAATCAAACCAGTAGCGCCAGCCAGGCATCCCGGCATTGTGCTGCGCCCGCATTATCAGCCAGGGTACCAGGCTGAATGCCATATCGCGCGCCACGGCTCGTCCCAGCCGCTGATCGTCATGGATGTCATACATCCATTTAAGCGTCCGATAAGTGAGACGATTTTTATCGCGCAACTGATGCAACACCGCGGTGGCATCCACGCCAAAATATTCCAGCACGCTGGCTTCATCGCTGTTGCTGCCCGCCATCAGCGGCAGACGGTGCTGTTTTGCAGCCATAAAGGTTTTCAGCATTGGCTCAGGTAAGACTACATCGCCCGCAATCGGCACCGGCGGGATCGCCAGCGGCCCTTCCAGCGACCAGAAAGCATCGGCAGGCAGTGCGCGCAGGTCATCAGCGCTGGCATCGGGCGGCAGACCGAAATGGCGGGCCACCGCCATTCCCTGCTGACGCGCTTTTTTCAGCGGTGTGTCCGGCAGGCTGTAGGCGCTCTGCACGATTCCTTTATGAAACAGCCCTTCGGCCAGCGGCGAACAGCAGAGTGACAGTACGCTACGTGCGCCTGAGGATTCACCGAAAAGTGTCACATTGCGGCGGTCGCCGCCAAAGGCAGGAATGTTACGCTGCACCCACTGCAGTGCAGCAATCTGATCCAGCAGGCCAAAATTGTTCACCGTGCTGGCAACAGGATATTCAGCATCCAGGGCCGGATGAGAGAAGAAACCGAGATGGCCAAGCCGGTAGTTGAGCGTCACCACCACCGCGCCGCGTGAAGCCATCGGCTTGCCGTTGTAAGGTGCCAGCCCGCCAGCACCAATGGTGTAGCCACCACCGTGCAGCCATACCATCACCGGCATTGGTTTCACGGGCGCGACATCGGGCGTCCAGACATTAAGGTAGAGGCAATCTTCACTGAACTCACCCGGATCACCACCGCCTACGGCCTGGCAGTAGGTGCGATTTTGCCAGCCGGAAGCCCCAAACGCGGTGGTGTCGCGCACCTGCTGCCAGGGCGTAACCGGCTGTGGCGGACGCCAGCGCAGTGCGCCAAGCGGTGCCGCCGCATAAGGTATGCCTTTGAATACGAAAAGGTCATCGTCCATGCATCCACGCAACTCCCCCTCAGCAGTCATGATCCTCAGACCTGTTTCGTTTTTCATTCCTGTTTCCCTGTTCAAACGTCCCTCCATTATTTGCAGGCCCGCCAGCATTGTCCAGGTACGGAAGGGATTTGCAGAATATGCCGAAGAGTGAGGGGCAGGCGTAACCATGCTCATCAACAGGTCCAGAGAGTCAGTTACGGTTATGATTTAACGTTGTTAATCTTTTCGCAGCTTGTTAATGGCGCTGCCAGCGCCGGAGTGGCGCGTCGTGGCTCTGTTATCACGTGCGGTTTTGCTGCTGTTAATCAGTCAGTCTGCTAATAGATTATGATACTCACGCGGGTAAACCTGCGCTGAGCGGTAAAGCGTTGTTTTTCCCCAGTCCTGTCAGCCCATTACGTGCGTTGCCCCACTTCAGGTCCACTGGCCTTAGCAGGACCGGTGCAGAGAAAGCGTTGCGGGCAACGCTCCTGTTGCCCGCAGAGGCGTCAGGCTGGCCGCAAGCCGCACTGCGCCAGCGAGCGCTGCTGACGCTCTTCGTATAACGCCATCTCATCCAGCACGACAGCGCCCAGCGCGGTTTCAAATGCCTGGCGGCTCGCCTGTCCCGCCGAGCGAACCTGCGTCCGATCGCCGAGGTTGGATTGAAAAATGCCCGCCGCGCTGACGGGCAGAAAATCTTCATAGATGATGGGGTCTGCCAGCACACGACCTTCTTCGATGAGGGTCTCCAGCGATTCACCCTGAGCTGGCGGCGTCGCGATGCCCTTTTCACTCAGGCGATAATGGAACCAGGCCAGCCCCTGCTGGCGCAGCGTGGTTTCGTCGTCGGGGAAGTCACGGAAAATTGCCGCCAGATGTTGCTGATGCTGCTGATTATCCTGACCGCTGCCCGCCTCACTGAGCAGCCGATCGTAGAGCGCACGGCCCTGGGGAGTCAGCGCCACGCCACGCTGCTCAATTTCACCGAAGCGTGCAGTATGGGTTCCCTGATGCCCATCCTGAAAGATGATCGGCTCTTCCAGCGCTTTAAAGCTGGTCTGACGTAACAGGATCGGCACCTGACGACGCGGCGGCCCCTCGATCAGGGTTTTTGGATCGATACCGCGTGACGGCATCAATTGTTGTACGCGGTCGATATCCAGCGTGCGCGGCGTGAGATGGTTGATGTGGCAGCCGGGAAAGCAGATCACGTCAGCGATCAGCCTATGCTGCTGGTTCAGTGCCTGATAGGTCTTACTGTCCACGCTGCTGTGGGCGTGCCAGCGGAAGGTTTCCAGTGCTTCGGTAACAAACTCAGTGGCCTGCTCGTCGGTTAATCCGCCCTGCTGCTGATGAAGTGCCAATAGCTCCCGGCAACGGGGGGTGAAAATGTCGCGCGCGGCAAGAATCTCCCACGCCTTTTCACGCAGCGCGTAATCGTCAATCAGTTCAGGGCGTAACAGTGAGGTAAAGACCCGGAAGGGATTGCGCCGCAGCGCCGCATCGGTGACCGGCCGGAACGCCGTGGAGTGTACCGGCACACCAGCCTGAGAGAGATCGTAATAGCCAACCGGATGCATTCCCATCACCGCAAACAGCTGCCGCAGAGTGGCTAATTCGTCTGCTGTGCCCACGCGTATCGCACCGTGACGTTCCAGGTTGAGCCGGCCGATCTCATCGGCGGCCGTGAGGCGATCTTTCAGCGCAATATCCGCTTCCAGCGCGCGGTCGTTGACGGTGGCGACCAGCTGCATCAGCGTGCCATATTGCGGCACTTCCTGCTGATACATTGCTGACATCGCCTGAGAGAAACGAGTGCGGATGAGATCCGCATTGAGAAAGCTATCCATCTTTTCCACCTGACACCGTTAGCGTTGCTGCTAATGTAATGCAACGCGCTGGCCTCAGCGGAAAAAATCACGAATCTGTGATCGGCTTAAAGCCGTAGCGGTTTTTTAACAGCAGCATCAGGGTGGTGATCACAGCCGGTATTGCCAGCAGCAGAAAGATAACGCTGAAAGACCACCCGAGTGACATCATCTCTGCGCCAACGAAGGCGCTTAAAATCGCGCCGATGCGGCCCACGCCATGCATCCAGCTGGAACCGGTAGCGCGGGCGTGGGTAGGATAATAGCTGGCGGATAAGGCATTCATACCGGTATTCGCCCCGTTGAAACAGAAGCCACTGCAAAAGGCGATCGCACTCATCATGCCCACTTCCGCGGGTGAAAAGCCCAGGGCCACAATAAACAGCCCGCCGCAGCCGTAGATCGCCGCCAGCGCCAGGTTAGCGTTGAAGCGGTCCATCATCCAGCCCGCAAACAGGGAGCCCAGCGTCCCGCCCGCCTGATACATCGCGGTGATAATCGCCGCTTCGGTCACTGACATGCCCAGGGTATTGACCAGTGACGGCAGCCAGCTGCCAATCAGGTAAACCATGAACAGCCCCATAAAGTAGCCGCCCCACAGCATGGTACTGCCAAACAGATAGCGGCGTGAAAGTACGGTGCCTATTGCGCCGCTCACCGGCACGGTGGCCTCAGGCGCGTGAAACGCACAGTCGGGTGCGGTTTTGCCCGGCATCATCCGGTCGAGGATGGCGTGAATGCGGGCAGCCGGTGCGCCACGGCTGATAAGAAATCGCACCGACTCCGGCAGGCCGCGGATCAGTAATGGCAACACCAGCAGCGGCAGAATGCCACCCAGCAGCAGCACGGAGTGCCAGTTATAGCGCGGTAGTAGCCAGGAGGCAGCAAATCCCCCGCTGGCGGCACCAAAGGTAAAGCCGCAGAACACCACCGTGATGATAAAAGCCCGTCGCCGCTCCGGTGCATATTCCGCTACCAGCGTGCCGACGTTGGGCATCGCCGCACCCAGTCCCAGCCCGGTCAAAAAACGGAACAACATCATCTGCTCAATGTTCTGTGACAGCGCCGTTGCCAGCGTCCAGAGACCGAAAAAGAAGACGCTGAGGATAATCATCATGCGACGGCCATAGCGATCAGCCAGCGGTCCTGCCACCATGGCCCCCAGCGCCAGCCCGATTAACGCTGCGCTGATGACAACCCCGAGCTGATGATTGCTCACCCCCCACGCGGCTTTCAGTGTCGGCGCAATAAATCCCATGATCGCAATGTCCATGCCATCGAGTGCCACCACGATAAAACAGAGCGCAATGAGCCGCTTTTGCCAGTGGCTCAGCCCCTGCTGGTTGATAAGCTGGCGGACATCTACCGCCTCGACGCTGCTCAATGAACACTCCTCTGGAGTAACGAAATCTGACATCAGTTTAAGTAAAAAAAACGGCGCTAATGATAGCCGATCGTTAACCTTAAGCGGTCAGATTTTTATATGATATTGAGAATTATTCAACTTTAAGCTGTTAAGCTATTGATATACCGTAGACAGAAGATGGCCTGTTTCAGCGGTATACCATGCTGAGCGCTTTTTTATCAGAGAGTTAAAGGGGAAAGCGGTCATTTCGAAGCGTTTGTTAAAATAAATTTGCAGCAAAGTTAACAAAATTCATTTTAAACAGTTGCCTGAAGCCGGTCATTCTCATTAAGTTTAGGATATGGAAAAAAATATCCTTTTCAATCAGCGCATTCGCTTGCGCCATCTACATACCTTTGTTGCGGTTGCGCAGCAAGGCACACTAGGCCGGGCCGCCGAGACCCTTAGCCTCAGTCAGCCTGCACTGTCTAAAACCCTGAATGAGCTGGAGGAACTGACGGGCGTGCGTCTGTTTGAACGTGGACGGCTGGGCGCACAGCTGACGACTATGGGAGAACAGTTTCTGACCCATGCGGTGCGGGTGCTCGACGCGCTGAACCATGCCGGACAGAGTTTTAATGAGCAGCCGGGTGATGCACCGGTGATTATCAGGCTGGGGGCATTGACTACGGCGGCAATGGGGATGCTGCCACGTATCCTCGATCGTTTTCATCAGCTACAACCCAACACCACCATTCAGGTGGCGACATTGCACAATAATGTGTTGCTGGCGGGATTGCGCGGTGGCGAATTCGACATCGGGATTGGCCGGATGGCGGACAGCGCCATGATGACCGGGCTGACCTATGAGTTACTGTTTCTGGAATCCCTCAAGCTGGTAGTCAGGCCCGAACACCCGCTGTTAAGTGACAACGTCACGCTTTCGCGTGCTATGCAGTGGCCGGTAGTGATTTCGCCCGAAGGCACTGCTCCGCGCCGGATTGCACAGCAGATGCTGGATGAACAGGGCTGCACCCTTCCGCCTCACTGCATTGAGACCTCATCAACTTCACTGGCGCGCCAGCTGGCTCTTCGCTACGACTATATCTGGTTCGTCCCTTCCGGGGCGATTAAAGAAGATCTCAGCCACAACGCCGTTTGTGCGCTGCCGATCGCCTCTTCCGGACCGGGTGAACCGGTGGGCATCATTACCCGCACCGGCGCAGAACTGAGCCTGAGTGCCGAGGTGCTGATGTCCACCATCCGTAAGTTTCACAGTTAGCGGCTGCGTTTCGCATGCCGCTCGCGATTTTCAAGCCGGGCTTTATCGGTTTTACGCAATCCGACATAAAGCGCCCCGGCCCCGCCATGCCGGGTCTGGGCCACGCAAAAGGTCTGTACGTCATCAAACTGCTTTAGCCAGCGCGCCAGATAGCTACGCACAATGTTGGCATGTGATTCATCATCACGACCTTTGCCGTGGATGATCAGCAGATTGCGCAATCCCTGTTTGTGCGCCTGCATCATAAAGTTAAAGAGCGCCTGACGACAGGTTTCGACCGGTTGCCGCAACAGGTTCAGACTGGCATCCAGCTGATACTCTCCTCTGCGCAGTTTATCCAGAATACCCTGCTGAATGCCGTCGGCTTTATATTCCAGCGGGGTATTGAGTGGAACGATCTCCAGATAGCCCCGGGTCAGGAAATTCTCCTGCTCCGATTCACCAGGCGGTTTTCGTGGCGCTTTAGTCGATGGTGCTTTCAGCCACAAGGTTGTGGTGGTGTCTTTTAACGGCGTGACATCGCCCATGGCATCCCGAAAGAGATCATTATCATCAAGGTTCATGGTTTTCTCACACCTGCTTAAAATTGATGGAATGTGCAAATCACGCTTTACCCGTTAGCGTAGCAAAAGCTGGAATCATCGGCCCACCCCACTTTTTCGAATGTCACTGCCAGCACAGAAGCGTGTGACAGATCATATAATCGGAAACTTTTCGTTACAGTCGACCGCATCGGGATTCTGAGAGCCCCGTCACATCAGCGTTTGTCGTTGTGTGTTTCGTCCATAATGTTTGTAGGTGTAAAACTGCTCGGATGAGTTCCTTTCAGCACGAAAAATGTTAAAATTGACCCCAGTCAATAATCGTCGAGCAAACCATTATGATCCCTGAAAAACGCAGCATTCGTCGTATTCAGTCGGGCGGTTGTGCCATTCACTGCCAGGATTGCAGCATCAGTCAGCTCTGCATCCCTTTTACGCTAAATGAACATGAGCTGGATCAGCTCGACAATATCATTGAGCGTAAAAAACCGATTCAGAAAGGGCAAACGCTTTTCAAAGCAGGAGATGAACTTAAATCTCTGTATGCAATTCGCTCCGGCACCATTAAAAGCTACACCATTACCGAACAGGGTGATGAGCAGATCACCGGTTTCCATCTGGCGGGCGATTTAGTCGGCTTTGACGCGATTATGGGCTCCAGCCACCCCAGCTTTGCGCAGGCCCTGGAAACGGCAATGGTGTGTGAGATCCCTTTTGAAACGCTGGACGATTTGTCGGGCAAAATGCCGGCCCTGCGTCAGCAGATGATGCGTCTGATGAGCGGTGAAATCAAAGGCGATCAGGACATGATCCTGCTGCTGTCTAAGAAAAATGCTGAAGAGCGCCTGGCGGCGTTTATCTGGAACCTTTCACGTCGTTTCGGCCAGCGCGGCTTTTCACAGCGCGAATTCCGCCTCACCATGACGCGTGGCGATATCGGTAATTACCTGGGCCTGACGGTTGAAACCATCAGCCGCCTGCTGGGGCGTTTTCAGAAGTCCGGTATGCTGGCGGTGAAAGGCAAATACATCACGATTGAAAACCACGCCCTGCTTGAAGAGCTCGCTGGTCAGAGCCATCAGGCCGCCTGAACCGCAGCCGGATCAATAAATCTTATTTTGTTGATCCGGCAGTAACTTTTTCACTTCTTCCGCTGTTCAACATAGGCTATCTTTATTCCAGTCGCTCTGGTTTAAGGAGAACGCCTCATGTCCCAGTACCAAAATGTTCTGGTCGCCATTGATGCCCAGCAAGACGATCAGCCCGCGCTGCGACGTGCGGTCTATCTGAATCAACGTCTTGGCGGAAGAATTAAAGCCTTCCTGCCTATCTATGACTTCTCATATGAGATGACCACCCTGCTTTCGCCGGATGAGCGCGCGTCGATGCGCCAGGGCGTGATCAGCCAGCGTACCGAATGGATCCGCGAGCAGGCCCGCGCTTATCTTGATGCCGGTGTCGAAATTGACATCAAAGTAATCTGGCACAACCGTCCCTATGAAGCCATTATTCAGGAAGTGCTTGCCCACCAGCATGACCTGGTGCTGAAGATGGCGCATCAGCATGATCGCCTTGAGTCAGTCATTTTCACCCCAACCGACTGGCACCTGCTGCGTAAATGCCCGTGCCCGGTCTGGATGGTCAAAGATCAGCCGTGGCCGGAAGGCGGTAAAGCGATTGTCGCGGTCAATCTTGCCAGCGAAGAGCCGCATCACGATGGCCTGAACCAGAAGCTGATTCGTGAAACGCTGATCCTGGCGGAAAAGGTGAATCAGACCGACGTGCATCTGGTCGGCGCTTACCCGATTACCCCTATCAATATTGCTATAGAACTGCCCGATTTTGATCCCAGCGTCTACAACGACGCGATCCGTGGTCAGCATCTGGTGGCAATGAAAGCGCTACGGCAGAAGTTCTCGATTGGTGAAGAGTTCACACATGTGGCTAAGGGCCTGCCGGAAGAGGTCATCCCCGATCTGGCGGCGCATCTGGGAGCCGGTGTGGTGGTGCTGGGAACGATTGGACGCACCGGACTGTCGGCGGCATTCCTCGGCAATACAGCGGAACAGGTGATTGATCATCTGCGCTGCGATCTGCTGGCGCTGAAGCCTGACGATTTCAAATCGCCGATTGACCTGGATGACGAAGAGGATGAAGAGGATTAATCCTCCTCAGAAATAGAGAGGGCGGCTGATTAGCCGCCCTTTTTTATTACAGCGCTTTGAGAATCGCTTCCACGCTGGCTTTGGCATCGCCAAACAGCATCTGGCTATTCTCTTTGAAGAACAGCGGGTTCTGCACCCCGGCGTAGCCGGTGTTCATTGAGCGTTTGAACACGACTACATTGTGCGCTTTCCAGACTTCCAGCACCGGCATGCCCGCAATCGGACTGCGGGGATCATCCTGCGCCGCCGGGTTGACCGTGTCGTTAGCGCCAATGACCAGCACCGTGTCGGTTTCAGTGAAATCGTCGTTGATCTCATCCATCTCCAGCACCACGTCATAAGGCACTTTCGCCTCTGCCAGCAGCACGTTCATGTGACCCGGCAGACGCCCCGCCACCGGATGGATGCCGAAACGCACTTTGATGCCAAGCGCACGCAGTCGGGCAGTCATTTCCGCGACCGGATACTGTGCCTGCGCCACCGCCATGCCGTAGCCTGGGGTGATAATCACCGAGCTGGATGCCTTGAGCATCTCGGCGGTCTCTTCAGCCGTAATCTCACGATGCTCACCCGCTTCCTGACTTTCTTCGCCACTGCTGGCTTCAGTACCAAAGCCGCCCGCGATCACGCTGATAAACGAACGGTTCATCGCTTTGCACATGATGTAGGAGAGGATTGCACCGGATGACCCCACCAGCGCACCGGTCACAATCAGCAGATCATTGCTGAGCATGAAACCGGCGGCGGCGGCGGCCCAGCCTGAGTAGGAGTTCAGCATCGAGACCACAACCGGCATATCCGCGCCGCCGATCGACGCGACCAGATGCCAGCCAAACGCCAGCGCAATCACCGTCATCAGCAACAGTGCAAATACCTGCGCAGCCGTGCTGCTGGTGTTAACAAACCACAGCAGCAGCAGGAACGAGACCACCAGCGCCAGCAGATTCAGCTTGTGACGATGCGGTAACGTTAACGGCCGTGAGGAGATTTTGCCGCACAGTTTGCCAAACGCCACCAGCGAGCCGGTGAAGGTGACGGCACCGATAAAAATACCGATAAACACTTCACTGAGATGGATATTTTCCATCACCGCTGGCAGGCCAGGCGCATGGTCGATATAGCTGTTGATCCCCACCAGCACAGCAGCCAGACCGACAAAGCTGTGCAGAATCGCCACCAGCTCCGGCATTTCCGTCATTTCAACTTTCTTCGCCAGACGAATACCGATAGCGCCGCCAATCACCATCGCCAGCAGGATCCAGACCACATTACCGCTGTCCGGGCCAAAGATGGTGGCGACCAGCGCAATCGCCATACCGCTGATACCAAAAATATTACCCCGCTTAGAGGTCTCATGACGCGAAAGACCGGCAAGGCTACAGATGAACAGAATCGCAGCCACAATATAGGCTGCAGTGACTAATCCGCCAGACATGTGTTACCCCTTACGAAACATTTTCAGCATGCGCTGGGTGACGGTGAAGCCACCAAAGATATTGATGCTGGCAATCAGCACGGCAATAAAGGAGATAAAGGTGACCCAGCCACCGTGGCCCATCTGCAATACCGCACCGATAACGATGATGCCGGAAATGGCATTGGTTACGGACATCAGCGGCGTATGCAGCGCATGACTGACGTTCCAGACCACGTAATACCCCACCACGCAGGCGAGCGCGAACACGGTAAAGTGGGAGAGGAAGTCGGCAGGTGCCACGTTTGCCAGACAGCCAAACAGCACAAAAGCCAGGGCGATCAGCAAATATTTACGCCACGGTGAAACGGGCTTCGCCTCAATTTTTTCTGACGGCTTCGCGGCAGCAGCAGCCTGTGGCGCGGCGGAGACCTGAATCGGCGGGGCTGGCCAGGTCACTTCGCCATCGCGTACCACGGTGACGCCACGCACCACCACATCTTCGAAATCGACCTGGATTTCGCCATTTTTCTCTTTACACAGCAGCTTGATCAGATTGACCAGATTGGTGCCGTAAAGCTGCGAGGATTGCGTCGCCAGACGGCTGGGCAGATCGGTGTAACCGATGATTTTCACGCCATTCGGCGTGACAGTGACCTGATCCGCGACGGTCAGCGCACAGTTGCCGCCGGTCTGTGCCGCCAGGTCAACAATGACACTGCCCGGCTTCATGCTGGCGACCATCTCTTCGGTGATCAGTTTCGGAGCCGGTTTGCCTGGGATCAGCGCCGTGGTGACAATGATGTCCACGTCTCTGGCCTGACTGGCAAACAGCGCCATCTCAGCTTTGATGAAAGCTTCGGACATGACTTTGGCATAGCCGTCGCCGCTACCCGCTTCCTCTTCAAAGTCGAGCTCAAGGAATTCGGCGCCCATACTCTGCACCTGCTCTTTGACTTCGGGACGGGTATCAAACGCCCGGACAATCGCGCCCAGGCTGCCCGCTGCACCAATCGCGGCCAGCCCGGCAACACCGGCCCCAATCACCATCACTTTTGCCGGTGGCACTTTACCGGCTGCTGTGATCTGACCGGTAAAGAAGCGACCAAACTCATGGGCGGCTTCGACAATGGCGCGATAACCGGCAATGTTCGCCATAGAGCTCAGGGCATCCAGCGACTGCGCCCGTGAAATACGCGGCACTGAATCCATTGCCATTACCGTGACCTGACGTGCGGCCAGCTTTGACAACAGGTCGGGATTCTGTGCGGGCCAGATAAAACTGACCAGCGTGCTGCCCGCACGCGTCAGCGCAATCTCTTCGTCATCCGGCGCATTCACCTTCAGCACGATATCGGACTGCCAGACCTGCTCTCTGTCGCTGAGTGTGGCACCGGCTGCTATATAGCTTTCATCATCGAAGCTGGCGCGTTTACCGGCGTCATGCTCAAGGGTGACGCTGAAACCCAGCTTGATGAGTTGTTCCACGGTCTTCGGCGTGGCGGCCACGCGCGACTCGTTTGGCAACCTTTCCTTGGGTATTCCAATTAACATAGTGTTTCCTTTCATCGGTTAAAGGATGATGGCCCGAACCTGCAGCACCACAAGAGCACAACTGAAACGCTGTTTCAGCCGCTTCTGGACGAAACGCAGGTATTTCAAAGTGTTTATAACCTACTGAAAATGTGACGAGCGATCTACAGCGACTATGCAGAGTGATGACATTCACCCAATTATGCAGTGTTCTGTTAAGAAACCTGCGTTATCCCACTGCAAAATAGTCCCACAGGCAGATAATCTGCCAGAGATAATTATACCAGGGCGAATTATTCAACAATAAAACCCTTTATTTAACAATGCATTAACTGTTTTAGCGCTAATAGTTACCGCTTTTAGTGATAACTGTCACTAAATCTGGCCATAACTGCGTTTGATGACAAACAAATGAAAAAATCGTGGTTGAATAACGCGATCTGACACAAAAAATCGCTGCGACAGTCTGTTTATAACATGCAATAATCAGCGGCTATTCTGTTATACATCAAGAGTCCAGCACGTTTTCGTACTCATTTTTGCGTAAGGCGAAGGATTATTTTTATGAAGCTGAAGAACACTATTCTGGCGACCACTCTGTTGTCCCTGCTGGCAGCCAACGCATTCGCTGCGCAGGAACTTACGCCAGAAAAAGCGGCCGCGTTGAAGCCATTCGAACGTATTAATATCACCGGCCGTTTCAACGCAATTGGCGACGCTGCCGATGCGGTATCTAAGCGTGCAGATCAGATGGGCGCTGCCTCTTATTACATCCAGGGGATCAACGACAGCAATGGCAACAGCGGTAACTGGCGCGTGACGGCTGACCTCTATAAAGCCGATGCCCCGGCAGCCACAGAATCAACGACTTACCGTCGTTTCAACGGCGTTAACGAACTGCCAAAAGCAGAAGCGTATAAACTTGAACCGTTCGATACCGTTTCGGTCAGCGGCTTCTTTGCAAGCCAGCCGGATGTAAACGACGCAATTTCGAAAGCTGCAAAACAGAAAGGCGCAGCCTCCTTCTTTATCGTTCGCCAGATCGATGCCAACAGCGGCGGCAATCAGTATGTCACCGCCTATGTCTATAAAGCGGATGCTAAAGAGCGCGCGGTGCAGACACCGAATGCGATTCCTGCCGATTCAGAAGCGGGTAAAGCCGCACTGGCTACCGGTGGCGCAGCGGCGGCTAGCGTAGAGATTCCAGGCGTGGCCTCGTCTGAAACGCCAAGCAACAAAGTGGGCCGTTTCTTCGAAACGCAAAGCTCTACCGGCAAGCGCTACACCGTCAATCTGCCAAACGGCAAATCGGTACAGGAAGTGAATGCCATTACTGCTGCACAGATGCAGCCGTTTGATACCGTGACCTTCACCGGTCACTTCGGTACGCCAACTGAAATTTCAGAAGAAGTGGCGAAGCGTGCGGCAGATAAAGGTGCGAAGTTCTATCACGTCACCCGCCAGTGGCAGAACCAGAGTGGCGGTAACCTGACCGTGACTGCTGACCTGTTTAAGTAATCCTCTCCAGGGCGGCGCCTGCCGCCCTGCTGTTTGCATAATTCCTGCGCTATTTTGCATAGTCACGCATTGCCATCCCCTGCCACACTCCGTAAAATCCTCCGCCTGTTTTACCGGATATTGTCCCTGTATTGTGCCTTTGGTATGACATAACCCAGCGACATAATCCGATTTACCCAGCCATATATGCTAGCGGGAAGGTTGTTTTGGAGAAAAAATTAGGTCTCGGTGCGCTGACGGCGCTGGTGCTCAGCTCTATGCTGGGCGCAGGCGTGTTCAGTCTGCCGCAAAATATGGCTGCAGTGGCCGGTCCGGCGGCGCTGCTGCTGGGCTGGCTGATTACCGGCGTCGGCATCATCTTTCTGTCGCTGGCGATGCTGCTGCTGACCCGCCTTAAACCCGACCTGGATGGCGGCATCTTTACCTATGCCCGTGCCGGTTTTGGCGAGCTGTTGGGCTTCTGCTCCGCCTGGGGCTACTGGCTGTGCGCCGTGATCGCCAACGTCTCCTATCTGGTGATTGTCTTCTCTGCCATGAGCTTCTTCACCGATACGCCGGACCGGATTATCTTTGGAGATGGCAACACCTGGCAGGCGATGCTGGGTGCCTCCGTGCTGTTGTGGCTGGTTCACTGGCTGGTGCTGCGCGGCGTTCAGACCGCTGCCAGCATTAATCTGATGGCGACGCTCGGCAAGCTGGTGCCGCTGCTGCTGTTTATTGTGCTGGCGGTGATGGCGTTCAACTATGATCGCTTTCGCTTTGATTTTTCCGGCGTCACGCTGGGAAAACCGCTATGGGAGCAGGTCAAGCAGACCATGCTGATTACCCTGTGGGTCTTTATCGGCGTCGAGGGGGCGGTGGTGGTCTCTGCACGCGCGCGCCAGAAAAAGGATGTGGGCCGGGCTACATTATTCGCCGTGCTGGCAGCGCTGCTGGTCTATCTGCTGGTGACACTGCTGTCGCTTGGCGTGGTTCCGCGCGCTGAACTGGCTGAGATGCGTAACCCGTCCATGGCGGGATTGATGACGCGACTGATGGGCAACTGGGGCGATGCTGTGATTGCGGTGGGTCTGGTTATCTCTGTGTGCGGTGCCTATCTGAGCTGGACGATTATGGCCGCTGAAGTGCCGCTGATTGCCGCGCAACAGGGTGCATTTCCGCGCAGTATCGCACGGCAAAACCGCCATAATGCTCCAGCCGCCTCACTGTGGCTGACCAACGGCAGTATTCAGCTCTGCCTGATCCTGATTGCCCTGACCGGTGCGAACTACAATAACCTGCTGACCATCGCCTCTGAAATGATTCTGGTACCCTATCTGCTGGTGGGGTTATATCTGATCAAAGTGGTACGCGGACAGCATAAGCCGCTGGCGATGGCGACAGGTATCGGTGCCAGCCTCTATGGCATCTGGCTGCTTTACGCATCGGGGCCATTGCACCTGATGATGTCAGTGGTGCTCTATACACCGGGCCTGCTGCTGTTTCTGTTTGCACGACGTGGCGGCCGCGCAGAGTTTGCGCTGACCTCGCTGGAGCGGATTGCAATGGGATTGCTGATTGCCGCAACACTGCCGGCCGTATGGCAGCTGACGACTTAGCGCCTGGCTCAACAGGCGTAATGGTTGCAGGCAGGACGGACCCCGGACAGCGCGGAGCAACCAGGCGTACTCATAGTACGTGAGGATGGTGAGCACGGCCCAGGTTCAGACTGAGAAATCAAATGGCCTGACGGGAGAGGCTCTTAGTGCGACTGCACTGGTATTGAGACACACAGCAGGTCATCCTGCTGTGTCAGATTCAGCGGTCTGGAATATTCATGATGGATCGCGTCCAGCTGCTCCGCCGACAGCGGATAAGGAAGCTGAATATCGAAGCGACTAATCTGCTGCTGTTCCGCAAGGGTAATCAGGCGCGCGATATTAATTTCATCGCTGACCTGAGTAGAAATGATTTGTAATGCTAATTCTTTTAACGGGTCGTCACTGCCCTGTAAACGGTGTGTTGATTTGCGTGTCACCATGCCAAATATCGGCATCACACCATAAATAGCATCGACGAAGCTCCAGCGCTTTTTGCAGGAAGCGGAGAGAAAGTCACTGTAATTGAAGCAGATGCGGTCGGGGTATATGGCTGATGCCAGCTCTTTATCAGACACACTAACGCTCCTCATGGTAATCATCAATATCCCAAACCTGGCGCAAAAAGGCCGCGCTAATGATTGCACATTTTGCCGGTTATATACCAGCAAGCCACGGATATTTCGTGCGGTAACGTAGAGCTCAGGACCAGGAAAAGATATGCTTTCGTTCATCCCTGTCTCTGCTTTGTGAACTATGAACAAAATTGTTTATGTAGAAGATGAACCCGAAGTGGGCGCACTGATTGCGGCCTATCTGGGTCGTCATGATATTGAGGTGATTGTCGAGATGCGCGGCGACCGTGCTGAAGCGGTTATTGTCGAACAGCAGCCCGATCTGGTGATGCTGGATATCATGTTGCCGGGCAAAGATGGCATGACTATCTGCCGTGACCTGCGGGCCAACTGGCAGGGGCCGATCGTGTTGCTCACCTCACTGGACAGCGACATGAACCATATTCTGGCCCTGGAGATGGGTGCGCAGGATTACATCCTGAAAACTACCCCGCCGGCGGTGCTGCTGGCCCGCCTGCGCCTGCATCTGCGTCAGTCGCAGCAGGGACAGCCGGACGATGCGCCCAGCGCACCCGCCGCCAACCGTATGCTGCGTTTTGGCTCGCTAACCATCGATGCCCTGAACCGCGAGGTCACGCTGTTTGACGAGCAGATCGCCCTTTCCACCGCAGATTTCGATCTGCTGTGGGTTCTCGCCAGCCATGCGGGCCAGACGCTTAACCGTGATGCGCTGCTGAAAACATTGCGCGGGGTCAGCTATGACGGCCTTGACCGCAGCATCGACGTGGCCATCTCCCGGTTGCGCAAAAAGCTGCACGACAGCGCCACCGAGCCGTTCCGCATTAAAACCATTCGTAACAAAGGCTATCTGCTTGCGCCCCAGGCCTGGGATACCCGCGGACTATGAGAAAGCTTTTTATTCAGTTTTATCTGCTGCTGTTTGTCTGCTTTCTGGTGATGGCGCTGCTGGTGGGTCTGGTCTACAAGTTCACCGCTGAACGTGCGGGCCGTCAGTCGATGAATGACCTGATGGCGAGCTCGCTCTATCTGATCCGCAGCGAACTGCGCGAGATCCCGCCTCGCGACTGGAATAAAACCATCAAGAGTCTCGATCTCGGCCTGTCTTTTGACCTGCACATCGAGCCGATGAGCAAATATCAGCTTGATGAAGGCAACATGCGCCGGTTGCGCGCCGGAGAGATTGTGGCGCTCGACGATCAATACACCTTTTTGCAGCATATTCCACGCAGCCACTACGTGTTGTCAGTCGGGCCGATTCCCTATCTCTTCTATCTGCATCAGATGCGGCTGCTGGATATTGCCCTGCTGGTGTTTATAGGGATGTCACTGGCGCTGCCGGTATTTATCTGGCTGCGCCCCCACTGGCAGGAGATGCAGCGACTGGAAAAAGCGGCACAGCGCTTTGGCCGTGGCGAGCTGGATGTGCGCACCCATTTCGACAGCACCTCCAGCCTGTTCCGGCTCGGCATCGCCTTTAACCAGATGGCTGAGAACATCAATACGCTGGTCGCCAGCAAGAAGCAGTTGATAGACGGTATTGCGCATGAGCTGCGCACACCGCTGGTGCGCCTGCGTTACCGGCTGGAGATGAGCGACAACCTCACTGATGGCGAACGGGTGGCGCTGAATCGCGACATCGGCCAGCTCGAAAGCCTGATTGAGGAGCTGCTGACCTATGCGCGTCTTGACCGGCCGCGCGTCGATCTCAATCTGAAATCGCTGGATCTTGCCAACTGGCTGCGCGAGCGGCTTGACGATTTCCGCACCATTAATCCCGACGTGCGGCTCGACCTTGAGCTGCCGCAGCGCGAAAACATCGGCATTTCTGATACCCGCCTGATGGAGCGGGTACTGGATAACCTGGTGAACAATGCGCTGCGTTATGCGCAACAGCGGCTGCGCGTCAGTTTGTGGTTCGACGGTCCGATAGGGTGTCTGCAGGTAGAGGATGACGGCCCCGGCATTCCGCCAGAAGAGCGTGAACGGGTTTTCGAACCCTTTGTCCGGCTGGACCCCAGCCGCGATCGCGCCACGGGTGGCTGCGGACTGGGACTTGCGATTGTTCACTCTATTGCCCAGGCACTGAGCGGCAATGTGACCATCGAATCGAGTCCGCTGGGCGGCGCCAGCGTTCGCTTTTGCTGGCCGGTTGATCTAACCTTGCGGGAAATTCCGCTGCGTTAAAAACCACAAGGAGTCTTACGTGACCTCAGCGTATCAACAACTTACCAAAACGTTTCAGCGCCTTTCCCGTTTCAGCCACGTCACGGCCATCGCCGGATGTGACATGCAGACCACCATGCCGCCAGGCGGCAGCCAGGCGCGTGGTGAAGCGCTGGCCGAAATGAGCGTGTTGCAGCACCAGATCCTCACTGCCCCTCAGGTTGGTGAGTGGCTCAGGGCTGCAGAGCAGCAGTCACTGAATGATGTTGAGCGGGCCAATCTCAACGAGATGCAGCGTGCTTACCAGCAGGCCACCCTGCTGCCTGATGATTTTGTTGAAGCCAAATCAATCGCCGGTTCGGTATGCGAACATGCATGGCGCACTCAGCGCCCCGCCAACGACTGGCAGGGTTTCGCCGCCAATCTCAAAGAGGTGGTGCGTCTGAGCCGCGAAGAGGCCCAGCGCCGCGCCGACGCCAGTGGCTGCTCGCGTTACGATGCGCTGCTGGATCTTTATGAACCGGGGATGACCCGCGCCCGGCTGGATGAAACCTTTGGCGAACTGAAAACCTGGCTGCCCGACCTGTTACAGCAGGTGGTGGAAAAACAGGCGCAACAGCCAGTTATCACGCCACAGGGGCCGTTCGCCCTGCCTGCTCAGCGTCAGCTCGGCCTGAGCATCATGGAAACGCTGGGTTTCGACTTTAACCATGGCCGGCTGGATATCAGTGCGCATCCCTTCTGCGGTGGCGTGCCAGAAGATGTGCGTATTACCACCCGTTACAACGAGAATGAGTTTCTCAGCGCCCTGATGGGCGTGATCCACGAAACCGGCCACGCCCGCTATGAGCAAAATCTGCCGCAGCAGTGGCGCGGTCAGCCGGTGGCGCTGGCGCGCTCCACAGCTATCCACGAATCCCAAAGCCTGTTTATGGAGATGCAGCTCGGTCGCAGCCGCGAATTCCTGCAGCGTATTCTGCCGCAGGTGATCGCCTCCTTTGGCGACCAGCCCGCCCTGCAGGCGGATAATTTTGTGCGCCTGACCCAGCGGGTTTTGCCCGGCCTGATCCGTGTTGACGCCGATGAGCTCAGCTATCCGGCGCATGTCATTCTGCGCTATGAAATCGAGCAGGCGCTGATTGAAGGCGAGATTGAGGTTGAGGATATTCCGGCGCTGTGGGATGAGAAGATGATGCAGTCGCTGGGCCTGGATACCCGCGGTAATTACCGCGATGGCTGTATGCAGGATATTCACTGGACCGACGGTGCGTTTGGCTACTTCCCAACCTATACGCTGGGCGCGATGTACGCCGCACAGTTGTTCCGCTCGGTACATCTTGCGATTCCTCAGCTCAGCGAGCTGATTCAGCACGGTGAGCTGCAGCCGGTATTCGACTGGCTGCAACAGAACATCTGGCAGCACGGCAGCCGTTTTTCCACCGACCAGTTGCTAATCAACGCCACCGGCGAAGCGCTGAATCCGGCTTTCTTCCGCCAGCATCTTGAACAACGTTACCTGAATAGCTAAGCTCTCGGGCGGTCTGCTGACCGCCCTTTCCCGCCTTTGTACAATCGGTTACACGCCGATACCAAACACCCACGGACACCGTTCATTGATATCCCTATAGTCTCTTCACCGGCCCCGCAGTGGGCTACACATGAAAAAATAGTCTCCGAGGGATTTGCAATGAAAAAATTATTTGCACTGGTTGTCGCCGCTGCTATGGGTATGTCTTCTGTTGCTTTCGCTGCTGACACCACAGCTGCTCCAGCTGCTGCGCCAGCTGCAACAAGCACTACCACCGCTGCAGCACCGGCTAAAACCGTTCACAAAACTGCCCACAACAAACACCACAAAAAAGTCGTGAAAAAAGATGCCGCGCAGAAAGCGCAGGCTGCTAAAAAAGTTCACCACAAAAAAGCGGTAAAACCTGCTGATCAGAAAGCGCAGGCCGCTAAAAAAGTTCACCACAAAAAAGTCACTAAACCTGCTGATCAGAAAGCGCAGGCCGCTAAAAAAGTTCACCACAAAAAAGTCACTAAACCAGCCGCTCAGAAAGCCCAGGCTGCTAAAAAAGTTCACCACAAAAAAGTCACTAAACCAGCTGCTCAGAAAGCGCAGGCTGCTAAAAAAGTTCACCACAAAAAAGTCACTAAACCAGCTGCCCAGAAAGCCCAGGCTGCTAAAAAAGTTCACCACAAAAAAGTTGTGAAACCAGCAGCTAAAAATTAAGGTCGCCTTCAGCGCACGGCCACATGATGATTTAAAACACCCGGTTCTGCCGGGTGTTTCTTTACTGGAGTGGATGAAATGACGAGAGTGGATGAAATAGTGCGTCGCTATCGCTTCGAAATTATTCTGCTTGTTATGATCCTGTGTGGCATTGTTGCAGCAAGCTTTTTTGTTTAACCGCTGTAGCGTACTGATTAACCAATAAAACTCCCTTTTTTAACGCTCACCGACTATAGTTACCGTACTTACGTAATAACAATAACGTTAATTTTTTCTCGCCATTGAGATTTCTATGCGCCTGGCTACCCTGTTAATGGTTGGACTCTTCAGCTTTGCCACCACGGTTCATGCCGATGATGACGATGACTCGCCTACTCCTGCTGAAATTAAGATGCTGTTTTTCGGTAAGGATCATCGCCAGGCAATCACCGATATTACCGCTGCCCCCTGGGATGCCATTGGTCAGCTGGAAACCGAAAGCGGCAACCTCTGTACTGCCACGCTCATCTCTCCGCATCTGGCGCTGACCGCCGGACACTGCCTGCTTGCCCCGCCAGGTAATTTCGACAAGCCGGTTGCGCTGCGATTTATGGCCAGCGATAAAGGCTGGCGCTACGAGCTTCATGATATTGATGCGCGGGTTGAACCCTCGCTGGCGTCAAAGTTAAAAGCGGACGGTGAAGGCTGGATCGTGCCGAGCAGTGCAGCACCCTACGATTACGGCATCGTGATATTACGCAATCCGCCCTCAGCGATTACGCCGATTCCGCTGTTCGATGGCTCACGCAGCGATCTCACTGCGGCGCTGAAGCTGACCGGCCGCAAAGTAACGCAGGCGGGCTATCCGGCTGATCATCTGGACACGCTATACTCCCACAGCGATTGCCTGATTACCGGCTGGGCGCAGCGCGCCGTGCTGTCGCACCAGTGTGACACCCTGCCAGGTGACAGTGGTTCGCCACTGCTGCTCAACAGCGATAAAGGCTGGCAGTTAATCGCCGTACAAAGCTCTGCACCGGCAGCGAAAGATCGCTATCTGGCAGACAATCGCGCGATTTCGGTCACCTCGTTTAAAGATAAGCTGGAATCCCTCGCGCAGTAGCCCCTCAGTCTGACTTCTTACTCCAGGATGCGCGCCTGTTGCGGCGCGCATCCCGGCGTTTAGCCCGCTATCTGCTCCATCATCTGCAGAATACGCTTATCTGAGATGGGATAAGGTGTGCCCAGCTGCTGAGCAAAGTAACTGATGCGCAGCTCTTCGATCATCCAGCGGATGCTCTGCACCTCTTCATCATCCTGACGCTGCGGCGGCAACTTGTTGCGCCACGCCTGATAAGCCTGCTCCACTGCCTGTACTTTTAACATACGCGCACGATCGCTGTGCGGATCGGCAGGCAGTTTTTCCAGCCGGCGCTCAATTCCATGCAGATAACGCAGCGTGTCGGCGAGTCGCTGCCAGCCGTTGCCGGTGACAAAGCCGCGATAAACCAGACCACTTAACTGCGCTTTGATATCAGATAACGCCAGCGCCATGGTCATATCGACCCGGCCCTTCAGGCGCTTATTGATGTTGAAGACTGCCGTCAGGATCTGCTCGACCTGCTTCGCGATAGTCACCACGGTTTCATTGAGTTCGCCGCGCACCTTGTCACGCAACTGCTCAAAAGAGGTTTGATCCCAGGCCGGACCGCCCGCTTCCCCCATCAGCTTGTCGATGCCACAGGCGATGCAGTCGTCGATCAGCTCCAGCACTTTGCCATAAGGGTTAAAATAGAGTCCGAGCTTGGCTTTGTTCGGCAGCTTCTCGTGCAGATATTTAACCGGTGACGGCACATTCAGTAACAGCAGACGACGCTGTCCGCGCCACATCATTTTTTGCTGCTCCTGCTCGCTGTCAAACAGACGAATAGCAACACTCTCTTTCTCGTCGACCAGCGCAGGCCAGGCTTTGACCTGGTAGCTGCCGCGCTTCTGTTCATAACTGCGTGGCAGATCGCCAAAACTCCAGATATGCAGCCCGCTCTGTTCCAGCCCGTCATCCGCCACCTTCGAAAGCGTTTCCTGCACTTTGTCTTTCAGCTGTGCCTTAAGCGCAGTAAGATCTTTGCCTTCCAGCAGTTTACGGTTTTGCTCGTCGACCACCCGGAACGTCATTTTCAGATGATCGGGCACCTGTTCCCACTGCCAGTTTTCCCGCTCCAGCGTGACGCCGGTCATGCGGCGAAATTCCCGTGCCAGCGCATCAAGCAGCGGCATCTCCATCGCTTTCACCCTTCCCAGGAACGCCTCGGCGTAGTTGGGCGCCGGCACCAGGTTGCGGCGCAGCGGCTTAGGCAGCGACTTAATCAGTGCGATGATCAGTTCACGGCGTACACCGGGGATCTGCCACTCAAAACCGCTATCTTCAACCTGATTCAGCAGCGGCAGCGGAATATGTACCGTCACGCCATCCGCATCTGCGCCCGGCTCAAACTGATAACTCAGCTTAAGTTTAAGGTTGCCCTGATGCCAGAAGTTGGGGTAGTCGAGCTGACTGACTTTATCCGCGCCCTCTTTGATCAGCATCTGCTTGTCGAAATTCAGCAGTTCTGCGTTTTCGCGACTGGCCAGTTTCCACCAGCTATCGAAATGCTTCGCCGAGACCACCTCTTTGCCAATGCGCTGGTCATAAAAAGCAAACAGCGTTTCGTCATCGACCAGAATGTCGCGGCGACGGGATTTGTGTTCCAGATCTTCCACTTCACTGCGCAGCTTCTGGTTAGCGCGGAAGAAGGCGTGTCGGGTTTGCCAGTCGCCCTCCACCAGCGCATGACGAATAAACAGTTCACGGCTCAGGGTGGGATCGATGTTGCCATAGTTAACTTTACGGGCGGCGACAATCGGCAGGCCATAGAGTGTAACTTTTTCGGTGGCCATCACCGCGCCCTGCGATTTCTCCCAGTGCGGTTCACTGTAGCTGCGCTTGATCAGATGCTGTGCCAGCGGCTCAATCCACTCCGGTTCAATACGCCCCGCCGTGCGGCCCCACAGGCGGCTGGTCTCGACCAGTTCCGCCACCATGGTCCACTTCGGCGGCTTTTTAAACAGCCCGGAGCCAGGGAAGATCGCAAATCGGGTATTACGCGCGCCGGTATACTCCTGCTTATCGGTGTCTTTCTGCCCGATATGCGACAGCAGACCACTTAACAGCGCGCAGTGGACGGGCTGCAGCTCAGCCGGTTCACTGTTAACCGGAATGCCCAGTTCACGCACCACCTGCCGCAGCTGGGTGTAGATATCCTGCCATTCCCGCACGCGCAGATAGTTAAGAAAATCGCTTTTGCACTGGCGGCGAAAAACATTACCGGACAGCGCTTTCTGCTGCTCTGCCAGGTAGTTCCAGAGGTTCACGTAGGCGAGGAAGTCGGAGTCTTTATCGGCAAAGCGCCGGTGCTTCTCATCGGACGCCTGCTTTTTATCTGCCGGACGCTCACGCGGGTCCTGAATCGACAGGCCTGCGGTGATAATCATCACTTCGCGCACGCAGCCAAATTTCTGCGCTTCCAGTACCATCCGCGCCAGGCGGGGATCCACCGGCAACTGCGCCAGCTGACGCCCGGAACCGGTGAGCTTGTAGTGACCGCTCTCTTCGTTCAGGGTCAGCGCGCCCAGCTCTTCCAGCAGGCGGACGCCATCCTGGATATTGCGCTTATCGGGCGCCTCCACAAATGGGAAGGCGGCGATATCGCCGAGGCCCAGCGCGGTCATCTGCAGGATCACTGACGCCAGGTTGGTGCGCAGGATTTCAGGATCGGTAAAGGCCGGACGACTCAGGAAGTCATCTTCCGCGTAAAGGCGGATACAGATACCGTCTGAAACGCGGCCGCAGCGCCCTTTACGCTGGTTGGCAGACGCCTGTGATATCGGTTCAATCGGCAGGCGCTGCACTTTAGTACGAAAACTGTAACGACTGATACGCGCCGTACCGGGATCGATCACATATTTAATCCCCGGCACCGTCAGTGAGGTTTCCGCGACGTTGGTCGCCAGCACGATACGACGGCCGCTGTGCGACTGAAACACCCGGTTCTGTTCGGCATTTGACAGCCGTGCATAGAGCGGCAGCACTTCGGTGTGTGGCAGATCGCGTTTGTTCAGCGCGTCTGCAGTATCACGGATTTCACGCTCACCACTCATGAAGATCAGGATATCGCCCCGGCTTTCCCGGCCCAGCTCATCTACCGCATCAAAAATTGCCTGCAGCTGGTCACGATCGCCATCATCCGCCTCTTCGACCACCGGCCGATAGCGCACTTCAACCGGATAGGTCCGGCCTGAGACTTCAATCACCGGCGCATTATTGAAATGACGCGAGAAGCGCTGCGGATCGATGGTCGCGGAGGTAATGATGACTTTCAGATCGGGGCGACGCGGCAACAGCTCACGCAGATAACCGAGCAGGAAATCGATATTCAGGCTGCGTTCGTGCGCTTCATCAATAATGATGGTGTCATATTGCATCAGCAGACGATCCTGCTGGATCTCCGCCAGCAGAATCCCGTCGGTCATCAGTTTAATCTGCGTCAGGTCGCTGACCTGGTCGTTAAACCGCACTTTATAGCCGACGCAGCCTCCCAGCGAAGTGCTGAGCTCATCGGCAATGCGGTTCGCCACGGTACGCGCGGCCAGACGGCGCGGCTGCGTATGACCAATCAGACCAGTAACACCACGTCCCAGCGCCAGACAGATTTTCGGCAGCTGCGTGGTTTTGCCTGAGCCGGTTTCACCGGCGACAATCACCACCTGGTGATTGCGAATCGCCTCAGCAATATCCTGCTGCTTCTGACTGACCGGCAGATTGTCCGGGAAGGTAATAGCTGGCGTGGCCGCACGGCGCTGGGCCACGCGCTGCTCGGCAGCAATAAAGTCCTGCTCAAGCTCGCTGGCAATGCCCTGCTGTGCCTCAGGATTTTTAGCTTTTCTGGCACCCTGTAAACGGCGCTGTAACCGCTGACGATCGCGCAACATAACACCGTCGAGGCGTGACCAGAGCGCTGCCAGTGGGGAAGTATCGGGAGATGACATAATAGTGACGTACCTTACTCAGACGGTGTCGCTGCGCGAAGCAGCGCCCTGCAAGCCGGGATAACCAGCTGATTCAATAAAAATAATTGCGCGCATCATAGCACATTCTGAACTGTTCCGGCGGCTGGCCCCGGTTACGCTTATTCAATAAATTCGAACATGGGTCTCGAAATATTGCGCTATCACCGCGCTGTCGATAACCGTAGAGTGTAAACCATTGAGCGGAAAGTCTTCCGCGTTACAGACAGGAAACCACCATGAGCAAAGTTTTAGTTCTGAAATCAAGCATCCTTGCAGGCTACTCACAATCAGGCCAGCTTGCTGACTTCTACATCGAACAGGCAAAGGCCCAGGGTAAAGAAGTTACCGTACGTGATCTGGCCGCTAATCCGATCCCGGTTCTGGATGGTGAGTTAGTGGGTGCAATGCGCCCTTCCGAAACGCCACTTTCACCGCGTCAGCAGGAAGCACTGGACCTGTCCGATGAACTGATTGCAGAACTGCAGGCCCATGATGAAGTGGTTATTGCCGCGCCAATGTACAACTTCAACATCCCGACGCAGCTGAAAAATTATTTCGACCTGATTGCCCGTGCTGGCGTGACGTTCCGCTACACCGAAGCAGGCCCGGAAGGTCTGGTTAAAGGCAAAACCGCAGTGGTTATCTCCAGCCGTGGCGGCATTCACAAAGATACCCCAACTGACCTGCTGACCCCTTACGTCAAGCTGTTCCTGGGCTTCATCGGCATCACTGACGTCGAGTTTGTGTTTGCTGAAGGCATTGCTTACGGTCCGGAAGTGGCCAGCAAAGCGACGGCTGAAGCGAAAGATGCTATCAAACAGATCGTGACTGCATAAGTCTCTGCCATCTTATGATGACGCTGTAAAAGACCGGGCCATGCGCCCGGTTTTTTTTCGCCGGTTACTGACTGCCGTCTGCCGCTTTTCTCAGCCACTGACCGTTAATGCCGCGCACATATTCCCCGGCTGCCGCACGGCTCACCAGTTTCTGTCCGGCAATACTGGCGACATCGGCCGTAGAGAGATTATTCTGTTCTGCCAGTCGCTGATACTCCTGCTGACGTCCGGCATTAATACGCTGCACCAGCGCCAGCGTTTCACTGTCCTGCGCACGTGCCGCCAGATAGCCGGAGAGGGTTTCACCTGCCCGCCCCGATTGCCGCGCCTGATCCAGCGTCAGTGCCCAGGCAGGCTGTGCCATCGCCAGTACGAGTAACAGCGCCGCGCTTATGCGTTTCATCGTTGCTCTCCTCAGAACAGACCGCTCTGGTTTTTCAGTAGCGCTTCCACGTCTTTATCGACTTTGATGTGGATCTCATGTTCGATTTTCACGTTCATGTTGATGGTGATGGGATCTTTGGGTGCCGTGACTTCTATGCGCGGCACGCAGCCGATGCTCAGCAGTCCGGCTGCCAGAACCAGTAGTGCCCTCAGGCTCATGGTGAAGTGTCCTTGTTGGATGGCAAATTCGCATGTTGCTCTAACCAGGATTGCAAATTATCGCCAAAGCGCAGGCTGCGCCAGAGCTGAAACAGGTTTTCCTGATGATGATAGTTGAGATTGACCGTCTGACGACGGTTACTGAACTGGCTGACGCCCTGCACCTGCGCCTCCATGGTGAGGTCGCCAAGATTATCAAGATTGATCGTGGCCCAGCTGCGGGAGACTTCCATATAGCGTAACCAGTCCAGCGCGGCGCCTGTTGCCACGTTATTGCGGGTAATGGCATCCGCCATATCTTTATCCAGCCGGAAGGTCAGCGGACCGCTGTTGGCAATCCACCCTTTCTCCACCAGCCAGTGTGGATTATTGAGCCACAGCGGCAGCTCGCCGTTAACCTTACCCGACATGGCAAACTGTTTAGGCTTCAATGCCGTCACCAGCTCGCTGAGGCTGATATTTCGCAGTGACACCCGGGCTGGCTCATGCTGCGGCATGCGCAAAGCGGGCAGCGTGATTTGCCCGCCCAGCAGATCGAGGCTGACATCCTGCAACGTCAGCGGCGCATCTTCAGACCACGGCCAGTTACCCTGCAGATCGGCACGAATATTCTGCATCGCAAACTGGTTCTTCACCTCGGCAATGCGCAGTGAAACCGGGCCATGCTGACCAAATTGCCATTGCTGCTCATGGAATCTGAACGGCAGGGAGAAGTCGATACCGTTAACCTGGCTGTCGGGCGTCCAGATGCTGCCCTGCTTTACTTTCCAGTGGCCTCCAGCCTGGAAGCCCTGGTCGCGTGCGGCGGAAAAAGCGACCTGTGCCTGCAAACTGCCTCCCTGGATCTGCATTTTCGTTTCGGGGCTGATCAACGGCTGAAACACCGTCAGCGACTGTGCCGGCCACCAGGCCTGGCCGCGCAGCCGTTCACCATCCCAGCGGCCGTTAACCCGCAGCGGGCCAACTTTGCCCGCTTGTAAATTGCCGCGCCAGATAAAATAGCCGGGATCACGACCTTTAGCCTCAAAGTTGAGCGTGGAGTCTGCCAGATGTCCGCCATAACTGAAGCGGGTCTGTCCCGCCTGCAGGCGAAAATGGCCACTAAAGGAAGGCTGCGCCGCATCACGCTGCCAGTTTACCGGTTCAGTGAGCGTCAGACGTGGTTTTGCAACGTTGACACTGCCGTATGCCAGCTGATTAAAACCGGTGGACAAGGTATCCAGATGGATCAGGGTGTCGTGCCAGCCACCTGTGCCTCTGATATCCCAGCGCGCCTGCAGCGGCAGCATCTCGCCACCTCCCCAGTAGCGCCAGTTCCATTCGCCCTTATCGGGCCAGAAATCCGTGGCGCGGCCATCGAGATGCAGCCGGAAGCGGCCAAAACTGGCGTCGTGCGCATTGAGAATGGCCTGCAGGCGACCATCAATACCCTGCGAGGAGAGTCGTACGCCCGCCAGCGGCCAGCGCGCTTCATCCACTTCCAGCGTTGACAGCAGCCGGCCCCGCAGGCGCAGCAGCGATTTAGGTTGCAGCACCAGCTGAGGATCGAGCAGCGAGCCGCTGAGCACGCCCGGAATGGAACCGTAAAGTTGAAGATCGGACAGTTTGCTTTCGCCGGTGAGCTGAAACGGCAGACTGCTGCTGGTCAGGCTGAGGTTGCCAGGGCCGACACCGAGCACCACGTTGCCCTTACCGCCGCGTCCCTGGGTCAGCAGGTTAACGCGACCGCTAATCTGGCTACTTTCAAGGCCCGACTGCCAGTTATCCAGCGTCAGGTTAACAAACCCTGACAGCGGCTGGGCCGCCAGCGGCCAGAAGTATTCGCCCTTTTCAATCCGAATCTGATCGCGGCTGATCTGCCAGGGCAGTCTGAGAAGCGGCCTGGTCACTTCAGCCATCGCCACGCGTAGCTCGCCCTGCTGCTGCTGCCAGTTAAGCGTCAGCTGGAGCGGATGTGGCAGCGCGTCCAGCGCCAGCTGTCCGGTCACCTCACCGTTCACCGGCAGATCAGTGGCAAAGGTGGGTAACGCCAGATGACCACTCAGCGTGACGGGTTCAGGAAGTGCAGGATGTGTGAGTGTCAGGCGACTGATAGCGAGTTGCTGACCGGTCAGCGTTGCCGCCAGCTGCAGATTATCGCCCTGATAACTGAGTTGCTGGCGATCTTTTTCCAGCGTCAGATCCAGCGCGCCCGCATACGTCTGCCAGGGCGTAACGATTAATTTGCTCAGATGAACGTCTGCGCCAGGCAGCATTGCCTGCCATTCGGCCAGCGTTTTGGGTGCTGCCGTGCTGTCATCACTGGCAGGTAGTTTTTGCAGGCAGGTGCTATCCAGCGTCAGCTCTTCCGCATTCAGTTTCCAGCGTGACTGATGCCAGCCCAGTGACACCGCCTTTACCACTGCCAGTGAGCAGTCCCCTGCGAGATAACGAATTTGTGGCAACCACAGGCTCCCCTCCCGCCAGCGCGGTGCGCCTGACAGCTCAATGCGGGTCTCATCAGGCAGCCAGATGCCGACCAGCCTTGGCAGCCATTGCGTCACTGTTAACATCAGGCCGAGCAGCAGCAGAATCAGCGCCAGAATGGCCGCCAGCCGTCGCCGGAACATCCGTGGCATAAAAGCCATAATCCTTTTCCTTACAGTATCCTGACAACGATGATGGCATGTAATCTGCCAGAGGTGAAGGTCTGAGCCAGGTGCAAGTCAGCTGTTTCAGCAAAGTCAGTCAGAACACGTTATCCTTGATCTATCACCTCTGCAGGAGCACAACGATGAAAATCGCGGTTTACAGCACCAAACATTACGATCAGAAATACCTTGAGCAGGTCAATCAGCAGTTCGGTTTTGAACTGGTCTTTTTTGACTTTTTACTCTCTGAAAGCACCGCCAAAACCGCTGTAGGTTGCGATGCCGTCTGCATCTTCGTTAATGATGATGGCAGTCGCCCGGTGCTGGAAGAGCTGGCCGGGCTGGGTGTGAAATATATTGCGCTGCGCTGTGCCGGTTTCAATAATCTTGATCTGACTGCTGCGAAAGAGCTGGGTCTGGAGGTGGTGCGGGTGCCCGCCTACTCACCAGAAGCGGTTGCGGAACACACTATTGGTCTGATGATGACCCTGAATCGGCGTATTCATCGGGCTTATCAGCGCACCCGTGACGCGAACTTTTCGCTCGACGGGCTGACCGGCTTTAACATGCATAACAAAACCGCGGGCGTTATCGGTACTGGTAAGATCGGAATTGCGACGATGCGGATTCTGAAAGGGTTTGGTATGCGGTTGCTGGCGTTTGATCCTTACCCCAGTGAGCAGGCACTGGAGCTGGGCGCAGAATATGTCGATCTGAAGACGCTGTTTGCTGAATCCCACGTCATTACGCTGCACTGCCCGCTGACGCCGGAAAATCATCATCTGCTCAACGCAGAAGCATTTAAACAGATGCGCGATGGGGTGATGATCATCAACACCAGCCGGGGAAGCCTGATTGATTCCCAGGCAGCGATTGAGGCGCTGAAACAGCAGAAAATCGGGTCGCTCGGCATGGATGTTTATGAGAATGAACGCGACCTGTTCTTTGAAGATAAGTCGAATGATGTGATTCAGGACGATGTGTTCCGCCGTCTGTCGGCGTGCCATAACGTGTTGTTCACCGGCCATCAGGCGTTTTTAACTGCCGAAGCGCTGACCGCCATTTCGGAAACGACACTCAATAATCTTAGTCAGCTCGATCGTGGTGAAGAGTGCCCGAACCGGCTCTCTGCCTGACTATTCTCTGTGTAACTGTGCGGGCCGGAGCAATCCGGCCTGATCATCAGCGCGCGCAATTCCCGCCAATTAACGCCTGCTCATCACAGCGACGGCCATTCACTAACTGACACATCCCCACTCTTGAGCCATCCAGCTGATGCGAAAATGCCAGCGTTCCGCCCGCATTTGAACAAGTGCTTTCTGCCAGGGAAGACATCACTACCCGTGGCTGGATGTGGGCGGCGGTGGCTTGTTGCGGTGGCTCGTTATCATCACTGTTGCTGCTGCAGGCAGAGAGTAATAACGCGGCACCGGCCAGCAAAAAGGTGGCTGCTTTCATCAGTCGGACTCCGGGAATAGGGGGAAAAGGCTGGCTCAGCATATGTCAGGCAGCACAACGGGTCGAGAGGTGAAACAGCTTTTTACAAAATTCTGCGGCGTGATTTGCAAGCAGAATTATCTTGTTTACCTCTTATCGCTGAACTGTCACCCTTTTCCGGCCCTTATTAATTCGGAGTAAAGCCATGTTAATGGATATGTTAATTCGCATTGCGCTGGCCGGTATTCTCGGCGGCCTGATCGGCATGGAGCGCCAGATGCGGGCCAAAGAAGCGGGACTGCGTACCCATATTCTGGTCGGTATCGGCAGTGCGATGTTTATGCTGGTATCTAAATATGGCTTCGCCGATATGCTCAACAGCGAACATGTAGCACTGGATCCCAGCCGTATTGCGGCCCAGGTGGTCAGCGGCATGGGTTTCCTTGGCGCGGGCACCATTATGATTCAGAAACAGGTGGTGAAAGGCTTAACCACGGCGGCGGGATTATGGGTGACTGCGGCGATTGGTCTGGTGATCGGCAGCGGCATGTATGAGATCGGTATTTATGGCACGGTGCTGGCGCTGGTGGTGCTGGAAGTGTTCCGCCGTCTGAGCCATTTTCTAATCGGCAAACATCATACGCTGCTGGTTTTTCTTAAGCCCAAAAGTGTGCCACTGGTGCTGCTGGTCATGCAGCGTGAAGGCATTCGCTACGGCAATGTGACGGTGATTAATCGGGATGAGGAGAGTGGTCTGTGTGAGCTCAGCGTTCAGGTGACGCTGTCCCGCAAATCAAATGATGCTCACCTCTACGATAAAGTTATGGAGATCAAAGGAGTTCAGTCGCTGGAGATGATGTAAATCCCCTTTCTGCCCTTCTCTTCAGGCACAGCCATACTGGAACCTGCAGAAGGCGGAGAGCAGTCGCCGCCTTCTGCCCCCTCTTCAACTTCCTCTTCTGTAAAAATCAGAATCGCCTGCAGCCTGACCTGAAACATAGAGCCCGCCGGGAATTAATGGCATAATCCGTTATTATTTATTAGCGTAATTATTTTACCCGGATACCAATGTCTCATAACTCTGACCATCCTGAAGATGCCCTGTCCGCTGACGCGCCTAAAAACCGGTTAGCAGCAGGCGTGCTGATTTTTATGCTGATTGTATGCGCTATCGCCATCATAATGATCCTGGATCATCGGAATTCGATAAAGAATGCGCTGGAGACAGGACAATGTCTGGTGGAAGAAGGTGCTGAAGATTTCATGGAAGTGCTCAGGCATTTTTTACATCACGCCTATCGCTGGATTTTTAAAGCCTGTGGCTGACAGTATCAATACAGTAAAAAATTCAGTGCATCAGAAAATGGAGTAATCCGTGCCGGTTCACCAGCAGCAAAACTCCACAATACATGACTGCAACATAGCAGAGTAAAAAGAGTAGCAACGTCATAATAAATCTGATGCCATACTTTTTTATTTTGCGATTCTTATCCGGATTTCTCATAGACGTTAAATGTAGATTCATTTTTTATTCACATCATATATAGCCGGGTATTAAACGGCTTCATCTGCATTGTGTATTGACGAAATGTGCGAAAAGAATAACTCGCTAAAGGATAGTTCATAATAATTTCTTTAACCGTAAACCGTATACCCCGTCCCCTTACACTTTACTGATTGTTATGACTTAAATGATACAATTACGCATTAAATTGCAATAGCCCTGGCCGGGCAAGTTCGTACGGATAAAAGCAATTCAAAATTAATAAGATGCTTAATTTTGCATTAAAAGGGAGCGTAATTATAAACCTGCAGGATCAACGCCTATTCAACAGAGCGCACTTTTCAGATTGTGTCATCGGGAAATCAACAGCAGCGCATAAAATGAGTTCCATCGGATTTATGAAAACCATTTTATTTGATTCGTATCAAATCAGACGCGCATAAACAGGCATTCGTTTATACGGGATTGATTAATCGCGGCGCATGCTGTTTTTATTTACTCATCCGGTAGCCATGATGAAAACGCTGATAATAGTCTCTGTCATATTTATGACCGCCGGTTGTGCGGCAAAAAAAGAACAACTGCAGGCTGATGCTTACCAGGCATCACCCCCCTCCTGCTCAACCCACAGTGATGAAATTGATTGTCAGTGGAATGATGTGCCCGCCAGCTGACATCGCACTCCTGACCTTTCTCACTATCGCCTCTAGCGGCGATTATCCGCTGATTAACTTCACTCCGGTACTGGCATTCGCGGCAACAATCCGTACCATACGCAGCATATTCGTGACACCGCAGTGAAGTGTCTGGCTGAACGCGCACGGCAATGTGCCCTTCAGCTACGCTTTCTGGTTTTTGAGATAGGTAAAAATGCAAGATAATCAAACGGTTGACAAGAAAGAACAGTACAACCTCAATAAACTGCAAAAGCGTCTGCGTCGTAACGTTGGCGAAGCCATTGCAGATTTTAATATGATTGAAGAAGGCGACCGTATCATGGTCTGCCTGTCGGGCGGTAAAGACAGCTACACCATGCTGGAAATTTTGCGCAGTCTGCAAAAAAGCGCGCCGGTCAACTTCAGCCTGATTGCCGTTAACCTCGACCAGAAACAGCCGGGCTTCCCTGAGCATATCCTGCCGGAATATCTTGAGTCGCAGGGTGTTGAGTATCGGATTATCGAAGAAGATACCTACTCCATCGTCAAAGATAAGATCCCGGAAGGCAAAACCACCTGTTCACTCTGCTCGCGCCTGCGTCGTGGCATCCTCTATCGCGTCGCGACTGAGCTGGGCTGTACTAAAATTGCCCTGGGCCACCATCGCGATGACATTCTGCAGACGCTGTTCCTGAACATGTTTTACGGCGGAAAAATGAAAGGCATGCCACCAAAGCTGATGAGCGACGACGGCAAGCAGATTGTGATCCGTCCGCTGGCTTACTGCCGCGAGAAAGATATTATCCGCTTCTCAGAAGCGCGTCAGTTCCCGATTATCCCGTGTAACCTCTGCGGTTCTCAGCCGAACCTGCAGCGTCAGGTGGTGGCCGATATGCTGCGTGACTGGGATAAGCGCTATCCTGGCCGTATCGAAACCATGTTCAGCGCGATGCAGAATGTAGTGCCGTCACATATGGCAGATATCAACCTGTTCGATTTTAAAGGCATCAGGCATGGCGATGCGGTGGTTGATGGCGGGGATCTCGCCTTTGACCGGGAAACTCTGCCGCTACAGCCTGTTGGCTGGCGGGCTGATGAAGAGGATGCCCCGGATACCAGCGCGCGTCTGGATGTGATTCAGATTAAATAAGTGCTGGAAAGTTTAAGGGCGTGCTGCTGGCAGCACGCCCTTTTTTTATATGTTGCGGTGCGGGGGGGGATCCATTATCGGCGGAAATTCCGGATCTGTCGGTGGATCAGGCTGGGGTTGTGGCTGAGGAATCGGCTCAGGAATCGGGGTCGGATCCGTGGGGATAGGCTCGCTGTTAAGAATCGCGTTCATGCCGTACTCCTTTTTTTGCGAATGGACTTTAAGCTTAGATAAGGAACGGCGTTACAGCCAGGCGGGCAAAAAAAAGCCGGCACACGGGCCGGCATGTTTCGAATTAAATGTGCTATGCATTAATTCTAAATTAGGAAGTAAGACAATATGGAGCGCAACGCCCATCGCTTGACGTTGCATTCACCTGCGGGAGAGAGTTTGCGTCAGCAGCGATAAGGGGTTCTTGATGTCGATCAGCTTTTGCGTTCTTTACTGGATTTTCAGCACAGATAACCGATACGCTACGCATAAAGCTAGAGCCAGCGCCGTTTGCGCAGGTAGCCCGCTACTCCGACGGCCAGTGCCACCAGCAGCAGACAGAAGATAGAGAAACCGTATCGCCATTCGCCGCCCGGAATACCGCCCAGATTGACGCCGAACAGGCCGGTCAGGAAGGTGGCGGGCAGAAAAATCATCGCCATCAGTGACATGGTATAGGTACGGCGGTTCATCGATTCCGCCATCGCAGAGGCGACTTCGTCAGCCAGAATCGCGGTACGCGCCACCCCCGCATCCAGATCATCCAGCCCGCGTCCCAGCCGATCGGCGATTTCCTGCATCCGGCGCCGTTCGCTGTCATCCATCCAGCCCAGTTTTTCACTGGCCAGCCGCGCGTAGACATCCCGCTGCGGTGCCATATACCGCCGCATCACAATCAGCTGTTTGCGCAGCAGGCCGAGCTCGCCTCGTGCTGGCATCCGCTGGTCAAGCAGCGCATCTTCCAGCTCAATGATTTTGTCATGTAAATCTTCGATAAACTCGCTGGTGTGATCGGTCAGGGCATCACAGACATCGACCAGCCAGCTGCCGCAGTCAATCGGGCCATTACCATTCTGCAAATCCGTCAGGACTTCATCGACGGCAGAAACTTTACGCCGCCGGGTCGAGACGATGAGCTTATCGTTGATAAACACCCGCATCACCACCAGCTGGTCGCGACGCGCGTCGCTGTTGTGGTTGACGCTGCGCAGCACGATCATAAAGCCATCGCCCAGCCGGCTGACGCGTGGACGCATACTGTCGCCCGCTAAGGCGTCACGCACGGCATCAGGGATTTGTGGCGTCGACTGCAGCCATTCCGCGCTCTTACGGTGGGTATAGTTCAGATGGAGCCAGCAGGGCTGCTCACACTGGATGACGTCGTCTTCAGCAATCGGGATCATCCCGCCCTTGCCATCCAGCTGGCAGGAAATTATGGCATCTGAAACCTGTAGAGCTTTTCCTTGAATTACGTCCACACCGTCGCCTCACTACTAAAATCAATACGATACAGTCTAGCGGGACGGCGTTGAGTTGCAATCTCCGGGCTGTGTAGAAAGATGTCAGCAGGTGGCCAGTTGACTGGCCACCACAGGGTTAGTGCTTTTCAATCCACAGTTCACGACTATAGGCGACATCTTCAGGGTTAGTGATGGGATAGCCTTTGACCCAGGGTTTAATCAGGCGGCCATTGGTGTACTGATAGATGGGGGCGATCGGAGCCTGCTCAGCCAGGATCTGCTCGGCACGGTTGTAATCGCTGTTACGTACCTGATCGCTGGTCTCACGGCTGGCTTTGGCGATAACCGCATCATAATCCGCGTTGTTAAAGCGCGCGATGTTGCTGCTGTTGCCCGACGTCAGCAGATTCAGGAAGGTAGAGGGTTCATTGTAGTCACCGACCCACGAGGCGCGGATCACATCAAAGTTTCCGCTGTTACGGCTGTCGATATAGGTTTTCCACTCCTGGTTCTCCAGCGTGACATCCACACCGAGGTTCTTTTTCCACATCGAGGCCACAGCAATCGCAATCTTCTGGTGGCTCTCGGAGGTGTTATAGAGCAGTTTGAGTTTCAGCGGCTTGCCGGGACCATAACCGGCAGCAGCGAGCAGCGATTTGGCCTGTGCATTCAGGCTGTTCTGATCATGCTGTTGCATGAACGTGGGCAGTGGCTTAAAGCCTGCTGTCACATCTGGCGTAAAGTGCCACGCTGGTTTCTCACCCGTGCCCAGCACTTTTTCAGCAATCACTTTCCGGTCGATAGACCAGGAGAGCGCTTTGCGAACCCGCACATCGGCCGTCGGCCCTTTCTGCGTGTTAAACGCGTAGTAATAGGTGCCTAACTGGTCAGGTGTGTAGACCTCTCCGGGCAGGGTTTTCTTCAGTAGCGCATACATGTTTTTAGGGAAGGATTCGGTGATATCAATATCGTTGGATCGATAACGTTTAGTGGCGCTCGACTCTTCATTAATCGGCACGAAAGTCACTTTCGTCAGCACCGAATGCGCATCATCCCAGTAGTGTGGATTACGAGTCAGTACGATTTTTTCGTTTACGACGCGTTCGCTGAGCTGATACGCCCCGTTGCCCACCAGTTTGCCGGGTGACGTCCAGCTGTCACCCTGTTGCGCAATAATTTTCTGCGGCACCGGGAAAAGAGCCACGTTAGCCACCAGCGCCGGGAACCACGGCACCGGACGATCCAGCGTCACCTTCAGCTGGTTTTTACTCTCGGCGACCACTCCCAGCTTATCGGGCGTCATTTCGCCTTTGGTAATCGCTGCTGCATTTTCAATACCGCTTAAGCCCGCGAACCAGGCAAAGGCGGAACTGTTTTTCGGATCGACCAGCCGCTGCCAGCTGTAGACAAAATCCTGAGCCGTGACAGGATCACCGTTCGACCAGCGCGCGTTATTGCGCAGCGTAAAGACCCAGGTTTTGTTATCGCTGCTGCTCCAGCTCTGGGCCACGCCCGGCACGATTTTGCCCTGCGCGTCCTGATTGGTCAGTCCTTCAAACAGATCGCGTATCACCTGAATTTCAGGCAGTCCTACCGCTTTAAGCGGATCGAGCGAAGCGGGTTCATCTTTAATATGGCGAACGATCTGCTGCTGTTCAGCCAGCTGTGCGCCAGCGGGTGGATTCGCCGCAATGGCGGGTGTGATGATGCTGCTCAGGCTGATTGCTGCCAGCGTCATGCGAAAGGTCTTGACCATTATCACTCCTTTACCCCAAAGAAGCGCTGCATCAGTCTGTTGCCGATGCAACTTGTGCAGGGCACTTTAGCGCAAATGGCTGACAGATAAATAGCTATTTTCCGCACACGGCTTTTCCGCTACTTTTAGTAAAACCCTTTGAGGAAATAACTATGTCGCCACTCCATCCACGTCCCCTGCGCGGCAAACTGGACGTCCCCTATCAGCAGTATGGCCGCTCAGTGCTGGGCGCGCCGCTGCTCTGGTTTCCGGCGCCGCTGGGCGATCCCGAAAGTGGTTTGATTCTGGCGGGCACTCACGGTGATGAGAATGCGGCCATCGCCACCCTCTCCGCCGCATTACGGACGCTGCCCGATGGAATGCGTCGGCACCATGTGGTGTTAGCAGTCAATCCTGATGGCTGTCAGCTCGGACTGCGCGCGAACGCAAACGGCGTCGATCTCAACCGCAACTTTCCGGCGGCGAACTGGCAGTCAGGTGAGACGGTGTATCGCTGGAACAGCGCTGCCGATGAGCGTGATGTGGCGCTCTCGACCGGCACGCATCCGGCTTCTGAACCGGAAACCCAGGCGCTCTGTGCGCTGATTCATCAGCTGAAACCACGCTGGATCGTCTCATGGCATGAACCGCTGGGCTGTATTGACGATCCGCATCAGGCAGAGATTGGTGGCTGGCTGGCCAGCCATACTGGCCTTCCGCGGGTCAGCAGCGTCGGTTATGACACGCCAGGCTCATTCGGCAGCTGGTGTCACGATCTCAGTCTGCCCTGCGTGACTGCTGAAATGCCGGTGATTTCAGTGGATGAAGCCACTGAAACCTACCTGGAGATGATGGTTAATCTGCTGCGCTGGCAGCAATGATGAGCTGACCGTTGCGCACTTTAATCGCCGGTTCTGCATCCACCGCCAGCCAGGTCGGCCCGTCGAGATCGGCAAAGCGGGTCTGCGGCACCAGCGGCAGTGCGGCGCGTATCGCCCGCGAGGTGCAGAGCATACAGCCGAGCATTACCGCAAAACCCTGATGTTGCGCCGCATCGGCCAGCGCCAGCGCCTCGGTCAGCCCGCCCGCTTTATCCAGCTTGATGTTGACCATCTCATATCGGCCTCGCAACGCCGCCAGGCTTTCGCGGGTATGACAGCTCTCATCGGCGCAGATGGGTAAGGGATGGATAAAGTTCTCCAGCGCCGCATCTTCACCCGCTGGCAGGGGCTGTTCCAGCATCGCCACATTGATGTCCGCCAGCAGCTGACAGCGTGCCGCCAGACCTTCGGCATGCCAGGATTCATTGGCATCCACAATCAGGGTCGCGTCCGGCACAGCGGCGCGAATCGCCATCAGCCGTTCGGTAATAAAATTATTATCCAGCTTAATCTTCAGTAGTGTTGCACCATGCTGCCACAGCGCCAGCGCACTGCTGGCCATCGCCTCGGGGGTATCAATGCTGACGGTCTGCGCGGTGACGACATCTTCCGGAGCGATGACGCCACTGAGTTGCCAGAGGTTACTCTGTTGCTGATGTGCGGCAAGATCCCACAGTGCGCTGTCAATGGCGTTGCGCGCAGCCCCGGCGGGCAGCGCCTGTTGTAACGCCTCGCGCGTCATACCCTGCTGCAGCGCGGGCAGCAGCGCGGCGATTTGCGCCAGTACCGACGCCTCACTTTCACCATAGCGCGCATAAGGCGTTGCTTCGCCAACGCCTTTTACGCCATCTTCCTCAATTTCAACCACCACCACTTTGACTTCAGTCCGGGTTCCACGGGCAATGACAAACGGCGTATGCAACGGCCAGGCTTCGGGATAACTTTTTACCGTTCTCATTTCCACTCCACAATGTGTGACGCAGTGGCAGACCGCCACGTTAAATTCCACAATTGAACTCGTAAACCCTTAACTTTTATGTCATAAACAACGGCTATCTTTAGCCGTTTTGTGTCAGATCTTTTTTATCATTAAAAGGAATCACTATGTCTCAGACTGTTCATTTTCAGGGTAACGCCGTACCGGTTGCTGGTCAGTTTCCTCAGGCTGGCGATAAAGCCAAAGCTTTCACGCTGGTAGCGAAAAACCTGGTCAACGTCGCGCTCTCTGAGTATGCAGGAAAACGCAAAATTCTGAACATTTTCCCGAGCGTTGATACCGGTGTCTGCGCTTCATCGGTGCGCAAGTTCAATCAGGCAGCGAGCGAACTGAATAACGCCGTGGTGTTATGCATCTCTGCCGATCTGCCGTTTGCCCAGTCGCGCTTCTGTGGCGCAGAAAATCTGAACAACGTGGTGACATTATCGACGCTGCGTGGCTCAGAGTTTAAATATGATTATGGCGTGGAAATTGCCGATGGTGCGCTGGAAGGTCTGACCGCACGTGCCGTGATTGTGCTGGATGAGAACGATAAAGTGATCTACAGCCAGCTGGTTGATGAAATCACCACTGAGCCTGATTATGACGCTGCGCTGGCCGCGCTGAAATAATAAAAAAAGCGGATAACCTGGTTATCCGCTTCAAACTGCTGCCCAGCCCGTGTCAGGGTGGTTCTGGCAGCAACGAAGAAGCTCAACGCACAGGGAACCGGGTCAGAAAAGGAAAGCGTCACGCGCCAGGGACAAAAACGCCGGGAGCGTTTTTGAACAACGTAAAGCGTTGGCCCGGTTACGGGCGCACCTCAGGGATGAGGTGCGTAATCGCGCGTGCCGAGCGTGTCAGGGATGACGCCTTTTGCGTCTTTCCGATCTGACCCGGTTCCCTGAGCAGGCTCAGCCTCAAAGCCAGATGGGCCAGACTCTATCGAGCATATCCAACGGTAAACAGCTTACCCACTTCTCACCTGCAGTCCGTCCCTTATTCGCTTTCGGTACGCTTCTGCCCCAGACCATACTCCCGCAATTTATTTGCAATCGCGGTATGCGACACACCCAGCCGTTTTGCCAGTTTTCGGGTGCTGGGATAGGAGAGATAGAGCCGCGTCAGAATCGATCGCTCGAAACGACTGGTGATCTGATCCAGCGTCCCTTCCAGCGCCTCATCGCCCAGTGACACATCCAGCGCCTGTTCAGGCAACACGATATCCTGCGGACGCAGTTCGTAACCTTCCAGTTGGGTCAACGCCCGATACAGTGCATTTTTCAGCTGACGCACGTTGCCAGGCCAGGCATAGCGGGTCAGAAAAGCGTTAAGCTGCGGCGAGAGTCGCGGACGCGCCATCCCCTGCTCATCCGCAAAGCGGGCAACAAACATCTCGGTCAGCGGCAGAATATCCTGTGGGCGATCGCGCAGAGGCGGCAGTTGCAGCGTCAGCACATTGAGCCGGTAAAAGAGATCCTCGCGGAATTCCCCGCGCTGCACCAGTTCAATCAGGTTTTTCTGCGTAGCGCAGATTACCCGCACATTCACATGCACTTCATGCTCTTCACCGACGCGGCGGAAGGTGCCATCATTGAGAAAACGCAGCAGCTTGGTCTGCATTCTCGGCGACATCTCACCAATCTCATCCAGCAGCACAGAGCCGCCATTAGCCTGCTCAAAAAAGCCTTTCTTACCTTCCAGCGCATTCGGATAGGCTCCGGCAGCATGGCCAAACAGCTCGCTTTCGGCGACGTCATCGGGCAGTGAAGCACAGTTCAGCGCCAGGAAGGGATTCTTCCCACGGGCACTACGCAGATGGCAGGCGCGTGCCAGCATATCTTTCCCGGTGCCGGTGTCGCCAACAATCAGCAAAGGAGCATCGAGCATCGCCAGTTTACGCGCCTGATCCACCACCTGGCGCATCTTCGGCGTGACAGCAATGATATGGTCAAACTCCGATTCGTCGGTAACCACCAGATTCTGCAACTGACGGCCCATGCGGGCCGTCGACTTCAGCATCACCATCGCCCCCACCGGCCTGTCGTTCTGACCCTCTTCACCCGGCAGATAAATAGGCCGCGCTTCCATCAGGAAATCGCGGCCCTCAATGACCACATGCTGCGCCTGCGCTTCAACCCGATCGCTCTCCAGCCAGCGCATGAAGTTAAAGCCGTTGATCAGGTTAGCGGCGCTGAAGTTGCGAATCTTCTCTTCATCGAGATTAAACAGGTTCTGTGCGGCCGGATTAGCCAGTTCAACCTTGCTTTTCAGATCGATGGAGAAAACCGGATCCGGCATCGCCACCAGCAGGGCGCTCAGCGCACGATGTTCGCGTTCAGAGGGCATGTACGCTACCGTGCGCACATCTGTTACGCCTGGTGTACGCCGGATTTCAGCCATCAGATTGCTGAAGGCGTCAAATTCCAGCGCAGAAAAGTTCAGGTAGATGCGGCCCAGCGCCGTGATTTCGATACCGCGTAAATCAATGTTGCGTGCCACCAGCAGATCGAGCAGTTCACGCGTCAGACCGAGACGGTCCTGACAGAACACTTCCAGACGCATTGCGTTCGCCTTAATCAGGTTCAGATAAGACAATAATACGCTAAGTCGCGCACCTGCAGAAAGGTATCTGTCAGGAAAAGTTGACAGCTGCGGCGCGTATGGCGGACTTTTGTACTGCCAGAGAAGATCCTGATGAGTGGTCACGAATGGTTGCCGGGATGGCGCATTTTATCAGGGAGAAAAATGGAATGGCCTACACGCTGCCAGCCGATCCGGTGATCACTGATGAGTCTGGCTGTCCGGGTGAGTGTCTGATTATCGATTCACGGCAGGTGCTCCGCCAGCCACACTAATTCTAATTAATAAAGGCGGCAATGCCGCCTTTGATTTGGCACGAGAGCGTCAGGCTGACTTATTACCGCCCTTCTGCAACGCCTCTTTTAACTGGCCCAGCAGCTCACGACGGAAATCGCCAAGCCGTGGTTTATCCTGCTCCAGCCACGGCAGTGGACGGCACAGCTCCATCGCTTTGATGCCCAGTCTTGCGGTCAGCAAACCCGCGCCAATGCCCTGCGCGGCGCGCGTGGAAAGCCGGGCGGCGATATCCTGCGACATCCAGTCCATACCCACTTCCCGCACCAGTTCAGAAGCCCCGGCAAAGGCCATGTTGAGCAGCACCAGACGGAACAGCCGGATGCGGCTGAAGTAGCCCAGTTCGATGCCGTAAATAGCCGCGATGCGATTGACCAGCCGCAGATTACGCCAGGCGATAAAGGCCATATCCACCAGCGCCAGCGGGCTGACCGCAATCATCAGCGTGGCTTCCGCAGCATGACGGCTGATTTCGCGCCGCGCCTGCCGATCCAGCACCGGCTGCACCAGTTGCGCATATAAGCGGACAATTTCACTGTCATTGTGGGTTTCGTGCAGCGATGCATGCCAGCGCTGCAGGGCCGGATGCGCCTGATCCAGCTCTGCCTGCTGCGCCAGCTTTTCGCAGAAGGCCCGGCCTTTGCCGATGCCATGACTGTGCAGCAGCTCACGGCCCACATCCCGCTCCTCGGCGCGCTGACGCAGCTGATAGAGACGACGCCACTCGGTGGTCAGCGCGCCGACACCTGCCAGCACGATCAGGCCCCCTGCCACGCCGCTGCCCAGTGAAAACCAGTCGCGGGCCAGCCAGGCGTCATGTGTCCACTGGACACCCTGCGCAATCACGCTGACGCCAAACAGCAGCGCGCCAGCGGTCACCAGTTTGCGCCACAGACTGCGCTTAGGTTTCAGCGCAGCTTCCACCGCCCGTTCACCTGCGCCCTCCTCTTCGACAGCGACTTCTTCATCCTGCACCGCCAGAAACGCAGCCTGCGCTTCCGCTTCAAAAGTCTGCGCCGGGCGCAGCGGCGTTGTGCTGCTCTCATCCAGCGGACGGGCAAAATCGATACGCGGTTTCAGCGGATCACTCATCGCAGTTTATCTCCCAATAAAAATTCCAGCGCGGCATCCATGCGGATATGTGGCAGCGGGCGATCAACGTCAAGCTGCTGCGGCCGGAACTGTTCAAACTGAAAACCCTGCTGCTGCCAGAAGGCATTACCGGGCAGACGCGGCGGGACTTCGCCCGGATAGACGGTGAGCGGCTCACCATCATCCAGCCGATTCCCGCGCAGGGCCGGGATCTTCTCGCCCCGGTGATCGACCAGCCCGCTCTGCGTCGCCTGCACCGACGCCAGCCCGATGCAATCCATGCTAATCCCTTCAAACGCCGCGTTCTGCCAGGCATCCTGCACCAGCTGCTGCAACAGTGACACCATATTGCCGTGCTGATCGCTGGTGATGTGATCCGCCTTGGTGGCGGCAAAGAGCAATTTGTCGATTACCGGTGAAAATAGCCGACGAAACAGGGTTCGCTGGCCGTAATGAAAACTCTGCATCAGCTGCGTCAGTGCCAGCCGCATATCGTTAAACGCCTGGGGTCCGCTGTTAAGTGGTTGCAGGCAGTCAACCAATACAATCTGGCGGTCAAAACGCAGGAAATGATTTTTATAGAAGCCTTTTACCACATGCTGACAGTAGTAGTTAAACCGCTGCTGCAGCATGCTGAAGTTACTGCCCTTGTCCGCCTGCGCCAGTTTAGTGAGTTGCGCTTCATCAGCCGTCGGCCAGGGAAAAAACTGCAGCGCGGGAGCGCCTGCCATATCGCCAGGCAGCACGAAGCGACCGGGCTGAATAAAGTGTAAGCCTTCAGATTTACAGCGATGCAGATAGTCGGTCCAGGCAGCGGCAATCTCTGCCAGCTGGGTTTCATCGGCGGGTGCTAGCGGGTCGAGTTTTTCGCAGAGGGTACGCCAGGGCTTTGCCCACTCAGCACGATCGCCCTGCAGCAGACCGTTCATCTGCCGGGACCAGGCGAGATAATCCTGCGCCAGCATCGGCAGATCCAGCAGCCATTCGCCGGGATAGTCAACAATCTCCAGATAGAGTGTCGCGGTCTCTTTCAGGTGACGCAGCAGCGAATCATTGGGACGATAACGCAGCGCCAGACGCATTTCGCTGACGCCGCGGGTGGGTGTGGGCCAGGCAGGCGGCGTACTGTAGAGCTGTGCCAGCCCTTCGTCATAGGTGAAACGGGCCGTGCCCATGTCACGCTGAGGTACTCGCTTTACGCCTAACAGACGCTCATCCCGCACCACGGAAAACAGCGGCAAACGCGCGCCGCTGTGAACGGTTAAAAGCTGATTAACCAGTGAAGTGATGAAGGCGGTTTTGCCGCTGCGGCTTAATCCGGTTACCGCCAGCCGCAGGTGGCGATCAACGCCACGGTTCATCAACGCCATCAATTCAGTTTGCAGTCTTTTCATCTTTCTCCCTGATGAAGCACGATGCCACCCGGTTCATCACGCGTTTCAGCAATGGCTCAAGCGCCACAGCCAGCAGCAGACGTAACGGGCGACGCGCTACCGATTTCACCGCCCAGCCAGTGACACCGGCAGGCCCGTAAGTAACAGCATTGATAATGATGAATTTAGCCGCCGACTTCAATGCAGGTGCCGCGCGGTGACGAAAAGCAGTGGATCGCGAAAAAGACATCAACACCTCCATTGAGTGAGCGAACGGGCCTGAAACAGGCCCGGCAATAACAGAGTCAAATCTGGCGGAAGCGGCTGCGCACGCTAAAGGTTTCAGACGTCACATAGCGTTCCAGGTCGCGCACGCTGCGTTCATCCCGTTGCAGGGTGCTCTCCAGCTGATCCAGCAGTTCACTGGCGCTGGGCTGGCGCTCAGTCTGGGAGGCAGAGGCGGGTTTCACATCCAGCACAAAACCCAGCACAAAGTAGGCGATCACCGTAAAGAGAAACAGGCCAAAGAACAGCGATAACACCACGATGACACGCAGCAGACGAACCGGAATATCGAGATACTCTGCCAGGCCTGCGCAAACACCCATAAATTTCCCTTCGTCTGGCTTGCGCCACAACTTGCGTCCTTTAATCATGGCTGCCTCCAGTTTGGATGTTCGGCGTCCAGAATCGCTTCCAGCGCGTCAATACGTTCGCGCATACGCTGCGCATCCTGGGTCACGCGCTGCAGGCGCTGGATTTCGCTTTGCGACAGTTCCGAACCGCCGTTGCGTTTGTTGTTGTAATGCAGCCATAACCAGATCGGTGCGACAAACAACACGAAGATCGTTAACGGTATGGCGAAAAAAAGTGCGCTCATTGACTCTCCTTAATCACTTATCGCAACGTCGATGATTACTCACTGCGGTTCATTTTGGCTTTCAGGGCATTAAGCTGCTGACTGATTTCATCGTCCGCTTTCAGGTCAGTAAACTCCTGGTCCAGCGTTTTGGGTTTACCAAAACCGTGACTTTCTGCTTCCGCTTCCATATGGTCGATACGACGTTCAAAAGACTCGAACCGTGCCATTGCTTCGTCGATCTTACCGCTGTCCAGCTGACGACGAACATCGCGTGATGAAGAGGCCGCCTGATGACGCAGCGTTAACGCCTGCTGACGGGCACGTGTCTCACTCAGTTTTTTCTCCAGCTCACTGATTTCGCCTTTCATGCGCTCCAGCGTCTCTTCAACATGACCCACTTCCTGTTTCAGGGAGGAGATAAGATCGGTGAGTTTCTGTTTTTCAATCAGCGCCGAACGGGCCAGATCGTCTTTATCTTTGCGCAGCGCCAGCTCCGCTTTTTCCTGCCATTCAGCCTGCTGAATCTCCGCCTGCTCAATACGGCGTGACAACTGTTTCTTTTCAGCCAGTGCTCGTGCAGAGGTGGAGCGCACTTCAACTAAGGTGTCTTCCATTTCCTGAATCATCAACCGGACCAGTTTCTGCGGATCTTCCGCACGCTCCAGCAGGGAATTAATGTTGGCATTAACGATGTCGGCGAAACGAGAAAAAATACCCATAATGATGTTCCTCTTTTAATGTTTTAAAACGTGAAGTCCTGCTGAGTTAATACAAAATGCGTGCCAATTTTATATTTTATTGATTTTAATCATATTTTAAATTTTACAGCCCTTCCCGCTTGTTTTAATATAGTTAAAATGATTAAGGGGTGGCGAAATTCATCATGACAGGCACTAGCGATAATCTCCTGGGGGAGTCGAACAATTTTCTTGAGGTGCTGGAGCAGGTTTCCAAACTGGCACCCCTTGAGAAACCGGTACTGGTGATTGGCGAGCGTGGAACAGGCAAAGAGCTGATCGCCAGCCGATTGCACTATCTTTCTGACCGCTGGCAGGGGCCGTTTATCTCGTTGAACTGTGCCGCGCTGAATGAAAATCTGCTCGATTCTGAACTGTTTGGTCATGAGGCTGGCGCCTTTACCGGCGCGCAGAAGCGCCATCTTGGCCGTTTTGAACGTGCTGACGGCGGCACGCTGTTTCTGGATGAGCTGGCAACGGCACCGATGCTGGTTCAGGAAAAGCTGCTCAGGGTAATTGAATATGGACAGCTGGAGCGGGTCGGCGGCAATCACTCCCTGCAGGTAAATGTGCGGCTGGTCTGCGCGACCAACGAAGATCTTCCTGCACTGGCGGCGGCGGGAAAATTCCGCGCCGATCTGCTGGATCGTCTGGCCTTTGATGTGGTGCAGTTACCGCCACTGCGCGAACGACGCAGCGATATACTGGTGATGGCCGAGCATTTCGCTATCCAGATGTGTCGCGAGCTTGGCCTGTTACTCTTTCCCGGCTTTACCCCACGGGCGCAGCAGGCTCTGCTTGATTATCCCTGGCCCGGCAACGTTCGCGAGCTTAAAAACGTGGTGGAGCGCTCTGTGTATCGTCATAACAGCAGCGAGCAGACACTGGATAAAATCATTATCAACCCGTTTGCTTCACGTCCTGAACCGATTGCTGTCATCCGGACCAGCCAGGAGGCGGGTAGCAGCGCGCTGCCTGCCCTGCCGCTGAATCTGCGTCAATGGCAGAATCAGCAGGAGCGGGAACTGGTGGAAACCAGCCTGCAACAGGCACGTTATAACCAGCGCCGTGCGGCTGGATTATTGGGCGTCACCTATCATCAGCTGCGCGCGATGATGAAGAAGCACGACATAAAGGCGGAGAGTTAATCCACGCCACCACACCCATGCTTCTTTTTCTCTGCCTTGTGAATGACAACCCGGTATAAACCGGGCTGTTTTTCACGTTGAGCCACCTATCCATTACGTGTTGTGCGGCTTAGTCCCCATTTTTTCAGGTTGCCTGATAGCAGGAACCAGACCGACGCCAGCGGTAACCACCACCACGGCCACCGCTGACATCAGTAATACAGCACTCATACCAAAGTGCGTTGCCAGCGGGCCCGCAACCAGTTGACCAAAGGGAATGGAGATAAAGGAGCCCATTGCATCATACGCGTACACGCGGGCCAGTTTATCCGGTGGAATATGAGTCTGTAATGAGTGCGCCCATATTACTCCGAACAGGCCCAATGACATGCCAGCCAAAAAGAATCCTGTGGCCAGCCATATTGCTGAAGCATTCTGGCTCAGCAGAAATATCGGAAGTGCGCATAAACCTGCCAGCATCGCGCCAATCAGGAGATCACGACGCGGATGCCATTTCATGGCCAGAAATGAACCTGCAATTAAACCTACGCTATGGGCGGCCAAAATAATTCCCCATCGCGCCCGTCCGAAAGAGGCGTCGGCAATCATCGGGCCATATACCTCTACAATGCCATTGAAAGCGACGTTGATAATGGCGAACTGAAGGACTATCGACCAAATCCAGCTTCGCCCGGCAAATTCTGCCCAGCCTTCTTTGATATCGCGCAGGATGTTGCCTTGCGTCGTCCCGGCATTATTCGAACTCACACGGATGAAGAAATAGAGCGGCGCGGAGACGGCAAAACCCAGCGCATCAATTGCCAGCCCCCAGCCCGGCCCGACAGCGCTGGTAATCACGCCTCCCAGCGACGCGCCCATCACCGTGCCACCATAAACACCGAGCTGAATTAAAGCATTAGCCTGACGCAGGTGCTTTACAGGCACGACCTGTGGAACCAGCGCGGACGAAGCAGGCAGTGCGATGCCCGCTGCCGCGCCATTCAGAGCACCCAGCAAGGTGAGGCTGATTACTGTGGCTGAACCATCGAGCACAGACCACGCTACGAAAGCCTGAGAAACAGCAGCAATCAGCGCCGATACAACTAATACCCGACTGCGTGAATAGCGATCGGCAACCACACCGCCCACCAGCAGGAACAGCACGTTACACAGTGAACGGGACGCAACCACTATCCCTAAATCAGAGGCAGAGCCCCCCATATCCAGAACCGCAAAGGCCAGCGCAATCGGTGCAATCCCATTGCCCAGCACGGTAAACAGACGTCCGAAAAAGAGATAACGAAAGGATGGATAATGGAAAGCCTGAGCGCTTTTCTGGAATTTATTCATTGTCCGGCGTTGGGTGAGCAGAAGTTGTGCTTATAGTAACTGCGTTTCTGTAAAAGTTAAGCGCGGGATTACAATTTCCAGCGTCAGATACATCGAATGCATGCGGTTACAAACTCATTTTATATTTCAAGGGATAACATGATTTACCCTTCTGGCCTGAACCTTAACTAAACTAATAATGCTAATACCCGTTAATAGTTGAAGTAAAGTTTTAATCAGATTCACAGGATTTAATTGAATCATCCATTTCGCACTACATAACCATGGTGTGGAAAGATCCCAGCCATTACATATGAAATCATTAAATATTGATCTTTATCATTATGCCTTCGATTTTTTTAATATGCACTTGAGGTTTATGCGAAGCCAGCATTAACTATCCTCCAAAAGGAATATAACTTAACCCATTAAAGGATATTTAATATGGCTATTCCAGCATATCTTTGGCTGAAAGATGATGGTGGTGCGAGCATCAATGGTTCAGTAGATGTTAAAGACCGAGAGGGAAGCATTGAAGTTACCGGTTTTTCTCATAACTTAAGACTGCCGACTGATTCTATGACAGGCAAGCCCACAGGGACAAGAAAACATGCACCCATCATCGTTCAAAAAGAATTCGATTCATCTTCGCCCTACCTTTATAAGGCAGTGGCAACTGGACAAACATTAAGGTCAGCCGAGTTCAGATGGTACAATATCAACTACGCAGGTCAGGAAGAAGAATACTTCAACATACTACTTGAAAATGTCAGAATTGTCGGTATCTCGCCCATTATGCATGACACCAAAGACCCTGAAAAAGAAAAACATAATCATCTTGAATGCGTTGAGTTTGCTTACGAGAAAATAACCTGGAAGCATTGTGATGGTAACATCATTTTTTCAGATAGCTGGAATGAAAAGGCATAAATCATGAGATATCCTGCCTTAGCGGCATCTCCATCTCCTCCTTATGATATTCTATCATTTACTCCAGCTGGAGTTTCGTTGATAAACAATATGATGGTTGCACGTTTTCACAGGGGACCCTCAGCCCTGACATATGTCTGGTTTTATAAACAGGTTAAAGGACATGGCCCATGGGATTATAAATTTCAACATGGGAGCCAATATGAACATTTTGGTAATTTTCATTATGGTGCTGTGGGGCATGCCGCTGGAATAAAAGACGCTGTTCTTCTTCGCGCAGCCGGTTGGGCACAAAACCGGGCCGGAACCCGCAGAGAGGAATTTGATGTCTGGTATGGCGCAGCGCCTTTTGGAGATGACCCTGACGATCAATACTGGATAAGAGCAGGGATAGAGTATGCAAAACGTTCCGGTTTTTAAAAAGCGCACGCTGATGTTGATGCTGATGCTGATGACTATTGTCTTTGCAGGCTGGCGACTTTCGCAGTTATCACCGCTTGAACAGTCGATTATCAGGAAAGTTAACGTCAGCAGCCGGATTAACCTTTACATCACCGAAGCCAGTGCGGGTGCCACAACTGCCTTTTCATACCGTTTTTATCTTTATGATGCATCCCGAAGCGATGAATCTTTTAAAGAAAGTCTGAACGACGACCTAAAGCCTTTCCTGATCACCTCAGATGGTGACGTCTATCCTCGGGTTCGTGATAAGGCGGTATTTTTGACGATAAACGGCGAGATTTTCGCTTTCCACAATTTGCCTGGTATTCGCATCAACGAGGAGCCCTATTCCGTCCCGGTCTTCCTCACCGCCTCACCACTTTAATCCTCTTTGCTTGCAATCCCCTCCCCGTCCAGGCAGGCATGCCACTCTGCATAAGCCAAAAAAAGCCCGCCAACAGGCGGGCAACAATACTGGAAGCAATGTGAGCAATGTCGTGCTCTTCTACGGCAGAGCCACCGTCGAAGCGCACATGAATAATAATCATTCTTATTATCATCTGTAAACAAGTTATTGAGAATATTTCTCATTACCACACCTTCTGTACGCTCTTTTTGCCGCCGCGAGGATGAAAAACAGCCTGGCAGCGGTTGCAGGTTTTGGGACAATGCCCGCTTTGCGATACACTCTGTTTAATGCCTCAAAATCGTTGAGTTCTATGTCAAAACTACTATGTTCGCTGTTGCTAAGCCTCAGCGTGTTGAGTGTCCCTGCCTGGTCAGCGCCTGCTGGAGATATCCGACAGACCGGCTTTGTCTATTGCGTCAGCGGCACGCTGAACACCTTTAATCCGCAGATGGCCAGCAGCGGGCTGACTGTCGATACGCTGGCGGCGCAACTTTATGACCGCCTGCTGGATGTCGATCCTTACACCTATCGTCTCAAGCCCGATCTGGCGTCCAGCTGGGAAGTACGCGATAACGGCGCGACGTATCGCTTTCATCTGCGCAGCGGCGTGCAGTTTCAGCAGACTAACCAGTTCCGGCCTACCCGCGCGCTGAACGCAGACGACGTGGTATTCAGCTTCGCCCGGATGTTCGACCGCAATCACCCCTGGCACAACGTCAACGGCGGCAACTATCCCTACTTTGACAGTCTGCAATTCTCAGACTCAGTGCAGAGCGTGAAGAAAATCGACAACAGGACGGTTGAGTTCAGGTTAAACAGCCCGGATGCGTCGTTCCTGTGGCACATGGCGACCCACTATGCGCCAGTGATGTCGAAAGAGTATGCCGACCAGCTCACCGCGCAGGGCCGGCAGGAAGAGATGGACAGACAACCAGTTGGCACGGGGCCTTATCAGCTCAGCGAATACCGCACCGGTCAGTACATCCGCCTGGCGCGCAATCCTCACTACTGGAAAGGGGTGCCGCGTCTGCAACAGGCGGTGATCGATCTCGGCTCGGGCGGCACCGGACGGCTTTCCAAGCTTCTGACCGGTGAATGTGATGTGCTAGCCTATCCCGCGGCCAGCCAGCTCACCATCCTGCGCGATGACCCGCGCCTGCGGATGACGCTGCGTCCCGGTATGAACATCGCCTATCTGGCTTTTAATACCCGTAAGCCGCCGCTCGACCGTCCAGAGGTACGTCACGCGCTGGCGCTGGCGATCAACAATGAGCGGTTGATGGAGTCAATCTATTACGGCACCGCCGAAACCGCCGCCTCGATATTACCTCGCGCCTCCTGGGCATATGATAATGATGCGCGCATTACCAGCTATGATCCGGAGAAGTCCCGTGCCGCGCTGGCGGCGCTGGGCATCAGCGATCTGCATCTGCGGCTGGTGGTGCCTGCCGCGTCGCAGTCCTGGAATCCCAGTCCGCTGAAAACCGCCGAACTGTTGCAGGCGGATCTGGCACAGGTTGGCGTCCGGCTGACCATTGTGCCGGTAGAAGGCCGTTTTCAGGAGGCGCAGCTGATGGCGATGAATCATGACCTGACGCTGTCAGGCTGGGCCACCGACAGTAACGATCCAGACAGTTTCTTCCGACCGCTGCTCAGCTGCGCAGCGATTCGCTCGCAGACCAATTATGCGCACTGGTGCTCGCCAGCCTTTGACGAAACCCTGCAGAATGCTCTGTTATCACAACAACTCTCTGGCCGCATCGACAGTTATGACAAAGCGCAGCAGATTCTGGCGCAGGAGTTGCCGGTGTTGCCGCTGGCATCCTCTCTGCGACTGCAGGCGTTTCGTCATGATATTAAAGGGCTAGTCCTGAGTCCGTTTGGCAACGCCTCGTTTGCCGGGGTTTATCGTGAAAGCGATAAGGATAAGTAAGTGATTATCTATATTTTGCGGCGCCTGCTGCTACTGGTTATTACCCTGTTTCTGCTGTCGCTGGTCAGCTTCAGCCTGAGCTACTTTACCCCTAACGCCCCGCTGGAAGGGGCGGCGCTCTCGGACGCCTGGTGGTTCTGGTTTAAAGGGATGCTGCAGTTTGATTTCGGCGTCTCCAGCACCAACGGTCAGGAGATTGGCCTGCAGCTGCGTGAAGTTTTCCCGGCCACCATGGAGTTGTGCATCCTGGCGTTTCTGTTTGCGCTGCTGGTCGGGATCCCGCTGGGGATCTGTGCCGGCGTGATGCGCAATAAATGGCAGGACAAAACCATCAGTGCGCTGGCGCTGATCGGCTTTTCTGCGCCAATTTTCTGGCTGGCGCTGCTGCTGACGCTGTTCTTCTCGCTGACGCTGGGCTGGCTGCCGGTGTCAGGTCGTCACGACCTGCTCTATCCGGTGCAGAGTGTCACCGGGTTTGCGCTGATAGACGCCTGGATGAGTCCTTCGCCCTGGCGACATGAGATGATAATCAGCGTCCTGAACCACCTGATTTTACCGGTGCTGGTGCTGGCGATGGCACCGACGACGGAAGTGATCCGCCTGCTGCGCAACAGCACCAGCGACGTGATGGACAAAAATTATGTCAAAGCAGCGGCCACGCGGGGTCTTTCGCCGTTTACCGTGATCCGCCGCCACGTGCTGCATAATGCGCTGCCGCCGGTGATCCCGCGTCTGGGCCTGCAATTCTCCACCATGCTGACGCTGGCGATGATCACTGAGATGGTCTTTAACTGGCCCGGTCTGGGACGCTGGTTAATTAATGCGATTCGCCAGCAGGACTACGCGGCGATTTCCGCTGGCGTGATGGTGATTGGCGGGCTGGTGATTCTGGTTAATGTGATTTCTGACGTGATTGGCGCGGCCATGAATCCGCTCAAACATAAGGAATGGTATTCCGTCCGATAACGCTCAGGCCGCTAAGGCAAAACACAAAATAGAGATATGAATTTTGTCTTTCTTAAGTCGTTTCCAATGCAGGCATTCATACAGACAAATAATTTTCCTGCAGAAATCGATTTATGTTCGCATCGTAAAAAGTTGATGAGGTGATGAAAATTTATGGATGAGGTTGATCTGGCACAGGAGCGTGAAGAAGCGCATCTTGCAGCATCTCTTGCAGCACGTAAGACCAAACTTAAAAGCCCAAACGGCTTATGCATCTGGTGTAAAGATGAGCCTGTAGTCGCTGAAACTGCTTTCTGTTCAGCTGAGTGCGATGAGGATTATCACAAGCATCGTCGGGAGCAAAGCCAGCGGATTGTTTGAGAGAGAATGAAGTCATCCGGTCAGGCTATTACGTCCAGCGCGATGGCCTCAATCTGTCCGGCAGCCAGTACCGAACCTGAATAACATCCAGCATGACACTGAACCTTTTCCCCCCTGATCCTGCAGCGTCTTTGAAAAATTTTCCTGTTTATTTGTTCCCCGGCGAATGTCACTTACGGGCCGGCACGTTAACAAAAGAGGAGACGTTCAGTCTGGTAGCAGGAATATCCATTATCCTGAGTGACGCGGGCCAGAACCATCTCTTTATAACGCTGGTTAAGTTCGTTTTTTTTGCAACTTCCTGCCCTCTATTAGCGGCCGACAATAATAATCGGGCATTATGACTATAACGCTGACGGCTCAGGTAAAGCTGACAGGAATGTCAGGCAGCCCTCACAAAGGTGAAGCAATAAAAACGACATCGCTTGATAGATTCTTGATATTTCCTTGCCATTACATTGATAAAAAAAATCCATAATGCCCTATGCAAAATGCCACAGCAGAGATCATCTATAAAGGGTAACAGGCGAGAAAGTAAATAGCATAGGCCGACGAGCATCCAGGATGCCATCTGTTTAACTCGATCTATCAGAATAACTATCAGGTTTAATATTTAATATGAGCCACTTCAAAAGAATACTGTACGGCTGGGAAAAATCTGACGCTGGCATTTATGAGCACTGTTTTAATCGTTTTGGCGGAAGTGTCAATATGCATCCTGACGTGATCAGGTTTTTCTCATCTCGCACAGGTCATGATGCAACGTATTTTCATAAAGAAAAGCAAGATGGCTATATTGCCGCTTATGCCTTGCTGGGTCACTCACGGATAGGTGTCGATCAATGGAAAAAATTCCCGCTATCCTATGATGAGATCATGGTGCCGGCTGCTAAAAATGCCACGATGTTTTTTCCTGAAACAACAAACAAAATGTCACATTTCAACAAGCATAATTTCATGAACTTTAACTTTTCCATTGCCCGAAAAAATAAAGTGTGCTTTGTGAAAGAGAGCTATTCAGTTAAAACTGAAAAAAATCGCCGCAACGAATACAACCGGTTCATACGTGCGGGTGGCCGCTGCTGTGAAATGAGTCAATTCAGCCCTGAAGAACTGGCAGACTATTACATATTCCTTTTTAAATCCCGTTTCTCTGACAGCATAACCTGTTATTCCAGGGAAAACCTGATAACGCTTATCACTGCCATGAAAAGGATGCTCTTCGGCAATATCCTTTTTGTAGGGAACGAGCCGTGCGCGATGGATTTACTTTTCATGGCTGAGAGTGAACACATCATCTATTTTGATGTGCCAAACGGTGGCATTAACATGAAATATATGGACCTTAGCCCGGGTAGTTTACTTATGTGGAAAAACATTGGCGCAGCACGAGACTACTGTAAGCAGACGGGCAAGGAGATGAGGCTTTCAATCGGCTCACTTGATAAAGAATGGACGTATAAACTTCGCTGGGCGGATGCGCACCCCACGGGGAAAACGATTTTCTAATCTTTCAGCGCAGGCAGGCTTATTTTCTGCAACGGAGCGGCTGGAAATACCCCCCACTCCTGAAGCGCCAGGCATCAATGAGTTGCATTGAAAGAGATAAATTATTAATCTCAGATCCGATTTTAAAAATTTATGAATTACTGACCTTCCGAGCCGTCTTTTACATAATAATTCGCTACGGATACAATCGGGTAAAATTACGGCAGTATGCATGCTATCAACCGCTGCCTGAAAATGGCGTCATCGTTCGATAAACAGAGAAAGTTATTATCTTTTTTTACAACATCTGTGATTCGCCAGATGCCAGGAGGCTTACCAAAATGTCGTGAGAAGGCGCGAGTGAACGTTTGCTGTGAATCGTAGTGGAACTGATCAGCCACCTCTGCAATAGTGGCTTCAGTAAACCTTAAACTCAGTGAGGCAGCCTGCATTCTCTTGTTATTGATATACTTCCCGAGGCTTACTCCGCAATGCTTTGTGAGCATTCTGTTAAGGTACCATTTTGAATATCCACTTTTTTGAGCAATTTTATCCAGGTTTAATTTTTCATGCGCATGATCATCAATCCATACTATTAATACATTAAAAAAATGTTTGTCTATCATACCACCCTCCATTTTATTGTTTTGCAGTATTTTTTAATTTAAATCCATTGTCGCACTCAACTTAATTACAAAGTGATCGTTTCCATTTTCATTTTCATTTTCCAGACTCTTTTGATTCTATTTTTTTCACCGATTTATCTCCTTTAGTATAGAACGCCCTCTCAGAACGCGACTATCCCGCAAAGTCATCAATGAATAATCAGGAAATGATGAAGGATCTGTCAATGTTGCACCAAAAAGAGTGATCTCTATTAAGGTGAACGTCTTAGGTCCTGGATTATCCGCCTTATATGGATGATTTACGATGTATAACTAATGCAGCATCATGAGCAATTTTCTGTGCACGTTCCGGCGCGGTTTCAGTACCGAGCCACTCGCCTACAGCACCTGAAACCAGCGTTTGCAGGCAGAGTTCCACCGCGGTCTGAACACCGGGAACAGCTGAAGCCAGCCGGTAATCGCGCATAATATCGGCATGAAGTAATCCACTGAGATGCGAATTATTTTCAGGATAGGCTAAAATTCTTTATGTAAGCGTCTGCAAAAGATCTCGCGGTAACGACGCGGTTTATCAGAAAGAGGACGAAAAATGAAATTCGCTGTAATTTTTGAAGATACCGGTGTTGAAGAGGAACATGATTTTGACTCCAAACCTTGCGCCGGTGATCTGGTGACGTTAACGCGCGACGGAAAAGGTAAAGATTATATCGTTATCATTGAGCCGGATCCTGACCACACCCATGACGATGGGCCTGATGGACACCCGACAAAAGCCAGGGTCCGGCCAGCGTAGTACCCGGTAAGATTTAATCCGCCGCCCAGTGAGGCGGTTTTTTGTTGCCTGCAGTCTGAAGGTGAAGATGACTTTTTTCAGTCTGTTCAGGACGCTATGCCGACGCGGCTCATAACCCTTTGTAATCCAGTGCCGAAATTGCTGACGCCGTTTCCTTGCCTGTAACAGGGATATCGACGGATAATCCCCTCTAGTCAGCTGACGGACTTACCCTCCCAGCGATAACGGTAGAAAAATGTCACGCCGCTCCGAATGGATAGCCTGACATTCAGTCCGTGCGAGTCGAAGATAACCTCTGCTTTGTCGCGGCGTTTACCCAGCGCTTTCCTGAGCTTAGTGTCTGTCTGCAATGTGTACATCTTCTTTGCATCTACGCAGAGATGTACACAAAACAGATTAATGAACGCTACTCAGAGTCAGCCATGATAAAGAAACATGAAGCATGCCATCAGGATAACCATCTGATATGAATGATTTTTATAAAGAAACGTTGTCCGAACTAAAGCACAATAAAGTGAAAGCGTATGCCCTCCGATAATATCTACGCCGAAAAACGCCTGCCCAGCGCGTTTCGTCAGAGCTGGCACCATTTCTATGGCAACCCGATTTCGATGGTCGGGTTGTATGGCTTTGGCGCACTGCTGCTGCTCTGTCTGTCTGGCGGGCTGATAGCGCCATACAATATCGATCAGCAGTTCCTGGGTTATCAGTTGCTGCCGCCGTCCTGGTCACACTACGGCGATGTCTCCTTCTTTCTCGGTACCGACGATCTGGGCCGGGATGTGCTGAGCCGCCTGCTGAGCGGTGCGGGCCCGACGGTGGGTTCAGCCATTCTGGTGACGCTGTTCGCCACGCTCGGCGCGCTGGTGCTGGGGGTACTGGCGGGCATGACGCATGGCATACGCTCGGCGGTGATGAACCACGTGCTGGACACCCTGCTCTCTATTCCATCGCTGTTACTGGCGATTATCGTGGTGGCGTTTCTCGGGCCGCGACTCGAGCATGCCTTGCTGGCGGTCTGGCTGGCGCTGATACCACGTCTGGTGCGCGAGATTTACAGTGCTGTGCATGATGAGCTGGAAAAAGAGTATGTGGTGGCGGCACGTCTGGACGGTGCCAGAGGCCGCAACATCCTGCGCTACGCCATTTTGCCTAACATTTTACCGTTGCTGATCACCGAAATTACCCGCGCGCTGTCGATGGCGATTCTGGATATTGCCGCACTCGGATTTCTCGACCTGGGCGCGCAACTTCCTTCGCCCGAATGGGGAGCGATGCTGGGTGATTCGCTGGAGCTGATCTACGTCGCCCCCTGGACCGTTATGCTGCCGGGTGTGGCGCTAATGGTCAGCGTATTAATTGTTAACCTGCTCGGTGACGGCATCCGTCGCGCCGTCGAAGCGGGAGTGGAATAAATGCCGTTACTTGATATCCGTAATCTGACCATTGAATTTATGACCGCTGACGGGCCGGTTAAGGCGGTCGATCGCATCAATCTGACGCTGGGCGAAGGTGAAATCCGTGGTCTGGTCGGTGAGTCCGGCTCCGGTAAAAGTCTGGTTGCCAGGGCGATCTGCGGCGTGACTAACGATAACTGGCGTGTCACCGCCGATCGCATGGTGTTTGATGATGTTGACCTGCTGCGCCTGTCGTCGCGCGAGCGCCGCCGCATTATCGGGCATAACGTCTCGATGATTTTTCAGGAGCCGCAGTCCTGTCTGGATCCCTCTGAAAGCATCGGTCGTCAGCTGATGCAGGTGATCCCGCGCTGGACTTATAAAGGTCCGTGGCTGAAACGCTTCTGGTTCTGGCGCAAAACCCGCGCCATCGAACTGCTGCATCGCGTCGGCATTAAAGATCACAAAGATATTATGCGCAGCTTCCCCTATGAGCTGACCGAAGGCGAATGCCAGAAAGTGATGATTGCGATTGCGCTGGCTAATCAGCCGCGTCTGCTGATTGCCGATGAGCCAACGAACGCCATGGAACCCACTACGCAGGCGCAGATTTTCCGCCTGCTGAGCCGTCTGAACCAGAATAACAACACCACCATTCTGCTGATCAGTCATGATCTGCGCACCATGAGCCAGTGGGCGGACCGTATTAACGTGATGTACTGTGGTCAGACGGTAGAAACCGCTCAGAGCGAAGATTTAATGAGTACGCCGCACCATCCTTATACTCAGGCGCTGATTCGGGCGATGCCCGATTTTGGACGATCCCTGCCGCACAAAAGTCGTCTCAATACCCTGTCAGGGGCGATCCCGTCGCTGGAGAGCCTGCCAATTGGCTGTCGGCTTGGGCCACGTTGTCCCTATGCGCAGCGCAAATGTATTGAAACGCCTCGGCTCACCGGCAGCAAAACGCATCTCTACGCCTGTCATTTCCCGCTGAATATGGAGGGCCAGTAGCATGGAGACGCTGCTGGAAGTGCGCAACCTGAGTAAAACCTTTCGCTATCGCACAGGCCTGTTCCGCCGTCAGCACGTTGAGGCGGTGAAATCGGTCAGCTTTACCCTGCGTGAAAAACAGACGCTGGCGATTATCGGCGAAAACGGCTCCGGCAAGTCCACGCTGGCGAAGATGCTCAGCGGCATGGTCGCCCCTACCGAAGGTGAGATTCTGATAGACGATCATCCGCTGACCTTTGGCGATTATGGTTATCGCAGTCAGCGCATCCGCATGATTTTCCAGGACCCTTCAACCTCACTGAATCCGCGTCAGCGTATCAGCCAGATTCTGGAATTCCCGCTGCGGCTCAATACCGATCTCAGCGCGGAGGAGCGCGAAAAGCGCATTATCGCCACCCTGCGGCAGGTGGGATTACTGCGCGATCATGCTGGCTATTATCCGCATATGCTGGCACCCGGTCAGAAGCAGCGTCTGGGTCTGGCCCGCGCCTTGATTTTGCAACCCAAAGTGATTGTGGCTGATGAAGCGCTGGCCTCGCTGGATATGACGATGCGTTCCCAGCTGGTGAATCTGATGCTGGAACTGCAGGAGAAGCATGGGATCGCCTACATTTATGTCACCCAGCATCTGGGAATGATGAAGCACATCAGCGATAAAGTGCTGGTAATGCATCAGGGCGAAGTGGTTGAGCGCGGCGGCACCGCGGATGTGCTGGCCTCCCCGCTGCACGATCTGACCCGACGACTGATCAGCAGCCACTTTGGCGAAGCATTGAGTGCCGAAGCCTGGCGGCGCGAGCGCTGATTTTTGCTGCATATCGCGGAAATTGCGGGCCGATTTACCTGATTTATGAGAGACGTGCTAGAATCCGCACGTCGATTAACGTCGGTCGCTCACTATTTAACCATGCGGCCGCCAACTACAATGACCATAAGGATTACAGCTATGGGTTTTCTTTCCGGTAAGCGCATTCTGATTACTGGCGTTGCCAGTAAACTTTCCATCGCCTACGGTATTGCACAGGCGATGCACAAACAGGGCGCAGAACTGGCTTTCACCTACCAGAACGACAAATTAAAAGGTCGTGTGGAAGAGTTTGCCAAAGATTTGGGTTCAGACATCGTGCTGCCATGTGACGTAGCCGAAGATGAGAGCATCAAATCTCTGTTCACTGAACTGGCAAAAACCTGGCCGAAATTTGACGGTTTCGTTCACTCTATCGGTTTCGCCCCTGGCGAGCAGCTGGTTGGCGACTACGTGAACGCCGTAACCCGCGAAGGCTTTAAAATCGCGCATGACATCAGTGCTTACAGCTTTGTCGCGATGGCCAAAGAGTGCCGCGAGATGCTGAATCCACACTCTGCGCTGCTGACCCTCTCTTACCTGGGTGCGGAGCGCGCGATCCCGAACTACAACGTGATGGGTCTGGCGAAAGCGTCGCTGGAAGCTAACGTGCGTTATATGGCAAATGCCATGGGCCCGGAAGGCGTGCGTGTTAACGCCGTTTCTGCCGGTCCAATCCGCACCCTGGCAGCCTCAGGCATCAAAGATTTCCGTAAGATGCTGGCACATTGCGAAGCGGTCACCCCGATTCGCCGTACTGTCACCATCGAAGATGTCGGCAACTCAGCAGCATTCCTCTGCTCTGACCTGGCTGGCGGCATCACCGGTGAAGTGGTACACGTTGATGGCGGCTTCAGCATCGCCGCTATGAACGAACTGGAACTGAAATAAGTTCGGCAAGGGCGAGCCTGGCTCGCCCTTCTCTTTACTCCCGCCTCGCCCTTCCTGCCTGATTTCGCTGCCGTTATACCGTAACGCTATTAATTATCACCGATCAATCTTTTGCCCCGGACTGCCCATCAGCGACGATAAGCCTGCCCTTCGGTTTATGCACATTTTCAGATTCTGCCGCCTGCATGCCGAACCCGAATTTGCAAAAGGATTGATCATGGAACAACGCCGCTATCCGGGCCATAACCACTGGTTTTACGAGAGCCAGACCAGTCCACGTACCTCACAGGCCGCACCGCTGGTGCCAGAGGCCGCCCATATTGATGACCGCTTTTTGCTGGGATGTTACACCGATAACGATATGGTGCAGTCACTGCTGCGCACCAATCAGCCCGCCCTGCTGGCGGCGCGCGATCTGGCGCAACTGCTGTTCCCCGACCGAGTGGCAACATCGCTCACACATACCTTAACGCTTTACGATCGCCTCAGCACGGCGCTGACTGTGGCGCAGGTGGCAGGTGTACAGCGGCTGTGTAATCACTACTCTGCCCGCCTCAATCCGTTGCCCGGGCCCGACTCCTCACGGGAGAGTAATAATCGCCTGACCCAGATTACGCAGTATGCCCGCCAGCTGGCGATGCAGCCTGAGCTGATCAGCGCCAGCGCAATCACCGCCCTGGATGCGGTCGGCCTGACAGAGCCCGATATTGTGACGCTGAATCAGGTGATCGGCTTTGTCAGTTATCAGGCGCGGGTCGTCGCCGGTTTACAGGCGCTGCAGGCCCAGCCGGTACGCTGGCTGCCCGGCAGCACTGCACCACCGGATGCTGAGGCCACAGGTTTTGATCAGCCTGCCCACTGGCAGCCCGTGCTGAAACCGCTGGAGTTGCGTTATGCCAGTGCTGAGCAGCTCGCTGCCATTACCCGCTGTCAGTCGCTGCCGGGAATGCAGGACGCGGTATGGCTGCTGGCCCACGATCCTTCGGTGCTTTATGGCTGGGCGCAACTGCGTCAGCATCTCACTCAGGACAATACCCTGGCAGAGGCGACGGCGGCCCGTATTCTGGGCAGTCGCTGGGCGTTCCGGCTGCTGGACGGAAATGAGATTTTAATTGAGGGCGTGGATAACACGGGAGCAAAAGAGGAAGAGCAACAGATTATTGCGCTGGCGGCACAGCTGACCCGTTCGCCAGAGCGTTTCAGCGCGGCACATCTGCAGCCGCTAATGGAAGTTGGCTGGGAGGCTGATGCGCTGTTCGCGCTGATACAGAGTGTCGCCATAGGCAACTGGGACAGCCGCCTGTTTTACGCACTGGGCGAATCGCAGTAGCCGGGCTAAACCGGCAGCAGACCACGCGCTTCATCGAAAAAGTGCTGTGCCAGCGGTGTGGCACGGCCAGGCTCAGCGATGACCAGCGCCGCCTGGCGCGCCATCGGCGGCAGCGTGATGGCGCGCTGCTGCAGCCCCTGGAGTGACGGGGATAGCAGGTGACCGACCGGCGACACCAGCAACCCCAGGCCGACCTGCGCACACTGCATCAGTTGCATCACAGAGGCGCTCTCCACAATCACACGGGGTACCAGCGCCGCCTCGCGAAAAGCCATATCAAGGTAACGCCGGAAATAACGCGTCGGCTCCGCCAGGCAGAGCGGCTGTTGTGCCACTTCATCAAGCGTCAGCGCGGTTTCTTCCACCAGCTCCGGGAAATGGTCAGGATGGAATATGGCTTCAACGCCCCGGTCTGCCAGCATCTCGGTCTGAAAATGGAGTTCACGCAGGGTTGCCATCTCGAAAAAACCGATCCCGACATCCACGGTGTGGCTGTTAAGCGCTTCCAGCAGCTGGTCAGCACTCAGCACCGCAATGCGGTAGTCGAGCTGAGGATAACGCGCCTGCACCGCTTTCAGCAGCAGCGGCAGTGCCATGCTGCACTGCGGCACCACGCCAACCCGCAGCGTGCCGTTCACCCCATGCTTCAGCGATTCCACTTCCAGCTTCAGCCCCTGATAGACCGAAACAATTTCCCGCGCCCACGCCAGCACACGGTCGCCCTCTGGCGTAAATCCGGCAAAGTTATTGCTGCGGTTGATTAGCGGCAGGCCCAGCTCGCGCTCCAGATTTTTCAGGCGCATCGAGAGGGTTGGCTGTGTAACAAAACTGGCTTCCGCGGCCCGCCCAAAATGGCGTTCACGCTCCAGGTTACACAAGTAAATCAGTTGTTTAATATCGATGTTAATTATCCATCAGCAGGTTGAAGGCTGTTCGCATTACTGTCTCGTTCGCAGGATCAACCAGAGTATAAGGCTGAATGTTACCCTGCGCAGGCTCTGATGTTTTAACCGCACGGTTCATTTGCGCAGGCGGATCGATGAAATCAGGACTCCGCGCCGCCCTGGTTTAAGCATCAGTGAGGATTGTGCACTTAAATCATCGCGCCCTGTTGTTTTGCTGGCCTGGTGAATATGGTATTCAGCGCCAGACAGATTAACCCGAACCCCACTGGCAGCAGGAAATCGTAGCTGAGCAGTCGGTAAAGCCCGATTCCGGCTATTCCTCCTGCGAGGAAAGAAAGCAGGGTCAGACAGTGCAGTCGCAGCCGGCTCAGATAGAGCGGCGCCTCTTTCGGTGACGCTTTACGCCGCAGCACCTCAAACAGCATTGCCAGCTCAATCCCGATATCGGTCGCCGTGCCGGAGATATGGGTGGTGCGAACGCGGGCATTGGAGATCCGCGTCACTACCGCATTTTGCAGACCCATTAAAAAGCTCAGGCTCATTATTAACACCACACCGGGCGACAGCGGCGGAAAGTGATTTTCAATCACCCCCAGTGCAATCAGCGCGATGCCCTCAATCAGGATGACAAAGGCATAGATGGTACGGATATTTCTGCGATGTCCGGCGTTAATGGCAAGCGTTGAAAACGTTGAACCCGCAATAAAAAGAATGACGATCGACAGAAAAAACAGACCAGGCCCCAGATTCGCTTTTGCCAGTTGATCGGACAGTAGCGAAACATTTCCGGTCATGTTGGCTGAAAAAAAACCGACGATCTCAAATGCTGCGGTATTCAGTGCGCCTGCGGCAGCGGCAAGCGTACACGCCAGTCGGGTATCGGCGCTGTTGCTGCGGGCACTTTCCGTGCTGATTAGCATGACCACCCCATATTCATTGGAAAGCCTTATAATCCGCCGATTAGCCCTGCCTCACAAGGAACTGAATCAAACTCTCCCTTCTCTGCCGCGCATTGCTCAGTATCGGGGCTCAGGACTCCGCGCTGCATAAACCCAGCGCGGAGAACGTTGATTAACTGTTTGCCAGACGGAAGGTGGAGACCGATTGTGTCAGATACTGCACCTGCTCTTCCAGCGAGGCAGACGCCGCTGCAGACTCCTGCACCAGCGCCGAGTTCTGCTGTGTAACGCTGTCCATCTCGGTAACTGCCTGCTCAATCTGACCGATACCGCGACTCTGTTCATCAGAAGCGGTTGATATATGCTCCATCAGCAGATTCACGCGGCTGACTGAGGAGATAATGGCGCTCATCGCCTCCCCGGTCCGGCTGACCTGATCGGAACCGGCGTGAATGATTGAGACAGATTCCGCAATCAGCCCCTCAATCTCTTTGGCTGCGGTAGCGCTGCGCTGGGCCAGATTACGGACTTCTCCCGCCACCACCGCAAAACCACGACCCTGTTCACCCGCTCTGGCGGCTTCGACTGCCGCATTCAGCGCCAGAATATTGGTCTGGAAAGCGATGCTGTCGATAACGGTGGTGATCTCCTCGATCTTCTTCGAGCTGGCATTAATCAGCGCCATCGATGTCACCACTTCCTGCGAGACTTTTTCGCCGCTTTCCGCGTTTTTCACCGCTTCACTGGTCAGACGGCAAGCTTCAAAGACGTTTTCAGTGTTCTGTTTCACGGTTGCGCCCAGCTGCTCCATGCTGGCAGCGGTTTCCGTCAGCGCGGCAGCCTGTTGTTCAGTTCGCGAGGCGAGATCGATGTTGCCCGCCGCAATCTCCTGAGAGGCGGTGGAGACTGAACGGGTTGAATCGCGCACCTGGAGAATAATGGCGGTCAGCGCGCTGCGCATCTGCTCCAGCGAGCCCATCAGCAACTGAATTTCACTGCGCGAACCCGGTTTAACCGGCACCGTGGCATCCAGGACGCCCGCCGCAATCAGCTTGCAGTGCTCCTGCGCTTCATTGATCGGCGAAAGCACATAACGCTTCATGAAGATGTAAATCGCGACAATGATCGCGAAAAACAGCACCCCAAACAGCGCCAGCAGGGTAATGCCGGAGGTGAAGTGACTCTGTGCGTCGCTGTTAAGCTTTTTGGCGTAGGTTTCATGCTGGGCCAGCACCCGGTCCAGAATGATTTCATACTGACGATCAAGGCGAACCACGGTGGCGATCTGACTTTTAAAGCGCACCTGATCGTGTGCCTCCGCCGCATCAATTAAAGGCTGAAGCCCCTGCTGGCGATAGGCCTGATAAGCCTTGCTATAGGCGTCGGCTTCCGCCTCTTCGCCCGGCAGACGCGGCGCGTTCATATAGGCCTGAAATGCAGCATCCGCTTTGCCGGCCACGGTCCGAACGCTGTCCAGCGTGGCGGGATTGTTTGCGTCGCTGCCCTCAATCTCCTTCATGTACTCCATCAGACGGACACGCAGCGTGCGGCTGTGGTTGATCGGATCAATGACCGAGAGCACCACGCGGATCTCTTTGTTAACCGAATTCAGCGAGTGATTGCTCTGGATCAGCAGCCAGGTACTGATTGCCACGCTGGTGAGAAACAGCGCCAGCAGGAAGGAGAAGATAATCAGGGAGGATTTTTTTAACGACATCGAGGTGTTCCGAAAAGTAAGAGGATTAGTCGCTATATCGGCAGAAAGGTGCCACCCATTAGGGCTGGACTTTTTTTAGTTACAATAAGCGGAACGGCAGCGGGCAGACTCTCCGGGGAAGCGGTGCTAACCGCCAGATGCCCGAGGCCGTCTGGCGGTTAGCATTGTGACTAAGACTGAAACAGGCTGCCGTCAGGCGACTCCCAGCGCCATTTTCACCTCGTTAGCGATCTTCTCAACCTGCGGGCCGTAAATCACCTGAATGTCGTGTTCGCTGACGCGATTCACGCCGTTGGCACCGGTACTCATCAGCGTCTGATCGACCACCTGATTCATCTCTTTGACCCGCACCCGCAACCGGGTAAAGCAGCAATCGACATCCTCGATATTGGCCTGCCCGCCCAGCCCGCTGATAATGACCTGAGTCCGTTCATCCGCAGCGACCTGTTGCGGTTTCTCATCCTCCGATTCACGTCCCGGCGTTTCAACATTCATCCGGGTGATCACCAGCCGGAAAGCGTAGTAGTAGATCGGCGCATAGATCACGCCCAGCGCCAGCGTCCACCACCAGTGGGTTTTTGCCCCACCCAGCATGCCGAACACCACCAGGTCGATGACACCGCCCTGCACGTTGCCAATCATCAGATGCAGCATCGACATCAGCATAAACGACAGGCCGGTCAGGAAAGCGTGTAGCAGATAGAGCACCGGTGAGACAAAGATAAAGCAGAACTCCAGCGGTTCAGTGATGCCGGTGGTGAAGGAGGTCAGCGCCCCCGCCATTACCAGTGCTTTGACCCGCTGTTTATGCTCGGGTCGGGCGGTGTGATAGATCGCCAGCGCCGCGGCGGGCAGACCGAACATCATCACCGGAATCTTGCCCTGCGCCAGAAACTGCGTGGCGGTGCGCAGCGTCTCATCGGGGATCGATCCCGGATGAGTCAGCGACGCGTTAAAGATGTTCAGTGCACCAACAACCGTCTGGCCATCGACCACCGCCATGCCACCAATCGGCGTGAAACGCACGGTTTCGTTAAGAATGTGATGCAGGCCGGTGGGGATCAGGATGCGCTCAAAGGCCCCCAGCAGGAAAGCACCATACTGCCCGCTTTTGCCAATCATCTGTCCTATCCAGGCGATACCGTCGCCAATGGTCGGCCAGATCAGCGCCAGCAGCACGCCAATCAGCGGCAGACAGATCACGGTGACGATCGGCACAAAACGGCGTCCGCCAAAGAAGCTGATCGCGGTAGGCAGTTGCTGGGTATAAAACCGATTGTGCAGCGCCACCGTGACCAGCCCGGCAATCACCCCGCCCAGCACGCTCATGTTGTAGGTAAAGACGCCCAGCATGTTGATATATTCCGCTGAGGTCATCATGGCGGTGGTCTGATCCATCCCCGCCTGCTGCAGGGCTGCAGGGGTGGTGGTGGCGGCGGTGATCCCTTTGGCCGCCAGGGTCGCGCTGATGCCGACGTTCATCACGATATAGCCAATTACCGCGGCAAAGGCGGCGGTGGGTTTTTCCGCCTTCGCCAGTCCGATGGCACTCGCCACCGCAAAGAAGACCGGCAGATTAGCGAACAGCGCTCCGGCAACCTTGCGAATAAAGCCGATAATTAACTGCGGCACCTGCATCTGCGCAAAGGCATCGCCGGTGACCGCCGGGTTCTGCATGGCCGCCGCCAGCCCGAGGAAGATACCTGCGGCAGCGATGACCGAGATTGGCATCATCAACGCTTTGCCAAATGCATGGATCTGGCTGGTCAGCTGTTTCATGGAGTCGGCCCTCTCTGTTTGTGAACAGCAAGTATTAGCCTGTTGTCGGGAGAACTCCCGTTATCAGCAGGTTAAAGGCGGGTAAAATCTGACCAGCATCACATTTCTGGCTTATGCACGATAAACGCCAGCTATCGCACCATTAAGTCAATCAATTAGACAAGGTCTGAGGATAACTGCAGACTTCCCTTCACCATCAGGCTATAACCTGATAACAAACACCAAACAATAATTCCTACTATAAAAAGCCTGCACTCAATATGAAATTTAAACGCCAAATCAAACCCTATCGCGCGGCTGCGGGCGGCTGGGGTTCACTGGAAGCCACCACGCGTTTCGTTCTTGACAGCAAAGCGGCCCTGAAAAATATGCGCAACCTGATGCGCATGAACAAAGCACGCGGTTTTGACTGTCCGGGCTGCGCCTGGGGTGATGACAATAAAAGTACCTTCAGCTTCTGCGAGAACGGCGCCAAAGCGGTGACCTGGGAAGCGACACGCCGCATGGTCGACACAGACTTTTTCGCTAAACACAGCGTGACCACGCTCTATACCCAGAGTGACTACTTCCTGGAGTATCAGGGACGTCTGACCCATCCGCTGCGCTACAACGCGGAAACCGATCACTATGAGCCGATCAGCTGGGATGATGCGTTTGCGCTGATCGCGCAGCACATCAGGGCGATGGATCATCCGGATCAGATGGAACTCTACACCTCCGGTCGCGCCAGCAATGAAGCCTCCTGGCTCTATCAGCTGTTTGGTCGCCTGATGGGGACCAATAACTTCCCTGACTGCTCCAATATGTGCCACGAAGCCAGCGGCACCGGTCTGAAGCGCAGCATTGGCGTGGGTAAAGGCACCATCCGTCTGGATGATTTCGACCACGCCGATGCCATTTTTGTCTTCGGTCAGAATCCCGGCACCAATCATCCGCGTATGCTGCACAGCCTGCGTCATGCCGCCGATCACGGTGCGAAAATCGTTACCTTTAATACCCTGCGCGAACGCGGTCTGGAACGTTTTGCCGATCCGCAAAAACCGCTGGAAGTGGTGACCTCGAAAGCGGGCAACATCAGCTCCTCCTATTACCAACCCAATTTGGGCGGTGATATGGCGGCGGTGCGCGGCATGGTGAAATCCCTGCTGGAAACTCATCGCGCCCGTCTTGCGGCTGGTGAAAGTGGCCTGTTTGATCAGACCTTTATCAATGCCAAAACCAACGGTATTGAGGCCTATCTCGACGCCGTGGATAACACCAGCTGGATGCAGATTGTGGCGCAGTCGGGCCTGACGCAGGCGCAGATCCGTGAAGCCGCGACGATCTACCAGAGCGCTGACCGGGTGATTTGTACCTGGGCGATGGGCATTACTCAGCACAAGCACTCTGTCGACACGGTTCGCGAGATCACCAACCTGCAGCTGCTGTTTGGTCAGCTGGGCAAAAAAGGCGCAGGCCTCTGTCCGGTGCGCGGTCACAGCAACGTGCAGGGCAACCGCACCATGGGCATTGATGAGAAACCGGCAAAAGCCTTCCTGGATGCGCTGGGTAATCATTTCAGTTTCGAGCCACCGCGTGCGCCGGGACACAACACGGTTGAAGCGCTGAACGCCATGCTGCGCGATGAAGTGAAAGTGCTGATCGCACTGGGTGGCAACCTGGCAGCCGCTGCGCCCGATTCACCGCGCACCGAAGAGGCGATGTCACGCTGTGGTCTGACCGTGCATATCAGCACCAAACTGAACCGCAGCCATCTGGTGCCGGGTCACGAAGGGCTGATTCTGCCGACGCTGGGCCGCACCGAGCGCGATCTGCAGGCGACCGGCAATCAGTTTATTACCGTGGAAGACTCCTTCAGCATGGTGCACGCCTCTGAAGGGATCGGTATTCCGCTGGCGGAAACACAGCGTTCTGAAACCTCGATTGTGGCCAGTATCGCCGAGGCGGTGCTGGGTAATGAAAAAGTGAAATGGCGCGAGCTGGCGGGTGATTACAACCTGATCCGTGAGCATATCGCTGCGACGATCCCGGGCTTTGCCGACTTTAACGCCAGATGCGATATCCCGGGCGGTTTCTATCTGGGCAACGCAGCAGCCGAGTTGCGCTTCAATACGCCGAGCCAGAAAGCGGAGTTCAACGCCTCGGCGCTGCCGACCTCACTCTTCCCGAATCTTGATCAGGACGTGCCTTTTACCCTGCAGACGCTGCGTTCGCACGACCAGTACAACACCACCATTTACGGCCTTGATGACCGTTACCGTGGCGTGTTTGGTCAGCGTGAAGTGGTGTTCATCAACCCGGACGATATGGCAGACCTGGGCTTCACCGAAGGCCAGAATGTCGATATCGAAACGCTGTGGAATGATGGCATTACCCGTCGTGTCAGCGGCTTCAAACTGGTTCCCTACAATATTCCGCGCGGTAACCTGGCGGCCTATTATCCGGAAACCAACCCGCTGGTGCCGCTGAACAGCTTTGGTGATGACAGTGGGACACCGACCTCAAAATCGGTGCCAGTGAAGCTGGAACTCTCTTCGGCACTGGCCGATCAGCGCATCGCCTGACAGCCCTTTCACTCCCCCCTAAAAAGCCGGCTCGTCCGGCTTTTTGCCTTGCCGCGCGACGTTGATTCGCGTAAAACTGTCAGCCGCAATCAGCCAACGAAACGTAAAAATTATGTTCCAGGATAACCCGCTGCTCGCGCAGCTGAAACAGAAGCTCCATTCGCAAACGCCTCGTGCTGAAGGCGTCGTAAAAGGCACTGAAAAAGGCTTCGGCTTTCTGGAAGTCGATGCGCAAAAAAGTTACTTCATTCCGCCACCGCAGATGAAGAAAGTGATGCACGGCGATCGTATCACCGCCGTGATCCACAGCGATAAAGATCGCGAAAGCGCTGAGCCGGAAACCCTGGTTGAGCCGTTCCTGAGCCGCTTTGTTGGCCGGGTACAGAAGAAAGACGATCGCCTGTCGATTGTGCCGGATCATCCCCTGCTGAAGGATGCGATCCAGTGTCGCCCTGCGCGCGATGTCAGCCATGAGTTTGAAAATGGTGACTGGGCCGTAGCGGAGATGCGTCGCCATCCGCTGAAAGGCGATCGCGGCTTCTATGCCGAACTTACCGATTTTATTGTCAAAGCTGATGACCATCTGGCGCCGTGGTGGGTGACGCTGTCGCGTCATAACCTTGAGCGTGAAGCGCCTGATGTCAGTTTTGGCGAGATGCTGGATGAAAATCTGACGCGTGAAGATCTGACCGCGCTGGATTTCGTTACCATCGACAGCGCCAGCACCCAGGATATGGATGACGCGCTCTTTGTGGAATCCCTGGACGATGGCGCCCTGCGTCTGACCATCGCTATCGCCGACCCTACCGCCTATGTACCGGAAGGCAGTCAGCTCGATAAACTGGCGGCGCAGCGTGCGTTTACCAACTACCTGCCGGGCTTTAACATCCCGATGCTGCCGCGCGAACTCTCTGATGATGTCTGCTCGCTGCGTCCGAATGTGCGCCGTCCGGCCCTGGCCTGCCGCGTGACCGTGGCAGCCGATGGCAGCTTAGGTGATGACGTTGAGTTCTTTGCCGCCTGGATCGAATCCAAAGCCAAGCTGGCGTATGACGACGTCTCTGACTGGCTGGAAAAGAGCGGCTCATGGCAGCCGGAAAGTGAGGCGATTGCTGAACAGATTCGCCTGCTGCATCACCTCTGCCTGGCGCGCAGCGAGTGGCGTCAGACCCACGCGCTGGTGTTTAAAGATCGCCCGGATTACCGCTTCCTGCTGGGTGAAAAAGGTGAAGTGCTGGAGATTGTGGCTGAGCCGCGCCGCATCGCTAACCGCATTGTCGAAGAGTCTATGATTCTGGCCAACGTCTGCGCGGCGAAAGTGCTGCGTGACCGTCTCGGTTTTGGTATCTACAACGTCCACGCCGGTTTCGATGCCACCAATGCTGAACAGGCCGCCGCCGTGCTGGCCAACCATGGTATTACCGTGGATGCGCAGGCAATCACCACGCTGGAAGGTTTCCGCGTGCTGCGTCGTGAGCTTGATGCCCAGCCGACCCAGTTCCTCGACAGCCGGATCCGTCGCTTCCAGACCTTCGCTGAGATCAGCACCGAGCCTGGCCCGCACTTTGGCCTGGGACTTGAGGCTTACGCCACCTGGACCTCACCGATTCGTAAGTTCGGCGACATGATCAACCATCGTCTGCTGAAAGCGATTATTCGCGGTGAGCAGATCGCGCGTCCGGATGATGCGCTGACGGTGACGATGAGTGAGCGCCGCCGCCTGAACCGCATGGCGGAACGCGATGTTGGCGACTGGCTCTACGCCCGTTATCTGGCGCCGTTTGCAGCAACCGACCGTCGCTTCAGCGCCGAGATTATCGATGTGTCCCGTGGTGGCATGCGTGTTCGCCTGCTGGAGTTTGGCGCGGTCGCCTTTATCCCGGCCCCGTTCATTCACGCGGTGCGTGATGAGCTGGTCTGCAGCCAGGAAAATGGCAGCGTACAGATTAAAGGCGAAGTGGTTTACCGTGTGACCGATGTGATTGATGTCACCATCGCCGAAGTCCGCATGGAAACCCGCAGCGTCGTGGCACGTCCCGTCGTCTGAGTCGTGATATACTGAGCAGTCAATCGGGCGGGATAACTCTGGTTATCCCGCCTGTTTCCGCCCCGCCCGCATTGCAAAAAAGTTAAATTTGTACCCCGCTTCACACTTCTCCACTGATTAACTTTCACTTACATTCCATTACATTAAGTTTGACTCGTTGTTTTCGATCGCTTTCCTCTCGGTCTTCACAAGGAGTAAGTCATGAAAAACGTCAAAACCAGTGCGATCTGGTTAGTGGTGGCGTTAATCGGCGCGGGCGCTTTCGCCATGCTGGCCCTCAGCCGCGGCGAACACGTCAACGCAGTCTGGCTGGTGATAGCCGCTGTCGCCTGTTACAGCATCGCTTATCGCTTCTACAGCCTGTTTATCGCCCGCAATATTTTCGAACTGGACGACCGCCGGATGACGCCTGCCGAGCGGCTGAGCGACGGACTCGATTACGTCCCGACCAATAAATGGGTGCTGTTTGGCCACCACTTCGCGGCTATCGCCGGTGCCGGCCCGCTGGTTGGTCCGATTCTGGCGGCGCAGATGGGCTTTCTGCCGGGCACCATATGGATCCTGGTCGGGGTGATGCTGGCGGGTGCGGTACAGGATTTCCTGATCCTGTTTATCTCAACCCGTCGTGATGGCCGTTCACTGGGCGAGATGGCGCGGCAGGAACTGGGTGCATTTGCCGGTGTGGTGACCATGCTCGGCGCGCTGGGCGTCATGATCATTATTCTGTCGGCGCTGGCGCTGGTGGTGGTCAAGGCGCTGGCGAACAGCCCGTGGGGACTGTTTACCATCGCGGCCACCATTCCGATTGCGCTGTTTATGGGCGTCTACATGCGCTTTATCCGGCCCGGTAAAATCGCCGAAGTTTCACTGATTGGCTTTGTGCTGATGATGGCGGCGATTATCTATGGCGGTGATGTAGCCCAGCATCCTTACTGGGGCCCCTTCTTTACCCTGAAAGGCACCTCACTGACCTGGGTGCTGGTGATCTACGGCTTTATTGCCTCCGTGCTGCCGGTCTGGCTGCTGCTGGCTCCGCGTGACTACCTTTCGACCTTTCTTAAAATCGGCGTGATTGTCGGTCTGGCGGTGGGGATTGTCTTTGCCATGCCAGAGATGAAAATGCCAGCGGTCACCAAATTTATCGACGGCACCGGCCCGGTCTTCTCCGGCGCAATGTTCCCGTTCCTGTTTATTACTATTGCCTGCGGTGCCATCTCCGGCTTCCATGCGCTGGTCTCCAGCGGCACCACGCCAAAACTGGTGGAGCGGGAAAGTCATATCCGCTTTATTGGCTATGGCGCAATGCTGATGGAATCTTTTGTGGCGATCATGGCGCTGATTTGTGCCTCGGTGCTCGATCCGGGCGTCTACTTTGCCATGAACTCCCCGGCTGCACTGATTGGTACCACCGTTGAAAGCGCCTCTCAGGTGATCAACGGCTGGGGCTTTGTCGTCACGCCGGAAATGCTGAGCGGCATCGCACGTGACGTGGGAGAAGGCTCGATCCTGTCCCGCGCAGGCGGCGCGCCGACCTTCGCGGTGGGTATGGCCCACATCATTACCGAGATCTTTAACAGCCGGGCGATGATGGCGTTCTGGTATCACTTCGCCATCCTGTTTGAAGCGCTGTTCATCCTGACGGCGGTCGATGCCGGTACCCGCGCCTGCCGTTTTATGGTGCAGGATCTGGTGGGCACCGTGGTGCCTTCTATGGCGAATAACCGCTCCTGGCTGGGCAATATGGCCGGTACGACCGTGGCGGTTGCAGGCTGGGGCTTCTTTGTCTATCAGGGCGTGGTCGATCCGCTGGGCGGCATTAACACCCTGTGGCCGCTGTTTGGTATCGGCAATCAGATGCTGGCCTCAATGGCGCTGATTCTCGGCACCGTCGTCCTGTTCAAAATGAAAAAGCAGCGTTACGCCTGGGTGACTATCCTGCCAACCATCTGGCTGTTTATCACCTCGATGACTGCGGGATGGCAGAAAATCTTCCATGAAAAACCGGCTATCGGCTTCCTGGCGCAGGCGAATAAGTTCCGCAAAGGGCTGGATGAAGGGGTGCTCATCGCCCCGGCAAAAAGCGTCGCGGATATGCAGACCATCGTCTTCAGCAATCAGATTAACGCAGCGCTGTGTGCCTTCTTTATGCTGGTGGCGGTCACGATGCTCATCTCTGCATTCTTTGTCATTCGCCGGGCGCTGCGCAGCGAGCTTCCTACCACGCATGAGTCAGTTGTGACGCTGCGCAACAAGGAGGTGCGTCATGTCTGATGCTATTCATCAGGCCCACCGTCCACAGGGAGAGTGGCAGATTATTCGCTGCCAGCCGGCCTATTCTGCACAGCCGCAGGCATTCAGCTGGCGGGGATTCTGGCGCGGCCTGCAACAGTGCTTTCGCTTAATGGTCGGGGTGCAGGATTATCAAAAATATCTGCAGCATATGCGACTGCATCATCCTGATCAGCCGCCGATGAACGAGCGCGATTTCCACCGTTACTGTCTGGATGCCCGCTTCCCCAGCCAGGCGGGCAAACTGGGCAAATGTCCCTGCTGACCGCCCTGAAAAGCCCCGCACCGTCGGGGCTTTTTTGTGCCATTCTTATCTGGATGGGAAAATATATTCGGTTTGCATCTTGTGCTGGCGTCAGATGATGAATACTGTTGCTAAAATAATGAGATAACGCCTGCAGAGCACTTCCCGGAGGAAGTTTCCATGACCGATGAACAAGGGCAAACGTTGTTGTACACCCTGTTTGGTACAACCAGCCCTCATTGGCGTCTGACCGCGGACAGCGATGCGTTGCATTTTGCCGAAGATGAGTCGTCACAAACCAATATCGCCCTGCCGTTGACCCCCGGCCAGGCAGCCATGATACGCGCGATGCCGGTGATCACTTCAAGCATCAATCTGACTATTACGCTGCAGGGCATTGATGTTCCGTTGCATTTCGTTGGACGCAAAGTAAACCAGGCGTCCTGGGCAGGAACCGCTTCTGCCTGGGGCGATACCTCAGCAGTCGCCCGCGACTTAACCCTGGGGCTTTCATTCGCCGAACAGGTGGTTTCTGAAGCTAACTCGGTAATTGTGATCCTCGATCAGCGCGGCAATATTCAGCGTTTTAACCGCCTGAGTGAAGAATATACCGGCCTGAATGAGCATGAGGTTATTGGCCGTAACGTCTTTCAGCTCTTTATGACCAAACAGGAGGCTTCTCAGTCACGACGCAACATTGCGGGCTTCTTCCGTGACGGCAACTCCTACGAGGTTGAGCGCTGGGTTAAAACCAAAAAAGGTCAGCGACTGTTTCTTTTTCGTAATAAGTTTGTTCACAGCGGCAGTGGCAAAAATGAAATTTTCCTCATCTGTTCTGGCACCGACATCACCGAGGAGCGACGGGCCCAGGAACGCCTCCGGGTGCTGGCAAACACCGATACGGTGACCGGTTTGCCTAATCGCAACGCAATTCATCAACAGATTAGCCTGGCGCTGGAGCAATCTGAGCATGATGAGACCGGTGTGGTCTATCTCGATCTCGATAATTTCAAAAAAGTGAACGACGCCTACGGTCATATGTTCGGCGATCAGTTACTGCAGGCGGTATCACTGGCGATTCTTAGCTGTCTGGGTAAAGACCAGACCCTGGGCCGGCTGGGTGGCGATGAGTTTGTGGTGCTGGCTGAGCATACCAGCCAGGCTGCGCTGGAGGCGATGTCCTCCCGCATTCTTGAGCGCCTTCGTCAGCCTTTCCGTATCGGACTGATCGAAGTGTACAGCGGTTGCTCTATCGGAATCGCTTTCGCGCCGCTGCATGGTGAAGATCGCGAGAGCCTTATTCGTAATGCTGACACCGCGATGTATCATGCCAAAGAGAACGGTCGCGGCAAGTTCTGCGTTTTTGCGGCAGAGATGAACCAGCGGGTCTTTGAGTACCTGTGGCTGGACACCAATCTGCGTAAGGCGCTGGAACTGGATCACCTGCTGCTGCATTACCAGCCGAAAATCGACAGTGATGGCGAAGTGCGCAGCGCCGAAGCGCTGGTACGCTGGAACTCACCCGAGCGAGGCCTTGTCTCCCCCGCTGATTTCATTCCCTATGCCGAAGAGTCGGGGCTGATTGTGCCGCTGGGACGCTGGGTCATGCTCAATGTGCTGAAACAGATTATCGTCTGGCGCCAGCAGGGAATTTTTCTGCGCGTCGCCGTCAACGTGTCGGCACGTCAGCTGATTGATCAAAGCATCTATACTGACCTGAAACAGGCACTGCATGAGTCGAACATCACCGACTGTCCTATCGATATTGAGCTTACAGAAAGCTGCCTGATAGAGAATGAAGCTGAAGCCCTGCGGCTGATGAAGCAGTTTCAGGAGCTCGGCGCACAGGTTCATCTGGATGATTTCGGCACCGGTTACTCGTCGCTTTCTCAGCTCGCACGTGTGCCGATCAATGCCATTAAGCTCGACCAAAGCTTTATCCGCGATATTAATAAACAGCCAGTCTCACAATCGCTGGTGCGGGCTATCGTCGCCGTCGCCAAGGCGCTCGATTTGCAGGTGATTGCAGAGGGTATTGAGACCCCGGATGAAGAGAAGTTTGTCCTTAACAGTGGTGTCGATGGGCGTCAGGGTTACTACTACGCAAAACCAATGCCCGCGGAGCAGTTTGGGCATTGGCTGGCTAAGCATCCTGCCCGCGTTTAACGCTAATTCAGATTAACCCGCTTTACGCAGTGATGCGCTGTGGCGGTTTTGTAACTGAACCAGGCGTTCCATGTAAGCAATGTCTTTAGGTTCGATGGTAAAGGCGTAATCGACCCAATCTTCGGTAATATCCATCAGCTCAGCGCGTGACAATTGCAGCACGCGCTGACGCGCTTTCAGCATAGCCCGCACGCCATTGAGTTTTGGACGTAACGTATCGATAAAGGTGCGGGTGGCGCGGTAGCTGTCGCCAGGCTGGAAGACTTTATCCACCAGTCCGCGCGTCTCATACCACTCCGCGCTGTGGGACTCCCCTTCACAAATTAACTCCTCTGCCAGTTTCATGCCGGAACGTCGCGCGACCAGTGAGTAGCCGCCCATGCCGGGAAAGAGGTTAAAAGCAATTTCCGGGAAGCCCATCCGCGCGTTGTTCTGCGCCAGAATGAAGTGATGCGCCAGCGCCGCTTCGAATCCGCCGCCTAACGCACTACCCTCAATCATCGCCAGCGTCACCGCACCGGTATCAAACCCCCGTGCTGCCGAATGTATGCAGTCAACGCAGGCACGGGCATAGGCCCGCAGCGCCTCACGGCGGTTATTGCGAATGCACTCGACAAAGAAGCGCAGATCGCCACCGGCGTTGAACATCTGTGGCACCAGAGAGCCGGTAACCCAGAAGTCGATCGGCAGACCGGAACGCTGAGCGGCGTAGCTCAGATTCATGATCTCCTCAATCAGTTCATGGTTGAAGCTCGGACGGGGCTGCGCACGCAGCATCATCCACATAGTACGACGCCCTTCTTCGTAATAGGCGACTAACTGGGTGGTGTTGCCGACTTCGGTAAATAATCTGCACGTTGCTTGGTTAATAACTGTCATTGTCTCATCCTCTGTTTATATTTGATGCGTTAAATACGCCACATCAGCGTAATGCAGAGTGAGGCCAGACCAAATGAGAGATTGATTTACAACACAAAATCCAGAGAGATCCCCGACTCGCGCGTCGGGGATTGATTAGGCGGGTTACTTAATAGCGGCACGCTGCTCCACGGCAACATGAAGACGCTTAACACGTTTTGAATAGATGGCGGTGATGATCGGCACCAGCACGGAGGTCACAATAACGGACGTCGCCACCAGGGCCGTGGCAGCAGGGGCAATTGGTTTAAACTGCGGCAGCATCTCAGCAATCAGCACCGGTGTTGCCACCGCCGCGCCTGCCGTACTGGATGCAGCCACGCCAGCCGTGCCATCTCCGCCGCCAATCAGCCGATCGGTCAGAATGAGTGGGATACCGGTAATGATGATCACCGACACGCCCAGCATGATGCCCAGCAGTCCGGTTTCCGCAATGACACCCAGGTTAATGGTGTTACCCAGGGCAAAGGCGAAGAAAGGAATCAGCGTATGGACCGCTTTTCCGAAGAAGTCGCGCAGCTCCGGATCAAGATTCCCTAATGCAAATCCCACAATAAATGGCAGGACCGCCCCCACAAACACGTGCGGCTCGAATGAGGCGATGCCGGCGGTGCCCAGGATAACCATGGTCATTAATGGCCCGGACTCCAGAGACATCAGCACAAACGCACCTGCCTCCTCTTTGGAACCATATTGCTGCATGATCGAGGCATAAAGGCCGCCATTGGTCATATCCATTGCCGCCACCAGCGCCAGCGTCGATAACCCGGCAAACATCCCTACTTCTACGCCATTCTCCGGCATCACCCGTGAGGCGATAGCAGCCACAACCCAGGCGACGGCAATCTTGGTAAGCACCAGCGTGCCCGATTTACGCAGTACCTTACCGGTAGCGCTGAGCTTTATCGACGCGCCCATACAGAAAAACCAGACGGCCAGAATGGGCACCGTGCCGGTCATCAGGCCGTTGGTGAAGGAACCGAAATATTTCCCGGCGCCTGGAGAAAACGTATGACAGAGTGCGCCGATAAAGAGCGGAATGAGCATCATACCGCCCGGAATTTTGTCTATTGCACGTTTGATATGCATATGGATGTCACCTTTGCTATGCCAGAGGGTGGAGCAGGAAGTGCCCGAAGGCGATGCAAGCAAAGTAGTGACTTGAGTTAATCAAAACAGTGATCCCCTCGATAAAATGAAACAGCGTTTTATTTTTAATGACCTGATGTTTTGATAAATATGATAGGGATCGCCATACCAGTCTCAGATGAGACTAAAAAAAACGGGACGCCGTGGCGTCCCGCTTGCTATTTTTGCCCGTACCAGGCGTTCTCGCCATGCTTTCGCAGGTAGTGCAGATCAAGCAGCGTCTGGTTAATCGGCGGCAGATTCGCGGTCAGTTGCTGGCTGAACAGGCCCATATACGCCACCTCCTCCAGCACAACCGCGCTGTGCACGGCAGCGTGGGCATCTTTCCCCCAGGCAAACGGGCCATGAGAGTTGACCAGTACCGCCGGGATCGCCGAGGGTGACAACCCGCGTTGCGCAAAAGTCTCGATAATCACCTCACCGGTGTTCCACTCATAGTCGTGCTGAATCTCTTCATTGCGCATCGACCGGGTACAGGGAATCTCACCATAGAAGTCATCGGCGTGGGTGGTTCCCCAGGCAGGAATCGGTCGTCCTGCCTGTGCCCAGATGGTCGCATGACGCGAATGGGTATGGACAATGCCACCCACCTCTGGCCAGGCGAGGTAAAGCGCGCGGTGCGTCGCCGTGTCCGATGAGGGGCGTTTATCCCCTTCCACCACATCGCCACTCACCAGATCAACCACGACCATGTCGTCGCGCTTCATCACTTCATAGCGCACGCCGGAAGGTTTAATCACCAGCAAACCCTGTTCGCGATCAACAGCGCTGACATTACCCCAGGTGAAGGTCACCAGGTTGTATTTGGGTAGATCCAGATTCGCTTCCAGAACCTGTTGTTTCAGGTGTTCCAGCATCTATTTTCTCCTGCTGACAATCGTCCCTGAATTTTGCGGAGTCGGACGCGAAAGGGTTATGGAGCAAATGGCTATAAACGCAGAAGGAATGGCTGTGAATGCAAAAATGTGTCGTGATTTCAGAATTTTCTATCTTCGGAATTTAACCAGAACGCTTAGAATCCTCTCAGGCAATGCGTGGCCCTGTCGGGTCTGCATTGTGACTCTGCCGCTACAAACGGTTTGTCCATGGTGATCACATTTCCATGCCGACACGGATGCGGCAATGATGCGACACAAGCGGGCTGAGGAAATATCAGAGCTATACTATGAGTGTTGCCTCTGTGAGCACATCAAAGGAGAAGTGTATGACAACAACAATGAAACGAATCACTGCCGTTGTACTGGCGACCACGTTAGCTGTTGCACTGAGCGGCTGTTCTAACTGGTCTAAACGTGACCGCAACACCGCTATTGGCGCGGGCGCGGGTGCGATTGGGGGTTCAGTATTAACCAATGGTAGCGCACTCGGCACAGTCGGTGGCGCCGCAGTCGGTGGTATTATCGGTCATCAGGTCCACTAAAGACCTTATTAAAAGAATAATCGGCTACGCTAAGCATCTACACGACAATCGGGCTACTTCGGTAGCCCGATTTTTTTATTCAGCCGCCCGCCAGTTTGACTTTCATGCCTTTGGCTTCCAGCAGGCTTTTCAGTAAATCGCGCTTATCCCCCTGAATCTCGATAACGCCCTCTTTCACCGCACCCCCGCAGCCGCACTTCTTTTTCAGTTCGGCCGCCAGCAGCGTCAATGCCGTGTCATCCAGGTCGATACCGGTGATCAGGCAGACGCCTTTTCCCTTGCGACCACTGGTCTGGCGCTGGATGCGCACTATACCATCCCCTTTTGGCCGCGCCTTCGCTGGCTCCGGCTGGGTAATGCGCCCGCTGTCGGTTGAGTAAACCAGTGGATTATCCTTTGCCATTATTGTATCTCCAGACTGTGCAGGATGGCCTGCAGAGTGGCGGCGGGATCGGCGGATTGGGTGATCGGACGCCCGATAACCATGTAGTCCACGCCAGCCTGCTTCGCCTGCTCAGGTGTCATGATGCGACGCTGATCGCCTGCATCACTGCCTGCCGGGCGAATCCCCGGCGTGACCAGCGCAAAGTCCTGACCTAAAACCTGTTTGAAGCGGACAGCTTCATGTGCTGAACAGACCACACCATCCAGCCCGCACGACCGGGTCAGCTTCGCCAGCCGCTCTGCCTGTTCGGCAGGAGAGAGCGTAATGCCCAGCCCTTTGAGATCCTCCGCATCCATACTGGTCAGTACAGTCACCGCAATGAGCAGGGGCGCATCTTTACCAAAAGGAAGCAGCGCCTCACGCGCCGCGTTCATCATCCGTGCCCCGCCACTGGCATGGACGTTAATCATCCAGACCCCGAGATCGGCAGCGGCCGCCACGGCATGTGCGGTGGTGTTGGGAATATCGTGGAATTTTAGATCGAGGAAGATTTCAAAGCCGCGCTGCTGCAGAGTGTTAACCAGCGAGGGGCCAAATAGCGTAAACATCTCTTTGCCCACTTTTAGGCGGCAACTGCGGGGATCGATCTGGTCGACGAAACGCAGTGCGCTGTCGAGGTCATGATAATCCAGTGCTACCAGAATCGGCGAAGCGGTCACGTTATGGGGTGAAGGCATGGCATTTCCTCTGCAACAGGCGCCCGCAGGCGCAATAGACAAACGGCAAGCATTCTACCTGCGGTGTCTGACCATCACAATCGCCATTGCCCTTCTGTTTGGCAAATTATGCACGGTTGCTGAGGGCTGGAATACAATCATATAATTAGTATGTTGTAACTATAATGGAATGCCGTCGATAAACCTGAAACGGCCTTTTACTGGCCGTCGAGACCGCGAATAGGTTTAACGGATGACCAGGTGCGGCAGGATGGGCAGTGCCAGTAGAGTGCGTGGGCGGTAAAACCACACTTCTGGCAGCGATAGCGCGGCTTGGTGCGGATCTGCTCACCAACCATGTCGCGCAATACCATCAGACTCTCTTTCGCCCGGCCATCTTCCGCTTCATGCAGGTTTAAATCCATCAGGCGGTGGAACACACGCATGGTAGGATGACGCTGCAGCTGACGGCTGATGTAATTCTGGGCCGCTTCGGATCCCTGCTCCTGCTCAAGGATGTCAGACAGATAGAGCTCCGCAGCGGCGCCGGTGTTCTCTTCAACACAGCGATGAAGAAACGCTGACCAGGCGTCTGGCTGATTGAGCTGCTGGAAACAGGTCTCCAGCATCCCCAGCGTTTCACTCACCAGCTCTTTGTCCTGATCCAGCACCCGCTGCAGATGACCCACCGCTTTGGAGTAATCTCCTTTTTCCATCAGGATACGGCCCATCATGATCGAGATGCGTGCGCTGTTGCGATCGGCCGACTCCCCTTTCTTCAGCAGGCTCATGGCACGATCGAGATCGTCGCTGCTCATCGCCTGCAGAGCCAGTTCGCAGTAGAAGTGGGCTATTTCACCTTTCTGCTTCTCTTTGCCAAGCTTAACCAGCCGTTCCGCAACCTCAATTGCCTGCTGCCAGTCGCTGGTTGCCTGGTGGATCAGCAGCAGCTGCTGCAGCGCACCCACCCGAAAGTCAGTTTCATCGGTGAGCTGCTTAAACATATCTTCCGCGCGGTCATATAAGCCCGCCGCCATATAGTCCCGGCCCAGTTGCTGTACGGCGAGCAGTCGCTGCTCATAGCTCAGGGAAGCGCTTTCCATTAAAGCCTGATGAATGCGGATGGCGCGGTCAACTTCCCCGCGCGAACGGAACAGATTGCCCAGCGTCAGGTGCGCTTCAACCGTGCCGCTGTCCTCTTTCAGCATCTCAAGGAAGAGGTCGACCGCTTTGTCCTGCTGATTAGAGAGCAGGAAATTTACGCCAGCGACATATTCACGTGACAGTCGGTTGGCTTCCTGTTGCTTATCCTGATGCGCGCTGCGACGGCCCATATACCAGCCATACGCTGCCGCCACCGGCAGTAACAGAAACAGCAATTCATGCATCAGGGATTATTCCCGGCCAGCCGGAGAAGATGGCGTGGTCGCCAGGGCAGTACTCTGCTCAATTTGGGTCTGCATACGCTTAATTTTCCGGTTGGCATTCGCCAGGGAGACGCGGGCCCGTAACCAGAACAGACCGCAGATAATCCAGCCAAGCACAAAACCTGCGCCAAACAGGGATGCCAGTAAGGTCGAGATGCTGAACTCACCCTGCGCCAGCAGATAGTTAAAAGTAATGACCTGATCGTTATGCGCACCCAGGGTGACGGAAATAATGAAAATGACCAGTACCACTAAAAAAATCAGCAAATATTTCACAGTGCATCCTGTTGTGAGGTTGTCGGGTAGAATTATGCCAAAACTCCAGCAAAAATGCTGCTCCCAGCAGCATCGGGCGAGTCGCTTTTGCGCAGACCCATCTAATAATATGGGGTCTTACGGGTGAATTACAATCAGGGCTCCCGCTGCGCCACCTCTTTTTGCTCTTCCGGCGGAAGCGTCAGCGGGCCACAGAAACGCTGCGCCAGCCAGGTGGCAATAGTGACCAGTAGCCAGGAGAGTATGGTTGCCATCGCCAGATCCCGTGGCCAGTGCATGCCCAGCAGCAGACGACTCGCCATCACGCCAGTGGCCCACAGAAAGATCACCACCACGGTTTTATAGTGCCGACGCGGCCAGAGCAGACCCAATGCCAGCAGCGCCCAACTGGCGGCAAACATAGTATGTCCCGATGGAAAGGCGAAACCGGTTTCAAACGCCCAGTGTCGTTTCAGCCAGCCTGGGATCTGCGTCTCATCGGCAATCAGTGAAGTTACCATCTCGCCACGTTGTTTGCGCTTCAGCTCGTAAAAGGTCTTTTCGTCCAGCCCGTGATGCTGTTCCAGCCAGATTACATAGGGACGCGGCTCCTGAATCTGCTCTTTGATATAGGATTTGGTGTATTGCCCGGCCAGAATGGTGGCGTTCATGATCAGCAGCAGCAAGATGGCCGGCTTCAGCCGAAAGCGCAGGCACCAGAGCATCCAGGCACTCAGCACAACGCTGGTAACAATGCCCCAGGGATTGGTGACGGTCTCGGTCATCCAGAAGAGACCTTTCAGCAGCGCATTGCTTTCACCTGGCTGCCAGCGCCAGCCGCTCAGCCAGACCGCAACCGGCATGATCAGCAGCAACAGCATTCCAAAGGTGGTACGACGTGAAATCTTAAACATCCTCTTCCCTTATCCCGGCGTCAAAAGACAACAACTGCATAACTTTAGCTTAAAAAAGAATAACATAACCGTTGCCGATTGGATAATTGTGCTTTATCACAGCAATTGGTATCAGAGATTACCAGCCCGCTTGCGGGTTGTGGCACAATATTACACGTTTGTCGGGCCACACTGGCCTGTGCACTATCATGATGATAGTGCATCCTCTGAAGGTTCTGGAGAGTCACATGCAGCTTAAACGGGTGGCAGAAGCCAAACTGCCCACGCCATGGGGAGATTTCCTGATGGTTGGTTTTGAAGAACTGGCAACCGGACATGACCACGTTGCACTGATTTTTGGCGATATTAATGATAACGAGCCGGTACTGGCGCGCGTCCACTCTGAATGCCTGACCGGCGATGCACTCTTCAGCCTGCGTTGCGACTGTGGTTTTCAGCTGGAAGCCGCCCTCAATGCCATCGCAGAAGAGGGTCGCGGCGCGCTGCTTTATCACCGTCAGGAAGGCCGTAACATCGGTTTGCTGAACAAAATCCGCGCCTATGCATTGCAGGACAAAGGGTATGACACGGTAGAAGCGAACCATCAGCTGGGCTTTGCCGCCGATGAGCGCGACTTCACACTGTGCGCCGATATGTTCAAACTGCTGGGCGTCAATGAAGTGCGCCTGCTGACCAATAACCCGCGTAAAGTGGAGATCCTCAGCGAAGCCGGGATCAACATTGTTGAACGTGTGCCGCTGGTCGTTGGACGTAACCCGAAGAATGCGCACTATCTGGATACGAAAGCGGAAAAGATGGGGCATCTGCTGCCGAAGTCATAACTGAAAAAGCTGGATCGCCCCGGTTTCAGATCAATCCAACTCAAACCTGAGCGAACCTGCGGCAACGAATGAGCTTAACGCGCAGGGAACACGGGCAGAAGAGGAAAGCGTCCCGCGCCATGGATAAAACGCCGGGAGCGTTTTTGAACAACGCAACGCATTGGCTCGGTGACGGGCGCACTTCAGGGATGAGGTGCGTACCGCGCGGGCCGGGCAGTCAGGGATGACGTATTTGCGTCTTTCCTGTTTGCCCGTGTTCCCTGCTCAGTTCGGGTCTCACAGCAGCCCTGCCCAGATTTAACCACAAAAAAAAACCGGGTCTCCCCGGCTTTTTTGTCAGTCCAGCATATTGCGGATAACGTAGTGCAGGATGCCGTCATTGCGATAATAGGTCAGCTCATTACCGGTATCGATGCGACAGCGGGTATCCAGCTCTTCCTTACTGCCGTCAGCACGCGTCAGCGTCACTTTAACGCTGCAGCCTGGCGACAGTGCCTGCAGATTTTCTACATCAATGCGCTCTTCACCGGTCAGCCCCAGAGTTTTGCGGGTTACGCCCTGCGGGAACTCCAGAGGCAGGATACCCATCCCAATCAGGTTAGAGCGGTGAATACGCTCAAAAGATTCCGAAATCACGACCCTCACTCCCTGCAGACGTGGGCCTTTTGCCGCCCAGTCCCGGCTTGAGCCGGAGCCATACTCACGGCCTGCAATCACAGCCAGCGGCACACCTTCCGCCTGATATTTCATCGCTGCATCATAGATAGCCAGCTGTTCACCACTTGGGTAGTGTCGGGTATACCCCCCCTCCACGCCTGGCACCATTTCGTTACGGATACGGATGTTGGCGAACGTGCCGCGCATCATTACCTCATGGTTGCCGCGACGCGAACCATAGGAGTTAAAGTCGGTGCGCTCAACGCCGTGTGACAACAGATACCGCCCGGCCGGGCTTTCCGCTTTAATGCTACCCGCAGGTGAAATATGGTCAGTGGTAACCGAGTCGCCCAGCAAAGCCAGCACTCGCGCACCGCGAATATCCTGCACCGGCTTAGGCTCTTTCTCCATATCGTCAAAGAAAGGCGAAAGACGAATGTAAGTCGATCCCTCATCCCAGTCGTAAGTCGCCGCTTCACTGACCTTAATCTCCTGCCACTCTGGCGTACCGTCGAAGACTTCAGCGTACTCTTTATGGAACATGTCGCTGGTGACCTGCTGCACGGCCGTGGCGATCTCTTCCGGTGAAGGCCAGATATCTTTCAGGTAGACCGGCTGGCCCTGACGATCGTGGCCCAGCGGCTCGGTCTGAAGGTTGATCTTCATGTTACCCGCCAGCGCGTAGGCCACCACCAGCGGCGGCGACGCCAGCCAGTTCGTTTTAATCAGCGGATGAATACGGCCTTCAAAGTTGCGGTTGCCGGACAGCACAGCCCCCACCGTAAGGTCGCCTGCTTTAATGGCAGATTCGATCTCATCTTTCAGCGGGCCGGAGTTACCGATACAGGTAGTACAGCCATAGCCGACCAGATTAAAGCCCAGTTCGTCCAGATAAGAGGTCAGTTGCGCGACGGCCAGATAGTCTGAGACCACTTTAGAACCTGGTGCCAGCGAGGCTTTTACCCACGGCTGACGTTTCAGACCACGCTCGACCGCTTTTTTCGCCAGTAAACCGGCCGCCATTAAGACGCTGGGATTAGAGGTGTTAGTACAGGAGGTAATCGCACTGATCACCACCGCGCCATCGGTAAGCTTGTGTGTCAGCCCGGTATCGCTGTCGGTATATTCAACGTTTTTATGCGACTTCTGCGCCTGATTCACTTCCAGCTCATTGCTGGCATCAAATGCGGCAGGCACATCACCCAGCGAGACGCGATCCTGCGGGCGTTTCGGCCCGGCGAGGCTCGATTCAACCTCGTTCATATCCAGCGCCAGAGTGCTGGTAAAACGCGGCTCATCGCCAGGATTGCGCCATAGCCCCTGCGCTTTGGCATAGGCTTCCACTAACGCCACCTGTTCGGCATCGCGGCCGGTCAGGGTCATGTAGCTCAGCGTGACGTCATCGACCGGGAAGAATCCACAGGTCGCGCCATATTCCGGTGCCATATTGGCGATGGTTGCGCGGTCCGCCAGCGGCAGATCGGCCAGTCCATCACCGTAAAACTCAACGAATTTACCGACAACACCATGTTTACGCAGCATCTGGGTGACGGTCAACACGAGGTCGGTTGCGGTAATGCCTGGCTTTAGTTTGCCGGTGAGTTTGAAACCCACCACATCCGGGATCAGCATGGAGACCGGCTGACCGAGCATGGCAGCTTCGGCCTCGATTCCCCCTACCCCCCATCCCAGCACGCCAAGCGCGTTGATCATGGTGGTGTGGGAGTCAGTACCGACTAGCGTATCGGGCCAGGCGTACTCTTCACCATTCACGGTTTCATGCCAGATCGCCTTCCCCAGATACTCCAGGTTCACCTGATGGCAAATACCGGTTCCCGGCGGCACTACGCGGAATTTATCAAACGCTTTCTGGCCCCAGCGGAGAAAGACGTAGCGCTCATGGTTTCGCTCCATCTCCAGCCGGACGTTTTCTTCAAAGGCGTCATCATCACCAAAATGGTCGACAGTAACCGAGTGGTCGATAACCAGATCAACCGGTGACAGCGGATTAACTTTCGCCACATCGCCGCCGAGCCGATTCACGGCTTCTCGCATCGCAGCAAGGTCGACTACCGCAGGCACGCCAGTAAAGTCCTGCATTAATACACGGGCTGGCCGGTAGGCAATTTCACGATCGGCGTGGGCATCTTTTTGCCAGTCAACCAGCGCCTGGATGTCCTCCGCCGTAACAGAGTCGCCATCCTGATAGCGCAGTAAATTTTCCAGCAGGACTTTTAGGGATTTGGGCAGGCGATCAATATTGCCAAGGTGTTGAGCGGCATGGGGAAGACTGAAGATGTGATATTTTTTGGTGTCGACCTGCAGTATTTCCTGACTCTGCTCACGTAGGGTAGACGACATAGCTCCTCCTTTCATTCATGGTCTTTAAACCTCAGAGAGACAAAGGTTTATGTTAAAGATAGACCACAATTTCGTTAACGTTTTGATTACAACACAAATTGCTACAATCGCTCGCAAACGAAAATGCCCCGTGAAATCACGAGGCATCATAAAAAAGTGTTTTTAATTCAAATTACAGGGTTATCCACACCGCCGCAGACCAGAACGCAAAGGAGAAGGCATACGCGCTGAGCCAGGACATTTTAATGATATTCATTTGGTTCACTCCTTCGCCGGAATCGGGCGTAAAAGTTTTTGCGGTCACCTTATAGAGGCGACACCCTTGGGTCGTACAGGATGTGGTAAAGGGCATTTAAAGGCCCACCGGAAATGCCGGTTATAAAGAACAGTGACGATTAAACGGTCTGACAACGTTATTTGTTTTTAGGGTCCAGAAATGACTCAATAAAAAGTCGCTGGTTATCACTCAAATCCCACGAATCGGGGATAGACACTTTTTCGTCCTTTGCAAGTGGTTCTTTTCCTTTACAGGAGACCGTCTTGTGCTGACCCGAGGTCAGGGAACGTTTATGGCTGAGTGTGTTTGCCCACATGGCTTTAGCCCCAGATACGCCAAATCATTAACGCAACGACTACCCAAAACAGCGCAGAGGCAGCGAATACGGTTAACCAGGCTTTGCGACGAGTGTTGCCGGTACGCTCAACCTTGGTGCTTTTTGCCGGGAACCCCGGTTGTACAGTCAGTCGTGTATTCATAGTTTTTGATAATCACTCTCAACAAAATGATTGATAACATCGATTAAGATTTAGGAGTAATCCTAAACGCGTTAAGGCCAAAAATCCAGTTATTTTTATTGAGTAAAACGATTAACGGTATTAATCAATGAAATCAGGTAACGTAAGAAATCATTAATCCCGGAACCAATATTTAATTAAGAACCCCGCTTAAAAATTTGAGTTAATTTAAAAACAGATCCATTTAAAACTATAGAGACAACTTAATAACCTTATGTTTACTGGCTTTCCACATCAGCTCTTAACTGGAGTATGGGAATATTCCTGGCGAGTCGCAAAGTCACATAGTTAAAAATGTGTTGTAATTCGCATTTAAGAAAGCCCGATGGGGAAACATGTGATCAATGTTTCATTTACAAAAAAATCATAAAAACTTTTGATTCTCATTTGGCGCTAAAGCCTGGAGACAAAAAAGGCTGCACCAGGCAGCCTTATCTTTACGCGGGGAGAGTAAATTCTATTTAAACGGCAGCTTGATATCTTTAAACATCGCCTCAATGTCTTCATTGGAGCGCAGTGCAACCGCCGTATCTACCACATCGCGTGTCAGGTGTGGCGCAAAACGTTGGATAAAATCATACATATAGCTGCGTAGGAAGGTGCTGCGGCGGAAACCAATCTTAGTGGTGCTGTTGGTAAAGATATCGGCGGCTTCAATGCGAATCAGGTCAGGATCGGCCACCGGGTCCACCGCCATACTGGCGATAACGCCAACGCCCAGACCTAAGCGGACATAGGTTTTGATCACGTCGGCGTCGGTTGCGGTAAAGACGATGCGTGGGGTTAATCCTGCACGATTAAAAGCCGTATCCAGTTCTGAGCGCCCGGTAAAGCCGAAGGTGTAGGTCACCAGCGGATATTCAGCCAGCTCCTCAATGGTCACCTGCCCTTTTCCAGCCAGCGGATGGTCGGCAGTCACCACAATCGCCCGATTCCAGTGGTAGCACGGCAGCATGATTAAATCGTCATAGAGATGCAGGGCTTCGGTGGCGATGGCGAAATCCGCATTACCTTTGGAGACGGCTTCGGCGATCTGGGTCGGAGAACCCTGATGCATGTGCAAAGAGACGCGAGGATAGCGCTCAATAAATCCTTTGATGACACCAGGCAGCGCGTAGCGAGCCTGGGTGTGCGTGGTTGCGACATAGAGCGAGCCTTTATCAGGCCAGGTGTGTTCACCGGCTACCGATTTAATCGCATCCACTTTGGAGAGAACTTCACGCGCTATACGGATAATCTCTTCCCCTGCAGGCGTGACCTGGGTGAGATGTTTACCGCTGCGGGCAAAGATTTGCACGCCCAGTTCATCTTCCAGCATACGCACCTGTTTACTGATGCCGGGTTGAGAGGTGTAGAGACCTTCCGCCGTCGAAGAGACGTTGAGATTGTGATTGACCACTTCAACGATATAGCGCAACTGCTGTAATTTCATATCTATTCCATCCCGGTAAGTTACAGAGTCGCATCCCCGGTTGACGTATAGTCGCGAGGGTAAAGAGATGCTATGCATCAGGAAAGGTCGGAAATGCTATAACAACTATATCAGTTTAAGTGAGAGAGTAGAACGGATTGATATAAGGCTCAGAAAAAGGCCAGCGAGCGCTGGCCTTCAGGGATTACTTTTTCGCTTCCTGCCATTTGCCATCTATATAGAAGGCGGACCAGCCGGTTGCCTTGCCCTCTTTTTCTGAGGAGACATACTGCTGTTTGGTCTTGCGGCTGAACCGCACCATCGTTTTGTTGCCTTCCGGATCGGCTGCTGGCGCGTCGGCCAGATATTTCAGCTTCTCAGGCAGACGATCTTTGAAGCGCTGAAGCTCTTCCACCAGCGGCGCACGCGTCTCGCGTGATTTCGGGAAGGTGTTGGCCGCGAGGAAAACGCCCGCCGCACCGTCACGCAACACGAAGTAAGCATCTGACTTCTCACACGCCAGCTCTGGCAGCGGAACCGGATCCTCTTTCGGGGGTGCAACTTCACCACTGCGCAGGATTTTGCGGGTGTTTTTGCACTCTTCATTGGTACACGCCATGTACTTACCAAAGCGTCCCATCTTCAGGTGCATCTCAGAACCACACTTCTCACACTCCACCACCGGGCCGTCATAGCCTTTGATGCGGAATTCGCCTTTCTCGATTTCGTAACCATCACATTCCGGGTTATTACCACAGACATGCAGTTTACGTTCGTTGTCGATCAGATAGCTGTCCATGGCCGTGCCGCACTTCTGGCAGCGACGACGGGCACGCAGGGCGTTGGTTTCCGCATCATCCCCTTCCAGAATATTGAGAACTTCATTTTCCGGGATCAGGTTGATGGTCTGTTTGCAGCGCTCTTTAGGCGGCAGCGCATAGCCGGAGCAGCCCAGGAAGACGCCGGTGCTGGCAGTACGAATTCCCATCGGACGACTACAGGTCGGACAGTCAATCGAGGTCAGCACCATCTGGTTCGGCTGCATCCCGCCCTCTTCAGGATCTTTCTCAGCCAGTTCAAGCTGCTGGGTAAAATCGGTGAAGAAGTGGTCGAGTACCGCTTTCCATTGCGCCTGGTTATTGGCAACCTGGTCAAGGCTGCTCTCCATGCGGGCGGTGAAATCATAATTCATCAGTTCGCGGAAGTTCTCTTCCAGACGATCGGTGACGATTTCACCCATTTTTTCCGCATAAAAACGACGGTTTTCAACCCGTACGTAGCCACGATCCTGAATGGTCGAGGTAATGGCGGCGTAGGTGGATGGACGACCAATTCCGCGCTTCTCCAGCTCACGCACCAGTGACGCTTCGCTGAAGCGCGCCGGTGGCTTGGTAAAGTGCTGACCGGGCAGCAGTTGTTGCAGGTCCAGAACATCACCCACGCTGACCGCAGGCAGCGTACGATCTTCATCATTCTTACGTAGCGCAGGCATCACTTTGGTCCAGCCGTCGAAACGCAGAATACGACCTTTCGCTTTGAGCCGGAAATCACCGGCGGCGGCAGTAATGGTGCTGGAGTCATATTTCGCCGGCGTCATCTGACAGGCAACAAACTGTCGCCAGATCAGCTGATAGAGTTTCTGCGCATCCGCTTCCATATCTTTCAGCTGTTCCGCCACCACTTTCACATCAGAAGGACGAATCGCTTCGTGCGCTTCCTGGGAGTTCTCTTTGCTGGCGTAAGTAATGGCGTTTTCAGGCAGATACTTTTTACCGAAATTGCTTTCGATATAGCCACGCGCCATGGCGACCGCATCCTGACTCAGGTTGGTCGAATCGGTACGCATATACGTAATGTGGCCCGCTTCATACAGCCGCTGGGCCATCATCATGGTCTTCTTAACGCCAAAGCCGAGACGGGTGCTGGCAGCCTGCTGCAGCGTCGAGGTGATATAAGGTGCGCCCGGCTTGCTGCTGGTCGGCTTATCTTCACGATCCACGATCTCATAGCGCGCTTTTTCCAGCAGCGCGACGGCGGCATAAGTCTCGTCGCGGTTGACCGGACGGAAGGCTTTATCGCCTTTGTGCGTCACGTCCATCGACAGCTCATCGCCTTTCGGCGTGGTCAGCGCGGCATTTACTTCCCAGTACTCTTCGGGAACAAACGCTTTAATCTCACGTTCACGTTCCACCACCAGGCGAACGGCAACGGATTGCACGCGTCCGGCAGAGAGGCCTCGGGCGATCTTTTTCCACAGCAGTGGCGAGACCATGTAGCCCACTACGCGGTCCATAAAGCGACGCGCCTGCTGAGCATTCACCCGATCAATATTCAGTTCGCCCGGCTTTTCAAACGCCTGACGAATCGCATTCTTGGTTATTTCGTTAAAGACCACGCGGCTGAAGCGCGAGTCATCACCACCAATCACTTCCCGCAGGTGCCATGCAATGGCTTCCCCTTCGCGGTCAAGGTCGGTTGCGAGATAGATGTGGTCAGCATTGGCGGCTAACGCCTTCAGTTCGGCAACCACTTTCTCTTTGCCGGGCAGAATCTGATAATCCGCTTCCCAGCCGTGATAGGGGTCTACACCCATGCGGCTGACGAGTGCGGCTTTCTCATCTTTTTTAACTTTTTTGACTTTCTTGTCAGTCGAAGCGTCTTTGACTTTCTTATCTGTCGAGGCGTCAGCACTCTTCTTTGCGGTTGAACCACTGGTCGGCAGATCCCGGATGTGACCAACGCTGGATTTAACCACGTAATCACTGCCCAGGTATTTATTGATTGTTTTAGCCTTTGCCGGGGACTCAACAATAACGAGTGCTTTACCCATATTTACCTTTACCTAATGAAAACATCCTGCTTAACGGGAGAGGATTGGATGCCCAAAAACCCAATGGGTTCAATATTGCTGCGCCTGTTTAACATTTCAAGGCGGAGGGGTCAATCTCAGATCAGATGATGTGGCGTTATGCAACTGCATGATAAAGAGTGCTTTTTCTATCTGAACTCATCGCACATCCCGGTGCAAAATCCCTGAAATCGGAATCGCCCACACTCTACCTGATAAAATCTGTTACGCAACTTAATTAGCACTCAGCCCGGACTTACGCCAGGTTTTCATCGATTACACCGATTTGTCACACCGTGTGACTCGCCAGTAATATAGAAAGGATTAGAGTACTGTCAAACAGGAGTGAATAAATGCAGAGTTCAACTCAGGCTATTTCCCGCCAGGCGTTGCTGGAAAAGGCCAATGCGCTGATCAAAGAACATGATGATTATTTAGCGGGCATGCAGGCGGATGAGGTGATTCAGCAAGGGGATGTACTGGTATTTCGCGGACCGTTTTTTCTCGATGCCGATGGCGTGCCGACGGCCAAAACCACGGCGGTGTTTAACGTGTTTAAACACCTTGCCGTGGTGCTGTCGCCGCTCTACCACCTGGAATGAAAAAACCCGGCGCAGGCCGGGTTTCGCATCATCAGAGCAGTGGCTTTTCGCCGCGCTGCCAGAGTTTCAGCAGCAGGCGCTCTGCCACCGAGCCGGCGCTCTGCGTAAAGCGATCCATCACCTTACGGCGGCGGGCATAATGCACGCCAAGCACGCTGAACTTATCCATCTGACGGATGATCAGATCATCGCTGGTGCCGATTTCGTCAACCAGGCCGAGGTCGAGTGCCTGGCGGCCATACCAGTGTTCACCGGTTGCCACCTGATCGATGTCGAGTGATGGGCGCATCTGGTGGACAAACTGCTTGAACAGCAGGTGCGTTTCGTCGAGATCTTCCTGGAATTTCTCACGCCCCTCTTCGGTGTTTTCACCAAACAGCGTCAGCGTCCGCTTGTACTGTCCGGCGGTATGCAGCTCAATATCAATATCGTTCCGTTTCAGCAGGCGGTTGAAATTGGGGATCTGCGCGACCACGCCGATGGAGCCAATGATCGAGAAGGGTGCCGCCACAATACGATCGGCTACGCAGGCCATCATGTAACCGCCGCTGGCGGCCACTTTATCCACGGCCGCCGTGATGCGCAGCCCCTGATCGCGCAGACGCTGCAGCTGCGAGGCTGCCAGGCCATAGCCATGAACCACGCCGCCAGGGCTTTCAAGCCGCAGCAGCACTTCGTCGCCAGGCTGTTTCACGGCCAGCACGGCTGAAATCTCTTCACGCAGCGAGGTCACCTCACTGGCGTCCATGCTGCCTTTGAAATCGAGTACATAGAGCGTGGGCTTCGCACTGTCTGTCTGCCCCTGCTTTGCCGCCTGCTTTTCCGCTTTGGCTTTCAGCTTTTCACTTTTCTTATGATTTTTCAGCCAGACTTTTTGTGCCTGAGGCTTCATTTTTGCCAGCTGCAAATCCTCTTTCATCTGTTGATAATCATCATCCAGATGAGTCAGCCGAAGCTGACCGTTTTGTGCCCGTTTGCGTAACGCGGCATTCATCACAATCATGACAATCACAGCGACGGCAACCACCAGTGTCACCGCTTTCGCTAAAAACAGTCCATACGTTGAAATAAAATCCATAGGTCGCCTTAGTAAACAGAGAATCAAAACAGTTCGCCAGTTTAGCCGTTTTGCCCTGCTTCGTCGCCTGAAATGCCAGCAGCTGGCACAGAATGCGTGGGTTGGCGATTGCGCCCATTCGTAAATTCAGGCATAAAGCGGAATCATGCTGTTTTCGCTGGAGGACCCCGCTGTGCATTATCAACCGAAAAGCGACCTGCTCAATCATCGCATTATCCTGGTCACTGGCGCTTCAGATGGCATTGGCCGGGAAGCGGCGCTGACTTATGCCCGCTATGGCGCAGAAGTAATCCTGATGGGCCGAAACCCTGAGAAGCTTGAGCAGGTTGAACAGGCGATCAATCAACTTAATCTATGCCCTGCTCACACTGTGGTATTCGATCTGGCAGAGGCGACACCGGAACGTTGCCAGCAGATAGCAGAACAACTGGCACAGCAGTTTCCGCGTCTTGACGGCGTACTGCATAACGCCGGTATCCTGGGTGAGATTGTGCCGCTGGCTGAACTCGACCCACAGGTCTGGCAGCAGGTGATGAACATCAATCTGGACGCCACCTTCTTCCTGACGCAGGCGCTGTTGCCGCTGCTGTTAAAATCGGATGCCGGTTCACTGGTGTTTACCACCTCCAGCGTGGGCCGCACCGGTCGCGCGGGCTGGGGGGCTTATGCCGTCTCTAAATTTGCTACTGAAGGCATGATGCAGGTACTGGCTGATGAGTATAAGAACCAGTCGCTGCGGGTGAACTGTATTAACCCGGGCGGGACGCGAACCAAAATGCGTGCCAGCGCGTTCCCGCAGGAAGATGCCAGTAAGCTTAAAACCCCTGCCGATCTGATGCCGCTCTACCTTTATCTGATGGGTGATGACAGCCGTCGCAAAACCGGGATCAGCTTCGATGCCCAGCCTGGCAGAAAACCGGGAGCCGCTGAATAATGGCTGACGATCGTCATCAACAGCGTCAGCAGCGGTTAAAAGAACAGGTTGATGCGCGCATTGCTGCGGCCAAAGAAGTTCGTGGCATCCTGATGGTCTTTACCGGCAATGGCAAAGGCAAAACCACTGCCGCCTTTGGCACGGCCCTTCGCGCGACCGGTCATGGCAAACGCGCGGCGGCTATCCAGTTTATTAAAGGTGACTGGCCGAATGGCGAGCGAAACCTGCTGGAACAGCACGGTGTTGAGTTTCAGGTGATGGCAACCGGCTTTACCTGGGATACGCAGAACCGCGAAACGGATACCGCCGCCTGCCTGGCGGTGTGGCAGCATGCAAAACGGATGCTGGCTGATGCTCAGATCGATCTGGTTGTGCTCGACGAAATCACCTATATGGTCAGCATGGATTATCTGCCACTGGAAGAGCTGATAACGGCCCTGCAGCAGCGCCCGGCGCATCAGAGTGTCATCATTACCGGACGTGGCTGTCATCGCAGCCTGACTGAGATGGCGGATACGGTGACTGAGATGCGGCCGGTCAAGCACGCTTTTGATGCCGGGATACAGGCTCAGCAGGGAATTGACTGGTAACAGAAAAAGAAAACGCAGCCCTGGGGCTGCGTTTTTAGCGGTTGGGCAACGTGATTAACCGGAGTTACGTTTGCTGCCCGGATTACGGCGTGGTGCACGTGGGGTACTGCTCACTTTACTATGACGTTTCACGGCACGACGAATCTGGTTCGCTTTGGTACGACGACGATCTTTCTCGACCACCAGTTTGGTGACCGTTTCATCATCCATTTCCACCAGGTTACGCAGGTAGTTAACCGCAGGCAGATCCAGTTCGGTCCAGCCACCGCGTGGCAGACCTTTTGGTAAGGTGATATCGCCATAGCGAACACGCATCAGACGACTGACCTGAACACCGACCGCTTCCCACAAACGACGCACTTCACGGTTGCGTCCTTCGGTCAGGGTCACGTTGTACCATTGGTTAATGCCTTCTCCACCACCAAATTTCAGGGTCTTAAAGGCAGCCGGGCCATCTTCCAGCTGAACGCCTTTACTCAGCTGACGAATCTTATCATCGTCGACCTGACCAAAGACGCGCACCGCATATTCACGTTCCACTTCACGGCTCGGATGCATCAGGCGGTTCGCCAGTTCACCGTCAGTGGTGAAGAGCATCAGGCCACAGGTGTTCACATCCAGACGGCCAACGGCAATCCAGCGTGAACCACGCAGACGAGGCAGACGGTCAAATACCGTTGGGCGCCCTTCAGGATCGCTGCGGGTACAGAGTTCACCTTCTGGTTTGTAGTAAGCCAGCACGCGGCAGACTTCGGTTGCTGATTCAGCAATCGAGACCAGATGGCCATCAATACGGATTTTCAGGGATTTGCTACTTTCGACGCGGTCACCGAGGGTGGCGATCTTGCCGTCGACACTGACACGGCCAGCGGCAATCATTGATTCGATTTCACGACGCGAGCCATGACCGGCACGCGCTAAGACTTTCTGTAACTTTTCGCTCATTGAGCTTCCTCTTTGTCGCCTTCCCAGGCGTCACGGTAGGGTGATAATTCTTTCTTAATCAACAGGTTAACCTATTAATTCGGCCCCATTATACAGACATTTAACCCCGAAGTAACGCGCTTTATGAGTGGGTTAATAGCCAATAAAGAAGAGTTGGCCTCAAATAGTTTTAACTCTATTAATCCTTAATACGCTTCTGAATAATGTGCGATCATCTGACAAGACCTTTGATTAATAAAATGCATCTATTGAAAACTTTATAGCTGATGACAATTAAATTTTCTTACCACTCAGGAGGCATCAAAATGATGTTCTGGTGATGAAAACCATAACACTATCTTACACTTCTATGGATTCATCCTTGCCTTTAATCTTCTCCAGAAAACATTAAAATCAGCATAAACAACTGCCAGGTTGATTTTATCCACCACAAATGGTCGGTAAATATAAAAATGTCAGATTATTCTTAAGGCAGATTTATTTAAAACCTTATTTTTCATAACATTTGATTCTTATTAGCTTTAATAAATTGTACGACACTATTAAGCTGATATAATTTATTCCTGTAGCACAATAAAAAGCAGGACTCACGATAGAGGGGTCCTGCAACAATGAAGTCCGGCTTTTGTTATTCGTTTATAAAAATAGTCTTTTTACATTAATCCAATAAACCGGCGCATCCGGAGTTGTTGCGTTAATACGGTTCAGTGATGAACCTTGCTTGCATGTCAAAAATCTTCACCAGGGATTTCCCGACATGCCTGAATAAAGAAACCCATCATGAGAAACCTGTTGCTGTGCCCGGTGCTTGCTGCACTGGTGCTGAGCGGGTGTTCCGTGGGCCACACTGAGTACAGTCGTACGGCGATGCAGCACGTAGATATGAGCGTGACTGGCATTCCGACGATCCTCGGTCTCGGCACACTGGGCACCAGCATTCCTCTGACGCCTGAATATAGCCTGACGGCTGCGCACGTCGCCAAAACCGCCGTGCAGCGCGTCAAGTCTTATCACCCTTATTGCGACCTTGCGATTATTTATCACAAGAATGACGCCAGCACGCTGACTAAGTTCCGCAACAGCGACATCGGCGATCCGGTTAAAATGTATGGCTATAGCTTTATTTCGGCGATGCCGGTTGAATCGACGGGAGTTAATTTAGCCCGCACGGCAATTCGGAATAACTGGAATAAAAGTCCCTGTATAGCCATGGCCTCCAATGCAGGCGTTGTTCAGGGAATGTCGGGCGGCGGCGTTTATAACCGTGATGATACGCTGGGCGGCGTGATTGTTGGCTATTCTGACTCAATTAAAAATGGGCGTAATAACAAAGTGATCCTGAAAGATGTGTCACTTTATATCCCTTACGGCCAGTTCAAAAGCTGGTTAGAGTCGAATCTGGCCCAGACACCGACACGCGGTGCCTGAGCCTGAGGGCTTACAGGAACGGGCGGGTATCGCCCACCCCTTCACGCACAATTTCCGGCGCATCGGTGGTCAGATCGACCACCGTGGTCGGCTGCTGGCCCAGCGTGCCGCCGTCGATAATCAGATCGACCAGCTTGCCGATGCTGTGCTGGATCTCTTCCGGATCGGACTCGGTGAAATCGTTGCCCGGCAGGATTAATGAGGTCGACATCATCGGCTGATTCAGTGCTTCCAGCAGCGCCAGCGCCACGGGATTAGAGGGCACGCGCAGACCAATGGTCTTACGTTTTTCATTCATCAGGCGGCGCGGCACCTCTTTGGTCGCCTTGAGGATAAAGGTGTAGTTGCCTGGCGTGTTGTTTTTCAGCAGGCGAAACGCTGAGTTGCCCACCTGCGAATAGACCGACAGCTCAGAGAGATCGCGGCACATCAGGGTAAAGTTGTGGTGCCCGTCGAGCTGACGGATACGACAGATACGCTCCATCGCGCCCTTCTCTTCCAGCCGACAGCCCAGCGCATAGCCGGAATCGGTTGGATAAACAATGACGCTGCCTTTGTTCAGGTAGTCTACCGCCTGATTAATCAGGCGAGGCTGCGGGTTGTCCGGATGAATATGAAACAATTGACTCATAGAAACCTCGTGTCACCTTTCCGTGATTGCCAGACCGGGAGCCAGATCAGGGAAGCGTTCCCAGACCGGCTCAACCGCCGCGGGCAGCCAGAGTTTGCGGCCCAGTTCAATCCACGGACAGGGTTGATGAAAATCAGAACCTTGTGATGCGGCCAGTTCATTATCTCTGGCGTATTGCGCCAGCGTCGTGCGCTCATTGGGTGGCTGCTGGCACTGCGCAACTTCCATCGCATCGCCGCCCGCTTCGCGGAAATGAGCGACCAGCCGTTTGAGCCACTTTGCCGATAAACCGTAACGGCCAGGATGCGCCAGCACGGCGCAGCCACCAGAATGATGAATCGCATCAATAGCTTGTTTAATTGTACACCATTGTGGCGGCACGTAACCGGTTTTGCCACGCGCCAGATAATTTTTGAACACCTGCGCCATATTCTCTGCTTTACCCTGCTCAATCAGGAAGCGGGCAAAGTGACCGCGGGTAATGATGCCGCCATCAGCCAGTCGCGTGGCGCCCGCCAGCGCATCCGGGATACGTGCTTTCGCCAGTCGCTCACCAATCTCTTCTGCACGTGCCTGCCGACAGGCATGTTGTCCGGCCAGAAACGCCACCATCGCCGGATGGCGGATATCAATGTTGAGTCCCACGATATGAATCTCATGGTTCTCCCATAGGGTGGAGATTTCTGCGCCCGCCAGCACTTTTATCGGTAAATCGTGATCGATTGCCGTTTGCTGCGCTTCATCTACCCCTGCAACGCTGTCGTGATCGGTGATCGCCAGTACGCCGACGCGCATCTCAACCGCTCGCTGCACCAGGGCTGCTGGCGTCAGTAAGCCATCGGAGGCACGCGTGTGGCTGTGTAAATCATAGACCGGGAAACGGGCGATATCGCTCAAGAGAACTCCTGCAAAAACTAAACCGGCCAGCATGATAACGATTTTCACGCTCAGTGAAAAAGTGTATTGACATTTCCGCCCTGAACCCGTTAACTAGTACACAAGTTCACACGTAACGGGTATTCAATCATGGCTGTTGTAATCACGCATTTAAACGGTTGGCGCGATGTTCCCGAAAACGGGCGACAGGGTCGTGCACACTTTGCGTAAACGCTGTGCTAATACCTGAGCCCGCCACCGAGCGGGCTTTTTTTTGAGCGAAATTCAGAGAAATCATCATGCCAAATGCGAAACCTACAGTGAAGTTGATTACCGGCACCGCACCCTACCGCGAAGATCCGGCCGCAGTGTTTCACCAGCTGTGCGGCGCACGTCCGGCAACCCTGCTGCTTGAATCCGCTGACATCGATAGCAAGCGCAACTTAAAAAGCCTGCTGGTTGTCGACAGCGCGCTGCGCATCAGTGCGATGGGCAATAATGTCACCGTTCAGGCGTTGTCAGAAAATGGCCGCGCCCTGCTGCCGCTGCTGGATGAGGCCCTGCCTGCGTCGGTCAGCAATCAGGTTCGTCCCGATGGACGTGAGCTGACGTTCCCGCAGAGCACTGACCATCAGCAGGATGAAGATTCCCGCCTCAAGGCACTGTCGGTGTTTGATGCACTGCGCCTGATTCCACAACTGGTTAACTCCTCTGCCGATGAGCGCGAAGCCGTGCTGCTGGGTGGTCTGTTTGCTTATGATCTGGTGGCCGGTTTTGAAACCCTGCCGGAGCTGGATAATCAGCAACGCTGCCCCGACTACTGTTTTTACCTGGCAGAGACCTTACTGGTGATCGATCACCAGACCCGCAGTGCGCGTCTGCAGGCCAGCCTGTTCTGCCCGTCCACCAGCGAGTTCCAGCGCCTGCAGCGCCGCATCGAGCAGTTGCACGGCCAGATGCTGCAGCCGGCACCGGCTCTGCCGGTCCAGCCGGTTGAACAGATGACGCTGACCACCAGCCAGAGTGATGAAGAGTATTGCGACGTGGTACGTACCCTGCAGCAGGCGGTTCGCATCGGCGAAATTTTCCAGGTCGTGCCGTCACGCCGCTTCTCACTGCCGTGCCCGTCGCCGCTGGCTGCATATGAGACACTAAAAAACAGCAATCCCAGCCCCTACATGTTTTTCATGCAGGATCAGGATTTCTCCCTGTTTGGCGCGTCGCCGGAGAGTTCGCTGAAGTATGACGCCACCTCTCGTCAGATTGAGATCTACCCGATTGCCGGTACCCGCCCGCGTGGCCGCCATGCTGATGGCTCACTGGACCGCGATCTCGACAGCCGCATTGAGCTGGAGATGCGTACCGACCATAAAGAGCTGGCTGAACATCTGATGCTGGTCGATCTGGCGCGTAACGATCTGGCGCGTATCTGCGTGCCCGGCAGCCGTTACGTGGCTGACCTGACCAAAGTTGACCGCTATTCGTTTGTGATGCATCTGGTTTCGCGCGTGGTGGGTACGCTGCGCGCGGACCTCGATGTACTGCACGCGTATCGCGCCTGTATGAACATGGGCACGCTGAGCGGAGCACCAAAAGTTCGCGCCATGCAGTTGATTGCCGGGGCTGAACGCACCCGCCGCGGCAGCTACGGCGGCGCGGTGGGCTACTTCACCGCCCAGGGCGATCTCGATACCTGTATCGTTATCCGCTCCGCCTATGTAGAAGACGGCGTCGCCACCGTTCAGGCGGGCGCAGGTGTGGTGCTGGATTCTAATCCGCAGGCTGAAGCTGATGAAAGCCGCAACAAAGCGCGCGCCGTACTGCGCGCTATCGCGACTGCCCATCACTGCAAGGAGATCTTCTGATGGCCGATATTCTGCTGCTCGATAACATCGACTCTTTTACCTATAACCTGGTTGATCAGCTGCGGACCTTTGGTCACAACGTGGTGATCTATCGCAACAACCTGCCCGCCGAACTGCTAATTGAACAGCTGCAGCGGATGGAGAACCCGGTGCTGATGCTCTCACCCGGCCCCGGCGCACCAAAAGATGCCGGTTGTATGCCGGCGCTACTGCAGGTGCTGCGTGGTCGTCTGCCTATTATCGGCATCTGTCTGGGACATCAGGCGATCGTGGAAGCCTATGGCGGTCATGTGGGCCAGGCAGGCGAGATCCTGCACGGCAAAGCCTCATCTATCGTCCATGACGGCGAGGCGATGTTTGCCGGCCTGAGCAATCCGCTGCCGGTGGCGCGCTATCATTCGCTGGTGGGCAGCAACACGCCGGATGAGCTGACGGTCAACGCCAGTTACAACGGGATGGTGATGGCCGTTCGCCATGAAACCGATCGCGTATGCGGGTTTCAGTTCCATCCTGAATCGATTCTGACTTCTCAGGGCGCGCGCCTGCTTGAGCAGACGCTGGCCTGGGCGCTGGCGAAGTAACAGGGAGAATAAATATGCAACAGACACTGGAAAAACTTTACCAGGCGCAGACGCTGAATCAGGCTGAGAGTCATCAGCTTTTCAGCGCCATCATTACCGGACAGCTGGAGCCAACGCAGCTCGCCGCCGCGCTGATCGCCATGAAAGTGCGCGGTGAAACGCCGGAAGAGATCGCCGGAGCCGCCACCGCGCTGCTGGAAGATGCCAAACCTTTTCCCCGCCCTGATTACGCGTTTGCCGACATTGTGGGCACCGGCGGCGATGGCAGCAACAGCATTAATATCTCGACTGCCAGCGCCTTTGTCGCCGCGACATGCGGTCTGAAAGTGGCGAAGCACGGCAACCGCAGCGTCTCCAGCAAATCGGGTTCCTCCGACCTGCTGGCCGCCTTTGGCATCAATCTCGATATGCCCGCTGACCGTGCCCGCCAGGCGCTGGACGATCTGAATGTCTGCTTCCTGTTTGCGCCGCAGTATCACACCGGATTTCGCCACGCGATGCCGGTCCGCCAGCAGCTTAAGACCCGTACGCTGTTTAATGTGCTGGGGCCGCTGATCAACCCGGCACGCCCGCCACTGGCGGTAATTGGCGTCTACAGCCCGGAACTGGTGATGCCGATTGCCCAGACGCTGAAAGTGCTGGGTTATCAGCGCGCGGCGGTGGTTCACGGTGGCGGAATGGATGAAGTGGCGCTGCACGATGTGACCCATGTGGCCGAACTGCGTGAAGGTGAAATTACGCGCTATCAGCTCTCGCCAGAGGACTTTGGTTTTGGCTTCCATCCCAAAGAGGCGCTGGCGGGCGGCACGCCGGAAGAAAATCGTGACATTCTGACCTCTTTACTCCAGGGTAATGGCCAGCAGGCCCATGAGGAGGCCGTCGCCGTCAACGTGGCGATGTTGCTTAAAGTATTCGGTCAGGAAGATCTGCGTGAAAACGCACAGCAGGCGCTTAACGCCATCCGCAGCGGACAGGCTTATGAGCGTGTTGTCGCACTGGCAGCAAGAGGATAATCATGAAAGGCACCGTGTTAGAAAAAATTGTTCAGGACAAAGCGATTTGGGTTGAAGCCCGTCAGCAGCAGCAGCCTCTCTCTACCTTTCAGAACAGCATTGAACCTGCCAGCCGTCATTTCTACGACGCGCTGCAGGGTGCAAGAACCGCGTTTATCCTGGAGTGTAAAAAGGCCTCTCCCTCAAAAGGGATTATTCGCGAGGATTTCGATCCAGCCGCCATTGCCGGGGTCTATCGCCACTACGCTTCCGCGGTGTCAGTGCTGACCGATGAGAAATATTTTCAGGGCGACTTCGCCTTTCTGCCGATTGTCAGTGCGGCCATCACCCAGCCGGTGCTGTGCAAAGATTTTATCATCGACCCTTACCAGATCTACCTGGCACGTTACTACCAGGCGGATGCGATTTTGCTGATGCTGTCGGTGCTGGATGATGCGCAGTATCGTGAGCTGGCCGCCGTGGCGCACAGCCTGAAGATGGGCATTCTGACTGAAGTCAGTAATGAAGAGGAACTGGAGCGGGCTATCGCGCTGCAGGCCAAAGTCGTGGGTATCAACAACCGCGATCTGCGTGACCTCTCTATCGATCTTAACCGCACCCGTCAGCTGGCACCGCGCCTGTCGCACGGCGTCACGGTAATCAGCGAATCAGGCATTAACAGCTATGCCGATATTCGCGAGCTGAGCCATTTTGCCAACGGCTTCCTGATTGGCTCTGCCCTGATGGAAGAAGCCGACCTAACCGCAGCGGTGCGTCGGGTCACGCTGGGCAGCAATAAAGTGTGCGGCCTGACCCGTGCCGAAGATGCGCGTGCCGCTTATGAAGCCGGGGCGATCTACGGCGGTCTGATCTTCGCGGAAGGTTCACCTCGCCAGATAGATACCGCCACGGCGCAAACCGTGATCGCCGGCGCGCCACTACGCTACGTCGGCGTGTTCCGCAATAACTCTGTTAGTGACGTTGTCACGCAGGCCGCCGAACTTTCACTGTCAGCCGTGCAGCTGCATGGCAATGAGACACCGGCATTTGTGGCCGAACTGCGCGCGGCTCTGCCAGCAGAGATTCAAATCTGGAAGGCGCTGCGCATTGAAGGTGCCTTACCGGCGCGCGACTGGCCTCATGTTGACCGTTATGTGTTTGATAATGGCGATGGCGGCACCGGACAGCGTTTCGACTGGTCACTGTTGCAGGGTCAGAACCTGAACAATGTGCTGCTGGCCGGTGGCCTGAGCGCAGATAACTGTATTGAAGCCGCGCAGCTCGGTTGTGCCGGTCTTGACTTCAACTCTGGCGTGGAAAGCGCGCCTGGCATCAAAGATGCCCGTAAAATTGCCGCTGTGTTTCAGACACTGCGAGCCTACTGATTTGCCTGGCCTGCTCAACGGCGGGCCCGAGAAAGGAAGATAAAAAATGACGTTACTCAATCCCTACTTTGGCGAATTTGGCGGAATGTATGTTCCGCAAATCCTGATGCCAGCCCTGCGCCAGCTGGAACAGGCGTTTGTCGACGCCCAGAAAGATCCTGAGTTTCAGGCCGAGTTTACCGACCTGCTGAAGAACTATGCGGGTCGCCCTACCGCCCTGACGCTGTGCAAAAACCTGACTAAAGGCACGAAAACCCGCCTCTATCTTAAGCGTGAAGATCTGCTGCACGGTGGCGCGCACAAGACCAACCAGGTGCTGGGTCAGGCGCTGTTAGCCAAACGTATGGGCAAAAACGAAATCATTGCCGAAACCGGTGCCGGTCAGCACGGCGTGGCTTCAGCGCTGGCCTGTGCGCTGCTGGGCATGAAATGCCGCATCTATATGGGCGCAAAAGATGTGGAGCGTCAGTCACCCAACGTATTCCGTATGCGTCTGATGGGCGCAGAAGTAATCCCGGTGCACAGCGGCTCCGCCACGCTGAAAGATGCCTGTAACGAAGCGCTGCGCGACTGGTCTGGCAGCTACGAGACATCACACTATATGCTCGGCACCGCAGCGGGTCCACATCCCTTCCCGACGATTGTACGTGAGTTCCAGCGCATGATCGGCGAAGAGACTAAAAAGCAGATTCTGGAAAGAGAGGGTCGCCTGCCCGATGCGATCCTCGCCTGTGTAGGCGGTGGCTCCAACGCCATCGGGATGTTTGCCGACTTTATCGATGAGACCAGCGTGAAGCTGATCGGCGTAGAGCCTGCGGGCCACGGCATTGAGACCGGCGAGCATGGCGCGCCGCTCAAGCACGGTCGCGTCGGCATCTACTTCGGTATGAAATCGCCGATGATGCAGACCCATGATGGCCAGATTGAGGAGTCTTACTCGATCTCTGCCGGCCTCGACTTTCCGTCGGTCGGCCCGCAGCATGCGCACCTGAACAGCATCGGTCGTGCGGAATATGTCTCCATTACCGATAACGAAGCGCTGGCCGCCTTTAAACAGCTCTGTCGCGATGAAGGTATCATTCCGGCGCTGGAGTCATCTCACGCCCTGGCACACGCCATGAAGATGATTCAGGCCGAGCCGGAAAAAGAGCAGTTGATTGTGGTCAACCTCTCTGGCCGTGGCGACAAAGATATTTTCACCGTTCATGACATTTTGACAGCGCAGGGAGAAATCTGATGGAACGTTACAATCAACTTTTTACCCGTCTGTCAGCGAATAACGAAGGGGCTTTCGTTCCTTTTGTTACGCTGGGCGATCCTTCCCCTGAGCTTTCACTACGGGTGATTGACGCCCTGGTTGAAGGGGGCGCAGATGCACTGGAGCTGGGTATCCCCTTCTCCGATCCCCTCGCAGATGGCCCGACCATTCAGAACGCGACGTTACGCGCCTTTGCGGCGGGCACCAACACCAGCCAATGCTTTGAAATGCTGGCCACTATCCGCCGTAAATATCCGGATATGCCGATTGGATTGCTGATGTACGCCAATCTGGTCTTCACCAACGGTGTGGATGAGTTCTATGCCCGTTGTGCAGAGGCGGGTGTGGATTCGGTGCTGGTGGCGGATGTGCCCGTTGAAGAGTCCGCGCCCTTCCGTCAGGCGGCGCTGCGTAATGGTATAGCACCCATCTTCATCTGTCCGCCTAACGCCAGCGATGAACTGCTGCGCGAGATCGCTTCACACGGACGGGGTTATACCTACCTGCTGTCGCGCGCGGGCGTCACCGGTGCTGAAAACCGCGCCAGCCTGCCGCTGAAGCATCTGATCGACAAGCTGCGTGAATACCATGCGGCCCCGCCGCTGCAGGGCTTTGGTATCTCTGAGCCTGAACAGGTGAAGGAAGCAATCGCTGCGGGCGCTGCGGGTGCTATCTCCGGCTCTGCGATTGTCAGAATTATCGAAAAACATCATTCAGAGCCAGAGGTGATGCTGAGCGAGCTGAAGAACTTTGTCAGCCGCCTTAAAGCCGCCAGCCGTTAATTCTGCCAGCATGCCTTATCGCGCGATAAGGCATGATTAGTTTCCTTTTTTTTCATTCCCCCATTTGCCCTTTTTGCAAAATCTGCACCACAATGACAATGCGCCGTTACGTTAACGTCGCTTCCATTTTGTGACAGGGAGAGAAAGCAATGAAATTCGTTAAACTGCTGACAGGTGCTGTACTGGCGGGCGTGGTTGCGCTGACACTGAGCGCCTGTGCGCCAACCGCAACCAAAGAGGGAACCGGTGGCTATATTGATGACACCGTGGTGACCACAAAAGTTAAAGGTGAACTGCTGAAAGATGACTCGCTGAAATCAACTGAAATCAACGTAGAAACCTTTAAAGGTAAAGTTCAGCTGAGCGGTTTTGTTTCATCACCACAGATGGCTAACCGTGCCGTTCAGGTTACGCGCAGCGTGGCGGGCGTGAAGTCCGTTGTAAACAATATGCAGATCAAATAACGTCTGAACAGACAAAAAAGGCCGCTGATTCAGCGGCCTTTTTTATCATCTTTATCATCAGAAACGGTAACCCGCACCGAAGAAGAAGACCCAGGGATCGATGCGCATATTGATATTCTGCTGCTCGCCTCCCGCTTTAAACTTCACTTCAGTATCAATATCCATGTACCACACCGACGCATTCAGCATCCAGTCACGGTTTATCTGATAATCCAGACCGACCTGACCCGCCACACCCCAGGAATCCTTCACGCTGAGATCGGTCAGGCCCGCATCGCGGCCCGTCTGGTTGAAATCGGCATCATAAAAGGTGGTGTAGTTAATACCTACGCCAACGTAAGGACGCGCTTTGCTTTTGCTGTCAAAAAAGTAGTACTGCGCCATCAGCGTAGGCGGTAACTGGCGTACGGTTGCCAGTGTTCCGGTCGGACCCAGGCCCACTTTGTGACGGAAAGGTGTGGCGGCCAGTAATTCGACACCAATGTTGTCCGTTGCCATGTAAGTAAAGGTCAGGCCCAGCTGCGTGTCGTTGGATGCGCTGAACTCCCCCATTCCTAACACATTATCGGAACCTTCGGTGGGCCGGACGGTGGCACTGCCGGCACGCATAAAGAAGTCGCCTGCTTCGTGGGCCATTGCCAGCTGGGGGAAAACCAGAGCCAGCAGCATCGCGCATTTTGCCAGTTTCATCATCACTCCTTTGCTTAATGTTAATGTCGCAAACGTCATCGCTTTTTTGCTGGCAAATATTTAACGTGATTTACAGAAAATTGCACTCTGTACCCTTCAGATAAATTACTTAAAAAACAATGAATTGATTCAGATCAATTTCGGCTCAGGCTGGCGCAGCAAAATTCACCTTGCTGAATAATTTCGCCGGGCCTATTTTGCTTATCTTCTCTGGTGATTTTGGTTCGATGCCCTGGGAGGGGCGGGTGATCAAATGAGTGAAATATCTAACCCTTGTGTCAGCTGTGGCGCCTGCTGCGCCCATTTCCGCGTCTCATTTTACTGGGCCGAAGCCGATGATGCAGGCGGCCCGGTGCCGACCGAATTAACCGAACCGCTAAGCCTGTTAATGCGCAATATGCGTGGTACGAACGATCGCGCGCCGCGCTGCGTTGCCCTTGAGGGCGACATTGGCGGCTGTGTTTCCTGCGGAATTTACGAGCAACGTCCCACGCCCTGTCGGGAATTTTCGATGTCGGGCGAAGCGGGTATCCACAATGAAGCCTGCGATGGCGCCCGCGCCCGATATGGTCTTCCCGCCCTTTTTTCTCCATCTTTACCTGTCATGACAGAAAGTTATGCCGCAGCGGGTGCCCGCGAGCTGCCAGAACATGTACAATCGCCGGGTTAATTAACCCGGTTCCTCAAAGGAGTGTACATGTCTATCACGGCAAGCTCGTTATACCGTGACACAGGAAATTTCGCGCGCCATCAACTGGCTACGGTGCTGTTGATGTCGCTGCTGGCCGCTTTTATCACCGTCATGCTGGTGCATGTGCTGACGCCGGGTGCCGATCAGATGGCCCTCCTGCAACAGGGTGACGATAGCGCCGGCTCGCTGTTTGAGATGGTGCAGAATATGTCACCGGAACAGCAACAGGTGCTGCTGCGCGCCTCGGCGGCCAGCACCTTTGCTGCGCTGATGGGGAACACGCTGCTGCTTGGCGGAATGCTCTATCTGATCCCGATGGTCTCTTCCGGCCAGCGTGTCAGTGCGTTGCGGGCGATTGGTGCTTCAGCGCCGCTGCTGCCTAAGCTGCTGCTGCTCACCTTCCTGATGACGCTGGTGGCGCAACTGGGCTTTATGGTGCTGGTAGTGCCAGGCATTCTGCTGACGATTCTGCTGTCGCTGGCACCGGTGATGGTAGCCAGTGAGAAGATGGGTGTCTTTGCCGCCATGCGGGCCAGCATGCGGATGGCGTGGAAGAATGTGAAGCTGATTGCCCCCGCTATTCTGCTCTGGCTGCTGGCCAAATTGGTGGTGATGCTGTTCTTCTCTTCGCTGACGATTTTACCGCTTAATGTCTCGTCGGTGATTTTCACCGCGGCAGGCAATGTGGTTTCGGCGATGTTGATTATCTATCTTTATCGGCTCTATATGCTGTTACGTTGATTGACGATGTGCCTTCGGGCACATTTGCAGCCAACTCTGAATGGAAAAACTATGAAGCAGCTACTCGACTTTCTTCCCCTGGTGGTCTTTTTCATCTTCTACAAGCTGTATGACATTTTTGTCGCCTCGGGCGCGCTGATTGTCGCTACAGGCCTGGCGCTGGTTGTCAGCTGGGTGCTCTATCGCAAGCTGGAAAAGATGACGATTTTCACCTTTGTGCTGGTGGCGGTTTTTGGCACCCTGACGCTGGTGTTCCACAACGATGAGTTCATTAAGTGGAAAGTCACGGTTATCTACAGCCTGTTTGCCGCCGCCCTGCTCTACAGCCACTGGTTTATGGAGCAGACGCTGATTCAGCGCATGCTGGGCAAAGAGCTGCAGCTGCCCGATGCGGTCTGGCGTCGGCTCAACGTTGCCTGGGCGCTGTTCTTCTTCATCTGCGGCCTGGTGAACATCTATGTCGCCTTTTGGTTATCTCAGGCGTTCTGGGTTAACTTTAAGGTGTTCGGTCTCTCCGGTCTGACCTTACTGTTTACCCTGCTCAGCGGGCTTTACATCTGGCGACAGATGCCGCAGCAGGAACAAAAATAATCATCTGCCCGGTCCGCCGGGCATTTTTTTAGGATTCACCTGCATAAAAGTGGAAGCAATGGGCGAAAAACATAAATTGCCGAAAGGCGAAATGGTGCTGCGTACGCTCGCCATGCCAGCAGACACCAACGCCAACGGCGATATTTTTGGTGGCTGGCTGATGTCACAGATGGATATGGGCGGCGCTATCCTGGCGAAAGAGATCGCTGAAGGACGCGTGGTAACGGTTCGCGTCGACGGCATGTCATTTATGAAGCCCGTCGCGGTGGGCGATGTGGTGAGCTGCCATGCGAGCTGTCTTCGTACCGGCAACAGTTCCATGACGATCAATGTGGAAGTGTGGATTAAAAAAGTGTCGTCTGAGCCGATTGGACAAACTTACATTGCTACGGAAGCGGTGTTTATTTATGTGGCGGTCGACAATGAGGGCAATTCCCGTCCTCTGCCAGCCGGTCGCGCCAACCAGCAACCCGCCGAATGAAAACAGGTCAGGCTGTTTCAGCCTGACCTGACGCTTTATTCTATGCTAGCCCCACCATTAATCTTAAACACGATATTCATGGTCAGACCCTGCCCTGGCTTTCCTTTCTCATAGCGCCAGGTTTTCATCGCCTGCTTAACGCCCCGCTCAAACATATTGCTCGGCTGAGCAGAGAGGATCTGGATGTTATCCACTCGTCCGTCACTATCCACATCAAACTTAACCCGTACCCGTCCTTCTATCCGCAGTGCAAGCGCGCGTTGTGGATAACCAGGCTTACTTACGCTCAGTGCTTTAGGGCCGGTTGAGGCCGATGAGGTGGGTGACGGCGTTGATTTTGGCGCCGTGGTCGGTTTGTTCTGCGTCGCCGGGGCTTCCTGCTTAAACGGGTCGGCCTGCGGTTTGCTTTCCTGACGCGGCTTCACGTCGCGTTTAGGCTGCTCCCGCTTGTGCTCAGGTTTCGGTTTGGGCTTTGGCTTAGGCTCAGGTTTGGGAATCGGCACCGGCTCCGCTTTCGGCGGTTCGGGCACGGGCTGAGGTTCCGGCACCGGTTCAGGCTGAGGCTCTGGCTGTGGCGCAGGCGGCTCCACGATGGCCGGTGCAGGCTCAGGCTGAACTTCAGGGGCAACCATGGTAACGCTGATGGGCTGCGACGCTTTAGGCACCTCAATCACCTGCTGGAATGAAGCATACAGAATTCCGGCAATCACGGCCCCATGCAAAGCTACAGACAACAACATGGAGACAGGCGTGCGTTTAGGTAATGGCATAGTCAGCGTGGTCATAACAGTCGCAGTGATTGAATGAAGTAGCGATTTTAAATGCAAATAGCAATCAGTTTCAATAACTCCCGCCATCCCGCCTGAAGAAAAGCGCTTTTTAGCCCTTTATGCTGAGCCATTAACCACTCTGAGGTTTCGTTTGCACTCTGAGGGGCAATCCCTTAACGTGTTGCGAAATTCTGGTTAATGGGAGTTCCTTAGTGCTTTACGTCATTTATGCAGAAGATACTGCAGATTCACTGGAAAAACGTAACGCCGTGCGCCCTGCCCATCTGGCACGGCTCAAACTGCTGCAGGAAGAGGGACGCCTGATCATTGCAGGCCCGATGCCTGCTGTCGACAGCAACGATCCTGGTGTAGCGGGCTTCACGGGCTCAACCGTGATTGCTGAATTTCCGTCATTAGAAGAAGCACAATCCTGGGCACAGGATGATCCCTACTTCGCGGCGGGCGTCTATAAGCAGGTTTCGGTTAAGCCGTTTAAACGCGTCTTCTGATCGTCAATCAGCAGTAAAAATGGCTTCTGTGCCTGGCACAGAAGCCATTTTTATTTTGATCGTCTAAGAGAGGAAAGATGCAGATAATTATTCTGGGGCTACTGGCCATTATCGCTTTACTTATCGGCAGCGCGGTTTATCTCTGGCGAACCCAGGGCTGGCGAAATAAAAAGCAGTGGATTGTCATGCTGATCGTACTGGCGGCGGCACTGCAGCTGGTGAACGTTACGCTGATGATGACGACACAACGTCTCGCTGGTTAATCAAACCTGAATATTCATTGCGACAGAGCAGCAATTGACTCTCTGTCGCAGCGACCGGTCGGTCTGAATATGCCGCCTGCCGATTAAACGCGGCAATCAATTTATCTTGTTTAATTGAGACGTTATTCTGAACGACATCAATACTAAACCGGCTTTACACCGGCCTGGTCTCTCGGTAACAGACGCTCGCTTTATTTTCCGGCCACTGGCCTGTTTTTAGCGATGAGTTAACCGCGATCCAGAATCAGGCCAATCAGCGCATGATAGTGCTGTTCTTCTTCCGGACTGGTGACATGCTGTAAACGGCCGATCAGTTTTGAGCAGATCGCTTTACGATTCAGACTACGTCCCGAGCTGATAATTTCCGTCACGACGGCGCCAAGAATGGCCTGTTGGGAGGGCTGCGCTGCGCTATGTAAATACGCGGAGATATCAGAGACTGAAGCGGGAATACGAACGTTAGCCTGCATGGTTGACCCTCATAGGATTCATTTAAGATTACTAACCGATGCAATAAAGTTATACAACAACAAGCTATCTGTACAGATATTTAGCTTAAAAAATCAGGCAGCCACGATTTAATGATAACAAGTCCATAAATAACAGCACATTAAAACAATGTAAAGTTGTACAGCTTTTTATCCAGCTGTTTTTATCCTGTTAATACACTCTTTTTTAGTCGGCGCCTGAATGACCTGTTTTACTACTTAAAAATGATCTTTCTGCCCTTTTTTTAGCATTAAAGAGGAATTATCTGGCAGAGCTGTCTACATTTACTCCTTGTGAGTTGAACCTCTGAATGGATGCACAGCACAGTCGCGGGCAAATTATGCATAAAACTTATTCTGGCCAGTCCCTTACATTGCTCGACCCGCTGTTATCCCGGCTCCTTTCTATTGTTGATCCCAAAATAGAAGTGATGAGTGGTTACCCTGCTAATTGCTCAGTGTGGCTCACTGTCTATTATCAGCGTAAATCGCGTCAGTGGTCTTACGAATGGTACGATCGTGTGGGTTACCACAGGCCGACTGAGCTGGGCAGCTCAATGGAATGTCTGATGCGCGAAGTCAGCGATCGTGGCGCGTCGCATCAGGAGCACCTCATAGCGCGACGGGCGATGGCAGAATCGGTTTTTTTTGAAGCCTGATTTGAAGTCTGAATAGCCTGCGTTGTCCGACAGGCTGAATTCATCGGGCTTTGGCTATATTATCTGCGTAATAAACAGAATCGAACGACGCTGCTGTTGTGCCAGCTGATGCCGAATACAGTGAATACGCTTATACCGCCGCGACTGCCCTTCCAGCCAGCGTGAGCGTCGGCGATGCACCTGCCGTAACATTCTCCAGCGCGCCACTTCATTTCTGCTTCGTTTCATCACTTCCTCTCTGATGTCATACACACGAGACATACGCGAGGGCATTATAGAGATCTCTGCGGTAATACCAAATCGGATCCTTCATCGAGGATGTCCGGGATAAAGGGTTCCGTTAGCCGTCATCTGCACGTAAACTTGCCGGACGAAAGCGCGAACGGGATGTCCACTTTATGACCACTTTTTATACCCTGATCAGCTGGTTGCTGGTGTTTGGTTACTGGCTGCTGATCGCCGGGGTTACGCTGCGCGTGTTAATGAAGCGACGGGCAGTGACATCCGCGATGGCCTGGCTGCTGGTTATCTATATTCTGCCGCTGGTAGGGATTATCGCTTATCTCTCGTTTGGCGAACTGCATCTGGGTAAACGTCGTGCGGAGCGCGCCCGCACCATGTGGCCATCCACTGCCCGCTGGCTTTCTGACCTTAAGCAGTGCCGTGAAATTTTTGCCACCGAACACAGTGACGTTGCGCGTTCGCTGTTTGAACTTTGCTACCATCGTCAGGGCATCGCCGGGGTCAAAGGCAACCAGTTGCAGCTGCTCACCAGCGCCGACGACGTGATGCAGGCGCTGATTCGTGATATCCAGCTGGCCCGCCACAACATTGAGATGGTGTTCTACATATGGCATCCCGGCGGTCTGGCGGATGAAGTGGCGGAATCGCTGATGGCAGCATCTCGCCGTGGCGTTCATTGCCGTCTGCTGCTCGACTCTGCGGGCAGCGTTACCTTCTTCCGCAGTCCCTGGGTCGGCATGATGCGCAATGCCGGAATCGATGTGGTGGAAGCATTGCAGGTCAGCCTGCTGCGCGTCTTCCTGCGACGGATGGATCTGCGTCAGCACCGCAAAATCGTACTCATTGATAATTACATCGCTTATACCGGTAGCATGAACCTGGTCGATCCCCGCTTCTTTAAACAGGGTGCGGGTGTCGGTCAGTGGATTGACCTGATGGCGCGAATGGAAGGCCCGGTCGCGACCGCGATGGGCATTGTTTTCAGCTGCGACTGGGAGATAGAGACCGGCAAGCGCATTCTGCCTCCGCCACCCGATCGCAACATTATGCCGTTTGAACAGGAGAGCGGCCACACCGTGCAGGTCATCGCTTCCGGACCCGGCTTCCCGGAGGATATGATCCATCAGGCGCTGCTGACTGCGGTCTATTCGGCGCGTGAACAGTTAATCATGACTACACCCTACTTAGTGCCGAGCGACGACCTGCTGCATGCTATCTGTACGGCGGCGCAGCGTGGCGTCAATGTCAGCGTGATTGTGCCACGTCACAATGACTCGCTGCTGGTTGGCTGGGCCAGCCGCTCCTTCTTCAGTGAGTTGCTGGAAGCGGGCGTGAAAATTTATCAGTTTGAAGATGGCCTGCTGCATACCAAAAGCGTGCTGGTCGACGGACAACTGAGCCTGGTAGGAACCGTGAACCTTGATATGCGCAGTTTATGGCTGAATTTTGAAGTGACGCTGGTGGTTGATGATGCGGGCTTTGGCAGCGATCTCGCCTGTGTGCAGGATGACTATATCGCCCGTTCCCGCCTGCTGGATGGCAAGCGCTGGGCAAAACGTGCCTGGTGGCAACGCATCGTCGAACGACTGTTTTACTTCTTCAGTCCTTTACTGTAAAACGAGCCAGATTGTGTAAATGGCCTCAGGCCGACAGGACAGACTATGGATTTAAATAATCGCCTTACCGAAGATGAAACGCTGGAACAAGCCTACGATATTTTTCTCGAACTGGCAGTCGACAATCTTGATCCGGCAGACGTCATTCTCTTCAATCTGCAGTTCGAAGAGCGCGGTGGCGCAGAGCTGTTCGATCCCTCTGAAGACTGGAAAGATCATGTCGATTTCGACCTGAACCCGGACTTTTTTGCCGAGGTGGTGATTGGGTTGGGTGAAGCGGACGGCGAACCGATCACCGACGTCTTTGCTCGCGTGCTGCTGTGCCGCGAGAAAGATCACAAACTCTGTCATATCCTGTGGCGTGAGTAAGCGTGAGATTTGAGAAGAAAACGCCGGGCGATTGCCCGGCGTTTTGCATTATAGCGGATCGACTTTCAGACAGGAGACCGCGTGGTTGAAGCTGCCTTCCAGCAGCGGCCGGGTTTTCGCACACTCCGGACCAGCAATCGGACAACGGGTGCGGAATACGCAGCCTGATGGCGGATTGATCGGCGACGGCAGCTCCCCCTCCAGCAGCTGAATCTGCTTGTTCTTCTCCTTGTCCGGATCGGGAATCGGCACTGCGGACATCAGCGCACGGGTGTAAGGATGCTGAGGATTGCTGTAGACCTCTTTGTAGGTACCCAGCTCCACCGCATGCCCCAGATACATTACCAGCACCCGGTCAGAAATATGTTTCACCACCGCCAGATCGTGAGCAATGAAGATCAACGATAAGCCCATTTCGCGCTGTAGCTGCTGTAACAGGTTAACCACCTGGGCCTGAATCGAGACGTCCAGTGCGGAGACCGGCTCATCACAGATAATCAGCTTAGGCTCAAGAATCAGCGCGCGGGCGATACCAATACGCTGACACTGACCGCCCGAGAACTCATGCGGATAGCGGTTAATCAGGTTAGGCAGCAGCCCCACTTTCATCATCATATTTTTGACGCGGTCTTTCACTTCCTGACGCGCCATTTTTGGATGATAGGTACGCAGTGGCTCTGCGATGATATCGCCGATGGTCATACGCGGATTAAGCGACGCCAGTGGATCCTGGAATATCATCTGAATATCGCTTCGCGCCTTGCGCCACTCCTCTTCACTTTGCCCCAGCAGATCACGGCCTAACCAGGCGACCCGACCTTCGGTCGCCTTCACCAGCCCGATAATGGCGCGCGCCAGGGTCGATTTACCACAGCCAGACTCGCCAACCACGCCCAGGGTTTCCCCCTCATACAGACGCAGGCTGACGCCATCGACGGCTTTCAGGGTTTTTGATGGCTGCCAGAACCACTGCCTGCCATCTTTGATGTCGAAATGCACCTTGAGGTCGGCGATTTCCAGTAACACTCTTTTTTCAGCTACGGTGCTCATACTAACTCCTCCACCGGCTTAAAGCAGGCGCGCAGACGGCCTTCGCCAAAGGGTTCCAGCGGTGGTGCCTGAGTGCAGATATCCATAGCGTGCGGACAACGCGGCTGGAACGGGCAGCCCTGCGGCAGACGCAGCAGGTTGGGTGGATTACCCGGAATGGTCGTCAGACTTTCCCCTTCCGCATCCAGACGTGGCACCGCATTAAGCAGGCCAATCGAGTAAGGATGTGACGGCTGATAAAAGACATCACGGGCGCGGCCATACTCCATGGTGCGTCCGGCATACATCACCAGCACTTTGTCGCAGATCCCCGCCACCACACCAAGATCGTGGGTGATCATGATAATGGCGGTGTTGAACTCGCGCTTCAGGTCGTTGAGCAGCGTCATAATCTGCGCCTGGACGGTGACATCCAGTGCGGTGGTCGGCTCGTCGGCAATCAGCAGTTTGGGACGGCACAGCAGCGCCATGGCGATCATTACGCGCTGACGCATGCCTCCGGAGAACTCATGCGGGTACATCTTCATCCGCTTGCGCGCTTCCGGCATTTTCACCGCATCCAGCATTCTCACCGACTCTTCAAACGCCTGCGCATTGTTCATCCCTTTATGCAGCTTAAGCACTTCCATCAGCTGCTCGCCCACCCGCATATAGGGGTTCAGCGAGGTCATCGGGTCCTGGAAGATCATCGCAATCTGTTCAGCGCGCAGTTTATTGAGCTTGCTCTCGGGCAGATTCAGGATCTCTTTGCCATTGAACATTGCCGAACCGCCAATGCGGCCATTCTTTGCCAGCAGCCCCATCAGGGCAAAGGCGGTTTGTGACTTGCCGGAACCGGACTCACCGACAATGCCCAGCGTCTCACCGGCGCGCAGCGAGAAGTTCAGGTCGTTGACGGCGGTTACATCACCATCGTGCGTGCCAAAGGTGACGCGTAAATCTTTGACCGTAAGTAGCTGTTCGCTTCCCGTGCGGGCCGCCATTGCTGGCTGGAATTCATGAATAGTCATCGGGAAACTCCTTAACGATCTTTCGGGTCGAGGGCATCACGCAGGCCATCGCCGATAAAGTTGAAACAGAACAGCGTGACCACCAGGAAGCCTGCCGGATAAAGCAACAACCACGGCGACACTTCCATCGAGTTTGCTCCGTCGCTGAGGAGTGCGCCCCAGCTACTCAGCGGCTCCTGCGTACCCAGACCCAGGAAGCTCAGGAAGGATTCAAACAGGATCATGCTCGGCACCAGCAGCGAAGCGTAAACCACCACCACGCCCAGCACGTTCGGCACGATATGGCGCACCACGATTTTCCAGGTCGATACTCCGCCCACATGGGCCGCTTCGATAAACTCTTTACGCTTCAGGCTCAGCGTCTGGCCGCGCACAATACGCGCCATATCCAGCCATGAGACCATGCCGATAGCAGCAAAAATCAGCAGGATATTGCGACCAAAGAAGGTCACCAGCAGGATCACGAAGAACATAAACGGGAAGGAGTTAAGGATTTCCAGAATACGCATCATCACCGAGTCTGTTTTGCCGCCGAGATAGCCAGCAATCGAGCCATAGAGCGTCCCGACAATCACCGCGATCAGCGCAGAAGCCACGCCCACCATCAGCGAGATCCGGCCACCGATAGCCACACGCACCAGCAGGTCACGACCCGAAGAATCGGTGCCGAACCAGTGACCAGAGGTGGTATCGGGCGGCGAGGACATCATGCCCCAGTCGGTATCGTCGTAGGTGAAATGCGCCAGCATCGGCGCAAAGATCACGAACAGGGTGATCAGGAACAGCACCAGCAGGCTGATGGAGGCAGCGCGGTTATGAATAAAACGGCGACGTGCGTCCTGCCAGAGACTACGCCCTTCTACTTCCAGCTTCTCACTGAACGCATCAAGAGCTTCGCTGTTTTTCTTACTTAACATCATGGCGAACTCCGCTATCAGTAACGAATTTTGGGATCGATAACGGCATAGAGCACGTCAACAATCGCGTTGAATACGATGGTCAGCAAACCAACCAGAATGGTCAGGCTCATCACCAGTGAGTAGTCACGGTTCAGCGCGCCGTTCACAAACAGCTGACCGATGCCCGGCAGACCGTAGATCGACTCAATCACCATCGAACCGGTGATGATGCCGACAAATGCCGGTCCCATGTAGGAGATCACCGGCAGCAGCGCCGGTTTCAGCGCATGACGCATCACAATGCGGCGCAGCGGTAACCCTTTGGCGCGTGCCGTGCGGATGAAGTTGGAGTGCATCACTTCGATCATCGAACCACGGGTAATACGCGCGATACTGGCGATGTAGGCCAGCGACAGCGCCACCATCGGCAGCAGCATGTAGTTCCACTGCCCGCCATTCCAGCCGCCGCCCGGCAGCCACTTCAGGGTAATGGCGAACAGCAGAACCAGCAACGGCGCGACCACGAAACTGGGTATCACCACGCCGGTCATTGCCACCCCCATCACAGCAAAATCCCACAAACTGTTCTGTTTGAGCGCAGCGATAACCCCGGCCGTGACGCCAAGCACCACCGCCAGCAGAAACGCGGCCAGGCCAAGTTTGGCCGAGACCGGGAAGGCATGCGCGACCAGGTAGTTGACCGAATAATCTTTGTATTTAAAGGATGGGCCGAAGTCGCCGTGCGCCAGCTGCACCAGGTAATCGACATACTGCTTACCGATAGGATCGTTGAGGTGATATTTCGCCTCAATGTTGGCCATCACTTCCGGTGCCAGGGTGCGCTCGCCGGTAAAGGGGCTGCCGGGTGCCAGTCGCATCATAAAGAAGGAGATGGTAATCAGGACGAACAGCGTCGGGAGCGCTTCAAGCAAGCGACGCAGGATGAATTTTAACATTGCCGTACCTACCAGGCTGTTGCTTCACAACATATAAAAAAATTAAAAGGCGGCGCCAGACGCGCCGCCACTGCTGATAGCCTGAATGCTATTAGTGTTTGATGATGTAGAAGTTTTTATCGAGCGTTTTATCCAGCGGATCTTTACCGTTATAACCGCCGACATAAGGTTTCACCAGACGGGTATTCACGTAGTAGTAAACCGGTACGATGGTGCTGTCCTTATCCAGGATCTGCTCGGCTTTCTGATACTCCACCGCGCGGGCTTTTTCATCGGATGCCTTAATCGCGCCACGCACCACTTTGTCGTAATCGTCGCTCTTATAGTGCGAGGTATTACTGCTGCTGTTGGACAGCATGGTATTCAGGAAGGAGGTCGGTTCGTTGTAGTCCGCACACCAGGCCGCGCGTGAAACATCGAAATTACCCTGATGACGGGTATCCAGGAAGGTTTTCCACTCCTGGTTTTCCAGCTTGATATTCACACCGATGTTTTTCTTCCAGATCGACGAGGCGGCAATTGCCAGCTTCTTGTGCAGATCGGAGGTGTTATAGAGCAGGTTAAAGGTCAGCGGTTTGTCGGCAGTATAACCCGCTTCAGCTAACAGCTTTTTCGCCTCGGCATTACGTTTTTCCTGCGTCCATTTGAACCAGTCTGGCGGCAGAATGTCCATGCCGTCGGTGGATGGCGGCGTGTAGCTGTAGGCCGGTATCTGACCCTGCGCCAGCACTTTATTGACCATGATGTCACGATCCAGACCCAGCTTCAGGGCGGCGCGCACGCGCGGATCGGTGAATGGCGCTTTCTGGTTGTTAATTTCGTAGTAGTAGGTGCAAAGGTAAGGATCGACGTGCAGCTCTTTACCATTGTCACGCTGTAACTTTTTAAACAGTTCAATCGGCAGATTGTTATAGGTCATGTCGCTGCCGTTCTCGGAGAAGTAACGGTTAACGTCGCTGACTTCAGAACTGATTGGCAGGAAGGTGACTTTGTTCAGCACGGTGTGTTCGTTGTCCCAGTAATTCGGGTTACGCACCAGGGTGATACGCTCGTTAATGACGTGCGCGTCCAGTTTAAAGGCGCCGTTGCCGACCCAGTTCTGTGGCTGAGTCCACTGATCGCCAAACTTCTCAATCGCTGGTTTATAAACCGGTGACATCACGGAGTTAATCAGCAGCTTATCAAAATAGGGAACCGGCTCACTCAGGGTGACTTCCAGCGTGTGATCATCAATGGCTTTGACGCCCAGATCGGTAATGGGTTTTTTACCGGCGATGATGTCATCGACGTTCAGGATATGACCATATTGCGGATAGCTGGCGTAAGGAGAGGCGGTTTTAGGATCGACCAGGCGCTCCCAGCTGTAGACGAAGTCCTGCGCCGTCACCGGCTCGCCATTGGACCATTTTGCATTTTTGCGCAGGTGGAAAGTCCACACTTTGAAATCTTTGTTTTCGTAACTTTCCGCCACGCCCGGAACTGGTTTGCCGGTACTGTCATTGACCAGCAGACCTTCGTAAAGATCGCGCGCCACGTTATCTTCCGGCACGCCTTCGATTTTGTGCGGATCCAGCGACTGGACTTCATCGCCATTGCCGCGAACCAGCTCCTGTTTTGCGGCCAGCTCAACGCCCGCAGGCACTGTTGCCGCTAAAGCTGCATTCCCTGCCAGCGCACTCACTGCGGCGAAAACGCCCGCTGCAATCAGGCTTTTTTTCGTGATGTTGTTCATTATTACACTCCAGTTTTATTATCGTCACCGTGGCGATGGTCTGCCCCGGCGTCCCCGTCTACGGGCTCCCTGGCCTGTTACCAGGGAGATTGACCCCAAAAAATGGTCTGTTTGCTGATGCGTTTTCCGCCTGTCTCGCCGAACGGGCGATCAGATCAGTGTTGTTTGATGAAATAGTACTTCAGGTCTGTCATGTCCTGCGGGTCTTTGCCCGTGAAGCCGCCAACCCAGGGTTTCACCAGGCGCACACTTACGCGGTAGTAAACTGGCACAATTGGTGAGTCTTTGTCGAGTTGTGTTTCAGCCTGCTGATAAAGGTCGGCGCGCTGCGCCTCGCTGCCCGCCGTCAGCGTCTCTGCCATCAGACGATCAAAGGTTGCGCTGCTGTAAAACGCGGTGTTGATCGAGGCGTTGCTGATCAGCATATTCAGGAAGGTTGAGGGTTCGTTGTAATCGGCACACCAGGTGGCGCGCACCACGTCATACTGCGCCTGATGACGGGTCTCCAGCATGGTTTTCCACTCCTGATTCTGCAGCGTCACCTTAGCACCCAGGTTTTTCTGCCACATCGACGCGGCCGCAATCGCCTGTCGTTTGTTCTGATCGGAAGTGTTATAGAGCAGCGTAAAGGTCAGCGGATGGGCAGCATCAAAGCCGGCCTCTGCCAGCAGCTTCTTAGCGGCTTCATTACGCTGCGCCTGCGTCCAGGTGAACCAGGCAGGTGGAGTGAGTTTGATACCGGCGGTGAAAGGCGGCGTCAGGCTGTAAGCCGGAATCTGCCCCTGGGCCATGATCTTATTGGCAATGACCTCGCGATCGAGGGTCATCTTCAGTGCGGCACGCACCCGTGCATCGGTAAACGGCGGCTTTTTGTTATTAATCTCGTAGTAGAAGGTGCAGAGCAGCGGGCTGACCTTCACTTCATCGCCCAGCTCTTTGCGCAGTTTGCCAAACATCTCTGGTGGCACCGCACTGTTGGTAATATCCGTGCCGCCGCTGCGGTAGCGATTGATATCGCTGTTTTCAGAGGCGATCGGCAGGAATGTGCCCTGCTCTATTACCGTGTGTGCATTATCCCAGTAGCGAGGATTGCGCTTCACGACGATTTTTTCATTCACTACCCAGTCGCTCAGCGTGTAGGCCCCGTTACCGATATAGTGACCCGGGCGGGTCCAGGCTTCGCCCCACTGCTTAATGGCAGGCGCATATACCGGCTTCATCGCCGTATGCGCTAACATCGCCACCAGGTAAGGAACCGGCTCACTCAGGGTAATTTGCAGCCGATGGGCATCCAGCGCCTTCACGCCCAGCTGATCGGGTAGCGCTTTGCCGGCAAGAATGGCATCGATATTGGCAAAATGGGCTGCCTGCAGATAGCTGGAGTACGGCGACGCGGTATTCGGGTCCACCAGACGGCGCCAGCTGTAGACGAAATCAGCGGCGGTAACTGGCTCACCGTTGCTCCACTTCGCATCCTCTCGCAGATTAAAAATCCAGACGGTGGGTTGCGGGTTTTCCCAGCTTTTAGCGACGCCAGGCACGACCTGACCGCTGTTATCGGTATTGACCAGGCCGTCCAGCAGGTTGTGAATAATATTGGATTCGGGCACGCCTTCGGTTTTATGCGGATCCAGCGAGGAGACTTCACTGCCGTTATTGATCACAATCTGTTGCTGCGCGGCCAGTGATGTGCCCGGCGGTATCGTGGCGGCATAAGCCGGAGAAAAAGCCATTAATAAAACGACTGCGAGTTTTGACCGCTGCTGCTGCAAGTTCTTCATCCCAATCATGCGAAACGCCAACCTTTAATTAAGTATCCCGACAGGCTTAAGCAAAAAGCGTTCTCACTTTGGGCTTTCGGAGAAAAAATTTTACGTTGGGCCAAAAATTATCAGAAGCCGGGAAGGCGCGCCAAAGCAAAATAGCTAAAATGTTAACTAATTCTCTTTTATCATGAGAAGTCAGGCAGCGGAAGTGTTAATTTTCGTCCTGAAAATATCATATCGATATGAAAAATAGACTATTTAGCTGAAAACCCCTCTCACGCGCGGAAAGCAGCGACAAACAGCCTCTTTTTTGGCACTTATAGTGAGAAACCTGGCTTCAGCGTGATGAAATTTAAGATGACGTGATTATTCTGGATGTTTGTGAGGCTTACATGAAAATTGAGAGCAGAATATCGTGTGAAAATAGTGACATTATTTCGTAGAAAAAAGTCTGTGAGCCAACACGCAGTAATGAAATTTATAATTGCCGGACTCTGTTAAGCACGACGAATAATTGCATCGTAATGGTGCATAAAATGCTACTTCTGCACCATTACGGATCATTATTTCATTTCACTCTCTGAAATAAGTGTGCGTTTAATTGAGTAAGCCGGGAAAAATAGACTTCATGCCGGTGACAACAAATTCGATCCCCAGCGCCATCAGTAACAGACCCATAATACGCGTAATGACGTTGATACCGGTCTGGCCAAGAATACGCACCATTAACGGCGCGGCGCGAAAGAGTAACCAGCAGCAGAATGCAAAGATGGCAATCGCCAGGGTGAATCCCAGCAGATTTATCCAGCTGTGGTAGCGGGTGCTCCAGACAATGGTCGAGCTGATAGCACCCGGCCCCGCCATCAGAGGCAACGCCAGCGGCACAACTCCCACGCTTTCGCGGATCGCCGTTTCTGACTTCTCCTGCTTATTCTGCTTATCCTCGCCCAGCTTGCCGCTGATCATCGACATCGCAATGGTGACGACCAGAATCCCACCCGCGATGCGGAAGGAGTCAATCGAGATGCCAAACACATGCAGAATCGCATCCCCAAGGAAAAGAGAGGTCCAGAGAATAATAGCAACCGCCAGATTGGCGGTGAGGTTGGTTTTGTTACGCTCAGCCACCCCCTGATAACGGGTCATGCTGATGAAAACCGGAATAATTCCCACCGGATTGACCAGCGCAAAGAGCCCGACAAAAAATTTGATATAGCCTGATAAATCTAACAGCGCAGGGTTCACGACTTTACTCCGTACCGCAGGGGGGAAAACGCGCCTAATGTATGTGAAAACGGGCACGGACGCCAGATACTCATTCAGCTATTTATACTGTCGAATGACGGAGCATCCAGCGCTTTACCCCAGAGATTAAAAAGTGACTGGATTTAGCCGCTACCAGGCTGATGACGTGGAGAGGTAACCAATATGATAAAGGAATAGCGCAAACGTGAGCTGAAAGGTGTCAGCTTAGGGTTAAATTGATCTGCATCAAAATTGCCCTACCCCAAACCAGGTAATCTTTTCACAACGGAAGTATTAGCGGCAGCGAAGTAAATCTCACTGACTGCACCAGAAGACTAGTTCAGTAAACAGTTGAAAATCCGGGCGTTCTAACCCAGTCCAACGCCTTATGGCAGCGTGACTATACTCAGTGCGCAGGATTGTTTACTAAAAAAGTTTAACTTCCTTCAGGAGAACACCATGGCCGTAACCAATGTCGCCGAACTTAATGCACTGGTTGAACGTGTAAAAAAAGCCCAGCGTGAGTATGCCAACTTTTCTCAACAACAGGTCGACGCTATCTTCCGTGCTGCCGCTCTCGCTGCCGCAGACGCCCGAATCCCGCTTGCCAAGATGGCCGTTGCCGAATCCGGTATGGGCATCGTCGAAGACAAAGTGATCAAAAACCATTTTGCTTCAGAATATATCTACAACGCATATAAAGATGAAAAAACCTGTGGTGTGTTAGCCACTGACGATACCTTCGGCACCATTACCATCGCCGAACCTATTGGCCTGATTTGCGGTATCGTCCCAACGACAAACCCCACTTCAACCGCCATATTCAAAGCCTTAATCAGCCTTAAAACCCGTAACGGCATCATTTTCTCTCCCCATCCACGCGCTAAAGATGCGACGAACAGAGCTGCAGATATCGTGTTGCAGGCGGCGGTGGCTGCCGGGGCGCCAAAAGATATTATCGGCTGGATTGACGCACCTTCCGTTGAACTGTCAAACCAACTGATGCATCACCCTGACATCAACCTGATCCTCGCCACTGGCGGTCCGGGCATGGTGAAAGCGGCTTACAGCTCTGGTAAACCTGCGATTGGTGTCGGTGCCGGTAATACACCGGTGGTGATTGATGAAACCGCCGATCTGAAACGTGCGGTTGCGTCGATTCTGATGTCGAAAACCTTTGATAACGGGGTTATCTGCGCCTCTGAACAATCGGTGATTGTGGTCGATTCAGTCTATGATGCGGTGCGTGAACGCTTCGCCAGCCACGGCGGTTATATGCTACAGGGTGCCGAACTGAGTGCGGTGCAGAATATTATTCTGAAAAACGGCGGCCTGAATGCGGCCATCGTAGGCCAGCCAGCGTTCAAAATTGCGGAGATGGCCGGTATCAGCGTGCCACCGAGCACTAAGATTCTGATTGGCGAAGTTAAGCTGGTGGATGAGTCTGAGCCGTTCGCCCATGAAAAACTCTCACCTACCCTTGCGATGTATCGGGCGAAAGATTTCCATGATGCGGTCGCGAAAGCAGAAAAACTGGTCGCCATGGGCGGTATCGGCCACACCTCCTGTCTCTATACCGATCAGGATAACCAGACCGAACGCGTTCACTACTTCGGCGACAAAATGAAGACCGCGCGTATTCTGATCAACACACCCGCCTCTCAGGGCGGTATCGGCGACCTCTACAACTTTAAACTGGCACCATCTCTGACGCTGGGTTGTGGTTCGTGGGGCGGAAACTCTATTTCAGAGAACGTCGGTCCAAAACATCTGATCAATACCAAAACTGTCGCCAAGCGAGCTGAGAATATGTTGTGGCATAAACTTCCTAAATCCATCTACTTCCGTCGGGGTTCACTGCCAATTGCGCTGGAAGAAGTGGCAACGGATGGCGCGAAACGTGCCTTTATCGTCACTGACCGCTTCCTGTTCAATAACGGCTATGCCGACCAGGTTACCCGCGTACTGAAATCACACGGCATTGAAACGGAAGTGTTCTTTGAAGTTGAAGCTGACCCGACGCTGAGCATCGTGCGTAAAGGTGCAGAGCAGATGAACAGCTTCAAACCGGATGTCATCATCGCGCTGGGCGGTGGCTCGCCGATGGATGCCGCGAAAATCATGTGGGTAATGTACGAACATCCGGAAACTCACTTCGAAGAGCTGGCGTTACGTTTTATGGATATCCGTAAACGTATCTACAAGTTCCCGAAAATGGGTGTTAAAGCGCGGATGGTTGCCATCACCACCACGTCCGGTACCGGTTCTGAAGTCACGCCGTTTGCTGTAGTGACCGATGATGCGACGGGTCAGAAATATCCGCTCGCTGACTATGCGCTGACGCCTGACATGGCGATTGTCGATGCCAACCTGGTGATGGATATGCCGCGTTCACTCTGCGCCTTCGGCGGTCTGGATGCTGTAACTCACGCGCTGGAAGCCTATGTTTCAGTGCTGGCGAATGAATACTCTGATGGACAGGCGTTGCAGGCACTGAAACTGCTGAAAGAGAACCTGCCAGCCAGCTATGCCGAAGGAGCCAAAAATCCGGTGGCGCGTGAGCGCGTACACAATGCCGCCACTATCGCCGGTATTGCGTTTGCCAACGCCTTCCTTGGGGTTTGTCACTCAATGGCGCATAAGCTGGGTTCAGAGTTCCATATCCCACACGGCCTGGCCAACGCCCTGTTAATCTCTAACGTCATTCGATACAACGCGAATGACAACCCGACTAAACAGACCGCTTTCAGCCAGTACGATCGCCCTCAGGCGCGCCGTCGCTACGCCGAGATTGCTGACCATCTGGGTCTGAGCGCACCGGGCGACCGCACCGCGCAGAAAATTGAAAAACTGCTCGCCTGGCTGGATGAGATTAAAACTGAACTTGGTATTCCGACTTCTATCCGTGAGGCGGGAGTGCAGGAAGCGGACTTCCTGGCGAAAGTCGATAAACTGGCCGATGATGCGTTTGATGACCAGTGTACCGGTGCTAACCCACGTTATCCGCTGATTGCTGAGCTGAAACAGATTATGCTCGATACCTACTACGGTCGTGAATTTGTCGAACCGTTCTCAAGCGTAGCCGAAGCCATTGCTGAGCAGCCAGTAAAAGGTATTAAGCTTGAGAAGAAAGCCAAAAAAGTCTGATAGTGCCGTTCTGACTGTCTGATAAAAAAACCCGCCCCGGCGGGTTTTTTATGGCCTGAACAATAGAGTTAATTCAGCGGAGTCTGAGCGCCATGGATCGCCTGCAACGATCCCTGCTCTATCGCCTGTTTATAATGCTTACGGCAGACTGAGATATAGCGTTCGTTACCGCCAATCACCACCTGCTCACCCTCACTGAAAGGTTTGCCCTCGCTATCCAGTCGCAGAACCATACTGGCCTTGCGGCCACAGTGACAAATAGTTTTGAGTTCAACCAGCTTATCTGCCCACGCCAGCAGATACTGACTGCCAACAAACAGTTCACCGCGAAAATCCGTACGCAGGCCATAACAGAGCACCGGGATATCAAGATCGTCTACGACATCTGACAGTGCTTTAACCTGCTCGCGGGTCAGGAACTGACTCTCATCAACCAGCACGCAGTGGACAGGCTGAACGGCATGTTCCGCAGCGATGTCGCTGTAGAGTGATGTCTCTGCGTTGTATAGCAAGGCCGGTGATGACAGCCCGATACGGGAACTTACCTGCCCGGCACCAAAGCGATTATCGATTTCAGCGGTGTAAACCAGTGAACGCATGCCGCGCTCATGATAGTTATATGAGGATTGTAGCAGTGCGGTCGATTTCCCTGCATTCATCGCAGAGTAATAGAAATAGAGTTGAGCCATCGGCGCGTATCTTCATCAGGACTGAATGGAATGGCGCGAATATTACCACAAAGCAGCGGCAATACGTTGCGGTTGATGTGTGAATAAAGCGTAACGGCTGGCCGTTTATTCCTCTGCATGCGGTTTCCAGCGCCTGTTATGTGCACTGCCGAACGGGATAAGGTTTGCTTATTTTACGCGCAACAGAAGCAATGACATTTTTGTTGCTGACCTGAATACATTAAATTTATTTGATAACGGACTAAACGAAAATATTTTTATTCTGCATAAATGTGAAATGTCCTGGAAAAAATTCTTTTTAGTTACCAGGGTAATTAGCGATATACATATTTTTATGATTGCAGTTAGTTTATGTCCCCACTACTATTAGCGGGCAACACAACTTTTCCCTTATTCAGAGACCAGGACAATGAGCGAAGCACTAAAAGTTCTTAATAATATCCGTACGCTGCGCGCCCAGGCCAGAGAGTATTCCGTTGAAATACTGGAAGAGATACTGGAAAAGCTGGACGTAGTAGTAAAAGAGCGCCGCGAAGAAGAGTCTCATTTTCAGGCAGAAAATGAAGAACGCACGCGTAAGCTTAATCAGTACCGTGAAATGCTACTGGCAGATGGTATTGACCCGAATGACCTGATTAACACGCTGACCGAAACACGGACTGCGGCAAAAGGTAAACGCTCAGTTCGTCCGGCTAAATATGGTTACACCGATGAAAAAGGCGAGTCCAGAACCTGGACCGGTCAGGGCCGCACACCGGCCGTGATTAAAAAAGCGCTGGAAGAACAGGGTAAAAAGCTGGACGATTTTTTACTGTAAAACCCGCAGTGTGACTGCCTTCCTGGCAGCCTGATGCGCAATAAAAAAGGAAGCCAGAGCTTCCTTTTTTCTTTTAATCAGATATTCAGACGCGGTAAAAGTCGCGGTACCAGTCCACAAAGTTTTTAACGCCCTCTTCGACCCCGGTCTGCGGTTTAAATCCAATTGCATCAAACAAGGCTTCGGTATCAGCACTGGTTTCCAGTACATCTCCAGGCTGCATTGGCATCAGATTTTTCTTCGCAGTAATGCCCAGGGCTTTTTCAATCGCTTCGATATAGTTCATCAACGTGACAGGCTGACTGTTTCCAATATTATAAACACGATAAGGCGCTGAACTGGTTGCCGGCGATCCGGTTTCAACCGTCCAGTTGTCATCCTGTTGTGGAATAACATCCTGCAGGCGAACAATGGCTTCAGCAATATCGTCAATGTAGGTAAAGTCGCGTTTCATCTGGCCCTGGTTATAAACGTCAATTGCTTCACCGGCAATCATTGCACGGGTGAATTTGAATAACGCCATATCCGGACGGCCCCACGGGCCATAGACCGTAAAGAAGCGCAATCCTGTGGTCGGCAGCTGATAGAGATGCGAGTAAGTGTGTGACATTAACTCGTTGGCTTTTTTGGTCGCTGCATATAAAGAAACCGGATGATCAACGCTATCTTCAGTTGAGAACGGCATCTTGCGATTCAGACCATAGACTGAACTGGATGAGGCGTAGAGCAGATGTTCAATTTTATGATGGCGACAACCTTCAAGGATATTGAGGTGACCAGTCAGATTGGAGTCTGCGTAGGCATGAGGATTTTCAATGGAATACCGGACACCAGCCTGAGCGCCCAGATGGATAACGCGCTGGAATTTTTGCTGATCGAACAGTGACGCCATTGCGTCACGGTCCGCCAGGTCCATCTCAATAAAAGTAAAACCAGGATCGGCCTTAATTAAATTGAGACGGGCATGCTTGAGATTTACGTCGTAATAATCATTCAGGTTGTCGATACCGACAACCTGGTGACCGGCGGCCAGCAGACGCTGGCTGACATGAAAACCAATAAAACCTGCGGCGCCGGTGACCAGAAAGTTCATAAATCCCTCGTTAATTATGCAGTTTGAATAGACGCTCCGCGGCCGATTGCATAATAAACGAAACCGCGTTTGCTGATACGCTCTGGATCATACAGGTTACGACCATCAAAAATCACGGCTTCTTTCAGCGCATTTTTGATGATGTCGAAGTCAGGTGCACGGAAGTTTTGCCACTCCGTACAGATGACCAGGCCGTCAGCGCCCTGCAGTGCTGCTTCTTTGGTACCCATCAGCTTAAGATCGCTGCGGTGACCATAGATGCGCTGTGCTTCATCCATCGCTTCCGGGTCAAACGCCTGAACAGAGGCGCCGGCTTCCCACAGCGTTTCCATCAGCACACGGCTGGAGGCTTCACGCATGTCGTCTGTATTCGGCTTGAATGACAGGCCCCAGAGTGCAAACGTTTTACCTTTCAGATCGTCACCAAAATGACGCTTGATGAAGGTCGGCAGCTTGTTTTTCTGGTTGTCATTCACATCTTCCACGGCCTGTAACAGACGTGGCTGATAGCCAATGGACTCAGCGGTACGGATCAACGCCTGCACGTCTTTCGGGAAGCAGGAGCCGCCGTAGCCACAGCCAGGATAGATAAAGTGGTAGCCAATGCGGGGATCGGAACCGATACCCTGGCGTACTTTCTCAATATCCGCACCTAAACGTTCAGCCAGGTTAGACATCTCATTCATAAAGCTGATTTTGGTGGCCAGCATGCAGTTTGCTGCATACTTGGTCAGCTCTGCGCTGCGGATATCCATCATGATCATGCGATCGTGGTTACGGTTAAACGGCTCATAGAGTTCGCGTAACAGTTCTACCACGTCGTCGTTGTCGGTACCGACAACGATACGCTCTGGACGCATACAGTCATTAACTGCAGCACCCTCTTTCAGGAATTCAGGGTTTGAAACCACATCGAAAGTGATGTTGGCGTCACGCGCTTTCAGCGCTTCCGTCATTACTGCACGAACTTTGTCTGCTGTGCCAACCGGAACGGTTGATTTGTCGATAACCACTTTGTGATCGTTCATATGCTGCGCAATGGTGCGCGCTACGGCGGTCACATATTTCAGATCGGCAGAGCCGTCTTCATCAGGTGGAGTACCAACTGCAATAAACTGCATAACACCATGGTTTACGCCCAGCTCAGCATCAGTGCTGAACTTCAGACGCCCCGCTTCGTAATTGGACATTACCAGCGGCGTTAAACCTGGTTCGAAAATAGGAATGATGCCTTTTTTCAGATTTTCGACTTTATTAGCGTCGACATCAATGCAGAGAACGTCATGTCCGACTTCGGCTAACACCGCAGCCTGAACCAGACCGACATAGCCGATACCAAATACAGTGACTTTCATCGAGTTATCCTGTGTTTATGAATTACTTTTTGTTGCCAACTGCGCCATCGAGCCATTCAGAGAAATCTTTGCCCAATACCGGATGACGAACACCGTACTCAACGAAAGCCTGCATGTAGCCCAGTTTGTTACCACAGTCATGGCTGACGCCTTTCAGGTGATACGCTTCAACTGTCTCTTTTTCCATCAGCATCGCAATAGAGTCAGTCAGCTGAACTTCGCCGCCTGCACCTGGAGGCGTTTTAGCCAGCAGTGGCCAGATGTCAGAAGAGAGAACATAACGTCCTACTACCGCCAGGTTTGATGGCGCTTCAGTCGCTTTAGGCTTCTCAACCACACCCACCATTGGTGCGCTGTCGCCTGGGTTCAGTTCTGCGCCCTGGCAATCGACAACACCGTATGCAGTCACATCGGCAACTGGCTCAACCATGATCTGGCTGCGGCCAGACTCTTCATAACGGCTCAGCATCTCTGCCAGGTTATCTTTGGTTGGGTTTGATTCATATTCGTCGATGATGACGTCTGGCAGGATAACCGCAAACGGCTCATCACCGATCAGTGGGTGTGCACACATTACAGCGTGACCCAGACCTTTAGCGATGCCCTGACGAACCTGCATGATGGTGACGTGTGGCGGGCAGATTGACTGGATTTCATCCAGCAGCTGACGCTTAACGCGTTTTTCCAGCATTGATTCCAGTTCGAAGCTGGTATCAAAGTGGTTTTCGATGGCATTTTTTGATGAATGCGTTACCAGCACAATTTCGTTGATGCCAGCAGCGATACACTCGTTAACGACATACTGGATTAACGGCTTATCAACCAGCGGTAACATTTCTTTAGGAATCGCTTTGGTAGCCGGGAGCATACGCGTACCCAAACCCGCTACCGGGATTACCGCTTTTTTTACTTTGGTATTATTGGCAGACATTAAGATACCTCTCTTATAGGCCGTTCAAGTTAATACTTGATATGTCGGTTTAAAATCGCAAATGAGTATATCAGTTAGTATCGAACGGATTTATCCTGGAAGGCATCAAACCGTCGAAATTAAGACTATTACCCAACTGTAAAGCTAAACTCTGGCCCTGTCCTCAGCACCAGAATTCCTGTGTTTTTACGGCTTATTCTTCCGTCGATAGCATCAGCCGAATGCGCCCGCCCGCGCCCCAGACGTGGCATTGCCAGTTTTCCGCGCGCTGACTGATCTGGTTAAGATGGGTGCTGCCCATAGTGCCAAGGGGGACACCATTGCTGAGCTGAATCTGATGGGCATGAACATGGAGTGTGGCGTTCAATCCGGCTGAAACCAGGATTAAGTTCTTTAATCCGCGATGATAGTACCCGACCAGTAACGGGAACTGGCCGCTCAGGTTCGCCTGGCGCAGTAACAGGTTGACCTGTCTGAGCAGCCCATTGAGCTCTGGCAGACGCTGTTTCTGCCCGGTCAGTTGCTCCTGCAGCAGGCCATTGAACAGCGCCCGCAGCAGCAACGCTGCCAGCACGCCATTATCACCGGCACGTGTCACGTCCAGACAGTAGAACGCCAGATCTTTATCGGAGAGCGCCGCGATATCAAGCACCAGCCCAGGCTGCTCGGCCATCGTCAGCTGACGATAGTTAACCCGGCAGTTGGCAATAGTCTGTTGCACCGGGGGCTGGAGTTGCTTGAGCAGCTTGGCAGCCGCCTTAGGATCACGAACCAGCGCATCCCAGTCCTGGAACAGTTGTTCATCCTCTTCCACTTTCGAAGTGAACATAGAGGGATAGAGACACTCATAGACTGCTTCACGGAAGCGCTCAAAGTTTTTCAGTGGCTTAAGCAACACATCCTGCACCCCGAGACGCAATACATGCGCAATATCTGACATGTTCTCGGTAGCTGAGATGATTAAAATCGGCACGATGTTGCCGCGGGTACGAATGTGCTCAACGAACTGGATGCCGCTCATGCGGGGCATTTCCAGATCGCAGATAATCAGGTCGACAGTATGCTGTTGTAATTGTGCAATTGCTTCCAGACCATCTTCCGCTTGTAACGTCACAGCACCCATCGATAACAAAAATTGGTCCAGCAACGAACGGAAAACAGCCTCATCTTCGACAATGAGTATCTTTTTGCCGAGTAGTGGTTTTTCCATTCTTTCCCCCTGCGTACCAGATATTTCAATAGTGGTTCATAAAACGCAGTTGCGCCTTTAAGAATTGGCTGAAGTCACCGCTTTGAATGAACAACCTGATTATCTGCCACGGACCAGTGGTAATAGTTCATCCATTTTCTTCTCTACGGCGGCCTTGCCTGCTTCAATGGCTTCCTCAGCACGGTGAAAGTCCAGCGTCGAAATTTGCGGACAGACCGGCTGAATCAAAACATCGGGCGGATCGCCTGCCATACGATTCCGCTTCAGGCGATTTTCCAGCACCTGGATAGAGGTGGACATAATCTCCATCGCGCCAGGTGACTGAGACGCACGGCGCTGGCTGAAATTCACCAGACGCTGGCGCAGCTTCCCACCCCAACTCAATGCCGCAGCGGCGGCTTCTTCTTCGCTATTCTGAGGTGTCACGGAAAAGAGATCCTGCTGCATTAAATGCGCGTCATGCTGTAAGTCAACGGCGATAACAATGTCTGCCCCCAGGGCGCGGGTAAGGGAAACAGGCACCGGGTTGACCACAGCACCATCAACCAGCCAATACCCATTGTAGCCCACCGGCGGTAATAAACCTGGCATACTGCATGAGGCGCGTACTGCCTGATGCAGATCGCCCTCAGTCAGCCAGAGTTCACGGCCGGTACTGAGGTTGGTCGCCACCACGCCAAAGGGTTTATGACAGTGCTCTATCGTGTCATTGGGGATTAACTGACGAACATGGCTAAAGACCCGCTCACCGCGTAGCAGACCGCCACGCTGCCAGGAGACATCCATCAGACGAATAACATCCCAGTAGCGAAATGCACTGACCCATTTTTCCATTAGCGGCAGTCGGTTATTCACGTAGGCAGATCCGACTAATGCCCCGACAGAGCAGCCTGCAACGACGTCGATCTCAATACCTGCACGCTCCAGCGCGTTGATCACGCCGATGTGCGCCCATCCTTTGGCCGCTCCAGAACCCAGAGCCAATCCAATTTTTACCTTTCTCATTTCTATCTGGTCCTGCCGTCAATACGTAGCATCACAACACGGGGTCAGCTAACATAGCGCGCTTGTAAAATCGACCCATCATTCCCGGGAGATAATGTGTCAGAAACCTGCCCATGTTGTAGCGGAGAGCAGTATAGCGTATGTTGCGAGCCCTTTCTTCAGGGTAACCAGATTCCTGTTACAGCTGAACAACTTATGCGATCCCGTTATTGCGCTTATGTCCAGCATAATGCGGACTATCTGGTTGCGACCTGGCATCCTGAGAAGCGTCATCCGTCGCTGTCAGGGCTTTTATCTGAAAGTTTTCCAGGAACCGACTGGCTCAGCCTGAATGTAACCCGTTGTAATCATGGAAGCCATGAGAACGAAGCTTTCGTTACCTTTTTTGCGCGATACCGCGAGAAAACAACCATTCAGGCTATTCATGAATGTTCACGCTTTCTTCGCGAGGATCAACGCTGGTACTATGTTGACGGTACAGCACCGCCCGTGGGGCGTAACGATCGCTGCCCGTGCGGCAGCGAAAAAAAATACAAAAAATGTTGTGGTTAAGCTGACGGCTACCCCAGCGGTTTTACCCCTAATGCTTTGACAGGACTCTGATTGAGATGCAAGCGCAAACCATGCAAAGAAAAGTTTTACGAACCATTTGTCCCGATGCAAAAGGTCTGATCGCCAAAATCACCAATATTTGTTACAAGCACGAACTTAATATCGTGCAGAACAATGAGTTTGTTGATCATCGCACCGGGCGTTTTTTCATGCGTACCGAGCTGGAAGGGATTTTCAACGACAATACCCTGCTCGCCGACCTCGACAGCGCCCTGCCCCAGGGTTCAGTACGGGAACTGCACAGCGCCGGTCGTCGCCGCGTGGTGATTCTGGTCACTAAAGAGGCGCATTGCCTGGGCGATCTGTTAATGAAGAGCGCGTTTGGCGGCCTGGATATGGAAATAGCGGCGGTAGTGGGTAACCACGATACCCTGCGTTCGCTGGTTGAGCGTTTCGATATTCCCTTTGTGCTGGTGAGCCATGAGGGACTGACGCGAGAAGAGCATGATAACCGCATGGTAGAAGAGATTGACCGCTATCAGCCCGATTACGTGGTGCTGGCGAAATATATGCGCGTCCTGACGCCCGCTTTTGTGCAGCGTTATCCGAACCAGATTATCAATATTCATCACTCCTTTCTGCCCGCCTTTATCGGTGCCCGCCCCTATCATCAGGCTTATGAACGTGGCGTGAAGATCATCGGTGCCACGGCGCACTATGTGAACGACAATCTCGATGAAGGCCCAATCATCATGCAGGATGTGATAAACGTTGATCACAGCTACACCGCCGATGAGATGATGCGCGCCGGTCGCGACGTAGAAAAGAATGTCCTGAGCAACGCACTGTACAAAGTGCTGGGCCAGCGCGTGTTCGTTTACGGCAACCGCACGATTATTCTTTAATCAGCCAGCGCGCTGAATTGTCTGCAGATTCAGCGCTACGCGTAAAAAGTGGGCAAACAGTTGCGGTTTTGCCAGTGGGCGCTTTACACCCTTATCGCATTTGGTATGATGCGCCCCGCTTTAAGAGAGAAAGATTCAGGCCATGGTGGGATTCCCGAGCGGCCAAAGGGAGCAGACTGTAAATCTGCCGTCACAGACTTCGAAGGTTCGAATCCTTCTCCCACCACCATCTGAATCTGAATCATCTTAAACCACATCAATATCCCAGGTGGGATTCCCGAGCGGCCAAAGGGAGCAGACTGTAAATCTGCCGTCACAGACTTCGAAGGTTCGAATCCTTCTCCCACCACCATCTTGCATATCGCACACGAATCCCAAAATAACACCTGAGCTTCCTGTTCTGCGGGGAGAGGGATGAGAACCTTCGATTAAGGTTCGGGTCGAGCATCGCGAGACAACGCGCTTCAGCGCGGCCCGCAGGGTGAGGCGCAGCGCGCCGAATAATCCTTCTCCCACCACCATCTCTTATGTTGCACACAATCCCAGATTGATACCTGAGCTTCCTGTTCTGCGGGGAGAGGGATGAGAACCTTCGATTAAGGTTCGGGTCGAGCATCGCGAGACAACGCGCTTCAGCGCGGCCCGCAGGGTGAGGCGCAGCGCGCCGAATAATCCTTCTCCCACCACCATCTTGCATATCGCACACGAATCCCAAAATAACACCTGAGCTTCCTGTTCTGCCCTTCTGTTCTGTCTGACACGCCCCCACGTTCTTGCCTGCTTTCGCACAATCTCAGCCTGTTCTGCCATGACTTTTTCAGCAAAAATCGCTACCATCTCCGCCTGACATTTCTGAACAACGGTCGATCTCATGAAATTTGTTTCATTTAACATCAATGGGTTGCGTGCCCGCCCGCATCAGCTTCAGGCACTAGTCGAACAGCATCAGCCCGATGTTATCGGTCTGCAGGAAACCAAGGTCCATGACGACATGTTCCCGCTGGAAGAGGTGTCAAAGCTCGGCTATCACGTCTTCTACCATGGACAGAAAGGTCACTACGGCGTTGCCCTGTTAACTAAAGCTGAGCCAGTGTCAGTGAGCCGGGGCTTCCCTGGTGATGACGAAGAATCGCAGCGCCGCCTGATCATCGCGGAACTTCCCAGCCCGATTGGCGATATCACGGTAATTAACGGCTATTTCCCGCAGGGCGAAAGCCGCGACCATCCCACCAAGTTTCCGGCTAAAGAGAAATTCTATCGCGATCTGCAACGTCTGCTGACCGAGAATCTGCCTGCTGATAAACCGGTTCTGATTATGGGCGACATGAATATCAGCAGCACCGATCGGGATATTGGTATTGGTGAGGAGAGCCGTAAGCGGTGGCTGCGCACCGGCAAATGCTCCTTCCTGCCGGAAGAGCGCGAGTGGATGGACCGCCTGCTGGGCTGGGGGCTGGTGGATACCTGGCGTGAGCACAATCCGGAGGTGGCGGATCGCTTTTCCTGGTTCGATTACCGTTCGAAAGGGTTTGATGATAATCGCGGGTTACGCATCGATCTGGTGCTGGCGAGCAAAGCCCTGGCGTCACACTGCGTTGAGACTGGCATTGATTATGAGATCCGGGGCATGGAAAAACCGTCTGACCACGCGCCCATCTGGTCAACCTTCCGCTTTTAAGTGACGGTCGCGTGGCAGAGCGCCACGCGACGGCTATTTCACTATTTTCCAGATCAGGTTATTGGTGCCAATGGAGTGTTCATCACGGGCACATTGCAGCAACACCCCCTCTGATTTCACCACCGCGCCTTCCGAGTAGTTACGGTTCTCAAAAATACAGCAGCGAAGACAGTCTGGCTGACGTCTCTCTGCCTGTGTCCATGCCTCGGGCGGCATATCCACCACGACATCGGTGTTGCCACCGTTGCTGCCCTGCTGTGGCATCGACTGATAACGACTGTTAGCCTGCGCCACGCTGGTCGCCAGCGACAGGGCCACGACCAGTAATACTGAATAACGCCTCATTCCGTCTCCTTCACTTTACGCCTGGTTTTGCGCACCGGACGTTTCTGCCCGGTGGACGGTAATCCCCGAAATGCATGCGCCGCAGGCTGCTGCCGCGCCTGCTGGATCAGACCGGTTAAGGTCTGCACCAGAGGCTGCATGAACTCATCATAGCGGCAGGCCTTTTCGCTGATACGCGTCAGTGTCGATTCCCACTGCGCCGTCATATCCGGGCGTGCTGCCAGATCGGGCAGGGAGTGAATCAGGGCGCGTCCGGCATCCGTAGAATTGATATAGCGGCCCTTCTTCACCAGGAAGCCACGACGAAACAGTAATTCGATAATGCCGGCGCGTGTGGCTTCCGTTCCTAAACCATCGGTCGCACGCAGTACTTTCTTTAATTCTTTATCCTGAACGAAACGGGCAATGCCGGTCATCGCAGAAAGGATGGTAGCATCGGTAAACGGGCGTGGCGGCTGGGTTTGCTTCGCCAGTACCTCTCCACGCTCACACAGTAGCTCATCCCCTTTCGCCACCACCGGCAACGGCATGCCGTCGTTCTCTTCATCCCGCTCTTTGTTGCCCAGCAGCGCACGCCACCCCGCTTCCGCCAGGAAGCGCGCTTTAGCCACGAATTTTCCACCGGCAATATCGAGATCGATGACACATTTGCGGAATACCGCATCCGGGCAGAACTGCATCAGATACTGGCGCGCCACCAGTTCATAGATATTCTGCTCGTTTTCACTGAGCTTCACCGCACTGGAACGGGCCGTTGGAATAATGGCGTGGTGGGCATCGACTTTTTTATCATCCCAGCAGCGATTTCTGCGATCGACATCGAAATCTGCCGGTGGGGTCAGCTGTGACTGATGCGCCTGTATCGCCTTTAACACCGCATGACGACCGGCAAAATGCTCTTCAGGCAGATAGCGGCTGTCCGAACGGGGATACGTAATCAGTTTATGGGTTTCATAAAGTCGCTGGCAGGTATCCAGCACCGTCTGCGCACTCAGTCCGTAACGTTTAGCGGCCTCGATCTGCAGGCTGGATAAGGAAAAGGGCAGCGGAGCCACCTCATTTTCGCGCTTGTCGCTGTAGGCGGTGACGATCGCCTGCTGGCCCGTAATACGCGCCACCACATGCTCGGCCAGCGCGCGTTTGAGCAGGCGGCCCTCTTCATCCTGCCACGGCTCACAGGCTTCACTGGGGATCCAGCTGGCGATAAATCGGGTGCCGTCAGGCGTGAGGATGTGCGCTTTAACTTCGAAGTAATCTTTTGGCACGAAGTTTTCGATCTCTTCATCGCGCCGGACCACCAGCCCAAGCACCGGCGTCTGCACCCGGCCCACCGACAGTACGCCATCATAGCCTGCATTGCGTCCCAGCAGGGTCCAGGCGCGGGTCATGTTAATGCCATAGAGCCAGTCCGCCCGGGCGCGAGCCAGCGCCGAGACGCACAACGGAATAAACTCGCGATTTTCACGCAGGCGGTTCACTGCCCGGTCCACCGCCTGAGGATTGAGGTCGTTAATCAGACAGCGCTGCACCTTGCGGCGTTTTTCAGCCGGCAGATTCAGGTAGTCGAGCACCTCATCCACCAGCAACTGCCCTTCCCGATCCGGGTCACCGGCATGCACCACTTCATTCGCCTGCGCCAGCAAACCCTCAACCACTTTCAGCTGCTTAGCGACCGAGGGACGCGGCTTTAGCTGCCATTTTTCCGGAATGATCGGTAAATCCGCCAGCGACCAGCGCGCATAACGGCTGTCATAGCTGTCGGGTTGCGCCTGCTCCAGAAGATGGCCTACGCACCAGGTGACGATCTGATCGTTGCCGCAGGCAATGAATCCATCACCGCGTCGATGCGGTTTCGGCAGCACATCTGCGATAGCACGCCCCAGGCTCGGTTTTTCCGCAATAAACAAACGCATTGAATCAGGTAATCCTTAACATCAGGGGAACGCAGTGATAACCGGTTGTCCGCTGTCGGTTTGAATACTGGGGCTATGTTAGCCTGGCAGGCCAGCTGGCGTAAGTGTGATGCGCGGCGTTAGCGATCGTTCGCACAGGAACCGTGCAAAAAGCAGGGCTGAAATGCACCCTGCCGGAACCGCACAAGCATTTAGTCAGAAGTAACGGACGAAAGGCGCCGTGTCAGGTGGGAGAACAGTAGTGCTGGATTTCAGTTGCGGGGTGCCCAGATAGAGAAAGCCGACGATGGCATCCTGTTCGCGGCAGCCAAACCCCTGGCGTACCTGCTCGTCATCGGTCCAGGGACCGCTGCGCCAGATACCGTTGTAACCCTGAGCGACCGCCGCCATCTGCATGGCCATCACCGCACAGCTTGCCGAGGCGATCTGCTCCCAGCGCGGCACTTTGTGGTGCTCTTCACAATGTGCCACCACCGTAATGATCATCGGTGCGCGAAACGGTGACTGGCTCGCTTTGTTAATCGCCTTTTCATCCAGCTGTTTATCACGTGCTGCCTGCTCCAGCAGCTGACTCAGCCGGTCACGTCCCTCATTTTCCACAATGATAAAGCGCCAGGGTTGCAGCGTGCCGTGATCCGGGGCGCGCATGCCAGCCCGCAAGATATTTTCCAGTGCGTCACCCGCCGGTGCCGGCTCAGTCAGGCGTGAGGCCGAACGTCGGTTGACCAGTAACTCCAGTGCGTCCATGTTTCTCTCCCAATCTCTGTAATGTTGCAGTTATCCTGGCACAGGCAGATTTTTTGTAACAGTGCGCAGTGATTTCCTGCTGACTTTTAACACGCCGCTCTTTAGGATGAGCTCGTCGGGGAAGTCTGGTCCGCGCGGCGGCCACTTCCTGCTACATATTTATGGAGAGTCTGATGCGCACATTGTGGCGAATAATTGCAGGTCTGTTCCGCTGGAGCTGGCGGGTACTGAATTTTATCAGGGAATTTATTCTGAATATTTTCCTGATTTTGTTGATTGTGGTGGGTGTAGGGATCTGGCTGCAGGTCAGCGGGTCAGGCGGCAGTTCAGCGCCGATTCAGCAAGGCGCACTGAAAGTCGATCTCAGCGGCGTACTGGTGGATAAACCGTCGGTAAGCAATCGTCTGAGCAAAATTGGCCGCCAGCTGCTGGGTGCCAGCAGTGACCGCTTACAGGAAAATTCGCTGTTTGATGTGGTCGACGCTATTCGTCAGGCAAAAGATGACAGCAACATTAAAGGCATGGTGCTCGATTTACGCGAATTTGCCGGTGGCGATCAGCCTTCGCTGCAATATGTGGGTAAAGCGCTGCGCGAATTCCGCGACAGCGGCAAGCCCATTTATGCACTCGGCGACAGCTACAGCCAGGCGCAGTATTACCTTGCCAGCTACGCCACTAAAATCTATCTGTCGCCACAGGGCACCGTAGATCTGCATGGTTTCGCTACCAACGGACTTTATTACAAAACCCTGCTGGAGAAGCTGAAAGTCACTTCACACGTCTTCCGTGTCGGGACCTACAAATCAGCGGTTGAACCGTTCCTGCGTGACGACATGTCCCCTGCTGCACGGGATGCTGACAGCCGCTGGGTCGGCCAGCTGTGGCAGAACTACCTGAACACTGTGGCAGCAAATCGCCAGATTACGCCGGAGCAACTCTTCCCCGGTGCTGCTGCGATTATTGCCGGATTAAATGCCGTGAAAGGTGATACCGCGCAATATGCGCTGGATAACAAGCTGGTCGATGCACTGGGTTCACGTGCGGCAGCCGATCAGGAGCTGGTGAAAACCTTTGGTCTGGATAAGCAGAGCAACGATTACCGTAGCGTCAGCATCTATGACTACAGTGTGAAAACCACCTCTGCGCAGCAGGATGGCAACATCGCGGTAGTCATGGCCAGCGGTGCCATCATGGATGGTGAAGAGACGCCGGGCAACGTCGGTGGCGACACGACGGCGGCACAGATCCGCGATGCGCGTCTCGATCCTAAAATCAAAGCCATTATTCTGCGGGTGAACAGCCCGGGTGGCAGCGTCACCGCCTCGGAAGCGATTCGTGAAGAGCTGGCGGCAGCACAGGCGGCCGGTAAGCCGATTGTGGTCTCGATGGGAGGCATGGCGGCTTCCGGCGGTTACTGGATCTCAACGCCTGCCAGCTACATTGTGGCGAACCCCAGCACGCTGACTGGCTCGATTGGCATCTTCGGCGTGATCAATACGCTGGAGAACAGCCTGGACAGTATTGGCGTGCACACCGACGGTGTTGCGACCTCACCGCTGGCGGATATCTCAACCACCAAAGCGCTGCCAACGGAAGTTCAGCAGCTGATGCAGCTGACCATCGAAAATGGCTACCGCAACTTTGTCGGTCTGGTGGCGAAGTCGCGTCACAAAACGCCAGAGCAGATTGATGCCATTGCACAGGGCCACGTCTGGACCGGCAGCGATGCGAAAGCCAATGGTCTGGTGGATGCGCTGGGTGACTTCGATGATGCCGTGAAGAAGGCGGGCGAGCTGGCGAAAGTCAGCAAGCCACAACTGAGCTGGTATCAGGATGACCCGAGCTTCCTGGATATGATGCTGAGTCAGATGAACGCGTCGGTGCAGGCTGTCCTGCCTGATACGCTGAAAGCCTGGCTGCCAGCACCGATGCTGGATGTGATGAGTGCCATGAAAACCCAGCCTGGTCTGTTCGACAAGCAGAACGATCCTCAGAACCGTTATGCATTCTGCCTGAACTGCGGCGAAGTGCGATAAACCTTGCAGCCCGGCCGCTGGTCGGGCTGCTTTTCCCCGCTATTCCCCTTATACTGCGCGTTTTATGGCAAGTCTGAGTTCTCTAATGCAAAAGAAAAACATCTACGTAGCCTACACTGGCGGGACGATCGGTATGCAGCGTTCGGCGCAGGGTTATATTCCCGTCTCCGGACACCTGCAGCAACAGCTGGCTAACATGCCGGAGTTTCACCGCCCTGAGATGCCTGATTTTACCATTCATGAATATCAGCCGCTGATCGACTCTTCCGACATGACCCCGCAGGACTGGCAGTCTATCGCAGAAGATATCCGTCAGAACTACGATCGCTATGATGGCTTTGTGATTCTGCATGGCACCGACACCATGGCATTTACCGCCTCAGCACTCTCCTTTATGCTGGAAAATCTGGCCAAGCCGGTTATCGTCACGGGCTCGCAGATTCCGTTAGCAGAATTGCGTTCAGATGGTCAGCAGAATCTCTTAAATTCGCTCTATGTGGCGGCCAACTATCCGATTAGCGAAGTGTCGCTGTTTTTCAATAACACGCTCTATCGCGGTAACCGGACCACCAAGGCACATGCAGACGGCTTCAACGCCTTTGCTTCGCCCAACCTCTCTGCGCTGCTGGAAGCGGGGATTCATATTCGTCGCCTGAATACACCGCCTGCGCCAGCCGGTCAGGGTGAACTGAAAGTTCACACCATTACGCCTCAGCCCATTGGCGTAGTCACCATCTATCCCGGGATTTCAGCAGACGTTGTACGTAACTTTCTGCGTCAGCCAGTCAAAGCATTGATCCTGCGCTCCTATGGTGTGGGTAATGCACCGCAGAACAAGGAATTTCTGGCAGAATTGCAGCAGGCCAGCGAGCGTGGCATCGTGGTGGTAAATCTCACCCAGTGTATTTCCGGCAAAGTTAATATGGGCGGATACGCTACCGGCAATGCGCTGGAACATGCTGGTGTAATCAGCGGATTTGACCTCACCGTGGAAGCGGCGCTGACAAAGCTACACTTTTTACTCAGCCAGGATCTGTCGGCCGATCAAATCCGTGCCAGAATGCAGCAGAATTTGCGCGGCGAACTGACTGAAGACTGAAACGGAGCGATATGTAATGAAGCGGGCACTCATCATTATTGATATTCAGAACGATTTTTGCCCCGGCGGCCCGATGGCAGTCCATGAGGGCGACCATACGGTCGAGGTGGCCAATCGTTATGCGCGACTGTTTCGTGAAAACGGTGAATGCGTACTGGCGCTGCAGGACTGGCATCCGGTCGATCACGGCAGCTTTGCCTCGGTTTCCGGTGAACCGGTCTATACGCTGGGCGAGTTAAATGGTCTGGCACAAATCTGGTGGCCCGATCATGGCATTCAGGGCTCGACTGGCGCTGATTTTCATCCAGGTCTGGATCGCTCCCTGTTCGATGCAACGTTCCATAAGGGCCAGGATCAGGATGTCGACAGCTATAGCGCCTTTTTTGACAATGGCCACCGCCGTAAGACGGAGCTGGACAGCTGGCTGCGTGAGCGTGGGATCACCCATCTGGTGATGCTGGGACTGGCGACGGATTACTGCGTAAAATATAGCGTGCTGGATGCGCTGGAGCTGGGTTATCACGTTGAGGTGGTGAAAGAGGGCTGCCGCGGCGTCAACCTGAATCCCGAGGACAGTGAAATCGCCTTTGCCCAGATGACCGCTCAGGGCGCGATTCTGATTTAAAAATGGAGCTGGCATGACGCCAGCTTTTTTTTAATGCAGATGAATGCGGGTCACATCAGGGTCAATTCCAAACTCTTCTTTGAGCTCTTTTTTCGACTTCATCACCATTTCGCCACCTTTGCCAATGGTCATGTGCTGCGGCGCGTCGTTGTGCCGCGCCTGCCACATCATCACCAGCTGCAGGCAATTGTCGCGCTGCTCCTGGGTCAGTGCAACGCCATCCGGCCATTTACCAATCTCAACCGCCGTGGCAAGACGCTGATAGACTTCAGGCGTCATCGATGCAAGCATTGCTTCAAGCTGTTCCTTCATCGCCATTACCCTTTGGTCTGTTCGCCCTGCTCGTCGGTAAAATTCAGCGAGGCGGAGTTAACACAATAGCGTTCACCGGTCGGTTGCGGGCCGTCAGGGAAGACATGTCCCAGGTGCGCATCGCAGCTGCCACAGCGGATCTCAACACGCTGCATACCGTGTGAATCATCTTCAATATAGCGAATCGCATCATCACTGACCGGCTGGTAGAAACTGGGCCAGCCACAGCCAGAGTCATACTTAGTCTCAGAGAGAAAAAGTGGCGCCTCACAGATCAGACAGTGGTAGATCCCTTCCTGCTTGTTGTGCAGCAGTGCGCCGCTGTAAGGCGGTTCCGTTCCGTGTTGCTGAGTGACGTAGCGTTGCATTTCAGTCAACTGTGCAATTTTTGCTTCGGGTGCGGTGTCTTTAGCCATTTTAGGATTCCGGGCAGTGCCATTCTGAAAAATTCGACTATTATTCTAACAAATGATCAACATAACCCGGGTCTTTTTTTGTGCTCACCCTTTCAGCCTGCTCTCTGCAAAGCGGATTTGTGACATCGATCACCTTTTATCCGGAGCATCCCTATATATTCGGCGATTGATTCAACGAAGCGCGATATCATTGGCGGCGCGCAAGCGGTTGCGCATCGAATAATTCCTCTCAGGCGAATTGATTTGTCGCAACAATTGACACGATTCCGCTTGACGCCTGGTAAGGTTTTTGTAATTTTACAGGCAACCTTTTATTCACTAACCAATAGCTGGTGGAATATATGACTATCAAAGTAGGTATCAACGGTTTCGGCCGTATCGGTCGCATCGTTTTCCGTGCTGCTCAAAAGCGTTCTGACATCGAAATCGTTGCTATCAACGACCTGCTGGACGCGGATTACATGGCGTACATGCTGAAGTATGACTCTACTCACGGTCGTTTCGACGGCACTGTAGAAGTTCAGGATGGCGCACTGGTGGTTAACGGTAAAAAAATCCGTGTTACCGCTGAACGTGATCCGGCCAACCTGAAGTGGGATGAAGTGGGCGTTGACGTTGTTGCTGAAGCAACCGGTATCTTCCTGACCGACGAAACCGCGCGTAAACACATCACCGCAGGTGCTAAGAAAGTCGTTCTGACCGGTCCATCTAAAGATGACACCCCAATGTTTGTTCGTGGTGCAAACTTCGACAAATATGATGGCCAGGATATCGTGTCTAACGCTTCCTGTACCACCAACTGCCTGGCACCGCTGGCTAAAGTCATCAACGACAAGTTCGGTATCGTAGAAGGTCTGATGACGACTGTCCACGCTACCACTGCAACGCAGAAAACCGTTGATGGCCCGTCTCACAAAGACTGGCGCGGCGGCCGCGGCGCATCGCAGAACATCATTCCTTCATCAACTGGCGCAGCTAAAGCCGTTGGTAAAGTTCTGCCAGAGCTGAACGGCAAACTGACCGGTATGGCATTCCGCGTACCAACCCCTAATGTTTCCGTTGTTGACCTGACCGTGCGTCTGGAAAAAGCGGCTTCTTACAAAGAAATCTGTGCTGCAATCAAAGCGGCTGCAGAAGGTGAGATGAAAGACGTTCTGGGCTATGTTGAAGATGACGTGGTTTCTACCGACTTCAACGGCGAAATCCTGACTTCAGTGTTTGACGCGAAAGCTGGTATCGCGCTGAACGACAACTTTGTGAAACTGGTTTCCTGGTACGACAACGAAACTGGCTACTCAAACAAAGTTCTCGACCTGATTGCACTGGTTTCTGCTAAATAAGGCAGCCAGACATCATTGAGCATAAGGGCGACTTCGGTCGCCCTTTTTTGATCCGCACAGGAAGGAATCGAACATGCAAGATAAACTGTTTTCTCTGCCGGTGGTCACGCAGATCTCCCCTTACCTCACCCAGCGCCAGATTGGCGAACTCCCCGCTATTGTTGTGAGTCACCCCAAAGTGCGGGCAGCCATTACGCTTCAGGGCGCGCATCTGATCGCCTGGCAACCCAGCGGCGAAAAGCCGGTACTCTGGCTGAGTGATAAGAGTCTCTTTGCACCGGGTAAGGCGATTCGTGGCGGCGTCCCTATCTGCTGGCCGTGGTTCGGCCCGGCGGGCGAACCGGCACACGGCTTTGCACGGATTCAGCCGTGGAAACTCACAGCGCATGATGAAAATGAAGAGGGCGTCATGCTGACGCTGGTGCTGGAAAGCAACCCTCAGACGCTGAAGCTCTGGCCGCATGAATTCACCCTGATTGCCCGCTTCCGCCTGGGTCAGCATTGTGAGATTGAGCTGGAAGCCTATGGTGACTTCGAAGCGACGGCGGCTCTGCACAGCTACTTTACCGTCAGCGACATCAACGGTGTGGAAGTCTCGGGTCTGGGCAACAGCTATATCGACAAAGTGAATAACGGCGAAGTGGCCAGCAGCGACGGCAAACAGCGTTATCCTGGACGTATCGACCGTATCTTTACCGCAGCAGAAGATTGCTCAGTAATTAATGATACTGCGGGCGAGCGGCAGATCGAGGTATACCACCATCACCATAGTGACGTTGTCACGTGGAACCCGGGTGTGGAACTTTCCTGCAGCATGACGGATATGGCGAATGAGGGCTATAAGACCATGGTCTGTGTGGAGACGGCGCGTATCAGCAAACCGTTACGCAGCGCGGGTGAAAAGCCGGCACGACTGGCCACGACGTTCCGCCTCAAAAAGAAAGCCGCCGCCAGCGACAACGTTAACGGCTAAACAATATCCAGCGGCAACTTATGCTGTGGCGCTGGCCAGGCACGATCGATGAGCTGCAAATCCTCAGCGGTCAGTTCAACCTCCAGCGCCGCCGCATTTTCCTGAACGTGGGCCACGGAACTGGCTTTAGGAATGGCAATCACGCCTGGCTGACGAATCACCCAGGCCAGTAGTAACTGCGCCACGCTGACGCCCTTCTGCTGTGCAATCTGAGTCAGCCGCGGATCGGTGAAGAGTGAGTCACGTAGCCGTCCGGCCTGTGCCAGCGGACAGTAGGCCATAATCGGTACGCCACGCTGCTGACACGCTGGCAACAGATCAAATTCAATGCCGCGTGAAGCCAGATGATAGAGCACCTGATTGGTCGCGCAGGCCCCGCCCTTTTCTTCATCCCACAGTTCAGCCATATCGTCGGTATCAAAATTCGATACGCCCCAGTGACGGATTTTGCCCTGCTGCTGCAGGCGTTCCATGGCGCGCAGTGTCTCTTCCAGCGGAATATTGCCGCGCCAGTGCAACAGGTAGAGATCGAGATAATCGGTTTGCAGACGGCGCAGGCTGCGCTCACAGGCTGCAATGGCATCCACTTCGCCCGCATTCCACGGATAGACTTTGGAGACCAGCAGTGCCCGATCGCGACGGCCCAGCAGTGCCTGTCCGACCACCTCTTCGGCTCCGCCATCCGCATACATTTCAGCAGTATCGATAAGCTGCAAGCCATACTCAAGACCCGCCTGCAATGCAGCGACTTCATCAGCACGCTGCGCCGGGTTTTCACCCATATACCAGGTGCCCTGACCGATCACAGGCAGACTGCTAAAACCGGCAAAGTTAATCGTGTTACGCATTCTGCTCTCCCGCCCCATTCTGAGGCCCTGTAAAAGAACAGAGGGCAATAAATGCCCTCTTTTGGTGCGTTATCAGAAGGTATAGCTTACACCCGTCCAGATTAACGCCTGCCCGCTTTTATCAATCATCGGGCTGTCTTTGATTTCGCTGTCGAAGCGGATGTAACGTCCCATGACGCTGGCATTCCACTGCGGCGCAATCTGATAGCTGGCGCTCAGTTCAACATAAGGTGACCAGCTGTCATCCGGGTTGTAACGACTGATGCCGGTACGGGCGCTTTCATGCCCGGATACCCCATAGTAATAACGGTTTTGATTGGCGCTGTTCCACGTGGCCCCGATGCCCGGCGTCAGGCTGAAGTCACCCATCTGGAAGCGATAGAGGTATGTCAGGTCCCAGATCATCCCGTTGCTGTTATTGAGTACGTCGCCCAGTAATGAAGTACGGACAATTCCCCAGTCAGCGCTGTGTCGATAGGTTGCACCACCCATCAGCGTCATGCGGCGTTTATCAAGCCCTTTCATGTCGCCCAGATCGTTGTCGCTGGGTTTGTACTCCTGCGGCGACCCCAGCACCGTCAGTGACAGCTGGTTCTCGGGATCTTTCCACAGGTAGTAGCCACCCTGCAGGCTGCGGAACCAGAAGTCTTCACCCTCATAATTGATTACCGGAACCGGGATATACCGATCCTGGCCGCCTCGATAGGGTGATTCGGCATAGATGACCGACGCGCCAATGGAAAGCGGTGCGGCATTCACGTGTGTGGCCAGTAAATAACAGGGCAGAAGAGCAACAAGCGTCTTAAATTTGAATTGGTTCACAATTTATTCATTCCATAAATATAACAATCAAACAGCAAGTCTAACGTTTTTTTACGGCTGGATTAACTTATATCGAAATCCTTTAAGTGACCGATCGATGAAAGTGGCATTAAAGGTTAAAAACACGTTAAGTTAACGCATCACCCATATGAACGCATCTCACACCAGGCCCGCTGTACAGTTGATCTCCCCCTCATTAACCCAAACCCGTGGAGGAAATTTCCTAGAAGCCATCTACAGTTAGAAGTAACAGCATAGAATTTGACCGAGCAGAGTAACCACAAAAGTTGTGTATCCCGATAAGAAAGATCAGGTTGGCATAAGGGTTGCTGTACTCAACAGAGAATATCTTCCGGGAGCTGCTTTAAGCCTCTAATTACGCTCCTTACCTGTGCTAAAAACGAAAGGACGGGCATCGCTATGAATATATTCGATCACTATCGTCAGCGTTATGAAGCTGCCAAGGACGAAGAGTTCACACTGCAGGAATTTCTTGCTATCTGTAAGCAGGATCGCAGTGCATACGCCAACGCTGCAGAGCGACTGTTAATGGCTATCGGAGAGCCGGTAATGGTTGATACTGCTCAGGAGCCACGCCTTTCCAGAATTTTCTCCAACCGTGTGATGGGACGCTATCCGGCGTTCGAGGAGTTTTACGGCATGGAGGAAGCGATTGAACAGATCGTCTCCTACCTGAAACATGCCGCACAGGGACTGGAAGAGAAGAAACAGATCCTTTATTTACTGGGGCCGGTAGGTGGCGGTAAATCCTCACTGGCGGAACGGCTTAAGTCGCTGATGCAGCGGGTTCCCATTTATGTTCTGAGCGCCGACGGGGAACGCAGCCCGGTTAATGACCACCCTCTCTGCCTGTTTAATCCGCAGGAAGATGCGCATATTCTCGAAAAAGAGTATGGCGTGCCGCGCCGTTATCTCGGCACGATTATGTCACCGTGGGCCGCCAAGCGACTGCATGACTTTGGCGGCGATATCTCACGTTTTAAAGTGGTGAAAGTCTGGCCGTCAATCCTGGAACAGCTGGCGATTGCCAAAACTGAACCGGGTGATGAGAACAACCAGGATATCTCCGCGCTGGTCGGTAAAGTGGATATCCGTAAACTGGAAAACCATGCGCAAAACGATCCAGATGCTTACGGTTACTCCGGCGCTCTCTGCCGTGCGAACCAGGGGATCATGGAATTCGTTGAGATGTTCAAAGCGCCTATCAAGGTGCTGCACCCATTACTGACGGCGACGCAGGAAGGGAACTACAACGGCACCGAGGGGATTTCAGCGCTGCCGTTTAACGGCATTATTCTGGCGCACTCCAACGAATCTGAGTGGGTGACGTTCCGTAACAACAAGAATAATGAGGCGTTCCTTGACCGTGTCTATATCGTCAAGGTGCCCTACTGCCTGCGGGTCTCTGAAGAGATCAAAATCTACGATAAGTTACTTAATCACAGTGAGCTGGCGACCTCACCCTGCGCACCGGGTACGCTGGAAACGCTGGCACGCTTCTCTATCCTGTCACGTCTCAAGGATCCGGATAACTCCAGCATCTATTCCAAAATGCGGGTCTACGATGGTGAAAGCCTGAAAGATACCGACCCTAAGGCGAAATCATGGCAGGAGTATCATGATTACGCCGGTGTGGATGAGGGGATGAACGGCCTTTCGACCCGCTTTGCCTTTAAGATTCTGTCGCGGGTGTTTAACTTTGACCACGTCGAAGTGGCGGCTAACCCGGTGCACCTGTTCTATGTACTGGAGCAGCAGATTGAGCGCGAACAGTTCCCACAGGATCAGGCCGAGAAATACCTTGAGCATCTTAAAGGCTATCTGATCCCCAAATATGCTGAGTTTATCGGCAAAGAGATTCAGACCGCCTATCTGGAATCTTACTCTGAATATGGTCAGAACATCTTTGACCGCTATGTGACCTATGCCGACTTCTGGATTCAGGATCAGGAGTATCGCGATCCCGACACCGGACAGCTGTTTGATCGTGAATCGCTCAACGCGGAACTTGAGAAAATCGAGAAGCCCGCTGGCATCAGTAACCCGAAAGATTTCCGTAACGAGATCGTCAATTTCGTGCTGCGCGCCAGGGCACACAATAACGGTCGCAACCCAAACTGGACCAGTTACGAGAAATTACGCACCGTGATCGAGAAGAAAATGTTCTCGAATACGGAAGAGTTGCTGCCGGTGATCTCGTTTAATACCAAGACCTCTACCGATGAGCAGAAAAAACATGATGATTTTGTCGATCGCATGATGGAAAAAGGCTATACCCGCAAACAGGTTCGCCTGCTATGTGAATGGTATTTGCGTGTGCGTAAATCGTCCTGATAAGAGTCTGTAAGCTTGCCGGTAAGTGATACCGGTCTGACAAGGTCGGGTTCGCCCGGCCTGCTTACAATGTAGTTTGGGGGAATACCATGGCCTATTTCATCGATCGCCGACTTAACGGCAAAAACAAGAGCGCGGTAAACCGCCAGCGCTTCTTGCGCCGTTATAAGTCGCAAATTAAGCAGTCGATCTCCGAGGCCATCAATAAACGCTCGGTGACCGATGTAAGCAGCGGTGAGTCTGTCTCTATCCCGATTGACGACATCAATGAGCCGATTTTCCATCAGGGACGCGGTGGCAACCGCCATCGGGTCCATCCGGGCAACGATCACTTTGTTCAGAATGACCGTGTCGAGCGCCCGCAGGGTGGCGGCGGCAGCGGCAGTGGCCAGGGCAATGCCAGTCAGGATGGTGAAGGTCAGGATGAGTTTGTCTTTCAGATTTCGAAAGATGAGTATCTTGACCTGCTGTTTGAAGATCTCGCCCTGCCTAATCTGCGCCGGAACCAGCATCGTCAGCTGAACGAATACAAAACCCACCGTGCCGGTTTCACCTCCAACGGTGTGCCAGCCAATATCAGCGTCGTGCGTTCGCTGCAGAACTCGCTGGCGCGTCGTACGGCGATGACCGCGGGTAAACGCAGGATGCTGCACGAACTGGAAGAGACGCTGCTGGAGGTTGAGAACTCTGAACCGGCTCAGCTTCTTGAGGAGGAGCGACTGCGTAAGGAGATCGCCGAGTTGCGGGCGCGTATTGAACGGGTGCCTTTTATCGACACCTTCGATCTGCGCTACAAAAACTTTGAGAAACGCCCGGAGCCTTCCAGCCAGGCGGTGATGTTCTGTCTGATGGATGTGTCCGGATCAATGGACCAGGCCACCAAGGATATGGCGAAACGCTTCTATATCCTGCTCTACCTGTTCCTGAGCCGCACCTACAAGAATGTCGATGTGGTTTACATTCGTCATCACACGCAGGCCAAAGAGGTGGATGAACAGGAGTTCTTTTACTCTCAGGAGACCGGCGGCACTATCGTTTCCAGTGCGCTGAAACTCATGGATGAGGTAGTGAAAGAGCGCTATGACCCGGCGCAGTGGAACATCTATGCTGCACAGGCGTCGGATGGCGATAACTGGGCCGACGATTCACCGCTCTGTCACGAGATCCTGGCGAAGCATATTCTGCCGGTGGTGCGTTATTACAGTTATATCGAGATTACCCGCCGTGCGCATCAGACGTTGTGGCGTGAATATGAGCATCTGCAGGCGACGTTTGATAACTTTGCTATCGAACATATTCGTGAGCCGGAAGATATCTACCCGGTGTTCCGATCACTGTTCCATAAACAGGCAACGGAAGCCTGACGCACCAAGCCGGTTAACCACCGGCTTTTTTATGTCCCGAATAACCTGCTAAAACAGTCTGTTTTCTGCCGTTTGCCTGCCAACCTCCTCATTCTTCACATTAATCTGATTCCATACGCGGTTAAGCAATTCGTATAATGATGATTTTCACAATGACAACTCCTTGATAAAACATTATCTTTCAGAGATAGCATGGATATTTGTCACCAGTCGCTGCACCGAACTGTCATATCTCAGGAGATCGGGTTTGAACCACACTATCGTCTACAGTCTGTTTATCATCGGTTCCGTGCTGGTAGCATCGAGCATTCTGCTCAGCTCTTTCTCATCCAGGCTGGGTATCCCCATTCTGGTGATCTTCCTTGCTCTGGGCATGCTGACCGGGGTGGATGGTATCGGCGGCATCGCCTTTGATAACTATCCGGCGGCTTACTTAATCTCAAACCTGGCGCTGGCGATTATCCTGCTGGATGGCGGCATGCGGACCAAAGCCAGCTCATTTAAAGTCGCCCTGGGGCCAGCGCTGTCGCTGGCGACCGTCGGGGTAATGATTACCGCAGGTTTAACCGGTGTGGTCGCCGCCTGGTTGTTTAAACTGGATATGATGCAGGGCTTCCTGATTGGCGCGATCATCGGCTCCACGGATGCCGCCGCCGTCTTCTCACTGCTGGGAGACAAAGGCCTGAATGAGCGCGTCAGTTCCACGCTGGAGATTGAATCGGGCAGTAACGATCCGATGGCGGTGTTCCTGACCATTACGCTGATTGAGATGATCGAACAGGGCCGCAGCGGCCTTGACTGGATGTTCCTGGTGCATCTGGTGCAGCAGTTTGGACTGGGTATCGTGCTGGGCCTGGGCGGCGGCTGGGCGCTGCAGCAGCTGATTAACCGTATCAGTCTGGCCGGTGGGCTCTATCCGCTGCTGGCGTTGAGTGGTGGCATTCTGGTGTTCTCCCTGACCACGGTATTAGAGGGCAGCGGCATCCTGGCCGTTTATCTGTGCGGCTTTTTACTGGGCAACAGCCCGATTCGTAACCGTCACGGCATTCTGCAGACCTTTGACGGCATGGCTTGGCTGAGTCAGATTGGCATGTTCATCGTGCTGGGACTGCTGGTAACCCCATCTGATTTGTGGCATATCGCGGTTCCGGCGATGATCCTCTCGCTGTGGCTGATTCTGGTGGCGCGCCCACTGTCGGTATTTATTGGTCTGCTGCCGTTTCGCAGTTTTACCACCCGCGAACGCGTCTTTATCAGCTGGGTCGGTTTACGCGGCGCGGTACCGATTATCCTTGCGGTCTTCCCGATGATGGCCGGATTAGAAAATGCGTCGCTCTATTTTAATATCGCTTTCTTTGTGGTGCTGGTCTCCCTGATGTTGCAGGGCACCTCGCTGGGCTTTGCGGCGAAAAAAGCCAAAGTGGTGGTGCCGCCTACTGCATCGCCTATCAGCCGTATCGGTCTGGATATCCATCCCGAAAATCCGTGGGAGCAGTTTGTCTACCAGCTCAGCGCTGACAAGTGGTGCGTGGGTGCCGCACTGCGTGACCTGAAAATGCCGCGTGAGACCCGTATCGCCGCTCTGTTCCGTGACAATGTGCTGATGCATCCGCATGATGGGACGCGGCTCAGGGAGAACGACGTCATCTGCGTGATTGGCCGTGAGCGCGATCTTCCGGCGCTGGGTAAAATGTTCAGCCAGTCGCCGCCGGTTTCTCTCGACCAGCGTTTCTTTGGTGACTTTATTCTGGATGCGGAAGCTCGCCTGCGCGATATTGCTCAGATTTACGGACTGGAACTCGATGAGAACACCAACGATCAGCAGTCGCTGGGACAGCTGGTGCTGAGTATGCTGGGCGGCGCGCCGGTGGTAGGTGATCAGGTTGAGTGGAATCAGCTGACCTGGACCGTGGCGGAGAAAGAGGATAACCGCATCGTGAAGATTGGTGTCCGTCCGGCTGAAGAGAAGGAATAATCCTAATCATTCTGCCACGTTATTTTCTCTCAATACGCTAAGCTTAAATGTCTATGCCAGTAAAAACGGGAGAAATAAATGGGACACGTGGTTAAAATTGGTCGTTATGAGATTGTTGATGCCGATCTTGACAGTGAGAACGCCGACACCGTCAGTATCCCCTGTCACACCAATCCCGGTTTAATTACCCAACTTGATGGCTGGGATCGCGATACCAGCGTTCCGGCATGGATTGACGGGGAACCGGTGAATCTGCAAATCGGTCATTACGATAAACAGCAGGACCGCTGGATTTTAAAGAAACCTGCCTGAGCCTTTATCACTACCGCCAGTCGTAAGATTCGGCGGTAATTCCTAAAAAGCGTCTTAAACAGTTTGGTTATAATCAACGCCCTCCTTATTTTATCCAAAGAAAACCGTAGCTTAGCTATTTAAAACTTTAATCACTTTTGATGTTTTCAGATTTTTTCCGTATTAACTCTGTCAAATAACTCCTGCATACTCATTCTCAATGCTGCAACATTCCGTGAGTACCATCACGCTTTAATCGCTATCTGTTTTGCAGCTGCACTGGCTTTACTGACTGCAACAGACTGAAAATTAATTTTTAATTTTTCAGAAGCCCACTCCTGAGCGCGTACATGATTCTGATCAGGCCATCTTTTACTTGAGAAAGAGAGCAGGTTTTATGGCAAGTACATTGATAATGAATAGCCCGAGTCGCTCGTGGAGCGGCACGCGTAAAAATATCATCGTGAAATTCGCCCTGAGCTTTTCCGATCTGATTGCACTTAACCTGGCACTGTTTTTATCTGCCGCAACGATACAGGGTATTTGGGGCGAGCTGGATACCTTTATTCCACCGCAACAAATTGAATATCGTTTTGTGGCACAGTTTATTATGTCAGTAATGTGTACCGGCTGGTTCTGGGTACGCCTGCGTCACTATACCTATCGCAAACCCTTCTGGTTTGAGCTGAAAGAGATTATTAAAACATTATTTGTTTTCTCGCTGCTCGACCTCGCATTGATCGCCTTCTCTAAATGGGACTTCTCCCGCATGGTGTGGGTCTTCAGCTGGACATATGCCCTGCTGCTGCTGCCGCTAATGCGTGCTCTGGTTAAACGTGCCATTCACAAGGCGGGTCAGTGGCAGAAAGAGACCATCATTATTGGCTCTGGCAGAAACGCCACCGAAGCTTACGCGGCGCTGCAGAGTGAAGAGATCCTGGGCTACAACGTACAGGCCTTTATCTCGGTCGATGATGTCCCGGCTCAGCAGAGCGTGAATGGCGTGCCGGTGATTACCTGGAAAGATATCAACTGGCAGACCATTGACCGTGACAACGTGCAGTTTATTGTGGCTATGGAGTATGAGCAGCAGCCGATGCGCGATCGCTGGCTGAAATTCCTGTCGAAGATGAACTGCCGTTCAGTTTCAGTAATCCCGACGCTGCGCGGCGTGCCGCTTTACGGCACGGACATGTCCTTTATCTTCAGCCATGAAGTGATGATTCTGCGCGTCAGCAACAACCTTGCGAAACACTCCTCCCGTTTCATGAAGCGTGCCTTTGATATCGTGGTGGCGTCGATGCTGCTGCTGTTCCTCGGCCCAATCTTCGCCCTGCTCTGCTATATGGTGAAACGTGATGGCGGCAATGCTATTTATGGACACGAGCGTGTGGGCCAGAATGGCAAAAAATTCAAATGTCTGAAATTCCGTTCCATGGTGACCAATTCCAAAGAGGTGCTGGAGAAATTACTGGCGTCCAGCGAAGAGGCCCGGATTGAGTGGGACAAAGATTTCAAACTGAAGAATGACCCGCGCGTGACCCGCATTGGTAACTTCCTGCGTAAAACCAGCCTGGACGAGTTGCCGCAGCTGTGGAACGTGATTCGTGGCGAGATGAGCCTGGTTGGCCCGCGTCCGGTGATTGAAGCTGAGCTGGAGCGTTATGCCGGTGATGTCGACTACTACCTGATGGCCAAGCCGGGAATGACCGGTCTGTGGCAGGTCAGCGGACGTAACGATATCGACTACGACACGCGCGTCTATTTTGACTCATGGTATGTCAAAAACTGGGCGCTCTGGACCGATATTGCGATCCTGTTCAAAACCGCAGGCGTGGTGTTACGTCGCGACGGCGCTTACTAATCAGACCTCTGCGATGCCTGTTTACAGCAGGCATCGCACTTTCCGCACGACTTCCTCTATCTTTTTTGCCGCTGAATCATTACCCTCTGCGATCGTTTTTTAACAGAACGCTTACCCTCTGGTTGTTATGCAAAAATTTACTCTGCTGTTATTAAGCCTGGTGCTGCTGGCGCCCTTAGGCATCGATCTCTATTTGCCCACACTGCCACAAATCGCAGAAGGGCTGGATACGCCGGTTAATCTGGTGCAGACCACTATTCCCCTGTTTCTGCTGGTCATGGGGCTGGGACAACTGGTGACCGGCCCGCTGGTGGACAACTATGGCCGTAAGCCGATTGCCCTGCTGGGCCTGGCGCTTTACATCACGGGGAGTGCCATCGCCGCCACCGCCACCTCATTCCCGCTGTTCGTCCTGGCTCGCCTTGTGCAGGGCTGTGGCGTCTGCTGCAGCGCGGTCGTGGCCTTTAGCGGCGTGCGTGATCGCCTGAGCGGTGATGATGCCGCCCGTGCGTATGGCTTCCTGAATGGCGCATTAAACATCGTCCCGGCCCTGGCTCCGCTGCTGGGCGGTTTACTGGCCAGCGCCTTTGACTGGCGCGCACCCTTCTGGTTTCTCTGCGCCTACGGCGTGCTGATTACGCTGCTGGTGATTATCTGGCTGCCAGAGACCCGCCCGGCGGATACCCTGCGGGTGAAAGGATTACCGATTAAACAGTATGTCGCGATCCTGCGTCAGCCGCGCTTTCTGGCGTTCGCATTCGCAAACGCCGGTGCGCTGGGCATGGTGCTGACCTACGTGTCGCTGGCACCGCAGGTACTCATGACCGAAGGCGGGCTGACGCCGATCCAGTTCTCTTTTGCTTTTGGCGCCAACGGATTCTGGATCATGTTTGTCAGCATGTTCGTCAATAAAGCAATTCGCAAAGCGGGTCGCCCTTTCTGTCTGGCGATGGGGTTTTTCACTATGCTGCTGGGTGCGGTGCTGCTGGTAGCGGGGATGCAGATCTTCCCGGCGGAGATGCAGACGCACTGGGCGCTCTACATGTTCCCGGTGGCCGTTTCCGTTGCCGGACTGGCCTTTACGGTGGGACCGGCCACCAGCTATGCGCTGGAGCCCTATCAGCAACAGGCGGGCGTGGCGTCCGCCTTGCAGGGATTCATTCAGATGGCCGGTGGCGCGTCAGGCAGCCTGGTCATTGTGGCTCTGCCGGTGGCGGAGAAGCTGTCGCTGAGTCTGATGATGCTGCTGGGTGCAGCGCTGGCATTTATCGCCTGGCGCTGCAGCAGAAAGATGCGCGGTAGCCTGACCGCGCTTAAATAACGGTTACCGGAACGCGGGGTGCCAGCGCGCACATCAGCTCGTACCCTACCGTTCCGGCCGGTTTTGCCACCTGATCGATTTTCACCTGCTCACCCCATAGCTCCACGACTGAGCCAATACCGGCCTGGGGACAGGGGGTTAAATCAACGGTGATCATATCCATCGAAACCGCGCCCACCACCTGCGTCATCACGCCATCGACACAGACAGGCGTACCCGTCGGGGCATGCCGTGGATAGCCATCCGCGTAGCCACAGGCCACCACACCAATTCGTTGCGCTGCACTGGCGTGATAGCGATAGCCGTAACCCACTCCATCTCCAGCTTGTAGCTGCTGGACCGCAATAATCTCACTGCTTAAGGTCATCACCGGTTTCAGGCCGCTGCCTGCAATGTCCTGCCAGTCACCGCTGGGCGACGCGCCATACAGAATGATGCCGGGGCGAACCCAGTCAAAGTGCGCTTCAGGATGCCATAGGGTGCAGGCGGAGTTGGAGAGCGATCGCGGACAGTTCAGCCCCTCAGCCGCCTGCTCTACGCGTTGCAGTGGCGCAATCAGACCCTGCGGATTTTCCGCATCGGCAAAATGGGCCATCAGCGTCATCTCACCCACATTGCTCAACGCCCGCAGCTTCTGCCATGCGCCAAAAACCAGCTCCGGGCGGAAGCCCAGACGGTTCATCCCGCTGTTCATTTTGAGATAGATATCCACCGGTGCAGAAAGTGTGGCGCTGGCCAGCGCTTTGATTTGCCAGTTGCTGTGCACGCTGGTGGTGAGACGGTAGCGGTCAATCAGCAGCAGATCCTCTGGCTGGAAGAAGCCCTCCAGCAGCAGAATCGGCTTTTTCCAGCCCTGCTCGCGCAGCTGGATCGCCTCTTCCATATTAAGAAGCGCGAAGCCGTCGGTGGCAGATAACGCCTCGCGCACGCGCTCAATACCATGGCCATAAGCATTAGCTTTCACCACTGACCAGACGCGTGATGCGGGTGCCGCCTGGCGAACAACAGACAGGTTATGACGTAACGCCTGCTGGTTGATGGTAGCGACAATCGGACGTGACATCCTCTCTCTCCCTGGATACTTAACGAGTTGCGTTGGCGTTACGCAGCGGCGATGAGGTCGCCGCGAAACCGGGTAAGTAGCGGAACACCGCTAAGTCATCCGCCGCAATGGCCGGCTTTTTACCGGAGATGAGATCGGCCAGCAACTGACCCGAACCACACGCCATCGTCCAGCCCAGCGTACCGTGACCGGTATTGAGCCAGAGATTAGAGATCGGTGTGGCACCCACAATCGGCGTACCGTCTGGCGTCATCGGACGCAGACCGGTCCAGAAACTCGCCTGCGCGAGATGACCGCCTTCAGGATAGAGATCACTGACCACCATCTCCAGCGTTTCCCGCCGCGCTTCGGTGAGTTTGGTGTTAAAACCAACAATCTCTGCCATCCCGCCGACACGAATACGATCGTCAAACCGGGTCACCGCCACTTTGTAGGTCTCATCCAGGATAGTCGAAACCGGTGCGGCGTCAGGATTTTTAATCGGAATAGTGAGTGAATAGCCTTTCAGCGGATAGACCGGAATATCGATCACGTTTTTTAACAGCGCGGTCGAGTAGGAACCAAACGCCACCACATAGCTGTCCGCCTTGATGATCTCATCGCCACACTTCACGCCATAGATGCGATTGCCATCGCGCAGCAGGTGATCGACCGGGGTGTTAAAGCGGAATACCACGCCCGCCTCTTCGGCCATTTTTGCCAGCCGCTGCGTAAAGAGCTGACAATCGCCAGTTTCATCGTTAGGCAGGCGTAATCCGCCGGTGAGTTTATGCTGGGTTGCCGCCAGTGCCGGTTCAACGCGAGAGAGTTCATGCGCCTGCAGCAGCTCATAAGGCACGCCCGCGTCGCGCAGCACCGCAATATCTTTGCTGGCGCTGTCGAACTGCTGCTGGGTACGGAACAGTTGTAGCGTCCCGCCCTGACGGCCCTCATAGGCGATGCCGGTTTCACTGCGCAACGCTTTCAGACAGTCACGGCTGTATTCGGCAATCCGCACCATGCGGCTTTTGTTCTGCTGATAGTGATTGATGTCGCAGTTGCGCAGCATGTGCCACATCCACTCCAGCTGAAAACTACTGCCATCCAGCCGGATAGCCAGCGGCGCGTGGCGCTGAAACATCCACTTCACCGCTTTCAATGGCACGCCCGGCGCTGCCCAGGGTGCGGCATAACCCGGTGAGATCTGACCGGCATTCCCCGCACTGGTCTCCATCGCTGCGGCGGGCTGACGATCGATGACGGTGACCTGATGCCCGGCACGCGCCAGATACCAGGCGCTTGCCACTCCAACCACACCACTTCCAAGAATTACAACGTGCATAGCTCCCCCACCCGACCTGTAAAAGCATAATTCACTGTTCAACTGATGATAGTCAGCGGATTTACATAGCGGACACCACCACAGAATTTCACCATCCATTTCACATCTTTTTTACTTTTCAGGTAACTAAAATCTTTTCACGCGGCCAATTTCAGCGCTTTATGCGTCTTAATCCCTAAACACAGAAATAAATGACAACGGAAGCAGTTAAATCTGCCTGTTGCAGGAGAATCATTCAACCCCATATATTCCGCTTATAAACAGGATTAGATTCCGCTATTTATAATAATGAAAGAATTAAAGGCTGTTAAATTCTCTGCCGCACGACTCTTAATGATTTTGTGCCAAAGAATTCGTTTGAGTTCGCATTTCGGATAAGCGACAGTGGGCTATCATTGTTGTGTTCGCTCAGTTTTTTTCGGGTTCCCTTTTTCAGGATGAAGCCTTAAATAACCAGAACGGGTTGTCTTTCGGGTCAGCCGGTTTGCAAAAAAGAGGTGCGCTATGACGACAATCTTTGACGAAGCCATCAGAGACAGCAAACGACTCAATGACGGACCAGACTGGACATTCGAACTGCTTGATGTCTACTTAGCTGAGATCGACCGGGTCGCTAAACTCTACCGGCTTGATACCTACCCGCACCAAATCGAAGTCATTACCTCTGAACAGATGATGGATGCCTACTCCAGCGTCGGCATGCCAATCAACTATTCACACTGGTCATTCGGCAAAAAGTTTATCGAGACCGAGCAGCGCTATAAGCATGGTCAGCAGGGTCTGGCCTATGAGATTGTCATCAACTCTAATCCCTGCATCGCCTACCTGATGGAAGAGAACACCATGACCATGCAGGCGCTGGTGATGGCGCATGCCTGCTATGGTCACAACTCTTTCTTTAAAAATAACTATCTGTTCCGCAGCTGGACGGATGCCGGATCGATTGTCGATTACCTGTTGTTCGCCAAAAACTATATCAGTGACTGCGAAGAGCGCTATGGCGTCGAAGAGGTAGAACGGTTGCTCGACTCCTGTCATGCCTTAATGAATTATGGCGTCGATCGCTATAAACGCCCGCAGAAGATCTCTCTGCAGGAGGAGAAGGCGCGGCAGAAAAGCCGTGAAGAGTATCTGCAAAGTCAGGTGAACACCCTGTGGCGAACGCTGCCACGGCGTGAGAAAGAGACCGTAACCTTTGAAGCCGCACGCTATCCTTCTGAGCCGCAGGAAAATCTGCTCTATTTTATGGAAAAAAACGCCCCGCTGCTGGAGTCATGGCAGCGTGAGATCCTGCGAATTGTGCGCAAGGTGAGCCAGTATTTCTATCCGCAGAAACAGACGCAGGTAATGAATGAAGGCTGGGCGACTTTCTGGCACTACACCATCCTTAATCATCTTTACGATGAAGGCAAAGTGTCGGAACGCTTTATGATGGAGTTCCTGCACAGCCACACGAACGTCGTGTTTCAGCCGCCCTATAACAGTCAGTGGTATAACGGCATTAACCCCTACGCCTTAGGGTTCGCGATGATGCAGGATATCAAGCGTATCTGTCAGTCGCCAACCGAAGAGGATCGCTACTGGTTCCCGGATATCGCCGGTTCCGACTGGCTGGAAACGCTGCATTTTGCGATGCGTGAATTCAAGGATGAGAGTTTTATCAGCCAGTTCCTGTCGCCGAAAGTCATGCGCGATTTCCGGCTGTTTACGGTACTGGATGATGACCGCAACAATTATCTCGAAATCGCGGCAATCCACGATGAGGCGGGTTATAGGGCGATTCGCCAGCAGCTCTCCGCGCAGTATAACCTGAGCAACCTTGAACCGAATATTCAGGTCTATAACGTCGATCTGCGCGGTGACCGTTCGCTGACCCTGCGCTATGTACCGCAGAGCCGCACGCCGCTCGATAAGAGCCGTCGCGAGGTGCTGAAGCATGTACATCGTCTTTGGGGATTTGATGTCATTCTGGAACAGCAGAACGAGGATGGCAGCGTAGAGCTGCTGGATCGTAATCCTCCCCGCGGTTCATCACTCTGATGGGATAAAAACAAAAAACCGGACGCGATGTCCGGTTTTTTTCAACGCTTACTGCCGAGATCGTCGGGCAGATTCTTCTGCATACTGTGCCAGATTTCACCGCTGCGGCGGCCATAGTTGCGCACAACGTCCACAATCTCATCCTGTCCGGGCTCTTTGTCGCACAGTTCCAGCAGTTTGAGATAGAAATCGCGCGCGACCTGACGGGCTTCCGGATTAGAGAAGTAGTGGCGGCCAACGCGGGTATAGAGGCCTTTCAGGCCATTCAGGATCAGACCGTAAATCGGGTTACCTGACGCAAACGCCAGACCGCGGAACACCCGGTAGTCGAGCTCGGTATAGGCATCAGCCTGATCGGCAGCCGCGCTGACCGTTTCCAGCACTTCGCGCGCTTTGTCCGGATGATGGCGCAGCGCACGGCTGATAAAGATCGATGAAATGTTGCTGCGCACCGAAAGCAGGTTGTCGATCAGCACCGGAACGCTGTCGTGATCGAGACGGGCCAGCGTTTCCAGAATATTGAGGCCAGACGTCTCCCAGAAATCGTTCACCCGCGTCGGTTTACCGTGCTGAATAGTCAGCCAGCCATCGCGCGCCAGGCGCTGCAGCACTTCACGCAAGGTGGTGCGCGTCACCCCAATCAATTCAGAAAGCTCACGCTCAGCAGGAAGAATCGACCCTGGCGGAAAGCGACTGTTCCAGATGCTTTCAATAATATACTCTTCAGCAAATCCCGCTGGACTCTGAGCCTTTATAACCATAGCAATGTGTTCTCGTTGCTTTTCTAATCATGATGGGGACTCATCATACCAGACGCCCTATAGCGGATATAGCCTGCGTAACCATTAAAACCGGGCGCAGTCGCATATTTCAGAATGGCTGACAGCGATATCGGCAGCCTGGTGATCACGGACGGGCTGAACGATTTTCTGCGCTGAAATGGCGCGTGCCACAGCCCCACTGAAAGCGCAGAACGTTGGCAGCATATAGCCGGCGCCTGCCATTTCGCATCCTGCCGCATGCGATCGCCTCTGTCGCCGCTGCGGATCTCCCCGCTCTTCACTGACTGGCATTCTGCAGCTAAGGTCTGGCTTATCCTGATTTAACCTGCTCTGGATCAGAATCAGGTCATGTTTGCACACGATTTTTCCCTGCCCCTGGCTGGTTTGCAAACGCTTTTGGTTTACACTGCGTGGCATTAACGTTTACAGGGAATGCAATATGTTGCGATATCTGAATCAATGCTCACGTGGTCGCGGAGCCTGGTTATTACTGGCACTGACTGCACTTGCACTGGAATTAACAGCACTCTTTTTTCAGCACGTAATGGGCCTGAAGCCCTGCGTCATGTGTATTTATGAGCGCAATGCGCTGTTTGGTGTGCTGGCCGCGGGTCTGGTAGGTGCGATTGCGCCAAAATCGCCGTTGCGTCTGGCGGCGCTGGCGTTGTGGATCTACAGTGCCTGGGAAGGTCTGCGTCTCTCTTATGAACATACCATGATTCAGCTGCACCCTAACCCCTTCACCACCTGTGATTTTGCTGCCCGCTTCCCCAGCGGCTTACCGCTGGATAAGTGGCTGCCGTCGGTGTTTCTTGCCAGCGGTGACTGTGCAGAGCGCAGCTGGACTTTCCTGACGCTCAGCATGCCGCAGTGGATGATTGTGGTGTTCGCCGGTTATCTGCTGGTCGCGGCGCTGGTGCTGATAGCCCAGCCGCTGAAACCTAAACGCCGCGATCTCTTTGGTCGCTGAGATCAAAAAAGGCTGCCACTGGCATAATGCTGGTCAGTTAAGATTAGATTTGTAAAGGCTGTCACGGTCAAACGTGGCAGCTTTTTTTCCGGGCGAGCGAGCCGCAGTGCGGGCCAGCGCACCGCTGCTGCTGCCGGGCCGTCCTCGCGCCGCTCACGCGGTACCTTCGGCTTTGACGTCGTGCCGACGAACCGTTCGGGGATCGGCCCTCCCTGGCCGGCCCCGAACTGTCCACGCTTCCCGGCGTGGACTTCTGGCCCGCCGTCACGCCTCAGCGCTGCGGATAGCCCTTTCAGCAGCAGAGGCGCTCAGGCCTCCACTCTCGTGCCCTTTTTAACAACATGCACTCAAGCTTCAGAGCAGGCCGGGGCCGGGCAGGGGCAGGCAATCCGCAGCGCTGAACAGAATGAGTCTGCCAGGAGAGCCCGCAGGACGCGGGCGAAAGGCGGGGCGGCACAGGATGTGCCATCCCCGGCGGTCCGTCAGGCAGAGGAATGAAGTGAAGGAACCGCGCAGCGGCGCGAGGACCGCCAGCCCCTGCCCGGCACCAGACTGCGTTATCACCCGTCGCTTAACTGACCAGCATTGTGCCACTGGCAGCCTTTTTTCTGTTCCGATTGATAGCGCGGCACTCAGCCGTTGCGATCGGGGCGATCAATGATGTGATCTTCCCAGTCCCGCACTTCACTCTCACGCACGGCAATATAACGAACCGAAATACGCTGCGCATGCATCGCTGTTTTCGAACCGGCCCGCAGCGGATGCCATGCGGGTAAATCTTTGCCCTCACCCAGCAGCCGGTAGGCGCAGGTGCGTGGCAGCCAGTTGAAGGTCGTCAGATTTTCGCGCGTTAACTTGATGCAATCCTCTTCAAGCTCGAAGCGACGCTCATAGTTACGGCACTGGCAGGTTTTAATATTGAGCTGATCACAGGCGACATTGGTGAAGTAGATCTCGTCGGTATCGGCGTCCTGTAACTTGTTCAGGCAACACTGTCCACAACCATCACACAAGGATTCCCATTCCTCATCGCTCATTTGTGCCAGGCGTTTTTGTTGCCAGAAAGGGGTGTCAGTCATGATGTTTTGTCCGGATTGTGCCTAAACCGCACCTTATAAAGCCTATGCGACGGTGATGCAAGTTTTTAGAGTACGCGCGTGCTGATGCCGTGACCCGCCAGTGAAACTTCCAGCTGGTCACCCGAGCGCATAGGGCCAACACCTTCTGGCGTACCGGTCAGAATCACATCGCCTGCACGCAGGGTAAAGTAGTGGCTCATATGGGCAATCAGCGGCAGGATTTTATGAATCATATCCGCGGTGTTGCCCTGCTGACGTACCTCACCGTTCACCAGCAATTTAAGCTCGACATTCTGCGGATCGCCACTGAATTCACTCACCGGGATAAAACCGGAAACAGGACAGGCGTTATCAAAGCCTTTGGATTTTTCCCACGGCTGGCCCGCTTTTTTCAGCCCGGCCTGCAGGTCACGCAGCGTCAGATCCAGCGCCACGCCATAACCTGCAATCGCCTTAGCCACATGCGCATCGGTCGCCTGCTTAAGTGTCGCACCAATCAGCACCGCCAGTTCAACTTCATGATGGACCTCGCCAAACGCGTCGGGAATAGAGAGCGGCTGACGCAAATCACACAGCGCCGTTTCCGGCTTGATGAAGATCACCGGCTCGGTAGGGGTTGCGCTGCCCATCTCTTTAATGTGTTTTGCATAATTACTTCCGACGCAAACCACTTTGCTGACCGGAAAATCTAACAGAGCGCCTTGCCAGTTACGATGCTGATACATGCTCATCCCCTGTACAGGTTAGGTGTGATGCCAGCGCTGCTGGCGGATTGATGTTTGCTTATGCGTTGATCGAAATGCCAACCTCATAGCGTGATAATAAGATCCTTTTAACGGTTCGGGGGCCGTAATTTGTCAAAAAGCGTAAATGCAGGTGTTGAGGTGCTGAATAATCGTACAAATCAGGAGAAAAAATTGAGCAGAAAATTTAAAAAGGGGTGAAACAGATAAGCTGCGCCGTTAATTTTGCGCAGCATCAGGGCGATATTATCCTGACAGGATCGCGCCGACAGGATTTATATTTACAGAAGAATCCGAATTAAACTTTTTTATCGGCCTGTAAATGAATATTGAGGAGACTTTCAATCGGCGGAGGGATCTGTAAATAATAGCCCTGCTCGCTCAATCCCTGCTTAACTTTATTGATATCCGCATTAGCCAGCCTGTCCCGCCCCGCCAGCTTAAGCACCATCGCCAGCTGCGGCTTGCCAAAACCTTTCAGCAATTCTTCCGGAACCCGCGAAAAATCGTCCTTTTTTTCAACATAGAGATAAGTCTGGTCACGTAACGGGCTTCTGTAGATCACACAAAACATATTTTTTACTCGAATTAACCGGCGTTGAGGCTTGTCTGAATATAGCTGTAACTATAACATGCTTGCAGAACTTCGAATATTCACCGTTAGCGCTTCAACGATGATTTTATCATCGCCAGGCTTTCGGTAGTGAAAACAGGACTGAGTCGGGACAGATGTCGCAAACGCCAATCGAATTCAAAGGTAGCAGTTTCACCCTGTCTGTCGTCCATTTGCATCACCATGATCCTGCGGTGATTCGCAAGGCACTCCAGGACAAGATTGACCAGGCTCCAGATTTCCTGAAAAACGCGCCGGTGGTACTTAACGTCTCAACGTTGAGTGCCAATGTTAACTGGAAACAGTTGCAACAGGCGGTTCTTGCCACCGGTTTACGCATTGTCGGCGTAAGCGGCTGCAAAGACGAAGCGCTGAAACATATGATCGCCCGTGCCGGCCTGCCCGTACTGGCAGAAGGCAAAGAGGCCAGACCGCAAGCCGCCGCGCCGCAGCCGATACCTGAACCTCTGCCGGTTGTAACCGAAACGGTAGCAACCAAAACCCGCATCGTGAACACCCCGGTGCGCTCGGGCCAGCAGATTTATGCGCGTGACGCCGATTTGATTATCACCAGCAGCGTCAGCGCCGGCGCCGAACTGGTCGCCGATGGCAATATTCACATTTACGGCATGATGCGCGGTCGCGCCCTGGCGGGTGCCAGCGGTGACCGCAACTGCCAGATTTTCTGTACCCACCTGGCTGCCGAGCTGGTCTCGATTGCCGGAGAGTACTGGATCATGGATCAGATCCCGCAAGAATTTTTTGGTAAAGCTGCGCGCCTGTGCCTGCAGGATGGCGCGCTGACTATCCAGACACTTAATTAGGCCCCTTTTCTTTTGTTAAGGAAATCAACATTTATGGCACGCATTATTGTAGTTACATCCGGTAAAGGGGGCGTTGGTAAGACCACGTCAAGCGCGGCCATCGCCACCGGTTTAGCGCAGAAAGGCAAAAAGACGGTTGTGATCGACTTTGATATCGGTCTGCGTAACCTGGATTTGATCATGGGCTGTGAGCGCCGTGTGGTCTATGACTTCGTTAATGTGATCCAGGGCGATGCCACACTTAACCAGGCGCTGATTCGCGACAAACGCACAGAACAGCTCTACATTCTGCCTGCATCGCAGACCCGTGATAAAGATGCTTTGACCCGTGAGGGTGTTGAAAAAGTTCTGAACGATTTGGCTAAGATGGAGTTCGATTTCATCGTCTGTGACTCACCGGCAGGGATTGAAACCGGTGCACTGATGGCGCTCTACTTTGCCGATGAAGCCATTATTACCACCAACCCGGAAGTCTCTTCTGTCCGTGACTCCGACCGCATCCTCGGCATCATCTCATCCAAATCCCGTCGCGCTGAAAACAGCCAGGACCCGGTGAAGGAGCATCTGCTGCTGACCCGCTATAACCCTGGCAGGGTGAACCGTGGCGATATGCTGAGCATGGAAGATGTGCTGGAGATCCTGCGCATTCCTCTGGTCGGCGTGATCCCTGAAGATCAATCGGTGCTACGTGCCTCTAACCAGGGCGAACCGGTGATTCTTGACGGCGAATCTGATGCTGGCAAAGCCTATGCCGATACCGTTGAACGGTTACTCGGTGAAGTACGCCCCTTCCGCTTTATCGAAGAAGAGAAGAAGGGTTTCCTGAAACGCCTGTTCGGGGGATAAACCATGGCATTACTTGATTTCTTTTTATCCCGGAAGAAGAACACTGCCAACATAGCCAAGGAAAGGCTGCAGATTATCGTGGCAGAACGGAGAAGGGGCGACAGTGAGCCCCACTATCTTCCGCAACTTAAGCGCGACATTCTGGAAGTGATTTGCAGATATGTGAAGATCGATCCAGAAATGGTAACGGTGCAGCTCGACCAGAAAGGTGATGATATCTCGATTCTGGAGCTGAACGTGACGCTGCCGGAAACGGATGAAGTGACTAAATGACGCTGACCGTTTGCTGAATTTCCCCTGCGCTCTGGCAGGGGAAATTTAACCGGTTAACAACCCGCCAGAATCTCCTCAATGCCGGGTTTCAGCAGCTCGCCCCGCCATCCGGTGAGTAACTCCGGCTGACGTCCATGTGGCTTCAGGCCCCAGTGCTGACTTAATACCTGATTAATCTGACGTCGTGATGCCAGTAGCTCCTGACTGAATCCACTCTGCTCACTCACCTGCTGCACCAGCGCTTTCATCGATTTAAACACCGGCTTGTAGTGCGGATGGTCAATCAGATTGCCCAGTGGAGCTGGCAGTTCGCTCTCATCCAGCGCCTCAGCTTCTGCCACCAGCGCCACCAGCGCTTTGCCATGGAAACGAATTTCGTGGCCTGACAGCCCCAGATGATCCAGCTCACCCAGTGAACCGGGCATAAAGCGCGCTACTTTCCACAGGTGCTCTTCGCGCACCACAAAGTTAACGGCCATATCTTTTTCACGCGCCAGCTTCAGACGCCAGGCTGCCAGTCGCTGCAACGCCGCCAGCTGACGCGGACGCAACTGCCAGGCATTGGTAATATCCCGCCAGGCTTCATCCGGCGACAGGCTATCCAGACGACGCTGACACAGGTTATCGCACTCACTGAGTGCCGCCGCCATATTGCCGGCCTCTTCCGTATTGATCATCAGCTGACGGGCAATCGGCAGCAGATAGTGAACGTCCGCCGCCGCGTACTCGCACTGACGCTGGGTCAGAGGGCGTGCCAGCCAGTCCGTGCGTGATTCACTTTTATCGAGCTCAACCTGAGTGAAATGTGCCACCATTGAGGCAAACCCCCAGGAGAGCGGCTGACCAGAGAATGCCGCCAGAATCTGAGTATCGATCATAGGCGTAGGTAGCACCCCGAAACGATGCAGGAAAACTTCCAGATCTTCACCACCGGCATGCAGGAATTTGGTGACGCTGGTGTCGGTCAGCAAGGCAATAAAGGGTGACCAGTCACGAATATTCAGTGGGTCAATCAACACCAGCTGATGATCGTCGAACAGCTGGATCAGGCCAAGCTGAGGGTAGTAAGTGCGGGTGCGGACAAATTCGGTATCCAGTGCCACCGCCGCGTGCTGGCGCGCTTTCTGACACACGTCTGCCAGTTGATCATCCTGGTCGATAAGGGAATAGTTCACGTCTGATTTCCACCGCAGCCAACAACGCGCGGCGCTCCATGTTAAAAACAATAAAAACGCCGGACATGCCGGCGTTCAACCTCAATTTATGCCCGGATTCAGCTCGCGCCGGGTTTCGCCTCGTCGCGCAGCTCACGCCGCAGGATCTTGCCAACGTTGGTTTTAGGCAACTCATCACGAAACTCAATGATTTTCGGCACCTTGTAACCGGTCAGCTGACGACGGCAGTGATCGAGCACCTCTTCTCTGGTGAGCGACGCATCTTTTTTCACGATGCAGACTTTTACCGCTTCGCCAGAAAGATCGCTGGGCACACCAATAGCGGCGGCTTCACGCACTTTAGGATGCTGCATCAGCACCTCTTCGATTTCATTCGGATAGACATTAAAACCGGATACCAGAATCATATCTTTTTTGCGGTCAACGATGCGAATAAAGCCTTCCTGGTCAACGGTAACAATATCACCGCTGTGGAGCCAGCCATTTTTCAGCACTTCCGCTGTCGCTTCCGGATGCTGCCAGTAGCCCAGCATCACCTGCGGGCCGCTGATGCAGAGTTCGCCCGGTTCACCCGGAGGGACTTCATTGCCGGCGTCATCCAGAATCAGCACATCGGTCGAGGGCACCGGCAGACCGATACTGCCGGTATGACAGCTGATGTCATAGGGATTGACTGACACCAGCGGAGAACACTCTGTCAGGCCATAGCCTTCCAGCAGATAGTGTCCGGTCAGTTTTTCCCAGCGCTCAGCCACCACTTTCTGCACCGCCATTCCGCCACCGGCGGAAAGACGCAGCGTTGAAAAATCGAGTTTATTGAACTGCTCATCGTTGAGTAGCGCGTTAAACAGGGTATTCACGCCGGTAATGGCGGTAAACGGAAATTTCCCCAGCTCTTTAACAAAGCCGGGGATATCGCGCGGATTGGTGATCAACAGATTCTGACCGCCCAGTTCCAGGAAAAGCAGGCCATTCACCGTTAAGGCGAAGATATGGTAAAGCGGCAGCGCGGTGACGACACACTCTTTACCGTCGCGCAGCACTTTTCCGTAGGTCGCCCGGGTCTGCTCAAGATTCGCCTGCATGTTGCGATGGGTCAGCATCGCCCCTTTGGCCACGCCGGTGGTGCCTCCGGTGTATTGCAGAAAGGCGAGATCGTCGTTTGAAACTGTCGGTCGTTGATAATTGAGTGTTTCGCCGACTTCCAGTACGTGGCGAAATGAGATTGCCCCGGGCAGATGGTATTTGGGCACCAGCTTCTTCACATACTTAACAACAAAGTTAACCAGTGTCGCTTTTATCGGCGCCAGCTGATCGCCCATCCGGGTCAGGATGACGTGCCGCACAGCGGTTTTCGCCACCACTTTTTCCAGGGTGTGAGCAAAATTCGAGACAATGACAATCGCGCTGGCGCCACTGTCATTGAGCTGATGTTGCAGCTCACGCGGCGTATAGAGCGGATTCACATTGACCACCACCATACCCGCACGCAGCACACCAAACAGGGCCACCGGATACTGCAGTAAATTAGGCATCATCAGTGCCACCCGGTCACCCGCTTTCAGGCCCAGCTGTTGCTGAAGATAGGCGGCAAAAGCGCGGCTCTTCTCTTCCAGCTGACGATAACTCATCTTCTGACCCATGTTCAGGAACGCAGGTTGATCGGCGTAGCGTTTTGCGGCCTGCTCAAACAGATCCACCAGCGAGGTGTAACGATCTGCACTTATTTCGGCAGGCACATCTGCCGGGTAGCGTTTCAGCCAAACCTTATTCAAGGATCCACCCCGATAATTATGTTGTATTTCCATCGCTGCCTCAGCCAATCTGGTTTGTTAACAATATTTTAACTGATTGTACCAGTTTGCCTGCTTTGGCATGTTGAGGTTGCGAAGTGCATCACTAAATTTCGTGCTGATAAAACAGGCAAATAAAAAGCCCGGCAGCGAGCTCCGCGACCGGGCTGATAATTAAATGTTTTTGCACTTACTCGGTCAGAATGGTCTGCACCTCTGCCGGCCCACTGTTGACCATTCCCCAGTAAGGATTAGGGCCCCAGTATCCGCCGCGATGGCGGGTCGGACCATACCAGATCCAGGGATCCATCGGCTGGGGTGGTGCTGTCACCTGCTGGGTAAGTCGCCAGCGCTGATAACCGCGCACATCGATCACCGCAAATTTATAATCCGCTTCGCCAATTTTGCCCTGCTCTGTCCCCTTCAGGGTACCCAGCACCGTAACATACTGGTTTCTGACATCCACCGGATCAACAAAACCGCGGATGTCGGCATAAATCCGGCCGACCGAGGCCGCACCCAGACGCGGTCTGGCGCTATCATCCAGCGGCTGTGCAGCAATCTCAAGCCGGGTTTTGCCGTTCAGGTTAGTGACATTCACTACCTTGCCGCCAAAGCGCGACTCCTGCCCGATAAAGAGCGAGGGATCGCTCATGACCCGCAGCAAATCCTGCTGAGGCTGAGGTGAGCTGCCCTGCAGCGTGTCAGGAATGGAGACACAACCGGTTAACGCCAGCACACAGGTCAGCAGCAGACCTGAAAGCCCTTTACCACACATTGACGACATAGACGTTCTCCCGTTAGGTAAAGAGTTAGACTGGACGCATAACAATAAGTTGCGTGCATTTTACCGGCCAGGTAATTTTTTCCAGGCGACTTCATTTCGCAGATAAGTCGGCTCCGCCGTCTCCGGCAACAGCGTATTACCCTGCGCCAGCGCAATCGTCGCCAGCGGCAGCATATCCTGTGCGGCAGGCAGGGTGACGTCACTGGCGGTCAGGGTCAGAGCGTGTCCCTGCTGCAAGTCAGGATAAGCCTGCCAGCCGGTGCCTGCGGTCATCCATTCGCCGGAAAGCGCCTGCATCCGGGCCAGTGCCGCTTCGGGCGACAGCACGCTTTCACTGGCCTCACCCTGCCAGGCACCCTGTTCATCACGCTGATATTCGGCCCAGTAGACCTCGCCCATCCGCGCATCAATCGCGGTTAATACCCGGGTAGCACCGTGCAGACGCCACGCGCCTTCCGCCAGCGTTGCCAGCGTGGAAACCGCGATCATCGGCAGTGAAGCGCCCAGTGCCAGTCCCTGCGCAATGCCAATGCCAATCCGCACGCCGGTAAAACTGCCAGGGCCGCGACCAAAGGCGAGCGCGTCCAGATCGGTCAGTTCCAGCTTTTGCGCCAGCAGTAGCGCCTCGATCAGCGGTAAAATACGCTGGGTATGATCGCGCGGGGCAATTTCGAATCGGGCATCAATCTGTTGCTGATTCAGCAAGGCGGCTGAACAGGCTTCTGTCGCCGTATCCAGCGCTAAAATTCGGGCTGACATGACTACCTCAGTAGAAAGAAAACGGCGCGCATCTTAGCATAAAATTACGCGGCGGGTTCGGGTTGCTGGCGGATAAAGGCGATGGCGCGGGCAATGTCCCGGGTGCGCGGCGTCGGCGGCAGGCTATTGAGAAACAGCGCGCCATAGGGACGTGAAACCAGACGCTGATCGCAAATGACCAGTACACCACGATCGTCGGTATCGCGGATTAAACGTCCCACCCCCTGCTTCAGGGTGATCACCGCATCCGGCAGCTGCACATCCGTAAAGGGATCGCCGCCACGAATCCGGCAATCTTCCATTCTGGCTTTCAACAGCGGATCTTCCGGTGAGGTGAACGGCAGTTTATCGATGATCACCAGTGACAGCGCATCACCCCGCACATCCACGCCTTCCCAGAAACTGCTGGTCGCCACCAGAAGGGCATTGCCCTTATCGATGAACTGTTTCAGCAACTGACCCTTGCTGGTTTCACCCTGCACCAGCACGGGCAGCGTCATAGAGGCGCGAAATTCCGCGGCCAGCTCACGCATCATCAGGTGCGACGTGCAGAGAAAGAAGCAGCGGCCTTTATTAGCATCAATCAGCGGCTTCATCATTGCGGCCAGCTGGCGTGCACCACCCGGACGGTTAGGCTCAGGCAGATTGCGCGGTACGCAGAGCAGTGACTGCTTCGCAAAGTCAAACGGGCTGTTCAGAATCAGGCTTTTGGCTGCATTGACACCCAGCCGTTCGGCGAAGTGTGCCATTTTCTCATCCACCGCCAGGGTGGCTGAGGTGAAAATCCAGGCAGCCTTACGATTATCCATCACTTCACGGAAGCGTTCTGCCACCGAGAGCGGCGTCAGCGCCAGGATAAAGTGACGTGAAGTACATTCATACCAGTAGCTGTAGCCCGGCTCGTTAATCGCCCGCAGCCGTTTTAACCGCCCACGGTAGAGCGCGGCCCGCTCGAAGGCGGCATCCAGCAGGGCTGAACGGCCCAGTGAAAGTTTGATAACGTCGTAACAGAGCTCAAGCGCATCATCCAGCAGAGTGAACATACGCAGTATCTGGTTATCGCTCAGCAGTTCACGCAGGTTACCGCGATAGCCGGGATCGCCTAATGACAGGCGAAAATCCTGCGCGCACTGCGCCAGGCGGTCAGCGGATTTCTGCAGCTGCTGGGCATCACGCACTTCGGTGCGGTAGGCGGTAATAATATCTTTGGCGAGATCGAGTAACTGGCGGCTGGAGAGTTGCTGACCAAAATACTGACTGGCGATATCGGGCAGCTGATGGGCTTCGTCGAAGATCATCACATCCGCTTCGGGAATAAGTTCACCAAAGCCGCCCTCTTTCACCACCAGATCGGCAAGAAAGAGATGGTGGTTCACGACCACAACATCGGCGTCCATTGCGCGTTTACGCGCCCTGACCACAAAACACTCTTTATAGCGCGGACAGTCAGTGCCGAGGCAGTTATCGTTGGTGCTGGTGACCAGCGGCCAGACCGGGCTGTCTTCGGTCACGCCCGCACAGCTGCTGATGTCGCCATCTTCCGTCTGCGATGACCAGCTGCGCAGCGTCACCAGATCGGTCAGCCCCTGCGCGGTGAGATCGCCGCCCGCCATCGATTGCTGTTCCATGCGTTCCAGGCAAAGGTAGTTGGAGCGCCCTTTCAGCAGGGCCGTTTTACCTTTGAAATCCAGCGCCTTGATCATCGTAGGCAGATCGCGGCCATAGAGCTGATCCTGCAGCGCTTTGGATCCGGTGGAGACAATCACTTTTTTACCGGCCCGCAGAGCGGGAGCCAGATAGGCATAGGTTTTTCCAGTGCCGGTACCGGCCTCGACCACCAGTTCACCCTGCTGTTTTACGGCTTCAGATACCGCCTGCGCCATCTCACGCTGTGCTTCACGCGGCTTAAAGCCTGCGATCGCTAGCGCCAGCGCGCCATCCACTGCAAAATCGTCTGCCACATACCCTCACTAAGAACGGCAAAAACACTGTAATTATGTCAGTATTGGATCAACAAAGCAAAATTGATAATTTTCAATAAGTTATATTTTTCAGCCGTTGAATACGTGGTAGCCAGTGACTCAGGATCGCGTCTGAAAGAGGGGAAAAAGGCGGCACGTGGCCGCCTGAAATGAAGCGCTCGCTGCACCGGTATGCCTGAAGGAGAAGTCGCACAGCGAAAGGAAGAAGAAATTGCTGTGACTACTCTACAATCATGCGCCCATTGAGATGCTGCAACGGACGATTATTGGTGGTTTTCAGCGCCTTTTTAAAGGCGTCGAGCTGTGCCTGAGAGAGGGTAACCGGCTGTTTCATCACCAGCCAGCGAATCCCTTCGCTGCAGGGCGGCGTCGTCAGGGAGCCGCTGAAGCGATAATAGTGCAGATCTGCCGGGAAGAGATCGCGTAAATTTACCTGGCGATTAAGGGTTACCTGCTGGTTTTCCTTTTTCGGCATAGCCTCAATCAACGGGGTTAGCGCCGGATTCTCTTTACCGACCTTAAACATCACCGCGACCACGGCCAGATCACCATCCTCTTTGCTGTGTACAAAGTGGGCTTCAAGGGGAAAGGCGTGCCCATTGATCTGGTTCTCACTCGGCGTATGGAAGTGATACTGACGCAGCGTAAACTTTTCACTATCCAGTACAAATTCATCTTCTTCATCAACGGTCACCTGAATAGTGTGGCCATTGTTGATCACCTTCTCAGCCGACGTATGGTAGGCCAGATCGAGTGCCTGTAAATGCCCCTCAATCGGATCTTTAATATTGATTGGCGACTGGGACTTACCTTCGTGACAGATGTGGAAGTCACTGGTCAGTTCGCTCCAGTGCTCCGGGCCAGCTTTGCCTTCGTACGTCCAGTGCGGTTCTGCCGCACCGGCTACATGGAGGGTAGAAAGCGCCACAACCAGACTTAACATTTTTGGTAATTTCATTTTTATCCCTGTTTTATAAGCTTATTTGCGGCAGGGATACTATTCCGCTCACTGCTGAATCAGCAAGGTGACAAAATGCGTTAAATCAAAATCAGAACGAATAAAGAGTTTATAATTTTTATCGATGTTACTTTAATTAACATCGCGGATTAAATTACTTTATCTAAGCGGATTTGTTTATCTGAATAAACCAAACTTTCTGCGGGAATTTACCGGGTCGCAATTCTATCAAGGGATGTATTAGCAGGCGTAAGCCTGAAACAGCACGGAGAGAGGCGACACGAACAACCTGAGAAACCGCAAAACTGCACTTGCGGTTTTGCGGTATAAGCCAGCATTCAGAAGACCAGAACGTCGTCAGACAGCCCTTTTAGAGGGCTAAACATCCTTTTCTGACGGATCGTCTTCCTCATCCTCTTCTTCATCTTCCGGATAGATCTCAGCATCATCTGGCAGCGGTTCATCGTAATCAGGACGTTCAGACATAATTACCTCCGGTGATAAATAGCCGTTCTGCTATTTCAACTGAGCATAGTTAACCCTTATCACCGGCCGCATATTTTTCGCCTGAAGTGTGAGCCAAACGTAAAATTGCTGTAAGAGACTGAAAATGACCTCACCGCCCAGCGCTAATGGTGTATGTAAAGTGCGCCTGCCAGCATGATGATGAACAGCACCGCAAAGGTGATAAATCCCTGCTTAGTGCCTTTGGATAACCCCACAAACGCTGCAATCACAATAAACAGCAGCGTCAGTGCGCCAGCCATAACCCAAAACAGATACTGCGTATTCGCCATTCTCTACTCCTCATCCTGTGGCGCGATTTCACGGCTGATTTATAACATTTTTAAGCCGACTGCGCGCCCTGATTCGTTCTGGTGTCCGGCCGTTTACGTCAATTACAGGCACGATCAATAACACTCACTCCACTCCGGAAGCTGCAAGCGTAACAGTGTGATGCCGCTTGCAAATGCAGAGGTTCGCAGCAAGGAAATAAACACCCGGATTATAATGATTAAAACAGCTTACCGTTGGGATGTGGCACCCGTAGGCTGACGTGCTGAGACTGGTATAACACTGCCGTTCAGGCGGTGTTAAACAGATGGCCTTAACCCGACTGCCTGACTCAGGCGGAGGAATGTATGAACTATTTCCGCATCGGCTCTCTGGCTGGCGTGCTGCTGCTCTGCGGCTGCCAGGCCCCCACGCCTGATCAGGCTCGTCAGCAGCAGCCTGTTTTTCAGGGTCAAAGCACCCGCACCGTCCCTCAGCTTAGCGACTGTATTTATCGCGGCTGGTCCACCACCAGCGTCATTGCCAGAGATAACACCACCCACACCCAGCCTGATGGCAACGAGATCAGCGTATTCACCTGGGAAGATTCGATTTTTGCGGATGTGTCGCCCCGCCGAAAAGGGGCTGATGTGAAATATTTCACAACTTTCCGGATGGCGCCTCAGGTGATGGCGGACAGACAGGCGATTGTTGAGCGCTGCCTGTAAGGCGTAAGGGGTGACAGGGATGTCGGGAGTGTGCCAGGCTAATGCGAAATTAACAGGGGAGAAACCGATGAGTATTACCCGCATTGACCCGGAACACCGTATGTCCGAAGCCGTGATCCACAACGACACGATCTATTATACCAGTGTGCCTGAGAATCTGGATGCCGACGCAGAAGCGCAGACAGCCAATGCGCTGGCAGTGATTGATGCGATTCTGACACGGCTCGGTAGCGATAAAAGCAAAATCCTTGATGCGACGCTGTTTCTGGTGGATAAGGCCGATTTCCCTGCGATGAACCGCGCATGGGACGCCTGGGTCTCTCCAGGTAATGCGCCGGTGCGCTGCACGGTTCAGGCCGGGCTGCTGAATCCGAAATACAAAATCGAAATTAAAATTATCGCTGCACGTTAAGTTCGCCGGGCGTTATTCTTCTTCGTTTTCTTCATCTTCGTCTTCGAACATCGCCCGAATTCGTTCGCCCTTGTGATTTTGCCGGATTTCCTGCGCCACCTGGGTGATCGCTTCACCGCTCGACAAACCTCCCGCCATCAACTCCTGAATACGTTCGACGGCCTGCTGCTGCTGCTCATGAGAGAGAGCCGGTATTCCTATAAACATGTTTCACTCCTGGGTTGGGGCAGACAGTATCCCACGCTGAACTAACAGGTGCCAGTCAGGAAAAAATATGGCAGTCTGACCGCCTCTTTGCTCTCTGATTTCTCTGCCCGATGATTGTTGAAACCCTCAGTCTTGATTATACCCCGGATGCGCTGATTAAGCGTTTTGCCCCAATTGCCCATCTGCCCTGGGCGATGCTGCTCTCCTCCGCGCAGGCGAACCACAGCGACAACCGCTTTGATATTCTGACCGCCGATCCCCGCGCCACCCTGGTGACCCGCGGTGCGATGACTACGCTCAGCGGCCCGACCGGCACGACCGAATCGACCACCGATCCCCTGCTGCTGGTGCAGCAGCAGTGTGATGCGCTGGGTATAACGCCGGCTGCCAGCGATGCCCTGCCGTTTCAGGGCGGTGCGCTGGGCCTGTTTGGTTATGATCTGGGCCGCCGCTTTGAGTCGCTGCCTCAGCAGGCCGCAGCCGATCTCACTACGCCTGACATGGCGGTAGGTATCTATGACTGGGCATTGATTGCCGATCATCATCAGCAAACCCTGACGCTGGTGGCGCTAAAGAATGCGGAAGATCGCGCCGCCTGGCTGGCGCAATGGCCGGCGCGCGAGGCCGTGCCCTTTTCACTGACCAGCCGCTGGCGCTCCAACCTGAGCTATGAAGATTACGCTGCGCGTTTTGCGGCGGTTCAGGCCTATATTCAGGCGGGTGACTGTTATCAGGTTAATCTGGCGCAGCGTTTTCAGGCCAGTTACCAGGGTGATGAGTGGCAGGCGTTCTGTATACTCAATGCGGCAAACCGCGCGCCGTTCAGCGCTTTTCTGCGTCTGCCTGAGAGCGCGATCCTCAGCCTGTCGCCGGAGCGCTTTCTGTCGCTGAATAATAAAGAGATTGAAACCCGACCGATTAAAGGTACCCGGCCACGCTGTGACGATCCGATTGCTGATGCGCAACAGGCTGAGTCGCTGCGCCATGCGGAAAAAGATCGGGCCGAAAACCTGATGATTGTCGATTTACTGCGTAATGATATTGGCCGCGTGGCGCGACCTGGCTCGGTCACGGTGCCGGAACTGTTTGTGGTTGAACCCTTCCCCGCCGTGCACCACCTGGTGAGCACGGTGCGGGCGCTGCTGCCTGATACCCTGCAGGCCACCGATCTGCTACGCGCCTGTTTTCCGGGCGGCTCGATTACCGGTGCGCCCAAGATTCGGGCGATGGAGATTATTGATGAACTGGAGCCGCAGCGGCGCAACGCCTGGTGCGGCAGCATCGGTTATCTCAGCCTGTGTGGCCGGATGGATACCAGCATCACCATTCGCACGCTGATCGCCGAAGGTCAGCAGCTTTACTGTGCGGCGGGCGGCGGGCTTGTTGCAGACAGCGATCCCGAAGCGGAGTATCAGGAAACACTCGACAAAGTCAGCCGGATCTTACCGGCACTGGAACAGACCGGAGGTTCAGTTGGCCCTGACGCTTGAAGATTTCCGCAGCCGTTTTCTGTTGCAGCAGCCAGCCCGCAGCACACAATTGCTATCCGGGCGCCATGCGGCGGTGCTGGTGCCGATTGTGGCACGGCCTGAACCGGGTCTGTTGCTGACGCAACGCTCACACGCCCTGCGCAAACATGCCGGACAGGTCGCCTTTCCCGGCGGGATGCAGGATGACACTGACGCATCGCTCATCGCCACAGCGCTGCGTGAAGCACAGGAAGAGGTTGGCATTGAGCCGCATCAGGTCGAGGTATTAGGCGCACTGCCCGCCGTGACCAGCAGCACCGGCTTTCAGGTGACGCCGGTACTGGGGATCATTCCGGCCGATCTGCGGTTAACGATTAATCCGGATGAGGTGAGCAGCGCCTTTGAGATGCCGCTGGCCGAGGCATTGCAGCTCAGCCGCTACAGCGCGCTGGAGGTGCATCGGGCTGGCATTCGCCACCCGGTCTGGCTGTCGCGCTATCAGGATTATCTGGTGTGGGGCATGACCGCAGGTATTATCCGATCGCTGAGCACTCAGATCGCATTCTGAAACCTTTCCTGTTTTTCCTCTCTCCGGCCCGTCAGGTTACTGGCGTGCTGCGCTATAATTTTTTCTATCAGTTTTGATAAGTTTATTTCATGCGAAAAGCTGCTCTTTCCTGGTGCATGACCATTACTATGGGCGCCATAAACTGCCCCGGCAGACTGAGAATAATTGTGAGGAGTGTCACCTGTGATTAGTGTTTTTGACATGTTCAAAGTGGGCATCGGCCCCTCAAGTTCGCATACTGTCGGCCCGATGAAAGCAGGTAAACAGTTTGTGGATTTGCTGTGCGAACAGGAAAAGCTACAGGAGGTCACCCGGATCGCCGTGGATGTTTACGGTTCTCTCTCTCTGACCGGCAAAGGCCATCACACAGATATCGCCATTATTATGGGTCTGGCGGGCGAATCGCCGGATACGGTGGATATCGATGCGATCCCCGCCTTTATTAAAGATGTTGAGCAGCGTGAGCGACTGCTGCTGGCGAAAGGCGCGCATGAAGTGGATTTCCCGCGCGAAGGCGGCATGGTATTTCGCAGTGAGAACCTCTCGCTGCATGAAAATGGCCTGCGCCTGCTCGCGTTTGCGGGCGACCTGCTGATCCTGTCAAAAACCTATTACTCCGTTGGCGGCGGTTTTATTGTTGATGAAGAGCACTTCGGGCAGTCGGCACTGGATGAAGTGTCTGTGCCCTGGCCGTTCCACTCCGCCAAAGATCTGCTGGCTCACTGTCGTGAAACCGGCCTGTCACTCTCAGGTCTGGTGATGAAAAATGAGCTGGCGCTGCACAGCCGTGACGAGATCCATGCCTATTTCACTAACATCTGGCAGACGATGCAGGCCTGTATCGACCGCGGTCTGAATACCGAAGGCGTGTTGCCCGGGCCGTTACGCGTGCCACGCCGCGCTGCCTCCCTGCGTCGCCTGCTGACCTCTTCTGACAAGCACTCCAGCGATCCGATGATTGTTATCGACTGGATCAATATGTATGCGCTGGCCGTTAACGAAGAGAATGCTGCGGGAGGCCGCGTGGTGACCGCGCCAACTAACGGTGCCTGCGGTATCGTGCCTGCGGTGCTGGCTTACTACGATCACTTCATTGAGCCGGTGACACCCGACATTTTCCTGCGCTATTTCCTCGCCTCTGGCGCCATCGGCGTGCTGTACAAAATGAACGCCTCTATTTCAGGCGCGGAAGTGGGCTGTCAGGGTGAAGTGGGTGTCGCCTGTTCTATGGCCGCGGCCGGTCTGGCTGAACTGCTGGGCGGCAGTCCGGAGCAGGTCTGCGTGGCGGCTGAAATCGGCATGGAGCATAACCTTGGACTGACCTGTGATCCGGTAGCCGGTCAGGTTCAGGTGCCCTGCATTGAGCGCAATGCTATCGCCTCGGTTAAAGCGATTAACGCGGCGCGCATGGCACTTCGGCGCACCAGCGAACCCCGCGTCTCGCTGGATAAGGTCATCGAGACAATGTATGAAACCGGCAAAGATATGAACGCTAAATACCGTGAAACGTCACGTGGCGGTCTGGCGATTAAAGTTCAGTGTGATTAAGCGAAACGATTAACTGACTAAAAAACGTGCAAACGTAATAAAATCCGCATCCTGCGCTATCTCAGCGCAGGTTTAACCGGTAGAGTAATTTCTGCGCAGCCGTCCGGCTAACGCAACTTTCCAGACCCGCTCTTCTGCATTCCGGCCTCAATGTTGATCTGACCGTGCCGATACTCACCCCGTTGTGTTTTGCTTTTTACTGGCTTTTTGGAAAGGTGGATACAGATGTTTATGGCCCAGCAATATGTTGGACAATTCAGACGCAAGCGTTTGCTGATAGCGCTGTCAATCGCCACCGTGGTGCTGATATTAACCCTGGCCTTTCGCTATTTCGAAGAGAAGTCACGTATCGAGCAGCAGGCGATGGATTTCGCCGATAAAGCGATTATGCGGTTTGACCGGATGTTTTCCCCGCTGGAGGTTTCAGCCAATAATACGCTGGGTCTGGTCGGCGTTCCCTGTCAGGATGTTCGCTTTCCACTCATCGAAAAAATTTCCTCCCTGCAGACGGTCCGGGCGATCCTGCTGGTGGATAACGACGTGCTCTACTGCTCCAGTATCTATGGGCCGCGCACCCTCCCCTTTAGCCAGACCTACCCTGACTTAGCCTTTAACAGTCAGCGCATGACGCTGGCCACCGATGAGTATCTGCTGAAAGGCTCGCCCATTTTACTGCTGTGGACGCCTAAGAGCCTGGATAACCGCTCCGGGATTTTGCAGGTGATAAACATTGAAATGATGAGCAATTATCTGCTGGAGCCGCAGTTGCCCTGGGTGGAACGCGCCGTCTTTAACGTCAACGGGGAGAGCCTGGAGTATGGCAATCCGCTGATAGAGCCCACGGTGCCGGCAGATGATGAAGTGAGCTATGAGCAGGGCTCGCTGCGCTATCCGTTTACGCTTACCCTCTATGGCCCCTCCCCGACCCGCCTTGCGCTGGCAACGCTTCCCTCGCAGCTCCCGCTGGCGCTGCTGCTGAGTCTGCTGATGGGTTACATCGTCTGGCTGGCGACCGCAAATCGCATGAGCCTGAGCTGGCAAATCAGTTATGGCATTACGGCCCGTGAGTTTATGGTTTATTGCCAGCCGCTGATCAACACCAAAAGTGGCGAGTGCGACGGTATTGAGTTACTGCTGCGCTGGCATAATGCCCGTCAGGGATGGATTGCACCGGATGTCTTTATTCCCCTGGCCGAGCGACAGAATCTGATCAAACCGCTGACGCGCTTTGTACTGAATGAGGTGGTGAGCCAGTTACCGCAGTTACCCGACGATCCCGCGTTCCATATCGCCATCAACGTTGCCGCCAGCCATTTCCGCGATCACGCCATCCTTGAGGATCTGCACAACCTGTGGTGGCCTGCCAATCCGGTGCCGAAACTGGTGGTGGAGCTCACCGAGCGGGATGCCCTGCCGGTTGTGGACCAGTCGGTGATAGCGCAACTGCATGATATCGGTGTCCGGCTGGCGATTGATGATTTTGGCACCGGTCACAGCTCGCTCTCCTACCTGAAAGATCTGCAGCCCGATGTGTTGAAAATCGACAAGATTTTCACCGCAGCCATCGGCACTGACGCGATTAATGCCACGGTGACGGATATGGTGATTTCGCTGGCCCAGCGCCTGAATATCGGTCTGGTGGCCGAAGGCGTGGAGACGGCTGAGCAGGCGGCCTATCTGCGCGAACGCGGTGTGGATCATCTGCAGGGCTACTATTTTGCCCGCCCGATGCCGCTGCAGGACTTCCCGGCGTGGCTGCTGCAACATCAGGCGGATGCCCGCAAGTGACAGCAGCCAGAGCCCCCTTTTGCCCTGCCTGATGACGTTGCGACACAGACAAAAAAACAGCCGCGGCGTTTAGCCAGCGGCTGTCGGGGAAATTCCGCGCGGCCGGTAAACCCGGCAGCGCCTCCACATCAACGAGAACGATTAGCCCTCTTCATCCTCGTCATGCGGTTTATCTTTAGTGACACGTACCAGATCGATACGGTAGTCGGTCGCTTCGATAATCTGGAAGTGCAGCGGAGTGATATCAATCACATCGCCAGGAAGCGGTAACTGCCCTTTCTGCTCAATCAGCAGGCCCGCCAGCGAGGCGTGGTCTTCTGTCGGATCGACCAGTTCATGGAAGTCGAGCAACTGCTGCAGCGAGTGCAGATCGGTCCCACCTTTCACTAACCAGCCATCACCATCTGCAATGATATCGGGCGTTTCATCTTCATCCGGGAATTCACCCGCAATCGCTTCCAGCACGTCCAGCGGGGTAATCAGACCCTGAACCACACCAAACTCATTGGTGACAATCACGAAGCTGCCCTTGGCACGACGCAGCACGCCAAGCAGGTTGATCGGATCCAGCGTCTCCGGCACCACGATGGCAGGTGTATTGGCCGCAAAGGTCGCCACATCCACACCGTGCTCCAGCGCCACCAGCAGCTCTTTGGCTCGCACTACGCCGACAATTTCATCCAGTTCACCACGACAGACCGGGAACAGGCTGTGTGGCGTATCAAGCAGCTGACCGCGAATCTCATCTACCGGACGATTTGCATCGACCCAGGAGATTTCACCGCGCGGCGTCATGATGCTGCGAATCGAGCGGGAAGCCAGCGTCAGCACGCCATTAATCATATAGCGCTCTTCATCTTTAAACGCTTCCTGCGGCATCGCTTCCGCCAGCGCAGCCTCTTCGCTGCTGCTGGTGTTGCCATTGCTGGCGGTCTGGGCACGGTTGCGCCCCCCCATCAGTCGCAGAATCGCTTCGGCGGTGCGCTCACGCATCGGGCGATTTGACTGATGGCGGATAAAGTTACGACGTGCAACCTGGTTGAACAGCTCAATCAGAATCGAGAAGCCAATCGCCGCATAGAGGTAGCCTTTAGGAATATGGAAACCAAAGCCTTCTGCCACCAGCGACAGACCGATCATCAGCAGGAAGCTCAGACAGAGCACCACTACAGTCGGATGCGCGTTAACAAAGTTGGTTAACGGCTTCGATGCCAGCAGCATCACACCCATCGCAATCACCACGGCGGTCATCATTACCGGCAGGTGGTTCACCATACCCACGGCGGTAATCACGGCATCCAGCGAGAAGACCGCGTCCAGCACCACAATCTGCGTCACGACAGCCCAGAAACTGGCATATCCCCGATTACCGGATCCGTCGAGCTGCCGGTTCTCCAGCCGCTCATGCAGCTCCATGGTCGCCTTAAACAACAGGAACAGACCACCCGCCAGCAGAATTAAATCACGACCGGCAAAGCTGAAACCGCCTACGCTAAAGAGAGGCGTCGTCAGCGTTACCATCCAGGAGATCAGCGACAGCAGGCCCAGACGCATAACCAGCGCCAGTGACAGGCCAATCAGGCGTGCTTTATCACGCTGCTTCGGCGGCAGTTTGTCGGCCAGAATGGCAATAAACACCAGGTTATCAATGCCGAGTACGATTTCCAGCACCACGAGCGTCAGTAAACCCGCCCAGATTGAGGGGTCGAATAAAAACTCCATTATTTATGACTCCAGAACAGGGAACAGATCGCGGTGCTGCTTATCAGCGCAGCAAAGCGTGACATGCAGGTCGTCGGGAAAGCGGTGAAAACGCCGTGAGGCGAAGGGTGACGCGCCAGCAGGCGCAAAGAACAGATTAAGCGACGTCGGTGACGATCCATAAAGGTGGGCTGAAGCCCGTTACTCCTGAGTAGTAAACAGAACGTTAATGTATCAGGTCGGCGAATTGCGTCAAAAAATTTTCTTATTTTTACAATCTGTCTGACAGATGATCAAGCGCATAAAAAAGGTTACTGACCGCTTCACAGGATGAATAGCTGACAGACATCACATAATTTATTTTTTCGATCACTAAAATAAATCGCGACTTTAGCGCCTTGACGTAGTTAACCCATGTTTTTTCGACGTTATAACGATAATTCGAATCATCCGGTTAAACAGACCATCAAAGCAATTCAATACAGTTCATTCACTCAGATGAGCATCTCTAGCGAACGGAGGTAGCACGTGACCATTGCGATAGTAATTGGTACACACGGCTGGGCAGCGGAACAACTGCTGAAAACAGCAGAAATGCTGTTGGGCGAGCAGGACAATGTCGGCTGGATAGATTTTGTTCCCGGTGAAAATGCAGAAACGCTGATTGAAAAATATCAGGCACGACTGGCAGAACTTGATACGACGCAGGGAGTACTGTTTTTAGTCGATACCTGGGGTGGCAGTCCGTTTAATGCGGCCAGTCGCATCGTGGTCGACAAACCGCAGTATGAGGTCATCGCCGGGGTGAATATCCCGATGCTGGTCGAAACCCTGATGGCGCGCGATGACAATCCCGGTTTTGACGAGCTGGTCGCCGTTGCGGTGGAGACCGGCCGTGAAGGGGTGAAAGCTCTGAAAGCCAAAGAAGAAGCGCCGGCGCCAGCTGCCGTGAAACCGGCCGCTGCGGTGCAACCGGCTAAGCCGATGGCGCCCGGTGACCACATGAAAATCGGGCTGACACGCATTGATGACCGTCTGATTCATGGGCAGGTGGCGACGCGCTGGACAAAAGAGACCAACGTTCAGCGCATTATCGTAGTCAGTGATGAAGTGGCCAACGATCATGTGCGCAAAACCCTGCTGACACAGGTTGCTCCGCCTGGCGTAACGGCCCATGTGGTGGATGTCGATAAGATGGTGCGGGTGTGGAACAACCCAAAATATGGTCAGGATCGCGTGATGCTGCTGTTTACCAACCCCACCGATGTACTGCGCGTGGTGGAACAGGGTGTCGATATTAAAACCGTCAACATCGGAGGTATGGCGTTCCGCCAGGGGAAAACCCAGGTCAATAATGCGGTCTCGGTCGATGAAAAAGATATTGCCGCATTCCGCAAACTCAATGAACGCAATATTGAACTGGAAGTGCGTAAAGTTTCCAGTGACCAGAAACTAAAAATGATGGATCTGATTGCGAAAGTTAACGCGTAACAGAAGCACTTATGCGCCTGCGTTTCCGGGCTCCTGGTTATCCTGCTGAGGACAAGAAGTATGATGGAAATAACCTCGCTACAAATTATTTTGATTTTTATTGTCGCCTGTATTGCCGGTATGGGGTCGATTCTGGATGAGTTCCAGTTTCACCGCCCGCTGGTGGCCTGTACCCTGATAGGTATGGTGCTGGGTGACATGAAAACCGGCATTATTATCGGCGGTACGCTGGAGATGATTGCGCTGGGCTGGATGAACATCGGTGCCGCCGTAGCTCCTGATGCCGCCCTCGCCTCCATTATCTCTACCATCCTGGTTATCGCTGGCGGTCAAAGTGTGGGTGCCGGTATTGCGCTGGCGATTCCGCTGGCCGCCGCCGGACAGGTACTGACCATTATCGTGCGTACGCTGACCGTAGCCTTTCAGCATGCGGCTGACAAAGCCGCAGAGAAAGGTAACCTCACGGCCATCTCCTGGATCCACGTCTCTGCCCTGCTGTTACAGGCGATGCGTATCGCCATCCCGGCGCTGATTGTGGCGATTTCAGTCGGCACCAGTGCGGTTCACGCCTTACTCAGCTCTATTCCGGACGTGGTTACCAACGGCCTGAATATCGCCGGTGGCATGATTGTGGTGGTTGGTTATGCGATGGTCATCAACATGATGCGCGCAGGCTATCTGATGCCATTCTTTTACCTTGGCTTCGTCACCGCGGCCTTCACCAACTTTAACCTGGTGGCGCTGGGCGTCATTGGCGTGGTCATGGCGGTGCTCTACATTCAGCTCAGCCCGAAATACAACCGTGTGGCGGGAGCACCAACGGGTGCTGCGACCGCAAACGATCTTGATAACGAACTCGATTAAGGAACAGGTGAGCACATGGTTGATATTACGAAAGTCGAAAAGAAACTGACACCCGGTGATGTTCGCGCCGTCTTTCTGCGCTCTAATCTGTTCCAGGGTTCATGGAACTTTGAACGCATGCAGGCGCTGGGCTTCTGCTTCTCAATGGTGCCGGTGATCCGCCGTCTCTATCCTGAGAACAATGATGAGCGCAAGCAGGCGATCAAGCGTCATCTGGAGTTCTTTAATACCCATCCTTATGTAGCCGCGCCGGTTCTGGGCGTTACCATGGCGATGGAAGAGCAGCGTGCTAACGGCGCCCCGATCGACGATGGCGCGATTAACGGCCTTAAAGTCGGCCTGATGGGACCGCTGGCCGGTGTCGGCGACCCGATCTTCTGGGGTACGGTGCGCCCGGTGTTTGCCGCGCTGGGAGCCGGTATCGCCATGAGTGGCAGTCTGCTGGGTCCGCTGCTCTTCTTTGTGCTGTTTAACCTGGCACGCCTGCTGACCCGCTACTACGGCGTGGCCTATGGCTATCGCAAAGGGATCGATATCGTCAGTGACATGGGCGGCGGTTTTCTGCAGAAACTCACGGAGGGCGCGTCGATTCTCGGCCTGTTTGTCATGGGGGCACTGGTCAACAAGTGGACACACGTAAACATCCCGCTGGTGGTGTCACGTATTACCGACTCGACCGGTAAAACCACCGTCACTACCGTACAGTCGATCCTCGATCAGCTGATGCCGGGTGTGGTGCCGCTGCTGCTGACCTTTGGCTGTATGTGGCTGTTACGCCGTAAAGTGAACGCGTTGTGGATTATCGTCGGCTTCTTTGCCATCGGTATCTTTGGTTACTGGATCGGTCTGCTCGGTCTGTAATTTCACCCGGCCGGGAGCCTGTGCTCCCGGCTTTTAAGCGTGGTGAGCTGAGCCACAACCGGCTGAGCTCACCCTGTTTGAGGTAGATGTGATGTCATTAACCGATGCGCTGATTGCGTGTTGTATTGCTGCCCTGATGGGGTTTGCCGTTTACCATGAGGCGATTCTGCCGCGTCGTCACGGTCCGACCCGCTTACGGGTTACGCTGCGCAGGCAGCATAAGCTGGATAGCCTGATTTTCATCGGCCTGCTGCTGATCCTGCTGTGGAATAACGTCAGCCATCACGGCCCGCAGCTCACCACCTCACTGCTGATGGTGCTGAGTTTTCTGGCGTTCTGGCTATTCTGGCTGCGAAAGCCAACGCTGCTGATGAAAAGTGAGGGGTTATTTTACGCCGGTGTCTGGATCGATTACCGGCGAATTCAGGGCATGAATCTCTCTGAGGATGGCATTCTGGTGATTCAGCTGGAACAGCGTCGGCTGCTGATCGCGGTGCAGCAACTCGACGATCTGGAACGCATCTATAACACCCTGGTCGAGGCGCGCTAGTCGCGCTGCCACACAGTCAGGGTAAAGTCGGCATCGCAACTGAACTGCTCGCTCTGCTGCAGGGTTTGCCAGACCTCCTCACGCGCACGCCAGGCGAACGGCGTCATCTGAAGCAGGGTCGTCGCGGCTGCGCCGGTTAATGCCATCGGATAATGCAGCGCCTGCTGCGCCACCTGCCGGAATCCGGGATACGCTTTCTGCTCCGGCATATGCAACTGCACTTCGCGGTAAATCAGCGCTTTGAACTGCTGCAGATGATGCGGGCCCGGTGTCACGGTCAGCACCAGGCCACCCGGCTTCAGCACGCGAGCCAGTTCCGCCTCATTGCAGGGTGCGTAGATTCGAACAACCGCATCCAGGGCGTGATCGGCAAAGGGTAAGCGCTGGCTGGAAGCGACGCAGAAGCGCACCGCCGGATAGCGCTTTGCTGCCAGCCGGATCGCCATTCTGGCGACATCCAGTCCATAAACCTGCCCGGCCTCGCCTGCCGCGTCAGCCAGTGCGGCGGTGTAGTAACCTTCGCCGCAGCCGATATCCAGGATTTTGCACTCCGGCTGGCTCAGCGCGGGCGCAAGCAGGCTGACGACCCGATCGCGCAGTGGCTGGTAGTAGCCTGCCTCAAGAAATACGCGTCGTGCCTGCATCATCTCTGCACTGTCACCCGGTTCACGCGACCGTTTATGCTGAACGGGCAGCAGATTGACATACCCTTCTTTCGCCTGATCAAACTGATGGCGATTCTCGCAGCACCAGCTGCGCGCAGTAAAGGCGAGAGGAGAGTGACAAAGAGGGCAAATCAGGGACATAGGGTGCTCCGGCATCAGATAACGCGGCGCAGTGTAACCTTAACGTTTACGCATCGGAAGCATAAAGAAAGCCCCGGCTGAGAAGCCAGGGCTTTGAGATTTCATGTCAGGGTGCAATGCACCGAGGCGGAGTTGATTCAGATAGCCGTAACGTTAACGGCTGCCGGGCCTTTCTGGCCGTCCTGAATTTCGAACTCAACGCTCTGGCCTTCAGCCAGGGTTTTGAAACCATTGCCCTGAATAGCTGAGAAGTGTACGAACACATCTTTGCTACCGTCAGCAGGGGTGATAAAACCAAAACCTTTAGACTCGTTGAACCACTTAACCTGACCTTTAATCTTTGCCATTTTGCAAATTCCTTTAGATGTTTATTTAGCCCGAAAGCTGTCTTACAGAAAAACCAGAGACATTACTGCATGAGGCACTAATTAAGGTTCGGCAAGGAAGCGGTATTCAACGTCAACGTCTTTACTCGTCCTTCTTTACAGACTTCTTTACAGAAGATGCCATGCATAAACAGAACTGTACCTCGTTTAACTCAGGATTTGTTATCACATATCCTAAAAATAATGGCAAGCCATTTTTAAGGGCCTCAGCAAGCCTGCGCACATAATTGCCGGAAGGCTCACATTGCCTGTTCTCTGGTGTTTACAAATGCCGATGCGAATAAAGCACGCTCTCCGGCAAGCCCCCTCTCCGGCCTCTGTTGCCGGGTCTAACCCAATGGATACCATAAGAAATTAATATTTCACAAATATGGCATTTACAGAATGAATAAGCGAAGCGCGAAAAGTTGAAAATATCAATAATCCGGCTCCAATCCTGTACAGTGGATTTTATTTCGTACAGATAACACTTTTTTTGCACCAAAAGCAGGAGCCAGACAGTCGTCCTGCTCCAAATAAAAGCATTGAGTCCGATTTTACTTATTAAGAATTTAACTTTTGATTTGAAAAATTGATATCAGATTATAAAAATCGGGCTTTTGTTTATCTCTGAGGTTTTAGGATAATTCCTGGGTATCCTTATTCAGCCCGCGGCTTTCGCCTATTCGCCACGGTGCGAAACCGCCCTTGTGCTCGTTTGCCCGCAGCAGCGCATCCGCCAGTTCTTTGGGTGGCGCATCCAGCGACTCATCAGCCAGTTCGAACACACCCCAGTGGATGGGCAGCGTCAACGGCCTGCCTGCCGCCTGCCACAGCGCCACCGCCTGATCGGGATTCATATGTTGTCCCGCCATGAACCACTCAGGTGCATAAGCGCCAATCGGCAAAGCCGCCAGGCTGAACGGACCGAGTCGGGCCACAATCTCCTGCAGGCTATCGCTGTAGCCGCTGTCGCCCGAGAACCAGAAACGCACGGAGGCAGAACGCACGACCCAACCGCACCAGAGCGAACGGTTTCGATCGCGTGGCGTTCGCATACTCCAGTGACGTGCTGGCACCGCATCAAAACAGAGGTCGCCGACAGTAAGCTGCTGCCACCAGTCGAGCTGATGGACCTGTTTCACGCCCTGCGCCCTGCACCACTTCGCCAGGCCCAGCGGCACGATAAAGGTCGCCTGCGGAAAACGCCGGACGATCGCCTTAACCGTTGGCCGATCAAGATGATCGTAATGGTTATGTGAAATAAGCACGACATCCAGACGCGGCAGATCAGGGATGCTAAGCGGCGCGGGCGTTTTTCGCTGCGGCCCGGCAAACGACAGTGGCGAAGCACGTGATGAGAGTGCGGGATCGATCAGGATATATTGCTGCATCAGCCGCAGCAGCACGGCTGCATGTCCCAGCCACCAGATGCGATCGTCACTGCCGCTGATATCGGCGGGCTGCCACCACTGTTCGGTGAAAGCCCTGTAGCCCTGCTGCGGTGGCAGCGGCAGCCCCTGTGCTTTGCGCTCCCTGCGCCAGCGCTTCAGATCGCCCGGCTTGCGCCGTTCCGGTTCTGTATTGCAGAACCCCTCTGGCGTGTGATGCGCTTTGCTGCTGTCATACCACGGATTTTTCCAGACCATCCCGCCTCTCTGCTGTGATTATCGTTCAGGGATCAACCGGATAAAGTCGCGTTTCTCCCGATCGTCATCGGTTTTCTTACTCTCTGCGCCTGGCTGCATCTCAATCAGACGGCGCAGCAGCTGATTCTGTTTCTTCTGCTCTTCCAGCAACGATTCCAGTAAGCGGATTTGCTCACCGGCGCGCACGCTGGCGCGGTTAACAAAAAACCAGGCGATAAACGCCACAATCAAAATTATGACCAGCAGGCCATAGCTGACCAGTGGGCCCGAATTTGCGGCTAACTCATTCATAACTGCCTCGTAAAACTAAGTGGAAACGCCAGAACATGGCAACCGCTCATTCTACCTGTAGCTATCGCAAAAGATAATGGGGTTAACATCAATGCAGAATTTGCCGTTTCAGTTATCTCTGATCGATCCCACCAGAAAAGCGAGGCATGCTGATATCATCATAACCGGCGGCACCAGGTGGAGCGCTGAGTTATCTTTCACAAGGAGACATAATGAAACTGTTTATTCGTACGGTAGGCTTGCTGGCAGTGATCTGGCTGGCGATGCTGTTTACCGGCTATGGCGTATTAACCGGCAGTACTAAAAATGCAGCCGGCCTTGGCCTGCAGTGCAGCTATCTGACCGCTCGCGGTGTGATCAGTGCGCAGTATCTGCATACTGACAGTGGCGTGGTGGGCGTGACGGATTGTCCGTTGCTGAAGAAAAGCGGAGAAGTGATCGATAATTAGCAAAGCAGCGGGCCACATGGCCCGCTGTTTTCAGAACGGGTAGTCGTGATAGCCCATCTCTGAGGAGAGCGTGCGCGCCGCACGATGCAGCATTGCCACGTAATCCTGGCGGGCATCTTCTGAAAAGCGAATGGTAGGAAAAGAGATACTCAGTCCCGCAATTACCACGCCAAAACGGTCAAATACTGGCACAGCGAGGCAGCGTAATCCCTCTTCCTGCTCTTCGTTATCTTCACCATAGCCCTGCGTTCTCACCTGATCCAGCGCCGAAATCAAGGCCTCCGCGCTTAACAGCGTATTAGCCGTGCTCCGTTTGAATTCTACGTCGCGCAGAATCTCCTCAACTTCGCTGCGATCGCGCCAGGCGAGCAGAACTTTTCCAATCGCCGTAGTATGCAGCGGATTGCGACGGCCAATGCGTGAATACATACGCAGGTTGTAGAGGGAGTCGATTTTGTGGATGTAGACAATACTGTCCTCTTCCAGCGCCCCCAGGTGAATGGTCTCTTTGGTCAGACGCGAAAGCTCACGCATCTGCACATCCGCACTGCGGATTAAATCGACGTTCTGCAGCGCTTTAGCGCCCAGTTCAAACAGCTTCAGTGTCAGTGAGTACTTCTCGCTCTCACCTTCCTGCGTGACATAACCCAGCGACTTCATGGTCTGCAGGAAACGGTAAACGGTGCTTTTTGACATCATCACGCGCTGCGCGAGCTCAGTAATACCGTGATCGCGCTCTTCACCCAGCGCCTGCAGAATGCCGAACACTTTAAGTACCGAAGAGACGGAATCGGGCTGTTTATCATTTTCAGCAGAGGACATCGCGCACCTTGTTAAACCTGTTTCAAAAAAAATGGAACGGACTGTCAGTATAGAGTGAGGCACACGAAGGCAGCAATGCTTTAACCATTACGTCATATTTAAAGACAGTTTTTTATCACTCCGATCGCTGTATTTCAGCGTTAATTTCATTAGCATGATGATATTCACCCTCTTTAGTAATTAACTTATGACACTCTCCCCTCCTCAGGATGGATTACCCGCGCGTCAGCGCTATATGGCAATCGTCACTATCGCGCTGGGTCTGACCATGGCGGTGCTGGATGGCGCGATTGCCAATGTCGCCCTGCCCACTATCTCGCGTGAACTGAATGCCAGCCCGGCGCAGTCGATCTGGATAGTGAATGCCTATCAGATTGCGATTATCGTCTCGCTGCTGTCGCTCTCATTTCTGGGCGACATGCTGGGTTATCGCCGCGTCTATCAGGCGGGCCTGGCGCTGTTTATTGCCACCTCGCTGTTCTGCGCCTTCTCGACCACGCTGACCATGCTGACTTTCGCCCGTGTGCTACAGGGATTAGGGGGTGCGGCGCTGATGAGTGTGAATACCGCGCTGATACGCATTATCTATCCGCAGCGTCATCTGGGACGCGGCATGGCGATCAACTCGCTGGTCGTGGCGGTTTCAACCGCGGCAGGCCCGACGGTGGCGGCAGCAATCCTGTCGGTAGCGAGCTGGAAGTGGCTGTTTCTGATTAACGTCCCGCTGGGTGCCATTGCGCTCTGGCTGGCGCTGCGTACGCTGCCTGATAATCCGCAGAAAGCCACGGCGCAGAAATTCGATGTTCCCAGCGCGATCATGAACGCCCTGTTCTTTGGCCTGATCATCTCTGCGCTGAGCGGGTTTGCACAGGGACAGAGTCATCTGCTGGTGCTGTCGGAGGTCATTGCTCTGCTGGTTGTGGGCTGGTTCTTTATTCATCGTCAGTTAAACATGGCGGTGCCGCTGTTGCCGGTTGATCTGCTGCGTATACCGATATTCAGCCTGTCGATGGGAACGTCGGTCTGTTCGTTCTGCGCGCAGATGCTGGCGATGGTGTCGCTGCCCTTCTTTCTGCAAAACGTTCTGCAGCGTGATGAGGTGGCAACCGGTTTACTGCTGACGCCCTGGCCGTTGGCAACCATGGTCTTTGCGCCGATTGCCGGCCGGCTGATTGAACGGGTGCATGCCGGTCTGCTGGGTGGCATCGGGCTGGCGATGTTTGCCCTGGGGCTGTTTCTGCTCGCCTGGCTTCCGGCTAATCCGGGCGATGGCGATATTATCTGGCGTATGATGCTCTGCGGTGCCGGTTTTGGGCTGTTTCAGTCACCCAATAACCACACCATTGTCACCTCTGCTCCGCGTGATCGCAGCGGCGGCGCCAGCGGCATGTTAGGCACCGCGCGCCTGCTGGGCCAGAGCATGGGTGCCGCGCTGGTCGCGCTGATGTTTAATCTGTTTGATGAACGCGGGACGCACGCTTCACTGCTGCTGGCGGGCAGCTTTGCCGCCGTGGCCGCGCTGGTCAGTGTGTCGAGGATGACGCAGACCCGCGCCTGATGGCAGAAACAGAAAAGGCGACCACCTGACAGAGTATGACCCGATTCGCTGTAAGGCCGAGCCTTCACAGGGAACCCGTTCAGATCGGAAAGACTTCTGTCATCCATGACGGTCGGCCCGCACCATCCATGGCGCGGGACGCTTTCCTCCTCTGCCCGGGTTCCCTGCATGTTGAGCTAAGATATTGCTGTCAGATTCAGTCTGATTATGGTTTCTAAACAGAAAAGGCGACCCAGGGTCGCCTTTTTTGCTCTGCTGAACGCTACTTCAGATACTGGCCGCTGCGCAGTGCTTCAATACGCTTATCTAACGGCGGATGCGACATAAACAGCTCGCTGAATGATTTGCCTTTACCGTTGATACAGAACGCCATCATGCTGCTCGGCTCCTGTGGTTCGTAGCTGGTTTTCAGACGCTGTAACGCAGCAATCATCTTTTCACGACCCACCAGCTTCGCTGAACCGGCATCAGCATGGAACTCACGGTGGCGGGAGAACCACATGGTGATGATGCTGGCGAGAATACCAAACACCAGTTCCAGCACCATCGACACCGCAAAGTAGACCAGCGGATTGCCGTTGCTGCTCTCCTCACCATCACGGTTGCCGGACATAAAGCCCGCTGCGATCTGCGCCAGAATACGTGAAATGAAAATTACAAAGGTGTTCACTACACCCTGGATCAGCGTCATGGTGATCATGTCGCCGTTAGCGATGTGCGACACTTCGTGTGCCAGCACCGCTTCCGCTTCATCACGGCTCATGTTCTGCAGCAGACCGGTTGAGACAGCAACCAGTGAGGCATTACGCCGTGCGCCAGTCGCAAAGGCGTTGATGTCAGGTGCGTGATAGATCGCCACCTGTGGCATCGCAATACCCGCCTGTTGTGCCTGACGGCCAATTGTATCCACCAGCCAGCGCTCGGTTTCGTTGCGTGGCTGTTCAATGACTTCACCGCCAACCGATCGCAGTGCCATCCACTTCGACATCAGCAGTGAAACAAACGCACCGCCAAAGCCAAACAGGCCTGCCATGATCATCAGGCCCTGAACACTGCTTGACTGGATCCCTGTCAGGCTGAGAATCAGCCCGAATACCAACATCACAGCCAGGTTGGTCATCAGGAAAAGAGCAATACGCATCATTTTTGTTAATCTTCCTCAGTAGTTCACGCGCCTATACGCGGATCCATATCCTATGGGCATTGGGCGGCTTTTCAAGCGACCTTAACGTTTAAGTGCCTAAAAAGACATAACTTTACATTGTGACACGTCTGATGAGGAGCCCGGCCTTCAGGCCCCTTCACCATCGCTAATCATTGCTTACTGGAAACTTTTCTGAGTACAAAAAAAAGCACCGCTGAGCGGTGCTTTTTCTGACAACAGCGGATTATTTAGCCGCTGGCGCATCTGGCTGGGATTTCTCCAGTTGCGCAAGATCATTCGCGATCTTCACCGTCTCATCAAGATACGGGTCCGGCTCTTTATAATCTTTCGGCAGCTCATCCAGGTTTTTTAGCGGTTTTTTGCCTTCGGCCTGATAGCGCGCGTTGATTCGCTCCAGACGAGACGCATCATCTTCGTGGTTCTCTTTCTCGCGCTGCGCAAGATTAAGCGACACGATATTGCGCTTATCTTTCAGGGCATTGTAACGTGCAATGTCCTTCATGATGTACTGGAACTCGCGATCCTGAGCGATGCGATCAGCATGCTGCTTAGTCAGCTGTGCAACCAGCGGTTTAACATCACCGGTTTTGACATAGGTTGCCGCTTTGATGCTGTCCCACGGCAGTGCGTTATCCTCAAATTTCTCACCGGTTTCAGCCGCTTCAACGCCGGTTGGCATCAGCAGATCTGGCGTGACGCCTTTACGCTGTGTACTGCCGCCGTTAATGCGATAGAACTTCTGAATGGTGTAAGAAACAGAGCCTAACGCTGGCCACTCCGGACGCAGCATCTGATCGTAAATGCGGTTCAGAGAGCGATACTGCTGAACGGTGCCTTTACCAAAGGTCGGCTCGCCGACAATCACCGCGCGACCGTAATCCTGCATCGCGGCAGCAAAGATCTCAGAGGCTGAGGCGCTGAAGCGATCAACCAGCACGACCAGCGGTCCTTTGTAGTAAACAACGCCGTCGTTGTCGCTGTCTTCACGAACCCGACCATTGTTGTCGCGTACCTGAACCACCGGACCACTCGGAATAAACAAGCCGGAAAGCGAAACCGCTTCGGTCAGCGCACCGCCGCCGTTGGTACGCAGATCGATCACCACACTGTCGACGTTCTGTTTCTGCAGTTTCTGCAGCTGTACTTTCACGTCGTCGGTGAGACCCACATAGAAACCAGGAATATCGAGCACGCCCACTTTTTGCTTGCCGACATTTTTGATGGTCAATTTAACCGCGCGATCTTCCAGACGGATTTTCTCACGGGTCAGCGTCACGGTACGGGTTTTCGTGCCTTTACCGGCTGGCAGAACTTCCAGGCGCACCTTGCTGCCCTTAGGTCCTTTAATTTTTGCCACAACATCATCCAGACGCCAGCCGATCACATCTTCCATCGGCTTGCCTGGCTGACCAACACCAACGATGCGATCGCCAACGGTTATGGCTTTGCTTTTCGCGGCCGGGCCGCCTGCGACCATCGAGTTGATCACCGTATAGTCGTCATCCATCTGCAGTACCGCACCGATACCTTCCAGTGACAGGCTCATCTCGGTGTTGAACTGCTCGGTGTTACGCGGTGACAGATAGCTGGTGTGCGGATCGATTTCGCGGGCAAAAGCGTTCATCACCAGCTGGAAAACATCTTCACCGTTGCTCTGGGCCAGACGGCGGATAGCGAAATTGTACCGCTTGGTGAGAACGTCGCGGATCTCGTTATCATCTTTGCCCGCCAGCTTCAGACTCAGCTGATCATATTTAACCTTGGCATCCCACAGCGCATTCAGTTCAGACTGATCTTTCGGCCAGGGTGCTTTCGCGCGGTCAATGTCGATGGTGTCATTGCCGCTGAAATTCATCGGGCGAGCCAGCACCGTCAGCGCATACTGATAGCGCTCAAAACGGCGTTTCTGCGCCAGATTATAAATATCGTAAAAGAGATCCAGCTTGCCACTGCGCAGCTCATCGCCAACGGTGGTTTTTTTGCTGGCAAACTGCGCCACATCTGACGCCAGCAGCACGTTGTGGCTGTAGTCGAGCATGTTCAGATAGCGATCAAAAATTTTCGCTGAAAAGTTCTGATCCAGGTCGAACTGGCGATAGTGGGAACGGGTAAAGCGCGAGGTTACGCGCTCACTGACCGTCGGATCCTGCGGATCTTCGTGAAGCTGGGGAATCTGATCGGCGCGTGTAATGTTCCCGGCGCCGAAGGTTGGGCCTGCTAATAGCAGGCCCGCAATAAGTCCAACTTTAAAAAGGGTGTTCATGCCGGGGTTAGCCTCCGTTTCAGAACTGCAAGTGTTCTGCGCGCACAATCATTGCCATGCCGGAAGCGAGCTGGACCCGAACGCCGTCTTTTGATACTTCAAGAACGGTAGCGTCCATCGCACTTTTGCCTGCTTTAACTTTAATACTCTGGCCGGGTTGCAAAGTTGAGGTATCAGTGATGGGTCGGGCTTCCTGCTCCGGACGTGGGGCTGGCTTGCGATGCTGTGAGGCGGTCGCACGCGGTGCAGTGGTCTGCGGACGCGGTTTACGCGCTGCTTCGCCTTCTGCAGGCTTACGTGCCGCGGGCTTGCGTGGACGACGCGGTGCCGCGCCCTCTTCGCTTTCGCCTGCTTCACGGCGTGCGGCGCGCTGCTGGTCACGCTGCGCCTGGACGCGTGCTTTCGCTTCTTCCAGTTGCTTGCGTGCATGCTCAACGTGTTGCTCATCCAGCACGCCACAGGCGTTGCCGTCAAGATCGACACGGATAGCACCGGCTTTGATGCCGTACAGATAACGCCAGCTTGACGTATAAAGACGCAGCGCGGAACGCAGCTGTGTTTTGCTCAGACCCATTTCGCCCTGAACACGCTCGACCAGATCCTGAAAGATACCGATTTTGAGCGGACGCGCTTCACCTTCAGCGCTAAAGCAGTGCGGAAAGCGCTCCGCCAGAAAAGTGATGACTTCTTTACTGCTATTCAACTTAGGTTGATTTTCCATGAAATTTCCTGATTACAACGGGTTTGCCGACCAGCGCAGGCATGAACAGGCGACATTATAATGACAACATCGCTAAATGCCATGTGATCCAGTCGATTAGCTGCGCGTCAGCTGCAGATATTTTTCTAAGTCGCTGTTCGCAAGCACTTCACAAAGCCCATCAGTCAGTGTGACCAGCCCCGATTCGTCGTCGCTGTCAAAGCGATTGTACGTCACGCTGTCGATGTCCAGCACCCCAACCACAGTGCCATTCACTTTCAGAGGAATCACAATCTCAGCATTGCTGGCAGCGTCACAGGCGATGTGGCCCGGGAAGGCATGCACATCATCTACGCGTTGCACTTTTTCTTCTGCCAGCGCCGTGCCACACACACCTTTACCGACCGGAATGCGCACACAGGCGATTTTGCCCTGGAATGGGCCCAGCACCAGCGTGTCGGCTTCCGTCAGCAGGTAGAAACCTGCCCAGTTCACGCCATCGAGACGTTCGTACAGCAGCGCGCTAAAGTTTCCCATCGCGGCGAGGAACGCCGTTTCTCCCGCCAGTAAGGCGCGCATATCGCGATTCAAATCGGCGTAAAAGGCAGTTTTGTTCATTATTCAACCGTTACCAATGACATCTGAACGGGGTGATGTATACCGTTCGTTAAAAATAAGTTTTAAATATCCAGAGCCACAAGGTGAATCATAGCGTTAGTTGCTATACCCTTAGCATTCTGTGGATCGAAGCGTGATGCCCGAGACAGGCACACAGACAATGTCTTAATGACCAATATTTGTTACTTCTGAAGAGCGAACATTGCATCACCCTATGAAAATTCACGCTATCAGCCAGACATTGCCTCACGCACGTTATCAGCGTTGCCCGCAATGCGATACCCTTTTTTCCTTACCGGATGTGAAATCGCATCAGTCGGCTCATTGCCCGCGCTGCAACGCCGAAATTCTCAGTGGTCGTGACTGGTCCATGACCCGTCTCATGGCCATGGCCGCCACCATGATTGTGTTAATGCCCTTTGCTTTCTCCCTGCCGCTGGTAGATATCCGGCTGCTTGGCATGCGCATCAATGCCAGCGTACTGGAAGGCATCATCCAGATGACCCAGCAGGGTGATGTGCTGACGGCCTCGATGGTGGCGTTCTGCACCATTGGCGCGCCGGTGACACTGGTTGCGGGTATCTGCTATCTCGGTATCGGCCATCGGCTCGGCATGAATCTGCGGCCGGTGTTGCTGATGCTGGAGAAGCTGAAAGAGTGGGTGATGCTGGATATTTATCTGATCGGCATCGCCGTGGCATCAATCAAAGTGCAGGACTATGCTTCGCTGGAGATTGGCTACGGGCTGGCGGCTTACATCGCCCTGACGGTGCTGAGCGTGCTGACGCTGATCCATCTGAATATGGAGCAGCTGTGGGAGCATTTCTACCCACAGACGCCTGGCAATATGGCCCGTGACGATATGCAGGTCTGCCTGAACTGTCACAACACCAGCATACCCGATGAACGTGCCCGCTGCCCGCGCTGCCACACGCCGCTCGACTTCCGACGCCGCCACAGCCTGCAGAAATCCTGGGCCGCGCTAATCGCATCGATTGTGCTGTTGATCCCCGCAAATCTGATGCCGATCTCCGTGGTCTACCTCAATGGCTCCCGGCGTGAGGACACCATCTTCTCCGGCATCCTGGGGCTGGGTGAAGGCAATATTCCGGTGGCAGCGATTGTTTTTATCGCCAGTATTCTGGTGCCGTTTATCAAGGTACTGGTGATGCTGACCCTGTTGCTCAGCATTCATTTTCGCTGTGAGCAGGGACTGAGAACCCGTATTCGCTTGCTGCGGTTTGTCACCTGGGTTGGCCGCTGGTCAATGCTCGATCTGTTTGTCATTTCGTTAACCATGTCGCTGGTCAACCGTGATCAGCTGCTGGCTTTTACCATGGGACCGGCGGCGCTGTTTTTTGGCGCGGCCGTCATCCTGACCATTATGTCTGTTGAGTGGCTGGACAGCCGCCTGCTCTGGGATGCACATGCAACAGGAAACGCCGACTACACCGACTAACGCAACGCTGCGCAATAAGCGTAAAATTTCGCCCTTCTGGCTGCTGCCGATCATTGCGATGCTGATCGCCTGCTGGCTGCTCTGGACCAACTATCAGGAGCGCGGCACCACCATTACCATCAATTTCCAGACGGCGGATGGTATCGTGCCGGGTCGTACCCCGATCCGGTATCAGGGCGTGGAAGTGGGCACCGTGCAGGGCATTAATCTCAGCGACGATTATCGCAGTATTCAGATTAAAGCCAGCATTAAGAGCGACATGCGCGATGCGCTGCGCGAAGATACGCAGTTCTGGCTGGTGACGCCCAAAGCCTCGCTGGCGGGTGTGTCGGGGCTGGATGCGCTGGTCGGCGGTAACTACATCGGCATGATGCCAGGTAAAGGTAAACCCAGCGAGTCATTTACCGCGCTGGATACGCAGCCCAAATATCGGGTGAATACCGGCGAATTGATGATCCATCTGCATGCGCCCGATCTCGGCTCGCTCAACACCGGCTCGCTGGTCTATTACCGCAAAATTCCGGTTGGTCGGGTCTATGACTACAGCATTAACAGCAAATCCGACGGCGTGTCGATTGATGTGCTGATTGACCGTCGCTTTATCAATCTGGTGAAAATCAACAGCCGTTTCTGGAATGTGTCAGGCATGAATGCTGACGTCAGTCTGAGCGGGGCTAAAGTGCAGCTGGAGAGTCTGGCGGCGCTGGTCAATGGTGCGATCGCGTTTGACTCACCACAGGGTGCGGAAACGGCCAAAGCTGAGCAGAATTACCGGCTTTATCCCGATCTGGCGCACAGCCAGCGCGGCGTGCAGATCACGCTGGATCTGCCCAACGGCAACAATCTCAAGGCGGGCAGCACCCCGCTGATGTATCAGGGACTGGAAGTCGGCACGCTGACCAAACTGAACCTGCAGGATGGCGGCAAGGTCACCGGCGAGCTGACCATCGATCCCTCTGTTGTCGGTCTGATGCGCAGCGGCACCCGCATTGAGATGCACAGTCCGAAAATCAGCCTGACAGATACCAGCCTCAGCGCGCTGCTGACCGGCAACACGCTGGAACTGGTGCCGGGCGAAGGCGAGCCGCAGCAGCACTACACCGTGCTGGCGTCCAATGAGACTCTGCTGCAGAAGCCCAATGTACTGACGGTAAAACTCAGCGCGCCAGAGAGCTATGGTATCGATCAGGGCCAGCCGCTGATGCTGCACGGCATGCAGATTGGTCAGGTGATGTCGCGTACGCTGGATGAAAATGGCGTGAATTTCGTGGTGGCAGTCAATCCTGAAAATCGCAATCTGGTGCATGGTGACAGTAAATTTATCGTTAACAGTCGGCTTGATGTGAAGTTCGGCCTTGATGGCATGCAGGTATTAGGTGCCAGCGCCCGTGAATGGGTGGATGGCGGTATCCGGCTGGATCCGGGCAAAAAGGGTGAGCCAAAAAGTGCCTATCCGCTGTTTGCCGATGCTGAAAAAGCGGAAGAAGGCATCACCGGCGATGGCCCTTCTACCACGCTGATGCTGACCGCCACCAGTCTGCCTGATGTGCAGACTGGCTCTGTCGTGCTATACCGCAAATATCAGGTGGGTGAGATCGTCAAAGTCACGCCGCGCGCTGACGCCTTTGATATTGCGGTACATATCCAGCCGGAGTATCGCAAGCTGCTGACCAGCGAAAGCGTGTTCTGGGCTGAGGGTGGCGCACGCGTCAGCCTTAACGGCAGCGGCCTGACGGTGCAGGCATCGCCGCTTAACCGCGCGCTGAAAGGCGCGATCAGTTTCGACAATATGAGTGGTGCGCAGTCGGCCAAAGGGGCCAAACGCATCCTCTATCCGTCTGAAACGGCTGCCCGCGCGGTGGGTAGCCAGATTACGCTGCACACCTATGACGCCAGCAAACTCTCTGCCGGGATGCCGATTCGTTACCTGGGTATTAATGTCGGCCAGGTGGAGTCACTGTCGTTAAGCAAAGATAATAATCAGGTGGTGGCGAAAGCGGTACTCTATCCGGAGTATGTGAACGATTTCGCCCGTCTCGGCAGCCGTTTCTCGGTGGTCTCACCGGAAATTTCCGCTACCGGCGTGAATCATCTGGAAACCCTGTTGCAGCCTTACGTCAACGTGGATCCAGGTAAAGGTGGCGCCGCGCGCACGTTTGAGCTGCAGGAGAGCACCATTACCGACTCCCGCTACCTTAATGGCCTGAACATTTATGTTGATGCCACTGAGGCCGGTTCACTGTCGCTGGGTACGCCGGTGCTGTTCCGTGGTGTGGAAGTGGGTACCGTGACCGGCACCTCACTGGGTAATATGGCGGATCGTGTGCAGATCGCCCTGCGCATCAGTAAGAAGTACCAGCATCTGGTGCGTAATAACTCGGTGTTCTGGCTGGCATCCGGCTATAACCTGGACTTCGGTCTGGTGGGTGGCGTAGTGAAAACCGGAACCTTCCAGCAGTTTATTCGCGGTGGCATTCAGTTTGCGACGCCGCCGACGGTGCCGCTGGCGCCGCAGGCCAACCCGGATAAACACTTCCTGCTGCAGGATGAAGCGCCGAAAGATTGGCGTAACTGGGGAACGGCGATCCCGTCTCCGCGCTAAGGACTCACTCAACGGGCAGCCTGGCTGCCCGTTTCCTTTCCTCATGGTACACTGCCCGCCTTTGCCTTAACTGGAATGTGCCCGTGTCAGATGCTTCTTCGCTTTTCCCCGCCGATTTTCTCTCATTAATGCGCCAGAGCCTGCCCGATGAGGCGAGCCTCGAACAATTTATTGCGTACAGTCAGCAACCCCTGCGCCGTAGTATTCGCGTCAATACCCTGAAGATCAGCGTGGCCGACTTTCTGAGTCAGACCGCGGGTTATGACTGGCAGTTGACGCCGGTGCCGTGGTGCGAAGAGGGATTCTGGATCAGTCGGGAAGATGAGAGCCTGCCGCTGGGCAGCGTGGCTGAGCATCTCAGCGGCCTGTTTTACATTCAGGAGGCCAGCTCCATGCTGCCGGTCACCGCGCTGTTTGATGCCCAGCCCGAGGTCAGCGCCGTGATGGATATGGCGGCAGCACCGGGTTCCAAAACCACTCAGATTGCTGCGCGGATGGGTAATCAGGGCGTCATCCTGGCTAACGAATTCTCCTCCAGCCGGGTAAAAGTATTGCACGCCAATATCAGCCGCTGCGGCGTCAGCAACAGTGCCTTAACGCACTTTGATGCGCGGGTCTTCGGGCCAGCTCTGCCGGAACAGTTCGACGCCATCCTGCTCGACGCCCCCTGCTCCGGCGAAGGGGTGATTCGCAAAGATGCTGATGCGCTGAAAAACTGGTCGCTGACGAGTACGCACGAGATCGCCGCGACCCAGCGCGATCTGCTCGACAGTGCCTTTCACGCACTCAAACCCGGCGGCACGCTGGTTTACTCCACCTGCACCTTAAATCAGATTGAGAATCAGCAGGTGATCGCCTGGCTAATGGAGCGCTATCCGGACGCCGTTGAGATCGTTCCGCTCGACGGGCTGTTTGAGGGTGCCGGACAGGCCGCGACGGCCGAGGGCTATCTGCATGTCTTCCCGCAGATGTTCGACAGCGAAGGCTTTTTTGTTGCCCGTCTGCGTAAAACCGCGTCGGTCGAGCCATTACCGCTGCCGGGTTATAAAGTGGGTAAACTGCCCTTCTCTCACCTCAGCCGCAAACTGGAAAGTGAGATAGCCCAGGCCGCCGCCGCTGTCTCTCTCAAATGGGATGCGTCGCTGGAGCTGTGGCAGCGTGACAAAGAGATCTGGCTGTTCCCGAAGGCCGTCACCCCGCTGCTGGGCAAAGTGCGCTTCTCGCGCATCGGACTGAAGCTGGCAGAAACCTTTGCAAAAGGCTATCGGTGGCAGCATGAAGCGGTGATTGCGCTGGCAAAACCGGATCCGGCGCAGGCCTTCGAGCTTACTGCGGCTGAGGCGGAAGAGTGGTATCGCGGCCGGGATATCTACCCGGAAACGGAACCCACCCGTAATGAGATGATTGTGACTTATCAGCAGCAGCCGCTGGGGCTGGCGAAGAAAGTCGGCAGCCGCATCAAGAACAGCTATCCACGGGAGCTGGTGCGCGACGGACGCCTGTTCCGCTGAGTCACTTTATTTGCAGCAGCGTCAGATGATTGCCAAACACTGCGCCGGTATCGATGTAATGCAGATTGGCAATCGTCAGCGGCTGTTTCAGCGGTGTATGGCCGAAGTAAAAGGCATCTGCGCCACGGATGCCCGCCTGTTCGCCTGACTCAATCATCTCCAGCCGCTGGCGGCTCCAGACCACCTGCTGCCAGTCGAGTGGCTTATTCAGCGCGTAATCCTGAGCCGGATAATCAGCATGGGAAATCACAAGAATTCGCTCACCGAGCTGCAGATGGAGAATCAGCGGCAGCTCACGGCAACGCTGCAACGCGTGACGCGCCGCAATTAATGCGGCGCCTCGCAGCCGAAAGAACCAGTCGCCACCGTTCATCTGCCAGAGCGCCATTTCCTGCCCCTGCAATGCCGACAGCGCCATCTCCTCATGATTCCCCCGCACGCAGCGAAACCAGGGCTCCTCCAGCAGCGCCAGACAACCCAGGCTGTCGGGACCACGATCAATGATATCACCCACCGAAATCAGTAAGTCCTGCTGCGGGTCAAACTGATGCTGCTGCAACAGCGCATCCAGTTCGCGCCGGCAACCATGCAGATCGCCGACCACCCAGATCCGTCGCCACGCTGCGCCATTCAGGGATTGGTAATACATTGCTGCACCCGGCCTCAGTCTGCTGAAAATATCTTCAGAGTATAGTCAGGGCTGACCCTGTACTGGCGTAATGAGCTGGAAAGCAGGATGCAAAGGAGGCTGGCAGAGGGAGCAAGGAGGTCGGGCGAAGAGATTAAAGAGAGATGAAAGGAGCGTCCCTCCCGGCGCTTATCTCCGGCACTCAGTTAAGGTGGTAGCTCTGTCAGGGACGAAATAGATCATAAAGCGATCAGGTGCGACAGGCTATTCTGCCCCAACCCTATCTGTTGTCATTTGAGATCAGCTACGCATTTTAGCCGGATATTTCTGCAGTTTCTCTGCCGGACGCACCGGGCGGCGCACCAGTTCGCCGCCGCAGTTGGGGCAAAGATGAGTGAGATGCTCAGCACAGTCAGCGCAGAAGGTGCATTCAAACGAGCAGATGCGTGCCGCCAGAGAAGATGGCGGCAGATCAACGTCGCAGCGTTCACAGTTGGGGCGAAGTTCCAGCATGGTGTGACTCCTTACAAAACGGTATGCGCCAGCTTCGCGCTTGCTGACCCGAATGTCGAGCCAGCAAGCGGACAAGAGTGTGTCAGATCCGGACATCCTGCATTAACGGTGCAGTCATCGGCGTACCGCATCCTGCTTTGCCGCTGCTATTTGTGCCGCTGATCCTCAGGAACGTCATCGGGCAAAGCCTCTTCGTCAGCCGTGCCATCGACCTCAGCACCCTCCTCTTCCGGCTCCTGGCCGCCCATTGACGCCTGAATCACCTCCTCTTCCAGCGTCGGGATCAGCGCGGCACCCAGTGGCGAGGTCGCCAGACTGTCAGGCATCACCACATGCGGCAGCGGAACTTCGGTCGTCGGGAGCGGACCCGGCGCACGCACAAAACTCAGTCCGCCAATCACCAGCGCACAGAGCATAAAGAAGAGATAGAGCATATTGCTGCCCAGCGGCTGTAACAGCGCGCCGACCACCAGCGGCCCGATACTGGCGCCAATACCAAATGCCATCAGCAGGCAGGCGGTTAAGGATACACGGCGATCGGCGGCTACCTGATCGTTGGCCAGCGCCACCTGCAACGGATAGAGCGCAAACTGCATCATGCTGGCGGCGAAGGCGATGCCGATCATCCAGTGGAAGGTCAGATGCGGCAGCACCACCAGCGGCACGCAGGCCACGGCAAAGAGCATTGCAATGATGAATAACAGCCGCTGGCGGTCATAGCGGTCAGAGAGCCAGCTCAGCGGAAACTGCGACACCAGCCCGGCAAAAATCGTGAGGCTCATAAAATAACCGGTCTGGCTGGTAGTGAAGCCTTTGCTGCTGCCATAAACCGGTGCCAGGCCGTAGAACGCGCCAATCGCCATGCCGGTCACCAGGGTAGTGCCGAGCAGTTTGGGAATGGTGCGGATAAAATAGCCCAGCTCCATCGGCGCCGGTGTCATTGGCCTGACGTGAGTGCGGGTGGTCAGGGCAATCGGTACCAGACAGAGCGCGAAGCAGAGCGCCACAATCAGCAGCGTGCTCACCCCGAACACCGATTGCAGGCTCAGTATCACCTGTCCGCCACTGAGTCCAAGGTAGGTGGCGACCATATACAGGCCGAAAATCATGCCGCGCTGAGAAGACTCCGCCTGATCGTTGAGCCAGCTCTCCAGCACCATGTACTGGCACATCATGCAGAGCCCGATAATCAGACGCAGAAAGACCCACAGCGGAATAAAGTCAGTCAGCCCGTGACCCACCACCGAGGCGGTAATAATCCCGGCACAGGCCACGTAGGCACGGATATGGCCGACGCGGGCGATCAGGTTGTGCCCCACTTTGCCGCCGATCACCAGCCCGATATAGTTGGCCGCAATAATCGCGCCGATCAGCGCACCATTAACCTGCTCACTGGCCAGCCGTAACGAAACGTAGGTAGTCAGTAAACCGGAACCGAGCAGCATCAGAAGCGTAGTGGTATAGAGCGGCAGAAACGTACTGAATATTTTTCCCATATGACTCCCTGTCTACGCTTTTCAGGCATCAGGCCAGCAAAGCCCTAAAGATAGTCGATATCGTCAGATGAAGAGGCATTGTTCATGACGACGGTAGCGAAAAAAAAGCCCGCCAGCAATTGCTCACTGACGGGCCCGGATTTAAGCGCCTGGGAAGCTGATGTTGCTGCCCGGTGCTTCACGGTTGAGATGGATGAAGTTCAGGTGTCGCTCATACTGATCGAGAATGTCGATGATCACCTGCTCTTTGCTGTAATCCATTAAGTCATTACCCTGGCTGCCTTCCATCAGGAAGGTTTCCAGCCGGTAGTAGGTCGACTTACCGCTGCGGGCGCGATAGGTAAAGCCCGGAATCGAATATTGCTGCGGCCACACCTGATAGATAAAGTCCTGCTCCTCGCCCAGATGGACGCGCAGATCCAGATAGCCAATCGGATTGCTTTCATCCGCCTCAACGCTCTCCAGCGTGACCCGGCCATCCCGCAGCTCCAGCTCTTTCGCCACTTCCTGCATCGCCGGATAAATGGTTTTTTCCATCATCTGCTGGGTATAACGCGAGCCAGGGTAGTTCATCAGGCGAGACAGACGCTTCTTCCAGGTCAGACGATCGGTCGCGTGAGCCAGATACGGCGCGGTGTCGCGCGTGGCGCTGGCCCGACGGTGATCTTCAACCTTCAGGGATTTAAACAGACCCGCCATTACAAAGAAGATAACAAAGCTGAACGGCAGCCCCATGATCACCGTGGTGTTCTGCAGGGCAGTGATCCCGTTGGTCATCAGCATGCTCAGGGTCAGGACCCCAATCGCCACAGACCAGAAGATACGCAGCCAGTTGGGTGCATCGCTGTTGATATCTTTCAGTCGCGAGGTGAAGTTACCCAGCACCAGCGAGCCGGAATCCGCCGAGGTGACGTAGAACAGCATCCCGGTGATGGTGGCGACCGAGGCGCTGAGTTTGAACGCCGGATACTGCGCCAGCAGGCTATAGAAGCCGCGCTCCGCATGGTTCATCACTTCCTGCGCAAACTCTGTATTGCCGTGGATGATCTGATACAGCGCGGCATTACCGAACACGGACAGCCACAACAGCGTAAAGGTGAACGGAATAATCAGCGTGCCAAGTACGAACTCACGGATGGTACGACCGCGTGAGATACGCGCCAGGAACAGGCCGACAAATGGCGACCAGGCCACCCACCACGCCCAGAAGAAGAGCGTCCAGCTGTTCATCCACTGGGTCGGACGATCAAAGGCAAAGGTATTGAGCGTCATGCCCATAAAGCGGTTGATGTAATCCCCGACGTTCAGCACCAGAGCATTCAGCAGGAACTCGGTGTTGCCGAAGAACAGCACAAACAGAATCAGTCCCAGCGCCATGATCACGTTGAGTTCGGAGAGAAAACGAATCCCTTTATCGACGCCTGACGTAACAGAAATGGTGGCGATCACCACGGAAAGGACAATCAGCGCAGCCTGTGCGGTAAAGCCTTCCGGGATATCAAACAGCACCTTCAGACCGTAGTTCAGCTGCACAACCCCGATGCCGAGCGTGGTGGCGATACCAAAGATGGTACCGACCACGGCCGCGATATCTACCGTGTGACCGATCGGGCCATAGATGCGTTTACCAAAGATGGGATAGAGCGCGGAACGGATAGTCAGCGGAAGGTTATAGCGGTAGCTGAAATAGCCCAGCGCGATGCCCATCAGTGCATACATCGACCAGCCGGTCAGTCCGTAGTGGAACAGCGTCCAGACCATCGCCTGACGGGCCGCTTCCAGGGTCTGTCCTGCGCCTTCCGGCGGCTGCATATACTGCGTCACCGGTTCGGCGACCGAGAAGAACATCAGGTCGATGCCGATCCCGGCGGCAAACAGCATGGCGGACCAGCTGAGGACGCTGAACTCGGGTTTAGAGTGCTCCGGCCCGAGCTTGATCGAACCAAAGCGTGAGCAGGCCATGTAAAGCACAAAGACGATATAGAGTGTGGCAGCCAGCATGTAGTACCAGCCGAAGGTGGCGGAAACCCAGTTGACCGCCTTGAGGATCCAGCTCGCGGCCAGTTCACTGTAGAGAATCGTCACAAGTGAAAACGTCAGAATCAATCCGGCAGAGGTATAAAATACAACGGGATTGAGTCTGTCTTTTTCACCGGCAGGTGGATTATTCATCGGTTACCTCTGGTTAATGTCCTGAAAATTTGCAATGGATAAGTCTTGCCGCCCACGGTTTTTCGGCCGTGCGGCTCTGTTTCGTTCTGTCACTTCCTGTTAATTGCTCAGGCAAACCAGCTTAATTTAGCACTCATTGCCGTTTCGCTTTCGCTACATTTAAAGAACAGCATCCTAACAAAGTTTCTTTTTATATTGAACGTGCAATCAAAAAAAGTTTTAATAGAGGCTCGATTTGAGGGTGGAGCTGGAGCTATGCCAAAGGTAGGGATGCAGCCGATACGTCGTCGGCAACTGATTGATGCGACCCTGAGCACGATTAACGACGTAGGGATTAATGATGCCACTATCGCCCAGATCGCCCGTCGGGCAGGTGTATCTACTGGCATCATCAGTCACTACTTCAAAGATAAGAACGGCTTACTTGAAGCCACGATGCGTGATGTGACGCGTCAGCTGCGGGAGGCGGTACTGTCGCGGTTAGAACCGCTGGCCGGTGCCTCTGCAGAGCAACGGCTGTGTGCCATCGTTGACGGAAATTTCGATGAAACCCAGGTTCACAGCGCCGCCATGAAAGCCTGGCTCGACTTCTGGTCGAGCAGCATGCACCAGCCCCAGCTTAATCGCCTGGAGCGGGTCAGCAGTCGGCGGCTCTACTCAATGCTGGTGGTCGAGTTCCGGCGTGAACTGCCGCTGGCAAAGGCCCGACTGGCCGCACACGGTCTGGCTGCCCTGATCGATGGTCTGTGGCTGCGCGCCGCACTGAGCGGTAAGCCATTTAACCCGGTTATCGCCCTCACACTGACCACCCAATTCATCCGTCAGCAACTGGCTGGCGAGCACGAATAACGGAAGGAGAAAACATGTCCCGATTCACCGAGCAGAAACTCTATATTGATGGCGCTTATGTTGCCGCAGCGTCTGGCGAAACGTTCCAGACGATTAACCCGGTCAACGGCGAAGTGCTGGCAGAGGTTCATGCCGCCGGCCAGGAAGATGTCAATCGCGCCGTTGCTGCCGCCAGAAAAGGTCAGAAAGTCTGGGCCGGGATGACCGCCATGGAGCGCTCGCGTATCCTGCGTCGCGCCGTCGATATTCTGCGTGAGCGTAATGATGAGCTGGCAGAGCTGGAAATGCTCGATACCGGTAAGCCTTACAGCGAAACCTCAGCCGTCGATATCGTCACCGGCGCAGACGTACTGGAGTATTACGCCGGTCTGGTTCCGGCGCTGGAAGGTCAGCAGATCCCCCTGCGCGAAACCTCCTTTGTTTACACCCGCCGCGAACCGCTGGGCGTGGTAGCCGGTATCGGTGCCTGGAACTACCCGATTCAGATCGCCCTGTGGAAATCCGCGCCCGCGCTGGCGGCGGGTAACGCGATGATTTTCAAACCGAGTGAGATGACCCCGCTCACTGCCCTGAAGCTGGCGGAAATTTACACCGAAGCGGGCCTGCCGGATGGCGTATTCAACGTGCTGCCGGGCATCGGTTCGGTCACCGGTCAGTTGCTCACTGAGCATCCTGGCATCGACAAAGTCTCCTTCACCGGTGGCGTAGTCAGCGGCAAAAAAGTAATGGCCAATGCAGCAGGTTCAACGCTGAAAGAGGTCACCATGGAACTGGGTGGTAAATCACCGCTGATCATCTTTGATGATGCCGATCTCGATCTGGCCGCCGACATCGCCATGATGGCGAACTTCTACAGCTCCGGTCAGGTCTGCACCAATGGCACCCGCGTCTTTATTCCTGCAAAACTGCAGGCCCCATTCGAGGCAAAAATCAGCGAGCGTGTTGCCCGAATTCAGGCAGGCGATCTGCGTGACCCGGCGACTAACTTTGGTCCGCTGGTCAGCTTCAGTCATCGCGACAATGTGATGCGCTATATCGAATCCGGCATCGCTGAAGGTGCACGCGTGCTGTGCGGCGGTAAACGCCTGACCGGTGGCGATTTCGACCAGGGTGCCTGGGTCGCACCGACCGTGTTCACCGACTGCCGTGATGAGATGAAGATTGTGCGTGAAGAGATCTTCGGACCGGTGATGTCGATCCTGAGCTATGAAAGCGAAGAAGAAGTGATCCGTCGCGCCAATGACACCGAATTTGGTCTGGCTGCCGGACTGGTGACGCAGGATCTTAATAAGGCGCACCGCGTCATTCATCAGATCGAAGCGGGTATCTGCTGGATCAATACCTGGGGCGAATCGGCCGCAGAGATGCCGGTGGGTGGTTACAAGCACTCCGGCATTGGCCGTGAGAATGGCCTGATGACGCTGCAGAGCTACACCCAGGTGAAGTCAGTGCAGGTTGAGCTGACGCGTTTTCAGTCAGTCTTTTAATCACTTAACCTGAGGAACGATGAATGGAATTTGATTACATTGTTATTGGAGCCGGATCCGCAGGTAACGTTCTGGCGACCCGTCTGACCGAAGAGAGCAACGTGAGCGTCCTGTTGCTGGAAGCGGGCGGCCCGGATTACCGCTTTGATTTTCGCACCCAGATGCCTGCGGCCCTCGCCTTCCCGTTACAGGGAAAACGCTATAACTGGGCCTATGAAACCGAGCCAGAGCCTTACATGAACAATCGCCGCATGGAGTGTGGACGCGGCAAAGGTCTGGGCGGTTCATCACTGATTAATGGCATGTGTTACATCCGCGGCAACGCGATGGATCTCGATAACTGGGCCAGTGAACCTGGGCTGGAGAACTGGAGCTATCTGGACTGCCTGCCCTACTACCGTAAAGCGGAAACCCGCGATATCGGCCCGAACGATTTTCACGGCGGCGATGGCCCGGTGTGCGTAGCGACGCCTAAAGCGGGCAATAACGTGCTGTTTGAAGCGATGATTGAGGCGGGCGTGCAGGCAGGTTATCCGCGCACTGACGACCTTAATGGCTATCAGCAGGAAGGTTTCGGTCCGATGGATCGTACCGTGACACCAAACGGTCGCCGTTCCAGCACCGCGCGTGGCTATCTCGATATGGCCAAAGGCCGTGCCAACCTGAAGATCATTACGCATGCCACCACCGATCGCATCATCTTTGATGGCAAGCGCGCGGTCGGCGTGGAGTATCTGCAGGGCGACAGCAACACCGTCAATAAAGTGACCGCTCGCCGGGAAGTGTTGCTGTGTGCAGGCGCTATCGCCTCGCCGCAGATCCTGCAGCGTTCTGGCGTGGGCTCGCCTGAGCTGCTGAAGCAGTTCGACATCCCGCTGGTTCACGATCTGCCGGGCGTGGGTGAAAACCTGCAGGACCATCTGGAGATGTATCTTCAGTATGAGTGTAAAGAACCGGTCTCAATCTATCCGGCCCTGAAGTGGTGGAATCAGCCGAAAATCGGTGCGGAGTGGATGTTTAACGGCACCGGCATTGGTGCCAGCAACCAGTTTGAAGCGGGTGGCTTTATCCGCAGCCGCGAAGAGTTCAGCTGGCCGAATATTCAGTATCACTTCCTGCCGGTGGCGATCAACTATAACGGTTCTAACGCGGTTGATGCCCACGGCTTCCAGTGTCACGTCGGCTCGATGCGATCTCCAAGCCGCGGTCATGTGCGCCTGAAGTCACGCGATCCACGTCGTCATCCGGCCATTCTGTTTAACTACATGTCGCATGAGCAGGACTGGCATGAGTTCCGCGATGCTATCCGCATCACGCGCCAGATCATCAACCAGCCGGCGCTGGATAAGTATCGTGGCCGTGAAATCAGTCCGGGGCTGGATTGCCAGACTGATGAGCAGCTGGATGAGTTCGTGCGTAACCACGGCGAAACCGCCTATCATCCGTGCGGCACCTGTAAAATGGGTAACGACCCGATGTCAGTGGTTGATGGCGAAGGTCGTGTGCATGGGCTGGAAGGCTTACGCGTAGTCGATGCGTCGATTATGCCGCTGATCATCACCGGTAACCTGAATGCCACCACCATCATGATTGGCGAGAAGATTGCCGATAAGATTCGTGGGCGCGATCCGCTGCCGCGCAGCACTGCCGCTTACTATGTTGCGGGTGATGCGCCGGTTCGCTCGGTACCGCAGCGCGCTGAATAATACGTGACACCGTCACGCAATAATCGCCGGGCACCTCTGTTGCCCGGCGATTTTTTTATTCCGCTTTACCACCGATCCTTTTTTACACTCCACCATTTTCAAACCATCAAACCTTAACAGACGTCAAACAAAGCAGTATCTGCTGTTGATTCCGTGATGTGCAGAATGCTATAAATCCGGCGTCTATTTAACCGGAGGCACTATCCGTCCACTGATGAGAAGCAACAATGTGGATGCGTTGTAAATTTTATGAGCAGAATGTTCATGTTGACCCCCCTGTTTACCCCCGTCTTCCTTTCTGGCTGGAACGTCGCCGATCAGCACTGGCGTAACGCCCTGTAGTCTCCTCACCACTTCGACACTGTTCTGAGTCTGCCCGCACGTTTTGTGTGGTTGCAGGTCGTCATTTATCGTTGCTGGAGAGCCCCCATGCGCGCCTGGGTTTTATTATCACTCGCTATTATTACTGAAATTATTGGTACCCTTTTTATGAAATGGTCCAGCCTGAATGGCAGCCATTCAGGCTATCTGATGATGCTGGGCATGATTGCCTGTTCTTATATTCTGCTGAGTTTTGCTATTAAACGTATCGCCCTGGGCGTGGCCTATGCCCTGTGGGAAGGTATCGGCATCATGCTGATTACATTATTCAGCGTGCAGTTGTTTGGAGAAACGCTGTCAGCGCTGAAAATCTGCGGGCTGGTGACGCTGATCGTCGGAATTGTGTTGATCAAAACCGGTACCCAATCATCAGCGGAGGTTAATCATGCTCATCGCTGATCTTGTCCATGCATCCTGGCTGGCGCTGGCTATCGTGCTGGAGATTACTGCCAACATCTTCCTTAAATATTCTGATGGGTTTAAGAAACCGCTATACGGTCTGCTTTCCCTCTGCAGTGTCCTGCTCGCGTTCAGCGCACTCGCCCAGGCGGTCAAAGGTATCGATCTGTCGATCGCCTATGCGGTCTGGGGCGGTTTTGGGATTATCGCCACTGTCGCGGCCGGATGGGTGTTGTTTGGCCAGCGACTGAACCGCAAAGGCTGGGCCGGCCTGACCCTGCTGCTGGCCGGTATGATCCTGTTAAAGCTGGCCTGACAGGCATTCTCAATCAGTAATCTTTATTAAGGGTATGCCATGGCATGCCCTTAACTTCCCGTGCTCTCTTGCTCTTTCCCGGTTGATTTCCTCCTCATACCTGTGCTCGGAATCATCTTACTTTTGTAAAGGCCCGTTTACATATCTCTTGCCTTGAGGCTTAGTGAGCGCCGAAAGTCGGATAAAAACGAGGAAGAGTTATGTCAGCAACACGAGGTTGGTCTACGGAGCTGGAGGGATTACGCGGCATCGCGTCTCTCTGGGTACTGGTTGGCCATATCAGCTTACTGGTTCATTGCCACATCACGCTTATTTCATCACCTGGCATCGGGGTCGATCTGTTTATTCTGTTATCGGGCTATCTGATGGCGAAAAACTACGTCGAGCGTCAGCAGAAAGAGCCGTGGCAGAGCGCGGAGACCATTAAGAAGTTCTGGATCCGGCGCTTCTTCCGCATCGCCCCGCTCTACTATCTGCTGTTAATCATCGCCCTGATTTATGGCCCGTGGTTTGGCGAGATGCGTGACACTATCGCTCATTTCTATTCCGGCACCGCCACTGAGTCGTCGCGTTACACCGACCAGTCGCTGGCAAACATCCTGACCCACTTCAGTTTCCTGTTCGGCCTGCTGCCTGAATATGGTTTTAATACCGTGCTGCCAGACTGGAGCATCGGACTGGAGATGCAGTTCTATGTTCTGTTCCCGTTCATCATGCTGGTGACCCTGCGCTTTGGTTATGCGGCTTCACTGATTGGTATCATGGCGCTCTGCTGCGCCGGTCGGTATGTGCTGGCGGATTATTATGAAGCGTTTGAGATGCCTTCAATGATCCTGATAAAGCTCAATATGTTCCTGGCAGGCATGCTGCTGGCCGAGGCGATTCGCCGTAAATCGCTGCTCTACGTTGCCTTTGCGCTGCTCGGCCCGGTTGCCAGCGTGGCGATGGGCCTGGGGGCGATTAAGCTGCAGGTGATTATGGAGGCGCTGATGATTGTCGGTATGACGGCGATTCTGTGGCAATACCAGCAGGGCAGCCTGATGGCAACGCTGATTGCTCTGCCGCGTAAGCTGCTGAACAACCGCATCAGCACCTGGCTGGGCGACGTGTCGTTCTCTGTCTACCTGCTGCATCTGCTGATTGTGCTCCCGATGATCGCACTGCTGCTCAACCACACCGACATTGAGTTTAAGAGCGACATCATGCGTTTCCTGATCGTCTGCGTCTCTGCCATTCCGGTGACCTATGCACTGGCCTCCTTACTCTATAAGTATGTTGAGAAGCCCGGCATTCAGATTGGTAAGCGCGTACTGAAGCCGAAGCTGGCCGATCAGACCAGCTGAGGGTTAAAACAGACCATCCCTTTCTTAAAAGCCCCTGACGGGGCTTTTTTATTGCCGCTGCAATTACCGTCTCCTTATCTGAAGTCAGCACGCGCGCTGAGGTGAACTACACTTTCCCGGTTAGCAATCTGACTCAGAGGAGAGAACATGAGCATTCAGCATCTGCTGCTATCCAGTGACGGTGGCGCAGTGATCATTGAAGCAGAACAACTCGAAAGTGAGCTGGTTATACCGCCCCACCTGCAGACCCTGACCGGCGGTGAAGCGGACAGCGATACCGGTCATCGGGTGGCGGTAACAAAGCACTACTGCAAGGGACGCTACTATGCAGTTGCCCTTGATCGCCATGCGGCCAGCAATGAAATTGATGACGTGATCGACCTGCTGCATCCGGCCCCGCTTGATTAGTCTTTATCGGACAGAACCTGCTGTTATCGCAGCATTGCTGGCGGAAAATCTCAGTATTGCCGGTGCGCGGCATTTACATATTCAGAAGAGGATAAGCATCATGCAAAAGAAGAAGTGGTTTGTTTCTTACGTGATTAAGCCTAAAGGTGAAAATCATGTCACGACTCACGCCTTTATCGAGGGCGACGATGTCGAGGAGGCGCTGGAAGCCTTTATGTTTGAAACCAAAAAAAGCCTGTCGCTGGAAACCGAAGAGCTGATTCTGCTTTCGGTGAGTCTGGTTTAGCGGTAAAGGGCAGAGCCGCGCTGTAGCCTGTTTCTCGCGTTCAGCGGCTCGCGTTATCGCTAACCTGTGGCAGGATTCGCGTTGGAGAGTCTGGCAATCGTGTGTCCGGAGTCAGCGTGCTGCTAGCTGGGTCAGCACTGGATTGCGCTGCCGTTGTGCATTTCAGGCGAGTAAATCCTAAAAAAAGCCCGTTTAAAAAACGGGCATAACGCAAGCTGATCAGCGTTAAATCACAACACTACCGACCTCAACGGTTAAATTGTGCTGATTTCCTGAGATCATTTCACGCTACGGCAGGCTAACTCCGGCCAAACAGCATGCGGATGATCCGGTAATGTGCTCTCTCCTCCTCCATGCTTTCGCAATGCTCCAGCTGCCTCAGCAACTTACAGCACAATGTTTTACGATTGATGTTTTTGTCTGCGTTCATTAATTCACAAACAATCTCTCCGACAATCAGATAGCGAGTGGATGCTTCATCATTAAGATGTTTCTTGCTCAGCAAATGAAATAGCAACTCGTGATTATTATCTCGCATACCATCCTCAGCACGATAAATAGTTGCCCCAGCATTCCTGTGGAGCATTCGGGAAGCATTGCCCGGAATGAGATTGTGCAAAGTCTTTATCCCCTGAAAATAGATAAACAAAGGGTTGAGATTGTCCTTAGTGCGTTCAAAAAGAAGCTACACACCTGTAGTATCAGTTGATGATCTTCGGCTTATTTTTCCGCCTAAGCGGCCTGCTTCGACAGCACGCTCAGGATTATTTTTGAAATTACCGCCGCTCATCTTCCCACCTTTGCGACCCGCTTCGCGAGCCCGTTCAGGATTTTCCGCAAAATTACCAGATCCACCACGTCGTTGCTGTTGCATATCACCACCTCATTTAACTTTAAATACCCAGAGAAATAGAAGTCATGTTCACGAAATTAAATATGAAATCTCATCAGGATATTATCAAGGAGTTAATTCTGGTGATAATTTAAGTTTTCCCGCTGTTATTTTATTATCAATGTGAAAAAAACAGATTATAACAATATACTTTTCAAGAGTTTATATATTCATATCTATACAACTATTTATATTTTTGTATAGTTTAGCTAAATGTGCCAAATGTGATATCTATCACAGATTTATGATTTTAACTTTCTGGCTTCGCTTATTTATTTCATATCACTATGAATGTAAAATTTCGAAAAAACGCCAACATCATCATCTGATTCTAATAAAAAAACATTGCTCTCAGTTGATTAAGCGCACCGGTGACAGACAGAAAGAATAACTTAGTCGAGAATGGAAAAGACAAGACACAGCCAGGACCTTCTGATTTTTAGACAATCTTAACGACTTAACGATGACTTCATAGCAAATAGTATATTTATTACTGGCCCTGATTTGCAGACATAAAAAAGCCCGCAAGGTGCGGGCCTCTGCAATTATTAGTGCGACTTATCCGGCGGACTCACCGGTGAAGTCGATCACCATCCTGCCGCGGATCTTGCCCTGAATCATCTCATCGAAGATGGTATTGACCTCACCAATCTTCCTTTTGGTCACCTTCGGCACCACCTTCCCTTCTGCCGCAAACTGGAAAGCTTCCGCCAGATCGTTACGCGTCCCGACCAGCGATCCCACTACCTGGATGCCATCGAGCACCAGACGCGGAATATTCAGGCTCATCGCTTCCGGTGGCAGTCCGACAGCCACCACCCGACCACCGGCCCTGACCGCATCGACAGCAGAGTTAAAGGCCGCTTTGGCAACCGCCGTCACCACAGCCGCGTGCGCTCCACCGGTTTTCTCCTGAATAAAGCGAGCCGCATCTTCGCTGGCCGAATTCACCACCAGATCGGCACCCATCTCTTTGGCCAGTGCCAGTTGCGCATCACTCACATCGATGGCGATCACTTTGGCGTTAAAGACATTTTTTGCATACTGCAGCGCAAGATTTCCCAGCCCGCCAAGACCGTAAATCGCCAGCCACTGACCCGGTTTTACCTCTGACACTTTCACCGCTTTATAGGTGGTGACACCGGCACAGGTGACACTACTGGCGGCGTAAGGATCGAGCCCATCGGGGACTTTGACCGAATAGTCTGCAACGACAATACACTCTTCAGCCATACCGCCATCGACGGTATAACCGGCATTGACGACCTCTCTGCAGAGCGTTTCGTTACCGGAGTTACAGTATTCGCAGTGCCCGCAGCCCTTAAAGAACCAGGCCACACTGGCGCGATCGCCTGGCTTGAGCGAGGTGACGTCCGGGGCGACTTCCTCAACGATACCGATACCTTCATGGCCCAGCGTCACACCGGTTTTATCACCGAAATCACCGTTTTTCACATGCAGATCGGTATGGCATACGCCACAGCATTCCATCCTGAGCCGTGCTTCGCCCGTTTTGAGAGGACGCAGCGTCTTCTCAACCACTTCAACCTTGTGTTCACTGTTAGCAATTGCCGCTTTCATAAACGTTACTCCTTTTGATTGAAGACTTAAGGATAAGCCAAACCGCAGTGATGACAAGCTTACCTATAAGCTTTGGGTGCGAGGCTGGCAGGGTTGTCTCTGCTTTTGCGAGTGGGGTGGTTTTTTGGGATGGAGGTGCGGGATGGGTGTTTTGAGCGGTAACGCCAGGTAAGTCATGAGTGGGTTATCGGGTATGGGAGTGCGCGTTTATTGGGGGTTCTTAGCCAGTGGCGTTGGCCCGTTAAAAAGGGGCAATAAAGCCCCTGTCACTTTTGATTATTTGTTATTTAGCTCAGGCGAGTCTTAAGGCTGCCAGCGGTGGATGCCACTGTCAGCGGGCGGCCCCATATGTTGGGCGGCACTATCTGGCGCAGGCGGTGGTCCCATATGCTGAGAAGCGCTGTTTGCTGGCGCAGTCGGTCCGGCGTGCTGACTCCAGCTGGCGTCATTATGCCGGTTCTGAGATGAGTCATGCTGACGATGCCAGTCAGAAGATGGACCACGATGATGACCACCATCAGCCATCACACAACCAGACATGGCAGTACTTGCCAGTGCTAAAAGCAAACATGGGATAACTTTTTTTAAGAACATAACTGACCCTGGTTGATTATCACCGGAGCAGGTTATGACCGCGTTTTTATACAGTGAGTAAACGTGGTGAGAAGGTTCGGGAGGATAGTAATGTATGTTGATTGAGGTCAATTTTGGTGAGGCGTTGGAGTTTTGAAAACGTTTTTCTGATATGAGTCTGTTGACACTGTGGCTGTTGTGAAAGCTTTATGGATCTGCGCAGATGTAGCTTTACCGGACTTGAAGCCGGTGAGAATGTTTTTTTACCGGCATATTTACTCCAGTAAAAAAACCCGCCCAAGCGGGTTTTTTATTGAGCTGAACTCAGGAAGCAAAGGATCGTTCCATTTCAACAAATTGTTCGTCATTTATTTCAATAGAGCGATAATACTGAAGTGCGGCTGGATCAGCTACATATTCAACTTTTCCGTGATTTTCCTCAACACACTTGATAATCCTATTAATATCTGTTTTAAAGAATTCTTTCCGCATATTAACTTTATTAACACGGTCGGTATTAAGTAAATTATGCAATTTTGCTTCCAAAGCTGGTGCATCATCACAGCTAATCATCGCATGTACATCAAATTCAAATGGTACACTTGCTCCGCTTAACTCAATTACACGATCATGCGGCTCTAAGCGTCGAGTCATGCCGATCTTGAAGACATTTTCGCCGAAAGAACCAATATTAGAAATAACATATACATGACCCTGTTTGGTCATTTGCGCCATAGACTTAGCTCGCTCATATTGTTTATGAACTTCTTCTATTTCATGTTCAAGCTTACGGCGGGTTTCCTCGAGCTCCAGTCGGTGATCTTCATCAGCTGCTAGTAATGCTTCCTCCACAGCTTTTCTACGCGCCTCTAGCTCCATCTCTTTTTCTTCAGCTTCTAACTGCTGTTTTTCAAGCTCTTCTGCCCTTTGCCGCTCTTCACGCATTTGACGCTTTATCTCATTTTGAGCATCGCGTTCATCCTGTGCAGCCTGAAGTTCTAACACCTTATTACGAAACTCTTTTTCAATCAAATTCCAGTTCGAATTGTCAGTGAGCTCGAAGTAATCATACTTAGCAATTAATGTTTGATGAATTGAAGTTTCTTTTTTTATTTCCTCTAACTTTCTCTCAAAGTTTTTTAGTGTTATTGAACTAAGTAGTACTTTTCTTTTAAATCTAAAAGCATCATCCAAAACTCTTTGAATCTCTACTTGTGCATTTTGATGCTGATCTTTGAAGATTTTCTCGAAGTCGAAAGCAAAGTCTACTGCTTTATTAAAAATAGACTTACTTCTACCTTTGTGGAATTCAATGACCTTATTGAGTTCATCTAAAAGCTTTCCATGCTCAGCTTCTCTATAAACGTCTCTATTTTTAAACTTCTCAATGGCTTCATTTTTCTCTTTGAGAGCAGTGCTTATAGCCGCTTCTTTCTCATCCGTTTCTTCATTTATTCGTTTATTAAAAATATATTCTAGCTTAGCGTTTTTTTCATCATACTTACTCTTCAAAATCTTGTACGTGATGAACCCCGCACATGCAGCACCAATACCGAATACAATTAAACCCAAGTAAAGCGCATCCATTTACTCACTCCAGAGATCTTAATTTAAGAGTCATAAAATATAACATGTCGACACTTAAACTTACAATTAATTGTTAAGTTTTTTTAAAGCATATGACAAATATCAAGCAATGTAGGAAGTTAATTATTTGATATCAAAGATACGACTATATTTTTAGCACAAAGCGAAACCGGTCATAAGTTGGCGGTGCCGCTGGATTTGGAACTGAAATGGTCGAATTGTTACTGAAGGGTAGTAGAAGAGTGACAGAGGTATAACCCTTAAGAATGCATAATTTTTTTATTGGTTTGCTGCGGTGGCAGAAAACCGGGCCCGGTTTAACCAGGTCCATCAACCAGAGCATTTGCACTAGCGCTTGAAATAAGCGGCACTAAGTTTGGCCTGAATCCGCCAACGTTCCATGAAATCAAAAGTCTTGCCAGCCGACTTCATGAAATGAAAAATAGGAAGAGTTTTGCGCAAAGACTTCTCGATCATAAAAACCTTGATATGGCGAAAAACAATCGTGATTCAAGCGATCAGGAATATGTGATGGCATAGATTGAATATTGTGATTTCGGGATGTTTCGTAACAATCACATAAAATCTTTATAAAACATAAAGCAAAAAAAAGACCGAATACGATTCCTATATTCGGTCCAGGGAAATGGCTCTCAAGGAGCCGTGCGCTAAAAGTTGGCATTTATGAAGGCGATGTCGCCTTGCCATTTAACATTAGAACAGTGCGGTGGAATTGCCAGCAAACGGGAGGCGCAGGACCATAAACCGGATCAGTTTGTGATCGCAACGGCAAAAAAGAGGGATTGGGCGCAGCGCGATGCTGCACCCGAGAGGTTTATTTACCGCACAGCGCCTGGGTCCGTTCGATAATCGGCTGCAGGCTCATCATCTGGCCCGGATGCGCTTTATCTTCGGCCTGAATCACGCTGATCGGCTGCGCTTTCACCTGTTTGTTTTTGAACAGTGTGTCGGCGATGTCGTTCAGCGGGTATGTCATCAGCGTGCTCGGATTGATGGCAAACATCGCACCATCTTTCTCGCAGGTCAGCATCACCTCTTCACGGTTAAACGGCCACTTCTCTTTACCGATTTCAAAGCGGCTGACGGTAATGATTTGTGCCGCCAGCGCCTGGCCGCATACGGATAACAACAGGATTGCGGGGATCACTTTCTTCAGCAACATAACTACCCTTTTCTCTCTTAAACCACATTCAGGCCGGCGACAGCGTGGCAAATACGCTGACCAGCCCAACCACTCCGCACGCCAGCAGCAGCTCAAGCTGCGTCATGCGAATAAATTTTTGCTGCGTTCCGCTGCCCGCCAGGCGGAATCGCGGCACCAGCCAGTATCGGTTAATCAGCGCCACCAGCACCATCAGAGCAACCAGCAGCACTTTGCACAGTAACAATACAATGTAGCGTGAATCGTGCCACGTCAGCGGCCAGCCCGCGATCATCACGCTGTTAATCAGGCCGCTCAGCAGCGTTAATGCCACCGCCAGATGACCATAGCGCGAAAAGCGCATCATGGTGCGGATAGCGTCTGTGCGGCGATCGATCTGGCGTGCCTCCCGCATCAACAGCAACAGTGGCAGTAACCCGCCCGTCCAGAACGCCGCTGCAATCAGATGCATTGCATGATTGACCTGCTGAAACAATCCCGGCCAGCCATCGCGCATCGCGGCATGACCAATCAGAGCCATGCAGGCCAGCTGCAGCACGCCTGCCAGCAGTAACACCTGCTGACGCAGTCGCCCGGCCAGTAGCAACCCGGCAACGGCAAGCAGGCTAAAGAGTATTTCCCACAGCCACACGCCACCAAAGTGCGTGCCAATCACTGCCAGCCAGATATCGACATCGGCCAGATTGGCGCTGTCGCCGCTCATCAACACATTCTGGCAGGCCAGCATCGCCAGCGCACTCAGCAGCGCCAGCCAGGCGCTCCCTTTCACCAGCGGGTTTAATCGAAGTGCCAGTAGTGATCGATAGCGTCCGGGGGCCAGCAGCGCACTGTAACAGGCGCTGCCGGTCAGCAGCATCACGGCGGCAAAATGCAGCGCGCGCAACAGGATCCAGAGGGTTGTCACCGGCGTTACTTCACGCTAAAGCGATAGCTTCCTGCGGTTTTATGTCCATCCACCGACAGCACATGCCAGTTAACCTGATAACTGCCCGCTTGCAGCGGCTGAGACAGGCCCACAATCAGCCGGTTTTTCTGGCCAGATTCAACGCGGGCTTTAGCGGTAGCGACAGGCTTCTGTTCACTATCCAGCAGCGTGACGCCGCTGAATGCCGCTTCAATATCTTCACTGAAGTTCAGCGTCAGCGCATCGGGGGATGTCGTTACCTGCGCTTTGGCCGCCGGGATAGAAGACTGAAGATGCGCATGCGCCGCTGCCAGCGAACTGAATGTCATCAGTCCGGCTGCTGCCAGCGCAATAACCATGCGGGAAATCAGTTTTTTATGCATAAGATCATCCTTTTAACCGCCGCCAGGGCGATAAACGTGGCAAAAGGATACGCTGCTGTATTTGCACTGTCGAGGCCAGCGATGCGATCCTTTATCCTTGATTCAGACCGCCGAAAACATTACTTTTGCCCGCTATCGTCAGGAGAATATTATGAGCCATAACCTTGCCCTGCTGTCCCAGGAAGAGAAAGACAAGATCAATGTCGATTTGGCGGCAGCGGGTGTGGCGTTTAAAGAGCGCTATAACATGCCGATCGTCGCCGAAATGGTGGCGCAGGAGCAGCCCGAAGCGCTGCGTGACTGGTTTCGTCAGCGTCTGACGCACTACCGTCAGGCGTCGCTCAGCCTGTCGCGCCTTCCTTATGAACCGAAGATGAAGCAATGATATTTCGCGTTATTGATACCGAAACCTGCGGTCTGCAGGGTGGCGTAGTCGAAGTGGCGTCCGTGGATGTGGTCAACGGCCAGATTGTGAATCCGATGAGCGATCTCACCCTGCCCGACCGTCCTATCAGCCGTCAGGCGATGGCGGTGCATCGCATCACCGAAGCAATGGTCGCCGGTAAGCCGACCATTGAAGAGGCGATCCCGCGCTATTACGGCAGTGCTTTTTATGTGGCGCACAACGCCAGTTTTGATCGCCGGATGCTGCCGGAAATGTACGGAGAGTGGATCTGCACCATGCAACTGGCGCGTCAGCTCTGGCCGGGCATTAAATATGGCAACCAGGCACTGCGTCATTCGCTGAAGCTGGATGTCACGCCGCCTGCAGACCTGCATGCTCACCGCGCGCTCTATGACTGCTATGTTACGGCGGCACTGCTGATCCGTATTATGGAGACCTCCGGCTGGAGTGCCTCCGAGATGATTGTGCGGTCACAACCGGCGGCCCAGCGCGACGACGTTCTGCCGTTTGGCAAATACCGCGGCCAGGCGATTGCAGTGGTTGCGCGCAAGGATCCGGGCTACCTGAAGTGGATGCTGGATAACGTCAGCGATCTGCGCCCGCCATTGCGGCAGGCGCTGCGTAAGCACCTGACCGAGTCTCAGTAATCCTGAGCTGGCGGTAAGGTGCCCTGCGCCAGCCCCAGCAGGAAGCTGTATTCCATCGCGATCCCCTCATAGGCTTTGTAACGCCCCGACTTGCCGCCATGACCCGCATCCATATCGGTGCAGAGCAGCAGCAGGTTATTGTCGGTTTTCATCGATCTCAGCTTCGCCACCCACTTGGCCGGTTCCCAGTACTGCACCTGCGAATCATGCAGGCCGGTGGTGACCAGCAGATGGGGATAGGCTTTCGCCTCGATGTTGTCATAGGGGCTATAATGGCGGATATAACGGTAGTACTCAGGATCATTGGGGCTGCCCCACTCGTCATACTCGCCGGTGGTCAGCGGAATCGACTCATCCAGCATGGTGGTGACCACATCCACAAACGGCACCTGAGCAACCACGCCGTGGAACCGCTGCGGTGCCATGTTGATCACCGCACCCATCAGCAAGCCACCCGCGCTGCCGCCCATGGCATAGAGCCGTTCCGGGTGGCCGATGCCGCGTGCCACCAGCCCGTCAGTGACATCGATAAAATCGGTGAAGCTGTTCATTTTATTCAGCAGGCGACCGCCGTCATACCATTGCTGTCCCAGTTCACCGCCGCCGCGCACCTGTATCAGCGCATAGACAAAGCCGCGATCCAGCAAGCTCAGACGGCTGACGCTGAAATCGGCATCCATACAGCTGCCGTAGGCACCGTAGCCATACACCAGCATCGGATTCTGACCGGGCTGATAATGTTTACGGTGATAGACCAGCGATACCGGTACCTCGGTGCCATCGCTGACTTTAATCCAGTGGTGTTCGCTTTTGTAATCTTCCGCGTTAAAGCCTTTCACCGCGCTCTGCTTCAGGATGCGGCGTTCGCCGGTATCCATATCCAGTTCAAACAGCGTGGTCGGCGTGGTCATTGATGAATAGCCGTAGCGCAGTTTGCTGGTGCGCGGCGTCGGATTGTAGGCCAGCCAGGTCACATAAGTCGGGTCGTCGAAGGCGATGCCGCTGGTTTCACCGCTGGCCCAGTTGATCTGCCGCAGGCTGGTTAAGCCGCGCTGGCGCTCCTCGACCACCAGCCAGTCCCGAAACAGCTGAAAATCTTCCATCACCACCTGTTCCCGTGCCGGGATCAGGGTTTCCCAGCGTGACTCATCCAGATAGCGGCTGCGGTAGAGCCCGAAGTTTTCGCCTTCCCGGTTGGATCGAATGAAAAACTGATGATCGTAGTGGTCGATGCTGTACTCATGATCGCGGCGGCGCGGCAGAAACACATGCGGCTGCGCGTCGGGGAAGTTCGCATCAATCAGCTGAATTTCGCTGGTGTTGGTGCTGTAGAGCGCAATCATGATGAACTGCTTGGAGGTGCTCTTATGGACGCTGAGATGATAGGTGTCATCCTGCTCTTCATACACCAGCTGGTCGTCGAACTGCGGCGTACCCAGTTCGTGCCGCCACACCTGATAAGAAAGCAGCGTCTGCGGGTGTTTCCGCACATAGTAGAGGGTGCGCGAGTCGTTACCCCACGCGAAGCTGGAGGAGGCGTTGCTCAGCACTTCAGGGTACCAGCTGCCACTCTCCAGGTTACGGAAGCGGATGCCATATTGCCGGCGGGACAGGAAATCTTCAGCCAGCGCCATGACCTGGTTATCCGGACTGATATGCAGCGCGCCCATGGTGTAGAAATCGCTGTGCGAGGCGCGCTGGTTGGCATCCAGCAGCAGGCTCCACTCATCAGACTCATCGCTCGCGGCGGGCTGGCGGTAATAGGCCGGGTATTCGTTACCGCTCTGGTAGCGGCTCTGATAACGGTAGCCATTTTTCACATAGGGCACTGAGTGATCTTCAGGCGGCAGTCGATCGATAATCTCTTTTAATACCCGGTCCTGCAGTGGCTGCTGTGACGACATGATTTTTTTGCCGTAGTTGTTTTCGGCACGCAGGTAATCAAGGACCTCGCTGCTTTCGCGTTTGTCGTCGCGCAGCCAGTAGTAGTCGTCAACGCGCGTCTCGCCGTGCAGCGTCATCTCATGCGGTATTTTTTTTGCGATAGGTGCTTTCATCCATCCGTCTCCGTGAACGCAATGATCTGTAAGCGTAACACTTCAGCAGCCGGAAGCCAGATATAGGTTGAGAAGCAACCGCTGGCGGATCACATCCTGTGACCCAACAGCGGATTATCAGAGGGATTAACTGGCAGGTAAACGGGCTTTTTCAGACTCCAGATCCTGCTGGATGCCGTCGCGAACATCCTGGGGGATTTTCAGCGCGTCGCCCAGCGCAGAGAGATAACTGCGTTCCATAAAGTGATCAACATCGATGGCGGCACAGCTCAGGAAGTAGAGCTCCAGCGCCTCTTCCTCGTTTTTCACATCGGCGGCCAGCCACTGCGGATCCAGCGGGCGGTTCATCGCTTTCTGGATCAGCTGTTCCGCCTCCTGACCGTAGCCGGACTGATGAATATTCTGCTCAATGGCTGCCCGTTCCTGATCGTCAATGTGCCCGTCGCTTTTGGCGGCAAACACCAGCGCCGTTACCAGACGTTCGGCGCGCAGGTCAACCGGCGTCTGCGCCACGCCAAAGTCAGGTTCATTCTGGTGCGCTTCGCTGACCCGCTGCTTGTATTTGTTCCATAGCACCGCACCCGCGGCCGCACCGCCACCGATAATCAGCGCTTTGCCGCCATATCTGGTCAGCAGTTTGCGCGACGATTTACTGGCAATCAGCATACCGGCCAGGCCGCCCAGCGCACCCGGCGCCAGCATATCGCTTAAGCCGCCGCCCGATTTACCCTCACCGCCCTTCTTCGTTAGTACCGACTGAATCTGTTGCAACCAGTTATTCATCATCCACTCCTTTTTGAGATCCCAGCCCGCTATCCTGACGAAAAGGATGTCAGGAAACGTCAGAGCGGGAAAAGTAAGGCAAAAGGCAGTGTCAGATGGACGAAAGATGAGAACGCAAACGTTTTCGTTTATACTTGCGCGCGAATTTTGATTGCTTAGGTGAATGTATGACGACTCTCGGAACAGCGCTGCGTCCGGCAGCAACGCGTGTGATGCTATTGGGTTCAGGTGAACTGGGTAAAGAGGTGGCGCTGGAGTGTCAGCGTCTGGGTGTGGAAGTGATCGCGGTCGATCGTTACGCCGATGCCCCGGCGATGCACGTCGCCCACCGCAGCCATGTGATTAACATGCTGGATGGCGCGGCACTGGCTGCGCTGATAGCCGTTGAGAAGCCTGATTTTGTCGTACCGGAAATCGAAGCCATTGCCACGGAGACCCTGGTTGAGCTGGAGCAGCAAGGCCAGCGCGTGGTGCCGACTGCCCGTGCCGCGCGGCTGACCATGAACCGTGAAGGCATTCGTCGGCTGGCGGCTGAAGAGCTCTCTCTGCCGACCTCCCGCTATCGCTTTGCCGACAGCAAGGCGCGCTTTAATGAAGCGGCTACCGAAATCGGCTTTCCCTGCATTGTGAAGCCGGTAATGAGTTCATCCGGCAAAGGTCAGAGCTTTATTCGCGACGCCAGCCAGCTCGATAACGCCTGGGACTATGCGCAACAGGGTGGCCGCGCGGGTGCGGGACGCGTTATTGTCGAAGGGGTTGTCGACTTCGATTTCGAGATCACCCTGCTGACAATCAGCGCAGTCGATGGCATTCATTTCTGTGCGCCGATTGGTCACCGTCAGGAGGATGGCGATTATCGTGAATCCTGGCAGCCGCAGCAGATGAGTGATGTGGCGCTGCAGCGGGCACAGGATGTTGCCGCGCAGGTGGTTAAGGCGCTGGGAGGCTATGGCTTGTTTGGCGTTGAGCTGTTTGTCTGCGGTGATGAGGTGGTGTTCAGCGAAGTTTCGCCGCGTCCACACGACACCGGCATGGTGACGCTGATTTCGCAGGATCTGTCAGAATTTGCGCTGCACGTGCGGGCGTTTCTCGGTCTGCCGATTGGCGCGATTCGCCAGTATGGTCCGTCAGCCTCCGCCGTCATCCTGCCGCAACTCACCAGCCAGAATGTGCAGTTTGTGAATGTCGAAGCGGCGCTGGGTGCCGGTCTGCAACTGCGTCTGTTCGGCAAGCCGGAAATCAGCGGTCAGCGTCGTCTGGGCGTGGCGCTGGCCAGCGGTGACAGCACCGATCAGGCGATTGCGCGTGCCGTTGCCAGCGCAGCAGCGGTCACGGTTCAGGGGTAAACGTGTGCGGTGAGCATACGCTCACCGCCACAAATTACTTCGCGCCTTCGACAGCTTCGCGTGCCAGCCGGGTGATGCGATCCCAGTCGCCTGCTTCCAGCGCGTCGTTAGGCAGCAGCCAGGAGCCGCCGATACACAGCACGCTTTTCAGCGCCAGATAGTCACGGTAGTTTGCCGGCGAGATGCCGCCAGTCGGGCAGAATCGTACCTGCGGGAAGGGTCCGCCAATCGCCTGCAGCGCTTTAACGCCGCCGTTCGCTTCTGCCGGGAAGAACTTGAACTCGCGCAGACCGTAGTCCATACCGGTCATTAGCTCAGAGACGGTGCTGATGCCGGGAATCAACGGCACCGGCCCTTCAACCGCCGCTTTCAGCAGCGACTCAGTAACGCCAGGGCTGATCACAAACTGCGCACCGGCATCGGTCACTTCCTGTAACTGCTGCGGGTTGATCACCGTTCCCGCGCCAACGATCGCCTCCGGCACTTCTTTGATCATCGCACGTAAGGCATCCATCGCCACTGGCGTGCGCAGCGTCACTTCCAGCACTCTGACACCGCCTGCCACCAGCGCTTTTGCCATCGGCACGGCGTGTTCCAGTTTATTCACAACGATGACCGGTACTACAGGTCCGGTGGTCAGAATCTGTTCTGCACTCGTTTTCCAGTTTTTCATCAGTTCCCCTTGCTTGATAACACCGGGATTGCGACCCGGTCATGGAGCATCGGCTCCTGCCCTGTAAATTGCGTCACTACCATACATGATCAGCTTCCTGAGCGTCTATCATCCTGCGACCATTTTGAAACGGCAGTTCAATTTTATTCGCATCGGCTGGCCCGGTTTAACGGCGAAAAAAAAGCCCGCGTTGCGGGCTTCATTATCACTTCCGTTATTCGAACTCATTCCACGAGCGGCCATCGCGGGTAATCATCGCCACTGAGGCCACCGGGCCCCAGGTGCCCGCCTGATACGGCTTGGAAGAGTCGCCATCCGCAGCCCAGGCGTCGATAATGGAATCGACATAGGTCCATGCGGCTTCAACTTCATCGCGGCGCACAAACAGCGCCTGGATACCGCGCATGCTCTCCAGCAGCAGACGCTCGTAAGCATCGGCAAGGTGCGACTGGTTAAAGGTCTCGGAGTAGCTCAGATCCAGCTTGGTGGTCTGCAGCTTGTGCTTGTGATCAAGACCTGGCACTTTGTTCAGGATCTCGATATCCACCCCTTCGTCCGGCTGCAGACGAATCGTCAGCTTGTTCTGCGGCAGCTCTGAGTAAGAATCTTTAAACAGGTTCATCTCAGGGTTTTTAAAGTAGACCACGACTTCTGAGCACTTGGTCGGTAAACGCTTACCGGTACGCAGGTAGAATGGCACGCCCGCCCAGCGCCAGTTGTCGATATCGACACGAATGGCCACGAAGGTCTCTGTGGCGCTCGACTTATTGGCACCCTCTTCTTCCAGGTAGCCAGGCACTTTTTTGCCTTGCACAAAGCCGGCGGTGTACTGGCCGCGTACGGTTTTCTCACGTACGTTGGTCTGATCGATGCGGCGCAGCGAGCGCAGCACTTTAACTTTTTCGTCACGGATGCTGTCGGCGCTGAGATCGGATGGCGGCGACATGGCGATCATGGTCAGGATCTGCAGCAGGTGGTTCTGGATCATGTCGCGCATCTGGCCCGCTTTATCGAAGTAACCCCAGCGGCCTTCGATGCCCACTTCTTCGGCCACGGTAATCTGGACGTGATCGATGGTGCGGTTATCCCAATTATTCACGAAGATAGAGTTTGCAAAGCGCAGCGCCAGCAGGTTGAGCACGGTCTCTTTGCCGAGATAGTGGTCAATACGGAACACCTGGCTCTCATCAAAATACTCACCAACGCTGTCGTTGATCTCCTGTGAGGTTTCCAGTGAGGTGCCCAGCGGCTTCTCCATCACTACGCGCGCCGGCTTCGCATTCAGCTTCGCGGTGCCCAGACCCTGGCAGATGGCGCCAAAGGTGCTGGGTGGCATGGCGAAGTAGTTGATGGTGGTGCGGTTTTTCTGGTCCAGCATCTTGCCCAGTTTCGGGAAGTGCGTGGTGTCGTTGACATCGAGGTTGCAGAAGTCGAGACGATTGCTGAGTTTGTCCCACAGCGCTTCGTCAATCTTCTCCTTCATGAAGGTTTCCAGCGCTTCACGTACCACTTTGGTGTATTCCGCTTTATCCCACTCGGCACGGCCGACACCAATAATGCGGGTTTCCTCGTGGATCTGCCCCGCTTTCTCTAACTGGTACAGTGAAGGCAACAGTTTACGGCGTGCAAGATCGCCTTTGGCACCGAAAATCACCAGATCGCATGCCTGGGCTGTTTGTGTTACCGCCATTTTCCTCTCCTCGTTGCAGGATAGTCCGGTGGTGATGCATCCTCTGCCACCGGGTCCAGGTTATTATTTTCTTTGAGCACAATGTACTTTTTTCCCCGCGCCAGGTAAACCGACTCGCCGGGTCAACCGCATTAACTCTGTACCGGATGTGCTAAGCGCGTGTGATGACACGTGCGGATTGCCGGTTTTTTCTGTGTCTGTTGGTGTCAGGAAAATCAGGCACCGGTCAAAGTATCCCAAAAAAAAGGGCAATCGACTTGTCCGCCGTTGCGCCTGGCAGGTGCTGACACGATATAGTCTCTGTTAATCGACTCTGACGACAGGGATAATTGAAATTGGTAAAAGTGATTATGGTCATCGGCTTATGAATATGCTGGAAAACATTGAGGCGCAGCTCGCGGCGCTCAGCAATGCGGAACAGAAAGTCGCCAGGCAGATTCTGGCTGCGCCTCAGGCGGCGATGCACTCCAGTATCGCGACACTGGCGCGCGAAGCCTGCGTCAGTGAACCCACGGTGAATCGCTTCTGTCATCGACTGGGCGCGCGCGGCTTTCCCGACTTTAAGCTGCAGCTGGCGCAGAGCCTGGTGAAAAGCAGCAACTGGGTCAGCCGGGGCGTGGAAGACGATGACAGTGTGGAGAACTACAGCCACAAAATCTTCGACTCGGCGCTGGCAGGGCTGCAGCGGGTTCGGGATCAACTGGATAGCGCCCATCTGCAGCAGGCCGTCACCCTGCTCACTCAGGCCAACAAACTCGCCTTTTTCGGGCTGGGTGCTTCCGCTGTGGTGGCACATGACGCCTTTACCAAATTTCTGCGCTTTAATCTGCCGGTCATCTGGTCAGACGATATTGTGATCCAGCGCATGAGTTGCATAAATAGTCGAGCCGGTGACGTTTTTGTTCTCATTTCGCATACTGGACGCACAAAAAATATGGTAGAACTGGCTCGCCTGGCCCGTGTAAACGGTTCCACCGTTATAGCCATCACCTCTGCCGATTCTCCCCTTGCCCATGAAGCTGCGATAGCTTTAGTGCTTGATGTACCGGAAGATACGGATATCTATTTGCCGATGGTATCGCGCCTGGCGCAGTTGACCGTGATCGATGTGTTGGCGACCGGTTTCACCCTGGAAAGGGGTGCCCCCTTCCGGGAAAACCTGAAACGCGTGAAAGAGGCGTTGAAAGCGTCGCGTTACGAAAAGCACACCATTCGGGAAAAGGATGATCAGCAAAAAAATTAACATCACATTTACAATGTGAGTCGTATCACAACCCGTCGATCATATAGAATAGATAACCATGCTGTGTCCACAGACCAGGACACGCTTAAATGTTTACGGAGTCCTCGATGTCAAGACGTCTCAGAAGAACCAAAATCGTTACAACCCTCGGCCCTGCCACCGATCGTGATAATAACTTAGAAAAAATCATCGCTGCCGGCGCGAACGTTGTTCGACTCAACTTCTCTCACGGCACGCCAGAAGATCACCAGATTCGTGCCGATAAAGTGCGCGAGATTGCCGCAAAACTGGGTCGCCACGTGGCCATCCTCGGTGACCTCCAGGGTCCAAAAATTCGTGTTTCGACCTTCAAAGAAGGCAAAGTTTTCCTGAATATCGGCGACCGCTTCCTGCTCGATGCCAATCTGGGTAAAGGCGAAGGCGATAAAGAGCGCGTCGGTATCGACTACAAAGGTCTGCCTGCAGATGTGGTGCCGGGCGATATCCTGCTGCTGGATGATGGCCGCGTGCAGCTGAAAGTGCTGGAAGTTCAGGACATGAAAGTTTTCACCGAAGTTACTGTCGGTGGACCGCTGTCGAACAACAAAGGCATTAACAAGCTGGGCGGCGGCCTGTCGGCTGAAGCACTGACCGAAAAAGATAAAGCGGACATCATCACCGCCGCTAAAATCCGGGTCGACTATCTGGCCGTCTCCTTCCCACGCTGTGGCGAAGATATGAACCTGGCTCGTCGTCTGGCGCGCGAAGCGGGTTGCGACGCCAAACTGGTCGCTAAAGTGGAGCGTGCAGAAGCCGTAGCCAGCCAGGAAGCGATGGATGACATCATTCTGGCCTCTGATGTGGTGATGGTAGCGCGTGGCGACCTGGGCGTTGAGATTGGCGATCCGGAACTGGTCGGCATTCAGAAAGCGTTAATTCGCCGTGCCCGCCAGCTCAACCGCACCATCATTACCGCGACCCAGATGATGGAGTCGATGATCACTAACCCGATGCCGACGCGCGCAGAAGTAATGGACGTGGCGAACGCCGTGCTGGATGGTACCGATGCCGTGATGCTCTCGGCGGAAACCGCAGCGGGTCAGTATCCGGCTGAAACCGTCTCGGCAATGGCGAAGGTCTGCCTGGGCGCGGAGAAGATCCCGAGCGTCAACGTTTCCAAGCACCGTCTGGACGTGCAGTTCGACAACGTCGAAGAAGCGATCGCCATGTCTTCAATGTACGCCGCGAACCACCTGCAGGGCGTTACCGCGATCATCACCATGACCGAGTCGGGCCGAACCCCGCTGATGACCTCACGTATCACCTCGGGCCTGCCGATCTTTGCGATGTCGCGCCATGAACGTACCCTGAACCTCACCGCGCTCTATCGCGGTGTGACGCCTGTGTTCTTCGACAGTAATAACGACGGTGTGGCCGCCGCACACGACGCGGTTAATCTGCTGCGTGATAAAGGCTTCCTGATCTCCGGCGATCTGGTCATCGTGACGCAGGGTGATGTGATGGGCGCCACCGGCACCACCAACACTACCCGTGTGCTGCGCGTGGATTAATTGAGCCCGGGTTTACATTGTCGGTGTAGAATCAACGACGCGACTGCCTGGCAGTCGCGTTTTCTTTTCTGACAAGGAGGCAAGATGCCCCGTTTCCAGCCCATCAGCCAGCTTACCGGCCGAATTTTACTCTTTCCTCTGGCGTTAGTGCTGTTCGAGTTTGCCACCTATATTGCTCACGACATGATCCAGCCTGGTATGCTGATCGTCACCAGTGAGTTCTCCGTCGGCCCTGAATGGGTCTCTACTTCGCTGACCGCCTACCTGATTGGTGGCGTGGTGCTGCAATGGCTGCTGGGCCCTCTCTCTGATAAGTTTGGCCGGCGACCGGTGATGCTCTTCGGCATCCTGTTTTTTGCCGTCGCCTGCATGCTGACGCACTGGGTCAGCTCAATTGAAGAATTTGTCAGCCTGCGCTTTATTCAGGGCATCAGCCTCTGCTTTATCGGCGCGGTCGGCTATGCCGCGATTCAGGAAGCCTTCGATGAGGCGCTGGCGGTGCGCATGATGGCGCTGATGGCCAACGTGGCGTTACTGGCTCCGCTGGCAGGTCCGCTTGCCGGTGCAGCCTGGCTCACCGTGGGCAGCTGGCGCAGCATGTTCTGGCTGTTTGCCGCCTGCAGCCTGGTCGCCTTTGTGGTGCTGTGGCGTGTGATGCCTGAAACCGCAGGCGACCGTAGTCACTCCATTGCCCTGCCCAATCTGGCACGCAACTATGGCCGGCTGATGAAAGACCGGCTGGTGATGTTTGGGTCCTTCGCTATCGGGCTGGTGTTTATACCGATCCTCACCTGGGTTGCCCTTTCGCCGGTAATTCTGATGCACGACGAAGGGCTGTCACGCATGCAATATGCCCTGCTGCAGCTGCCGGTGTTTCTGGCGATGATCGCCGGTAACCTGACGCTGAGTAAGCTGGCAGGACGCGTGCCAATCGAACAGCCGGTGAAGTTCGCCGCCTGGCCGATTCTGATTGGTCTGAGCCTGGCGCTGGTAGCAAGCCTGCTGAACAGTCATGGTTATCTGCTGATAACCGCTGGTCTGAGTCTCTACGCCTTTGGCGCTGGCATGGTCAATGCCGGTCTTTATCGTCTGACGCTTTATGCCAGCAACGAAGGTAAAGGCAGCGTGGCAGCGATGCTGGGGATGATCAGTATCCTGACGCTGGCGGTGGGAATTGAGCTGGCGAAAAGCGGTTACTTCAGCGGCGGCACGCTGTGGTTCTGCCTGGTTAACTTTATCAGCGGCGTACTCTGGTTTGGTCTGGTGATCCTGTTTATGCGCGAGCGTAAACGGCGCAGCAGGCTGGAAGCGTTATAAAAAATGCGACGGGTTAGGGTTTAAATCTGACAGCGGTGAATCAACTTAAGGTGCAGGGAATACGGGCAGAAGAGGAAAGCGTCCCGCGCCATGGATGGCGGTTTTTACGTCTTTCCGATCTGACCGTGTTCCCTGTGCAGGCTCTGTCTTACAGCGACCATTCCAGAATTTGTCATCAATCTGAGGCCGCGAAAGCGGCCTTTTTCTATTTGCGCGGATAAAGCTCTTTGCGCGAATAGGGCTCGATGTCACCCTCTTTGCGGGTCTTCAGCAGTTTAAGGATCCACGTGTACTGCTCGGGATGCGGGCGGACAAACACTTCGACCTCCTCATTCATCCGGCGAGCCAGCTGATGATCATCCGCTTCCAGCAGATCGTCCATCGGCGGACGCACATAAATCTCAAGCTTATGCGATTTGCTGTTATAAACCGGGAACAGCGGCACCACACGAGCACGGCAGACTTTCATCAGTCGCCCTACCGCAGGCAGCGTCGCCTTATAGGTGGCAAAGAAATCGACGAACTCACTCTGCTCCGGGCCATGATCCTGATCGGGCAGATAATAGCCCCAGTAACCCTGCCGAATCGAACTGATAAACGGCTTAATCCCGTCATTGCGGGCATGCAACCGGCCGCCATAACGACGACGTGCCGTATTCCAGGCATAGTCCATCAGCGGGTCGCTCTGATTATGGAACATCGCCGCCATCTTCTGCCCTTCTGACGCCAGCAACATCGCGGGAATATCCACCGCCCAGCCGTGTGGCACCAGGAAAATCACATTCTGCTTGTCAGCCATCATCTGATCGATAATGTCACGACCATGCCACTCAACACGCTCACGGATACTCGCCGGATCGCGCAGAACCAGCTCGGTCATCATTGCCATTGCCTGCGGTGCGGTCGCAAACATCTCATCGACCAGCGTTGCACGCTGCTCTTCGCTGAGTTCAGGCAGACAGTAATAGAGGTTAATCAGCGCACGGCGACGTGCACCCTTTGCCAGCTTACCGGCAAAACGGCCTAAGCGGCCCAGCAGCGGATCGCGTACTTTCGGCGGTAAATAAGCCAGACCCGCCAGCGCACCAATTGCCAGCCAGCTGCCCCAGTATTTAGGTTTGAGAAAAGAACGTTCAAAAACGGGAATAAATTCAGTGTTATTTTTTTTACGGGTTTCCATGCACTCGCCTCAAGCAATGACCGGCTAATGATAGTGACGACCTGAAAATTTGCAATCATCCTGCGCCAGATAGCAAAAAACCGACGGGGAAACCGTCGGTTTTTGCGCGATTTAACGAAATTCGCTTACTTCAGACCCAGCTGAGGCAGCCAGGATTTAACCTGTGCCATATAATCGCTGCGATCTTTGCCGGTCAGCCCTTCCATGCGCGGCAGCTTCGCCGTTAATGGGTTGACCGCCTGATTATTGATCCAGATTTCGAAATGCAGATGCGGGCCGGTAGAGCGTCCGGTGTTACCAGACAGTCCAATACGGTCGCCACGCTTCACTTTCTGACCTGGCTTCACCAGCACTTTCTTCATGTGCATATAGCGTGTCATATACTGACGGCCATGACGAATCGCGACGTAGTTACCGGCAGCACCGCCATTCTTCGCCACGACGATCTCACCATCACCCACTGCCAGCACCGGCGTACCGATCGGCAGCGCAAAGTCGACGCCTTTGTGCGGCGCAATGCGGCCGGTGACCGGGTTGAGACGACGCGGATTAAAGTTCGAGGAGACCCGATACTGCTTAACCGTCGGGAAGCGCATAAAGCCGCGCGCCAGGCCAGACCCGTTGCGATCGTAGAACTTGCCATCTTCGGCGCGGAAAGCGTAATAATCTTTACCCCCGCTACGCAGGCGTACACCCAGTAACTGACTCTGCGCACTCTTACCATCCAGCATTTCGCGTGACATCAGTACGCTGAACTGGTCGCCAGCGCGCAGCTTACGGAAGTCCATCTGCCACTGCAGCGCTTTGATCACGTCGCTGGCTTCTGCACGGCTCAGACCGGCACGCTGGGCGCTGGCGGCGAAACTGCCGCGTACTTCGCCCTGCATAACACTGTTGCGCCATTCACCCTTCTGCATCTCCGCATCCATTTTGAAGCCACCTTTTGGGGTGCGCTCATAGGTGCGGGTTTCACGGCGGGAGATTTCCCAGCTCAGGGTCTTGAGACCGCCATCATCATCAAGCGTCCAGCTCAGTTGCTGGCCGACCTGCAGATTACGCAGGTCGCGATCGCTCACCACCAGCGCATTAATGTCACTGATGTCGATGCCATACTGATTCAGGGCACTGCTCAGGGTATCGCCCGAAGAAACGGTGTAGTCGTGAACCCCTGCCGTTTGGGGCACGTCGGTGTCGACATCGTCCGCTGGCAGTTCTTCGTCCGGTTCCGGTGTACTCTGATCGATAGGCTCACTGGCTTCCGGCAACAGCGTGCGGAACGTGTTCTTATCCAGTTCGATGTTTTTGACGATGGGTGTCACATCATCCGAGGGATGATAAACGTAAGGCCGCCAGACAGCGACGGCCAGAGTGACTACAGTTAAAGAACCCAGCATTACGCGGTGGGGGCGCGGCAAATTATTAAATGCGAGGGCGACAGAGCGGGCTATCTGCTGCACTTTTACCTATTCCTCATGCTCCATTCAGGCAGCTTTCATACTGGCTCGACAGTTGTGAGAGGAATTTCACATAGCTGTCTTTGGCTAAGCTGATGTCTGTTCCCAGGGGATCGAGCGTGCCTTTACGCACCTGCGTTCCGCGGGCGACAGCATCGATGACTGCTGGCCTGAATTGTGGCTCAGCAAAGACGCAGACCGCCTTTTGCTCAACCAACTGTGTTCGTATCTGATGTAAACGCTGAGCGCCCGGTTGAATTTCAGGATTGACGGTAAAGTGCCCGGTAGGCGAGAGACCGTATTGTTTTTCAAAGTACGTGTAAGCGTCGTGAAAAACGAAATATCCTTTATTTCTGACCGGAGCGAGTTGTGCGCTAACGCGTTTGTCCGTGTCCGCCAAAGCTACCTCAAACTGCTGGAGGTTGGCGTCAAGTTTGGCTTTATCTTGCGGCATAAGTTCCAATAATTTTCCATGGATTGCAACCGCGGTCTTGCGCGCAATCTCTGGCGACAACCACAGGTGCATATTAAACTCGCCGTGATGATGGTGATGGGCATCGGCGTCCTGTTCTTCGGATTTTTCCGCTGTGTGTTCATCTTCATCTTCACCACCGCTAATCAATAACGGTTTTACCCCGTCGATGTTCACCATCGCGAGGTTTTTTTGGGCCGGAAGTTCAGCCGCAGACTTCGCCATAAAGGCTTCCATTTCAGGCCCGACCCAGACGACTAAGTCCGCGTTTTTTAAGCGTTTTGCATCAGAGGGCCGCAGGGAATAATCGTGCTCTGAAGCACCGTCCGGTAGCAGCACGTCAACCGGTGTGACACCATCAGCAATGGCCGCAGCGATAAACCCTACCGGTTTGAGTGAAGCCACTACATTCGCCTGAGCAGGAAGGGTTAACGAAGCTGTAACGGAGAAAGCAGTTAAGGCGAAAATTGCGCCCTTTTTATTATGTAACATATTGCGTCATTCCATCGTGACCATGAGGTGGAATGTGATATTATAACATTCGAAATTCTGTGCAACCTGTAAATACTATGACCTCACTTGTCACACTCGATAATGTTTCGATAAAGTTCAACCAGCGCAATGTGTTATCCGGTGTCAGCCTGGCACTGCAGCCTGGCCGCATCCTCACCCTGCTGGGTCCTAACGGCGCCGGAAAATCAACGCTGGTGCGTGTGGTGCTGGGACTTCTCGCTCCCACCACCGGCTCCGTTCAGCGTGATCCCGCTCTGCGAATTGGCTATGTGCCACAGAAGCTGCACATTGACCCGACCCTGCCGGTGACCGTTGAACGCTTTATGCGGCTGACCCGTGGCAGCAAAAACGCCGAGATCCTGCCGGCACTGAAACGCGTGCAGGCGGGTCATCTGCTCAATTCCCCGCTGCAAAAGCTTTCCGGCGGTGAAACCCAGCGTGTGCTGCTGGCGCGCGCCCTGCTGAATCAGCCTCAGTTGCTGGTGCTCGATGAGCCTACGCAGGGGGTGGATGTGAATGGTCAGGTATCACTCTATGACCTTATCAATCAGTTACGCGTTGAACTGAACTGCGGCGTACTGATGGTCTCCCACGATCTGCATCTGGTGATGGCCAAAACCGACGAAGTGCTGTGCCTTAACCATCACATCTGTTGTTCCGGCACCCCGGAAGCGGTATCACAGCATCCGGAATTTATCGCCATGTTTGGTCCGCGCGGCGCGCAGGAGCTGGCGATTTATCGTCATCATCATAATCACCGTCACGATCTTCAGGGACGCATCGTTTTACGCAAAGGACAGGGTCCATCATGATTGAGTTGTTATTACCGGGCTGGATAGGCGGTGTGATGTTAGCGCTGGCTGCCGGTCCTTTGGGATCGTTTGTTGTCTGGCGCAAGATGTCCTATTTCGGCGATACCCTGGCGCATGCCTCCCTGCTGGGCGTGGCATTTGGCCTGCTGTTTAATGTGAATCCTTACTACGCAGTGATTCTGGTTACGGTCTGCCTGGCGCTGGGGCTGGTCTGGCTGGAGCGTCGTCCACATCTGGCTATCGATACTCTGCTGGGGATTATGGCGCACAGCGCGCTGTCGCTGGGCCTGGTGGTCGTGAGCCTGATGAAGAATGTTCGCGTCGATCTGATGGCTTATCTGTTTGGCGATCTGCTGGCGGTGACGCCAGACGACCTCTGGATGATGGGTGGCGGCGTGGTGCTCGTGCTGCTGGTGATGGCGTGGCAGTGGCGGTCGCTGCTGTCGATGACCATCAGCCCGGAGCTGGCGCAGGTGGACGGCGTCAATATTCAGCAAACCCGACTGATTCTGATGCTGGTCACGGCACTGACGATTGGGGTGGCGATGAAGTTCGTGGGTGCGCTGATCATCACCTCACTGCTGATTATTCCTGCCGCGACCGCTCGTCGCTTTGTGCGTTCACCGGAAGGCATGGCAGCCGTCGCCGTGGTCATCGGGGTGATCGCCGTCACCGGCGGCCTGACCTTCTCCGCGTTTTACGACACACCTGCCGGGCCGTCCGTGGTGCTCTGCGCCGCCATCCTGTTTATTTTCAGCATGGTCCGGAAACCAGCAGTCTAGTTACTCTTCGCGCGTGATGCCGAAGTGACGATAAGCGTGCTGCGTGGCCATCCGGCCACGCGGTGTGCGCTGAATGAAGCCCTGCTGAATCAGGAAGGGTTCAATCACATCTTCGATGGTTTCCCGCTCTTCACCAATGGCAGCGGCCAGGTTATCCAGCCCCACCGGCCCACCCATAAACTTGTCGATAATCGCCAGCAGCAGTTTACGGTCCATATAATCGAACCCTTCGCTGTCTACGTTAAGCATATCCAGCGCGCTGCAGGAGACTTCACCACTAAGGTCACCGTTTGCCCGCACCTCTGCGAAGTCACGGACCCGGCGCAGCAGGCGGTTGGCGATACGCGGCGTGCCGCGGGCGCGACGGGCGATCTCTAACGCCCCTTCGTCACTCAGCGCCAGACCCAGACAGGCGGCACTGCGGCCCACGATGTGCTGCAGATCTTTAACCTGGTAGAACTCAAGCCGCTGCACAATGCCGAAACGATCGCGCAGCGGCGAGGTCAGCGAGCCAGCACGCGTGGTGGCGCCAATCAGGGTAAACGGCGGCAGATCGAGCTTGATTGAGCGCGCAGCCGGGCCTTCGCCAATCATGATATCCAGCTGATAATCTTCCATCGCCGGGTAGAGTATCTCTTCCACCACCGGTGAGAGGCGATGGATCTCATCGATAAACAGGACGTCATGCGGTTCAAGGTTGGTCAGCATCGCCGCCAGGTCGCCCGCCTTTTCCAGCACCGGACCTGAGGTAGTGCGAAGATTAACGCCCATCTCGTTGGCCACGATGTTCGCCAGGGTGGTTTTCCCCAGTCCCGGCGGACCGAAGATCAGCAGATGATCGAGCGCATCGCCACGCAGTTGCGCTGCCTTGATGAAAATCTCCATCTGCTCACGCACCTGCGGCTGACCGACATACTCGGTCAGCATCTTCGGGCGAATAGCGCGGTCAATAACCTCTTCTTCGCTGATACTGGCAGCGGAGATCAGGCGGTCGGCTTCTATCATGAATTACCTCAAATGGCGGCGCGTAGCGCTTCGCGGATCAGCGTTTCGCAATCCGCGTCCGGTCGACCGACTTTACTGATCATACGGCTCGCTTCCTGCGGTTTATAACCCAGTGATACCAGCGCGGCAACCGCTTCGGATTCCGCATCATTGGTTTCCGGCTCGGCGCTCGGCGTGGTCAGCGTAAAGGCAGAATCGCCGCCAAACAGGTCGCCGTGCATCCCTTTGAAGCGGTCCTTCATCTCCACCACCAGACGCTCGGCGGTCTTTTTGCCCACGCCTGGCAGTTTCACCAGTGAGGCGATCTCCTCTTTCTCAACAGCCGTCACAAACTGCTGCGCCGACATGCCGGAGAGGATCGCCAGCGCCAGCTTGGGTCCGACGCCATTCACTTTGATCAGTTCGCGAAACAGCGCGCGCTCCTGCTTGCTGTTAAAACCAAACAGTAGCTGGGCATCTTCCCGCACCACAAAGTGGGTAAAAATCACCGCTTCATGCTGTAGTTCAGGTAATTCATAAAAACAGGTCATGGGCATATAAATTTCATAGCCTACGCCGTGTGCCTCAAGCAGCACCAGTGGCGGCTGCTTTTCCAGAATATTGCCCCGTAAACGACCTATCACCTGAATGCTTCCTTAACTAACGAATGTGGCGGATTTTATAACATAAAAAAGGCTGGATGAATATCCAGCCTGAGAGTGAGACCTGAGCCATGCCCCCTAACCCGATCGCAACCGTCCGCGCGTCAGCACCAGCTTGCTGTCACTCATGCGCGCCGCATTCTGAGCCACATGACAGTGCGTAATGGCAATCGCCAGCGCATCGGCGGCATCGGCCTGTGGGTTCGCCGGTAGCTTCAGCAGGGTTCGCACCATGTGCTGCACCTGACTTTTCTCGGCGCTGCCGATGCCGACTACGGTCTGTTTAACCTGACGGGCGGCATACTCAAACACCGGCAGATCGTGGTTAACCGCGGCAACAATCGCGGCCCCGCGCGCCTGGCCGAGCTTCAGCGCGGAGTCTGCATTCTTCGCCATAAACACCTGTTCAATGGCGAAGAAGTCGGGTGAAAACTGCGTAATGATTTCACAGACGCCCGCATAAATCAGCTTCAGACGGGCGGGCAACTCGGTGGTATTAGTGCGGATACAGCCGCTGCCCAGATAAGTGAGCTGGCGGCCAGTCTGACGAATAACCCCATAACCGGTGATGCGTGAGCCGGGATCGATACCCAGGATAATCGACATTACGCCTCTTTGGTTAAAGTGATTACGGTAGGCGCCATTACAGCGTTTCCGCTACCTCGTCGGAGATTTCACCGTTGTGATAGACCTCCTGCACATCGTCGCAATCTTCCAGCATGTCGATCAGACGCAGCAGTTTAGGTGCGGTTTCCGCATCCATTTCTGCTTTCGTGGTCGGGATCATCGCCACTTCTGCAGTGTCCGCTTTCAGGCCGAGTGCTTCCAGTGCATCACGCACCGTGCCCATCTCTTCCCATGCGGTGAAAACATCAATCGCGCCATCGTCATAGCTGACCACATCTTCTGCGCCCGCTTCCAGTGCCGCTTCCATCACCGCATCTTCATCCTGACCCGGCGCATAGGAGATCACGCCTTTCTTGTTGAACAGGTAAGCCACGGAGCCGTCGGTACCGAGATTCCCGCCGGTTTTAGTGAAGGCGTGACGCACTTCGCCCACGGTACGGTTACGGTTGTCACTCAGGCATTCAATCATGATGGCCGAGCCGCCAGGACCGTAGCCTTCATAGATGATGGTTTCCATGTTGGCATTGTCATCGCCGCCCACACCTCGCGCGATAGCGCGATCCATGGTGTCACGCGTCATATTGTTCGCCAGCGCTTTATCCATTGCTGCACGCAGACGCGGGTTTGAGCCCGGATCGCCGCCGCCCAGCTTGGCTGCTGTCACCAGTTCACGAATGATTTTGGTGAAGATTTTGCCGCGCTTAGCATCCTGCGCCGCCTTACGGTGTTTGGTATTTGCCCACTTACTGTGTCCTGCCATTTTAAATTTTCTCCGATCTTTTACAGGGTGCAGGCTATCTTGCTTGCGAGCCTGTTTACCGTCCGTACGCATACAGGTGACTGACACCCTGAATGCCCAGGAGGGCGAGCTTCGCGAAGCATCCTCACGTACAAACGTACGCTGACGACGTCGCGCGGGCGGTGAACAACCTCGCGGTGCCGATTACGCCTGACTGTTCAATATGTTGGTGAAGTCCTGTTAAAACTCACCAGATTCATAAAATTTAATCTATCCGCCGCCGGAATACCGGGCGATGGCGAGCATTCAGATAAATTCTTCAATTGCCTGGCGGTTACTCCATGATCGGGTTAATGCTGCAGCGTCAGCGGGTGCCAGCCAGCGAAACGCCAGATGCTCGGTAAGCGTCACATCGCGCTCCGTCGGCAGTTGCAGGCGAAACCAGTGCTCGTGATTGTGGGTCACATCAGGGGCATAGCGATGACGGAAATGGGGAAAGATTTCAAAGTCGATCTGACGCTGACAATCCTCCACCTCCAGCTGCTCAGCCAGCACGTCGATGCCGATCTCCTCATTCACTTCACGACACGCGGTCGCCAGCGGTGACTCTCCCGCCTCCAGGCTGCCGGTGACCGACTGCCAGAACGTGGGATCATCACGCCGCTGCAGCATCAACACCCGGCCAGTATCGCGCGCCGAAATGACGACCAGCACTGAAACCGGGTGTTTATAGCCCATTATTTATTCTCAGGCTTTTCTTTTTTGACGACCTGAATACCGAGTTCCAGCAAAGAAGCGGGATTGGCTTCGCTTGGCGCTTCGGTCATCATGCAGGCTGCCGCCGTGGTTTTCGGGAAGGCAATGACGTCACGAATGTTATCGGTGCCGGTCAGCAGCATCGTCAGGCGATCCAGACCAAAAGCCAGGCCGGCATGCGGTGGCGTACCAAACTTCAGCGCATCCAGCAGGAAGCCAAACTTCTCACGCTGCTCATGCTCTTCGATACCCAGAATGCTGAACACCGTCTGCTGCATTTTGCCGTTGTGGATACGCACTGAACCGCCGCCCACTTCATAACCGTTGATCACCATGTCGTAGGCATTCGCCACGGCACGGGTCGGATCGGCGGCCAGCTCTTCTGCGCTCATCTCTTTCGGCGCCGTAAACGGATGGTGCATTGCGGCCAGACCGCCCTCCTCGTCCTCTTCGAACATCGGGAAGTCGATTACCCACAGCGGTGCCCAGGCTTTCTCATCAGTGATGTTCAGCTCGCGGCCCACTTTCAGACGCAGTGCACCCAGTGCATCAGCGACCACTTTGGCACGATCGGCACCAAAGAAGATAATGTCGCCATCCTGAGCGCCAGTGCGGCTCAGAATGCCTTCCACGATCTCTGCATTCAGGAATTTGGCAACCGGGCTCTGCACGCCTTCCAGGCCGTCGGCACGGACGTTGACCTTCATCCACGCCAGGCCTTTCGCGCCGTAAATCTCCACGAACTTGCCATATTCATCAATCTGCTTACGGCTCAGCTGTGCGCCGCTCGGTACGCGCAGCGCGGCAACCCGGCCCTTTTCATCGTTAGCCGGGCCAGAGAAGACCTGGAACTCCACGTTTTTCAGCAGGTCGCCGACGTCCACCAGCTCCATCGGGTTACGCAGATCGGGTTTATCAGAACCGTAGCGATGCATCGCTTCTGCAAAGGTCATCTGCGGGAACTCGCCGAGATCAACGCCCTGCACGTCCTGCCACAGATTGCGGATTAAACGCTCCATGATTTCACGCACCTGTGGCGCAGTCATAAAGGAGGTTTCTACGTCGATCTGGGTAAATTCTGGCTGACGATCGGCACGTAAATCTTCGTCGCGGAAGCATTTAACGATCTGATAGTAGCGGTCAAAACCGGACATCATCAGCAGCTGTTTGAACAGCTGAGGTGACTGCGGCAGCGCATAGAATTTGCCTTTGTGAACCCGGCTTGGCACCAGATAGTCACGTGCACCTTCCGGCGTCGCTTTGGTCAGCATCGGGGTTTCGATATCCAGGAAACCTTCGTCATCCATAAAGCGACGAACAAAGCTGGTGATTTTTGCGCGAGTTTTCAGACGCGTCACCATCTCAGGGCGGCGCAGATCCAGATAGCGGTACTTCAGGCGCGCTTCTTCGCTGTTGGTCTGATTCGAGTCCAGCGGCAATGGCTCAGAGCGGTTAATGATGGTCAGCGCCTGGGCAAACACTTCCACTTCACCGGTCGCCATATCGCTGTTTTTGTTCTTCTCATCACGCGCACGCACGGTACCGGTGATCTGGATACAGAATTCGTTACGCAGTTCAGAAGCCAGCTTAAATGCGTCCTGGCGATCGGGATCAAAAAACACCTGCACGATGCCTTCACGGTCGCGCATATCGATAAAAATCAAACTGCCCAGATCGCGACGGCGGTTTACCCAGCCGCAAAGCGTGACTTGCTGACCCACATGAGACAGATTGAGCTGTCCGCAATATTCTGTACGCATAACACTATCCTTTTAACTTCGCCGCTGCAGCTGACAGCATCCGGCCGCGTTACCTGTTGCGATGCTGTCGCAAAAATGGCGGTCATTATAATGGAAAAAGCCAGACAGGATAAGCAGATCCGCGCCAAAGCGCCGATTTCCTGTGTGCATTTGCCCCCCAGCCTGACCATAGCGGATAATGGGGTATCTTAATCTGCAGCCAGGAGCGCGCGTGACACTTCGTATTGGCCTGCCCCAGTGGCAGCATTCACACTGGAAACGCTGGGGGATCGAAAGCCTGGCGGACTATGCCCGCTATTTCCATTGTGTAGAGGGAAATACCACGCTCTATGCGCTGCCGAATCCGGAAACGGTGATGCGCTGGCGCGATATGACGCACGATGCGTTTCGCTTCTGCTTTAAGTTTCCCAATACCATCAGCCATCAGGCGGCGCTGCAACACAGCGACGACCTGCTGACCGATTTCCTGCGCCTGATGGAGCCGCTGGCCGATCGCATCGGTCAGTACTGGCTGCAACTGCCTGCCAGCTTCTCCCCGACGCAGCTCGACGACCTGTGGCGCTTTCTCGACAGCCTGCCGCGCCGTTTTCACTATGGCGTCGAAGTCCGCCATCCCGCTTTCTTCGCTAAAGGGGATGCCGAACGGGCGCTGAATCGTGGCCTTTTGGCGCGCGGCATCAATCGCGTGATGCTCGACAGCCGTCCGGTTCACGCCTCCACCTCGCAAAGTCCGGCTGCGCTGGTGGCCCGCGCGCAGAAGCCCAAAGTACCGCCTCATGCCTTACGAACCGGCTCGCAGCCGATGGTGCGTTTTATCGGCAGCGACAGCGTCGATGAGAGCGTGCCGCTGTTTCAGATCTGGCGAGACAAGCTGACGGAGTGGCAGCAACAGGGCGATGCCATGCTGTTTCTGCACACGCCCGATATGGGCCAGGTCTTTCCGCTGGTGCAGGCGCTCTGGCCGCAGCTGCAACAGATCGATCCCGGCATTGGTAGCGGGCCGGACTGGCCGCAGCAGACCTCACTGTTTTGATTCCTGCCCAGGACAGCGGGCTGTGCGCCCGTTAGAATAGAAGCATTATGGACAGTCACAGGGGTGGCTATGGTTAGCGCGTTATATGTGGTGATCGGTGCATTACTGGTGATGAAATTCACGCTGGATGTGGTCCGCTATCGCCGATTCTACCGGGTGGCGTATGGCGACGGCGGCTATCACGACCTGAAGATGGCGATTCGCATTCACGGCAACGCCATCGAAACTCTTCCGCTGGCGCTGTTTCTGCTGGTGATGATGGAGATGAACGGCGCCGATATCTGGATGGTGCATCTCACGGGTCTGCTGTTCTTTATCAGTCGCCTGCTGCACGCCTGGGGTTTGCGCAGCAGCACAATGGCAGGCCGCAAATATGGCATGCTGCTGACGCTGTTTTCCCTGTGCGGCATGGTGATTTTTAACCTGATCTATATGCCGTGGGAATTAGTGCTTACGCTACATTAAGCTGGCCTGGGTTAAGGGGTGCAGCCCGTCCCACTTTCTGCGAGAATAGCGCCCTTTCCGTCGTCTCTTCGGATTTTCGATATGTCTGACCGCGATCAACTCTTCTCAGCGCCCATTGCAAAACTGGGCGACTGGACTTTTGACGAGCGCGTAGCTGAAGTCTTTCCTGACATGATTCAGCGCTCGGTGCCCGGCTACTCCAACATCATTTCGATGATTGGCATGCTGGCAGAACGTTTTGTTACCGCTGACAGCAAGGTTTATGACCTGGGCTGCTCGCTGGGCGCGGCCACCCTGTCGGTGCGCCGCAATATTCAGGTGCCGGGTTGCCAGATCATCGCAGTGGATAACTCCCCGGCGATGGTGGAGCGCTGCCGTCGCCATCTTGATGCGTTTCGCGCGGACACACCGGTAACGGTGCTGGAAGCGGATATCCGCGACATTGAGATTGAGAACGCCTCTCTGGTGGTACTCAACTTTACGCTGCAGTTTCTGGAACCACCCGCGCGTCTGGCGCTGCTGGAAAAGATCTGGCAGGGACTGAAACCGGGCGGTGCGCTGGTCCTGTCAGAGAAGTTCAGTTTTGAAGATGCCGAAGTGGGTGAACTGCTGTTTAACATGCATCACGACTTCAAGCGCGCCAACGGCTACAGCGAGCTGGAAATCAGCCAGAAACGCAGCATGCTGGAAAATGTGATGCTGACTGACAGCGTTGAAGCGCATAAAGCCCGTCTGAAGCAGGCCGGTTTCTCGCACGCCGAACTCTGGTTCCAGTGCTTTAATTTTGGATCTCTGGTGGCGTTGAAATGATCGACTTTGGCCGTTTTTATCAGCAAATTGCGGTGGGACCGCTGGCGAAGTGGCTGGAAGTATTACCGGCGCAAATCAGCGAGTGGCAGCGTGAAAACCTGCATGGGCACTTCCGCGACTGGTACAAGTCGCTGGAGTATCTGCCGCTGCTGGAACCACAAAAGCTTGACCTGCTGCACAGCGTTACCGCCGACCGCGATGACATCAGCGATCGCCATCGTCAGGGTATTGAGAAATTACTGCGCAACCTGATGCCGTGGCGCAAGGGGCCCTATTTCCTTTATGGCACCCACATCAACACCGAGTGGCGATCTGACTGGAAGTGGGAGCGCGTGCTACCGCACATCTCTCCGCTGGCGGGCCGCACAGTGCTCGATGTGGGCTGCGGCAGCGGCTATCACATGTGGCGGATGATTGGCGCGGGCGCCCATCTGGTGGTCGGCATCGACCCAATGCAGCTGTTCCTGGTGCAGTTCGAAGCGGTGCGCAAGCTGCTGAACGACGATCGCCGGGCGCATATGCTGCCGCTGGGCATTGAGCAGTTACCGGTGTTGCAGGCGTTCGATACCGTGTTCTCAATGGGCGTGCTCTATCATCGCCGTTCGCCGCTGGATCATCTGTTACAGCTTAAGAATCAGCTGGTCAGCGGTGGTGAACTGGTGCTGGAAACGCTGGTAATTGAGGGCGATGTGAATCAGGTGCTGGTGCCTGGCGAGCGATATGCGCAGATGCGCAATGTCTTCTTTATTCCGTCAGCTGAAGCGCTGAAAAGCTGGCTGGAAAAAAGCGGTTTTGTCGATGTCCGGATTGTCGATTTCGCCCTCACCACCACTGAAGAGCAACGCCGTACCGACTGGATGATCAGCGAATCTCTGGCTGAATTCCTCGATCCCGATGACCCCGGCAAAACGGTCGAGGGCTATCCGGCTCCTCTGCGCGCCGTGCTGGTCGCCACCAAACCCTGATGCCCTAGCGGCGAGACAACGCCAGTTTCGCCGCAAATCCGATAAACACACAGCCGGTCAGGCGATCCATCACTTTCAGTACCCGCGGTTTTCGCAGATGACCGGCGAAATAGTGGCTGCCGCCAATCAGTACCGCATTCCAGATCAGCCCCAGTAGCATGTGTGCCAGCGCCATCAGACTGCACCAGAGCGCCACCGACGCCCCCGCCGGGATAAACTGTGGCAAAAAACTCACATAGAAGATGCCCACTTTGGGGTTTAGCAGATTACCCAGCAGCCCGCGGCTGAAGCAGGCAAGATAGCCCTGTTGCAGCGCCGGTTGTTGCGTGTCGATTGCTGTCTGGCGGGGTTTCAGCAACAACTTCAGCCCCAGCCAGAGCAACCAGGCCGCGCCCATCCACTTCAGCAGGTTATAGGCGATTTCAGAGGCCAGCAGCAGCGCGCCTAATCCGAATCCCACCGCGACACCCCAGACCAGACAGCCGAGCGTAATACCCAGTGCCGTCACGCTGGCGCGCTTTGCGCCCTGAGCGACTGCTGAGCGCAGCACCAGCGCGGTATCAAAGCCCGGCGTCAGCGTCAGTATGGTGATAGCAAACAGAAATGAAAACAGCGTGGTGGTCATGGCGTTCTCCCTGGAGGTAACAGCCGTCAGCAGCGTATGGGTGTCCTGCCAGCGTAACAGGCCAGTCGAATTATCTCACCCTGGTCACTCTCCCTGTTCGTCAGCATGTGCCAGGCTAAGGGCGGTTTAACTTCATTTTAAGGAGCTGTGATTATGAGTAAATTTATCTTCTCTTCACCCCGTAAATATGTGCAGGGCGCGGGCGTGCTGGATGAGCTGGGTTCCTATGTGGCCGAACTGGGTGATAACGCTTTTCTGGTCGCGGATGATGTCGTCTGGAAATTGATCGGCGAACGCGCGCAACAGGCGCTGCAAAAGGCGAGCGTTACCTTCAACTGGCACCAGTTCAACGGCGAGGCGTCGAGCAATGAGATCACCCGCCTGAGCCAGCTGGCAAAAAGTCAGGGCTGTAATGTGGTTGTCGGGCTGGGAGGCGGAAAAACGCTGGACACGGTTAAGGCGGTGGCGGATGAAATCAGACAGCCGGTAGCAATCGTGCCTACGATCGCCTCCACCGATGCCCCCTGTAGTGCGCTGTCGGTCATCTATTCTGATAGCGGCGTCTTTGAGAGCTATCGCTTCTACAGCAAAAATCCTGATTTGGTGCTGGTGGACACCGCAGTCTGCGCCAGTGCCCCAGCACGACTCTTTGCCTCCGGCATTGCAGATGGCCTGGCGACCTGGGTTGAAGCGCAGGCGGTTGCGCGTTCGCATTCAAAATCGATGGTCAATGGTGATCCGACCCTTGCCGGACTGGCGATTGCCCGTGCCTGTGAAGAAACGCTTCTTACATGGGGTTACAGCGCCTATGTTGCCGTCACCCAGAAACGGGTGACGCCAGCGGTGGAAGCGGTGGTTGAGGCGAATACGCTGCTATCGGGACTGGGCTTTGAAAACGCAGGGCTGGCAGCTGCGCACGCTATTCATAATGGTTTCACCGCGATTGATGGTGATATCCACCATCTGACCCATGGTGAGAAAGTCGCCTATGGCACGCTGACGCAGATGGTACTTGAGAAGCGTCCGGATGAGGAAATTGCGCGCTATATCCGCTTCTATCGCTCGATCAACATGCCGACCACGCTCCGGGAGCTGCATCTGGAAAATGAGAGCTGGGAGAATCTGGTTAAGATAGGTGCACTGGCAAACAGTGAAGGTGACACGCTGAAGAATCTGAATCCGAATCTGTCACCGGAAGATATTGCAAACGCACTGCTGGCGCTGGATGCCTTTAGTCAGACAGTTAAATAGCCACCCAACAGGCGATCATCCGATCGCCTTTTACTCCGCCGCCGCCGGCTGGTCCCAGTACTCATATTTGTAGGCGGAACTGAGATGGCGCTCAATAGTGCCGCGGGTGAAGATTTCAGTTTCATGCAGATAGCTCAGGGTACAGTTACCCACCTGATCCCAGGACTGACACTCATCTACAGACCGGATGGTGCTCAGCGGTGTGGTCGCCGTTCCGTTGAGCCGCACTTCTCGCCATTGGGGATCGTAGGTATAACTGTCGGTGCTGCGGGCTGATGTAGTGCGGGTCACCAGACCCTGCGGGTTCCAGTGGTAGTGATTTTCACCGTTGGTCAGGGGATCGCTGCCGCGCGCCACGCTCTTCTCCAGCCGGAACTGCCGATCGTAGCGATAAGTCGTGTCGGTAAAGCCGCTTTTACCCATGCTGGTAAACCTGTCGGAGGCGCTGGTAATGTTGCCATGCTGACCTTTCTGCCAGTTAATCGTCCCCTGTCGGTTATCGACCACCACCTCTTTGCCCTCTTTCAGCACTTTTACCAGATACGCATATTCCGCCACCCAGCCGCCCTGCACCCGGGCAATGTGTTGCTCCATGCTGAGAATAACGTTGCGCTCACTTTTGTCATAGCTGACGTCGGCAACCGTCAGATCGCCACAGGCGTCAAACTGCCCCAGCACCCGCTTTTGCGAGTTGACATCTTTGCCGAACTCACCCGCAACCACCTGCTTTACCGCGCCTTTGGCATTCCCGCCCAGCAAAATCAGGTTATTGCTGTTAGCCACAGCGGTGTTATATGGGCTGCATGCGCTGGCCGCAGCGCTGCCACTGCAGAGAGCGGTCAGGATCAGAGTCAGGACAGCAATCGGATTGGGTTTCATAGGATCTTTTCCAGGCAACGTTGCTTTCAGTGTAAACGCTGCGGTGATGAACAGCGGCAATCTGTGAAGATTTCAGCCTGCATCGCCTTTTAGAGCCGGAGAGGCCAGGCGGCATCAGCATAACGAATAAAGCGAGTGAATCAGGTTGCTGCCGGGCCTGAAAGTCCTGGATGGCATGTAATGATTAATAAGGGGCAGGTCATTTTTATTGAGCCAGGCGAAAGAGTGATAACTTCGCTGCAGCCAGATTTTGATGCCTCTGACATCAATAATATGCCAGAGAAGCGCAAAACGATTTAGCCGGGACGGCGTGTGCTTTACACAAAAAGAACCCCAGCAAGAATACTGGGGTTTGGTACTTGCAAACACCACGTCAATGATCGGCGTGCTGCGCGGCAAAATCTGTTGTGGCTCAGGCGACCCGAACGGTGCTCATCTGCATCACGCTTTTCATCGCCTCAACCACGTCACCGTCTACACAGTAGCGGCTGAATTCGTCACTCTCGACTTCTGAACACATAGAGACACCGGCTTTGCGGTAGCGCATCGGCGACACCACCAGGCGACTGGCCGAGCTGTGAACTTCAACAATTCCCATGTCGAGAAACTTTTGCAGGTTGCTGAGACGTACCCCGGCACCCGCCATAATGATAGGACCGGTGCTGGCCTCATTTAGTTCCCTGAGTAATGTAATTCCGTTTTCAGCGCTCTGCTGCTGGCCGGATGTCAGAATGCGCGCCACCCCCAAATCCGTTAGCTCTTCCAGCGCACGCTTAGGGCTGTGACAGAGATCGAAGGCGCGATGAAAGGTCACGGCCAGGCCGTCACACAGCGCCATAATTTGCCGCATCTGACCATGATGAATGTGAGCATCTTCATCCAGCATCCCAATCACCAGGCCGGGAAAACCGAGTTCACGGATTAACGCCACATCCGATTTCATCGCTTCAAATTCGCGTGCGGTGTAACAAAAATCGCCACCACGTGGCCGGACAATAGGATGAACCGGAATCGAAACGTCGCGCCGGACGGCATTCAGCATCCCCGCTGACGGGGTCAGGCCGCCTTCACGCGGTGCGGCACAGAGTTCAACCCGATCGGCGCCCGCCTGTTGTGCGGTCACAGCGCAATCCACGCCATAGCAGCAAATTTCCAGTGTGGTCATTCTCTTCTCCTTTACATGACTCTGGTTCAAGGCAGATTCATCAGTTAGTCTGGCTGCTGGAATGAGTTTACCGGGAAAGTTAACTATGGCATTCAATTTCGACCAACGGATAGACCGTCGTCACAGCGATAGCCTTAAATGGAACAAATATGCGGACCAGGACATTCTGCCGTTGTGGGTGGCAGACACAGATTTCCGATCGCCTGACTGCGTCATCGAGGCGATTAAAACCCGTGCCGATCATGGGATTTTTGGCTATGGCGACACGCCAGTTGAATTGATCGATAGCGCGATAGCCTGGCTCGCCTCACGCTATCAGTGGCACGTTAATCCCGAATGGATGGTGGTTTTGCCGGGTGTCGTGAGCGGGCTGAATCTTGCAGTGCGCGCTTTCACCGCGCCTGACGAGCTGACGATTGCGCCAACACCCATCTATCCACCGTTTCGCGGTGCAGCAAAACTGGCAGAGCGCGGTCAGATCACTCTGCCGCTGACGCTGCAACAGGGACGCTGGCTGCTGGATCTGGATGCCCCGGAAGATCAACTGGACGATAAAGCGCGACTGTTGATGCTGTGCAACCCGCAGAATCCTGGCGGGACCGTCTATCGCCGCGAGGAACTGCAGGCGCAACTGGAATTTGCGCAGAAGCACGATTTAATTGTCTGTTCCGACGAGATCCACAGCGATCTGCTGCTGGAACCCGGCGTTAAGCACATACCCTTTGCTTCACTGAGCGAAGATGCAGCCCAGCGTAGCGTGACGCTGATGTCGCCCTCAAAGTCCTTTAATATTGCCGGTCTTGGGGCTTCCATCGCCATCATTCCCAACGCCGGGTTGCGCGCGCGCTTTAACCGGGTACGACGCGGCATTGTGCCGGATGTTGATATTCTGGCACTCACGGCAGCAGCAGCGGCATGGCGCGAGGGTGAGCCCTGGCTGACTGCGCAGAATGCCTATCTGCGCAGTAACCGTGACTGGCTGGTGTCGCAGGTCAATAAGATGACCGGCCTGTCACTCGCCTCGCCGGAAGCGACCTACCTGGCCTGGATCGACGCCAGCGCGCTGGGTGTGGCCAGCCCGGCGCTCTATTTTGAAAAGCACGGGCTGGGCTTAACCGCCGGACGTGAGTTTGGCAATGACCAGTTTGTCCGGCTCAATTTCGGCTGTACCCGCGCGCTGCTCGACGAAGCCGTTGCGCGTCTGAAGCGTGCGTTAGCCGCCCGCCCTTAGTTCTGCTCGCTGGCGACAATCTCCTCCAGTCGCCACGGATGGAACTTGATTGTCGTCTGCCCATCCGTTACCGCCAGGGTCGGATTGGGCAGTCGCTCATTCTCGCCCTGTGGTGAACTGGTTTTAAATGAAATACCCGGCTGCGTCAGCGCCTCATCTGACAGCAAGGCCATCGCGCGCACGCCCAGCGTCTGATGATCGCCGCGTAACACCACCTCAATATGCTCCCAGCCTTCATGGCGATAACGCTTTTCACCCGGCCATGGCAGTTCAACCACATCAATCTGCCTGCCTGCGACAATCAGCGGGTCATGGAGTTTAAACAGGCAAATCTGCCTGCCGTTGATCATCGCTGCCGAAAACTGCGTGCCAATCTGCTGCAAACCCTGCTGCCAGCGCGTCGCCGTCGTATCCTGATGGCAACGCACCGCGATATGGTCCACTTCCAGATCGTTCAGGCGCAAACCGAGCCGCTGCGCAAAATTTTGCAACGATTCTTCAAAACGTCCTAAATCTGTCTTTAAATCATCCAATTCTGCCGGAAAAGATCTCTCCACCACCCCAATTCCTCTCAATTTGTTTAGCATTTATAACCCGTCTGGCTTTCGGCACGCCGCGTGCTGAGCATCACATAATGATAAGATTCATCTTATTTGGCCCGAAATTTAACGCTAATCCTTATAATAACATCTTTCATTTCGGATTTATCTCCTGTTTAGGGCCATGAGTTCCTTGATGAAAGCATGATAAATATATGATTAATATCAACTTCTTTAATACAATAAGATAACTCTCATTTACCGTCCAAACAATTGCAGCCTACCCCGCCTTCCTATAAATTTGACCTAACACAACCAAAAGGAATGGCTCTATGTCTATGCTCATCGTTGTCGCTGTCCTGATCGCACTGATGGGATTTGCAATCTCCCGCCATTGGAAGGTGCGTGAAGATAAAAGCGTAAAGAATCCACGCCGTCATCTGCGACGTCGTTAATGCCTCAGGGAAACATCTTATTCAGCTCTGTTTCCCCGCTTCATCCAACTGCTGACGCCCACTGACATTTCACGTATACTTTTCCCCTCATTTTTTTCCGTTTTGTCTGCCCCATCCGTTTCTGCCTCTCCGTTACGCGATGCGCTCAGGCAAGATGATGACAGCCCGGCTTTCTGGTCCGGGCGTTGCTCAGCACATGAAGGTAACTCGGTGAATATTCAGGCACTTCTTTCCGCAAAAGTCAGTCAGGCAATGGTTTTAGCCGGCGCACCCGCCGATTGCGAACCTCAGGTTCGTCAATCCGCCCGGGTTCAGTTTGGAGACTATCAGGCCAACGGCATTATGGCCGTGGCGAAAAAGCTGGGACAGGCACCGCGACAATTAGCGGAAACGGTGATTCAACACCTCGACCTGACCGGCATCGCCAGCAAAGTCGAAATTGCCGGGCCGGGATTCATCAATATCTTCCTTGACCATAACTGGCTGGCCACTCATGCCCGGGAAGCGCTGCGCCTGCCGCGCCTTGGCGTGCAGCTGGCCGAGCCCCAGACTATCGTGGTCGATTACTCTGCGCCTAACGTTGCGAAAGAGATGCATGTGGGCCACGTCCGCTCCACCATCATCGGTGATGCGGCGGTGCGCACGCTGGAGTTTCTCGGCCATAAAGTGATCCGTGCGAACCACGTGGGCGACTGGGGAACGCAGTTCGGTATGCTGATCGCGTTCCTGGAAAAGCAGCAGAATGAAGATCATGCAGATATGGCGCTGGCCGATCTCGAAGGCTTCTACCGTGAAGCCAAGCGCACCTATGATGAAGATCCTGAGTTTGCCGAGCGCGCGCGCAGTTATGTGGTGAAATTACAGGGCGGCGATGAGTATTGCCGCCAGATGTGGAAGAAGCTGGTCGACATCACCATGAGTCAGAACCAGAAAATCTATGACCGCATGAACGTCACGCTGACGCGCAACGATGTCATGGGTGAAAGTCTCTATAACGATATGCTGCCTGGCATCGTCTCCGATCTGAAACAGAAAGGCTTAGCGGTAGAGAGTGAAGGTGCGACCGTGGTGTTCCTGGATGAATTCCAGAACAAAGAGGGTGAACCGATGGGCGTCATCATCCAGAAAAAGGATGGCGGCTACCTCTACACCACCACCGATATCGCCTGTGCGAAGTATCGTTACGAAACGCTGAAAGCCGATCGCGTGCTCTATTACATCGACTCACGTCAGCATCAGCATCTGGTTCAGGCCTGGACTATCGTCCGTAAAGCGGGTTATGTGCCAGAATCTGTTCCACTGGAGCACCATGCGTTCGGCATGATGCTGGGCAAAGATGGCCGTCCGTTCAAAACCCGCAGCGGCGGCACTATCAAGCTCTCCGATCTGCTGGATGAAGCCTGGCAGCGTGCCTACACGCTGGTGCGTGAGAAGAACCCGGAGATGAGCGAAGCGGAAGTGAAAACGCTGGCGGAAGTGGTTGGCATCAGCGCGGTGAAATACGCCGACCTGTCAAAAAGCCGTACCACCGATTATATTTTCGACTGGGACAACATGCTGGCGTTCGAAGGCAACACCGCGCCTTACATGCAGTATGCCTATACCCGCGTACTCTCCGTGTTCCGTAAGGCGGGCATTGATGCCGATTCGCTGGATGCGGAGATTGTGATCAGTGAAGAGCGTGAAGCGCAGCTGGCCACCCGTCTGCTGCAGTTCGAAGAGGTCATTACGCAGGTCGCTCGTGACGGCACGCCACACGTGATGTGTGCCTATCTCTACGATCTGGCCGGTCTGTTCTCCGGATTCTACGAGCACTGCCCGATTCTCACCGCAGAATCAGACACAACCCGTCTGAGCCGACTGCAGCTGGCCGCGCTGACCGCGAAGACGCTGAAGCAGGGTCTGGATACGCTGGGCATCGACACCCTCGAGCGCATGTAATCTCTGAAACGGAGAGGGGTTTCCCTCTCCGTTGCTGATCGCATTTATCCTCTCTTATCTCCCAAATCTTCGCAGCAGGATGGTGTTATGTCTGTAGCCGCGCACCTCATCAGCAGCCACCTTCCCACCATAAAACAGTTGCAGTGCTTTCTGGCTGTTGCGCACGAGCTTAATTTTCGCCGGGCCGCAGAACGTCTCAGCATGACGCAACCTCCGCTTACCCGTCAGATTCAGAGTCTGGAAGATCTGCTCTGTCAGTCGCTGTTCAGCCGCACCACCCATGAGGTAACGCTCACCGATTCTGGCCGTGTGCTGGTCGCGAAAGCGGAAGCGATCCTGACTGCGCTGAGTGCCCTGAAGCAGGATGCGCAGCCCGCCGCGGCACGGCTACGCATCGGGCTGACCCGCACGCTAAACTTTGAACTGATTTCGCCTCTTAACCGGCAGCTCGCCGCTTTTCATGCCAGCGAAGAGATGGAGATGCCCCGCCTGACCTCCCCTCAGCTGTTGCAAAGCCTGGCTAAAAACAGTCTGGATTTAATACTCACCGGAGAAAAGGGATCGGGTACGGAAGTCGCCGTTCAGTACGCCTGGGTTTACCGTGAGCCGCTGCTGATTGCCATACCGTCGGCGCACCCTGCCAGTGTGGCGGAGCAGGTCTCGCTGGAAGCGCTGGCCGATCTGCCGCTGTTCGGGTTTGCGCGCAGCGCCAATCCGCTGTTTTACGATAAATGCGAGCGCTACTTCGCCACGCTAAGCGTCACGCTGAAACGGGTGAGAGAGCCGGACGACTCCCTGTTGATGCTGTCACACATCGCCAGAGGAAAAGGATTCGCCCTGATGCCGCAGTCAAAATGTACCTTTACTCAGGCCGGTCTCTGTTACCGGCCGCTGGCAGAGGATGCGGCACAGCAGCTGGCGATTGATGTTTACGCGGCTATTCGCGCCGATGAAAAAAATGAGGCGATTCTCAATGCGCTGCGAGAACTCTCTCATCCCGGGACGCGATGAAGCCCGCATGATTTCGCGCCCCTGAAACACAGCGAAGCATCCCCCCTCTTTTTCCTTCTTATTGCCGCTCAGCCTTTCGTTGAGAGCTGACTGTGTCAGCAGTCCGGATGGATGTCTGAAGCCCTTTCATCCGCCTGATACCTTTTTTGCATGATCGAAAGAGCAATTCATTGCTTTCGCGCGGAGTGAAACAATCGCGTCTCACAAACGAGGAGCGACAATGAAAAAGCGAACGTTAAGTCAGGGTCTGGATGTCAGCGCCATCGGTTATGGCGCGATGGGACTCAGCGAATTTTATGGCCAGACCGATGACCATCACTCCCTGCAACTGCTCAGCCAGCTGCGCGATCTGGACATCACCTTTATCGATACCGCCGATCTCTACGGGCGCGGTCACAACGAGCAGTTGATAGGTCAGTTTCTTGCCGGGCTGAATCAGGCCGAACGGCTGAAATTCACTGTCGCCACCAAATGTGGCATTGAGCGTCCGGCAGATGAGGCTTATGCCCGCAGCCTTAATAATCAGCCGGACTACATTACCCGCTGCTGCCATGCGTCACTGAAACGGCTGGGTGTGGAGCGTATCGATCTCTTTTATCTGCACCGGATCAGCCCGGCGACACCGATTGAGGAGAGCATGCAGTGTCTCAGCCGTCTGGTGCAGGAGGGAAAGATCGCCCGCATTGGGCTGTGTGAAGCGTCTGCTTCAACGCTGAAGCGGGCACAGGCGATCCATCCGCTGGCCGCGCTGCAGACGGAGTATTCACTCTGGACACGCGATATTGAAGAGGAAATTCTCCCGACGGTGAAAAAGCTTGAGATCGGACTGGTGCCCTATTCGCCGCTGGGCAGAGGATTCCTGACGGGTAAATACCGTAAAAACAGCGATTTTGCCGAGGGTGATTTCCGCAAAAATAATGACCGTTTCCGGCAGGAGAATATCGATCACAATCTCCAGCTTCTTAACGCGGTGACGCCACTGGCTGAGAAATATCACGCCACCAGCGGGCAGATTGCGCTGGCCTGGCTACTGGCTCAGTATGAAAAAATTGTGCCGATACCAGGCACCAAACAGATCGCTTACCTTACTGAAAATGCGCAGGCCGCGGATATCGAGCTGGAAGAGGAAGATATCGGGTTGCTGAACGCTGTTCATCAGCAGATTGAGGTTAAAGGCGGTCGCTACTCTGAGGAGGGAATGAAGGGGGTTAACGCCTGAACACAAAATATGCACTTGCGCACTGTGCATTGGTGCGCTAAATTGTTTTCAGTGTGATACAGGGAGGTAATGAGGTGGCGACGCTAAGGAATATTGAACGTTTCAGGGATGACTGGCTTAGGGATTATTTTTTATAGGGCAAATTTTCTAAAAGAATACCGTCAAGCCTCTCATCAGCGCTGGCGCGAAAGCTCGACATCATCAATGCGGCGATTAACTATAAGGATTTAAGGTCGCCGCCTGGCAATCGTTATGAGGAGCTAAACCCGCCTCTCGAGGGATATGCTTCAATCAGGGTCAATGAGCAATATCGGCTGATCTTTAAATGGATAGAAGTTAAGGCCGTTGACCTTTATCTGGATGCTCATAGCGATAAAATGCACAAGCGATGAAAACTGAGCCTGGCTGCATCAGGCGCAGTAAGAGAGCATGAAACACATCAACCTCTGTCAGTAATAAAGAGAGCAAGACTATGAACCAGGCGACACGCAAACCGACTACTGTCGGTGACGTATTACTTTACGAATATCTGGAGCCAACCGGCCTGAAGATTCTCGACTTAGCGGAGATGCTCAAAGTGCACCGCAACACGGTCAGCGCCCTGGTCAACAATAACCGGAAGCTGACCCCGGATATGGCTTTCAGGCTGGCTGCAGCCTTCGAAACCAGCGTTGAGTTCTGGCTTAATCTGCAAAACAGTGTCGATATCTGGGAAGTGATGCATGATGCCAGGGCACAGGAGGAGATCAGTCGCGTAACGCCGCTGAAGGATTTTCTGGCGCAGAAAGAGAATCAGCTGGCGTGAAACGCTTTATAACGCACTGGTTATGACGGGATTTGAAACGGGCCACTTATCTGCCAGCCGCTGGGTCAGGGTTAGCGTCGGTTTACAGCCAGGGTCATCACGAAACAAGGGCACAAGAGAAGATCTCCGGCACCCCTTCAGTCAATTCAGCAACAACACACTTACTCGTAATTGACCATCACTTCGCTGCTCACCACCCGTAATCCGGGTGGGAGCGCGCCGCTTCCGGCAAAACCAAACACCATGTGCAAAGTCTCACCGGCATTCAGATGCGCCAGCCCGCGCGTGATGCCGCTGGCACCTTCAAGGGAGGTGCAACGCTGTTCGCCGCACAGCCGCACCTGCAGGCCTGAGGGTGCCGGTCTGCTCAGTTCATAACGCCAGTTAACGACGCTGACCTCCCCGCCAATGTCGGCGGGCGGCGTCAGCGGCTGCGCCCGTTGCCAGCTGCCGCGATTCGCCAGCATTGGCCCATTGGCTGTGGCGCTCCAGGCACCACCGGCCGCCTGCGCCATCAGTGGCAGCGTCACGAATGCCATCACCAGCCAGCGCATTATTTGCCTCCGATGGTGGCAGTCATACGGATCTGGCGGTTGTCGCTCAGTTCCAGATTAGAGAGCACCACCAGCTGTGGCAGATTGCGGCGCAGGAAGCGCGCCAGCAGCGCACGCAGCGGATGATTGACCAGCAGCACCGGCGGCGCGCCCAGCATCTCCTGACGCTGTAACGCTGCCTGTGCCTGACTTAACAGCCGATCGGCCAGACCCGGCTCCAGTCCGCCACCGCCCTGCAACGCCTGTAACAGCAGACGCTCCAGTGTGGAATCGAGCCCGATAACCTGCACCTCGTCATTACCGGGGAACCACTGCTGAGTAATCGCACGGCCCAGCGCCACACGCACTACGCTGGTCAGCTCCTGCGGATCGCTCTGCACCGGCGCATGTTCCGCCAGCGTTTCGATAATGGTGCGCATATCGCGAATCGATACCCGCTCCACCAGCAGGTTCTGCAGCACTTTGTGCAGGGTGGTCAGCGAGATCACACCCGGCACCAGATCTTCAGTCAGCTTCGGCATCTCCTGAGTCACACGATCCAGCAGCTGCTGCGCTTCCTGACGGCCAAACAGCTCGCTGGCGAACTGGCCAATCAGATGGTTGAGGTGGGTTGCCACCACGGTACTGGCTTCAACCACGGTAAAGCCCTGAATCTGTGCCTGCTCTTTCAGCGCACTATCAATCCAGACCGCTGCCAGTCCAAAGGCGGGATCAACGGTCGCTTCGCCTGGCAGACTTCCGGCAGCCGTGCCCGGGTTAATCGCCATCCAGCGACCAGGATAGGCATCACCGCTACCAATCTCCACCCCTTTCATCAGGATGCGATAGCGTGCCGGTGGCAGCTCCATGTTGTCGCGGATATGCACCACCGGCGGCAGGAAACCGACATCCTGGGCGACTTTCTTACGAATACTGCGGATACGTCCCAGCAGTTCACCATTTTGCTGATGATCGACCATCGGAATCAGGCGATAGCCCACCTCCATGCCCAGCGTATCTTCCAGCTGCACATCGGTCCACGACGCTTCGGTGGCGGCTGGCGTGTCCGCCGTTTTGGTGATGCCGCCCGTGACTTCCACTTTCTTCTTCGGCTGCATTTCGCGGCCACGCAGCCACCAGGCCAGACCCAGTAAGGCAGCGGTGAACAGCAGGAAGACGAAGTTAGGCATGCCCGGTACCAGACCCAGCAGACCAATTACCCCGGCACTGAGCATCAGCACGCGGGGATCTTTGAACAGCTGAGTGACCATCTGCTCGCCGACATCCTGATCGGTAGCGACGCGCGTGACGATAACACCGGCAGCGGTAGAGATAACCAGCGCCGGAATCTGCGCGACCAGACCATCACCGATAGTCAGCAGCGTATAGGTCTCGGCCGCATGGCCCACATCCATACCGTGCTGCACCACACCCACCAGCAGGCCGCCGATAACGTTGATCACCATGATCATGATACCGGCGACGGCATCACCACGAACGAACTTACTGGCACCGTCCATCGAACCGTAGAAGTCCGCTTCCTGGGTCACTTCAGCACGGCGACGTTTGGCGTCATCTTCACCGATCAGACCGGCGTTGAGGTCGGCATCGATCGCCATCTGCTTACCGGGCATCCCGTCCAGCACAAAGCGCGCGCCCACTTCGGCGATACGGCCCGCACCCTTGGTGATAACCATAAAGTTGATGATGACGAGGATGATAAACACCACGATACCGATGGCGAAGTTACCGCCCACAAGGAAGTGACCGAACGCTTCAACCACCTGTCCTGCCGCGGCGGCACCGGTGTGCCCTTCCATCAGGATGATACGGGTTGAGGCCACGTTCAGCGCCAGACGCAGCAAGGTAGAGAACAGCAGAATAGTCGGGAACGCCGCAAACTCCAGGGTTCGCTGGGTGAACATCGCCACCAGCAGGACCATGATTGACAGCGCAATGTTAAAGGTGAACAGCAGATCAAGGATGAACGGCGGTAATGGCAGAACCATCATCGACAGGATCATCAGGATCAGTACCGGCCCGGCCAGCACCTGCCACTGCATATCTTTAAAGTTGCCCGGTAAACGTAGTTTTGCGGCCAGGTTATTAGCCATCGTTTTTGCTCTCTCCTGCAAAGTCCATCTCTGCCGGAACCGGCAGGTTTTTTGGTTTGGTTGGGATCAGGCCGCCTTCGCGCTTCCAGCGACGCGACTGCCAGACCCACGCCAGCACCTCGGCCACCGCAGCATAGAGCGCGCCGGGGATGTGCTGACCAATTTCAGTATGTCGGTATAACGCACGCGCCAGCGGCGGTGCTTCCAGAACCGGGATGCGGTGTTCGGCAGCCAGCTCACGAATTCTCAGGGCGATCTCACCCGCGCCTTTCGCCACCACTTTCGGTGCACTCATCTTCTTCTCGTTGTACTGCAGTGCCACCGAATAGTGCGTCGGGTTGGTGACGATGACATCGGCTTTCGGCACATCCGCCATCATTCGGCGTCGCGCTGCGGCACGCATCTGCTGGCGGATGCGCCCTTTAACGTGCGGGTCACCTTCCTGCTGCTTATGCTCGTCGCGGATCTCCTGCATCGACATCTTCAGCTTTTTAAAGTGGCTGTGCAGTTGCCAGAAGACGTCATATCCCACCATCGGGATCAGCCCCAGCATCACCAGCGAACAGCAGACCGCGATCATCTCCATGCCGTGAATCAGCGCGGTTACGGGCGATTCGCTGATCAGCCGCAGCATCTCGGGCCAGTGGCTCCAGATGTACCACCAGCCCACCGAGCCTACTAAAATGGTCTTGAGGATGCCTTTAAACAGTTCGGTCCAGGCCTGAGCCGCGAACATCCGCTTGAAACCAGCCATCGGGCTAAGCTTTTTCAGGTCGAACTTGATCGATTTACCGCTGAAAACGATACCGCCCAGCAGCATGGGGGCTGCGATCGCCACCAGCACCAGACCGCCCATCAGCGGCAGCAGCGCCATCAACGCCTGTGTGATCAGGCTGCCGATATGGCTGACAATAATTTTGTCATCTCTGACCATGCCGTGATCAAAACGGAGTCCGGTGGCGACCATTCCCGCCAGCCGGTGCGCCATCATGCTGCCGCCCATCCACAGGATCATGATGCCGGCCAGCAGCATCAGTAATGACGTCAGTTCGCGCGAACGCGGAATCTGGCCCTCTTCACGCGCTTTCTCAAGTCGGTGGGCCGTGGGCGATTCTGTTTTGTCTTCGTCGCTATCTTCAGCCACGACAAACCTCGGTTGGCAGGAATTCTGAACATAGGATGCCAAATCTGGCTTAAGTTAAAGCGGAGATAAGATGGGGAAAACAGGCGTTCTTTCGGGGATGGGTCTGACAATGCGGAACGGGGCCACCCGAAGGTGACCCTGTTTTTTTAATCTGCTGCTGTTTCGCCCGCCCGCAGGCGAACGAAACCGGATCAGAACCCTAGGCTGTCCAGCAGGTCATCAACCTGATCCTGGTTCGCAACCACGCCCGGTGCATCGGCGTGAATCTGCGGCCCGTTCAGCAGGCTGGTGCCTTCCTGACGCTTCTCAGCGCTGACTTCTGGCATATTCTCCAGCAGCACCATCAACAGCTGGCGCTCAATTTCCTGGATCACATCCATCATGCGTTTGATCACCTGACCGGTAAGGTCCTGGAAATCCTGCGCCATCATGATTTCAAGCAGCTGCTTGTTGGTAAAGGCAGTATGCTCTGGCACGGCGGTGAGGAATGCGCGCGTATCCGTCACCAACTCCCGCGCATCACCCAGTTCAATCGGGTTCTCAAACCACTCATCCCAACGTCCTTTCAGCTGGGTTGCCCCGGCTTCCATCTTATCCTGATGGGGTTGTGCTGCTTCAACACAGTTCAACGCACGGTCGGCGGCCTGCGCCGTCATCTGCACAACATAATCCAGTCGATCGCGGGCATCAGGAATGGCTTCAGCCGCATCGGCAATGGCTTTATCCAGCCCCAGCTCGCGCAGACTGTCGCGCAACATGCGCGTCAGAGAGCCAATACGTGAAATGATGTCGTGTGCCGCGGCATCCTCAGTTGGTTTCGGAAAGTCGCTCATCACATCCCCTTACATGCCCAGTTTTTCGAAAATTTTACCCAGCTTTTCTTCCAGGGTTGCCGCAGTGAATGGCTTCACGACATATCCGCTGGCACCCGCCTGGGCGGCGGCGATAATGTTCTCTTTCTTTGCTTCCGCGGTTACCATCAACACCGGCAGCGTACTCATTGCCGCGTCGGCACGAATGGTCTGCAGCAACTGCAGGCCATCCATGTTTGGCATATTCCAGTCGGAAATCACGAAGTCGAAACCACCCGCTTTCAGTTTGCCGAGGGCATCCACACCATCTTCCGCTTCTTCTACGTTATTGAAGCCCAGCTCTTTCAGCAGGTTACGCACAATACGACGCATCGTATTGAAGTCGTCAACTACCAAAAAGCGCATGTTTTTATCAGCCATATCTACTCCTGAGTTGTCTCGCCCGGCGGGACGGGCCTGTTAAATACGCAATGCCTGTCCGGCGCTAATTTTCGCCAGCATGTGCTGGCTGATGTTGCTTAAATCCACGACTTCGCTCACGCCGCCTGTGGCAATAGCCTCACGCGGCATGCCAAATACCACACAGCTGGCTTCGTTCTGGGCGATAGTCCAGGCGCCTGCCCGATGCATTTCCAGCATCCCGGCGGCACCGTCGTTGCCCATGCCGGTGAGGATGACCCCCACCGCATTTCGTCCGGCGTAAGTTGCCACCGATTTAAACAGCACATCCACAGAGGGTTTATGCCGGTTAACCGGTGGCCCTTCATTCAGTTTCACCACATAGTTGGCGCCACTTCGGGCCAGTTCCATGTGCATTGCGCCTGGCGCGATGTAGGCATGGCCGGGCAGAATACGCTCACCATCTTCCGCCTCTTTCACCGTGATCTGACACAACTTGTTCAGACGCTCGGCAAAGGAGCGGGTAAAGCCTGGTGGCATATGCTGGGTAATCAGCAGTGCCGGGCTGGTCGCCGGTAAGGGCTGCAGCACATGGCGAATCGCCTCGGTGCCACCGGTTGAGGAGCCAATCGCAATCAGCTTCTCACTGCTCAGCAGCGGACCCGCCTTCAGCGTCGCCGGCACCGGCATCGCTGCACGGTTGTGCAGTCGGGCACGGGAGGCTGCACGAATTTTGTCGCCAATCATCTGGCTGTAGGACAGCATCCCTTCGCGGATACCGAGCTGTGGCTTGGTGACGAAATCCACCGCTCCCAGCTCCAGCGCGCGCAGGGTAATTTCGGAGCCTTTCCCGGTCAGCGATGAAACCATCACAACCGGCATTGGCCGTAGCCGCATCAGTTTTTCCAGGAAATCGAGGCCATCCATGCGCGGCATTTCCACATCCAGCGTCAGCACCTGCGGATTGAACTGCTTGATCAAATCGCGGGCGACCAGTGGATCGGGTGCCGTAGCGACCATCTCCATATCCGGATGGCTGTTGATGATTTCTGTCATCAACTGCCGCATCAGCGCAGAGTCATCTACGCACATCACGGTGATTTTGCTCATCATCTTTCCTTCGTCAGTCCATAGACGGTTTGCCCGCGCAGCCAGAACTCTTTACTGATCTGACTGAAGTTTTCTGAGTGACCAGCGAACAGAATGCCGCCCGGCTTCAGCAGTGGGACAAACCGACGCAGAATCTTCTCCTGCGTCTCTTTATCGAAATAGATCATCACATTGCGACAGAAAATAGCGTCGAACTGACCCGGCAGCGCCCAGTCATTGGCCAGCAGGTTAAGCTGCGCGTAAGTGACCATATTGGTCAGCTCGGGACGCGCCCGCACCATACCGGCATGAGGACCGGTGCCGCGCAGGAAGTAGCGCTGCATTTGCGCGGGTGACAGCGTACGCAGCTCCTCCTGGCGATAAACACCTGACACTGCTTTTTCCAGCACCTGGGTGTCGATATCGCTGGCATGGACCTGGAACTTGCCCGGCCCTGTACCCAGCGCTTCCGCCAGCGTCATGGCGATGGAATATGGCTCTTCGCCGGTTGACGCTGCGGTACTCCAGACGCTGAAGTTGCCCTGTCGCTTGCGTGCATGCTCCGCCAGAATCGGGAAGTGATGCGCTTCGCGGAAGAACGCGGTCAGGTTGGTGGTCAGAGCATTGATAAACGCCTGCCACTCGGCACTGTTCTGATCGGACTCCAGCAGCGCCAGGTAGCGACCGAAATCATCGATATTCAGCGTACGCAGGCGACGAACCAGACGGTTGTAAACCATCTCACGCTTGTGATCGGCCAGTACAATACCGGCGCGCTGATAGATCAGCTGGCTGATACGGCGAAAATGCGTATCGGAGAGCGGTAAACGCTGCACCATCTGCGACAGCAGCGTTGTCGTCTCATTTTGATCTAAAATTGTCGATTTTTTCATCTCTGCACCTGGCCCGAACTGAATACATTAACTGTCTGCTGCGATGCCCGGCGGCTCAAAGGCGGCCGGGCCACGGGCGATTAAAAGGTTTCCCAGTTGTCGTCGCTGCGTGCAGCAGGCGAACGACCAACGGCTAACGGTGCATCTGACTGGAGAGTTTTCATCGCCGTTGTCTTGTTAACGGCCTGAGCGACAAATTCTTTACCAATATTGAACACTGATACCGCTTGTTTTAAGTGACTGGCCTGATCTTCGAGCGCTGCAGCCGCTGCCGCTGACTCTTCGACCAGTGAGGCGTTCTGCTGGGTGACGCGATCCATCTCGGTCACCGCAAGGCCCACCTGGTCAATGCCACGGCTCTGTTCGTCTGACGCCGAGGCGATCTCACCCATGATGTCGGTGACGCGGGTGACCGCGCTGACAATGTTGCTCATGGTCTCTCCGGCGCTCTCTACCAGCACCGAGCCGGTATTAACGCGGCTAACCGAATCTTCAATCAGACCTTTGATCTCTTTGGCGGCCTGGGCGCTGCGCTGCGCAAGGCTGCGCACTTCTCCGGCCACCACTGCAAAACCGCGACCCTGTTCACCCGCACGCGCCGCTTCAACGGCGGCATTCAGCGCCAGAATGTTGGTCTGGAAGGCGATGCCATCAATCACACTGGTGATATCGGCAATCTTTTTAGAACTGCCCGCAATCTCTTTCATGGTGGTGACCACGCCATCCACCACTTTGCCGCCCTGCTGCGCAGTTTCAGAGGCGGTCAGCGCAAGCTTCGACGCCTGACGGGCGTTTTCGGCGTTCTGCTTCACGGTCGCGGTGAGCTGCTCCATGCTGGCAGCGGTCTGCTCCAGCGAAGCGGCCTGCTGTTCGGTACGCGAAGAGAGATCGTTATTGCCGATGGAGATTTCGCTGGCGCCGGTATAGATGGCATCAGAGCCGTCACGCACAGTACGAACGGTACGAACCAGCTCCTGCTGCATGTGCTGCAGCGAGGTCAGTAATTCACCGATTTCGTTACGCACGTTAATCTCAACCGGCTGGGTCAGATCGCCGCGCGCGATGTGCTGGATATGCTCAATGCTCTGACGCAGCGGACGGATCAGCACCGAGCGCATCACGTTCCACACCAGGATAATCATCAGCAATGTCACGGCCAGCGTGGCGATGACAATAGTGATGGAGCGGTTATAAGCCTGCTGGTTGGCTTCCACACCCTGCTGAGACAGATCTTTATTGTGCTCAAGCCAGGCGCTGTAATCTTTCTGGAACTTGTCCTGATAGCTCTGGGTCGGCTGATCCACAAAACCTTTGAAGTTACCGGCGGTGAAGAAGACCATCAGTTCTGCCAGCGCATCGTGATAGGCCTTGTAGTTCGCCTGTAACGCCACGACGTTTTCGGCCGTTTTACCCGCTTCTGACAGGTTATCGTTGAATATCTGATAGCTGACTTCAGCCTGCTTCAGTTCCTCGCCCGCCAGTGCGACCAGCTCTTTCACGCTGGCACCCGATCCCGACATCTGTGCATCCTGCAGAAAACGGATACCGGCACGGTTAAGGGTGTTGCGGGCCTGAACCAGCGAAACCCATGAGGTGCCCATCGCCTGTTGCAGAGTATTCAGGCGCTGGTTGTAGGCAAAATTCTCTTTATCTGAACTGACAGTTTTGAAAAACATTCCGCCGGAAAACAGCTGCAGCAGCGCAAACAGCGCCAGCACACACAGCAGGCCGGAAACGACTCGTACTCGACTAAACATAAACACCTCATTGGTTGGCGATTCGTGTTTGTTTATCGGCGGAGGCGGGGGGAACTTTATGCATGGCGGCGGCTTTACGCCGTCGCCATGGTGAAAGAGGGAAAATCAGACGCGGGAGATTTTGAAAACGGAGACGGCCTGAGTCAGGACGCTGGCCTGCTGCTCCAGAGCGGCCGCAGCGGCGGCAGATTCCTCAACCAGCGAGGCGTTCTGCTGGGTCACGCGGTCCATTTCAGTGACGGCCAGACCGACCTGCTCAATACCGCGGCTCTGCTCATCGGAAGCCGACGCGATCTCACCCATGATATCGGTAACGCGGGTCACGGCACCCACAATCTCATTCATGGTGCTGCCGGCGCTTTCAACCTGCAGTGAACCGCTGTTGACGCGTGACACAGAGTCTTCAATCAGGACTTTTATCTCTTTCGCGGCCTGGGCGCTGCGCTGCGCCAGACTGCGCACTTCACCGGCCACTACCGCAAAACCGCGCCCCTGCTCACCGGCTCGTGCCGCCTCAACCGCCGCATTCAGCGCCAGAATGTTGGTCTGGAAAGCGATGCCGTCGATCACGCTGATGATGTCAGCGATTTTCTTCGAGCTGCCAGCGATCTCTTTCATGGTGGTGACCACGCCATTCACCACTTTACCGCCCTGCTGCGCGGTTTCAGAGGCGGTCAGCGCCAGCTGCGATGCCTGACGGGCGTTGTCAGCATTCTGCTTCACCGTGGCGGTAAGCTGCTCCATGCTGGCTGCGGTCTGCTCCAGCGAGGCAGCCTGCTCTTCGGTGCGGGCCGACAGGTCGTTGTTACCGGCGGCGATTTCGCTGGCACCGGTAAAGATGGCATCAGAGCCGTCACGCACATTGCCCACCGTCATCACCAGCGACTGCTGCATCTCATGGATGCCGGCTGCCAGCTGGCTCATCTCATTACGCCCTTCAACCACAATTGGCTGGGTTAAATCGCCGGATGCAATAGCACGAATCTGCCCCAGCAGCTGTTGCAGCGGCTGAATCAGTACCTGACGCAGGCCAAACCAGCAGGTAACAATAACCGCGAGTACTGCAACGCCAATGGTGGCCAGTAGCCACATCATCTGTTTAAAAGCGTTCTGGTTTTGCGCCATACCCTGATCGGAAAGTTCGGTCTGACGCGCACGCCATTTGTTGTAACTCTCCTGCATCGCGACCTGTTTCTGCTCAATGTTCTGTTTGAACATCCCTTCCAGGTCACGCGCCTGCAGACTTTTTACCATCGCCTTCAGGCCCTTTTCATAATTTGCATAATCAGCTTCCAGCCTGTCGCCCAGTGTATCGCCGATACCGGGTGTGGCCGGCAGATGGTAATAGATTTGAAAATGACGATCGGCTTCCGCTAACTGGGTATTGGCTTTGTTGATCAGCTCATCAAGCTGACCGCCGTTCATCTGCGATGCCATGCTGGTCTGTAAGCGCAGCATGCCGCGGTTCAGCGTGGTACGGCTGTTGTTTAATGCAATATAAGCGTCAGTCATCTCGGTGACATTGCGGTTAGAGACCTGAGACAGTGAAAAGGCCGTTTTGTCTTTATTGAGAGCTGACCAGAACAGGCTGCCAGCGACTAACTGGAGCGCGCCAAAGATAACCAGTACGGCGATTAAACTGGTTACCACTTTTATTTTTTTTAACATCTTGTTCCCCTGCAGGTTGATTAAGGTGCAGCGGCTATATCGGCGATGTAGCAGGATTAGTTAACGCTTTTCAGCGCTTTCAGGAGAGAAGTGGCTTTTGTAATTATTTTTATCAGCATGTGGTGCTGAGTTTGACTTTACGCAGAGGAATCGCGGGGATCGCTGCGCATCCCGCAGGATGCGCAGCGTGATATCAGAAGGTTTCCCAGTGCGTATCACTGACCGGCGCCGTCAGAGCTTTACGCGGTGCCAGAGGCGGCGTGGCGGGTGCGGCAATCGGCAGATGCTTTGTCAGCGTCTGCTGCAAGGCGCCGCGTGTAATTTTGAAGACCGACACTGACTGACTTAACCGGCTGGCCTGGTCTTCCAGCGAGGCGGCTGCCGCAGCGGACTCTTCCACCAGCGAGGCGTTCTGCTGGGTAACGCGATCCATCTCGGTGACCGCCTGCCCGACCTGATCGATACCGCGACTCTGCTCGTCCGACGCCGAGGCAATTTCGCCCATGATGTCGGTGACGCGCGTGACCGCACTGACGATATCGCTCATGGTTTCCCCGGCGGTGCCGACCAGTTGCGAACCGACATTCACCCGGCTCACTGAGTCATCGATCAACCCTTTGATCTCTTTGGCCGCCTGGGCACTGCGCTGCGCCAGATTACGCACCTCGCCCGCTACCACAGCAAAACCACGACCCTGTTCTCCGGCGCGCGCTGCTTCAACGGCAGCGTTAAGCGCCAGGATATTGGTCTGGAAAGCAATGCCATCAATCACGCTGGTGATATCGGCAATCTTCTTCGAGCTGCCGGCGATGTCGCTCATGGTTTTCACCACGCCGGCCACCACGCTGCCCCCTTTTTCTGCGGTTTCTGAGGCGCTGAGTGCCAGCTGTGACGCCTGGCGGGCGTTTTCAGCATTCTGTTTCACCGTGGCGGTAAGCTGCTCCATACTGGCCGCCGTCTGCTCCAGTGATGCCGCCTGCTGTTCAGTGCGGGCAGAAAGGTCATTGTTCCCGGCAGAGATCTCGCTGGCACCGGTAAAAATCGCATCCGATCCATGACGCACATTGGTCACGGTGCGCACCAGCGACTGCTGCATATCATGCAAGCTGGCCGCGAGCTGGGTCATCTCGTTGCGCCCTTCCACCACGATCGGCTGGGTTAAATCGCCCTGCGCGATATGCTGAATGTGATTAATGCTGCTGTTCAGTGGTGTCATCACGATTTTGCGCAGGCCAAACCAGCAGAGCACAATCACGGCTACCACGGCGGCCATGATGGTGGAGAGAATCCACATCATACGGCTGTAGGCGGCGCTGTTTTCTTCAACGCCAAGTGTGGTCAGGCGGTTCTGATCGGCTCGCCATTCGCGATAGAGCGTCAGAAACGCACTCTGGTTTGGCGCAACCGGCGCTTTTCCGGCCGCAATCAGATCGTTTTCCTGTAGCGCGCTCTGCAACTGAGCCAGCGCAGCGGCATAGTCGCTGTAGCGCTGGTCCAGCTGGTTGTTTAACTCACTATTCTGTCCCGGCGTATCAGGTGTCTCTTTAAAGACTTTGAAAAAACCGGCGGCCGCCTGCTGGAAGTTTTTACTGTCGTCAAACAGTGTGGCGACATCGGCCGTTTTGCCTTCCAGTTTACTGGTGGCGAAACGCAGCTGAATGCGGGTCAGCAGCACCCGACTCTGGTTAAGGCTCATATAGGCGTCGTTGAGCGACTGCGTATTTTGCATCGCCAGCTGCGACACGGCGAAGCTTTGCTTGTCGTGGCTTAATGCGGAGTAGAAAACAGAACCGGAGAAGGCCTGTAACAGCCCAAACACCAGCAACACCAGTAACAGGCTGGTGACAACACGGATTTTCGTTAACATGAGTAACCCTGAAAAAAATAGGTGATTAAATTGACTGAGGAATTATCGGCAGGTGACAGCGGGAAATTAGAGTGGAATGTGGCTTTATTATCTGATTTTAATGGGATTGTTACTCAAAGGAACTATCACGGGCCAGCCATAACCGGCCCGTGATGATTCGCTTACGCGCTACGCAGGTTATCAACCAGTGCCATCTCGTCGCTGCTCAGCAGCTTCTCGATGTCGACCAGAATCAGCATGCGATCGCCCAATGCACCCAGACCCGTCATGTACTCGGTGGACATGGTCACAGCGAACTCCGGTGAAGGACGGATCTGATCCTGGGTCAGCGACAGCACGTCAGAAACGCCGTCAACCACGATACCGACCACACGGTTTTCCAGATTCAGCACGATAACCACGGTGTTTTCATTATACTCAACATCGGGCTGCGCAAACTTCACGCGCAGATCGATAATCGGCACGATAACGCCGCGCAGGTTAGTGACGCCGCGGATAAATTCAGGGGTGTTCGCGATACGTGTTACCTGATCGTAACCGCGAATTTCCTGAACTTTGAGGATATCGATGCCGTACTCTTCGTCGCCCAGCGTGAAGACCAGAAACTCCTGACCCACAGTTTCGCCAGCAATTTTTGTCACGGTTGCCATTCCATTCATGTTATTTACCCTTTCGTTATCAATCAGGCGGCAGCGCCAGCCACACGTTTTTCACGGTTAAGTGATTGCAGTGCTGAAACATCAACAATCAGCGCCACGCTACCATCGCCAAGAATGGTGGCGGCGGAGATGCCCGGCACTTTGCGATAGTTACTTTCCAGGTTCTTCACCACCACCTGATGCTGGCCAATCAGCTGATCGACCAGTAGCGCATAACGTTTACCCGCGCTTTGCAGGATAACCACGATGCCCTGAGTGGCCTCGGTTTTGGCATCCTGCACATCAAAGACGTTCCACAGCTCGACCAGTGGCAGATATTCGCCACGTACTTCCAGCACGCACTCGCCACCGGCCAGCGGTTTCAGCTCTTCGGCGCGCGGTTGCAGCGACTCCATCACCGCATTCAGCGGCAAAATAAAGACTTCATCGGCCACACGAACGGACATCCCATCAAGGATGGCCAGCGTCAGCGGCAGCAGGATACGAATGGTGGTGCCTTTGCCCTGCTTCGAGGCGATTTCGACGTGACCGCCCATCTCCTGAATATTTCGTTTCACCACGTCCATACCGACGCCGCGTCCTGAAACATCCGTCACCTGCTCCGCAGTAGAGAAGCCCGGTGCGAAGATCAGCATGCCGACCTCTTCGTCGCTCATGTTCTCGTGGACCGGCAGGCCCGATGAAAGGGCTTTGGCCAGAATACGTTCGCGGTTCAGACCGGCACCATCATCAGACACTTCAATGCAGATGTTGCCGCCCTGATGTTCTGCTGAAAGCGTCAGGTTACCGGTTGCCACTTTACCGGCTACCAGACGTTTCTCTGGGGTTTCGATACCGTGATCAAGACTGTTACGCACCAGGTGCGTTAATGGATCGATGATGCGTTCAATCAGGCTCTTATCGAGTTCGGTTGAGCTGCCCAGCAGCGTCAGTTCGACCTCTTTGCCGAGTTTGCTGGCAAGGTCACGAACCAGACGCGGGAAGCGGCTGAAGACATACTCCATTGGCATCATACGAATCGACATCACCGATTCCTGCAGATCGCGGGCGTTACGCTCCAGCTGACCCATGCTGTTCAGCAGGTCGCCATGCGCGACCGGATCGAGTTCACCGGAACGCTGAGCAAGCATTGACTGGGTAATCACCAGTTCGCCCACCAGGTTGATCAGCTGATCAACTTTTTCCACCGCGACACGGATGCTGGTGGATTCGCTCGATTTGGCAGGTGCCGCAACGCGCTTACTTTCACGCTTCACCGCGGCCACTGGCAGTTCGGTGACCGTGGCGGTGTGAACTTCTTCTATTACCGGAGCGGCGGCGACAGCAACCGGCTCAGCAGCGGCTTCGTCAGCAGCCGGGAAGCGGATCTGCGCTTCGTCGATCACGAAACAGAGCACCGCCACGATGTCATCTTTACCGACGCCATCAATGCAGACATCCAGCGAGGTGCTGCCCTTCTGCACGTTGGTCAGGGTGCCGAGATTACTCATCTCTTCCAGCATCAGATCGACTTCTTTCTCTTTGAGATCGATCAGCTGTACACGCAGGCCGCTGGCGCTGGCCGGTTCTGCGCTGGCACTGGCCACACTGGCCGGAACTTCAACCGGCAGACCTTTGGCCTCTAGCGCCAGCTGACGCAGCGCTTCACAGATATATTTGAAGCTCTCCGCGTTAGGCTCCTGCGCGGTTTTATAAGCATCGAGCTGTTCCTGCATAATATCTTTGGTTTCCAAAAACAGGTTGATGATGTCGGTGCTGAGCTGCATCTCGCCGCGACGAGCACCATCCAGAATGTTTTCCAGGATATGAGTCGTTTCCTGTAATACCGTAAAACCAAAGGTTCCGGCCCCACCCTTAATGGAGTGAGCGGCACGGAAGATGGCGTTAAGCTGTTCCGAATCTGGCTCCTGCGGGTCTAAGCCCAACAGGTGTTGTTCCATATCCGCTAATAGCTCATCGGCTTCATCAAAAAACGTCTGGTAAAAATCGCTGATGTCCATACTCACGGGAATCACCTCGGCTGTGAGGGGGCTGCTGTATTCACCGCGCTGCCTGGTGTTGCAGGTGCGGTAATCTGTTCAATGGCCGCCGGATCGCTGATCTGGACGGCATCACTTTCTGCGTTTTCTTTTTCAATTGCCGCTTCCGTGTCGTGGTTCAACACCAGCAGGCTGATGCGGCGGTTAACGGCGTCATTACCGCCACGATTTTTCAGGCGCATGGTGTCGGCCATACCTAACACCCGTAAAATTTTGCCGCTGTCTAAGCCGCCCATCACCAGTTCACGGCGTGAGGCGTTAGCGCGGTCGGTCGACAGTTCCCAGTTGCTGTAGCCTTTTTCACCGCTGGCATACTGAAAATCATCGGTATGCCCGGCCAGGCTGATTCGGTTCGGAATGTCGTTAAGGACCGGCGCTATTGCACGCAAAATATCGCGCATATAGGGCTCGACCTCGGCCCGACCGGTCTTAAACATCGGGCGATTCTGGCTGTCGATAATCTGAATACGCAGCCCCTCTTCCACCATGTTGATGATAAGATGCGGGCGCAGCGCTTTCAGACGCGGATCCGCTTCAATCAGCTGGTCGAGTTTTTCACGCAGCCGGTTAAGGCGAATCTCATCCAGCTGACGTTTCTGTGCATCCATATCCACAGCTTTATTCTCTTCACCAATCTTTTTGGTCGGATCTTCACCGCCGCCAGGGATTGGGCTAGTACTGTCACTGCTGCGTTGCCCACCGGTAATCGCGACCTTCAGCGGTGTTTTGAAGTAGTCTGCTATCTGCACCAGCTCCTGCGGGTTGGCGATCGACAGCAGCCACATCACCATAAAAAAGGCCATCATCGCCGTCATAAAGTCGGCGTAGGCAATCTTCCACGATCCGTGGCTGCCTTCATGGCCTTTATGTTTGCGCTTTTTGATCAGCACAATTGGGCGATTGCCGTGTTTCATGAAGCCTCGTCTGAAGTCTGTTTAGCCGGGTTTTTAGCGTTACGCACATGCTCTTCCAGTTCGCTGAACGATGGGCGCTCGGCGGAGTAGAGCGTCTTACGACCAAACTCCACCGCAATCTGCGGCGCGTAACCATTGAGGCTCGACAGCAGGGTCACCTTAATGCACTGCATCATCTTGGTGGTTTCCGCACACTTCTGACGCAGTACTGACGACAGCGGAGAAACAAAGCCGTACGCCAGCAAAATGCCCAGGAAGGTTCCCACCATCGCATGCGCGACCAGCGCACCGAGTTCAGCGGCCGGACGGTCGGCCGAAGCCAGCGCATGCACCACGCCCATTACCGCAGCGACGATACCGAAAGCCGGAAGACCATCACCCACGGCAGCAATACTTTGCGCTGGTACGTCACACTCGTGTTCGTAGGTCTCAATCTCTTCATCCATCAACGCTTCTATTTCAAAGGCGTTCATGTTGCCGCTCACCATCAGGCGCAAATAGTCAGTAATAAAATCTACTAACTGTTTATCGGCAAGAATGCGGGGATAATTAGCAAAAATTTCACTCTGGCTCGGATCTTCAATATCGCTTTCCAGCGATAACATCCCCTGCTGACGCGATTTCGCCATCAGGCGATAAAGCAGCGCCATTAAATCCATGTAAACGGCTTTGTTGTACTTGGAGCCGCGAAATAACTTAGGCAACGCTTTCAGCGTTTTTTTAATGGACTTGCCATTATTGCCGACTAAAAAAGCACCGGCACCGGCACCGCCGATCATTAATAATTCGGCTGGCTGATAAAGCGCGCCCAGATGGCCACCTACCAGCGCATATCCGCCCAACACGGAGCCTAAAACAATCAGGTAACCTATAATTATCAGCACAAAAAAATCCTTACGTCCGTAACGTGTTGGTGGAAGTTAAGCCAGAAAGCCGCAGATGTTATTCCTGAACAGCAAGCAAAAAAAAAGCAGCGGTATTAACCGCTGCTGGATGGCTTCCACAGTGCGAACAAACTTAAACGGCGTGTTTAACCTGTTCATCCAGCAGTTGTGGAAACATATCGGCAGGTTCTGCAGAAAGTTTACGTCTTTTTACTGCCCGTGATGGTGGCTGGCACAGGCTACAGGTAAAGCTGCCAACCGGCTGATGCGCATGATTAATAAAGCTGCCGTTGCAGCTTTTGCAATCTGTCAGTTCCAGCATACCGCTATCAACGAATCGGACCAGGGTCCAGGCACGAGTCAGCGCCAACAGCGGGCCCTCGTCCGATTGAGGACACTGTTCAAGATACAGGCGGTAAGCTTTAATCACGGCATCGACGCCGCTGCACAATCCAGTTTTCAGTAAAAACTTCCAGGCGTTACAGAACATAGAAGCATGTATGTTCTGCTCCCACGTCATAAACCAGTCCGTAGAGAACGGCAGCATGCCTTTCGGTGGCGGACTGCCACGTAATTCTTTATAGAGCTTGATCAGACGACCGCGGCTCAGCTGGGTTTCGCTCTCAAGCATCTGTAGGCGGGCACCTAATGTGATCAACTCCATCGCGAGATGAATATCACGTGCTTCCTGAACAATACTTTTCTCACTCATGACATTGCTCTCTTTTTAGCAGGTGCATCATCTTTAGACGCATTACGCAGTAAACGGCTCGATAATAAAATGCCGGTGTGGATTTGTTGTAAATCATCCACGCGTGATTCCTGCGTCAGGCGATTAATGGTGCTGCTATCGGTAAAACGAAACTGGCAAACCAGTTGATTGGTTTCCGCCATTTTCACCATCTCAGGCAATGTTAATTCAGATAATGTGTTCGCCATTTTCTCGTCAATTCCGAGGCGAAACATTGCAGAAGCTTTATCCTGGTTAATTAAACGCTGCGCAAGCAGTAAATAAGATAAGTTGAGATCGTAAATATGTTTCAGTACTTCAGAGGTGCCCATTATTTTTCCATCCTGAGAGATGCGACGTAACTGTATCGCAGAATAAATCTGCGGTTCGAGCTGCTGTTTGTTAAATCAAAAGATGGCAAAAAAAACTTCACGTAACTTTAATGTCACCGTTTTCGCCTTCCATTTTTGTGTGGGTTTCAGACCCACCGAAGGTCGAAAATCCATGCCATTTTATTTTCGAGTTCTGGACATCTTCCGTGACGTCTTCTTACATTTTTTAGGACTATTCCGAAAACAACGCAAATCTATATCGTCTGATTTCGACATACAACGACAGTTGTGTGAAATTTTAGATAAAGTGTGATGTAGCTCACACTTTTAACGCAAATTTCTTCAGAAACCCTTTACGATTACTTACCGACTGGTCATTTTTTGATCAAAAAAACCCGATTTTAAGTCCAATTGGTCCTGAGAAAGGTTTAATAGGGGGTAAAAGCATCGCTATTCGACGCTTTGCTCAGTCCGGAATGAATATCGGGTGTTAATCGTTTTAACACCCTATTTAGAACCACCCAAAGAAAGGTTATCAGCATATTATGCTGCCACGCCGTGCGGGTATTTGCTGTTAAATTAGTTACTTAAGGGGAGTATCGCAGAGGGTGAGTAATGAAATCGTTAAGGTTTATACGGCAGCAGGGAAGATTTCTGGCAACCTGACGTTAACAGTGATGGCGGGGTGTACAGACTCTGATACCTGATGTAACAAGGGGTTATATAAGAAAGTCGAATGAATTGACGAGGAGTGATGCGTTGGCACTATGACTATCGGCAGTCTGAAGTGAAACTTGAGTAAAAAAGGTAAAGAAAACGGCAGAGGCTGATATGACGGGGTTTTCGGGCTTACCTGCATTTATCGGGCCACTCCGGGCAGCCACTGACATTATCAGCGTGGAATTGTCGCAAACGGCTTTTAACAAATAGCGGGCGAGTTTTCTGTGAGCTGGGCCGAAAAAAAAAGCAGCGACGCCCTAGAGGCGCCGCTGCTTTCATAACCTGAGTCAGAACAGATGTCAGGCGAGTTTTGGGAAGGTCGCAACCTTGTTAACCGTGTTGTGGTCAACGCTGCGCGGTTCAATGCGCTCCAGGTCTTTCAGGAAGCCTTCACGCCAGGCGGTAATATCATTTTTACGCAATACCGCCATCATGTCGTTGTAGCGTGAAATCCTTTCGGTACGCGGCATAGTAATCGCCTTATCCAGCGCGGCGGCCACTTCATCACGGTCATACGGATTCACAATCAGCGCGGAGGTCAGCTCGTTGGCCGCACCCGCAAAGCGAGAGAGCACCAGTACACCTGGATCATCCGGGTCCTGCGCAGCCACGTACTCTTTCGCCACCAGGTTCATACCATCACGCAGCGGCGTTACCAGACCGACATCGGTCAGGCGGAAGATTTTCATCAGCAGGCGACGGTCAAAATGCTGGTTAAGGTAGTAGAGCGGGGTCCAGCCCAGCGTACCGTATTTACCGTTGATGCGCCCTGCTTCGGTCTCCAGCTGATGACGGATGTCCTGATACGCCTGCACATCACCGCGCGAGGTCGGAGCAATCTGCGAGTAACGGATTTTGCCGCGATGCTGCGGGAAGTTCTCCAGCAGCGCTTCATAGGCAAGAAAACGCTCAGGCAGACCTTTAGAATAGTCGAGACGTTCGCAGGCAATAATATTGCGTGCATCGCCCAGCTCTTTCTTCATGGCGGCCATTTTTGGCGGCAGCGGTCCTTCGGCCATCTCTTTAATACTGTCTGGCTCAATCCCGATGGGATAAACCTCAGTCATAAAGGTGTTGCCAAACGCGCGATGTTTTTTGTCACCCTTATTCTGCAGCTGCGTGAGCTGGCTGACGCTGTCGAGGAAGGCCACCCGATCCGATTCGGTCTGGAAACCCAGCAGGTCATATTCGCACAGCATTTCCAGCAACTCTTTGTGCGGAGGCAGCGCATTAAATATTTCAGGCGTCGGGAACGGAATATGCAGGAAGAAACCGATGCGGTTATTAATGCCCGCCCGACGCAGCGCGGCTGCAAACGGTAAAAAGTGATAATCGTGGATCCAGACAATATCATCAGGCTTGATCAACGGTTTTAAACGCTGCGCCACCGCATCGTTAACGTCGCAATACCCTTCCCAGGCTTCCCGCTGGAACTGCACCAGGTCGAGGCGATAATGGAATGCGGGCCAGATTACAGTGTTTGAGAACTGGCAATAGTAGAGATCGTAATCGTTCTGGCTCAGCGGGAACGAGGCATACTCAATACCTTCATGTTCCTGAACCGTGACCTCTTCCACCTCTTCGCCTGTGTACTCGCTGATTTCACCGTTCCAGCCAAACCACAATCCACCGGTGCTTTTCAGTGCATCGAGAATACCGACGGCCAAACCGCCAGCGCTGGTTTTTGACCCATCGGGCATGGCGACACGGTTAGATACAACCACTAAACGACTCATAACCTAAACTCCTTACCGACGTTGTCTTGATCTGATAGTAATAATGTTCTTTCCAGCCAGCCGTAAACCGCATCGACATCATGAAGCCGATAATGGGCCTGGGTGGAACCTTCTCCGACTTTGATCGAGACGCCCTGCCGTGCGTTCACGGCCAGAAAGCCCTTCTCATCCGTCAGATCGTCGCCAATAAAGACCGGCGTACGTCCGGCAAAAGGGGGCTGCTGCATAAAATCGCTAATTGCGGCGCCTTTATCGATACCTGCCGGTTTAATCTCTACTACACATTTCCCCGGCTGAAGCGCCAGTCCGGGAAAACGTTTCACTGACTGTTCAGCCAGTCGCATCACATCCTGCTCATGCTGCATCGCCTGGCGGTAGTGAAGCGCGAAAGCCATGCCTTTTACCTCCAGCTGGGTGCCAGGCCAGCATGCCATGGCATCCTGCAATTCCGTCCTGAGCGATTGCTCCACCTCGACCGGCAGGCTGATGCGTTGCAGATTACCCTCTGCATCACGGCGCTCTGCACCATGCACGCCCGCAGCCGGGCCGGACCAGGGAGCGGCCAGCGCATCGAGTTGTTCTATGGGTCTGCCGGAGACCAGCGCAAGCGCGCCCTGTGAGAGTGCAGAGAGCTTTTGTAGTTGCGCGATGACCTGCTCAGGAATAAATACCGCTTCGGGACGGGACTGAATCGCTGCCAGCGTGCCGTCGACATCAAAAAAGAAGGCGTACTGCCCGCCGCTTAATGTCGGGTACCTGGCATGGGTGTCTGCCGCTTGGGTCACGTTACTTCTCCTGAAAATCGAATTTTAATAAAACATTGAGTTAAAACAAGAATGTCCTGACGCAGTCAGGTCAGCAAGCGGGAAATTCTGATAAAGCGGTGAGTGAGGGATAAAACGCGGTAACGGGATAGGTCACTCTCCTCCAACTTGCAAGCGCATTGCTGACAATACTGGCTAACTGAGAACATCTTCACATTAAGTGTAGTCATTAACAGGGGTTATGCCAGAAATATGCAGGTTTCATGCCAGCCGCTGCGGTTAAGTCAGCATAAAAGCGCCATTCAGTTCTGCTGCGCTTCCTTTGATCAGGCCGGACCCGATCCGCGGCTGTCTGGAGTCACACACGTATCACACCCGGCAGAATCGGCATTCCCCAAAGCTTAAGCTTCTTAAGGTATTCCTAATATTGAAAGCGCATTCTCGTGACACTTTTATTACTCTGGTTCCTGCGCACATGGCGTTTACCCTGAAAAGGCCGCTGATAAGCCGCCTTACGTTACTGATTCTGGCTGCGATTTACATCGCGGTTTTCCTTAACATTGCCTATTACCGTCAGGTGCTGGCTGTGATGCCACTGAACGACCTGCACACCACACTGGTCTTTTTATCGATGCCGCTGGTCGCCTTTAGCGTGATCAATATCGTGATTACGCTGGCCTCGTTTATCTGGCTGGATCGGCTGCTGGCCGCGCTGTTTATTCTGCTCTCCGCCTCGGCACAGTTCTTTATTCACACCTATAACATCGTGATTGATCGCTCGATGATCACCAACATGATGGATACCACCGCCTCGGAATCCTTTGCGCTGATTACGCCACAGCTGCTCGTAACGCTGCTCACTTCGGGCGTGCTGATGGCGTTGCTGCTGTTCTGGCCGCGAATCAAAAAACAGCAGTGGCGCGGCATGCTGGCGCGACTGCTCAGCGTATTGCTGTCAGCGGCGCTGATTGTGCTGATCGCCCTGCTCTTCTATAAAGATTATGCTTCGCTGTTCCGTAACAACCGCGAGCTGGTAAAAGCGCTGAGCCCCTCTAACAGCATCGCAGCGACGCTCTCCTGGTATAAACATGAGCAGTTGCAGAACGCGCCGCTGATGCGTATTGGTGAAGATGCGCACCTGCAGCCCAGCCACAGCAGTGGCAAGCCGAATCTGACCATTCTGGTGCTGGGAGAGACCTCGCGCGCGCAAAACTTCTCGCTGGGCGGTTACGGTCGTCTGACCAACCCCTTACTGGCGAAAGATAATGTGATCTATTTCCCGCACACCACCTCGTGCGGCACGGCGACGGCGGTTTCCGTGCCCTGCATGTTCTCCAACATGCCGCGTGCCCACTATGATGATGTTCTGGCCGCCCATCAGGAGGGATTGCTGGATATTATTCAGCGCGCCGGGATCAGCGTGTTGTGGAATGAGAACGATGGAGGCTGTAAAGGGGCCTGCGATCGGGTTCCGCATCAGGACATGACCAGCCTGAACCTGCCCGGCATGTGTATTGATGGTGAGTGTTACGACGACGTGCTGTTCCACGGTCTGGATGAGTACATTGGTCAGTTAAAAGGCAACGCGGTGATTGTGCTGCACACCATTGGCAGTCATGGGCCGACTTACAGCCATCGCTATCCGCCACAGTTTCGTCAGTTTGAACCGACCTGTGACACCAACCAGATTCAGGACTGTTCGCAACAACAGTTAATCAACACCTATGACAACACGCTGGTCAATGTGGATCACATCGTCGATAAAGCCATTAACGTACTGCGTGCGCATCAGGACCGCTTTACCACCAGCCTGGTCTATCTTTCTGACCACGGCGAATCGCTGGGTGAAAATGGTGCTTACCTGCATGGCCTGCCCTATGCTATCGCGCCGGACACCCAGAAACATGTGCCGTTGCTGATCTGGCTTTCCGATGATTATCAGAAACGTTATGCGGTTAATCGCGGCTGCCTGAATAAACTGGCGGCGACAGACGATTTTTCACAGGATAATCTGTTTTCAACCATGCTGGGATTAACCGGCACCGCGACCCACGAATATGTGCCTGCGGATGATATTTTGACGTCGTGTCGGAGCCAACCTTAATGAAGATACTGATTGTTGAAGATGACGCCCTGCTGCTGCAGGGTCTGATGCTGGCGCTGGAAGGTGAAGGCTATGTCTGTGATGGCGTTACGCGGGTGCGGGATGCTGAAGCGCATTTCGCCAGCGGCCTGTATAGTCTGGTTGTGCTGGATCTTGGCCTGCCGGATGAAGATGGACTCCATTTTCTGATACGACTGCGGCGCCAGAAGAAGATGACGCCGGTGCTGATCCTGACCGCACGCGACACCATCAGCGAACGCATTGCCGGACTCGACGCAGGCGCGGACGACTATCTGATCAAACCGTTCTCGCTGGATGAGTTGCTGGCGCGGATCCGCGCGCTAATCCGCCGCCACGTCAATCAGGGCGACAGTCATGTCAGAGTGGGTGCGCTGGCGCTGGATATGACCCATCGCCAGATTACGCTCAGCGACGTACTGCTTGACCTGACACCCAAAGAGTTTGCGATTCTGTCACGGCTGATGCTCAAGGCGGGGAATCCGGTACACCGTGAAATTCTCTACCAGGATATTTATAACTGGGAAACCGAGCCTTCTACTAATACCCTGGAAGTGCATATCCATAATCTGCGCGACAAAATCGGTAAAAGCGCTATCCGCACCGTGCGCGGTTTTGGCTATGCGCTGGTGACGCAGGATGGCGTTCGTGAGGCAACATGATAAGACGTTTCGACCATCGCAGTATGCGCTTTCGTCTCATCCTGACCATCGGTCTGATCCTGCTGGTTTTCCAGGTGATCAGTGTGGTCTGGTTGTGGCATGAGAGCAAAGAGCAGATTCAGTTTCTGGTAGAAGCGCAGCTGCAGAAGCGCAACATGGACAGTCACGTTAAGCGTGAAGTGCATGAAGCGGTAGCCAGCCTGGCGGTACCAAGTCTGGTGATGATTACCCTGACACTGCTGCTCTGCTATCAGGCGGTGAAATGGATTACCCGGCCGCTTTATCAGCTGCAGCGTGAACTGGAGAGTCGCAGCGAAGAGAATCTTGATCCCATCGCCTGCCACAGTCAGGTTCAGGAGATCGATGCGGTCACGCAGGCGATAAACCAGCTGGTCGCGCGTCTGAACAGCAGTCTGGAGCGTGAACGGTTGTTCACTGCCGATGTGGCGCATGAGCTGCGCACGCCGCTGGCGGGATTACGGCTGCATCTGGAGTTAATCGAACGTAACAGCGATGTCAAAGTTCAGCCGCTGGTGCAGCGCCTGGACCAGATGACGCACAGTGTTTCGCAGCTGCTGAATCTGGCGCGCGCCGGACAGTCATTTACCTCTGGTACCTATCAGAACGTCGGGCTGATTGAAGATGTGATCCTGCCAATGGAGGCAGAGCTGAGTATCATGCTGGAGGCGCATCAGCAGATGCTGATCCTCGATCTGCCGCAGGAGCATTTTGTGCGCGGTGATGCCACGCTGCTGAAGATGTTGCTGCGTAATCTGGTGGAGAACGCCCATCGCTACAGCCCGGATAACAGCACTATCAGTGTGCAGCTGGTGTTAACTCCTCAGCCCATGCTGGTGGTAGAAGATCAGGGTCCGGGAATTGATGAGAGTAAAAGTGGCGAGCTGAGCAAAGCGTTTATCCGGATGGACAGTCGCTACGGCGGTATCGGACTCGGGCTGAGCATCGTCAGCCGCATCGTCCAGTTACACCGGTTTCAGTTTTTCTTAGAGAACCGCCGCGACCGAAGCGGTTGTCGTGCCGTGGTGAAGTTTTAAGCACTGAACCAGGCGGAGAGGAACAGAACGACCGTGGCTGCGGCAATCAGCAGTGCAGCATATTCACTCATCGGACGCGGAGCAGTCACAGGCAGAGCAACAGGAGCAGTTTTCATAGCATCATCCTCAGTTAAAGCAGGCAGTATCGCGATTGCATATTAAGGAAACCTTAAGCTCGCGACACTGCCGCCAAAAATGTTCGCGCAGCCGGACGCCGCCATCAACCTCGCATTTCTGCCCGCTGACACGCCTGCTGCATCCGCCCGGTGCTCTACACTTAATGCCTACGTTCCGTTACAGGAGTTACGCCATGAGCCAACGCATGCACAAATATGCTTTTCCGGTCAGCAAAGCCCGCAAATACCTTGAACCCGGACCGGTGCTGCTGCTTAGTTCGCAGTACAAAGATCAACATGACATCATGACGCTCGGCTGGCACACGGTGCTGGAATTCTCTCAGTCACTGGTCGGCTGTATGATTGCCGGCATGAACCACAGCCATGAGCTGATACGCAACAGCGGTCAATGCGTGCTGAATATTCCTTCTGCCTCGCTGATTGATGAAGTTGTGGCAATTGGCAACAGCCACGGCGACAGCATTGATAAGTTTGAGGCATTTGGCCTGACGCCGGAACCCGCTCAGGTGGTTGGCGCGCCGATGATTGCAGAATGTTTTGCCAGCTTTGAGTGTCAGCTTTATGACGATTCGATGGTCGCCAGCTACAACCTGTTTATTTTTGAGATTGTAAAAGCACATGTCGCCGAGCAGCCGGAATACCCCACTACCCTGCACTACACGGGCGAAGGCCGGTTCAGCGTTATGAGCGACAAAATACTGGATAAGAGCGGCGATTTTAAACCGGAGATGCTGATCTAGTTGAAAGCCATCTGCCGCGCCCCCATTCACCTCTTTCGACCTGACAGGAGTAAATTATTATGGCAATCGAATACGCAGTTATCGCTGGCGGCTGTTTCTGGTGTACCGAAGCGGTATTTAAGGATGTGATCGGCGTTGAGTCGGTTGAAAGCGGCTATACCGGCGGTGCCCGCCCTAATCCAACTTATGAGCAGGTCTGCAGCGGTGCAACCGGTCATGCGGAAGCGATCCGCATTGGCTTTGATCCGGAGAAAGTGACCTACGGCGATCTGCTGGATATCAGCTTTGTGACGCATGATCCGACCCAGCTTAACCGCCAGGGTAATGATATTGGCACCCAGTATCGTTCCGCCATTTTCCCGGCCAATGCAGAGCAGGAAGCGGAAGCGCGCGCCGCCATTGCCCGCGCTCAGGCTGACCATGATGTGCCGGTGGTGACCACCATTGAGCCGCTGAAAGAGTGGTATCCCGCTGAAGCTTATCACCAGGATTACTGGGAAGGCGCGGGCCAGCGCAACGGCTACTGCATGGCGGTCATTCCACCGAAACTGCAGAAGCTGCGGAAAAGTTTCGCGAATCGGGTTAAGAGCTGATTTTAACCCCTGACGCGGCGGCGTCTGCCCAGAAACGAAGGTCAGGATGCCGCCGCGTGTTGTTTTAACCCTAAAGCAGCCGTGAAAATGAACCTGCCTGCTCATAAAAATCGGGCGGGATAGGGCGCATAAACACCCGGTTTTATGCCGCAGTAAATCGATTCGTTCAGACCTTAAGCGAATAGAAGAAAAGAGGAAAATAGTGCTTGACCGTTTTCAGCCGACTCCCTATAGTACCGCCCCGTTGCCCCTCGTGGTCAATGAAGTAAATCTGGTGAGGTGTCCGAGTGGCTGAAGGAGCACGCCTGGAAAGTGTGTATACGGCAACGTATCGAGGGTTCGAACCCCTCTCTCACCGCCACATTCAAAGAAGAGCCTGAACGAAAGTTCAGGCTTTTTTTTATGCATATTGCACGCTAAGAGGGGTGTGAGAAACCCCGCCGGGGTCCGACCACCAGTGCAACCCGCTGGACAGTGGAACCTGCGAGGCTGCCTGCTGCAATGCAGGTGTAAAAACCGACCTGCCGCGCTTTGCCCCACAATAAGAAAACCCGGCCGAAGCCGGGTTTGGGCGCTACACTTCTACTCAATCAAACGCTAGCTATACGCGTGCAGGGTGCGCTGACACAGCGCAGAACGCACACAATCCTCTTTGCCAAAGCGTACAATGCCAACCATCTCGTCCTCTTCAAAACGCGCCAGCGCATCCGCGAGACCGGAAGGCACCCCAGCGGGCAAGTCGCACTGGGTAATATCGCCGTTAACAATGACCGTGACGTTTTCGCCCAGTCGGGTCAGGAACATTTTCATCTGCGCGGCGGTGACGTTCTGCGCCTCGTCCAGAATTACCACAGCATTTTCGAAGGTGCGACCACGCATATAGGCGAACGGTGCAATCTCTACCTTGGCAATTTCCGGACGCAGACAATATTGCATAAAGGATGCGCCAAGACGTTTAACCAGAATGTCATAAACCGGGCGGAAATAAGGCGCGAATTTCTCAGAAATATCGCCGGGAAGGAATCCCAGATCCTCATCTGCCTGCAGTACCGGGCGCGTAACGATAATCCTGTCGATATCCTTATTAATCAGGGCCTCAGCCGCTTTTGCGGCACTGATCCAGGTTTTACCGCACCCGGCTTCACCGGTTGCGAAGATCAGCTGTTTTCTCTCTATGGCGTTAAGATAGTGCGCCTGAGCTTCATTACGGGCTTCAATCGGCAACCGGTCACGCGTATCGCGCGCCATGCCAATGGCATCCAGTCCACTCATATGCACCAGCGAAGTGACCGACTCTTCTTCACGCTGACGATGACTTCTTGAGTCACTACGAAGCACTCTTCTTGCTTCACGACGCGCTTTGATCACTGCTTTCTGTCTTCCCATAGTGGCACCTTTCAGTTGGTTTCATTTCCTGCGTCAGGCCGGTGGCCCGTTGCGATAACGTGAACGCTTTAGAGGTTTCAGTTGGCTTCCTTTTGAGCCATGACAGGACAGGATAGTGGGTATGCAGCAGCGCAATAGCGTAGCTGAACACCGGATAAAACAGGATGCGATAAGACAAAAGAGTTGGTTGAAGGAAGGAAGAAATAACGAGGCAGAATTGCCCTCGCGGTCAGGCGCAATTTATTTAGTGACAGTGACTTTCCATTAAAGACTCGACCCATGCGCGAACTCCAGTGTGATACATCAACACATCCGATTACGCCTGTTTAATAAATTGCACTATTTTGCTGGACCTTTGCAACAGTAATTTTACCTGCTGGCAAAGGAATTGCTAATCGCGTGTAAGTATTTCTTTTACGCCAAAATGTAAAGGTCAGACATTACAGTGGCTTAGCATATTTGATATAGGCCGAACGCCTGCGAAATCTCAGCTTAAACTCAGCAAGCAAAGCGCTGAAATCGTAAAACGTGGGCGGCCAGAGAAGGACTCACCCACCGTGGTTGAAATTTAATCAGGCTTCCAGCAATGACTGCGCTAAATAATGGCTGGCGTCGGGGATACCGGGTAAAACGAAAAAGTAACCGCCGCCAAAAGGCCGGATATATTCCTCCAGCGCTTCGCCGTTCAGGCGCTGCTGCACCGTGAGAAAACCGCGTTCCAGATCGTGCTGATAGCAGACGAACAGTAATCCCATCTCCAGCTGCCCCGACGCAGAGATACCTGCGGAGTAACTGTAGCCGCGTCGCAGCATCAGGCTGCTTGCCGTCTCTGGTGTACGCGGATTGGCAAGACGGATATGCGCATCCAGTGCGATCACCTCGCCGTCCGGATCACGGGCGTAATCCGGAACATCGTGCTCATGCTGCATCCCCAGTGGCGCGCCGCTCAGCTTCTCGCGACCAAAGATGGTCTGCTGCTCGCCCAGCGGCGTGCGATCCCACATTTCGACGTGGAAACGAATTAATCGAACGGCCTGATAGCTGCCATTGCGCGCCCAGGCCGGTTCGTTCTGATCGGCAGTCACCCATAGCAGCTGATTCATCAAAGCAGGATTGTGGGTATCCGGATTGGCGGTGCCATCTTTAAATCCCAGCAGGTTGATCGGTGTCTCCTGCCCCTGGCTGCGTGCGGCGTGATCGGAGATAAAGCCTTCGCGCCGCCAGCGCACGCCAAGCAGGTCAGGCGTGTGCTTGATGATATCCCGCAGGGCATGAATCACCGTATCCTGCGTGTTGGCACAGATCTGCAACAGCAGATCGCCATGACACTGGCTGGCATCCAGTGAATCGTTGGGAAAGCGCGTCATCGGCTGCATTTTTTTCGGTTTATGCGGCGCTAAACCAAAGCGTTCATCAAACAGCGAATTGCCGACCGACACGGTAATCGTCAGATTATCAGGTGCGATAGTCGCCCCAAGAATGCCGGAATCCATCGGCGGCAGCTGCGGATTGGTCACTACCGGTGCCGGACCGCCCGTGGTGAGAAAGGCAATACGCTGGGTCAGCAACCGGAACAGACGCACCAGCTCCGCTTTATCGCTGCTGAGCAGATCAAACGCCACCAGCATCATCGATGCCTGCTGTGGCGTCGTGATACCCGCCTGATGCTGACCATAAAACGGCTGTATCTGCTGTCGGGCCTGCGGCGTGACCGTGCCCGGCGAAAAGCTGTCCGCAGCAGCGGCATGGAACGGACAACCGCCGCCAATGGCCGCCGCGCCGCCCAGCAGACCCAGGCCTTTTAGTAAACGACGGCGCGCAGGCTGCGCGTCATCTTCCTTACGACTCATGATTAATCCAGACCCAGGGTGCCACGAAGTAATGAAAGATCTTCCGCCAGCGCGGTGATCGGTCCTTTCAGCGCGTTACGGTCGGCGCTGGTCAGTTTCTCATAGGATTCGAAACCGGTTTTGGTGCGGTACTTGCTAAGGATGGCATCCACTTTCTTGAAATTGGCGTCAACCTTGGCCAGCAACTGCGGGTTTGCTTTGCTTACCATTGGTCGCAGCAGCTCAACTATTTTCTGCGCGCCATCAATGTTCGCCTGGAAGTCCCACAGGTCAGTCCGGCTGTAGCGATCTTCTTCACCGGAAATTTTGCTGGAAGCGACCTCTTCAATCAGACCGGCTGCGCCGCCGACCACTTTGGCTGGCGGGAAGGCCAGTTCGCTGATGCGCACCTGCAAATCTTTCACATCTTTATTCAGCTGCTCAGCGTAGTCCGCCATGCCTTTGGTGCTGTTATCAGCGAACAGCGCTTTCTCCAGACGGTGGAAACCGGTGAACTTTGGATCGGCCGCTTTTTTCTCATAGTCATCTTCACGGGCGTCAATGCTGCCGTCGAGATCGGAGAAGAGCTCGGCAATCGGCTCAATGCGCTCATAATACTGACGGGTCGGAGCAAACAGCGCTTTGGCTTTCTCAACGTCACCTGCTTTCACTGCGTCAGTAAAGACCTGGGTGTTGCTCACCAGCTGGCTCACCTGGTCGGTCACATAAGCTTTATATTCGGTGATCGGGCCTTCCAGCTGCAGGCGCGCTGAGGCGCCACTTTTCGCCGCGCCCTCTCCTGCCTGCACGATCAGCTTGCCTTTTGGATTGCTCAGCAGGCCACAGGTCATCTCATATTCGCCCGCCTCCAGATTGGCGGTCAGTTTCTGACTGAAGCCCGGTGCGATATTCTCACGCTCTTCAACCACCAGCACGCCTTTGAGGATCTCCCACTCCAGCGCTTTCTGGCTGTTGTTTTTAATCAGAAACTGGGTCTTACCGGCCTTGACCGTTAAGCTCATCGGCTCGCACTGCTTGTCGGTGACGCTTACGGTAACCTGAGGAACCGCCGCGGTAGCCGTTGCGGAGATCGTCAGCAGAGGAAGCAGCAGTGCCTTGCGGCGGAAACGCATTGTCATCTCTCTTTCCCTATCATGTTGCAGGCGTAAAATGCACCCGTTAAATGTCTTATTACACAGTGGCCGACGCAGCAGAACGCGCAGGCATAAAGAACAGAATCAGCGCCGGGATCAGGTAGGCAAAGTAAACGGTCACTTCACTGACGCTTGGGGTCTCCTGATAACCCAGCACCCCTTCCAGCAGGGTGCCGAACAGCGAGTGGGTCGATAAGGTATTGCTGAGATCGAAGGCGACATCCTGAAAGCGATTCCATAAACCGGCTTCGTGGAAGGCGCGAATGGCGCCCGCAGCCAGACCCGCTGCGACAAACAGGATGAATACGCTGGTCCAGCGGAAGAAATGGGCCATGTTAAGACGGATACCGCCCCAGTAGAGCAGCATGCCCAGCACGACCGCTGTTGCCAGACCCAGCACCGCGCCAATCGGCGGCGCATAACCGACATCCTGGGTAAACGCCGCCAGCAGGAAGAACACCGATTCCAGTCCTTCGCGCGCCACGGCAAGAAACACCATCAGCACCAGCGCCAGACCGCCACGACCTGAGCGTTGCAGCGCCTGATCGACCGCCTGTTCAAGCTCGACCCTGATGTTGCGGGCGACTTTGCGCATCCAGAAGACCATTGAGGTGAGGATCACCACCGCAATCAGCGCCACGATGCCTTCAAACAGCTCCTGCTCTTTCTGCGGAAACTCACCGGTGGTGGCATTGATGAACAGACCCAGGCCCAGACAGAGCCCGGCGGCAATAAAGACGCCAGCCCACATCGCGGGAAACCATTGGGTGCGCTGTGTGCGTTTGAGATAGCTGGCTATCAGGCTGACTATCAGCGCGGCTTCAAGCCCTTCGCGCAGCATGATGAGAAACGGAACAAACATCGCCAACCTCTTGAATGTTAAGCAGCGTCAATAAACAGTAAAATCAGGTAAAGTGTAAACGATACCGATTATCATTATCGCTGAGAAAAAAACAAGTTGCCGGTGGAGATAATTTCATCTTTGAGTGGTTTATCTTTGTAACAAAAAAGCCCGCCCCTTTCGGGACGGGCCTGAGCGATTAACGCCTCGCTTATTTTGTCTGGAACTCCGCCTCTGCAGCGGCAAAGCGCTGCTGCGCTTCTGCTGAAGGCTCCCGGCCCATCAGGGTGAACACCACAATGGCGATACTGGCGAAAATAAAGCCCGGGATGATTTCATAGAGTCCCAGCCAGCCATACTGTTTCCACACCAGCACGGTCAGCGCACCGACAACCATGCCCGCCAGCGCACCGTTGCGGTTCATCCGCTTCCAGCAGACACCAAACAGGACGACCGGACCAAACGCCGCACCGAAGCCCGCCCAGGCATAACTCACCAGGCCCAGCACGCGGTTTTCCGGGTTAGCCGCCAGCGCGATTGCAATCAGCGCCACCAGCAGCACCATCAGACGCCCTACCCATACCAGCTCTTTCTGGCTGGCATTTTTACGCAGGAGGCCTTTGTAGAGATCTTCGGTCAGGGCGCTGGAGCAGACCAGCAGCTGACAGCTCAGCGTTGACATCACCGCCGCCAGGATCGCTGACAGCAGAATACCGGCAATCCATGGATTGAACAGGATACGCGCCAGCTCAATAAAGACCCGCTCCGAATTGGCATTAACGCCCGCCGCCAGCGTCGGGTTGTTCTGAAACCAGGCGATACCGAAGAAGCCCACCGCCACGGCACCCGCCAGACAGAGCACCATCCAGGTCATACCGATACGGCGAGCGGTACGGATTGAACGATGCGAATCGGCCGCCATAAAGCGCGCCAGAATATGGGGCTGCCCGAAGTAGCCCAGGCCCCAGCCGAGCAGGGAGATCACCGCGACGAAGTTCAGTCCCTTCAGCATGTCGAGGTTTTCCAGGCTCTTCGCTTCAATCACCGCCAGCGAATCAGACCAGCCGCCGACCGCGATAATCACAAATACCGGCGTCAGGATCAGCGCAAAAATCATCAGGCTTGCCTGAACAGTATCGGTCCAGCTCACCGCCAGGAAACCGCCCACCAGCGTATAGAGAATGGTCGCCACTGCACCCGCCCACAGGGCGGTCTGGTAACTCATACCAAAGGTGCTTTCAAACAGACGCGCACCGGCCACCACGCCTGAGGCGCAATAGATGGTGAAGAACACCAGGATCACAATGGCGGAGATCACGCGCAGGATTTTACTGTGGTCCTCAAAGCGGCTGGTAAAGAAGTCCGGCAGTGTCAGGGCGTTGTTGTGATGTTCGGTCTGGACGCGCAGGCGGCCGGCCACGATTTTCCAGTTCAGCCAGGCACCGATCGTCAGGCCAATCGCAATCCAGCTTTCAGAGATACCGGAGATGAAGATCGCGCCCGGTAAGCCCATCAGCAACCAGCCGCTCATGTCTGATGCACCGGCAGAGAGTGCCGTGACCACGCTACCCAGACTGCGGCCACCGAGGATGTAATCATCAAAGTTTTTGGTCGAGCGCCAGGCCACAAACCCGATTAATACCATCCCAAGAATATAAACCAAAAAGGTCACCAGCAAAGGTGTACTTACACTCATCTGTCTCTCCACTTATTATTTGATATCCCAGAGAAATCGCCAGCTACCCGCCTGCCGGAACGGGGCAAAGCGGGCCGATTTTCTTCGCGAGGGCGTTACTCATTTCCCAGCGGCGCGGTATCCTGCCGGAAAGGCGTTGTGCGCACAATGGATTTAACACAGGCGTCACAATGATTTCACTAACCGTTTGTGAAAACGTGCTGATAGGTTGCACTCGCTCACAGTTATCCGGTTGCACCATCGTATTACCTGCCTGAAACCCGCTTTTCATCGGGTCTGCCAGCCTGGCGAGGATCTTGCAGCAATATCCGTGCCGCATTGCGGGATTTAACAATCGTCGACGTTAAAAGGGTGTTAACTGGCTCACATTTAACACGGTTGCACAAAGTTGCAACTTAAGTGATAGTGCAGCCAACGCCGTATCGAACCACTATCAAGGAGCTCTGGAGTCATGGCTACAACCACCATGGGTGTAAAACTGGATGACGCGACACGCGAGCGCATCAAACTGGCTGCGCAGCGTATTGATCGCACGCCACACTGGCTGATTAAACAGGCGATCTTTAACTACCTGAGCCAGCTGGAAAGCGGCGATGCCGTGCCGGAGATCCCGCTTTCTGCCCAGGCGGCAGCGGAGTCTGACGACACCCAGCCAGAGGAGTCGCACCAGCCGTTCCTTGACTTCGCAGAGCAGATTTTACCTCAGTCAGTGACCCGTTCAGCGGTGACCGCCGCATGGCGTCGTCCGGAGACCGATGCGGTGCCAATGATGCTGGAACAGGCACGTTTACCGGCGGCGCTGGCAGAGAAAACCCATCAGCTGGCTTACCAGCTCGCCGACAAGCTGCGGCACCAGAAAGGGGCAACCGGACGCGCTGGCATGGTGCAAAGCCTGCTGCAGGAGTTCTCTCTCTCCTCCCATGAAGGTGTGGCGCTGATGTGTCTGGCCGAAGCGCTACTGCGTATTCCCGACAAGCCAACGCGCGATGCGCTGATCCGCGACAAGATCAGCAACGGCAACTGGCAGTCACATCTGGGACGCAGCCCGTCACTGTTTGTCAACGCGGCGACCTGGGGCCTGCTGTTTACCGGCCGTCTGGTCTCGACCCACAATGAGTCGAACCTCTCAAGCTCACTTAACCGCATTATCGGTAAGGGTGGCGAACCGCTGATTCGCAAAGGCGTGGATATGGCGATGCGCCTGATGGGCGAGCAGTTCGTCACCGGTGAAACCATTGCTGAAGCGCTGGCTAACGCCCGCAAGCTGGAAGAGAAAGGTTTCCGCTACTCGTATGACATGCTGGGCGAAGCGGCGCTGACCGCAGGCGATGCCAAAGCCTATCTGCTCTCTTATCAGCAGGCGATCCATGCCATTGGTAAAGCGTCGAATGGTCGTGGAATCTATGAAGGTCCCGGCATCTCTATCAAGCTCTCAGCACTGCATCCGCGCTACAGCCGCGCGCAGTATGAGCGCGTGATGGAAGAGCTCTACCCTATTCTGAAATCGCTGACGCTGCTGGCCCGCTCCTATGACATCGGCATCAACATCGATGCAGAAGAGGCAGACCGGCTGGAACTGTCGCTGGATTTACTGGAGAAACTCTGTTTCGAGCCAGAGCTGGAAGGCTGGAATGGCATCGGTTTCGTGATTCAGGCCTACATGAAACGCTGTCCGTTTGTGATTGATGAGCTGATCGATCTGGCGCAGCGCAGCCGCCGTCGCCTGATGATTCGTCTGGTGAAAGGCGCGTACTGGGACAGCGAAATCAAGCGCGCCCAGATGGAAGGTCTGGAAGGCTATCCGGTCTACACCCGCAAGGTTTACACCGATATCTCTTACCTGGCCTGCGCCCGCAAACTACTGGCCGTGCCAAACCTGATCTATCCGCAGTTCGCCACCCATAATGCCCACACCCTGGCGGCAATTTATCAGCTGGCGGGCAATAACTACTATCCGGGTCAGTATGAGTTCCAGTGCCTGCACGGCATGGGCGAACCGCTGTATGAGCAGGTGGTCGGCAAAGTGGCGGACGGCAAGCTTAATCGTCCCTGCCGTATCTACGCACCGGTCGGTACCCATGAAACCCTGCTGGCCTATCTGGTGCGCCGCCTGTTAGAAAACGGGGCCAACACCTCCTTTGTTAACCGCATTGCCGATACCTCGCTGCCGATTGATGAACTGGTGGCCGATCCGGTGACTGCCGTCGAGAAACTGGGTGCCAGCGAAGGCGCCATTGGCCTGCCGCATCCGAAGATCCCCCTGCCGCGCGAACTGTATGGCGAGAACCGCGTTAACTCTGCGGGTCTGGATATGGCCAACGAACATCGCCTTGCCTCGCTCTCCAGTGCCCTGCTGAGCAGCGCGGCACAGCCCTGCCTGGCCGAGCCGATGATTGACGGTGAAGCGGGTGCCGGCGAGTTGCGCGATATTCTGAACCCGGCGGCACCTGGCGATCGCGTGGGTCAGGTCCGTGAAGCCACTGAGCAGGAAGTTTCTGTGGCGCTGGATGCCGCGGTGAACAGCGGGCCAATCTGGTTTGCCACACCGCCGCAGGAGCGTGCGGCGATTCTGGAACGCGCCGCACAGATTATGGAAGGCCAGATGCAGCAGCTGCTTGGCATCTTGGTGCGTGAAGCGGGAAAAACCTACAACAACGCTATCGCGGAAGTGCGCGAAGCGGTTGATTTCCTCTATTACTACGCCGGTATGGTGCGTGACGATTTCGACAACGAAACACATCGTCCTCTGGGTCCGGTGGTCTGCATCAGTCCCTGGAACTTCCCGCTGGCGATCTTTACCGGTCAGATTGCGGCTGCACTGGCCGCGGGCAACAGCGTGCTGGCCAAACCGGCCGAGCAGACCCCGTTGATTGCCGCACAGGCGGTTCAGATACTGCTGGATGCGGGTGTGCCACCAGGCGTGCTGCAACTGCTGCCAGGCCAGGGTGAAACCGTTGGTGCACAGCTGACCGGTGACGTTCGGGTGCGCGGCGTGATGTTTACCGGTTCAACTGCGGTGGCGACACTGCTGCAGCGTAATCTGGCGGGTCGCCTTGACCAGCACGGTCGTCCTGTGCCGTTGATTGCTGAGACCGGCGGGATGAACGCGATGATCGTCGACTCTTCCGCGCTGACTGAGCAGGTGGTGACTGATATCGTCGCCTCTGCCTTCGACAGTGCCGGACAGCGCTGTTCTGCCCTGCGCCTGCTCTGCATTCAGGAAGAGGTCGCCGACCATACCCTGAAGATGCTGCGTGGCGCGATGGCGGAGTGCCGCATGGGCAATCCGGAACGCTTCTCGACCGACATCGGCCCGGTAATTGATGCCGAAGCGAAAGCCAATATTGATCGTCATATTCAGGCGATGCGTAATAAAGGCTTCACGGTCTATCAGGCGGCGCAGGATAACCCGCAGGACAGCAAAGAGTGGAATAGCGGCACCTTTGTTAAACCGACACTGATTGAGCTGGGTCAGGTCAGCGATCTGGATAAAGAGATTTTTGGGCCGGTACTGCACGTGGTGCGTTTCACCCGCAATAACCTGCCGCAGCTGGTTGAGCAGATCAATGCGTCCGGCTATGGCCTGACGCTGGGCGTTCATACCCGCATCGACGAAACGATTGCACAGGTCACGGCGAACGCCAGAGTCGGCAATCTCTACGTCAACCGCAATATGGTGGGCGCGGTAGTTGGCGTACAGCCGTTTGGCGGCGAGGGCTTATCCGGTACCGGTCCGAAAGCGGGCGGTCCGCTCTATCTTTACCGCTTGCTGGCGCATCGTCCGGATAGTGCGCTGCGGCTGACCTTTGATCGTCAGGATGCAGAACGCCCGGCGGACAGCACGCTGCGTCAGTCATTGCTGGCACCGCATCTGGCACTCAGCAACTGGGCCAAAGATAAGCCTGAACTGGCTGAACTCTGCCAGCACTATGGCGAGCAGGCCCAGGCGGGCGTGGTCCGTCTGCTGCCTGGCCCGACAGGCGAGCGCAACACCTTCTCGCTGTTGCCGCGTGAGCAGGTGCTCTGTCTGGCTGACAACGAGCAGGATGCGTTAATCCAGCTGGCCGCGGTGACCAGCGTCGGCAGTAAAGCGCTGTGGCAGGATGATGAGTTGCATCGCGCCCTGCTGGCCTCGCTGCCGGACGCAGTGAAAGCGCGCATTACGCTGGCACGTGACCCGTTAGCGGCAGAGTTTGATGCGGTGATCTATCACGGTGATGCCGATCAACTGCGTACGCTGTGTGAACAAATTGCCGGACGTGACGGCGCGATTGTCTCGGTGCAGGGCTTTGCCCGCGGCGAGACCAATCTGCTGCTGGAGCGTCTGCTGATTGAGCGTTCGCTGAGTGTGAATACGGCGGCGGCGGGCGGTAATGCCAGCCTGATGACCATAGGGTAAGGGTTGTTCGCTGCGCGAACGGGCTGGAGAGCGGCGCTAAAGCTGGGATTGTTCGCTGCGCGAACGGGCTGGGGTGCTGTGCTAAAGCTAGGATTGTTCGCTGCGCGAACGGGCTGGGGTGCTGTGCTAAGGCTGGGGTTGTTCGCTGCGCGAACGGGCTATGAGAAGGTTTCGTTCGCCTGGTAAGCCGGGCAGTTTCAGATTCGCCTCTGCAGGCGACCGACAAGGGGGCGCCAGTCGCCGCGCCCCCTTGACCCCGGGCTCCGGCCTGCTTCACCGCCGCTTCGCGGTTCCTTCGCTACTTCAGGATTTCTGACGGAACGGCGGGACGCGCCATCCCTGGCGCGAACCCGCCTCTTCGCGACATCCCTGTCGCTCGTCCTGAAATCCCTCATCCGCTCAGCGGTTCTGACGGCCTCCCCACCCCCACGCTGTTATCTCTTCTTTCCAATGTTGGTTCATTGTCGCTGGACGTTTTCGTAATGGGTTCTGGCTTTGGCTTTCAGGCCAGCAGACAGCACTTCATCCAGGAAAATAAAAGATATCAAAGGCGGGGGTTTGTGAGAGGCATCCGCAGCGCTGAGGAACAACCGCAGGCCAGGATGAGCCGACAGGACGTCGGCGAAAGGACGGCACGAGCCAGGGATGGCGAGTCCGGACGCCGGGATTGTTAAGGGGCGGGCGTCCGCCCCTTGACGCGTCCGCCTGCTCGGGCAACCTGAAACTCCCACACGCCTGGCGGGCGAAACCCGCTCAGTGCTGACGCGCGGCTAAGTAATCTAAAACGCCCCATCGCCTGGCGGGCGTAATCCTCTCAGCGCTGACGCGCGGCTAAATGAACTAAAACCCCCATCGCCTTGCAGGCGAAATACGCTCAGTGCGAGCCCGCTGCAAAGCGAAACCTTATGAATTTTTTCCCACCTTCAGCGGCCTGAGCCCTGCAAGTCCGGATAACAAACCCACCGGCAGGGGTTTCCCAGAGGCGTCCGAAGCGCTGAGGAACAACCGCAGGCCAGGATGAGCCGACAGGACGTCGGCGAAAGGACGGCACGAGCCAGGGATGGCGAGTCCGGACGCTCCGTCGGCCGCAGGGCGGGACGAAGGCACCCCGCACAGCGGGGCGCGCAGGCAGCCGGACGCCGGGATTGTTAAGGGGCGGGCTTCCGCCCCTTGACGCGTCCGCCTGCTCGGGCAACCTGAAACTCCCGAACGCCTGGCGGGCGTAACCCGCTCAGTGCTGACGCGCGGCTAAATGAACTAAAACGCCCCATCGCCTGGCGGGCGTAACCCGCACAGCGCTGACGCGCGGCTAAATGAACTAAAACCCCCATCGCCTTGCAGGCGAAATACGCTCAGTGCGAGCCCGCTGCAAAGCGAAACCTTATGAATTTTTTCCCACCTTCAGCGGCCTGAGCCCTGCAAGTCCGGATAACAAACCCACCGGCAGGGGTTTCCCAGAGGCGTCCGAAGCGCTGAGGAACAACCGCAGGCCAGGATGAGCCGACAGGACGTCGGCGAAAGGACGGCACGAGCCAGGGATGGCGAGTCCGGACGGTCCGTCGGCCGCAGGGCGGGACGAAGGTACCCCGCACAGCGGGGCGCGCAGGCAGCCGGACGCCGGGATTGTTAAGGGGCGGGCGTCCGCCCCCTGACGCGTCCGCCTGCTCGGGCAACCTGAAACTCCCACACGCCTGGCGGCCGTAACCCGCTCAGTGCTAACGCGCGGCTAAGTAATCTAAAACGCCCCATCGCCTGGCGGGCGTAACCCTCTGAGTGTCAGCCTGCTGCAAAGCGAAACCTTTTAATTGTCAGCCCGCTGCAAAGCGTAACCTGCTCCCTGCACAACGTGCTATCCCGCTACCCACTGCTCGCGCCGCCAGGCGCCTTTTTCATTAATGTCGGGAACACAAACAGCGACTGCCCCACTCCGCGATTGGTCAGCGACCAGATTGCCACTGAACAGAGCGAGCAGAGACCCACGATCGCCACCGGATAGAAACAGGCCCAGAGAAACGAAAACCACGCCTGCTCGAACAGATGATGCCGCTGCGCGAACAGAATCGCAGACATACCAAAAAACTCGATAAAAATACGGTGGATAACGTAAATCTGCAGCGTATTGCGGCCCACCCAGTTGAGATAGCGCATGCTGAAATGCAGATTCAGCCAGCGACAGGCAGCGATACTGAATAACACCGCCAGTACACACAGGAACAGACTCTTATCCAGACCGAATAGCACATGAATCCCGGCGACCGCCGCCAGTAGCGCCCAGGGCACCAGATTCTCCCGCCGCCATTCACTCAGGCGCAGCATGGCCTGACTCCAGAATGCCCCTAACAGGAAGAACAGGAAATACTGGGCCAGGCTCTGTGGTCCCCAGAATGGGATCACTTTTTCTGCTGCCAGATAATTCAGCAGGATCGCCACAGCAACAAGAGCCAGCTTATATTGACGGAAAACTTTAGCGCAGAGGAAATAGAGTCCCAGGCCATACAGATACCACGAGGTACTCATAGCCATAAAGGTCAGCTTAAGAAACTCGAATAGCGAACCCGCATAGGCGGCATTCAGATTCTGCGAAATACGCTGGCCGGTAATTTCAGTAGAGATACCGATAATTGACCACCACTGAATAAACCCCCACAAAATATAGAGATAAAAAAGATTAGTGATGCGGCTGGTAAACACCTGCTTCCATGGCCGGTTCAGAATGCCATTGGTCGCCAGCAATCCCGACACAAAGAAAAAGGCGGGCATACGCAGTGGTGACAGTACCGTATTAAACTGTATCCATATTTCGGCAGGGATCCATCCGGCAGAGAGATATTTCATCGTCCCTTCAAAGCCGGGTAAAACCGTGTGGTAGAGGACCACCAGTAATATGCAGGCACCTTTCAGGGTATCTACCCACAATATCTGGTCTGACTTAGTCTGGTTCATTCAATGACTCCTGCTGTGTAGGTCAGAATGCTGGAAAGTAAAAGCGAGGAAATCAGTATTGCTTTTATGATTATCCGGCAATTATTCGCCATTGAACCGGTGATGAATGTAGCGAAACTCTTAAAATCTGAGGAGTGGCCCTGTTACCACAGTTATTTACTCAGCAGAACGTTTCCTTACACTTATTAATATCGACGCAACAGGCTAATTAGCAGCGCAGCAGTCTGACCAAAGGATAATATTGCTTCACAATCAAAAAATATAATTAAGAGAAAGTGGCAACAGGTAAAGCCATTAAATATCTGATGAAAGGAAAAGATATGTCAGATGTGGCAAAAGGTTTAACGTCTGAATAATTACTTGTGATATTACGACGCGATTATGCTGACAGCCGCACGTTTCGACTTAAAAAATGAGGGTATTAAACGGGTTAAAACTGCCTTCCGGAGAAGGCAGTGGGATTACTGATTAAGAAATTTATCAAGGAACTGACGGGTTCGCGGCTGCTGCGGGTTGCTGAACAATGCTTTGGCGTCGCCCTGCTCCACAATGCGTCCCTGATCCATAAAAATGGCGCGGTCAGCCACATCGCGGGCAAAGCTCATCTCATGCGTGACGATGACCATGGTGCGTTTCTCTTCAGCCAGCGCGCGAATGGTGCTGAGCACCTCGCCCACCAGCTCCGGATCCAGCGCTGAAGTCGGTTCATCGAACAGGATCACTTCCGGCCGCATCGCCAGCGCACGCGCAATCGCCACGCGCTGCTGCTGCCCGCCCGACAGACGGCGTGGATAGCTCTCTTCTTTGCCGTGCAGCCCGACCTTCTCCAGCAGCGTGCGTGCGCGGGCTATTGCATCCGCTTTCGCTTCGCCTTTGACGATAACCGGCCCTTCAATAATGTTCTCCATCACTGAACGGTGCGGAAAGAGATTGAAGTTCTGGAAGACAAAACCGACCTGCTGACGCAGACGACGCACCTGCTCTTTCTGCTTACTCTGTGCCAGCGCCGCATCAACGGTAATTCCCCCGACCCGGATGGTACCGCTATCCGGCACTTCCAGCAGGTTGATACTGCGCAGCAGCGTGGTTTTACCTGATCCGCTGGGGCCGATAATCGCCACCACTTCACCGGTGGCCACATCAAGGTCGATGTCGTGCAGCACCGTCTGGCCGTTAAAAGACTTCACCAGCTTTCTGACTTCGATGGCGCTCATTTCGACTCCGAATCCTGACGATTAACATGCTGTTCCAGCCGGTTCTGCAGTGCAGATAACACCGTCGCCATCACCCAGTAGATCAGGGAGGCCGCCAGATACATGGTGAAGACTTCCAGCGTGCGTGAGGTGATCAGCTGCGCCTGACGGAACAGCTCCGGCACCTGAATGGTCGCCGCCAGCGAGGTATCTTTCACCAGGCTGATAAAGCTGTTGCCCAGCGGGGGCAGCGCGGTGCGTGCTGCCTGCGGCAGGATCACCCGGCGCAGGGTTTGCCAGCGCGTCATGCCGATGCTTGCCGCCGCTTCCCACTGGCCGCGCTCAATCGATGAAATCGCGCCACGCAGTGACTCAGAGGCATAAGCGGCGGTATTCAGGGAAAGACCAATCATCGCAGAGGGGATCGGATCCAGCTCAATGCCAAACTGCGGCAGGCCGTAGTAGATCATAAACAGCTGGGCGATCAGCGGCGTGCCACGGAAAATCGAGACATAGATCCGCGCCAGCCAGCGAACCGGCCAGAAGCGCGACAGACGCATCAGCGCCAGAATAAAGCCCAGCAGCAGACCAAAAAACATCCCGCCGATGCTGAGCTGCAGCGTAAACAGCGCGCCTTTTAATAAAAAAGGTGCTGAATCCAGCACCAGTTGAAGACTTTCCTGCATTATTTCGTCACGTCCGCGCCAAACCATTTCTGAGACAGCTTGCTCAGCGAGCCATCTTTCTGCATGTCAGCAATGGCCTGGTCGACTGCTTTCAGCAGATCGTCATTGCCTTTACGCATCGCAACGCCTGATTCCTGACGGGAGAACGCATCACCCGCAACCGCCATGGTATCGCCGGTTTTCTTCACCAGATCCAGCGCGGCCAGACGGTCAACCAGAATCACATTCAGACGGCCAGCGCGCAGATCCTGATATTTAGTCGGGTCATCATCATAGGTACGGATATCCACGCCCTTCACATTCTCACGCAGCCACTGCTCGTAATTAGTGCCCAGACCCACACCCACTTTCTTGCCTGCCAGGTCAGCCGGTTTAGTGATGGTGTTCGCATTGGCTTTCATGGTCAGCGCCTGAATGCCGGAGATGGTGTATGGCGTGGAGAAGTCATACTTCTTCTTACGCTCATCAGAGATGGTGACCTGGTTGATCACCACATCGATGCGCTTCGCGTCGAGTGAGGCCAGCATGCCATCCCATTTGGTCGGTTTCAGGCTCGCCTTAACGCCCATGTGCTGTGCCAGCTGTTCCGCGAATTCCACTTCAAAGCCGGTCAGCTTGCCCTTTTCGTCCTGGAAGCTGAATGGCGGATAAGTACCTTCCAGACCCACCAGCAGCGTGCCGCGCTCTTTAATTTTGTTAAGCAGGTTTTCCGCTGCAAAGGTTTTAACGTTGACGCCAGCAATCAGCGCCACAGCCATGACGCCCATCACCATCTGACGGCCTGCACGAGAAAAGGACATATTCACCCCATTATTGACAGTATTGTGTGTGTGTTCTTATAAGGGCAGCACTGCTTGTCGCTGCCAGTCCAGAATGATAACGCACGGAGTATAAACTGTTTTATTCGCTTGTCTCAGACCGAAGGATGATAAGCAAATAACGCCGGTGCGCCGCCCGTATGAATAAACAGCAACGGACCCTCACGGCGGAAACGATTCTGGCTGACGCCATCCAGCAGTCCGGCCATCGCCTTGCCGGTGTAGACCGGATCAAGCAGGATCCCTTCCAGCCGCGCCAGCAGTTTCACCGCAGCCATACCTTCATCATTGGGTTCGCCGTAGCGCGGCGCAAAGTAGTCATCCCACAGGGTAATCGGTGCCTTAGCCTGCACTTCCAGCGTCTCCGCCAGCGACTGACGCAGCCGCTCAACCAGCGGCAACTGCGCCTCAGTCTGGCGTGAAACGGTGACGCCCACCAGCTCGGTCTCCGGCAGCAGATGCTCCAGACCCACCGCCAGACCGGCATGGGTGCCGGCACTGCCCGAGGCCACGACCACGGCGGCGAAATCGACCACGCCTTCGCTCTGATGAGCAATCTCCTGCGCGCACTCCACATAGCCTAGCGCACCCAGCGCATTTGAGCCGCCAACCGGCACGATGTAAGGGCGGAACCCCTGGGCTTCCAGACGCATAGCCTCTTCAGCCAACTGTTCCGCAGGGTTATTCAGCGCATCCACCATGATCACTTCCGCGTCCATTAAATCCAGTAACAGACGGTTGCCGTTGCTCAGGTAGTTTTCAGCGTGGGTGCCAATCGGATTTTCCAGCAATGCCACGCACTTCAGGCCGAGTCGGGCTGCCACTGCCGCCGTCTGACGCACATGGTTAGACTGAATTGCGCCTGCGGTCAGCAGCACATCGGCACCTTCACGCAGCGCGTCCGCCGCCAGAAATTCCAGCTTGCGCAGCTTGTTGCCGCCCATCGCCACGGGGGTGAAATCATCGCGCTTAATAAAAATATCGCGACCCAGATAGTCAGAGAGCCGCGGCAGATGTTCTAACGGCGTGGGTGCGCCCAGCAGTTCAAGACGTGGGAATTGGTGTAACAGATGTAAAGACAATGCTGCCTCCGTTCGGGCATTCAATTTATCCTTACAGTGTTGCAGAAGATGCGAAAAGGATCACCCTGATTCAGGTGTCAGCAGATGCGGTGAGACAGATGCGCAGTGAAAGTTGCAGGAGAAATAAGCGCCGTGCCCCCCTTCCCTTTTACCCGGCTGGCGGGCAAAAGGGGAACGTGCCACAGGCACGCGGGGGAGCAATCGGTGCAGATCAGGGTTAACCCTGCTGCCAGCCTAAAAACTGATCGTACTTGCGCAGCGCGATGCGATAATTGTTATTACCGGCATCGGGCAGATCGCTTTCCAGACACTGATGCCAGCTATTTCCCTGAAGCCTGTCGGCCGGGAAATTTCTGGCTTTCAGCATCTCATCCAGACGACGCAGCCGCACCACATATTCACGAATCGTGCTGGGGCTCATTTCTGTCTGTTCAAACAGATACTGTTTAAACGCCATAATGTCGAAGTAGTTAGGATGGGTATTACAAAAAATATCACTGCAAAAACGACAAAGCGCGGTCAGTTCGGGCTGAAGTTTCAGCCACAGCTGCTCATCAATCATCTGGTCCATCCGAGCGATGGCCTCTTTATTGATGATCTGGCCACGAAAAACGAGTGCCATTCGATCTAATACCTTGCCACAGTGTGAACAGTTGCTCTGGCTGTGTTTATAGTCTTTAAGATAACGACTTAACGGTCTGGCCTTGGTCTTGGCTCCCATTACTGAGTCCCCGGTTTTTTATAATTTTGAATCGCCAGGAACTGATACTGCTAGCGCGCTCCCGCAAGTCGGGCACGCAGGCGTTTAATCGCCTGACTGTGCAGCTGGCTGACACGGGATTCACCCACATCAAGCACGGCGCCAATCTCTTTCAGGTTCAGTTCTTCCTGGTAGTACAGTGTCAGCACCATCTTTTCACGATCGGGTAACGCTTCGATCGCTTCAATGACGCGCTCACGCAGACTCCCTTCAAGCAACTGATGAAGCGGATTAGCCTCTTCATGGCCTTCCGTCACCAGCTCCGCGCTGTCGCCGTGCTCTTCCCGATACTCGTCGTAGGAGAAAAGTTGACTGTTGTTGGTGTCCAGCAGGATCTGCCGGTACTCCTCCATGGAAACATTCAGCTGCTGAGCCACTTCCTGCTCAGAGGCAGAACGCCCCAGCGACTGTTCCACTCTGTGCATTGCTCCGGCCACCTCGCGTGCATTACGACGCACGCTGCGCGGTGCCCAGTCCCGACTACGAAGCTCGTCGAGCATTGCGCCACGAATACGCTGCACGGCGTAGGTGGTAAAGGCTGTACCCTGAAGCGCGTCATAGCGCTCTACGGCATTTAACAGCCCTATCCCACCTGCCTGCAGCAGGTCATCAAGCTCAACACTGGCCGGCAGGCGAACCTGCAGACGCAGCGCTTCATGGCGCACCAGCGGCACGTATCGCTGCCAGAGCGAATGCTTGTCCATCACGCCTTCGGCGGTATAGAAATCGTTCACGTTGACTACCCTGCGTTAATGAAGTTATCGGCATGATTATCCAATTCTGTAGCGTTTTCGATTGACTGAATAGGTGGGGTAAAACGAGGCTATTTCATTTTTGTTACGTCAGAGTGCAGATCCTTCTGCACTCTTCAGTGAAGATTAACGACGGGCGCGCAGCCGTTGCCGTGTGGCGGGTGGTACCGCAGCCCACAGGCTGCAGACGCGCCCCTCCAGCTCCTGATACCAGGGCGCAAGATGCTGCCGCGCCTCCTCGCCAGGATGCACCTGAATCTCGCCCGATTCACCATCAATGCTAATCAGTCGATTAATAAATAGCCGCTGTAAATCACTGCGTAAAAACAGGCCGTTATCGATGCTGTTATCTGCCAGCACGCCGTCATCGCCTTCCTGCGTGTCGATATGACAGGCTTCCACCCACGGCCAGTTATGCCGTTCGGTCAGCTCGGTTCCGGTCATCACACAGGCGCCGTAGCGGGCTTTGACACCCGCGCTGAATTCAGCCTGACTGGCGCGCTGCAGCACCCGTGCTTTAACGCGACGCCCGACTTCCGTTCCCGGCATCACCGCTGCCGGGACTTTGTGCTGCGGCGTACTCAGCACCACGATGAACTGAATGCGCTGCGACTGCGGAAAACAGGGATCCGCCTGCGGATTGAAGAGCTGCCAGTAAGTATCATCATCATCCTGATGCATCAGCACCAGTTTGTAGCCGCGACTGTTCAGCAGATTTTGTGCCGTGGCGGATTGGGGATCGATCATCGCGAAAACCTGGCTGCTACCCATCACCTTCCACAGGTTGTCGCGCTTCTCGTTTTCACTGCGACGGAAATAGAGGAAGGAGAGATGCTGCTTAAGGTAGTGCTCAAAGCGGCGCAGGTAGTTTTTACGCTCGTTGTCACTGGAGATGAACAGCAGGTCCTCCAGCGGGCTGTTGCTCTCTTCCTGCGCAAAGACCGCACGAATTTTGAGCGTGCGCAGGCCGGTTGACGGACTCAGCAAGGCGCGCGCCGTCAGCTCTTTATCATCAGGGTATTGCAGAGCATAACGCCGGGCGATCTCTTCAAAGGTCAGCCGTTCGCCCGGTAACAGGTCATAATTGAAGCGCATAGACACTCCACAAAGTTAAAATCAAAAATGATGTTGTTCTGTGAGGGGTTATCGGCAGGCTGGGGGGGAACTGTAACCGGGGGCGAACGCAGGAGTCGGGCAAGGCGGCGAACTACAGGCTGACATCCGCCTTGCCCTGTCAGTGCATCCCTGGGGGGCCTGCGCTACATCGCACGGTCCGGACTGGCGTTGACCTTGACGATGCGGTGAAACAGCGGCACCACGGCCCGACGATAACGATGACGCACTCTGACACTAATCGGTCGGGCTGCCATTAACCTCAACCAGATGTCGCGTTTCTGCTGGTTATGCTGAACAACATCGTTGATCTGCTGGATTGTGGTCTGCTGAGCCAGCGTATGCAGCAACACCGGCGCGGGATGCACCGCCAGTAGCTTCATTGCGCCGTACTCCTCAAACAGACACCATTTATCGGCAGCCATCCAGACCGGATAGAGCAGACTGAGCAGCCTTTTCGCCGCCGCCAGATTAATGACGTAGGCGTGCGAAGTGGTGGCGCAGTAGACAGGATAGAGAGAGGCCGCATCCGTCACCGCCGAAATCACGTTATTGACATATTTATTCACGCGAGATAACAGCACCACGGTCGGGCTATTATCGGGCAACTGCAGCGCCGGACTGGATAATACTGCTGGTAGCTGCGGAGTTAATAGCGCGTCATCTTCCAGAATCAATACCTGCGCAATGTTCTCATCCACCATTTTGCGATAAATAGCGAGATGACTTAACGCACAGCCTATTTCGCCTGGTTTAAATGCATAATTAACTGCTCGGGTGTGCTGCGCAATCTCCGCTTCAGTTAATGCATGGCCATTCACGGCGTGAATAAATTCGTAGTCGAGTCCGGCGGCATCGCACTGCGCAGCAATAGTGGCGCGACGCCCCGTTGATGAGGCGAGATTGATGATAAAAGTTTCCATGCTGGGTTTGTATTCCGGATAGGTGATATGCCTTAAACGACTAGCATACTGCCCATGGCATAACCCGGAATGCGTTAAACGAGCGCTAAACCCTGATCTGCGATAAAAACCCAGTCTCTTTTGGGAGCGTGATAAATAAGCGCTCCGCAGAAGCGGAGTCCTTATTCACTTAAGCAGGTAAATCAAGGAGAGATCGTCATTGACCTTAACCTTGTCAATTTCTGCCAGAAATGCCATCACCGATTGTGCAGTGTGTTTTGTTATTGAGTGGTAGCTGTAGATGATATTAATTATATCCTCTTCATTGACGGTTCCGATCAACTCAACATTAGCTGCAATCAGTGATTTAAGCAGGAACCATTCTGCCGTCAGAAGATATAAGCTCAGTAACGGGCTGCGACTTTCGTCATTAGGGAAAAAATCATTATAAATGCGGTACTGAATATAGTTATTCATTATCCACGGCCGTTCAGCGAGCCAGGGCATAACCTGCTTCTGCCAGACGTTGTCCAGCCGGATCATCGACTGACTGACGTCATCGGTTTTAGCCCCTTCCGACAGAATGTAAATCAGCTTATTGAGATAGTGATTCAGGGTAGGTAAAGCACGCTTGTCTGCCATGCCACCGAACCAGGTCTGCAACCTCAGCAGCAAGGTCCATTGCAGATTATGGTCGGGCTTGACCTGGTCAAGTTGCAGCCTGATTTCGCCCTGTGCCAGATTGTTAAGCACATCTGAAAAATGGCTCTCCATTTGTCCCAGCCAATCCTCTTCAGGACTGACTCTTTCAGCGGCCAGCAGAAAGGTAGCCAGCGCGTAGAAAGCTTCATCAAGCTTTTCACCGCTCAATTTAACAATATTGAGGCACATCAGATTCAGCAGTTTCTTTTGCTGATCGAGTTCTTTGGCTTTATTGGCTTCCGGCTGAGTCCGAATGGTCTGCTCAAAGAGCATCGCATCAGGTGAGGCTAATAGCTGACGGGCAGCTTCCGGGCAGGAAAGCACCAGGGTTTTTTGCTGCTCATATTTAAAGGTGTTCGCCGCTCGGGGATAGGTCGCGCAGGTGTTGCTCAGTGCGGCAGCTCCCAGCCGGGAATGCACTTTGCACAGGCGGTCTTCATCCATAAAAGCACAGTTGCCAGATGCGGTAAGCTTCATGGACCCCCAACTGGCGAAGCTTTTTCGGGTGGTGATGATGTTTTCAGCCGCCAGAGTTTTAATTTCAATCAGTGAGGATTTTAAATAGCGATTGACCGTGGGCTTATCCAGGGTGATATCCCAGCCCTTACAGCAGTGATCCCTGCATTCGCTCCCGATACATTTAAAGGCACTGACAAAGAGCGGTTCCACGACAGTAATATTTTTCATTATTTACCTGCTCAACAAAGGCATTTAAAAAAGAGTCTTAATATGAGGATAAAGGAACGCGGTGAGATTGATTGGCAGAGAAACAGGGCAAAAACAGGCTATTCACAGGCATAAAAAAACCCCGCCGAAGCGGGGTTTGTCTTTTATAAGTTGGGTGATTAGCCCTGCAGCAGAGACAGAACCTGCTGTGGAACCTGGTTAGCTTTAGCCAACACTGAGTTACCCGCCTGCTGCACGATCTGCGCTTTAGACATGTTGGAAACTTCAGTTGCGTAGTCAGCATCCTGAATACGAGACTGTGCTGAAGACAGGTTAGTGGTGGTGTTGTTCAGGTTAGTCACGGCTGAGTTCAGACGGTTCTGAATCGCACCCAGTGAAGAACGGAACTTATCAACACTGGCAATGGCATCATCCAGTTTTTTCAATGGGTCAGAAGACGCACCGGTAGTCAGAGATGTCAGGCTGATGTTTTTGGTGTCAAGCTTGAATGCAGCAGTATCACCGCCCGCAGTTGTAGCAGCTGACTGTGCTTCTACAGCAACGTAGAAGTCCTGAGCAGCTGCACCTTTGGTGATGTCAAAACCGTTTGCTTTCAGGTTGTTCACTTCAGCATCAGTAGTCGCTTTAACGCTTACTTTAGCGAACAGGTTACCGCTGGTATCTTTGTAAACGTTGGAAGCATCAACTGCAGCGCCGCCAGCAGCCAGACCCAGACGGGTAGACAGGTCATCAGTAGCGCCGGTTTCAGCAACAGTAGCTTTAGTTACCGCACTGGTCTTACCATAATAACCCTGGAAGTCAGCTGCAACTGCTGCTGTTGGCGTGCCGCCCTGTGGACCATTAACGTTAAAGGTGTTCAGCTGCAGTGTAGATGAGTCAATTTTCTTCAGGTCGATAGTGATGGTCTCGCCATCGTTAGCGCCAACCTGAATGTTCATTTTGCCATCTTTAGCCAGCACGTTCACGCCGTTGAACTGAGTCTGGCCTGATACGCGGTCAATCTCGTCCAGACGGGATTTGATTTCGTCCTGGATTGAAGATTTGTCTGAAGATGAGTTAGTACCGCTGGTAGCCTGTACAGTCAGTTCACGGATACGCTGTAAGTTGTTGTTGATTTCTGACAGCGCGCCTTCAGTAGTCTGCGCAGCAGAGATACCGTCGTTGGCGTTACGAGCAGCCTGAGTCAGGCCCTTGATGTTAGAGGTGAAACGGTTGGCAATTGCCTGACCAGCAGCGTCATCTTTCGCGCTGTTGATACGTAAACCAGAAGACAGACGCTCCATTGAAGTAGACAGAGCTGACTGGTTCTTGTTGATGTTGTTCTGAGTGATCAGCGAGAGGCTGTTGGTATTAATGACTTGGGCCATGATGAATTTTCCTGTTAATCAAGTCTTTCGGTTAAGGTGTGGGCTTCAACCCGCCGGCTTCAGCGCCGTCAAAGTTGTTATCGTCTGCCGTTTAACAACCTTTAGAATTTTTTTAGTACCAGGCGAATTTTTCTGCTTCAACCTGTCACGTTTTAAGTTATCGCCACCCCGGCCAACTTCTTTAGACTTAATTCATTAATTTTCTAGCCGCTGAATTACCCTTCTCTATAGTGCTTATTTACCTCATTACCCTAAGGCAAATAACCTTAAACTTTCCTTATTCAAGGCCGATAACCCAGGTATCAATTTCTCTGTCGACCTTATAAAGGAATTAACATGGCTAGCATAAGCAATCTCGGTGTGGGTTCCGGCCTGCCACTCAGTACCATGCTTGACAGTTTGACCACCGCTGAAAAAGCTGCACTCAAACCTATTTCCACCCAGCAGACAGCCTATACCGCCAAGCTCAGTGCTTACTCCACCCTGAAAAGTTCACTGACAACTTTCCAGGCTGCTAATACCAAGCTGAACAGTGCGGACCTGTTTAGCGCCACTAACGCGACCAGTAGCTCCAGCGCGTTCAGCGCCACCACCTCTGGCAGCAGCACCGTGGCCGGTAAATATTCTATTAACGTCACACAGCTGGCGCAGGCGCAGGTCCTGACCTCGGCGGTTCAGAGCAGCAACAGCGCCCCACTCGGTGACAGCTCCGTGGCCAGCCGCAGCATCGCCATTACCTTAAAAGATGGCACCAGCAAAAGCGTGAACCTCACCAGCGATCAGACCTCGCTGACCGGCATGCGTGACGCCATCAACGGCGCCAATGCCGGCGTCACCGCCAGCATTATCAAGGTGTCAGACGGCAGCTTCCGCCTCTCTATGAGCGCCAATAAAACCGGCAGCGACAATGCGGTGGCAACCATCGCCGTCAACGGCGACAGTACACTGCAGGGAATTGTGGGATTTGACGCATCTGCCAGCAGCAATGTGATGACAGAAAGCGTTAAAGCGCAGAATGCGCAGCTCACGGTCAACAACGTTGCGATTGAAAACAGCAGCAATCAGATAAGCGATGCGCTGGAAGGGATTACTTTAAATCTTACCGCCCAGACGGTTGGCGATCAGACTCTGACGATTACCAAAGACACCTCAAAAGCCTCCAGCGCCATCAGTGCCTGGGTGGATGCCTATAATACGTTGCTGGATCAGTTCAATACCCTGACCAAATTTACCAAAGTTGATGCCAACAGCGACGCGCAGGATACCAGTAATGGCGCACTGCTCGGTGACAGCACGTTACGGACGATTGAGACGCAGCTGAAAAGCATGCTCACCAATTCGCAGAGCACATCTACCTTTAAATCACTGAGTCAGATTGGTGTTACCACTGATCCCACCACCGGTTCATTAAAACTGGATTCGACCAAGCTGAGCTCCGCACTGGATAAAGATGCTGCGGGCGTGAAAGCGATGATCGTAGGTGACGGTAAAACCGGTATCGCCTCTAAAATCGACAGCAAGCTGACTGACTGGCTGGCTACTAAAGGGATTATTCAGTCCGCCACCGATGGCGTGAGTAAAACACTGAATAAGTTAACGGCCCTCTACAACACCACCAGCGATCGCATTGATGCGGACATCGCACGCTATAAAACACAGTTTACTCAGCTTGATATGGTCATCAGTAAACTCAATTCGACCAGCACCTATCTGACGCAGCAGTTCGACACGTCCGATTCGTCTAAAAAATAACAGGAGTGTCCATGTACAGCGCTACAGGCACCAAAGCCTATGCAAAAATTGGCGTAGAAAGCGCCGTGATGAGCGCAAGCCAGCAGCAGCTGGTCGTGATGCTTTTCGACGGTGCACTCAGCGCGTTAATCCGCGCCCGCCTGTTTATGCAGGATGGCAATATTGAAGGCAAAGGCAGCTCCATCTCCAAAGCGATCAATATTATCGAAGCGGGCCTCAAAGAGGGTCTGGCTGAAAACCGTGGTGATGAGCTGGCAGACAATCTGCTGGATCTTTACAACTACATGACACGTCGCCTGTTGCATGCCAACCTGCACAATGATGTTGCAGCGGTCGAGGAGGTCGAAGGCCTGCTGCGCAACATCGCCGACGCGTGGAAAGAAGTAGTTCAACCTAACCTGATTCAGGACGCCGTTTAATGACTACTGCACCGCATCTGATTACCGTTTACCAACAGTTACTCGATCTCAGCCAGGAAATGCTGCGTCATGCAGAACAAGGCGAATGGGATGAATTGATCAGCAGGGAGATGGAGTATGTCAGTGCGGTGCAGAACTTAGCCCAATCGACAGAAGCCGTGTCGCCGTCGGTACAGACTCAGGAGCAGCTACGTCCGATGCTGCGCCGTATTCTCGATAACGAAAGTGAAGTGAAACGTCTGCTGCAGGCGCGGATGGATGAGCTGGCCTCACTGGTGGGTCAGAACAGCCGCCAGAAATCGGTGATGTCCGCGTATAGCAATCAAGGCGGCATTGTTATGGTGCCGCACGAAACTCTCTCCTGATCCCCTGCTCTGTCACGCCGCCAGATTTATTTTTCTGCGCGGCGTCTCTTTTTTGCCGCTTACTCCATACTTGATTTTCATCATCCCCTGGAGTGTGGTACATGCAAAACCCAACGTTATTACAGTTTTTCCATTGGTATTACCCGGATGGCAGCAAACTGTGGCCGGAAGTCGCCGATCGCGCGGCCTGGCTCAGCGAAATAGGTATCACCATGGCGTGGTTGCCACCGTGCTACAAAGGGGATTCGGGTGGCTATTCTGTCGGTTACGACAGCTACGATCTGTTTGACCTGGGGGAATTTGATCAGAAAGGCGGTGTTGCCACCAAATATGGCACCAAACAGCAGTTACTGGCGGCGACAGAAGCCCTGCGCAGCCACAACGTTGGCGTGCTGCTGGATGTGGTGCTGAACCACAAAATGGGTGCCGACGAGAAAGAGGCGATCAGCGTTAACCGCGTCAATCCCGATAACCGTGATGAAATTTACGATGAGGTCGTCGAGTGCGAAGCCTGGACGAAATTCACGTTTCCGGCACGCGCCGGGGAATTTTCGAAATTCGTCTGGGATCACAAATGCTTTAGCGGCGTAGACCACATCGAAAATCCGGACGAAAACGGCGTATTCAAAATCATCAACGATTACACCGCCGAAGGCTGGAACGACCAGGTTGATAACGAACTGGGTAATTTCGACTATCTGATGGGCGCCAACATCGATTTCCGCAACAACGCGGTCAGGGAAGAGCTGAAATACTGGGCGCGCTGGGTGATGGAACAGGTGCCCTGCACCGGCTTTCGTCTGGATGCGGTAAAACATATCCCGGCCTGGTTCTACAAAGAGTGGATCGACCATATTCAGGAGGTTGCTGAGGAGCCGATGTTTATCGTCGCGGAATACTGGTCGTTTGAAACTGAGAAGCTGCAGGAGTATGTGCATCAGGTGGAAGGCAAAACCATGCTGTTTGATGCGCCACTGCACATGAACTTCCATCAGGCCTCAACCGCGGGCAGCGCCTACGATATGAGCCAGATCTTTGCTAACTCGCTGGTGGTCGCTGACCCGTGGCATGCCGTAACGATTGTGGCAAACCACGACACCCAGCCGCTGCAGTCGCTGGAAGCACCGGTAGAAGCCTGGTTCAAACCACTGGCCTATGCGTTGATCCTGCTGCGTGAGCAGGGTGTGCCCACCATTTTCTACCCTGACCTGTTCGGAGCAACCTATGAAGATGAAGGCAGCGACGGCGAGAAGTACAAAATTGAGATGCCGGTGATCCCTGAACTGGAAGGGTTAATCCGGGCGCGCCAGCAGTATGGCTGGGGCGTACAGACCGACTATTTTGATCACCCCAACTGCGTGGCATTCAGCCGCAGCGGCACCGAAACGCAGCCAGGCTGTGTGGTGATCATGTCGAACGGCGATGCAGGCGAGAAAAGCGTGCCAATGGGTGAAGGTTTTGCCGGTAAGGTCTGGCGCGATCATCTTGGTAATCGTGAAGAGACGATTACTGCCGACGAGCACGGCACCGCAGTGTTTGTCTGTAATGGTGGCAGCGTCAGCGTCTGGGTCGTTGCAGAGTAAGTTAGTGGCAGAATAAGTGACGCAGTAAAAACCAGAACCGCCCCGGCAGGCAAGAGCGTGAAGTGCGCTCTGCTCGTCGGGGCGGTTTTGTTATGGGTCGGCTGTTACGACTTCGCGTTGTTTTCTGTAATCGGCGTACGCAGCAGTTGTGGTTCGATGTTCTGAATCACGGCGGCTTTCGGCTGCTTCGCCACCTCGTCAAGTGCCTGCTGACACTCAACGGTCGGACCCGCCACTTTACGCAGGGTCATCCTGTCATAGCTCAGCTCGCCATTCTCCACGACCAGCGGCATCACCCGCAGCTGACGCGTTACGTTGACATAATCGCCGCTCAGGCGAGTCAGTTTGCCTGGCTTCGCAATCACCCGCATCCACTGACGGCAGTCCAGTGTGCTGCCATCCGCATTTATGATCACGCTGGCTATCGCTTTGTCGCTGATCAGGCTGCTCTGTGGGCCGACGGTTTGCCAGGTTCCCTGCAGATTAGCGGGCGCCGGTGTTTGCACCGCATTTTCATAATCGTTGATTTGTGCACAGCCACCCAGTGCCAGCGCGGCAATCAGCATCCACTTTTTCATGTTTAATCCCTAAGATCCCATCAATGGCGGCTACGTTATAATTTTTCCACCGCGTTGCGCAAGGTATCTGGAGGTTCAAACACCATGCAGACCCTGATTGCGGCAGAATTTAACCGGCAGAGAGGTCAGTGGTCAGGTTTTTGGCTGGCAGATCACAGGCTGAGCTGATGCAAAGTCCCGGCTCTGTCACGCCTGACAAGCGGAAGGCAACCCGCTACACTGGCGTGCTGCAACAGACTTTCAGGAATATGAATATGAAAACGCCAGAAGCCTACTATGCCCAGGCGCGCGAGATGTTTTTTACCGCGCATCCCGACTTTCAGTCTGCGCTTGATGAATTAACAGAGAGCGACGCCCGTGCTGCTAACCTGTCACTGCGACAGCTACGCGAATGGCACGCCGAACGCATCTATGCGGCCTTTTTGCGGCAGAAAAATCTGGATGGGATGATCTTTTCTATTCAGCTCGCTGAGCCAGATAAAGTGGTCGCGGCTGAGGCTATCGAGACTTATCTCAAATCTCATGCTGAGTCGCTGGGGATGAGCTGGGAAGAGTTTTGCATCAAAAACGAGCTGTAATCAGCGCCGCGTTGAAGTTGCATTCTGCAAACACCTCCAACCAGTTCAGGCACTGCAGATAAAGTTGTACTAACCGGGGGAAAGTGTATAAGTTTGGAGTGCGACTAAGGTCGTGATTGTCCTTTAACGAATAGTGCTTATGCACTGCCTCTGCAGGTGTTGTCTCACTTCCACCTCCAGAGGCGAATTTTTTATCCGCCCCTACCCCTCACCTTCCGTCGCTTTACCCTTTACTTCAACATAACTTGCTACCGCCAGCAGACGATTAATATGCGTCAGCAACAGGTCCACATCAGACTGCAGAAACCCGGTCGAAGATTTCGACGCGGTAAGAATGGCATCCTGCACCGTTTCTGAAATAGTCAGCGAGTTATCCTGTTTCGCCTGCACCAGCAGCGCTGCAACCAGCAGGGACTGCGCTTCAAGTTGCGCCGTCAACTCTTTTGCATCGACGTCCATCTTTGCCAGTTTTAGCAGAATATCAATTACCAGTTGTCGCATCGCGGACCTCCCGAAAAGTAAGTCGTCATTATGTCGTGATGCGCGCGCATATTGCTAGTCGAAGATTGAGGTTTATGCGACATAAAAATTTACGCGAAATCGGGCACGCTACCTTGCTACTGTTTTTATTTACAGTATTATATGTCAGCGATTTTGCCCTGAATGGATTGCCATCATGTTTGTTGAGTTGATTTATGACAAGCGCAACGTTGCCGGTTTACCGGGTGCTCGCGAGATGATTCGTGAGGAGCTGGAAAAGCGGGTGCATCGGGTGTTTCCTGACATTGAAGTCAAGGTCAAGCCGATGGAACGTAACGCGATTGATACTGATTTGAGTAAGAACGATAAAGCGACGGTTGCGCGGATTGTTGAAGAGATGTTCGACGAAGCGGAAATGTGGCTGGTGGCCGATTAATCCCTTAACGGCCACCACATCAGTTAGCGGGAGATGATTTAGCTCTCCTGCTCACTGTGATTAATTTCAATCTCGATGTCCTGAATCGCGGCATCCAGATCTTCCAGCAGCTTACCCTGCTTATTAAGCAGCGCATCAATTCGGTCGGCGTTGGTCTTGTCTTTATACTCACCGGCATCAAACGCCAGCCACTGGCTGGACAGGGTTTCGGTGTTGGTCTGAGCATAGTGACGCATCTCTTTTAGCTGAGAAGTCACGTCACGCAGATATTCAGTTTTGGTCTTGGTTTCTGTTGAATCGCTCATGCTAAATTTCCTTCTGGTCATTTATCCAAAGTGAGTAGGCTTAGCGGTTCATCAACCGGCCAATCAGCGGGCCTGCATTCAGGTACAAAATGTTGCCCGGAGATTTAAAACTAGTTGATAATAGCGAAGCCGCACTAAGAATAATCGGAAGTTACGGTTTCTGGCCGGGTTTCACTGCTGGCATCTCACTCTCAGTGACGACTTCTTTGACTTTTGTGACTGTTCTGTCGGCTACGCGATCCGGTATCGCATCAAGCTTATGCTGTATTGCCGTGACCTGATCGGTCAGCAGCTCCACTCTGTCATCACGCCGCGCGGCAATTAAGCGATAATCCGCACGAATCTCCTCGATCCGCTTGTTTGCGGTGTTACTGACGTAGAGAAAAATGATCGTCATCAGGATGCAAATCATCGAACAGCTCAGCAAAACGCAGCCGAGGATAACTTTGCGCCGGTATGACATCGGTGCTTTCGTGCTGTTAATCGTGGCCATCACTGCGATCCTCCAGAGTTGAGATAAGCCGATCAATCTCATTACGAAATTTATCGTTCTGATCGGTTTCGGTCATTGCCAGTAAAATCCCTACCGCATTCTTGATTAACCGAAGATCGGTTTCGAGTGTCGAGATACGGCGCAGATTCCTGTCGTGTCGTTCGCGTAATTCATCGTTCTCCTCCCGTATCAGCAGGTTGCTCTCTTTCAGCAACACCACCTGCTCTTTGTAGCTGGTAATAATTTCGCCGCCGGCTCGATTACTGGTTACGATTGACGCAATTCCCGCCAATAACGGTTTCCAGAACAGTGCTGCTGCCCCCCCACCCAGAACTAACGCACCCATACTGGTAATCAGACTACTTTCCATGCCACACCCCTTTGTACGGTAAGGTCTCTGGAACTTACTGCGTGCTGCTTAGCCACGTCCCCCGCATGAAATTTAAGATTGCTTAAATACCAGGCTTAAGTATACTTAAGTCACTATCAACTAAAAAGTCAAGCTAATGAAAAACGAAACGCTGGGTGACCGCATCCGACTCCGACGTAAATCGCTGCAGTTAACGCAGAAGCAATTGGCGCAGCAGGTAAAAGTGTCCCATGTGGCGATTTCTCAATGGGAACAAGAGGAGACGCTGCCGCGCGGTGAGAACCTGCTGCGGCTCGCCGAAGCGCTGGGCTGCGCACCGGCTTTTCTGATAGATGGGGATGGTCCTGTTTTCAGCGAAAGCGCCTGGAGTGGTCTGCACCAGATCCCACTGCTTGCACAACGCGACGTGCCGCGATGGCTGAGTGAGGCTGGTTCCGTCCGGCATGAATTGCTGATGCACAACGACATGGCGTTTTCGCAGCAGAGCTTTGCCTTCCGGGTGGAAGAACAGGCGATGACGCCCGCGATTCTGCGGAATGATGTGGTGATCATCGACCCCACGCAGTCACCTCAGCCCGGCGACTGCGTGCTGGCATTGCAGCAACAGGTCGTGCTGCTGCGCACCTGGCGTCAGCGCGGCAGTGAAAAAGGCGTCATGCAGTTTGAACTGGCACCGGTCAATATCAACTTCCCTGAGCTGCATTCCAGCCGGGACAGCCTGAAGCTGATTGGTACGCTGGTTGAACTGCGCCGCTACCGCCAGCCATAAAAAAACCCGCCGGGCGCGGGTTAACTTTTCATCGTACGACGATGGCTGCGATAACGGCCGGGCAACTACAGCGCATCGGTCAGTTGATCCACCACCACATTACCCTGCAGATCGGTCTGCATAATGCGGTAATTGACGGGCCATGAGCGGCGGGTACTGAGTTTATCGAACAGGGTTACGCCGCCTTTTTTAACACCCTGGCGGTTTACAATAATCCATTCGGTAACCTCTTCCTGACCACGATTTTTCAGGCTCAGCGAGCGTTGTTCGATTAACTGATCTTCAGCTTCAATCTTTAAATAGTCTCTTAACATAATTTATATCTCCTGGTAACGCAGGTCACTATATGCCTTTTGCTAATCAGTTCAATCGAATTTATTTATCGACCTGTTTATCGACAGGAATGTGACCTGCCGCAAGCGACATGACAGGTTTGTCCATTACGGCATCAGGGATTCCCGGTTAGCATGAACCTGCTGTACACACCCAAACATCGAAAAATGACGTGTTCAGTATGAGAGAAACTCCGATTAACCCGCCTCTGGCGGGTTTTTTTTCTTCTTTAAACCGCTGCGCATGCGGGATGTCAGTGCTGGTCTAAACTTAAGAGACTCGAATAAAAGGAGTGAGTTATGTTTAAGCACAATACGAATGAAGAACGTAAGAAAGAAGGTGATGTCAGTAAAAGCCTGCCGGAAGCCGCGCCAAACGCTGGTAATGCTTACGAGGAAGATGATCATCCCGCCACTGATGCGCCGAAAGATCATGGCGAAGTGCCGCGCAAAAATGATGACAGCCAGGATGACAAAAAAGATCCTTACAAAGCAAGCTGATGTGCAAGAGGCGCGCCCAACGGGCGCGCTAACCAGCATCAGGATTTAATGAGATCTGCAAGCTGGTGCTGATTTTCAACCAGCCAGACAGGAAAATGCTCTGAAGTAACCGGCACTATCTCCATCCTTCGCGGACGGTTCCAGATATCAATATTGTTCTCTACGCAGCGCCGGATATGATCCGGATTGTTGAATTCGGGACAGTTACGTTCGGTATGAGAAATCGAAGACATTTTTTCACTGATGCGTTCATCACTCATTACCCAGGAAAAATGCCATCCTCCATTCTTAATGGTTTTAGTCCGTAAATTTAGCCACTTCCAGCGTAACCAGTTCTCGCGTATCGGTGTACCACGACGCTTAACGTTGCGAAGCAATTCCGGTTGCCCCCTGAAAAAGTCTCGCAGAGTTTTACAGGTCACCATTTTTGCCAGTGTGGCACAGCGCGGTGTGCCGTCGTCATTTAATACCCGGACATTAAATTTAAAATTAAAATATTGCTGATGCAGCGTCGTGCAAAGATGTTGATGGCTGAAGGCTTTTATCGCCTCAGGCCTGGGGATTTCATCGACGTCTGACACAATAACAATATCATCATCCTGCGCACCGGCCAGCCCTTGCATAATCTGATTACGTGCAGTGGCTTCATTTTCCCAGGGATCGGTCTCTCCCGCATTAACCAGAGAACTATTTGATTTAAAGGCTTGCTGATAAAATCTGGGCGAAATATCGTTAACAATATAAATAATTTTATCACGGAAACGATCGAACTTCTCAATATCAAAATGAAGCTTTTCCCGGCGTTTACCGGTAAAAGTATAGCGCGATTCCACAATGACAAACCGGTCAACAACATGCTCAAGCGTGTTCAGACGCATCTCAAGCAAGATATCTTCATCGTAGTATAAAAAACAGTCATAAATCATAGTATTCAGAGGCACTTAAGTAGTAAAAATTTTTCATCAGGACACCTCAACAGGCGTAACGCAACTGAGATGTAACGCCTTTTATTGAGCCGTTTTTTAGTGAACCTGATGTGTGTGTAATGTACTGCGTAAAACTTTCCATGTTTATAATAAGTTGGCTAACAAAGGCTGCAGGCAATGATTTTCGGGCATCCACCTCAAAGCAGACTAACGATATGATGAGCAACCATTTAGAGTGATAATTTACCTGACATTCACCTAAAAACGTTTAACACCAGCAGGCAGAGTGAATCATCTGCTGCAGGCTACCTTTTGTTTATGCTCGTTGTTTCCATCAAAATGCGTTGCGAAGAATGTTACATTTAGTCCGTAACGCTAGCAATATTAAGCGCAGATTTTTGATTAAAATGAGCGATACGATCAATATCCGGATATTATTGGTCAACAAAATAACCATGATGGTTTTGTTAATGATAAAGATCATTGTTGCCCTGAGCATAAGTCTGTTGGGTGGCTGCGTAGATATGGGACGGGTTGGATTACACCCGGAAACAAAAAGCGCTTATTTCAACGGCCATCCTTTTCAGGTTGAATCCTGCCTGAACGTAGCGGCACAGGATCATAGACTCTATCTGCAGCAGGATGAACCTCTGCCGGATGGCACGAAGCGATATAAGCTTGAGCAGGATAATGAAACCGTGGCCTGGGTTGAAATTGCAAAGTTCAGCCATCATCAGACCAGTGCGACATTTTACTATGATCCAAAAGCATCAGATATCAGCACAGCGGTTTCAGCGATGATCGCGCGTTGCAAAACATCACGTTAAATGCAGCGTCGGCATGTGGGTGATGCAGGATGGATGAAGAGGAGATGACACATGTTGTCAGGCCAGCCAGAGCACAAGCGCTGGCCTGACAATCTTTATCACTCTTCTCTCAAAAGATTTTATCAGGCCCGCTTCCGGGCTATGCCATGTTCAGGAGTGGGCAGTCAAAGCTCAGCCTATTTAGCCGGTTCGCAATCATAGGCACCTCGTATGCGGATCTGACTCTGGCTGGTGCGGACGATTTCAGCTCTTAACAGCCCTTTCCCCTCACGGTTCGTCAGCTCCATATCCACCATCCCTGGCGCTTTGCTGTTTTTCACCAGCAGTTTGACCGTCGCGTTGTCGTAATCGCCCTTCTCTTTCGCAAAGGTGACTTTCTGCGTTTTAGCGCGTTCTCCATTCACCGAGAACCAGCCGCTCTTATCAGGTTTAAGAGAGAACGGCCCGCACTGCGTGGCAGCAAAGGCTGGGAGAGATAAGCTGATTATCGATGCGATAAGGATAAGTTTTTTTAGCATTGGGCTGGCGTCCTGCTGATGGGTGATGAGGGGTCGGGTCAGAGAATTCACTAACTTCCGGCTTAATGAGGAAGATTATAGCTAACGACCTGAAAGATACTGATGCCGTATTTAAAGAATTGCCAGAAAACCTTATCAGAATCAGTTGTCCTGTAGAGTCCAGCTCAGCAGCCATTTTTCATCTATAAAGTCATAGCCGCCGTACAGAACTTAATAAACTGATAAATGCTCATCCCAAAAAATTACCAATAGCTTGTAGCATAATGAATGACTGGTTGGTTAACTCAATTTAAATAGATTGCAATCATTTTGCCGAGTATTATATTTGCTGTTCGGGTTAGCAGGTTCGTATAACTTACGAACAACCATTCACCAATCTGAATCTTCTCAGAAACTTTACTGCATAACACATCATTCTCCTCTCCACAGAGCAGGTAAAAAAGAAAACGCATAAATCTCATATCTGTAAATCTGATTTTTAGATCAACGGCTATCAATCCTGCATCAAAACCTATGAATAACAAAAAACTGCTTAACTTTATCAAGGTATTATCATAAAATTGCTAATTATCTATGACCGGTAACAAGGCAGCTTAAATGAGCAGGTCGCGCGTGATTAACAGGAATTACAGTTTAGATGTTCTTAGAGGACTTGCTGCCCTTTCGGTGGTTTTGTGGCACTGGCAACATTTCTTTTATGTTGCCGGAAGACCTGTGAACTTTAGGACAGAAAATCAACCTTTCTTTGAATATCTGTCCCTTTTTTACCTACATGGCAGCCTTGCCGTTGAATTGTTCTTCTCAATTTCCGGCTTTGTCTTTTTCTGGCTTTATGCGATACCCATCCAGGAGAAAAAAGAAAAACTAGCCAGTTTCTTTATTAAAAGATTCAGTCGCCTTTATCCACTATACATATTAACATTTATTGTAGTGGCCTTTCTTCAAATTATTTATTTAAAAGTCAATAGTTATTATTTTGTATATCAATTAAATGACTTATATCATGCAGCACTTAACATATTAATGATTCCAGCCTGGGGTTTTGAGCAAGGATATTCATTCAATGGTCCGGTATGGTCAGTATCGATTGAAATATTAATGTACTCGATATTTTTCCTGGTCTGTAAAACTAAAACAACCCGTATTCTAAGCATACCAATCAGTATAATTACAGGGTTAATCATTCTAAATTTAAATCCAAAAATATCTATGGGGTTAATATGTTTTTTTATGGGTGGTATGACATTTTACCTTTATGATTTCTTTAGTAGAAACCTTGGGCAAAAGAAATCATTTATTGTTGCATCATTTCTCCTTGCAATATCCGTTGTGATTAACTATTTCGTTCAGGATGAAAAAAATTTATTAGTTTATTTAACTCTATTTCCTGCAACAACGGCTTGGTTTTTTTCTTTAGGTGAATTCCCTAACCTGGCATTCAAAAAGCTTAGTTGGATTGGGGATATTAGCTATTCAACATATTTAATACACTTTCCACTTCAGATCGCTTTTTCTCTTTCAGCTCAATGGTATGGTTTTAATTCATCTCTTTTTACAAGCAAAATCACGATGTTATCTTTCTTTTTAATTCTAATCTTCATCAGTCTGCTGAGCCACAAATTATTTGAACTGAAGCTGCAGAAATGGATTCGAAAAAAATTATGAAAAGGAGAGCAAAGCTACCCATTGTACGACTTACACAGCAGTACAGAGATAAACCTGACAGCCGCTATGAATGTACAACCCTATGAACGTGTCTAAAAAAATCGACATTGTGGAGAGTTGCATCAGAGGCCTGATTTACATTGCGAGAGCACTACATACGGAAACCCTGAATGAATACGAGATGCTCAATAAATGACCGCATTTATAACCTTGATGCTTGTAAGCAATTTTCCAGATGGTAAGATTCAGGAAATTGCTATCAAGGGTGTTTTTGTGTCAACAACATCGATCAGGGGTCAGGCAACCCGGTATGCCTTAGTAGGACTAGCAAACACTGCTATAACAGCCCTGTTCATATTTCTCTTCATGCATTGGGGATTGAGTGTGTATGCATCAAATGCTGTGGGATATACAGCTGGCATTCTTTTTAGCTTTATAGCTAACTCAGTTTTTACCTTTACTACCAAGATCTCAATATCAAGGTTTGCTCGATTTTTATTGTCAAGCCTTTTCTGCTGGATATTAAACATCGTAGCTATTAAATTATTCTTGATGTTGGCCCCCTCCCACACATATGTGGCGCAATTATTTGGCATGGCGATCTATACAGTCACTGGATTTCTGATTAATAAGTTATGGGTAATGAAAAAATGAATAAGCCTAAGTTAGATATTTTAGTTCCTTGCTACAATGAGGAAGATGTTTTTTCTTATTGCTTAACAGAACTTCAAGGAGTTCTGAACAACTTGATTACTCAGGACATGATCGCAAGTCATAGCTCAATAACATTTATTGATGATGGTAGCAGAGACATGACATGGAACTTAATTAGCGAGGCTTCATGTCAGTCATCATCCATAAAAGGTATAAAACTTTCTTGTAATCGTGGTCATCAGATTGCCCTCCTTGCAGGATTAAACGAATCAGATGCTGATATAATAATAAGTATAGATGCTGACTTGCAGGATGATACCTCTGTTATCGAAAAGATGGTTAGATGTTACCTCGATGGATATGACATTGTTTACGGCGTGAGAAGTGACAGAAAGACTGACACAGGATTTAAGAGGCACACTGCTGAGTTTTTTTACAGGACAATGAACTGGATGGGTGTTAAACAAATTCCTAACCATGCCGACTATCGACTCCTCAGCCGAAGGGCATTGGATGCACTCCTGGAGTACAAAGAACAAAATCTGTATATCAGAGGACTTGTGCCCTTGGTTGGATTTAAATCTAATAAAATTTTTTATTCCAGGGCGGCACGTTTAGCTGGGGAATCCAAATATCCATTGAAAAAGATGCTTGGACTTGCTGTTGAAGGAATTACTTCGTTAACAGTCACCCCTCTTCGTACTATAGCTGCTCTTGGATTTGGCATAAGTTTTTTTTCAGTTTTTGCTGCTTTGTATGCTTTGATTGAGAAATTTAGCGGCAATACAGTAGAAGGCTGGACTTCAGTAATGATAGCAATATTTTTCCTTGGTGGTGTTCAAATGCTTTCCCTGGGTGTTATTGGTGAATATATTGGGAAAATATACATGGAAACAAAAGAAAGACCAAAATATTTCATTGAGGAAAAGACTGAGCTTAGTGAATAGTTAACTATTCTCATGGCCCTCATGGCCCTTTTTTGATTGCACTGCTTAAGCGTCCATACTTGATTAACCTCATCAAGATGCTTCTGGAACGTGGCAGTAGTGATTAGCCAGTGCTCTCTGACACGGCGCGTAGTATTTCTTACGAAAGCTCAATTTTTTGATTCTTTGTCAATGATAGAGTCAACTTCGATAACAGCCTGTATATGCAGTGTTATCGGTCGGAGAACGTAATTGAGCTGACGTAATGAAAAACATTCTTTAACTTACTGTTTTTTTTAAGGATTATAGTTGAATTTTGGGCTATTTTTTCCATAAAAGACTCCTCCAAAACAACGCTAACAGGCAGCAATCTTACAACTAAATATCATTGTATACATAAGCACTTCAATCGCTAATCAATCATATAGCATTGATTCCTCTTAAAATTATCATTGATAAATGAGCAGGGCTTGTGAGAAAATGTTAATTAACAGTGTGTAAGTTTCTGGATTTAAATGAAAAATATCAATCTAAATAAAGTGTTTTTGCTTAACTCGCTTGCATTTATACTATTAATTTTATTTTACTATTTTATCTCTAGCCATCTGATAATAAACTCAGATAGCGCATCATCTATACTTATGGCAAAAGATGGTGCTGAAGGTAATTTTTTATTAAGAGGATGGTACCTTTCTACTCAGGCCTACTACTTCACAGATACAATCTGGTTAACCATTTTATTTAAGATTTTTGGATTCAATAAGGATCTTGCATTTCTTTATGTGGGATTAACCTATGCTTTAATGGTATTCATAAGCTTTAAATTGCTTGGGCGAAAAACATTACTTGGCGCTGCAATCCTGATGGGAGTCGTTATTTTGCCATCGACTTATCAGGCTTATAGCTCTCTTGTTGTCAATATACATATCACTACTTATACCTGCGCATTGCTTTCAATCTATCTTGCCATTAAGTTCTCCACAAATGGACGGTTACGCTATCTTTTAACAAGCATGTGCATTTCGATACCGGTTATCTATAGCGATTCCATGTATTTGTATGTTCTGGTTATTCCATTGCTGGCTGCTTCGTGTGCGTCTGTCTTTTTCGGGTCGCTGAGTAAAGTTAAAGCAATCTGGTTAGTGGGTTTATGTATAGCAATTGTTATTGGTGGCAAGCTGTTTGGTTTTGTTGTCAGTGATGTTTTTCATTTCCATCTGCCTGCGCCTGAGGCCATAAATAATCCAAAATTTCAGCAGGAAGATAAAATATTGAATAATATTTCCCTCCTGTTTAATGGCATGTCTGATTACTTCGGTGCGATGTTTTACGGCCACGACATTAAATCAGTAAACGGCGTAACTGGATTTTTCAACTTTTTTATAATGATACTATTTATTGCGATGATTGCTTATTGTGCTTATAGGTCACATAAGAAAGATTTTGCTGCATTACTCTTATCAGCCTCAGCAGTCATTATGCTCGTTGCATATATCTTCAGCGATCTGGCAACTGATAAGGCATCGCCAAGGTACGTCTTTTTCTCGCTGGTGTCGGGTTCAATCCTTATTGGTAGAACATTAACCGTATCTAAAAAAGCAAGAAATATTTTTGTTGCATTATTTTTAGTCTGTGGGATTACAAAGGCTCTACCTTTAGTCGATCTCAAGAAAAATAGTGAAGAAAACGAATATACCGCCCTGAATACCTTCCTTAAAAACTCCGGGTTAAAACAAGGGTATTCCTCTTTCTGGTATGCATCATCTTTAACAATATTTGGAGATTTAAATATTGTACCCGTTGCATTCTGGGAGGGGGCTCATAATATGAAGTGGCTATCTAAAGACGACTGGTATAAAGAAAAGAGAGATTTTATCATTTATGATAATCAATCAGAACACAAATATGGACTGATTCAGTTTGGCCGCCCGGATTATGAGTTGAGCTATGGTGATAAAGTCATATCGGTATATAAGAAAGGAATTGCATTAGAAAGCGGATCGAATTCGAAGTAACTAATTGTATATAATTTTTAATTTTGGCGGGAGAAGTAACTATTCTCTCGCCAATCTTAAACCACACTCTCCATACTGATCGTGCTTAATCTCAACCGCTCTGTAGCCTTCAGTTATGATTCAGCCCCCGCCCTACTTAATGATATAAAGATAGGAAAATGGCAGGCAAGTTGCGTAACAATGCATTTTGCCGCATTCAGATAGAGACGGTTGATTGCTTTAGTGTAATAAGACTGGCTGACTGGCTGGGCCAATAGCTTCTACATAACAACCGAGCGTCGCGTGAGAATGACGCTGGATATCATCGGCGCTGGATATCATCGGTAATGGAGGGAACAAGTGATCAGTCATTCTGAAGAACTTCTCTGTGGAAGTAGCTTAACAAGCAGACTGTGAGCATCATACGCAGTCACGCAAGCCTGCGTCACCGGAAAGCCTATCAGTCCCGTCATACGTTCGCGTGCTGGGCTCTTTCAGCAGGCGCAAACCCGAACTACGTTGCATCGCAAATGGGTCACTCCGATGCGCAGATGGTGTACCGGGTTTATGGTGCCTGGATGTCAGAGAACAATACCGACCAGCTATCGCTCATCAACACGAAAATGAGCGATCTTGTGCTACATACGTGCTCCACTAAAGTGGCAGTATGATAAACCTTAACAGCTTCAGACAGTTACCCGCCTAAACCTGCATATTCATAATTTCGCTATACGCCGACACCAGCTTGTTCCTGACCTGAATGCCCATCTGCATTGAGATCGACGATTTCTGCAGATCGACCATCACATCATTAAGCGCGATACCGGGTTTCCCCATCTCAAAATCCTGCGCCTGGGTGCGGGCGCTGGTCTGTGTCTCGCTGATCTTATCCAGCGCCGCTTTCATGGTCGCGCCGAAATCGATCTGATTAGGCGCTTCACTGCTGCGGTTACTGGCCTGCAGTGAGGTCGCCTGAAGCTGCTGCAGTACGCCGTCAATTGCCTGAATGGACATGAACGATACCTTATAAAGGAGGATGAAATTTTTCTGTGGGGAAAAGTTAGCACGTTGTCAATGAGACAAAGCCGCTAAATGACAGCAAAAAACCTACCTTATCCAGCCATCGAATTTTGCTTATCGCCTAATAATGCCTGGCATTGAAGTGGAAATTTTATCTACGCAGGTCAGGGAGTCTGTTTTGCCATCTCAACTTACCCGGTCAATTACGTCAGGCAGGAAACGGTCATGAATGCGAGTACAGCCGCCACAACAGAACAAGAAAAGAAAGGCTTCGGTGACCTGTTTGCTCGCCTGCGCGCAAATCCGCGTATTCCTTTAGTCATCGCCGCTGCTGCCGTCATGGCAATCGTGATCGCGATGGTGCTCTGGGCGAAACAGCCATCTTATAGCGTCCTTTATAACAACCTCACTGATGAGGATGGCGGTGCCATCGTCACGCAGCTGACGCAGATGAACATCCCCTATCGCTTCGCCGAAAACGGTGGCGCGCTGATGGTGCCGGAAGCGAACGTGCATGAGTTGCGTCTGCGTCTGGCCCAGCAGGGTCTGCCGAAAGGCGGCTCGGTGGGCTTTGAGCTGCTGGATAAAGAGAAGTTCGGTATCAGCCAGTTCAGCGAGCAGGTTAACTACCAGCGCGCGCTGGAAGGCGAACTGGCCCGTACCATCGAATCGCTCGGCCCGGTTAAAAGCGCCCGTGTTCATCTGGCGATGCCAAAACCCACCTTATTTGTGCGTGAGCAGAAAGCGCCATCCGCCTCTGTCACCTTAACTCTGCAGCCTGGCCGTGCGCTGGATGAAGGTCAGATTCAGGCCATCGCCCACATGGTCTCAAGCAGCGTCGCCGGTTTACCACCGGGCAACGTGACCGTGGTCGATCAGACCGGGCGCCTGCTGACCCGCTCTGATTCCGCCGGTCGCGACCTGAATGATGCACAGCTCAAGTATGCCTCTGAGGTTGAAGCACGCTACCAGCAACGCATTGAAGCGATACTGAATCCGATTCTCGGTCAGGGCAATGTACATGCGCAGGTTACCGCGCAGATCAACTTCGACACTGCCGAGCAGACCGACGAGAAATATCAGCCTAACGCTAACCCGTCGAACTCAGCGATCCGTTCGCGTCAGACCAGCACCAGCGACCAGTCAGGCAGCCCTTATCCGGGCGGCGTGCCGGGCGCGCTCTCTAACCAGCCTGCGCCAGCTAACACTGCGCCGGTGACGACGCCGAACAACAATGCCGCCAATGGTCAGAATGCTAACGGTCAGAACAACGCGGCGAATAACGCTAACCAGACCACCAGCACCGCAGCGGCCAGTGCAGGACCGACCAATTCGCGTCGTGATGACACGGTGAACTACGAGCTGGATCGCACCATTCGTCATACCAAGGTCAACGTTGGCGACGTACAGCGTCTGTCGGTTGCGGTCGTGGTGAACTTCCGTGCCGATGATAAAGGCAAAGCCGTTGCGCTGAACGAACAGCAGCTGAAGCAGATTGAAGACCTGACCCGCGAAGCAATGGGCTACTCCCAGAACCGTGGCGACAGCATCAACGTGGTGAACTCGCAGTTCAACACGACTGAGCCAGTGACCGCCGATCTGCCCTTCTGGCAACAGCAGTCGTTCTTTGATCAGCTGATGAACGCCGGTAAGTGGTTATTGATTGCCCTGGTCGCCTTCATCCTCTATCGCAAACTGGTTCGTCCGCACCTGGTTCGCAAGCAGGCCGCAGAGAAAGCCGCTGCAGAAGCCGTTGCCGCCCGAGCGACTGAGCAGCCGGAAGAAGAAGCCTATAATGTGCAGCTCAGCAAAGATGAGCTGGATCAGGAACGTAAGTCTAACAACCGCATGAGCGCAGAAGTGCTGAGTCAACGCATCCGCGACATGTCAGAAAACGATCCGCGCGTAGTAGCGCTGGTAATTCGCGAATGGATGAGTAAAGAGCTATGAGTCTGACCGGAACCGAAAAAAGCGCCATCCTGATGATGACTATTGGCGAAGAGCGCGCCGCGGAAGTTTTCAAACACCTGAACCAGCGCGAGGTCCAGCACCTGAGCGGTGCGATGGCCAATATGCGTCAGGTATCGCATAAACAGCTGACTGAAGTGCTGCGTGAGTTCGAAGCGGATGCTGAGCAGTTCGCGGCGCTGAGCCTGAACTCCAACGAATACCTGCGTTCGGTGCTGACCCGGGCGCTGGGCGAAGAGCGCGCCTCCAGCCTGCTGGAGGACATTCTCGAAACGCGCGATACCACCAGCGGTATGGAAACGCTCAACTTTATGGAGCCGCAGGCCGCTGCCGATCTTATTCGCGACGAGCATCCACAGATTATCGCCACTATCCTGGTCCACCTCAAGCGCGCCCAGGCCGCCGATATTGTGGCGCTGTTCGACGAACGTCTGCGTCACGACGTGATGCTGCGTATCGCCACTTTCGGTGGTGTGCAGCCAGCCGCGCTGGCCGAACTGACCGAAGTGCTGAATGGCCTGCTGGATGGCACCAACCTCAAACGTGCGAAGATGGGCGGCGTAAGAACTGCAGCCGAGATCATCAACCTGATGAAAACGCAGCAGGAAGAGGCAGTTATCGAAGCGGTACGCGACTTCGATGGCGAACTGGCACAGAAAATTATCGACGAGATGTTCCTGTTCGAAAACCTGGTGGCAGTGGACGACCGCAGCATCCAGCGTCTGTTGCAGGAAGTGGAGTCCGAACAGCTGCTGGTTGCACTGAAAGGTGCCGAACAGCCACTGCGCGAGAAGTTCCTCAAAAACATGTCAGCCCGTGCGGCCGATATCCTGCGCGACGATCTGGCCAACCGCGGCCCGGTGCGTATGTCCGCAGTGGAAAACGAACAAAAAGCGATCCTGCTGGTGGTACGCCGCCTGGCCGAGTCAGGCGAGATGGTGATTGGTGGTGGCGAGGAAACTTATGTCTGATGCATTTTCTGCCCGCCCCTGGCAGCTGTGGCAGCCCAGTGATTTAGGCCGTTTCGATGAGCCTGCTGAAACGGAGCTGCAGCCAGAAATTTACGAAGCTGAAGATGGCGTTGATGAGCAGCAACAGCAGCTCGAACGCCTGCAGCAGCAGATGCGCAAAGAGGCACAGGGCCAGGGTTACAACGAAGGCTATCAGCAGGGTGTGACCGAAGGCCAGAAAGCTGGTTACGACGCCGGTTTTCAGCAGGGTCTGGCCGATGCCCAGCAGCAGCAGGCGCCACTTCAGGCGCGTATGCAGCAGTTGGTAACGGAGTTCCAGAACACGCTGGAATCCCTGGACAGTGTCATCGCTGCCCGTCTGATGCAGCTGGCGCTGGAAGCGGCACGCTCGGTGATTGGCCAGGCGACCACGGTGGATGGCACCGCCCTGCTGCGCCAGATTCAGGGATTACTGCAGCAGGAACCGATGTTCAGCGGCAAACCGCAACTGCGTGTTCATCCGGATGACTTACAACGCATCGAGCAGACCCTGGGTCCGACGCTGGATCTGCATGGCTGGCGGCTGATCGCTGACAGCACCCTGCATCCTGGCGGCTGCAAACTCAGCGCAGAAGATGGCGATCTGGATGCCAGCGTCGCGACGCGCTGGCAGGAACTCTGCCGTCTTGCCGCACCGGGAGAAGTGTAATGACCACTCGTCTGAATCGCTGGCTCGGCTCGCTCGACGCCTTTGAGAAACGCATCGCCCAGGTGCAGCCGGTGCGCCGTTATGGCCGCCTGACACGCGCCACCGGCCTGGTGCTGGAAGCGACCGGCTTACAGCTGCCGCTGGGTGCGACCTGCGTGATCGAACGCAACGATGGCAAAACCATCAGTGAAATCGAAAGCGAAGTCGTGGGATTCAACGGTCAGAAGCTGCTGATGATGCCACTGGAAGAGGTGGACGGCATTTTACCGGGTGCGCGGGTCTATGCGCGCCAGAACGGAGAAAACCCGCAGGCGGGCAAACAGATGATGCTCGGGCCGGAACTGCTGGGCCGCGTACTCGATGGCAGCGGGCGACCGCTGGACGGCCTGCCGTCTCCGGATACCGGCTATCGCGCGCCGCTGAACACCCCGCCGTTTAACCCGCTGCAGCGTACGCCGATCACCGACGTGCTGGATACCGGCGTGCGGGCAATCAACGCCCTGCTGACGGTCGGTCGCGGGCAGCGTATGGGCCTGTTCGCCGGTTCAGGCGTGGGTAAAAGCGTGCTGCTTGGCATGATGGCGCGCTACACCAAAGCGGACGTCATCGTCGTCGGTCTGATTGGCGAACGTGGCCGCGAAGTAAAAGATTTTATCGAGAACATTCTCGGCGTTGAAGGCCGTGCCCGTTCGGTGGTGATCGCCGCCCCGGCCGACGTTTCGCCGCTGCTGCGTATGCAGGGTGCCGCTTACGCCACCCGTATCGCTGAAGATTTTCGCGACCGCGGCAAGCATGTGTTGCTGATTATGGATTCCCTGACCCGCTACGCCATGGCGCAGCGTGAGATCGCGCTGGCGATTGGTGAGCCGCCGGCCACCAAAGGCTATCCGCCTTCCGTGTTCGCCAAACTGCCTGCGCTGGTTGAGCGTGCCGGTAACGGCATCGACGGTGGCGGCTCGATCACCGCCTTCTATACCGTCCTGACCGAAGGCGACGATCAGCAGGACCCGATCGCCGACTCCGCGCGCGCCATTCTCGACGGTCACATTGTGCTGTCGCGTCGGCTGGGCGAAGCGGGTCACTATCCGGCCATTGATATAGAAGCCTCGATCAGCCGTGCGATGACCTCGCTGATCGATGAGAACCACTATGCACGGGTGCGCCAGTTTAAGCAGTTGCTCTCCAGCTTCCAGCGTAACCGCGATCTGGTCAGCGTCGGTGCTTATGCTGCGGGCAGTGATCCGATGCTTGATAAAGCGATTACGCTCTATCCGCAGATGGAAGCCTTCCTGCAACAGGGCATCTTTGAGCGCAGTGATTACGACGACGCCAGCCTGCATCTGCATGCGCTGTTTGGCTAGTCACACGAATTAACGCGAGGTAACGGCAATGAAAACTGCAAATGCCATCGATACGCTGCGCGACTTAGCGGAGCAGGATCTCGAACGCGCTGCCATCTATTTAGGCGATATGCGTCGCGGCCAGCATGCTGCTAATGAGCAGCTGACGATGCTGCTCGATTATCAGGACGAATATCGCAACAAGCTCAACGATGACATGTCGTCGGGTATCGCCAGCACCCGCTGGACCAACTATCACCAGTTTATTCAGACGCTGGAAAAAGCGATTGAGCAGCACCGCAACCAGCTTAATAACTGGAATCAGCGGCTGGAACAGGCGCTGATCAACTGGCGTGACAAACAGCAACGGCTGAACGCCTATCAGACGCTGATTACGCGCGCAGCGGAAAATGCATTACGACAGGAAAACCGTCTCGATCAGAAACGGATGGACGAATTTGCCCAACGGGCCGCATCGAGGAGAGGTGAATGATTACGCTGCCAAACATTGCTATGAAAGCGACGGTAAAAACCGACGCAGAACCATCAGTCTCAACTGACCTTGCTGCGGGTGCGGATGCCCTGCCGCAGGACTTTCTGACCGCACTGGGAAACCAGTTACTCGGCCTGGCTAAACAGCAGGGAAAAGCGGCACAATCCGCTGACCTCAAAGCAGAAACTGCCGATGACGCCCGCCCTAAGGCCCGGTTGAATGCACTGATGGCAGCACTGGAAAATCCTGCTGCGCTGACCGCCCTGTTTAAACCGGAAAATATTAAAGGTGGATCAAAATCAGCCGATGATAAAGACAAGCCGGAGGTCGCACCCTTAAGCGCCAGCGATATGCAGAATATGCAGGCACTGTTCGCCATGTTACCGGGTGCAACGGCTGTCACAGCCACTACTTTGACTCCGGTCAGCAGTGAAGCGGGCGACGTGATAGCCCAGACCGATACCGGTCGGAAAAGCCAGACCTCGCTGACGCAACTGCTGAACAGCGCGCAGCAGAGCCACGCACCGGGTGAAGATGAGAAGCCTGACGCCAGAAGCGACGCACAGAGCAAACCTGCCGTCACAACTGCCGCCAGCCAGAGCAACACCGCCGCGCAGAGTGCGAACAGTAGCGGTCTGACGCTCGACAGCAGTTTCCAGCAGGCGCTGAGCAATATGGTTAAGCAGGATGATCAGAGCGCAATTAAAGCCAGCGCCAGCGATAACGCGATCAACGCCACGCCAATCGCCACCGCCAGCAGCCTGCCCGCGCCGGTGACCGCCTCCGCGACCACCAGCACGCCGTCAACGCCGATGCTGAACTCACAGCTGGGCAGCGACGAGTGGCAGCAGGCGCTGAGTCAGCAGATTGTGATGTTCAGTCGCAACGGCCAGCAGAACGCGGAGTTGCGGTTACATCCGGAAGACCTTGGCGCTATCCAGATCAGCCTGAAACTGGATAACGACCAGGCACAAATTAGTCTGGTTTCCAGCCATAGCCACGTCAGAGCAGCACTGGAAGCCGCCATACCGCAGCTGCGCAGCGCGCTGGCAGAGAGCGGTATCAACCTGGGCGAGAGTCAGGTGAGCAGTGACAGTTCCGCGCAGGGCCAGCAATTCCAGCAGCAGCAGGAGGCGCGTCGCGATGGACAGCATGGCCGCTTCTCCCTCACCCAGGACAGTGACACCGACATTACGCCGATCGCCGTTCCCGCCGCCCTTCAGGCTCGCGTTAGTGGCAACAGCGCCGTCGACACTTTCGCCTGACAGCGGCAAACGCTGAAGGTAAGCGTAAAACCCGCGTCTTTTCTACCCATTGGTTTGACTTAAGACGCGGATAATCTGTCTCGTGAGCCGAGAGGCTTGCCCATAATTCACAGGAAGTAACTGCACCATGTCTGATAACGCGAAAGCAAAAAAAGGCAGCAAACGTAAACTCTTAATACCAGTGTTGCTCATTTTGACGCTGGCCGCTTGCAGCGTGGCAGGCTATGCAGTCTGGCGAATGATGAATAAACATGAGGGCGATAAGCCTGAGGTGGCGAAAGTTGAACCGCCTCCCGCTCCGGTCTTTTTTGCACTTGATACATTTACGGTTAACCTGGTCAATCCCGACAACGATCCCGACCGCGTGCTTTACGTAGGCTTTACCCTGCGTCTGGCCGATGAGGATACCCGGCGTCGGATGAATGACTATCTGCCTGAGGTGCGCAGCCGTTTGCTGCTGCTGCTCTCGCGTCAGGCCGCTGCGGCGCTGGCGACAGAGCAAGGAAAGCAGGCGCTTGTTGAACAAATCAAACAGGCGCTGACACCCCCGCTGGTAAAAGGTCAACCTCCGCAGGCTGTAAACGATGTGCTGTTTACTGCCTTCATTTTGAGGTGAATCAATGGGCGATAGCATTCTCTCCCAGGCTGAAATTGACGCCCTTTTAAACGGCGACAGCGGCAGTGCGGAAGAAGAAAAGAAACAAAACGGACCGGAAGGCGATATTCGTCCTTACGATCCGAACACCCAGCGCCGTGTGGTTCGCGAGCGTTTGCAGGCGCTGGAGATTATTAACGAGCGTTTTGCCCGAAGTTTCCGTATGGCGCTGTTTAACCTGCTGCGCCGTAGCCCGGATATCAGCGTCGGGGCGATCAAGATTCAGCCGTATCACGAGTTTGCCCGCAATCTGCCGGTGCCAACCAACCTGAACCTGATCCACCTGAAGCCGCTGCGAGGCACCGCGCTGGTGGTGTTCTCACCGAGCCTGGTGTTTATCGCTGTCGACAACCTGTTTGGTGGCGACGGACGTTTTCCGACCAAAGTCGAAGGCCGTGAGTTTACCCATACCGAGCAGCGCGTTATTCGCCGCATGCTGAAGCTGGCGCTGGATGGTTACAGCGACGCATGGAAGGCTATTTATCCACTGGACGTCGAGTATGTACGTTCAGAGATGCAGGTAAAGTTCACCAACATCACCACTTCACCGAACGACATCGTGGTTAACACGCCGTTCCAGGTGGAGATTGGTAACCTGGTGGGTGAGTTTAATATCTGCATCCCGTTTTCAATGATTGAACCGCTGCGCGAGCTGCTGGTGAATCCACCGCTCGAAAACTCTCGTCAGGAAGATAACCACTGGCGCGATAACCTGGTCAAACAGGTGCAGCACTCTGAGCTGGAACTGATCGCTCACTTTGCCGAAACCTCACTGCGTCTGTCACGGATTTTGCAGCTGAAACCCGGTGATGTGCTGCCGATTGAGAAGCCGGAACGCATTATCGCCCATGTCGATAGTGTCCCGGTCTTAACCAGCCAATATGGCACGATGAATGGTCAGTACGCGCTCCGTGTCGAACACCTGATTAACCCGATTTTGAATTCGCTGAACGAGGAACAGCCCCATGACTGACAGTAATAAACCGTCTGACGATATCTCTGCGGACGATCTGTGGGCTGAAGCGATGAATGAGCAGGTCGGCAGCGGCAGTGCGCCGCAGCCCGATGAAGTCTTTAAATCATTCGACAGCGGCAACGTCGCTGGTTCGCTGCAGGATATCGATCTGATTATGGATATCCCGGTGAAACTCACCGTGGAACTGGGTCGCACCAAAATGACCATCAAAGAGCTGCTGCGTCTGGCGCAGGGTTCAGTGGTGTCACTGGATGGCCTGGCTGGTGAGCCGCTGGATATCCTGATCAACGGTTACCTGATTGCTCAGGGTGAAGTAGTCGTGGTGAACGACAAATATGGCGTGCGCATCACTGACATCATCACTCCATCTGAACGTATGCGTCGTCTGAGTCGCTAAAGAGTCACATTATGAATAGCCAGAATCAAACGCTGCAACCGGCTGCACCGCACGCTCAGGCGATCTCGACCGGCTCCATGCTGGCCCAGGTCAGCAGCGTGTTAGCCGTGATTATCTTATTGATTCTGGCCTGCGCCTGGCTGGCACGCCGTGTCGGCTTCGCGCCGAAAAAGGTCAGCGGACAGGAGCTTAAACTCACAGCCAGCGTATCAGTGGGCCAGCGTGAGCGGGTCGTGATTGTCGATACCGCCGATGCCCGTCTGGTGCTGGGCGTCACCGCACAGCAGATTACCCATCTGCATACGCTGCCGCCGGGTGAACCGGTCTCTTTGACACCGGTTAACAGTGCGCCACAGGATTTTCGTCAGCTGTTACAGAATCTGGTTAAACGTCCCGGAAAACCACAATGATGCGTCGTCTGCTTCCTTTACTGCCACTGTTGCTCCTGGCACCGGTTGCCCATGCCCAGTTGCCGGGTCTGGTGAGTCACTCGCTGCCGAATGGCGGTCAGAGCTGGTCACTGCCGGTACAGACGCTGGTCTTTATTACTGCGCTGACCTTTATTCCGGCCGTGTTGCTGATGATGACCAGCTTCACCCGTATCATCATTGTGTTTGGTTTACTGCGTAACGCCCTGGGCACGCCGTCTGCGCCGCCTAACCAGGTGCTGCTCGGACTGTCGCTGTTTCTGACCTTCTTTATTATGGCGCCGACCTTCGACAAGATTTATCAGGATGCCTATCTGCCGTTCAGTCAGGACAAGATCAGCATGGAAGTGGCGATTGATAAAGGTGCCCAGCCGCTACGCGAGTTTATGCTGCGTCAGACCCGTGAAGCCGACTTAGCTCTGTTTGCCCGTCTGGCGAATACCGCCCCGATTGCCGGTCCTGAAGCGGTGCCAATGCGTATTCTGCTGCCCGCCTATGTAACCAGCGAGCTGAAGACGGCGTTCCAGATTGGCTTTACCGTCTTTATCCCGTTTCTGATCATCGACCTGGTGGTTGCCAGCGTGCTGATGGCGCTGGGGATGATGATGGTCCCGCCAGCGTCCATCGCGCTGCCGTTTAAACTGATGCTGTTTGTTCTGGTCGACGGCTGGCAACTGCTGGTCGGTTCGCTGGCGCAAAGTTTCTACTCCTGATCCCCCTTTTCTTACCGGAGCAACACATGACACCCGAATCAGTAATGGTAATGGGACAGGAAGCGATGCGCGTCGCCCTGATGCTGGCCGCCCCACTGCTGCTGGCCGCGCTGGTCAGCGGTTTGCTGATCAGCCTGATCCAGGCCGCGACCCAGGTCAACGAACAGACCTTATCCTTTATTCCTAAGATTCTGGCTGTTGCCACCACCGGTATCATTGCCGGCCCGTGGATGCTGAATCTGCTGCTGGACTATATCCGCACCGTCTTTACCAACCTGCCTTACATCATCGGCTGATGATAACTCTCGACAGCAGCCAGCTGGTTCAGTGGGTCAGCCAGTTCTTCTGGCCTCTGGTGCGCATCATGGCGTTATTCGCCACCGCACCGATCCTCAATGAACGATCCGTCAGCAAGCGTGTCAAAATCGGTCTGGCGGTGATGATCACCTGGCTGCTGATGCCGCTGTTACCTGCGGTCAATGTCACCCTGTTTTCCCCTGACGGCTTCCTGCTGCTGATTCAGCAGATGCTGATTGGTATTGCACTCGGCTTCACCATGCAGTTCGCTTTTGCTGCCGTGCGCCTTGCCGGGGAAGTGATTGGTTTGCAGATGGGCATCTCGTTCGCCACCTTTTTCGATCCTGGCAGCCGTCTTAACATGCCGGTGCTGGCCCGTTTTCTCGACATGCTGGCAATGCTGCTGTTCCTGACCTTTAACGGTCACCTGTGGTTGATCTCGCTGCTGGCGGACAGTTTTCATACGCTGCCGATTGGCGGTCAGCCGCTAAATGCCAATGCGTTTATGGCGCTGGTGAAATCGGGCGGATTAATTTTCCTTAATGGCATGATGTTAGCGCTGCCCTTAATCGTTTTGTTACTCATGGTAAATCTGGTCCTGGGTTTGTTAAATCGTGTTTCACCACAGTTATCAATCTTCGCAATTGGCTTCCCGATTACCTTATCAGTCGGAATTTTAACCATCAGCTTGCTGATGCCCCTGCTGGCCCCGTTCTGTGAGCATTTGTTCGGTGAAATATTTGATTTACTCGCCCTGTTCCTGACAGAACTATCCCGCCCCTGAACATTAAGTTTCTAACTACCTTTGCATAACGATACTTAAGTATCGCAAAACCATCCGTGCATTTTCCGAACCATGTTTTCCAGAATGCAACTAAGGAAATTCTGATAAACGTGCTGAGAGTCTGAAAATAATTCTTATTAAACCGGGCTTCGCGTATTTTAGTGGGGTGGTTCACAGAAGGGGTTAGTCTGTGAATGTGCGGGCTAAATCGGCAAGGCACTGTATTTACAAGAAAAAAATCTTTAAGTGATTTTTCTTGTTAAAAAATGTTTTTTCCGGCATTGTCAACGCACGCTGAGACATCACACTTTCGTAAAACAAATGTTTTTGAGAATTGTCCTATCAGAAAACTCCCTGTTTTCAGGGATAGTGACATGGCTCCCAAAAATGAGTCTTACTTAACTTCCGGCACTTCACTGGCATTCCCCGCCATGGCCGGAGAATGTGTGACGTCATGGCAGCACAAATTTTTTGCAGAACGGGTCAGGGATGAAGACTTTTACGGGCGGTTGCCTGTTGCCAAACTGCACGAGCAGAATAAAAAAGTATTTAAGAAATCTCTCTCGTACCGCAACGCGTATTCATCGTTGATTTAAACGGATAACAAATTGGTGAGGGTCGCTATTATGCCAACTATTATTATGGATTCCTGCAACTACACACGCCTGGGATTATCAGACTATATGTCTTTAAAAGGAGTTAAGAAGAAGAATATCTCTTCTGTCTCCGATATTGAGCAACTACAGCAGAAATGTGAGCAATTAAACCCTGGTGTCGTCTTTATTAATGAAGATTGCTTCATTCATGAATCCGATTCCAGTGAACGTATCCGCAGCATTATTACGCAGCATCCTGATACGCTGTTCTTTATATTCATGGCGATTAGCAATATCCATTTTGAGGAATATCTCTACGTTCGTAAGAACCTGATTATTACATCAAAATCGATGAAGACATCGACCCTGGATTCCTTACTCAGCACCTATTTGCAGAAGAAGCTTAACCAGTCTGCGCGCATCTCTTCGGGCATGGATGTACATCCATTAACGCTGAGCCAGACTGAGTCAAACATGCTGAAGATGTGGATGTCAGGTCATGATACCATCCAGATCTCAGATAAAATGCAAATTAAGGCCAAAACGGTATCGTCACACAAAGGTAATATTAAACGCAAAATCAAAACCCATAATAAGCAGGTTATTTATCATGTGGTGCGTTTAACGGATAACGTGACTTCAGGTATTTACGTTAATATCCGCTGATCATAACATCTGAAGAACCGGCCTCTCTGGCCGGTTTTTTTTTGCCCGGAATTGCGACCCAGATCTCACTCTTACTGCTAAGCCTTTACGCTCTTTTGCCGATGTTATGCCTTATAACAACAGCCTCAAGAGAGCAAGGATATGAACACTGCATTAGATAATAATGGACAGAAAAGCGCAGGCATCTGGCAGAATCTCCGCCTGGTGCCGCTGTTTAGCCTGATCTTCGGCGGCATTTTGCTGCTGTTCGCACTCTGTATTGGTGTCGCCAGTTACTTTCTGATTTCCGGCAATCACTCCCTCGATGATGCCACGGACGAAATTCAGGTTCGTATGGGCCTCTCAAACAGTTCAAACCACCTTCGTACTGCACGCCTGACCATTATTCAGGCCGGTGCCGCCGCGCGTATTGGTGAAATGGACGAGTTTCGCGCCAATATTGCCGCCGCCGAAAAGCGGATTCAGCAGGCCAAAGATGGCTTTGCGATTTATCAGGCACGCAAAGTGAAGACCCCCGCTGATATGGAACTGGATGCCACGCTGCAGGCTCGCTTCAACGATTACATTACCAAAGGCCTGATACCGATGATTGAATCCGGTAAACAGGGCAGCTTTGAAGGCATCATCGCTCAGGAGACCGATGTAACCCGCAAGCTGGATGAAGACTATAACGCGGTGTTACTGAAGGCGATCAAGATCCGTACTGACCGCGCCAACGCCATTAACACCGAAGCCGATAAACAGTCGCGCATCGGCTTTATCTCTATGGCCGTGGCGTTTAGCGCCGCCCTGGTACTGGTGCTGTTAACCTTTGTCTTCCTGCGCCGCGTGGTGATTAACCCGCTGCGTCAGTCGGTGCTGCGTATCGAACGCATTGCACAGGGTGATCTGACCTCCGCTCCCCTGCCCTTTGGTCGCAGTGAGATTGGTACGCTGATCCATAATCTGCAACTGATGCAGCAGGCACTGGTGACCACCGTCGGTACGGTGCGTGAAGGCGCCGTCGCGATTTATCAGGGCTCCAGCGAAATTTCAGCCGGTAACACCGACCTCTCTTCACGCACCGAGCAGCAGGCTGCGGCACTGGAACAGACCGCAGCCAGCATGGAACAGCTCACCGCCACGGTGAAACAGAACGCCGAGAATGCGCATCACGCCAGCCAGCTGGCCGCAGACGCCTCTGGCAAAGCGCGCAGCGGTGGCGAGCTGGTGAACAGCGTCGTGAAAACCATGACCAATATTTCCGGCAGCTCGAAAAAAATCGCTGAAATTACTAATGTCATTAACAGCATTGCATTTCAGACCAACATCCTGGCGCTGAATGCGGCGGTAGAAGCGGCGCGTGCTGGTGAGCAGGGTCGTGGCTTTGCGGTGGTGGCCAGCGAAGTGCGTAATCTGGCCCAGCGCAGTGCGCAGGCGGCCAAAGAGATTGAATCCCTGATTGCTGAGTCGGTCACGCTGATTACAGACGGTTCGCATCAGGTTGGCGCAGCCGGTAGCACCATGGGTGAGATTGTCGAAGCCGTACGTCGCGTCACCGATATTATGTCGGAGATCGCGGCGGCATCGGACGAGCAGAGCCGCGGTATTCAGCAGGTGAGCCAGGCGGTCACCGAAATGGATAACGTCACCCAGCAGAACGCCTCGCTGGTGGAAGAAGCCTCCGCTGCAGCGGCCTCGCTGGAAGACCAGGCGGGTAAACTGACGCAGGCGGTCGCGGCATTCCGCCTGCAGGACTCACCTGCTACTGCAGCTCCACGTGCCTCAGCCCCGTTAAAAACACCGGTTCTGGCTCCGCGTCCGGCGCTGGCCACCGGAACGGATAACTGGGAAACCTTCTGAGAACATTCTGGCTGATATTCAGCGGCTGACGTCGGCCGCTTAATCACCTAAAGCAAAAAGCCGCCTTTCCGGCAGTCGGAAAGGCGGCTTTTTTATTGCGCGTCAGGCTCAGGCTTCGTGGTAAGGCTCGACAAAAATGCCATCCGGCTGCTGCGTCTCGTTAAAAAACCAGATCCCCAGCGGATAATCCTCCAGCGCCACCAGGAACATGGTGCCTTCATTAAATGGCTCCATAGCCAGAATGGTGCCTACGCGACGCGGGCCGCCGTCGGTTTTGACGCTGACGCGGTCATTTACCTTCATTTCAGTTCTCCTGATTATTAACTGAGTACAGTCTAAACGAAGAACCGTGGCGATGCAGCGCGTTAGCGGCGGGCAATGACCCAGACGGCATGAATAATACCGGGGATATAACCACAGAGGGTCAGCAGGATATTCAGCCAGAAGGCACCGCCAAAACCGACCTGCATAAATACGCCCAGTGGTGGCAGCAGAATAGCGATAATAATTCGTAAGATGTCCATAACCATTCCTTTAGGTATTGATAAAAATCAGCTTTATTATCAACTATAGCTGAATCTGCTCTGTTCAGTCGAAAAGTCAGGTAAATCTGAGTAAGGAGAAACTTTTGCAATTTCTTAACGTTTCAGCGCAGGACTTCTTACGCCCCAGACCGTTACACTCTTCTCACTGCACCCCCCATAGGTGCAGCCAACCTGAAAGTAACAAGGATTTTGCCCGCGCAGCGCGGGCTTTTTTTTGCCTGCGATCTCTCCGCTCCCGCCTTTCTGCCCTGCGTTCTATACTGATTACTCTGTTTGCTCTCAGGAGTCAGAAAATGACAGACGAAAAACAGCACGGCGATGCTCAGCCATCCGATCTGCAGATTGATGTCGAAGGTTTACTGGCGGCGATTCAGGCCAGAACGTCGGGAGAGGTACGGGAGTATATGGAGCAGGATCAGCCGCCACGGCTGGAAGCAGAAGGCCGGGTTTTCCACTCCTATACCGAACTGGCGGAGGCGTTTGAAATCGATATTTGTGATTATCGCGCCTATGAAGCTAACCGCTGAAATCGATTTCAAAAAAAAATACCCGGCGGGAAGGCCGGGTAAAAATTCAATTCGTTACACCAGGGAATTCTTAACACCTCTGCAGATTACGCTTTCCCGACTCCGAAACAAGCATCAGATATGCACGTTTCTGCAACCGATCGGGTAATTATGGAGTAACTGTTAACAAAAACACTGCGCCTGCCAGTGACTTAGCCCTGCACACTTCTTGCATACTCACTTTTCCTGCGGTTTCCTTTTAAGAATTGTCCTGGATTTTCAGCCAGCGTGGCAGGAAAAAAAGTGTGAGCCATATTCAACTATAATATTGAAAAATCGCTGCTTTAGCCGCGAACGTGATGAAAGGAGCCCGTAAATGCCCGATCTCCAACAGCCGTTAATGATTATTACCGATCTGGATGGTTCGTTACTTGACCATCATACCTATCGCTGGGATGCGGCTACCGAGTGGCTCACCACGCTGAAGGCGCATGCTATTCCGCTGGTAATCTGTTCCAGCAAAACGGCAGCCGAGATTGTTCCGCTGCAAAAAAGGCTCGGCATCAGCGGGTCACCCTTTATTGCTGAAAACGGAGCCGTGGTGCAGACGCTCGATCAGCAGCGAATCCGTCTGCCCGACAACACCCTGACCTATGACGCTATCTGCCAGCGACTGGCTGCGTTGAAAAGCGACTACCGTTTTACCGGCTTTTATGATTTCTCTGATCCTGAAGTGGCCTCAATGACCGGCCTGAGTGAGGCGGAAGCGGCGCTGGCACGTCAGCGCGACGCTTCAGAAGTGGTGGTCTGGCGTGACAGTGACGAGGCGTTTGACCGGTTCCATGATGCGTTGCGGGCTGAAGGTCTGGCGCTGACTCAGGGCGGGCGTTTCTGGCATGTGATGCCCGCCGGCAGCGGCAAAGGCGAAGCCCTGCGCTGGCTGCTGGCGCATTCACCCGGTGAGACATGCGTGACCATAGGACTGGGTGACGGGCCTAACGATGCGCCGATGCTGGATGCGGTTGATTATGCGGTCGTAATTAAGGGTTACAGTAAAACCCCGGTCACACTCAGCCGCACCGATCAGCAGCAGATCTATCACACGGCTCACCATGGCCCAGAGGGCTGGCGTGAAGGACTGGACTATTTTTTGACTCAACCTCAATGAGCTGCCCACGGGCATTAAAAGGATGATGCGATGAGTGACTTTTATCAGAATGGCGTAATCACCAACTTTCATAACCTCACCCACCGTAGCGTGGAGTCGCTGGAAAAAGAGATGGTGCGCTTTGCCCGCAAACGCAAAATGGGGCTGATCCTGCCGTCGCTGTTTTCCGAACTTGAAGGCCCGGCGCTGACGAAAATCGTCGATGAGCTGGCTAAAGTGCCCTATCTGGATGAAATTGTGATTGGGCTGGATCGCGCCGACCGCGATCAGTTCCTGTTTGCTCGCGAGTTTTTCTCCCGTTTGCCGCAACGGCATCGCATTCTGTGGAACGATGGCCCGCGTCTGAAGGCGATTGATGCCGAGCTGGATAAAGAGGGTCTGTCACCCACTAATCCCGGCAAAGGACGTAACGTCTGGTTCTGCACCGGCTATACGCTGGCTTCAGACCGCACCAGCTGTGTAGCGCTGCATGACTGCGATATCGTCACCTATGAGCGGGGAATGCTCGCACGCCTGCTTTACCCGGTGGCGAACCCGGCATTCCAGTATGAGTTCTGTAAGGGGTTCTATGCGCGCGTCGCGGATGGCAAGCTTAACGGCCGCGTGGGACGTCTGCTGGTAGGCCCGCTGCTGCGATCGCTGCAGAAAGTTTATGGCCATTCGGAATACCTGGATTATCTGTCGAGCTTCCGCTATCCGCTCTCCGGTGAGTTTGCCATGCGGACGCATGTGCTGAACGGAATTAAAATCCCTGGCGACTGGGGGCTGGAGATTGGCGTGCTGTCAGAGATTTACCGTAACTACACCACACGTCAGTCTTGCCAGGTTGAGATTGCCGATAATTACGATCACAAGCACCAGCCGCTGGCTGAAGATGATGGCACCGGCGGCCTGAAGCGCATGAGCAGCGATATCGTCCAGTCGCTGCTGCGCAAGCTCGCCACCATGGGTGTGCCGCTGACCAGCGACTCGTTCCGGGTGCTGAAGGCGACCTATTACCGCAATGCGCTGGATATGATGGAGACCTATAACCACGAGGCGGCGATGAATGGACTGAAATTTGATCAGCATGTTGAAGAGGCAGCGGTAGAGATGTTTACCCAGTCGATTCTGGAAGCGGGTCAGGCGTTTATTGAGCGTCCCAACGATAAGCCATTTATACCGAGCTGGAGCCGCGTGCAGTCCGCTTTCCCGGACATCTTGCAGCGAATCTATCAGGCAGTGGAAGAGGATAACGACGGTAACGTCTGAAACAGGACGGCACAGGGAGTGTGCCGGGCCAGAAAAGGCAGAAACCGGGCCTGGCGGTTCGCAGAACCCACAGGCCTGATGCTGTCAGCTCGCCAGTTGCTGCGCAGGATTCAGCGCACAGAGTTCATCGCTGCGAAAGGCTTCGCTGCGAACGGCATAGCCATCATACCAGCGGCACTCCACCATGCCACTTGCGTAGCCGGTCACCACCATCGTCTGCCCCTCTTCCTTATGCTGCACTTCTTCACTGATTGCGAAAGTCATGATGCGCTCCTTTTATTAACCTGAGTGTTATTAACCTGAGTGATTATTTTCTTTATAGCAGGCGAATAAGGTTCCTGCCTGTTAAGGCACGCAAAAAAAGGGCAAATTCGGAATTAATCAGGTGGATATGCGGAAAATAAAAAAGCGGATAAAGAATATTATCCGCTTTGATGAAGCAGTGACGCTGACGTCAGATTTTACAGCCTTCGCAATCGGCTTCGTCGCCGAGATCATCCGGCACTTCGCTGGCTTTTTTCTCTGCTTTCGCTTCAGCCTGCTCAAGTTGTGCGTCGATATCAAATTCAAACATGTCGTCGTTCATCGTCATTCTCCTGACCGTAAATCACAGTGCGCTTTATACCGATTTTCCGCGCACTCTGGCAATAAGGTTGACCACTAACAGCACGATCGACCCAATGATAAAGCCGAGCACCAGGTTTGCGCCGTTGCTGAGCAGCATGGCGATCCAGCCGCTGAAGCCACCGCTGACTTCCTCGATCAGATGATGCAGCGGGGCGATGCCATGCACCACAATACCGCCGCCGACAAGGAACATGGCGATAGTGCCGACTACCGAGAGAATCTTCATGAGCCAGGGTGCGGCAGCCAGCAGCACGCTGCCGATACCCTGCGCAAGGCGTGACGATTTTTCACGCAGCCAGAAACCGAGGTCATCAATTTTTACGATGGCCGCCACAATGCCGTAAACGCCCACCGTAACCAGAATAGCGATGCCCGCAAGAATGATCACCTGGTTGAGCAGTGGCGATTCCGACACGATCCCTAAGGTAATCGCGACAATTTCCGCTGACAGAATGAAATCGGTGCGCACCGCGCCTTTGATTTTCTTCTTCTCAAACTCTGCCGCATTCTGATTCGCCAGTGAATCGAGTCGCTGCTGACGCGCTTCCGGTGATTTGCTCTGCTTGTCGTGCTGCAGACTGTGCATCACCTTCTCCACGCCTTCGTAGCAGAGATAGGCACCGCCAATCATCAGCAGCGGCGTAATCAGCCAGGGCGCAAACGCGGAGATAATCAGCGCCAGTGGCACCAGAATCAGTTTGTTAAGAAACGATCCTTTGGCAACGCCCCACACCACCGGCAGTTCACGGTTGGCTTTCACGCCGCTGACCTGCTGAGCATTCAGCGACAGATCGTCGCCCAGTACGCCAGCGGTCTTTTTCGCCGCCACTTTCCCCATGACGGAAATATCGTCCAGAAGTGTTGCAATATCATCAAGTAAAGTCAGTAAACTGGTTCCCGCCAAAATCTTTTCCTTAGTCTGGTTCGTTATGTTGACAACATGGGCAGCGCTCAATTTCCGTAACGGTCATCTCGGCGATGCCCTCACAATCCCACTCTACCCGCACCGTCTCGCCTGCTGATCCTTCAGCATGCAGATATTTGCTGACCGGGCTTTCGGTCATGCCGGTGATCTCCTCCGTGGCGATAAGCCTGTCGCCGCAGTAGACCCGCGCGGTCGCTTTGGTGTTCACCATCCGCTCGTCACGAATCTGGTAAAGGCGTTTAACCGTCAGTTTTATACTGCTCATTTCAGGCTCCTGGCCACGGAGAAAGCGCCGATCTAACCAATTATGTCTCTGATTAGCAATCGGCGTTGTAATGATGAATGCCCTGATGGTCGACTTCGGCACTCTCCGACATCGCCAGCAGCCACTCCTCCAGCCGCTCCAGCAGGTCCTGATCCGCCAGGCGCAGTTTGCCACGTAGCGCACATTCCCAGATGATCAGCACTTTCCAGCCGCTCTCCTGCAACTGGCGCACATAACGCCGGTCACGTTCAACGTTGCTGTTGATTTTTCCGGTCCAGAACTCTGTGCGCGTCGCCGGCAGTTTAAACAGATAGCAGTGATGACGATGCCAGAAGCAGCCATGAACAAAAATAATTGCCTGATGTTCTGTCAGAACGAAATCGGGCCGTCCCGGCAGGTTTTTATCCTGCACGCGATAGCTGAATCCCCGATCTTTCAGCAGCAGCGCAATACGTTGCTCAATGGCCGTATCCTGAGCGCGAATGGCACGCATATTTTTGCTGCGTATTTCGCTGGAGTGAACATCAGCCATAACCTCTCCTTTTTTGCTGGTTCTGTAACTTTAGTCTGCGCCACGAAAAGCGAAAGCCGGCGCCCGACGACTTCATAGAGTGCGCCGCAAAAACAGAACATTCCGGGGGGGCTGGCACAGGGCACATCCAGGCAATTTCCTCACAGCGTCCGGAGTGATAGCATAGGCACCTTACTGTTAAGGAAAAACGCATGCATCCCGCCGCCCTCGCTGAACCACTCTCTGCTGCACTTTCATCTGCTGATGCGTCTGAACTCTTTCAGCAGGTGCTGGCAATCTATTCGGTTCGTGATCTCACGGCCCGCCTGCAGCAGGCAGGATTTTCCTGCTGGACGCCGGCACTCCTGAACCGGATTCGTCAGGGTAAAAGCGCCCTGCCACCGCTGTGTGAAGCGGAGCTGTCACTGTTACAGGGGCTGCTGCCGTCCCGCCCCGCCCATTATGATAATCCTGAATTTCGTTTTATCGATCTGTTTGCCGGTATTGGCGGTATTCGTAAAGGATTCGAGGCGATCGGCGGCAAGTGCGTGTTCACCAGTGAATGGAATAAAGAGGCGGTTCGCACCTACAAAGCTAATCACTACAGCGATCCGCTTGAGCATCAGTTCAATACCGATATCCGTCAGGTCACCCAGCCGGAAGGTCTGACCGACGATGAAGCGATATACCGCGCGATTGATGCGGCGGTCCCCGATCATCAGGTATTGCTGGCCGGTTTTCCCTGCCAGCCCTTTTCGCTGGCGGGCGTCAGCAAGAAAAATGCGCTGGGCCGTGCACATGGCTTTGAGTGTCAGGTGCAGGGCACGCTGTTTTTCGATGTGGCCCGAATCCTGGCCGCCAAGAAACCGCCCTTTTTTGTGCTGGAGAATGTGAAAAACCTCAAGAGTCATGACAAGGGCCGCACCTTCGCCATTATCATGGAGACGCTGGATGAGCTGGGTTATGACGTTGCGGATGCGGGCACCAGCAGCCCGGATGCCAAAGTGATCGATGCGCGTCACTTCCTGCCACAGCATCGCGAACGCATTGTGCTGGTGGGGATTCGCCGTGACCTGAAAAAGCAGGATTTTACGCTGCGCGATATCCGCCGTTTCTATCCGGCGCAGGTACCCAGCCTGCAGAGCCTGCTGGAGAGTGCGCCAGACGACAAATATATCCTGTCACCGGTGCTGTGGCGCTACCTCTACCAGTATGCGAAAAAACATAAAGCCAAAGGCAATGGTTTTGGTTTTGGCCTCAACGATCCGCGTAATCCTGACTGCTGCGTACGTACGCTGTCAGCACGTTACTACAAAGATGGCTCAGAGATTCTGATCGATCGCGGCTGGGACAGTGCGCTGGGCGAAGCGGCGTTTCAGGATGCCGATAACATGGCGCGTCGGCCACGTCGTCTCTCGCCGCGCGAGTGCGCCCGGCTGATGGGCTTTGATGTGCCAGGCCGCGAGCCGTTCCGCATTCCGGTTTCGGACACCCAGGCTTACAAGCAGTTTGGTAACTCGGTGGTGGTGCCGGTTTTCGCGGCGGTGGCTCAGCTGTTGCTGCCACATATTCGCCAGTTGAAGTCGTAAGCACCGTGAAATGAAAAAACCCGTCTGGCGACGGGCTTCTGTTTTATTTCTTCTTTATTTCTTTTTCTTGCTCTGCTTCTTCAGTAGCAGGCGAATCTGCTTCAACTCTGTGGCGCTTAATGCATCGGTCTTCACGTCAGTGGCACTGGATCCTTCAATCCCCTCTTCTGTGATGTCCTGATTATCAATCGCCGGATGCGGATGCGTTTCCAGACTGGCCTGCAAACGTTGCACAATTTCCTGGCTCATCGAAATCTGATTTTCCAGCGCCAGCTGTTTAATCGTTTCTTTCAGTTCAGGATCAATTTTAATCGTTAAATTAACAGTTTCGGTCATCGGGCAGCTCCTTTTTGTTATCGCTACACGCTACCGGATGACCGTTTCGATTAATATACTGTCACAAAAATTTAATATTCGGTCCGTAATGGGGTGAAATCCCGCAGTACACCCTCATCCATTCCCACCAGATTGCCCTGCAGCTCGGCATAAAGCTTCGCCATGTAGCGCACAAGGAAATCGGCATTATGTTCAGCCAGCATACGGCCTGTTTCGGTGTGCATGGTTTCCGGCAGACGCAGCAGCTTCTTCTGGAAATGATCCAGCGTCCATTTGACATCATTCAGCTCGCGATCTTTACCCAGCGGATCCTGGCTGTCGAACAACGGGCGATTCAGCGCACCGGCGGTGTAGAAGACCCGCGCCAGCCCGATCGCGCCCAGCGACTCCAGCCGATCAGCATCCTGTACAATTCTGGCTTCCAGCGTCTGAGGCGGTATGCCTGCGCTGAAACTGTGGGTTTTTACGGCATGCATCACGGCATCAATCTTTTCAGCAGGAAAATCGAGAAAGTCCTGCTGCAAAATGCGCTGGGTTTCCGTCGCGGCATAAGTAGAAGCGAGATGTCGTTCCGGATGATTCTTCGGCAGATTCACCACATCGTGAAAGTAGCAGGCGGTCAGCACCACCAGCGGATCAGCGGGCGTGCCGGTCATGATTCGCTGCGCGCTCATCCAGACGCGCCGCAGATGGGCGATATCGTGCGCGCCGTCGTCGTGGATCCAGTTCGCCTGAAACCAGCTTTCATAGCGAGATTGCCAGAGTGTAAGTGACATAATCTATCTCCCTGTAGTGATCGACAGCCGTTTCTCTGTCGTGATCAGTGCGCGAACGGCAAGCCATCATAGCGACTGGTTAATGACACTTTTTTTACAGTGCTGTTGAAAAGAGCGGCGCTACCAGCGAATTCGGGCATAAAAATGAGATCTGGATCATCTGTATAGCATCTCTGTTACACAATAACCGCAATTTCGGCGGTTTTCAGCGTTTCCTCAGTGAATTGCTGCTGAGAAAATTAGTTTAACAGGCGTAATGTTTGGTCCGATGTTAACCCACATCCTGCTTCCTGCTGAACGTATTTTTGTCACGCAATTAATTGTAAAACCGCAGGTAATGACAGGTGAAAAAGTCTGAAAAGGTTCCTATTTTTACGGTTATAACGTACTGTATCCGGGCTATTCGTCGCTTTTCGCCGGTTGCGTGATAAGCTTTGGTGCGCTTTTTGCATTTTGCTGGTTTTTAACAACTAAAGTGACAATTCTACAGTGACTGTCAGCCGACAAATTATTAAGCAAAATGATTTAAAGCTTTTATGATAACTCTCAGATGTGAAGCAAATGGACGTTTACAGCAGTAACCGGGTTCTACTAATAAAAAGAGGTAATCCATGAAAGAACGGCCGATTCTTTTTTCCGAACAGCGTGTTCGTGCCCTGTTGGTTGGCCAGCAAACGCAAACCCGGCGCATTATGAAAACTCAGGCTTTCGGTCCGGGACAGGATCATCACGAGGGCGTACACGCTTTCGATGTGAGTGCTAATCATCTGCATGGTTATAAAATGATGTCGATGACGGACATCAGCTATCAGTGTCCTTACGGTAAACCGGGTGATGTGCTCTGGGTGCGTGAAACCTGGCGTGGCCCGATGGTACCCGAGCAGTATCTGGCCGATTATGAACGCGATCCGACGCCCTTCCGCCAGCCAGAATATTGCCAGTATCGTGCAGACAGCAACGAGCTGGGCCAGCATGCACTGAGCACCCCGGAAGCGGAACAGTTTGGCTGGCAAACCGCCATTCATATGCCGCGCTGGGCCAGCCGCATCAATCTGGAAATTACCGGCGTGCGCGCCGAGAAAATTCAGGACATTAGTGAAGATGACATTAGGGCGGAAGGCGTGCAGACCGATTCGCACTTCCTCAACAACTTCTTCACCATGAACGTCAATTCTGAATCGCCCAAAGAGGCGTACCGCAAAGCCTGGGAAAAACAGTATGGTGCGACCAGCTGGGAAGTGAATCCCTGGGTGTGGGTGATTGAGTTTCATCGTATTGAGCGCAACTGAGGTCCCGGCCCCACGCTTTGCGGGCTGAATCACAGACAATGACCGTGCTAACGGGTTGAATAGACGGCCCTTCGCCCTGTCGCCAGATGAACAGTGCCAGCATGGTGTTTTCGATGCTGGCATTTTTATGTCTGGCGCGTCAGGATAGCGAAATAGTCCGGTTTTGTGCGAGAGTTGCGATGTTTAAATGGCCCTGGAAAACGCATAACGACGCCACCCTGGCCGCGCTGCCGTGGCAGCACGGGCTGGCGCAGCCGATATTCAGCCAGCTGGATGAGGCTGAAAAGCAGGCACTGGTTGAGATGGCGAAGCGGTTTCTGCAACAGAAAAAACTGGTGCCGCTCGACGGTGCTCAGCTGAATGAACTGCGCAGTGTGCGGATCGCTCTGCTGTTCTGCCTGCCGGTGCTGAAACTGGGTCTGGAGTGGCTGGACGGTTTCCACGATGTGCTTATCTATCCCGAACCATTCGAGGTCGACGATCAGTGGCAGGATGACGATGGGCTGGTGCACAGCGCGCCTGCGGTTCACGCCGGACAGAGCTGGACGCAGGGGCCGGTAGTACTTAACTGGCTCGATATTCAGGATTCGTTCGATCTCTCCGGCTTTAATCTGGTGATCCACGAGGTTGCGCACAAGCTGGATGCTCGCGGCAGCGGTTACACCAGCGGTATCCCGGTCATTCCGCTGCGTGACGTCGCACTTTGGGAGAAGGATTTGCGTGCCGCGATGGCGGAGATAGAGAGTGAAGTTGAACTGGTGGGTGAACAGGCCGCCACGATTGATCCCTACGCCGCCAGCGATCCGGCTGAGTGCTTCGCCGTACTCTCTGAATATTTCTTTACGGCCCCGGTTCTGCTGGCCGAACGCTTTCCCGCCATGTATCAGCATCTGCGCCAGTTTTACCAGCAGGATCCCCTGACACGCATTGCTGCTGACACGGCGCAAACTGCTTAAATCACGATCGCTTTGCGTTAAAGCTAGCCAGTTGAATGATAATGTATTTTTTGCTGTTGACACCTTCGGGTGACGCCGTTAATATTCGCCTCGTTCACACGATTCCTCTGTAGTTCAGTCGGTAGAACGGCGGACTGTTAATCCGTATGTCACTGGTTCGAGTCCAGTCAGAGGAGCCAGATTAGAAAAGCCCGCTCAGGGAAACCTGAGCGGGCTTTTTGCTTTCAGTGACCCCAATTTTCTCTTCCTGACTGACTCGTCATCTGAACCATCCTGCCGTTGCACAGATCGCCCTGATAAATCCGGCGGCTTTAAATGAAAAAAACCAGCCGGGCAATATTTGCGCCAGCTGGCTCACACTATTAACGAATGATTACTCAGGAATAATCAGTACCTGACCCGGTGCAATTTTATCCGGGCTGCTGAGAATGCCTTTGTTCGCCTCAAAGATTTTCATATATTGGGATGCATCATTGTAAAACTGCTTAGCGATAGCGCTGAGCGTGTCGCCTGATTTAACCGTATATGTACGATTACTTCCTGCGGCGGTGACAGACTTATCTTCAACATTTTTATCCACAGCGTGTAACAACTCATCGCCTATATTTTTAATATTGTCCAGAATGCTCATATTTACTCCCCTATCGTTTCTGAAATGTTTAGTTTAATTAATAAAACAGGATTGCCAGGCAAATACTGCGCGGCGTACGATACACCTGCTTTTATTTCATGAATTAAACCACTGCTAAACGCGTAGTGTTTTATATAAAAGAAGGATGTACAAGATGGGTATTTTATCATGGGTCGTGTTCGGCTTACTTGCCGGCATTATCGCCAGATGTATTATGCCAGGTAAAGAACATATGGGTATTTTCATGACCATGATTCTGGGCATTATCGGCGCGCTGATTGGTGGTGTAGTCAGTACTGCTCTGGGTTTTGGCAAGGTCGATGGCTTCAATATTTACAGCATTGCTATTGCCACCGTGGGTTCAATTATTGTGCTGTTTGTCATTCATAAAATCAGAGCGTGTAAACAGTCTTAACAGATTACTATTCGGGGAATAATAGAATGAGTTTACTGGAAACAGTGCTGGCCATGTGCGGCCTGAATAATCAGACCAGTCAGGAAGTGAAAGGTGTGCTGGAATGGGTTGAGCAGCAAGGCGGTTTACATACTATCGTGAGTCACCTGCAGAGCGGCGAGTACAGTGAGGTGGTTAATTCCTGGCTGGGCGATGAGCAGAACGTTGCGCTGAGCAGCGACCTGGTGCAGAAGATGATTAACTCTGAGGCGATTGAGCAGCTGGCTGCGCGGATGGGCATCAACACCAGCGATGCACTGAACCTGCTGGCGAAATACCTGCCGCAGCTGGTGGATAAAGCCTCAACGGCGGGCGTCGTGGATAAAAAGGCCGATCTTACCGGACTGGTGAGTCAGTTAATGCACTAAGCATGACGTAATTGGAAGATAAAAGCCTGCAACTTAATTATAAGGCTTTTATCTTTAATATTCTGGTTGTCATAATAATGGGAAGGAGTAGCTGTTGAGCAATTTCACTGAGCATTAAAATTCTATCTAACACATGCTACGACATTGAGAGCTTCGGAATTGAGATCATTATATTTTACTCTGAAGATGATGCTACTTTCTCTTTGGTCATGAGACCTTTCCCCACACCAATAATCATTCCACTTCCAAACGAATTCCCATATAAGCTGGGCAGACTTAAGCAAGTACTGCTACTTCTCATTGGCGAAGATAATTTCAAGGCCCTGATTCGCATTCGCCACGTCGTGGCTGAGGTCTAAAACGTCCTGCATCTGTTTTAACTTATCGCGGATAATATGATGCCTTCGCTCACGCTCAGCCCCGCCAGCATACCATCCGCCATGTTCCTGACGAGCTTCCTCCGATGCAGTCGCCGGTGCTTATGCCCACGCAGCTGATCACCCCACTCACAGTATAAGCATAACCAATGGCCGGGCGGCGGCCACGCCGGACAGCCATATTGTGCGTGACCCGTGCCGCTACACGGCCATTTACCCCGCGCGGCAGGGAACCTGATGAAGGCAGATCGCCGCAGAGACGCGGCGCTGTGCCGCGCACGAACAACCCGGCTCACAGAGAACCGGCTAACTTTACGGGCCGTCCGGCGATACCGGTGGCCAGCATCTGGCTGTATGGATTAGCGTCACTACCCAGACTATTCCGGCTTCTTCATCCAGCTCGTACACAAGACGGTAATGTTCATGGGGTATCAGTTCGCGGGTTCCTGCTATCTTTCCCGCTACCCCCATCAGCGGATGCTCTGCCAGTATGGCCGCTGCTTCGCTGAACCGCTCATCCATTTCCGCAGCCGCCAGCGGGTTTCGCTCTGCCAGGTAATCCCATATTGCTGTACGGTCGTTGAGCGCTTCCTGCGCCCACAGCACCTTCACGCTTTCCCCGCCAGTTTTGCACGGCGCGCGGCGAACTGCGCTTCAGCCTCCTCATTACTCACAACATTACCCTCCCGTATATCCTGACGCCCTCTCTCCACTTTCTGCGCCAGGTAAGCATCGTAAGCCCGGCTCTCGCTCTGGCGACGGATGTATTCCCGCATCAGCTCGCGCATCACCTGCGAGGCCGGTCTGTCGCTGGCTTTCGCAGCGGCGATGAAGTCTTCCCGCAGCGAATTTTCCAGCTTCATTGTGAACACCGCTTCTTTAGGCATGACTCTTTATCCCATTCCGCTTAAGTACTGACCGAGTATATACCTTATCATCACCTTTACTCCATATTGTCCGGTTTCTCACTGTCCTGCCTTTCAGCCGGATGCGTGCTCGCATGCACCGCCTGCAATACCCGGATACTCACCTGCGTATATATCTGTGTGGATTCCACGAAGGGTTAAGCCGCTTTTCTTCTGCTCATATACCTGACGGCGGCTGACATGGTCGTTGCCGGATCGATATCTACTGAGCCGCCGACCACGCTGATGTCTTTTTTAGCGATGACATCAGAGCCGCCGATGTGTGCATTATCACCGGCGATCAGCGTGACGCTACCATCGGTACTGCCTACGGCGCTCCAACTCATTAATCTCAACCTATTTACCGGGTTTGTAGCTATTGCCAGAACCGGTTTCAGCCGCCAGCAGATTGACTCCCGTCCCGACTGTAGGGTGCCGTCTTTGCCTGCAGCAACGTGACTCTGATTAACAAATCGCGGATCGATCCCGCTCAGATACTGACTGTCACTGCCGGGTTACCGCTGACGGACGCACTCAGTGCAACCACTATATTTACCAGCAGGTAAATACCTTCATACTGGTTTCGGCTGAGATACGGGCGAAATCAGGAAGACATATTGAAGATGGGTTAACGCGGAATCACAGCATGAAAGTCTGCCCGCAAAGGATATTACAAAAGACCACAGGAAGAAGGGGTAAGTGAAATGCATACCGGAAAAACAATCCGTTTCTAAGAGACACCTCGCAGTTTATTACCAGGCTTTCAGCGAGTTTACCCGGCGAAACGTGTATATTTAAACAGGTGAATACGGAACAGGAAGAGCGCAAGGAGAGATTTTTTAGCGCGGCTGAAGCGGGTTGGCCCCCGTTTCAGCCGCTGACCACAACTAACTATACGGGAGTTAATTATGGCTGACACGCATCATAAGTCAGGAACCCGCGCGGCCACAACCGCCGCGCATTATTACAGAGTGGGATACCGACCTAATAGGGGCCAGCCGAACCCGCTGCCCCAGCTCACAATCAAGGGCCGCTGGCTGGAAGCGCTGGGCTTTACCACCGGGCAGAAGATCAAGGTGATCCCGGAGGCGGGGCAGCTGATTATTCGCATCACGTCCGACATGAAGGGAACCGCATGAACATCACCTTTATCCCTAAGCCGATACTGGCAGGCGGCGCGTTGGCCGCATTGGGATTTACCACCGGCACTCCGATACAACAGACGCTTTAGCAGCACACTCTATGGATCTCTATCGTTACCAACAACGCCACTTAGGAAGCACTGTGCGAAACCAGCCAGGACTGACAGGATTTGGGTAGTGACTGGCTCATCGAGTCCGGCATTGCTAGTGCTGAACAGCTTGAGGTGACCGCTGCGCCCAGTGTGCTCCAGTTACAACAGCGAGAAGTGGATGTTTTTAAGGCATAAACGCAAAAATCCCCAGCTAACTAGCCGGGGCTCCTATCTTAACTTTGTTGTTGATAGCGTTCATCTTGTTGAATAAGGGGTTCCATTTCTTCTTCCCACATACTTTTCTGATAGGACTGCCATTCCGTTGCTTCTGTTCGACTATGGATGCAATTTCTAATTTTTTTTATGGCTAAATTAAAATCAGCACTACTCAGTTCAGTAAAACTAATCTGATCAAGTACTAAGACCTCCATTATTTTTTCATGGATTTCTGGGCAGTTACTCTGCAATGCCTCATCGAACAGCGCCTCTAATGCATTAGAAGCTTGCCTATTCAAAGTAACATGCAAATCTTTCCCCTCTGGATAACCGATAAAAAATGTTGCTCCCATGACACTTACCTCATGATGATGATTTTTTCTTGTTGTGATTTAGGCAATGTCTTGATGTAGTCAGTAAATATTTTCTGATTAACTGGCGACAATACGCTGAAGTCAACAGGAACAATGTCGGCTTTGTTTAAGTGATCCAATATTTGTTGCTTGCCATCTGGTAACTTTTCAAGTGCTTTTGAAACGGTCATGTTCTTCTCAAAAAACTTATTGATCCCATCAATTTCTTTCTGCGACAACTTCTTTGTTGTATACATCAAATCAACCGTTTTACCTGCGTTAGAGCCACTGTTTATAATAAAATCAGCTGTTTTCCCACCAGTGTCAGGCGCTCTTTCTAGTGTCCCTAACACATCTTCAAGCCTTGCAGCTGCCGCAGCTTCTGCGGGATTTAACTTCCCATTACCAGTGACATCTGGCGTGTTTAAACGCTGTTGCCCTTCTAAAGGAGTCGAATTTATTTTTACCTCATAAATTCCATCTGCATTCTTAACAAGTGAACTTGCTGCCCCTGAAGCCGAAGCTTTATTGTTGAGGGCTACATCTTTCCCAAACTGCTTAGCCAGTGCACCAGACGCGACTACGGCACTCACTCCACTCGCGATGTACATGGAACCAACATAAGCTCCTGCTCTCGCTTTGGCCTCATCCTCCGTGTACCCAAACGACATGAATGCCTGAGTATACCCTTCCAGAATATTGAATACTTCCTTCGCATTCGGATCTGTAGAGTTCAGCAAGTTCACTATCTGCTGATAACCCGCCTGAGCCTCTTTCGGATTCTGGTAAGTCTGGTTGAAGTAGGTATCTTGAGCGGCCTTCGCTTTTGCTCTTTCTGCCTGACAGCCAGTGCCAGTGCCATTACAGGCCGCATAAACAGCCAAATCGCTTTCCAGATCCTTACGATTTAACCTCTCCTTATCTTTCTGCTCTTCTGGCGTCAGGTTCTGCTTGTTGTTGAGATATGTCTGGCGGCTCTTCTCCGTGCTGCTCAGGTAGTTATTCTCAACCTCAGTTCTGCTGGCAGAAGCCCCGCTACCCACCCCAGCGCTGCCATCAACCGCACCGCCCGCTGCTGCGCCTGCCAGCGTTACAATGTTGGCAATCAGCATCTTGTCATCGGCTGACAGTTCCGAAGCATCCTTGCCGTATAGCAGGTGGCTGAGCGCGTCGTTATAGCTGAGCATTCCTGCAGTTAAGCCACCCGCCGCGCCGCCAATGGCGCTGCCGCCCTGCGCTTTAGCAATCAGCCCTGACGCCAGCGTGTGCAACAGGACGCGCATTGGTTCGTTGCCCTGCGATACCTGCTTGACCATCTGCGCCAGCAGTGGTGCTGCACCTGCCGCCACCGCGCCGCTGACGTTACCGCCCGCCAGTCCGGCAAACAGCCCGCTGATAGCCTGTGCCGCAATCTGCAGGTCCGACCCGATACCGTACTTCTCTTCAACATTCTGTTCGATTTTATCGAGTGCTTTTTTCTGATCCGCTTCTGAAAGCTTATTGAACGCAGCATCGTTTTTAAGCCTGTTTCTCTCCTGCTCTTTCTCCTGCTTCTTCAACGCATCAAAGGTCTGCTGAATCGCCTGCTGTCCGAGTACGGCCATTTCACGCTGGATGGCAAGGCTGCCTTCTGCTTTTTGCACATCAAACTTATCTTTCAGCACATTCTCCGCCGCGGCGGTGTCGCGGCTGATTTGGGATACATCCTGCTTCTGCGCATCCGGATTTCGGATCTCAATCATTCCCGGTGAGATGGCGCTGTAAGTGGTTGAACTGGCGCGATCTTTCGTCTGCTGCAGCGTGCCCATCGGCAGCGAGTTACCGCCCGACGGCTGGGACTGACCAGATTTCGGTATATTGTTGATGAAGCTGTCAGACGCTGGCCTGGTGGTTTTCCCCATGCTGCCGCTGACAGCTGCGCTGAAGCCACTGCCGCCCGCATTGGCGTGGTTTTCAATATCCGTCCATCCCAGCGTCCCGGTGCTGAGGTGATTTTTGTCCGGCGTTGCGGATGAGGCGATGATCGCGCCATCAAGCTGGGTATGGTTGCCGACGTAAATGTTGTAGCCGCCATCACCCGCGCTGATCCCGCTCTGCTGCTGTACAGAATCAAAATCATTGTAAATTTTGCTGCCGCTCATGCTGGCACTGCCCTGCACCGGTACGCCTGCACAGATAGGCGGTATACAGATACTGGCGCTGAAGCCGGATGAGCTCTGATGGCTGTCGTAGCTTGCGCGATCCTGCTGGCTGGCAATTTCCAGGTTGCGGCCTGCGTTGAGGTCAACGTGATTGCCGTTGAGGTTTGCTCCGTTCAGCGTGACGTCCTGACCCGCTTTGACCGTCAGATCGCCCGCTGCGGACACTTCGCTATTGTGGTGAGTAATGCTGTTGCCGTTGCCGTTTGCACTGCTCTGGCTGGCGGCCAGCTCAAGGGATAAGCCGTTCTGGCTGCCGCCGAGGCCGAATCCCACGCCGACACCGTATTTACTGCCACCGCTGCCTGACTGCTGGTTACTGGTGTCCACGGCACTGTTCAGGGCGATATCGCGACCTGCATTCAGCGAGACGTTATCGCCGCTGATTTTTACGCCTTCGCCTGTGATGTCCTGCTTAGCCGTGATGGCTACGTCGCCGCCCGCCTTAAGCACGCTGCCGCTCTGCTGCGTGCTTTTCTGTTCAACGGACTGATGGCTGCTGCCCACGGTGGCACTCACCGTGACTTTGACGGCTGCGGTGTTCTGGTTGTAAGCCGACAGCGCGGTCATGGCCGCCTGCGCGGCATAAATGGCCTGCAGGCGCGGATCGTCACTCTGTTTGTGCGACTGAGCCATCTTGTCCGCCGCCTGCGCCATGCTCACGCCGTAGCCGGAAACCTGCGCTGTGATGCCATACTGCGAGGATTTACTGCTGCTGCTGCCTTCGTGCGTATCTTTTGACGGATCGAGGTGGATGTTCTCACCGTTGACGCTCAGCGAATTACCTGCATACACGTCAGCCCCCTGCAGGTTTACGTCTTTACCTGCATTAACCGAAACGTTACCCAGCGTACTGACGATACCGCTGCGTACGGTGTTCTGCTGCGTACCCGTGTTGGCGTTTTTCCAGCTGTTATGACCCACGCCAACCGTTCCGCTGTAACCGTCGCCGCCCAGATCGCCAATAGCGTGGTCAGACCCGGAGGCCGATGCCTGCTGGCGGTCTTCGCCTGCTACGACGCTGATCTTACCCTGTTCCGCGTTAAGCGAGACGCCGGTGGTGCCGGTCAGGGTTGAACCGCTGATGGCGATGTCACCTTTATGGCTGGTGACGTCAACACTGCCGGCGGTTATCGCGGAAGTGTGTTGCACGAGCATGCTGCTGTCACCGCTCATCTGGTTGTTTTTCGAGCCGTAATTAGTCCCTGCCGAACCATTGTTCGGCGACCCGCCGCCGCTACGTGCCAGCGCACCAATTGAGGCTGATGTTGTTGCCGACCAGCTCTTACTGCTACTGCTGCTGGCAGCCTTCTGGCTGTCAGAAGCTGTGGTGATGTCAATATTACGCGTAGCGTCCAGTGAGGCTCTGGCACCCGCGTTCAGGCTGCTGCCCTCCACCAGAATGTTGCCGGTGTGGGTATCTGAATCGCCGCGCGCCTTCAGTAGCAGATTTCCGGTGGTATTGAGCGTGCTGCCGCTCTGATAGATGCTCTCGCTGTTCTGGCTGACTTTGCTGCCTGATCGGCCATAGGTCAGGCCTGGCGCCGGGGAATCCAGCGAACTGGCGCCCAACTCATTGCCGGTCTGCTTCATCTGCTCGTACACCGAACTGTTGTTGTTCATGATGTCACGCAGATTGCGCACGGTGTCCAGTGGCGTTAAGTTCAGACTCAGACCAAACCCGCTGCTTTTCGACGCCTGCTTCGCGGTTTCGCGTACCTGGTCCTGACCCGCCACGATGGCGATGTTTTTCGCCGTTACGCTGATCTCGCCGTTCTGGCCGCCCGCAATAACGTCGCTTCCTTTGATCAGCGCGTTGTTACCCGCCGTCATACTGACCACGCCATTGCCTGCACCCACCAGGCTTCGCGCATCGCTCTGCGTGACCTGGTCGCCGTTACGTTCGCTTTTAGCAGACTGCTTACCGTAGCTGAGTCCCAGACCACCGCCCATCAGGCCACTTTTCTTCACTTCTTTCATGCTGTAGGTGGATTGAGTATTGGTAGCGGTGACAATATTCAGGTCATTGCCTGCACTCAGTGCGACGCCTTTGTCACCGGCGATAGACGATCCCTGAACGATCAGGTCGTTTCCGGCAATGACAGACACGGTGTTGCCGCTCAGTTGTGAAGCCTTTTCTCGGCTGTCGCTGTTTTCCTGAATGGTGTGCGTAGTGGTCTTTTTCAGGAAACCTTTTTTGGTTTTGGTCTCTTCTTTGTAGGCATAATCGCTTTCGGTCGCAGTGATGATATTGACGTCGTGTCCAGCCTGCAGCGCCAGATCCTTTTTGGCTGTGACTGTTGCGGCCTGGCTTGTGATGTCATTACCCGCCAGTAGCCTGGTACTCCCACCACTGGCAATTTCAGTACCCTGCTGGCGTACCGACTCATTGATTTCAATCTTTTTGCCGGATTTGTAGCTATTGCCAGAACCGGTTTCAGCCGCCAGCAGATTGACGTCACGTCCCGCCTGTAAGGTCACGTCTTTGTCTGCAGCAATGCCTGCCGCCTGGCTATTGAGATCGCGTCCGGCCTTAAGTGCTAAGTCGCCTCCGCTGGTCAGCGTCGTGCGATCCAGGCCGGTGGAATGGGTTTCACGTTTGCCATTCACATTATTCTGGCTGGACGTCGCGCTGTTGAGATTAATATCGTTACCGGCTGCGAGCGCCGCGTTTTTACCGGCGCTGATGTTGCTGGCGGTCACAGTCATATCGTGACCCGCCTGCATCGCCATGTTGCCACCTGCGGCGATCTGGCTGCCGACCGTGTTGACCGTGTTTGTGCTGGTTGGGTCAATTTTTTGCCAGCGGTTTCCGAAGCCGGACTGCGAGGTGCCAGTGACGTTCTGATTTCCGGTGATGGCAATATCATTCCAGGCGTTCAACAGCAGATCGCCACCCGCTTTGAGGTTAGCGCCGGTAACGGCAATATCGTTGCCCGCCTTAAGGCTCAGAGAATCCAGTGACGTGATGCTCGCCGTTGGCCCGCTCAGGGTTTCGGTATAGGACTTTTTCGCACCCTTACCGTTGTCTGCATCCAGATGCCACAACTGTGACGTTGTCAGGTTGTTGATGTCACCGTTAACACTCTCCAGTGCGACCTTTTTACCGCTGATGGTCGCGCTGACGTTGTTGATATCGTTCAACGCGCTAAGTTGCAGATCGCCACCCGCATGGAGCAGACCGGCGTTGAGGTTACTGATCGTGTTCTGACTGTCGATGGTCAGATCGTTTTTAGCCATCACGCTACTGCTGGTGTTGGTGATGTTTCCGCCTTTCAGCGTCACGTTGTTACCGGCAATCACACTGCCATCACGCACTTCCACATCTTTTGTCGACAGATAGAGCTTTGGCACCATCACCGTTTCACCGTTGATCGTGGTGGCTTCCCACCAGACCATACTCTTATCTAAAGAGGCGAGTTGCCCGGCAGAGAGTGAGACGCCAAACTCCAGTCCCAGCGACTGCTGCGCCGCCGCCGCGTTGTCCATCAGATAGCGCATCTGGGCGAGATCGGATCCCAGGCCGTTGATGTAGCGATTGCCGGTCTGATTCAGTACCGCATTGCTGACGTAGCGGGTATCAAATGCTGCATCGCCGAGAAAACGATAATCATAATCTGGCTTCAGGTTCAGGCGGCTCAGCATGTATGAGGAGCCGAGGAAGGCGTTCTCGTCTGTGTATTGAGGGCGCGTTTCCTGTAATGGCGTGGTAGCAGGCTGTTTGCCCAGTTTTGCATTCAGCTCGCCGAACAGACTCTGATCCAGCTGCCCCAGGCCATTGAGTTTAGGGTTAACCGTAATCAGATAGCGGCTATTGGTGTTCGACGCGACAAAGTAGCCGTTTTCGCCAGAAGGTAATGGATAGGCGCTGATATCAACGTTTTTCGCCTGATATGACTTGAGTGATGAAAGAGCAAGTGATCCGCTGGCATCTTTAAGTGCACCAGACGTGCCGAGGCTGGTATGGCCTTTCTGCCCAATCGCGTTTTGGGTCAGGGAAACATTGTTATCACTGGTTGTGTCCAGTTGACTTCCGCCGGTAATTTCTTGAAGTGCACTCTGTAGCTGATCTTTCCATGCTGGCGAGTTAACAGCCATTTTATCGGCCGAGCTGAGTGTATTTTTCTGTACACTACCGCTGATTGACTGCTGGCTGAGGTGTGTTAATCCGGGCGTCGGTAACGTGTTGATCGTTCCACTGACGTGCGAATCAATGGAGGTATTACTAATGTTCTGGCTAAAGGCAGCATCAATATTGTTACCTGCCTGAATAACGCCTCGGTAAACGTTGCCGCTTCCCGTGGTTTCATATACCGGACTGCCATCAAGCGTATAGCCAAAAGAACTCGACGTAGCACCACCGCTATAACGATAGATCTGATAAACAGTTGTCGTACCATCCGTCCAGCTTCGGTTATTCAGTTCAGTCCCTGACAGCGCCATATTATTACGTGCAAGCAAAGAGGAGGCGGAATTATCCAGCTGTGCGGCTTGTACATTCAGGTTTCCCCCCGCCGCAATGCGTCCTGCTCCTCCGCTTGCATTTGCGGTTACGGCGATGGACTGATATGCAACTTTTTGCACCTGGACATCAGCATTCGGTGCATAGCTGTACGTATGGGTTTCCCAGTCATCACCATGTCCGTGATGATATTGAGTGCCACTAACGTATTGGTGGTAATCGCCGGGTTTAAACCATGAGAACGGAATTCTGACATTTGTTCCCTTAGCCCAGGACGGGGTAACAAGCTGAGTTATCTCTTCACGGGTGCTCAACCCATCCCTTGTATTCAGCAAATGCCCCGTATTAATCGTGATATCGCCGTTCTGCGTTTCAATGGTGCCGGAGTTATTAATGACTTCGCCGTTGGCATTTCCCGCGGCATCGCCCTGCAGCCACATACTGCCGCCTGCCAGCATATCGGCACGTTGGTTACGGATGCTGTTGGCAAAAAGAGAAAGATTACCGGCCGCATAGAGCAGCGCGTTATTAACGATGCTGCCAGGTGCACTGAGCACCAGGTTGCCGCGGGTACCGGTGAAACCGTCCAGAATGATATCGCTGCGGCTGGCTAAGTTAATATTCCCGCCGCCCTGCAGACTGCCATTCCCGTTCATGACGATGCGGTTGCCGCTGAACGCACTGTCACCCGAACCGGTAGTGAGCTGACCATTATTAGTGAGATCGCCGCCTGCACTCAGCGTCAGCGCCCCACCCTGCATCGTGCCCTGGTTGTCTATCGCGCCATTGCTGCTGACGGTAAGTCGCCCGCCCGCAGCCAGCACATCGCGGCCGGTAAAACCATTCGCGATCTCCAGCGTGGCATCACCCAGCGCCACCACCTGACCGCGCTGATCAAAGCCATTGCTGTGAAACAGCAGACTGCCGCCACTGAACAGGCGACCACTGCTTTGCTGATTAACCTGAGCGCTCATCACGCTCAGCCGGTTGTTACCCAGCAGCGTGCCGCTGTTGTTTACCTGCTGATAATTGACCTCAAGGCTGCCGCCCTGGGCTGTGCCCTGGTTGCTGAAGCCATTGCCGGTCAGCGTGCCCTGGCCGTCGGCCAGCAGCGTACCGTTATTGCTGGCATTGGTCGCATTGAGGATCAGTTGAGACGCCTGTAACCAGCCGTTGTTATTCAGCTGGGGCGTATTGAGTGTCTGCGCGCCACCCGAAAGCCACCGACCTTCATTTTGCGTTAAACCGGTGATTGTCGCGACAGCGTTGCCATTGCCCTGAATCAGGCCATAGTTGAACAGTTCCGGCCCGGTCAGCGTCAGGGCGTTTTGCGTGATCATGGCGCCATTGCCGCCGTTGGTGATGCGGCCACCGGCATTGACCAGCAGGCTGTTGTCGCCCTGTAAGCGCCCATTGTTATCCACCGCGCCACTGGTGATCTGCAGGTCACCGCCCTGTACACGTCCTGCATTGTTAAGCGAGGATGACTGAACCGTCAGCCTGCCCGCGCTGAGCAGCGTTTTATCCTGCTGCTGAGTCAGTGCACCGTTAAGGCCAACCGTCAACGCCTCCACACCGGTCACCGCACCGTTATTGTTTAACGTGTCGCCCCGTAGCGTCAGGTTTCTGGCAATCCATTCGCCCTGATTGGTCAGCGTCAGTGCCTGCAGTGCCGCAGTGCCATTCGCTGAAATTTTACTGCCCGCGCCCGTATCAAGGCGATCCGCCAGAATCAGTTGCAGTGCATCCGCACTCTGGATCGCCCCGTTATTGGTCAGTTGCCGGGCATTCAGCAGGATCTGCTGTCCCTGCCAGCTGCCGTTGTTAACAACGTCTCCGCCGTTGATGTTCAGCGTGCCCTGCGTCAGCAGCGATCCGCCCTGATTATTGATCAGCTGACGTGATGGCGCGGCCAGCGCTCTGAGCAGCATTCGCCCGGCCACCTGTGGCGCAGCAGCAAGTGTCAATGCCTGCAGACCAATCAGGCTGCCCTGATTAATAACGCTGGCGGGTGAAATGGTCAGGGTTTTACCCTGCACCGACCCGCTGTTATTCAGCGCGGCACCATTCAGCACCATCGCCCCTTCACTGAGCAGTGAGCCGCTGTTGTTCAGCGTGTTCGCCGTAACCTGTGCGGTGTCCTGACTCATCAGCGAACCGGTGTTATGCAGTTCATTGCTGATGCTGGCGTTCAGACCTTTGCTACCCAGAAGAGTGCCCTGATGCAGCCAGTTATCAGCGTTAACCGTTGCCTGCTCGCCCTGCAGCGTTCCCTGGGTGTTGAGCTGACCCGCGTTGAGCGTCAGTGTTCCGCCACTCAGCGTTTTGCCACCGACAGATTGGGTGATGTTATCGGCCTGAGCAGTCAGCGCCGTGTTGCCCTGTAACAGACCGTCGTTGTTCAGGCTGGTGCCCTGCAACCCCAGGCGGTCCGCCATTATTTTGCCGCTGTTACGCAGCGTGGTGGCATTCAGGTCGCTTTCTCCCTGGCTCACCAGCGTGCCGCTGTTGATCAGGTCGCTGGCGATGTTACCGCGCAAGGCGCTGATGCCATTGATGCTGCCGCGGTTGTTGAGAGAATCCAGCGTGATGTCGAGTTGCTGCCCCTGCCAGCTGCCATCATTAGCCGCGCTGCCACCTTTGACGATCAGCCGATCGCCGCTCAGCAGTTGCCCATTGTTATGGTTGAGGGTCTGAGCAAATCCGAGATCCACCAGCGTGTCGCCCTGCAGCAGCCCGCCGTTTTCCAGCGTATTGCCGCTGGCGCTTAGTTGCCCGGCCGCAATCTGGCCGCTGTTACTGAGCGTTTGTGCATGCAGGTCGGCCTGATGAGCGGTAACGATCTGACCTGTGCCGCTGTTAGTCAGCGTATCGGCCATCTGAAGATTGAGGTCATCGCTCAGCAGGCGTCCGCTGTTGTGGAGACGGTTGCCGTTGACCGCAAGCTTACCGTTAACCTGCAGCAATCCGTCGTTATCCAGTTGATCTGACGTCAGAGTAAGCGGTCCCCCGGCGATCAACTGGCCGCCATGGAGGTTGTGGATCTGCTGATGATCGAGCGTTAAGGTGCTGTTGCCCTGTAAGAGACCCGCGTTACTGAGCGTGGGAGCATGCAGGCTGAGGTTATCCGCCGCCAGTGTGCCTTTGTTATGGATCTCCCCAGCCTGTAAATTCATCTGCTGCTGACCGGTCAGACTTCCGCTGTTATCCAGCACACCACCGACCTGGGCTGTCAGTGCCTTTCCGGCGCGAACAGTGCCACTGTTCTGCAACGCCTGCGCGTTTAACACCATCTGATCGGCCTGCATTGCGCCGCGGTTATTCAGTGACGTGACGTCACCGTTTAGCGTGCCGTCACTCAGCAACTGCCCGCCCTGCTGATTATCCAGCTGGTTGCCTTCCAGCGTAATCTGCTGATTACCCTGGATCAGGCCACTGTTAATCAGGTCGCCATGCAGCGTCAGCGCCTGGGCAATCAGCCAGCCGCTGTTGTCAGTGCGGTTCGCTTTCAGCGCGATGCCCTGCTGTCCCAGAATTTTGCCGCTATTGTCCAGCGTGTCGCTGTGCAGATCGGCGTCGGTTTCGCTCAGGGCATTGCCGCTGTTCTGCCAGCGGTCAGCATTCACTGTCAGCTTTTTGCCCTGCATCAGTCCGCTGTTGTCCAGCGTCTGCTGTTTCACACTCAGCTGGCCTGCGCTGAGCAGCGTACCGCTGTTGGATAACGCGCTGCCCTGCAACGATAATGCCGTGTCGCCCTGGACCGTTCCGCTGTTATTGACCTGGCTGACATCGCTATTCAGCGTTCCGGCGGCGAGGGTTCCCTGATTAGTCAGCGCATCGCCCTGCAACCGGAGCTGATCATCAGCCAGTAATTTACCGCCCTGCTGATTATGTAAATTTTTGAGTGTGGTGCTCAGGCTGGCAGCGTTGATCTCTCCGCTGTTATTCATCTGGTCGCCAGTGACATCCAGTGTTTTGCCGCTGGTGATCAATCCGCTGTTGTTGAGCTGTGGCAAATCGAGCGCAAAATCGTTGTCGGAACTGATCGTACCCGCAGCAAGGTTATCCAACTGACCGGTATGCAAGGCGAGCAGCGTATTGCCCTGAATCAGGCCGCCATTACTGATTTGCCGGGCGGTCAGCGTCAGATTGGGTGCGATTAATGAGCCTGAATTTCGCAGCTGCGCGCTGTTCAGGATCAGGGCGTTCTGACTGCTGATGGCCCCCTGATTTTCCAGCCTGCCACGAGCGGTCAGTTGCGCGTCACCGCGTGCAGTGATGGAGCCGTTTTGTTGCAGCGTATCGCTGTTAATTAAGACATCGCCATGACTTACCATCCCGCCGCTGTTATTCAGGGTCGGGGCATCAATTTGCAGACGTTGACTGACCAGGTTGCCGCTGTTGCTGAAGGTGTCCGCCACGCTGAACAGTGCGTTGCCCTGCGCGGAGAAGTTCCCGTCCTGATTCAGACGATTAGCCGTGATCGTGGCATCACCGGTACTGATCAGTTTGCCGCTGTTATCAAGAATGCCGCTTTGAATGTTCAGGCTGCCGCCACTGATTTCATCGCGGTTAGTCAGCTGTCCGCTCACCACTACCGTATTTTTACCCTGCGCCAGCAGCTTACCGTTCTGTTGCAGGGTGTTAGTGCGAACCTGCACGTCACCATTACTGGCCAGGCTGCCACTGTTAGTGATCTGTGCAGCCTGAATATCGAGTGTTTTTGCGGCGGCGAGCTGACCGGCATTGTCCAGCTGAGCGGTGGCAGAGAGCTGCAGCGCGTCTACCGCACTACCGCTGCTGCTGTTATCCACACTCAGGCTGGCACCGCTGAGACGCACATTCTGGCCTGCTTTAACGCTGCTGTCTTTAAGCGTGATATTGCCCTGACTGTTGAGATCCAGCGAGGCGTCACTGCCCAGTGAGGCTGCGTTTAAGGCAATATCCTGCTGCGCTGTCAGCGCGACGTTGCCACCCGCTTTATGTTCGCCCTGCAGGGCGATGCTGCTGCCTTTTACCGTCAGCGTGCCACTGGTCAGGCTGTTGTTGATGCTTAACCGACCCTGAGCATCCAGCACCATATCGCCCTGACGGGCATTAAGATTGCCGAGATTGACACCGACGCCCTTTTCGCTGGAAACCAGATGGATGCGGTTTGCGTACATGCCGCCCAGCGCACCGGTATCCACGGCGACCGATGGCGCAGCACCCTCACCCGCAATGGGTGTCACGCTGCCATCCGCACCGACCCGGTTTGCACCCAGCGTCACAGTGAGATCTCTGGCATGAATGCCGGCGTTGATTTCGGTTGCACGCGCGATGATTGAGACAGCATCGGCCTGGCTGCCATCCAGCCCTTTCCCCTCAATGCTGATGGCGCCTTTAGTGACTTCCAGCGATTGCAGATTGCCCTGCGCATCCAGCTGCGGTTTACCGGTAGTCAGCGTAACATTTGGCGTATTGATAAAGCCGCAGCCGTTACAGGTAATACCATAAGGGTTGGCGACCATAACGTTTGCGGCTTTACCTGCCACTTCGGTGTAGCCCTGAAGCTGAGAACGGTTGGCACCGACCACCTCGTTGATGATTGCCCGGGCTTCCTGCCCCGCTTTCAGATTCGGGTTGTTCTGGACAAGTCCACCCAACTGGGTCTGCGTCAACCGGCCGGTTGCGTTGTTCAGGATCAGCCCTTCCTGACCCACGTTGTAATTCTGATACTGGTTATGCGACAGGCCTGCCGCATTCGGCGTCGCGATATTAATGACCGGTACACCATTCCCGGCAGCATCCACTTTTGTCCCAGGTGTGACCGGTGCTATCGCCGCAGAAAAGGCGGGCAACAGTGGCTGAAACGCGATCAGCGAGCAGATGAGATAGCTCAGCAGACGACGCGGGAGTGAAAGCTTTAATTGATCATCCATAATCGGGGCCTTTTTTTAAAAAACGAGTCCAACACGCGCGTAAACGCTGAGGCGATCAGGCGCAAGGTAATCGGGGTAGCTGACGGGGATGCCCAGCGACAGCTGAGTAGAGACGTGGGCGTTTCGGGTGCCAAGCCCCAGCGAACTGCCCCACAGCGTACCTGCTGCATAGCGATCCTGTTTGTCGCTCTGCAACCAGCCACCATCCAGTGCCAGGGTGGTGCTGACCTCACCGATGACAGGCAGGGTAAACAGCGTGTAATTGAGTTCGTTGCGCAGGTAGCCGCCAACATCGCCGGAAAGGTATTGTTCTTTGTAACCGCGAACCGAGCTCTCACCCCCCATCGTCAGGCGTTCGCTGCCATACAGACGATCGGGCGACCACTGGGCGTAAAAGCTGCTGAGCCACCACATTTTCTGAGTAACCGGCCGCTGATAGCTGCTGCTGACACTCCATTTGCGGAATTCAGCTTTGGGTAAATCGTCGCTTTTACCGCTGTCGCTTTCTGCATCGAACCACGGCATCCCACGGCTCAGCATCGGGTTTAAGGTGGCCACCCCACCTGCAATTTTTTGCGTATGGTTAAAGCCGATCTGCAGGCTGGTCAGTTTGCGGCTGCTGCTTTGAAGCAGCGTCTGGTTCAGCCAGTTATGGCTGACGTAATGGTTCAGTCCAACCTGAACACCAGTTTTAATTTCACCGTTGCGGAACAGCACCCACGAGCCGCTGAGGCGGTTAGAGATGTTGTCGCCGAAGCTATACCAGTCGAAACTATTGGCGTTAAAGCGGCTGTGATAATTGCTCCAGCTGTAGCTGTAATCCAGCAGCCCATAGCCATAAGGCACGCTGACGCCCGCCTGGAAATTCTGCGCGTCACGCCAGTCGCTAAAGGCGCTGCTGCGGCCGCCGCTGATAAACCAGCGATCGGCAACACCCAGCAGGTCGTTACCCACCAGCGAGGCGGAAAGCTGGCCAATGCCGGTGCTCCGCTGGCCGCTGTTGTCCATATTCAGCCCCAGCGTCAAGGGAAATTCAGGTTTACTGGTCAGATTGACAATGGAATAACCCGGCTTAGCCGACGGGATGATTTCAATCTGAACCGGCGTGGTACGGAGCCGGTTTATCTGCTCCATACCCTGTTCAATGTCGCGTAAATTTAAAATGCGACCGGCACCGGTCGGGAATGCCATTTTCAACTGACGTGAACTGGCACCCTGCAAACGAATCTCTTCCAGCCTTCCCTCCAGCACGGTAATAATCAAAACGCCGTGAGAAAGGTTCTGTTCTGTCAGGAAAGCCCGACTGGTGATATATCCACGCTGGACATACCATTCTGAAATGGCGCGTACCAGCTGATTAATACGATCCAGACTGAGGCACTGATTGATATAGGGGGCGAGAAGTTTCTTCTGTGTATCAGGCGTAATTAAGCTCGCCTGTTGCAGTGAAATCAGGTTGATTTCAAAGCAGGGGCCGCTGGGCGATGTGGTTATATTTTTTGGCAACGCAACCTGATGCGCCTGTGTTAACGCATCGCGCTGCTGCTGATCCTGCTGCAATCGCTGCTGTTGCTGATTTTGAATAACGTCAAGGTCGCCAGGCGTAACCGGCACAGCCATGACATTGCTGATAAACAAACTGGCTCCGAAAACCAGCCACTTCCCTGTTTCAGGCATTTTCATCGAAGGATTAACAACGCTTATTGTAAGTTTTGTGTTAGCACTGGCGTGCAGATTACCACCTTAACAATCGGAAATTCCTTATTGACTTAAAATAAAAATTCAAATTCATAAAAAGTGAAATTACCGGTGATAAAAATCCCCCTAAGCCAAACTGACCATTGCTTAGCCACTTTCTTTGTGCGGAGGTTTTTTATGAGTGTTAAGAGAAGGGATGTAATGATGTGCACTGATGAATATTTTTCTGCGCAGGATTACTCATTTATATAACAGCGTTGAGGTATTAAGCGGGATATAAATCGATGAAGTGACTGTTATTAGTCGCAAGGCCTGGAGACTGAAATGACGCACGCCTCCAAACCCCCAACGCAAAAAGGCCCGCAACATAGCGGGCCTTTAACAGGATAAAATACAACAACCGTTATTTTTCATGGTAGCGATGCACTGCCGGATAATATTCCAGTCCATACAGCTGACTCAGCGGCAGCAGCAATTCCACGTTAATGTCATGGCTATGCGCATCCCCCGCAGGGCCGTTCAGCAGTTGTTCAAACCAGGCGATCAGTTTCTGTTTCATCTCAGGCTCTCCGCATCAGTTGATGTCCTGAGTAAACCCGCTTACACGCCCGATCTGAACCAAAAATTTCTGCGCTGCTTATGCCGGAAATGGCATAAGCCACATGCCTGACTGTTTAGCCAGCGCCAGACACTGGCTCTCAATGTTTACTGCGTTATCAGCGTCACCCAGTTCGCCCCTTTACCTGCCGGCGCTTCAGCGACCCGTTTGAGTTCGCCGCTGGCGGGTTCAATAGCGTAACTACCAATCACGGCACTCTTCTCTCCGCTGACGATCAGCCATTTGCCCTGCGCATCAATCGCAATACTGCGCGGCTGTTTTTCCACCGGCCAGCTGCCGATAAGCGTTAATTCACCCGACTGTTTATCAACCCGGTAGCCGCTGACGGTGCTGGAGGTGCGCTCGGTAACAAAAATAAATTGTCCATCCGGCGTGATTTTGATGTCTGCCGCCCAGATGCGCGGCGTCGGATCGCTGTAGCCCGCCGGGCGCTGCTCGCCATGCTGCAGGTTATATTTCTTTGCCACCGCATTCGGCCAGCGTTTCAGCTCCGTCAGCGAGCCATCCGCCGCGCGCCGGAATTGCGTAATGGTGCCGCTCATCTCCGCAAGGTTATAGAGGAAGCGATTGTCGGGCGATATCACGGAATGCCGTGCGCCGCTGTTCTTCTCGCCCTGAACAAAACCGGTGCCCAGTGGAGTGATGGCACCGTCACTGGCAAAGGCATATTGCAGCACGCGATCCGCGCCAAGGTTGCCGACGTAAAGTGAATGATTGCTGACGTCGCTGATCACCGAGTGGGCATGCGGCCCGGTTTTCACCTCGCCCGTAACCTGCGCGGTTACAATGCCTTTGTCATCAATCCGGTTGCTGGTGACGATATCACTGTCATAGGAGGCGGCGAGCAGAAAGCGCCCGCTCCTGTCGGTGGTGATCCACGGAAAGCTGGCCGCGACCGGCGTTACCGCCATTTTCTGCAAATCACCGTGCGGGCCGGTGACGCGCCAGCTGATGATCGAATAAGGCGGACTGCGCAGCGCGCCATAGAGATGTTTACCATCCGGGCTGGCCGCCAGCGGCATGATCTTTTTTCCGGCAGGCGTATCGCCCCGCCATTGCAGGCTGCCGTTCGCCTCACTGAGCTGATAGCGGGAAACGGTGCCGGATTCAGCATTCGACACATAGACAAAGGTTGTCGCCCACAGCGGGCAGCTACACAGCAGCGGCAGGAGTGCCAGCGCCGTTTTGAGACGGATCATAGGGTCACCTTGATAAGTAGTGTCTGCGTCAGTGCGCAGCAGGCATTACGCTAACCCTGTCCGCCGAGGCTGGCTTTGTGCAACTGTCTGAATTTATGACCGGAAGTCTGGAGATGTGACGGAGATGTTATTTTTTGGCGCGGCAATGAGATTTAACGCCTTCCCCAGGAACAGGGAAGGCGTAAGCAGAATATTAACCGGTTTTGGCGATCATCTTCCGGTAGCGATTGAGCCATTTGCCGCTGTTGAGCCGCCACCAGAAGAAGATGCCGCGCACCGTCCAGTCGAGGAACATCCCCAGCCAGACGCCGGTGACGCCCATCCCCAGCATAATGCCGAGCACGTAACCGACCACCACGCGGGCGCACCACATGCTGAACATCGAAACATACATGGTGTAACGCGCGTCGCGTGCGCCCTTGAGGCCGGCGGGCAGCACCCAGGATGCGGCCCACAGTGGCATAAACAGCGCGTTAAGCCAGAGCAGATGCTTCGTCACGTTAATGACCTCCGGATCGCTGGTATAGAAGCGCGCCAGCAACCCGGCCAGTGGCACCGTCAGCAGCGCTATCGCGCTCAGACACAACGTCGCCAGCCAGAAGACATGCCGCACCTGACGCTCCGCCTGAAACACCTGATTTCTGCCCAGACGGGTGCCGGTAATAATGGTGGATGCGGAACCCAGCGCATTGCCCGGCAGGTTAATCAGCGACGCAACCGAGAAAGCGATAAAGTTACCCGCAATCTCACTGGTGCCCATCCCTGCAACAAACACCTGGGTCAGCAGTTTGCCGCCGTTGAACAGCACCGACTCGATGCTGGCAGGCACGCCTATCCCTAAAACTTCCATCAGAATGCTGCTGTTCCAGCGCCGGAAATAGCTCGACAGCGTGATTTTCAGCGAGGCGTTAAAGCCGATCATCAGCACGTAAATCACCGCAATCGCCCCGATGTAGCGGGTGATGGTCAGTCCAAGCCCGGCACCGATAAACCCTAAACCCTCCCACGAGAAGCAGCCATAAATCAGCACGCTACTGATGATGATGTTGAGGATGTTCATGCCGCCGTTAATCAGCATCGGAATCTTGGTATTACCTGCTCCGCGTAGTGCTCCGCTGCCTATCAGCGTAATGGCGGCGGCCGGATAGCTCCAGGCGGAAGTCTGCAGATAACTCAGCGCCAGCGCTTTAACTTTCGGATCGGCGGCACCGGCTATCGCATCGACGATCAGATGGCCCCAGAACTCAATGGCGATCACCAGCACAAAGGCGAGGATCGTCATCATGGCCAGCGACTGACGCGTGGCGGCGCGAGCGCGCTTGCCGTTGCGTTTTGCCAGGCTGAACGCCACCACCACCGTGGTACCGAGATCGATGGCCGCAAAGAACGAGATGATCACCATGTTAAAGCTGTCGGCCAGGCCGACGCCTGCCATCGCCTCTTTACCCAGCCAGCTGACCAGGAAGGTGCTCAGTACGCCCATCAACAGCACACAGGCGTTCTCGAAAAAGATAGGCACTGCTAATGGCGATATCTCACGCCAGTAGAGCGTGCGATACGAGCGGCGTTTCGGGTACCACGCCGTGCGCTTGATCGCCTGCATCACTGCTACGCCGGGATTTTGCAAAGGATTACCAAATCAGAAGAGACTGGACAGGAGATCTAATGATGATAGTGGGCAGAGAAATATGCAAAGTCTTTCCGGTGCAAATTAATCATGGTTACAAACTTTTTAGTGTCGCCACGGCACAATCTGCCTCACAGCCCCGCCCGCTGTAGCGAACCTGATTATTTCCCTGACGTTATGATCAACTGGTCGTGCTTTGCCGCTGGCGGATTTTCCAATCTTTCCTCTTCTTTAACGTATTTAAAGCGGCAGATTATCCCTTCTGATAGTAAAGATTTCCTTAATGGATATCAGTGCAGCGGATCCTCACTCAAAACAGCACTGCTCAGAATTCCCGCTTCGCTGGCGCAAAAAAACGGCGATCACAGATTCTTCACCAATCTCCGCAACAAACCCGCTAAGCTTGGGGCAAATTGCGGAAAAAAATGGAAGGAGAAACCATGCCGACACTACGGAAAAACCTGACCAGCCAGCAGGCGCTGGATGAACTTGAACGCCTGTACGATGGTGCCGTCGATGCGCTGCGCGCGGCGATTAAAGCCTTTACCGAAAACGGCACGCTGCCCGATGCCGCCGATCGCGCAAAGGGACTGTTTGTTTACCCGGAGCTGCGTATTACCTGGCACGGTGAAGGTCCGCAGCAGAACCGCACGCGAGCCTGGGGACGCTTCACCCACACCGGCAGCTACAGCACCACGGTTACCCGTCCGGCGTTGCTGCGTCATTATATTTCGGAACAGCTTCAGATGCTGGAGAAGGAGTATCAGCTGGAGATTGACGTGGCGCCCTCCAGCCAGGAGATCCCCTATCCTTACGTGATCGACGGCTCCGATCTGTCACTGGATCGCACCATGAGCGCGGGTATTGCGCGCCACTTCCCGACCACCGAGCTGTCGCAGATTGGCGATGAGACCGCCGACGGCCTGTTCCACGCTGATGCACAGTTCCCACTGTCCCATTTCGACGCCCTGAGAACTGACTTCTCGCTGGCCCGCCTGCGTCACTACACCGGCACCGGCGTGGAGCACTTTCAGCCGTTTGTGCTGTTTACCAACTATACCCGCTATGTTGATGAGTTTGTGCGCTGGGCTATCGAGCAGGTGCGCGATCCCAGTACCCCTTACGACAGCCTGGCCTGCGCCGGTGATGTGGTGCTGACTGCCGACACCGCCGATAGCGAGTCGATGCTTTCTGACCTGGCGTGGAAAAAGCACCAGATGCCCGCCTGGCATCTCACCTCACCGAATCGTCGCGGTATTACGCTGATTAATATCGGTGTCGGCCCGTCGAATGCTAAAACCATTTGCGATCATCTGGCGGTGATGCGTCCCCATGCCTGGTTGATGATTGGTCACTGTGGCGGTCTGCGCGAGAGCCAGCGGATTGGCGATTATGTGCTGGCCCACGCCTATCTGCGCGACGATCATGTGCTCGACAGCGTGCTGCCGCCTGACATCCCGGTACCCAGCATTGCCGAAGTGCAGCGTGCGCTGTATGACGCCACCAAATCAGTTAGCGGCATGCCAGGCGAAGAGGTGAAGCAGCGGTTGCGTACCGGCACCGTGGTGACCACGGACGATCGCAACTGGGAACTGCGCTACTCCGCTTCGGCACTGCGCTTTAACCTGAGCCGTGCGGTGGCGGTCGATATGGAGAGCGCCACCATTGCCGCGCAGGGCTATCGCTTCCGGGTGCCTTACGGCACGCTGCTGTGCGTTTCAGACAAGCCGCTGCACGGTGAGATTAAGCTGCCAGGTCAGGCGAACCGCTTTTATGAAGGGGCGATTTCGGAGCATCTGCAGATTGGTATTCAGGCTGTTGAGTTGCTGCGCGCCGAGGGCGATAAGCTGCATTCGCGTAAGTTGCGTACCTTCAATGAGCCGCCTTTCAGGTAAGAATGGATAAAACGGGTGCTGCCAGCTGGCAGCACCCGTCTTCGCCTCGGTACAATAGTTCCAAAACGCATAGCGCTGGAAACTATTCGTTTAGAAAGTATAAAGGTAAATCTTTATCCCTCACCAAAGAGCGAAAACGCATTCAGGTGTCGGTATTACACTTTAAAGGTTTCAACAATCAGCCTGAGAGACTGCGCTTGCTCAGAGAGAGACTGAGAAGCAGTTGATGACTCTTCTACCAGAGCAGAGTTATTTTGCGTCACCCCATCCATCTGACTGACTGCAATACTTACCTGAGAAATACCCTGCATCTGTTCAGCCGACGACATCGCAATAGCGTCCATTGATTCAGCCAGTTCATCGACTAAATGCACGACCTTAAGAATACTTAACCCCGTATCACTGGCAACAGTGACACCGCACTCCACCTGTCCAACAGCCTGTTCAATTAACGTTTTAATGTCTTTAGCAGCAGTCGCACTACGTTGTGCAAGCGTTCTGACTTCAGACGCGACGACAGCAAAGCCCCTTCCCGTCTCTCCCGCTCGTGCCGCTTCAACAGCTGCGTTCAGGGCAAGAATATTGGTCTGGAAGGCGATGCTTTCAATGACGGCAGTGATATCTCTGACTTTAGAGGCGCTCTTAGAAATATCACTCATCGTATCTGACATCCGTTTGACGTCTGTTTCACCCCTTTTGGCAATCGAGGCGGTATCTCTTGCTGAGTTGGCTGTTTCCCTGGCTGTTTTGCTGTTATTTTGAACAGTAGCGGTTAACTGTTCCATACTCGCAGCCGTTTCCTGCAATGCAGCGGCTTGCTGTTCAGTGCGGGATGCAAGCTCATTATTACCTTCAGAAATCTCATTCGCAGAAAGGGCGACTGAAGAAGAGCCTGATTTAATCTCTGATACGATATCCCGTAACCGAATCTGCATACTGTTTAAAGAGGCCATGAGACTGAGAGTGTCATTTTTCTTCAACATAACCGGTGTGGTCAGATCACCATTCGTGATCGCATAAGCAAGCTTCCGCGCTGTACTCGGCTCATCGCCAAGCTCGCTCATGAGTTTACGAATAAGATAGATGCTGGTGCCTGTGCCAAACAAAATAGCCGCAACTAAAAGCGTCAGCAGGATAATGTAGGCTCTTTCAGTATTTTTCGCGTTTTGATTCACTGAATCATCTGACTGCTTTGCCAGGATTTCACTCATCCGGGAAAGACCTTCAAGCAACGGAACCTGAGCAGGTCTGACTATTTCCAAAAGATACTTAACGGTAACATCACTCTTTTTAGCCAGTGCCAGCGGAACGGTGTTACTGAAGGCGTCAAGAGCATTTTTCTCACTGCCACTGATCTTCATAAACGCTTTATATTCTTCACTATCACCAGACTGGTTGATCATCTTATTCAGCTGGTCCCTGCTGCCTGCAAATTTAGCCTTCAGTTTAACCAGGCGTTCAGACTGCTCCTGGATAAGGGTCTCATCTGAAAAGAGTGATAAATTCCTGACTGTTATCGCCATATCGCGCTGTGCCAGAGTAAGCTCATTGATTAATTTAGTTTTTTTCATATCACCCTGTACAACAGACTCAAGTGTGCTTTTAGCCTGATATAAAGAGTGAATGGCGACTACGATACATATAGAAAAGAAAATTATTAACGTACCAAATCCGGAGCCGAGGCGGGTAGAGATTTTCATTATAATTCCTTAAAAAAGGGGCGGCGATAGAGATCTATCGGCATCTGTTTTTTTAACTTGAGTAAATAATAATCACGTAAATAATCTACAGCAGACTTAATAGCTGCTTTCAAAATGCCACAAGAAATCATAAATTTTTCAGATATTGAGGCGTATCAGCTTATTCATAAACCCCGATACCGTGTGTTAAAAACCTATCAGATTTCTTATATTTTCCATCAACTGCACTCATTACTTAGTTACCCTCCACGTCTTAAAACTCGTAGTGTGTGTCATAAAATTTTCATTTCTCACTGGCAGGAGCCGCTTGCAAAGCGGCTAAACCCCGAACGTTCTGTCCGTAGCTAAAAACCTAAAATAAATTTAATGAAGCTTTCATCTTTTATAACTTTTTTAAAAAGCAGACCAAATACCGCGATACAGGCATAACACTAAGTTACAAATAACGTCAGAAACAGTTTGAGTTGAAAGAGAAAAATCGCTGACAAAATCGTTCAGATTTTTCATGCTATCTTATGTCAGGACGTGATTATCTCTCCCTGCCGCTAACCATCCTTCAGACCTCTTAAACAGGCTCGCTTTTGTTCATCTGCACCCGCACTTTAATTTGTTACCGAAGTCACAAATTTTCCAATGGCCGGCGATGCATCATGATGTCGGGTTGCGAGTATGACGGCAGTATTGAGTGTCTGGCCTTCGACAGGTAAGAGAACGACCCCGCTATGCAGATTATTTCGCATAGAATCAGGAACAATTGAAATGCCAAAACCGGCACTTACCATTGGAATAATCGCCTCAATCTGTAATGCATACTGCCCGCGTATAGGCGTAAAGCCTGCCTGCTGACAGGCCGCCATAAGGATGTCGAACATTGTCCCGATGTTGTTTCTTTCGCAGAGAACAAAAGGCTCCGTGGCAAGCAACTCCAGCGAAATAGCGACGTCTGAACCAGCAAACCGATGATTTATCGGCAATACAACAGCCAAAGACTCCTGCACAACCGGTGTAAGCTCTAAGCCATCCAGCGTATCCGTTAGCGGACGAATAAATGCAGCATCCACACTTCCCTCAAGGAGTTTCCTGATAAGGTCAGGCGTATGGCCGGCGAGAACGGACTTCAGCAGTAATTCACTATGACTACTCGTAAACCGGGAAAGGCGTGCGGTAACATCCCGGTTGAAATAGGTTCCGCCCGCAAATCCTAAATTTATTTCGTTGCTTTCACCACGCCCGAAGCGTTGTACTTCATTCAATGCATCATCAACATTGGCCAGAATATATCGTGCATGCTTAAGTAATACCCTCCCCCCTTCAGTAAGCTCTACACCTCTGGAACGGCGATTAAACAATTTTATTTTCATCTGTTTTTCCAGACGCTGTATCTGCAAACTCAGGGGTGGCTGGCCGATCCCTAATCGTTCAGCCGCGCGACCAAAGTGTCCTTCTTCCGCTACAGCAATGAAATAACGCAAGTGATGCAGCTTCATATATTTTCCTGTTATATTTTTCACTAAAAGAAATCGAAAACATCACTGTGGGTGTATTGCACCGATACATTATCCGTGCATACTTCTTCAGCTTAAAAATTTTTAATCAACGCCCCATAGCCATTTCAGTTAGTAGAAAAAGCCTGTCTGATTAATAGAAAACTGGAGCACATGCATTGAAAAAAAACCGAAGAACTGTGTGGATATTACTGTGCCTGTTCTGTGGGCTGTTCTGGATCCTGGTGTTCTCTGTCCTTAATCATGCTATGGCGACAGACCAGTATCGTAAAAAGAAGCCTGGTTATGGCAACGTTCCACCAGAAGAGCTTGTTCAGAAAATAAAACGACTTGATTTGACGGAGCAACAAAGAAAATTTATTGAATCGTTACTGCACAACCATGGCACTGATGAAAAGAAATGATAAGTTGATGCCTGTATTGATCTCACTCCTTTTCACTGGCCGCTAACCTGAAAAAATTTTGCAGTGCCATTAACACCCTTCCTGTCAGGGCAACTTCGAGCAGAAATGTGGGATCATTTCGCTGTAACCAGATAAGAAAATCTGGATCGCTGGTTAATGGCTCAAATTCACGATAAGTAATCTTAAGAAGCGTTAAATTATTAATATAGGTATCCAGCGAGGCATAATGGCCCTCACTGAGTTGCATAAGTAACAGTTCGGAACGTAATTTTATGTCTTTAACGAACTCATATTTTTGATGCATTCAGCTACCCGTTCATCTTTTAATGGCGTTAAAAAACGCAGGCACTGATGCCGCGATCCTACTGAAACCCTGTCAGCACAGTCGTCACTATAGTGACATTCTTATCGCTTTTGCCTGGTTCATACTCAGTCACTTTCTCATTCGTCTGGCATAGCATCATCCAGATCAGGTTGGGCATAAACCGCAGCATCAGGCCGGCCAACCGCGTACTCAACGATGCTATCTCTCCTTAATGTCAAGCGACCCGTAATGCCGCTTAATGACTGAATCTGCTATCCGGCAGCCCCTGCTGCAGTTTCAGCCTGCTGCTCAGTCCGACCCGATAGCGTGTCGTTGCAATTGCTGATCTGTCTGGTGACAAGGCTAACTTCACCCGCGACATTCACAATTTCACTCACAAGGATCCTAAGCCGTGCTGCATTTTTCCAGGCTCCTGAAGCAGCAGCGCTGTCTCGGGGTCATGAATATGATGGAATATCGGCCTCATCTCCCTGCCCCAATCGCAGAGGGTCACTTCACCTGCGAGTTTATGCGGTTTTACCAGAGCATCCTGCAGGAGTACCGCAACAGTTTTCAGGGCAAGAGTGAGCATCCAAAGAGAAAATCCGGAAACTTTCTGAACCCTGGTGAACTCTTTGCGTTTCAGCATGATATTCAGGCCTCACCGCCTGGCTTATAATTTATCGGCAATTTTCCTGGTAAGAACAGTTATGTAATTAACGTCATTTTGGGTGCCGGAAAGCCTGAACACGCTGTTAAAAAAATTTTTAGTGCTGAAACAAACCTCACAACCAGGATGCCCATGATTTTATTCATTAAAATAAACTGGCGACTTAAAATAATTTAATCCTTAAAATTATTCTGTAAAATTACCACTTATTTTTACAAAACCATGATGGGAAACCATCTTTTTAATCGGCTGCTCTCAATGGAAATTGCAGTTAAACAGACCTCATTGATAAATCGGGATCTCAGGCTCCTCACTGGTGAAGGCATTGCATTGCAATGGCGTTTATCGCAGGTGCGTTTATCACTAAACCTTTCCTCATAAGTGGACGAAATCCTTCCATCGTCAGCGGGTTCTGATGCCAGTAAAATTGCTGATAAATCATTTTCGATGTCTGCCGTTATTTTCATTTAAGTCGCGGGTCGCCAGTAACTGATGAACATTCTATTCAGTCAGATAAGAAGTCAGTCGGGATAAGCCACTGAGCAGGAGAGGATGAGGCCGGCAGGACAGTGCTCCCGGGAGGAGACTGAAATGTACTGACATCTTAAAAATTTGATGTCTGTCAGGTTTAATGTGGTGCGGTTGCGCTTATTTTTTCTGAAACATAGCCGATAACTTTTATATCCTTCACCAGGGATATTTAATGACTTATACAACTGAAATATTTGGCTCCCATGGGAGCCATTTTTTTATCTATTGTGGCTTGTGGCTGGCTTGCGCGCCCGGTTGCCAATCTCAAAATCCGCAAGTCCGTTCTGGAGCCGTATCGATTTAGCTGAAATGTGGCACAAGCGTTGAGAACCTTATTCTTGCGCTGAGTGTGCAGACAGGCCTGCCCGTCTGCACGATACTCTTTGTATAAAATCATCGCGGGTAAACCCTTCTTCATCACCCCTCGCTACGAAAGGATTTTCAGGGCAATCTCTGAGATAACTATTTTTTGCCAGTCACCACCATCAGCTGAAGTGGCAGATCAAATTAAAAGCCGTAACATAACTGAAGTATATTGCAGGCGAAATATAAAAACATACACAGCAACAAAAACCATCATTATTAAACTTCTCACTTTATAATTACTGTGCAATATAAATAACATCCGACCGGTGAAGCTATTTCTTAAAATCAGCGCCACACACTGACTATCCACTCCTGGCTTTTCATATAGAAAAAACAAAACACGCATAAAGGAAATCAGATACTGAAAATAACAGACAAGGAGTGTTTGGGGAAAATCATACCTTTGGTAGCGCAGGTAATACGTTTAATTAATCACTGAAAAGGGTTTTCGTTGTGAAAGTTAATAATATGACTGTGTTAGCAAGTATGGTTTTATTGTACTCAGCTCAGGAAATAGGCAGGCAATGGTGGCGGGGATGGCGGTGGTGGTGGCGACTGATAGTCTGGCGTCCATTAACTAAGCCGCTCCTGTCTGTAACAGTTATGGCAGGAGCATTATCTTTATCAGCACAGGAACAGCTCATGAAGTTCACCAGAATTTACGCATTATTTTTAGTCTCTGCACTGACCGTGGCCTGCCCTTTTTACTCGTTGGCTCAGACTACCGACGACATGAATACGGCATCCTCGAATCACTCCCGCTTGCCATTAGCAGGCAAAGACGGACAAAAAGGCAATGGTGAAAACGGAGGTACGGGAGGTAAAGGCGGCGCGCCTGGAGAAGGCACAAACGGTGGAAAAGGCGGCAATGGCGGCAATGGCGGCAGCAAGGAGCGTTCCGGTAATTCTGATACAACAGGTAATAGCGGTGCGGGTGGCGCAGGCGGTTCCGGGGGTGCAGGCGGTAACGGAGGTGCAGGCGGTAACGGAGGCGCAGGCGGTTCCGGGGGTGCAGGCGGTTCCGGGGGTGCAGGCGGTTCCGGGGGTGCAGGCGGTAACGGGGGTGCAGGGGGTGCCGGAGGAAACGGGGGTGACGGAGGAGATGGCGGCGACTGAATTCACCCACGCCTTAACATCTGACCCAAAACCCTGCTCTCCCGGCTGCAGGCATATAGAACAGGCCAGGGGAGCAACTATCACGAATTAATTCACTGCTAAAACATGGCTTATAATAACGCTGATTTAACGTAAGCAAACTTTCCGCCAGTTCCGTCAGATCAACATTAAAATCAGATTATCTGAATTAACTAAAACGCTCAGAGATCCTTTCAACTCTGAGTATGTGTAAAACCCCTCTTGTTTTGCCATCAGGGATGATGCAACTCAGAGTAGGCGTAAAGTGGAGCTCCCGAACTTTTGATAGCCATGATGTGAGAAATAACGGAATTAAATACACCACTTAAATGGAGTAACGAATACCACAAACGCCACAAGTGAAATGCTTTTATAATTTAAACGCATAATCGAGAACAGCCAGGGCGAAACCCGCTCAGTAGTAAACCCACTGCAATGAAAACTTTTTAATTGCCAGCCCGCTGCTAAGCGAAACCAGCCTGCTGCTCCCCCGCTTTCAGCGGCCTGAGCCCAGCCAATACGAGTAACAAACCCACCGGCTGGGGTTTTCAAGAGGCGTCCGAAGCGCTGAGGAACAACCGCAGGCCAGGATGAGCCGACAGGACGTCGGCGAAAGGATGGCACGAGCCAGGGATGGTGAGTCCGGACGGTCCGTCGGCCGCAGGGCGGGACGAAGGCACCCTGCACAGCGGGGCGCGCAGGCAGCCCGACGCCGGGATTGTTAAGGGGCGGGCGTCCGCCCCTTGACGCGGCCGCCTGCTCGGGCAACCTGAAACTCCCACACGCCTGGCGGGCGAAACCCGCTCAGTGCTGACGTGCTGCTGAGTGATCTGAAACGCCCCACCGCCTGGCGGGCGTAACCTTCTCAGCGTCAGCCCGCTGCAAAACGTAACCTTCCCGCTGCTAAGCGACCGCCCTGCCGCCAGGCAATAATTAAGCACTCAGCCAACCCAGCTTAATCACAAACAGAATCGACAGAATCACCAGCGCCGCGTTCACCTCTTTCGCGCGACCGCTCAACAGCTTCACCAGCGTCCAGGTAATAAAACCAAACGCGATGCCGTTAGCGATCGAATAGGTCAGCGGCATGGTCAGCGCGGTCACGGTGACCGGCGCGGCGGTGGTGATATCTTTCCAGTCAATATCAGCAAGACCGGATGCCATCAGCACGGCCACAAACAGCAGCGCAGGCGCGGTGGCATAAACCGGCACACTGGAGGCCAGCGGTGAGAAGAACAGCGCCAGCAGGAACAGCACACCCACCACAATCGCGGTCAGTCCGGTACGGCCACCGGCACTAACGCCCGCCGCAGACTCGACATAACTGGTGGTGGTCGAGGTGCCGAGCAGTGAACCAAACAGCGCAGCCGCACTGTCAGCAATCAGCGCACGGCCCATCTTCGGCACGTTACCCTGCTCATCCGCCAGACCGGCGCGTTTAGTCACGCCCAGCAGCGTGCCTGTGTTATCAAACACATCAACAAACAGGAAGGCAAAAATCACGCTGATCAGGCCGACATTAAACGCCCCGGCAATATCCAGCTGCATAAAGGTCGGTGCAATCGACGGCGGTGCAGAGAAGACCCCGGCAAAGGGCGACAGACCGATACCCATGGAGATAAAGGTCACCAGCAGAATACCGATCAGCACCGCGCCCGTAACCCGACGCGCTTCCAGCACCACGATAACCACAAAGCCGAGCATCGCCAGCAGCGGTCCCGGTTTAGTCAGATCGCCAATGCCCACCAGCGTGGCCGGGTTATCGACCACGATTCCCGCCCCTTCCAGCGCAATCAGCGCCAGAAACAGCCCGATACCGGCACCAATCCCGGCGCGCAGCGGCAGCGGGATGCTGGCAATAATCCATTCACGAATCTTGAATAACGACATCGCGAAGAAAATTACCGCAGAGAGAAACACCGCGCCCAGCGCAACCTGCCACGTGTAGCCCATGTGCAGCACGACGGTGTAGGTGAAAAAGGCGTTCAGCCCCATGCCCGGAGCCAGTGCAATCGGGTAGTTGGCGATCAGCCCCATCAGCACGCAGCCAATCGCCGCAGCCAGACAGGTGGCGACAAACACCGCGCCCTTGTCCATGCCGGTCGCGCCCAGAATGCTTGGGTTCACAAACAGAATATAAGCCATCGCCAGGAAGGTGGTGATCCCGGCGATAATCTCGGTACGAACCGTGGTGTTATGCGCTTTGAGTTTGAATAGTTTTTCTAACATCATCATCTCTCGATACAGGAGACATCAGTCTCTCTTGCCAAAGGGGTTTGCATGCTGATTATTCTGTTTTCGGGACATTGATGCCGGCCGCTGCATACATGCGTGCCAGAATCGCCTGAAATCCCTGACTGACCCACTGCCCAAAGCAATTGCCATGCCATATCCCGACGCAATCGATTACCTGGCAGCGCCGGACACGCCTAAGAAGATTCCGAACCAAAACGAGGCGCGATTATGGTGCAATGCACCGATCCCGCGCAATCGTTTTCCTGAAGCAAACGGCCAGCCCCGAAAAACTCTGCGCCAGCGCACGCTTCCACACTCTCACAGGCGAAGCTGGTCACGTTTCAGCATGCTGCCTCAGCAACCTTTTTTGGCCTGTGTAGACTCCAGAATTAACTCTTTCGTAACATTGAGGTCGCGCCATGAAGCCAGCAATTCTGGTGGTGGATGATGATCCTGCTGTCTGCGACGTCCTGCAGGATGCGTTAAGTGAACATCTGTTAACGGTCTACCGCTGTCATCAGGGACGAGAAGCGCTATCAATGCTCAGCGAACATCCGGAAATTTCGCTGGTGATGCTGGATATGATGCTGCCCGATACCAACGGACTGCTGGTGTTGCAGCAGCTACAGCGTCAGCGACCCGAGGTGCTGGTGATCATGCTGACCGGTATGGGTTCTGAAGCGGAGATGGTGGTTGGCCTGGAGATGGGCGCAGATGACTACATCGCTAAACCCTTTAATCCGCGCGTGGTGGTCGCGCGTACCCGGGCGGCCCTGCGTCGCAGCGGGCGCATTGCGCAGGCCGACCCTGAACAGGAGGGCTGGCGTTTTGGCGGCTGGCAACTGGATGATGGCCGCTGCCAGCTGTTTAATCCGCAGCGCGAGCTGGTGCCGCTGACTCAGGGGGAATACAGCCTGTTACGCGCGCTGGTGCGTCACGCCCGCAAAGTGCTGACCCGCGATCAGCTGCTGGAGCTGACCCACAGCGAAAGCCTGGACGTGTTTGACCGCACCATCGACGTGCTGATCATGCGCCTGCGCCGCAAAATCGAAACTAACCCGCACCAGCCCGACCTGATCCGCACCATCCGCGGGCTGGGTTACGTCTTTTCGGCTGACGTGGTGAAACCTGACTCGACAACGCGTGCCAGTCAGATTGCCTGATTCCCCTGCCATGCTCAGGATAGCCAGTGCGCATAATCGTTGCACAGCAGCCAGCGCGGCGCTTCATCCTCCACCAGCGGGTTGAAACGGGCCAGCGGCGTCAGAAACACATTGTCGTTTTCGTCATCGTTGGGCATTGACACCTCGCCCACCAGCACGTCGCCGAAGCCGTTTTCACCCCAGAAACTGTGCCAGACGCCCGCCTCCAGCGTTACGCTTTCACCCGGAGAGAGCCGAAGCTGTGAACCGGCGGCATGGATCTGGCGCAGGCCATCCAGCGACACCGCTACCGGCGAGTCAGCCAGCCCGTCACCGTCACGGTTATGCAGTTCGACAATCAGGTTGCCGCCGCCGCGATTAATGATGTCCTCCATCTTGCGCGGATGATAGTGCATCGGTGTCAGCTGCCCTTCCCGCACGTGCATAATCTTCTCGGCGTAGGGTTTATGCCACGGCTGCCCGCCTGGCGAGCCGTTGCGCAGGGTAAACAGCGTCAGCCCGCTCTGCATAAAATCCGCCGCGCCGAAACTGGTGAGATCCCAGCCCAGCCGCAGCGCCAGAATCTCCTGTGCTACCTCACGATCCTGAGCCTGCCACTGGCTCACGCCATAATCGGCCCACGACGGCAGATGCACATCCTGCTGCCGGAAGAACTCGCGCGTATGTTGCAGGTAGTCGTTAACCGCTGAACGTTGCATAGTGGCCTCCTGAAAGCGGCACCCTAAAGGTGCCGCCCTAAAGCTTATTTCACCGTCCAGCCCTGGTAGCTGCCGATATTATTACGATCGATCAGTTTCACCGGGATCAGCACCGGTTTGTCCGGTGCCGGTTTGCCCTGCAGAATGTCATAGCCAATCTCGACCGCTTTGGCGGCCATGACCTGTGGGTCCTGCGCTGGTGTTGCGACAAACAGCGAATTTTTGCGCTTCAGCGCCTCTTCACCGTCTGGCGATCCATCGACGCCAACGATAAAGAACTCACTGCGCTGCGCCTGTTTCGCCGCTAAGTCCGCGCCAATCGCTGTCGGGTCGTTGATGGCAAATACCGCATCAATTTTCGGATTAGCGGAGAGCAGACCGGTCATCACTTCCAGTCCGCCTTCACGACTGCCTTTGGCGTTCTGGTTGTAAGAGAGCAGCTTGATGTCCGGATGGGTTTTCAGCTCGTTCATACAGCCTTCAACGCGGTTCTGCACCGCAGAAACCGGCGGTCCGTTGATGATCACCACGTTGCCTTTGTTCTTCAGGCGGTCAGAAATATATTTACAGGCCATCGCGCCCGCCTCGGTGTTATCGGAGGTGATGGTCGCATTCGCGCCATCGGCTGCCACGTCAACCGCCACCACCACGATACCGGCATCACGCGCCCGCTTCACCGCCGGGGCGATCCCTTTAGAGTCGGCGGCGTTGAGGATAATCATGTCGACTTTGGCCGCAATGAAGTTATCAATCTGGCCGACCTGCTGACCGAGATCGTAGCCGCTGGAGACCAGCGTCACATTGACCTTATCGCCCGCCAGCTGGCGCGCCTTCATCTCGGCGCCTTTCGTGATCTGCACGAAGAAAGGGTTAGCCAGATCGCCGACCGTGACGCCGATAGATTTGAGTTCTTTTGCCTGAGCCAGGCCGGTGCTGAACAGCGTTGCCGCCAGCAGCCCGGTTACAATCGGATTAAAACGCATAGACCTTCTCCTGCTGTTTTCAAGGTGCCAACCGCTTAATGGCGTTTTTTACAGAAACGGAGGCGACATGGCGCATCCGCCCTTTTAAGACTCAACTCACATGATGACGGGTACGGTATTTGTCGATCAGAACCGCGATGATGATCACCGCGCCCTTGATCACCAGCTGCCAGAAATAGGAGACCCCCATCAGCGTCATGCCGTTATTCAGCGTGGCGATGATCAGTGCGCCAATCAGGGTGCCGGTGATAGTGCCGATGCCGCCGACAAAGCTGGTGCCACCCAGGATCACCGCCGCAATCGCATCCAGCTCATAGCCGACGCCGAGGTTGCCGTTGGCGCTGTAGAGTCGCGACGCGCTCATCAGACCGCCCAGCCCCGACAGCAGGCCGCTCATGCCGTAGACAAACAGCAGTACCATCCCGACCTTGATACCGGTGAGGCGCGCCGCCTGGATATTGCCGCCGACCGCGTAAATATGGACGCCAAGGGTGGTGCGACGCAGAATGAACCAGCAGATGGCGATCACCGCAAAGGCAATCACAATCAGCCACGGCACCGGCCCGAGATAGCCGTTACCGATCCACTCAAAATTAATATCGGAGTTGATGACTGTGGTGCCATCCGCCAGCAGGTAAGCGGCTCCGCGCAGCGCGGTGTAAGTGCCGAGTGTGACAATAAAGGGCGGCAACCCGGCCCAGGCGACCAGAATGCCGTTGAACAGCCCCATGACCAGGCCTGCGCCCAGCGCCATCGGAATGGTCATGGAAGCCAGCATCGGATCCAGTGACGCCACCAGCGCCACCACTGCGGTGGTCCCGAGCATCGACCCCACCGACAGGTCGATGCCGCCGGTGAGAATCACAAAGGTCATACCCGCCGCCAGCACGATATTAATCGACGCCTGACGGGTGATATTCAGCAGGTTTGCTTCGGTAAAGAAGTTTGGCGTGACGAAACCAAATACCGCCACGATCAGGATCAGAATCGGCAGGATACCCACCGTTTGCAGCAGATCGCCCATCAGGGCGCGTTTCAGCGTCGGCGCTTTGGTGCGGGCCAGTTGTGTCATGGTGGTCTCCTTAGATTTCGCCTGCTGACGCGCTGTGCGCACCGGTCGCCAGCGTCATAATATTTTCCTGACTGATGTGGCTGCCCTCCAGCTCACCGACGATGGTGCCTTCGTGCATCACGTAAACGCGGTCGCTCATCCCGACCACTTCCGGCAGTTCGCTGGAGATCATCAGAATCGCCACGCCCTGCCGTGCCATCTCCTGCATCATGCGGTAGATCTCGCTTTTCGCCCCGACGTCGACGCCGCGCGTCGGCTCATCGAGGATCAGAATGCGCGGGCCAATCGCCACCCAGCGCGAAATCAGCAGCTTCTGCTGGTTACCGCCCGACAGACCGCCCGCCCGGACCTGAGCGTGAGGAACGCGAATATTGAGTGAAGCGATCGCCTCATTGGCGATGGTCTGCCCTTTGCGACGGTTCAGCATCCCGTAACTGGCGTCACGTTCCAGCGTCGCCATCACGATGTTCTCCTGCGCTGCCATCTCCAGAAACAGCCCCTGCTCTTTGCGGTTTTCGGTGAGGAAACCGATACCGCGTGCAATCGCATCGCGCGGTGAATAGATGGTGACCTTTTCGCCATCGATCCAGATTTCGCCCTCTTTCGGCTTGTGTACGCCAAAAATCAGCTGTGCCAGCTCGCTGCGGCCTGCGCCCACCAGCCCGGCAAGGCCAACAATCTCTCCGGCCCGCACCGCCAGACTGCTGGGATGCACTTTGCCGCCGTCGGTCAGGTGATTGACCGCCAGCCGGATGTCGCCCAGCGGGATAGCACGGTCTTTGTTAAACAGGTCGCTGAGCGGCCGTCCGACCATCATCCGCACCAGTTCGCTGGCGTTGAGCTGATCGCGCGTCAGGCTGCCGACATACTCCCCGTCACGCAGCACGCTGACGCGATCCGACAACTCATAGACCTCCGCCATGCGGTGGCTGATGTAGATAATCGCCATGCCTTCGCTGCGCAGCCGTTTGATCAGCGCGAACAGCTGTTCAGTTTCACGGTTAGAGAGCGCGGCGGTCGGCTCATCCATCACCAGAATGCGGCTGTTACGTTGCAGTGCGCGGGCGATCTCCACCTGCTGCTGCTCGGCGATGCTGAGACGGCTGACCAGATCCCAGGCGCTGAACTGCGCGCCGAGCCGGTCAATGACCCGCTGCGCCTCTTCGGCCATCTGCCGCCGCTTCACCAGCCCGCCGGGCGCGATTTCGCTGCCAAGAAAAATGTTCTCCGCCACCGTCAGGTTAGGTGCCAGGTTGATCTCCTGATAAATCAGGGTGATCCCGGCGGCCAGCGCCTCTTTCGGCCCTTTCAGCGCCCAGGGCTTGCCTTCAATTAAAATTTCCCCGCTGCTGGCGGTATAGGCACCGGCCAGAATCTTCATCAGTGTGCTTTTACCCGCGCCGTTCTCTCCCATCAGCGCATGAACCTCCCCGGGATAAACCGTGAGATCAACGCCTTTAAGGGCATAAAAATTGCCGAAGCGTCGGGTAATTCCCCGCATTTCCAGTATCGGTGTGGCTGTCATCGCCTCGCTCCTGCGGACTGTGGATAGCCGTCAGTAAAGCAACGTCAGATAAACGGAAAATGTCAGCGGCCATTCATATTTGTCATAAACGCCCGCCCGCACGCTCCTATACTCGGCGCATCGTTGCAGTGATTAAGAGGTCGTGGGATGCAGCGCAGTTATCCGTGGCAGGCCGGGGCGCGTGGACGCCTGTTGATGTTCAATCTGCTGGTGGTGTCGGTCACGCTGATGGTGAGCGTGGTGGCGATCATCGGCTTTCGCCATGCCGGGACAATTCAGGAGCAGGCGCAGGCGCAGACGCTGGCCGACATGAACGGCAGCCTGGCGCTGGCGCGGGATACCGCCAACGTGGCGACAGCGGCCGTGCGCCTGTCGCAGGTGGTCGGGGCGCTGGAGTACCAGAGCGAATCACAGCGGCTGCAACAGAATCAGCAGGCGTTGCAGCAGTCGCTGAGCCTGCTGGCCAGCGCGCCGCTGGCAGCCCGTCAGCCGGAGCGCATCGCCCGGATCCGCGCCCGCAGCCTGATGCTGGAGCAGACGATTAACAGCCTGCTGCTGACCGGCCACCAGCGTCATCTGCAGCGCAACAACATGCTGAGCGACCTGTGGCAGACACAGATTCTGCTCGGCCATATCGACCAGCTGGTGCAGCGGGAACAGCTGACGCTGCCGGATGCCGCACTGCGCGAGCAAACCGAACGGCTCATCACCATCGCCATCCGCACGCCCTCGCCCATCGCCGTCATTGAGCAACTCCAGCAGGTGATGACGCAGTGGCGCACTGTGCCGCTGACGGGCGTGACCGGTGAAAACGTGCAGCGACTGCTGGCCACCCAGCAGCGCCTGCTGCCGCTGGCGGAGGCGCTGGAACAGAGCGACCTGGCGATCGCCTACGCCACCTACCGCGTTAAAGCGCTGGTGGCGATGCTGAACGACGATATCAATGCGTCGGTGCAGCAGGTGGCGTTACAGAGTGAAGCTCGCACCCTGGCGACCCACCGCGAGCTCGACTCCATTATCGGCTTTATCGCGCTGTTTGCGCTGCTGGCGCTGGCGATCACCGGCTATGCCGGCATCTACATCTACCGCAATCTCGGGTCGAGCCTGACGGCGATTGCCGGGGCGATGACGCGGCTGGCGCAGGGCGAGCAGAACGTCAGCGTGCCGGGGCTGCAACGTCGCGACGAGCTGGGCGAACTGGCGCGGGCGTTTAACGTCTTTGCCCGCAATACCGCCTCATTAGCTCACACCTCACGGCTGCTGAAAGAGAAGAGCAATCAGCTGGAATCCACTTTCCTGGCGATGCGCGACGGCTTTGCCCTGTTCGATAACAATGGTCAGCTGGTGGTATGGAACGCTCAGTATGCGGAACTGCTCGGTATTGCGCCGCGGGAGCTGCATCGCGGCGTCCCCTGGCAGCAACTGCTGGCGCCGCTGGCGGTGGATCTGCACGATCCCGGTGAACCGCAGGAGATCCGGCTGGCAGATGGCCGTACGCTGGAACTGCGCTTCAGCCCGATTCCGCGGCGCGGCATGGTCAATACCGTGCTGGACCGGACCTCGCGTAAAACGCTGGAGGAGGCGCTGCAGCATAGCCAGAAGATGAAGGCGGTCGGTCAGCTGACCGGCGGACTGGCGCACGACTTCAACAACCTGCTGGCGGTGATTATTGGCAGTCTGGCGCTGACTGAAGGCCAGCTGACGCCCGGCCCGCTGGCCACCCGGATTGAGCGGGCACGGCAGGCGGCCGATCGCGCCGCCCAGCTGACGCAACGCCTGCTGGCGTTCTCGCGCAAGCAGGCCCTCTATCCACGCGCGGTGTCAGTGGTGACGCTGGTGGATAACCTGCAGGGACTGCTGCAGCACTCACTGCTGCCCGGCCAGCAGCTGATTATTGATGCGCAGCGTCCTGGCTGGCCCGCCTGGATTGATGCCAGCCAGCTGGAGAATGCGCTGATGAATCTGGTGGTAAATGCGCGCGATGCGATGCATCAGCAAAGCGGTGAAATCCGGCTGCGCATCTGGAATCAGCGCCGCCTGGAGGGGGATGAAAAACGTGACCGGGTCACAATTGAGGTGATAGACCACGGCTGTGGCATGTCGGCCGGGGTGCGCGAACAGGTCTTCGAACCCTTTTTCACCACCAAAGCCACCGGCAGCGGCAGCGGACTGGGCCTGTCGATGGTTTACGGTTTTGTACGGCAGTCAGGTGGCCAGATCGAACTGGAAACCGCGCCAGGCCAGGGCACCACGGTGCGGCTGCTGTTGCCACGCGCACCGGAAGCCGCTGCCACTCCGGTGATCGCCCCGCCATCGCACGCGCCCGTTGCGATCGCTGCTGAGGCGGCCCGTAACCGGCTGGTGCTGGTGCTGGATGATGAACCGGCGGTGCGCCAGACGCTGTGTGAGCATCTGCATCAGTTAGGTTATCTGACACTGGAGTGTGGCGACGGTGAAGAGGCGCTGGCGCTGCTGCGCCAGACACCCGATATCGACCTGCTGATCAGCGACCTGATGCTGCCCGGCGAGATTAACGGTGCGGAGGTGATCCGCCAGGCGCAGCAGAACTGGCCGCAGCTGGCGACGCTGCTCATCAGCGGTCAGGATCTGCGCCATCAGCCTGTCACGCTGCCGTTGTGTGAACGGCTGGCGAAGCCCTGGCAGCAGTCGCAGCTGGTGCAGGCGCTACAGCGCGCCTGGCAGCGCAGCGAACGGCTTAATCGCGCGCAGCAGGCTGCCACAACGGCACCGGCTTCCCGCTGATGTAGCGCTTACGCAGGCGGCTGGAGATCACATCCATGACCATCACCACCACCACCAGAATCAGCGTCAGGAACATCACCACGTCCCAGTTCCATAGCCGCATGTTTTCGGCGTAGACCAGACCTACGCCCCCGGCGCCGACAAAACCCAGCACCGCTGCTGAGCGGGTATTGGACTCGATCTGGTAAAGGCTCAGCGCCAGAAACTGCGGGAATGACTGAGTAAAGATGCCGAAGCGGTGTTTCTGCAGGCTGTTGGCCCCGACGGCGCCCAGCCCGCGACCCGGAGAGCGCTCCACCGCTTCGTGCCCTTCGGCATAGAGTTTGCCGAGCAGGCCGACATCCTGCAGGATAATCGCCAGCACCCCGGCCAGCGGCCCCATACCGACTGCCCGGACAAAGATCAGCCCCCAGATCGCCATGTCGATGCCGCGTAAGACATCGAACAGTCGCCGCATCATAAACGCCAGCGGTCTGGCGGCGCGATCGTGCATCACGTTGCGTGCCGCCAGAAACGACAGCGGCAGCGCCAGCAGCGAGGCGGTCAGCGTGCCGGCAAAGACAATCCCTAAGGTGATCCCGACCTGCGACAGATAGTAGCCAAACGGCCAGTTCACGAAGTCATGCCAGACAAACATCCGCAGAAAATAGCGTCCCAGCTGCTGGCAGCCCATTAGCAGGCGCGACCACTCCAGGCCAAATACCGAGAAGAAAAAGAGATAATAGAGCAGCACGGCCAGTGCAATCAGCGCCACGCGACGCAGATAACGCGGCTGCGCGGCGAAGAGTTCACGATGCTGCTGTTTGAGTCGCGCGATATCGGGAACGGTGCTTATCATGTCCGATCTCCTGTGACACGGCGGCGAAGCTGGCCGGATAGCGTATCCAGCAGTGACACCACAATCAGGATCAGCAGCAGCGTCATACTCACCTGATCGTAGCGGTCCAGTTTGATGTTGGTCATCAGCTCCTGGCCGATGCCGCCTGCGCCGACCAGCCCAAGGATGGTTGAGGAGCGGAAGTTAATCTCCAGCCGCATAAAGCTGTAGGAGAGGAAGACCGGCTTAACCTGTGGCCAGAAAGCGAAACGCATCCGCTGCAGTTTGCTGGCTCCACAGGCCGCCAGGCCGCGCACCGGCTTATCCGATGCCGACTCAATCGCCTCGTAAAACAGCTTGGTCAGGCTGCCCACGGTGTGCAGCGCCAGCGCCAGAAAACCGGGGATCGCCCCGATGCCAAAGGCCATCACAAACATCACGGCCCACGCCAGCTCCGGCATGGTGCGCAGAAAGGCGACAAAGGCGCGAATCGTCATCCGCACGCTGACCGGCGTCTGGGTATTGTCGGCGGCGAAAAAGGCCAGCACCGCCGCCAGCGCCACCGCCACCAGCGTCGAGGCCAGCGCCAGTTGCAGTGTCTCCCAGATCAGCGGCAGCTGGATCGGCAGACGGTAGCCCCACCAGGCCAGCGAGCCTTCGGTCTTGCCGTCAGCAAAGAGCAGCGGCAGATGCAGCACCGGCAGGATTTCGTGCAGGTAGTCGAAGAAGTGCGGCAGTGACTGCCAGACGGTAAGCAGATTAAACTCTGCCACCCTGCCCGCCGCCAGATAGAGCGCCACCAGCAGCAGTGACCAGAGCAGCGTGTCTCGTTTCTGCTGGCGGCGGATGCGTTGATAGTAGTGTTCGAATTCGGTCAAAGGGGGATCTCCGGCGCTAAAGCAGCGGGACGCAAACGAGTTTGCCGCGTCCCGCTTTCCCCGCCTGAGCGGAGAAGGTAAGGAGTAGTCGTATTTAGCCGCGGCTGCCTTTCATCAGGTCACGCTTCATATCGATGATGCTCTGATAATCGGCGACCGTCGCCTGACCGATATGCTGCTCGCCGCCCACCGCTTTCACGAAGCAGGCGTGATCTTCCTTATCCAGCTTTTTAATCGCCGACACCACTTTCGCTTTGAAGTCAGCGGGCAGCTTGTTGCTGACCAGCACCGGGCCGTTGGGGATCAGCGGTGACTGCCAGATAATGCGGATCTGCTTCATCAGATCAGGATGGTCCATGCGGATCAGACGGCCAAACGCGCCAGAGGTGTAACCGCTGTTGTAGTCACCGACCAGAGAGGTCCAGGTCACTGCACCATCGAACTGGTTGTTCAGCACGCCCAGAATGTCCTGCTCATGGCCGCCGGAGAAGGTGACGCTGGAGAAGGTGTTGTTATATTTGTCATCCACCGAGCCGCCGAACATCTTCTTAAACGCCTGGTTCGGCATCAGGAAGCCGGACGTCGAGTCGGGATCGGCCATACCGAAAGATTTCCCTTTCAGATCTTCCAGTTTTTTGTAGGGGCTATCCGCTTTGACGATCACCACCGAGTGGTAGCCGCGTGACTGATCTTTGTCATCCACCACAATGCCCACCACATCAACCGCTTTCGGGTCCTGAATGTAGACTGAGGCAAACGAGGCGGGCGACATGCTCAGCACCATATCGATCTTGCCGCCCAGCAGACCCTGAATCACGCCCGAATAGTCAGAGGCATTGCGCATCCGGGTATCCACACCCAGCTCTTTATCAAAGAAGGTCTTCACACACTGATTATCACCAATCTGCTGGGTGGCGTTCTGACCGCCCAGAATCCCCAGATTAAGCTGTTTCGGCGCATCCGCTGCGCTGACACCAAACGCCATTACACTGGTCAGGAGTGCTAAAGAAGTCAGTTTCATTCGGAATTATTCTCTTGCTGTGGAAGTTAATGGATTTGGTTAAGTTCATCGCCGTACAGCTGGTGCAGCAGGCTGTCGGTCAGTCGGGAAGGATGGCCGTCAAACAGCACCACGCCGCGCTGGATGCCAATTACCCGGGTGCAGTAGCTTTTCACCAGCTCAATTGAGTGCAGATTGACCATCACGCTGATGCCCTGCTCGCTGACCTGGCGCAGCACATCCATGATGCGCTTGGTATTTTTGGGATCGAGTGACGCCACCGGCTCATCGGCCAGCAGGATTTTAGGGTTCTGCATCAGGGCGCGGCAGATCGCCACACGCTGCATCTGACCGCCAGAGAGGTTTTCCGCCCGCTGCAGCGCCTGAGGCAGCATGTTCATCCACTGCAGCAGTTCGATGGCGTGCGCCCGGTCCTGGTCAGAGAAGATTTTAAAGAAGGATTTCAGCGTGCCGGTCTGGCTAAGCCGACCCAGCAGCACGTTGGTCAGCACATCAAGGCGCGGCACCAGACAGAAGTCCTGAAAGATCATGCCGCACTGACTGCGCCATTCACGCAGCTGGCGACTGTTGAGCGTGACCACGTTACGATCCGCTTCACCCTGATGCAGACTGATAATCGCGCCGGACGTGGCGTTAATCGTGCCGTTGAGCATGTGCAGCAGCGTCGATTTCCCCGCGCCAGAGCGGCCAATCACCGCCACCAGCTCTCCGGCGTGCAGGTCGAAACTGACCTGATCCAGCACCTGAGTCTCGCCGTAGGCTTTGCTCAGTTTCTGCACCGACAACACTTTTTGTCCGCTGAGGCTGGCCGGTGGCAGGTCGTTGTCGACCACCGTTTTCAGAAGTGCCTGTGCCATGGTGTTCTCCGTCATCGCTGATTGCGTTCTGCGGGTTATTAAGGCGTGACGCGATGAACACGAGATGACAGTCAGATGATCAAACCGTGACAGGCCAGTGCGCGCCGCACAGCAGCGTCTGGCCGTCACGGGCAGGCAGCACCCCGTCCGGCAACGGGTTATCCGCTAACCAGTTATCCATCTCATGACTGAGATGGGTCAGCCAGGTCTGACGCGGCTGGAGCATCTCTGCTATCGCCAGCGCCTGGGTCAGATCATTGTGATTGCCCGGCCCTTTGCGGGGAGGATCGTTACAGTCAATCACCAGCTGATCCAGCGGCTGACCACGCAGGAAGTCGGCAGTGTCGGGCGGCAGCCCGCAGGTATCACACAGCCAGGCGAGCCGGGTATCGTGCCAGTCGAACAGATAGCCATGCGTCAGCCGCGAGTGCTGCAGCGGCAGCGGCGTAACCTGCAGCTCACCAAAGGCGTGCGCCACAAAGGGGGTTAAGGCGGGACGGAAATCGAGCAGACCAGGGTGTTTGTAGAGATCGTCACAGCCACGTGGATCGGGTGGACCCCAGACCGGAATCGGTGCACCCACTCCCCAGCGTAGCGCAAACAGCCCCTGCACATGATCCATGTGGTAGTGAGTGAGCAGAATACGCGTCAGCGTGCCGGGCGGGAAGCGCGACGCCAGCAGCGGCAGACCGGCATCCAGCAGAATGCGCTCGCGGCCGAACTCAATCAGCGCGCTGCAGGGCGCACGCGCATGGGCGCTGTTGCGCTGCGCCCGCTGACAGACGCGACAGTCGCAGCCCGGCAGCGGTGCGGCAGTGACGCCGCCGGTACCCAGAAAAGTGAGTTTCATTGATGCGCCTCCAGTATCTGACGCAGCTGGCAGACGGTCTCCGCCAGCGCGCCGTCGTTGTTGAGGATAAGGCAATCGGGCTGAGGCTGTGCGGCGCGCGCCAGCCGCCGGGCGATCTCCGCCTCATCTTCCCGTCCGCGCTGGCGCAGCCGCGCTGCCAGCACGGCGGGCGACACCTGCAGACAGACCGGCAGCAGCTGTGATCCGAAACGGGCCTGCGCCTGCGCCAGATGCAGCCGCGAACCGTTCACCACCACATTTTGCCCGTGCAGCAGCCACTGTTCCGTCTCACAGCCGATGCCATAGCGGAAACCGTGCGCCTCCCAGCTCACCGCAAACAGACCGAGTGCTGCGCGACGGGCAAACTCCGCGTCGGTCAGCGCCACATGGTTTTCACCGCCCGCATCGGCGGCACGGGTAATATAACGATGGGCGATCAGCAGCCGTGGCGGCGGTGACGCCCGCAGTGCATCCAGCAGGCTATCCTTGCCTGAGCCAGAGGGACCGGTGAGCCAGATCAGCCGCGCCATCAGTACACCTGCCGGCCTTTGCTCCAGACGTGCCGCACGTGCGGATAGCCGTGTGCGTTGTGCGCCAGCACCAGATCGGCACGGCAGCCCTCGGCGATCACGCCGCGATCGAACAGTCCTAAGGCGCGCGCCGGGTTACAGGTCACCAGGGCAATCGCCTGGGCCATGCCCAGGCTGTTGCGCTCATCATCCGCCAGCCGGAACGCCGCATCCAGCAGACTCGCCGGGTAGTAATCAGAAGAGAGAATATTCAGCAGGCCGTGTGACGCCAGCTCCCAGGCGGCGACGTTGCCGGAGTGCGAGCCGCCGCGCACGATGTTAGGCGCACCCATCAGCACCTGCATATTGCGATAGCGCGAGGCGCGCGCCGCCTCCAGTGTGGTAGGAAACTCCGCGATGCGGCTGCCTGCCGCATGGGACTCTTCCACGTGCGCCGCCGTGGCATCGTCGTGGCTGGCAATGGCAATGCCATGTTCCCGGCACAGTCCGGCAATCTTCTGACGATTGGGCTGAGACCACGCTGCTGCCAGGGTGAGCTGGTCATGCTCGAACTCATCCATCTCTGCGTCGTTAAGCTGATATTTGCCCTGATAATATTCGCGATATTTCGTCAGCGACGCGTACTGACGCTGGCCAGGTGAATGGTCCATCAGCGACACCAGCGCCAGCTCCGGCGTGCCCATCAGCGCTTCAAACAGCGGCGCGGTGGTGGGATGTGGCAGTTCGCAGCGCAGATGCAGCAGATGCTCGGCCCGGTTCAGTCCTTTGCGGTTGCTGTCGCGGATGGCGTCGATCATCTTGCTGAGGTTATCCAGCCGGTGCCCGCCGTCGCGCACATCCCCGACGCCTATCGCATCCAGCACGGTGGTGATGCCGCTGGAGACCATCAGCGCATCGTGGCTGCTCATTGCCGAATGCGCCGGCCAGTCCACTTTCGGTCGCGGCGTGAAAAACTTGTCGAGGTTATCGGTGTGCAGCTCTACCAGCCCCGGCAGCAGCCAGGCGCCCTCGCCATCCAGCGCGCCCGGCTGCTGGCTGGGGGTTTCGCTGAAGCTGCTGATGCGCTCGTCGCGGAACTCCAGCGATCCGGTTACCACTTCATTTTCCAGCACCAGTCTGACGTTATTGATGATCATGCCTGCGCTCCTGTCTCGATCGGGTGCATCAGGTGCAGCCGATCGGCTACCCGCTCGCGCACCGCCCGATCGTGAAAAATACCGACGATGGCGGCACCACGGGCGCGCGCCTGTTCAATTAAGCTCACCACCGCCGCGCTGTTAACGCTGTCGAGCGAGGCGGTGGGTTCATCCAGCAGCAGCACCGGATAGTCGGCGATAAAGCCGCGGGCGATATTCACGCGCTGCTGCTCTCCGCCAGAGAAAGTGGACGGAGCCAGCGACCAGAGACGCTGCGGCACATTCAGCCGGGTCAGCAGTTCGGCGGCTCGCGCTTCACAGTAGGCGCGCTCGACGCCACGTTCCAGCAGCGGCTGCATCACAATCTCCAGCGTCGGTACGCGCGGGATCACCCGCAGAAACTGGCTGACCCAACCCAGCGTGTCGCGGCGCAGAGCGATAATCTGGCGCGCCGACGCCTGCGCCATGTCGATCCACTCATTCTGATGCGCGACCCGGATGTGGCCGCTGTCGGGCTGATAGTTGCCGTAAAGCGCGCGCAGCAGCGTGGATTTGCCGCTGCCGGAGTGACCGTGCAGCACCACGCATTCGCCCTCGCCTGCCGTCAGGCTGGCGTTGTGCAGCACCGGCAGCGCCGCGCCGTTCTGGTTATGCAGCACAAAGGTTTTACACAAATTCTCGACCCGCAGGCGCGGAGTGATAGTTGTCATTTAATTGAGCACCGAAGAGACCAGCAGTTGAGTGTAAGGATGATGAGGATCGTCCAGCACACGGTCAGTCAGACCGCTCTCCACCACCCGCCCCTGCTTCATCACCAGCAGGCGATGCGCCAGCAGTCGCGCCACACCGAGATCGTGGGTGACAATCACCACCGCCAGATTCAGTTCGCGCACCAGCGTCCGCAGCAGATCCAGCAGCCGCGCCTGCACCGAGACATCCAGCCCGCCGGTCGGCTCATCCATAAACATCAGCTGCGGCTGCGTCACCAGATTCCGGGCGATCTGCAGACGCTGCTGCATGCCACCGGAAAAGGTGGTGGGCAGATCGTCGATGCGACCGGCATCAATCTCCACCGCCTGCAGCCAGCGGCTCGCCTCGGCGCGGATGTCGCCATAGTGGCGCTCTCCGGTCGCCATCAGCCGTTCGCCGATGTTGCCGCCCGCGCTGACCTGCGAACGCAGCCCGTCCATCGGATGCTGATGTACCACGCCCCATTCTGTGCGCAGCAGGCGACGTCGATCGCTTTCACTCATCTCATAGAGGTCGCGGTTCTGATAGAGAATGCTGCCCTGCTGCGGCATCAGACGGGCCGACAGGCTCTGCAGCAGCGTGGTTTTACCGGAGCCGGACTCGCCGACAATGCCCAGCACTTCGCCGGGCCAGAGATCAAAACTGACCTGCTCAAACCCTTTGCCCGGCGCATAAAGGTGGGTGAGCTGGTTCACCGCAAGCAGCGGCTGTTCACTGTGCATGTTGCTGTTCCTGCTGCTGATGGCAAAAGTCGGTGTCGGAGCAGACAAACATCCGCGTTCCCTGATCGTCCATCACCACCTCATCGAGGTAGCTGTGGCGCGAACCGCACAGCGCGCAGGGTTCATCCCACTGCTGAACGGTGAACGGATGATCGTCGAAGTCGAGGCTTTCCACGCGAGTGTAAGGCGGCAACGCGTAGATGCGCTTTTCACGCCCGGCACCAAACAGCTGCAGCGCGGGCATCATGTGCATCTTCGGGTTGTCGAATTTGGGGATGGGCGAAGGATCCATCACGTAGCGATCGTTGACCCGGACCGGATAGGCGTAAGTCGTCGCGATGTGGCCGAAGCGGGCGATATCTTCATACAGCTTCACCTGCATGATGCCGTACTCCTCCAGCGCATGCATGGTGCGGGTTTCGGTTTCACGCGGCTCAATGAAGCGCAGCGGCTCCGGGATCGGCACCTGGAAAATCAGGATCTGATCCTCTTCCAGCGGCGTTTCCGGGATGCGGTGCCGGGTCTGGATCAGCGTGGCATCGGCAGTGCGCTCGGTGGTCGCAGCATTGCTGACCCGTTTAAAGAACTGGCGGATCGACACCGCATTGGTGGTGTCATCGGCGCCCTGATCGATCACCTTCAGCACATCCTGATCGCCAATCACGCTGGCGGTGATCTGGATGCCGCCAGTGCCCCAGCCGTAGGGCATTGGCATCTCGCGTCCGGCGAACGGCACCTGATAACCGGGGATCGCCACCGCTTTCAGGATGGCGCGGCGGATGGTGCGTTTGGTCTGCTCGTCGAGATAGCCGTTGTTATAGCCGGTGAGTTCAGCCATGGTTGCGCTCCTGATAATCGTGCTGCAGCTGTTTCAGCAGCTCCAGTTCCGCCTGGAAATCGACGTAGTGCGGCAGCTTGAGGTGGGAAACAAAGCCTGCGGCTTCGACGTTGTCGGCGTGCGACAGCACAAACTCTTCATCCTGCGCCGGGCTGGTAACACGCTCATGCTGTTCGCGACTTTGCAGCGCCCGGTCCACCAGCGCCATCGCCATCGCTTTGCGTTCGGCACGGCCAAACACCAGTCCGTAGCCCCGGGTAAAGTGCGGTGCGGCGTCATCGCTGTGGGCAACGCCGTTGACCATTTCACACTCCGTCAGCAGCAGCTCACCAATCTCCAGCTCAAAGCCCAGCTCTTCAGGACAGATACTGACGCTGAGATAGCCGGTGCGGATCTCGCCGGCAAACGGATGGGTGCGGCCATAGCCGCGCTGGGTCGAATAGCCGAGCGCCAGCAGAAAACCTTCGTCGCCGCGCACCAGCTGTTGCAGCCGCGCCGCGCGTGAAGCGGGAAAACTCATCGGCTCGCGGGTGATATCGACAGGCTCGCTGCCGTCATCCCTCTCGGCGTCGGCCAGCCCTTCATCACTCATCATGCTGAACATGTGCGGGCACTGTTCAGCTACCGAACGATCGTCACGCGGCGCAGCGGGCGTTTCACCATTGGCCAGCAGGGTAAAATCGAGCAGACGGTGGCTGTAGTCATAGGTTGGCCCCAGCACCTGGCCGCCAGGCAGATCTTTATAGACCGCCGAAATACGCCGTTCGATACGCATCGCGCCGGTCGCCAGTGGCGTGCTCTCCGCCAGGCGTGGCAGCGTGGTGCGATAGGCGCGCAGCAGAAAGATCGCCTCCACCAGATCGCCGCTGGCCTGCTTAATCGCCAGCGCCGCCAGTTCAGGATCGTAAATGCCCCCTTCGGTCATCACCCGATCCACCGCCAGCCCCAGCTGCTGCGCCACCTGATCGCAGCCGAGTTCGGCTATTGCCCGTTCGCCGCGTCGCAGATCGGCCTGCAACTGATGGGCGTTCGCAATGGCTTTTTCACCCCCTTTCACTGCGACATACATCAGCACACCTCCACAACGGTGGTGCGCGGCACGGCCATGATCGCTTCGCCACAGGTGAAGATCAGATCCACACCCTGCGGAAACGGATGTGGACGGGTGCGCAGATATTCCAGCACGCTTTCCGGCAGCTGTGGCGCAATGGCGCGGGTTTCCCGCAGGCCAGGGCCGGAGAGGCGCAGAGTCAGGCCGCCATTCAGCGACGGCACTTCGATAATCAGCGTGGTGCTTTTTTCCGGCGACATATTGTCACCCGCTGCGAACTGCGTCGGGTCGGGCTGTGCCGCCGCATGGCTCAGGGCAAAAGAGGCATCCTGCTGCGTGGTGATGGGGGCGCCGGTGTGGAAGCGCAGATTATTGCGCAGCTGTTCGTTGTCGATTTTCGCATCCAGCCAGACCGGGCTTTCCTGATCGACCAGCGTCAGCAGCAGCGCCGTGGCCGCCGGTGACAGTGCGCCCCAGCCCTGTTGCAGCGGCAGCGAGACCATCACACCCGGTTCACTCATCGCTTTCAGAATGCGGCGAAACGCGCGCTGTGCATCCGCTACCGGATGGTTAAAACTTGCCAGTAAAGTCATCAGTTATCTCCGCGAACCAGCGTAAAGAAATCCACTTTGCTGCTGGCGATTTCGCGGGCGCGCAGCTGTCGCTGCTCATCGCACCACGCCGCCAGCGGGGTAATAATCTTCTCTTCCAGCAGTGGCCGGGTTTCCGGCTGCTGTAACAGTGCATCCAGCAGGGCGCAGCGCTCGGCATGGGCTTTGTCACGCCCTAACAGGTAGCTGTACCCCAGCGTGCCGTCGCCCAGCTGCACCACCGCGCGGGTCACCGTGGCATCACCCATCACAAAGCGTTTGCCGGTGGCACCCATCCGCGCCTGCAACCGTGTCAGGCCGATCTCTGCCGGACGGATCAGGGTAAAAACGGGCTGGAGGTTAAGCGCCTGCCAGTGCGTCTCAAGCAAGGCGGCGCTGCTGTGCGCCAGCACCGAGAGCCAGCGCTGGCGATCCGTTTGCTGTTCCATTAGTGCTCCAGAGTCAGTTCAATCATGTCGCCGCGCGTCAGGCTGACGGAGTATTCCGCCACCGCGCCATCACTGGTTTTGTTCAGGGTCCGCACGCAGAGCAGCGGCGAATGCAGCGCGATGTCGAGCTGCCGACACTCTTTGGCCTGCGCCCGACGGGTGCTGATACGCGTCTGGGTGCGCACCAGCTGCTTGCCGGTGTGCTCCACTAAGAAATCGTGCAGCGATCCGCTGTTAAATTGCTGAAGCTGTGGCCACCAGCTGAGGTCGGCGAGGAAATGGTTGATCAGACAGAGCGGCACGCCGTTGGCGCGACGCAGCGTGCGCAGATGAATGACGTTGTCGCCCTCTTTCACGTCCAGTGCATTGGCAACGTCGTTGCTGGCCGGACGCAGCACCGCCAGCAGCCGTTCGCTGGTCGGGTGACTGCCCTGCTCCAGCAGGTTCTGGCTGAAGCGCGCCTGAGCATGCAGCGGATAGTCATAAGGGCGCATCAGCACCAGGATGCCGACGCCGTGACGGCGCTGCAGCAGCCCTTTGTGCACCAGTTCATCCACCGCCCGACGCAGCGTGTGGCGATTCACCTCATAGTGATCGGCCAGCTGTTGTTCGGAAGGAAGATAGTCGCCGCAGCGGTAGCGCTCTTTCAGCGCCTGCTCCAGTTGCGCGGCAACAGCCTGATAAACAGTGGTCGGATGTCTGGATAACTCCATCACGATGAAATCCTCACGGGTTACAGAGTGGAACGCAGTGAAAAGACGCTGCGGGATGGTGTTAGCCTGAGGGAAGCAGATGACAGAACCGTGACGCGGGGGTGAAGGAGAGGTGAATGTGGGGTGTGGGTTTTCGCTAGTGATTTACAGTAAGCCGGCGGGCATGGATCTAATGACCTGAACAATATGCCAGGCAGGGCAAACTGCGCGAACAGCGTGAGACGGACATCAGGCCAGCTCGAAAGAGACGACGGGCTTCATGGTGTACACTTTAACGCACTAAAGTTGCGCTTAGGAGAGAATATGTACGGACCGGATCCGGCCAATCCCCATCCGATGGAGGGCTTCCCACAGATTTGTTTTATCAAAAACACGGTGAAAAACCCCAACATTATAATCGGTGATTTTACTTATTATGATGACCCTGAAGACTCAGAAAACTTCGAGCGCAATGTCCTTTATCACTTCCCCTTTATTGGTGACAAACTGATCATTGGCAAATTCTGCGCGATAGCAAAAGGCGTTCAGTTCATCATGAATGGGGCGAACCATAGCATGGCGGGTTTCTCCACTTTTCCGTTTTACATTTTCGGCAACGGATGGGAAACAGGCCAGCCTCAGGCCGACGATCTGCCCTATAAAGGCGATACGGTGATTGGTAATGATGTATGGATAGGTTATCAGGCGCTGATTATGCCAGGCATTAAAATCGGCAACGGAGCAATAATCTCGTCTCGTTCTGTCGTAACCTCGGATGTCCCGGCCTATTCGATTGTGGGGGGCAATCCCGCCAGGGTTATCAGGCAGCGTTTTGCCGATGAAACCATATCCCGACTGGAGAAGCTGGCCTGGTGGAACTGGCCGGTAGAAAAGATTACCCAAAACTTACCGGCAATTATCGCTGCGGATGCTGGAGCACTGCCAGATGAATAGTTGTGCAGAAGTGCAATAAACACTCTCCGCTGCTGGCAAAGGGTGGCGGTCATCCGGAACGAGTTCGCATAATTTCGCGCAGACTGATGTATCAATGTGTTTGAATTACCGCCGGAGCGCGGGTTTAAACAGGAGTCGTTATGCTCTACATTTTTAGTGGCCTTCCGGGTTGCGGAAAAAGCACTATCGCGAAAATGTTATCTGAAAAACTAAAAGCGGTCTATTTACGCGTCGATACGATCGAACAGGCTTTGCGTAATGGATCAGCGGCTTTGAAGGATATTGGCCCTGAAGGCTATTTCGTCCTTTATGAGCTGGCGCGGGACAATCTCAGACTGGGATCGCCTGTTGTTACTGACTCGGTGAATGACCTTAACCTGGTGCGTGATCATTTTCGTGATATCGCACTCTCATCAGGTGTTCCCTTCCTGGAAATTGAAATCCTCTGTTCGGATCCGGAACAGCATCGTGCTCGTGTAGAGAACAGAATCTCAGATATCCCTGGTTTAAAAGTCCCTGACTGGCAGGCCGTCGTGGATCGTGTTTATGAACCGTGGGACAGAGAACATCTGCAACTGGATACCGCAGAATTATCGCCTGCTGAGTGCGTTGCTATCATACTCCAGACGAGCATTCAGCCCTGATTGCGTCTGGCCCGCAATAAACGACCGTTGCGGGTCAGTCAGCGTAAGTGGCAGATGCGGCTCGATAAGTTCGTTTTAAAGCAGGCGGATGCAACGTTCGCCAGGCCTGAACAGCAGACATCAGATGGGGTCATCATCACCGGATATGAGATTTTGCAGTACGGGTGCTAATCAGCGGAAAGTTGTCCAGCGGGTGTTGAAGAAATATAAGCAGAAGAGAGACGAAAGGCCGGAAATTTATCAATCACATTTTCCGGCCTGAGGGTCAAACGTTGCAGAACCGGGCTGGCTCAGAGTTTAAATGAGCTGACCTCTGTCAGCAGCCTGCCAGCCTGCTGACTCAATGAGCCAGCGGCCGCAGACATCTGCTCTACCATCGCTGCGTTCTGCTGCAGATTGCTTTCCATCTGTGTGACCGCAATGTTTACCTGGTGGATACCATAACTCTGCTCTTTAGATGAATTATTGACCTGATTAATCAATTGAGTCGTTTCGTCTACGACACTCAGGGCTTCATTCATTCGCGACGTCACATTCGCCGCATAGACTACGCCTTTATCCACATTCTGAATGGCTACTTCAATCAGGCCCCGGATATCCTGAGCTGCAACAGAAGAACGTTGTGACAGTGAGCGGACCTCACCGGCGACGACCGCAAACCCCTTGCCCTGCTCCCCGGCACGCGCAGCTTCCACCGCTGCGTTAAGCGCCAGGATGTTGGTCTGAAAAGCAATGCCGTCAATAATAGAGATAATTTCTGAAACTTTATTCGAAGACGCAGATATATCGTTGATGGCGCTTTTTAAGTCAGTTAGCTCCCGGTTGCTGTGATTAACGATGGACTGCACTTTACCGATAAAGCTATTTGCCTCTGTCGCGTTATCCATATTATGTTTCACAGTGGCGGACAGCTCGTTCATGCTTGCAGCGGTCTGCTCAAGTGAAGAGGCCTGAGACTCGGAGCGTGACGAAAGATCATCATTGCTGTGAGCGATTTCCTCCGACGCCGTATCCACCTCTTTGCTGGCTTCCCGGACGCCTGACAAAACATCCCGTATCTTGCTGATAAGGGCATTAAAACTGCCTGCCGTTGCCCCCAGTTCATCCTTCTTATTGAGGTTCACCCGAAGAGTCAGGTCCAGAGTTTCCTCAATGGTTTTCATGCTGCTCTGTAAATTCTGCAGACCTTTTTTGATATAGCTCAGGACTGAGTACGAAGAAACGGCTGTCAGTAATACCGCAACTGCGATAATGATGCTCAGGAGCCATATCGTATGGAGATACTGCGCATGGTTATCCGCTGAAAATTTGTTGGCAACCTGATAATTATAAGCCAAAAGCTCTTTCAGATTCTGACTCACAACAACCGAGGCATCTGCCGTCTCTCCCTTATCGGATACCATTGCCCTGGCAGCATCAATCCCGCTGGCCTGATAAACGCTGACCATCTTGTTAACTTTATCGAGATAGATACTGAAGTTCTGAATGGCCTGGCTTATCAATCGCGCGTCATTCTCATTGGTGATCAGATGGCCTTTATAGTAATCCATAGCCTCGCGTGCCCTGGCCAGATATTCCCTGGCGGTAACCATATGCCTTTCAAAAACACTCTTATCGGTGACCAGAAGTCCCATCAGTATCTGTCGTCTCGCCTCTTCCCGAAGCTGAGAAATTTCGCTGATTTGATTGATGCTGGGCAGAGAGTTAGTGGCCACATAGTCGAACCGGTCCTGTGCGCTCCCCAGAGAGCGGATACCGATAATGCCCAGGAAAAGCATCGCTATCAGAGTAAAGGTAAAGACAAGCGTAAGTTTCTTTAAAATTGTCATGAGAGGTTATCCGAAACGGAAGTCAAGATACCTTCCGTTATCGACGCTCCGGAATCACACTTTATAGTCAGGGCGTAAAACTTATCAGTTATTTTTATATTTCTTAGGGGAATCAAACTTTTCATTGATTATGGAAAATTAAGATTTCCGGATAATTCTCTGAAGAGACGGGGTTCGCAACAGGCCAGTAACATCCTTACAGGATGTAGCTTTACTGAGGAAGAAGGGCAGGATACGGTCAACCCGAAAACAAGAAAAACAGGTGAATGATGAAGGAAAAACAGGGAAAAATATTTTACTAAACATTTATATACGTTAGCCAGGTTAATTCATGCAGTCATCCTCATTAACCTGTACCGGCTGCAGACACCCAAATACTGACTGATGCCTGGCAGCCAGGGTACGCGGCGCATGCAGGCTGAAACAGCCTGCATCCTTAGACGTTTTCTGACAACCAGACAGAAATGCAGATAACACGGCCTGCCCTGAGAGAATCAGCAAAGCAGAGCGTAAAATGCGCCGCTAAAGAAGCCAGGAACCGTAAAACTGGTTCATCCCCCCTTCGGTAATGGGCTTTTTTTATGACATCCTTGCTGCACAACCAACCAAAGATCGGCGCTCTGGAGTGGAGAGTCGGCGGCACCAGCCAGACCGCCGAGGATTCTCATCAGCGAATCTGCCGAGAAGTGCGCATTCAGGTTTCTGAAAAACCGCGGCGCTCATTCACAATCCCTGCGTCCGCTTCTGGCACGGAGCGGACTGACATGGAGCATAGGTCCGCTATGAGCGAAAAGCGGACATGATGAAATGAACGCTTACGACATTATTTGAACGGGATTTTTCACTCATCTCCGGCAAGCGTATTGCCTGCAATACAGCCGTGCCCCTGCCGACCCAGCATGATCCAGACCATCAGCGCGCAAATCAGCGTGACAGCAGCCAGGACTCTAAAAAGAAACGTATACGCGGTGTCATAACTGTCCTGAAGCAATAATCGTGAAATACCGGGTAACATCGCAGCGGCCTGCTCAGTACTGCCGCCCCCCAGCCATGCTGCAGCCTGGTGAATGGCCTCTGGCGCATACCCGTGAACGGTTTTTTTCAGATTCAAATCATTCATTTCTGTTAGAAATGCTGACGCCATCGCCAGAGCGATCCCTTCTCCGGCAACGCGAACGGTATTAAAGAGGCCAGCGGCCATGCCCGCTTTCTCCACGGATACAGCTGAAAGTGCCAGACCATCCATCAGGCCCCATGGAAGCGCAGCGCCCGTACCTGTCATAATCAGTGAAAGCACAAGAAAATTACTGCTGTTAGCCGGTAGTGCGTATCCAAGGAAAAGCAGCCCGACTGATGCAATAATAAGTCCCGCAGCTGAAACGGTTCCCGGAGAAAACCACCGGGTCAGCAGTGCGGCAATGGACGGGAAAAACAGCATTGGAGACGTCAGCGCCATAAGATAAAAAGCGCTCCCGGACTCACTCATCCCGTCACCGCCCATAAAATGCAGCGGAATAATAATCAGCAGCACAACATAGCAATAGCATGTTGCTATCGGCAGTAGCAGAACGCCGGCAAAGCGCGGGCGCAGCAGCAGAGAGATATCCAGAACAGGATTTTCAACCGCCAGGCAACGCACTACAAACCCGCTGAAAAGCAGCATGGCGGAAATCAAAAGGGCGAGTGTGGGAAACGTTAAAAACCCAAAGGCAGGTATAAGCATAACCGCTGATGTAAATAACATCAGGGCTGCAGTAAACATGATTAATCCTGTGCCGTCTGGTTTCTGATTTCCGCTCTCCTCTGATGCTGGAAGAAACGCAGCACCGCTCAAAAGTACAATGCCTGAAAGCAGAGCTAACATGACATATAACGTTCTCCAGCCCAAAGCATCCGTAATGAAACCCATCAAAACAGGGCCGAACGCCAGGCCCACGCCAAACATAGTGCCCAGTATGCTGAAAACCCGTGTCCTGTCCGGACCTTCATAGAGACGGGCCAGTGCAGCGCTGCCGCTGGCCAATATCAAGGCCGCCGCAAGACCCTGCAGTGACCTGCAGAACCCAGCCATAAAGATATCCTGTGTCAGGCAGATCATAACGCTGCTCAGGCAAAACAGGGCTGAGCCTGCGGTAAATATGCGCTTTCTGCCAGTAACATCCGCAGCAACACCGGCTGACAACAAAAAACTGCCGAAAGTCAGCATAAATCCATTCGTCAGCCATGACAGCGCGGCAGGCGAGCCGCCAAGAGCGTGTTGTATTGCCGGCGTAGAGATTACACCACCGGTAAAGCTTAACGGCAGCAATATAGCCGCCAGATAGACAGAAAAGGCTGCCATATTCCTGGCGTATGGGCTGGGTGTTCTGGCTGAAGTTGCCATTGGGTGACCTTATGTTTCCGAAAAGCTGATGGGTTGACAAACTTCAGCAATGTTATTGCAGACATCAGAGTGAATAAATACACTACAAATCCCTTCTTAACGGACATTAAGTTTATAATCAATGGACAGTCTGACCTCTCTTACTTCGTTTGTCAGGACAGCGGAGACGCTGAGTTTTGTACAAGCCGCAAGGTTGCTTGGGATTTCTGCCTCAGCGGTCGGCAAGAATGTCGCCAGACTTGAGCATAAACTGGGCGTACGTCTTTTAAACCGCAGCACAAGAAACGTGAGTCTGACTGCGGAGGGGGCTGCTTTATTAATCCGCTGCCAGTATATCCTTGAGCAATTACATGAGGCGGAGTCAGAACTGACGAGCAGCTTAGCGCAGCCTGCCGGGAAGCTCAGGGTTTCACTGCCTGTCATTGGCTACAGGTTGATCCTTCCTCTTCTGCCGGACTTTTCCCGCCGTTATCCTCATGTAGAACTCGATCTTGATTTCAGCGACCGGCTGGTAAACATCATCGATGAAGGATTTGATGTGGCCATACGAAGCGGTGAACTGACGGACTCCCGACTGAAATCTAAAAAGGTTGGTGATTTTCGTTTTGTTCTCTGCGCCAGCCCTGCTTATTTAAATGAGTATGGCGTACCCGACTCACCAGCGGATTTAACGATGCACAGGTGCATTTCTTTTCGTTTTCCCTCAACGGGGCTGCTCCAGCCCTGGGAACTGCGCGGTATGTGCACGGGTGCTGACTCGAGGATAACCTCTGTTCTGACCGTAAATAATATAGAGGCTTCTGTTCGCCTGAGCCTGTCAGGTATGGGGATTTGCTATGTGCCCGGTTTTGTCGTTCGCGAATCTTTGAACACGGGGCAACTGAAAGAGGTATTGCCCGGTAGCTGTACCAGGCAAGGTTATTTCTCGGCACTCTGGCCGGCCAGCAGGTATCTCTCACCCAGAATACGTTGCTTTGTCGATTTTATTGGTGAGTCAGGCCTGTCTCTGTAATCTGCACCTGGTAGTGAATGCTTTCTGAAATCGTATGCACTTTTATGTTTATCTCAAAATCATGAACGTCCGCTTTTGGCACAAAGCGGATGAAATGCAGGCCAATGTCCTCTATGAGCGAGATGCGGACCTCAGCGATTCAGCGATAAGGAAAGGGATCTTTGTCACGGAGGCTGTAGGTTAAATCACATGAGTAATTTCGCTATCAGATCACGGAAAGTCGGAACATCTTTTATTAAGGAAAACGCAGGGTTGATAGCCTTACGAGCAATTAGTCCGTCAATCAAAGCAAACAAGATGATGGTGATCTCTTCAGTGTTGATATTCCTGCGAAACTCTCCTGCCGCAATTCCTTTCTCAATGATCGCCGCAATGCCTTGCCGCATAATCTTATCGCTGGATATAAAGGTTTTTTTCAGTTCCTGATTACGTGATGACTCAGCAATGATTTCTACCCACAAGAGATGCGTAACCGGGTACCCCACATCGCTGATACAGGAGGCAACTTGTGTGCAGATTCTGCCAAAGTGCGAGCAGGTATAAGGCGCATCATGCGCGGTCAGGGCAGAGTTTTGCTCTTCCAGCACGATAGCCTCAATAAGCTCATTCTTGCTTTTAAAATAGGTATACATTGCACCCTGACTGATACCGGCCCGGGTAGAAATTTCACGTACGCTGGTTGCACTAAAGCCTTTTTCAGCAAAACAAGCGGCGGCAGCGGTAATCAGCTTATGGTAGGTATCCGTATCTTTTAACATGGTCACCCTGGCTCAACATTGAAACGCGGATTTTAACCCGCTTTAAAACCGCGAGCCAGATCAGCAATTACCTGCCTGAAACTGGTTTTATCCAGTTACTTCATAAGCGGTAAGTCACTGAGCAAATTCTTAAGATTAACCATATCCCACGGCATATGTTCAGCAATGGTAAGCCCGACAGCCTCTGCTTCAGACGTGGCCTGATTGATCAGCTTAAGCACATCCTCGATGGTCAGTTTCCCTTCAGCAACATCACCAAAATCATGTTCACCTCTGCCGGGTTGTGCAAACAAAACAGAGCGGAACAGCGCCGGATCAAGTACATCAAGATCAAGGTGGATGGCCAGATATTCGATTTTCTCTTTAGCAATCCATTCCATAACCTCACCGGCTCCGGCTTTGATCTGCTCCGGGCCGGAGGTTGCTATCTGATGGCTGACAAGGTAGTCACACTCATAATCCAGCGGGTCATGAATGCCAGCAATCATAATTTTTGACGGTGATAATTTGTGCTGAACATGACTGACTAAATCTTTGTCACCGGTACCTATCAATGCCCCCAGTACATGCGCATGGGCATTTGAATATTGTTCTGTCGTTTGCACGTCAGGATGTGAGTCAACCCAGAGCACGCCGAGTTTTTCACCATATTTATTCAACAGGTGCGCAAAAGGGGCGAGAGAAACCAGGCAGTCTCCGCCCAAAACGACAACGGCATCAGGGTCATGTTTTTCAATCAGGGCAGCAGCATCGCCAAGCTGCCTGAGAAGCTGAGGCTTGGCAATTATGCCGTCCACGTCATTCAGAGGTTCAGCATCCGGTAAAGGAACCGGAACTGTTTCGACGGGGCCTCTGGCTTCCGGTGAAAGGAAGGAAAGCAGTAAGGAGCCGAGGTGATAAGGAGAATTGTTGCCCCCCTGCCACTGGGGAAAAGAGAGTCGAAGAGTGTTTTTAGTCATACATTATCTGCCTTTACTTAATTATCTGAAAATTATTGCATTACAGTCAGGCTTTTAGCCTTCAGAAGTTTGACTGTTAAAAGGTGAATCATAATACACCAGTGAATGAATGATCATTCATTACGTGCTTTGAGTAATCTTTGCGCAAGTAAGAGCTTAATATACAGAAAGGGACACCTGAGGATCTGGATATAAATTCATGCTATGTACGTCCGCTTCTTGCACAAAGCGGACAAATACACCAGTGCCGTCCATAAAAGAACAACGGCGCGACAACCATAAGGATGCAACCACTCACTCAGACCGCCGCTCCCGCCTTACCGCCTACTCCATCACCCCTCTCCCCACCTTCTCACCCCCACTATCCGTCAGTGACGCTCTCACCTGTGGCAGACTTTCCGGGTAATTCTGCTGGATAAACTCAATCATCTTCTCACGCACATAACAGCGTAAATCAAAGGCGATCGGGGAGTTCTGTGCGGTCATCAGCATCCTGATGGTCATGGTTTTCTCGGTGGTGTCGGTCACCTGAAGCACAGACGTTTCCTGATCCCAGAGCTTGGTTTCACTCAGCACCTTTTCAAAATGCTTGCGCAGCGGCTCCAGCGGCATGGAGTAATCCACGTAAAGGAAGACCGAGCCTAAAATCTGGGCGTTATTGCGTGTCCAGTTCTGAAACGGATTTTCGGTAAAGTAGGTAATCGGCAACACCAGCCGACGCAAATCCCAGATCCGCACCACCACATAGGTCAGGTTGATCTCCTCAATCCAGCCCCACTCCTTTTCTACCACTACCGCATCATCAATTTTAATAGGCTGGGTAAAGGCGATCTGAATACCGGCGAACAGATTGACCAGCGATTTTTGCAACGCAAAACCAATAATGATACCGGCAACACCCGCACCCGCCAGAATAGTGGTGCCGAATTTACGAACGCCAGGGAAGCTGAGCAGTATCAGCGAAACACAGAAAAGAACCAGGATGACAATAACCACTTTTTTGACATAGATAATCTGCGTGCGGATTTTGCGCGCACGAAGGTTATTGGAAATATTAATATCATAGCGAATATAAAGCATATCCTGCGCCACATTGGTCAGCCGGATTAAGACTGAGCAGAATGACATAATAATAAAAACATTGATGATATTGGTGATTAAAGAGAGAGACTCCGGATGAAAATCGATGTAGTTAACGCCGACATTAATCATTAATAACGGAATAAAAAAGAACATCGAGCCGCTAAGATGCTTCTCAAGGGATTTGAACAGCTTTCTGTCACGAATCTGCCAGTAGCGGATGAACCGGAGCAGGATAAGGCGGCCCAGGAAACCCAGGACAAATGAGAGCGAGACGAGTAATACAACAGGCACCCATGACGGGAAGCCAGATAACTCACCGAATAACAATGGCATTATTTTCCCTTATAGTAAGCTGACAGCCTCAGGCTGTCAGATAAGTGACAAACTCAGTAACCGTTGTCTTCACGGCTATCCGTTCGTAACACAATCAGCGCACATGAGTATGAACCATAGCGGCGAAGTTTACAGGAAATGCGCGGTGATGCGGCCAGAGAGGCTTTCGCGCGCCAGCCTTACGGCTACTGACAAGGATGCAGAATGTCAGCCTTTAAGCCACCTGCTTTTCCGCCTGCCTTCATTAAAATATCTGATGCAACAGAGTCACTCTCTCGCCCCCATTTCTTAGCCAGCCACAGGCAGCTTTTAACAGAATAACGGCACCAGGCTCACTGCACATCGTGCTTTTCGTGGCCGTTTCTTTGCAATCTGCTAATTTTTAAGCTGTTCCCCTGCTGCAGAGAAAAACAACAATATGATTAACACCCTTAAACTTTCCCCTGATTTTCGTCGCAGTTTTTTGCGTGAAGTCCTGGTGCCGCTGGTGGCTATCTTACTGCTGACGTTTGTGGGTGCAGGCGCTGCGCTGTTTATCGGCACCTCACTCACCAATGCCGAGGCCCGGCATCAGCAGCAACGGATGATTGAAGCCTCTTTTTCCCAGAGTCTGAATGAGCATCTGCGCCAGCTGCATAGCCTGTCGCGCTGGGGACCCTTTGAGCAGCATCTGGCGGAGGGCAACAGCGGCAGGTGGCTGGATGAGAACATTGGGCTGTGGCTGTATGAGATGTTCGGCCATCAGCTGATTCTGGTGCTGGACCCGCAAAATCAGATCGTCAGAGTCTGGCGCCAGGGCCAGCCGGTCTCCGCACCTGAAAATGACCCGCTGATTGGTGAGGTGCTGCAAAACCCGCTTGTCAACCATCCGGCGCGCCAGGATAACGCCGATTATGCCCGTGTGACAAACCGTGCCGCCGCGCTGGCAGTGGGTAACATCCAGCGGGAGAGCAATGCCCTGCCGCGTTTCCGGCTGGTAAGCCTGAAATTTCTTGATGACGGCTATCTGGCGGGCCTGGCGGAACGCAATCAGCTGCAGGGGCTGCACTTCTCCGACGGCACGCCACAGCCGGGCACCGATGCACGTTATCTGCTGATCTCACAGGCGGGCAGCGCTGTAGGTTATCTGAACTGGATCCCCTCACGTCCCGGTGCTCAGATGCTGCGTACCATCGGGCCATCTACCGGTCTGGCGGTACTGGCGATATCCCTGCTGTGCCTTTATATGGTGCGGCGACTCTGGAACTCGTCGGTTAACCTCTCGCAATCGATGCTCAGGCTCGGCGCATCGGAGGCTCAGGCACAGCATCTGGCGTTTCACGATGTGCTGACCGGCCTGCCGAACCGCGCACTGGTAGAAGACCGCTTAAACCAGGCGCTGGCCCTGGCGACGCGCCACGATCAGCGCGTGGCACTGCTGCTGATCGACCTCGACCGCTTTAAAACCATCAACGATACCCACGGCCATCACGCCGGAGATGAACTGATCATCGAGGTCGCACAGCGCCTGAGCCGTATCGTGCGGGCCAGCGATACGGTAGGACGCATCGGCGGTGATGAATTTATCGTGGTAATGCCAGATGTCGATAATATCAGCCAGGTGCAGAGCCTGGCGCAGCGCATTATCGACGAACTGAGTGAGCCTTTTACGCTGTCTGGCAGCAATGTCTGGAGTGGCGCCAGTATCGGACTGGTACTGGCGCCCAAAGATGGGGTTGATCGGCTGGAGCTGATGCGCAAAGCGGATATTGCGCTGTATGAGGCCAAAAGCGGCGGGCGCGGCACCTATCGTCAGTTTGAACGGGCGATGGATGAGTCGGTGCGGACCCGACAGATCATCGCTACCGACCTGCGAACGGCGCTGCATACCCGTCAGGGGCTGGAGGTATGGTATCAGCCGCTGATGGATATTGGCGGTCAGCAGATGGTGGGTATTGAGGCGCTGCTGCGCTGGCACCATCCGACACGCGGCCTGATTGCGCCAGTTGAATTTATTGCGATTGCCGAAGAGACCGGCCTGATTATCCCGCTTGGCGAGTGGGTACTGGCGGAAGCCTGTGTCACTCAGCAGCGTTTCCCTGAGCTGCTGGTGGCGGTCAACGTCTCGCCGGTGCAGTTTCGCTCTACCGGCTTTGTTGAGCGGACGATGGCGATTGTCAGCCAGAACGGCGGCGATCCGAAGCGCCTGGAACTGGAGATCACCGAAGGGGTGTTAATCGAAGATGAACGTGAAGCACGCGCAATTATTGTAGAGCTGCGTGACGCGGGTTTCCGGATAGCGCTGGATGACTTTGGCACCGGTTACTCCAGCCTGAACTATCTGAGCAACTTTCCGGTGGATAAAATCAAAATCGATCGTTCATTCACCCAGTCGCTGGGCGTAGCGGAAAATTCAGTGGCGATTGTTGAATCGGTGGTGAAACTGGGGCACGCCATGGGTCTGATGGTGACGGCAGAAGGCGTCGAGACACCAGGACAGATGTCTGCACTGGCAGATGCGGGCTGTAATCAGTTGCAGGGCTATCTGTTCAGTCAGGCAGTGCCCGCCGATCAGCTCGCGGCACTGTTAACATCATCCGCGCCAGACAAAGTACAACAGGGGTAATTCCCTGAGTGGATAGCCGGATGGCAGTTTTGCGCGCTCCGGCTATCATTCTTTCTCTCTGCCTGAGAGGTTAAACGCCGAGGCTATCCAGCAGCGCGGCAGACGTGGCGACCGCACCAAAAATGCCGCCCTGCATATGGATCATGCTCAGCGCCGCTTCATGATGACGCTGCTCGGTCGCAGCACAGCAATCGGATAAAACCAGGCACTCAAAGCCGCGATCGTTGGCTTCCCGCAGCGTGGTGTGGACGCAGACGTCGGTGGTAATGCCGGTGAGGATCAGATTACGGATGCCGCGACTGCGCAATATCAGCTCCAGATCGGTGGCATAAAACGATCCCTTACCCGGCTTATCAATCACCACTTCACCCGGCAGCGGTGCCAGCTCCGGGATAATCTCCCAGCCCGGTTCGCCGCGCACCAGAATACGGCCGCACGGTCCCTTATCCCCAATCCCGGCGTTCATTCGTCGCGAACGCCAGCGTTTGTTGGCGGGCAAATCGCTGAGGTCGGGCCGGTGCCCTTCGCGGGTATGAATAACTGGAAACTGACGGGCGCGCATCGCCGCCAGCACCTGCTGTAGCGGGGCGATGGGCGCACGGGTCAGACTCACGTCATAGCCCATGCTGTCGATATAACCGCCCACGCCACAGAAGTCGGTCTGCATATCAATCACGATCAGTGCACTGTCAGCCGGGGTGAAGCTGCCATCAAACGGCCAGGCGTAGGGGGTGGAATTAACGCTATAGTCGGACATTGCTTTTCTCCATTACCGGGCGCGGCATGCGCATTCTGCTGATCAGGCTGTAGCTGATGGCGGCGGTCACCAGTCCGATGACCGCTTCACCGAACTCGGGGGCAGCGACGTGAGCAATCACCGCACACAGGCTGCCAATCGCCCAGGCGGCAAACGCAGTTCCACGAAAACGCTGCGCCGGACGCTGCTCGCTGATGCGCGCCATAAAAATCAAATCGACGATCATCACGGCACCAAACGGCGGCACCACAATGCCGAGCAGGCTGAGCCACTCCAGGAAGTAAGACCAGACGCCCGCCAGCGCCAGCACGCCGCCAATGGCCCCGAGGATCAGCGTCCAGAGCCGCATTTTGCTGCTGAACAGATGACTGAAGCCTACCGCCCCGTTGTAGAGGCAGTGGGTGCAGACCGATCCGAGATTGATAAAAACAAACAGGCAGGCCACTACGGATAAAAAGGCACTGTGCCCCATCAGCATCGGCAGGAAGTTACCGCCATTGGTCAGCGGATCAACCGCTGCGCCCACGGCCACAATCACCACACCGAACAGGTAAGAGATAACGTTAGCGACCGGGAAGGCAGAGAACGCGGCGATCACCGCCGAGCGGCCATTCTTCGACCAGCGGGTAAAGTCAGCGGTCATGGTGCCGGAGTCAGCAAAACCGGCCACCACCATCGTCACGGCGGTGCCCATACTCATCGCGCCGGCGGCGCTGGCGCTGCCCTTCCACTGCGTCACCACGGAGAAGTCGTGCTGTTTGCTAATCAGCCACAGCGCCACCATTCCCAGCACCACAAACAGCGGCGCGGCGATCATTCCCAGCACCGACAGCGCCCGCACGCCCAGGAACGTAATGCCGGTATAGAGGATCATGGCAAAGGCCGTCACCGCCAGCGCATTCCAGCCAAAGGTCTGATTAATGACTGTGCCAGTGAGACCGGTCTGGAAGGCGTACCAGCCGATCACCACCGTCGAGAGAAAACCAGAGACCAGGATGTAGCCTTTACTGCCAAAGGTACGTCTGGCCTGCAGGGCGAAGTTCATCCCGCTGTTACCGGCGTACCAGCTCAGCGCGCCGACATAGGCGAACAGCACCAGGTTTCCCAGCAGAATGGCGATCAGCGCGGGCCAGAATCCCAGATGCCAGGTAATGATGCCGCCAAACAGCGCATTGGTGAGGATCATCGGAAATCCAAACCAGACGGCCGAGACGGAGCGGGTGGAATGTCGGTGCGACAGCGGCACCGGCTCATGTTCAAACTCCTGCTCAAGCGCAGGTGTAGCAGACGTTTTCATTGGGCGATTCCGGGTTGAAGGTGATTCCACGGCTGAATGCGCTCGAAAGCGGCACTGGCAGCCAGCACTAAGGCATCATCAAGATGACGTCCGACAATCTGCAGACCGACTGGCAAGCCGCTGGCAGTAAAACCGGCAGGCACGGACGCGGCGGGCTGACCGGTGAAGTTGAACGGATAGCAGAACGAGAGCCAGTGATCGCTGCGGACCATGCGCCCATCGATGATCTCCGGTCCCTGCATCCCCAGCGGAAACGGCGGCACCGCCAGCGTCGGGGTAATCAGCAGATCAAAGCGCTGCATAAAGCGCCACAGGCTGTTGCTGACCGCTTTGCGGGTGGTGATGGCATCGGTGAAGTTTTCCGCCCGCCAGTCGCGCTGCAGCATGGCGACCAGATGGGGCGACATCTCGCTGCCCTGCTCCGCCATCATCTGGCGCATGCCGGTGAGATCGCTCTCCATCGCCACCAGCGCGCCAAAGGCCGCCGACGGATCGCTGAAGCCGGGATCGGCCAGTTCCAGTTCGGCACCTATTTCAGCGGTAAAACGCTGCACCGCTGCGCTGACCACCGCCCGCACTTCCGGGTCAACGGCCACATAGCCAAAATCTGCGCTGAAGGCGATGCGGAGTTTGCCGGGCAGATGTTGCGTTGCGCCCAGCCAGTCGACATCGCTGCAGGGGATGGAGTGGCGGTCGCGCATATCCGGCCCCGCCATCAGCGACATCATCAGCGCGGCATCGCGTACGCTGCGCGTCATCGGACCGATGTGCTCCAGCGACTCCCAGCTCGACACACCCGGGTAGCGTTCATCGCGGCAGCCGGGCCAGAGCGGCACCCGGCCCATCGACGCCTTGAAGCCAAAAATACCGCAGTGCGCCGCCGGAATGCGTACTGAGCCGCCGCCGTCGCTGCCCAGTGCAATCGGACAGAGCCGCGCCGCCACCGCAGCACCGGAGCCAGCGCTGGAACCCCCTGGCGTCATGCTCAAATCCCAGGGATTGCGTGGCGACGGAAACAGCGGATTGTGTCCGACCCCGCTGTAGCCAAACTCCGGTGCGGTGGTTTTGCCCAGCAGAATGGCGTCAGCGGCCAGCAACCGTTCCACGGTGATGTCGTCATCTTCCGGCACGAAATCTTTGTAGGCCGCCGAGCCGGAGGTAGTTCTGACGTTTGCGGTGCTGATTAAATCCTTCACCGCCAGCGGTACGCCCGCCAGCGCGCCCAGTGTTTCTCCGCGCGCACGCCTGTCATCCACGGCTCTGGCCTGTGCCAGCGCCAGTTCGGGCGTCGGGGTGCAAAAAGCCTGTATCGCCGGTTCCCGCCGCTCCATCCGTGCCAGCGCCGCCCCGGTCAGCTCGCAGGCCGAGACTTCCCCGCTACGGATCAGTGCAGCCATCGTGGTGGCATCTTCGTCTAATAAGGAGTCAAACATGGGTTACCTCGCCAAAAGTGTACCTGTCAGCTAGTGCATGAAGCGTGCCAGTTAGCGGGGCATCATCCGGTCTGAGACGGGGATGCCAGATGGAATACGGGCTGGGATACAAGATCGAATTCTTATGATGTCAGGTGGAGGCGGCTGCTTATTTTTTCAGCACGATGATGGCGCAGGGCTGCGCGATAAGGGGGCGTAATAGCTCAATGGTTAACGGGCTGGCTGAAGTCTGTTTTGACGTGTTCGATGGTCTGGAGTGCCTGGGCGATTTCCGCCATATCAGCTTTGCAGGATTAGGCAGTGCTGTCGTTTTCAAAAGCGTACTCCTGGCGTTAATGGCACACCATGAAAGCTTCTTTACAGGCGGTTTTGTTTTCCAGGCTGCATCAGGAGAGATCGTTGACCGCAATCGCCCGACACCCCTTGAGGAGATCTACGATGCTTTGCCTGGGTTAAAAAACGAACTACGCTACAATCGCCGGACAGGGTTGCCGAAGAAAGCGCCGCAACCTTTAATCCCGGAATGTTTCCGGGCTTATAAAGTAGTGACTACAGGGAGAGCTTGCTATGTCGTTTTACAATAAACACGATGGCATTACAGATGCGGCTGATGCCGAGAACAGGGAGTTAAGGGCACTATTGATTGCTGAATGGCTGGCCAGACCCGATCTGCCCGCCATTAAAGACCAGCTAGCTCAGAGGAAAAAACGCTCGTCGTCTGCCCTGTTACGCCGCAAGTTGAAAGAGCTAAATGCGCGCGAAATGCAGAAAGCTAAGATCAGCGCTTAACTCTTAAAGGCCCGATAACGGGCCTTTCGTATTTTTATCAGCTTCTGGCTCACTCGCAGACAGCTTTCCGCCACCCAGAGCACTCACCTCTACTCCGGAAAATCCGTCTCCACCGACGTCTGTTTCCACGCTTCGATCTCAGCCAGACGTTCTTTGAGCTTGCTGACCACGGCGTCATGGCCCCAGGCACCCATCACCAGATGGCGTGGCGGGTTGTCATGCTCAGTGATGGCAATCATCGCCGTGGCGGCCCGCGCCGGATCACCCTTCTGAGTGCCGCTGTATTCGGCGGTGGCTTTCATGCGCGCGGCTGCGGTCTCCGCATAGTCCGGCAGGGTGCTCGGCGTCTGATGCAGTGAGCGTCCGGCCCAGTCGGTGCGGAACGGGCCTGGCTCGACGCAGGTGACGTGAATCCCCAGCGGCCCCGCTTCCAGCGCCAGCGAATCGGACCAGCCTTCCACCGCATGTTTGCTGGCAGAGTAGTAGCCTGAGCTGGCAAAACCAATTAAGCCTGCCACCGAGGTAATGTTGATGACGTGGCCGCTGCGCGCCTTTCTCATCGCGGGCAGCACGGCGCGGGTCAGGGCAAACAGGCCAAAGACGTTGGCATCAAACTGCGCGCGGATTTCGCTCTCCACACCCTCTTCCACCGAACTCTGATAACCATAACCGGCATTATTCACCAGCACATCAATGGTGCCGAACTTCTCCAGTGCCGCGTTGACGGCCTGGTCGATGCTCGACTGCTGCGTCACATCCAGCGCCACTGCCATTGCGTTGTCATGTCCCTCAACCAGATCGGCAATGGCCGAAGTATCACGCGCCGTCACAATGACCTTAAAACCACGCGCGATGGTCTGCTGCGCCAGTTCACGACCAAAACCAGTCGAACATCCCGAGATTAACCAGACAGGGCTGGAATGAGCAGTCATAACAAGACTCCCGTTGAGTGTAATGAAAGGGTTTAAGACCCGGACGCGAGGGCATCCGGGGATCAAGGTTAGCGAGGCGCGACCGCCCCACTTAGCCCTTAATGCTTTTTACTGAACAGCTGGCTGGCGGTGTCGCTGATGATCTGTGCCGCACCGCGATCGCCTTTCACCATCGACGCCATAAAGGCTTTCGCCTGTTTAAAGGTGATGTGTGGCGGTAACGGGGCAACTTCCGGATCGGTTTTCACCTCCAGCAATACCGGGCGATCGGCGCTGAGCGCACGCTGCCAGGCCGCCGCCAGATCGTCAGGGTTATCGACAAAAATACCGATCAGCCCCAGCGACTGCGCAAACTCGGCATACTTCACATCCGGCAGCTGCTGAGAGGCGTCAAAGCGTGGGTTACCCTCCATCACGCGCTGCTCCCAGGTGACCTGATTGAGATCCTGGTTGTTGAACACGCAGACGATCAGGCGCGGGTCGGCCCACTGCTGCCAGTATTTCTGGATGGTGATCAGCTCCGCCATATTGTTCATCTGCATCGCACCGTCACCCACCAGCGCTACCACCGGTTTTTCCGGGTGAGCAAATTTCGCGGCAATGGCGTAGGGCACCGCCGCACCCATACAGGCCAGACCGCCGGAGAGCGAGGCGCGCTGACCCTGTTTTACCCGATAGTCGCGGGCAAACCAGTTGGCACAGGAACCGGAGTCCGAGGTGACAATGGCGTTCTCCGGCAGTTGTGGCGACATCTCCCACACCACCCGCTGCGGGTTAACCGGATTAGCGGGTGCCATGGCGCGCTCTTCCATCAGCGTCCACCAGTCGCGCACCTGAAGCGCAATATCTTCCTGCCAGCTGCGATCCTCTTTGTGCTCCAGCAGCGGCAGCAGGGCGCGCAGGGTTTCCGCCGCATCGCCATGCAGGTTCACTTCACTGGGATAGCGCAGGCCGAGCATGGCGGGATCGATGTCAATCTGTACCGCACGCGCCTTGCCTTCTTCCGGCAGGAATTCCGTCCACGGGAAGCCGCTGCCGATCATCAGCAGGGTGTCGCAGTTCTGCATTAAATCGGATGAAGGTTTGGTGCCGAGCAGGCCAATCGAGCCAGTGACAAAAGGCGCATCGTCCGGCAGCACATCTTTGCCCAGCAGCGCTTTTGCCACGCCCGCACCCAGCACATTGGCGACCTGTACCACCTCGACGGCGGCGTTACGTGCGCCTGCACCAATCAGAATCGCCACTTTTTTACCGGCATTAAGTACCGCAGCGGCGCGTTGCAGATCCGCTTCGTAAGGAATGACTTTAGGACGCTGATAGCCGCTGCCGGAATGGGTAAAACCGTGCAGATGCTGCGGCGGCTGCCACTCTTCATCCTGAATATCTTTAGGGATGATGATCACCGCCACGCCGTTTTGCGCTTTCGCGATGCGTACGCCGCGGTCAAGCAGATGGCGCACCTGCGTCGTGGTTGACGCTTCCTGAACGAAGTTAGCCACGTCCGAGAAGATGCGATCCAGATTCATCTCCTGCTGATAACTGGAGCCGCGCGCGGTCGCTTCCGCCTGTCCGGCAATCGCCAGCACCGGGGCATGATCCATTTTGGCGTCATAGAGTCCGGTCAGCAGATGGGTCGCGCCCGGCCCGCCGGTAGAGAGGCAGACGCCCAGCTCGCCGGTGAATTTCGCGTGTCCGGCCGCCATAAAGGCCGCCATCTCTTCGTGACGTACCTGAATAAATTCGATGCCGTCGCCTTTGGCGTTAGCACGCTGAATAGCACCCAGCACACCGTTGATGCCATCTCCCGGATAGCCGTAGATGCGTGTGACGCCCCACTCTTTCAGGCGCTGGACAAAAAAATCACTGGTTTTCATGCTCATCGTCGCGTTTCCCCTTGTAGCCCATGCAGACTTAAAGCGTAGTAGACGATGGGCAATCGCCGTTAATTGTTCGCCATTGCCGGGTATCGCTGACGCAAATCACTGAATATTTGTGCCATATCCGCCGTTTCGCCTATCTCTGCCACCGCCCGGAATACCTGGGTTTTCAGGAAGTGACGCCAGCTCACCGGCGCGCCTGCCAGAAAGGCGGTCAGTAACTGATAACGCTGCGGCGTCCAGAGCGTTTCGAAGCGGCTACGTGCTTCGCCGTGCTCAAAATGGTGCGCGACCCGCTGCGGCATCGCGGCGCGCAGGCACTCCGTTGCTGCCCGATCCACCTGGTGATCAACCACTACCACGCCATACTGCGCCCTGGCTGCCGCGACGCTGAGATAGCCGCAGCGCACATCCTGCATCACCGCATCGGCATCGCGCTGTGTCGGCAGGCCATAACCGCCCGCGCCGGGTCCGCGCACTTCGACCACATCACCCGGCAGGCACTGGATCACATCAGTGTTACCGTGATTGATGACCTCGCCGTCGCGTCGGGTGCGGAAGTAAGAGAGCGCCCCGCTCTGTCCGCCCACCACACCCGCCGAGGCAAACACCGACCGGTTACGGTTGCGCGCGGTAATGGTGGTATTGGGCGAGAAAATCTCAAACGCCATTTCGGTGGCTAAGCCGCCGCGATAACGGCCGGCTCCGGCGCTGTCCTGGGCCAGTCCGTAGCGATGAAAGCGGATCGGCACTTCCGCTTCGTTAATCTCAATCGGAGTGTTTTTCAGGAAGGCGGACAGCCCGCCGGAGCCATCGGGTCCGTCATGACGCGGCGTGCCGCCCGCACCGCCGCCCACTGGCCCCAGCGAGGCGACCACGCTGCGGTTCTGCGTCTGAGTGCGGATGTTCATGATCGAGTTGCCGCCCGGTGAATTCGCGGGCAGACGGTCCGGCATCGCCAGCGAGAAGACGCCAATAGTGGCAATCTGCGACAGCGCACAGGTCAGCGAGCGCATCCCCACCGCTGCGGGCGCTTCACAGTTCATTACCGTGCCAGGCGGCAGGATCGCCCGGGTGGGTCGCAGCGTACCGGCGTTAAGCAGCAGTGAACGGTCCAGCGTGGAGAGCACATAGGTAACACCCACCAGCGCCAGCGGATGCCGCTCACGTCCGCCGGTCGGCATGTTCAGCGACGAGGCCAGCTGCGGGTCGCTGCCGGTGTAGTCCAGCTCCAGCTGATCGCCCTGTACCCGCAGAGTAATAGCGATACGACAGGGATAACCGCCCTCGCCATCTTCATCGGCGTAGTCGGCATAGAAGTATTCCCCGTCGGGAATGGTTTTGATAATGCTGCGCGCCTGCGCTTCGGCGTAATCGAGAATGCCCTCAATGCCCTGCAAAAAATCGGCGATGCCGAAGCGGGCAATGATGTCGTGGATTTTACGCTCGCCGACGTTCACCGACGCCAGCTGGGCCTTAAAATCGCCCCAGTTCTGATCCGGTACCCGCACATTGAGCCGCATGATGCTGGCGACCTCTTCATTGAGCTGCCCCTGCCGCATGATCTTCAGCGGCGGGATGCGAATCCCCTCCTGCACGATATCGGTCAGCGAGCGCGACAGCGAGGCTGGCACCGCGCCGCCGACGTCGGTGTTATGAATGTGACCCACCACGAAGCAGACAATTTCACCCTGGTGGAAGACTGGTTTCCAGATGTGGATATCGGGCGAGTGGGTCGCCACGTTCCCGGCGTAGGCGTCGTTGGTAATGCAGATATCGCCGTCAGCGTACTCTTCAATCAGCGCCAGTACCGGCGCATAGTCGATGCCGCTGTACCAGGGCGCGCCGAAGCTGCGCGGCGAGGCGAACGCCAGCCCGCTGCGGCTGACAATCTGGCAGGAGAAATCTTCCGTCTCTTTTACAAAGGTGGAGTGCGCCGTGCGCATCAGGGTAAAGGCCATCGCATCGGCAGCGGCGGCGCAGTAGTTCGCCAGGATCTGTAAGTTACGTCCATCAATCGCCATGTTATGCCTCGTTCGCCGTGATCAGCAGGTTACCGAATGAATCGACCGTGACGCCCATGCCGGGCGGCACACAGGTGGTGCAGTCATCCTGGGCGATGATGACCGGGCCACTGAGCTGATGTCCGGCGCGCAGCTCCGAACGCAGCACTACATCAACCTGATGCCAGCTGCCGTCGATCCACGCCCGGGTCTGTTTCAGTACCGGCACCGGCTCCGTGGCCGGAGCCAGCGGGTTAATCACCGGTTTCGGCGTCGGTGAGGCAATCACCAGCCGCAGGTTGATCAGCTGCACCGGAGCCTGCGGGTCACTGTGACCAAACAGCTGCTGGTGCTGGCGATCAAAGGCGTCATGCAGCGCAGTGAAATCCGCCTGCGCCAGCCAGTTCGCCTCCAGCGGCACATCGATCTCAAACGACTGACCGCGATAGCGCATATCTGCGCTGAATTGCAGGCTGTAAGGCATGTCGCTGCCATGCTCCTGTACCAGCCAGCCGCAGGCGCGTTGCTTTAACGCCTCTGCTTCACTGGCCAGGGTGTCGGCCAGCGCAGGCGTCAGATCGCCGTAGAGGGTGCGGATAAAGTCATTGCGAATATCTGCCACCAGCCCGCCCAGCGCGGAGAGCACCCCCGGCGTGGGCGGTACCATTACCCCTTTCATATTCAGTTCGCGGGCCAGAAAACAGCCCATCATCGGACCCGCTCCGCCGAAGGCGAGGAACCAGAATTCACGCGGGTCGAGACCAAAGCGCGACAGCAGACCGCTGGTGTCGCTGTACATACTGGAGATCGCCAGCTGGATGGCGGTTTCCGCCGTTTCCTGCACCGTCACGCCGAGCGCATCGGCCAGCGGCTGCCAGGCCGCACAGGCGGCGTCCACATCAACAGTGACGGCGTTATAACCCAGCGCGCCATGGCCCATCATGCCGCAGGCGGCAAAGGCATCGGTGGCGGTGGGTTGCGTGCCGCCACGCTGGAAGCAGACCGGCCCGGGCAGCGATCCGGCGCTGTCCGGCCCCATCTGCAATACGCCCTGACCATCGATCCACGCCAGCGAGCCGCCGCCCTGACCCACCGAGGTGACGGCAACAGAAGGGATAAAGATCGGAAAATCCCCGATGATTTCGCCATTGCCCTGCGCCACCTTGCCGTCGATGATCACTGCCACGTCTGCGCTGGTGCCGCCGATATCCAGGCTGAGAATTTTGTCAAAACCGCAGGCGCTGGCGAGATAGCTGGCCCCGATCACCCCGGACGCGGTGCCGGAGAGCACCATCTGAACGCATTCTCGTTTTGCCTGTTCGACGCCCATCACCCCGCCGTTGGATTTGGTGATGCGCGGCGGCGGCTTGACGCCGAGCCGATGCAGCGCCTGCTCAAAGGATTCCAGGTAGTGAATCACCATTGGCTGCACGTAGGCATTAATGGTGGCGGTAATGGTGCGTTCATATTCGCGGATGATCGGCCAGATGTCAGCGGAACAGGAGGTCAGCAGATCGGGTGCCACCTCGTCGATAATCGCCTTCACCGCCGCTTCATTGTGCCGGTTGCGATAGCTGTGCAGCAGCGACACTACAATGCCCTGACAGCCTGCGGCGCGTGCCTGAACGATTGCGTCGAGCACGCTCTGACGATCCACCGGTTGCAACACGTTGCCGTGCGCGTCGCTGCGTTCACGGATGGCAAACACCCGATCGCGGGTGATCAGCGGAGCAGGACGCCGGGAGAAAAGATCGTGGATATGGGGGATTTTAAGCCGCGCCAGCTCCAGGACATCGCAGAAGCCCTCGGTGGCGAACAGCGCCAGCCGCACGCCGCGCCGCTGGATCACCGCGTTAATGCCTACCGTGGTACCGTGGGTGAAGTAGCCAATCTCAGCGGGGTCAATGCCCTGGTGCTGCTGAAACTGCGCCAGTCCGGTAACGATTTCGCTGCCTGGCTTGTCCGGGCGCGACAGGACTTTCAGGGTGTGAATCTGGTTCGTTTGCTGATCGAGCACGGCGAAATCGGTAAAGGATCCGCCAATATCCACGCCAACGCGGTATCGCATATCGGGGTAACTCCAGTGTCAGGAGAGGGGAAATTCCATCAGTGCCTCGGGATGTTGCACCACACGCCAGCCGAGCCGCTGATAGACCTGATGGGCATCCTGGGTTGACAGCATCCAGCGATGCACCGTTTGCAACTCCGGGTGTTCACGGACGCAGGTCGCCAGCCAGCTGCCCAGCCCGTGACCGCGCCAGTTTTCATCAATCATCACATCGCACAGCCAGCCAAAGCGGGTGTAGTCGGTGATCAGTCGGGCAAAGCCAATCTGTGTCTGCTGGTGATAAAGGCCAAACGGCAGCGAACCGGCAATCGCCCGCCGGGTTTTGGCCTGCGGCTGACCTTTAGCCCAGTAAGACTTCTCCGCCAGCTGGATGTGGATCCAGTTAAGGTCGAGCTGCTGGCGGCGGGTAGAGACGGTGAACGCATCGCGCTGCCACTGCTGGTCAGCAATCTGTAATGAGTCCATGGCAACTCCTTGTATCGGTTGAAATCAGTGTAAAAGGGTTTGCACGACGGTTGAGGCTGTAGCGCGCCACAGAACCCGCTGTTGCGACTGAATTTTGCGTCATGAAGAAATTTTATGCTGAGGGGCCGTCGGGCAGATTAAAGGAACAAGCCAGGCGGAGGCGTGAACAGAAGTGCGGCTGGGGTGAGTGGCGAAAAAGTACACAGGAATAAGTCAGGTGACGGCACTCTCTCCGGTATAAGTGAGAGAGGAGCGACGCCAGCCCGCCCGTTATACGCCGAATTCTACCGAATTGTGCTTGCCGATGAGCGAACGCAACGGCACGCTGCTTTTCATTATCGGGGATTTGATCACGATATAGCTGAAGTACTTATCAATGCCGATTTGCGCATCGAGCATCTTCTCAATGACTTCCTGATAATGCTCAATGCTGCGGGTAATAAAGCGCAGCAAATAGTCATAGCCGCCGGTGATCAGATGACACTCCATCAGTTCATCGACGTCTCGCATCGCACTTTCGAATTTCATAAAATCTTCGCGGCGATGACCTGACAGGGTGACTTCGGTAAAGACGGTCACCGAATCAGTAATGCGGGTAAGATTAATGTGCGCTTCATAACCGGTGATAAAACCGGCCTGTTCCAGACGTTTGACCCGTTGCAGACAGGGACTGGGCGAGAGGCCTACGGCGTCGGCGAGGTTAACGTTGCTGATACGGCCATCTTTCTGGAGTTGCACCAGGATGTTGATGTCGATGCGGTCGAGTTTCATTAAGCCGTTCATAGCCCCCCCCCTCATTGTCAGAGCCTGGCCCATCAGGCGTAGTTGTTGCAGGCAGTCTGGAGGCGGACAGCGCGGAACAACCGGCGCGTACATGGAATACGTGAGGATTGTGAGCACTGCCCAGGTTCAGACTGACAAATTCAATAGCCTGATGGGCCAGGCTCTTCATTAAATGTGCAGAACCTCCCGAAGGTATATCACGCTTTACCGTAAATGCGCCAGCGCTTCGCAGTGGTTATACCAGCGGGAGATTTTCAAATTACTCTAACAAAATCAATGAGGAATACCAGCTTAGCCCAACCGGCCAGTGGCGCGGGCAAGCGCAATATCGAAGATGTGCAGCGCCTCTTCCAGCTGTGAGTCAGTGGTGACCAGCGGCGCCAGGAAACGGATCGTGTTGCGATGCAGACCGCATTTAATCAGCAGCAATCCTTCCTGGCAGGCGCTGTCGAGGATCTTCTGCGTTAAGGCTGCATCCGGGCGACCGGTTTCGAAATCGAGAATTTCCACCGCCTGCATAAAGCCCACGCCGCGCACATCACCGATGCAGGCATATTTATCCGCCAGCTGTCGCAGACGGCCATTCAGCTGTTCGCCGAGCTGACAGGAGCGCTCCAACAGATTGTCCTGCTCAAACAGATCCAGCACCGCCAGCGCTGCCGCACAGGCCAGTGCGTTGCCGCCATAAGTACCGCCTAACCCGCCAGGCGTAGGGGCATCCATGATCTCCGCACGCCCCACCACGCCGGAAATCGGCAGCCCCCCGCCGAGGCTTTTAGCCAGCGTGACTAAATCAGGTTTGATACCCAGTTGCTGGAAGGCGAACATCGTGCCGGTACGCCCGAAGCCGGACTGGATTTCATCGCAAATCAGCAGAATACCGTGCTGGCTGGTGATGCGACGCAGCGCCTGCATAAATGCCGGACCAGCGGGCAGGAAGCCACCATCGCCCTGAACCGGCTCAATGATAATCGCCGCTACGCGTTCCGGCAGGATCTGCACGGCGAACAGCTGATCCAGCGCTTTCAGGCACTCCGCTTCAGTAATACCGTGCAGCGGATTCGGGAAGGGCAGACGGTAAATATCGCCAGGGAACGGGCCAAAATTCTGTTTGTAAGGCGCGGACATGCCGGTCAGTGTGATACCCAACAGGGTGCGGCCATGAAACGCTCCATCAAAAGCGATGATGCCGGAACGCTGGGTGTGTGAGCGGGCTATCTTCACCGCATTTTCCACCGCTTCCGCGCCGCTGGTGAAGAAGACGCTTTTGTACGCCTCATCGCCGCCCACCAGTTTGTTCAGCCGCTGCGCCAGCTCTATGTAGCCCGGATAGGCCACCACCTGAAAACAGGCGTGAGACACCAGACCGAGCTGGCGGGTCACCGCATTGACCACCGCCGGGTGATTGTGACCGACATTCAGCACCCCGATGCCGCCGACAAAGTCGAGATAGCGATTGCCCTCCACGTCCCACACTTCACTGCCTCTGGCGCGTTCAATCACCAGCGGATGGGCGGTAACGACACCGCGCGGCACGTTCTGCTCGCGTGCATCCAGTAACAGGCTGTTATCGGAGTATGCTTGCTGCTCTGCCATGACATTCTGCATTTTAAACCCTCATCCACGTAACGTTCGGTTGGCTCAAGTATCGCAACCTGCTGGTTTGTCACGCTGCCGTAATTGCCCGGGCAGCGGCATTTCCTGTCAAAATCCTGCGGCATTCAGCAGGGAAATTTCTCTGCCAGCGCCTGACGAATCAGCGTGGCAAAAACGTTAACGCCATGCGGGATCAGCGCATCGTTGAAGTCGTAAGCGGCATGATGCAGCGGCTTGCAGGGTGCCGATCCCAGCCACAGATAGGCACCCGGCCGCGCCTGCAGCATAAAAGCAAAATCTTCCGAGGTCAGTGCGGGCTGGGGCGCGGCCTCAGCCGGGATGCCCGCCTGCTTCAACGCATGCAGGCAAAACTGCGCTTCCGCCGCGCTGTTAATCGTTGCCGGGTAGTAACGCAGATAGTTCACTTCTGCGCGCAGGCCATGGGCGGCGGTGATGTGCTCCGCCATCTGGCGCAGCCGCGTTTCAATCGTCGCCTGCGCCGCCGGGCTGAAAGTGCGCACCGTGCCGGTGATGTTCGCCTCCGCCGGGATCATGTTGTGCGAAAAGCCGCCCTGCATCCGGGTGACGGTGAGCAGCGCCGTTTCGCACGGATCCAGCGCGCGTGACACCAGGGTATTCAGCTGCACCACCAGTTCGCTGGTCGCCAGCAGAGTATCGCGCGTCAGATGTGGCTGTGCGGCATGACCACCTCCGCCCAGTACCCGGATATCAAAGCGGTCAGCCGCCGCCATGATCGCGCCAGGACGGGTCTGTACCTGGCCGAGCGGCAGTTCCGGCCAGTTGTGAATGGCGTAGACCGCCTCGCAGGGGAAGCGGCTGAAGAGGCCGTCGTCGATCATCGCCTTTGCGCCCGCCAGCCCCTCTTCGGCGGGCTGGAAGATAAAGCAGACGCGGCCATCAAAGCTGACGTCACGCGCCAGTTTTTCTGCGGCTCCCAGCAGCATCACGGTGTGACCATCATGGCCGCAGGCGTGACTCACCTGCTCCGCGCGGCTTTGCCAGTCGGTGCCGCTCTGATCCTGCATCGGCAGCGCATCCATGTCGGCACGCAGGCCGATCATGCGTGCACTGCTGCCCTTTTTCAGTATCCCGACCACACCGGTTTTGCCGATGCCGCGATGCACCTCAATGCCCAGCTGCTGCAGAAAACTCGCCACGATATCGCTGGTGCGCTGTTCCTGAAAGCCCAGTTCCGGGTGCGCATGCAGGTCGCGGCGCAGTGCCACCAGATGTTCCATCTAATATCCTCGCGAACGGTCAATCTCACCGTGTAGCGGCTCGCCACGCTGATAGCGCCGCAGGTTTTCCAGCAGTGCCGCAATGGCGCTCTCATTCTGCGTCTGACTGGCGATGTGTGGGGTAAGCCAGATGGCGGGATGGTGCCAGAAGGGATGGCCCGGTGGTAACGGCTCCGGGTCGGTCACATCGATCACGGCGGCGCGGAGCTGACCGCTCTCCAGCGCCTGCAACAGGTGGGTCTGATTCAGCTGCGGACCGCGTCCGGCCTGCACCAGCGCCGCGCCGTGCGGTAACTGACTGAACAACGTGTGATTCAGTAAGCCGTGGGTGGTGCCGGTCAGCGGCAGCAGGCAGACCAGGATGTCGCTGTACGCCAGAAACTCAGCCAGTTGATCGGAGCCGTGCCAGCAGCGTACGCCAGGATACTGGCGCGGTGTGCGGCTCCAGCCTGCGCAGTCAAAACCCAGCGCCACCAGTTGCGCTAACGCGGCCCGCCCCAGTTCACCCAGCCCCATCACACCCACCCGGCGCTGCGCGGCCGGTAATGCCGCGTGTGTCAGCCACTGCTGCTGGCGCTGCTGGTGGAAATAGCGCGGCATGTCACGGTGCAGTCCGAGCACCGCGAAGGTGACATATTCCACCATGCCCTGCGTCAGGCCCGGCTCGATCATTCTGATCACCGGCAGCTCAGGCGGCAGCGCACTGAAGTCAAACTGATCGGCCCCGGCCCCCACCGAGAACAGCAGCTTAAGGCGGGGAAACAGCGCCGGAATGTCTTCGGGTGGCTGCCAGGCGACCAGCGCCTCAACCTGCTCTGGATCGCCGGTTTCGGGCCAGATATGCAGCTGTATGTCAGGCGCATGCGCTGCCAGCCAGCGCTGCCAGATCCGGCCACGCTCCGGCTCCGATTTATAGACGATATGCATCAGGCCATCGCCTGCGTCATCAGCCCAAACGCCTGCATACCCTGCGGCGTCCAGGGCGTGCCGCGCACCATGGTGGTAGGCGCATCGACCTGAGGGATGCCCAGACTCTCAAGCCAGGCGGCCATCGGTAACGCGGCATCGGTGTCGATGCGGAGAAATTGCCCCTGCAGCGACTGCATCAGCGTAGCGACCAGCGCCTGCGCCACCGGGAAGTCCGCTGCGATCACCGGGCCTATCGCCCAGCCGTGACCAAAACGGCGCAGGCTGGCGAAGCCCTGAATCTGCTGCTGCGCATCCTCTAAGAGCACTGTCTGGCAGTCGTGCAGTAAATGCTCAATAAGCGCAGGGCGATGCATACCATTTGCCTGCTGATCCCGCGTCACCAGTGTGGCGTGATCGGCCAGTGTTGCCGGGCGCAGCTGCAGTCCCGCCGGGATCACAATTTCCGGCAATGTGGTCACTTCACGGGTCTGGTGCTGGCGGATCTCACCGCAGCTGACAAACCCGAGTTTTTCATACAAACCTTTGCCCATTTCAGTGGCGTGCAGACGCACATTACAGTCGGGCAGTTTTTCCAGTTGCGCCAGCATCAGCTGCTTGCCCAGGCCGCGCCCCTGCTGCTGGTTATCGACAATAATCAGTCCCAGCGTGGCGGCACTGTCGCCCCAGCGCCAGAGTACGGCGCTGCCAATCAGCTTGCCCTGCTCTTCAATCACCGTACCCTCGCCCAGCCGCAGCGCAAGCGCCCAGTCTTCGCGTCGGTGGGGCCATTTCAGTGTCTGCGTTAAGGTGAAACAGGGGTCGAGATCGTCCGGCGTCATTGCACGTATTGTCAGGGTCATTGCAGGTCTCCTTACATCATGCCTGGCGTTTCAAGTCCGCTGCCGTCAACCAGACGGCTGTAGCGATAAGGGGTGGGATCAACGACTGGCGTGGCTTCGGTCACCAGATCGGCCGCCAGTCGTCCGGCACCGGGTCCGATACCGAAGCCGTGGGCGCTGTAACCCGCAGAGAGCACCAGCCCGGGCAGTTTCGCCACGGTAGAGATCACCGGAATGGCGTCCGGGGTGCTGTCAATCATGCCGCCCCACGACTGCGCCAGCCGCAGGTTCGCCAGCGCCGGGTATTCACGACGCATCGCCGCCAGGCCCTCTTCCACGATTTTTGCGTCGGCTGCCGGATCGAGAATGCGCATACGCTCAAACGGCGACTCGCGGTCAAATGCCCAGCCCCCCATCGCTTCCGGGCCATTGAAGAAGGGCGACAGGCCAAGATTCAGGGTGAGATTCTTGCGGCGGCTTTTAAACGTCGGGTAGAACTGACGGGCATAACGCAGCCCCTGCGCGCCCGGCTCCAGACGCCCGCGACCAGAGACTGAGACGGTGTAACTGCCGTCCATCTGTGGCCGGCAGGCAAAACCTGGTGTGTAGAGTGGCATCGCAATCGCCTGCTCGATGGGCTGCGTGCGGAAGGCAGTGCCAATCACGTTGCCCAGCGGCAGATCGATACCGTGACGACGGCAGAACATAGAGGTCCAGGCTCCGGCGGCACAGATCACCCGGCTGGTTTTGATCAGGCCGCGTTCGGTCCAGACGCCGCTGACCCGTCCGGCAGCGATATCCAGCCCGCGCACCGCGCACTGCTGAAACAGCAGCGCGCCTTTTTTCTGTGCGCCGGCTACCAGCCCCGGCGCGGCCAGACGTGGCTCGGCGTGGCCGTCGGTAGGCGATGAGAGACCGCCCCGCCAGTGTGTGGTGCTGCCGGGCGTCATCGCTTTGGCCTGCTCAGCCGTGAGAATCGAACTGCGCACGCCATAGCCTTTTGCCATCTGGTTCCACTTCTCCCAGGCCGCGATATCGGACTCTTCCTGCGTGGCGTAGACCAGGCCGCTGCGGCGGAAACCCAGTTCTTCGCCGGTTTCATCGTTAAGCTCCCCCCAGCGTTGCAGCGCATAAATAATCAGCGGCAATTCACGCTCATCGCGGTTCTGCTGGCGACACCAGCCCCAGTTACGGCTCGACTGCTCCGCCCCTACCAGGCCTTTATCGATTAGCACGACCTTCAGTCCCTGCTTCGCCAGCTCCCAGGTGGCTGCGGCACCGGCGATACCGGCGCCTATCACCACCACGTCGGCGGAATCGGGAAAATTCGCACTGTCCTGTACATAACGAATCGGTGCAGGCATAACAAGATGACCTCTGTTGTCAGTATCTGGTCTGGCACAGGGCGACGTCGCCGCGGTGCGTTGACCCGTGCCGCCCGCGCATTACATCAGTGCTGTGCAGGCGGATTCATCAGGGTGCCAGTTGCTTCAGGCAACTCACTCTGCTTTTAAAATCTCTTCATGCTCATCCAGCCAGCCCTGACGCAGCTCAGGCACCGCGCGTTTCAGCCGCTCGAAATACAACTCGCTGGTCGGCTTGTCGTAGTCGCTGCGCGCCAGCTGGGTGACGATACGACCGCTCTTCATCACCACAATTTCGTCGCACACCGCACGTACTGCATGCATGTCGTGGCTGATAAAGATGACCGACAGTCCCAGTTCGCGGCGCAGGTCGCTGATTAAGTCGAGTACGGCGGCGGCAACCACGGTGTCCAGCGCCGAGGTCACTTCATCACACAGAATCAGATCCGGCTCAGCCGCCAGTGCGCGCGCCAGGTTGACGCGCTGCTTCTGCCCGCCGGAGAGCGCCCAGGGACGCCGCCACAGCACGCTGCGCGGGAGCTGCACCAGATCCAGCAACTGATAAAGCCGCTGCTGCCGCGCCGCGCCGCTCAGACCGTGAAACAGCGTCAGCGGTCGTGACAGGATGCGCTCAACGCTGTGGGCCGGATTCAGTGCGGTGTCTGCCATCTGGAACACATACTGAATGCGCCGCAGCTCATTGTCAGGCCGTTTTTGCATATCGCCTGCGATGTAGTGGCCGTTAAACAGAATATGACCGTGACTCGGCGCGTTAAGTCCGGCAATGGCGTGCGCCAGGGTGGTTTTGCCTGAGCCTGACTCACCAATAATACCAATCGCCTGCCCTTTCCACAGCCTGAGGTTGATCTCCTCCAGAATGCGTATTTTCGGGTGGCCGTCGCTGCCGCGCGGGCCATAACCTGCGCTGAGGTCGCGCACCTCAAGCAGCGGCTGAATATCGGCGGCAACCGGGCACCAGTTGCTGGGCCGCTCTTTCTGCCGTGCCGCCTCCATCAGTAAGCGGGTGTACTCCGCCTGCGGCGCGCCGATCAGATGCGCGGTGCTGCCATACTCCGCCATCCTGCCGCGCAGCAACACCAGTATCCGGTCTGCCATCTGCGCCACCACGGCTAAATCGTGGCTGACATAGATGGCGGTGACGCCGCGCTGCACGACCACGCGGCGAAACGCCTTCAGCACTTCTACCTGCGTGGTCACATCCAGCGCGGTAGTCGGTTCATCAAGGATCACCACGTCAGGATCGCCAATCAGCGCCATTGCCGTCATCAGACGCTGCAGCTGACCGCCCGACACCTGATGCGGAAAGCGGTCGCCAATGGTCTCGGGGTTGGGCAGCGCCAGTTCGCGGAACAGCTCAATCGCCTTCTCTTTCGCCGCTTTGCGGGTCAGGGTGCCGTGGATGACTACCGGCTCAATCACCTGGTCGAGGATCTTCATGCCCGGATTAAACGACGCCGCCGCGCTCTGGGCGATATAGGCGACTTTGTTGCCGCGAAAGGCGCGCAGCTGCCCCGGCGTCAGGCTGTTAACGTCGGTGCCGGCAACGTGAATATGGCCCTCGGCAATGCGGCAGCCGCTGCGGGCGTAACCCATCAGCGCCATAGCAATGGTGGTTTTACCCGAGCCGGATTCGCCAATCAGCGCCAGTACCTCGCCCTTCTGCACGGTGAAATGAATGTCGGAAACCAAGTCTATCTCTTCGCCGCGATCGGTCTGTGCGGTAACGCGCAGTTTATCCACCGAAATCACCGGCATGGCGGTATGTGGTGTCACGTTCATGCTCCCTCCTTCGCAAGCGTCATCGGACGCATCGCCTGCAGGCTGTCGATAAACAGATTGGCACCAATGGTCAGGCTGGCAATCGCCAGTGCAGGCATCAGCACCGCAGGCGAACCGTCAAACAGCCCCTGCATATTTTCACGCACCAGCGTGCCCCAGTCGGCGTATGGCGGCTGAACACCCAGCCCCAGGAAGCTCAGGCCGCTCAGCAGCAGCACGATATAAACAAAGCGCAGACCGAAGTCCGTCAGCATCGGATGCACCATGTTGGGCAGGATGTCGTGAATGGCGATATACCAGCGGCTTTCACCCCGCAGCCGTGACGCGCGGACGTAATCCATGCTGCGCAGCGAGCTGGCCATAGCAAACGCGATACGGAACGCGCCCGGCCAGTAGGTGAACACCGCCGTGAGGATCAGCATCGGCAGCGAAGAGCCAAACACCGCAACGATCATCAGCGACAGCACTTTGCCCGGCAGCACCAGCAGCGCATCGTTAACGCGGCCGAGTAACTCCTCCAGCCAGCGTCCTGCTACCGCCGCCAGCAATGCCAGCAGCGTGCCGATCAGGCTGGCCAGCAGCGCCGCACTCAGTGCCAGACCGATTGAGAACTTCGCGCCATAGAGAATCCGGCTCAGCATGTCTCGCCCAAGGTAGTCGGTGCCCAGCAGGTTATCGGACGTCAGGCCACCCATCAGCGGGCCGCCACCGATATCATCAATGCTGTGCGGGGCCAGCGGGGTGCCAAATACCGCCATCAGCAGCCAGAACAGCGACATTATCAGACCCAGTCGACCCGACCAGGAGAGCGACTGTAAGAAACGCCAGGGCAATAAGAGAGTATTCATGCGCTTCTCCATTTCGGGTTAAAGGCGATAGTCAGAATGTCTGCCGCCAGCAGCAGCACCAGGTAGCAGGCGGCGAACAGCATCACGCAGAGCTGCACCACCGGCAGGTCGCGGTTGCTGACCGCATCCACCAGCTGGCTGGCCAGACCGGGATAGCTGAAGATGGTTTCGATGATGATCACCCCGCCAAACAGATAGGAGAGGCTGAGTGAAATCGCATTGGCGATGGGCCCGACCGCGTTGGGCAGCGCGTGACGCAGCACCGCTCTCAGCGGTGAAACCCCTTTCAGCAGCGCCATCTCCAGATAAGGGCTGTCAAGCTGGTTGATAATGGCTGCCCGCGTCATACGTGCCATCTGCGCCACCAGCACGCAGCAGAGCGTCAGCACCGGCAGCGCGTAGGCTTTCAGGTAACTCAACAGGTCGCTGTCCGGGCTGCCGAACGACATCGCCGACACCCAGTGCAGCTTGACGGCGAAAATCAGCACCGCCACCGTCGCTACCAGAAACTCCGGCACGGCAACCGTCGCCATGGTGCCGATGACCAGCGCCCGATCGAGCCGGGAACCGCGATTCATCGCCGCGATGATGCCGATGATCAGCGCCATCGGCACGCAGATCAGCGTGGTGATACCCGCCAGTTCAAAGGTGGCGGGAATCCGCTGCGCCACCAGCTGCGAGACCGGCAGATGGCTGGCAAACGAGGTGCCGAAATCGCCCTGCACCATGCCTGTCAGCCAGTGGAAGTAGCGCATCAGTAAAGGCTGATCGAGACCCAGCTGCTGCCGTAACGCCGCCACCGTTTCCGGCGTGGCGTTCTGGCCGAGGATCATCTGTGCCGCGTCACCCGGCAGCAGGCTGGTGATGAAAAACACCACCGCCGAGACGATAAGCAAAGTCAGGATGCCGGCGCCAATCCGCCGGGCAATCAGGAACATCATGTATCGGTTCATCGGCGTACTCCTTACTCAAATAACGTATCAGGCGCTCAGCCACGCAAACTCATGGAAGCGATAGCCCATCATCATGCCTGACGGCCAGGCTTCGACTCCTTTGACCTTTTTGCTGTAGCCATCGGTGGAGCTGATAAAGGTCGGGATGAGGGTGCCGCAGTGGTCATAAATCAGCGTCTGCATGTCGCCATACATCTGCTTGCGTTTCGCCTGATCGCGCTCACCGCGTGCCGCAACCACCAGCTGATCAAACTGGGGATTTTTCCAGCCCGATTCGTTATTCGGTGCGGTAGAGAGATAAAACTGTGAGAAGAGCATGTCGAGCGTCGGACGCGGGTTTATCGAGCCATATCCCACCGGATCTTTCATCCAGTGCGAAGACCAGTAACCGTCATACGGTACACGTCGCACTTTAACGTTCAGACCCGCCCCGCGCGCCATCTGCTGGATCATCTGCCCGCCTTCGTTTGCCCCTTCGATATTCGGCGTGGTGATGATCTCCACCGTGGAGCCTGCCATGCCCGCTTTTTTGATGTGGAACTTCGCTTTTTCAATGTCCAGCGCACGCGGTTTGAGATCGGCGTTATAGAGCGGATGCCACGGCGGCACCGGGGTGTCATTACTGACGTCGCCGTAACCCTGCAGCACCGTTTTCACCAGCATTTCACGGGGTTGCAGATATTTCATCGCCAGCACGAAATCTTCGTTGTTACCCGGCTTCACATCGGTGCGGATAATCAGGTTGGTGTACATGCCCGATTTACTCTCCAGCACGCCAAATTCGCTACTGGCTTTAATGCGCTTGCAGTCGGCAGCGGTCAGGGTGGAGACCATCTGCAGATCGCCTGACATCAGGGCATTAACGCGCGCTGCGCCGTCGGTGACGCCAATCAGCTCTACCTCATCCAGATGCGGCAGACCAGGCTTGTAATAGTTGGGATTTTTGGTGCCGATGGTGCGCACACCCGGCATAAAGGCTTTGCAGACAAACGGACCGGTGCCGATGCCTTTGCTGAAATCGGTAGTGCCGTCCTTCACAATTAAAAACGGTGGCGTCGCCAGCATGTAAGGGACGTCGAAGTTGGCGCTGCTCAGCTCCAGCTGCACCTCATTATCATTGACCGCGCTGAAGCTTTTGAACTGATCGGCCAGCTTAAAGGCGATAGAGGCGATGGCCGGATCTTTGTGGCGGCTGAGCGAGTAAATCACATCTTTGGCGGTCAGCGGTTTGCCATCATGGAAGGTGATACCCTGACGCAGTTTGATATGCCAGGTAATGCCGTCGCTGGATTCCAGTGACTCCGCCAGCGCCGGTTGCGCCATCAGGTTTTTATCCAGTTCGGTCAGGCCGCTGTAAAACATGAACTGACGGGTGTAATCCGCGCTGTTGTTGCTTTTGGCCGGATCGAGCGTGTCGGTGGCCGAGGCATTCGACATCGCCGCCCGCAGTTTACCGCCTTTGACCGGCTTGTCGTCCGCCAGTGCCTCCCCTGAAAAACCCATCAGGCCGCTGCTCATCACCGCACCGGCTGAGAGAATTTTCATCAGGCTGCGACGTGACAATGAGCCTTCGGTGATTATGCGCGTCAGTGCCGGATTTACCGCATCAGCGTCGTTATTATCAAATTTACTCATCTCTTTACCCTCAATAGTCAGGCGAACCGGGGATCATGTTCTGGCGGTGCTGATAACCTGGTGGTCAGCACCCGACGGGACGTTATGAAAGGCGATCCTTTGCTTTGTAATAGAGTCCTGCGAGCGGTAAAAACCATGGCTTGCCGTGATAACCGGGCAGCGCGGGCCATGTGTCGCGCTGCCAGGGATTTTCAGTGCGCTTTTCCGCCAGCAGATCGGCCATCACACGTCCCATCCACACCGACATCTGGGTGCCGTGACCGCTGTAGCCCAGTGAATAGAACAGCCCATCCTGTTCCCCCGCGTGCGGCAGACGGTCGGCGGTCATGTCGACCATACCGCCCCAGCAGTAATCCACCTGCGACTGGCCGAGCTGTGGCAGCATCTGTGTCATCGCCCGGTGCAGAATTTCGCCGCTACGCGAATCCGACGTCGGGTTGCTGACCGCAAACCGCGCCCGCCCGCCAAACACCAGACGGCGATCGGCCGTGGTACGGAAGTAGTTGCCGATATTCAGTGAGGTAACGTAGGTGCGATCGTTTGGCAGCACCTGGCGCAGCAGCGCCGGGTCGAGCGCTTCGGTCACCACGATAAAGCTGCCGACCGGCACAATGCGGCGCTGAAACCAGGGAAAAGGACCGACGTTGGAGCAGCCGGTCGCCATCAGCACTTTGTCCGCCAGAATGGTGCCCTGCGCGGTCTCTACCCGATGCTGATAACCTTTCAGGCGTTCTAACTTCGTTACGGCGTGGTGCGGAAAAATCTTCGCGCCGCTGCGGGCGGCGGCCTCAGCCAGCCCGACGCCGAACTTGCCCATGTGCATCTGACCGCCACGCTTCTGCAGCAGGCCGCCGTGGAAATCGTCGCTGGCGATCTCCTCACGCACCGCCGTTTTGTCGAGCAGTTCGATCTCCGGGTCAACGGTGCGTCGCATCAGCTCATACGCCTCCCGCAGCCCGGCCACGTGCGACGCTTTGCTGGCGAGCTTGAGTTTGCCGCACAGCCGGAAGTCGCAGTCGATCTCTTCATCCTGGATCAGTTGCTGGACGTAGCTCACCGCATCGTCAAATGCCCGGTAGAAGCGGCTGGCCTGCTCCAGACCCTGACTCGCCACCAGCGAGGCGAAGTTCTGCGCCACACCGGTGTTGCAGTGGCCGCCGTTGCGCGCCGAGGCCTGGCTCATCACATCGCCACTCTCCAGCAGCACCACGCTTACGCCGCTGCGGGCCAGGTTAAGGGCCGCCGAGACGCCGGTGAAGCCGCCGCCAATCACCACCACGTCTGCCTGTGCGGGCAGCGGTTCGCGGGCGGCGCCGGTAAAGGCCGGAGCGGTGGCCTGCCAGAACGATTCCAGTTTCATGGGGGTGTTCCTCAGAGTCCGACGACGCCAGGCAGGCCGCCGATATCGTTGATTTCGGTGTACTGGTAATAAGGATTCGCCGGTTCATGGCCCCGATTGACCCAGACTTTGTTTTTAATACCGAGATCGTGGGCAGTCATCAGGTCATAGCGGAAGCTGGAAGAGACATGGAGGATCTCCTCCGGGCCGCAGCCGAGCTTATCCAGCATGTACTCGAAGCCCTTCATCTGAGGTTTGTAAGCGCCCGCCTCTTCCGCCGTGATGGTCATATAGATGGGTGCGCCCAGACGCGGTTCGTGATGCGGGATCAGGTCTTTCATCGAGTTGGTCAGCAGCACCAGCGGAAACGCTTTAGCGACTTTTGCCAGCCCAGCGGGCACATCGGGATGCGGTCCCCAGCTGGCGCAGTCGGTATAGATAAAGTCGCTGTCTGCTTTGTCCCAGCGGACGCCCCACTTTTTGCAGGTGCGCTGCAGGGCATTACTGACCACGTCGTAATAGGGTTTCCATGCGCCGAGCACCTCATCCAGCCGGTAGCTGGAAAAGTCGGTGGTGAACGCGTGCATAGCGTCAGGATCAATGCGGTCGCTGAAACAGCGCTGTGCGGCACCCGCCATATCGAAGCGTATCAGCGTGCCGTAACAGTCGAACGTGATGAATTTCGGTTTAAACAGTGCCATGTAACACCCTCGTCATTGTCAGTTGCGCTTAGAAATCGATGAGTACACTCTTCTGGCGCTGGCAGGCCTGAAACGCCTGGCGGCCTAAATCTTTACCAATGCCGGAGCCGAGAAAGCCACCGGTCGGAATGATGAAGTCGCCGGAACGGCCATAGCGGTTGATCCAGACGGTGCCCGCGTCAATGGCCCGCATCGCCCGCAGCGCGCGCGGCAGGCTCAGGGTGTGAACACCGGCGCAGAGGCCATAGGTGTCATGGGCAGCCATGGCCAGACCCTGCTCTTCATCATCAAACGTCTGCACCGTCAGCACCGGACCAAAAATCTCCTGCTGGACCGCCGGGTTATCCTGCGCCACGTGACTCAGCAGCGTAGGCTGCCAGAACCAGCCGTCGTCGGTGTCGGCGAAGCGCTCTCCGCCCACCAGGACTTCAGCGCCCTGCGCTTTTGCCGCCTCAATAACCGAACAGACTTTGTTGCCCTGGCGTTCATCGATCAGCGGCGCGTAGCGGCTGCCCTCCTGCCAGGTGGCGCCCGGTTTAACCTCCAGACAGAGTTGAGCCAGTCGCTCAACCAGCGGATCGGCAATGTTGCGCTGCACAATAAGACGGGTGCCCGCTACGCAGGCCTGGCCGCCGTTGGCGGTGAAGCCGCGCAGAATGCGCTGGGCCAGCACCTCAAGGTCACCCGCGTCATCAAATACCAGCTGCGGACTTTTGCCGCCCAACTCCAGCGTCACCGGTTTCATGCCGTGCTGCGCGGCATCGCTCATGATGCGTTGCCCGGTCAGCGTCGATCCGGTAAACGACACTTTGCGCACCAGCGGATGTTTTACCAGCGTGCTGCCGGTCACCGCGCCACTGCCCTGAACAATGTTCAGCACGCCCGCCGGTAAGCCCGCCTGGATCGCCAGTTCGGCCATGCGCACGGTAGAAAACGGGGTCAGTTCAGAGGGTTTAAGCACGACGGCATTGCCGGCCGCCAGCGCCGGTCCGCATTTCCACGACGCCATCGACAGCGGGAAATTCCACGGGGTAATCGCAGCGATAACGCCATAAGGTTCGGCAATCAGCATGCCGAGGCTGCTGTCGCGGGTAGGAAAGAGATCCCCGCTGTATTTGTCGGCGCATTCGGCATAGAAGCGAATCGCTTCGGCGGTAAAGGGGATTTCGTGCAGCACCACATCGCTGATCGGCCGGGTCGAGCCCAGCGCTTCCAGCTGTGCCAGCAGCACGTCCTGCTCAATCAGGTCGGCCCAGCGCCGCAACACCCGTCCGCGTTCACGCGGCGGACAGCCGGACCAGCCGCTGGTTTTGAGCGCCTGATGCGCTACGGTGACGGCGCGATCGACATCCTGTGGCGTAGCGTCCTGCAGCGTGGCATAGACCCTGCCATCAGAGGGACGTTTAACCTCGAAAGATGCGCCCTGGCTCTGGCAGTGCTGGCCGCCAATATAATGGCCAGCCGGAAGATAAACTTTTTCAGGGTCGAAACTTAACATGGAATAATTCCTTATTTGTTACACCCATCAGTTGCTGGTTTATTAGCGTTTAAGACTGCCGGTTTCTGCGGTGTTAATAAGCTAATGCAGAAAGTATGCCAGCCGGGCAAAAAATAAAAATGCGTTTCAAACAGCGCAAAAAAATTTTCTGCCGTATTGATGAAGGAATTTTTGCGGAATTGCCGAACAATTAAACAGATGATTTACTTCACAAAATTTATGCACTTTGTGGGTGCATCGCGCACGGAAATTGCACCATGACGGATATCAATGAGTCAGCGTTGCACCTGACAAGCGATTTTCACCGGCAAATAATCGACCTGCTTCACATCATTGATAATTTTCTCTGTTATGCAGGGTGCAGATAATTAACGCCAGGCGGGAAGAATCTTTCGCGCAAAAAAAAGCGCCAGCCCGGAAAACAGGCTGACGCGGTTAATAGGGTGAGATAATTCAGAGACTGCCGATATGAAATGTTTTTTGTTCCAGATACTCATCGATTCCATAACGTGATCCTTCCCGGCCAATACCGGAGAGTTTCACGCCGCCAAACGGCGCAACCTCCAGGGAAATCGCGCCGGTATTAAAGCCGACCATGCCAAACTCCAGCGCTTCCGCTACCCGCCACGCCCGTCGGATATTTTCTGTGAAGAAATAGGCCCCAAGGCCGTAAGGCGTGTCATTCGCCATCGCGATCGCCTCCTCTTCATCATCAAAGATAAACAGCGGCGCGACCGGACCAAACGTCTCTTCATGAGCGATCCGCATGGTGGCGGTGACCTCACCGAGCACCGTAGGCTGCACAAAGGTGCCGTTGCCCTGGCTGATGCCGCCGGTAAGCAGCGTTGCCCCCTGACTGAGCGCATCATCAATGTGACCATTCACTTTCTCCACCGCGCGGCTGTTTATCAGCGGGCCGATGGTACTGTCGGGTGCAAAGCCATCGCCCACTTTCAGGGTGGCAACCGCTTCCAGCAGTCGGGCGGTGAAGCGCGGATAGATGCTTCGCTGCACCAGGATGCGGTTGGCGCAGACGCAGGTCTGCCCGGCGTTGCGGAACTTGCTGAGCATGACCCCCGCGACGGCAATCTCAATATCTGCATCCTCAAATACAATCAGCGGCGCGTTGCCACCCAGCTCCAGACTCAGGCGCTTGATGCTGTCGGCGCTCTGCTGCATGAGTAGCTGTCCGATTCGGGTCGATCCAGTAAAGGAGATTTTACGCACTGTGCGGCTACTGGTCAGCGCCGCACCAATTTCTGTGGGCAGTCCAGTCAGCACCTGTAACACGCCAGACGGGAAGCCGGCACGCTCTGCCAGCACCGCCAGCGCCAGGGCCGAGAGCGGCGTTAACTCAGAAGGTTTGACAATAATCGGGCATCCGGCGGCCAGCGCAGGAGCTACCTTGCGGGTGATCATCGCAATCGGGAAGTTCCAGGGTGTGATTGCGGCGGCAACCCCCACCGGCTGTTTCAGTACCAGGATGCGTCGATCCTCGCTCGGCGCGGGAATGGTGTCGCCATAGATGCGGCGTGCCTCTTCCGCGAACCATTTCACAAAGCTCGCGCCATAGAGCACTTCGCCTCTGGCTTCCGACAGCGGTTTACCCTGCTCGGCGGTCATAATGGTCGCCAGGTCATCAGCATGTTCAATAATCAGTTGATGCCACTTTTCCAGCAGCATGGCGCGGCTGGCATGGGTAGTTTTGCCCCAGCTGACGCGCACCGTTTCCGCACAGGCTATCGCCTGCTCGGTTTCCGCCCGGCCCAGCGCCGGAATGGTGGCCAGCGTTTCGCCCGTGGCCGGATCGGTAACCGGCAGCGTGGCGCCCTGATGCGCATCCTGCCAGCGTCCGGCAAACAGCGCCTGCTGACGCAGCAGATCGCTATCGTTAAGTTTTAATCGCGACATAACATCCCCTTGTGGTCATCTGATTCCACTTTATCGCGCCGGGTCAGCGCAGGATGTTGTTGTGCGGGGTGAGAAAGGTCGATGAGGGAGATTTTCGCGGTGATTTGAAATTTTATGCCGTGCGGAAACAGGCGCGCATCCGGGTGGATGCGCAGTAGGCTTAAATCTGATAGTCGATAACCGGTTCGTCGTCATTACTGTAAGAGAGCGCCTGACGCTTGATCTCTTCCAGCGACAGATTGGCGTTGCAGAGTTCCAGGAACTGCCAGACATAGTTGCGTTGCAGCTGACCGCGCTTGAGACCGAGCCATACGGTGCTGGCATCGAACAGATGCGTGGCGTCAAGGCGCACCAGCTCTTCACTCTCTTCAGTTTCACACGCCTGATCGGCCAGTATCCCCACGCCTAAACCGAGTTTGACGTAGGTTTTCACCACATCAGAGTCCTGAGCGCTGAGCACGATATCCGGTTTCAATCCTGCCGTCTGGAAGGCGCGGTCAACCCGCGACCGTCCGGTGATACCCTGCCGGTAGGTGATCAATGGATAGCGGCTGAGCGTGCTGAGCGAGACCGGCTGGTTCTGCACCAGTTCATGCTCTTTCGGCACCAGTAAGGCGTGATGCCAGCTGAACCATGGGAAGGCCGCCAGACTGCTGTTATTGACCAGCAATTCACTGGCGATACCAATGTCCGCTTCACCCGCCAGCAGCATGGTGACAATTTCCTGTGGCGATCCCTGATTAAGCTCAAGCCGGACGTTGGGATAGAGCTGACGAAACGCTTTGATCACTTTCGGCAGGCTGTAGCGCGCCTGAGTATGGGTAGTGGCAATGGTCAGGATGCCGCTGGTTTCATTGGTGAAAACATCGGCCAGACGTCGCACTTTTCCCGCTTCATCCAGGATGCGTTCGGCAATCGTCAGCAGCGCTTTGCCCGGCTCGGTCATTCCCAGCAGGCGCTTGCCGCGACGGATAAAGATCTCAACCCCGAGTTCATCTTCCAGGTCACGGATGTGCCGACTGACTCCCGACTGGGAGGTAAACAGCGTGTTAGCGACTTCCGTTAAGTTAAACTCACAGCGGGCCGCCTCGCGGATGATTTTAAGCTGCTGGAAATTCACGGTATTTACCTCCCTTTACCTAATCTGATTACCTGATGGTAAGAACTATTATTGATAACCGGAAATACTAAAAAAGTTAGCTTTATGACTTTAGGGAATAACGAGAAGGCAACAGCGCGAATGAATCGTAAGGCAGGAGTGATACCTTGTGGGATGAGCACTGGCTGCATCAAGACAATCAGAGGGTTAGATTTGTCGGGCGAGGGGCGTTTGGCTTCGTCACGGTTCAGCAAAGAATGATCGTTGACCTCTGACCACGAATGTCGGGGGTAACTGCTTCGTCTTTAGCTGCCGCGTTTCATGCCCCGCGCCCTTTAACGACATCAGGAGAATGCGCGCCAGATTTAGCGCTGCGGGGTGACGCGCTCAACCGTCATTTTTCTCAGCAAATACTCTTTTTGCGCTTTTCATTCCTGAGGGCACTATTTTCGCCAGAAAAAACGGGAAAAAAGTATCAGTACCGGATAAATTTCGAGGCGTCCCATGATCATGGCAGCGCACATCAGATATTTCGCCTCTTCCCGGAGGGTACCAAAGGTTGATGCCGTTTCGCCAAACCCAAGCCCCATGTTGTTGATACAGGCCGCTACCGTTGCGAAGGAGGTCATCAGGTCATAGCCCATAATGTTCAGCATCCAGATGAAGAAAACGGTGAACAGGATATAGAGAAAAAAGAAGCTCCATACTGAACGCAGCACCCGTTCCGTCACGATGCTTTCACCGATTCTGATGCTTAACAAGGCGCGCGGATGTGCCAGTTGATGGACTTCATGACGGCTTTGCTTGAACAGCACCAGAAAGCGCAGCGCCTTGATCCCCCCGCAGGTTGAGCCGACGCAACCACCAAAAAAACTGGCCAGCAGTAACAGCACAATCGTGTGGGCGGGCCAGCTGGCGTAATCACCAGTTGCCAGTCCGTTATCGGTGATCATTGAACTGGTCAGGAAAAAAGCGTGGACCAGACTGTCAGCCAGATCGTACATACCGGCATGCCAGACCTGCCAGGTGGTAATCATGACTACGATCAGCGTTACCAGGAGAAAGAATCGCAGCTCTGCGCTCTGACGAAACGGCTGCAGTGTGCGTTTTGTAAACGCGACAAACCAGATGGTAAAGTTGACCGCTGATAATAATGAAAACACCCCGGCAACCATTTCAATAGCAGAACTATGCCAGTAGCCGAGGCTCTCACTGCGTGTTGAAAACCCGCCCAACGAAACGGTAGACAAGCCGTGACAAAGTGCATCAAACACCGACATGCCCGCGAGCATATAGGATACAGAGCAGGCAAGACCCAACAGCAAATAAGTTAGCCAGAGACTTCGCGACGTATCGGCGAGCCGGGGCGTCAGGCGTTCTTCCTTGAAGGGACCGGGCATTTCTGACTGGTAAAGTCTGGCCCCGCCAATGCCAAGAAGAGGAAGTACGGCTACCGCCAGAACAATGACGCCTAACCCGCCGATGAAGTTGAGCTGGGCCCGATAATAGAGGTAAGCTTTTGGCAAGTTGCTGACGTCACCGATGACCGTCGCGCCTGTGGTCGTAATCCCCGATACGCCCTCGAACAATGCATCAGCAAAGCTCATACCCACGGAGTCATCAAGCCAGAACGGCATGGCGCTAATCACTGAAAAAAGTAGCCAGAACAGCACGATAATGACAAAACCATCCCGGGTTTTAAGCTGTATACCGGTGCGTTTTGTAGCATACCAGGCGCCCCCACCCAGGATAAAGAAGGTGAAGAATGTCGTGCAGAATGCAAACCAGCTTTGCTCTTTGCTGAACAGGGCGACCAGCATGGGTGGCAACATTGAAAAGCTGTAGAGAAAGACCAGAAAACCACACAGGTGGATGACGACACTTGCCTGTGAATATTTAATCGTGAGATAGCGTTGCAATGCAAAGCTCCCTGACTGTTAAGAACCGGTCGCAATCATGCCGGGTTAGCGGGCATATCACAATTGCCTGACCGAACCTATTTACGTCAGTTTATTACCTAAAACCAGCAGTATTCGCAGATCGAATGACCCACATTTTACACAGTCATGCCTGCACACACCGCTGCGCTTAAAGGATAGACAGAGAAAGTTCTGTTGTGGCCTTCTGAGAGGCATCTCCAGCGATGAGGAATAAGCCGAGGCACTGATTTCATAACAGACTCACAGACAACCGTGTGCTGCCACAACGAAGACAGGATTTGCAGACAGTGCCGCTGAAGCGGCATCCGAAGCACTGAGGAATAACCGGAAGCCTGGAGCCGACAGGACGTCGGCGAAAGGACGGCACGAGCCAAGGATGGCGAGTCCGGACGGTCCGTCGGCCGCAGGGCGGGACGAAGGTACCCCGCACAGCGGGGCGCGCAGGCAGCCGGACGCCGGGATTGTTAAGGGGCGGGCGTCCGCCCCTTGACGCGTCCGCCTGTACGGGCAACCTGAAACTCCCGAACGCCTGGCGGGCGTAACCCGATCAGTGCTGACGCGCGGCTAAGTGATCTAAAATGCCCCATCGCCTGACGGGCGTAGCCTGCTCAGTGCGAGCCCGCTGCAAAGCGCAACCTGTTAAGCGTCAGCCCGCTACAAGCGCCCTCTTAACTTACTAACATCAACTCCCGCTCCTCACTCAGCGGCTTATTCAGCAGCGACAGCAGGATGTTTTTCACTGCCTGAGCCGAAGGCGACAACGGCAAACGGGCGGAGATGTTCAGCGACAGCGGCAGACTCAGTGACGGACTACTGATGCGTGACATCCAGGCATCGGTGGAACCTACCAGCGAACGGGCGGCGGATTCAGGTAATACAGTGACACCCATGCCGCTGGAAATGGCCGAGGTCAGGGTTGAAATCGATTCGATCTCACCGATGATACGCGCACTCAGGCGGCGCAGCGAAAACGCCTCATCAACGCGCTTGCGCACTGCGCTGTAGTCACGCGGCAGGAACAGGCTCATTTGTGCCACATCGGCCAGATCGACGCTGGCGCCAGGGTAATCGGTCGCACCCACCAGGAAGAGATCCTCTTTCATCAGCGGCATGCTGTTGATGCCAGCAGTGGGTGCGCGATCGTACAGCACCGCCATATCCAGCTGACCGCTCATCACTTTTTCATTCAGTACGCTGCCACTGTTTTCGTGCAGGTAGACCAGCACTTCCGGAAACTGATCGCGGACGGTCTGCAGCAGCGGCATGGTCAGCGAGGATGCCGCCGTGCCCGGTGCCAGACCAATCGACACCTGGCCGCTCAGCACCTGACCCGCATTAATGACCGCCGTCTGAGCCTGCTCACACTGACGCAGAATGGTTCGTGCATGACCATAGAGAATCTTACCGGCTTCAGTTGGCGTGACGCCGCGCTTGGTGCGAATCAGTAACTGCTGATCCAGCTCATTCTCCAGCGTCGCGACCTGCTGACTGAGTGCAGGCTGGGCGATATGCAACACTTCTGCTGCCTGCGTCAGACTGCCGATATCGACGATTTTCACAAAGTACTTCAGTCGTCTTAAATTCATCTTGCCTCCGTCACTCACCCCGAATAGCGAAATGGGTCTGATCCCATCGCCCTGATAACAGAGATTCTGCAAGATGCAGGCCAGGTTTAAACGACTCCCGCCAGCCACCAGCCAGATATTTCCTAACGGCCCGGAAAATAAGCGTTTCTGATTACCTCTTAAGGGTTAATAAGCATCAGGAATGCCTGAACAGATAGTGTGTTAGTGTCAGGCGCACTGTGACAGTGCAGACGCTGCGAGTCAGACGTGCAGAAAAGTGATGACAGGCTGTAAAGTTTTAGTGCAGTGGAAACGCATTGCACCTGATGAAGGCTTGCCGGGCCTGAAGCGAAGCGTGACGAAGGGGGTGGGAAATGTAACCGCTATCAGCGGGATTTCTTATCGCTGGCGGATAGAAGAGGAAAAAAAGCAACCGTTGCCTTCTCCCGCATGCGGAAGAAGGCAACGCCTGCTGATTAACGTTTTTTGCGGTTACGGTGCATGTCGATAGAAACCGCAGCCACGATGATCATCCCTTTGATGATGTCCTGAATGTAGGCATCAACACCGACGAAGGTGAATCCGCTTTTGATCAGACCGAGTATCACTGCACCAATTAATGTACCGGTGATACGGCCCACACCACCCATCAGGCTGCTACCACCGATAACGGCTGCGGCAATCGCATCCAGCTCGTACGACATCCCCATGCTCGACTGACCACTGCTGACGCGTGCCGCCAGTACCACACCCGCCAGGCCAGAGAGCCCGCCGGCAATGGAATAGACAATGATCAGGTATTTATTAACGTTGATACCGGAGACTTTCGCCGAGGTCATGTTACCGCCGATGGCGTAAACATATTTACCGTAGCGGGTATGTTTCAGGGCGATGTGGAACAGAAATGCCACCACCAGGAAAATCACCACCGGCATTGCGCCCTGCCCGATTGAGGTAAAGCCGTCAGACAGGAAGCTGATTGGATTGCCCTGCGTGTAATACTGCGCCAGACCGCGTGCCGACACCATCATGCCCAGCGTGGCAATAAATGGCGGGATGCCGGTGCGGGTAATCAGTACACCATTGACCACGCCCGCCAGCAAACCGACGCCGATACCGGCCGCAATAGGGATCACCGCAGGCATATTCACCAGCGACGGATACATCGGCGACAGGCTGTCAGAGGTCTGCGCCAGGCTCGCGGCCACCACCGCCGCCAGGGCGATAACGGAGCCGGAGGAGAGATCGATACCGGTGGTGATAATGACCTGGGTCACGCCAACGGCGATAATCCCGATAATCGCCACCTGCAATACAATCAGGATCAGACGGTTGGTGTTAAGCAGGAAAGACTGGTCACGCACGTACCAGCCAAACATTTCAAAAATCAACGCAATCCCCACCATCACGACAAAAATACCGGTATCTTTCGGCAATTTATGACGCAGGCTGGCAAAAAAAGAGGGTTGCTGCGGGGCTGCCGGGGTGGCAGTAGCTTTCATATTGCTCATAGTGGTCTCGCGCCTCACTCGGATGCCAACGACAGAATGGTTTCCTGATCGGCTTCTTCTTTATCGAGGATGCCGGTTATACGCCCACCGTGCATCACCATCACCCGGTCGCTCATGCCAAGAATTTCCGGCAGTTCAGAAGAGACCATGATGATAGCCACGCCACGGTTGGCAAGTTCACTAATCAAGCGGTAAATCTCCGCTTTTGCGCCGACGTCAATGCCGCGTGTCGGCTCGTCCAGAATCAGAATCTTTGGTTGCGCCAGCAGCCAGCGGGCAATCAGGACTTTCTGCTGATTACCGCCGCTGAGGTTGTTGATAATCTGATCCATGGTCGGCGTTTTGATATTCAGACGACGGATTTGATCCATACAGTCCTGCGCCATCTTCACATGGCTGACAAAACCGCTTTTGCCGCTGTACTCCGGCATGTTGACGATGCTCATGTTCTCCATCACCGACAGCACCAGAAACAGCCCGGACTTTTTACGATCTTCGGTGAGAAACGCCATGCCCTTTTCAATCGCCGTTGAGGGTGAGTCGATCGTCACCGGCACGCCATCAATTAAGATCTCGCCGCTGTCAAAGCTCTCCATACCGAACAGGCTCTCCATCACCTCACTCCGCCCCGCACCCACCAGTCCGGCAACGCCCAGGATTTCACCCCGACGCACACTGAAACTGACGTCGGTGAAACGATCTTTGCAGGTGAGATTGCGCACCGTCAGCACCTCTTCCCCGATGGCGCTGTTAAATTTCGGGAAGAGCTGAGTCAGTTCGCGCCCCACCATCTGAGTAATCAGCGACTGGCGGGTATATTTCGCCGTCTGGTCGCTGGCGATCCAGGTGCCGTCGCGGAAGATACTGATTTCATCGGTAATGTTGAAAATTTCATCCATCTTGTGGCTGATGTAGATGATCGCTTTACCCTGCTCCCGCAGATCACGAATGATGGTAAACAGATGCGCCACTTCGGTTTCTGTCAGCGCGGAGGTCGGTTCATCCATGATGACGATGTCTGAATCCCATGAAACTGCTTTGGCAATCTCAACCATCTGCTGCGACGCGATGCTCAGCTCGCCCACCATCCGATCGGCTTTCAGGCGGATATTCAGGCGGTTCAGTAATTCCTGTGTCTTCTGATTAAGTCGGGCGTGATCGACAAAGCCAAATCTCATCGGCTCGCGACCCAGCCAGATATTCTCGGCAACGGTCATGTAAGGCACCAGGTTGAGTTCCTGGTGAATCATGGAAATACCGGAACGCAACGCGTCCATGGTGTCCTGAAACTGCACCGGCTCCCCTTTAATTTTGATGGTGCCCTGATCGGGACGATACATCCCGATCAGGCACTTCATTAAAGTGGATTTGCCCGCGCCATTTTCGCCCATCAAGGCATGTACCGTTCCCGGACGCACCCGCAACGACACATTGTCGAGGGCTTTTACGCCGGGGAAGAACTTGCTGATGCCTTCGGCTTCAAGCGCAAACGCGTTCATACATCACCTCCGTACAGCTGGGTCGGGAACGACTATTTCAGGTTACGCTTGGTAAACTGTTCCATATTATCTTTGGTAATCAGCTGGTAAGGGATGTTGATGACTTTCTGGACTTTCTCGCCATTCACCAGTTTGATTGCCGTCTGCACCGCACCTTCACCCTGGCCCTGCGCATCCTGGAACACCGTGGCGACCATCTTGCCCTGCTTCAGCATCTGCAGCGCATCGGGTGTGCCATCGACGCCAGCGATCAGGATTTTGTCCGGGTTTTTACCCAGAGCCTGCAGCGCACCGATCGCCATTTCATCGTTGTTAGAAGCGATGGCATTGATCTGGTCACCGGCGGTCATCCAGTTACTGACTACATCTACCGCATCGTTACGGGTAAATTTGGCGGTCTGTTTCTGAACAATCTTGATGCCAGGGAATTTAGCCGCGACTTCTTCCACGCCTTTGGTACGGTCGCGGGTCGCTTCGTTCGCCAGGTCACCCATCAGGATGGCGACGTTGCCTTTGCCGTTCATCGCTTTAGCCAGCGCTTCCATCTGTAAGCGTCCGGCCAGTTCTGAATCGGAACCGACATAGGCCATTTTGCCGGTCAGCTCAGCCCCTGGACGGCGGTTTACAAAGATCAGCGGGATACCCGCTTTGCTCGCCTGATCCATAATCGGTTTCACCGCGTTGGTGTCGACCGGGTTAACGATCAGCGCATCAACACCCTGACCGATAAAGTTTTGTACCTGCTGCAGCTGCTGTGAAACGTCGCCCTTTGCATCCTCAACCTGTCCCTTGACGCCATCTTTCTGCATCTCTTTCTGCATTGAGGTACGCAGAATCGTCAGGAAGTTGTCATCAAACAGCGCCATCGAGACGCCAACGGAGATATCTTTTGCCATAACCGCGGCTGGTAACATGCAGGCTAACAGTGAGGCGACAATCGTTTTTTTAATGTTCATAGGTACCCTTCTTATTTGTTGACTTGCTCAGCGGCTGTGAACGCGAATGAAAAATATCTTTTACATTCACCCAGCCTGTCTGGCGTCTGTTTCGGGAAATTTGAGGTAAGACTTCAGGTTCTGACTATTTTTGTGATCGACCACTCCTTTTCACAATCACTTGATCTGCAAACAGTTAACTTCAAAATAGCGTTTCACTTTCAGACGATAATGACGACCGTGATGATAAGCAGTTTATTTATTCCATATAATCACGTTTTGAAATTTTTATCATAAAAGCACTGAAACGGTTGTTTTAACATCGGCAAACAACAAAACTTTGACATGCCTCTAACATCTGCGGAGAAATGCCCGCAAAGTGAGATCCTGTTGGCAGTTTGAAAATCCAGCAGAATCGGGTAAAAATCGCTAATCCGCTGCTTTTACGAGCATCTGAACGCAATTCAGTAAACAGGGCTTTGACAAGCGGAATCTGCGCCGCTAATATTCGCCCCGTTCAAGCGATTCCTCTGTAGTTCAGTCGGTAGAACGGCGGACTGTTAATCCGTATGTCACTGGTTCGAGTCCAGTCAGAGGAGCCAGAATTAGAAAAGCCCGCTCAGGGAAACCTGAGCGGGTTTTTTGCTTTCGATATTCGTTCAGGGACAGATCACTGATACCCGTGACAAGATAATTAGCTCATTGCTTAAGTGCGCGTTTATAGTCGATCATCAGCAGAGCCCCTGAAAATGGCCTCTTCTCTAAATGCTTTTCCGAAAGCCCAAGGCGTGCTGACGTGACATACAGATAATGATTATTACCGGCAAAGGCACAACTTGTAGGACGCTGGACGGGGAGATTAATGTATCGCTCGATGACTCCTTCCGGAGATATCCGCGCGATGGCAGCGCCATCAAAGAGTACACTCAGTAAAAATCCATCCTGATCAACAATCAGTCCGTCGGGCTTACCCTTTTTTGGATCAATAGTGATAACCTCCCTTCGATTACTGACTTCACCTGAGCGGGGATCGTTGTCATAGCCGTAAATTATTCCACGCCGGGAATCAGTGACGTAGAGTATTTTCCAGTCTGGACTCCAGCACAGTCCATTGATAAGCGTGAAACCAGAATCGACAGTGTGCCATTTGCCGTCTGGATCGAGACGATAAAGATAGCCTGACCCCTGTTTCAGCTCTTTATCTATCAGACCAACCCACAGGCGACCGGATGAGTCCAGGCGCGCATCATTAAAACGAAAGCCCTCTTGTGCGTGCGGCGCAGTGGCGATCCTTTGTCTCTTGCCTGCTCTGTCAATTAATTCGATATGGCAACCAATGCCAATGAGTAACTCACCCGTATTTTTCTCCACAACAAAGCCCAGCGGGCCAGGCATGGAATGTGCAACATTCCGGCCCGTTGCGGGATCAAAAAAATGAAGTGAAGCACCAGGGGTATCAACCCACAGAAGCCTGGCTCTTGACCGGCTCCAGACAGGAGACTCACCCAGTACAGCCTTGCCTGAAAATACCACCGATATGCCATTCACTTTCGTGGTTCCACATTCGGAATAGCGATCCACGGCCAGTTCTCCGCAACCTCCTGAGCAGTTGATGCCCGGACAGCGCGAAGATTTCGCGGATAATCCACATTTGCGGCCTCAATCATTTTGGTCGCATGGAACTGCCCGTTCGCGGCACGAAGTATCCATCCCCCTTCGGTGCACGCTGCAGAGGCAAGATAGGCTACACCCGGAGCCACCTCTGAAGGGTGCAGTTCGGCAGGTTCTCCCTCTATTCCCCACATACGTGTCTGAGCGACGGGGGATATTGCATTGACGATAATGCCATCGTTTTTGCCTTCAGAAGCCAGGACATTCGTCAGCCCTATTACAGCCATCTTAGCTGCGGCATAAGCGGCAAGACCCTTTTGAACATATTGCGGATAGAGCGACCGGCAAGAGCTCGTCATAATAATTCGGCCATAACCCGCAGCTTTCATCGTGGGCCAGGCGGCCTGCGCGAGCCATAGAGGCGCTTTGGCAGCAATGGCCATCATATGGTCAAAAGCACTTTCCTCAATCGACTCGATATTTTGGTAAGCGACCCAACCCGCATTGTGGATTAGGGCATCCAGTCGACCAGCGACTTTAAGGGCGTCTGTGCACAGTTTGTGGCAGCCCTCTCGTGAGGCCAGTTCTCCCGGGATCGCGTGAACATTCAGCCCTTCCAGTCGAAGTCTCTCTGCCGCCCGTTCTGCAATCTGAAGATCGACACCCTCGCCCTCAGCGTTGGCACCAATATCATGAATCAAAACCATTGCGCCGAGCTGACCAATACACCGGGCATATGCGAAGCCCAGTCCGCGACCCGCACCGGTAATGAGTATGACCTGACCTTTAAAATCCACCATTTCGCCCTCGTCGTTTCCCGTAACCTGGTAAGAAAACAACGTAGATCGAAGTCTGTGATATATAAAATACTATTTATATCGCCTCATAATACTTTAATTGTATCGTAGGCAGATTGACCTATTAATAAGAGGGAAGCCGGATATGACGACAGAGAGTCGGGCACGGATCACTTTACGAAGAATGGAGCAATTCATTGCTGTCGCGGAGGAATTACATTTCCATCGGGCCGCAGAACGACTGAACATGTCGCAGCCTCCACTGACCAGTGCCATACAAAAGCTGGAGGAGGACCTTGGCGTCACGCTTATTGAGCGGGGTAATCGCGTACTTGGCCTGACTCTCGCGGGAGAAACCTTTGTTAGTGAGGCACGTGAAACCCTTCGACAGGCTGAAAAAGCCATCATTTCTACCATTGATGTGGCTGAAGGACGAACCGGTGTTTTACGCCTGGGTTATGTGGGAAGCGCTCTCTATGGTCGGTTGCCTGACGTTATTCGTAAATTCCGGACAAGCCATCCGAAGGTACGACTTGAACTGCGAGAAGCAACAACCACGGCACAGGTTACTGCTCTGCGTGATGGGATGTCAGATATAGGCATTCTGATCCCCCCTCTTGAGCAGGCTGAGGATGTCGAACAGGCACTTTTCGACAGGGATCGTCTGTGTATGGCGATCCCCAAAGATCATCCGTTGAGTAAGCGGTCAGAACTGACGCTTGCCGATCTTGCCAATGAACCCTTTATTTTGTGGCCAATGGTTGAGGGGCGCAGCTTTCATCTGCAAGTTATACGCCTGTGTGCTAAAGCAGGATTTGTGCCCACGATTACTCAGGAAGCACATGGGATGCATGCAGTGCTGTCATTGGTCTCTGTTGGGGGAGGCGTATCTGTCATTCCTCAAAGTATGAGCGGCTTTCGTGGAGACCAGATTAGCTATCATCCTTTATCAGGCTCTGAAACTGAATTCGACCTCGTCATAGGCTATCGCCAGCTGTCTCCATCTGCACGTGCCTTCGTTCTCTCTACCGTAAAAAAGGAATAAGGTTTTACGCATCCAGCATACATTTTTTCATCCCATAACAATATTAAGTCATTGAGGAAAACAGGAATGCTGGAATCTCTGCTTCTGAAAAAGAGCAACGTGTCAGAGGCGTCAGAATCAAAAAAGCCCGCTCAGGGAAACCTGAGCAGGCTTTATTTTTTTACGTTTTTGGTCGCGGCGGCATGACATACCCGCCTGAATGACTTACACCACAAAGCCGTAGTGAGAGCCGTCCGGCAGTTCCACCACCAGCCGCAGCTTACCCCCTGCCGCATCGATATAGCGTTTGAGCGTGGAAAGCTTCAGGTCGCGGCCCGGCTTCTCCATGCCCGCCACGGTAGGCTGTGTGATGCCCAGCGCCTTTGCCATTTCGACCTGTGTTTTCTGCACTTTCTCACGCAGCTCGGCAAGGTGAATGTTGAGCAGGATTTCTGTCGCCATTGCCTGTGCTTCAGCAACGACTTCCGGTTTTTCATCCGCAATAAGCTGTTCAAGCGTTCTGCCCATCTGGTTACTCCTCATCTTTAAAGCTATTCAGCCAGAGTGTGAATTCCCGATCGGCAACCGGAAGCATCTCCTGATAAAAACGCTTTTCATTGCCCACCTTATTTCCGGCGCAAAGCACAATCGCCGTACGGTTCGGGTCAAAAGCAAAGAAAGCCCTTATCGGATCGCCACGACTCTGAATACGCAGCTCTTTCATGTTGATATAAACAGAGCCCTTTAGCGTATCCGCGTATGGCCTGGACAACCCCGGCCCCTTTTCGCGCAACACCATTAATGCTGCCAGTACGCAGGCGCGATCGCTCTCATTTAGCAAGGTAAACCAGCGATCAAACCTCGCCGTCGTTTTAATCATCCACACGGGATCTCCTTATCAATATAGGTCAAATACTATATAGGTGTAAAGCGATAATGGAGTGTGATGCAGCGGGATTTCGGATGCCTGTGTGTTTAGTGCAAAGAGCGAGAGGCGTTCAGCAGTGTCAGTGATGCATTCACACAACCTTCATCGTTTTGCGAGCTGTACCGGATTTGTTATGGGGTGAGATGATGTGGGGCATTGTTATCAATAAGAAAGCCCGCTCAGGCTTCCCTGAGCGGGCTTATGCTTTGTTCGCGTCGCATCACGTCCCTGCCAACGCAGAGAGACGTTTTTAGCACGTGATTACGGCAGCGCGATGCGGGCAATCTCGTCAGTGCCTTTGGTGGAGGAATCTTTGTTAAATTCCGCCTTCAGGGTGACATAGAGTGTGTTGTTGTCCGGGCCAATCAGCAAACTGTTTGGGTTCTTGTCAAACGACCAGCTGTTTTTCACCGCATAGGTGGTGGCATCCAGTTGCAGCACTTTCTTCGATTCGCGCTGGCTGATGTAAAGCTCATTGCGTTTAGCGTTGAACTTAATGCCCATCGCATCCCCTTCGATACGCTTGATCACTTTGCCGGTGCGCTCATCAAAGATCAGCGTGGCTTTGCCTTTGGAATCGTCAGTGACAAATAGCCGACCGGTGGCAGGATCTTCCGCCATGTTCAGGAACAGATACTCTTTGCCATCGCCTGCGGTCCAGCGCTTCTCGATTTTATGACTGCGTGGATTGATCACCAGAATTTCACCCGAGCCGTTAGCCGCATAAATGCGCTCAGTCAGCGGGGAATAGATGATACCGGTGACCCATTTCCCGGCGTTTTTAATCTCGGTTTTCAGCTTAAAGGTTCGGGTATCCACGACGGAGATATAACCCGGATCGGCTACGCGACCGACATAAAGCTCGTTGCCGTGCCACAGGACTTCACGCGCACCAGCCGGATAGCCCTCTTTACTGATCTTGCCCGGGAACACCAGGCGCTGCAGCACTTTGCCACTCCGGGCATCCACTTTGGAGATCGCACCATCCAGCGAGTTGGTGGTGTAGAACACCTGACCGTTTTCATCGATAGCGGTACCGAAGTTTTTCATGTCGGTATGCGTTTCGCCTTTGGTCGCCAGCGTGGCTGGATCGAGACGATAGATCATGCCGCCATTCACATCCTTGAACGCCTGCGCGCTGGCAACAAACAACGCTTTTGACGCTGGAGAGTAAGCCATTTCGTACAGACCATCACCCAGAGCGCGTTGTGTCACTGCGGTATTAACCGGTTTTGGGGCTTCAGCGGCAGGCGCATCGGCTTTTTCAGCTGGAGCCTGACACGCTGTCAGGCTAAAGGCAGCGGCAACTGCCATGGCAACAGCAGCTTTGCGCGGGCTTAACGATTTCATGCTGAACTCCGTAAGGGAATAAAGAATGAGAATCATACGCATTAACAGCAAGTAATCAAATGACGATGCTGTTATCCACACCTGTCCGCTCTTTTTACCCGCGTTAAACCGCTTCACGGCCCCGTTTATTTCCACCTGAGTGCCCTTTTTCTGCTTTTAAATCAGGTAAACACCAGCAACTAAAAGGCTTTATATCTTCCTATCATACTGAATCATAAGTAATTAACATAGCGTTACACTTTCGATTAAATCATTCGGAGAATATATAGAGCAAATAATTATCATTGCCGCTCTCATAACTGGCTGAGCCTCTTTCTCCAGGCGATGGCTGGATAATAAATAACAACCAAAGACACAACGATTTAGCTCAATACCCATTTTTAATGGAAAATTTTAGCGCGTTGCAGCCATCTTTATCGCCTCCTTTGATAATAAAATTATCCAGGGTGCCGAATCAACACAGGGCTATTTTCCCGTTTTTTTTCGCCAGAAGAGAGAAAAAGCAATCGCGGTTAATACGCCAATCAGGGGCATCGTGGCCGCACCCGCCAGAAAGTTATGTCGATCAATATCATTGTTCTTTCTGATATCAGCAAAGCGCGCAGTGGCCTGCTTTTCATCAACGGCATGGACTTCCTCGACCTCTTTCTTATATCCCTGCGCCATCAGGTCAATAGCGCGGTTCACCTCTGATCTTTCCAGAACAACGATTCGCTTGCCGTGGGTATAGAAACAGTAATCGCGCATTGACTGTGCTCACAATTAAAAGGCGGATTTCTACTCTAACGGATGCGGGAGAAGATCGTAAGCTTTGATAAGGCCAAAAAATTTCATAAGTGATGTCTGTTTTCTGATCACGTCTGGACTTCCTGATACGATGCAGATAACGCTGGACAGGATACGAGGTTGCAAGCGCGCTGGCAGGTATGATCACCGTGACTTTAACTTAATCTGAATATGATTTTGATAAAATTTTGACGCTCAAAACAGATCTTAAGCGAGTTTTCAGCATCAAATCTAACGCTCAACGTTCGTTGCAGGTAATTAGTTAGCCGCTCATATTTACTCTTAATTTAAATTGTAATTACATCACTAAACATCACGTTAAAAATAGTCATGCACATCCACTCAGGTTTTCACTATTCCCATTGTGATCAACATCAACAAACGGTGATTAATTTTTAAAAAATGCCACTTAGCAAAGAAATTATTTATAATTCATAGCGTTAACAATAAATCCAGCAAAGATTAGCAGCCAGATAATTTCACATAAAATCAATATGCATCTAATCAACCAGCCCCTCAGTTACTCATAAATAATATTAAAGATTCACCTCATACGGACGATAAGAACATTATCTGTGGATTATTTAACAGCCTCTTTTCTGCTTCTGATACCTCACTAAAGGTGAACCTTATGGGCCTTGCTCAACGCATCTCCGATATTAAAATTGGGAAAAAACTGGGCGTCGGTTTTATCGTCGTTATTGCTGCTTCCCTTGCCATTACCTTTATCGCTTTCGATTGTTTTCGCAGTATTAAAGATAACTCCGCCCGGCGTACGATTACCGTGGAGATGGTAAACACGTTAAGCAAGGCACGCCTTAACCGCACCCTCTACCAGTACACCAAAGACCCTAAATTTGCCGCGCAGAACATCCAGGCCCTGAAAGAGTTAGACACCCTTTATAAACGGCTGGATGGATTTAAATGGGATGAGATGGGCCAGCAGAAAGTCGCGCTGATGGGGCAGTTACTTAACGATTATCAGAAACAGCGCCAGACGTTCGTGGCTGCGGCGCAAGCGACAAGCGGCGCCTTTGATGCCATTAAACCGGGCGCCCTGATTGCGCTTGCGCATCAGTTTGAATCCCTGGATGTGGCTCTGGCACCCGATGCGGCGCTGCCGGTCATGCACCTGGCCGCAGCGCTATTTGATGCGGCCAATGTTGAAAAAGGATTTCTTGATAACCCGTCCGAGGCCAGCAGAGGTGCGGTTATTGAGGAATACACCGCTATCAACACCCTGAGCGAGCAACTGGACACATTTGCTCAGCCCACTATCAATGACATAACGCGGAGTGTGCTCAGCACCCTGGGGCAGCAACGCCTGGCTTTGACGCGCTATGTTGATGCTACAGAGAAAGAAAAGAGTGAATCTGCGAGCCTGACCACCGCCGCAGAGCGGCTCAATGCGGCGGTATCCGATACCTTTGCCTTTCAGTCCCAGCTATCCGCTGAATTTATCAAACAGGCGGAGTGGCGCATTGCTTTTGCCGCGCTGATTTGTGTTGTTCTGAGTCTGCTGATTGCCTGGCGGATCACCCGCAACATTACGCTGCCATTGAAAGAGACGCTGAACGCAGCGCAACGTATTGCCGCGGGTGATTTAACGACCTCACTGAAAACCACACGTGGCGATGAGTTAGGTCAGCTGATGCAGGCGGTGGATGCAATGAACATCAGCCTGCAGAACATCATCACCAACGTGCGTGATGGCGTCAGCAGCGTGGCGCGTGCCTCGGCGGAAATCGCGGCAGGTAATACCGATCTTTCATCCCGCACAGAACAGCAGTCTGCCGCAGTGGTTCAGACCGCTGCCAGCATGGAAGAGCTCTCCTCGACGGTGAAACAGAATGCGGAAAACGCTCACCATGCGAGTCAGCTTGCGACAGACGCGTCGGTTAATGCCGGACGTGGTGGCGAGATTATCCGTGACGTTATCAAAACCATGAACAACATCAGCCAGAGTTCAGGCAAAATCGGCGAAATCATTAATGTCATTAACAGCATCTCCTTCCAGACCAATATCCTGGCCCTTAACGCCGCAGTCGAAGCGGCACGAGCCGGTGAACAGGGTCGCGGGTTTGCGGTGGTTGCCGGTGAAGTCAGAAATCTGGCCCAGCGCAGTTCACTGGCCGCCAAAGAGATTGAAACGCTGATACGCGACTCACTTGACCGGGTTCATGATGGTTCTGAGTTTGTTGAACGTGCCGGTACGACCATGAATGACATTGTCCGCTCTGTCAGTCAGGTCAAAGATATTATGGGTGAAATTGCTGCCGCATCTGACGAGCAAAACCGCGGCATTTCTCAGATCGCCACGGCAATGACTGAGATGGATACCACCACGCAACAGAACGCCGCGCTGGTTGAAGAGTCCTCCGCCGCCGCCAGCTCACTGCAATCTCAGGCAGACGAACTGGAAAAAACGGTAGCAGTATTCCGTCTCTCTGCCGGGCAAAACAGCGTCAGCCGGGGCACACCTGCCCTGTCACCGCGTTTAGTGCCTGCTGTGCCCGTTAATACATCAGCAGAGTCGAGCTGGGAAAGCTTTTAATCGTCACCCGCCGTTTTAATCCTGCCGTAACCCTGCGGCGAGCAGCCAGCCTTGCGTGAATAAGGCTGGCTGTCCTGTCTGCGGATCCACGCTGTGCGCTGTCGTTTCAGTTATGACCGATTTGAGGTCATCGGGCGTCACGCCCTTCGCCCTGCTAACGGAATCCCGGTCCGGAAGCCTCCCGCACTGATGATCTGTAATGTCCTGGCTATCCAGCTTTGCTCAATCAACGCCCGTGAAACTGCGTCTGATTGCCGCCGGTAATATCGCGCCCTGAGAGCTCTGAACCCAGTCGAAAACGCAAACGTAAAACCACGCCCGGATGGGCTGACGATTTGCTATTCAGGCTCAACCTTCAGCCGCCATAATTTTCTGCATGCCCGACCCCGAATCACGCAAACTGGTGTCATTCACGTCTCATCGCGCCGTTAATCCCTGCATCAGGTTCGCCAGCGGCATGCGTCTTTCCGCAATGAGATCTTAATGCCAATATTCCCCCTGCTATGAAGGCGCAACATCGTCATCCGGTACGCATCCCCTTTCGCTATTCTTTCTGACGCTGAATAAATGGTTTTCGTTTGGGATTCATTTATCTTTTGGTTTTTCCTGTAAACAGATATCGTCAATAAATTAACAGCACGATCAGCCTGATAATATTTCCCTCCAAAATCACCATTATCCTATTTTTTAATTTGCTCAAAGGTACGTTTGTTGACAAACATGCCCATATAATACCGTCATCGTCTGACATAGGAATCTTCTTTAATAAGTATCAAATCACTTATTAGTCACCTTGTTAAAATAACAGAGTGACCAATAAAACGCGTTGAATAGATATTTATTTATCGGCATGAGAATAACATGACGTCCCGACATGCACCTGAGGGTCAGCATGCAGTGCCTCCGCCTCTTTTCTGTTTAATTATAGTCAGTTGCGAATAGTTTCATCATAAGGAAAGCATTATGAAAATAATTGCAATTACCGCCTGCCCGACAGGCGTTGCGCATACTTACCTGGCGGAAGCCATGCTTAAAAAGAATGCCAGTAAGAAAGGAATCGATTTACGAGTTGAAACACAGGGTGCCACTGAAAGTGAATATACATTCACCGATAAAGACATTCTGGAAGCCGATGTGGTTTTAATCGCTGCCGATAAAGTTATCGACCTCTCGCGCTTTCATAATAAGAACGTCATTCAGGTTTCTGTGACACGCGCCGTCAGGGATACTGCAGGATTACTTGATGACATCCTTTCCGGAGCATTAAAACCGACACTTCATCTCAATGTCAGTCCGCAAGAAGCGCAACCTGTCATCAATACGGAAAAATCGCCGTTTTCACAGATTTATGTCCACCTCATCACAGGCGTTAATTTAATGATTCCGTTTGTCGTGGCGGGCGGAATTTTAATTGCTCTCAGCTTCTCTTTCGGGATAACGGCGGCAACACCCGGCGATCCTGATTTTAACCCTGTTGCGAAGATGCTGTCTGATATTGGCGGCGGGGCGGCGTTTGCCCTGATGTTACCCATTCTGGCGCTGGGGATCAGTAAATCGATCAGTGGCAACATGGGGATGGTCGCTGGAGCCGTTGGCGGGATGCTGGCCATTCAGACAGAATCGGGCTTTTTAGGCGCTCTGCTGGCGGGATTCCTGGCGGGGTATACCACGTTGCTCATCATCCGCTATGTCAACCTTCCCAAAGCCGTTGCCGGTCTGAAGCCTATCCTGATTGTCCCGCTGCTCAGCGTTCTTATCACCGGCACGCTGATGCTGCTGGTGGTTGGCGCGCCGATTAAGCTGCTGCTCGATACCCTCACCTCATTCCTTGAAAATCTGGGTAACACCCATGCCGCCATTATGGGTCTGTTAATTGGGATGATGGTGGCTTTCGATATGGGCGGGCCGCTAAATAAAACCGTCTGTATGTTTGCCATCGGCCTGATGTCGACCGGTATTTATGAGCCGATTGCCGCCTGTATGGCAGCCGGTATGGTGCCGCCGTTGGGTATCGCGCTCGCCACCACCCTGTTTAAACGCAAATTTACCGCACTGGAGCGCGATACCGGCAAAGTCACCTATGTGCTGGGGCTCTCATTTATTACTGAGGGTGCGATTCCCTACGCCGTCACCGATCCACTGCGTGTTATCCCGGCGATTGTTGCGGGATCCGGCCTGGCAGGCGCGCTCTCAATGGCATGGGGATGTGCATCCAGAGCGCCACACGGCGGCATATTTGTGATGTTCATTCCTAATGTTATCACCAATATTCTGGGCTACCTGGTCGCCATCGCTGCCGGCGCCCTGCTGACCGCCTTTATTCTTCGTTTTATTAAGAAAGACATTACTGAAACAGCACAGGAGATTTAATGATGTTGATGAATATGAAAGAGGTCCTGGCCGTTGCACAGAAGCATCAATTTGGTGTGGGTGCATTTAATATCGCGTCGGCAGAATTCGCCCGGGTTGTTATTGATGTCGCAGAAGCGCTCCGTTCGCCGGTGATTCTGGAAGTCCACCCTGATGAGCACGCCTTCGTTGGTGACGCATTCATCGGCTATCTCCGTGAGCTTGCCTTAAGAGCCACGGTGCCGGTGGTTATCCATCTGGATCATGGGCAAACTCTGGCGCAGGTGATGCGCGCCATTCAGACCGGTTACACGTCTGTGATGATCGATGCATCCGCCCTTTCACTGGCTGATAATATCGCCGTTACCCGCCGCATAACGGAAATTGCACATGCTGCCGGCATTTCCGTTGAGGCCGAACTGGGCACCATCGGCATTGCCGAAGGGAGTGGTGAAGGGGGACATGCAGAGATTCTTTACACCGATCCCCAGCAGGCGCTGCAGTTTGTTAACGAAACGGGCGTCGATTCGCTGGCCATCGCGATTGGTACCTCGCACGGGTTGTACCCACCAGGAAAACAACCCCAGCTGGATATTGAACGGCTCAAAGCCATCAGGCAGTTAATCTCAATCCCGTTAGTCTTACATGGGGGTTCAGGCAACAAGGATACTGAAGTTGCAGAGTCTATCCTGTATGGCGTCGCCAAGATCAACATCTCCAGCGACATCAAGAAGGCGTTCTTTGTTGCCTTGGAAGCGGGGCTGAATTCAGGAAGCCACGAACCCAATGTCCTCTATATCAGACCAATGGAAGCGGTAAAAACGGTCGTGACGCACAAAATGCAGTTGTTCTCCTCGGTGGGAAAAGCTGCGCTTTATAATTGACAGCAAGGCGATGACAAGGGGAGCCTTTTCGCTCCCCGTTTTCAGTACCTCTGCAAGCATTACCTCTTCCGCTCGTTTATCCGCTGTCATCACATAACGTTAATCACGCTGACTCAGGAGGGAACGGAACTTGCCAGCCCCCGGTAAACCGGTCTGTCGCTGCTCATTGCCCGCCAACGACATCATTACTCTGGATGCCGGACTTACAGTATCAGACTCTGCGCAGGCTGTTCAGGCCCGCTGACCGCGTCAGGTTATTGCATACGCTTTCTGAGAAGAGCACCCACTCAGCCGTGATGCCTGAATCCGCGGACAATGAGTTTCATCGCCTGTTTTTAGCGACCAGTCTCACGTTTTCTGGTCACCGATGAAGCAGTGTTTAACTTTTCAGAATCGGTCACGCTGAGATAACCTTGGGTTTCTCTGGATTTTTGGTGAACACATTTATGAGAGAATGTCTGTAGAGGAGGCAAAACATAAGAGAGGCGGCAGGAGAGCCATGCCCCTGTTTCACAGGATGGCTGGAGGAAGTGTCGTCCCTGACAATCTCTCCGGCCGGTATACGCTTTCGCGCAACCGATGAGGTCGTCCGCTTCGTCGTTTCCGGCCGGAGCCGGGCTACATCCACTGGCGTCAGTTCAGTTACTGTTAATTCAGCTCTTGGTTCAGGCTTGCAAGCGTCTGCAGGTACGGCACCTGCTGTTGAGCAAGCGCCGGTGACTTAAAACTACTCAGCCAGCTTCTGGCTTCGGCGATTTTCGTCAGTCGATCAGCGTTGCTTTCAGATTTCGCCATATAACCCAGTTGGGTAAAGAGTGTTGCGATACTGATTTCTTTTTCACCCAGGGCAAGGCGTAGTGCCGCTTCGCCAATAATGACGTGGCCTTTCTCGTCGTTTTGAAATAACACAGAAAATCCTCCATTAGATACGAATTGATGACAACCTCACCAGAGACTGTAGTCGTAAAAGCGGGAACTGCCCGAATTTATCACTAATAATCGCGCAACCTGCTGAACAAATATTCTGAATATTTTTTTCCGGATTGTTCTGTTTGTCTCTGCCGTCCTTCCTGTCAGACTGGCTGGTCTTAAATTCACGATGGGATGTCACCATGAAACTTTCCATTCTTCTTACGCTGCTGGCTGCGACGGTCTGCTCCGTATTTGCTGCCCATGGCAAATTTAAAACGCAGCAGGCTGGCCAGTCACTCTTCACGCAAAGCGGGGAAACGATCAGCGAAGAGTAATGGCTGCGCGCGGCATCGTCAGTGACCGGCCAATCGGTTATGATCCGTTGCCACTTACCTGCCGGTTGCCCGATGTCTGCCATTATCGATACGTTTATCGCCCCACCCTGCTTTGATGAGATAACCCTCCTTTTTCAGGACGATCATCTGCTGGTGATCAATAAGCCCAGCGGCTTGCTGAGCCTGTCAGGTAAAAATCCGCAAAACCTCGATTCCGTTCATCATCGTCTGGTGAAACTTTTTCCTGGCTGCACGCTGGTTCATCGGCTCGATTTTGGCACCTCCGGGCTGATGGTCGTCGCACGGAGCAAAGCGATTAACGCGGCCCTCTGCCAGCAATTCAGCCAGCGCAGCGTGAGTAAAACTTATCAGGCACTGCTGTGCGGGCACCTTGCCGATGACGAAGGCGTCATTGATGCCGCGATAGCGAAAGATCCGGCGCACTTTCCCCGGATGGTGATTTGCGCGATCCAGGGGAAACCCGCGCGCTCACGCTACCGGGTCATGGAACGCGGTTATTATCAGGAAAAAGAGGGAAAGGAATTGCCGGTCACGCGGGTTGAACTGATGCCCGAAACCGGGCGCACCCATCAGCTGCGCATTCACTGTCAGCAGCTGGGGCACCCGATTCTGGGCTGTGATCTCTACGGCGGGCTTTTGTTGCCTGGCGCTGAGCAGGCAGAGAGACTGATGCTGCACGCCAGCGGGCTGACGTTTGTTCATCCTGTCAGCGGCAGCACGATGCAACTCTCTGCCACCAGCCCGTTCTGAATGCCTCAGCGCGCTGTTACCACATCAAATCATCGGGCACTTTGAAATCAGCATAAGGATCATCTTCGTCCTGTGCTTCTTCGCTTAATGCGCTGTTTAATACGATGGCGCTGGCATCACGCTGCGCAATTTTATCCGCCACGCTGGCCGGGATAATGGCGTACTGGCTCTCCCCATTATTGTCAGCAGCCAGGCGGGCAATAGCGAGACGCCCATTGATCAGCTGAGTCTGCGTCAGCTTATCCACCATAATCTTTTTGATCAGGTTATTGTCGGTGAAGTTAAAGCTGATGTTGCCTCTTGCCACATCAATTTTGTTCATTTCGATCAGCTGTTTGACCTGCGCTTTGTACTCTTTCGACAGCACGGCCAGCTTCTGCTGCTCGTTCAGCTGCTTATCGCGCTCAAGCTGCGCTTTTTTGTTATCTTCCACCGCCGCTCTGGCTTCGCGTGCCTGAACCCTGGATTTTTTCGCTGTCCGCTGAACCTTGTCCATTTTTTTGCTGGATACTAATCCCGCTTTCAGCATCTGCTCCTGCAAGGTGAGTTTTGTCATTGTCGCCTCTGAACCTGTGAAATTTTGTCCTGGATTATACCTGTAATCTTCCGGGCTGTGCCAGGTTGCCGCATCTGCCGCACCGTGATTGCGGGCAGCCTCTCAACACTGTGCTAACATTCCCCGGTCAAAATCACCTTATTGAGCACCATGTCAGAGCTAACAAAACGTAAAAATGATCCGGAAGGGCTGAAAAAACGCATCATTGCAGGCGCACTGAAAACCTTCGCGGAGTTTGGTATGCAGGGTGCCCGGCTGGAGCAGATTGCTGAGCATGCGCAAACCACTAAACGCATGGTGGTCTATCACTTTGGCAGTAAAGAGCAGCTTTATATCCACGTGCTGGAGCAGGTTTATCAGCAGATACGTCTGCATGAAACCGGCCTGAACCTGGCGGCGATGGAGCCGGAACTGGCCATGACCCGTCTGGTGGAAGCCAGTTTTGATTACCATGTCGAGCATCCCGATTTTATCCGGCTGGTCTGCACTGAGAACCTGCTGCGCGGTCGCTACATTACCCAGTCGCCGCAGATTAAAGCGCTTAACCGCAGCGCGCTGGATCTGCTGGATGACATCCTGGCACGCGGTCAGCAGCAGGGCGTGTTCACTGCCGATGTGCAGACCATCGATGTCCATCGCCTGATCAGCAGTATCTGCGTTCATCACGTCTCAAACCGCTACACCTTCAACGCTCTATTCAGCCCGGACAACAGCGAAGCAGAGAGTATCCGCCGCAATCGTCAGCTGGCTGTAACCGCAACGTTACGCTATATCCGCAAATAAATGCCCTCATGCCAGGCAGCGCCTGGCAATAGTCTACGCTTACTTAAACTTGTCATTTAAATGCAATAATAAGGAATGCTGTTGTGAGCAGAGACGCACGCCTCTATCCGCTTCGCCAGACCCATGTTGAACCCGATGATGATGCGCTGTGGAACTGGGCGCAGAACGCGCAGATCGGCAGCCGTCATCAGGTTCAGCGTCCCGCCAGTGAAGCGGAATTACAGAGACTTATCCGGGAGTCACGCGGCCAGATTCGGGTGATCGGCAGCAAGCTGTCGCCTGGCCGTATGCTGCATGTCAGTAATGATGATGTGCTACTCGATCTCAGCGCACTGAGCGGCCAGCTTGCCAGTGATGAACAGAGCGTGACCTTTGGTGGCGCGACCCCGCTTGAGCAGGTCTATCGCAGCCTGACCGGAATGAACCGCATGCTGGCGTCATCACCAGGCGTGATTGCGATTCAGACGCTGGCGGGCGCGATGGCGACCGGAACGCACGGCCAGGGATTGCAGCAGAGTTCGATTGCCGACGAAGCGCTGACCATCAGAATGGTGCTGGCCGACGGCAGCGTGCGCGAATTTGTTCGTGGCGAAGCTGACTTCCCGGCAGCGCAGGTCTCTCTGGGCGCATTAGGGATAGTCACCGCAGTAAAATTGCGTACCCAGCCGTTTAGCATCTTCACCTGCCACAAAAATGCCGTCTCCGCCGATACCCTTGAAGAGGATCTGCTGCGCTGGAACCACGACTATCCGATGAGCAAAGCGTGGTGGTTTGTCGATGACAATCTGATGCACGTCTGGAACGCCCATGAGGCGAGTGACGAAGAGCGTCAGCGCTACGAAGCGCAGGGTCGTCAGGTGGTGGAACATGACGGTGACGTTGACGAAAGCCTCAATGACACTATCGACCAGACGCTGGCACATATGCACCGCGATACGCAGATTGAGGGCAAAGGGGGAAAACAGTTTCGCACCGTCACCCGTTTTCGTGATTTTACCGATGTTACCGGTGACATTTACCAGCTCTTCTGCCGTGGCATTGCGGTGCCGCAGATCAATGTGGAAATCGGCGTGCCGCTGGCAAAAACCCCGGCCATCATTCGCCGCATCAAGCAGTGGTATGCCGAGAACCGTCCGCATATGCACTACCCGATAATCCTGCGCTGCACCGGTGCATCATCAGCCTGGCTCAGTCCGGCCGCTGACCAGCCAACCTGCTTTTTCGGCTTCGTGGTCTATTACGCCGACGATGGATCGCTGTCACAGGATGGATTGCACTTCCTGACTGAAGTGGAAAAACTGCTGGCCGAAGAGGGCGGCCGCCCGCACTGGGGCAAATATTACGATGAAGAACGCTACAACTGGCGTGAGATCTATCCGCAGTGGGACGCCTTCCGCGCCCTGCGTAACCAGCTCGACCCGCAGGGCCGACTGGGTAACGACTACATCACGCCACTTTTTGACTGATTGAGGAAAGCTATGTTTGCCTGGGTAACGCTGTTAACACAACCCGATTATCTGGTGGGCGTGAAAGCGCTGCACCGTTCGCTGCAACAGAGCCACAGCCAGTGGCCACTGGTGGTGATGACCACACCGGCGATTTCAGCGTCTGACTGCCAGATTTTGCAGGATGAAGGCTGTGTGATTAAACCGGTCGGTCCCCTCTATCCGCGCGACGATCTGGATCAGCACTACGCATCTGCGCAGTTTGGCGAAGTCTGGACCAAGCTGCGCGCCTGGCAGCTCACCGATTATGAGCGCGTCGTGTTTCTGGATGCCGATATGCTGGTACTGCAAAACATGGATGAGCTGTTTACCCTGGATCTGGGCGATAACCTGCTCGCCGCCTGCCACGCCTGCCGCTGTAATCCTAATCAGATTGCCTCTTATCCGGCAGAGTGGCAGCCCGAGCAGTGCCACTATACCTGGCAGGCGCGCGGTGAAAAGGCGCCAGAGAGTGTGGATCTTTACCTGAACGGTGGTTTTCTGGTGCTTAAGCCTGATAATGCGGTTTTCGACATACTGGAAAAGCGTATTGCCGCCATTGATGATCTCAGTGACTATCCCTTCTCCGAGCAGGATCTGCTGAACGAAGTGTTTGCCGATCGCTGGAAGCCGCTCTCTTACATCTACAATGCGTTGAAAACGTTGCCGTTTCAGCACAGCGGCCTCTGGCACGGTGATGAGGTGAAGAACCTGCACTATATTCTGGCAAAACCGTGGAAACGCGATCTCAGCCAGCCCGAGAGTCAGCGCGATCGCTTTTATGCGCTGGATAAATTGTGGTGGGATAAAAGCGGTCTGATCTGATTGGGTATGGGCGGGAAGAGGACGTTTCCCGCCCTGCCCGCCAGGGTTAACCAGCCGTAGTCTTACACGTCGTTATACCTTTCAACGGCCCCGATCCGGCGCTACACCTCAATCCAGCGGCGTTGCACTGCTGAGTGAGCAATCGCTTCCAGCACCTTCTGAACCTGCAATCCCTCTGCAAAATCGGGCCACATGCGATCGCCCGCCGCGATGCCGTTGATCAGGTCTCGAATCTCCACCGTTTTCTGATCGTTAAATCCAATGCCGTGTCCGGCTGAAACACAGAAGTTTGCGTAGTCAGGGTGTGCCGGTCCGGTCAGCAGCGTTTTAAATCCCTGACGCCCGGCGGGTTCATCATGCAGATAAAGCGCCAGCTCCGCCATGCGCTCCTGAGTGTAGCGCAGTGTGCCTTTGGTGCCGGTGACGACATAGGTCAGGCCCATTTTTGCGCCACAGGCGATGCGTGAGGTTTCAATCACGCCGTGCGCACCGTTATGAAAGCGCAGCAGCGCGCTGGCCTGATCTTCGTTTTCGACCGGTAACTGCCTCGAAGGCTCTTTCGGATCGGGCCGGGAGGCGATCACCGTCATCATGTCGCCGCTGACCTCAGCAATATCGCCGACCAGGTAGTGCGCCATATTGACGATATGCGCCGCCAGATCGCCCAGCGCACCAAGACCGGCCAGCGCTTTCTGACAGTGCCAGTCGAGCGGCGTTTCCGGTCTGGCCAGATAATCCTCATTATGGGTGCCGTAAAAATGCACCACGTCGCCTATCTCACCATTAGCAATGATCTCTTTCGCCAGCTGGCTGGTGGGGTTTTTCATGTAGTTGAAACCGACAAGGGTTTTCACCCCAGCCGCTTCGGCGGCCGCCACCATCTCCTGCGCATCCGCCACGCTTAACGACAGCGGCTTTTCTGAATAGACGTGTTTACCGTGGCGTATCGCCTCCAGCGCCATCTCTTTATGCAGGAAGTTGGGGGCGCAGATATCCACGACATCAATCGCCGGGTCGCTGACCAGCGTGCGCCAGTCACCTGTCGATCGGGCGAAACCAAAGGTCGCCGCCTGACGGGCCGCCAGCTCAGGATTCACTTCGGCCAGCATCTCCCGCACGATTTCGCCTTTCAGCGCAAATACGGTGGGAGCCTGGGCATAGGCAATCGCGTGGCAGCGCCCGATATAGCCGCTGCCAATCATGCCGATTCTGACTTTGTTCATTTCAACTCCACAGATTCTGTTCAGGGTTGAAATGGAATCTACGTTTCGTTTCTGTTGCTGACAAAGCCAGAATCGGGACTTTGTGACGCCCGTAAAAATCTATCCGGTTAAATCACGCGCCCGGCCGTCTGACAAGGGCTATACAGCGCCAGAACACCTCATAAACACCTCAGTTTTCCCTATGATGTTTTACCGGGAGAGCCAGCCGCACAGGCCGCTCTTTCAGTGCTCAAAACGCCATAGTGGCGACTATTTCAGCAGTCGCGCTAATTTATGAAAAAGAGCTTTGACATGGCCCGGCGTGGCCGTTACTATGCGCCCCGTTCAAGCGATTCCTCTGTAGTTCAGTCGGTAGAACGGCGGACTGTTAATCCGTATGTCACTGGTTCGAGTCCAGTCAGAGGAGCCAAATTCGAGAAGCCTGCTTAGGAAACTAAGCGGGCTTTTTGCTTTTTACGGTTTGGTCTGAATAACCGTTCTCTTCATGCAAACATCGCTCTGAAGGGTTCTCACTTTAATAAATATTTGAGGAAGGCGGTTGCTGCTATGTCATCGATTCAATGCGAAACAGCAAAATCATTACCGCTCAGCGCATGCTGCTGGTTCGCCTGTATCAGCTAGCGGAAAAGCGCGAGCGAGTGAAAGAAGTGCCCCGCCCCATTGCTATTTATCTTTCCGAGCTGAAATACCATTTATCCAGACCGCAGTTGGAAGGCTTAGGCGCGGCGCGCGATAAAGGCGTACATATTATTATGGGCCATCAGTCGATTGCCGATTTAAAAGATTGCCCGGCAGATTTGAAAGGTGACGCTGTTGTCGGCGCTGTCGCTGAGAACGCCAAATTCAAACTGGTTTACCGTGTCATGGACCTGGATACCGCTGAATGGGTGGCAAGGATGTCCGGCACCATATTAGTCGATGATGAGGTCGCAAAGCGAAAACCGACGCCGTGCTGACAGAGGCAATCGACGATGAACGCACCATCAGGCAGGCCGAGCGTTTCTCTACCGACAGTAATATGATCCTGAACTTACCCTATTTTGTCAGCTTCATCTTCACGACAAAAACACTCCCGGCTGCTTCGCTGATTTCGCCCATAAGGGTGAAAAAACGCGAACTGGAGATCTGCGCTGTGTCGCCCGCGATTGCCGCCACCGCCGCAACGGTGAACATCACCCTGGATTTTAGCGAGGAGGAAACTTCCCCGGACCCGCATCAACACCGGATATCACAGCAACTCGATCCGATCTTTTTTTTGATGAGACGGGCGAAAAAGACACGACAATGCCGAATGCCGACAAAGAAGAAAACCCGTCAATGCTGGATTTTTAAAGGGGGAATGATGCTGATCACCGCATACCGCGAACGCCAGACGCGACACCACGAAAAAATACAACGACTGCTGAATTTCCTGAAAGAAGAGACGTACAGTGACTTTAAAACACTGATGCTGCTGTTCGGCTTCAGGGATTATAAATCGCTGTATTCCCTTCTTTCAAAAGTCGAGGGAATGGGCTTAATACAAAAGCACGTCCTGGTATCGCGTACGATGAAAATTTCATTGTGGGCCATAACCAGTGACGGGCTAGCAGTTGTGTTAACCCCCGACGATGCGCTTTTCCCGGCGCGGTTTGAGCCTTCAAAAATCACCGGCTGGACGTTGGAACATCACCTTGATAATCAGGCAGCACGGATCAAAAAGGCGCATCCGGATGGATAAACGGCGATCGCACAACCTTCCTCAGTCGTTATCAGGTCAATCATCGCCCGGACGGACTGATTACCCTGCCCGGCGGCATCGTGATCGCCATTGAGACCGAGCGTCGTCTGAAAACTAAAGCCCGATACCAGTCAATCCAGAAGCAGAGCACTGTGCTGCCGAAAGTGTATGAAGCCCTGCCGATGGAGGCGATGAAAAAACCGGAACAGCCCGGCTTCGCAGCACTGATGAAAGGATTTCCGCACACGGATCCGTACAAATGTATCCTCTGCGGACACCTGCTACGATTTACTAATGCGGAGGCTGACAGGCACGCCACGGAATTATTATACGAAAAGCTGAATGGGATAAGCAGAAAGCGATGGTATCTGGCAGAGGTTGCGGGATAAATGAGTCTGAAAAATGTGTAAAATGCATCAAAGTCTGCGTTTTATCGTCATAAACGTCCCGGTGGTAAGCCAACATTGCGTCCCGAAAACAATTATCATGGTCAGGATTCTTTTGATGTGATGATTCATTTTCCTAACCATCAAGCACCTTACATATCCATTGAAAGGACCTGGCGTACGTCATCTGGAGTCAATACGGACGCTTCCAGATACTCAGGGTGATTACGTAAAGTAAAGATCAGTTTACTCAGGATCTGCGTTGGTATTTCCTGCTCATCAATAATTTTGGCCGAATCCAGCATAATGCGGCCATATTTCATTTCAAGCGTCACAAATCGGTTCCACTCAGGACCATTAGCGCATAGAAGATCGAACAGAATTTCACCATTTTCATTCTGGCCAAGCAGGTCCGTGAGTTTCGTCTCAATTTCGTTGACAGAAGACAACGGGTTCTCGTAACCGGTCGCCATGACGACAGCTTTAAGAGATTCTGAGACGTTAACTCCGGTAATTTCAAACAAGATACAAATCCTTGATTATTTGCCATGCTTTAGTAGCTTTGGTCATTAGTCGGGCCATGTCGGAAATCATGCGGCTGGTATCAACCACCGTTTCCATGTGAAACACAGCATGACGTTCTCCATTCCAGAAAGTATAGGCACCATTAATGATATTGCCCTGTTCTGGCCTGAGAAGAGACGCATATTGTGGTTTCAAAATGTAATTTAAACCAACCTTATCGAAAAAAGGCCCGAACCCTAATGGTTGCTGTACAGACATACCAAATGTGTACATCTTACTCTTTAAGACACCTTCAATGGAGCGAAGTTCTGGGTAGAGCAACATGCAGTAGTCTGGCAATTTTGGGGCTGCGAGTTTAACACACAGACCTGAAATGAGCAATTTTTCAGCAGTGGCGTGCAAGTGAGGATAAGCATCGCCCATTATAGACTCCAGGTTAGCGCGGGCGACTTCCTGCTGAACGATGTTCGCTTTGCCATCATCCTGGCGGATTAACACTTTCTCAAGACCTTGCAAATTAAGCAGTTCTGCTAGATTGAACGTGAAAACCCGATAACAGGATAGTGGACGGCCCTGAATCTGAAGCCTGCCTGTTGTTGTGTGCAGGGTAACCGTCAATTCATCCTGGTAGGTAGTGGAGGTGATTTTCCACACGATGGAGTGAGTGTTACGAAGGTGTTCCCTGAACTCAATATGTGTTTCTTCTGCTGATAACTCAAGCACAGGTAAAATGGTACCCACCACAAACCCTTCCACGACCATATTTACATGTTCAAATTCTGCAGGATTAATGGTTTCAAAAAGGTGATCAGCCAGCTCCTTACCCAGAGGCTGATTAGCACCCGTAAGGTACTGAACTGTAGACGAACCATCGCCGTTATAGAAAATGTTGACGGTAGCAAAGTTACCCCCTGTTTTCGCGAATGTCACTCTGAGTCCGGGCCTTTGCCCCGGCATCGGGCCAATTGACTGAACTGCATACGTTTTGCTTTGAATGAACTGCCTGCATTCAGGCTCAATGTTAGCCCTGACCAGATTTAAATCCCTATAACTCCTGACTGTCATTTATCAGATTCCGCAAAAAAGATGAGGGGAAACTCTACAATATTGTGTCTCGGTAGTCATTACGAAGTTATAGCAAAAGGGTCTGTTTAGAGATCGGAAATTATTGTAAGTTTAGCGTATTATTTAACCAAGTTTAGCCTGTATTTGATTAATTTAATATCAGTGGCTATTATCTTTAAATTATCGCCTTAGCAGTATCGCATTTAGGTTATCCGATTACACAATGTCTATGGGGAGCGGGTCACAATGAAGACATTACTCACTTCGGGGTGTGCTTACACGTGGAGCAGGTCAAAATTTCCTGGGATATGAGAGATTTGATTAAGGCTACTTCTCAAGATCGAAAATCAGGTAATCACTCTTATTATCTATAGTAAAGGCAACAAACTTAGATGTTAAATTTTGTTAGATTAGTGAAGAAAATAATACGCCTTAATACCTTAGTAAAAATGAATTGGATGAGATGATAGATAATAGTTTTTCAAATTCGTTAGTGAAGTGTGTTATCATAATATTATTACTTATGTTCAATGCAAATTTTTTCGTATAGTCTATTATATGCCGTTTGATATATCCTGCAATACAGTCGCACGATAATATCCATCTTAAGTAATAAATAGTAAAACAACATATGGTAAGCTAATACGGGGTTGCTGCATAAATCGAACATTTGGCCATTAGCAGGTTCGCCACTATTCTCTTTCCTGAGAGAATAGTGGCGAACCGTGGCAAGACAGAAGTTAAAAATCACGAACAGGAAAAACTGCATCAATGCGCTTCATCGACGGGGTTCCCTGACAATCCGGTTCGACGCCGACGCTATCTCCGTCTAGTACGACTCAGCCGAACCCGACCTGCGCGGCAGGCCCTTGTGCTGATCTCTACCGCCCTGATGCTCAAATGCGTCTCAAATCTTACGTTGCGAGTATTACAGGGATTTATTGATTCGTCTTTTCAGCTCATGGGGTACCGCTCCGCTGCCCAGACGACCCTAGCGTCAGCCGACGGGCCAAAAGCGTCAACGTCAATATCAAGACGCACACATGGGGTGAAATCATCCGTCGGGTCATTGATGCCACCCGATTGGAAGTATGGGCGACGGGTAATGGAAATTGAATAAAGCACGGCGCGGAGAAACACTGGCAAAGGACAACCGGATTTTGAACATGATAGATGAAGTTATCACCCAGCCCTCCAAAGTCATGGATGGACAGTTCGTTACTTCTTGCACAGATTTACTTATCAAACGGCTGTATGTTTATCAATTTTCAGACAGGTGATGATGATGTTATCACAAACCAGCCTCAAGTAGTTGAGTCAATAGGATAATTACGGTAAAGTATTATAATCGAAAAACATTTGCGGTTCTTATTATGGGCGAGTTTTCAAAGTACGTGGGAGAGATAGGCGAGGCTATCGTCAATGACTTTCTCAATCTTTTTGGTTGGCGAAACATGTGCAATAATAAAAAAGTTGACTGCTGCGTAAGCGCACATGACAAGATCACTCATGGAATTGACGCACTATATGTTTATGATTCTTTTCTTCAAAAGCAGACTCTTATCAGTGTCGTCGTATCTGCCAAATATTCAGCATCCCCTTATTCTAGTGTGAGATCGACTTTTCGCGATCATTTTAAAGATATTGCATACGCAATAGAATGCTATTCTAAATCACAATTAAAAAGAAATATCACCAAACAATTTAGTGGCAGTTCTCGTAAGGATGATATCGGAGTGCTCTTTTACCTCAATAATGATGAGAATGAAGAAAAGGACAACATTAAAGGTCAGTTAACAAACTCAAGAATTGATAGCACTCTAAAATTCAACACTATACATATAATAGATAACTCTAGAGCAAAATTTCTATTTGAATCCTTAAGTTATATAAGAAATAAATATACCAACTACGGTTTTTTTTGTAACAGTACAACTTTGAATATTTCTTTATCCACAAAGCACACAAAAATAATGCCAGTAGAGTATATTACATCACCAATCATTCCTATTTCTGTCGCTGCGGATAATGGCAAGAGGTTTATTCTTTTATGCGATTTTGATTTCAGCAAAGAATCCTTGGTATTGGTGTTCAAGCTTGCTAGGAAGCTTTGTGCAGATTTCACTAACCAATATGAAATATATTTTCGCCGTTACAATGTATTAAGTGATGGCCCGATAGTGGATGAGGTAAAAATGACTCAGATATCTGAAGATGATATTGGTCTGGCCCAAGTTAATCTCATTATTGACTCCTATAATACTAATTTCAGGAACATAAAAGATGAAAAATAAGGGTGAGTTTATCCCCTCTGGGGATGAACTTAAAAACCTCGTCGCACAACTTAATTGTACTGCCTCGATGATCAATAGCATCCTACGTGAACGAGGCGTGTTTTGTTCTTCCTCTGAAAAGATTAATACTGTCCCTAACCTAATCACATCCTTTCTAAGTCCGGATGAATCATACGAATTACTTAGCAGTATAAAAACTAAAGAAAAAATTGACAAGGTGAATTTCAGGGATTTTGAAATTAATATAGACGCGGACCTCTTAGAGCAACTGAGTTGTGTTATTGAACCTGATCAACTTATCAAAAGTGACTATGTTAATTTTGAAATTTCAGATTTTAACGATTTTACGTCACTGGACGGGAGGTCTAATAACTCTATTATTCTTGAGTTCGAGGTGTGTAGAAAGGATATTCTCGATGATTGGTATATGACAGATAAATTTTTCAAAGGCTCAGTAGAATTAAAGAAAAATAGTGATGGTATAAGTAAACAACTACTCATGAACGTGAAACTTAACCACACATCACCTGAAACTAAAGAAATAGCCGAGAATATTATTTCCTTAGTAGAAAATAGGCTAATTGATAACAAAATTATAAAAACCTCTCCTCACAATGGCAAAGTACTGCTTGATGATTTCGAAAATGAAAACCGAGTTGATTTCTTAAGTGAACTAGCGAAACAACATATAGGGTATTTATTTTATTATAAAAAAATTGATGACGTTCATTTTAACCCAGATAAGGAATCAAAATATGAAGACAATCCAGAATTAACATCTAATTTTTTAGAGAAAAAGATCGAACAATATCGAGTAAAAGGAGACCTTGATGAAATAATATCTATTAAGTGGAAGCACATACATCCATATGTGAAAGTTACCAAAGTCGTTGCGTCTTATTCTATTGAATACGAATCATATTCTGGAGAATGTAAAGTGTCATATGAGTTCAGTGACTATGGCAGAAAGAATCCTGTCAATCCGGAGTTGTGCATTACATTTGTAAATATCAAAATAAAAGGAGCCTCTCCAACAAAATTACATGAGGTACAAAATGCGATCATGCGAGAAATCGAAATTAGAAAAGCTGAACTACTCAGGAAGTATAAAATTGCTGATGCATAATGGATTGTCCCAAAACCATTAACATATTGAGTTTTTACTCGGAAAGATATTAGTCCTAAGTCCTATACTAGATGTTCGATTTGTAAGATTATTTCAGCATCAAGAGAGCAGGGATCATGGGTATTTATGCAGATAATTGGGTGAAAGCTCAGAATGACACTCGAAGCACGCTAATCTATCTGTCAGTGGAACATATGGAAGCGCTTCGGCACCTGACTTACCGATTAAATGCCATAACATACATCCATCTTGAGAGAACGCTATTGACAATAGGTCCATAAAAAATTCTTCTAAGTAAAATTTATTTAATCTTTACACAAAATTTTTCAGCTATGAGTGGTACATCACTTTTTTATAAGATAAACCTTATGAACAACTCTCATGTAACTAATCTCCAGGATGATCAGATGATTATCTCATGGTCAAGTGATATTGTACTTCCAGCTTCACTTGATAATTGGCAGGGATATCGGTGACACAACCTTCAAGACTGTCTATTAAACGTCATATTCGCTCGCTCGGCCTAGCGCAGCAGCGTTCGAATGTCGATACAGCGACGCTTGTAGGAACCATTTTAAGAGATTGGAGTAGCCATGTGCACCCTTCTCTTCCTAAACCCTCACTTCCATATTCGAATCTCTTAGCTTTTGAACCAGAAGTATCAGCATTCGTTGCCCTTCTAGAGCAACTTACCTTTCTTGAAGCTACCTACTGGCTAAGCTCGTCCTATGCTATTCTGGCCGAAGATAGCTACCGCAAGAAAATGGCAATGTTCTTCACCCCAGTGTCTTTGACCGAAGGCCTTCTCAGTGACTTATCTAACCAAGGCACTGATTTCGGAAGCTGCTCATTCATGGACCCCGCCTGCGGAGGCGCAGCTTTCCTAGCCCCAATAGCACTGCGAATGCGGACAGCATTATTTGCGAAAGGACTTTCCCCACGTAAAATTCTAGAACACATAGAAATTCACTTACATGGTACCGACTTAGATTTAACTTTGTGTGAACTGTCCAAACATTTTCTCTGCATGGCTTTGCACAATGAGATACGTAAGTCTGGCTACTTTCCCAAATTTAATGTTCAACATGCAAATTCGCTAACAGACCTTCACGCCGATATGGGTAAGATCGATGTTATAGTATGTAACCCACCATACCGTAAAATGACAGCAAATGAGTTGGAACCTTTGCGATCGGTATACGCAGAAGTCATCCAATCGCAACCTAATCTCTACTGTTTGTTCATCACACTTTGCATACGCCTTTTGCGGGACGGTGGTCGTGCAGCACTCGTTACACCAACTAGCTTCCTTTCTGGCCAATACTTTAGTCGATTGCGCAAGTTTCTTACTACTCATACGGATATTGAGCATATAGGTATGGTCAGTGATCGTCAGGGGGTATTCATCGACGTAGAGCAAGAAACTACATTGAGCGTATTTCGACGCCGCCTAGAAGAGCGATCCACTCCTGCGTGCGCAAATGTTTCGGTAGTTTCAAGAATGGGTAAATATAAAAACGTAGGTAAATGCATATTGCCCAATTCTGGTGTAGCGTGGCCTATTCCACGCTCCATTGGAGACGTGGCTTTAATTAGGATAATTTGTTTATCCGAATTTCGATTAGCTGACTATGGTTATAAAGTTAGAATTGGTGCATATGTCTGGAATCGCGACAAACGACCAAAATTTGAATCAATCCAAGCAGCAATCCGGGCTAATGCTAATTCAGTCATGCCTCTATTATGGTCCCGTGATATTTCCCTACGTGGTGTTGTCAAAATAGATGAGGACTCAAAATTGAATGGCGCATATCGTTTTGTTGATCTTGGGAGCAGAACGACTTCATCGATAATAACTTCGCCTTGTGTTGTATTGCAGCGCGTAACCTCGAATGAGCAACCTCATCGCCTTGTTGCTGCCACTGTCTCTTCGGATATCTTCGACACCTATGGAGGATTTATTGGTGAAAATCATGTAGTTATACTTGAGCAAGTAACCTCACAACCGATACTTTCGCCAGAAAATCTGGCTGAACTACTCAGCACATATACAGTGGATCGTTACTTTCGTTGTATCTCTGGTGCTACAAATGTTTCAGCTTTTGAACTTAACCAACTCGCATTGCCAGATCCTATTGTTCTTCAAGAAGCATTACATAATGGCAACACATGGGATGACGCAGTTATTAAGGGTTATCAAGTGGTGTTAGAACACTAGCATCTCAAATCCAAGAGGGCCGTTTTCCATGCGTGACTTAAATTCTCTAAAAAAAAGACTTGCGGACCAATCAAAATCCAGAGCCAGCATGAACGAACGCGCACGCAAGATTAAAGAACGCCATGCTGCTAAGCAAAAAGTATCGCAATTACGGGGAAATGCGCCCCCTTCAATTCAGCCATTAGACCAACCTAAGCAGCAAGTTCAAGAACGGATTCACGCTGGTGATACCTTTATGTATCTTAAGGATAAATTGACAGATGAAGCAATTGCGCCGCAGCCATGGACGATTGAGCTTGTAGATACATTTTTAGCAGCAGCAGATCAGCGATGCACCACATTATGCTTAATCTGGCCTGCCAAGCTAACGTCGTTGCCCATAGTTCATGCATTAGCTAATCTTGAGCGCCAATTTGCAAGGGATTTACGTGGAATTCGAACGTTGCTTTACCCCGCAACCCATGCATTAAGAGCGCCCCTTCATCACGTTCTTGTTGAAAAAATACAGTTGAGTGAATTATACCGTTCACTATGGTCAATACGTAAAGGCTCTAGTAATGTTGTAAGCAAAACCTCATCGCAGGCCTTTGTTGCTGTACTAAGCGCTATAAATAAAGTTCGAATTCTACATCCTGAGCTGCCAAATCCGTCTCTAGCAGAACTTGTACCGACATTCGTATTTGAACCTACACTGCAGGAGTGGGTTACACCGTTGAATAACCCGTTAGAACGCACGCTTTCGAAAGTTGAGCCTCTCTCAAACCGTCGTACTATACGTCAAGATGTTGAATCCGAATGGGGCTTTTCGAATAAAGCACCAGGCGCACTTTTAGCTTTACATCATACAGTTAAAAAAGAATCTTGGAGAAATGCACTTAAAACAGCTGCACTTAAAAAGCCAAACACACCAGAAGCCATCTTGTTTGACGCTACAGAAACTGCTGCGAAAACAAATTATTCAGCTGTTAAGAAAATTCCAGAGTACTTAAAATTTGCGCACGACAACGGACTCTCTGATTGCGGCGCCGTGATCGTCACAGATGATCCGAAAACATTTTTTATTTTTCGTGCACAACTCAATGAGTCAAAACTTGCATTCTCAACAAAAGTGCTAGCCGTAGAAGCGGTGGATGCTCTACTTTCTGCTCATCCAGAAGCACCGAACTGGGCACCAGCACAGCGTAGCAATTCAAACTTTGATGTACATATCGTTGACCGCGATGCATCTCAGATAGCAGTTTCATTTCAACATTTGATGGCTTGTGCAGGATGCGATGGTACTCCTGCACATAATGCATTACAGCAGGCTTCGTTGTACGTTTTGCGCCTGTCAAACGTGCCATCAGGATATTTAGATCTAACCAAACAGTCCGCTGGTAACGAGGATGGAAAATATCATCTTAGGGGAAGCGCTTGGACCCCAATAAAATTGAATCTTTTGAATTCACTAGCCTCAGGTGAATTGAATGGTTTAAGGGAGTCAGTTGAACGAGCTATAGCCCGAGCGGAAAGGCTAATTGATGACTGGAAGGATGCAACTCCAATGGCAGCACGTATGCTTGCCGAAGTAAAAAAACATATGGGAGCCCATTGTCAAGGGCTGTCATTCGTATTACCTAACAATAGTTACATATTATTGGCTAATCATTTTCTTCAGCGAAAAATGGGTGATGAATGGGCGGAGATTGCACTTAAGATAAAGTGGTATACCCTACAGACTGTTTCCAATGTCTTGACTGATGATACAAAGAAAAAACATTTCGTATTTATCGGAGTTAACCCAAATGTGATTCGTGTTCTGTTGACTCATCCCGGCATTCCACATCGTACGGTTGTTCTGCTAGCCTACAGACAGGCTGAGTCCACTCTTAAAACACTGTCCTGCATGAAAGAAATCGAGGCCTTTAAGGCTTATCGAGGCCGCATAGGATTATTAACTCAAGCGCTTGAACGACGTCTGAACGAGATCCCTAACCCAATAAATATAAATAAAATCAGTGAAATGCAGATGCTATTTAAGTTTGAGGATAGGAGCGTAGAGGGTCAACACACTGATACTCCGTGCTTTATATTCGAGCTTGAGGGTAATTTACGCACAAGCGTTTCTGGATGGGTTTATCGATATATAGATGACGAAGAATCAACTTTCAGGCGCACTGCCGCAAGTGCCATTCAGTGCGGTGATTTTATCTTCAACATGAGCGATGAGTTACGCACAAAACTTGAGTCTCTGCTGCTGCCAGGGGAAGAAGCAATGACATCGGTTGTCGAGCCTGTGAGAATGCTATTGAAACTTTACCACGATGATGTGATGAGACGTTGCACATTAATGTTTAAATCCTCGAAACGTTCAGTACTTGCTCGTGAAATTCATAGCAGGATGGTTGAACTTGATCCCACCGCTGCCGAATGCCGAATAGGGCGTATCTATTATTGGCTTGCTCCATTAAAAAAAGATAATAAACGCCCTCACGCATCCAGAAACGCCATATATTTCAAAATTTTTTGTAAAGCTCTTGGTATTAGCGAAGATGTCGCGCAGCAGCACTGGAACTTTATAAAGAATGCCAGAAACCTAAACCAATCTCTTGGACGAGAGCTACTCGCTCGATACTCAGAGATCCTTTTCCAACCAGAGAGTGCGACGATATACAGGAAAGTTCCTGAAGAAATTCTTGCGGAACTTCAAAAGGATGCTCTTCGTTGTGTGTTCAGAGTCGAACGCGTCATACCGCCAAGTATGGTCTTAAGCAATAAGGAAACGACAAATGCCCATTCTAAGTAAAGATCCGCGTGGTATCCATCCGGCATATAAAGAGGCTGTTGTCGACAGCCTTTTAAACGGACTGTCCGCACGTTTAGCTGGACGGGGTGATTTCTATAAGATCATTTATAGTACTAAGCCTAGTGCAGTACTGATGTCAGAATTCATTATGCCTGTGCCGGCTGATGAGCGTGAAAATGACGAGGAAGCAGATCCCATTCGTATAAGCGCACACGGCATGGATTTTCAGATTAACTCGGCGGCAGGAGACGAAAGACTGGAGGTATCGTTGACAGGGGCTGTATATGTTCGCATTCTACCTCAAGAAAGCGAGGTACAGCCTGGTGGAAAGCTCGAGGCCATATTTCCATTAACACGTGATGCCCAAAGAGAAATCCGTAGCAAAGTTAAGGACGGACTCGCAAAACTCGCAACCGAATTGACGCATGGAAAGTCAAGTCTGGAGTGGGGAGCAAAAAGTTACAATGTTCGTAAAAGAGTATATGAGTCGATGGGGCTTACGTTCGACAACCGCCTTGACTTAACTCCAGCCAGCGGAGAGGCTGAAGTCGAATCTGTTGATACAGAAGACAGAACAAATATTATTGAAGAAGAAAGATCTGTTCAAGAAGTTCTGACCAATCTGTCGACCCCAGATATTTTAACGGAGAATATCTCTCCTCCTGCAAAGTGGCTCCGATTAGATCTTACCCTGCCGTCCTTTGAATTCCGACCGTCGAGCGCCGCAGAGGATGCTAGGATAGCAACGAATGTCTTAAATGAATCGATTGCCAGACAACTCTCTGATTGGGCTGCAAGTAATGCTACTGAGACAGGAGGAATATTATGGGGATACAGGCGCACACGGATCCGACCATCCGACGTGCGGGACTGGAATAATTACCTAGAACGAGTTCGCACCTCAAGCCTTCCGGTTATAGTGCCGCACCTTGAGTTGCGTTGGATTATTCAAGCCGTGCCAGACCCTATCTCTCCCTCACGCCTGACCGTTCATTTGGCATTGGAGAACTGGACAAACATCCCTACAGTCAATAACTTCAACGAGATTGAACCCTCGTTCTTCCAAGTCTCAGTTAGCGCTACAATACCGACAGCAGTCCACAGGTACATGTATCTTGACCGCGTAAAACCGTCATATCGATATAACCAATACCTTAAATATCCAGCACTGGGATTCAATGGTGGCGTAACAATGTTGGCAGGTGAGAGTAAGCTGAAGTTAACCACAACATGGGCACCACGTTACGTGCTGCCAAGAATCATCCCAACCGACCGGCCCGTTGAACTGAACTTTGAAAAACTGTCGCAACCAGACTGTATGACAGGGCTAAAACCAATAATTCAAGCCTATGAGGCTTGGCTGAAGAAAGTTGAAAAAGAAGCCGTGGGCCAGAAAGGCGTTGGACTGAAGACTCCAGAGCAATTGGCAGCAGAGGAAGATAAGTTCCAGTTAGATATCACCGAATGGCAATCCGAACTAAATGCTATTCGATGTGGTCTGGATATTCTTGAAAAGTCCCGCGAAAATTGGAGTGGACCCGGCAAACAGACGTCTCCGCTTGGTATCCCATTCGAAGCATGGTTATCAATGAACAAAGCAATGGAAAAGGTGTCAAAATCAAAGGGATATAATGAATGGAGGCTATTCCAGCTCAGTTTTATCTTGGCATCCCTCCCAGCTTTCGCAACACGTATTCCTGAGTTCCACAGTTTCTACACACCGGAAGTAGCAAGGCACTCGAACGCAGTAACTTTGCTTTATTTCTCTACCGGCGGTGGTAAATCCGAGGCATTCCTTGGTTTGCTAACCTTCGTGCTCTTTCTTGATCGCCTCAGGGGCAAACTTAGAGGCGTGTCAGCACTGATGCGCTATCCGCTACGACTGCTTACTCTTCAGCAAGCGCGGCGCACCTTTGCAACAATTGGTGCTGCCGAGGAGATCCGACACATGCGCGGACTGCCGGGTGAGCCCTTCTCGCTAGGATTCTGGGTCGGTAGTAGTAACACTCCAAACTGGCATTCCGGTGACGGCTATAACGACGTTCCCCGCGATGACGAAGTCGCGATTGATATAGAATCTGAATATAAGAATGTCCCAATCTATAAGAGTGCCCGCGAACGCTGGCTTAAGCTAACATCCTGCCCGTTCTGTGGCAATAAAGAAGGCAGCATATTGGCACTTCGTCGTCATTCGGGCAAAGGGGCTAACGCAATGGGGCACTACTGCTCCGGGTCCCAAAAGAATTGTTCCTGGAACGCCCGGTTCAATAAGCCTACTCCGCTGCCCTTTTATATTGTCGATGAAGACATCTACGACCTTGCTCCGACAGTCCTACTAGGTACAGTCGACAAACTCGCCGCAATAGGACAGTCTCAGGGAACTATCCGTAAATTTTTTGGTATGTTCGGTTTCGCTCCTCTTTTAAAAGTCGACAGTGAACGACTGTATATACCGCTGAAACAAAGAGACTGGGATACTCGTGAGAGCGCGGACACACGTCCCCTATTCCCCTCGTTCACTTCCGGTGAAAGACGATTCTTTGACCCTTTTCCTGCCCTGCTGATTCAAGATGAGGCTCATCTTCTCGACGAATCACTCGGAACCTTTTCCGGTCTTTTTGAATCAGCACTGGAAGCGGCATTCGATCAACTCTCGCCGCTCTATAAAGATTATCTTTCTTACGAACCCAAATCTACGGTTCGTCGCAAAATCAAGATTATTGCCGCATCGGCCACAGTCACCGAACCGCAGCGCCAAATGCGTAATCTTTATCAGCGCGACAGCACAATCCAGTTTCCGTATCCCGGTCCTACACTCTACGATTCATTTTATGCAACCCCTTTCCAGCCGGATAATACCTCATATGACTCCGAACGCTCCGCTATCCCTGAGGCTGATATTGAACTGCGAAGCCACTGGGCACGGGTCTATTCATCATTACTGACCAATGGTCATCGCCACACCGTAGCTATGGCCTCCGTCCTTGGTCATTATCATGTTATGTTAACGGGTTTATACGAACGCTTACGCAGCGAGGAATCATCCCAAGAAGATGAGGCGCGCAATGAACTGATACAATGGGTGACGCCGGGACAGCTGCAGGCACAGTTCGTCCGACTTTTAGAGTCCGTTGATGTCCCAACGCTATTGACGCTCATTGACCTACATCGTATTGCCCTGACTTATGTGACAAACAAGAAAGGTGGTGACCAAGTCATCGACACTGAAAGGAGCCAGTTCACGGCACTACATCAGTCGGCTGGATACCCTGCCCAGTCGCTAAATTCTGAACTAATTTCAGGGGCGGTTTCAGCTGCTGATATTCAGGACATCGTCCGGCGGGCAGAGAGTCGTACTGAAGTAAACAATCCATTCCCAGACCTAAATGATACACTTCGATCAGTTATTGCTACTTCTGCAATTTCACATGGCGTTGACGTAGAAGAGTTCAATGCCATGTTCTTTGCAGGAATCCCATCAGATATTGCGGAATATATACAAGCATCCTCGCGCGTAGGGCGCACTCATGTTGGTTTCTCATTATTGGTACCAGTACCACAACGACACCGCGACCGTTTCGTACTTGAAATTCATGATATCTTCCACCGTTTCTTGGAAAGAATGATCCTTCCTGCTGCTATCGATCGTTGGGCAGAAAAAGCTTTAGTACGTGTAATGCCTAGTTTCTTTCAGGAGTATGTCTGTGGGGTTAACGCCATTGAACGTTTGTGCGCAGTAGACGATGATAAGAAGCGCAACAGCCCTACATTCGCTTGGGCATCAGATGTACGCGACTTCCTGGAAATCCCCGATAATATGAAATCTGTCGCCACATTCATGGAAAAGGCGCTTGGCCTCCATTTTTCTCCTTCCCCTAATGGAAAGCATTATTATCTTTCCTTACTAAAACAGGAGCTCAACCACTACCGGCAGGACCTTAGCATTGAAAGACTGGTTAACGGCACTCGTCTGCTCCAATTCTTCGAGGAACGTAACAATCTTATGCGACCGATGACGTCGCTACGTGATGTGGACCAGCCTGGTATTATCCGCGAATCAACCTTTGACGCGTTTAACAAACGTGTGGCGGATGGGACTACAGCCCGCGCGATGACTTTCATTAGGAAAGGCTCTGGCGCAGATATTGATTAGACCGATATTGTAAAATAAGCATGGAGTTGACGGAGAAAAAAATGACTAAAGCCAAAACAATGAACCGATCACGCAACCAGCTTGCCACAGCTTACGCACCAGAGAGTTTCTTCACTTTTGAAGGTGGTAGGGGGGCCTGTATTTCCCGCTCGACTGCTGGAGAATCCCTAGAATTATCCGAGTCGACCAAGAACTTAGTATTCGAGCGGATGAATGAACTTGGACGCGCTTGGTTCATTGCAGCCTCGTCTGTACGTGATGGCGACCCGACGAAACCAAATATACTTCCAGAGCAATGTGTTGACCAAGTTATGCTGGATATAAATAGGATAACATTCCAACTGCCGGGACAAGAACGCTTTTATTTATGTCGACCTTCACACATGGAATACACGCCTGCGCCATTGACATTCGTCTGTCGCACCTGCGGGATATTCAAGGATTACGCAACACTCACAGATCTTGATAAGGATCTAAAATTTCTAACACCTAATCACTGCTCAAATCCTAAAAAAAAGGGGCGATGTGACTGGGAGCAGCTCGATGTCATTTTTGTCCACTGGTCCGGTAATTGGGAAGCCGCTTTTCCCGGACAATGGCATTGGAGTGAACGTGATTCCAAGGTAATAAAGCGTCGTGATAATTGCGTCTGTGGGAGCAGTCTTTTCCGGTTGAACCGGCGATCGGCTGGCATTGGCGACTGGTTTTTCGAGTGCGCAACCTGTGATAAGCCCTTGTCGGCTAAGTGGTTGCAGAATGACAGTGCAACATTACGCATTTTGGGCCCGTCAATGGCACCTAATCGACTGACTGAAGTGAGGATGCAAGCGACCTCTTATCGCGCATCAAATGCTTACTATGTTAAATCTGATCTATTCATCGACTTTAAGGACAGCAGCCAGCAATTGCTTAACCGACTGCAACCGGGACGAGAAGCTGAGCTTAAAGACTTTGTAGCAAAGCAGTATGGATTTGCCGTTCAACCCATTGCTGATGATGATGTCCGTAAGGCCTGCGACAGAAAACCAGAATGTAGCAAAGACTTTGCAGATTACATGGCTGCCGTAGAACAAATTCGCATTCTTGAAGGGCTGCTATCTGGGACAATGGGCTCAGTACTCAAAGGTGCTCTTGATATAGCATATACAAGCCGGCAACGGATTCTGGACGATCTTCGCCAGCGACAAATTCTGTTATCTAGGAGTGAACTACCTGGGCCTGTTGCTGCGAACCTGCAAAATAGGCAATCGATTTTTGCATCAAAGTTCGACCCCTTCCGTCTAGCCATTGAGCATGCGGCACTCAAAAGTACCCGACTTGATGTGGAGGCAAAGAACAACGGTAAGAAACCGTATGTATCTTTCACTCGCCTTGACGAGGATCTTGCACCGGAGGACAAGGACAATAAGTGCCATGTACAAAGCTTAACGCAAGAGTTACTCGACAAGCTGGGATTTGAAGACATGGGCCTTATCAGGGAATTCGACTTGTGTCGCTTCAGCTTTGGTTATTCGCGCATGGAATCCTCTCCTATTTTGCGGGAAAAGCGCGGGATGGACATGCCAGTTCGCCTAAATTTGTTCCCGCCAATGAAACAGAACGACAGCATGCGCCATCCTGTCTATGTCATACAGCAGGGTAATGAAGCACTATATGTACGTCTTAAAGAAGATCTCGTTCTTGAATGGTTGCGCGGCTTGAACTGCCTGGATATGTTTACACTGAATGGCGACGAAAAGATTGGCGCAGGACTTTTGCTTACAGCGCAACCGATGAGTCAATTCCTAGATAATTTGTCGGAAAATTCAACCCCACATGTTTATCACTACCTCTATACGCTCTTACACAGCTTTTCACATCTACTAATGAAGTATGTGTCTGAATACTCCGGCTTGGATCAGGGCTCACTTGGAGAGTACATATTTCCTAATGACCTAGCATTTGTTGTATATCGAAACGGTACCACCATGGATCTCGGCAACTTATCCTCTCTCTGGCGCAACGTCGGTATTGAAATGTTAACCAATATGCTTAGCTCAAAGGCTACGCAATGCGGTACCGGATCGTTGTGCACTGCGCGCGGAGGTGCCTGTCCAGATTGTATGATGATGCCTGAAACTTCCTGTATCGCCAGCAACAAACTGCTGTCGCGGTCTGTATTGCGTTCCATTGGCGGAGCGCCGCGTTTTGATAAACAAGGCAAGCTGATTAGCGGTTATCTAGATATAGTTGCAAGGAGACTGCTTAAATGCCCCCTACAAAACTAACGGTCTTTGCGCACGCAAATTTGTCGGGATTATCAGAAAAGGCTGGTGTTTTGACTATATATCTGATTATTTGTGAAACTGTCAGTAGTCTTAACCTTTGAGTCTGCCATTATAATTGTTGAAACTGAGTTATTTGGTATATCAGGGTAAAGGGGATCACCGCTTACTATTGATTAACACATCGCTATATTTGTTTAAGGTGGTCATTCTGGGGGTCTTGACAGAAAGGAAATTCAGGTTTAGCTTACATATTAGCCAGTTATTGGCAAAGGCGATCCCAGTCAGAGGAGCCAAATTCGAGAAGCCCGCTCAGGGAAACCTGAGCGGGTTTTTTATTGGGTGTTAATTAACCACAACAGACCTTCAACTCAGAATGGCTTCCAGTCGGGCCAGCACTTCATTCACGATAGCGTCAGGTAGTCTCTCAAGCCGTCTGCCTTCGCGGGCTTCCATATCCAGGGTTCTGGGCTGATCGCAGCGAATAACGCCCGTTGTCCTGCACCCCGCCCCATCCAGTGAAACGGTAAAACCTGCTGCGCGGGCAAAGTTTCCACCGCTGGTGACGGGAACCACAATCGGTAGCCGGGTGAACGCGTTAAACGAGGCCGGAGAAACAATAAGAACCGGACGCTTCCCACTTTGTTCATGACCCGTGGTGGGATCGAGTGTCACCAGCCAGATTTCTCCTCTCTCCATTTACGCGTTCTCCTTACCCACTGCAGGCGCATCAATCCATTCCCGATCCTCCTGGCTCATTTCAGCGTGTGGATCGCATTGTGCCAGCAGTTCCTCCAGTGAATATCTCGGTCGATTCTGGGGTTTAACGATCAGGCAACCATTATCGATCGTCATACCGACTTCGCTGTTCGTCGACAACGACAGCGTTTTCAGAACGGCGGGAGGAACCGCCAGCATGACAGATCCGCCGACCTTTTTAAGACGCGTGATAAACATAAAACACCTCCTGATGTTATATTTTAATATAACACTGGCGGGTTCTGGTGAGCAATTATTAATCAGTTCCATTGTGCTACTCTCCTGAGTCTGGCCTGCGTGGAGGCCTGATTTCTTCAACAAGATGAGAGTAAAAAACGGTTCGGGGGATGCAAAGGATTATGCCAAATCCGATGAAAAAAGTGCGGCGCGGCTTCCATATGCCGACTGCAGACACCAGACCTGTGATTAAAGAAGTGTGGCAAAAAAAACTGCACCTTACTCAGTCGGGTCTCCAACCTTTGGGGTGCAGTAGCGTCTCAGCCTGATTCAGCTTTTAGAGCAATCAGAGTTCAAACCGATCCAGATTCATCACTTTGGTCCAGGCGGCAACAAAGTCTTTGACGAATTTTTCACCGGCATCGCTGCTGGCGTAGACTTCCGCCGAGGCGCGTAACACCGCATTGGAACCAAACACCAGATCGGCGCGCGTGGCGGTGAAACGAGTTTCGCCGCTGACGCGATCCCGTCCAATGAATTTCTCATTAGTCGAATCGGCGGCTTTCCACTCGGTGCGCATATCCAGCAGATTCACGAAGAAGTCTGTGTTCAGCGTCCCTGGGTGGTGCGTGAAGATGCCGTGCTGGCTGCCATCAAAGTTAGCGCCCAGCGCACGCATCCCGCCAACCAGCACCGTTAACTCCGGTACGGTCAGGGTCAGCTGCTGCGCTTTATCGATCAGCAGATTTTCGGTGGTAGTTTTGCCGAAGCCGGTGCCGTAGTTACGGAAACCATCTGCTCGCGGTTTCAGCAGATCGAACGACTCGATGTCAGTCTGATCCTGCCGCGCATCGACACGGCCCGGCGTAAATGGCACGTCAATATTGATGCCAGCCGCTTTCGCCGCCTGCTCAACGCCGACCACACCCGCCAGCACGATCACATCAGCCAGTGAAGCCTTGTGTGCTTCGCGCTGAATGGCTTCCAGTGTAGGCAGCACACGTGCTGCGACGGCATTGATATCCCACTCACGCTGCGGCAGCAACGCCAGGCGGGCACCGTTGGCACCACCACGTTTGTCGCCGCCACGGAAAGTTGATGCCGAGGCCCAGGCAACCGAAACCAGCTCGCTGACGCTGAGGCCGGATGCCGCAATCTTCTCTTTCAGCTGGGCGATATCCGCCACAGTTGGATGATAAACCGGTGCAGGCAGCGGATCCTGCCAGATCAGCTCTTCCTGTGGAACTTCCGGACCGATGTAGCGTGCTTTCGGCCCCATATCACGGTGAGTCAGCTTAAACCACGCACGGGCAAAGGCTTCGTTGAACGCCTGCGGATCGTTGTGGAAACGACGCGAAATCTTTTCAAACTCCGGGTCAAAACGCAGCGTCAGGTCGGTTACCAGCATGGTCGGTTTGTGTTTCTTCGCGGCGTCAAACGCATCCGGGATAATGTCCGGTGCATCAGCTGCCACGAACTGGATGGCACCCGCCGGGCTGCGCGTCTGAACCCACTCATATTTGAACAGGTTCTCGAAGAAGTAGTTACTCCACTGGGTCGGTGTCTGAGACCAGATCACTTCCAGACCGGAGGTAATCGCATCTGCGCCAACGCCCGTGCCGTGGTTGTTGACCCAGCCCAGGCCCTGCGCTTCAATCGGTGCGGTTTCAGGATCAACTCCGACGTGGCTGGCCGGTGCGGCCCCGTGGGTTTTACCCAGCGTATGTCCACCGGCAATCAATGCTACGATCTCTTCATCGTTCATGCCCATGTTGCCAAAGGTGGCGCGAATAGCCGGGGCCGCAGAGGCAGGATCGCCGCTGTGTTCCGGACCTTCCGGGTTCACGTAGATCAGACCCATTTCGGTGGCACCTAATGGCGACTGCGCCAGGGATTCCGGATGACGGTGTTCCAGCCAGGCGGCTTCTTCGCCCCAGTTCACATCCATGTCCGGTTCCCAGACATCTTCACGTCCGGCACCAAAGCCAAAGGTACGGAATCCGGAGTTTTCCAGCGCGACGTTGCCCGCCAGAATATAGAGGTCGGCCCAGGAGATCTTCTGACCATATTTCTGTTTAACCGGCCACAGTAAGCGGCGCGCTTTATCCAGACTGACGTTGTCTGGCCAGGAGTTTAAGGGGGCGAAGCGTTGCTGACCACGGCCTGAACCACCGCGTCCGTCCACGGAGCGATAGGTTCCGGCGCTGTGCCAGGCCATGCGAATAAACAGGCCGATGTAGCTGCCCCAGTCAGCGGGCCACCAGGCTTGTGACTCGGTGAGCAACCCTTTGATGTCAGCTTTCAGCGCTGAGTAATCTAATTTGGCAAATTCTTTACGGTAATCGAAGGATTCATCAAGCGGATTCGAACGGGATGAGTGCTGGTTCAGCAGGTCAACCCGAAGCTGATTAGGCCACCAGTCGCGGCTGGTTGTTCCGCCGCCCGGCGCCTGATTTGCCTGAGGTGGCTTACCAGCATGAAAAGGACATTTGCCCTCGGGCGCTTCGCGATCGGCTTCGACAATAGGCTTTGCATCTTTTGCATCTTCATCAATGGAATTGCTCATGGTCACACCTCTTTTTTGTATTTTCATCGCTACTCTATAGAGGATTTTCAGGATCGCACACCTGTCTCATCCTATCTGTTTGATAGCTTTTACCTTTTCATGCGCCTCATTTAAAAGCTTAAAACAATGAATTGACGGTTGCCGTTGGGCTACAGAGCGTAGCGAAGCGGCAACTGTCAGCCTAAGACTATTCCGACAGCGCCGGTTTCACAACTGCCGTTTTACTGCCCGGCAGGCGGATGCGGAACCAGATGGCGTATATTGCGGGCAGGATAACCAGCGTGATCAGGATTCCGCCCAGCGTGCCACCCATCAGGGTATAGGCCAGCGTTCCCCAGAACACCGAGTGGGTCAGTGGAATAAACGCCAGAGAGAAGTTCAGGAAGGATCAAGCAGAAAAAGACGGGGAGTGACGAAGCGCGTTTACAGCAGAATCACCGCAGTCGCGTTGTCATCTGCGCCTGCGGTGATTTTCAGAGCGCCCTGTTCTCCAGGCCGCTCTGTCACTTAACGCCAGCCGAGTTCCGGGGCGACATACTTCAGGATCGCCTCAATCACATGGGCGTTGTAGGCGACCCCAAGCTGGTTAGGCACCGTGAGCAGCAGCGTGTCAGCTTCGGCAATCGCCTCATCCTGCGCAAGCTGCTTAATTAACGCCTCTGGCTCTGCGGCATAGCTGCGGCCAAAGATAGCGCGGGTTTTCTCATCGAGAAAGCCGACGGAATCCTGGTCGTTACCGCTGCGGCCAAAGTACGCACGGTCCATATCATTCACCAGTGCAAAGATGCTGCGACTGACGGAGACGCGTGGCGCATGCTGATGCCCCGCCGCTTTCCAGGCCTCACGGTAGGCGCGGATCTGTTTTGCCTGCTGAATGTGGAACGGCTCGCCGGTCTCATCATCTTTCAGGGTTGAGCTTTGCAGGTTCATGCCCATTTTTGCCGCCCATTCTGCGGTGGCGTTGGAGCCGGATCCCCACCAGATGCGGTCGCGCAGGCCTTCAGAGAGCGGTTCAGGACGCAGCAGGCCAGGCGGATTCGGGAACATTGGCTGTGGATTCGGCTTAGCAAAACCTTCGCCGCGCAGCACCTCCAGAAACTCTTCGGTGTGACGACGGCCCATATCCGCATCGCTTTCACCCGCTTTCGGCTCAAAGCCAAAGTAGCGCCAGCCATCGATTACCTGCTCAGGTGAACCGCGGCTCAGACCCAGTTGCAGACGACCATTGGAGATCAGGTCTGCCGCGCTGGCGTCTTCCACCATGTAGAGCGGGTTTTCGTAGCGCATGTCGATGACACCGGTGCCGATCTCAATCTTTTTGGTGCGCGCTGCAACGGCAGCCAGCAGCGGAAATGGCGAGCTGAGCTGGCGGGCAAAATGGTGGACGCGGAAGTAAGCGCCATCTGCGCCCAGCTCTTCGGCGGCGACCGCTAAGTCGATTGATTGCAGTAACACATCCTGCGCGGTACGGGTGGCGGACTGCGATGAGGGCGTCCAGTGACCAAAGGATAAGAAGCCAATATTTTTCATCTGTATTTCTCCTGACAGGCGGTAAACGCCCGTGGATGCAAGGCGATTTCTGATAGAGAAAGGTTACGCCCCCGACGCCGCCACTGATAGTCAATATCTTTCAGCGCCATATTCAGGAATTTCGACATAGCTAAGCAGATTATCCACTTTGCCTTTGCCCGCCCTTTCTTTCACTGTTCAGATTCCCGCTTCCGCTGTCAGGTGAATCATGCACACCGGTTATCTCTCTCTACAGCAGCGCGCCTGGCTTAAAGCGCGCGCACGCAGCTGGCTCTGGCGCAGCGAACTGCCGACCTGGCTGCTAATCGGTGTGATCTATGGCGGCTGGTTCTCGGTGATGCTGAATGTGCAGACGCTGGGACGGCTGCCCGCCACTCTGCTGCTGATCGTCTTCACTGGCTGGTATATGTCGCTGCAGCATGAGCTGATCCACGGCCATCCCACGCGCTGGCCGCGGGTGAATCAACTATTTGGCACCCTGCCGCTGGCGGTCTGGTATCCCTACGGACTCTATCGCGACTCTCATCTGGCCCATCATCGTAATCACACCCTGACCGAGCCGGATGAAGATCCGGAAACCTACTACCTCTCCGCTGCTCGCTGGGCACAGTTACCGCGCTGGCAGCAGCAGCTGGTTCATCTGCGTAACACTTTCCCGGGACGGTTGCTGCTTGCCCCGCTGCTCGATGTGGCGGCGACCTTCGGTGGGATGTGGCAGGCATTGCGCCGCGGCAATCGGCCTGCGATTGCCATGTGGCTGCTGCACGGGACGCTGCTGGCACTACTGTTTTTCTGGATGGCGCGGCAGGGATTTTCGCCGCTGTGGTATCTGCTGGCGGTGAGTTATCCGGCGCTGGCGCTGACAAAAGTGCGATCCTTCTATGAGCATCGTGCGGCGGACGATCCGCTGGCACGGTCGGTGAATAATGAAGCGGCGTGGCCGTGGCGCATGCTATTCCTGAATCTGAACTACCATTCAGTGCATCACGACCTCCCCGGCGTCCCCTGGTATGGCCTGCGCCGCCTCTACCTGCGCGATCGCGAGCATTACTACCAGCGCAATCATGGCTTTCGCGTGGCGGGCTATCGGGTCTGGCTGCGTCAGTTCTGGGCCAGACCGGTCGGGGTCAATGCCCATCCGGGACGATCAGCGGAGAAAATGCATGAATAACCTGCTCGCCTTGCCGATGTATGCGATTCACCCGCCCGCCACACGGGCACTGATGCAGGCTGTGGTTACCCTGCTGACGCAGCACGGCATCGCCACACAGCCAGTCTGGCCTGAGGATCTGCTGACACACTGGCAGGATAACCGATTGCTGCTGAGCCAGACCTGCGGCTATCCGCTGGTCAGCCAGCTTCCTGCGGTTCAGCTGGTCGGCACCTTTCACTATCAGGCCCCAGGCTGCACCGACCGTGACTATCGCAGCTGGCTGGTGGCACGGGACAAACAGGCGACGCTGGCCGATTTTAACGGCCAGCGGGCCGTGGCTAACAGCCTGGACTCTCACTCCGGCTATAACGCGCTGCGGTTTGTGGCAGCGCTTCAGGGCGTGACATTTTCGCAGCTGCTGCTGAGCGGCGGGCATCGTCAGTCGCTGACGGCGCTGCGTGATTCACAGGCGGATATCGCGGCTATCGACTGCGTCAGCTGGGCGCTGCTGGCGCGCTATGAGCCGGATGCGCTGCGCGGCCTGCATATCATCGGTGAGACGCCAGCCGCACCCGGATTGCCGTTGATCACGGCAGCCTCGACGTCAGTGGAGAAGCTGGGGAGACTCCGCACGGCACTGCATCAGCTGGTGAACGATCCCGTCTGGCGCACCGTCTGCGACGACAACCTGATCGGCGGATTCAGCCCGGTGCAGCGAGACGATTATCAGGGCGTGCTGGCGTGGCAACAGCAGGCCGCCGCGCTGGGCATCACCCGGCTGTGACGCGTTACTCTGTTTCGCCCCCTGACCGGGCAGGGAAAATCTGATTCCTCTGCATCCACCCCGCCCTGCTCGCGCTATCCCGATCTGTTATTTCATACTCCGCGATCCGCCCCGACAGAGGCTAAGACTGGTAAGCCCGGTCACGGCGTTCTAAGGTAGAGGTTTTCAGCAGAGGGAGAGTGGGATGCGCATTCTGATGGCAGGAGCCGGCGCGACCGGCGGATATTTTGGCGCACGGCTGGCTCAGGCAGGCCAGGACGTCACGTTTCTGGTACGTGAACGGCGTTATCAGCAACTTCAGTCCAGCGGTCTGGTGTTGCAGACGCCGCAGGGCACTGAAACGCTACAGCCGCAGCTGACCCAGGCCAGCACCCTCACGGGCCACTATGATCTGATTATCGTCACGGTGAAGAGCTTTGCTCTTGATCAGGTGATAGATGACATTGCACCTGCAGTTGGCCCGGAAACATTGATCATGCCGATTCTGAACGGATTACGGCACATCGCGACGCTGCAACAGCGTTTCGGCGAAGATAAGGTGATTGGCGGCCTGTGCAAAATCAACGCCACGCTGGGCGACGATGGCGAAGTGATCCAGATGACGCCGCTGCATCAGCTCTATTATGGCGCGCTGGACGGCAAAAACGATGCGCGACTGCAGCGGGTTGATGCGGCGCTGCGCGGCTGTCAGGTCGATACCCGATTCAGCGATAACATCATGAATGAACTGTGGGAGAAGTGGCTGCTGCTGAGCACGCTCGGCGCGGTCTGCTGTCTGGCGCGCGGTAATACCCAACAGATACTCAACTCGCGCGGCGGCGAAGCGCTGTTACAGGGCATTTTCTCAGAGATTCTGTCAGTCATTACTGCTGAAGGCTATCAGCCGCGTCCGGCGGCCACTGCCCGCATTCTTGAGCTGTTAAGCGATCCGGCCACTCCGATGACCTCCTCAATGTACCGCGATTTAACCCAGGGCTTTGATATCGAAGCCGATCAGGTGATAGGTGACCTGCTGCTGCGGGCAAAACGCCATAGTCTTGCCACGCCCCTGCTCAACGCGGTTGATGTGAATCTTCAGGTCTATCTGCTACAGCGTTGACCGCCGTGCATGATGCCGTGACCGGGAGCCGCAACGGTCCCGGTTGGCGTGGTGGTGAAAGTGCAGTGTGCAGCAGCAGTGCAGCAGGAAAATTTGCTACACTCGTCGCTTCATCTTTTGGAGAGTTCAATGACTTCCCGCTCCGTGACCCTCGATGATGTCGCTCAACTGGCCGGCGTCTCATATCAAACCGTTTCACGTGTTTTAAATCGTTCTGAACAGGTGTCTGCCCGCACGCGGGAAAGGGTTGAGGCGGCGATGCAGCAGCTCAATTATGTGCCCAATCGTGTAGCGCAGCAGCTGGCGGGCAAGGCGACGCGCACGCTGGGTCTGGCCACCAGCGACCTGGCCCTGATGGCCCCTGCGCAGATCGCCTCGGCGATCCAGCAGCGCGCCGCCGAGGCGGGTTATCATCTGGTGATTGCCATGGACAGTGGTAACGATGCGGCAGCAACTGTGAATGAACTGCTGGCACAGCGGGTCGATGGCCTGCTGATCAACCTGCCGCTGGAGGCGGATGAGGCGCAACAGATCCAGTTGCTCTGCGGCAGCAAACCGGTGCTGTTTCTGGATGTCGAGCCCCAGGCGGCGGTAGCGCAGTGTCAGTATCCGAATGAGTCTGGCGCCCGTGCCGCCGTTGAACATCTGGTGGCGCTGGGTCATCGTCAGATTGGCCTGTTAAACGGGCCGCAGCGCTCGGTCTCGGCCCGTCAGCGTGAAAATGCATGGTGTCAGGCGCTGGCCGACCATCAGCTAACGCCGCACTGTTCTCTGCGCGGCGACTGGAGCGCGCAGTCGGGTTACCAGGCAATGCTGGCGCAGCTACCCGACGACCTGCCGCAGGCGCTGCTGGTGGCAAACGATCAGATGGCGTTGGGTGCGATGCGGGCGCTGCATCAGTATGGCGTAGCCATTCCTGGCGAGATATCGGTAATTGGTTATGACGATACCGCCGAGAGCGCGTGGTATCAGCCGCCACTGACCACGGTGCGTCAGGATTTACACTCTCTTGGCGCGCAGAGCGTCGAACGGATGCTGGCCCGGCTTCAGGGAGCAGAGGCGTCAGTGAACGCGCTGGAAACCACGCTGGTGATCCGGGAGACCACCGCCCCGCCCGCTGATAAGCGTGTCAATTTAGTGGCGCTGTCACAGCAGTTGCAGGTGATTGCGCGTCGGTTGGTGGAAAAATAGCCCTGCGCACGCTGCGCTGACGCAGGCAATAAAAAACCCGCCCCACCAGAGTGGATGCGGGTTTGCATGGGATGCAAGGCACGTTAGCGCCTTGCTACCTGCTTTTACGCTTTCGGGTGTTCGCCCACGCCCATCGCTTTGATCTTTTTAGACAGCTCGCGACGCTCTTTAGACAGGTCGGCGTTTTTGATGATGTACTCATCCACGCGATCTTCATAATCCACACGCATGCTGGCGATGATTTCCTGAATAGCCTCAACACTCATGCCCGGTTTGATATATTCGTTCAGGTTGTCGAGCAGCAGTACACGCTTCTGGTTGTCGCGAATTTTCTTCTCGTTGTCGACAATTTCACGCTGCAGTTTGTTTTTGCGGCGGAACATACGCACGAACTCCAGTACGTTCTGAAATGATTGCTTGGCATTTTCCATGATGGCACCTTTCTTTGAGCCTGCTGACGCAGGGAGAGAGTCAAAACGATCAGCTTAGCGGCTAGCCCGCCAGGTAAGCAATTTTCACAGCTAAATTCAGACTGGCTCTTATCTTAGCGCAAAGAAACCCTGTTTCACATTAAGTCATTGTCTGAGGTGATTATTTGCGCAGCGCCATCCGCATCAGATCGGTCATCCGTTCCAGCTGTTTTGCCAGTTCCAGCGTCAGCCAGACGTAGCCGTAAATCGGTGTCTCCTCCAGCCCCTCACTGCCCGCTTCCGCGATCAGTCGCCGCAGTTCGCCACTGATTTCGGTCAGCTCGTGACTGTTGGCAACCACCTCCTCTGTTTCCCCTTCAATCGCCATGACCGACAGCGCCCGCAGCGTGTTCTCCGTCATCTGCTGGGTACGGCGTAATGCGGGCGCGTTAAGCATAATCAGATGGCTCTCGCGCGATGCCCACCAGGCATTAATCTGCATCTCAATGGTGTAAACCATATTACGGTTAATGGTCTGGATCGCTTCAAGCACCGATTTTGGAATGCGCGTCTCTTTGCTCGACGGCTCCAGCAGCGCCCGCATTTTGATCACGCTGTTCAGCAATTTACCCAGCGGCTTGTTAAGACGCGGCTTTTCAATCAGGTTGGGCGAGAAACCGGCGTGATAGATTTTTGCCATTTCCGCCAGCGCGTCGGAGAGCTGAATGCGCCAGTGGGTATAGGCACGCTGCGCCCAGATAGCGGTGAACAATAGCGCCATCAGCGACCCAAGAATCACATCACCGCCGCGCCACAGTGCCATCGTGAAATCGCCGGTTGGTGCTCCCACGACCACACTCAGCGTAATGCCGATCAACAACGCCATATAGGGATGCTTGCCCAGCGTCAGATAGCCACTGATCATCATGATGATGCCGCACCAGGCCAGCATCATCGGCATCGAGATCAGCTCCAGCTTCAGGGCGATCAGACCGGATATCGACCCGGCGACCGTGCCGCTGATGCGCTGCAGCGCGCGCGGGAAAACATTCCCCCATGTAGAGATGGGTCCCATCACCACCACCAGCGTAATCAGCGGCCAGGTGCCTTCAGGGATATCGGTCGCCCGGACAAAGATAAAGCAGAGCAAAAAGGCGATGGCAATGCGCACACCGTGGACGGAGCGGTAATGGCGATAAAACCAGAACTCCAGTTTTGATATGGGCTTATCAGGACGCAAAGTGACTTTCCGGTTGCGGGAACATGGTGTGGCTATCTTAACGCTGAACGCGGCTCAGGCTTAGCGCGGGTCGGATATTTCAAAACAGTTTTGACGTTCGCTTACAATTATCAACATCCGTCTCACATACCTGCCTGCAAGTTAAAAACAACTTAATACGACTTTGTAATCTTTGTTGGCTCTCAGTAACACACTCAGGGCAGACAGCGTGAACGTAAAAACGGGCAGCTCACAGGCTGCCCGCTTCAGTGCTGCCAGTCTGCTAATCAGAACTTCTGCTTGAGATAATCCGTCAGTCGGGTAATGACGCCTGCAGGTTCAACCTTACTCAGCGCCACCAGAGGATAGTGGGCAATCTGCTGATCTTTATCCATCACCTGAATTTCACCAATCACTTCGTTGGCTTTCAGCGGGGCTTCCAGATCCTTGCGATCGATGACGTACTTCGCCTTCACGTTCTGCACTTCACTGCGCGGCAGCGACAGATAAACATCTTCTGCGGTACCCACATCCACCTGATGAGGATTGCCATACCAGACATTCTCACTGCCAATTTTCTTACCGGCATGGAACAGCTGAACGGTATCAAAGGTGTTCTGGCCCCAGACAAGTAGTTTACGCGCCTGCTCTTCGCGGCCTTTCGGACTTTTACCGCCCATGACAACGGCGATCAGACGATGTTTGCCCACCACATTCGAGGCGATGATGTTAAAGCCCGCGGTTTCGGTATGACCGGTTTTCAATCCATCGACATGGAGATTATTGTCCCACAGCAGACCATTACGGTTATTCTGGGTAATGCCGTTCCAGGTCAGGGTCTTCTCACTGTACATGGCATAAAAGTCAGGCTCACCGTCAATAATGGCGCGTGACAGTTTCGCCATATCCAGCGCGCTGGAGAACTGACCCGGCGCATCCAGACCATGAACCGTTTCAAAATGGGTATTCTGCAGGCCGAGCTTTTCAACGTAGTGATTCATCATGCCGACGAAGTTCGCTTCGCTACCTGCCACGTAATCGGCCAGGGCAACGCAGGCGTCGTTACCGGAGTCGATGATGACGCCGCGGCTTAAATCCCGGACGCTCAGCTTATCGCCTGGCTTCAGGAACATCAGCGAGGAGCCTTTGAATACCGGATTACCCGCCGCCCAGGCATCTTTTCCGACCGTGACCATGTCGTCCCGGCTGATTTTCTTCTGGTCAATGGCGCGATCGACCACGTAACCGGTCATCAGTTTGGTCAGGCTGGCGGGGTTACGGCGTTCATCGGGATTGCCAGCGGTCAGAACCTGTCCTGTGGTGGCATCCATCAGCACCCAGGAAGCCGCATCAATCGCCGGAGGCGTCACAGGAAAGGGTATCGCATCAGCCTGTGCCAGCGAGGCCCAAAAAACAGTAGCGGTAACGGTGAACAGCAGACGCCTTTTCAACACTTCATCCTTAATTGCACGGGAGAGAAAATTTCTAAAACGAAACGGAAACAGCCGCACCTTTTACGGCAAAAGCGTTGTGAAGGTTTGAATAAATTGAAAAAAAGTATGAACTGGCCCTGCGGATTGAGACTCAAACCAATGAGCGTGGCGAAGCCTTTAACGCGCCAGACTGTAGCGGAAGTGAAACACGATCACTCTCCGGAGATAGGCGGAGACTCAGGCCACAGCGCCTGAAATTTTTGTCGTACCGGAATATGGTTTACCATACAGGGATGGCGTCAGCCGCTGCCGGGAGCCGCTATAATGGCTCTGTGCGGCTGAACCCGCAGTCAGCGCGTATCAGACATAATGATCAGAGCTAAATTCTGCCTGCGCGCACAGGGATACAGAGCGAACAGAAAGCCGGTTTATCGCTTTCTGTTCATTAAGTCAGTGAACGCATTGAACGGATATGAAATTTGAATAACGACCGCGTACAGCCCACTTTCCTCTTCCACGATTACGAGACCTTCGGCACCAGCCCCTCTCGTGATCGGCCAGCCCAGTTTGCCGGCCTGCGCACCGACAGTGAGTTTAATCCGGTCGGCGAACCCGAAGTGTTCTACTGCCGTCCGCCTGATGACTATCTGCCACAGCCCGAAGCGGTGATGATCACCGGCATTACCCCGCAGATAGCGATGAGTCGCGGCGTGATCGAAGCTGAGTTCGCTGAACGCATCCATGCGTTGTTCACCACGGAGCAAACCTGTGTGGTGGGCTATAACAACGTGCGTTTTGATGATGAAGTGACGCGCAATATCTTCTATCGCAACTTTTACGATCCCTATGGCTGGGCCTGGCAAAACGGCAACTCACGCTGGGATCTGCTCGACGTGATGCGTGCCTGCTACGCGTTACGGCCCGAAGGGATCACCTGGCCGGAAAATGAAGAAGGTTTTCCCAGCTTCCGTCTGGAGCATCTGACCAAAGCAAACGGCGTGTCCCATGAAAATGCGCACGATGCAATGTCCGATGTTTACGCCACCCTGGCGATGGCAAAGCTGGTGAAAGAGAAGCAGCCAAAACTGTTTGAGTTTTTGTTTACCCATCGTAACAAAAACAAGCTGATGACCCTGATTGATATCCCGCAGATGAAACCGCTGGTTCATGTCTCCGGCATGTTCGGTGCCGCGCGTGGTAACACCAGCTGGATCGTACCGCTGGCCTGGCATCCCGATAACCGCAATGCGCTGATTGTGGTGGATCTGGCGGGCGATATGTCGCCGCTGCTTCAACTGGATGCCGACACGCTGCGTGAGCGTCTTTACACGCCGAAAAACGATCTCGGCGATCTGCCTGCGGTGCCGGTCAAACTGGTGCATATCAATAAGTGTCCGGTGCTGGCGCCTGCCAGTACGCTGCGTCCGGAAGATGCGGCCCGGCTGAATATTGATCGTCAGCACTGCCTGGCGAATCTGGCGCTGCTGCGTCAGCAGCCCGACGTACGGGAAAAACTGGTCACACTATTTGCCGAAGCGGAGCCATTTACACCATCAGATGATGTGGATACGCAACTCTATGATGGTTTTTTCAGTGATGCCGACCGGGCGGGGATGAATATTATCCGCCAGACCGCGCCCGCGAATCTGCCTGCGCTGGACCTGAGCTTTGAAAGTGCGCGTGTAGCGAAACTTCTGTTACGCTACCGGGCGCGTAACTTCCCCGGCACGCTGGATGATGCCGAGCAGCAACGCTGGTTGCAGCATCGTCGTGAAGTGCTCAATGCTGAGCGCGTACAGGCGTTTATGCAGGAGCTGGAGGGATTAGCCAATCTCCATGAGGCGGATGCAGAAAAGGTTGGGCAGCTTAAAGCGCTCTATCTTTATGCACAGGAGCTGGTTTCCTGAATCACGGAGAAAGTCTGACGCGGCATCCCCTGCCGGGTCAGACTTTCTGATGTTGCTGAATCAGAGAACGGTCCACGCCAGCCAGGTCAGCGCAAAACCGCTCAGCCCCATTATCGTCGTCAGAACCGTCCAGGTGCGTAAACCGTCAGCCACCGAAAGCCCCAGATAACGGGTCACCACCCAGAATCCCGCATCATTAACATGCGACAATCCCAGTCCGCCGAAACAGGCCGCCAGGGTGACCAGTACCCGTTGCATATCCGTTACGCCGGTCACCGCCTGCGTCAGCAGCCCGCTGGTGGTCAGGATCGCCACCGTGGCGGAACCCTGCGATGCACGCAGCGCCAGCGACAGGATAAACGCCGCAGGCACCAGCGGCAGATGCAGCGTTTCAAGGGTGACCGCCAGCGCTTTACCCACGCCCGACTCCACCAGCACTTTGCCGAATGCACCACCGGCCCCGGCCACCAGAATCACGCTGGCTGAGGTGGGAATGGCCCGGCCGGTCAGATCTTCCAGCTTATCTTTACTCCAGCCACGCCGCACGCCCAGCAGCCAGGCCGCCAGCCCTAAAGCAATCAGCAGGGCAATCGGCGGTGTGCCGATCACGGTCATGACATTTCGCAGCAGACTCCCTTCAGCCAGCAGTGTGTGTGACAGAGTGCCCAGCACGATCAATACAATCGGAACCACAATCAGACCGCTGATGATGAGCGCACCGGGGGGTGCCGGTTCATTCTTCTTTTCCTGTCCCTCGGGCTTCGCCATTTGCAACTGTTCCAGCACGTCAACCGACAGAGTGTAATGGCGACGGTTCATGACTTTCGCTACGTAGTAGCCGATGATCCCGACCGGCACGGAAATCGCGATTCCCAGTATCATCAGCCATCCCATGTCGGTGTGCAGGATCCCGGCTGCCGCCGCTGCGCCCGGATGGGTCGGCAGCGCCACATGCACCGTCAGCATCACGCCCGCCATCGGCAGACCAAACTTCAGCGGCGAGACCCGCGCCACTTTGGTAAAGCCATAAATCAGCGGAATAACAATAATAAAGCCAACTTCAAAAAATACCGGGATGCCGAGGATAAACGCCGCCATGGTTAACGCCGCAACGGTACGCTTCAGCCCCAGCGTTTTACTGAAACGCTGCGCCAGCGACTCGGCACCGCCCGAGGCTTCAATAATCGCCCCGAGCATGGCACCCAGAACGATGATGATGGTGATGTGACCGAGCAGCCCGCCCATCCCGGTGATAATGGTTTCCATGATTTTTTCAGCCGGAATGCCGGTGGCGATGGCCACCAGCAGACTGACAATTAACAGGGCGACAAAGGGATGAACTTTGGCTTTGATGACCAGCAGCAGCAGGATCACGATGCTGGCGGTCGCTATGGCTAACAGCAGTGCGGTGGACATAGTAAACCTCAGAAATTGTTATATTTTTTGGGGTGTCGGCGTACAGAAATAGCAGGTGCAGGACCAGAAAAAGGGCAAGCCACTCCCTACCGGTGCCGTAACACCGGTTTTAGAGCGCATTAAATCAGGCTTTTATCTTCCAGGGAGCAAACCAGCCAAGGCCCTCGGTAGTGCTGCCGCGCGGGATATACTCGCAGCCCACCCAGCCGGAATAGCCGACCTCATCCAGTAGCGAGAAGAGGTACGGATAATTGACTTCACCCTCATCCGGTTCATGACGATCCGGTGCCGAAGCAATCTGCACGTGCCGATAGCGTCCGGCATAGTGGCGAATCAGATGGCTGAGGTTGCCATCCACCCGTTGCGCATGGAACAGGTCGAGCTGAGTGAAGACATTGGGTCGATCAATCTGTTCGACCATCTCCAGCGTCTGATACTGGCTGGCATAAAGATAGTTGGGTTTGGTCGTCGGATTAAGCGCCTCAATCAGCAGGATGATGCCGTGCGGGGCAAAGCGCTCAGCGGCATAACGCATATTGCTGATAAAGGTCTCAACGTAGCGCTGACGGTCAGCGTCGGGCGGCACCGTCGCCGCCATGATGTGCACCTGCGGGCATTTCAGCGCCAGCGCATAACTCAGGGCGCGGTCAATATCCGCTCTGGCTTCTGCTTCACGTCCGGGGATGGCCGAAACGCCCCACTCACCCGCTGCGACGTTGCCGGGTGCAGTATTGAACAGCACCAGTTGCAGCTGGTTATCATCAAGCCACTGCTTTATCTGCGTGGCAGGATAGTCATAAGGAAACAGAAATTCGACGGCGGTAAAACCGGCTTCCGCCGCTGCAGCGAAACGTTCAGCAAACGGCAATTCAGTAAACTGCGTCGAAAGGTTAGCAGCAAACTTCGGCATTATCGGCTCCTTAATTCCGCCACTTCGGCATCATTGAGATAACGGATCGGGCGCTCGCCTAAGGTAAAGATGAGCCTGGCGGTCTCTTCCAGCTCTTCGGTGTTGTCTGCCGCTTCCTGTAATGACTTGCCCACCACCACCGGGCCGTGATTCGCCAGCAGGAAGGCGCGGTAACGTGGAGCCAGCAACGCCAGATCCTCGGCCAGTCGCCCATCACCCGGCTTGTAGTAAGGCACAACCGGCACATCACCGACACGCATCACCACATAGGGGGTAAACGGACGGATGCAGTTGTTCGTGTCCAGCCCCTGTAAGCAGGAGAGCGCCGTCAGGTAGTGGCTATGCAGATGCACCACCGCCCTGCAGTCGGGATTGTTCAGGTAGAGCGCGCGGTGAAATGCAATTTCTTTGGAGGGCTTATCGCCGGAGAGCCATTCACCCTCAGGCGTGACTTTTGCCAGCCGGTCACCCTGTAATTCACCCAGGCATGAACCGGTTGGTGTCGCAAGCAGATTGCCATCCTCCAGCAACATTGAGAGGTTGCCCGCCGAGCCGGTGGCATAGCCGCGCTGAAAAAACGAAGCGCCAAGACGCACCATCTCGTCACGCGCCTGCTGTTCTGCTAATGAGATAGATTCAGACATCAGTAAACTCCGTTTGCGCGCGGCGGAAGAAATCTTCATCGCCAAAATTGCCCGATTTCAGTGCCAGAGAGAGTGGCTGATGGATGTCACGAACCCAGGGCACGCCGGGCGAAATCGTCGGGCCAATGTGAAAGGCCGTCACACCCAGGCTCTGCGCAACCACACCGGAGGTTTCGCCACCCGCCACGATAAAGCGCTGCCATCCGCGCCGTTTCAGCTCGCGGGTGACGGCGGCGAAGAGTTGCTCAATGGCTTCGCTGCTGCGCTGAGCACCATAACGCTGCTGAATCGCCTGCAAGTGTTGCGCGTCAGCGGTGGCAAAAAGCAGGGGTGCCAGCGCCTGCTCGCTGTTTGCTTCCACCCAGTCGCCCAACTGCCGGGCATAACCTTCGGCATCTTCCAGACAGCGTTCAGTCTCAACTTCGCAGGCCGGTGCCAGCTGGCGGTACGCGGCGACCTGACGATTGGTCATCTGCGAACAGGAGCCGGAAAGCACTACGGCGCGATCGCCCTGCGGACGGCCTGCCTGCTCCGCTTTTGCATCACTCTCAGCCGTCGCCCACTGCCGTGCCAGACCGATAGCCAGCCCGGAACCGCCGGTGACCAGCCGCAGATCGCTGAGTGCTTCGCCCAGCGTTAACAGATGTTCCTGATGCAGGACGTCAGTCACGACGTAGTTGATCCCCTGCGCCGCCAGCTGACCCAGCGCCTGCCGTACTGACTCTGCGCCCTGATCCACCTGTGCCGCGGCGATCAGCCCGGCTTTTCCCGTCGCCTGCGACGTCATTAGCCGCAGCAGGTTGCTGTCGTGCATCGGTGTGACCGGATGATGCCGCATACCGGAATCTGACAGCAGCTGATCGCCGACAAACAGGTAGCCCTGATAAACGGTGCGGCCATTCACCGGCAGCGCCGGACAGATGACCGTCTGCGTTTCACCCAGTGCCTGCAGCAGCGCGTCGGTCACCGGACCGATATTGCCCTGCGCGGTGCTGTCGAAGGTGGAACAATATTTGAAGTAGAAGCGCTCGCACCCCTGCGTCTGCAGCCACGCCAGCGCAGCCAGCGACTGAGCAACCGCCTGCTCTGCCGGACAGGAACGGCTCTTCAGGCTGACCACAATCGCCTGCGCCTCGGTGATTTCCTCGCTGTCAGGAATCCCGTTAAACTGAATGGTGGTCAACCCGTTCTGCACCAGAAAACTGGCGATGTCCGTCGCACCGGTGAAATCGTCCGCTATTACGCCAAGACGCATCAGAGTTTCTCCTTAGCCTGTGGCAGCGTGATGCCGCTGAAGATTTTAATCACGGCACTGTCATCTTCCCGGCCGTAACCGGCGTTGCTGGCTTCGGTGAACATATTGAGGGCGGTTGAGGCCAGCGGCAGCGGGAAGTTCAGGGATTTCGCGGTATCGGCCACCAGGTTGAGATCTTTCACAAAGATATCGACCGCCGATTTCGGGCTGTAGTCGCCATCCACCACATGCCGCATGCGATTTTCGAACATCCACGAATTGCCTGCGGCATTGGTGACCACTTCATACATGGTTTTCAGCGGGATGCCGGCACGCGCCGCCAGCGCCATCGCTTCTGCCCCGACCGCGATGTGAACCCCCGCCAGCAGCTGATGAATAATCTTGACGGTAGAACCGAGGCCAATCTCACTACCCACGCGATACACTTTGGCTGCCACGGCATCCAGTACAGATTGCAGTTGTGTAAAGGCCGCTTCACTGCCGGACGCCATCACCGTCATCTCACCGCTGGCCGCTTTAGCGGCACCGCCGGAGACCGGTGCATCCAGCATCAGCAGCTGATATTGCGCCAGCTGTTGTTCAATCTGCTGCGCATCCCGGGCGGACAATGTGGATGAGACCATGACCACGGTGCCGGGACGCAGTTTTGCGGCCAGGCCCTCTTCACCGAACAGAATGGCGTTCACCTGCTGCGCATTCACCACCAGCAGCAATACGGCATCGAGCTGGTCTGCAAAGGCTGAGGCGGATGACTGCGCATCACGCGCGCCGGCCTGGCGTAGGTTCTCAAGTGCGGCGGGATTCAAATCGACACCCCAGGTATTGAGACCGGCGCGCAGACAGGATTTCGCGGCACCCATACCCATAGAACCTAACCCGATGACACAGATGTTTTCAGCTGGCACGTTACGCCTCCACTGTTAAATTAAGTGATTATTTGTTTGTTACTGTTAATCCTGCCAGCATCCCACCGTGAAAAATGTGTCTCTCCTCACAAAAAAACATCCTCAATGTTATAGGGAACAATTTTTAACATCGCCACATTTTCTGCTATCACTGCGCCTCACCACTGAAAAAGCCGTTGCCGCCGGGGTATCTGCTGTTGTTTTTTGTTCTGATTAACCGGCAGATACTTTATAATGTGAAAAAATGATAATTATCAGGGAGCCGATATGATTCCGGTTGAACGTCATCAACAGATTCTGGCGCTGGTCGCCGATCGTGGCGTGGTGAGCATTGCAGAACTCACAGAGCGGCTGGGTGTGTCACACATGACCATACGACGTGATGTGCAGAAACTGGAGGAGCAAGGTGCCGTGTTATCGGTTTCCGGCGGCGTGCGCTCTGCTGACCGGCTGGCGGCTGAACCGTCACACCTGACGAAAAGCGCCCTCTACAATGATGAAAAGCGCGCCATTGGCCGCACTGCCGCCCGGCACATTCCGCGTAACAGCTGCATCTATCTGGATGCCGGGACCACGACGTTAGCCCTGGCAAGAGAAGTGGTGGATCGCGATGATTTACTGGTGGTGACCAATGATTTTATGGTGGCGAATCTGCTGATGGAGGCGAGTCAGTGCCGGGTTATTCACACGGGCGGCACCGTATGTCGGGAGAACCGCTCCTGTGTCGGGGAGTCGGCGGCACGCAGCCTGCGTCATCTGGCCATCGATATTGCCTTTATTTCCGCCTCCTGCTGGGGGCCGCGTGGCTTGTTTACGCCGGATGAAGATAAAGTGATGGTGAAGCAGGCGGTGAGTGAGGTGAGCAGTAAGCGGGTGTTGCTGAGTGACAGTTCGAAGTACAACAGAATTGCGACGTTTCTGGCGTTACCGCTGGAGAGGTTTGATGTGGTTGTAACCGACAAAAAGCTGAGTGATGCAGGGCGGGAGTTGTTAGGTGCGGGTAGCTGGGAGCTGGTGCTGGCCAGTTAAACCGTTGCCGCCTTTCCGTTCTTGCGGGAAGGCGGCAACATGAGCGCGATTAAACTTCTTCGCTGAACTGCGGCACCGGATTACGGAAGCTGCGGGTCACAAATGCCAGGTAGATAATCCCGATGGCGGCCCAGATCAGGCCCAGCTCCATAGAACTCTCTTCCAGGTTTACCCACAGCGCACCCACCGTCAGCGCGCCAAGTAGTGGCAGCAGCAGATACTGAACGTGATCTTTCAGCGTACGGTTACGTTTCTCACGGACCCAGAACTGCGCGATTACCGACAGGTTAACGAAGGTAAACGCGACCAGCGCACCAAAGTTAATCAGCGCGGTTGCCGTCACCAGGTCAAAGTTAATCGCCATCAGCGCAATCGCACCGACCAGCAGCACGTTGAGCGACGGGGTACGCCATTTTGGATGGATGTAACCGAAGAAACGCTCCGGGAACACACCATCACGCCCCATCACATACATCAGACGCGATACGCCAGCGTGCGCTGCCATACCGGATGCCAGCACCGTGACCACCGAGAAGATCAGGATGCCGACCTGCAACGCTTTACCGGCGACAAACAGCATGATTTCAGGCTGTGAAGAGTCCGGATGCTGGAAGCGGGTGATGTCCGGGAAGTAAAGCTGCAGGAAGTAAGACGCAGCGATAAAGATCACACCACCAATCAGCGCGGTCAGAAAAATGGCGCGCGGAATCGTGCGTTCTGCATCTTTGGTCTCTTCTGATAACGAACTGATGCCATCAAAGCCGAGGAACGAGAAGCAGAGTATCGTCGCACCGGTAATCATCGGCACCACGTGCGCATTCTCAGACCAGAACGGGCGGCTGCTCACCAGCGTGCCGGAACCGACGCCGCTTGCCACACCGTAGATCACCATCGCGGTAATCCCGACCATGACAACCACCTGCAGCACCACAATTACACTGTTGAAGTTCGCAACAGTTTTGATGCCCTTGAGGTTCGAGAGCGTCATAAACCCGACCAGCAACACCACGAAAATCCACGACGGGATGCCCGGCACCAGCGATTCGAAATAGTTTTTAGCCAGCAGGATATTGATCATCGGCATGAACAGGTAGTCCAGCAGTGATGACCAGCCGACCATAAAGCCGACGTGCGGACTGATCGCCTTCTGAGCGTAGGTATAAGCGGAGCCCGCAGAGGGGAAGCGGCGTACCAGCTTACCGTAACTCACGGCAGTGAACAGAATCGCAATCAGCGCGAAAGCATAAGCGGTGGCGACGTGACCCTCGGTCAGCCCGGAAACGATGCCAAAGGTATCGAACAGGGTCATAGGCTGCATGTAGGCTAAGCCCATCATGACGACCGGAAGTAACGTGAGTGTTTTTTTGAGTTGCGCACGCTGCGGTGCGGCGGAGGTATTAAGCGACATGCTTCAGTCCCCCATGTGCGACAACCTGGCTGGGCTGGGTCACAGGACAACTGCGCATTAAGCGACAGGGAGTAAGGTTAGCGGTTAACGCGGCGCCGTAGTCATCACGAAAACGCGTACCAGCGTTAGCTGGCAGAGTGAAAAACATCCCCATCTTTTAATCCTCAATCTCACGCTTACGCGTGTTTTCAGTGTTTATCTATCCGGGTGCGTGCCCGGCCTCGGTTAAGTCAGCAAAAAACGCTCTTATAAAACTGGATGCAAAAAAATAACCGGCGCGTGAAGCGTCGGTTATCATCTGATTTTGCAGGCCGCGTATTCTGCCCTAAGCCATGGCAGGAATACAAGCCACCCGGGCATGTTATGCAAAAAAAGCGCACGGAATTGCCGGTAAACCGGCGTTTCAGGCGTTTTTCAGCATCCAGTCGATTTCCGTAGACGTAATCAGCCGTTCAAACTGCATCAGCTCATGATGCTTACAGCTGTGCCAGACACTGGCAAAGCGTTCGCCCAGTAGCTTCTGCAGCGGATAGCTGTTGTCAAATTCATACAGCGCATCGCTCTGGCGGATCGGCAGTGCCAGACCCTCGGCATGGTGACCGTTGCCGATGACCGGATGCGGCAACGGCAACTGGGTATCCAGCCCATGCAGCATCCCGGCCAGGATAGCCGACACCACCAGGTAGGGATTCGCATCCGCGCCCGCAACCCGGTACTCAATACGATGACTGTCGATATCCCCGCACGGCACCCGCAGCGCAACGGTCCGGTTGTTATGGCCCCACGAAGCCTGTAACGGCACATAGGCCTCCGGAACAAAGCGGCGATAGGCATTCACATTGGGTGCCAGCAGCGCCATCGAAGCTGGCATCAGGTCGATCATGCCGGCCAGCGCCCGTTTCATCAGTGGCGAATCACTGCCGTCATCACAGGCAAACGCGTTGTGATCGGCAGCATCCAGCATGCTGATATGCACATGCATACCGCTGCCTGCGTACTCCTCATAGGGCTTCGCCATAAACGTCGCGGTCATACCGTGGTTTTCTGCCACCTGACGAATCAGGCGTTTCAGCTGCACCGCATGGTCGCAGGCCCGCAGCACGTCGCGGGTATGATGCAGGTTAATTTCAAACTGTCCGGGCGAGGCTTCCGCCAGCGCACCATCGGCCGGTATATCCTGCTGACGGGCCAGATCGTCAATGTCGCGCAGCACATCAGCGAAGTGATCGAGGTTATCTACCGAGTAAACCTGGCTCTGCATATTGCGTTCATCACTGCCGGGGGAACAGGGCGGCTGGATAAAGCCTTCGGCATCGCGCTTTTTGTCCACCAGATAGAACTCCAGCTCTACCGCTACCACCGGGAACAGACCTCGGTTACGCAGCTGTTGCCACAGCCGGTTGAGGACATTTCGGGGTTCAACGTCAAAGGGAGTGCCATCTTGGTTGCACATGGTTAACAGCAGTTGCGCAATGTGTTGAGGGTCAGACGCGGAGGGAACTAACGTACCGGTGACGGGCAGGCAGAGATTATCGGGTTCGCCCAGTGACTGGCCGAGTCCCGCTTCTTCTACCGTGTTGCCAAGGATATCCATGGCAAACACCGAGGCGGGGAAATAACACCCTTTTTCCAGCTTAGGCAGCGCAGAGACCGGAATGCGCTTGCCGCGGAACACACCATTTAAATCATTTAACAGGATGTCGACATACTGCGTGTCAGGATGGCGCTCCAGCCAGGTTTTCACCTCATGCTGGAACGCGCTGGTTCGTTTCTCTTCACTGTGAAGCGTGAAGTCTTCCACTTCTACCAGGTTAGTCATGATCTCACCCGCCCCTATTAGGTTTGCGTAATGCTCAAAATAACAGCCACACCACTAACATAGCGCCAACATAAAAAGTGTGCAAATGTAACAAATCTGTTTGAAGAACAAACAGCAGATTGCTAGATTGAAAAAATATTGCACACTTAACCGCCAGACGTGCCCTTTCGGTAGATATTTCGAACAGCGATGCGAGGACGTGAGATGGGCATTATTTCTGACAAGCCATTGATTGGCGTAGTGATGTGCCAGAAGGATCAGGACGGCCATCCGAGCCAGACGGTTCACAATAAGTATACCGATGCGGTTGCCCTTGCGGGTGGCGTACCGCTGGCCCTGCCCCACAGTCTGATGAATGCGCCTCATCTATTAGAAAACGCTATGGCTGTTCTGGATGGCCTGCTGCTGACCGGCAGCCCCAGCAATATCGAACCCTGGCATTATGGCGAGGCGGGCGAAGAGCTGCATGCCGATCCGGGCCGTGACCATCTTGCCTTTCAGCTGATCACCTGGGCCACCAGCCACAACATGCCGATGTTCGGGATCTGCCGTGGGCTGCAGGAGCTGGTGGTGGCGAACGGCGGCGCGCTGTGGCGAGAGCTCAGCGGGCAGACGCTGTTTCAGCGTCACCATGAAGATGAGACGCTGCCACTGGAGCAGCAGTATGCGCCGGCGCATCCGATCACTATCGAACCCGACGGCCTGCTGGCGACGCTGCTGGACAGCAACAGCCCGCTGGCGGTCAATTCACTCCATCATCAGGGCGTACGCGAACCTGGACCGCAGTTGCGCGTTGAAGCGCGCGCGCCGGATGGCCTGATAGAGGCGGTGAGTCTGCGCCATCATCCCTTCGCCCTGGCGGTGCAGTGGCATCCCGAGTGGCAGCCGGAACACTCGGCGGGATCGCAGGCGCTCTTCAGCGGCTTTATTCAGGCCGCCATTCGATATCACAAGGGAAAAGAAAATGAGTGATGCCACGCTGGCACCGGGACGACGGCTGGCGCAGATCCGGCAGACATTGGGGCTGTCGCAACGCCGCGTGGCCGAACTGGCCGGGCTGACCCACAGCGCCATCAGCACCATTGAGCAGGATAAAGTCAGCCCGGCGGTCAGCACCCTGCAGAAGCTGCTGAAAGTCTATGGGCTCTCGCTGTCAGAGTTCTTCTCGGAACCCAAACCGGATGTGGAACCGAAGGTGATTGTCCGCGCCAGCGACCTGCTGGAGATTGGCAGTCAGGGGGTTTCGCTGAAGCTTATCGACAATGGCCGTGCACAGCGCACGCTGGGCATGCTGCTGGAAACTTATCAACCCGGTGCCAGCACCGGCGAGAAGCTACGTCATCCGGGCGAAGAGACCGGCACGCTGCTGGAAGGAGAGATCACGCTGGTCATTAACGGAGAGCACTATCATCTCTCCGCCGGAGAGAGCTACGTCATTGATACTGGCTTACCACACAGTTTCACCAACCGTGCTGAAATCCCCTGCCGCATTGTCAGTGCCCATACGCCAGCCAACTTTTAGGCGCATTCCGGAGATTGTTATGAATTACGTGGAGAGTTATTACGCAGCGACCGCCAATCCGCATGCGCCCTGGCCGACATTACAGGAGAGCATTCAGTGTGACGTCTGCATTATTGGCGGCGGTTTCACCGGTCTTTCGGCGGCGCTGCATCTGACCGAGGTGGGCTACGACGTGGTGGTGCTGGAAGCGGCGCGGGTCGGCTTTGGTGCCAGCGGACGTAACGGTGGTCAGGTGGTGAACTCCTACAGCCGCGACGTGGATGTGATTGAGCAGCGCTACGGTAAAGAGAGCGCCCGTATGCTGGGCAGCATGATGTTTGAGGGCGCTGAAATCATCCGCGATCGGATTAATCGTTATGCGATTGACTGCGATTACCGGCCCGGCGGCGTTTTTGCGGCCCTGAATGCGCGCCAGATGGCGCATCTGCGAAAACAGAAAGCGTTATGGCAGCAGTATGGCAATCAAGATCTGGAGCTGCTGGATGAGCGAGCCATCCGTCGTGAAGTCGCTACCGAACGCTACGTTGGCGGGCTGCTGGATCGGCGCGGCGGTCATCTGCATCCGCTGAACCTGGCGCTGGGGGAAGCGGAGGCGATCCGGCGACATGGCGGCCGCATCTATGAACAGTCCGCGGCGACAAGCGTAGTTTATGGCACGCCTAACCGGGTGAAAACCGCTCAGGGCGAGGTCAGCGCAACCTTTGTGATCTTCGCCGGGAATGCCTATCTGGCACCGCAGCTGGAACCGCGACTGAGCAGGAAAAGCATGCCGTGCGGATCGCAGATTGTGGCAACCGAGCCGCTGTCACCCGACCAGGCATTGTCGCTGATGCCGAACAACTACTGTGTGGAAGATTGTAACTATCTGCTGGATTACTTCCGTCTGACCGCGGATAACCGGCTGCTCTATGGCGGCGGCGTGGTTTATGGCGCACGGGAACCGGCTGATATTGAAGCGTTGATCCGGCCAAAGCTGCGCCGCACTTTCCCGCAGTTGCAGAACGTGAAGCTGGACTTCAGCTGGAGCGGCAATTTCCTGCTGACGCTGTCGCGCATGCCGCAGTTTGGCCGACTGGAGAATAATGTCTATTTTATGCAGGGTGATAGTGGTCATGGCGTTACCAGTACGCATCTTTCCGGCAAGCTGATCAGCGAAGTGTTACGCGGCGACGCCGAGCGTTTCGACGCCTTTGCCCGCCTGCCTCATCTGCCGTTTCCCGGTGGGCGGCGGTTTAAGGTGCCGCTGACGGCGATGGGCGCGGTGTGGTATGCGCTGAGGGACAGATTAGGCGTGTGAGGCGCAGTGCCAGATCTCGCTGTCTGGCCTGCTGAACACCGGTCTCGCTGAGGGGCACATTCTGCCCTGCAGCGTAAACGCTTTTAGTATGTTGTAACTATGAAGCTCGCGCAATACTGAGGTCATTCAGCGGGGGCACCCTGCCCCCGCACTTATGCCAGCCGCCTGTCACTCCAGCGGCATTTTAACCGGATCGTCGTAGCGGTACTCAAAACCGAGTTCGCTACAGATGAGGGAGCCATCAATCAGCTTGCCGCTGTCTTTCACGGCCTCTGGCGCGAACTGCGGCGGCTGCAGACCAAGCTGGCGCGTAACGGCGGGATAGAAGGTGTCACGCGTCGGATGTTTCGGCGCACTAAGGTTGTAAACCCGGCCCCCTTTCGGCGACTGCAACAGCAGCGTAATCGCCTCGACCACATCATCCAGGTGTACCAGATTCACGCCCTGCGAGCCATTCGCCACATCCTGTTTTCCGGCCAGGAAGCGCCCCGGATGCCGTTTTGGCCCGACCAGACCGGACAGGCGCAAAATATCCACGCTGGTTCCCGGCAGATCGTGCAGCCAGCTCTCCAGTGTGACCAGCGTCTTGCCGGCTACCGTTTCTGCAGTCAGCGGGCTGTTTTCCCGCTTAACGCCGGAGCTGCCGCCATAAACTGACGTTGAGCTGGTAAAGATGATGCGCGGTACTTTGTAAACCAGCGCGGTATCGACTACATTCTGCACCGCCTGCAGATAGGCCTCGCCCCCTTCTGCGGTGCGGCTGGCGGGCAGCGTGACGATCAGTGCATCGACGTTGAATAGCGGCTCAATATCGGCGGCATCACAGACTAGTTCCGGCGTCAGTTCCAGCTGAAACGCCTCAATGCCGCAGCGGCGTGCCGCGTCTACACCGTCTGGCGTAGTTTTGCTGCCGGTAACCTGCCAGCCTCGCGCAGTTAACGCCGTGGCCAGCGGCATGCCCAACCAGCCCAGTCCCACAATCGCGACCTTCTTCATTTTGACTCCTGACGTGAAACATCAACCCTGACTTCACCGTAGTTTGCCCCCGGATTGCAAACCAGAACAACCAGTTTCAGCGCTTTCCGAACCAGGTGTTTAAAAAAGTGTTGCCAAGCGCAGCCATCTTCGCTAGGTTAAACCCCACAAATGAATACTCATTCATCGACGAGATTATTATGACACGCGTTCAGTTCAACCATCATCACCACCATCATCCTGACTAGTCTTTCAGGCGATTGGTGCTGGAAGACTTTCAAGATCTTCCAGTGGTGTGAACGCAAGAGAACCCCCGGAAGATCGTCTTCCGGGGGTTTTTTTATGGGCTGACGTAACCACACATTCAGGACAGGAATAAGAGGACAGGAACCATGTTAGATAACACCCGTTTACGCATAGCTATGCAGAAATCTGGCCGTTTAAGTGATGATTCACGCGAACTGCTGGCGCGCTGCGGCGTTAAAATCAACCTTCAGCAACAGCGCCTGATTGCGTTTGCGGAGAACATGCCGATCGACATCCTGCGCGTGCGCGATGACGATATTCCTGGTCTGGTGATGGATGGTGTGGTCGATTTAGGCATCATCGGTGAGAACGTGCTGGAAGAAGAGCTGCTCTCGCGCCGTGCCCAGGGTGAGGATCCGCGCTACTTTACGCTGCGTCGCCTGGACTTCGGCGGCTGCCGTCTGTCGCTGGCGATGGCGACAGACGCCGAGTACACCGGTCCGGAATGTCTGGATAAATCCCGTATCGCTACCTCCTATCCGCACCTGCTCAAACAGTACCTCGATAAGAAAGGCGTCAGCTTCAAAACCTGTTTACTGAACGGTTCCGTAGAAGTGGCGACCCGCGCCGGTCTGGCTGATGCCATCTGCGACCTGGTCTCCACCGGTGCTACGCTGGAAGCCAACGGCCTGCGCGAAGTTGAAGTGATCTACCGGTCAAAAGCGGTGTTAATCCAGCGTGACGGCGAGATGCCTGCCGCCAAGCAGGAGCTGATCGACAAGATGATGACCCGTATTCAGGGCGTGATTAAAGCGCGTGAATCGAAGTACATCATGCTGCACGCGCCAAGTGAGCGCCTGGAAGAAGTGATCAGCCTGCTGCCTGGCGCTGAACGCCCGACCGTGCTGCCGCTGGCAGGCGATGTCAGCCGCGTGGCGATGCACATGGTCAGCAGCGAAACCCTGTTCTGGGAAACCATGGAAAAACTGAAAGCGCTGGGTGCCAGTTCGATTCTGGTGCTGCCTATTGAGAAGATGATGGAGTAAGCCATGGCCTTTTCTACCCCGATTGAGTGGCAGCAGTGCACCCCCGAACAGCAGCAGGCGCTGCTGTTACGTCCAGCCATCGCAGCCTCTGAAAACGTGACGCTGACGGTGCGCGATGTGCTGGAACAGGTAAAGCTGAACGGTGATGACGCCCTGCGCCAGTTCAGCGCCCGTTTCGACAAAACGCAGGTGGATAACCTGCGTGTTACCGCGCAGCAAATCGCCGAAGCCAGCTTACGTCTGAGTGACGAGCTGAAGCAGGCGATGGCTGTCGCGGTGGGCAATATCGAAACCTTCCACAACGCGCAGATTCTGCCGCCGGTGGATGTGGAAACCCAGCCAGGCGTGCGCTGCCAGCAGATTACCCGTCCGGTGAAATCGGTCGGGCTCTATATTCCTGGTGGTTCTGCCCCGCTCTTCTCCACCGTGCTGATGCTGGCGACCCCTGCCCGTATCGCTGGCTGTGGTCGCGTGGTGCTCTGTTCGCCGCCGCCGATTGCCGATGAGATCCTGTATGCCGCCCAGCTGTGCGGCGTAGAAGAGGTGTTCCAGGTGGGCGGCGCGCAGGCCATCGCCGCGATGGCCTTCGGCACCGAAACCGTGCCGCGCGTGGACAAGATTTTTGGCCCGGGCAACGCCTGGGTGACAGAAGCGAAACGTCAGGTGAGTCAGCGTCTTGATGGCGCGGCGATTGATATGCCGGCGGGTCCTTCTGAAGTGCTGGTGATTGCGGATGAAGGCGCCACGCCCGCGTTTGTCGCCTCTGATCTGCTTTCACAAGCCGAGCATGGTCCCGACTCGCAGGTGATCCTGCTGACGCCGTCATTAAAGCTGGCTGAAGCGGTCGCGGTCGCCGTTGAACAGCAGCTGGCGCAGTTGCCGCGTGCGGCCACGGCGCGTCAGGCGCTGGAGAGCAGCCGCCTGATCGTGGCGCGCGACCTTGAGCAGTGTGTCGCCATCTCTAATCTCTACGGCCCGGAGCACCTGATTCTGCAGACGCGCCAGCCGCGCGATCTGGTGGAGTCAATCACCAGCGCCGGTTCGGTATTTTTAGGCGACTGGTCGCCGGAGTCCGCGGGCGATTACGCCTCTGGTACCAATCACGTGTTGCCGACCTACGGTTACACCTCGACCTGTTCCAGCCTGGGCCTGGCCGATTTCCAGAAACGCATGACGGTGCAGGAGCTGACGCCGCAGGGCTTCCTGAATCTGGCTGCCACCATTGAAATCCTGGCCGCCGCCGAGCAGCTGGATGCCCATAAGAATGCCGTCACCCTGCGCGTTGCCGCACTGAAGGAGCAAGCATGAGTCAGGATATTGAGCAGCTGGCGCGCGCCAATGTGCGCGCCCTGACGCCCTATATGTCGGCGCGTCGTCTGGGTGGCAACGGAGATGTCTGGCTCAATGCCAACGAATTCCCGCTGCCGGTGCCGTTTGAGCTGTCGCAGCAGACGCTGAACCGCTATCCCGAATGTCAGCCTAAACTGGTGATTGAGCGCTACGCTGCTTATGCGGGCTTAGCGCCGGAGCAGGTGCTGGTGAGCCGTGGCGCGGATGAAGCTATCGAACTGATCATGCGCGCCTTCTGTGAGCCGGGTCTGGATGCGATTCTGTTCTGCCCGCCAACCTATGGCATGTACAGCGTCAGTGCCGAAACCATCGGCATAGAATACCGTACCGTCCCGGCGCTCAGCGACTGGCAGCTCAACCTGCCTGCTATCGCGGAGCAGCTGAATGGCGTCAAAGTCGTTTACCTTTGCAGCCCGAACAATCCGACCGGCAACCTGATCAATCAGGACGACATCCGTCAGTTACTGACGATGACCGCCGGTAAAGCGCTGGTGGTCGCGGATGAAGCCTATATCGAGTTCTGCCCGCAGGCGACCCTGACCGGCTGGCTGAAGGATTATCCGCATCTGGTGATCCTGCGTACGCTTTCTAAAGCCTTTGCGCTGGCTGGCCTGCGTTGCGGCTTTGCGCTGGCGAATAAGCCAGTGATCGACCTGCTGATGAAGGTGATTGCACCCTACCCGCTGGCGACACCGGTGGCCGATGTCGCCGGTCAGGCGCTGAGCGACCAGGGGATTGCGTTGATGCGTGAGCATGTGGCACAGCTGAATGAGAACCGTAGCTGGCTACAGGCTGAACTGGCTCAGCTGGACTGCGTTGAGCAGGTTTTTTCCAGTGAAACTAACTATGTACTGGCGCGCTTTACCGATTCACCAGAAGTCTTCAAAACCTTATGGGATCAGGGCATTATCCTGCGTGATCAGAACAAAAATCCGGGCCTGTCGGGATGCCTGCGCATCTCCATCGGCACGCGTGAAGAGTGCGAACGAGTGATCGCCGCGCTGCAAGCCTTTTCTGTGGAGCAAGCATGAGCCAGAAGACCCTTTTTATTGACCGCGACGGTACGTTAATCTCTGAGCCGCCTGAAGATTATCAGGTGGACCGCATGGATAAGCTGGCCTTTGAGCCAGACGTTATCCCGGCGCTGCTGGCGCTGCAGGCCGCTGGTTATCGCCTGGTGATGATTACCAACCAGGATGGTCTTGGTACATCAGGTTTCCCGCAGGCCGATTTCGATGGCCCGCACAATCTGATGATGCAGGTTCTGACCTCACAGGGCATCGCGTTTGACGATGTGCTGATCTGCCCGCACATGCCGGATGATCACTGCGACTGTCGCAAGCCGAAAACCAGAATGGTGGAAGCCTGGCTGGCCGAAGGTGCGCTGGATACCGCCAACAGCTACGTGATTGGCGATCGCCTGACCGATGTCCAGCTGGCGGAGAACATGGGTATCCAGTCTATCCGCTACGGTGCTGATGGCCAGAACTGGCAGACCATCCAGCAGCGTCTGACCCAGCGTGACCGCCATGCACTGGTGCAGCGCAACACCAAAGAGACTCAGGTGCGGGTTGAACTGTGGCTGGATCGCGAAGGCGGCAGCAAGATTAATACCGGCGTGGGTTTCTTCGACCACATGCTGGACCAGATTGCCGTGCACGGCGGCTTCCGCATGAATATCGAAGTGAAAGGCGATCTTTACATTGACGATCACCACACCGTGGAAGATACCGGTCTGGCACTGGGCGAAGCGCTGCTGAAAGCGCTGGGCGACAAACGCGGCATTGGCCGATTTGGTTTTGTGCTACCGATGGATGAATGCCTGGCGCGCTGCGCGCTGGATATCTCCGGCCGCCCGCATATCGAATTCAAAGCTGAGTTCAACTATCAGCGCGTGGGCGACCTCAGCACCGAGATGGTCGAGCACTTCTTCAGCTCGCTCTCCTACGCCATGATGAGCACCCTGCATCTGAAAACCAAAGGCAAGAATGACCATCACCGCGTCGAGAGCCTGTTTAAAGCCTTTGGTCGTACGCTGCGCCAGGCGATCCGCGTTGAGGGTAATACTCTGCCGAGCTCGAAGGGAGTGCTGTGATGAACGTGGTGATCATGGATACCGGTTGCGCCAACCTCTCATCGGTAAAGTGGGCGATTGAACGTCTGGGCTATACCCCGGAAGTCAGCCGCGACCCCGATGTGGTGCTGCGTGCCGACAAACTCTTTCTGCCCGGCGTAGGTACTGCGCAGGCGGCAATGAATCAGCTGGAAGAGCGTGACCTGATCGATCTGGTGAAAGCCTGTACCCAGCCGGTGCTGGGGATCTGCCTGGGTATGCAGCTGCTGGGACGCGGCAGCGATGAAAACGGCGGCGTGCCGACGCTGGGCATTATTGATGAGCCGGTGTCGTTAATGGACACCCACGGCCTGCCACTGCCGCACATGGGCTGGAACCAGATTAGCGCGCAGGCGGGCAATCATCTGTTCCGTGGCATCGACGAAGGCTGCTACTTCTACTTCGTCCACAGTTACGCCATGCCGGTCAACGCCAGCACTATTGCTCAGTGTCACTACGGTGAAGCCTTCACCGCCGCGGTGCAGAAAGATAACTTCTTCGGCGTCCAGTTCCATCCGGAACGCTCAGGCAAAGCGGGCGCGCAGCTGCTGAAAAACTTCCTGGAGATGTAATGATTATCCCCGCGTTAGATTTAATTGACGGCAAAGTGGTTCGTCTGCATCAGGGCGATTATGGTCAGCAGCGCGATTACGGCAGCGATCCGCTGCCGCGTCTGCAGGATTACGTTCGCCAGGGCGCGACCGTGCTCCATCTGGTGGATTTAACCGGCGCGAAAGATCCGGCTAAACGCCAGATCGCGCTGCTGAAAACCCTGCTGGATGGCGTTGAGGTGACGGTGCAGGTTGGTGGTGGCATTCGCAGCCGTGACGATGTTAGCGCGCTGCTGGAGGCTGGCGCCAGTCGTGTGGTGGTCGGTTCCACTGCGGTGAAACAGCCTGAAGAGGTAAAACGGTGGTTTGCGGAGTTTGGCGCAGAGGCGATTGTGCTCGCGTTAGATGTGCGCATTGATGACAGTAACCGCAAAGAAGTGGCGATCAGCGGCTGGCAGGAAGCGGCGGGTGTGACGCTAGAAGAGGTGATTACCGACTTTCTGCAGGTGGGCCTGAAGCACGTGCTCTGCACCGACATTTCCCGCGACGGCACCCTGAGCGGCTCCAACGTTGCGCTCTATCAGGAAGTGACAGCGCGCTTCCCGGCGATTGCTTTCCAGTCCTCAGGTGGCATTGGCGACCTCAATGATATCGCCGCCCTGCGCGGCAGCGGCGTTCAGGGCGTAATTGTCGGGCGTGCGCTGCTGGAAGATAAATTCACAGTTTCGGAGGCGATCGCATGCTGGCAAAACGGATAATTCCCTGCCTGGACGTACGTGACGGCCAGGTGGTCAAAGGCGTACAGTTTCGCAATCACGAGATCATCGGCGACATTGTGCCGCTGGCGCAGCGCTACGCTGCCGAAGGTGCGGACGAACTGGTGTTCTATGATATCACCGCCTCATCCGATGGTCGGGTCGTCGACAAAAGCTGGGTTTCACGCGTTGCGGAAGTGATCGATATTCCGTTCTGCGTGGCGGGCGGCATCAAAACCCCGGAAGACGCGGCGCGTATCCTGGAGTTTGGTGCGGATAAAATTTCGATTAACTCGCCTGCGCTGGCAGATCCCACGCTCATTACCCGCCTCGCGGACCGTTTTGGCGTGCAGTGTATTGTGGTCGGCATTGATACCTGGTTTGATGAAGCCAGCGGCAAATATCAGGTGAATCAGTATACCGGTGACGAAGCACGCACCCGCGTGACACAGTGGGAAACGCTGGAGTGGGTGCAGGAAGTGCAGAAGCTGGGTGCAGGCGAGATCGTACTGAACATGATGAATCAGGATGGCGTGCGTAACGGCTATGACCTGGTACAGTTGAAGAAAATGCGCGAAGTCTGCAAGGTTCCCCTGATCGCCTCTGGCGGCGCAGGCACCATGCAGCACTTCCTCGATGCGTTTACTGAGGCAAATGTGGATGGTGCTTTAGCCGCCTCGGTATTCCATAAGCAGATTATTAATATTGGTGAGCTGAAGAGCTTTCTGATCGACAACGGAGTGGAGATTCGCGCGTGCTAACTGAACAACAAAAGGCCCTTCTCGACTGGGAAAAAACACAGGGCATGATGCCGGTCATCGTTCAGCACAACGTCTCAGGCGAAGTGCTGATGCATGGCTACATGAACCCAGAGGCACTGGAAAAAACGCTGGCAGAAGGCAATGTCACCTTTTTCTCCCGCACCAAAAACCGTTTGTGGACCAAAGGCGAGACCTCCGGCAACTTTCTGCAGGTGGTGAGCATCACGCCTGACTGCGACAACGACACGCTGCTGGTACTGGCGAACCCGATTGGCCCGACCTGCCATCTTGGCACCACCAGCTGCTTCTCGCCGGCCGTACCAGAGTGGACCTTTCTCTATCAGCTGGAAGAGCTGCTGGCCTCGCGTAAAACCGCCGACCCTGAAAGCTCTTACACTGCACGGCTCTACGCCAGCGGCACTAAACGCATCGCGCAGAAAGTGGGTGAAGAAGGTGTCGAGACCGCGCTGGCCGCTACGGTCAACGATCGGGATGAACTGACCAACGAAGCTTCTGACCTGGTCTATCACTTAATGGTGTTGTTACAGGATCAGGATCTCGACTTCAGCGCCGTGATCAACAACCTGCGCGCCCGTCATAAGTAAATGTGCAATATTCTGCTCAGAATTTCTTTTTCATGCGGATTCTGAGCAGAATCCTTCTCAAAAATTTAATTAAACGCTATTGTTGAGCATAATATTGCTCAACAGGAGCTGTCATGCTCACACTTCAGCTATTTATTAAGGGCCGCTGGCATGATGCTGCTCAGCTCAATATCCAGCATCCCCGCCAGGGACGTGAAAGCCCCGCTTTACTCGCCTATGACTTTGACTACGCTGTTGATTATCTTGATCGGAATGATTATGCCAGCTGCAGTCTGAATTACCCGGTCATGCTTATTGGCAGCTATGCGGCTCGTCCATGGTTTACCTTTCTGGATGACATCATGCCTGCCGGTGCCAGTAGGCGTTACTGGGTTCAGCAGCTGGGTTTACAGGGAAAATCTGCCGCTGAACAGGATTTCTGGTTGCTGAAATCTGGCACAATTGCGCCAGTGGGAAATCTGCGCATCAAAGAGTCGATACCCGCATTACCCGCTAAAAGTCAGCTACGCGATCGACGTTTTCCGTCTGAATGGGTCATCGAACGTGACAGTGATTTTCTGGCGTACGCACAGCAAATGGGGGCAGCCAGTGGCGGAGCGACCGGGGCAGGCGGTGAAGCGCCAAAACTCTTATTGCGCTATACGCCACAGGATGAGGTATGGATAGATACCTGGCAGGATGACGTACAAAATCAGGATGCCCATTATCTGGTGAAGTATCCGCGCGGTGCGCGTAGCGCGATCGATTGCGACATACTTCGCACCGAATATCACTACTATCATGAGTTAGCGGCGATGGGTTTTGACACCATTCCCTGTGGCAACATGAAGTTGTGTGAAGGTAGCCGTTATCCTTCCTTATGGTTACCCCGCTTTGATATCTCTTACGTCGCCGGCGAAAAAGTGATGTACGGTCTGGAATCAATCTATTCAATAGTGCAAAAACCGCCAGGCAGCTACCTCAATCATTTTGAGGTGATCCGCACGTTGATTAAACGACTTAATCCTGACAAGGGCGCGCAGGAGGCGTTCGTCATTGAGTGGGTAAAACGCGACATGCTGAATATTGCGTTTGGCAATTCGGATAACCATGGCCGTAACAGCGCGATTCTGAAAAAGGACACCGGCATGGGGCTTGCACCCATTTATGATTTTGCGCCAATGAAAGCGGATCCCGAAGGCGTGGTACGGACTACGCAATGGGGATCGCCTTTTGAAGAGGGTGGCCACTATCAATGGCAACAGATTGCTGACGCATTAAGTGATCTGGTGCCATCAGACAGATTACGGGCTGAACTGGCCTCGCTGGCTCGCCAGCTTACCGGACTCAAAGAGCGCCTGCTACAACGAGGCGTTCCGGCATCAATTCTGACGATGCCCGCTCTTGGCTTCGATTATCTGGATCAACGTATTGAAGGCTGGCAACTATGAAGAAAACGCTGTCACCTTTTGAACGCGAGGCAATGCTGCTGAACCTTCTTCAGCAGTTTCTTGAAGAAAAATTGTCACAGGGTGATCTCCTGATGCAGCTTCGCAAAAACGTACTGGGATTCTCACAGGAACGCTATGCAGCGCTGGCAGGGATAAGCCGCCGTACGCTGTCAGATATCGAGCAGGACAGAGAAAATACCACCCTGAGTACGCTCAACCGGGCCTTTAAACCGCTGGGTCTGAAAACCGGCGTGCTACCGCGTCAACCACATATGCTGCAGACACTGATGCTGCAACTCACTGCCAGGGGAGAGAACCGTGACGACCCATGAAAAATTAATCGCCCTGCTCGACCAGCACCAGGCACGCTATCGCCTGATGGAGCATGAGGCGACCGGTAAATGTGAAGCGGTAGCAGCGATACGCGGCACCGAAATTGGCCAGGGCGCGAAAGCGCTGGTCTGTCATGTGAAAGGCAACGGCGTTAAACAGCATGTGCTGGCGGTTTTACCTGCCGATCGGCAGGCCGACCTGAGCAAAGTCGCGGCAGCGGTTGGTGGACGACGCGCCTCACTCGCCAGTCCGGCGGAAACGGATCTGCTGACCGGCTGCGTATTCGGAGCGATTCCGCCGTTCAGCTTTCATCCCGACCTCAGACTGGTTGTTGACCCCGCGCTGTTTGAACGTTATCCGGAGATCGCGTTTAACGCCGGTCTGCTGGAACGCTCAGTGATCCTGAATACCGAAGATTACCAGGCGCTGTGCGCGGCTGACGTGGTGAAGATAACGCAGTAATTGCCATCCCGGCAGCCCGGCGATACTCTGCATAATCATTCATCACGACAGAATAAGAGCAAAATCATGAACATTTTCACTCAACGGCTGCGTCAGATGCTGGCTGTGACGGTTATGGCAGGCTGCGCTTTTGGCGCGCAGGCGAAGATCGAACAGGTGCGTTTCGCGGTCGATCCGACCTATCCGCCGTTTGAATCGAAAACGCCACAGGGCAAGCTGATCGGCTTTGATATTGATCTGGGCAATGCGCTCTGTACGCAGATGCAGGTAAAATGCGTCTGGGTTGAAAGCCAGTTTGACGGCATGATCCCGGCCCTTAAAGCACGTAAATTTGATGCCATTCTGTCCGACATGGGCATTACTGAAGAGCGCCTGAAGCAGATCGATTTCACCGCGCCGCTCTATGACACCCATACCCAGCTCATCGCCCGTAAAGGCGCGGGCATATTGCCGACGGTTGAATCCCTGAAAGGAAAAACGGTTGGCGTAGAACAGGGAACGGTTCAGGAGCGCTATGCGCTGGCGAAATGGCAGCCTCACGGTGTGACCGTGGTGCCTTATGGCGATCAGGCACAGGTTGAAAGCGATCTGGTTTCAGGTCGACTGGATGCGGTCTTCACCGATGCGGCACAGGCGGCCATCGGCTTCCTGAAGCATCCGCAGGGCAAAGATTTTGAACTGGCCGGCCCGATTATTCAGGATCCGATTATCGGACCCGGCACGGCGATTGGCCTGCGCAAAGGCGATACTGAACTGAAAAGCGCGCTGGATGCCGCCTTCGTCGAAATCAAAAAGAATGGCACGTTTGACCAGATTCAGAAGCGCTATTTCGCTACGGATATCTCTATCCAGCCGTAACCTCGCGGTCGCCCTTTTTCGTCCTCACCGCGATCCAGAACTATACTTTAACTTTTTCAGGACGGCGCGCTGTCGTCCTTTGCCGATTAAAGGACATTAACACGGTATGCATCAACAACATCATCCACTGTTAAGCGCCTCTTTAGGCACCCAGCGTGAAATCATTAGTTTTCATTTCGCGGAAGACAACGAGCGTCAGGTCTATATCCAGGCTGCGCTGCATGGCGACGAACTGCCCGGTATGGCGGTGGCCTGGTTTCTAAAACAGCGACTGCAGGCGCTGGAGTCATCCGGCCAACTTAAAGCCGCCTTTACCCTGGTGCCGGTTGCCAATCCACTGGCGCTGGGACAGCACTGGCACGGCACCCATCTGGGTCGTTTCCATACGCTCTCCGGTCAGGACTTCAACCGTCGTTTCCCCTCACTGGGCAACACGCTGGCGGCCGGGCTGGCTGAGAGTCTGACCCAGAGTGAAACGCAGAATAAGAGCCTGATCCGCGAGGCGATCGATCGTCACTACCGCGATACCGTGCCAAAAACCGAGCTGGATGCGCAACGCTATACGCTGATGCGAATGGCCAGTCAGGCAGATCTGATGATTGACCTGCACTGTGACTGGGAAGCCGTGCCGCATCTCTATACTACACCTCACGCCTGGCCGGACATTGAGCCGCTGGCGCGCTGGTTAGGGAGTGAGGTGCAGCTGCTGGCCCAGATCTCTGGCGGTGAGCCGTTTGATGAAGCCTGTTGCGAACCCTGGCTGACGCTCTCTGAACGGTACGGCAAAGACTATCCGATGCCACGTGGATTACTGCCGGTGACGCTGGAGTTGCGCGGCGTGCGTGATGTGTCGCCTGAGCAGGCGGAGAAAGACGCAGATGCGATTATTTCGGCACTGCAGGAAGGGGGTTATATCGGCTATAGCGAGCCATCAATTTCCGTGGAAGTGGCTGCACCCGTGATCGGTGGCGACGAACTAATCCCGGCGAGCGCTGGCGGTGACGATATAGTGGCAATCAATGACGGGCCGATTGGTTTAAACGTGCCTGATGTTGCTGAGGCGCCAGGAGAAACTGGCGTGATTAAAGAACGTCACAGCCAGGGATCGGCGGCCTCTTCCCCTGCCCTGAAAAATCCCCCCACGCCGTTAGCAGGCTGCGAATACATTCACTCACCGGTATCCGGTTTGATCCTGCATCGTAAACCGCTGGGCGCAAAGATTCGGCCGGGAGAAGTGGTGGCGGAGATTGTTGATCCGATAACCGACCAGATCACCCCGCTGGTGGCGGAATATGGCGGTATTCTTTATGCGAGACACTGGGCTAAGTTTGCAACGGCAGGCATGCTGGTGGTGAGACTGGCAGGTGAGAAGGAGATTCGGAGCGGGGATTTGCTGGTAGGATGAAAAAAAGGGCTTCCCGGGGGAAGCCCTTTTTAGTGATTAATCTAACCACTCGGTGTGGAAAACACCGTCTTTATCAATGCGCTTGTAGGTATGCGCACCGAAGTAGTCACGCTGCGCCTGAATCAGGTTAGCAGGCAGCACTTCTGAACGATAGCTGTCGTAGTAAGCGATCGCCGCAGAGAAGGTTGGCGTCGGGATACCGTTCTGAATCGCGTAAGAAACCACATCACGCAGCGCCTGCTGATACTGATCGGCGATATCTTTGAAGTACGGTGCCAGTAACAGGTTAGCAATGCCTGCATCTTCTGCGTATGCATCAGTAATCTTCTGCAGGAACTGGGCACGGATGATGCAACCAGCGCGGAAGATCTTCGCGATTTCACCGTAGTGCAGATCCCAGTTGTTCTCTTCTGACGCGGCACGCAGCTGTGAGAAGCCCTGAGCATAAGAAACGATTTTACCCAGATACAGAGCGCGACGAACTTTCTCAATGAACTCCGCTTTGTCACCGGTAAAGGCCTTCGCCTGTGGACCGCTAAGTACTTTAGAGGCTGCCACACGCTGGGTTTTCAGCGAGGAGAGGTAACGAGCGAACACAGACTCAGTGATCAGTGACAGAGGTTCGCCGAGATCCAGTGAGCTCTGGCTGGTCCATTTACCGGTACCTTTGTTCGCTGCTTCATCCAGAATCACATCAACCAGGTATTTACCTTCTTCGTCTTTCTTGGTGAAGATATCTTTGGTGATGTCGATCAGGTAGCTGCTCAGCTCGCCGTTGTTCCACTCGGTGAAGGTTTCAGCCAGCTCTTCGTTGTTCAGACCCAGTGCGCCTTTCAGCAGAGCATAAGCTTCTGCAATCAGCTGCATGTCGCCATACTCGATGCCGTTGTGAACCATCTTCACGTAGTGGCCCGCACCGTCCGGACCGATGTAAGCCACACAGGCTTCGCCATCTTCCGCACGTGCCGCAATCTTATCGAGAATCGGGGCAACCAACTCATAGGCTTCTTTCTGACCACCAGGCATGATAGATGGGCCTTTTAGTGCGCCCTCTTCACCACCGGAAACGCCGGTACCGATGAAGTTGAAGCCCTGGTCAGAAAGCTCTTTGTTACGACGGATGGTGTCTTTATAGAAGGTGTTACCGCCATCGATCAGGATGTCGCCTTTATCCAGGTGAGGAGTCAGTGAGGCGATAGTCTTGTCAGTCGCTTCACCCGCCTGAACCATCAGCAGGATACGACGAGGTTTTTCCAGCGATTCGACAAACTCTTCAACGGTGTAAAAAGGAGCAAGTTTCTTGCCCGGGTTCTCGGCGATGACTTCATCAGTCTTTTCGCGTGAACGGTTAAAGATAGAAACAGTGTAACCGCGGCTCTCAATGTTAAGAGCCAAATTGCGGCCCATCACTGCCATACCTACAACGCCGATCTGTTGCTTGGACATTACATACTCCTGTCTGTGGTCTCGCATGGTGTTACCCGTAACACCACTTTGTAAGTGATCAGTATGTTAACTCAGGATAGCGGATTAAAGGTAATGAATGGTGCGGTTGCGCAGATGAAATTATCTGAAAATAAATCACACATTTAACAAGGCTTTATAAAGCCTGGTATAGCTTTTAATCATTTTTTCTGCCGTGAAAAGGGATTCAAAGCGCACCAGCGCAGCCGCACCATAGTTCATTGCCAGCTCAGGGTTTTGCCAGATTTCATCCATCGCCCTGCGTAATGCTGCAGGATCCGAAGGTGGTACCACTAAACCTGTAACCCGATCAATGTTGATGAAAGTCGTACCTGTACCAATCTCACTTGATATCAGCGGTTTTGAATAGAGAGCCCCTTCCAGCAAAGAGATACCGAAAGCTTCTGAACGTAAATGAGACGGGAAAACCAGACAGGTACATAACTGTAGCAAGGCAGATTTTTCGCTGTCCTCCAGCGCACCCAGGAAATGAATATTGTTCACGCCTAGCTGCTGCGCCTGCGATTTGAGCTCAGCCTCGATGGGACCTGCACCAACCACGACGATGGGGTAACTGCTGTTCTTAGCCGCCTCGATTAAAATATGCAGGCCTTTGTAATAACGAAACGTTCCAATAAAGAGAAAGAAGCCATCCGGAAATCTTGTCTGCCACTTTTGCAGAACGGCAGGATCATTATTCTGATAAAACTGTTTATCAAGACCATAAGGAATAACTTCAACTTTATCTTTGTACTGCTGCAAAACCGGGCTGCTTTCAACATAGTTTGGCGACGCTGCAACAATGCGGTCTACACTGGACAAAAAGCGGTTCATTAACGGCGTATAAATTTTCAGCAGCATTTTCTGCTTAACAATATCAGAGTGGTAACTCACCACCGATGGTTTTTTGATGCCCGCGGCAAAATGCATAAAGTCCATAAAGGGGTATGGAAAGTGATAATGAATGATATCTGCCTTCTGAGCCAACGCTCTGAATTCTTTTATCGCTGAATAGGAAAATGGTGTTGAGGCAAACTCACATTGCGTTTTGACCCGATAAATATGATGGTTATCCAGTGATTGATTTTTGTTTTCGAAATCCGGACTATGGGTAAAAACAACAGATTCTATATTTTCCTTAATACCGCCTTCGGAAAGCTGATAAATTACCTGCTCAATACCACCAAAAGTGTCAGGATAGTAGGTTTTGTAACAGTGTAAAACTTTAATCATATATATTTCGCGACCTGCTCATAAGCTTCAATGGTTTTATCCGCACACAGTGACCATGAAAATTCGCGGGCACGCGCTAATCCAGCATCAATCATACGGCACTTTTCATCAGTGTTTTCAATCATCATCTGGATGTATGTCGTTAAAGCATGAATATCCTCTGGTTCATGCATTAGCGCAGCATCACCAGCGACTTCGGGAAGTGAAGTTGCATTTGAGCAAATCACAGGCGTTCCTGATGCCATTGCTTCAAGTACCGGCAAGCCGAAACCTTCATAGATTGAAGGGAATACAAAACTCGTCGCAGCACTGAATAAATGCGGCAGATCGTTACCAGGCACAAAACCTAAATATTTTAACCACCCTTCTCTCTCGCCTTTATCAAAGAGTTTAAAGAGTTGCTCATTTTCCCAACCCTTATAACCACTAATGACTAACGGAAAAGCAGACTTTTCATGAACTGGCAGACGGTCATAGGCCTGAAGCAGTGTGAGTATATTCTTTCTTGGTTCAATGGTACCGGTATAAAGAAAGAAACGCCGCCACTTCAGATTATACTTTTCAAGCACCTGTTGTGTCTCTGCTTCATCACGAGGATGAAACTGCTCATTGCAGGCCAGTGGCGCTACAGCGATTTTATTATCGTCAATACCAAAAAATTCGATTAACTCATTTTTTGTATAATAAGAATCAGTAATCAACATCGAGGAACGCGAAACGGTATTTCTTAACTCTTTTTGCATCAGGTGAACACGGCCAGCCGGATGAAACTGAGGCCAGTGAAATACCGACAGGTCATGAAATGTGGCAACACAGTGTTTCACGCGAGGAGGTAAATAATAGTTTGGGCTATGAAATATATGATTCTTAAAATTCCTTAGCGCCATCATTTTCATTACCGGAAAAGTCAGACGGTATATTTCACTTACGGCCTTACTCTTTTGTAACTTACGCTTTAGAGATTGAACCGATTGAGCAGACTCACTCGCCACTGCCAGTGAGTCGCGAGTCCTGGTGCCATGAAGAAACGTCAGCGCGACGTTTTCTCTTTCCTGAAGCTGTTTAGCAAGCTCAAACGCATAACGGCCAATACCGGTTAAAGGATATTTAATACAGTCCGTAGAGTAAACGACGTTTATTGCTTTGCTTCCAGCATCCATTTCAGGGTATCTCTAAGAGGAATTTTAGACGAAGTCTCACCGACTAAGCTACTGAGCAACGTGATATCGCCACAAAGTTCTTTAATTTCATTAGGCCGCACAAAATCAGGATTAACTTCAATCTTAATATCATGGCCTGTCAGGGATTGGCAGAGATTAACAACTTCCCTCAATGAGTGCATTTTACCTGAAGCAACATTGACAGTCTGACCAAATGAGCGGGAATGAAGTAATGCTGAATAGCTTTTAACGACGTCACGTACATCGGAAAAATCACGCCATACATCTATATTGCCCAGCTCAATAACATCTTTTCTCTCACGAAAATGTTTGACGATTTTCGGGATCAGGAAATTTTCCGCCTGACCGGCACCTGTGTAATTAAATGGCCGGGTAATAATAACCGGTAATTTTTCATTAAACAGACTGGTCATGTATTCCATGGCCAGCTTGCTTACTGCATAGTCATTAGCGGGTCTGGCAGGAACCGACTCAGCTAATTTCCCCGGCGTGTTATTACCGTAAACATTCGCACTACTTGCGATCAAAACTGCATCCGGCATCTTTGCTGATTCGCTAAGCGCCTGTAACAGGTTACGCGTACCACAAAGGTTCACATTATAAAACGCGTTCGGGTCAGCATGCCCAACAAAAGCGATGGCTGCGAGATGAACAACGACGTCAGGCTGAATACTGTCTACAGCATTTTTTACCTGTGCTGCATTGGTGAGATCAACCTGAAAATAGTGTGAGGAATTCTGGGCGGGAGTTGAACCGAAACCATAAACTTCATATCCGGCAGCGGATAAATCCGCTGCCATATACTGGCCGGTAAAGCCCTTGATCCCAGTGATCAATGCTTTTTTGCCATTAGTCATATCAGAAGGAGAACCCTTGTTTATTGCGGCGGAGATCTTCTTCAACCATCATCGCACATAACTCTTCGAGCGTGGTTTTTGGTTCCCAGCCCAGAATGTCTTTGGCACGCTGCGGGTTACCAATCAGCAGTTCAACTTCTGCAGGACGGTAGAATTTAGGATTAACCTTGACCACCACTTTATTTGTAGCTACATCAATGGCAACTTCCTGATCATCTTTGCCTTCGAAGCGCAATTCAATGCCAGCAGCTTTGAACGCCATTGAAACGAAGTCACGGACTGTTTCTGTGCGGTTGGTTGCCAGGACAAAAGTATCTGGCTCATCAGCCTGCAGCATGCGCCACATGCCTTCAACATATTCCTTAGCAAAGCCCCAGTCGCGCTTGGCATCCATGTTACCTAATTCAAGCACATCCAGCTTGCCAAGCTTAATTTTGGCTACTGAATCGGTGATCTTACGGGTCACAAACTCCTGTCCACGCAGTGGTGATTCGTGGTTAAACAGAATGCCGCTTGATGCGAAGATGTTATAGCTCTCACGGTAGTTAATCGTCATCCAGTGGGCATACAACTTTGCAACGCCATACGGGCTACGCGGATAGAAAGGGGTATCTTCTTTCTGCGGAATAGCCTGTACTTTACCAAACATCTCAGAAGTAGACGCCTGATAGAAACGAATTTTAGGGTTAACGATACGAATAGCTTCTAACAGGTTTACCGGACCAATACCTGTAATTTCAGCTGTGGTCAGCGGCTGGTCAAAAGAAACACCGACAAAGCTCTGAGCCGCAAGGTTGTAGACTTCGGTCGCTTTGCTTTCCTGAAGTAAACGAATGCTAGATGACAGGTCAGTCAGATCATATTCGACCAGGTGAAGATTAGGATTTTGTTTAATACCTAACTCTTCGATGCGCCAGAAGTTTACTGAACTTGTACGACGATAGGTCCCAAAGACCGTGTAACCTTTGTCGAGTAACAATTCGGCTAAATAAGCGCCATCCTGACCAGTGATGCCTGTAATAACTGCAGATTTCATAAAATATTACCTTAAACCAGGGTGTTATAGAGATCGATAGATTCTTTAGCGGAGTTATACGATGACAGTTCTCTGACCCGTAGCAACGCACCTTCGCTAAGTCTGGCAACTTCACTGTCATCGTTGTTTAACAACGCGATTTTATCAGCAAGGGCTTGTGAGTTACCATCTTCAAAAAGCAATCCACAATAGTTATCAATAACAACTTCGGGAATTGCACCTGAATTGCTTGCGATAACCGGTTTACCATGTACAAATGCTTCAAGGGGCACTAAACCGAAAGACTCATACCTTGAAGGGAAAATCACAACATCACTTAATGCATAAATTTTCTCGCGATCAAAATCATTAACCTCTCCGAGATATACGATATTGCCATGATCCTTAAAGCGATCTTTCAAAATGCTTCTGATATCGATTGAAGAGCTTCCGGCTATTATGAAACATGCACTGTTATTATTAGAATGCTCCAGATTGAATTTCTCAATTGCGTCTAATAATACATCAATACCTTTTCTTAATTCCAGCCGACCTAAAAACAGGAACTTTTTCTTGTTCTTAATTTTTTCATCACTTAACTCAGGGAAATTGTCTAATTTAGCATAACCCTGAGAAACCTCATAATAAGGCCAGTAGGCTATACCAGCATGGATCTTATGGTATTCAACACTTTCAGACGGTGAGTATTTTTCAATGAATGTTTTCTTGATTGACTCACTTATAGGGATAACAGCATTAGCATTGTTAACAATTTCCGTTTCGAAGAACGATAAATAGTCAACATCTTCAGCTTTCATATTCCAGGCATTTTTTTCATTGGCTACCTTCAGTGGCGTTACTAATCTAACCACTAAAGGAATATTGAGCTTTTTATTAATCAGGCTGAATGAATAGACTTCGGAATCCCAAAGACATGAATCAACAACCGAGATAGGATGAATCTCGTTGAGACTATCAATCTCTACTGCCACTCTTGTAGACCAGCCAACAATAGTGTTCGCAATGTTTGAATCATCTATATAAACGTGATTAATAGATTGTTTTTCGAGCGCTATCAGTTTGAATCGGCCTCGTTCTAAAACATTTGCCTCATCGCTTTCGATAATCACACTTACAAAGTGGCCAGCAAGTAGCAGTTCGCTTACCAGATGATAATAAAGTGTGCCAATGCCGCCAGAACGGGTAAATGGTGGGAACTCTTTACTGACTACAACTATGTGAAGTCGTTTGTAATCTGTTGCCTGAGATTTAAAAGGAAGAAATTCGCCAGGTGCTAAGCTTTCATGACTCAAAAGTTTAGGTGAGTTATTAGCTGCACTCAACCCAGCATCAAAGCCTCGCCAGATTTCGGCCAGATATTTATCACACTCTTCTTTACTAATTTCTTTCTTATTAAAGCCACTTTGTATGTAGTCAACTCTCTCGCGCTTAACGATAGATTCCAGTTCTTCAATCAAAAAACTTCGACTTACTTTAGAATAAGTCAGCGCAAAATAAACAGTATTTTTTACTATTGAATACCAGTTGTAGCCATATTTATTGGTTCTGTTTTCACTTTGCGCGAATTCATGTCTGAGATAGGCATCTGCGCAGTGATTTATAGAGAAACCATTTTTAATCAATCTAAAACAGAGATCAGTTTCGTCCAGAAAGTAGTCGTATTCTTCGTCAAATCCACCGCACTCAATTAAATAATCACGTCTGAAAACAGAGTTAGTACCAAGAAGCGTTCTGTTGTATTCAGGATCATTTTTAATATTATCGTTAGGATCTACGATTCCACTACCAAAATGATCGACAAATATATCCCTGGCCTGAAAGTTTAGTGTCCCGGCATAATAAGTCGGACCGCCCGCACCTGCAACGAATGAGTGCGTACTGTTAAAGTAATTTACCAGGTTTTCAAACCAGTCAAAAAACGGTATGGCATCATCATCAATAAAAGCGACAAGATCACCTGAAGCAGCTTTAATACCTATATTTCTAGATATAGACAAGTTTTTAACTGGATTGTCGAAGACTTTAATCAGATGAGACCATTTTTTTAAAACATCTGAAGTGTTATCGGTAGATGGCCCATTAACAACAATAACCTCGAAATTGTTACTATAGCTTTTTTCAAGGTAATCCAAGCATCTGTCTAAATGGTCTCCTCGATTGAGAGTACAAATAACAACAGAAACTGTTTTAAATTGATCTTTATCAGGTAGAATCGTTGACAGGAAACTATCTGCATATCCTTTCCAGGAACTATAGTTATTTTTAGTCAGGACATCATTTTGATAATCTATTAAATTTTTCCGGTAAACATTATCGTTTAACGATTTAGTTAATAATCCTTCCAGTTCAATAGAGTCGTTAAATATACCGGGAGAGCCTGATAGTGTCTCATACACAGCCGCCTTATTTAAGGCCAGCACAGGTAATTGATATTGCGACGCTTCAAGCAACGGTACACCAAATCCTTCATGTTCACTAAAAGAAATAAAACAGGAAGCATTTTTATAATAATTATCTAATTCTTCTTCCGATACAGAACCGGTAAGTACCACTTCATCTTTTAAGCCCAGATCATTAATAAGCTGGACAACTTTCTTGTAATAGGCCGATGATGTATCGTATTTACCAACTAAGAAAAGTTTATTAACTGAATTTTTCTTCCTGTATTGAGAATAAAATTCAACTAACTTGTGCTGACATTTGTTTTCACAAATCCTGCCAACAAATAGAAGATTTTTTTCAACCTCATCAACCGTTCTAAGTTTATCAAGCTTGCGATCATCAATGATGATAGGAAGTTTTAGTGTTCTGCTCTCTTTAAACCCAAGATTAATTATCTCCTGAATGTTATAAAAGCTATCACCTGTGACAAAACTGAACTTATCAATTATAGAAGCTAACTGATCTCTGCCTTTTTTACAGAGATCATAAAGAAATGATTTCTTCTCAAAAAAGTAGTGTGGCGTGATATTATGATAATGCAGTACTTTAAATCCTTTAGCGGAAACGACTTTATCAGCACAATGTTCAGAATAAGCAGAGAAATGAAAAAGTATGATATCATCATCAGTTGTCTGTAAATGATCGATGAACTTTATCAATGATTCTCTTTCAGGATGAAAATGCCGGACATAAATCTCCGAATTTAAACCATATGCGTTTTTAACATACTCATCAATATTGACGACATGATTCGAACATGCATCATACATATCCAGAGATTCGATTACCTGGATAAAACGTCCCGAGAAATGTTCGTACATATTCAGCCTCTGACCTTAATATAAATTTTTCTTGCAAGATCGAAAAGAGTTTTGTTTCTACGCAATATTTTTACTGCGGCATATTTCAAACTGCCTTTAACCCTGACTTTTGATTTCGGATGAAGAGCCAGAAGATTAATAAATATAAAAGGACTTGCCCTGAATCTATCTATGAATGAATAGCCTTCAATATTTTCTGGTGATACTTTGGTGATCAAAACAACAATAATTTTTCGATAATCATCTTTGCATAAAGTAATCAATTCATTAATTTCAAATTGTGTGGTCTTAAAAAGAAACCTCAACTCTTTAGGCAAAATATTAATGCCCGTTCTTTCAGTTTGTCTTCTTTCTGAACGAGCATCTTCGATTGTCTCTAAAATGCTTTTGTTTGCGGAGACAATTTTTTCTTTGTTCATATAAACTCCATTATTTAATTGCGAGAACTTCCATTTCTCTGCAGAGGCCATTCTTTCTGTTGTCTTCTACTAACGTTACAGTAGTAAATCCTGCATCAGTAAGCATCTTTTTTAACGAGTCGACTGAGAACATGATGTAATGGAAGTCACCTTCATAATCTTGTGCTCCATAAGTAACTTTCCGCAGATCGTCAAAACTCATAGTGCCACTGACGTAATCCTTAATCATACTATCTGCGTCAGGTGTTACTAATTTTAGTACTCCGCCAGTTTTGAGCTTCTTGTACCAGTGTGGGAAAATAACTCTGGTCAGTTCTAATTCAGTAAAATGCTCAATCAGATGTGCAGCATAAATTTCTTCCAATGCTTCATCATCAAATACTAAATTGCTCGCGCTACAGATGACATCAACTCCAGGTAACTCCCTGGCATCAACGTTTATATAACCCTCAGGTTGAACGTGACCGCAACCGATATTGATCTTTCTCCAGCCGAGGTTGTCGAATTTATCTGAGGATAATATCTTTGTTTCAATTTCTTTTTTGTTATCTCTGTCTGTTAGCGTACCTGTTTTCAGACGTAACTCGAACATAAATTCTTCGCGCACAAATTCAAGTCTGTCCTGAAGATTGTGCACAAGCTGCTCAATAACAGCGCTCTTATCATCAGCCTTATCAACCTCTACCGGAATTAACTGGCTCTTTTCTTCATTTACTGCATCAAACTTATCGTCAATAGATGCTATTTTATGATTTAAATTTTCAACTTTAGCATCTACCGATAGCACTTTTTCATCAAGGCTCGTCACCTTGTTTTCTAATCTATTGATGATATCAATAATATTATTAAATTTATTCTTGAATTCACTGATAATATTCAACATAATTTTCCTAGATTGTTGTTACGGTGCAGGTGTTTTCAAGCCAGGCGCTGCCGACAAATATTTTTCCAGGCGCTATTACATTAAATTGTCCTAAACCATCCTTCCAATGGAAACATTCTTCGTAATGATCCCTTTCTTTGTGTAATGCAGCTGAAATACTGTATTCACCAACCCCTATATTCATATTAAATTTAAATCTAATGATCTTTTTACCTGGCTCATTCATGTCAATGTTATGAGCGAGAGTATTAGTTCCAAAAACAATGTTGCCAAGGCGGTCTCTGATATGAAAGCCAAGTGTTAAACCTGAACGAACTTCTTTGTTATCAATGGCAAAACATAAAGAACTGTCTTCAGCCACGTTAACAACTTCAGTTTTTTGACCTGCTGAATTTTCAAGAAAGAACTCAGTAATAACCGCTTTTTTATTGCCAGATTCAGATTTACCATTTTCTGCATTTATAGCATTCTGTTCTGAACTTTTAGAAAGCTTAGCGTTATACAAGTTCATCACATCTGTAGGAGCGCCATCGGCCAGAACTTTACCTTTATCCAGTAAAATCGCTCGGGTACAGATATTAGCTATGGCAGCCTGATCATGGGAAACGATGAGCAGAGTTGTACCCTGTGCTTTAAACTCTCTGATTCTGTTAAAGCATTTGGCCTGAAAATAAGCATCCCCTACCGAAAGTGCTTCATCCACGATGAGCAACTCTGGTCTGACGGCAGTCGCGACAGCAAATGCCAGTCTGACCTGCATACCACTTGAATAGGTCCTGACGGGTTGATCAATGTATTCGTTTATTTCCGCGAATGCCTCTATCGCTGGCATCAGATCTTTGATTTGAGCGCTATTCAATCCCATTAACTGGCCAGACATATAAACATTGTCTCTGCCAGTAAAGTCAGGATGAAAACCCATACCTAACTCAAGCAAAGCTGCCACTCTTCCCGTTACAGACACGCTTCCTGAAGTTGCAACCGTTGTGCCAGTAATAATTTTTAACAGAGTACTTTTGCCAGCACCATTCATTCCAATGATTCCGACAGACTCTCCGGCACCAACATTAAAATTAATACCTTTCAAGATATCGATGGTAGTGTGGCATTTCTTATAACCTAAAGATGCCCATTCGATAAGACGATGGTTTTTTTTAGGGTAGTTTTTATAGCTCTTTGTGACATTATTTACTGAAATTATATTCATTAGAGTTCATCTACCATTTCGCCAGCATGTTTGCGGTAAAGATAAAATGCAGTAATATTAAAAAATATTGCAAGTATCAGTGCTAAAGTTACATGGTCCCATTCAGGGGCTTGATGATTAACAAATATGTTTTGATATCCCATTATGATGCCAGTCATTGGATTCATCAAAAGCCAGTGTCTGGCCCACTCAGGTAGGATATTTATTAGGTAAATTACTGGGGTAAACCAAAACCAGAACTGAAGGACAATGCTCATAAATTGGCCTACATCTCTGAAGAAAACATTTAAAACACCAAGTGTAATCCCCAGACCGGTAGCAAAGAGTATTTGAATAGCCAGGAGCGGAATAATATATAGGATTTCAAAACCAGGGAAATTCCCTGATAAAAGAAGGAAGATTAAATAGAGAGAAAAAATTATCAAAAAGTTCGTAAAAGAAACGCCTATTGAAATAATTGGCAAACAGATTCGCGGGAAGTTAAGTTTCTTTAAATAATTTCCACTATCAACAAATACATTTATTAATCTTGCTACTAATTCTGAGAAAAGGCCCCAAGTCAATAATCCGGCACAAAGATAGATGCTATATGCAAAAGGACCATTGTTATCTGGCATCCTCGCTTTCATCACTTCAGAAAAAATTACAGTATAGACTGTAATCATAGCTAAAGGTTGAAGTACTAACCATGCAGCGCCAAATATACTTGTCTGATATCTGCTCTTAAAATCACGTATTATACTGTTTAATATAAAATCACGATATCCGGCCGCAGCCATTAATGACTTTATCATTTATTATTTCCTTGAATAACATCAATCAATTTTTTGGTATTTAATTCCATTTCACGTAAGCATCCCCGACTCTCAACATTGATTCTTAACAGAGGTTCGGTATTAGAGTTTCTTACGTTTACTCTCCATTTTTCAAATTCAATGCTTACTCCGTCAATATAGTTTTCATTGACACAGTCTTTTAAATATTCGGCCTTAATAGTTTCAATAACTTTGAAAGTATCTTTCACTTTAAAGTTAATCTCTCCACTGCAAGGAAACGCCTTCATTCTTTCCGAAACTAGTCCGGAAAGCGTCTCTCCTTTCACTGCCAGCAACTCTGCCACCAGCAGCCACGGAATCATACCGCTGTCGCAGTAAGCAAAGTCCCGGAAGTAGTGGTGCGCACTCATCTCACCACCATAAACCGCATCTTCTTCACGCATACGCTCTTTGATGAAGGCATGACCGGTTTTGGACATCACCGGAACACCCCCGGCTTTAGTCACCACATCAATGGTGTTCCAGGTCAGACGCGGATCGTGAATGATTTTCGCTCCTGGCTCTTTCTTGAGGAACGCTTCGGCCAACAGCCCAACAATGTAGTAACCCTCAATGAACTCAGCATTCTCATCGAACAGGAAACAGCGGTCAAAATCACCATCGAAGGCGATACCCATATCTGCCTGGTGCTCACGCACCGCATCAGAGGTGTCTTTACGACATTCAGGCAGCAGCGGGTTCGGGATACCATTCGGGAAGTTGCCGTCTGCTTCATGATGTACTTTGATGAACGTTACTGGCGCATTCGCCTGCTTAAAGCGTTTTTCAATTTCATCAATGATATGACCCGCAGCACCGTTACCTGAATTAATCACCAGCTTCATCGGCTTAGTGAAGTTATTCAGGTCGATGTAGCCCATCAGATGATCAACATAGGCATCGAGCACAGAAATCTGTTTATAGCTGCCGCGTTTGCTCTCTTCTACCGGAGCAAAATCATTGGCTTCAGCCAGGCGCTGGACGTCACGCAGACCGGTATCGCCGCTGACCGGGCGAGCACCTTCCCGTACCAGTTTCATGCCGTTGTAGTTCATCGGGTTATGGCTGGCAGTGACTTCAATGCCGCCATCAATGCCTAAATGAAAAGTCGCGAAGTAGATCTCTTCTGTTCCGCTCATACCGATATCGAGCACGTCAGTGCCCGCATCCCGCAGTCCATTGGCCAGTGCCAGCTTTAACGACTCGCTGGTCAGTCGGACATCGCCGCCCACTACGATCGTTTTCGGGCGGATAAATTCGCCATAGGCACGGCCAATGCGGTAGGCAATGTCTTCATTCAGGTCAGTGCCTAACTCGCCGCGGATGTCATAAGCTTTAAAACAGGTCAGTGCTGCCATGATCGTGTCTGTCCTTACTTACTTGCAAACTGTTGTTTAATCAAAATGAGGTCGTCATCACCAAGGTAGGAACCCGACTGGATTTCCAGAAGTTCCAGGGGAATTTTGCCTGGATTTTCTAAGGTATGCGGGTGACCGATTGGAATAAAGGTTGACTGGTTCTCCGTCAGCAGCAGGGTTTTATCCTGAATGGTGACTTTCGCTGTGCCTGAGAGGATCACCCAGTGTTCGGTGCGGTGATAGTGCATCTGCAGTTCGAAGGCTTCACCCGGTTTAACCGTAATGCGGTTAACGTTGAAGCGACCCGTGTTGACCACCAGATCGCAACGTCCCCAGGGCCAGTAAGTCTCACGATGGCGGCGATATTCGCTGCGGCACTCGCTTTTCAGGAACTCAACTACTCGCTTAACATCCTGAACCTGGTCTTTACGTGCAACCAGCACCGCATCCTTAGTATTCACAATGACCAGGTTTTCAACACCAATAGCGGCAACCAGCTGGTCTTCGCTGTTGATATAGCAGTTTTTGGTATTGTGCAGGAAGGTATCGCCCTTCAGCGAGTTGCCGTGAGCGTCTTTGTCGTTGACTTCCCAGAGTGCAGACCATGAACCGACATCACTCCATCCGGCTGCCAGCGGGACGACCACAGCGGCATCGGTCTGTTCCATTACTGCGTAGTCCACTGACTCGTCAGGACAGGCGATAAAATCATCTTTATCAATACTGATGAAATCATTCCCTTCTTTCACGTTAGCCATGGCACGACGGCAGGCTTCCAGAATATCCGGACGGAATTTCTCCAGCTCCTGCAGATAGCGTTTAGCCCGGAACATGAACATGCCACTGTTCCAGTAGTATTCACCGGACTCAAGATACTGCTCAGCGGTGCTCTGATTCGGCTTTTCAACAAAGCGCTGAACCTGATAAGGGCCACTTTCTGCGCCTGGCAGCGCTTCGCCACGCTGAATGTAGCCGTATCCGGTTTCCGGACCGGTTGGCACGATACCAAAAGTCACCAGCTTGCCCTGTTTGGCATAGGCGGTTGCAACCTGGATAGCCTGATGAAACGCAGCACGGTCTTCAATCACGTGATCGGCGGCCAGCACCAGCAGAACCGGATCATCACCCTGTTCTACAGCGTTCAGCGCAGCCAGCGCGATAGCCGGAGCAGTGTTACGCCCTACCGGTTCGAGAATAATGTTATGGGATAGCTTGTTAATTTGTCGCAACTGCTCAGCAACCAGAAAACGATGCTCCTCGTTGCAGATGACCATCGGTGCGCGCGCTTCGACGCCGCTCAGACGATTAACCGTCTCCTGCAGCATAGAGTGCTCACCGTGCAGACAGATGAACTGTTTAGGATAAAGTTCGCGGGAAAGGGGCCATAAGCGGCTGCCGGTTCCTCCGGCCATGATTACGGGAAGTAACATTCCACATCCTCTAACAAATTTAAACATGCTATGCATATAAGCGGGTCAATTTTTATTCATTATGAATAAACAGCCACGCTACCGCCCCTGGCTTGCAGCAACCAATGCGCTGTGTGATAGCAATCTTGCCTTCACAGGTTAGCTTGTCGATGCGCTGATTATATTTTATTCAATCGCATACGGGTTCCGGGATAACACCAAATAGTACATTTTGTGCGGCAAAAATAATATGCCTAATCTTTCATTGCCAGTGACAAAACTTAAGAATGACTAAACATTCATCTTATCCTGCATGGGTAAGTGTAATCACTGGCAAAACAGCATAGTAGCGTATGAAGAATCATGCTATGCGCCTCTTCACAGAGTCGGACTAGCCGCTATTGTGGTTAAACGCTACAGAAGCCAGACCAGGATAATTCCGTATTAAATCATTAAACAGTCACAATCTGGCATTGAGGTGAGGAGAGTGAGCAGGAATATGCAATTTCTCTTAACGCAGGCATAAAAAAACCCGGCCTGAGCCGGGTTTTTTGAATTTAATCGCTGACTACCTGAACCCATCCGGGTTCTTACTCTGCCAGTTCCATGTATCGCGCATCATCTCATCGATGCCGCGCGTCACGCGCCAGTCGAGCGTCGTGTTCGCCAGAGACGCATCGGCCCAGAACGCAGGCAGGTCGCCGTCACGACGTGGCTTAATCTCAAAGGGAATCGCCTTACCAGACGCCTTCTCAAACGCTTTGATCATCTCCAGCACAGAGATGCCTTTGCCGCCGCCCAGGTTAAAGGCAGTGTAGCCCTCAACTTTGCTCAGATAATCCAGCGCTTTCAGGTGCCCTTCCGCCAGGTCAACCACGTGGATGTAATCGCGCAGACAGGTACCGTCTGGCGTATCGTAATCACCGCCAAACACGCCCAGCTTCTCCAGACGACCAATCGCGACCTGCGCGATGTATGGCAGCAGGTTGTTGGGGATGCCGGCCGGATCCTCACCGATTTCGCCTGACTCATGTGCGCCAACCGGGTTGAAGTAGCGCAGGGCAATCGATTTGAACTTCGGCTCAGCTTTGGCGAAGTCACGCATCACGAATTCGGTCATCAGTTTAGAGGTACCGTATGGACTGGTAGTGCCGCCAATCGGAGTGGTCTCAACGTAAGGAACCGGTGCATCTGCGCCATAGACGGTTGCTGATGAGCTGAAGATGAAGTTCCAGACGCCAGCATCACGCATCTCTTCCAGCAGCACCACGGTGCCCGCGACGTTGTTTTCGTAGTACTCCAGCGGCATGCGGGTAGATTCACCGACCGCTTTAAGGGCAGCGAAGTGGATCACCGCTGAAATGCTGTTTGATGCGAACAGATCACGCAGACAGGCGCGGTCACGGATATCGCCTTCAACGAAGGTCGCTTTTTTGCCTGCCAGTTTCTCAACGCGGTTAATCGCTTCGCGTGAGGCATTGCAGAGGTTATCCAGAACCACAACATCATCACCGCGCTGCAACAGCGCCAGTACCGTATGGGAGCCGATATACCCTGCTCCGCCCGTTACTAAAATTGCCATGTGAGCTCCTTTCAATTTGCCGCGCAGAACGCGGCAAATAAATTACTGTTGTTTTGCGAGAATGGTCTGGATAGCTTCGCGGAAATCACGACCCTGCGCGTTGCTGCGTAGTCCGTAAGAGACAAACGCCTGCATGTATCCGAGTTTACGACCACAGTCGAAACTGTGACCGGTCAGCAGCGAAACATCAACGGTTTTGTGCTTGCTCAGGCTGGCAATCGCATCGGTCAGCTGAATACGGCCCCATGCGCCTGGCTCAGTACGCTCCAGTTCCGCCCAGATATCAGCAGAAAGGACATAGCGACCTACCGCAGCCAGGTCAGAGCTCAGTCCGGTGGTATCTTCAGGCTTCTCAACGAAATCAGTAATGGTGCTGATGTCGCCTGGGTGATCAATCGGCTCTTCAGTGGTGATCACCGAGTACTCAGTAAGATTGGACGCTGGCATATGCTGCGCAAGGACCTGGCTGTGGCCGGTCTCTTCAAAACGGGCAACCATCGCAGCGAGGTTATAACGCATGTGGTCAGCTGTAGAATCATCCAGCAGGATGTCTGGCAGCACCACCACGAACGGATTATCACCGATCATTGGACGGGCACAGAGAATCGAGTGGCCCAGACCCAGCGGCTGTGCCTGGCGCACGTTCATGATAGTTACGCCTGGCGGGCAGATAGACTGCACTTCGCTCAGCAGCTGACGCTTCACGCGCGCTTCCAGCAGCGCTTCGAGCTCATAGGTGGTGTCGAAATGGTTTTCTACGGCATTTTTCGATGCATGCGTGACCAGCACAATCTCTTTAATACCCGCGGCAACACACTCGTCAATGATGTACTGGATCATCGGTTTGTCGACGACAGGCAGCATCTCTTTCGGAATGGCTTTAGTCGCAGGGAGCATATGCATACCGAGGCCCGCAACCGGGATTACTGCTTTAAGCTTGGTCATATTTATTCCGTTTAATAAAATGAAGATGTGGGTCGATTATGCAGGATCGGCCGGAAGAGCAAGTATAATCTTTATCTGAAAATCGGACAGTAACTCTCTGTCATAACTTGGAAATTCGGCATTTTGCCCATTGCCAGCAACCGCATAAACTGAATAAAGACAATCAGTAATCGAATATTGCCTCTGTTATTTCCACCCCTGGTCGCCGCGCGGCTGAGACCAGCCATAAATGAAAACGGGCAACCCTGAGGCCGCCCGTTGATATAACGCAATTGTGATTACAACCAGCCTTCAAACCACTCCGGCATCACAAACAGATTAAAGTGATTTACCAGCAACATGATGCCGACAAATACCACCGACACCGCCACCCATTGCCGGGCATAAGGAATAAACCGAATGCCAATCACCGGCTTGATAAAGAACGGATGAGCCAGTGCGGAGATCAGGATCTGCGAGATGGAGAGCGTCAGCGCCACATACAACACGTTCGGCCAGATAAAGGTGGTCGCCAGCACCGCCAGCACCACAATACTCGCCACGATGTTCCAGTAGAATTCAACGTTAGTCCGTCCGTTGGCCTGCGAAATCGCCCCGGTCAGGCCACCCATCGGCCGCAGCATACCAAACAGCAGCATCAGCGGGATGAGGTGATAGACCTGCTCATGCGACGCACCATAAAGTACACGCACAATGACCGGTGACAGGATGCCAATCGCCAGATACATCGCGCTGCTGAACAGCATGATCCCCAGCGTGCCTTTCAGGAACAGTTTCTTCAGCTGCTCAGCATCATGCTGCTTCTCTGCAAAGCGCGGCAGTGCCAGACGGTTAATCACCGGCGTCACCAGCTTCAGCGGTTGCAGCACCAGCTCTTTCGCCAGCGAGTAGACGCCCAGCATCTCAGCACCCATCACTTTACCGACCACCAGCGCATCGGCCTGGGTACGCAGCTGGTTAATAGTCTGCGAGCCGAGCTGATAGCTGCCGTAGCGAATCGCACCGATAAAGGTTGCTTTGTCGAACTCCCAGGTCGGACGCCACGACTTTTCACCCAGTGCAATCATGCAGAGAATACGGGTAAAGGCATTGATGAACAGACCGAGAATCGCCGCTGCCACCGTCAGCGAGGTGAACTCCAGCATCGCCACCACGCAGAGGAAGGCAAACAGCTTGGTGCCCATCTCAATCTTCGCCAGCGAAACCATCCGCTTGGTTTTGATGTAGTGCGCCTGATACTGCGACAGATGCCCCAGCACAAGGAAGTTCAGGCTGGTCAGCATGATCAGACCTACCAGCTCCGGCAGGTGATAGAACCAGGAGACCGGGAAGGCAATCAGCAGCATGAGCAGGCCAGTACACAAGCTGAGTGAGACGTTCACCCAGTAGATGGTGCTCTGCTCACGACGGGTAATGTTCTGGCGATGCACCAGATAACTGCTCATCCCCATATCCTGCAGCACACCCGCCACCGCCAGGATGGCGTTGATGATGGCTAACAGCCCCAGCTCATGGGTTTCCAGTTTGCGGGCGAGAAAGCTCAGCTGTGCAACCTGCAGCACCGCCGAAAAGCAGGTGCTGCCAAACAGCCAAATCGCCTGTGACTTAAATCCACTCACACCAGTCGCTCCAGAATCTGTGCCAGTTCGCCGTAGGCGATATGCTGATTAAATTCAGTCTCAACTTTGTGACGGGCAGCCGCGACCACGGGCGCCACATCCACTTCGCCCTGAGAGAGCTTCAGCAGCGTCTCCGCCAGCGCCTCAGGATCGTCCTCTTCCACCAGCCAGCCAGAAACGTTGTTCTCAATCAGCTCCGGAATGCCGCTGTGGAAGGTTGAGACCACCGGCAGGCCCACCGCCATCGCCTCCATCAGTGCAACCGGAATACCTTCCATATCGCCATCTGCGGCGGTTTTGGAGGGCAGCAGGAAGATGTCAGCTTCACTCAGCGCGCGACGGATCTCCTCCTGCGGTTTAAAGCCCGGCATGCTGACGCAATCTTCCATCCCCTCGCGGGCGATGAAATCACGCATCATCTCATCCTGGTCGCCGTTACCGATAATGGTGTACTGAAACTGACCGCCACGCTGCTTCAGAATGGCGCTGGCTTTAACCGCCACATCCAGCCCTTTCTTCTCGGTCAGACGTGCCACCGAAACGATACGCAGCGGCGTCTGAAACGCCTGGCGCGGCTGGAAGTTAAATTTCTCCGGCTCAATGCCCATTCGCGTAACGTGAATTTTTTCCGGCGGGCAGCCCATCTCAATGAGCTTGTTCTTCCACAGATTGCTGATAGGCAGCATCAGCTCACTCTGACGGAACAGATTCACATAGTCGAGTTTGTGCTCTTCCAGAATGTGACGACGGGAAATATCGGCGCCGTGAAACACGGTCGCCTGTTTACCCTTGAGCACGCCCAGCTCACGCAGCTTGTTCGCCAGTGCACCGGCATAGCCGAAATGCACCAGGAACACATCTGCGGTGAAGGTCTGCTTTGCATTCGCCACAATCGACGGCAGCAGCAGTTTGCTGGACTGCGCGCCATAACGGCGCACATTCAGCGAACGCAGCAGCGACGGCTTCGTCACGTTTGGCAGCACCAGCTTGATGCGCTGGTTCAGCTTGTCGATAATCGAGATCTTCTCTTCCGGCAGCAGATAATGCGTCTTCGCCGCCAGACCATACTCATCAAAAGCGGCATGCCGGTTCACTAGATCGCCGGGAAAGACTGAAATAATCTCCACCTCGTAACCGGCATCAATAAAATGGGTTACCTGATTTAATACAAATGTCTCAGAGGCAACCGGGAAACGCATGGTGAAAAAAGTCAGTTTCATCACATTACCCTAATACTTTGAGAATCTCTTCAGTGATCCGGTTGCCAATTTCCCTTTCATTCGCAACGGCCGTGTCGACCTTAAGCTTGATGTTGTCGTAATCGGCAAGCACAGTTTTCACCTTGTCGATTAGGGAGCCATCCATCAGGCTTTTCACATCGGTTGCCATCTGCGGCAGACCAAGCTGGTTCATCACACCCATCGACTTGTGCTCGTAGTTGATCGCCACAGCCGGGGTGCCAAAGTTCATGGAGATAATCGCCGAGTGCAGACGGGTACCAATGGTCAGATGGCAATGACTCAGCAGAATGCCCAGTTCGAGGTCATTAAACTCATCCATGATGACATGGTAATGTTCAGGCTGCGCCACGTGGTCACGCAGGGTCAGTGCGACCATACGGTCATCTTTGGCATAGCTGTCGATGCCGGTACAGGTGGAGAACGCCACAACCTGATAGCCTTCCGCAATCATGGCATTGATTACCCGGCCAAATGCCGCTTCATACTCTTTCTGCGTCACACCCAGACGTTTATCAAACGGTGCCAGTTCACGCACGGTGATCGCGATGGTTTTACGGCCATCGATAATCCCCTGCCAGTAGAGCAGGTTATGGCTCGGGTTTTCGACTTCGCGTGCGCGCACCAGGAAAGCGGTATCTACGCCAGACGCGATTTTAGAACTGGTCACGCCATCGCGCTTCATCAGGTCAAGGCTGACCGATTCACGCAGCACCAGGCTGTCTACCCGATCAAAGACAAAGTTCGCCAGCGCATTGACGCGCGGGTTCTGGAATGGCCCCACAGAGTGACCGATCAGGTAGATCGGCTTTTTTGCCATCAGCGCACAGAGCGCATGGTCAAACTGGGTCACGCCATAGAGGTCAACGAAGAACGATCCGCCAACCTGAATAATCGCATCATATTTTGCCAGGCTGTCAGTAAACGCTTTCAGGTGCGGGGGGACAGCGAACGACTTAAAGATCCCGCCCTTGCCCAGATGCGCCATCATAATATCGGGCATCAGGCGGTTCGCGACTTTACGCTTGAACGAACCGACCAGACCTTTGCCTGATTTGCTGTTGTGCAGATACAGCGCATCCTGTTGAATATCCTGCTGGAGCAGATAACCGGAGCTGGTTGGATAACGGCTTATAACATCAATTTCTAAATCACTGCGTGCAGACTTCATTGAATCAATCAGTCCACGAAGGATCGCGCCATCCCCGCGATTCCCACACGTGTGGTTACCCACCAATAAAATTTTCATAACAACTCCGAATAAATTTTTTTAATTCTGTAAGCCGCCCAGATCCGCAATGGGCAAAATGAACTCTGTTTAAAGTCATGCTTTACGGGATAACGCACCCAAAGGTAGTACTCCTGTTAAAACCGGCCGCCTCCATTGTTGCGGCCGTGATGCAAGGTGTTACGACTTAATGGCGAAGTAAGGCAGTGCAACCTGTTTGCCGTTAATCACGACGGAAACAAAGCCTTCCGGCTTGCTGGTATCAACCTGATCGGCGGAGAGCGGACGGGAAGCCATCAGCAGATCGCCCTGCTCGTTGGCACCCACACCCGCTTTGCCGTTATGCAGGCTGAAGCGCTGCGGCGCGCGTTTAGTCGCGTCGCCCGATGGGGGATTGCCCTTCTCCATGACAGCATTGACCCGCGCACAGCGACCGGTAACAAAGCGATCTTTACCGGTGGTTTTCACCAGCACGGCGGCTGATGGCGTCCAGCCCGCCAGTTTGACGTAGATGCGGACATCGGTGTCATGCTCAGCCACATAGCGCACATCGACAATCGGGCTGCTGCCTTCAGCCGACCAGCTCGCTTCAGAACGGTCTTTCTTGCGCTGCACGTGGATCACCGCGCGGCCGCCGGTGGTTTTGTCACCGATCAGGTTCATCAGCGGCTTATCGCCACTGCCGTTGCTGAACTGCGACTGACCAAAAATTTCGATCTCCCACGAGTCGCCCACGGTTGGTGAGTAGAGGCTGCCGAGATCAAACCAGGTCTCCTGGTTAGTGTTGTTCTCTAAACGCCAGCGCGAGGTGATGTAGTTGTACTTCAGGCTGCCATCCAGCGCGACGCCATAAGACTCCACGCGGGTCGATCCCATCTCCCAGATGCTGAGCAGACGATCGCCCTGCATGGAGTTGTCGATCCAGCTGCCCGACTGCAGGCTGGTCTGACGCATATTCAGGCGCGTGTTATGAGCGATCAGCGGATTCTTACAATCCTCCAGGCTCAGCGCATCGACAATCCACTGACCGTTGGAGAGATCGCCCGGGTTATCACAGTGCTCAATCCAGCCGTTGTGAATAATCGACTGGCCGCAGCGCGGCAGGTTGAGGACTTTGCCACCACGACAGTACTGCGCATTGAAGTTCGACAGCTCAATCGCGGTGCTGTGGTCCCATTTGCCCTGCTTCTGCCCTGACCAGCCCGATTTGATCACATCGCCGCTGCAGCGTGAGGCGTACCACTGATCGATTTTACAATCGAGGGTATCCTGCAGGCTGATGGCGGTGCCGCCGACGGCGTTAAAGCGCAGGCAGGCACCACGGAAATATTGTCCGCCAGGGCAGTTATTGTGGAAAAAGCCCTGCTGGTTGGGGCTTTTATCACTGTTGCCGTTAAAATTCAGGTTCGAAAGCTCAACCCGACGGGCATTCATCTCAAAGACGAATGCTGACTTACCATCCGAGACAATGGTGGTCGCCGGGAAGTAGCCGAAGTTGACCATTGCACCGGACATGCGGAAGAAGTTGAGATACTTATCGCCAAGGTTACAGGCTGAGACCATGAAGGTACCGGCCGGGAACTGAACACAGATCTGCTGGTTAGCCTGCTGTGACCACTGGAACATCGCCATAATGGCGGGTGCCGTATCGGTTTTGCCATCAGCAATCGCACCGAAATCAAACAGGGTCAGGCGGTTGAAATCGTCTACCACGCGACGCCAGGAAAAGCCCTCACCGGCAAAGTTTACGCCGCCATCATTCTGAGCGGGCTGGAAGCTGCCGACAAACTCGCCGCCGCCGACCTCCCGTCCTTCATGCCAGCTTTTCAGCTTAACCTTGGCCCCTTCAAACAGCGGACGGGTTTTGCGCAACTCCGCTACGGACGGGATCTCACCAATCAGCTGATAACCCGCTGGCTGCGCCAGACGCTGGCTGAAATCTGCAGCGCCGGGACGACTGACATCCGCGATGTTGAACAACATCTGACCGCTGCTGTCCTCGACTGCCATCGAATGCGAAGGATTGGCAATCAGCGCAGCATTGTCCTGAATAAACTGGGCAAAGTTACCTTTGTTCAGCGCGACAGGCTGAGCAATCTCCGACACTTTGCCGCTGGCATCACGCAGGAAAACCGGGATCTGGTTACCCGGTTTGCTGGCATCTGCACCTGCTTTACCAATCCAGAGTTTGCCTTCAAAGCCCTGCCAGAACTGCGGCGGCATGGCGTAGACATTTTCCGGGGTCAGGATTGGCACGTCGCCTTTAGGCACGTCAGTGGCATCAACCGGCTTCAGAGCGATACCGTTACTTTTTGCAGCGTAGCTGGAAAAGGTGCTCACGGAGAGAGCCCCCACCAGAGCGGAGGCGGCGGTCTGTAAAACTTCTCTTCTTTTCATGCATCATTTCCCGTAGTCAATAAGGCCATTGGCCATGGCGGTGTCCCTGAGGCACGTCGCAAGTGAGCTTTTCCAGCTCCGGTTAAACCAATGACAGCCAGCTTTGCTTAATCTGATTACCGTCGAATTTCAGCGCGGTTTGTTTGGTTTTTTCGCTCATGGCATAGAACAGCGCGTCATCGCTGGCGAGCTGCTCCATTCGGGCCAGAAACGTGGCTTTATCGTTCATCGGAACCAGGAAACCATCTTCACCGTGGTTGATTATCTCCTGTGGCCCGGTCGGGCAGTCATATGCCACTACCGGCAGTGACCAGGATTTTGCTTCCAGCAGAACCAGTGGCAATCCTTCATAGCGTGAGGTCATCAGCGCCATATCGCTGTCGCGATAGTAGTCATTGATGTTGCTGACCTTACCGACAAACTTCACGCTGTCGGTAATGCCCAGCACGGCAGCCTGGTCGTGCAGCTGCTGACGCAGTTCACCGTCACCGGCAATCACCAGCGTCCAGTCGGGATGAGTGCGGGCGAAGTCGCGCCAGATATCCAGCATCAGGTCAAAGCCCTTCTGGTTATCCAGTCGGCCTACGGCCAGCGCCTGGCGATGACGGGTCTGGCGCTGATAGTCTTTGTAAACCACCGGGTTGGGGATTTGCTTGCTGGGAATGCGCCAGCGGCTGAACACCTGATGATCTTTGTCAGTCAGAACAATCACGCGGTCGTAGTAGCGCAGCAGCAGAAACTTGAGGAACTTAATCGGTTTGCTGAAGGAGTTAATGGCGATGTGTTCGCAGGCGTAGGCTTTGCCCCGCTTCTTCTTCATCGCCAGCAGATTCCAGAACGCGAACATCACGCTCAGGCGACCCATGCTGATCAGGAAAACGGTATCGAAACCCTCTTCGTGAATTCGGGCAACCGCGCTTTTGATCGGATTGCTCTGCCCTTCAAAGCTGACGATCTGTTTGACGTGCTCAAACGGGTAAAAAGTTTTTCCACTGCCTTCCAGCGAGTAGATGGTGACTTCATGGGTCTCGCCAAAACACTCGGACATGAAGTTACAGATGTTCTCGGTGCCCGCATACGAATAAGCATCTTTGATCACCAGGACAATTTTTTTCATGAAACGCTATCCACCTCAAATTTTAAAGACAATCCTGCCGACAGGCTTAACGATGCTTAAGGGTAAACAGCACACCATTCACCATATACCAGGCGTAATAGTAATAGATTTTTAAAGGATTGTTTTTATAGATAATTCTTAATAATTCAAGGTGCCACTGGGCCGCTTTGTTCTTATTACGGGAAAGGGAATCGCCTAATTCGTAATAGTTGACCAGAATCGTCTGAATTACGCGCGCCTGCTTATAGCGGGTGAATAATTCATACAAAAACAGGAAATCTTCGTGGCCTTTGCGCTGGAAGAAAAGCCCCTGCGGCGGACGGCGGAAACAGACGGAGGAGAAGCAGACGCGATACTGCTTCTTCACAAAGTTTTCCTGCTGCAGGTAAGGTTTGCCGTAGGTAATGTCGTGCTCAGCCTTGCGGGTTTTATAGTGATATTCGGTAATCACAAAATCATCGCCGGCCGCGATGGCGGCAACCTGCTGGGTCAGCTTATCCGCATGCCACTCATCGTCGCTGTCGAGAAAGGCGATAATCTCTTCAGTGGCAGCGCGCAGCCCGACGTTGCGGGTCTCTGCTGCGCCCATGTTGACCGCGTTATCCAGAATGGTGATGCGCGGATCCTGACAATGCTCACGCACAAATTCCAGCGAGTCATCGGTCGATTTATCGTTGACCAGATAGAGATGCCAGTCGGTATAGTGCTGATTGATAACCGATTGCACCGCGCGTAACACCGTCTGACGTGCATTATACATAGGCATGACAATGCCAACGGTTCCAACAGAAGTATTCATCTTCAACCCTGAATTAATCGAAAAAAGAGTCGCTCCTGGCATCAGGAGCAGAGCGAGGCGCGGCGCGCGTCAGGAGATCGCTTTCTCACCGCCGAAACGTGCTTTGACCTTGTCTTTAACCCGGTTCATAAAATAAGCACGGTTGTCTTTGTTGGTGAGGAAGAAGTAGCGCGCAAAGCTCAGGCTCGCCATCAGCGACTTACCATCCATCTTGTAGCGCAGCGGCAGCTTAAAAGCTTTGTAGGTGTGGATGTCACGCGGGGTCAGATGCGGCTTCATGCTATCGAGCCAGAACATCGAGTAGTTCACCGATTCGCCTTTGTGTTTCGAGCCAAATTTCGTGACCAGGTGGTAGTTCGCCAGCGGTGCGGCGATCATCACAAAGTCATAGCCCATGCGGTCGGCACGAATGCAGAAATCATAATCCTGATGACGGATATAACGGGTATCGAACTGAATTTTCGCCGCGTCTTCCCGCTTCAGCACGATGGTGCTGGTCTGGATAAAGCCGTAGCAGCCGAACAGATACTCGGCGACGGTTTCATTTTTGCCCGGTGGCTGCATTGGCATCACTTTCAGGAACGTGCCGTCCTGATAGATATTCACCTGGCTGAAAATGACGAAGTTCTTTTTGCCCTGGGCGTCCAGCTGAGCAATTTTTTCACTCACCTGCTGCAGTTTGTCCGCGGCCCACTCATCGTCGGCGTCAAGGAAGCTGACATAATCACCGGTCGCCAGTTCAATGCCTTTATTACGCGCACCGGCTCCGTTGAGTTTGACCTCAGAAAGTACCAGATTGATGTTGAGATCCTGGTAGCGTTCGCTGCGCACCACATCCGCCAGCGCGGCGGCATCCGCCGATTTGTCATCCACGATGATGACTTCAAAATTGCGATACGTTTGTGCTTTAACGCAATCCAGCGTCGTGACAATCGATTCTGACGCGTTATAAGCCGGAATTACGATGGAGAAACGAATGTCCTTCATTGCCAGCACCTCATTAAAGTAGTTCAAAAATAAACAGTTCATTCGACAACGGTCGATGAAAAACCTGTGTTCTGACCGGCGACCGCCCCTGTGCGACACTCGTCACCCAGAGGCGGTCGTCAGATTGATTAGTGGATCAGCCAAAACTCCCGCGCCACTTCATAACCGGTAACGGCCTGTTTGGTTGAAATGGTGTTGTAGTAGAGGTAATAGAGCAGGAAGAACACCAGCATGGCATACAGCGCTGGCTTCCAGGATCGCCTTGCCTGATAAATCAGCGAGGTCAGGATGATCGGCTCCACCTGTTGCAGATAGTTGGACAGGCGCGAACCTGACGGGAAGTTGTACAGGAAGATCCTGATCGCCCCGCCGATGGCAAAGCTTAAAATCAGCAGGTAGTTAAGGCGATACTGGGCATAATTCTCGCGTTTCAGCTTATCGGTCAGCATAAAGTAGAAGAAGACAAACACCAGCATGATGTTCTTCAGGTTCGATACGGCCAGGATGCTGCCACCCATTGCATAGGAGGGGTCGTTGTTATAGCCCGATGCCCTCTCTCCCAGCGATCCCAGATGACCGGCAATCAGGGCAATAAAGCCCGAGCCGCCCACAACCGATAGCGGCAGACTGGCAACGATGATAATGACCGGCCACCAGCGCCAGTCCCGGATAAACAGGAACGGCACAAGCGTCACCACCATGACACCGGTGTTATGGCTCGTGAACGACAGGACAAAGAAGGCAAAGGCCCACCAGTAGCGCTTGAGATAAATCGACCAGAGAACACCAAGGAACAGCGCAGAACTCAGGCCAAAGCGAATCTGGTTAATGTCTTTGTTGATAAAGATGTGCGCCGAATAGAGCACCAGCGCCAGCACCGGATACGGAGACATCTTCCTGAAAAAGTATGTATTGATGGAAACTGCAATGGTGCAGAAGACAAACAGGAAGATGCTGGCATTGTGCGAAAACAGGCTGGTGAGCCAGGCCATCGCAAAAATCAGCGGTTCGTAACGGAAAAACGCAACGGTGTTAAAGAAGCCATTAATCTCGATACGTCTTACAAAGTCTTCGAAGAAGCTCCGGTACTGAAAGTCATCCATGCCGGTACCAAGACCGCGTATTCCCCCGAAAATAATCAAAGTCACGGCGGCAAAACAGAGTAGCCAGGTCAGAATATAATTTGTGCGTTCGTCTTTTTTTAGCGCTATTTCAAACAGCGAAAGCAGCAGTAAAAAGCCTGATACATACCAATATGGAGCCATGGTGTGATTCCTTAATTCCACAAGTTCTCATGCCAGCAATAATCACGCTTCGCCTTCCCGACTGGCTTTACAGCGAGTCTGATAGCACGGTCACAAATTGCGTGCGGGCGATGCCGGCTGGTGATGAATTCTGTTGAGTGACGCTCGCCATGCGATTTATAGATGTATCGCTTTTCTGGGTTTGGACAGAATAACCTGTGTAAATTGATGCGTGTCGTCATTCAAAGGGACGATAAAAAGGGGCGGTCAGACCGCCCCCTGTTTTATTGCTCAATGATCAGCTTTTGTTCGTCTTGCCGTAGTCATAGGCGTAGTAGTCATAACCATAGCCATATGCATTAGCGGCTTTACGCACCACGGCGTTGAGGATCACACCTTTAATCTCAATACCGTTCTGGGCAAAGCGTTTGAAGCTGACGTCCACTTCTTTAGTGGTGTTGGCTTCGAAGCGCGCCACCATCAGTGAGGTGCCGGCCAGCTTACCGATGATAGATGCATCGGTGACGGCCAGGATTGGCGGCGTATCGATTAACACAAGGTCATAGTTCTTGCTCGCCCACTCCAGCAGCTCACCCATGCGACGATGCATCAGCAGCTCAGACGGGTTCGGCGGAACCTGACCACGAGGCAGGAAATCGAAACCGTACACGCCCTGCTGAATCAGCGCCGGGCTGAACTCAGTTTTACCGGACAGCACGTTGGACAGACCTGATTTGTTATCTGCGCCCAGCAATTCGTGGGTATAACCACGACGCATGTCGCCATCGATAAACAGAACACGCTGACCCGCTTTTGCGACCAGGGTCGCCAGGTTGGCACAGATAAAGGTTTTACCAATACCCGGGCTGGCACCGGTGATCATCAGGATGTTGTTTTTCGCTTCCATCATCGCGAAGTGCAGGCTGGTACGCAGGCTACGAATCGCTTCGATGGAGAGGTCAGTCGGATTACCCAGCGCCAGCAGCGTTTCGTGCGGATCGGTTTTCACCTTGCTGCCACGACGCGCCAGGGCTTCGGTATCCTTCTTACGCTGCCAGTCTGACAGTGGAACGCTGGCATAGACATTCATGCCCAGCTCTTCCAGCTGATCCGGGTTCTCAATGCCGTGATGCAGCAGCGCTTTCAGCAGAACCAGACCCACTGACACGAACAGACCGAAAATCAGGCTCGCGGCAATGATAAGCAGCTTCTTCGGTGCAACAGGCGAGTTAGCGGTCTGCGCGCCATCGATGATGCGGACATCACCCACGGTGCTCGCTTTACTGATACCCAGCTCCTGCTGACGGTTCAGCAGCTGCATGTAAATTTCCTGACCAGACTGAACGTCACGGGTCAGACGCAGGATTTCCTGCTGAGTCTGTGGCATGCCAGCAATTTTCTTGTTCAGCTGAGCCTGCTCACCTTCCAGCGTTTTGCGTTTTTCAAGCAGCGCACGATAAGTCGGGTGATCTTTGGTAAACAGCTGAGAGACTTCAGCTTCACGGAAGGTCAGTTCGTTCAACTGACTCTGCACGCTGACAGAGGAGTCCAGAGCAGATTTCGCTTCCAGTGACAGGTCAACAGATTCGTTCTGACGACGGAAGGTGTTCAGCTTGTCTTCGGCTTCATCCAGCTTGCTGCGAACGGCAGGCAGCTGAGTGCGTAAGAACTCCAGGCTTTTCTCTGCCTGCGCTGACTTGCGCTCAACGTTCTGTAACAGATAGTTGTTTACAATCTGGTTCAGCACTTTACTGATCTGCTCTGGATCTTCACCCAGATACTCCAGACCCAGCACGCCGGTATCTTTACCTTTGTCTGCTACGGTCAGGTTAGAGAGCACTGAACGGATAGCCTGCAGGTTATTCAGCTTGGTCACGGTGAAGCTGGTGCCTTCATCAGCGTGAATCTCGCTGACCAGCATGCTGATGTCGCCATGCGACTCCAGCTGGCCGACTTTACCTTTGAACAGCTCATCGCCATCTTTTGAGACGGTGTAGCTATCCGGACCGGTCACTTCCAGCTCAACGTTACGTTTGTCGATAGTGCGTGGGATTTCCAGGCGCGAAATCGCGATACTGGCCGGTTTGTTGCCCATCAGGCGCGACAGACCTTTACCGATAACCGGGAAATAGTTCTGCTCAACGACGGTATCCAGACCCAGATCGTCAACGGTTTTACCGATGACCATACGGGATTCCAGAATCTCGATTTCCGTATCAGAGGCTGGCGTCGGTGGCAGAATGCTGTCAATTTCGTTCAGAACGGTGCTGGCATTCTTCTGCTCAACCTGAACTAACGCATCTGCGCTATAAATGGGTGTTGCAAACAGTGTGTAAAGTGTTCCCGCCAGCATGAAAAAAGCGGTAACGGCAACAATGATCCAGCGATGATCAATTAGCTGTCCCACAAGATGCGCCAGATCCCATCCATTCGAATCCTCTCCCGGCGCGGTTCTGACCTTATTTTTTATATTCATGGATAATCCCAACTATCGGCTTAATACGTTGACCCACTTCTGGGTAGCGTTTTCCAGTAATCCGTAAATCTCTTCAAAGGCCTCACGGCTTTTTCTGTACGGATCCGCAATTTCTTTCTGATTGAGCCAGTGCCCAAGCAGCATGGTTTTGCCACGCGCGGCCGGGTCGATGCGATTCACCTGTTCAATATGTCGCTTTTCCATCACCAGGATCAGGTCAACGTTGCGGCACATCTCTGCCGTCAACTGTTGCGCCTGATGACCTTCCAGTGACAGACCCTGCGCAGCAGCGACTTCAGACGCCGTCTTGTCGGCCGGGTGGCCGACCAGCGCCCCAAGGCCGGCAGAGCGAATGTCTAAATCGGGTAGCGCACGTTTAAACAGGCGCTCTCCGGTAGGAGAGCGGCAGATGTTGCCGACGCAAACGACTAACACGGACTTAATCATGATGGGACCTTAATTACCCCAGGTACGGATACGCGATGCGGCCTGTGTTGCATCGTTGATACCTGCGATGGTCGGTATCAATTGCCCAATCACACGGTTCCAGCGCGTCAGCGGCGTAGAGGTGACATAAACGATGTCATAAGGCTGGAGCTGGAAATCGGTTCCCATCACCATGGATGCCGCATCTTTAGTGTTCAACTGATAGATGTTGGCAATCTTGTTGCGATCGGTGCCGTGCAGTGGACGGATAACGAATACACCGGTGGCGTCAGAGGTGGTTTGATCCATCCCGGCCGCATTGCCCAGTGCTTCCGCCAGCGTCATGCCGCTACGGTCCATTTTCAGGGTGGTCTGCTGCTTCACTTCACCCATCACGAAGATTTTCAGATCATCGTTACGCGGAACGTAAAGAATATCGCCTGGATAGAGGAGGTGGTTCTGGCTCAGGTCGCCATTCTGCATCAGTGCCTGCAGAGAGACGCGCTGCTCACGGCCATTGTGCGTCAGCACGACATTACGCCAGTCAGCATCAGCGGCCAGACCGCCTGCGGCGTTAATCGCATCCAGAATCGTCAACGGTACGTTGGTGATAGGCTGCTGACCTGAGGTGGTCACGGAACCCGTCACATAGGCTTTCTGCGATTTGAACGAGGCGATGCTGACATCAACCTGTGGGCTTTCAATGTACTGAGCCAGACGACGTGACACTTCGTCACGCACTTCGCCGACGGTACGGCCCGCTACACGCACACGACCGATGTAGGGATAGAAAATGGTGCCGTCAGAATGCACCCAGTTACCGGTGTCGCTGGCGCTACGGTACTGACCCGCTGGGGTGGTCAGTTCCGGGTGATCCCAGACCGTTACGGTCAGGACATCGCCCACACCGATACGGTATTCATAGTTCTGAATTTCGTTCTGCAGGGCAGGATTCGTCTGAGCCACCAGTGGCTTCGGACGCATCCTTTCAACCAGTGAAGGCGTTAACGGGAAGACGTTGACATATTTATCGATGTCAAAGTTGCTATCCTGCTGCTCAACAACATCTTTTCCTGATGTAGAAAGGTGAGAACCGGGTTCGATCGTACACCCGCTAAGGAATGTGGCGGATACCAGCAAGGGTATCAATTTCATTTTGATTGTAATCATTTAGATCTTCGCTATCAGTTATTTATTGATAGAGGCGAAACCGCCGCTGTGTAAGCGTCCAACAAAAAGTAAATCCTACCTGACTTAAGCACTGAACCTGTCGTTCATTATCCTTGCTCCACTTGTTATAAGTAGCGGCCATCTACCAGGGTGTACCCTGAACGCCATGCCTCATAGCGGACTATGAATGCACAGCGATATCCCTGATGATGGCCACTATCAACGACACGCCTGACAACGGCAAAACACCTCTGAGCACGCGTTAACGCGCTCAATTCGACTCACGATTAATAGGCACCGTCGCGTTTCAACACCACACCCACCGTTTTAAACAGAATGGCGATGTCGTTCCACAGTGACCAGTTTTTCACGTACCACGAGTCGAAATAGACGCGGGTTTCATAGTCAACATCATTACGACCGCTGACCTGCCACAATCCCGTCATGCCTGGCTTTGCCATCAGGTAATAATCAACATCACCGGCATAACGACAGAGTTCATCTTCAATGACCGGACGAGGTCCGACCAGACTCATATCACCGCGCACCACGTTCCAGAGCTGAGGTAGCTCATCGAGGCTTGTTTTACGGATGAAGTGGCCCACTTTAGTAATACGTGGGTCATTTTTGAGTTTGAAATCTTTATCCCATTCCGCACGGGCAATCGGATCGGTGCGCAGCACCTCTTCCAGCACTTCTTTTGAATTAATGACCATCGAGCGGAATTTCAGGCATTTGAATTTACGGCCATTCATTCCGACACGCTCGTGACCATAAATCGGTGGTCCACCGTCACGGCCCACCAGGAAGCCCAGTACCAGCAGCGCTGGCATCAGCATCAGGATAATCGAGAGCGCACCCACGATATCGAATGCCCGCTTCAGGAAGCGCGAAGTGCGTTTCGCCAGGTTGTTCTGAACCCGCAGGATCATCACTTCATGGCTGAAGATATAGGCCATATCGGTACCGTAGAGCGGTACACCACGCAGGGTTGGGATCACTGATACTGAACGGCAGTTGTGCATCGCCAGCGATTTAAGCCAGACATCACGGTACTGACTCTGCTCGTACTCAACCGCGACGATAAACTGCGTTTCGCTGTTGGTGAGGCTCCAGAGCTCCTGCTCGTCGCGCAGCACCGGCACGCCGTTCATGATCTCCTGCGGACAGGTCCCATCAACGTCATAGAAGGCGATAACGTCAAAACCCATGACCTCTTCGCTTTGCAGTGCCTGCCAGGCTTCGTGCGCATTTTTGCTGCTGCCGATAATAATGGTCTGTTTTTTCCACAAGCCATTTTTATTCAGCAGACGTTTGGAAAGCGCGCGGCAGGACGGAATTAAAATCAGCGCCAGGACCCAGGTCAGCAACCAGACGAAACGCGACATCTGCCACTGCGACAGAGCGGTAATCGACAGGTCGATAACAGAAAATATAAGAATGGTACGAAAAACTTCTTTTAATTCGAACCAGAAAGGTTTGCGGTAAGTGTAGTGACGCAGCCTTACCCAGAACCAGCCAATACAAATTACCGACAGACAAATGTGTGTGGCAATTTTTAAATTCATTTCTTTTTCAGAAATATCTGCCAGCGGCGAATCTGACTGCAAATTAATTAGCATCATCGCCAAAAATAACGCTGCGTTGAAACAAATTAAGTCTGAACATGCCAGCATTAATTTGGTAATAAGACTTTTAAACGTAAATTCTGTATCGCGCATATTTAACTCTTTATTTTATTTCCTTAAACCCGCAACGGCTATCGCCTGTTTAATCATTAAGCGACGAAACCTCTCCAGAGTGAGCCGTTTCTAAGGGGAGCTCCTGCGGCGTTTACGCCAATGATCTTAACCATGAAACCAATAATATTGTGATGAATACCAACAGATTACTCTGACTTAACCACCGCCAGCGCTGCTCACTTTATCAACAAAAACGCGATTCGGGCACGCTACCGCCCTTGGCTGTCGCTGCCAATATCGCTGCCATCATTCATAATGCTCCCCGTAATGCGTTAGCGTTACCGCAACGCATCATACAGACGTTCACAGGCGAATTACTCATTCGTGACATTGCGATTAATGTCGAATAGGTACGCAGATTACGACTCTGGGGCAGAGTTTGCTAACTTGTTGCTATACTAGTTATTACTGGCTTGTTTACAAGCAGGTCCCGCCATCCCTGGACTATTTTAGGAAAAAGACTACCAGCAATTAGTATTGAGGCCTGACGGGCAGTGCAATCCTTTCTTCACAATTCGGATTAATGCCATACTCCCGATGAGATAAATCGCATAAGCCCGACAGGTGAATATCTCTTTCCTGTCAGCCAGTGACTAAGAATTATCTCTACTGCGCCCTGTGAAGTTAATCAAAGCGTCACACTATTATGTTCATATTTTGCACGATATAGCGTGGTTATCTGAGAACATGCCCCCTGCCCTGCCATTTGTACGTGGCTTCGCACTCCACTATCATCAGAGAAAACTCAATTTAAGACATTCAGGTGAACAAGGCATGCTGGAGGTAATTGCAGATCCCTCGCTATGGGCGGGATTAGTAACGCTAATCGTTCTGGAACTGGTTTTAGGCATCGACAATCTGATCTTCATCGCCATCCTGGTTGAGAAGCTTCCAGGGCCGCTTCGGGACCGCGCGCGCGTAATTGGACTGCTGCTGGCGTTATTGTGCCGATTATTGCTGCTGGCATCGCTTTCCTGGCTGGTTACGCTGAAAGAACCCTGGATTACGCTTGTGGGCCATCCCTTCAGTGCGCGCGATTTACTGCTGCTGACAGGCGGGATTTTCCTGCTTTTTAAAGCCACCACAGAGTTGAATGCGCGTCTTGAAGGGGGTGATGAGGCGTCAGGTCAACAAAAAGGCGGCGCTAAATTCTGGCCGGTGGTGGCGCAAATCGTGGTGCTGGATGCCATCTTCTCACTGGATGCGGTGATTACTGCCGTCGGCATGGTTAATGATTTACCGGTCATGATGATTGCGGTCACCATCGCCATTCTGCTGATGTTGCTCGCCAGCAAGCCGCTAACCCGCTTCGTGAACAGCCATCCTACGATTGTGATCCTCTGCTTAAGCTTTTTGCTGATGATCGGCTTCAGCCTGGTGGCGGAAGGCTTTGGCTTTGTGATTCCCAAAGGCTACCTCTATGCGGCAATCGGCTTCTCGGTGGTGATTGAGGCACTGAACCAGCTCGCACACTTTAATCGTCGTCGGGTGCTGTCGGCGGGTCGTCCGCTACGTCAGCGCACGGCGGAAGCGGTGTTACGGCTGCTGCGCGGCGCGGCAGAACCGGCGGAGCTGGATGCGAAAACATCGTCACTGATTGCTGACAGCGATGACAGCATGCTGTTTAACCGGCAGGAGCGGGTGATGATTGCCCGCGTACTGGGCATGGGTCAGCGCCACATTAACAGCATCATGACCTCGCGCCACGACGTCGAACATATCGATCTCAGTGATGATCCGGCAGAGATTATGTCGCGCCTCGACCGCAACCAGCACACGCGAATACTGATAACGGATCACTCCAGCGAACCGCTGGGCGTGGTTCACGTTATCGATCTGCTGCACCAGTCACTGCACCAGAATTCCCTGGATTTACGCGCCCTGATTCGACAGCCGCTGGTCTTTCCAGAGCGGCTGACGGTGCTGCAGGCGCTGGAACAGTTTCGTCAGGCCCATACTCACTTCGCCTTTGTGGTCGATGAGTTTGGTTCGGTGGAAGGCGTGGTCACGCTGAGCGATGTGATGGAGACCATCGCCGGCAATCTGCCGAATGAGGCGGGTGAAATCGATGCACGCTACGATATTCAGATTCAGGGTGAAGGTCACTGGATTGCTAACGGTCATATGCCGCTGGAAGATCTGGCGCTCTATGTAAAATTACCGCTGGATGAGCAGGGTGATTATCATACGCTGGCGGGGTTACTGATGGATAAGCTGCAACACATCCCGCAGGAAGGCGAAGTGTTGCAACTGGGTGACTACCTGTTGCGAACCCTGCAGGTCGAAAATCATCGGGTGCAGAAAGTCGAGATCCTGCTGCAGCCCGATATCAATTACGAGGTCTGAGCGATTAGCTGGCAGAAGGGAATGCGCCCGCTACGGGCGCATCATTTTCTTCAGGTTCTCTTTGTTCTCGCCCTCTTTCTGACGATCGATCCACTGATTCAGCCGTGATTTCGCCTCACTCTGCAGCCGGTTACGCAGAACATCATCCACCGGCAGGGAGTATTGCAGGCTGTCCCAGCTACCATACATGCGCAGCGGAACCGGCTGACTGGAGAGCGCCTTCACCAGTGCATCATCGCCACGCCAGCCGCTGATTTTCAGCCCAAGGGTCATATCCAGCTGCTGCTGCACCATGTCGACTTTGCCCGCGCCCTGCAAGCCCAGATTCTGGCCGTTGCCATTGATATCGCTGAAGCTGAGTACGCCCTTGTTCAGCGCCACCTGTCCGCTGATCGACTCAATCCCCTCATCCACCGCCTGATCGCTGCTGACCTTATCGCTGACCCGCGCCACGGCACGCTGCACCATCTGCTGCAGATTCAGCTGTGCCAGTTTCAGGTTGCTGGCGCTGATGGTCGCCCTGCCCTGCCAGCGACGTTTGGCTGCTTCAACAGTCAGCGTATCGCCCGACAGGTCGCCATCCAGACTCAGATTTCCCTGCACGCTTTCCGGCAGTTCAAACGCTTTAAGCAGCGGCTGAATCGCAATTAACCGGAGTTGCGGTTTAAGGCTGACACGCGTCTCTGGCTGACGGATATCGATACTGCCGGGAACTGAGAAGCTGCCATTGCCCAGCTTGCCGCTGAGCGTCTTCAGCGTCATCACTCCCTGCTGATTGCTGGCGTTCACCGAAAGATTGGTCAGAGAGAGTCCGCGCCATAGCGCATTGTCAGCCTGTAACTTCAGCGCCAGATCCAGGTCATTCAGTGGAGAGTCAGCATTGCTGCGTTCCCGCGGCGCAGCAATCACCGGCGAACGGGCCACGGTGGCGTGCTGCACGCCAGGCACGTCAGAGACGGGCGCACTGGTGAGTAAATTATCGAAGTTAAGGTTGCTGGCTTTCAGATCCAGCGCCAGCTGCTGCGGTGGCGCAATATGGCCACTGCCCTGCCCGGTCAGGGTGCTGTCATTGGCGGTGAGCTGCAGATTACTGAAGGAGAGCTGCTGGCGGTCGCCATCCCACTCGCCCTGCAGGCTCAGCGAGCCTTTTATCCCCTGTGCCGGAATGTCGGCGCCGGACAGGGTGTAATCAAGCTGCTGCAACTGCCCGCTGAGGCGATGGGGATATTGCGCGGCATCCAGCTGGCCTTTGAGATTCAGTGTGGCGTTGCGCTGGTTGCGCATCAGCGTGGTGCTCAGCGACAGAGTCGCCAGCTTGTTCGCGTCCTGTTCCATATTAATGTTGAGGTCGCGGAAATTATATTCGTCGCCGCCTGGCTGCTGCCAGATCAACAGACTGTCAGCTACCCGCAGTTTAGCGATATCAAATGACCAGCCAGTAGAAGGAGAGGCCGGTTCCGCATCACGCGGACCCTGGGGCGCATTTCTGGCGCGCTGCGCGCGGCTATCTGGCGTCACCCGCACTATCGCATTTTTCAGCATCACCTGGCTGACGCTGAGCTGATGGGATAACAGTGGCCAGAGATCAACATCCAGCCGCATGTTTTCCGCCGAGACCATCGGCTGGCTGGCACCCGGCGCGGTGAGACTCATCCGGCCGGCCAGGATGCTGAGCTGAGGCCAGACGTGCCACCGCAGATCGCTGCTGACCTCAAGGCGATAACCACTGCGTTGTTCGACCTGCTGCACCATATAGGCACGAAAGTCGTTGGGATTGACCAGCAGTACCAGCGTGCTCATTCCCGTTACGACCACCACTAACAGGATGGCCAGCGTGGTTATCACTCTTTTCATTACATCCTCAGATCAATCTTTATCGATACGGCTGGCATCAGCGCCCTGCTGACCGCGATATTTCGCATCTTCACGCCGGTTGTAGGGGCGCGCAGCCGGGCCTGAAAGCGGTTCAAAACTCAGCGCGCCAATTAGCATACCGGGACGCAGAGCCAGCGGCAGTTTACCTGAATTGTAGAACTCCAGCACGATACGGCCCTGCCAGCCTGGATCAATGCGGTGAGCCGTAACGTGTACCATCAGTCCCAGGCGTGCCAGCGATGAACGGCCATCCAGCCAGCCGACCAGATCGTCAGGCAGCGTCACGGACTCCAGCGTCACCGCCAGCGCCAGCTCTCCCGGATGGAGGAAAAAGGCCTCGCCATCAGGCAACACGATCTCATCGCTCATGACCCGATCCAGTGCCGCGCTCACTTCCTGTTTCGGGCCGCTCAGATCGATAAAGGCCGCAGTATGACCGCTGAAGGTGCGGAACTGATTACCCAGACGCACATCGACGGTCGCCCCGTTAATGCGCTCGACCGGCGGGCGTGGCTCAATGGCCAGTTTGCCATTGTCCAGCCAGGCTTCAATATCGCGATCGCATAATCTCATTGCGGTAACTCCATGACATAAGTGTAGCAAACCGGCATGCGTGCCTGCTGCCGGTCTGCACCACGTCCGGACGGACGTGCGCTATTCAAAAAACTGGTTGATTTTCGCCTTGAGGATATCGATGGCAATACGGTTTTTTCCACCGCGCGGCACAATGATATCGGCGTACTGTTTTGACGGCTCGATAAACTGCAGGAACATCGGACGCACAGTCTTCTGATACTGACTCATTACCGAATCCATTGAGCGGCCACGCTCATTGACGTCACGTTTCATACGGCGCATCAGACAGATGTCGAGCGGCGTGTCCACGAAGATAGAGAAGTTGAGTTCCTGGCGCAGACGGGCATCGGTTAACAGCAGAATGCCTTCAAGGATAATGACCTTTTTTGCCTTCAGATGATGCGTTTGCTCGGTGCGGGTGTGCTCAACGTAGCTGTAGACCGGCAGCTCAATATCCTGACCGGCTTTGACCGCCTGCAGATGCTGCAACAGCAAATCATGATCCATCGCGCTCGGATGGTCATAATTGGTTTTAACCCTCTCTTCCATGGTGAGGTGACTTTGATCTTTGTAATAAGCATCTTCCGGGATGACCCCGATGTGCTCGCCACCTACCTGATCACGGATTTCACGATAGAGCGTGCTGGCAATTAAACTTTTACCGGATGCGGAGGCGCCGGCAATGCCTACAATCACGCACTGATGAGACTTGTCAGTCATACTTTTTTAAGACCTGATAACTGGAGCCTGCCACTGGTCACACATTACGCGGGCAGCGGACGGGCCGAAATGGAGAGGGTGTGTTCGCGCTAAGTATAGGGATTTCGGCCTTTTGATGCCAGAGAAATGGCGTCGGCGACTTTTCAGACTTTCTCCTTTGGACGCCACTCATTTCACCGATAAACTAGCGGCACACCATACTATAAAAAAAATGGCCTGCGCGGCGCGCTGTTCAGACAACGCGTGTCGCTAACGTGACGACCGAAGATGCATCAGGAGTGGTATGCACTGGAAGACTTTGACCTATTTTGGCGACAGCATGCTGTTGATACCAACAGCCGTGATTATTGCGCTGATTTTGCCGTGGAAGAGTGATAATCGTCATACGGTCTTTTACTGGATTGTGGCATTTGGCCTGGCTGGCCTGACCGTCAGCATCTCTAAAATTCTCTTTCTGGGGTTTGGCATCGGCAGTGCCCGCTTTAATTTTACCGGTTTCAGCGGCCATAGTGCCATGTCCGCTACGCTGTGGCCGGTCATGCTGTGGCTGATTTCCGGGCGCTGGCAGGCCGTGTGGCGCATTGCGGCAATTGGGATTGGCTATCTGATCCCCCTGATGGTCGGTTTCTCCCGCCTGGTGATCCACGCACACTCAAAAAGTGAGGTGGTCACCGGGCTGCTGCTGGGCTTCACGCTGAGCACGGCGTTTCTGATCTCCCAGCGTCGCACCTCGCTCAAAGGCTTCAGCTGGCCGCAGGTGGGTGCTGCGCTGTTAGTGCCGTTTGTATTGATGAGTCACGGTCGTGTCGCCACCACGCAGCAGTTCCTGGAGCGTTTCGCCGCCAGCCTCGCGGGCATGGAGAAACCCTATACCCGCGCCGATCTTTTTCGCCAGTAATCAACGTGCTGGCAATGAATGTCGCCGTGCCCGTCAATTCACCGAATAACGGGCAATATTGATTTCACCCCTTCTTTCTTTGCCGGATGTGCTAGCATGCAATGAGAGAATGACTGGTGCCTGATTCGCCATTGTGGAGCGCTGCACCCTGCCGGAAGTCCGCATGACGATAGAGATCCTGTCCCCGCAAAATAGCACGCCAAACCGCTGGCTCTCGGCGCTGTTCCTTGGCTGCGTGGTGTTTGTCCTGACACTATTCTGTCTGGAACTGATCGTCGTCAGCGGGAAAATCTCCCCGCTCTGGTTTCCGACCACGTTAATGACCATCGTGGTTTTCCGCTGCCCGTCACGCCAGCTACCGCTGCTGCTGACCGCCTGCGTGCTGGGCACCGCTGCGGCTAACGCCATCATCATCGGGCCTGCCCTCTCTAATTTTAAATTCGCCCTGCTCAATCTTATCCAGGCCTGTATGGGTGGCATGCTGCTGCGCGCCCTGCTGGATCGACGCGCGCCGCTGGATTCACTGCATGACTGGGCACGGATGGTGCTGTCGGTGGGCATCGTGACGCCGGTGCTCGGCGGCCTGCTGGCACTCTGGACGCTGCAGGTCAGCGGCCACGCCTCGTTCCCCTTCTTTTATACCTGGGTGATTTCCGAAATCATCGGCATGCTGGTGTTAGGCCCGATGCTGTTACTGCTGCCGTGGCCGCTGCGTCGCACGGTGTTCAGCAATCTGCGGCTGGCCGAATCTCTGCTGACGCTTCTTCTCACCCTCGGAGCCAGTTATCTGGCGCTGCGCTTTTTGCCGTGGCCCTTTACCTTTATCGTGGTGATCCTCTTCTGGTGCGCGGTCCGCCTGCCCAAGCTGCAGGCGTTTGTGCTGTTCTTCCTGAACGCCAGTTTTATCTCAATACTGCTCGCTTTTGACCTGGTCACCGTTGTGAACAACAACAGCGCGCTGGGTCCGGTCTCAAGCTGGCTGCCGTTTCTGCTGGTGTTAATCCCCAGTCACATTATGTCGCTGGTGATGGATGCGTTCCGGCGCGAAAAGCTCTATATCACTGACAGTGAAACCCGCTTCCGTCACGCCATGGAGTACTCCGCCATCGGTATGGCGCTGGTGGCGCCGTACGGCAGCTGGCTGCAGGTCAACCGCTCGCTGTGCCAGATCCTGGGCTATCCGGCTGAGGAGCTGAAACGGCTGACTTTTCAGCAGATCACTCATCCCGACGATCTCACTCTCGATCTGCAACAGGTGAGCCGACTGCTGGCGGGTGAGATTGATACCTACACCCTGGAAAAGCGTTATTTCCGCAAAGATGGTGAAATTGTCTGGACGCAGCTGACGGTATCGCTGGTGCGTGATGGTAACCAGGAGCCGCTCTACTTTATTGCGCAGATTATCGATATCTCGGAGCTGAAACAGAGTGAGCAGGTGAATCGCCGGCTGATGGAGCGTATTACGCTGGCCAACGAAGCGGGCGGCATCGGCGTGTGGGAGTGGAACCTGCTGACCGGCGAGATGTTATGGGATAAGCGCATGTACGCGCTGTTTGGTCTTGCCCCTCATGAGTCACCCAGCTATGACCTCTGGATCCATCTGCTGCATCCCGCCGATCGCGAGTATGCCGCACTGACGGTGCAACAGGCGATTGAGCTTCGCAGCGCGTTTCACATGGAGTACCGCGTGGTCGATGCCGAGGGGCAGCGCTGGGTGCGTACTCAGGCTAACCGGCTGCTGAGCAAAGAGGGGCGCATTGAGCGCATGCTGGGCATCTGTCAGGACATCACGCCGCTACGCAATCTTAATGAGGCGCTGTTTCAGGAGAAAGAGCGCATGGCGATCACCCTGGATTCGATCGGCGAAGCGGTCATCAGCACCGATAAAGAGATGCGCGTTGCCTTTATGAACCCGGTGGCGGAGAAAATGAGTGGCTGGTCGCAGGAGCAGGCCGCCGGTCAGCCGCTGGTTGAGCTGTTGCATATTACGCAGGGACGTAACGGCCCTGAGGTAGAGAATTTGCTGTTATGCCAGCTGCCGCCGGAAAAAATCACCCCCGGTCTCGCTGAAGATCTGGTGCTGCATACCCCGGATGGCGGCCATATCGATATTCACTACAGCATCACACCGCTGCGTTCGGAAGCGGGTCTGGAACAGGGTGCGGTGATGGTCATTCAGGATGTGAGTGAGTCACGCAAACTGATGAAGCGCCTGAGCTACAGCGCGCTCCATGACACTCTGACCCGCCTGCCTAACCGCGCCAGCTTCGAACTTCAGCTTAAGCGTCTGCTGTTTGATGCCGCTGAACATCAGCATCAGCATGTGCTGGTGTTTATCGACCTTGATAAGTTTAAAGCGGTCAATGACAGCGCCGGGCATGCTGCAGGCGATGCATTGCTGCGCGAACTCTCCGATCTTATGCAGCAGCATCTGCGCAGCAGCGATTTCCTGGCGCGACTGGGCGGTGATGAATTTGCGCTGCTGATGCCCGATTGCGATGTCGTTCAGGCGCATGACGTGGTGCAGCGTATCGTCGCCGCGGTAAATGATTACCGCTTCCAGTGGCTGGGTCGCCTCTATCATGTAGGCGCCAGCGCGGGTGTGACGCAGATTTCAGCAGAAAATTGTCAGAGCAGCGACGTGCTTTCGCAGGCGGATATCGCCTGTTACAACGCCAAACGCAGCGGGCGCGGAAGGCAGATGGTTTACGAACAGCACCACTTACCGCTGCCGGGCAATCATCATGCTATGGATGCCGCGATGATTGATGCGCTGCAGATCGAACTGCCCGCCTGGGCCGTTGCGCCGCCAAAAACACCGCAGTCAGCCTTTATCTGGCTACTTGAAGTCCAGCTGTTAACCGCTGACGGGTTGCTGGTGGATGAGACTCTGCTGCGCAATAACCTGCCTGATGAAACGCTGCGACGCCGTCTGGATAACAATATTCTCGAGGCTTTTTTTCGCAACGACGTGGATAAACTGAATAACAAAGGGATTCCGGTGATTCTGCCGCTTAATGCCCAGCTACTCGGTGATGCCGCCTTTGTGCAGCAGCTCTGTCAGCGCTTTGCCGCCGCCGGTCTCTCCAGCAGCGGCTGTGGTTTTGCTTTCCCTGCCGGAAGCGTGCTGAGCCAGGGCGATCAGCTCTATGCCTCACTACTGCAACTGCGTCAGTGCGGCTGCCGCATCGTATTGCAGCAATTTGGCCGTAATCTGGATGCCTTCAATCTGCTGAGTGACGAGGTGGTCGATTATCTGGTGCTGGCGCCTGAACTGGTTGCCAACGTTCACAATAATCTGATGGATGAGATGCTGCTGACCATCATTCAGGGCCAGGCAACACAGCGCAATATCTCGGTGCTGGCCGGTCCGGTTTCGGTACCGGCCCTGCTCAGCACCCTGGCTAACCTTGATGTTAATGGCGTCTGGGGCAGTGCCGTGGCGGAGCGCCAGCCGTTGCGTTCACTGGCTGAAGATCACATCTTCGCTATTCGTTAATTCCGGCGCTGCCCGCTTGCCACCCTGCTGAAGCTGCGCTAAAGTCGCCCCCTTTTTTCCGGCATGGGGGCGAAAATGTTCATAGGATTCGATTACGGCACGGCTAACTGCTCCATTGCAGTCAGCGAAAATGGCACGCCACGTCTGTTAACGCTGGAAAATGATCAGCGCCTGCTGCCGTCGATGATCTGTGCGCCGACCCGCGAGTCGATCAGCGAATGGCTCTATCGTCATCATCAGGTCGCGACACCTGACAGCGAAACCACAGCGCTGCTGCAGCGCGCGCTGCGATATAACCGCGAAGAAGATATCGATGTCCAGCCCAATAGCGTGCAGTTTGGCCTCACCGCGCTGCAGCACTATATGGTCGATCCTGAAGATGTCTGGTTCGTTAAATCCCCCAAATCGTTTCTCGGTGCTACTGGCCTGAAGCCACAGCAGATTGCCCTGTTTGAAGATCTGGTCTGCGCCATGATGCTGCACATCCGCAAGCAGGGTGAAAGCCAGCTTGATCAGGCTATCGATCAGGCGGTGATCGGCCGACCGGTCAACTTCCAGGGTTTAGGCAGTGAAGAGTCTAACCAGCAGGCTGAAGGTATTCTGCTGCGCGCCGCCCACCGCGCCGGTTTCCGCGACGTCGAGTTCCAGTTCGAACCGGTGGCGGCCGGGCTCGATTTCGAGGCCACTCTGCAGCAGGAGACGCGGGTCCTGGTGGTGGATATTGGCGGTGGTACTACCGACTGCTCGATGTTACTGATGGGGCCGAAGTGGCGTGATAAAGCGGATCGCCGTGAAAGCCTGCTGGGCCACAGCGGTTGCCGCGTCGGCGGTAACGACCTGGATATCATGCTGACGTTTAAGACCCTGATGCCGCTACTCGGTCTGGGCGGTAACACCCAGAAAGGCACCGCCCTGCCTGCGCTGCCGTGGTGGAATGCGATCGCCATCAATGATGTTCCGGCACAAAGCGACTTTTACAGTCCCGCCTGCGGAAAGTGGCTGCGGGATTTAGTGCGGGATGCGGAACAGGGTGACGTCGTAGCTCGCCTGCTGAAAGTGTGGCAGCAGAAGCTCAGTTATCGCCTGGTGCGCGCAGCGGAAGAGAGCAAGATTGCGCTGTCAGCCAGCCCGGCCCATACCGCCTCACTCGACTTTATTGCCGCCGCATTAGAGACCGAGATTGGGGTGGATCAACTGCAGGACGCCATCAGTCAGCCGCTGGAGAAAATTCTGGAACAGGTGCAACTGGCATTGGCTACCAGCCAGATTAAGCCCGATGTGATTTACCTGACCGGCGGCAGTGCGCGTTCGCCGTTGCTGCGCGCGGCACTGCAGCAGACGCTGCCGGATACACCGATTGCAGGCGGCGATGATTTCGCCTCCGTCACCGCAGGGCTGGCCCGCTGGGCGGAAGTGATGTTCCGCTAGGCTTGCACTGCAATAACAAAAACGGCACCTGAGGGTGTAATGCCAGTCAGTTAAGCGACAGGTAATAACGCAGTCTGGTGCCGGCCTGCTCTGAAGCTTAAGTGCATGTTGTTAAAAAGGGCACGAGAGTGGAGGCCTGAGCGCCTCTGCTGCTGAAAGGGCTATCCACAGCGCTGAGGCGTGACGGCGGGCCAGAAGTCCACGCCGGGAAGCGTGGACAGTTCGGGGCCGGCCAGGGAGGGCCGATCCCCGAACGGTTCGTCGGCACGACGTCAAAGCCGAAGGTACCGCGTGAGCGGCGCGAGGACGGCCCGGCAGCAGCAGAGGTGCTCTGGCCCGCACTGCGGCTCGCTCGCCCGGAAAAAAAGCTGCCACGCTTGACCGTGACAGCCTTTACAAATCTAATCTCCACTGATCAGTATTACCCTGAGGGTGCCGTTTTTGTTTGCAGATAACGTAGAGAAGGCTCAGGGAGCATACGCCTTTCGCAAAGACACAAAAGACGCCGTCCCTGGCAAACTCAGCGCGGGCGATTACGCACCTCATCCCTGAGGTGCGCCCGTAGCCGGGCCAACGCTTTGCGTTGTTCAAAAACGCTCCCGACGTTTTTATCCGGGCGGCGCGATGCTTTGCTACAGGCGTATGCTCCCATCGCTTTGAACTTCTGAGCCGTCTGTCCGGCACATTCAGGTGCCTTCCTTCACGTAGGATCAGAAGGCAATATTGGCGCTGATACCGCCGATAAACGCATCTTTCACTTCACTCACCGCACCCGGTGCCACCACATACTGCAGGTTAGGTCGCAGTGACATCCAGTTGGTTACTTTGGCGTTGTAGTAAACCTCATAGTTGTACTCTGAACCTTCCTGAATCGGCAGATACGTCGGGCTGTCAAAGCGGCTCTCACCATTAGCCTGATTCTGCTGACGCAGTGAGCGGGTGTAGTCACTGTTCACATGAATACGCGATGCGCCCACGCCGATCTCATCCTGAGGACGGGCATCAAACGGTCCAGTCCAGGTAAAGGCGATAGACTGGTAGTTGTCGGTCTTCGAGGTCTTGTGATCGTTCATCACCGCCTGAACACGCACGCCCAGACCGCGATTCACATCGCCATCCTGCGCGGTCAGCTGTTGCTGTAACAGCAGATAGCCGCCATAGGAATGTGCCTGATCCTGATAGCCGCCGTTGCGCCAGCTGCCATAAACATCGCCATCCACCGACGAATAGTAATAGCCGATGCGGTAGTTACCCGGTAATTTCTCCGGCCCGAAGGTTGGTTTCCAGCCCAGTTCGACCGGCACCAGATTGCCTTCTGAATTGCTGGTATCCAGACGGAAGCCATCACCGCGATCGTAGTTAGCGCGGTTCTGATTATAGAAACCAACCTGGAAGAAAACGTCCGGCGTGATATTGAACTTAACCCGGCCGCCCCACTGCGACACCGGCCAGTTAAACCAGCGGTCGCCGCGCCAGTTACCCGCCTGCCCGCTGCCCAGCGCCAGGTTCTGGAACAGATTGCCATCAAAGTTATCGAAGTCTTCCCCCACCGTCACCCGTCCGGCTTTCACATCGACAACGTCGTTGAACAATCCTTTGCGTAACCAGAACTGGGTCAGACGCCAGGTCTGGCCGCGACCGTACACCTCCTGCACCGAGGAGAGCATACCGGTGCGTTGATCCGCGACCTGTTCAGAAAGATTCTGTCCGTTACGACTGGTCACGGTCATCTGGAACTCGGCATCCTGCCAGTCCAGCAGCTTCTGCAGATCGAAATTGGTGCCGAACGACCACTGATCGCTGTAGCGCATGGTGGTGTTGGTATCTGCGCCGCCGCCTAAGTTTGCGGCACTCTCCATGGTGTAGTTAACGTCAAACTTAATGCCGTCGTCCTGTAACTGCGTTCGGTAGCCGCCCCAGTCACCAAACATCCATTCGGAGTCCGGACTCAGGGCGTCAGCGGCCAGGGCCTGTGAGGAAAACATGGCCAGGATCAGGGTGCCGGTTGCCACACGGCGCAGCGGGAAACGCTGCTCTGCTTCTCTGTTTTTCATCTTGCTTATTCTTATGTAAGTTACGGAAAATGACGCGCAGAGGATAGTGATGGATAACCGCTGTTTTTTGTAAATACGTGCGCATAATTACCCGTAACATCCGTTTATCAACGCATTTGTGATCGGGATCGCTGATTGGTTATTCTCTGGGCGGGGTGCGTATTTTTGACAGGTGCAGCGTAAAAAGGGGCGCTATCGCCCCTTGTGTTTAACGGCTTGCCTGATTCAGTTGTTCAATCTGCGCCGGGGTCAGCGTCAGCTGCATCGCGCCAGTCAGATCGTCGAGCTGTGTCAGCGAGGTGGCACTGACAATCGGTGCGGTGATACCGGGACGGGCGATCAGCCAGGCCAGTGCCACCTGCGTCGGCGTCACCTGATGCGCTTCGCTGATAGCATCCAGGGCGTCGAGGATCCGCAAACCGCGCGGGTTAAGGTATTTATCTACTACACCCTGACCGCGCGCGCTTTTACCTGCATCCGCCGCCTCACGGTATTTGCCACTGAGAAAGCCGCTGGCGAGTGAATAGTAGTTGATCACGCCCAGACCCTGCGCCACCACCACCGGCTCCAGCTCCGATTCATAGGGCTGGCGGTCATAAAGGTTGTATTCAGGTTGCAGGGTTTCATAGCGCGCCAGCCCCTGCGTTTCACTGATCTGCAACGCCTCCTGCAGTCGTGCCGCGCTGTAATTTGAGGCGCCAATCGCCCGCACTTTGCCCTCTCTTATCAGGCTGTCAAAAGCGCTCAGCGTTTCCGCCAGCGGCGTATCCTGATCGTCGCGGTGCGCCTGGTAGAGATCGATATAGTCGGTCTGCAACCGGCGCAGTGAATCTTCCACTGCCTGACGGATATATTGCGGTTTCAGCCCGGTTTTCTCCGGCGACAATTCCATGCCAACCTTGGTTGCCAGCACGATCTGGTCGCGTTTGCCGCTTTTTTTCAGCCATTCACCAATAATAGTTTCCGATTCCCCCCCTTTATTGCCCGGTGCCCAGCGGGAATAGACGTCGGCGGTATCGATAAACCACAGGCCTCGCTCCACCAGCGCATCCAGCAGCGAAAAGGAGGTGGTTTGATCCACCGTCCAGCCAAACACGTTGCCGCCAAACGTCAGCAACGGCACCGCGATACCACTGTCACCCAACTGCCGGGTTTGATTCTGACTCATTTCCTGCTCCTTATTTGCCTGAAAAAATGCCTGCCTTTCAGCATAGCAAAGTGATTTCACGGCTTTATGACGATTGTGATGCGATTAATGTAAGAACAGGCATAATTACCCCGCCCTGACAGATATCCTTATTTCCTTCAAATTCTGCCCGTCAGAGGCGGCTACACTCTGTCGTTTGCAGGCTACCCATTTGATGCCTGCGCCTGGGACTACGTCACTGCTGGAGAGCACCAACAATCATGAGCACCCGACATCCTGTTATGAAGAAAACCCTTATCGTGCTGGCCCTGATCGCCGTGGCCGCAGGTGGCTACTATGGCTGGCAGCGAAACGCCCAGCCGCAGAGCAGCACCCAGGCTGACTCGCCTGCCCCGCGCGGCAAAGGGGGGGGCAACGGCGCCCGTCGTCCACTCGCGCCGGTTCAGGCTGCGACGGCCACCAGCCAGAGCGTGCCGCACTATCTGAGCGGCCTGGGTACGGTGACCGCGACTAACACGGCCACGGTGCGCAGCCGGGTCAATGGCGATCTGCTGGCGATCCACTTTACCGAAGGCCAGCAGGTGAAAGCAGGCGACCTACTGGCAGAAGTCGACCCACGGCCCTATCAGGTAGCGTTAACGCAGGCTCAGGGCCAGCTGGCGAAAGATCAGGCGACGCTGGCCAACGCCCGTCGCGACCTGGCGCGCTTCGAGAAGCTGGCAAAAACCTCGCTGGTGTCGCAACAGGAGCTGGATACCCAGCGCTCCCTGGTCAGTGAAACGCTCGGCACGCTGAAAGCGGATGAGGGAAGCGTCGCCAGTGCGCAGCTCAATCTTACCTACAGCCGGATCACCGCGCCGATTGCCGGCCGGGTCGGGCTGAAACAGGTGGATGTCGGCAACTACGTCACCAGCGGCGACACCACCGGTATCGTGGTGATCACCCAGACGCACCCGATTGATGTGGTCTTTACTCTTGCTGAGAACAGCATCAGTTCCATTCTCAAGGCGCAGAAAAGCGGCGAACCGCTGCTGGTGGAGGCCTGGGATCGCAGTAATGAGAATCTGATCGCCAGCGGCAAACTGCTGAGCCTTGATAACCAGATTGATGTCACCACCGGCACCATCAAAATCAAAGCGCGTTTTGATAATCAGGACGACACGCTGTTCCCCAATCAGTTCGTTAATGTGCGGCTGAAGGTCAACACCCTGCAGGATGCGATTGTCATCCCGCCTGCCGCGTTGCAGATGGGCAACGAAGGCCACTTTGTCTGGGTGGTTAACAGTGACAACAAGGTCAGCAAGAAGAGCGTGATTGCCGGCTTGCAGGATAGCGAGAAAGTGGTGGTCAGCGCCGGTCTGGAGGCGGGTGAACGCGTGGTGACCGATGGTCTGGATCGCCTGACGGAAGGCGCAAAAGTCGAGGTGGTCGCGCCGCAGAGCAACGCACCACGCGCCACCCGCGCTACCCTGCCGTCAAAAGGAGAGCGTGAGTAATGCAGGTCATGCCTCCCGATCACAGTGGCGGACCGTCACGCCAGTTTATTCTGCGGCCGGTCGCCACCACGCTGTTGATGATTGCGATTTTGCTGGCTGGGGTGCTGGGCTACCGCTTCCTGCCGGTCTCGGCGCTGCCCGAAGTCGACTATCCGACTATCCAGGTCGTCACGCTCTATCCGGGTGCCAGCCCGGATGTCGTCACCTCTTCCATCACCGCGCCGCTTGAGCGCCAGTTTGGTCAGATGTCTGGTCTGAAACAGATGGCGTCGCAAAGCTCCGGCGGTGCCTCGGTGGTGACGCTGCAGTTCCAGCTGACGCTGCCGCTGGATGTGGCAGAGCAGGAGGTGCAGGCTGCCATTAACTCCGCCACTAACCTGCTGCCCAACGACCTGCCTAATCCGCCGGTCTACAGCAAAGTGAATCCTGCCGATCCGCCCATCATGACGCTTGCCGTCACCACGCGCAGCATGCCGCTGACGCAGGTGCAGGACATGGTGGAAACGCGGGTGGCGCAGAAAATTTCTCAGGTCAGCGGCGTCGGCCTTGTCACGCTATCGGGCGGTCAGCGTCCGGCGGTGCGGGTGAAAATGAATGCGCAGGCGCTGGCTGCGCTGGGTCTGACCAGCGAAACGGTGCGGACCGCCATCAGCAACGCCAATGTTAATTCCGCCAAAGGCAGCCTGGATGGCCCCACGCGCTCCATCACCCTGTCGGCCAATGATCAGATGAAATCCGCGGAAGATTATCGTCAGCTGATTATCAGTTATAAAAACGGCGCACCGGTGCGTCTGGGTGACGTGGCGACCATAGAACAGGGTGCAGAAAACAGCTGGCTCGGCGCCTGGGCCAACCGCGATGCGGCGATTGTGCTCAACGTTCAGCGTCAGCCTGGTGCCAATATCATCGCCACAGCAGATAATATTCGTGCCATGTTACCCGCCCTGACCGCAGCCCTGCCGAAGTCGGTGGAGGTTAAACTGCTCACCGACCGCACCACCAATATTCGCGCGTCGGTCAACGACACGCAGTATGAGCTGATGCTGGCGATGGCGCTGGTAGTGATGATCATCTATCTGTTTCTGCGCAACGTGCCCGCCACGCTGATCCCGGCGGTAGCGGTGCCCCTGTCGCTAATCGGCACCTTTGCGGCGATGTACTTCCTCGGTTTTTCAATCAACAACCTGACGCTGATGGCGCTGACCATCGCCACCGGCTTTGTGGTCGATGATGCCATTGTGGTGATTGAGAACATCTCCCGCTATATCGAGAAAGGGGAAAAACCGCTGACCGCCGCGCTGAAAGGTGCCGGAGAGATCGGCTTTACCATCATCTCCCTTACCTTCTCGCTGATTGCGGTCCTGATCCCGCTGCTGTTTATGGGCGACGTGATCGGCCGCCTGTTCCGCGAATTTGCCGTGACGCTGGCGGTGGCGATTCTGATTTCAGCGGTGGTGTCACTGACCCTGACGCCGATGATGTGCGCCAGGATGCTGAGCGCGGAGTCGCTGCGCAAACAGAACCGCTTTTCGCGGGCCAGCGAAGCGATGTTTGATCGTATCGTGGCCGCCTATGGCCGCGGCCTGAAACGGGTACTCAATCATCCCTGGCTCACGCTGTCGGTCGCGCTTAGCACCCTGGTGCTGACGCTGGTGCTGTGGATGATCATCCCGAAAGGCTTTTTCCCGCAGCAGGACAACAGCATTATTCAGGGTACGCTGCAGGCACCGCAGTCGGTCTCCTATGCCAGCATGGCGCAGCGCACCCGCGACGTCGCCTCCATCATCATGAAAGATCCGGCGGTGGAGAGCATGACTTCGTTTGTCGGCGTGGATGGCACCAATGCCTCGCTGAACAGCGCGCGTCTGCAGATCACCCTCAAACCGCTGGATCAACGCGACGACCGTATTCCTGCCATTCAGCAGCGCCTGCAACAGCAGGTCAGTGAGGTACCGGGCGTGCAGCTGTGGCTGCAGGCGGTGCAGGATCTCACCATCGATACCCAGGCGAGCCGCACACCCTACCAGTTCACACTGCAATCGGGTTCACTGTCGTCGCTCAGCACCTGGGTTCCGGCACTGCTGACCCGGCTCAGTACCCTGCCACAGCTGCGCGATGTCAGCAGTGACTGGCAGGATCAGGGGCTGGAAGCCTATGTCAAAGTGGACCGTGACAGCGCCAGCCGCCTCGGCATCAGCATGGCGGATGTCGATAACGCGCTTTACAACGCTTTTGGTCAGCGGCTCATCTCCACCATTTATACCCAGGCGAATCAGTATCGTGTGGTGCTGGAGCAGGACAATAACGCCACTCCGGGGCTGGAGAGCCTGGATGCGATTCGCCTTAATAGCAGCGACGGCGGCAGCGTACCGCTGAGCGCCATTGCCCGTATTGAACAACGCCACACGCCGCTCAGCATTAATCATCTCGACCAGTTCCCGGCGGCGACGTTCTCCTTCAACGTGGCTGACGGCTATTCGCTGGAAGATGCGGTGAAAGCGGTGTCGCAGGCTGAAGCGCAGCTTGGCATGCCCGCAGAGCTGATGACTCAGTTTCAGGGCAGCACGCTGGCGTTTGAAGCGGCGCTGAGCAGCACCGTCTGGCTGATTGTGGCGGCCATTGTGGCGATGTACATCGTGCTGGGCGTGCTTTATGAGAGCTTTATTCACCCCATCACGATTCTCTCAACGCTGCCCACGGCGGGTGTCGGCGCACTGCTGGCGCTGATGCTCAGCGGCAATGAGCTGGATATCGTGGCGATAATCGGCATCATCCTGCTGATCGGCATCGTGAAAAAGAACGCCATCATGATGATCGACTTTGCGCTGGCGGCCGAACGTGAACAGGGCATGAAGCCTGTTGATGCCATCTATCAGGCCTGTCTGCTGCGTTTCCGCCCGATTCTGATGACCACGCTGGCGGCCCTGCTCGGTGCGCTGCCGCTGATGCTCAGTACCGGCGTCGGTGCTGAACTGCGTCATCCCCTGGGGATTGCCATGGTTGGCGGGCTGATTCTGAGCCAGGTGCTGACCCTGTTCACCACACCGGTGATCTACCTGCTGTTTGATCGACTGGCGCACGCCACCCGCCGCCGTTTTAGCCGCGCGGAGGCCGCAGAGTGAAGTTCTTTGCCCTGTTCATCAACCGACCCGTTGCCACCACCCTGCTGACGCTGGCCATCGCACTGGCGGGGATACTGGGTTTTCGCCTGCTACCGGTGGCACCGCTGCCGCAGGTTGATTTTCCGGTAATCGTTATCTCGGCTTCGCTGCCGGGCGCCGCGCCGGAGATCATGGCGTCGTCGGTGGCAACCCCGCTGGAGCGTTCGCTGGGACGCATCGCGGGCGTCAGTGAAATGACCTCGACCAGTTCGCTGGGCAGCACCCGCATCATTCTGGTATTTGATTTTGATCGCGACATCAACGGGGCCGCGCGCGATGTGCAGGCCGCGATTAACGCGGCGCAAAGCCTGCTGCCGACCGGGATGCCGTCGCGCCCGACGTATCGCAAAGTGAACCCTTCAGATGCGCCGATTATGATCATGACGCTGACCTCGGATACCTATAATCCGGGTCAGCTCTACGATTACGCCTCGACCCAGCTGGCGCAGAAGCTGTCACAGATTGAGGGCGTGGGCGACGTCACCGTGGGCGGCAGTTCGCTGCCTGCGGTCCGCGTGGCACTGAATCCGCAGGCGCTGTTTAATCAGGGCGTGTCGCTGGATGCGGTGCGCACCGCCATTTCCAACGCCAATCAGCGACGGCCGCAGGGCGCACTGGATGATGCGCAGCAGCGCTGGCAGTTGCGTACCAATGACGCGCTGCAGACCGCCAGTGAGTACCTGCCGCTGATCGTGCATTACAACAACGGCGCGGCGGTCAGGCTGTCGGATGTGGCGACAGTCGAAGATTCGGTGCAGGACGTACGCAACGCCGGGATGTCGCGTGGTAAACCGGCGGTGCTGCTGCTGATCCGCAAAACGCCCGAAGCTAACGTCATCGATACGGTGGACCGCATCCGCGCCGAAATGCCGCTGCTGCATGAGGTTATCCCGGCCGCCATCGATCTGCAGATCGCTCAGGATCGCTCACCCACCATTCGCGCCTCGCTGCATGAGGTGGAGCAGTCACTGATCATCGCCGTGGCGCTGGTGATTCTGGTGGTGTTTGTTTTCCTGCGCTCCGGCCGTGCCACGCTGATCCCCGCCGTCGCGGTCCCGGTTTCACTGATCGGCACCTTCGCCGCAATGTATCTGTGCGGCTTCAGCCTCAACAACCTGTCGCTGATGGCGCTGACCATCGCCACCGGCTTTGTGGTGGATGATGCGATTGTGGTGCTGGAGAATATTGCCCGCCACGTAGAAGCCGGCATGAAACCGCTGGCTGCGGCGCTGAAAGGGGTGCGGGAAGTTGGCTTTACCGTGCTCTCGATGAGCCTGTCGCTGATTGCGGTGTTCCTGCCGCTGCTGATGATTGGCGGGCTGATTGGCCGCTTCTTCTCTGAATTTTCCATTACGCTGTCGGTATCGATTCTTATCTCGCTGTTTATCTCGGTCACCCTGACGCCGGTCATGTGCGCTTATCTGCTGAAACCGCACGCGCCGCGCAGCCAGCCGCGTCAGCGCGGCGTAGGTCGGCTGCTGATGGCGATCCAGCAGGGCTATGGCCGGTCACTGAATGTGGTGCTGAACCATGCGCGCTGGGTGATGCTGCTGTTTTTTGCCACCATCGCCCTGACGGGCTGGCTGTTTGTTCATATTCCGAAAACCTTTATGCCAGAGCAGGATACCGGACGACTCTCCGGTTTTATCTCTGCTGACCAGAGTATTTCGTTTCAGGCGATGCGCAGTAAACTGCAGGATTTTATGGAGATTGTGGGAGCCGATCCGGCGGTGGATAGCGTGGTGGGCTTTACCGGCGGGATGCGCACCAACAGCGGCTCGATGTTTATCTCACTGAAACCGCTGTCAGAGCGTAAAGAGAGCGCAACTGAGATTATCGCCCGGCTGCGCACCAGGCTGGCAAAAGAGCCTGGGGCCAGTCTCTATCTGAATGCGGTGCAGGATCTGCGCGCTGGCGGGCGGGAATCGAATGCCGCTTATCAATATTCACTGCTGTCGGACGATCTCAGCGCGCTGCGGACGTGGGAGCCGAAAATCCGCGAGGCGTTCGCCGCCCTGCCGCAGCTGGCCGATGTGAACTCCGATCAGCAGGATAAAGGCAGCGAGATGGCGCTGACCTATGACCGGGAAAGCATGGCGCGGCTTGGCATCGACGTCTCTCAGGCCAATGCCCTGCTGAATAACGCCTTTGGTCAGCGGCAGATCTCCACCATCTACCAGCCGCTTAACCAGTACAAAGTGGTGATGGAGGTCGATCCACGCTATACACAGGATATCAGCGCCCTGTCGCAGATGTTTGTGATAAACAGCGAAGGTAAAGCGATTCCGCTGTCGTGGTTCGCCCACTGGCAGCCCGCTAATGCGCCGCTGTCAGTGAACCACCAGGGGCTGTCGGCGGCCTCGACCATCTCATTCAACCTGCCGGAAGGGGTGTCGCTGTCGCAGGCGTCGGAGGCCATTGAACGCACCATGACCGCGATTGGCGTGCCCTCCAGCGTGCGCGGCAGCTTTGCCGGTACGGCGCAGGTGTTTGAGCAGTCGCAAAGCAACCAGCTCTGGCTGATGCTGGCGGCGATTGCGGCAGTCTATATTGTGCTGGGGATACTCTATGAGAGCTATGTGCATCCGCTGACGATTCTCTCTACCCTGCCCTCGGCGGGTGTCGGTGCGCTGCTGGCGCTGGAGCTGTTCGATACGCCCTTCAGCCTGATTGCGCTAATCGGTATTCTGTTGCTGATCGGTATCGTGAAAAAGAACGCCATCATGATGGTCGATTTTGCGCTGGATGCCGAGCGCAGCGGCCAGCTCAGCCCCCGGGAGGCGATTTTCCAGGCGTGCCTGTTGCGCTTCCGGCCGATTATGATGACGACCCTGGCGGCGCTGTTTGGCGCGCTGCCGCTGGTGCTGACCAGCGGCGACGGCGCAGAGCTGCGTCAGCCGCTGGGGATTACCATTGCAGGCGGGCTGGTGATGAGCCAGTTGCTGACGCTCTACACCACGCCAGTGGTCTATTTAATGATGGATAAGTTGCGCCGTAAAAAACGCCCGCTGGCCGCCGTGCAGCAGCCGTAACAGATATGGCGGCAGCAGGCATCGGACGCGACGCCTTTAACGGGGGGATCGATGAGTACGCAAAGCACTAACGTCCGCTGGCAACTGTGGATTGTTGCCATCGGCTTCTTTATGCAGACGCTGGATACCACCATCGTGAATACCGCGATCCCGTCGATGGCGCACGATCTGGGTGTCAGCCCGCTGCACATGCACTCGGTGATCGTCTATTACGTGCTGACGGTGGCGGTGATGCTGCCGGTCAGCGGCTGGCTGGCCGATCGTTTTGGCGTGCGCAACATTTTCTTCTGCGCGATTGTGCTGTTCAGCCTGGGATCACTGCTGTGCGCCCTCTCCGCCACGCTGGATCAGCTGGTGCTGTCGCGGGTGGTTCAGGGGATTGGTGGGGCCATGATGGTGCCGGTGGGTCGTCTGACGGTGATGAAAATCGTGCCGCGCGAGCAGTATATGTCCGCCATGACGTTTGTCACTCTGCCCGGTCAGATCGGCCCGCTGCTGGGTCCGGCGCTGGGCGGTGTGCTGGTGGAGTACGCCAGCTGGCACTGGATCTTTCTGATCAATATCCCGGTCGGCATCGCAGGCGCTATCGCCACCCTGATGCTGATGCCCAACTACAGCATGCAGACGCGGCGTTTTGATTTCGGCGGTTTTATCCTGCTGGCCGCCGGAATGGCAACGCTGACACTGGCGCTGGATGGTCAGCGCAGCAGTGGCGGCTCTCCGCTGCTGCTGGGTGCCATGATCCTCACTGGCATGTTCTCTTTGCTGTTCTACCTGATGCATGCGCGCGGCAATGATAATGCGCTGTTCAGCCTGAAGCTGTTTGATAATCGCATCTACTCCATCGGACTGCTCGGCAGTTTTACCGGCCGCATCGGCAGCGGCATGCTGCCCTTTATGACGCCTATCTTTCTGCAGCTCGGCATGGGCTACAGCCCGTTTCACGCCGGTCTGATGATGATTCCGATGGTGCTGGGGAATATGGGGATGAAACGCATTGTGGTACGCATCGTCAATCTTTATGGCTACCGCAATGTGCTGGTGATGTCGACCGTGGCGCTGGCGCTGGTGGTCCTGCTGTTCCCGCTGGTGGCGATCCTGGGCTGGGTCTGGCTGCTGCCGCTGGTGCTGTTTCTGCAGGGCATGGTCAACGCCATTCGCTTCTCTTCAATGAATACCCTGACGCTGAAGGAGCTGCCCGATGAGCTGGCGTCCAGCGGCAACAGCCTGTTGTCGATGATTATGCAGTTGTCGATGAGTATTGGCGTTACCGTGGCCGGGCTGCTGCTGGGGGCATTTGCTCAGGAGAGCGCAGCCAACAGCACGGCGGAACATCAGATGTTTATTTATACCTACCTTTGCATGTCGCTGATTATCATCCTGCCCGCGCTGGTGTTCTGGCGCGTGCCGCCACAGGTGAGTACCAACGTTGATTTGCGACGCCGGAGAAAAAAATGAGAGTTAACCTGCGCCTGGGTATCGGCGCCAAACTGTTTATGGCGATTTTCGCCACCTGCATGCTGGTGCTGATTACCATGCACTGGGGGGTTCGCCTCAGTTTCGAGCATGGCTTCGTTGACTACATTAAGCGCGGCAACGAACAGCGGTTAAATCTGCTCAGCGATGCCCTGGCCGATCAGTATGAGCAGCACGGCAACTGGGATTTTTTACGCCACAACGATCGGCTGGTATTCACCATGCTGCGCTCGCTGGAGCAGAATCCCGACAGCAGTAGTCAGCTGCCGCCGCACGGCTGGCGCACCCAGTTCTGGATCCTCGACCAGCAATATAAAGTGCTGGCCGGGCCAAAATCGCCAGTGCCGCCCGAAGGCACGCGACGCAACATCACCACCAGCAATAATAAAGTGGTTGGCTGGGTCATCGGCTCGCCGCCGGAGCGGCTGACCCGCAGCACCGACATTAACTTTGATCAGCAGCAGCGGCGCACCAGCTGGATTATCGTGGGGCTCTCCACGCTGCTGGCGGCGCTGGCGACCTGGCTGATGGCGCGCGGTCTGCTGGCTCCGGTCAAACGACTGGTCGACGGCACCCATCATCTGGCGGCCGGTAATTTTGCCTCCCGCGTTGAGGTCAGCAGCCGGGATGAGCTGGGCCAGCTGGCCAGGGACTTTAACCTCCTTGCCAGCTCGCTGGAGAAAAATGAGAGCATGCGCCGTGCCTTTATGGCCGATATCTCCCATGAGTTACGCACACCACTGGCGATCCTGCGCGGTGAACTGGAAGCGATGCAGGATGGGGTGCGCAAACTGACACCGGAAGCGATCGCCTCGCTGCAGAGCGAAGTGGTGGTGCTGACCAAGCTGGTGGACGATCTGCACCAGCTGTCGCTGTCAGATGAGGGCGCCCTTGCCTATCGTAAACAGGCAACCGATCTGGTGCAGCTGCTGGAAGTGACGGCAGGCAGCTTTGCCGAACGCTATCGTGCACACGGCCTGACGCTGAAACTGAATCTGCCCGATAACGCCCCCTTCTTTGGCGATCCCGACCGCCTGATGCAGTTGTTCACTAATCTGCTGGAGAACAGCCTGCGCTACACCGACAGCGGGGGGCGGGTTGAAGTGACGCTGAACTATGAAGCACCCAACTGGCGCATCGAGTTTGATGACAGCGCACCGGGCGTGGATGGAGAACATCAGACGCAGATTTTTGAGCGCTTCTTCCGCACCGAAGGCTCGCGCAATCGCGCCAGCGGCGGCTCGGGCCTGGGCCTGGCCATCTGTAAAAATATCGCTGATGCGCATGGCGGCGATATTCATGCGACGCACTCTGATTTAGGTGGACTGAAAATCGCGCTACACTTGCGCTATGTTCCCCTTGTGTAGACGCTTATGAGCCTGGAAAACCACGACCCGCTGATTCTGGTGGTCGAAGATGAGCCGAAACTGGCGCAGCTGATGATCGATTATCTGCACGCCTCGAACTACCGTACCCATCACATCGCCGACGGCAGCGCAGTGCTGGAGTATGTGCGCCAGACGCCACCCGACCTGATGCTGCTGGATTTGATGCTGCCAGGCACGGACGGATTAACGCTGTGCCGTGAAATCCGTCGTCATTCCGAACTGCCGATTATTATGGTTACCGCACGTACCGAGGAGATCGATCGGCTGCTGGGGCTGGAACTGGGCGCAGATGACTACATCTGTAAACCCTTCAGCCCGCGTGAAGTAGTGGCGCGAGTCAAAACGATTCTGCGCCGGGTAAAACGGTCGGCGGAAGAGCCGCAGAGCGCCTCGTTACTTCGGGTCGATGAGAGCCGCTTCTTCGCCAGCTGGCGCGAAAAGCCGCTGGATTTAACACCGGCGGAGTTCCGCCTGCTGAAAACGCTGTCGCTGGAGCCGGGCAAGGTTTTTTCACGCGAACAGCTGCTCAACCATCTCTATGATGACTACCGCGTGGTCACGGACCGCACCATCGACAGCCATATTAAGAACCTGCGGCGCAAGCTGGAGAATCTCGACAGCGAGCAACCTTTTATCCGCGCCGTCTACGGCATGGGCTATCGCTGGGAAGCCGATGCCTGTCATTTGATCTAGTTTGATCCCAATCAATTTACTTCCCTTTTCTCACTGCCTACAATTCCGCACCTTTTGCAGGGCTTAACTGCCCTGCACCTGCCGCCTGAGGCGACATGCTGACCTGACATCAGTGAGAAAACCATGAAACCCGAACTGCTTTCCCCCGCTGGCACCCTGAAGAACATGCGTTACGCGTTTGCTTATGGTGCTGATGCCGTCTATGCCGGCCAGCCGCGCTACAGCCTGCGGGTGCGCAACAACGAATTTACCCACGAAAACCTCGCGCTGGGCATCAGTGAAGCGCACGCGCTGGGTAAAAAATTCTACGTGGTGGTGAACATTGCGCCACACAACGCCAAGCTGAAAACCTTTATTCGCGACTTAGCGCCGGTGGTGGCGATGCAGCCCGACGCGCTGATTATGTCCGATCCCGGTTTGATCATGCTGGTGCGCGACGCTTTCCCGACGATGCCCATTCATCTGTCGGTGCAGGCCAATGCGGTCAACTGGGCCACGGTAAAGTTCTGGCAGCAGATGGGGCTGAGCCGGGTGATTCTGTCACGCGAGCTATCGCTGGAGGAGATCGCCGAGATCCGCCAGCAGGTTCCGGAGATGGAGCTGGAAGTCTTTGTCCATGGCGCGCTCTGTATGGCCTATTCCGGTCGCTGCCTGCTGTCGGGCTATATGAACAAACGCGATCCGAATCAGGGAACCTGCACCAACGCCTGCCGCTGGGAGTATAAAGTGGCGGAAGGTCAGCAGGATGAGGTGGGTAATATCGTTGGTATCCACCAGCCGATAGCGGTGCAGGATGTGACGCCAACGCTGGGCGTTGGTCAGCCCACCGACAAAGTGTTTCTGCTGGAAGAGAAAATGAAGCCCGGCGAGGTGATGAGCGCGTTCGAAGATGAGCATGGTACCTACATCATGAACTCGCGGGATCTGCGAGCGGTCGCGCACGTGGAGCGGCTCAGCGAGATGGGCGTTCATTCGCTGAAGATTGAGGGACGCACCAAGTCCTACTACTACTGCGCCCGCACCGCTCAGGTTTATCGCCGGGCAATTGATGATGCCGCTGCCGGTAAGCCGTTTGATCCCTCACTGCTGTTAACCCTGGAAGGTCTGGCACATCGTGGCTATACCGAAGGCTTCCTGCGCCGTCACACTCACGACAGCTACCAGAATTATCAGCAGGGCTTTTCGGTGTCCGATCGCCAGCAGTTTGTCGGCGAATTCACCGGCGAACGCCGGGGCGAATGGGCTGAAGTGGCGGTGAAGAATAAGTTTATGCTGCACGACAGCGTGGAGATCATGACGCCCGATGGAAACCTGAATGGCCAGCTGGATGCGCTGCAGAATGCGCGCGGTGAACCCACAGAGATTGCGCCGGGCGATGGCCATCGCGTCTGGCTGCAGGTGCCAGAGGAGGTGGATCTGCGTTTTGCACTGCTGCTGCGCAACTTCGATCACGGTGAAGATACCCGGGACCCTCATAATCGTTTACCAACGGAAACATTTTGAAGAAATCAGAACAGGATCACAGACCCCCACAGGGCGCTGCTTTATAGTCCAGCCTGCTGCTAACGAGTAACAACAAACGGCAGAATTACCTGGAACCACCTCATTTACCCGCCCGGCTCCCCCGTGCGGGTTTTCTTTTTTCTCTCTTTCGCCAATTATTTACTGCTGGCAGCTATGTTATAAATTCCCTTCTTACTCTGTAGATCTTCAAGGAACGCAAAATGGATAATAAACCGCTTACGCTGCTCATCCTGAATGGGAAAGGCGCAGGTAATGACGATCTGCGCGAAGCTATTACCACCCTGCGTGAAGACGGCTTTGATATTGCGGTGCGTGTCACTTTTGAAAAAGGTGATGGCGACAGGTACGTCAAAGAGGCGATTGCGCTGAAGGCCGCGACCGTGGTGGCGGGCGGCGGCGATGGCACCATCAATGAAATCGCGACAGCGCTGGCTTCTTCTGAAGCGGATCATCGTCCGGTGCTGGGCATCCTGCCGCTGGGCACGGCCAACGACTTTGCCACCAGCGTCGGCATTCCGGAAGAGATGGAACCGGCACTGCGACTGGCGATTCAGGGCAAAGCAAGCGACATTGATCTGGCCAGGGTAAACCAGAGTCACTACTTCATCAATATGGCAACTGGCGGATTTGGCACCCGTATCACCACCGAAACCCCGGAAAAGCTGAAGTCGGCGCTGGGCGGCGTCTCCTACTTTATTCACGGCCTGATGCGCATGGATACGCTGAAACCGGATACCTGCGAGATCAGCGGCCCCGATTTCGCCTGGCAGGGTGATGCGCTGGTAATCGGTATCGGTAATGGTCGTCAGGCGGGGGGCGGTCAGCGCTTGTGCCCTTCTGCCCTGATCAACGATGGCCGACTGGACGTCAGTATTGTTACCGCGCAGGAGCTGCTGCCGACTCTGCTGCACTCGCTGACTGGCGACGATGACAATCCCGGCATCGTCACCACGCAGCTGGAGTCACTGACCATCCGCTCTCCGCATGAGATGACCTTTAACCTTGATGGCGAGCCGCTCTCCGGGCGTGAATTCGTGATTGAGGTGATGGCGGGCGCGCTGAGCTGTCGCCTGCCGCCGCAGTGCGCGCTGCTTGCCTGAACCGACATCAGGGGCGAAAGCCCCTTTTTCTTCTCCTGCCAATAGCGTCCATTTTCTTTGTAACATCCTCCCTGCAGCCTCCCTTTATCACGCCTTAACGGACGTTTTCAGGCAATGTAATCACTCTGTGATTCCGTTCACAACTCTGTCACCCTAACTTGTATGGTAGTATTAAAGCGCGTATTTTTTCATCATTGAACGCTGACTTAAGGCAACCAGGATGAAAATTGTTAAGGCAGAAGTATTTGTAACCTGCGCAGGCAGAAACTTTGTCACCGTAAAGATCACCACCGATCAGGGTCTGACCGGCATTGGCGATGCAACACTGAATGGCCGTGAATTACCGGTCGCCTCCTACCTGAAAGATCACGTCTGCCCGCAGCTGATTGGCCGCGATGCGCATCAGATCGAAGACATCTGGCAATATTTCTATAAGGGCGCTTACTGGCGTCGCGGCCCGGTCACCATGTCCGCAATCTCAGCCGTCGATATGGCACTGTGGGATATCAAAGGCAAAGCCGCCAATATGCCGGTTTATCAGCTGCTGGGTGGCGCATCACGCACCGGCGTGATGGTCTATTGCCACACCACCGGCCACTCCATTGATGAAGTGATGGATGACTACGCGAAGCACAAAGAGCTGGGCTTCAAAGCGATTCGTGCGCAGTGCGGCGTCCCGGGCATGAAAACCACCTACGGCATGGCGAAAGGCAAAGGTCTGGCCTATGAGCCTGCAACCAAAGGTAACTGGCCGGAAGAACAGCTCTGGTCAACCGAGAAATACCTCGATTTCACCCCGAAACTGTTCGCGGCCATCCGTGACAAGTTTGGTTTCGACGAGCATCTGCTGCATGACATGCATCATCGCCTGACGCCGATTGAAGCGGCGCGTTTTGGCAAGAGCGTGGAAGATTATCGCCTGTTCTGGATGGAGGATCCGACGCCTGCTGAAAATCAGGAGTGCTTCCGCCTGATCCGCCAGCATACCGTCACGCCGATTGCGGTGGGTGAAGTGTTCAACAGCATCTGGGATTGTAAGCAGCTGATTGAAGAACAGCTAATCGACTACATCCGCACCACCATTACTCATGCGGGCGGCATTACCGGTATGCGGCGTATCGCTGATTTTGCTTCGCTCTATCAGGTGCGCACCGGCTCGCATGGTCCCTCGGATCTCTCCCCTGTTTGCATGGCGGCTGCACTGCACTTTGACCTCTGGGTGCCGAACTTCGGTGTGCAGGAATATATGGGCTTCTCCGAACAGATGATGGAGCTGTTTGATGCTAACTGGACCTTTGACCAGGGCTACATGCATCCAGGCGACAAGCCCGGCCTTGGCATTGAATTCAACGAGAAACTGGCGGCGAAATATCCCTATGAACCTGCCTATCTCCCGGTCGCCCGTCTTGAAGATGGCACCCTGTGGAACTGGTAAGGAGAAGCTGATGAAAAGCGTTGTTATTGAACAGCCGGGTGAACTGGTGGTGGCTGAACGTCCACTGCCACAACCTGCGGCGGGCGAAGTCCGGGTCAAAGTGGCTTATGCCAGTATCTGCGGCTCTGATGTGCATATCTGGCACGGTCATAACCCGTTCGCGAAATATCCACGGGTGATTGGTCACGAATTTTTTGGCGTGATTGACGCGGTAGGCGACGGCGTTGATCCGGCCCGGCTGGGCGACCGTGTGGCGGTGGATCCGGTGGTGAGCTGCGGCAGCTGCTATCCCTGCTCGGTGGGCCGTCCCAATGTTTGTACCACACTGCAGGTGATTGGTGTGCACCGTGATGGCGGCTTCAGCGAGTTTGCGCTGGCTCCGGCAAAAAATGCCTTTTGCCTGCCGGACAGCATCCCCGATCGGCTCGCCAGTCTGGTTGAGCCTTTCACTATCGCGGCCAATATCACCGCGTTTCTCAAGCCGCAGCCAGACGATGTGGCGCTGATTTATGGTGCTGGTCCAATGGGACTCACTGCGATTCAGGTGCTGAAGGGCGTCTATAACGTTAAAAAGGTGATGGTGGTGGATCGCCTGCCGGAAAGGCTGGCACTTGCAGAGCAGAGCGGTGCCGATCAACGGTTTGATAACAGCGAAATCCCGCTGGCGGCACAACTTGAGGGCGTGCAGCCTACGCTGATTATCGACGCGGCCTGCCATCCCACCATTCTGGCTGAAGCGGCTGCTCTCGCCTCACCGGCCGCGCGCATCGGCCTGCTGGGCTTCTCCGGTGAGCCGTGCAGCATTACTCAGCAGAGCCTGACCAGCAAGGAGCTGTCGCTGTTTACCTCACGTCTTAACAGCAATCGTTTCCCACAGGTGATCGAATGGATGGAAAAAGGGTTAATCCAGCCTGAGAAACTGGTCACGCACTACTTCCGGCTGCAGGAGATTGAGCGTGCGATGACCCTGTTCGAAAAAGATCCCCGCACCTGCTGCAAAGTCATACTTCAGATGGGTTAATTAACCGCTGAACACCAGGTCTTCTCAGCCGGTGCGTACCCGCCGGCATGACTATAAAGATAAAACAGATCACGGAGTTTGTATGTTCAAGAATCTGCGCTGGACCCTCGTTTTGCTGCTGTTCCTGGTTTACATGATTAACTACCTCGATCGTGTCGCCCTGTCGCTGACGGTGCCGCTGGTAGAGAAAGATCTGGCGATCAATGCTGAGCAGTTTGGCATGATTTTCGGCAGCTTTTTCTTTGGCTATGCCCTGTTTAACTTCCTTGGCGGCCTTGCCACTGACCGCTATGGCCCTAAAATCGTACTGGCTGTGGCGGTAGGTGCCTGGTCCATTTTCTGCGGCATGACCGCACTGGCCACCGGCTTCTGGTCGTTGCTGATCCTGCGTGTGCTGTTCGGTATGGCTGAAGGCCCGATCTGCTCCTCGGCCAACAAAGCGATTAACGGCTGGTTCCCGAAAAAACAGGCCGCGACGGCGATGGGCCTGCTGAGTGCCGGATCACCTTTGGGTGGCGCGGTCGCTGGCCCGATCATTGGTTATCTGGCGCTCGCCTATGGCTGGCGTCCGGCGTTCGTAATTGTCTGCTGCATCGGTCTGGTGTGGATGGCGTTCTGGCTCTTCTTCGCCGCTGACAATCCGGCGAAGAGCAAGCGCGTCAGCGAAGAGGAACGTCTGCTGATTGATCGTCTGAAAGCAACGAACCCGAATGATGAAGTTGATCTGTCAGAAACGTCACATCCGTTTGGATACTACCTGCGCCAGCCGATTATCCTGGTCACCGCTTTTGCCTTCTTCTGCTACAACTACATTCTGTTCTTCTTCCTGAGCTGGTTCCCGGCCTACCTGGTGCAGGCGCACGGCCTGGATATCAAATCGATGAGCATCACCACCATGATCCCGTGGATCGTCGGTTTCGTTGGCCTGGCGCTGGGAGGCTGGATCTCCGATAAGATCTTTAACATCACCGGCAAGCTGTTGTTGTCCCGCAAAATTGTGCTGGTTGTCTCACTGCTGGCCGCCGCAATTTGTGTGGCGCTGGCGGGTACGATAAAAGATGTGGTGCCTGCGGTGATTATGATGTCGGTGTCGATTTTCTTTCTCTACATCACCGGCGCAATCTACTGGGCGATTATTCAGGATGTGGTGCACAAGAGTCGTATCGGCAGCATCAGCGGCTTTATCCATCTGGTGGGTAGCCTCTCCGGCATCATCGGGCCAATCGTCACCGGGTTTATTGTTCATCACACCGGTAAATTCGATAGCGCCTTTATCCTGGCGGGCTGTGTCGCCGCGCTGGGTGCCTTCCTGGTGTTATTTGTGATTCGCAGTCCGAAACCTGAGGATAAACCGGTTTCGGTCTGAGTGTTGTTTCGCTAACAGATGTATGATTTCGGGGCGCTTTGCGCCCCGTTTGCCATAAGGATGGACTATGTTACAGATTGATCGCCTGCCCGCTGAGGTCAGGCGCCCCGCTTACGACCGCAGCCAGTTAAAAACCCGCATGGTACATATCGGTTTTGGTGCGTTTCACCGCGCCCATCAGGCGCTCTGCAGCGATAAGCTGGCTGAACAGGGCAGCGACTGGGGTTATTGTGAAGTGAACCTCAACAGCGGCGCATTGATTGAGGCCCTGCGAGAGCAGCATCTGCTTTATACCCTCACCGAGATGGCCGATGACTCATTGCATACCCGGGTGATTGGCGTCATTACTCAGGCACTTCATGGCAAAAGTGACGGTATTGAGGCGGTAATCAATGCCATGAGCCAGCCTGAGGTGGCCATTGTCTCCATGACCGTCACCGAGAAAGGCTATTGCCACCAGCCTGCCAGTGGCAATTTAAATCCCGATCATCCCGATATCGTGCACGACCTGCAGAATCCGCATTCGCCGCGTTCGCTACCCGGTCTGATTCTGGCCGCGATTCGCCGCCGGCGGGATCAGGGTTTACCTGCCTTTAGCGTGATGTCCTGTGACAACATGCCGGAAAATGGTCACGTGACCCGCAACGTTATTGTGCAACTGGCACAGCATCAGGATCCCGCACTGGCAGACTATATTCAGCAACACATTACCTTCCCCTCCACCATGGTGGATCGTATCGTTCCGGCCATGACTGATGCGGCGTTTGCGGCTCTGGGCGCGCGTCTGGGTTCCGATGATCCGGTTGCGGTTGAAGCCGAGCCCTTCTTTCAGTGGGTGATTGAAGATAACTTCGTCAATGGCCGTCCGGCGTGGGAAAAAGCGGGCGCAGAACTGGTCAGTGACGTTCTGCCCTATGAAGAGATGAAACTGCGCATGCTGAATGGCAGCCACTCTTTCCTGGCTTATCTTGGCTTCCTGGCAGGTTATGAGTACATCAGCGACTGCGTGGCCGATCCCCATTTCCGCGCCGCCGCCCGTTCACTGATGATCGATGAACAGGCGCCGACATTGCGCACTCAGGGTGTGGATCTCAACGCCTATGCCGATTCGCTGATCGCCCGTTACGAAAACCGTGCCATTAAACATCGCACCGGACAGATAGCCACCGATGGCACACAGAAACTGCCACAGCGCATGCTCGACAGCCTGCGCTGGCACCTGCAGCGCGGCAGCGGCTGCGACCTGCTGCTGCTGGGCGTGGCGGGCTGGATGCGCTATGTCGGCGGCGTCGATGAACAGGGTCAGCCGATTACCATCCGTGACCCGATGCAGAAACAACTGGCTGAATGCGTTGCCGGTAGCGAAGAGGGTGAGGCTCGCGTGCGGGCGCTGCTCTCCATTCGGGAAGTGTTTGGCGAGGATCTGCTGCAAAACGCCGATGTGGTTGCCCGGCTTACTGACTGGTATCAGCAGCTGACGACTCAGGGGGCCCGCGCCACGGTGCATCAGTGTCTTAATCGCGGCTGAAGGCGGTGTAACAAAGCGCTGGCGCAGACGCAGCGCGCTGATTAGACTGACACTTTCCCATCGCGCTGGCCCCTGCCAGCCGTAATATGGATATTGCTGCATGTCGATCGCCTATACCATTACTACCAGCGAACCGGTAAATCAGCAGATTTACCGGTATCTGCGCAAAGATATCGTCACCTGCGCAATTCAGCCGGGCTCGCTGCTCTCGGAAAAAGAGGTCTCCGCGCGCTTCAACGTCTCACGCCAGCCGGTGCGCGAAGCGTTCATCAAGCTGGCCGAAGCCGGACTGGTACAGGTATTACCGCAGCGCGGCACCTTCGTGCGCAAAATCTCCGCTAAGCGGGTAGCGGATGGCCGCTTCATCCGTGAGGCAGTGGAAGTGTCGGTGGTTCGCCGTGCGGCACTGGAGATTGATGATCCGGCCCTGATGGTGCTGGAGCATAACCTGCAGCTGCAGCGCATGGCGGCTGAGCGGCATGACAGCCAGGCTTTTCTCAGCCTGGACGATGAGTTTCATCGCCTGATTGCTGAAAGCATCGACTGTAAGCTGGCCTGGGAAACGGTGGAGAATATCAAAGCGGCCATGGACCGGGTGCGGTTTCTGACGCTGAGCGAAGTCTCTCCACCGGAAAGCCTGATTGAGCAGCATGAGGAGATCTTCGCGGCGCTGAAGCGTCATGACGCCGATGCAGCCGAAGCAGCAATGCGTCGTCATCTGCAGGAGATGATCTTCTCTATCACCCCCATTGCCGAGCGCAACAGCGCCTGGTTTGAAGCACCCTGAACCTGAAACCGCCCGCACCGCCCGATTACCAGGTCGATGCGGGCCTTCGTCGTTACCACCATTGATGAAAATGGTGAACCGGTCCGATACCCTTCCCGACCTCCAGCGAATCCGCCTGCAACAGCGCCTGCTGTAACCAGTTTTTGGCTTCCCCAATCGTCTCTGCCCAGTCAGCATGACGCGGTCGCAACGCGGCTAAGGCTGCAGACAGCGTACAGCCGGTGCCGTGCGTATGACGGGTATTCACGCGCGGCGTACTGAATCGCTGCTCTGCTGAGTGCGTGATTAGCCAGTCCGGGCTCTCCGCCGCCGCCAGGTGACCGCCCTTCATCAGCACGGCCTGGCAGCCCAGTGCCAGCAATGCCCGCCCCTGCTCGCGCATTTCCGCCTCATCTGCCGCAAAGGTGCAGTCCAGCAACGCCGCCGCTTCCGGCAGATTAGGCGTAATCAGCGAAACCTGCGGCAACAACAACTCCCGTACGCTGGCTACGGCGTCTGGTGAGAGCAGCGCATCGCCACTTTTCGCGACCATGACCGTGTCCAGCACCACAAACGGGATATCCGCATTTCTCAGTCGGGCCGCAACCTGCTCCACGATAGCCGTTTCTGACAGCATGCCAATTTTTGCACTGTCGATGCGCACATCACTGAGCACTGAATCGAGCTGGGCAGCAACAAAGTCAGGCGTAATGCGATAAACCGACTGCACGCCGCAGGTGTTCTGTGCCACCAGCGCGGTGATGACGCTGGTGCCATAGGCCCCAAGAGCGGAAAAGGTCTTGAGATCGGCCTGAATCCCTGCGCCGCCGCTGGGATCGGTTCCGGCAATGGTCAGGGCATTAATGCGTTTCATGATCCCCCTCCAGCGTCCAGAGTGCATCAATAAACGCCGTGGCAAAGCTGCCGGGTCCGGCAGCCTGCGCCGCCGCCTTTTCACCCGACAGGGCCATGACCTGGCAGGCCGCCGCGACATTCATCAGCCGATCGCCAGGCAGAGCGCTGAAACCCGCTACCACAGCCGAGAGGGCGCAGCCGGTCCCGACGACTCGTGTCATTAACGGACTTCCACCTTGTACAGCAAGGAGTCGCTGACCATCGGTAGCGTAGTCCACGTCACCGGTGACGACCACCAGCGTGCTCCAGGTTTCCGCAAGCTGTTGGGCCGCATCGAGTGCTGCATCCGCCTGATGCAGTGTATCGACACCGCGCCCGCCGTTCGCCTGTTGTGCCAGCGCCAGAATCTCTGACGCATTCCCCCGAATTACCGCCGGTTGCTGATTGAGCAACTGCTGGCAGAAGTCACTGCGCAGCGTCAGCGCGCCGACGGCAACCGGATCGAGTGTCCAGGGGGTGCCCGCCTGATTGGCGGCTGTGACGGCAGCCTGCATCGCCTGCTGGCGCTCGCAGGTTAAGGTGCCCACGTTAATCAGCAGTGCATCGGCCATGCGACTGAACTGGGCGGCCTCAGCGATATCGATCACCATTGCCGGTGAGGCATGGAGTGCCAGCAACACGTTGGCAGTGAAGTTCTGGACCACGTCATTGGTCATACAGTGCACCAGCGGCGACTGGCGGCGGAAAACGTGCAGGATGGGCGCGAAGTGCGCGGCAGAAAGGTGTTGAGATTGATGTGTCATCGTAGCTCCCAACCGGCGAACAAGAAGGCGAATGCGGTCAGGCATCAGACTTCCCTACGCTGGCATTATCCAGTTCAGGTCAGCGGGTTTTTCTCAGCCCTTTCCGTTTGGAAAGCGGCACCCCGAGTCGTATTACGGCTTGCAGCATAGGCAAGCCGAGCAGCGAAAGCAAGCGACTCCCGCCTGGGAAATAATCAGCGCTGAAACATTTCACATGATCCCGATCAACGCCTGAGGGTGCAAAAAAAGGCTTAATGCTGCGGGTTAACGAGATACCTCTTTATAGGTAGTCCCGTTTATTACCCGGATGGGTAATCTTTCCCGCAGTGACTCTGGTTGCCCCATAATAATTAACCTGCTTGCAGCATCATCGTAAAAAACACTTTATTTCATGGAGTTAGAAAACTTCTGAAGCGGAACTTCATACTATTCGGGATGTATGATGCGATTTTTAGCGCTTATTCCACACCGCCATCGATGGCAGGATATTAATATTGAACGCAAGGGTGCCGTGGCACCCAATGGCAGACAGTACCTCTCCACCTATATTTCCGCCCGCTGCACAGGCTGTGGCGAAATTATTCATCGGGTCTATTATCGCGACATCAGCGATCAGCAGGCGCGCCGCTGGTTGGGTTAGCGTCCCGGCTACGGTCATTCCAGACACAGTTCAAGTTAACAGTTAGTTAGCAATTTGTTAGTCTGGTAACTAATCATCGTCTGACCAGACTCTCTCTATGTCACTGCTGTTTGAAAGCTTAAGCCATCAAATTTACCTGTCAGCCCCGCTGTTTATCCTGATCCTGCTGGGGTACTGCCTGACGCGCCTGGGGAAATGGCCCGCCAGCATCAGTGAAGGGATGAACCGGTTTGTGTTTAATGTTGCCCTGCCCTGCATGCTGTTTCGGGTGATGAGCACCTTCTCGCAAAGTCCGCCGGTGGATGCGCGCCTGTTGCTGGCCTTCTTTGGCAGTTGCCTGCTGGTATTTATCGTGGGCCGGTTGCTGGCAACAAGACTGTTTAATCTTGATGGCGTGGCGGCTTCGGTTTTTGCGCTGGGCGGCATCTTTTCCAATAACGTCATGCTGGGGATCCCGGTGGCCACGGTACTGCTGGGGCCAGAAGCCCTGCCCCCGGTGGCACTGGTACTGGTCTTTAACAGCCTGATCCTCTGGACCCTGCTGACCGTTTCGGTCGAGTGGGCAAAACAGGGCAGCTTCTCGCTGGACGGACTCTGGCGCACCCTGCTCGGCGTGCTGAAGAATCCGCTGATCATCGGTATTCTCAGCGGTACAGCCTGGAGCTTTCTGCAACGTCCCTTGCCGCTGCTGGCCGCGGAACCGCTAAAGATGCTGGCCTCACTGGCCGCACCTCTGTCGCTGGTGACGCTGGGCATGAGCCTGGCACACTATCGGGTGCGGGATGGCTTAAAAGAGAGCTATACCATCTGTCTGCTGAAGCTGGTGCTGCAACCGATGACGGTATGGGCTATCGCCTGGCTGACCGACCTGCCGCCGCTGGAGAGTAAAGTGGTGGTGCTGCTGGGATCGATGGCGGTCGGGGTTAACGTCTATCTGATGTCGCAGAAGTTTAATGTCATTACCGGCCCGGCGGCGGCGAGCATGCTCTTTTCTACAGTGTTTGCGGCGGTGACGACGCCAGTCTGGATGATGCTGATGACGCTGGCGGGCTATTAACAGGCGAATAAAAAAAGCCCCTCAGCACGGATGCTGAAGGGCTATTGCCTGCGTTGTGAAAAGTTACTCTGCCGATTTGGTACGAATCAGATAGTCAAAAGCGCTCAGTGAGGCTTTAGCACCCTCGCCGCTGGCGATGATGATCTGCTTGTAAGGCACGGTGGTGCAGTCGCCCGCAGCGAACACGCCTTTCAGGCTGGTTTCGCATTTACCATCGATAATGATCTCACCCATTTTGTTGCGCTCAACCGCACCTTCCAGCCATGTGGTGTTCGGCAGCAGACCGATCTGAACGAAGATACCGGAGAGCGGCAGCTCATGGGTCGTCTGCGTAGTACGATCGATATAGTGCAGGCCGGTGACTTTGGTGCCGTCGCCTTTCACTTCGGTGGTCTGCGCGTTCAGGATCACATCCACGTTTTTCAGGCTGCGCAGTTTATCCTGCAGCACCTGATCAGCGCGCATCTCACCGGCAAACTCCAGCAGCGTAACGTGTTCAACGATACCGGCCAGATCAATGGCGGCTTCCACGCCGGAGTTGCCGCCACCAATGACGGCAGTGCGTTTGCCTTTAAACAGCGGGCCATCGCAGTGCGGGCAGTAGGTCACGCCTTTGGTGCGATACTCTTCTTCGCCCGGCACGCCCATGTTACGCCAGCGTGCGCCGGTCGCCAGGATGATGCTGCGTGATTTCAATACTGCGCCAGAGGCGGTTTCGATGGCGTGCATTCCGCCCTTTTTTGCTGCCGGGATCAGTTTGATAGCGCTCTGGCTTTCAATGACGTCCACGTTGTAATCATCAACGTGTGCGCGCAGTGAACCGGCCAGTTTTGCCCCTTCGGTTTTCGGTACCGAGATATAGTTTTCGATATCGACCGTGTCCAGCACCTGGCCGCCAAAACGCTCACCCAGCAGGCCGGTACGGATACCTTTACGTGCTGAGTAGATGGCTGCCGCTGCGCCCGCCGGGCCGCTGCCGATAATCAGGACTTCATAGGCTTCACGCTTGTTCAGCTCTTCCGCCGCACGTTTATCCGCGTTGGTATCCACTTTACTGACGATTTCCGCCAGGCTCATGCGCCCCTGACCAAACTCTTTACCATTGAGGTAAACCGCTGGCACGCCCATCACGTTACGTTCCTGAATCTCATTCTGGAACAGGCCACCGTCGATAGCGGTGTGGCTGATGCGCGGGTTAATCACTGCCATCAGGTTCAGCGCCTGTACGACATCAGGGCAGTTATGGCATGAGAGTGAATAGTAGGTTTCGAAATGGAAGTCGCCGTCCAGCGCAGCAATCTGATCCAGCAGGCTCTGTGCTTCTTTGGACGGATGCCCACCGGTCTGTAACAGTGCCAGCACCAGTGAGGTAAATTCGTGACCCAGAGGTGAACCGGCAAAACGCGGGCCGCTGTTCGAACCTGGGTTGGTGATCAGAAATGAGGGCTTGCGCACCTGACGATCGTTCTCTTCGCGGAAGCTGACTTTGTCAGACAAACCGGCGATATCAACCAACAGTTCACGGATCTCGGTTGATTTTGCACCCTCGTCCAGCGTGGCAATCAACTCAACAGGTTTGGTTAATTTCTCAAGGTAAGCCTTGAGCTGCGTTTTCAAATTTGTGTCGAGCATAGTGATATCCTGGTCAAAAAATCGGGTGCCGCAGCACCCGATTGGAGAATGGTCGAAAGGGCGAAGCGGGATTAGATTTTGCCAACCAGGTCCAGAGACGGAGCCAGTGTTGCATCACCTTCTTTCCATTTAGCCGGGCACACTTCACCTGGGTGAGAAGCCACGTACTGAGCCGCTTTCACTTTGCGCAGCAGGTCAGAGGCGTCACGGCCAATGCCTTCAGCAGTGATTTCGATTGCCTGGATAACGCCTTCCGGGTCAACGATAAAGGTACCACGGTCAGCCAGACCTTCGTCTTCACGCATGATTTCGAAGTTACGGGTCAGCGCGCCAGTCGGGTCACCGATCATCGTGTATTTGATTTTCGCGATGGTATCAGAAGAACCGTGCCAGGCTTTGTGGGTAAAGTGGGTGTCGGTAGAAACGGAGTAGATATCTACGCCCAGTTTCTGGAACTCTTCGTAGTGATCAGCCACGTCGCCCAGCTCGGTCGGGCAGACGAAGGTGAAGTCAGCTGGATAGAAGAAGAACACACTCCATTTACCTTCAACGTCTTTCTCGGTTACGTCGATGAATTCGCCGTTTTTGAATGCTGCGTTTTTGAACGGCTTGATTTTGGTATTGATAATAGACATCTGGTGGCCTCCGTTAAAATATGTGATGCAGGTTACATAATTTTCGGGCCAACATCTAATATGCAGACGTTATCAATCTGATTAACGAAAGCTATCAAACGTTGAGAGCCTGATGCTCTCTGGCCCGGCAGGCAGTGTACAGCGATTTACGTGACATTTAACCCGCTTTATCTTTTACGCCCCTCTCCGCGAATCGCTGCTAGTTTTGTAAGACCGGATAAAAAGGGAGCTGAATTGTGGAGATTCGACCGTTTACTGAAGCCGATCGTCCTTTTCTGCGTACGCTGTTTCTGGCGGCACGTCGGCATAACTGGCGCTGGCTGGACGGCAGCGAGTGGCAGCTGGAAGATTTTGATGGTGCAATCCTGGGTGAAACTGTGCTGGTCGCGGAAGCTGACGGGCAGCGGGTCGGATTTGCCGGCCTGCTGGAGAACGATAACTTCCTGCACAGCCTCTATGTCGATCCTGACTGGCAGGGTCGCGGCGTGGGTAGCGCGTTGCTGGAGGCGGCAGAGGCGCGCTTTACCTCAACCGGTGCGCTGAAGTGCCTGCAGAAGAATAAAGCGGCGCAGGCCTTTTACCTGAAACATGGCTGGAAGATGATTTCACAGGGCGAAGGCGAACATGGCGGCTACGTGTTAATGCACTACCCGCTGGCGTCTGAATATGCCAGCGGGTCGGGTCGGGCTTAAAGCGCGCGGAACGCGATATCACCTGGGATGACCTCTCCCTGCCAGTAAAGCTGGGCAGCGACCCGTCCGGCAAGCTGGCGATAGAGCGCGGTAAACTCGCTATCGGGCCGGCGAATCACCGTCGGTTGTCCTTCATCGAGATCTTCGCGCAGGTCAATGTGCAGCGGCAGCTGGGCCAGCAGCTGCGTGTGGTAATCCTCTACCAGCTTCTGTGCGCCGCCGGTGCCGAAAATCGGCTCATGGAAGCCACACTGACTGCAGACATGCAGGCTCATGTTTTCCACCACGCCAAGCACCGGCACATTGACCTTTTCAAACATCACCAGCCCTTTGCGGGCATCAATCAGGGCGATATCCTGCGGCGTGGTCACCACCAGCGCGCCGGTGACCGGTACGTTCTGCGCCAGCGTCAGCTGAATGTCGCCGGTACCGGGTGGCATATCCAGCACCAGATAATCCAGCTCAGGCCACAGTGTTTCATTCAGCAACTGCATCAGCGCTTTGCTGGCCATCGGCCCGCGCCACACCATGGCATTGTCGTCCGTGACCAGATAACCAATGGAGTTGGTTGCCAGCCCGTGCGCCATGATCGGCGCCATGTGGGTGCCATCAGGCGAGGAAGGCCGTTGATCCTGGGTGCCAAGCATGTTCGGCACTGACGGGCCATAAATGTCGGCGTCAAGAATGCCGACCCGCGCCCCCTCTGCTGCCAGCGCGAGCGCCATGTTTACGGCGGTGCTGGATTTACCCACGCCGCCTTTGCCAGAGCTGACCGCAATAATATTTTTCACGCCGTTGACGCCCGGCTGGTTTTTCACCCGTTTCAGGGTGGCAATGTCATGGCTGAGTCGCCAGTCGATAGCGCGGGCGCCGGTCTGACGCAGCAGTTCGGCGCTGACCTGCTCTTTCAGGACGTCGAACCCGCTGGCCCAGGCAAACGGCATCAGCAGCTCCACATGCAGCGTACCGTCAAGCTGCGCCACGTGATGCACCGCCTTCAGGGCGGTGAGATTCTGCTTAAGGGTCGGATGCTCAAAGCTTCTCAATACGCCAGCCACGATGGCGCGCAGGCCTTCTGGCGTGTGCGGTTCCCGGGATTGTGCTGTCATCCCTCACTCCTTATTTCTGCTGTGCTTACGCTGTGTTTCAGCGATGTATTGTCAATGATATCAGATGCTCGTGGATCTGCGGCGACTGGCTGTGGGGAATCCCTTGTGTTTACGCAGGAGAAGCCTTCAGTTACCATCTAAGCCCGTTTTTTCAATCAACAGAAAGCTACGCAAACTATGACTCAAGTCGCTAAAAAAATTCTGGTAACGTGCGCACTGCCTTACGCGAACGGATCAATCCATCTCGGCCACATGCTTGAGCATATCCAGGCAGACATTTGGGTGCGTTATCAGCGAATGCGTGGCAATCAGGTTTATTTCATCTGCGCCGATGATGCGCACGGCACGCCCATCATGCTGAAAGCTCAGCAGATGGGGATTGCACCGGAGCAGATGATTGCAGAAATGAAAAGCGAGCATGAAGCCGACTTTGCTGGTTTCAACGTCAGCTATGACAACTATCACTCGACCCACGGCGACGAAAACCGTGAGCTTTCTGCGCTGATTTATGGCCGTCTGAAAGAGAACGGTTTCATTAAGAACCGCACCATCTCGCAACTTTACGATCCGGAAAAAGGAATGTTCCTGCCGGACCGTTTTGTGAAAGGTACCTGCCCGAAATGTAAATCTGCCGATCAGTATGGCGATAACTGCGAAGTGTGTGGCGCGACTTACAGCCCGACCGAGCTGATCGAGCCAAAATCAGTGGTCTCTGGCGCGACGCCGGTGCTGCGCGACTCTGAACACTTCTTCTTCGATCTGCCGTCGTTCAGCGCCATGCTGCAGGCCTGGACCCGTTCTGGTGCGCTGCAGGATCAGGTAGCGAACAAAATGCAGGAGTGGTTTGAATCGGGCCTGCAGCAGTGGGATATCTCCCGCGATGCGCCTTACTTCGGCTTTGAAATTCCGGACGCGCCAGGCAAATATTTCTACGTCTGGCTGGATGCGCCTATCGGTTACATGGGCTCGTTCAAGAATCTGTGCGACAAGCGCGGTGACATCGACTTCGACGAATTCTGGCGTAAAGACTCCACTACCGAGCTTTATCACTTCATCGGTAAAGATATCGTCTATTTCCACAGCCTGTTCTGGCCAGCGATGCTGGAAGGCAGCAACTTCCGCAAGCCAAACAACCTGTTTGTGCACGGCTATGTCACCGTTAACGGTGCCAAAATGTCGAAGTCGCGCGGCACCTTTATTAAAGCCAGCACCTGGCTGCAGCATCTGGATGCGGACAGCCTGCGTTACTACTACGCGGCGAAACTCTCTTCACGTATCGACGATATCGACCTGAATCTGGAAGATTTCGTCCAGCGTGTGAATGCCGATATCGTCAACAAAGTGGTTAACCTGGCGTCACGTAACGCGGGCTTTATCACTAAACGCTTTGACGGCAAACTGGCGGCAGAGCTGGCCGATCCGGCGCTCTATCAGACCTTTGTGGATGCGTCAGAGAAGATTGGTGACGCCTGGGCCGCGCGCGAATACAACCGTGCTATCCGCGAGATCATGGCGCTGGCTGACCTGGCGAACCGTTATGTCGATGAACAGGCTCCGTGGGTGGTCGCGAAGCAGGAAGGCCGTGATGCCGATCTGCAGGCGATCTGCTCAATGGGCATTAACCTGTTCCGCATTCTGATGACCTGGCTGAAGCCGGTGCTGCCGTCACTGAGCGCCCGCGCAGAAGGCTTCCTCAACTGCGAACTGAGCTGGGATGCTATCGCTCAACCGCTGCTGGACCACCAGGTTGCGCCATTCAAAGCGCTCTACAGCCGCATTGAGATGGCAAAGGTTGAAGGACTGATTGAGGCCTCGAAAGAGGATGCCGCTGCCGCCAGTGCTCCGGCTGCAAGCGGCCCGCTGGCAGATTCGCCGGTCGGTGACACCATCACCATCGACGATTTCGCCAAAGTTGATATGCGCGTGGCGCTGATTGAGCAGGCGGAACTGGTTGAGGGTTCGGACAAGCTGCTGCGCCTGCAGCTCGACCTGGGCGGTGAAAAGCGTCAAATCTTCTCAGGTATCCGTGCCGCCTATCCCGATCCCTCTGTGCTGGTCGGTAAAATGACCATTATCGTGGCCAACCTCGCGCCGCGTAAAATGCGCTTTGGTATCTCTGAAGGCATGGTGCTGTCAGCGGGTCCGGGCGGCAAAGATCTGTTCGTGCTGTCAGTGGACAGCGGTGCGGTGCCGGGAATGCCAGTTAAGTAACACTCTGCATTCTGCTGCTTTAACTGCTAAACATAGTGCTGTTCTCAAACCCTTCGTGTCTCATCACTGGCGCGAAGGGTTATCACTCCTCGCTCGGAATATGCACCGCTTCCATTCAATTCCCGTCCCTGAAAATCTCTATCTGCTACTGCCACACCGCTGCATAAATGTGATCGCTAGCACGCTAAGCGGTTAATGCGTATGATGAAGCTCAGTGAAAACAGGAGCCTGCCATGCTCACCGTGCTGTCTGTCTGCGGGCGCTATCTTCGCGCCTTTATCATCATTTATCTCTGCTTATACGCCGGAATCGGCATCGCCTCGCTGCTGCCCATTAAACTGCCCGGCAGCATCCTTGGGATGTTGATTCTGTTTGCCCTGCTCGCCTCGCAGATCCTGCCGGTCAGCTGGGTGAAACCGGGCTGCCATCTGCTGATTCGCTATATGGCGCTGCTGTTTGTGCCAATCAGCGTCGGGGTGATGAGCTACACCGATATTCTGACCGCGCAGTTTGGCCCTATCGTTGTCTCCTGCGTCGTCAGCACCCTGCTGGTTCTCTCTATTGTCGGCGTAAGCGCCCACCAGCTTCACAGCCGTCGTCCGGCCAGGGAGTCAGGCGATGAGTGAAATATGGTGGTCACTGCCACTGACGCTGGCGGCATTTTTTCTGGCGCGCAAGCTGGCGATACGGCTGAAAATTTCGCTGCTCAATCCGCTGCTGGTCGCGATGGCGATTATTATCCCGATACTGCTGCTGTTGCAGCTGCCCTACTCGCGCTATTTCGCCGGCAGTCAGATTCTTAATCAGCTGCTGCAACCGGCAGTGGTCGCGCTGGCACTGCCACTGTATGAACAGATGCATCAGATCCGTGCCCGCTGGAAATCAATTATTGGCGTCTGCTTTATCGGCAGTGTGACCGCCATGGCCTCTGGCACTGCCATTGCTCTGTGGATGGGTGCCACGCCCGAAATCGCCGCGACCATCATTCCTAAATCCGTTACCACGCCCATTGCGATGGCCGTCTCCGGTTCGCTGCACGGCATTCCCGCCATCAGCGCCATCTGCGTGCTGATTGCCGGGGTACTGGGTGCGGTGTTCGGACATACCGTGCTGAATCTGCTTGGCGTGAAATCTAAAGCGGCGCGCGGACTGGCGATTGGTAACGCGTCGCACGCACTCGGCACAGCGCGCGCCGCCGAACTCGACTATCAGGAGGGGGCATTCAGTTCACTGGCGCTGGTGATCTGCGGCATCATCACCTCACTGCTGGCACCGTTTATTTTTCCGCTGCTGCTGCACTGGTTTGGCTGAAAGTTTGCGAGAGATCTCGCAAAGTTGAAACATGCAACACAGGTTACATTGTCAGAGCGATGTGGATCACATATAAACCGGTGACTGGCACATCGCCCTGCTGAATCTAATGAGGCTCACATGCAATCCCGTTTCCTCTCTGCCTTTGAGGCATTGCCGTCAACGCTGCAAACCGCACTCGCTCCGCTGCTGGACGATCCTGGCTTTCAGGCGGTGCTGAGCGCCGACCAGGTCGCCTCACTGCAGCAACAGACACAGATGGATGCCGATGCCCTGGCGCTGGCGCTGCTGCCCCTGGCGGCGGCCTGTGCCGTTGCCACCGTGTCGCATTTTAACGTTGGGGCTATCGCCCGTGGCGTCAGCGGCAACTGGTACTTCGGGGCCAACATGGAATTTCTGGGTACGCCGTTGCAGCAGACGGTTCACGCCGAGCAGAGCGCCATTACCCATGCGTGGCTGCGTGGCGAACGGCAGCTTGAGACCATCACCGTTAACTACACACCGTGCGGTCACTGCCGTCAGTTTATGAACGAGCTGAACAGCGGCACGAACATTCGCATCAGCCTGCCACAACGTGCGATCAGCACCCTGGCCGATTATCTGCCAGATGCTTTTGGACCGCGCGATCTGGACATCACGACCTTCCTGATGGATAAGGTAGATCACGGCTATGTAGCCGAAGGCGATGAACTGGTGCAGGCCGCGGTTGCCGCCGCCAATGCCAGCCACGCGCCTTACAGCCAGTCACACGCCGGTGTTGCCCTGCTGACCGCAACCGGTGCCATCGTCACTGGTCGCTATGCGGAAAACGCCGCGTTTAACCCGAGCTTCCCGCCTCTTCAGGCTGCGCTGGTTCTGCTGAACATGCAGGGTGGCGATGTTGGTCAGATAAAAAAAGCGGTATTAGCGGAAGTGGAAAATGCCACGTTAAGCCAGTTCGCTGCCACGCAGGCCACGCTGCAGACATTTGGTTGCAGTGAGCTGCTGCAGGTGACGCTGTACAAAGCATAACCCGCTGTCAGAGAGGCCACAGTTTTGTGAGCTTTTGTGAACAAACGCTGTACTTCTGCGGGAAATTTCATAGGATCTGGCGCCAGAATTCACGTGATTACAAATTACTCTGAATAATTCAGGTTGCAGGATGGCAGCACGGTCGTGAATGTTTCTGCAGCGGTTACCCTGCCGCTGCAAGGCCTGCAGTCTGAGCGATAAGGGGTAAAAAAACTGGCGCTACCTTTCCGGCGTGACGCCTGACAACACTGCAACCGGAGCATTACCGCATGGAACTCGACTACGAAAGTAAACGCCCGCTCTATATCCCTTATGCTGGCCCGATTTTGCTGGAATTTCCGCTACTGAACAAAGGCAGCGCCTTTAGCATCGAAGAACGTAACGAATTCAACCTCAACGGCCTGCTGCCAGAAGCAGTGGAATCGATTGAAGAGCAGGCGCAGCGTGCCTGGCGTCAGTTCCAGGACTTTAAAAACAATAACGATAAGCATGTCTACCTGCGCAACATTCAGGATACTAACGAAACGCTGTTCTACCGCCTGCTGGATAACCATCTTGAAGAGATGATGCCCATCATTTACACCCCGACCGTCGGTGCAGCCTGCGAACACTTCTCAGAAATCTACCGTCGTGCGCGTGGCGTGTTCATCTCCTACCCTAACCGCGCCCACATTGAAGATATGCTGCAAAACGCCACCAAGCAGAATGTGAAGGTGATTGTGGTGACCGATGGCGAGCGTATTCTGGGTCTCGGCGATCAGGGCATCGGTGGGATGGGTATCCCGATTGGTAAGCTTTCACTCTATACCGCCTGTGGCGGCATCAGTCCGGCTTACACCCTGCCGGTAGTGCTGGATGTTGGTACCAACAACCAGCAGTTGCTGAACGATCCGCTCTATATGGGGTGGCGTCATCCGCGCATCACTGGCGAAGAGTATGATGCGTTCGTGAACGAATTTATTCAGGCCGTTAAACGCCGCTGGCCGAAAGTGCTGTTGCAGTTTGAAGATTTCGCCCAGAAGAATGCTATGCCGCTGCTGACCCGCTATCGCGATGAAGTCTGCTGCTTCAACGATGATATCCAGGGCACCGCCGCCGTGACCGTAGGCACGCTGATTGCCGCCAGCCGCGCAGCCGGTAGCCGCCTGTGCGAGCAGAAAGTGGTGTTCCTGGGGGCGGGTTCCGCGGGTTGTGGTATCGCTGAACAGATCATCGCGCAGATGAAATCCGAAGGCCTGAGTGACGAGGAAGCGCGTGGCCGGGTAATGATGGTGGATCGCTTTGGTCTGCTCACTGACAAGCTGCCTAACCTGCTCGATTTCCAGAGCAAGCTGGTGCAGAAGAGCGAAAACCTGAAGCAGTGGGATGTCACCAATGATGCCATCTCGCTACTGGACGTGGTACGCAATGCTCAGCCCGATATTCTGATTGGTGTCTCTGGTCAGCCGGGCCTGTTCACCGAAGAGATCATCCGCGAGATGCACAAGCACTGTAAGCGCCCGATCGTTATGCCGCTGTCGAACCCGACATCACGCGTAGAAGCGACGCCAGCCGATATCATCGCCTGGACTGACGGTGCCGCGCTGGTAGCAACCGGCAGTCCGTTCTCGCCAGTGAGCTGGAACGGTAAGACCTATCCGATTGCGCAGTGCAACAACTCCTACATCTTCCCGGGCATTGGTCTGGGTGTGATTGCTTCGGGTGCCAGCCGCGTTACCGATACCATGCTGATGACCGCCAGCCGCGCGCTCGCTGACTGCTCTCCGCTGGTGAATGAAGGTGAAGGGCCGGTGCTGCCTGAGATTAAAGATATCCAGGGTGTATCGAAAATCATTGCGATGGAAGTGGGTAAAGCTGCTCAGCTGGCGGGTGTCGCCGTGGTGACCTCTGAAGATGTATTGTCACAGGCTATCGCCAACAACTTCTGGCTGCCGCAGTATCGTCATTATCGTCGTACCTCGATTTAATCGTCAGACTGCCGGATTGCATCCGATCCGGCAGTGTTCAAAAAGAGCACAGCCAGCCGGCAGTAACTTGCTTCGCAGTGACAGCTCAAGTACCTTGTCCCATCTCACTATTCTGACATCGAGTCTCCAGGCGCATGCTGAAACGCGTTTTCATTGGTCTGCTTTTCATCATCTTACTGATGATGGCGACAGCGCTCGGCCTTGATCGCTGGATCAGCTGGAAAACTGCGCCCTTTATCTACGAAAATGTCGCCTCTTTGCCACATCGTCAGGTCGGTGTGGTTCTGGGTACGGCTAAATATTATCGCACCGGCGTCATCAATCAGTATTACCTCTATCGTATGCAGGGCGCGCTGAATGCCTACAACAGCGGCAAGGTAAATTATCTGCTGTTAAGCGGTGATAACGCGCAGCAAAGCTATAACGAGCCGATGACGATGCGCCGCGATCTCATCAAAGCCGGTGTCGATCCGGCTGATATTGTGCTGGACTATGCCGGTTTCCGCACGCTGGATTCGATTGTTCGTACCCGCAAAGTGTTTGATACCAACGACTTCATTATTATCACGCAGCGTTTTCATTGTGAGCGCGCGCTGTTTATCGCCTTACAACTGGGCATCCAGGCGCAGTGTTATGCGGTGCCCTCGCCGAAAAACATGCTTAGCGTGCGCTTCCGTGAAGTGGGCGCCCGGCTCGGTGCGCTGGTCGATCTCTTCCTGCTTAAGCGCGAACCCCGTTTCCTGGGCCCGCTGGTGCCGATTCCCGCCGTACACGATGTCCCTGAAGATGCGCAGAGTTACCCGGCGGTCACGCCGGAGCAGCTGCTGGAGCTGCAGCAGAAGCTGCGGAAATAGCTGACGCGCTGCGGCTTCTTTAAGCGGGTTACTGCTGTGCTGAGGTCTGACAGTGACGTGCAGGGCTCAGGGAGCATACGCCTTCCGTAAAGACGCAAGACCTCTATACCTGGCGGGCTCAGCGTGGGCGATTACGCACCTCATCCCTGAGGTGCGTCCGTAAACGGGCCAACGCGCTGCGTTGTTCAAAAACGCTCCCGGCGTTTTGTCCATAGCCTGCGATGCTTTACTACGGGCATATGCTCACATCGTTTTAGCTTTTGTCGCCGTCTGATGGTGAAGACCGGTCTGCTGAGAAGTTGAAGCGGGCTACATATGACAGCAATAAATCAGCTCAACGCGCAGGGAACACGGTCAGAGGAGGAAAGCGTCCCACGCCAGGGATGGCGTGGGCCGAGCGTGTCATGGATGACGGCTTTTGCGACTTTCCGATCTGACCGTGTTCCCTTCGCATACTCGATCTCACAGCAATACCCACCACTTCCACATAATAAAAAAGCGACCCGAAGGTCGCTTTATGAGCGTGGAATAAGACTTACTTCTTACGTGAATATTTCAGTGAATCCAGCGCCACGGCAAAGATGATGATGCCGCCTTTGATGATGTACTGCCAGTAAGGGTTGACGCCGATATAGGTCAGACCGTAGTTGATGACGGTGAAGATCAACACACCGGTTACCACGCCCGCCACGCTACCGACACCACCGGCGAAGGAGACACCGCCGACCACACAGGCCGCAATCGCATCCAGCTCATACATAAAGCCGAGGTTGTTGGTTGCCGAACCGATACGCCCCGCTTCCAGCATCCCGCCGAAGGCGTAGAACACACCTGACAAGGCATAAATCAGGATCAGGTTCAGGTTGACGTTAACGCCTGACACTTTCGCTGCTTCCGGGTTACCGCCGATAGCAAAAATGTTTTTGCCGAAGCGGGTTTTGTTCCACAGCACCCAGACGAAAATAATGGCAATCACGGCGTAGAAGGTGATGAACGAGAGTTTGAAATCACCAAAGCGTAAGAAGCCCTGAGCAAATTTCGAGAACCCTGCGTCAAAACCGGCAATCGGTGATGCGCCAACAAAGTCATAATAGAGTGAGTTGATACCGTAAACGATGATCATGGTGCCCAGCGTGGTGATAAATGGCGTTACCTTGAGGTAAGCAATGATCACACCGTTGACCAGACCAATCACGCCGCCGATGATGCACACGGTCAGGATAACCAGTGGAATCGGCACCGTATCCAGCGTCGGGAAGACTTTGTTCGCGTTATCCATCGCCTGCAACAGCGTTGCGGCGACCACGGCCGCCAGACCGACCTGACGTCCGGCTGACAGGTCAGTACCCTGGGTCACAATCAGACCCGCCACACCCAGTGCAATAATAATGCGCACCGAAGATTGGGTCAGAATATTACTCAGGTTCATTAAACTTAAGAATGATGGGTCCTGGAAAATAATAATAGCCAGCAATACCAGCAGCACGACATAAATGCCGCCCTCTTTTAACCAGGTTAGCGCATTCTTTTTTGTAGTCGCTTTCATGTTAACAGCCCTTGCTTCATTAAAGGTGTAATGACGCTAAACGCAATATTTCGTTCTGCGTGGTCGTTTTGGTATCAACTATGCCTGCTACCAGACCATTACTCATTACCAGAATACGATCGGTAATGCCTAACAGCTCCGGCATTTCGGATGAGATAATAATGATGCCCTTTTCTTTTTTCGCCAGCTCAGCAATCAGCTGGTAAATTTCGAATTTCGCACCAACATCAATACCGCGTGTTGGTTCATCAAGCATCAGGATTTCAGGCTGGGTCAATAACCAGCGGCCAATAATCACTTTTTGCTGGTTACCGCCGGAAAGCGAACCAATTTGTGTATGGTGGCCTGGTGTTTTTACGCGCATTGAATCGATTACCCATTGGGTATCACTCTTCATGCGTTTATTATCCAGCAGTCCCATACTGTTTTTATATTTTTTGATATTGGAAATAAGCGAGTTAAAACCAATGTCGAGGAACGCATAAATACCGGTAGAGCGACGCTCTTCAGTTACCAGCGCAAAGCCGTGGTTAATGGCTTCATTGGCGCTATGATTATTAATCGGTTTGCCATGCAGTTTAATGGTGCCGCCCGATTTTTCGCGAATGCCAAACAGCGTTTCGACGATATCGGTACGTTTGGCGCCCACCAGCCCGGCAATGCCGAGTATCTCCCCTTTACGCAAATCAAATGAGATGTCGCGAATCGATGGCTGACGCAGAGACGTCAGATGACGCACCTCAAGAATCGTCTCGCCTGGCACGTTGGTGCGGTCAGGGAAACGCTGGTTCAGTGAACGGCCGACCATCATGGAGATGATCTTATCCATATCCAGCCCTTCCAGCGGCTGAGAGGTGATCCACTGACCATCACGCAGAATTGTGATCTCATCACACAGCTGGAAAATCTCTTCCATCTTGTGCGAAATATAAACGATGCCACAGCCGCGATCTTTCAGCTTACGAATAATCGTGAACAGGTGATTAACCTCTTTCTCGGTTAACGAGGAGGTCGGCTCATCCATAATCACAATTTTCGCGTCATAAGAAAACGCTTTGGCAATTTCAATCATCTGCATCTGCGACACAGAAAGATTGGCAACTTTGTCGCGCGGATCGATATCGATATCCAGCTCGTCAAAAATCGCTTTGGTATCCCGGTACATTTTATCCTGATCGACAAAGAAGCCTTTGCGCGGATAACGCCCAAGCCACATGTTGTCCATCACGGTACGCTGCAGAACCAGGTTTAATTCCTGATGCACCATCGACACGCCATTTTCCAGCGCCTCTTTGGAACTTTTGTAGTCGATCTCGTTACCCTGAAACAGGATACTGCCGGTATCTTTTTTATAAATACCAAACAGGCATTTTAATAAGGTGGATTTCCCGGCACCGTTCTCGCCCATTAATGCATGAACAGAGTGAGGCCGCACTTTTAAATTCACATTATCTAACGCTTTAACGCCGGGAAATGATTTTGAGACATCCGTCATTTCCAGCAGATATTCTCGCTGCGCGGTCGTATTATCACTGGCCATATTTTACCTGGCTAAAAAACGGTGGTGACAGAAAAAAGGCGCGACAGCAGCCGCGCCCGTAATCGATCTTATTTCACGAACTGAGACAGATTTTCTTTATCTACTGGTACGTAAGGAACGCGGACGATTTTATCAACCATCTTGAAGTTCGTTCCATCGGTAGCCGCTTTGCCGTTCGCCAGATTGTTGGCAATATCCAGCGTAGCTTTCGCCTGGTTTTCTGCATCGTTCAGCACGGTACCAGCCAGCGCACCGGATTTCACCAGTGCCAGCGCTTCTGGCAGTGCATCGACGCCGAAGACAGGGATTGAAGTCATGTTATGGGATTTCAGCGCTTCAACCGCACCCATCGCCATCGCATCGTTGTTAGCAATCACGACTTCGATTTTTTTGGCATTCGGGCCTGACAGCCACGCATCCATCTTATCTTTAGCCTGCGCGGTATCCCACATTGCAGTATCCATCGCTAACTGCTGGGTTTTCAGGCCATCTTTGTTCAGGGTATCGATCACATATTTGGTACGGGCTTCTGCATCAGGATGGCCCGGCTCGCCTTTCAGCAGCACGAACTGAATCACGCCATCTTTGTTCAGATCCCAGGCTGGGGTGGCTTTCCAGTGTTTCTCAATCAGCTGACCCTGAATGATGCCAGACTCTTTTGAGTCGGTACCGACATAGTAAGCTTTGTCATAACCGGCCAGCACTTTAGCGTTAGGTTCTTTGTTGAAGAAGACAATCGGCACGTCGTTGGCACGTGCTTTGTCGACGATGACGGCAGCAGCAGCCGGGTCAACCAGGTTAATCGCCAGCGCTTTCACGCCTTTTGCCATCAGCACGTCAACCTGATCGTTCTGTTTGGACTGGTCGTTCTGTGAGTCATTCATCAGCAACTGCACGCCGCCGATCGCTTTCGCTTCTTTCTCAATGTCTTTGCGCACCATTGACATGAAGTTGTCATCATATTTGTAAATGGTCACGCCGATACGGGTGTCAGCTGCGTGAGCGGTTGCACCAAACATCATGCTGGCAACCAGTGCTGTAAGCGTGAAAACCTTCTTATTCATGGTATCTCCGGTTTTATTATGCAGGGTCTTTTTAGCGCTACCGCGCCATACAGGCGGGAGAGCAATCGGTAAAACAGATCGGCGCGTCGGTTAACGTAATGAGGATGTTAAGCCATCGAACACCGTCTAAAACCTGACTTCCCTGTGCCAGAATGCTTCCATGAAGAGGGTATGAACCCTTTAACCGGCTACTGAGACCACAACTGATGCCGTTACACTGGCGTTACATAATGTTTCAGTCCGGTAAGACGCTGCCATCATAGTGAGAGCAATGTTAATTAACTGTGAATGTAATCACAGATTGAAAACGGTTACATGGCTGAATCGCCCGAATTAGTGACGGACTCCACATTTTGCCGCTGCGCTACCGAATGACGCCGCACCAGCGTTGGCATAAAGATGTGTGTTGCCGTGTCATCCAGCAGCCCGGCAGCGCCCTGTAGCGCCAGCTCCGTGGCGATTTTTGCCATAGATACAATGGGATAGCGCACAGTAGTTAACTGCGGATCGGTGTAACGGGAGATGGGGATATCATCAAAGCCAATGACAGAAAAATGCTGTGGCACCTGAATGCCGTTGTCTTTCAGCGCAGTGAGTGCGCCAGCCGCCATGCCGTCGTTATAAGCAAAAACCGCAGTCAGGTTGAGATTGCGCCCCAGCAGCTCCACCATCGCCGCTTCGCCGCCCTGCATATCGGGCTCTGCGCTGGCTATCCAGCTCTCCTGCGGCCGGATGCCCTGCTCTGCCATCGCCTGAATCCACCCTTCACGGCGCTGCGCCACATCTTCGATGGGATGGCTGGAACAGAGGTAGCCAATACGGCTATGCCCCTGCTGTAGCAGGGTTCGTGAGGCCATCAACGCACCCGTGACGTTATCCAGACTGACACTGCGGTGTTCAAATCCGGGCACGATGCGGTTAATGACCACCATGCCCGGAACATGGCGCATAAAATCTGCCAGCTCAGCATCAGGCAGCGTTTTGGCGTGCACCACAAGGGCGCTGCAACGCTGACGAATCAGTACCTCAATGGCATGACGCTCTTTCTCTTCCTGATGCCAGGAGTTGCTGATTAACACATGTTTGTGCACGCGCTGCGCCACGGTATCTACCGCTTTAACCAGTGCGCCGAAGAAGGGGTCGGAAACATCCATCACCACCACACCAATGGTGTCACTGACCTGCGTCGCCAGCGCCTGCGCATTGGCGTTGGGGCGATAGCCCAGCGCTTCCACCGCCTGTAACACGGCTTCGCGGGTGTCAGAGGTGACGGCGCTGCTCTGATTGAGGACGCGCGACACGGTCGCCACCGACACGCCAGCCTGACGGGCAACATCACGAATTGTTATCATGCAGCAGTTCCACAAAGGAAAAATAAGGCATCACGCCGGGTTGAACACCGGCGCTATTTTGTCAGGGGCAGGAGGCGTACAGCGTGAATTGCGTCACATCAATGAAAACGGTTACATACAATTATGTAACCTTTGTGATGGCGGTCATTATCTGGCGTTGTCAGTGATGCGCGCTTTACCGGCTGAGATCAGCGTAAGCCGCCGCCACAGCCACTCCAGCGGACCCTGTGAGAAGAAATGTAACCAGATGAGTGAAAACAGGATATTGATAAGCCAGACCGCAGGCACCATCAGCACCAGTTCCAGCCGGGTGAAGTGCATATAGAAGCCGAAGCGATAGAACAGCGTGGTGCAGATCAGTGACTGCAGCAGATAGTTGGTCAGCGCCATGCGGCCCACGCATTGAATGGCATAGCTGATGCGCCAGCGCGCTATCTGTGGCCAGTAAGCCAGGCAGAGCGCGGCATAACCCAGGCTAATCAGCGGACTGGCGAGATCGCGTGGGGTTTGCAGGTAAAAGCCGGTCCAGCGAAATTCCCAATGTAACAACCATTGCGCTGCCACACCGGCCACCGCAATCAACAACCCCACCGTCAGCAGCAGCGCCGCCGCCTGACGGTAATGTTGCACTGGAAATTCGCCGATCAGCCAGCCGCTGCGCAGCAGTGCGCCACCGATCATCATCAGGCCCGCCAGCTGCCAGCCATACTGCGCTGCCAGCGCCATCAGTCCTGACGAGAGATGATCCAGCCGGTTCTGTATCGCTTCCCAGCCGCCAGTCAGTTTCCAGTACTGTTCATACTGCAGATCGGCAGCACCTGGCAGCCAGGATCGGGTCGGTTCAGGATCGGAGATGGACCCAAACACCAGCAGGACGCCACAACCCACCAGGTAGAGCAGAATGCCGGTATTCATCAGGCTGCGGGTTGAAGGGACATCGCGCACCACCCGCCAGACCACCAGCCCGATAATGCCGTAGTCCAGCAGGATATCGCCCTCCCAGAGAAAGAGACCGTGCAGAAAACCGATCAGCACCAGCAGTGAGAGTCGGGCGGTCAGCCAGCGACTGCCGCGTGGCAGCTGCATTTGCAGACCTGCGCCAAACAGCAGCGCAAACAGGGTGAGGAATTTGAGCTGGGCAAAGGCGTCAGAGATCGCCCATGTCCAGGCATCGGACAGGCTGACGCTGCCCTGCCAGGCCGGATTAAGGTAGGCGGCAGAAGGCAGGCCAAAGCCGACAATATTGAGCAGCAGAATGCCGAGAATGGCACATCCACGAATGAAATCCAGCGCGTGATAGCGTTGCATGCGGTACCTGCACCATTGAGGCGGGCAACGTTATGCCCCCGCCGTAAACTCAACTATGGCGCACCGCGCGCAAAAATTCCTGGCGGGTATTCTGACTGGACTTGAACAGGCCGCCCAGCGAGGTCGTCGTGGTGGCGCTGGTGGCATCTTTTACCCCACGCGCTTTTACACAGTAATGCACCGCATCAATGGAAACAGCCACATTATTGGTACCCAGCAGCGTCTGCAGTGCGACCAGAACCTGCTGCGTCAGACGCTCCTGCACCTGCGGGCGCTGGGCAAAGAACTGCACGATACGGTTGATTTTCGACAGGCCAATCACCTTTTCTTTAGGAATGTAGGCGACGGTCGCTTTGCCATCGATGATCACAAAGTGGTGTTCACAGGTGCTGGTGAGCGTGATATCACGCACGGTCACCATCTCATCGACCTTCATTTTGTTCTCAATGACGGTGATTTTCGGGAAGTTGGCGTAGTCGAGACCGGAAAAGACCTCATCCACATACATTTTGGCGATGCGATGCGGCGTTTCCATCAGGCTGTCATCTTCAAGATCCAGATTCAGCAGCTGCATAATCTCAGTCATGTGCCCGGCAATCAGACTTTTACGTGTTTCGTCATCTATGTCGCGCGTCGGTGCACGTAACGGCGTTTCCAGTCCACGCGCCAGCAGCGCTTCGTGAACCAGGGCAGCTTCCTGACTTAGGGTGCTCATCGTACTCTTCTCCGGCTGGTGTTGCGCCCGCAAGCTTTTGCCTGCGGGCCCTGTAATCAGGCGCGTATTGTGAAACTTTCTTTGCAGGGAATCCAGCAATCAATCAGATTGGTGATGAAAGCTTTTCACTCAATTCTTCGCCAGACCAGCAGGCCCGCCCAGACCAGACTGACCCCAGCCACCCAAAGGGCAGGCTCCAGCCGATGTAACAGGGCCGTAGAGAGAAAAGAGAGCAGCGGGCCAACCAGCTGTCCGACCGCGTAGCCGGTGGTCAGCAGGCCGGCCATGTAACGCAGATGATTGGGAGCCAGTTCACGGGCGCAGAGCAGCGACAGCTGAACTACGCTGAGAAATCCGCCTCCCACCAGCAGCGCACCGGCCAGCAGGCCACTAAAGCCGGGCAGCAGGGCCGCAGCAAACACGCCCAGTGCCTGCGCCCAGAGCACCACCGCCAGGCGGACGTGGCTGTGCCCCCAGCGCCGCGTCAGGATCCCCAGCAGGATGCCGATCATCGCCGCGCCGCCAAAAATCGGCCAGACAAACTGCGCGAAGATGCCGTCAGGAAACCGCGTGGCGGCCATCTGCGACAAAAAGGTGGCGGGCAGAATGTAGCCAAAGCCCGCCAGGCTGTAACTCAGCACCAGACGTTTAAGGTTGCGATCCAGCACCAGCGGCTCGGGTGCCTGATCCGGGCGGTGCAGTTCGCCCCGACGCGGCAGATTACGGGTAATCAGCGCAATCAGCAGCAGCGCCAGCGCACCGTAAGCGGCCCAGGCCAGTCCGGCCGGGACCTGCAACTGGTGCAGCGCCACCCCCAGCAGACCGCTGACAAAAATGCCGCAGCCTGGTCCGGCAAAAACAGCCGCTGAAAGGCCCGCCCGGCCATGACGATGAAGCTGTTCATTACTCCAGGCCGCCACCAGCACCATCGCCCAGCCGCTGGCCCAGCCAATCAGAAAGCGGATTGCCCCGTGCAGCCAGGGTCCGCTGGCCATTGCCGAGAGCAACGTCAGGATTACTGCGCCCCATACGCCCGCCTGCAATCGCAGCTCAACCCGACGGTGTGCGCGCATGGCATCAAACGAGCCACACAGATAGCCAAGATAATTGAGCGCTGCCACCAGGCTGGCACTGGTGAGTGTCAGCTGGTGTGCCTGAATCATCAGCGGCACCTGGGGCGTAAAGGCAAACCGGCCAATGCCCATCGCGACAAATAAGGTTAAAAACGCGCTAAGCGCGACGCGTAACGCCATGGCTGAACTCCTGTTATTCTGCCCTGAGATCTCTTCTGACTTGCTAACAGCATGCAGGATGATTAAACTCACGGAAAGTGAATAATATTAACCAACTTGTTTACGGGAAGAGAAGATATGGATTTAGTTCAGCTGCGTATGTTCTGTTCCGTCGCCGAAACGGGTTCTCTGGCGCGCGCAGCAGAACAACTGCATCGCGTTCCCTCTAATCTCACCACGCGGCTGCGCCAGCTGGAAGAAGAATTGGGTGTGGATCTCTTTATTCGTGAGAAGCAACGCATTCGCCTGTCGCCGATGGGCCATAATTTTCTGAATTATGCGCAGCGCATTCTGGCATTAAGTGAAGAAGCGATGAGCATGACCCGCACCGGTGAACCGGCAGGCAACTTTGCGCTGGGCTCAATGGAAAGCACCGCAGCGACCCGCCTGCCTGGCCTGCTCGCCGTCTATCACCAGCGCTTTCCTAAAGTGGCGCTGTCGCTGATTACCGGCACCTCGGGCGAAATCATCGATCGGGTCCGCGAAGGCACCCTGGCGGCCGCGCTGGTGGATGGCCCGGTGACCCATGACGATCTCAATGGCTGCATTGCCTTTCGCGAAGAGATGATACTGATCACCGGGCTCGATCATGCGCCAATCGCCACCGCGCGCGACGTGCAGGACGACACCCTGTTTGCCTTTCGCAACAGCTGCTCTTACCGGGTGAAGCTGGAGAGCTGGTATCGCGACAGCCAGACCGCGCCCAATAGTGTGATGGAGATTCAGTCTTATCACGCCATGCTGGCCTGCGTAGCCGGCGGAGCAGGCGTAGCGATGATCCCGGCCTCGGTGCTGAAGCAGATGGCGGATCGATCACGGGTGCAGGCGCATACCCTACCCGCGGCTTATCGCGACACCGCCACCTGGCTGATGTGGCGACGCGACGCCTTTACGCCCAATGTTGAAGCGCTGAAATACCTGATTATTGAACAGTTTGACGATCGTCCGCTCAACGATGAGCTGATCCACCCGTTACAGGCGGCGGAATAAGTGTTCCACGCTATGTTTAAATCACGACAAACTGGCGCCACTGCGCGTCACAATCTGACTGGAAGAGGGATTGCATGAATATGATCAAAACCCGTGCCGCTGTTGCCTGGGCTGCTGGCGAACCGCTGAAAATCGAAGAAGTGGATTTGATGCCACCGCAGAAAGGCGAAGTGCTGGTGCGTATTGTCGCGACCGGTGTCTGTCATACCGACGCCTACACCCTGTCCGGCACCGACCCGGAAGGCGTTTTCCCGGCGATTCTCGGCCATGAAGGCGGCGGCATCGTCGAAGCCGTGGGCGAAGGCGTGACCAGCGTAGAAGTGGGTGACCACGTCATTCCGCTCTACACGCCGGAGTGTGGCAAATGTAAATACTGTCTTTCGGGCAAAACCAACCTCTGCCAGGCGATCCGCGCCACCCAGGGCAAAGGCCTGATGCCGGATGGCACCACCCGCTTCTTTAAAGATGGCAAACCGATTTTCCACTATATGGGCACCTCGACCTTCTCGGAGTACACAGTCATCCCGGAGATCTCGCTGGCGAAAATCAGTAAAGAAGCGCCGCTGGAAGAGGTTTGTCTGCTGGGCTGTGGCGTCACCACCGGTATGGGCGCAGTGATGAACACCGCCAAAGTGAAAGAAGGCGACACCGTGGCGATTTTCGGTCTCGGCGGCATTGGCCTCTCAGCGGTCATCGGCGCGAAAATGGCGAAGGCGGGCCGCATCATTGCCATCGACCTCAACACCAGCAAATTCGATCTGGCACGCAAACTGGGTGCCACCGATCTGATTAACCCGAAAGATTACGATAAGCCGATTCAGGATGTGATTGTCGAGCTGACCGACGGCGGCGTGGATTTCTCATTTGAATGTATCGGCAACGTCAACGTGATGCGTTCCGCGCTGGAGTGCTGCCACAAAGGCTGGGGCGAGTCTGTGATTATTGGGGTCGCCGGTGCCGGTGAAGAGATCTCTACCCGCCCTTTCCAGCTGGTGACGGGTCGCGTCTGGCGCGGTTCCGCGTTTGGCGGCGTGAAAGGCCGTTCGCAGCTGCCCGGCATTGTGCAGGATTACCTCGACGGTAAATTTGCGCTGAACGATTTCATCACCCACACCATGCCGCTGGAAGAGATCAACGACGCCTTTGATTTGATGCACGAAGGAAAATCGATTCGCTCGGTCGTGCATTTCAACAAGTAATCAGGAGGCGTTATGGCATCCACTCTGGAGCTACTGGAAGAACACCGTATTTTTGGCGGCTGGCAGCAGCGCTGGCGTCATCAGTCAGCAGTGCTGAACTGCCCGATGACCTTCAGCATCTATCTGCCCACCCCGCACGGTGACGCACCGCCGCCGGTAGTCTGGTTTCTGGCCGGGCTGACCTGCAATGATGAGAACTTCACCACCAAAGCGGGTGCACAGCGGGTTGCGGCGGAACTGGGTCTGGTGCTGATTATGCCGGACACCAGCCCGCGCGGCGAAGGGGTTGCGAATGATGAGGGATACGATCTGGGCCAGGGCGCGGGTTTTTATCTCAATGCCACACAACAGCCCTGGGCCAGCCATTTCCGCATGTTCGATTATCTGAGCAGCGAGTTACCCGCCCTGATTGCGGATAACTTCAAGGTCAGTGAACGTCAGTCGATTATGGGTCACTCCATGGGCGGACACGGCGCGCTTATGCTGGCGCTGCGTCTGGGTAACCGCTTTGCCTCGGCTTCTGCGTTCGCGCCGATTGTGAATCCGATGCAGGTCCCCTGGGGTCAGAAAGCGTTTCAGGCCTATCTGGGCTGCGATCGCACGGCGTGGCGGGAATATGACAGCTGTCAGCTGATGGCGGAGGTGTCGCATCGGCTGCCGATGCTGATCGATCAGGGTGACAGCGATCAGTTCCTGGCCGATCAGTTGCAACCGGAGCGATTAGAAGAGATCGCTAAAGAGGTGGGTTTCCCGCTGACGCTGCGTATTCAGCCGGGTTATGACCATAGCTACTTCTTTATAGCCAGCTTTGTGGAAGATCATCTGCGCTTCCATGCGCAGCATCTGCTGGCGTAAACAATCAGGGCCGCAATCGCGGCCCTGAACTTTTCTGCATACTGTGCTGGCAAGAACGTTGTCGCAAAACCAGCACCCTCCAGCCTGCCCTTTCTCTGAACAGTGATGCTCAGCGCCCCACCGGAGGTCTCCTCAATATCAGACCAGTGCCGGGCCGGTCAGTCCGTCGATCATCACCTGCGGAATGCCGCGCGAGCAGTGTTCGATACGACCATCGACGCCATACACTTTTGCCAGGGTGGCAGGCGTAATCACCTTATCCGGCTGCCCTTCCGCTACCAGTGCGCCCTGCTTCAGCATCAGAGCATGTTGCGCATGACGCAGCGCAATATTGATGTCATGCACCACCACTACCGTCACGATGTTACGCTGGGCGGTTTCGCGTCGTACCAGATCCATCACGTGAAACTGGTAGTTGAGATCCAGCGCGCTCAGCGGTTCATCCAGCAGCAGCAGCTTAGGCCGACGGATCAGTGACTGCGCCAGCCCGACCAGCTGCTTCTGACCGCCGGAGAGCTGATCGAGGTAACGCATCGCCAGATGGGCAATGCCAAGCTGCTCCAGCAGATGCATAATTTCCGCTTCGCTGCTGGCGCTGTGCAGACCACCGGAGGCACGCTGCGCCACGATGATCGACTCCAGCACATGCAGATGCACGCCTGCAGGCAGCGACTGCGGCAGATAAACCACGTTCTTTGCACGGCGGGCAAACGGCTGGGTCATGAGATCTTCACCGTTGAGCCACATCTCGCCCCGGCCTTTGTTCAGCCCGGCCAGTGCCCGCAGCAGCGTCGATTTACCACAGCCATTCGGCCCCAGCAGCACGGTGATCTCACCGCGCGGTAGCGGCGCCACGTTGAGATTTTCAATGACTTTATGTTTTGGGTAACCGGCACTGAAGCCGCGTAAGGTCAGACCCTGTTCCATCATACCGTCCCCCGATGACGCAGAATAATACTCAGGAAGAACGGCACGCCAATCAGTGAGGTGACAATGCCAACCGGGATGATCACACCGGGGAGCAGATTTTTCGAGGCGACCGACGCCAGCGACAGCACCAGCGCGCCGACCAGCGCACTGGCTGGCAGGTAAAAGCGGTGATCTTCACCAAACATCATGCGGGCAATGTGGGGTGCGACCAGTCCAATGAAACCGATCGGGCCGACAAACGCCACGGCCAGCGCCGAGAGAATGCTGATGCGCAGCAAGGTAGTCAGGCGCAGACGACGCACGTCAATGCCAAAGCTTACCGCGCGGTCTTCGCCCAGACGCAGCGCCGTCAGCTTCCAGCTGCTCATCATTGAGAACGGCACCAGAATGGCCAGCGCGACGGTCAGCACGCCCAGCTTCTCCCAGGAGGCGCGGGCCAGGCTGCCCATGGTCCAGAACACCAGGCCCTGCAGGGTGTCTTCGCTGGCGATGAACTGCATCATGGATACCAGGGCGTTAAAGGTGAAGACCAGTGCGATACCGAACAGCACCACGCCCGCTGAGGAGACCTGAGTCCAGCGGGTCACGGCATCCAGCATCAGCGCGGCAAACAGGGCAAAGACAAAGGCGTTGGCAGAAATTAACCACTGATCGGGAATGCCGGGAATACCCACGCCGAGGATGATTGCCAGCGCGGCACCAAACGCCGCCGCCGATGAGACACCGAGGGTAAACGGACTGGCCAGCGGGTTATTCAGGATGGTCTGCATTTCAGCGCCCGCCAGACCCAGCGACAGACCCACCACCAGCGCCATCAGCGCATAAGGCAGACGAATGTCCCAGACAATGACGCGGGTGCCGGCATCGACGCTGTCGGGGCTGAGCAGCGTATTCCACAGCGTTTCCAGTGAGAGTCCCGCCGGACCGAGCGTGAAGTCGAGGATCAGCGAGGCGAGTATCGCCAGCAGCAGCACGCCAATCCAGATTAAGCGGCGGCGCAGCACCTGATGATAGTTTTGCATGGTGTGGTGAAGCGTCTCTTCCCCCGCCAGCAGCGAAGTTTCGGTAGTCATGTTTGAACCCTGTGTGGCTGTCACGTCAGAAAACGCAGCCACAATAGTGCAGGTGATAATAATTATCAATTCGTGAACATAAGCGAGACGTGAAAAAACAGTAAAAAACGGTGTTACAGGTGGGAGACTGGCGCAGGGAGCACACGCCTTTCGCAAAGACGCAAAACCGCCATCCATGGCATGCTCAGCGTGGGCGATTACGCAGAGTTAATCTTTGTGAACCGGAAACTCCATTTCGCTGTACTTCACGAAACGGCTGCCGCGCGTCAGCTTGTAGCCGAACCAGATAATCAGGAACAGCGGAATGCCGATATAGGTTGCCGCCACGCCGTACCAGTCGATGCTGTCGTTGAGGAATGCCTGGTAGTTCTGACCCAGCGTGATAATCAGGCAGAGCACAAAGGCAAAAATCGGACCCAGCGGGAAGAAGCCGGAACGGTAAGGCAGATCGTTCAGGTCACGTCCCTGGGCGACATAGCCCCGACGGAAGCGATAGTGACTGATGGCAATACCCAGCCAGGCGATAAACCCGGTCATGCCTGAGGTATTCAGCAGCCACAGATAGACTTCCTGATTACCAAATTTTGAGGTCAGGAAGCACAGCCCGGCCACCACGGTGGTGGCCCACAGGGCATTACGCGGCACGCCGCCGCTGGAGAGCTTAGCGAAAATCCGTGGCGCCTTACCTTCGCTGGCCAGGTTGTAAAGCATACGCGTTGACGCATACATCCCGGAGTTACCCGCTGACAGCACCGCCGTCAGGATCACCGCATTCATGACGGCAGCGGCAGAGAGCAGACCGGCATTCTGGAACACCAGGGTGAACGGGCTGACGCTGATATCGTCAATGTCGTTATGCAGCAACTGCGGATCGGTATACGGCAGAATCAGACTGATAATCAGGATAGCGAACACGTAGAAGAGCAGGATACGCCAGAAAATCTGCCGCACGGCGCGCGGAATGTTTTTCGCCGGATCCTCAGATTCGCCCGCCGCGATACCGATCAGCTCGGTGCCCTGGAAGGAGAATCCCACAATCATCGCCACCCCAATCATGGCCGCGAAGCCGCCCGCAAACGGCGCATCACCCACCTGCCAGTTCTGCCAGCCCGCATGCTCAGCGCCGCGCATAATGCCGGTAATCATCAGTACGCCAACGATGATGAAGATAATCACGGTGGTCACTTTAATCAGCGAGAACCAGTATTCCGCCTCGCCAAAGCCTTTTACCGAAATGTAGTTGAGCAGAAACATCAGACCCAGGAACAGCGCGCTCCAGATCCAGCCAGGCGTATCGGGGAACCAGTAGTTCATCACCAGCTGGGACGCCACCAGGTCAACCGCGATAGTCACTGCCCAGTTGTACCAGTAGTTCCAGCCGAGTGCGAAACCAAAGCCCTCTTCGACATATTTTGCGCCGTAGGTGGCAAAGGAACCCGAGACCGGCATGAACGCAGCCAGTTCGCCGAGGCTGGTCATCAGGAAGTAGACCATCAGGCCGATCAGGATATAGGAGAGCAATGCTCCGCCGGGGCCAGCCTGAGCGATGGTGGCACCGGAGGCGACAAACAGGCCGGTACCAATGGAGCCGCCGATGGCGATCATCGTCAGATGACGTGCTTTTAACGCACGTCGTAACGCAGGTTGTTGTGTTGTATTTGAGTCATTATGCATGTGTTAACGCTACGCTGGGTAAAAATGAGGCGCGATTGTAGCAGCCAGATCGCCTCTGTATAGCGAATGCCAACCTGTTATTAGTTAACTTCATGATCGCGCCGGAATTATTAGTAATTACTCGCGACAATAGGAAAAAAACCGCGTCAGTGCTTTAGAAATATGCTTCTGCCGATGGTGAATGCGATAGAGAGTACGGATGAGACGCGGCAGCGGAATCGTCAGTTCAACCAGCGTGCCCGCCTCCAGCAGATCGGCAATCACCCGGCGCGAAAGACAGCTTATGCCCATACCGTGCCGCACCGCATGTTTGATCGCCTCGGAATTGCCCAGCTCCATGCCCAGCTGAAAACTCGGCAGATGCGACAGCAGCAGATAATCGACAATTTCACGGGTGCCGGAGCCGCGTTCGCGCAGGATCCACGGGGCTTCAGCCAGGGTTTGCAGCGTCACCGGCTGTTGCAAAATCGCCGCGTCTGGCGCAGCAAACACCACCAGCTCATCTTCGAGCCAGGGTTCACTGACCAGCTCGGTCATATGGCACGGCCCTTCAATCAATCCGACATCGACGCGGAAGTCGGAAACCGCCTGAATCACATCCTGACTGTTGCCGACACTCAGCTCCAGCGGCAGGCGGGGAAAATCGCGACGATAAGCGGCCATCATGCCCGGCAGCAGATAGTTACCGATGGTGCTGCTGGCAAAAATGCGGATCGCGCCGTTATCCTCTTTAAACAGCTGCTCGATTTCGCCCGCCTGTTCCAGCAGCCCGACTGCACGGGGATAGAGCAGCCGTCCATGCTCATTCAGCACCAGCCGTTTGCCGACCCGGTCAAACAGTTGCACGCCGAGCTGACTCTCCAGATCGGCCAGCGCTGCACTCACTGCCGACTGCGACAGCGCCAGCAGTTGCGAAGCCTGAGTGGTGGAACCGCTCTTAAGCACTTCGGTGAAAACTTCAATTTGCCGCAGCGTAATGTGCATCGTTGCCTCTTAACTCAGGGACTGCCTGACCAGGTAAATGATTAATGCCAGCCAGATCAGCCCTATCGCCACCAGCCAGCCTGCAATTTTTTTGCCGCGTGAACGTTGAGATTGTGCCCGTTCGCTGCTGCTGATACGCACCTCTCGTGGCAGTAAACGCAGCAGCACCATGACGCCCGTCGGGATAATCACCGCGTCATCCAGCAGACCGATAAAGGGGATGACATCAGGAATGATATCGATCGGGCTGATGCCATAGGCGACCAGCCCCAGCATCCCCAGCTTGTTCCACCAGGGTGTGCGGGGATCGCGGAAGGCAAACCACAGCACAAACACGTCTCTTTTGGCAAGCGTCGCCCAGCGGCGCAGACGCGAAACTATCATGATTGCTGCCTTATCGTTTATTCTGGTTAATTATAAATATATTATCAATTTCACTTTTATGCCAGTGCACGCCATGATCGGCTCTCAACCAGAAGGAGTGACCATCATGACTGAACTGAGCATCGCTAAATCGCATCCCGTTCCGCTCTGGATCCCGGGTCTGCTGCTGACCGCCGTGATTGCCGGGGCAGCCAGCTGGCTGGCGCAGCAACCGATGATTGCCGCACTGGGGCTGGGTTCACTGACTCTGGCAATTATGCTGGGCATCCTGGTCGGTAACAGCATCTATTCGCCGCTGGCGTCACGCTGCGATAACGGCGTGCTGCTGGCTAAGCAGAAACTGCTGCGGCTGGGGATCATCCTGTTTGGCTTTCGCATCACTTTACAACAAATTGCTGACGTCGGTTTCAGCGGTATCCTGATTGATGCGCTGACCCTGACCAGCACTTTCCTGATAACCTGCCTGCTGGGAATGCGGCTGCTGAAGCTGGATCGCGATACCGTCTGGCTGATTGGTGCAGGCAGCAGTATCTGCGGTGCGGCGGCGGTGCTGGCGACCGAGCCGGTGGTGAAAGCTGCGCCGTCGAAAGTTGCGGTGGCTATCGCTACCGTGGTGCTGTTCGGCACGCTGGCGATCTTTATCTATCCGCTGTTGTGGCCGCTGGCGCATGAGCTGTTCCCGGATCTCAGTGCGGCACAGTTCGGGGTTTTCACCGGCTCAACCATCCATGAAGTGGCGCAGGTGGTGGCAGCCGGACACAGCATCAGCCCGGAAGCCGAGAACAGCGCGGTCATTGCCAAAATGCTGCGGGTCATGATGCTGGCTCCCTTTCTGCTCTGCCTGAGCGCCGTGATACGCGGCAAACGTCAAGGGAGCAACGCGCGTCAGGCTGTGACGTTTCCGTGGTTCGCCCTGCTGTTTATTGCCGTCGCACTGTTTAACTCGCTGCAGCTGCTGCCTGCCGCGGTGGTGGCGACGCTGAATCAGCTGGCGGGTCTGCTGCTGGCGATGGCGATGGCGGCGCTGGGATTGACCACCCGTTTTGGGGCGTTGCGTGAGGCAGGTGTTAAACCGCTGCTGCTGGGCGCGCTGGTATTTGGCTGGTTAATCGCGGGCGGCGGTGCAATCAATCTGCTGGTGCAACATTTCATGGGCTAGCGGCATCGGGTATCATGCCGTTTCATTCGTGCATAGCCCCAGGAGAACGGCATGAAATATATTGGCGCACACGTGAGTGCGGCAGGTGGCGTGGATCAGGCAGTGATCCGCGCCCATGAAATAGAAGCCACCGCCTTCGCCCTCTTTACGAAAAATCAACGTCAGTGGAAGGCTGCCCCGCTCTCGACTGAGGTGATTGATGCTTTTCGCGCCGCCTGCGAGACGTACAAATTCGGTCCGCAGCAAATCCTGCCGCACGACAGTTTCCTGATAAACCTGGGTCATCCGGTTGAAGAGGCGCTGGAGAAATCCCGCGCGGCTTTTATTGATGAATTACGACGTTGTGACCAGCTCGGCCTGACGCTGCTGAACTTCCATCCGGGCAGCCATCTGAATCAGATTGATGAGGAGGCCTGTCTGAAGCGGATTGCGGAGTCGATCAACATCGCCCTCGACCAGAGCCAGAACGTCACCGCCGTCATTGAGAATACTGCCGGTCAGGGCAGTAACCTGGGTTTCCGCTTCGAGCATCTCGCCACCATTATTGAGCATGTTGAAGATAAGTCGCGTGTCGGCGTCTGTATTGATACCTGCCATGCGTTTGCCGGTGGCTATGATCTGCGTACCGAAGCGGATTGCGAAGCGACCTTCGCCGAATTTGAGCGCATTGTCGGCTTTAATTATCTGCGCGGCATGCACCTTAACGATGCCAAAAGCGCCTTCGACAGTCGCGTTGACCGCCATCACAGCCTGGGTGAAGGCAATATCGGCAAGACGGTGTTTAGCTGGCTGATGAAAGATCCGCGCTTTGATGGCATCCCGTTGATTCTGGAAACCATAAATCCCGATATCTGGAAAGATGAGATAGCCTGGCTGAAAGCCGAACAGCAGGGATAGAAAAGGGAGCCAGTTGGCTCCCTCGCCCGCGATGCTTTACTCCAGGCGTATGCTCCCGTCGCTTTGACTTCGGGAACCGTCTGTAAAAGCAAACAGGGAGCCATCCGGCTCCCTGTTATTTTCACTTCAGCAGATTATGCACTTCTGCAAATCAGGCTTTCGCCAGCTGCTCTTCCGGACGTTTCAGTACCGCATAGCTCAGACCCGCAATCGCGGTGCCGATGATAATCGCCATCAGATAGCCGATAACCGGGGTAATCGCGCCAGGGATCAGCAGTACGAACAGTCCACCGTGCGGTGCCATCAGTTTTGCGCCAATCGCCATGGAGATCGCGCCGGTGGTTGCACCGCCAACGATACAGCAAGGCAGAACGCGCATCGGGTCACGGGCAGCAAACGGAATCGCGCCTTCAGAGATAAAGCAGAGACCCAGAACCAGTGCCGCTTTACCGCCTTCCTGCTGACCTTTATTGAATTTACGACGGGCAACCAGCGTCGCCAGACCCATCGCCAGCGGTGGCACCATACCGGCTGCCATGATAGCTGCCATTGGCGCATAGGTCTGCGAACTCAGTAAGCCGACGCCAAACGCGTAAGCCACTTTGTTTACCGGACCGCCCATATCGGTACACATCATGCCGCCCAGAATGGCGCCCAGCAGGACCGCATTCGCCGTGCCCATATTGGCCAGCCAGTGCGTCAGGCCGCTCATGATGCCCGCAACCGGTTTACCCACTACGTAGATCATCAGCAGACCGGTGATCAGACTGGCAAACAGAGGAATAATCAGTATCGGCTTCAGCGCTTCCATACTCTGCGGCAGTTTAACTTTGCCGCTGATCAGCTTCGCCGCATAACCGGCAATAAAGCCCGCGATAATACCGCCCAGGAAACCTGCGTTGATACTGGTGGCGATCATGCCACCAATCAGACCCGGCGTCAGACCCGGACGGTCAGCGATGGAGAAGGCAATAAAGCCCGCCAGCACAGGCACCATCAGGGCAAAGGCGCTACCACCACCAATTTGCATCAGCGCCGCAGCCAGCGTGCCCTGCTCTTTAAACGCCGTGATACCAAAGGCAAACGACAGGGCGATGCTCAGACCACCCGCGACCACCATCGGCAGCATGTAAGAAACACCGGTCAGCAGGTGACGATAAGCCCCTGCTCCGCCTTTCTTCTCATCTTCGCTGGTATTACTCTGTCCGCCAGCCGCCGCTTTGTACGGCTTCGCTTCTGCGACTGCTTTATCCAGTTCCTGCGCGGTTTTCTTCAGCGCCAGACCGGTAGAGGTACGGTACATCGGCTTACCGGCAAATTTCGCCAGATCGACTTCGATATCAGCTGCGACGATCACCAGATCGGCGGCAGCCACTTCTTCCGGGGTGATCGCGTTACCGGCACCCACTGAACCGCGGGTTTCAACTTTCACCCACCAGCCGCGACGGGTCGCTTCAGCCTGAATCGCCTCGGCAGCCATAAAGGTGTGCGCCACGCCGGTCGGACAGGCGGTAACAGCGACGACGCGTTTCTGCGCGCCAGCCTGAGCCGGTGCGCCTGCAGGTGTTGCCACCGCAGCCGGCGCCTGCCAGGTTTTCGCTTCCGCTTTCGCCCGATTCAGGAAGGTTTCTGGCTCGCGTACTGCCAGCTGGATATCGCCCAGCCAGACTGCTTTGCCATTGAGTGCCGCATCGTCCGGCACGTTTTTGCCCAGCACAATCGCCAGTTCAGCGTCGGCAGGATTATCAGTCAGCGTCAGGCCCGCAGCGGCAGCAGCCGCCGCCAGACGTTGTTGCGCCATGTATGCGGAAGCAAGGCCCAGTGTAGGGTCTTTAATCAGCAGCGTTTTCATTATCGCTCTCCTGCTGTCAGTTAACGGGTTGTAAGTCGACGCGCGCCATCATTGCGGCCAACTGAGTACGATCGGAAACGCCAACATTGCTCTGGCTGACAGCCATTGCCGCCACGGCAGTCGCAAGACGCAGCGTGTGTTCGCTGGATTCGCGCATCAGCAGGCCATAAATCAGGCCGCCAACCATTGAGTCGCCTGCCCCCACGGTGCTGACCACTTCACACACCGGCGGTTTAGCGATCCATTCGCCAGAGGCATTGACCCACAGAGCACCTTCTGCGCCCAGCGAAATCACCACATGGGCGATGCCCTGCTCGCGCAGTTCGTGCGCAGCACCAATCACATCCTGCAGGGTTGGCAGTTTGCGACCGGCCCAGATTTCCAGTTCACGGCGGTTAGGTTTAACCAGCCACGGCGCGGCTTTCAGTCCTGCCACCAGCGCCTCGCGGCTGCTGTCAAAAATGATGCATGGGCAATGGGTACGCAGTTCGGTCATCCAGCGGGTAAAGGCATCGTGATCAACGCCTTCTGGCAGACTGCCGCTGACGCAGACCATATCGAACTGGCCCAGCCAGGTCAGAGAATCGGTAGTAAAACGATCCCAGTCCTGAGCCGTCACCTGAAAACCGGAGAAATTCAGGTCGGTGACGTCGCCGGTCTGTTCAGTGAGTTTGACGTTGATACGGGTACGGCCTGGCACCACATGGAAACGGTTGGCTATGCCCAGCTCGCTGAACAACTGCTGGAAACCGTCCTGATTCTCTTTACCCAGGAAACCGCCGACGGTGACATCGATACCCAGATCTTTAAGTACTTTGGCTACGTTGATGCCCTTGCCTGCGGCATGCAATCCGGTGGTTTTTACCAGGTTGACTTCGCCACGTTCAATTTCAGGGGTATATCCCACCAGGTCATACGCCGGATTCAGCGTAATGGTGGCGACGCGTCTGCTCATGATGCCCCCTCACCCAGACCACTGGTGATCGCTTCTTCAATCGCGTTTAGCGCCTGCTGAGCATCTTCACCGCTGGCGGTGAAGCGCAGGCGATGGCCTTTCTTCACGCCCAGCGCAACCACTTTCATCAGGCTACGGCCATTAGCGGGTTTGCCGCTGCCGTCGAGATTGGTCACGGTGATATCGCTGTTGAACTGCTTGATCACGCTGACCAGCGCCGTGCCCGGACGGGCATGCAGGCCGTGTTCGTTGCGAATGGTAAATTCAGCGGTCAGCACGTCAGCCTGCTCATCGACTTCGCTGGTGAGCAGTGCGTAGACACCTGCCGCATCCGCTTTCAGCAGACGGTCCGCTTTGCCCTGCTGCAGCAATGCGCTGAGGTAACCCAGCACTTCCAGCGGACGTTCATCGGTTGCCGACACGCTGATTAGCATCGCAGCCGATTCGCCCTGATGGTCGAAGGCATGTTCAGCGCGGCTGATGGCAACGCCGCTGCGCAGGTTGCCGAGGCTGCTGTCGCTGAGCCAGATGCCCTGCCCCAGATTCAGCGGAGTCGTTGAAACCACGTCAGCGACGTAGCTGGCATCCACCACACCCGCGGACTGCAGCCGACCGGCGTTCATCGCCTGGAGGGTGATCAGATCGCTGGCAGCCACGTTGAGCGTGATTAATGAGGTGTCGAAGCTGAACTCGGCGGCTTGTTTCTCGCCCATCAGCAACGCGCGAAGATCTTCAGCAGAGGCGGTTTTGAGCTGTTCTGCAATGGTGTCATCGCTCAGCACATGGGTCAGCTGACGCAGCAGCGCCAGATGTTCATCCGACTTAGCGGCAATCCCGATGGCAACATAGGCTGTCTGATCGTCACCCCAGGCGATGCCCTGCGGAAACTGGAATACCTGAACGCCGGTTTTCAGCACCAGATCGCGGGTATCGGTGGTGCCATGAGGGATTGCAATGCCGTTGCCAAGAAAGGTAGAGGTCTGCTGTTCGCGCGCCAGCATCCCGTTGACGTACCCTTCAGTCACGTTGCCCGCCGCGGTTAACGCGGCAGCAACCTGACGAATGGCCTCTTCTTTATTCTGGGCGCTGGCTCCGGTATGGATGGCCTGCAATTCGAGCTGGAACATAATTCTCCTCGCTTGCTGAGATTGAATCGTTTCAGCCAGTGGGGAAGATTTTACGCCATGCTGTGGAAAACAGGTGGCGCAGTCACCGCTGAAACGTTTCAGGGATTGTGGTACAGCTGCTTTCACCAGGCAAGAAAATGCGCAAACGGCGTAGCAGATTTTTGACGTTACGCACATTTCGGGCAGGTTTCAGGGATTAGCCGGCGAACAGGCTGACGCCGCTGCTGTAAGGTGAGAATGGGTGGACCGAAAAACTTCAGCAGCGTCAGCGCCTCAGGGCGCGGTATCCGCTTCGGGTTACAGCAGATACGTTTGCAATTGGTGGATGCATTCTGCGCACGTCTTGATGCTGTGCTTTCATGGGATCGCGCAGCGGTAGATGCAACCACTGAAATCAAAGCGGCGCTGGCTGCTGCCGGAACGCCCATTGGTCCCAACGACACCGCGATTGCCGGGCATGCCATTGCGGCCAGGGCTGTTCTGGTGACCAATAACACACGCGAGTTTGAACGGGTGCCCGGATTGCAGCTGGAAGAGTGGGTCAGATAACCGCTGACGCTGGAATGAATCTAAGCGGTGGGATGATTCTCAGGCACCTGTGCTGGCTTCAAGCTCAATCAGGTAGGTCATGGCTGAGGTACGGTCTGTAAGACACATATCAACTGAAGGTTGCAGACTTCCGCATACTTTCGGCCTTAAATCTGAACCGAAAATCATGCACAAATTTTCATCCGATAACTGAATGCATCGGACATTAGCGGGTTTACCCTGCGGCATTCCGGGGATGGGGCTGGAGATTGAGGGCGCGATGCAGCAGGCACCACAATCAATACGACACTGCATTAACACCTCTCACGCGACCTTCAGGATACAACAGACAGTAACAGAACCTCAGAGGGAGCGACACCACACCCTTCACCTCTTAACTTCCTGCTTAAATCGTTCACTGTCACCCATGCCGGGAATCGGTGAAGAGATAGAGGGCGCTGTGCAACAGGCACCGCATTGGCTACGGCATTGCATGCTGTGCTCCGGCAGAAAAAGAGGCGGCGACAATAGCAGTCCGGTGCTGCAAATACCATGAAAGCCGGGGCCTGAGACAAAATTTCACGCCGGTGATATTGCCAGTTTTCACCGGCGCGAGTAACGTTGCGCGCACTTCACTCTCAAGATAGCGAGAACAGCAATGCCAAAAGCCAATGAAATCAAAAAAGGGATGGCCGTCACGCACAACGGTAAACTGCTGCTGGTTAAAGATATTGATGTCCAGAGCCCCAGCGCACGCGGTGCCGCCACCCTGTATAAAATGCGCTTTACCGATGTCCGCACCGGTTTAAAAGTGGAAGAGCGCTTCAAAGGCGACGAGATTATTGATGCGATTTCGCTCAGCCGTCGCAGCGTGACCTTCTCTTATATAGATGGTGACGAATATATTTTTATGGATGATGAGGATTACACCCCCTACTCCTTTAAACAGGAGCAGATTGAAGAAGAGCTGCTGTTTATCCCCGAAGGCGGCATCCCGGGCATCCATGTGCTGACGATGGAAGGTCAGGTGCTGGCGCTGGAACTGCCGCAAACCGTGGATATGGAAATCGTGGATACTTCCCCAGGCATTAAAGGTGCTTCCGCCAGCGCCCGCACCAAACCCGCCGGTATGAGTACAGGCCTCTCGATCCAGGTACCAGAATACCTCAGCAACGGTGACCGCATCCGCATCCATATTGCTGAACGCCGCTATATGGGCCGTGCAGACTAAATCAGAAGCGTGCTGCCGATCGGGATAGTGTTATATTATTACATTATCCCCCGGCAGGAGTCAGTACCATGACACGCGTTAATCTGATTACCGGTTTTTTGGGCAGCGGCAAAACCACGCTGCTCTGCCATTTGCTGGCAGCCAGGCCCTCCGGGGAAAACTGGGCGGTGCTGGTTAATGAATTTGGCGAGATCGGGATCGACGGTGCCCTGCTGGCCGATCGCGGTGCCACGCTGAAAGAGATCCCGGGCGGCTGCCTCTGCTGCGTTAATGGCCTGCCGATGCAGGTCGGGCTGAATATGCTGCTGAAGAGCAAACCCGATCGGCTGCTGATCGAGCCAACCGGCCTGGGCCATCCTCGTCAGGTGTTGCAGATGTTGAGTGCGCCCGTCTATCAGTCGTGGCTGCAACTGAATGCGACTCTGACGCTGCTGGATGCGCGTCAGCTGGCCGATCCTCGTATCGTTACCAATGAAAACTTCCGCGACCAGCTGGCTGCTGCCGACCTTATCATCGCGAATAAGCGCGATTGCTGGGATCAGGCGGATCGTCAGCGCCTGGCTGACTGGCAGCAGCAGATGCAGCCTCCGTGTCCTCTGATAGAAACAGAATTTGGTCAGATCCCCCTTTCCCTGCTGGATACACCCTGGCAGCCGCGCGAGCTTCCCGTGCCTCAGCATCATCATTCGTCGAGCCCCACCAGCGGTCTGGCGGCGTTGCGACTGAATGGCCAGGCGCGCTGGCGCCGGGCGCTGAACCACGGCCAGGGCTATAGCGCCTGCGGATGGCTGTTTGATGGTGATACGCTGTTCGACAGCGGCGCGCTGCTGGAATGGGTTCGCCAGGCGCCGGTAGATCGCGTTAAAGGCGTAATGCGCACAGCAGAAGGCACAATGCGTATTAACTGCCAGGCAAAAGATCTGCAAAGTGAGACGCTCACCTCACCGCCATCCGATAGCCGTATTGAGATCATTCATTCTCAACAGGCTGACTGGAATCGACTACAATCGGCATTGTTGAAGTGCCGTTTACGCTAACAGAGGTATTGTCGGCGGTTATTTTTTTTAGAATGAGTTTAACTATGCGCGTAACTCGCCTTATTACTATCCTGCTGCTTAATACACTGGGCGTGGTGCTATTTCTGTCGTGGTATCTGCCCCCGGAACATGGCTTCTGGTTTGGCGTCGATAAATCTATTTTCTTTGGCTTCAATAACCAGATGGTGAGCCATCCGCTATTCGCGCTGATCGTCGCTATCACAAATTACCGTGGTTTTGATGCAGTATCATTGCTGGCGATGGGTCTGCTTTATCTGTCGATCTGGCGGCGCGAAACGCCACAGGCGCAGCGCCGGATGCTGGCAATCGGCATCACCATGCTGCTGACCGCCGTCGTTCTCAATCAGCTGGGCCATTTATTGCCGGTTAAACACTCCAGTCCGACACTGTTCTTCGAAAACGTGCATCGCGTGAGTGAACTGACCGGTATTCCCGCTAAAGATGCCTCGAAAGATAGCTTCCCCGGCGACCACGGTATGATGCTGATCATTTTCGCCTGCTTTATCTGGCGTTATTTTGGTTTCAGCCGCTTTTTAATTGCCACGGCTATTGTGGTGATATTTTCACTGCCGCGCATCATGGCCGGTGCGCACTGGTTTACCGATATTGCCGTCGGCTCAATGTCGGTAGTATTAGTGGGTCTGAGCTGGTGGCTATTAACGCCAGCCAGTGACGTGCTGGTTAACTGGTTTTATCGCAAATTACCGGGTAAATATAAGCCCGTGACGTAAATGTTAAGCGCGGACGATTTAATCCCCTGGTTTGAACCGCCCGCGCTTATAAAAAACGCCTCATCACTATTAGCATGCTAATTAAATTCACGAAAAGAAAAGGTTATGACCCTGCTGGCAGGCTAAATAGTCACCAATATCCTCTGTCAATAAAGAAAACTCTAAAAATAGCGGCTATGCCCCGAATTAGCCCCCCTTTAACTCCCTGTTCTCACCATCATTTGACCACAATTGTAGCTAAAGTAGTCAGTGTGTTACGGTTTGATTTCACATCAAAAAAACCTATATGAAATTGATTAAAAGCACTCGCCACGGCGTCTGTAATCAGTTAACCTCAGTCGCAGTGAGGCAAAAGCGGCAGAAAATTCGGATTTTTTACCGTTAAAATGTGTCCATTAACACATTTTAGTAATTAAGGATTTGTCTTACTCTGTTTCGCTTATTAATCTCCCTGTTTTGTCATCTGGCTGGCGACAATCTTGTCGTAAGGAAATCGAAGGAAAACCCGAATAATGGTCAAGTCTCAACCAATACTGAGATATATCTTGCGGATCGTGCCCGCAGTGGCGCTGGCAACACTCCTCTCAGCTTGTAGCAGTACCCATAGTAGTCAAAACGCGAATAACGAGAATCATGAAGTTAACAACCACAATGGTTTTTTACTTCAGGCGTCTCAGGATGAGTTTGAAGAAATGGTGCGTAATGTCGACGTTAAGTCGCGCATCATGGAACAATACGCCGTCTGGAAAGGCGTGCGCTATCGCCTCGGTGGCGATACCAAACGCGGGATCGATTGTTCCGCCTTTGTACAACGCACCTTCCGCGATCAGTTTGGCTTAGAATTACCCCGTTCTACCTCTGAGCAGCAGGGTACCGGCAAAGAGATTACCCGCGGTAAACTGCGTCCTGGCGATCTGGTGATGTTCCGTGCCGGTTCAACAGGCCGTCACGTTGGCATCTATCTTGGCAATGATAACTTCGTTCATGCCTCGACCAGCAGTGGCGTGATGATCTCCAGTCTGAATGATGATTACTGGAAAAAGCGCTACCGTGAAGGACGCCGTGTATTAAGTCGTAACCCGACCTGATAACCACTTTTGATTTTCTCTCAGCCAGAGAACATGAAACGCTGCTTATGCAGCGTTTTTTTTCGCGTTTAATCATTTTTACCAGCAGTTATATAAGATAAAAGCATTCTGATTCAGATTAATAGCAAGACATTTCCCGCCGTCTCGTTATATTCTCGGTCGCTTAAACCGAAGCCGTCGTGCGCAATAACATAATAATAATTTGATTAGGGGAAGCTCCTCATGCCACTGTCGGGGGCGCTACGGCGCCATGCCACCTATCCTCGCCGTATCGCATGGAGTAGTGCGATGGCTGGCGGCTTATTCTTTCTTTTATTTGTCGCACTGTCGCTTCACCAGACCTGGCAGAAGCGCGAACGACAGCATCAGCAACTGCTGGAGAACAGCCGCACGGCATTACAGCAAACGCTTTCCAGCCTGATTAACAGTACTCTTAGTCCCCTGCTTCCGTTTACCCACACTGCCTGCAATACCATCAATCGTGAACTCACCTCACGCGCCGCCTTTGCCGGAAATCTTCGCGCTATCCTGCTGGTTAACGAAGGTAATGCCTTTTGCTCTTCAGCCACCGGCAGTTTTAATCTGCCGCTCAATGTGATTGCACCCCTGAGTGATATTTCGCGTGATATCGATCTGCAACTGATGCCGGGCACGCCGTTGCAGCCCAATAAACCGGCGCTGGCGTTGTGGATTAAAAATCCCGGCAGCCTGCAGTCAGGCGTTTTTGCGACGCTGAATATTACCCTGGCACCCTATCAGCTGCTGGCGTCCGGGCATCCGGAAATTACCGGTATGGCACTGATGGCACAACGCAGTGCCTTAACCAGCTGGCAGTCCATTGTCATGCAGAATAAAAACCTGCCGATGCCGCTGCACCAGCAGGCGCTGACAGGCTATCCGCTGCAGTTTGTATTGTACGGTTCCACGCTGGCGTTCAGCGATTATCAGAATATCCTGCTGAGCGGCCTGCTACTGTCGCTGCTGGTTTCAGGCGCTTGCTGGCTGCTGTTGTCGGTTTATCAGCGCCCTGGTAAAGAGCTGATTCTGGGCATGAAGCGCGGTGAGTTTCACGTTGAATATCAGCCGCTGGTTACCTCTCATGATGGTCAGCCGTATGGGATGGAAGCGTTACTGCGCTGGAATCACCCAACCAAAGGCCCGATCCCGCCCGATGTGTTTATTCCGTACGCCGAGTCGCAAAACCTGATTATTCCGCTGACGCGGCATCTGTTTCAGCTGGTTTCCCGTGATGCGCACCTGCTGTGTCATACCATTCCCCGTCATGCCTGCCTCAGCCTCAACATTTCGCCCCTGCATCTGGCTGACAGCGGCTTTCGTCAGGATGTGCTGGGCTGGCTTGATACCATGCCGGCGGACCACTTTACTTACGTGTTTGAGATCACCGAGCGAGCCATGGTGCGCGACGAAAACGTCGGAGAACTGTTTGACTGGCTGCATCAGCAGCAGATCCATATCGCCATTGATGATTTTGGTACCGGTCACAGCGCGCTGATCTATCTGGAACGTTATGACTTTGATTATCTGAAAATCGATCGCGGCTTTGTTCAGAGCATCGGTACAGATACCCTGAGCTCGCCGGTGCTCGATACCGTGCTGCAGCTGGCGAAGAAGCTGAACCTGAAAAGTGTGGCCGAAGGGGTAGAAACCGGCGAGCAGGCTGCCTGGCTGATTAATCGCGGTGTGACCCATCTGCAGGGTTACATCTTTAGCCGCCCGCTGCGGCCGGAAACACTGATAGACTATTTCCGGCGTCATAACGCCTGACACCTGGCCCGAATCGCGCCAAACATCTGACAGGAGAGTGCATGCTGTTTCGTTCCGGATTTCTGCTGCTGTGCGGCCTGCTCAGCGCCCCGCTGCTGGCTGCTACGGTCCAGCAAAGCTACGCGTTCACCCAGGCCGGTGAAGCGAAATATCCGCCCGGCTTCAGCCATTACGACTACGCCGATCCCCGCGCACCCAAAGGCGGCAGCATCACCATGGCGGTGGTGGGCACTTACGACAACTTCAACCGCTACGCCTCGCGCGGCAATCCGGGCATTAACACCGGCACGCTTTATGATGGGCTTTACACCAGCTCAGACGATGAGCCTGGCAGTTATTATCCGCTGATTGCCGAGTCAGCGCGCTACGCCAGCAATTTTACGTGGATTGAGATCCATCTTAATCCCCGCGCCCGTTTTCAGAATGGCACACCGATCACCGCCCGCGACGTGGCGTTCACCTATCAAAAATTCATGACCGAGGGCGTGCCTCAATTTCGCGTCGCCTACCGTGGTGTGACCGTTAAAGCGCTGAACGATCTTACTGTGCGCATTGATGCACAAAAGCCGGATAAAGATCTGCTGCTTGGATTACTGACGCTGCCGGTTATCGCAGAGTCGTTCTGGCGCGATAAGAAGTTTAATGAGCCGTTAAGCGAGCCACCCTTGTCGAGCGGACCCTATCGCATCACCCGCTGGAAGCTGGGACAGTTTATTGAGTTCAGCCGGGTAAAAGATTACTGGGCCGCTGACCTGCCGGTCAATCGCGGACGCTTTAATTTTGATCGCATGCGCTATGACTACTATCTGGATGACAATGTGGCATTTGAAGCCTTCAAGGCAGGTGCTTACGATCTGCGTGAAGAGACCTCGGCAAAGAAATGGGCTACCCAGTATCGCGGCCGCAATTTTGACGATGGCAGCATCGTTAAAGAGACCACACCCAATGAGGCCGCTATCGATACCCGCTGGCTGGCATTCAACAATGAAAAACCCCTGTTCCAGGATCGCCGCGTGCGCCAGGCGCTGTCACTGATGTTCGATTTCGAGTGGATGAACAAAGCGCTCTATTACGGTGCCTGGCACCGCGCCAGCAGCTATTTTCAGAACACGGAGTATGCGGCCAGCGGCGTGCCGGATGCACCGCAACGGGCGCTGCTTGAGCCCTGGCGCGCGCAGCTGCCCCCTGAGCTGTTCAGCCAGCCTTATCTGCCACACAAAACCGATGGTAGCGGCTATGACCGCGCCAGTCTGTTAACCGCTTTTGAGCTTCTGAAACAGGCGGGCTGGCAGATTAAAAATCGCCGCCTGGTCAATGATAAAACCGGTCAGCCGTTCACGATCGAAGTGCTATTACGCAGCGGCGCTAACATCGAATGGGCGTTACCGTTGCAGCACAATCTTTCCCGACTTGGCATTACGCTGAACCTGCGGCAGATCGACAGCTCACAGTATCTGCGGCGCTTACGCGAAGGCGACTACGACATGATTGCCACCGTCTATTCCGCGATGCCAATCCCGACGTCCAGTCTGCAGATCTTGTGGCAGTCCGACTATATCGCTTCGTCCTGGAACACCGCGCGGGTCAAAGATCCGCTGGTCGATCACTTCGTGAAACAGATTGTGGCGCATCAGGGTGATCCCGCCGCGCTCCGGCCGCTGGCACAGACGCTGGATCGGGTGCTGCTGTGGAATGCGTATATGATCCCGATGTGGTACAACGCTGAACAGCGGCTGGCGTACTGGGATAAGTTTTCTCACCCTGCCCGCAGGCCCGCCTACAGCGTCGGACTGGAAAACTGGTGGTACGACACAAACAAAGCCGGACGCCTGCCGGCCAGCAAACGCTAAGGAGATCACCGTTGGCCGCTTATTTTCTGCGCAGATTGCTGCTGATCATCCCGACTTTATGGGCGATCATCACGCTTAATTTTTTTATCGTGCAAATCGCGCCCGGCGGACCGGTCGATCAGGCGCTGGCTAACATTGAGTTTGGTCAGACAACCGGTCTGCCCGGCAGCAGCGCGGATAGCGCCGGTTCACGCGCCAGCGTCAGTCATCTCAATCCTGCCGATAATCAGTACCGTGGCGCACGCGGGCTGGATCCTGAAGTGATTGCTGAGATTAAAAAGCGTTACGGTTTCGATAAACCTCTCTGGCAGCGCTACGGCGAGATGCTGTGGAATTACCTTCGTCTGGATTTTGGCGACAGCCTGTTTCGTAGTGCCTCGGTGATCGGGCTGATTAAAGAGAGCCTGCCGGTTTCGATCAGTCTGGGATTATGGAGCACACTGATCATCTACCTGGTGTCGATCCCGCTGGGGATCCGCAAAGCGGTGCGCAATGGCAGCGCCTTTGATGTCTGGAGCAGCGCTTTTATTATCATTGGCTACTCCATCCCGGCTTTTCTGTTCGGCATCATGTTAATCGTGCTGTTTGCGGGTGGCAGCTATCTGGACTGGTTTCCGCTACGCGGACTCACCTCTGCGCAGCACGACACACTGCCCTGGTATGGCAAAGTGCTGGATTACTTCTGGCATATCGCCCTGCCGGTGCTGGCGACGGTGATCGGTGGCTTCGCAACGCTGACCATGCTGACGAAAAACGCGTTTCTGGATGAGATCCGCAAGCTCTATGTGGTGACTGCGCGCGCCAAAGGGGTGCCGGAGCGCCGTATTCTCTATCACCATGTGTTTCGCAATGCGATGCTGCTGGTGATCGCCAGCTTCCCCGCCACCTTTATCAGCATGTTCTTTACCAGCTCGGTGCTGATCGAAGTCATGTTCTCGCTCAACGGGCTTGGACTACTCGGCTATGATGCGACGCTGCAACGCGACTATCCGGTGATGTTTGGCACGCTCTATATTTTTACGCTGATCGGTTTGCTGATGAATATCCTCAGCGATCTGACCTATACGCTGGTCGATCCCCGCATCGATTTCGGGAGCCGCTGATGCCTCTCTCTCCGCTGACTCAACAGCGCTGGCAGCGCTTTCGCCATAACCGACGCGGCTCCTGGTCGCTGTGGATCTTTCTGATCATCTTTCTGCTGTCGATGGGTGCCGAACTGATTGCCAATGACAAGCCGCTGCTGGTCCATTACCAGCAGCGCTGGACAGTGCCGCTGCTGTTTGACTACAGCGAAACCGACTATGGCGGCGTGCTGGCAACCGCGGCGGATTATCAGGATCCCTGGCTGCGGCAGCGCATTGAGCAGCATGGCTGGGCCATATGGGCACCGATTCGTTTCAGCGACAGCACCATCAACTTTGCCACCGGGGTGCCTTTCCCCTCTCCACCCTCTGCGCAGAACTGGCTCGGCACGGATGCCAACGGCGGCGACGTACTGGCTCGGTTGCTCTATGGCACCCGCATCTCCCTGCTGTTCGGACTGCTGCTGACGCTCCTCTCCAGCGTCATCGGGATTGTGGTCGGCGCGGTGCAGGGTTATTTCGGCGGCAGAATTGACCTGATTGGGCAGCGGCTGATTGAAGTCTGGTCCGGCATGCCTGCGCTGTTTCTGCTGATCCTCCTCTCCAGTGTGATCCAGCCGGGTTTCTGGTGGCTGCTGCTGGTCACCGTGGCTTTCGGCTGGATGAGCCTGGTCAGCGTGGTCCGGGCCGAGTTTCTGCGTACCCGAAACTTTGATTACATCCGTGCGGCGCAGGCGCTGGGGGTCAGCGACGGACGGATTATGCTGCGCCACATGCTGCCTAACGCGATGGTGGCTACCCTGACCTTTCTGCCGTTTATTCTGTGCGGATCGATTACCACGCTGACCTCACTCGACTTTCTCGGCTTTGGCCTGCCGCTGGGTTCGCCCTCGCTGGGCGAATTACTGCTGCAGGGCAAAAATAACCTGCAGGCTCCCTGGTTAGGGCTGGCGGGCTTTTTCACTCTGGCGATCCTGCTTTCGCTGCTGATTTTTATTGGCGAAGCGATACGCGACGCTTTTGATCCGGGCAAAGGAGCCTGAATGAACACGCCATTGCTTGCCATCAATCATCTCTCGGTTGCCTTTCGTCAGGGCGAGACGCTTCGCCAGGTGGTGAATGACGTTTCACTGCGCATCGACGCGGGCGAAACGCTGGCGCTGGTGGGCGAGTCGGGTTCCGGCAAGAGCGTCACGGCACTGTCGGTGATGCGACTGCTGCATGAGGCGGCAGTGGTTTATCCCAGCGGAGAAATTCTGTTTAACGGTGAAGATCTGCTGCGCGCCCGCGAGCAGCGCCTGCGCGGGATTCGCGGCAATCAGATTGCAATGATTTTTCAGGAGCCGATGGTATCGCTTAATCCGCTGCACACCGTGGAGAAGCAGCTGTATGAAGTACTGTCGCTGCATCGCGGCCTGCGTCGCCCGGCGGCACGCGGTGAAATTCTCAGCGTGCTTGATCGGGTCGGGATACGACTGCCCGCCACCCGGCTCAATGATTTCCCCCATCAGCTTTCGGGTGGGGAACGTCAGCGGGTGATGATCGCCATGGCGCTGCTGACCGAGCCTCACTTGCTGATTGCCGATGAGCCGACTACCGCGCTGGATGTGACGGTACAGGCGCAGATCCTGACGCTGCTTCGTGAACTGCAGCGGGAGCTGAATATGGGCATGCTGTTTATCACCCATAACCTGAATATCGTGCGTCAGCTGGCGGATAACGTCAGCGTGATGCGCAATGGTCACATCGTTGAACAGAACCGCTGCCAGACCCTGCTGAATCAGCCGCAACACCCTTACAGCCAGCAACTGCTGGCCGCCGAGCCGGAAGGTACCGCGCTACCACTGCCCACGGACGCGCCGGTCATTCTTCGCGTCGAAAATCTTCAGGTAAGTTTTCCGCTGCGACCCGGGCTGTTCCGTCGGCAGACCGGTGAAAAGCAGGTGCTCTCCGGGCTGAGCTTTAGCCTGCGGCGCGGCGAAAGTCTGGGGCTGGTGGGCGAGTCCGGGTCAGGTAAAAGCACTACCGGGCTGGCACTGCTGCGGCTGATCGCCTCGCGCGGCGAAGTCTGGTTTGACGGCCAGCCACTGCATCAGTTGTCACGTCGTCAGTTATTGCCACTGCGTCAGCGCATTCAGGTGGTGTTTCAGGATCCCAATTCTTCCCTGAATCCGCGTATGACAGTGCAGCAGATCATTGCTGAAGGGCTTGCGGTGCATCAGCCCGAACTGAGCAGTGCGCAACAGGAGCAGCGGGTCATCGCGGTGATGGCGGAGGTGGGGCTTGAAGCGGACAGTCGCCATCGTTATCCGGCCCAATTTTCGGGCGGTCAGCGACAGCGTATTGCTATTGCGCGGGCACTGATTCTGGAGCCGGAGTTACTGGTGCTGGATGAACCGACCTCATCGCTGGATCGCACGGTGCAGAAGCAGATCCTGACGCTGTTACGCCGCTTACAGCAGCAGCGGCAGCTCAGCTATCTGTTTATCAGTCACGATCTGGATGTGGTGCGCGCCCTGTGCCACCAGCTTATTGTGCTGCGTCAGGGAGAGGTGGTGGAACAGGGAGAGTGTGAAAGGTTGTTTGCTTCACCCGCAGCCGGCTATACCCGCGAGCTGCTGCAGTCGGCGCAACTCAACCTGCGATAAAGGTTTCGGCAATCGCTACGCCCTGATTTTTCAGGCAGCAATTGGTGGCGCTTTCGTCACGACGCTGAATGAACAGACAGGGCTGTCCTTCGCACTCAGCCACTTTGCAATCGACCTGAATATCCGCCAGTACCTCTTTTAGCTGCTGAAGAATTTCCCACGCCGGAATGCCGTCATGGCTGATCAATCGCAGCGCAACGAAATCCTGCTCGTCCAGCGTCGTGTCATCGGATTCGATAGCACTGTGGTGATCGCTGGCCCAGCGAAAATGCTGTGGCAGACGATGCACAATCGAAAGTTGCAGCATAGTTTACTCTCCCCGGATGAGTGTATGTCGCAACAAAAGCAGCCCGGCTGGAAGCGGGTTGATCACCGCTAAGTCCGGACAGGGTTTAATGGCCCGTCCGTGCGGATTGCAGAAGCGCATTTTTGCGACTTACATCGCACTTCAGCCTATATGTACCGCGTTCACACGCCGTTAACAATCATTTTAGCTTCATTGTGATTACTTTTTTAACTAAATATTTTCACAATATCGAAACAAAGTGAGAAGGCGTGCAAGACAGCAGGTCATTGCAGAGGGAAACAACTGCGCCCGATTATCGGGACGCAGTGCGGGGACGTGAAGCGTAGAAAAAGAGCAGCAGAGAGATTGTCGCGCACAGTGCAATCGTGCCAACCATCGGCCAGGCGCTGTTGAAACTCACCAGCGACAGCAGCGCGCCAACAAACGCCCCGACGCCAAAACGCAGGGTGCCCGCCAGGGAGGATGCCGTACCCGCCATATGCGGAAACTCATCCAGAATCACCGCCATCGCATTCGATGAGACCATCGACACGCAACCGATAAACATCGCGATCCCTATCACCAGCGGCAAAAAGCCGAGACTGAAGGCGCTGACCAGCAGCAGCCAGATCCCCATACAGAACTGTATCAGCAGTCCCATCCGGAACATCGCCACCGGGCCAAAGCGGCGCACGGCGCGGCTGTTAATCAGCGTCAGCACAAACAGAAACACCACGTTGAGGCCAAAGTAGTAGCCAAAGTTTTGCGGTGAGACGTGATTCAGCTCGATGTAAACAAAGGGGCCGGCATTAAGAAAGGTAAAGAGTCCGGCAAAGGAGAAACCGCTCGACAGCATGTAACTGAACGCGCGCTTGTGGCGAAACAGCGTCACGAAATTGCCGAGCGTAGTACGCAGATGAAACCGCTGTCGCTGCTCCGGCTTCAGGGTTTCACGGATCTGCGTGGTCACCAGCACGGTAGTGACTAAGGCCGCGCCCGCGAGCGCCCAGAAGATCGCATGCCAGCTCCAGATCACCAGCAGCCAGCCGCCGATGATCGGCGCCAGCAGCGGCGCAATGGTGGTAATCAGCATCACAAAGGACATCATGCGGGAGAAGTCCTCTTTCGAGTAACTGTCACGCATTAACGCATTGATTACCACACTGGCTGCGGCAGCCGACAGCCCATGCAGAAAGCGCATGGTAATCAGCTGATCGATGGTTTGCGACAGCGCACAGGCCGCGGCGGCGCAGGCAAAGATCAGGGTGCCGAGCGCAATCACCGGCTTACGCCCATAGCTGTCTGCCAGCGGCCCGTAGATCAGCTGGCCAATCGCAAAGCCAAGAATGTAGAGGTTGAGCGACATCTGCACGCTACCGGCTGACACGCCGAACTCGCGTGCAATCTGCGGCATGGCAGGCAGATACATATCGATCGACAATGGCATCAGCATGGCTAGCAGACCGAGGATAACCACCAGTCCTGTTGGCGAGTTCTTTTCCTTACGCACACCTTCTCCTGCACGAATGAGTCTGGGTACGGGCCGTCCGGCCCGCCCAATTATTTGGTCTGCAGCTCTTTGGGCACACCGATGCTGGCGATCTCTTCTTCTGTCAGCGCGCGGTATTCGCCCGGTTCCAGATCGGCGTCCAGTACGATGTCACCGATGCGCTCGCGATGCAGCTCAAGGACCCGATTGCCTACTGCCGCAAACATCCGTTTCACCTGGTGATAACGGCCTTCGCTCAGTGTCAGCCGCACGTCTGTGGGGGTGATCACCTCCAGCTGTGCCGGTTTCGTCAGGCTCTTTTCGTTATGCAGCTGCACGCCCGCTGTAAACTGGGCGGCGGTATCGTCACCGACCGGCGATTCCAGGGTGACACGATAGGTTTTCTCGCAGTGATGACGTGGCGAAGTAATACGGTGTGACCACTGGCCATCATCTGTCAGCAGCACCAGTCCGGTGGTGTCGATATCAAGACGCCCCGCCGCGTGCAGCTTGAATGACATCGGTTCTTCAATGAAATAGATGATGGTGGGATGATCGGGATCGTCGGTTGAGCAGACGTAACCCTGCGGTTTGTTCAGCATAAAGTAGCGTGGACCGGTCTGCATCTGCAGTACGTTGCCGTCATAGACGACTTCATGGTCGGGCAGCAGTTTAAACGCGGTATCGCGTACGATTTCCCCGTTAACGGTGACACGCTGGCCACGGATCTCGCGATGGGCGATGGCGCGGCTGATTTCCAGTTGCTGAGAGATGAATTTGTCGAGTCGCATGAATTCGTTTTGCCTGTTACTGCGGAGGGAACCTGAAACGGCCTGGTTAACCGTTGAAAATGTGTGGGAAGTATAACGTGATCCGCGCCAGCCTGACAGCGCGTTTACCGCACTTTCATGGCATAATTGCCACCAGTTTTGCAAAAGTGAGCGACATGTCTTTTACCTTACGCCCCTATCAACAGGATGCGGTGAATGCCACCATTGCGCATTTCCGTCGTCATCAACAGCCTGCAGTCATTGTGCTGCCGACCGGTGCCGGAAAGAGTCTGGTGATTGCCGAACTGGCGCGGCTGGCGCGTGGCCGGGTGCTGGTGCTGGCGCACGTCAAAGAGCTGGTAGCGCAGAACCACAGTAAATATCAGGCTTACGGGCTGGAGGCGGATATCTTTGCCGCCGGACTTCAGCGTAAAGAGAGTCAGCGCAAAGTGGTGTTTGGCAGCGTGCAGTCGGTCGCGCGTAACCTCGACCAGTTCGACAGCGCCTTTTCACTGGTGATTGTCGATGAGTGCCACCGTATCGGCGATGATAAAGAGAGTCAGTATCAGCAGATCTTCAATCATCTGCGTCAGCATAATCCGCAACTGCGTTTACTGGGCCTGACCGCCACGCCTTTCCGGCTGGGTAAAGGCTGGATTTATCAGTTCCACTATCACGGCATGGTGCGTGGCGACGAAAAATCGCTGTTTCGCGACTGTATCTATGAACTGCCGCTGCGCTACATGATTAAACATCAGTTTCTGGTGCCGCCGGAGCGACTGGATATGCCGGTGGTGCAGTATGACTTCAGCCGCCTGACGGCACAAACCAACGGCCTTTTCAGCGAAGCCGATCTTAATCGTGAACTGAAACAGCAGCAGCGCGTGACGCCCCATATCATCCGTCAGATTGTGGAGTTCGCCGAAGATCGGCTGGGGGTGATGATTTTCGCCTCAACGGTGGAGCATGCACGGGAAATTCTGCGGCTGCTGCCCGAAAACAGCGCGCTGGTCTCCGCCGAAACGCCAGCCAGAGAGCGCGATGCCCTGATTCTGGCCTTTAAAGCGCAGCAGCTGAAATTCCTGGTGAACGTGGCGGTGCTGACCACCGGGTTTGATGCCCCGCACGTTGATCTGATTGCGATTCTGCGCCCGACCGAATCAGTGAGCCTCTATCAGCAAATCGTCGGACGCGGCCTGCGGCTCTCGCCCGGTAAAACCGACTGTCTGATTCTCGATTATGCCGGTAATCCGCACGATCTCTTTACGCCCGAAGTCGGCGCGCCCAAAGGCGCCAGCGACAATCAGCCGGTACAGGTTTTTTGTCCCGCCTGCGGTTTCGCCAACACCTTCTGGGGCAAGGCGACCGAAGATGGCATGGTTATCGAGCATTTTGGCCGGCGCTGTCAGGGCGTGCTGGAAGATGATGAGGGCGAACGCGAACAGTGTGACTTCCGCTTCCGCTTTAAAAGCTGTCCCGACTGCGGTGCAGAAAATGATATTGCCGCCCGGCGCTGTCACCAGTGCGACAAAATTCTGGTCGATCCTGACGATATGCTCAAAGCGGCGCTGAAACTTAAAGATGCGCTGGTGCTGCGCTGTGGCGGTATGACGCTGGAACAGGGCCGTGATGCCAAAGGTGAATGGCTCAAGGCGACCTATTATGACGAGGAAGGCACCAGCGTCAGCGAACGATTTCGTCTGCAGACACCGGCTCAGCGCAAAGCGTTTGAACAGCTCTTTATGCGTCCGCATCAGCGCGCGCCCGGCGTGCCGCTGGGCTGGCAGACCGCTGCTGACGTGCTGGCGCTGCAGCCGCTGCTGCGTCATCCCGACTTTGTCGTCGCGCGTGCTAAAGGGCAGTTCTGGCAGATTCGCGAGAAAATGTTCGATTATCAGGGTCGCTATCGCCGCGCCAATGAGCTGCGCTAATAAGCGCCAGCCGGGTCCGGCGAAGCGGATGCCGAACCCGGCTGGCGGGTATATCGTTTGCTACCACCTGGCATAACGGCTATACTGCCGCCCGCTTTTGCATGTGCATCAGCGGTATTGAATAACCTGCCTGTTACTGGGTCGCCTGTAGCAGGAATTAAATAAAGAGATATATTAATGCTCACTATCAATGCAGTAGAACGTAAAGAGCAGGGTAAGGGTGCGAGCCGCCGCCTGCGTACAGCAAACCGTTTCCCGGCCATCATCTACGGTGGTTCTGAAGCGGCTGTTGCCATCGACCTGGATCACGACTCCGTAATGAACCTGCAATCTAAGCCAGGTTTCTACGACGAAGTGCTGACCCTGTCAGTTGACGGCAAAGAAACTAAAGTGAAAGTTCAGGCTGTTCAGCGTCACCCGTTCAAGCCAAAACTGTTTCACATCGACTTCGTTCGCGCTTAATCGCGAACCTCGTTGAAAGCAGAAGGGCCGGTTGCGAAACCGGCCCTTTTCTTTTGGCGCTGCCCGGTGAAAATGATCGCCGCGTGCAGAGAATGAAAGCCGGGTTAAGCCCGGCTTTTTTATTTGCTGCTGGTACGGCGCTGCAGCTGATCGCGCAGATTGGGTGGTGTGCCCTTAATCGTCAGGGTGTCCGTTGCCGGATCCCAGAAAATGCGTTCACCCAGCAACATCGCATCGAAGTTCAGGGTCAGACCCCCGCCGCTTCCGGCAAACTTCGTCAGCTGGCGCAGGGTACTGCGATCTGCCGGGAAGCTCTCTTCCAGCTCATACCCCTGCTCCTGGGTAAAGGCCTGGAACGTTTTTTCACCCAGCGGTGGCAGTTCGCTCGACAACTCTTCCAGCGCAATCTCCTCGCCCGCCTGTAACTGCTCGTTGCAGTAGCTGTAGACCTGCTGGCGATAGTTCTGCCGCTCCTGCTTATCCAGTTCCGATTCGTTGCAGTAGTCATCTACCGCCTGCAACAGACCGCGGTTCTGCGCCTTGGTGTCTAATCCCACTTCGGCACCCAGGAAGTCCATAAAGAAGTCAGCCACTTTACGTCCGACGCGGCCACGCAGGAAAGTCAGGTAACGGGTCGATTCCGGGTTAGTTTCCCACTCGGTTAAATCGATGCGTGCCACGATGTCGGCATGATTGATGTCGAGATAGTGGGTGCTGCTGATATCCATCTGCTCGTTGACGCGCATGCTGGACTGGCTGTTCAGCACCGCAATCAGCAGGTATTCCACCGCCAGATAGCGGTAGTGAATAAACAGCACCACGCCGCCTTCAGCGAAGGGGTATTTTGCAAGCTCATCGCGAAGACGACCGGTCGCGGCACGGCTAAAAGCGAGAAAATCATCGTTGCCCTTACGACAATTACGCAGCGCTTCTGCCAGTTCACTTTCTGCATTGAACAGGCCATAGGCTTTGCTTTTTGCGCTATAAACCCGGTGTAACTCCTCCACCATCGCGTTGACCGTGTTGGTGGCAGGCAGCAGCGAATCGCGCAGCGCCAGTTCAAGCTGGTTTTCATCGCGTTTGATTAACTGATGCAGGGCAATCTGGTCGATATCCAGACTCATGGTAGACTCTCCTTTTAGCACAGGCGCGTATTCAAACACCGCCAGCATCGGCTTTCAACTCCATGCGTATAGCGAACGCGCTGCTTTCGATAAAATTGCGGTAAAAAGTGCGCTGTTCCGGTAATATATCGCCTTTTGAAATGAGCTTAGACGACGATATGGCACAATCATCCCGTTACAGTGACGAACGCGTGGAACAACTCCTCGCGGAAATGGCCCAAATCCTGCACAAGGACAAAGCCCCCACCGATCTCTCCCTGATGGTTCTGGGAAATATGGTGACCAACTTAATTAACAGCGATGTCGCTCCGGCGCAACGTCGTTCACTGGCACGATCTTTCGCCGATGCACTTCAGGCGTCTGTGCGTGACGATAACGCCCATTAATTGGCTGATTTGACTTCATAATATGGTAACCAACCGGCAGCGCTACCGCGAAAAAGTTTCCCAGATGATCAGTTGGGGTCACTGGTTTGCTCTGTTTAACATCATATTCGCGCTGATTTTAGGCAGTCGCTACCTGTTGGTCGCCGACTGGCCTTCTTCTCTGGCGGGGCGCATCTACGCCTATACCAGCTGGGTTGGCCACTTCAGTTTTGTCGTTTTTGCCGCCTATCTGCTGATTATCTTCCCGCTGACCTTTGTGGTGATGTCGCAGCGGCTGATGCGGGTGTTATCCGCGGTGGTCGCTACCGCCGGGCTGACGCTGGTGATGGTCGACAGTGCGGTGTTCAGCCGCTTCCACCTGCACCTGAATCCGGTGGTGTGGGAGCTGGTCATTAACCCTGATCAGAGCGAGATGGCCCGCGACTGGCAGCTGATGTTTATCAGCGTGCCGCTGATTTTCCTGGTTGAGATGCTGTTTGCGACCTGGAGCTGGCAGAAGCTACGCAGCCTGAATCGCCGTTCGTTTGGCAAGCCTGTCGCCGCCCTGTTTATCAGTGCCTTCTTTGCCAGCCACCTGATGTATATCTGGGCCGATGCGAATTTCTATCGTCCGATTACTATGCAGCGTGCCAACCTGCCGCTCTCCTACCCGATGACCGCCCGCCGCTTCCTTGAGCGTCATGGTCTGCTGGATGCACAGGAGTATCAGCGTCGGCTGATTCAGCAGGGCGACCCGGAAGCCCTGGCGGTGGAGTATCCGCTGAGCGAGATTACTTTCCGTGATGCCGGCACACGCAATAACCTGCTGGTGCTGACGGTTGATGGTCTGAACAACGCCACGCTGGCCAAAGCGCTGCCGGAACTTAATCAGTTCGCCAGCGAGAACGTGCGTTTTACCCAGCACTACAGCGCGGGTGATACACCGGAGAAAGGGTTGTTTGGCCTCTTCTATGGGATCTCCTCCAGCTACATGAACGGTATTCTGGCCTCCCGAACGCCATCGGCACTGCTGGGCGCGCTTAGCACCCAGGGTTATCAGTTTGGCCTCTTCTCCTCGGAAGGCTTTAATCCGCCGCTCTATCGACAGGCTTTGCTGACCGATTATTCTCTGCCTGCAACCACCAGCCAGCCCAACGCCAGCACCGTGGCGCAATGGCAGAACTGGCTGGAGAAACAGAACGGTTCACAGGCGCCGTGGTTCTCATGGATCGCCCTGAACGGTCCTGACGTCACTGGCGACAGTGCCAAAGCGCGTCAGCGCAGCTATCTGCGCCAGGCTCCTGCCGTTGATGAGCAGATCCACGCGGTGCTCAGCAGCCTGCAGGCGCGTGATTTACTGAAGAATACGGTGGTGATAATTACGGCGCAGCGTGGACTGGCACTGGATGGCAATCCTGACAGCGCCGGAAACCGCCAGACGTTGCAGGTGCCGTTAGTGATTCACTGGCCTGATACGCCCGCACAGACCGTTGATCGTCTTTCTGATCATCAGGATGTGATGGCGACGCTGATGCAGCGACTGCTGCATGTGCGGACCAATCCGGTGAATTACTCGCAGGGTGAAGATCTGTTTGCTGCGCGCCGTCGCCATGACTGGGTCGCGAGCAGCGAAGAGAATAAGCTGGTGATTACCACGCCGCAGGTGACGCTGGTACTTAACAACAACGGCAGCTATCGCGCTTATGATGCGCAGGGCAACGCCCTGAAAGATCACAAGCCAGAACTGGCGCTGCTGTTACAGGTCTTAACTGAAGAGAAGCGGTTTATCGCTAACTGATTAATAATCAGGCAAATAGTCGGCAGGTATCTTGCATTAATGGTGATAACCAGTAGACTAATCCTCCAGTGTTCGGCACGTAGCGCAGCCTGGTAGCGCACGGTCATGGGGTGTCCGGGGTCGGAGGTTCAAATCCTCTCGTGCCGACCAAATTCCCTGAAAAGCAGCCTTTAAAGGCTGCTTTTTTCATTTCTGTCATCAAACCTTAACTTTCCTCGCGCCCTCCGCAATCCGTTCTATACTTAACTGCGTGTGGGTAACAAGAGGAGAGTTCATGACAGTTATTGAAAAAGACGATCCAACCGAAGCACCCGAGTCCGGCGATAAGCAACCTTCCCCGCCAGACCAGAAGTAACCCACGGGGCCGCGTCTGACGCGGCCTTTCTATATCAGCCTACCCCTCCGTTAACATTCAGAATAGTCCCTTGCGTCAGTTAACATTCCGCTTACAATCAGCAGGTTAACCCTTGCATGAGAATCTGATTCGCCTCACAAAATCCGCTACCCGTCGCGCTTATTCATCAAACTGAAACAAAAATGTCACAGAAAATGAATACCCTGAACTCCCCAGAAATTGACGGATAATTTTTATGGCGATCAAAGCGAAAAGCCTGAAAGATGCGGAAGCGTTACTGCATTCAGGCATTAGCAAAGTGGAACTGGCGTATGACATTGGCAGCGACGACTTCTTTCGTCTGGCAAGCCACTGGTGCGACAGGGGTGCACGCATCAGCAGGGGTCACCACCATTTCGTTGTTTCTCTGAAGAGTTTTGCCATTCCTCCCAACGACTGATTCCGGCGGGCTGCTTGCCCCGATAGACCGCGACTGATTTAATGCTTTTTTTGGCGTTAACCAGGGTTACGCATGCACTATCCCGACATGCCGTTGCCGCCTGTTGCAGGCGGCTTTATCCTTTCCCGGCACCTCAACCTCAGCGATCCTTTGCTGGCGGTGAGTCACTTCAATCCGCAAAAGTATCATGACGCGCTGGCTGTCGAATGGGGGATTCCGCTGCCCTCCCGACTGCAGCAGGCTGTCAGTAAACGGCGTGCCGAATACCTCGCCAGCCGTCTGCTGGTCCGGTCAGTGATGGCAGAACTGGGTATGGCTGATTTCATTCTGACCAATGCCCCCGACCGATCCCCCTGCTGGCCCGCTGGCGTTCAGGCGTCGCTATCGCACAGTGCCGGCGTCGTCGTGGTAGCGGCAACCCGCCAGCCCTGCGCTATTGGGGTGGATGTCGAGCAGTTCATGTCAGAGACGACGGCGCAGGAAACGGCAGAGTTGCTGATGAACGAGCAGGAACAGCAACTATTGCAGACGCTGCCCGTCTCCTTCAGCGCTGCCGCCACCCTGCTCTTCTCCCTGAAAGAGAGCCTTTATAAAGCGCTGTGGCCGCAACTGCATCAGCCGATGGACTTTCTGGATGCGGAACTGGTGTCGGTAGATTTCGCGCAGCAGCGCGCGACGCTGCGACTGACTCAGAACTTCAGCGGGTGTTTTGCGCATGGGACGTTACTGGAGGCGGGTTTTATGTGGCGGGATAATCAGGTGATAACGCAGATCACCCATCGGCTTTAAAAATCGGCTAAACAGGACGCATACGTCAGGATAAGCACAGACGAACGAAGACGTTTCAGGCTGGCAGAAACCCGGTTTTATGCTGATTCGCTAACGTCGCCTGGCTAACGCGAAATAGACCAGTATACTTTTCCTGGGTCTGACATCACGTGGTGATTAGAGACCATCACTGAAGCAGAATTCACAATAAGCGGATGCAAAAAAGGTACGATGTGTTCTGCCAGCGATAGGCCTGTTTCACTACCAAAAAACAGTAACACGCGATAATTGCTGGATTTATCTTGTTTTGTGAGCCAGACATTACGGGGCACTGCAACCTTTCAGGTATAAGGAATGTTTCCCTGGAACAAGGTACGCATGAAAAATTCTATACTCAGATTTTCCCCGACATTTTTACTCTTTTTGGTTGCCTCTTCAGCCACTGCACAAAATATCTCCCCTGACATTACGACGCAATCTGGCAAGGTGAAAGGCGCTGACCATAACAATACGCTGTCCTGGACCGGTATTCCTTATGCGAAAGCTCCGGCCGGAGAACTGCGCTGGAAAAAACCGGTTTCTCCTGACGCATGGCAAACCGTCTTCGATGCGACCCGGCCCGCCACTAACTGCATCCAGGTTTCTCCGGACGGAGCCACAGGTAACGAGGATTGCCTCAATCTGAATATCTACCGCCCGAGTGGGCCCAGCTCCCCGCTTCCGGTGTTGGTTTATATCCACGGTGGCAATAATCAGCTGGGCAGCTCCAGTGAATTTGCTCCGGCATTTATCGCTGAAAAATACAATGCAGTGATTGTCACCGTAAATTATCGTCTGGGCGCACTCGGCTTTAATCCATTAAAAGCCCTGAACGATGGCAACCCGCTGGATGATTCCGGTAATTACAGCTTACTCGACATCAAAAAATCGCTGGATTGGCTCAAAGCCAATATTGAGGCTTTTGGCGGCGACAAAAATAATATTACCGTTTCCGGATTTTCGGCTGGCGGCAGGGACGTGATGGCGATGCTTATATCACCCTATTTTAAAAATACTTTCAACAAAGCCATTGTTTTCAGTGGTGGCATGACCACCTCTGACAAAGATGAAGCGGAAAGCATTTTCGCACAAAGAATGGCACCTCTGGTCGTCAAACAGGGCATTAAGCCGGATGCCAGCGCGGCGAAAACCTGGCTCCTGTCAGGCTCACCAGAAGTGCGTCAATTTCTCTATCAACTCCCGGCAGCAGAACTGGCAATGCTTTTTGGCGATGCGGGGATCCGCATGAATCAATTTCCGCATCTCTACCGCGATGGTGTGGTGATCCCGAAGGATGGCTTTGAGACCAAAAAATATAATGCCGTTCCCGCCATCATGGCCACAGGGCAACAGGAGTTTTCTTTCTTCGCCCGTAACGACCCTATGTTTGCAGCACAAGTGAAAGACGGAACGCTTGTAAACAACACCACGTTGCTGAATAAATACACCTTTGCGAATCACTATGGCGGGCTGCTATACAGCCTGTTTAATGTTAATCAGTCTGCTGAGATGATGTATAAAAATTATAACGCGCCGCTGTATGGCATGGAGTTCCGATATGGCACGGATGCGTTTGTCACAGGTGATAAATTATCCGCCATCGGTTCTTTTCACGGCGTGTTTATGCCTTTTTGGGATAAAAATAAGTATGCTGAATTTACGCAGGATGCGCTGAAGCTGAAAGGTTCTCAGGCATTAAGTGAATCTTTTAATTCCTACATTAAAAACTTCCTGGCAACAGGGTCACCAAACGGTCAGACCCTTCCGGAATGGAAGAAATGGACGCCGGAAAATGCCGCTGCGGGAGAATCACTGCTGGTGATGGATGCTAACAAGCAGAAAGCCATTATCTACATGAGCAATAAGACTTATAGCTATAAAGATATTCTCACCCGTATTGAACAGGACAACTCCCTGTCAGCTGCAGACAAAAATAGTGTTATCAAAAACGTGCTGAACAATCGCTGGTTCAGTGCTCCGCTTGACCAACATTTCGCCCACTAATCCGATGCCTCCTGCGTTAGCAGGAGGCAGATTTTTACTCATCGACTGAACTGTAGATGACCTGCCCTATATTGCTGTTATTAGTGACGTACTGCGCATGAAGCACACCTGGCAATAGATTTTTCAATGAACGCGGCAGCTTGCTGCTGACGCTTAGAGAAATGTTAAACACAACGTTCAGCGATATGCACAGAACTTAACACGGTAGCTGCTAAGCTTTGCCAGCTGCCGTTAAAGCCCGGTGTCGGTGCGTTTTACCGAGTCGAGCGTGGCGAGATCGCGCTCATTACCGGTCAGCTCGGTTAACTGGCCTTCGCGCATCTCCAGCAGTCGATCGGCATGAATGAAGTAGTGATCGTCATGGCTGATAGCAAACACTGTTTTACCCGCCTGCTGCAACCACGGCAGCAGCTCGCGATAGAAGATACGACGAAAATGGGGATCCTGATCCGCCGCCCACTCATCCAGTAACAGCACATCGCGCTCTTCTGCCACCGCCAGCAGCAGCGCCAGTCGCTTACTCTGTCCTTTAGAAAGCTGCAGGTTCAGCACTTTGTTGCCTTCAATCTTCAGCTTATCCTGCATCTTCAGCCTCTCCAGCCAGAGCTGTACCAGCGCCGGATTGGCCGCAACCCCTTCCCGCCCGATTAACCGGTCAAACAGATGTAAGTCGGTAAAGACCGCCGAGAACTGGCTGCGCCACACATCAAGCTCATCCGCCGTTATCGGCTTGCCATCCAGCAGCAGCGTGCCGGACTGCGGCTGATACAGCCCGGTCAGCAGCATCGCCAGCGTCGATTTCCCGCTGCCGTTGCCGCCAATCAGAAACACCAGTTCACCCCGGCGCAGCGTCAGGTTAACCGGCCCGACCTGGAAGCCGTTATCACCATAGTGAAAAGAGACGTCGCGTAACTCCAGCGTTTGCCAGTCTGAGGATGCCGATGGCGAGTGGAATCCTGGCTGATAAGGTGCGAGGTCAAAGGCGTTGAGCTTACGGAAAGCCACCTGGGCGCTGAGCAAAGTCGGTAACGCGCCCACAGCGGAGAGCAGCGGCGTGCGTAAAAACAGCAGCGTCAGGGAAAAGGTGGCGGCGACGGCGGTATTGGCCCAGCCCAGGCTGTTGGCCATAAAAAAGACCATACCGATAGCGCCTAACGTCATGATATTCGACCAGTTGACTGCACTGAGATGGTAAGTATCGGCACGCACAATGTGGTGTCGCCAGGCGCGGGCATCTTCCTGATAAACCGTGTCGTAAACCTGCTGAGCGCGTGAGCGGTTAAGCTGTAACTCTTTGCGCCCTTCAATCACCGTCTGATAATCACGATAAAGGTTATCTTCGATTTCCCGCAGCTTTGCCATATGCTGATAAACCCGCGAGACCAGCAGCCAGCCGCCAACCAGCGTGACACCCAGCCAGACACTGGTCACCAGCAGCATTTTAGGCGACAGCCAGGCGAGATAGATCGCCGAGCCAAGTGTAATAATCACGCCCTGAAAGAGCTCCGGCAGCCTCACAAAGGCCAGTGTAATCGCCCGCACGTCGCTGGTCAGTCCGGCCAGCAGCTGCGCACTGCCGAGTTGCTCGATGCGTTCAATACGGGTATCGAGGATACGCTTGATAAATTCGCCGCGCAGTCGCCAGACAAACTGATGGCCGAGCATGGTCAGCGCAAGCTGCGAGGCCAGCGTCACCGCCATCAGCACCACCAGCAGCAACAAAAACTGCGGCAGCACCGCAAATGAAGTGTTAATGGCGACAATCATTTCGCGATTGATAAAGGCGATCATGCCGATACCCAGCACGGCGCTTAACAACGTCAGCGCAATCACCCCGATAAAAGGCCAGCGGAACTGGCGAAAAACAACGCTTAGCAACGTCATGCAGGCAATCCATCAGCTAAAAAACAGCCTGCAGTGTAATGTGATGCAAAATGATAGCAATAGTTATTCGCACCACGCCGTTACCGGCATGGCGGTTCAAAAGGCGCGTCGAAACGTCAGGTTATAACGCCAGGCACCCACCAGCGGATGAACGCCCGGCTTAAGGGGCAGGATGCCGTGGTAACGCAGGCGCGATGGCCCGCCCCACACCACAATATCGCCATGCTCCAGCAGCACACGCTGGGTGCTGTCGCCCCGTTCGAAGCCACCAAACTGAAAAACCGCCGGTAAACCCAGCGACACCGAAACGATAGGCTGACGCAGATCTTTCTCATCTTTATCCTGATGCAGTGTCAGCTTCGCGCCCGGCTCATAGCGATTAAGCAGGCAGGCATCCGGATTAAAGCCAGGGAATCCCGCCTCAGACGCCGCCTGCTGCGCCAGAGTACGAAACAGCGGCGGCATAGCCGGCCATTTACGCCCGTTCAGGTTGTCCTGCTGCTGATACTGGTAGCCGCGTGAATCCACCGACCAGCCAAAATCGCCACAGTTGGTCATCGCCACCGACATGCGATGGCCACCAGGCGTAATGCGATGGGCAAACGGATTCTGCTCCGCAATTGCCATTATTTGCTGATAAAGCGCCTCTGCATCCTCACGTGCGCGCCGCCGCAGGATCACCGCGCCCTCAGCCAGCGTCTCCTGCCAGGGTTGCTCTTCACTAAACAGATCTAACATCAGGGTTCTCCGGATTCAGCGGGGATCAGGAAAGCAGCAAACTGCGGCGACATCCAGCTGACAAATTTATCGCCCTGCTTGCTGATCAGATAGACCGCCAGATGCTGTTCGATCGCCAGCGCCTGGGCTTTTTCCGTGCCGAGTACCATCAGTCCGGTATCCCAGCCATCGGCTTCCAGCGCTGTGGTGGCGATCACCGTGGCGGAAACCAGTTTATGCTCAATTGGCCGCCCGGTAACGGGATCGATCACATGAGAAATGCGTTTGCCGTCCAGTTCATAATAGTTGCGATAGCTGCCGGAGGTACTGATGCCGTGTCCCTGCAGATTAACGCGCGCCTGAACCGCATTCTCACGATCGGTCGGTTTCTGAATCGCCACCCGCCACGGCTGCTGCTGCGCATTAAGGCCGCGGCTCAGCACGGCGCCGCCCACTGACACCAGATAGTTGTTGATGCCGAGCTGCTCCATCAGTCGTGCCAGATGATCGGTGGCGAAGCCCTCGCCCACTGTCGAGAGATCGACATAGAGACCTGGCAAATCTTTCTGCAGCCACTGTCCGTCTGCTCCCTGCACCACCCGCAGATGCTGTAATCCGGTCTGCGCCCGAGCGGCGGCGATTTGTGCCGCATCCGGCGTATGGCCGGGCTGTTTCGTCGGTCCAAAGCCCCATAAGTTGACCAGTGGCCCGACGGTAATATCCATCGCCCCGCCGGTTTTACGGCCAATCCGCAGTGAGGTCGTGACAATATCCGCCATGTTTTCACTCACCGGCTGCGGAGACAGGTCACGGCTTTGGTTGAAGCGCGATAATGCAGAGTCTGGCTTCCAGGTAGAGAGTTCCGCATCGTCCGCATCCAGCTGCTGCTGAATACGCTGTTGCAGTTCCGCGCTGCGCTCACTCGCCACCCCGGCCAGGCTCACCCGCCAGAGGGTTCCCATGGTTTTTCCTTCCAGCACCAGCGCGGATGTTTTCGCTGGCTTATCACAGGCCGTTAACATCAACGCCAAAGTCGCTATAAACAGCAGATTAATCTGAGAACGCATCTTCCCTCACTTGTAACACTTTATTCCGCTCTGCTACAAAGCATAAACTTCGGGTAAAGACGCTTAAAGAGAGTTGAATATTTCTCTGAAACCAATCAGTATTCACCGGTCATCTACCCTGTATCCGCCTTTTATCAGGCGACTCACGTTAACCAAAGTAAGGAGCGGCAGATGATCTATCTGATTCTCGTCATTGCCCTGGGACTGTTTATCTTCAGTAGCTACAAAGTCTTGCATCATCGTCGTCATCGTCACATGACACCCTCACGCCCGCGTCATTAACAGGCTTAACTGCACCTGATTGGGGCAAGATCCCCCTGACGCGCGCGGCAAGTGTACCAAAGTGGGCGTGTTGTCTGTGGCTGTGAGAGCGGTAAAGCTGGCATGAATTCTGCACTGTTGAAACAGTGTTTATCTCTGAGAGGTGCAGAATGAAAAATTCACAGAAGTGGCAGTCAGCATGGCATCACTGGCTGAGCTTTTCAGCCTTCACCCTGGCAGGTGTGGCATTTGAAGGCGCGCGATTTGGCAGCGTGGTGTCGTCAGTGACAACCGCGCCGGAAGTCACAAAGTGGCGAAAGGCTGAAGCGCTCAGCCCGAAAGGTGACACAGGAGCGCAGCCGTAACTGCGCTCCCTGACAACTCAGAACTGGTAAACCAGACCCAGTGCCACCACGTCGTCGGTATTGATACCGGCTGCTTTGGTGAACGTGTTGTCGTCCAGCAGGTTGATCTGATAATCAACATAGGTGGACATGTTTTTGTTGAAGTAGTAGGTCGCGCCAACATCGATATATTTCTTCAGATTCTGTTTGCCCCAGTTCTGAACATCGGTGCCGCGTGAGGTAACGTACGCCAGGGACGGACGCAGACCAAAGTCGAACTGATACTGCGCAACCAGTTCCCAGTTGTCCGCTTTATCCGCATAGCCATAAGCTTCAGAGTTGCTGCTGCCGAAGCGAGTTGCGTTGTAGGCGCGTGAATACATAGCCGCCAGATAGATGTTGTTCGCGTCATATTTCAGACCGCCGGTGTAAGCTTCCGCTTTATCACCACGCCCCAGAATACCCTGCGCTGCACCGTTCTGGTCGTTGGTACGATCAGACTGGAAGGCTGCAGCACCAATGCCGAAGCCTGAACCCAGATCATAAGTTGTGCTCAGACCCCAGCCGTCGCCATTCTGACCCAGTACGTCACGGCCATTCGGTGACTCGCTGCTGTTGCCATTCTTGCCCTGATACTGGACGGCAAAGTTCCAGCCATCCACCAGACCGAAGAAGTTATTGTTACGGTAGGTCGCCATGCCGTTACCGCGCTGATACATAAAGTTATCCGCGCCATAGGTATCGCCACCGAACTCGGGCAGCACGTCAGTCCATGCGCCGATATCGTAGGCTACACCGTAGTTACGACCGTAGTCGAACGAGCCTGCATCACCAAATTTCACACCGGCAAAGCCAACACGGGTGAAGCTGTCAGCCGTCCCTTCATCTTCGGAGTTGTTCAGTGCTGCCTGGTATTCCCACTGGCCGTAACCGGTCAGCTGATTGCTGATTTCGGTTTCGCCTTTGAAGCCGAAGCGAACGTATGACTGATCGCCATCAGAACCATCGTTATCAGAGAAGTAGTGCAGACCATCAACTTTACCGAAGAGATCTAATTTGTTGCCGTCTTTATTATAGATTTCAGCTGCGTTTGCTGATCCTGCTGCAACCAGCAACGCAGGGATCATCAGGGAGAGAACGCGACGTTTCATTTTATTACCCTCTTTTATGTGCCTTTATTATTTGCCACTGCTAACTGAACGATTAAAAATTCAGCCGGCAGGCCATTGTTGTTTTATAAAGGGTAATAATCCACCAGGAAAATGCTACTAAATTTCCAAAAGTGTTTCATACATCGAAACAGTTATTTCATAATGTAAATAACGGGGAACTAATAACCAGCACGGAACGGTAAAAAATGGCGCACAAATCGATAAACCGATTCGGAGAGCTATGTTATCAACAGGTTACATCAGAGCATTCCGAAGCACTGAATGATAAAACTTATACGGCATCTGGTAATAGAATAGACCCCGCTATCATCATTTATTCCATTATTACCTTCATTCTCCCCGAATGAGATGTACAACTTATTATTTCCCGCCGGACAAATTGTCCGGCATTTTTTTGCCTGCTATTTGCCGTTCCGTTATATCTTCGTAAACTTTGTTAACAGGTTAAATTAGCTACAGCCTGCTTCCGCACATATTGTTAAAATACGCACGCTTTGCGCCCTGATTGCGCAAATATCCGCCATGTTAATTTATCACCGTAATTAAGTGGGCGGATATTTTAGCGGGTGCGGATTTTCAGCGCTCGCGCATCGATTCTTTGACTTTATTCAGGGGCTTAATCAGATAATCCATGACCGATTTCTGACCGGTTTTAATCTCCACGTTGGCCACCATTCCGGGCACAATCGGGAATTTCCGTCCGGCGCGGTTGGTCAGCTCGGCTTTCTGGGTACGAACATAAACACGATAGTAATATTGATCACGTTTTACCTCATCCTGCAGGGTATCTGGCGAGACAGTTTCCACTTCGCCGTGCAGATCGCCATAGATAGAGGAGTCATAGGCGGTGACTTTCACGGTGGCGGCCAGACCGGGCCGGATCCAGGCGATATCGCGTGGATTGATGCGCGTCTCAATCAGCAGTTGATCCTCCAGCGGGACGATTTCCATCAGTTTGCCGCCCGGCTCCAGTACGCCGCCGACCGTAGTGACCTGAATATCTTTCACGATGCCGCGCACCGGCGAGTAGAGCGTGGCACGCGTCAGCTGATCCTCTTTGCCTGCGGCAACCTGCAATTGTGCATCCAGTTCGGCATTGTTTTTCACCTGCTCTTCGTGGGCGCGCACCAGATAGTCATTGCGCGCCTCATCGATTTTGCCGCGCAGATCGCTGACCTGACGACGCAGACGAATCACCTCGACCTGCCCTGCCGCGCCTTTGGCAACCAGCGGTTCCGTCAGGCGCAGTTCATCCTGCACCAGTCGCAGTGACTGCTGCAGATTACTGATGGTTTCGGTGAGATTACGGCGTCGCGACTCGTAGAGCTGCCGTTCGCGCGTCACCAGGTTCGGCTCTTTCAGTGTTTCGGCGCTGAATGTCAGCGGCGTGCCCGACAGCTCCGCCTCCAGCCGTTCGGACGAGGCGCGCAGCGTGCGCACTTTGGCCTGCGCCTCGCCGAAGTTCGACTGAAAGCGCGTCGGATCAAGAGTCGCCAGCACCTGCCCTTTTTCGACAATGTCGCCCTCATGCACGTTTAGTTGTTTGACGATGCCGCCATCCAGGCTATCGATCACCTGCGCGCGGCTGGAAGGGGTGACTTTACCGGTGCCGACCGTGACCTCATCCAGAATGGCAAAGTGCGCCCAGATGAGAAAAATCGCCAGCGTGGCGGTGCAGAGCCAGATAATCGCCGATGTCCGGCGCTCATGACGGGCAAGATCTTTATCAACAATAACCAGACTCATGCGGTATCTCCTTTACCTGGCGATGGCGCGGGTGTCGTCGCGCGGCGCAGGATCTCGTCGCGCGGGCCATCGGCCACAATCCGGCCGTTATCCATCACCACAATACGATCGACCATTTTCAGCAGCGCCGGACGGTGCGTCACCAGTACCAGCGTCCGGCCGCTGATCCAGCCCTGTAGCTGACGGATCACATGCTCCTCCAGCTGTTCATCCATCGCCGCGGTGGGTTCATCCAGCAATACCACCTGCGGCTGACGCAGGATCAACCGGCTCAGCATCACCATCTGACGCTGGCCGCCCGAAAGTCCGCGGCCGCCTTCATTGATAATGCGGTCCAGGCTGGCGGCATCCTGCTGGACCAGCGACAATGCGCCGCTGATGCGCAGCGCCTGCAGCATCTCCTGTTCGCTGGCATGGGGATTGCCCAGCATCAGATTCTGCCGCAGCGTGCCAAAAAAGAGGCGGGAGTCGTGCGACAGCCAGCCGAGCTGACGGCGTAAATCGGTGGGATCGATACGCTCAATATCGACGCCATCGACAATCACTTTGCCCTGGGTAGCCAGCGCCTGACCGGCGAGGATCTTCAGCAGCGTCGATTTCCCTGCCCCGACTTTGCCCAGAATGGCAATCTTCTCGCCGGGCTTAATCTGCAGCTGCTGAACGTTGAGCACATTCTTTTCATTCTCTTCGTCATAGCTGTAATGCACATTGCGCAGATCGTACTGGCCGGTGAGTGTCGGGCAGTGTGCCAGCGTGGTGGCGTCAGGCTGATCAAGCGGCTTTTTCAGCAACTCATCCAGCCCTTTCATCGCCATTTTGGCGTGCTGCCAGCGCGAGAAGACCATGGTCAGCTGCATCAGTGGAGCGATGGTGCGGGATGAGAGCAGGCTGCAGGCAACCAGCGTACCGGTGGTGATTTGCGAATCGAGCACCAGATAGACACCAAACACCAGCATCCCCGCATAGGTAAGCTGCTGCACAGTCGATGCCCAACCGGTGAGACGCGCGCCCCACAACCGCTGCTGATTACTGATTGCAGCACTGACTTCATGCGTCTGCTCCCACTGACGCTGAAAATAGGGTTCCGCCTGCAGCGCCTTGATATCCTCGATGCCTTCGATGGTCTCCACCAGCACCGCATTGCGCAGCGCACCCTCGCGCAGCCCCTCTTTGGCCAGCCGCGCCATCGGGATCTGTACCAGCAGACCGGGAATGACGATCAGCGGGATCGCCGCCAGCGGAATCAGCACCAGCCAGCCGCCAACAAACGACATAATAAACAGGAACAGGATGACAAACGGCAGATCGGCCGCTGCGCCTACCGTGGTCGAGGTGAGCAACTCACGCACCTGGTCGATCTCACGCAGTTGCGAGATAAACGACCCGGTCGATTTCGGACGCGCCTCATTACGTATACCCATCGCCCGGGCAAACAGCATGGCAGAGACTTTCAGGTCGATGCGTTTACCCATGAGGTCTGACACCTGGGTGCGCATCAGCCGGATCAGATACTCAATGGCCGCGGCGATGAGTACCCCGACAAACAGCACCCACAGTGTGGACTGCGACTGAGCCGGAATAACCCGATCGTAGACCTGCATCGAAAAGAGAATACCGGCCAGCGCCAGCACATTACTGATCACCGAGGCCAGCGAAATCTCCGTGATACGGCGCCCCATACCGCGAAAATTTTTCCAGAACCAGTGTGGCTCATAAGGCTGAACAAATTCGTCGATGCGCGCATCACGACCACGCGCCGCTACGCCAATCACGCCGACATCGCCCTGGGCGCGTGTCAGCAGTTCTGATAAGGCGCTTTCACGCACCACATCGCCACCTTCACTGAGCCAGTAACGCACGCTGCCGTCTGAATCGATGCTCTCCAGCACCGCCACGCTGGCATTTTCCAGCACCAGCACCACAGGAGTGATCTCCTGACGCCAGCGCAGTTTGTTCTGCGGCACCATGGTCAGATGCAGTCCCAGCAGGCCGGAGAGTCGTTCCAGCTGCTGTGACACCGGCAGATGTTCAAACCAGCGCATCTGCTGCCGCAGGGTTTTGCCATCGGCAGGTTTACCGAATCGCGCGGCCACGCGCAGCATGGCGGCAATCCAGTTATCGGTATTCAGGGTTGATGTACTCATTATTAATGCCTTATCGCTATTGCAGCGAAGGGAGGAGATCGCCGCTGCTTTGCTGGCGATCGATACCCATGATATCGAGCAGATTGTCTACCGCGGCGGCATAACGCACGGTGGCGTCCCAGCCGTCATAGAGCGCGGTGATGCGTGAGCTGTCAGCCTGAAACACATCCTGTTCCACGCTAAGCAGATCGTTCAGGCTGCGCTTACTCAGGCGATATTCATCGGCGTAGACGTTACGGGTATGGTCGGCGCTGGCCAGCTGCACTTCCCCGGCAGCCTGCCGCTGCTGCGCGCCAATCATGTCGGCATAGGCGGTAGAGGCGTTTTGATTGATGGCGAGCTTGGCCTGCTGGATCGCCGCCTGCGCCGCTTCACGCTCGCCCTCCGCTGACTGGGTTTTCGCATTCACCAGTCCGCCCTGGTAAAGGGGCGCTTCTACCTGCAGCTGCACTTCATCATCCCAGTAAGACTCACGATCGTTTTCATAGCGGGTCCGGCCCGCCTGCACTTTTATGGTCGGCCAGTGACCGGACTGCGCCTGGCGCACCCGTTCTCGAGCGGCTTCCTGTTTCGACTGCGCGCTGCGCACCGCCGCGCTGCTTTCATAGGCAATTTTGTCGAGGGTGATCTGCTGTTTAAGCAGCGCCTGTGGCAGTTCTGGCAGCGTGGCGGGCACCACGCCGGTCAGTACGGTCAGTTGCGCGGTGGCGGAACGGTGCTGGGCGCGATATTGCTCCAGCGTAGCCTGCATCGCGGCGATGCGGGTTTCCGCCTGCAGCACATCGGACTGAGAATTGAGTCCGGCATCGGCGCGCAGTTTCGCGATATCCCGTACCCGCTGCAGCGAGGCGATATTGGTGTGCGCCGTTTCTGCCAGCGTCTGGTAGCGTTTGACTTCGAGGTAGGCCTGCAGCGTATCCTCCGCCACGGTGGTCATTGAGTCGAACAGGCCGTAACGATAAGCATCCGACAGAGCGTGCTGCTCATCGATGGCGCTGCCGGTGCGGCCAAAGTCGTAAAGTAGCTGGCTGAGCATGATGCCACCGGAGCCATTATTGTTGAGGCTGCCGGCGGAGTCGGTCTGATGAGAGCGTCCCGCCGCGCCCTGCAGTGAGATCTGCGGAAACCAGGCGCTGCGGGCGGCATCAAGATCGCCTTCACCGATGTGGATCTGTGCCGCCGCTTCCGAGATTTTCGGATTGCGGGCGAAGGCCCGAAGAATGGCATCGCGTAGCGTTAAGCTGGCAATCTGCTCTTCGGTGGGCGCGGCGCGCCAGTTAAATTCGGCTTTAGGTAACGGTGCGGCAAAAGCCGCGTGCACTGCAACGCCACTCAGGGCGCACAACAAAAGAGTTAATCGCGCTTTGTTCATTATCCATCCCAACAGGGGTTCTTATCATCATGGTATTTTTCCTGGTGAACAAGGCGAGCAAAAAGGGGTGCCACTCAGCGTCTGACAGATTTATTGCATTATTTTATTTATGGTTCGCAAGCGAGACGCTAAACGACCTTTAACATTATTAGATCATATCCCGGGCTTATTCCTGCTAAAAACAGATGAAATCGTTAATATTTCTCCTGAGAGGACAAAAAACAATCACAAAATGCCTCCATGCCAATCCAGACAGGCTTAACAGACCTGTCCGGAAGGCAGTGCATTTACTAATGTTTCAGCGTCAGACCAGGGGGTGTGCCGCAGGATGCTGCAGCAGGTGATCGGCAAGCGTATAAGGAATATCAGAGAAGAGATGGCTTTCCTGCGGTGTGGCAGCGGCAGTGGATGCCTGCGCCACGTGCGCGGTCTCCGCCTGCTGCGTAAGGCTGACCGTCTCCAGCAGTTGATCCACCGTCTGCCCCTCCAGCGGGGAGGCACTTTCCGTATGTGATGCCACCTGCACCGTCTGGCTGGCACTGGCCAGATTACCGGCGCTGTCTTTGCCGCTGACTGTCATCTGGTACTCACCATCATCCAGCGGTGCCAGCTGCCCGGCCAGAATGGTCAGCGCCCAGCCGCCATCGGCTTTTACACTGGCGCTGTAGTGCTGATCGCCCAGCGTTAATTCCACCAGGCTGCCCGGTTGCAGATGACTGGAGCTGCCCTGAATCAGATGCCAGCTGTTGACATCGGCAGCATCAATCTTGTTATCACCAAAAGCCGTGTCCAGGGTCAGCGTCGGCCGCTGATGCACTGCTACGGTAAACAGTTGGTCACTGGTCTGGCTGTCGCTGTTGCCATATTGATCCCAGCGGTGAAAGGTGGCGGCGACCGGACCATCCGGCAGAGCCAGCAGCTCGCTGGAGGTGAGTGTTACCATACCTTTGGCATCGGGCTGGTAGGTTTTACCGTTGATCTCCAGGGTGTTGGCGCCTTCAACGTAGAAGCTCAGATCGTGCTGCGCCTCCTGATAGTTAAGCGTCATGTCGCCGCCGATATCCATTTCGGTGTAGATCGGAATAAAGCCGGTATGGATATTCAGTTCATGCGTGATGTTGGTATAGTTGTTAGCCCCGTCGATTGACCAGGCGCGGATTTCCCCAACGTTGATAAAAGCGTGCACATCCGCTGCCGGGATCACCACCTGCCAGTGTCCATCTTCAGCTATCGTGGCGGCATAATCTTTCTGGTTGGCACCGTTGATCACCAGCCGATGGCCAGGCATCACGGTGGAGAGCGTGCCGCTCAGTAGCAGATCCTGCTGGCTTTCTGCCAGATTTATCACATCGTCCGCAGTGACCTTATCGAAGGTAATTTTTGGCAGACTACTCAGATGGGTGATCAGCGTCAGATCGTGATATTCGGTGGCGCTGTTTCCATTGGGATCGGTCGCCGTGACTTTCAGGCTGTAGACCCCGTCTTTCAGCGCCTGCATATCGCTTTCATGAAATGTGGCATACCACTTACCGTCGTTCCCCATGTTGGCGGTGGTGGTTTGCGTACCCAGCGTCAGTTTCAGCACCGACCCCACAGGCAAGTGCGTTGCGCTGCCGCTGATCTCAACGCCATAAATGCTCTCAGCAATACTCACCGCGTTATCGCCACTGACCGTGTCCACGGTCAGGGTAGGTTTGATCGTGCGGTCGACATAGAGACCAAAATCAACGGTAGTTTCCGTGCTTTGCCCTGCTTTATCGGTAATGGTCAGCGTGAGCGTGTGATTGCCATCCGGGACGCCTTTCAGCGCGTCGGCCGGCATTGAAGCATTCCAGTAGCCCCACTGATTAACGGTGCTGTGCCAGCTTTGATCGTTGAAGGTCAGCGTTACGGTGGAGCCCGCTTCTCCTTCAGCACGGCCGCGCAGATGCACCGGCTTTTGCGCTTCCCAGCCGGCGATCACGCCATCACTGGCGATGGGTTCATAAGGGCGCAGCACGGCGGGTGGCGAACTCTTCACCGTGGCCAGTGTGCTGTCGTTTAGCGGGCTGCTATGCAGTGACTCGGTAGAGAGCGTGGTGACAGGCAGGCTCTGGCCCAGCGTGGCGAAAGGAAGGCTCACACTTTGCGTGGCGGCTGGCGTAATGGCGGGCACAGCGCTATCGGCGACGGCAAAGTCGCTGACTGCCGTCTGGAAAATGGATTCGAGCCGGATGGTACGAAGCGTATCGCGTGATGACATAGGTAACCTCAGTTCAGAACAGAAACGCAGGCCAAAACCATCGGATAAACCGATCGTTTAGACTGACGACATGGTAGTGGGACAGCTGAAGCTGCCCGTTTCCGCTGGTCGGAACTGGTTACCCGCAGGTAACAAGGATTGATAAACAGGACGCTAATAAAAGCGCCAAATAGAGTCAGAATGCTGATTTACGGCGTGACGCCGTTTGTTGCGCCTACCCTAGTCTTTCATTCTGTTAATGAATAGTGGCGATAATCTGGAAAGTGGAATTATCACGTGACTAAAACAAAAACAGCGGGTGCTTACGCACCCGCTGCATTCATCTTCTGAACTACCCCTTCACTCTCTACACGACATGGACCTGCAGGTTCTGCTGCACCAGCACATCACCCAGGGTGTTATCACTGGTCAGCGCCGAGTTGTGATAGATCTCAAAGACTCTTCCCTCCACCGTCCGCTCGCCGGTCACTTCCCAGATACCGCCGTTGCTGTTAGCCAGTGTCACCTGACTGCCCTCTGCGCCCTTGATCAGCAAATCGTCACTCTGTTTATCCGTGATATTGAGTGCCTCATTGAGATCGAGTTTAACGGAGTTGGTCCCGGTTTTACCCAAATCGAGCACCTCAATGTGTTCGACCTTCAGGCCCAGCGCGGTGAGATCCAGATTGAGATGCTCACCATTCAGCACCAGGGTATCGGTGCCTGCGCCGCCATCAATATGGGTAAAGTTAAGGTCACTGACCGTCACGACATCCGCCCCGCTGCTGCCGGTCACCGTCGCCCCCTCAAGGGTACTGCCATCGGCCAGCGTAATCACGACGCCGCCGATGGTGTAACCCGCCTCCTCTGCCGGTGCCGCTGCAATTGCGGCGTCATTTGCCGCCGCGTTTTCACTGCTGCTGACCGGCGTCACGGTATCCGCTTCGGTGATCAGCGTGGAAGCCACCGCCACATGGGCGCTGCTCTCGTCGCTGCTGGTGCTGCTGGTGCTGCTGTTATGCTGCGTCTCCGCGCTGGTGCTGGCGACAGTGGCACTGTCATCTGTCACCGAGAACAGCGCAACCGATTCGTTTGCCGCCAGCGTCAGCGGTAACAGCGAACCCAGCAACAGGGTATTGGTGGTGGAGTAGCTGTTACCGGCCTTGTCGGTAATCGTGACTTTCGCCAGCGTTCCCAGCGACAGCAGCAGGCCACCCACCGACAGCAGTGAAGGTGAGAAGTTAACCGCATAACGGCCCAGCGCATCGGTGGTGGCGTTCAGTGTCGGGCCATTGTTACCGTTAGAGAGCAACAGCGTGACACTGACTTTTGAGCCCTGCGCCGCATTCAGCGATCCGCCCTGTACCACCAGACCGGCGAGCAGAGAACCGACGATGCTCAGCACCGGATCGACTCCAACCAGCGGCTGATTATGCGACAGCGCGGTAAAGCTGCTGGTGCTGGTTGTGGTGTTGCCGCCAATATCCGCCACCGTCACGGTCAGCGGATGGCTGCCATCCGGGATCCCTTTCAGCGTCGCTGACGGCACGCTGATGCTCCATGCGCCGTTCGCGCCGATAGTGGTAGTGAGGATAGTGCCCGCCACGTTCACCGACACCGTGCCGCCCGCCGCGTTGGTGCTGGTTCCTCTGATGGTTTCAGGCGCATTGGCTTCTGAGATGTTGAGGTAACCATCCCCACCAAAGAAGCTGTTGACGCTGACCGTCGGTGTGGTGTGACTGACCACACCCAGCGACGCCGAGGTGTTGCCAATGCTGCCCGCACCGTTGGTGACGCTGGCGGTGACGGTCTGCAGGCCATCAGTAATGGCGGCAAGGTTAGCCGCCGGAACAGAGAGGCTCCAGTTGCCGTTGCTGCTCACCGTCGTGCTGTAAGTCTGACCGCCCAGCGTGACGCGCACGACCGATCCTTCGGCGTTGCTGGCGGTGCCGCTGATAGTCTGCGCCGTTTTGACATCCACCGCGCTCAGCGCATTGTCACCAAACAGCGAGGTAATGGCGACCACCGGCGTCGACTGACTGATGACGCTCAGCGTTCCGCTGCTGTTCACCGTGTTGCCGTAAGTATCGGTGCCGGTAACCGTGACGGTTTTACTGCCGTCAGTGATAGCAACAAGATCCGCTTTCGGGACGGTAATACTCCAGTTGCCGCCGCTGACCACTTTGGTGGTGTAGGTCAGGCCATTCAGCGTGGCGCTGACGGTTGAACCGGCAGAGAGGCTGGACGTCCCGCTCAGGGTCTGGTTAGAGGCCAGATCCGCGGCGCTCAGCACACCATCGCCAAACACCGTATTCACCGACAGAGTCGGCTGGAACAGTCCCAGTGACACGCCCGCGCTGGTGCTGCTGACGTTACCGACTGGATCGGTGACGGCCGCGCTGACGGTGAAGTTACCGTTCAGCAGCGTTGACAGAATCGCTGGCGAGACGGCGGTTGAGAAACTGCCATCCGCGTTGACCTGCGCGTTGACGGTGGTGTTGCCAATCGCCAGCCTGACGCTGCTGCCCGCAGCCAGCCCGGAGACCGTGCCGCTGATGGTCTGAGTCACCAGCGACTCCGCCAGGTTCAGCACGCCGTCGCCAAACAGCGGATTGAGGGTGACTTTCGGCAGGTTATGAATACCGACCAGTGCCCCGGCCGTGGTGCTGCTGGTGTTACCCGCGCTGTCGGTGACGCTGATGCCCACGGTAAGATTGCCATCTGCAATCCCCTGCAACAGCGCTGGCGTCAGCGAGACGTTAAAGTTGCCATTGGCATCGGTTGCCGTCACCAACTGCTGAGAACCTACCGACACCACCACGCGCGATCCCGCTTCCGCGCCGCCAATCACCCCACCGATCACCTGGGTGACCAGTGCATCCGCTACGTTCAGCAGACCGTCACCAAACAGCGGATTCACGGTAATGGTCGGCAGCAGCGTATCGACCCGGATACCGGCGCTGGTGCTGGCAGTATTGCCCGCCGCATCCGTTACCGACGCGCCCACCGTCAGGTTGCCCTGCGCCAGCGTGCCCAGAATATCTGGCGTCACCGTAGCGCTGAAGGCCCCGCCCGCACCCACGGTGGCAGTCACCTGGCTGTTGCCAACCGAGAGCGTCACCACACTGCCCTGCGCAACGTTGTTCACCACCCCGCTGATCACCTGTCCGGTGGCGATGTCGGCCAGGTTCAGCACCCCATCACCAAACAGTGAGGTCAGCGAGATCGATGGCGTCTGAGTAAAGATGCCGATGGATGCGCTGCTGGAGGCGACGTTACCCGCCACATCCCTGACGCTGACGCCCAGTGTCAGATTGCCATCCAGCAGAGAGGTAAGATCGCTGCCTGGCAGATTAACGCTCCACACCCCGCCCGCCTGTACCGTCGTGCTGTATGTCTTGCTGCCAAAGGTCACCGTGACCTGGGAACCCTCAGCCGCATTACTGATCACGCCACCCACCAGCTGTCCGGCAGCGGCTTCCACAATGTTCAGCAGGTTATCACCGCCAAACAGCCCGGTGAGCGCACCAACCACCGGCACCGCATCGACAATCGCCGTGACGGTTTCACCAACGGTGCGGGTGTTGCCCGCGGCATCGGTCAGGGTGACGTCAAGAACAAGATTGCCATCGCTTAACAGACCCAGCACCGAAGGCGGCACTACGATGGCCCATTTACCATCCTGGCCCACTGACGCAGAGAGCGTTGTGCCGCCCAGCACCACCGATACCGTGGCACCGACACCCGCCGAGGTCGCGACCCCGGAGATAGTCTGCGCCACCGTGGTATCCAGCGCGCTGAGCGTGCCGTCGCCGAACACCGAATCGACCACCAGCGTCAGGGCACTGTTGACTACTTTGTTGACCGTCAGCGTGGCGTCAGTCTGGTTGCCCGCAAGGTCATTGACCCGCACGCCAAACACCAGCGCACCTTCAGTGAGGCTCGACAGGACATCCGGCGCGAGATTGATGCTCCAGCGTCCGTCAGCACCCACCGTCGCGGTAGCGATCGGCGCGGCATCGCCCAGATAGAGACCGATAGTCTGGCCTTCTGCCCCCTGCGCACTGCCGGTCAGCACCTGATTGACCACCAGGTCAGCGGCATTAATCAGGTTGTCGCCGAGGAACGCGTCGACCTGGACCAGCGGCGCGGCGGTATCTACCGTCACCGTCTGGGTGGCCGTCGTCACGTTACCGGCCACATCCGCCAGCTGAGCGGTGATCACCGGCGCGCTGCCATCGGATAGTGCCTGCATCGCGCTGGCAGGAACGGTTGTGGACCAGCTGCCGTTGCTCTGCACCACGGCGCTGTAGGTCTGATTATTGAATGTCACGACGACCGTGCGGCCCACTTCGCTGAGATCGGCGGTGCCGCTGATGGCCTGGCTGGTGGCGCTTTCATTGCCATTGACCTGGTTGTCACCGGTAAACGGATTGAGAGTCAGTGCCGGTGGCGTAAGGTCGATGAGCACGTTACCGCTGGTGGTCACAGGGTTAGTGCCGTCGGTCGCATTCACCGTGATGGCGACGCTGCCGTCCGCATTGCCAAAGGCGCTGACCGGCAATGCCGCCGTTGACCAGTTGCCCGACGCATCCAGCGTAGTGGCGTAGTTCTGACCACCGATCGACACCGTCACTACCCCACCCGCGCCGAGGTTAGCAGAGGTGCCACTCACTACCACCCCACCCGCCACATCCTGAGTGCTGATGATGTTGTCGCCCGAGACCGTGCCCAGCGTGACCAGCGGCCCTGGCGGTGGCGTCAGATCCACGGTCAGCGCAATCGGTACGGTTGCGGTATTGCCTGCCAGATCGGTCACTGCCAGCGTCAGCGTTGTCGATGGTGTAAAGGTGGCCATCTGCTCTGGCGTCAGCGTCACGCTCCAGTTGCCGTTACCGTCAACCACGGCGGTGCCGAGGGTCGTGTTATTCAGCGAAACCGTGACGACGGCGCCCGTCTCTGCGCCAGTCGCAGTGCCGCTGAGGATCTGCGGCTGAATGCTCTCGGCGTAGTTCAGTGCATTGTCGCCAGTAAAGGCTGTGAAGCTAAGCGCCGGCGGGGTTTTGTCGAGCACCAGCGAACTGTTAATGGTGGTGCTGTTGCCCGCCGCATCGGTGACCGTCACGGTGACCGGATAGGTGGCATCCGGCAGCGCTGAAAGCTGCGCCGTTGTCAGCGGTACCGTCCAGTTACCATTGGCATCGACGGTTGCGGTGTAAGCGGTGCCGCCCAGCGTGAACTGCACCGTCTGATTCGCGCCCGTCTCACCGGTGGTGCCGCTCAGCGTAATGCCTGTGGCAACATCGCCGCTATTCACATAGCCGCCCAGGAATTCCGGATTGACCGCAGGCAGCGGCGCGATGAGATCAGCCGTGAACGGCAGCTGCGCCGACGCGCTATTGCCCGCCGCGTCCACCACGTTAACCGTCAGTGACTGCGCACCGCTCGCCAGTGAACTCAGGGCGTTCGGCGGAATATCCACGGTCCAGTTACCGTTGCTGGCCACGGTGCCAGAATAGAGGCTGCCGTTGACCTCCACGGTAATGCTGACCGCCTGATTCGCCCCCACACTGCCGGTGGTGCCAGTCAGAGTCACGCCTGCTGCGGCTTCACTGATGTTCAGCAGGTTGTCGCCGCCAAAGGCGCCAGGGTTAAAGGTTGGCACAGGCACAGCCACTTCGGTGACCACGCTCAGCGCCGTCGCGTCACTGTTACCCGCGATATCGGTAGCTGTAACGGTAATCGTGTGGGTGCCACTGGTGAAGGTGGCTAACTGGGCTGGCGACAGGGCCAGAGACCAGCTGCCATCGGCCTGCACGGTGGCAGCCAGCGGCTGACCGTTGTTAAAGCCGGAGATCAGCACCGAGACCGTCTGTCCGGCACCGGTAATGCCGGTGGTGCCAGTGAGGATCTGTTCACTGGCTGCCTCGGTGGCATTCAGCGCACCGTCTCCAAACGGCAGGTTCAGGGTGACATCCGGCAGTGTGTTAACGGCCACCAGCAGCGTGCCGCTGGTGCTGCCGATGTTGCCATTCGCATCGGTAACCGTCACGCTGACTGGCAGGTTGCCATCCGGCAGTGACTGCAATACATCAGCCGGCAGATCCAGTGACCAGTTCGAACCACCCTCAGTCAGCGTCGCGGAATAGAGGGTGCCATTAACGGTCACCGTGACCGACGCGGCGTTATTAATATTCACCGCACCGGTCAGGGATCCGCCTGCGGCGGCCTCTTCAGCATTAATGCGGCCATCAATAAATGGCGTATCCAGCGTGGGATCTGCAATCGGCGTAATCGCCGAGACAAACGTCTGGATCGCTTCGATGCTGTTACCGGCACGATCCGTGGTCGTGAGAGTCAGGGTCTGTTCCCCGGCCCCCAGAATGGCGATCACCGCGGGCGTCAGGCTTGCCGTCCAGTTGCCATTGGCATCGACCGTCACCGACAGCGGGATATTGTCATCGCCTACCGTGACGCTCAGGGTCTGACCCGGCACGACGGTGGAGGTGCCGGTTATCAGCTGAACGGAGCCTGCTTCGCTGATATTAATGATGTTATCGCCGAACAATATCGTGTCGAAGGCAGCTGAAACAGGATCACTCTGCAGGATCTCAACGCCTGCGGTAACCTGCGCCGGATTACCGGCACCATCCGCGGCGCTGACCACAACCTGTGTCACTCCATCGGCCAGGCCGGTCAGCGCACCCGGTGCCAGGTTCAGCGTCCAGTTGCCGCTGGCATCCGTGGTGGTGCTGAAGTTCTGCCCGCCCAGAGAGATGTTCACCACGCTGCCTTCCGGCAGATTGGTGCTGTCACCACTCAGCGTTAACGCCCCTTCAGCATCTGCCGCACTGACCAGCGCATCGCCAAATGGCGTATTCAGGGTCAGCGCTGGCAGGGTATTAAACGCTACGTCCAGTGAGGTGGTGGCATCCGTGGTGATGTTGCCTGCTGCATCGGTGACCGAAACGGTGATCGCATTCGGGCCGTCCGCCAGCTGCTGCAGGTCGGCGGTCGGAATGGTGAGCGTCCAGTTCCCTTCAGCATCTGCCGTGATGGTGTAATTAACGTTATTCAGCGTCACCGTCACCGGCAATGCGCCCGTTGTGCTGCCGCTGATGGTGAGATCCTGCAGCGACTCCGCCAGGTTAAGGGTATCACCCGCGTCGACCGTGATATTCGTCAGTGCAGGCGGTGTGGTAATGAAACTGACCTCCTGAGTGACGGTCACCGGATTGCCTGCGACATCCGTGGCGGTGACGGTAAAGGATTGTGTGCTGCCTGGCGCCACGTCGGCAAAGGCCGCAGACGGCACAGTCACCGTCCAGTTGCCGTTAGCGTCGAGCGTGGTGCTGTAGTCAGTGCCGTTAAACGACACCGTCACCAGCGTACCCGCTGCCAGCAGGGTGCTGCTGCCGCTGACCGCGACATCCGCTGTGGCTTCGGTGGCGTTAATCACATCATCGCCAGCAACCACGTTCATGGTCAGCGTCGGCTGAACCTGGGCGCTGGCCAGCACGACCAGGCTGCTGCTGGCGCTGGCCGGATTGCCAGAAGTATCCGCTGAGACCACGACCAGCAGCTGATCGCCATCCGGCAGATTACCCAGATCGGCAGCCGGAACGGTCACCGCCCAGCTGCCATCGGCTGCCACCGTGCCGCTGTACTGAACGTTATTCAGCGTCACCGTCACCAGCTGGCCTTCCACCAGGTTGTTACTGGTGCCGCCGATGTTCAGATCCTGTAGCGACTCCGCCTGGTTAAGGAAGTTATCGTCACTGATGGTCCCGATGGTCAGGGTTGGCAGGTTCAGAGTGTCAGCATCACGCGTCAGGGTCTGGGTGGCGGTGGCCGGGTTGCCTGCGGCATCGGTCATCGAGACAGTAACGGTGTAGCTGCCGTCTGCCAGCCCCTGCACGACGCTGGCTGGCAGTGTCACCTGCCAGGTGCCGTCAGAGAGTACCTGGGTGGTGTAATCACTGTTCTGGAAGCTGACGGTGACCGTCTGTCCGGCATCCGCTACCGACGCCGTGCCGCTGATGGCGACCGCTTCCAGCACCTCCACTGAGTTGATGATGTTGTCGCCGCCGATAGCATTGACCGTCAGTACAGGCAGGGTGGTATCGACTGTAACGGCGCTGGTCAGCGAACCGCTGTTACCGGCCGCATCGCTGGCATTGACGACCAGGGTATTGATCCCCTCGCCCAGCGTCTGCACCTGCGCCGGGGTTAAGTTCAGCGTCCAGTTGCCCTGCGCATCCACCGTAGCGGGATAATCATTCCCGCCCAGCGTCACGCTGACAGTCTGGCCGTTGCCCGCGACACCGGTGCTGCCGGTCAGCGTCTGACCCGCCCCCTGTTCAGCCAGGTTCAGATAACCATCGCCAAACGGCGTGTCAATGCTGACGGCCAGCGCCGCCGTCGATACGGTAATGTCACGGGTTTCGGTTACCGGGTTACCCGCCGCATCGCTGACCGTCACGGTCAGAATGTACGCCCCGGCCGGAATACCGGCCAGCGAACCCGCCGGCAGCGTCAGATTCCACTCGCCGTTCTGGTCAACCGTGGTGGTCCAGGTCTGGTTGTTCAGGGTAATGGTGACCTGCTGTCCGGCTTCGGCATTGCTGTTGCCGCTGAGAACAATCGGCGCTGTGCTTTCGGCGATATTGACGCTGTTATCACCTGCAACGGTGTTCAGGGTCAGGGTCGGTGGCGTCAGATCCACCGTCAGGCTGCCCTGGCTGCTGCCGGTGTTACCCGCCGCATCCTGGGCTGTGACGGTATAGCTCAGGGTATCCTCCGGCAGGCCGGCCAGCGCAGAAGCCGGCACGCTGACCTGCCAGTTGCCATTGCCGTCGACGGTGCCGTTGTAGGTTGCGCCATTCAGCAGCACGCTCACCGTCTGGCCGTCACCGGTTATGCCGGTGGTGCCGCTCAGGGTTTGTGCTGTGGCGATCTCGCTGCTGTTAAGCAGGCCATCGCCAAAGGCAGAGACGATCTGCGGTGCTGGCAGCGTCGCCAGCACACTGAGCGCTGCCTCGCTGCTCAGGGTCGCCCCGCCGCTGTCCGTTGCGGTGACCGTCAGGGTATAAGGCCCATCGGCGAGCGCCGTCAGTGCCTCCGCCGGAACGATCACTGTCCAGCGGCCGCTGGCCGAGACCTGCGCGGTGTAGCTGATGTTGTTAAACAGCAACGTGACCGTGCTGCCCTCTGCCACATTCACCGACGTGCCGGTGACGACCAGTGCCTGATCCAGCTCCTGCGCATTCAGGTAGTTGTCTTCGCTGATGGCATCCATCGCCAGGCCTGAGGCATTGCTGTTGACGTCAAAGGTGAGATTACTGGTGGTGGTGTTGCCCGCCACATCGCTGACTGCCACGGTAAAACTGGCGCTGCCATCATTAATCGCGGCCAGCGCGCCGGCTGGCACAATCAGGCTCCATGCCCCGCTCGCCTGCACGGCGGCGCTGTAGACGGTGCCGTCAACGGTGACGGTGACCAGTTGCCCCGCTTCGACGTTGGTGGTGATGCCGGAGAGACGTTGATCGGTGAGGCGCTCCGCGCCATCGACCACATTGTTACCGGCAAAGGCATCCAGGGTCAGGGTCGGCAGTGTGCCTGGCTCCACTTTCAGCCCCAGGTCGCGGCTGGTGGTGGTGGCATTTCCTGCCGCATCGCTGGCGGTCACGGTCAGCGGATAGCTGCCGTTGCCCAGCCCGGTGTAAACCGTGGCGGGCAGTTCCAGCGACCAGACGCCATTGACGTCAGCGGTGGTGCTCAGGGTGGTGCCGTTGAAGCTGGCCACAATCAGGGCGTTAGCTTCGCTGCTGCCGGTCAGCGTCAGCGGCTGCTGACTTTCAGCGGCGTTAATGATGCCATCGGATGGCGTGATGAAGTTCAGCACCGGAGGCAGTGTATCCACCACCAGGCTGCCATCAGCCTGGCTGCTGTTGCCCGCCACATCACTGACGACCACGGTGTAGCCAGTATTTCCCTGTGGCAGCGCAGACAAGACATCAGCCGGAACGGCGACCTGCCAGTTGCCTGCGGCATCGACCGTGCCGCTGTAGTTGTTGCCGCCAAGCGTCACGACGACGGTCTGGCCGTCGCCGGTCACGCCTGTGTTACCGGTGATTGCGCCACCGGCGGCGGCTTCCTCACCGTTCAGAATGCCATCATCAAAGGCCACGCCTGGTGTCGCCACCGGCAATGTGCTGGCGATCACCGTCAGGGTAGCATCGCTGGTTGCAAGCGGCTGTCCGTTAGCGTCGCTGGCGGTGGCGGTGATGGTTTGCAGGCCGTCTGCAGTTCCGGTAAAGGTGCCCGCCGGTAAGGTCAGGCTCCAGCTTCCATCTGCCGACACGGTGGTGCTGACCGTGGTGCCGTTGGCCACCACGGTGACAATGCTGCCATCAGGCAGACCGCTGGTGCTGCCGCTGACCACGACGGCGCCATCCAATTCCTGAGCATTGAGGTAGTTGTCGTCGCTGACGGGTGCCAGCGCGATCGACGGCAGGGTGTTGTCCACACTGAAGTTAAGCGGGCTACTGGCGGTGTTACCGACGGCGTTGATGACGCTGACGTTCAGCGTCTGGTTGCCTTCACCCTGCTCAGCGAGGGCACCCGCAGGCAGAATAATGCTCCAGTCGCCGCTGGCCCCGACCACACCGCTGTATTCGATGCCATTCAGGGAGATGATCACCTGCTGGCCCGGCTCGACATTCGTGCTGCTGCCGCGCACCGTAATCGGCTGCAACTGCTCCGCTGCCGTGACGATGCCGTCACCGGCGAAGGTGCTGCTGTCGATAGTCAGCACAGGCTGCACGTCCGGCGCGGTTGCCACATTCAGATCAACCACCTGGCTGCTCTGATTCCCGTTAGCACTGGTTTCCGTCACCGTCACCAGATTACTGCCTGGAGGCAGTGCCGCCAGCGCTTCAGGGGCGATCTGCAGCGTCCACTGGCCGTTAACGCCAACGGTGGTGCTGTAGAGCTGGTCATTGAGCTGGACCGTGACCACGTCGCCGTTCTGACCGCTGCCACTCACCACCAGCGGCTCCGCCAGTTCCCCGACGTTCAGCGCGTTATCACCGCTGACCGGCGCGACGACCAGCGGAGGCGGCGTGGTGGCAACCGTCAGCGCACTGTTCTGGCTGCTGCTGTTACCGGCCGCGTCGGTGACGGTGACCACCACCGGATAGCTGCTGCCATTGGTCAGACCGCCAAGCGCCGCTGGCGGAACAGCCAGCGCCCAGTTTCCGTCACCATCAACGGTGCCGGTGTAGGTCACGCCATTCAGCGTCACACTGACGCGGTCGCCTTCACTGCCTGCGCCGCTGAAGCTGAACCCTGCAGCCTGCTCAGCGATGTTCAGCACGCCATCATCCGCCGGGGTATCAATACTGAAGTCTGGTGCCGTGGTATCCACGGTAACCGGGAATGGGGTGGTGGCCACGTTGCCACTCACGGTCGTGACGGTCACGTTGAGATCATAACGGCCATCGGGCAACTGTTGCAGATTCGCAGCAGGCACGGTGGCGGTCCAGCTGCCATCGGCGGCAACCACTGCGTTATAGGTCTGGCCATTCAGCGCAAGGCTGACGCTGCTGCCCGACGTAACGGTGCCGCTGAGGGTCAGATCGGTGGCGGTTTCAGCCTCATTAATCGTGCCATCGGTGGCAATCGGGTTAACGGTCAGCGCCGGTATGCCGGTATCAACAATCAGCGGCTCGCTGATGCTGGTGCTGTTACCCGCTTCATCACTCACCGTCACGGTAATCGGATTGCTGCCCTGCGCAACTGCCTGCAGTCTGTCTGCGGGTATCGTCACGCTCCATTCACCATTCGCGTCTACAGTGGCCGGATAGCTGATACCGCCCAGGGTCACGCTGACGGCCTGGCCTGGCAGGACTGTGCCGGTCAGCGTCTGCGCCACGCTGGCTTCATCGGTATTGAGTATGCCGTCAGTGAATGGCGTGTTGATTTGCGGGTCTGCCAGCGGCGCGGTCGCCACCAGCAGCGGCAGGCTGTTCTGCACATCACCCGAAGAGACGGTAACGGTGGTCGTGCCCTGCGGCAGCGTCGCCAGGTCGGCAGCCGGCACGGTCAGGGTCCAGCTTCCGTTTTCATCGGTGGTGGTGCTGTAGACGGTGCCGCCAGTCACCAGCGTCACGCTGATCGGGCTGTTAGCCGGCAGGTTCGCTGAACCGCCGCTGAGGATAAGATCCCCCTGTGCCTCCAGGGCATTCAGCGCATTATCATCACTGATTGGGGCAATCGATAGCGACGGTACGGGTGAGGTAACCACGCTGAACTGCCCTTCAGCAGGCAGGGCCGGGTTACCGGCCACATCGGTAATCGCCACGGTGAAGGTTTTATCGCCTGCGCCGCCCAGCGATCCGGCTGGCAGCGTCACACTCCAGCTGCCGTTCGCCTGTACTACGCCATCGTAAGACTGACCATTGATGGTCAGTAATACCGGCTGACCTGCCGGTACGCCGATGACGTTACCGGTGACCAGAATGTCGGTGAGCTGTTCAGCGCTGTCGACCTGATTATCACCGGTCACGGGATTAATCGTTAGCGCCGGCGACGTTGCCGCCAGCACAGTGACGCTGGTCGGTACAGTGCTGCTGTTGCCATAAGCATCGCTGAGTACCACATCAACCGGATAGATTGCGTCACCCAACTGGCTGATAATCGCGGCGGGCACCGTAACACGCCACGCGCCATCGGTATCCACGGTGGCGGTGTAGGTCTCGCCATTGAAACTCACCGTGACGGTGTCGCCCTGGGCCCCCCCGCGTCCGTCGAGTGTGAGATCCTGACTGTGTTCAGCGATATTGATATAACCATCACTGCCCGGCGTGGAGACCTCCAGCAGCGGCGGCGTGGTGGCGAAAATCAGTGAACTGCTGGCCGGTGTGGTATTGCCATCGGCGTCTGTCGCCACTACCGATACCGGTTGGGTACCGTTGGGCACATTTGCCAGGTCGGATGCCGGAACGGTGACACTCCAGCTGCCACCCTGCGCCACCACAGCGCTGTAGGTCACGTTATTCAGCGTAACGCGAATGGTGCCGCCTTCGTCGCCGGTTCCGCTGACGATCAGAGGCTGCTGCGCGTCGCTGACGTTGATCACGCCATCATCGCTGAGATCGTTCAGCGTCAGAGCAGGCACCGCTGTAGCCACCCGCAGTTCCGTATTCTGAGTGCTGATGTTGCCAGCCGGATCGGTAACGGTGACGGTCACCGGATAGGTCTGATTGCTCAGCGTGCCAAGATCGGCCACCGGGACGGATGCACGCCAGTTACTGTTTTCGTCAACAATGGCGGTGTAGGCCTTACCGTTTAACTCCACCGTCACGCTGTCGCCCGGGGTGCCGGTTCCGCTGATCAGCAGCGGGGTAGTCAGTTCGTTGTTGGTCAGGACGCCATCACCGCCCGGTGTGGTGACGGTCGCAACCGGCGGCTGCGTGCTGACCGTCAGGGGTTGCGTCTGCGTGGTGGTGTTACCGCTGGCATCAGTCAGCGTAACTACCAGCGTATAGCTGCTGCCATCTGACAGAGCCTGCAGCGCCGCTGGCGGCAGATCCACCGTCCAGTTGCCCTGTCCATCCACAGTGGCGCTGTAAATCCCGTTGTTCAGCGAGACTGCTACCACCTCGCCCGGCACGGCACCTGAACCGCTGACCGGCACGCCTGCAGCCACTTCGCTGCTGTTGAGAATGCCATCGCCGCCTGCGACATCTGCCACGATCAGTGTCGGTGGCCGTGTGTCGACGCTGAAGCTGAGCGTCTCGTCCACACGGTTACCCGCCTCATCAATCGCGGTAATGATCAGGCTGTTAGCACCCTGCGGCAGTAAGGCGAGATCGGCGGCGGGCAGCGCCAGGCTCCAGCTGCCGTCTGCATTGACCGTGGTGCTGTAGGTTTTACCATTAAGTTCCAGTTCAACCTGCTGGCCCGGCACGGCTTTGCCGGTGCTGCCGCCGATCAGCAGATCGCTGCCCGCTTCCACCCGGTTGAGAATGCCATCGCTGATCGCGCTCTCCTCCAGCGTGATTTGCGGCAGCGTGGCCGCGACCACATTCAGCTGGGCTGAGTCGGTCAGCAGTGCTCCGGTGGTGTCGGTAGTGGTGACCGAAATCAGTTTCACGCCGTCGGTGATAGTGGTGAGATCGCCTGCCGGAACGGTGACGCTCCAGAAGCCATTGCTGTTCACCACCGCGCTGTAAGTACTGCCGTTAAAGTTAACCTGCACCGCCTGGCCCGGGTTAACGCCCACCGCAGAGCCGCTGATGATCAGATCGCTGCTCAGCTCCTGCTGGTTCAGGAAACCATCAAGGCTGACAGGTTCACTAATGGAGACCACGCCAGGTTCGCCTGCTGCCGGGGCGACGTTGATATCGCGGGTGTCGGTGGCTGAGGCACCTGCCGCCGTTGTGACGCTGACTGCGATGGTGGTGCTGCCCGCCGCCAGTGCGCTTAGCGCCGCAGAGGGGATCTGCGTGCTCCAGCTGCCATCCGCGTTGACCAGCGCGTTGTAATTTTGGCCGCCCAGGGTAAGGGTGACCGTCTGGCCCGCCTCTACGTTGCTGGTGCTGCCGGACAGCGTCTGGTCCAGCGCTTTTTCGCTGTTATCCAGCAGATCGTCACCGGCGAACAGGGCGATCGACACCGTCGGCGTACCCGGTTCCGCTGGCGCTTCCACCGCAATCACCCGATCTTCGGTGACTGTTACGCCCGCCTGGTTGGTGACTGTGGCCGCGATAGTTGCGTTGCCCGCCGTCAGTGCCGCCAGCGCGCTGGTCGGGACGCTCAGGCTCCAGCTGCCATCCGCGCCGACGGTGGCGCTGTAAGTCTGGTCGCCCAGCGTGACGGTCACGATCTGACCCGCCTCGACATTGGTTGAGTTGCCGCTCAGCAACTGGTCGCTGGTTTTCTCATCGTTGCTCAGCACGTCATCCACGGCGAACTGATCGAGCGTGATAGTGGGCTGGCCCGGCTCGGTAACTGACGGCTCTACCGTGATCGGCAGCGTGTCGCTGACGGTGGTGCCTGCCGCATTGCTGACCGTGACCACCAGAGAGGCAGCCCCTGCTGCCAGCGCAACGAGTGCATCGGCCGGAATCGCAATGTTCCAGTTGCCGTCGGCGCCCACCGTTCCGCTGTAGCTCTGGCCACCCAGCGTCACCGTGACAAGCTGGCCCGCCTCGACGTTGGTGGTGCTGCCGGAAACCGCCTGCGCGTCCAGTTTCTCATCGTTGCTCAGAACGTTGTCATCAGCAAAGGTATTGATGGTTAATGTCGGGGTGCCTGGCCCGGTGCCCGATGACTCCACCAGGAAGTCGCGGGTCTCAGTAACCTGCGCGCCGAACTGATCTGTCACCGTCACATTCAGGGCTGCGCTACCGGCTGTCAGCGCCGCCAGCGAACTGGCGGGAATTGACAGGCTCCAGCTGCCATCCGCGCCGACCGTGGCGCTAAACGTCTCTCCGTTCAGGGTGACAGTGACCTGCTGGCCTTCACCGATATTGGTGGTGGTGCCGCTCAGCAGCTGGTCGCTGGCTTTCTCGCTGTTGCTGAGGATGTCATCCCCGGCAAAGGCGTCGATGGTTATGGTGGCTTCACCCGGCTGCGTTACCGGGGCTTCGACAGTGACTGGCTGCGTTGAGGTTACGGTGTCGCCCGCCGCATTACTGACCGAGACGGTCAGGGTGGTGGTGCCTGCTGCCAGCGCGTTCAGCGCGGCTGACGGCACGGCGACGCTCCAGCTGCCATCACCCTGCACGCTGGCACTGTAGGTCTGACCGCCCAGGGTGACCGTCACGATCTGGCCGGTTTCGATATTACTGGTGCTACCGCTGACAAGCTGATCGACCGCTTTTTCGTCGTTGCTCAGATCGTTATCGCCGGCGAAATCATTCAGGGTCAGAGCCGGCACGCCCGGTTCCGTTACTGGCGTCTCAACCGCGATATCGCGGATTTCGGTAGTGCTTACGCCATCGGCATTGCTGACGGTAACGCTGATGGCATTAGATCCCGCGGGCAGATTACCCAGCGCAGCTGCCGGAACAATTACACTCCAGTTACCACTGCCATCGACGGTGCCGGGGTAAGTCTGGCCACCGAAGCTGACGGTCACCGTCTGGCCCGCTTCGATGTTGGTGGTGGAGCCGGAGAGCGTCTGGGCCGTTCCTTTTTCATCGTTGCTGAGGATGTCATCCCCGGCAAACTGACCAATGGTGACTGTGGGTTCGCCCGGCAGTGTGACAGGGGCTTCCACGGTGATGGGCAGCGTGCCGGTCACGGTATCACCGGCCACATTGCTGACTGAAACCGTCAGCGTCGTTTCACCTGCCGCCAGGGCGTTCAGGGCCGCCGAGGGTAAAGTAACGCTCCAGTTGCCCTGTGGGTCAACGCTGCCGCTGTAAGTCTGGCCGCCCAGGGTGACGGTTACCTGCTGACCGGGTTCAACATTGCTGGTGCTGCCGGTAAGTGTCTGATCGGTGGTTTTCTCCACGTTACTCAGCACGTTGTCCCCGGCGAATTCATCCAGCGTGACGGATGGCGGGCCCGGAACGACCGGCGTATCAATGCTGATCGCGCGGTTTTCACTGGCTTCAATGCCAGCCTGGCTGGTGACGACCGCGGAAATCGCAACCGAACCGGCTGCCAGCGCATTCAGTGCTGCAGGCGAGAGCGTGATGCTCCAGTTGCCCTGCGCATCCACTACTGCGCTGTAGGTCTGATCGCCCAGTGTGATGGTAACAATCTGGCCCGCTTCCACATTGGTGGTGGTGCCGCCCAGCCGCTGATCGCTGCTTTTCTCGGCATTGCTGAGGATGTCATCACCGGCAAACTGATCGATGGTGATAACAGGCGTACCCGGCTGAGTCAGTGGCGGCTCTACGTTAAAGGTCAGGCTACCGCTGGCGGCAGTTCCTGTCTGGTTTGTGACGGTTGCCGTCACCGTGGTGGTGCCGGATGCCAGCGCGGTCAGCGCATCAGCAGGCACGGTAATGCTCCAGCTACCGTCGCCTGCAATGCTGCCGCTGTAGCTCTGGCCGCCCAGTGTAACCGTGACGATCTGCCCTGCTTCGACGTTGGTGCTGCTGCCGCTAAGAACCTGATCGCTGATTTTTTCTGCGTTGCTCAGCACGTCGTCGCCGGTGAACGGGGCGATCGTCAGGGCTGGCACGCCAGGGGTGGTGTCAGGTGCCTGCACCTGAATACCCAGGCTGGCGGAAGCCGCCGTGCCCGCGGCGCTGGTCACACTGACCGAAATGGTGCTGCTGCCCGCAGCCAGCGCCGAGAGTGCGGCGGCCGGAATTGAGACGCTCCAGCTGCCATCCGCCCCCACAGTGGCGTTATAGCTCTGTCCGCCCAATGTCACGCTGACCTGCTGGCCCGCTTCGACATTGCTGGTGCTGCCGGACAACGTTTGTGGCGTAGTTTTTTCGCTGTTATCCAGCAGGTTATCGCCCGCAAACGGGTTCAGGCTAATGGACGGCGCAGCCGGTGTGCCGGGATCGGCGGCCACGACGGTAATGGGCAGGCTGCCGGTGGTCGCCGTGCCCGCCGCGTTAGTGACGCTGACGTCGATGGTGGTGGTGCCTGCGGCGAGTCCCGCCAGCGCGGCAGCAGGGATAGTGACGCTCCAGCTGCCGTCAGCACCTACGGTGCCGTTGTAGGTCTGGCCGCCCAGCGTGACAGTGACAATCTGACCCGCTTCGACATTGCTGGTGGTACCGCTCAGTACCTGATCGCTGCTTTTTTCCGCGTTATCCAGGACATCATCGCCCGCGAAGGCATTCAGGGTGATGGCCGGCGTCCCTGGCGTGACCGGTGTTCCCGGATCGGTACCACCGTCATTGCCGCCACCGTTACCTCCACCGCCACCACCACCACCACCACCGCCGACGCCAACCGCCAGTCCGGCTAAGCCGAGCACACCCAGACCGCCCGCTGTTATCACGCCCATCGAGGTGTTGGCGTTATCTGCCAGCAGCAGCGGCTCTACGCTGTCGAGTGATTCATAGGTTGGCGTGACCGACGTGGAAGCGAGTTCAGCCCCTTCTGCGGTCTGTGGAAAAAGCGCATGTTCTGGTGGGTTGACGCCATCATCGAACACCAGTTCGCTGTGCTGGCCGTCGGCGTCGTCGAGGAAAAATTTCTGATAGCGGACAGTACTGCCGTCACGCATATGCAGTACCAGATCGTTACCCTGGCGCTCATACTGGGTCACCATGGCGCGGGTGCCGCTGACGCGCACGACGCTGGGCTCGGTGAGGTTAATGGATTGTGACGAACCGCTGACGGACTGGGAGATAAGTGTGCCGTTTTCGCGCGAGATAATGTCTACACGGCCTTGCGTGAGTTCTGCCATTTGTAACCTCTACTCCACCAGATTAGCTAATAGAGTGAATCCATAAACATAAAATTATTTTATGCTTATAGTGTTCACACATAATTTCACCTTCTGACGATCAGAAGATGTCTTAACCTGGTGTATGTTGAAACGGCAAAGCCAAAGCGTGTCACGCGCGCTTAATCAGAGTGGCGAATGACGATATTATTGTTGGTTTTAATTGTACAGACTTACGCAGAATGTAACGTTTCTGACAGATTAGCTTTTAGCGTAGCCGTGTTAAAAAACAATTTCAATGTACAGATTTAATTATGATTTAATCTTCATTACATAAGCCATGCTTGAAATAAGGTTTCATAAAATCCGCTTCGCCCTTGTTTTACATGTCAATTTATTGCTGACTGTTTCCAAAAATGATGCGTAAAGGTTAAAAAAACATCACTACCGAAACATTAGGGCTGTAAAATATATTTGTTCATTAAGCGATTCAGCCATCATTTATGAGTGGCCCTGATCCGATTTTTCAGCAGCAAGTCGTTGAAAAACGGCGGTGAAATTTGAGTTAAGTCACTCTGTGGGGTGGTGATGATACCAGGAAAGTTCTGGAAAAAATTCGCAACGTGACAAAAGTCGGTAAACTCCCGGTTTTGTCATTTATGCAATGTTGCTGCCCCCTTCCTCAATAAGAGGCGCAACGCCCACTGACTCACGGCCAGTGCTACACTTTTCCGCTTTACCATTGATGAATCTGACCTATGACTGCACTGGACGCTGCACAACAAAATAAACATCAGAGCCGCCTGAACTGGGGCACGCGCACCATCTTTTTGATTAATGGCTTAGGAATGTCAGCCTGGGCTCCGCTGGTGCCGTTTGCCCGCGATCGCCTGCAGCTCAGCGGCGCATCACTGGGCGCGTTACTGCTCTGTCTGGGTATTGGTTCGCTGGCCGCGATGCCGGTGACCGGCACACTGGTGGCGCGGTTTGGCTGCCGTCGGGTGATGTGCTTCTCTACCCTGTTAGTGCTGATGATGATGCCGCTGCTGGCCACAGCTGATTCTCATCTGGTCATGGCGGCTGCGCTGATGCTGTTCGGCGCCGGGCTGGGCATGCTGGATGTGGCGATGAATTATCAGGCGGTTCAGGTTGAGCAGGCGGCGGATAAACCCATGATGTCCGGCTTTCATGGCTTCTTCAGTCTTGGCGGGATTCTGGGCGCGGGCACGGTCAGCCTGTTGCTGAGCCAGTCCTTTACACCCCTGGCCGCCACGCTGGTGGTGATGGCAGTGATGTTGTTGCTGTTGCTATGGCGACTGCCGGTCTTAATGAATGAACGCCTGCACCAGCCCGATCAGCCCTGGCTGGTGATCCCACGCGGCTGGGTCGCGTTTCTTGGCCTGCTCTGCTTTATCCTGTTCCTGGCGGAAGGGGCCGTGCTGGACTGGGGCGCGCTGCTGCTGTTGCAGAACCCGGAGATGTCACCCGCCTGGGCCGGGCTGGGCTATGCGGTCTTTTCCGTAGCGATGACGCTGGGCCGTTTTAGCGGCGATAAGATCATCCAGCGTTTTGGTCGTTACCCGGTAATGCTGACCGGCGCGCTGACCGCCGCGGCGGGCATGAGTCTGGCCGTCTGGCTGCCATGGCCGGAGATTGCCCTGCTGGCTTTCCTGCTGGTCGGCTTTGGTTTATCTAACACGGTGCCGATGTTGTTCAATGCTGCCGGGAATCAACAGGATATGCCTGCGAACCTGGCGATTTCTGCCATGACAACGCTGGGATATGCGGGTATTCTCTCAGGTCCGGCTTTAATCGGATTCATTTCGCAATGGATCAGCCTCAGCGGCGCATTTTTAGGGATCGCCCTGTTGCTGTTAGCCGTAGCCGCCAGTGCGCGAAAAGTTGCGCGATAATTCAGGTACCTGACACGCTATGTTGTATAAGTTTCCACTGACCTCCGGCAATGTCACCCGATTTTTTGTGGTTTTCAATCTGGTGCTCCTGCTGGCGCTGGGCTTTATGGTGCATAACTCGGTGAATGCCTGGCTGACCGGGAAACGCTATGCCATGGACGATCTGGCACGTGACGTTCAGAAGCGCATTGATGCCTATCGCTTTGCCACCTGGCAGATCTATGAAAACCTCTCTACCAGTGCGGCAGGTGCAACCCCCGGCAGTAACCTGCAGGAGACGCGACTACGTCCTGACGTCTACTATCTGGAAAAAACCCGGCGTAAAACTGAAGCGCTGATTTTCGGCTCGCATGACAGCAGCACGCTGGATATGACCATGCGGATGTCGAACTATCTCGACACGCTGTGGGGCGCGGAAAATCCCACCTGGTCGATGTACTTTTTAAATGGTCAGGACAATAGCCTGATTATGATCTCGACCCTGCCGCTGAAAGATATGGCGACGCGTTATAAAGAGAGCGCCATCAGTTCAATGGTTGATGGCCGTCGTGCCGAGATGTTGCAGCAGGCGAATGCGCTCGATGAGCGCGAGAGTTTCTCACCGCTGCGCCACCTCGCCTTCCAGAACGATCACTATTTCACGCTGCGTACCACCTTTAACCAGCCGGGCCATCTGGCCACGGTGGTCGCCTTTGATCTGCCGGTTAACGATATTGTTCCGCAGAACATGCCGCTGGAAAATTTCCAGCTGCGGCAGGACAGCTCAATGCCTGCCAGCAGCAGTGAACAGCTGGAGGTGGAAAATACCCGCATCTCACTGGTTAATCCCAACATCGAGATTGCGGCCACCCTGCCCAGCACCTCGCTGCAACTGGTTTATCAGGTGCCGATTGGCCGTCTGATTATCGACACCCTGCACAATCTGCTCTGGCCGCTGCTGATCAACCTGCTGCTGTTCCTGCTCTCACTGGCGGGTATTGTGCTGCTGCGCCAGCAGTCGCTGCGTCCCAGCGAGAACCAGAGCGCTGAACTCGATTCGCTGCGGGTATTGAATGAAGAGATTGTGGCCAGTCTGCCGGTCGGTCTGCTGGTGTATGACTTTGCCAGCAACCGCACCCTGCTAAGCAATAAGATTGCTGAACATCTTTTGCCTCACCTCAATCTGCAGAAGATCATTAATATGTCTGACCAGCATCAGGGCGTACTGCAGGCGACCATCAATAACGAAGTGTATGAGATTCGCCACGCCCGCAGCGTGCTGTCGCCGCATACCCAGCTGTTTATGATGCGTGACCAGGATCGCGAGCTGCTGGTGAATAAAAAGCTGCAAAAAGCGCAGCAGGTGCTGGATCGCAACCATCAGATGCGACAGCAGTTGCTGCACAATCTGGGCCATGCGCTGAATCAGCCCCTGGAGAAGATGGTGACGCAGCTGGTACAGCTCAGCCAGCGTGACGCCGATGAGACCGTGCTGGACCTGCTCGATGAGAGTCAGGGGCTGGCGCGGCTGGTGGATGATATCGTGCTGCTCAACCGGCTTGAGGCGCACGACTGGTCACCCGATGCGACCGTCTTTAACCTGCAGGAACTGCTGGATGAGATCGCGCTGGAAAGTCTGCCGCTGATGCGCCGTAAAGGGCTGTCGCTGGTGGTGAATAATCACCTGGCTAATGATGAGACGCGATTTGGCGACCGTCGCGCCCTGCGTAAGGTGCTGACCACGCTGATGCACTACGCCCTGACCACCACCCGCTGGGGGAAAATCACCCTGGAAGTTAAGGCTGCAGACAAGCAGGCCGATAGACTGATCATCGAACTGGTGGATACCGGTGCGGGCCTGACGGTGGATGAACTGGCCAATGTCGACTTCCCGTTCCTGGGCGATACCAGTCAGGATCGCTACGGACAGGCTTCTGGCATGGCGTTCTTCCTCTGTAAGCAGCTCTGCAAGCAGATGGGTGGCAGCCTTGATATCGTGGCAAAAGCGGATATCGGCACGCGCTACAACATGCAGTTGCCGCTGGTGCTGGAGCAGAAGCGCGAAGAAGAAGAGGAAAAAATTCTGGATGGCGTCACCGTGCTGGTGGAGATCACCGTAGAGGACGTGCATAAAATTGTCTGCCGCCATCTGGAAAACTGGGGAGCGCTTTGTCTGACACCCGACGAGCGCATTTCCGGTCAGGATCACGATGTGCTGGTGACCGACGATCCATCAAAGCTTAGCGGCTGGGCACTGCTGCTTGCGGAAGATGAACTGGGGCACCATGCACTGAACGACCAGCAGTATCGGGTCAATTTCAATCTCAGTAATGCGCTGCTGGATGCATTGCTGGCACTGATAGAGAAGCAACTGTCGCATGATGTGATGGATAACGACACGGAAGACGACGCGGCCACGCCATTGATGAGCGGCGGCTATTTCCAGCTGTTTACGGAGACAGTACCGGTTGATGTGAAGAGGCTGTATACTGAGTCGGCGGAAAAGGACTACGCCTCGCTTGCTCAGACAGCGCATCGCCTAAAGGGCGTGTTTGCCATGCTCAATCTGACTCCCGGCAAACAGCTTTGTGAAGAGTTAGAACACCACATTAAAGCGTGTGACGATTCAAACATTACAAATACCACCAGTGATATTGACGCTTACGTCAATCAACTGCTGCAGCAAGGTAACCAATAAGATGAATAACTTAAACGTAATTATTGCCGATGACCATCCAATTGTCCTTTTCGGTATCCGAAAATCTCTGGAACAAATTGAATGGGTTAACGTTGTAGGTGAGTTCGAAGACTCAACAGCACTGATCAATAATCTGTCCAAGCTTGACGCCAACGTCCTGATCACCGACCTCTCTATGCCAGGTGAGAAATATGGCGATGGTATTACGCTGATTAAATATATTAAACGCCACTACCCCGATCTCTCGATTATTGTTCTGACCATGAACAATAACCCGGCGATTCTGAGTTCAGTGCTTGATCTCGATATCGAAGGGATTGTACTGAAACAGGGCGCGCCAACCGATTTGCCAAAGGCACTGGCTGCACTGCAGAAAGGCAAGAAATATACGCCGGAAAGCGTTGCGAAACTGCTGGAGAAAATCAGCGCAGGTGGTTACGGCGACAAACGCCTGTCACCGAAAGAGAGCGAAGTGCTGCGTCTGTTTGCAGAAGGTTTCCTGGTAACCGAAATTGCCAAGAAGCTGAACCGCAGTATCAAAACCATCAGTAGCCAGAAGAAATCAGCGATGATGAAACTGGGCGTGGATAATGATATCGCACTGCTGAATTACCTGTCGTCTGTCAGCCAGACTCAGGTCGAAAGAGACTAAGTTACTTCTGAGGCGGTGCAGCCTGCACCGCCTCGCCTCGCCCCTCTCCAGCCCTATCCCATCCGCGTTTTACGTACCCGATCAGCATAGATTGCCAGCGTCACTTTCAGCACATCTAACGTCACCGGTTTCGACAGGCAGTTATCCATGCCCGCATCCATGCAACGCTGTTTCTCTTCAGCCAGCGCATTCGCCGTTACGCCAACGACCGGGAAGAGATGACCCAGCTGACGCAACCGCTGCGTCAGGCGATATCCATCCATATTCGGCATGTTCACATCCGTGAGCACGATGTCGATCTCATTCCGACTCAGGACGTTAAGCGCATCCACGCCATCCTGCGCGGTTTTCACCTGATAGCCCAGCGTGCCGAGCTGTTCCGACAGCAGCATACGGTTAATCGGATGGTCATCGACAATCAGCACCATGATGTCATCGTTATGCACTTTCTCTTCTACCGGTGCGGCCAGCAACAGCGCATCTGCGGCGTCGTTGCCCAGTGCGATCCGATAGATGCGCGCCAGCAGCGCCGGAACTTCATGCAGCGTGGCGGTAGAGTGGATCCAGCGGCCGGGCTGACGTTCACGCGGCATATCTACATGCGATCCATCGAAAGTGACCAGCGCCCGCAGCGGGACGTCAATATCCAGTTCGTAATCCGTCATCACCACATCGTCGTGGCCAGGCCTACCGTTATACTCCGCGACCTGAATGCCCTGCTGCTGAATCTGACGCGTGATAAATTCCGCGAGGTACTCGTTGCGCATCGCCAGCCAGATTTTCTTATCCTGTAAATCCTCCAGCAGCATCAATGACGGCTTCTGCCCTTTGTAGATCGGAATACGCACAATAAACTGGCTGCCCATGCCTGGCTCTGAGTCGACCTCGATGTCGCCATCCATCATATTGATCAGCTTTTCACAGATCGCCAGTCCCAGCCCTGTGCCCTGGAAATTACGCTGCACGCCATTTCCTACCTGGAAGAAAGGATCAAACAGGCGTGGCAGCTCTTTCGCCGGAATGCCGACGCCAGTATCACGGACGCGGAATGCCAGATAGCCCTGTGCAACGTAAGCGTGGAGGATAATACAGCCCGTATGCGTGAACTTAATCGCATTATTCAGCAGGTTCGAGATCACCTGCTGCAGACGCAGCGGGTCGCCGTCCAGCACCTGCGGAACGTCATGTTCGATAAAGCAGTAGAGCGTAATCCGCTTCTTCACCACCAGCGACAGATAGTTGCCGACGATGTGGGTCACGATTTCACGTGGTGCAAATGGACGCGGCTCAATCTTCAGCTGCTCTGACTCGATTTTTGAGAAGTCGAGAATATCGCTGATGATTTTCAGCAGCAGGCTGGAGGAGTTGTTCATCGCCGTCACCAGCGAGTCGATACCGCTGGGCAGCTCTTTGGTCTGCAGCAGATCGAGATTACCGATAATGCCATAAAGCGGCGTGCGCAGTTCATGACTGACCGTGGCTAGGAACATCGATTTTGACTGGCTCGCCTGCTCTGCCGCGTGGGCCATCTCCTGCAGCGACTGCTCCATCCGCACGCGCGCCGAGACATCGACCAGCACGCAAATCGCCACGTTCTCATTACGATAGCGCGAATGCACAAAGCTGATTTGCAGGTTGGTATTACTGCCGGTGAGCACATCGACAAAGTTGACCTGCTGCCCGCCAATAATCTCATTCAGCCGCAGGCGATCTTCCTGCGTCAGCAACGTCAGATAATTGTGCGCCAGCTCGTTACTCAGAATATTGGTGCCGTCGCTGGTGCGTAAAATACAGATCCCGACCGGCGCAGAGGCGACAATCTTACGGTTAAACTGCTCATGCTCTTCCAGCCGGTGCGCATTCTCCTCCGCCGGCAGGAACATCCGGCGCTCAAACAGCCAGGCGAGGGTAAACAGAATAACGGCGCTGAAAATATTGAGCAGCAGCGCATTAATGATCATCAGCTTGAGCTGATCCACCATCACGTCGGTAGATATCGACCACACCACGTTAAGGTCGGAGGGCGGCAGCGGCTTTTTCAGAACCAGCTGACGATATCCATTCAGGTATCCAAACCAGGTTTTATCATCAGGAAGACTGTCGAGCGAGAAGCCCAGCCCGCCGCGCCGCGAATTAAGCAGTGGACGATAATTTTCATCGGTAATAGACGCGATAATCGGCAGGCTGCCCGGCTGAATAAACTCATCCAGACGGATATTCTGTTCGACACCCAGCAGCGCCTGTAACTTATTAGCAACGTAGACGGGCACCACCATAAAGAAGGTTCCGACACCTGGCTGAGCACTGCTGTTGATCCAGTACATCGGATTGCGGCGATCTTCTTCGCTGCTATTGCGATAGCGCAGCACATTCTCACGCAGCGATTTCAGACTGCGTTCCCGGTCAGCATTGCTGCTGCCAATCGTAAAATCGGCCAGACACTGACTCTCGCCACCGATAAAGAACACCCGATTCAGCTCATACGATGAGGCGAAATTACTTTTCCAGTAATTGATGTAGTAACTGAGTGAATCGAGCGAATTGCGCCAGGTATTGCTCATTGAGGTACAGTCGCCATCTGAAAACAGGGGCGTAAACTGCGGCTGAGATGTTTTGCCTGGCATCATACCGGTCAGCACATCCAGACCGCTGCTGGCATTGGTTAAGCGGTTCTCGGTGATATATTTCAATTCACGCATCATGTCCGCCGAATGGCGCACATACCACTGTATTGTGCCGTAGTTGCTGGCAAACTCCTGCCGAACCTGCGTCTCTTTATTGTGCAGCACGCTGATAATGTAAAACGCCGTAAGAACGGCACCCAGCGTCCAGATTAGCAGCGCCAGCGCGCGGAAAAGATAGCGCGAGATGCGAAGCGTAGTGCGGAAAGAGACAGGATATTTCAAAGGTAACTCGCAGTTGGCAAGGTTAGTCGCATCATCGATTTTAATGCCCATACACTAGCTTTATCGGGCGTAAAAAGCCAGCCAGCCGCAGGCTTAGCGGAAGGTTTGGGAATCTTTTAGGATAGAGAAAGCGCTAGCTGTCAGTGAACAAGAAGGCTTGCTTACAAACCCGCCAGTAAGAACTAAAAGCGACAATGCTGCTTAAACAGGAAAGACCCGCTATACCCGAAGAGCAAAGCGTCCACGCCAGGGATGGCGTGGCCGATCCGCTGGGATGCGGGAATCCTTTGCGATCGGGCATCGCGGGCCTTTCGACGGTGCCCGACTCACAGCCACCAGCCATTTTCCTAGCCCCTTCTCACGCCTCAAACAACACCCCATCCCTTCACAGCGACACCACAGCCTCAACAAGAAAGACCCGCTATGCCCGAAGAGCAAAGCGTCCACGCCAGGGATGGCGTGGCCGATCCGCAGGGATGCGGGAATCCTTTGCGATCGGGCATAGCGGGTCTTTCGACGGCGCCCGACTCACAGCCACCAGCCCCAGCCACCAGCCACCAGCTTTTTTTCAGCCCTCCTCTCACGCCTCAAACAACACCACACCCCTTCACAGCGACACCATATCCCCGACAAGAAAGGCCTGCTATGCCCGAAGAGCAAAGCGTCCACGCCAGGGATGGCGTGGCCGATCCGCATGGATGCGGGAATCCTTTGCGATCGGGCATCGCGGGCCTTTCGGCGGCGCCCGACTCACAGCCACCAGCCCCAGCCACCAGCCATTTTCCTAGCCCCTTCTCACGCCTCAAACAACACCACACCCCTTCACAGCGACACCACAGCCCCGACAAGAAAGGCCTGCTATGCCCGAAGAGCAAAGCGTCCACGCCAGGGATGGCGTGGCCGATCCGCATGGATGCGGGAATCCTTTGCGATCGGGCATTGCGGGCCTTTCGGCGGCGCCCATCTGACAGCCATCAGCTACCAGCTCCCTGCAATCTCCCCATCACACCAAAAAAAACGGCAGGCCGGGTTTCCCCTGACCTGCCGTTTCTGCAACGAACCTCAGCTCACGCCAGACAAATTACTCTTCGTCTTCAGCCGCGTCGTCTTCGTCTTCTGCATCCGCTTCCGGCGCAATCTCTTCATCGTCGATCTCTGCTTCCGGCGCGATATCTTCCTCACCTTCCGCCACGCTACCGTCGATTGAATCCAGCTCTTCCTCTTCAACCGGCTCGGCAACACGCTGCAGACCCACTACATTCTCATCCTCTGCGGTACGAATCAGAATCACACCCTGGGTATTACGACCCACGACGCTGACTTCTGAAACGCGGGTACGCACCAGCGTACCGGCATCGGTGATCATCATAATCTGATCGCCATCAACGACCTGAACGGCGCCAATCACCGGACCATTACGTTCGGTCACTTTGATTGAAATAACACCCTGCGTCGCACGCGACTTGGTCGGGTATTCGCTGTTGGCAGTACGCTTGCCGTAACCATTCTGCGTCACGGTCATAATTGCACCCTCTTCACGCGGCACAATCAATGACACAACACGATCGCCTTCAGCCAGCCTGATGCCGCGTACGCCAGAGGCGGTACGACCCATCGCACGGACTGCGGTTTCTGCAAAGCGCACCACTTTACCGGCCGCTGAGAACAGCATCGCTTCGTCGTTACCGTTAGTCAGCGCCACACCGATCAGCTCATCGTCGTCTCGCAGATTCACGGCAATAATGCCCGCGCTACGTGGACGACTGAACTCTTTCAGTGCGGTCTTCTTCACGGTACCGAGCGCGGTCGCCATAAAGATATTAAAGCCTTCGGTATACTCACGTACCGGCAGAATCGCCGTAATACGCTCGTTGGCTTCCAGCGGCAGCAGGTTGACGATTGGACGTCCGCGTGCGCCACGGCTTGCTTCCGGCAGCTGATAAACCTTCATCCAGTAGAGACGGCCACGGCTGGAGAAGCAAAGAATCGTGTCATGCGTATTGGCGACCAGCAGACGATCAATGAAGTCCTCTTCTTTGATACGTGCGGCTGACTTGCCTTTACCACCACGACGCTGCGCTTCATAGTCGGTCAGCGGCTGATACTTCACATAGCCCTGATGCGACAATGTCACCACAACATCTTCCTGATTGATCAGGTCTTCGATATTAATGTCAGCAGTGTTGGCGGTAATCTCTGTGCGACGCTCATCACCGAACTGATCACGCATCAGCTCCAGCTCTTCGCGGATTACTTCCATCAGACGGTCCGCGTTCGACAGAATGCGCAGCAGCTCAGCAATCTGCTCCAGCAGTGCTTTATACTCATCCAGCAGCTTCTCGTGCTCAAGGCCGGTCAGTTTCTGCAGACGCAGATCCAGAATCGCCTGAGCCTGCTGCTCGGTCAGATAGTATTGACCATCACGGATACCGTATTGTGGATCCAGCCACTCCGGACGGGCGGCGTCATCACCAGCACGTTCCAGCATCGCTGACACGTTACCGAGATCCCACGCCTGCGCAATCAGACCCGCTTTCGCTTCTGCCGGGTTTGGTGCACGACGGATCAGCTCGATGATAGGATCGATATTCGCCAGCGCAATCGCCAGACCTTCCAGGATATGCGCACGATCCCGCGCTTTACGCAGTTCAAAGATAGTACGACGCGTCACAACTTCACGACGATGGCGAACAAAGGCGTCCAGAATCTCCTTCAGCGCCATGATCTTCGGCTGACCCTGATGCAGGGCGACCATGTTGATACCAAACGAGGTCTGCAACTGAGTCAGTGAATAGAGATTATTCAGCACGACTTCGCCGACTGCATCGCGCTTGATCTCAATCACGATACGCATTCCGTCTTTATCAGACTCATCGCGCAGTGCGCTGATGCCTTCGACACGCTTCTCTTTCACCAGCTCCGCAATCTTCTCAATCAGGCGTGCTTTGTTAACCTGATACGGCAGCTCATGAATGATGATGGTTTCGCGGCCCGTTTTAGCATCGGCTTCCACTTCGCCACGCGCACGAATATAAATTTTACCGCGTCCGGTGCGATACGCTTCTTCGATGCCACGGCGACCATTGATGATAGCGGCGGTCGGGAAATCAGGTCCCGGAATATGCTCCATCAGCTCTTCAATGCTGATGTCTTCATTTTCAATGTAAGCCAGGCAGCCGTTAATCACTTCACGCAGGTTATGCGGCGGAATGTTGGTTGCCATACCCACGGCGATACCGGAAGAGCCGTTCACCAGCAGGTTAGGAATTTTGGTCGGCAGAACTTCAGGGATCTGCTCAGTACCGTCGTAGTTCGGTACGAAATCGACGGTCTCTTTTTCCAGGTCAGCTAACAGGTCGTGGGCGATTTTCGACATGCGAATTTCGGTATAACGCATCGCCGCAGCGGAGTCGCCGTCGATGGAACCGAAGTTGCCTTGTCCGTCCACCAGCATGTAACGCAGGGAGAAAGGCTGGGCCATACGTACAATGGTGTCGTAAACGGCGGAATCACCATGCGGGTGATATTTACCGATTACGTCACCGACGACGCGGGCAGATTTTTTATAGGGTTTGTTCCAGTCGTTACCCAGTACGCTCATCGCAAAAAGTACGCGACGATGAACCGGCTTCAGGCCATCACGCACATCGGGTAAAGCTCGGCCAACGATGACCGACATGGCGTAACCGAGGTAAGAATTTTTTAATTCTTCTTCGATATTGACCGGTGTAATTTCTCTCGCAAGGTCGCTCATGGAGCCGCTATCCCTCTACTTAATCCCGGATTTTAAAGGTGCGAAAGTATATCACACTGCAATGCTCTGGTGAACGCTAACCGCCGATTTCACCCGCTTTTCCTTGCGCCTGAAAGGTGTGCCATCTGCGGTTAAGCGTTTATACTGTGGGCACATTTTGTCAGGAGTTACGATTCAATGAATGCACAACCGCAGAATCATCAGCAGAACGTCGATGCGCAGGAAATTGCCAAGTTTGAGGCCGTTGCCTCGCGCTGGTGGGATCTGGAGGGTGAATTTAAACCGTTGCACCGCATTAACCCGCTGCGCCTGGGCTATATCGCGCAGCACAGCAACGGCTTGTTCGGTAAAACCGTGCTCGACGTCGGATGCGGCGGCGGCATCTTAGCAGAAAGCATGGCGCGAGAAGGTGCCGTGGTCACTGGCCTGGACATGGGCGCGGAACCGCTGGCCGTGGCGCGCCTGCATGCCCTGGAGAGCGGAGTGACGCTGGACTACGTGCAGCAGACCGTCGAAGAGCATGCGGAGCAGCACGCCGGAAAATATGATGTGGTGACCTGCATGGAGATGCTGGAGCACGTGCCGGATCCGCGCTCAGTGGTTCACGCCTGTGCGAAGCTGGTCAAACCCGGCGGCGAAGTCTTTTTCTCTACGCTGAACCGCAATCCAAAAGCCTGGCTGCTGGCGATATTTGGCGCGGAATATGTGTTGCGCATGCTCCCGCGCGGCACCCACGACGTGAAGAAATTTATCCGTCCTTCCGAACTGCTGGGCTGGGTCGATGAAACGGCCCTGCGTGAACGCCACATCATTGGCCTGCACTACAACCCGGTGACCAACCGCTTCAAACTGGCTCCCGGCACTGACGTGAATTATATGGTGCACACCCACCGCGCCGTCTGAGTGACCCGCCCGCCTGAATCAGGGCGGGTATCTCCTCTTCTGCGCCCGTTATCCCCGCGCCGGTCACAGCACTAACCGCGCCATTGGCATTCTGATGTCTGCCAATGGGTTACATCAGCCCGGTTCCATCCCCTTCAGCGTTACCGCATCCGATTCTTCGCTGACCAGCAACCCGCTAGCGGCTTTTACCCATTTTTCATCCCTTTTCCTGCTGAATCGTGAGGATTGAATAAGAAACACGCGCCCGATCATATTAAGAAAAAAAAGTGTGATCTGGTTGACATGATGCCAGGCCTTACAAGGCGTGGGCTAAGAAATTTCGCAAGAATTACAACCCCTCCAGCCATCAATTTTTGCTCTTGTTAAGCGGCCGTAAAATACTAAAATATGCCCCCATGTAGTTATGGCTTTTCCCATCACCCCCTAGATGTAGTGTTTATCCACACATTATTCACAATGAATAGGCTGTGTATAAACCGGGATTTCTTTTAATTTTTGGATACTCACGCAAAGGTAAAAACGCGACATGAACCAGAGTCTGCTCGTTACTAAACGCGATGGCCGCCAGGAGCGCATTGATCTCGACAAAATTCACCGTGTGCTGGACTGGGCAGCTGAAGGGCTGAACAACGTCTCAGTTTCACAGGTTGAGCTGCGCTCTCACATTCAGTTCTATGATGGCATCAGAACCTCTGACATTCATGAGACCATCATCAAGGCCGCAGCAGACCTCATCTCCCGCGATGCCCCTGACTATCAGTACCTGGCTGCCCGCCTGGCGATCTTCCACCTGCGCAAAAAAGCGTATGGTCAGTTTGAGCCACCAAAACTCTATGACCAGGTCGTTAAGATGGTCGAGATGGGCAAATATGATCGTCACCTGCTGGAAGATTACAGCCAGGAAGAGTTTGCGCAGATGGACGAGTTCCTCGACCACTGGCGTGACATGAACTTCTCCTATGCCGCTGTGAAGCAGCTGGAAGGTAAATATCTGGTACAGAACCGCGTTTCGGGTGAAATCTACGAAAGCGCGCAGTTCCTCTACATTCTGGTCGCCGCCTGCCTCTTCTCTGGCTACCCGCGCGACACGCGTATGGATTACATCAAACGTTTCTATGATGCGATCTCAACGTTTAAAATCTCCCTGCCGACGCCAATCATGTCTGGTGTACGCACCCCGACGCGTCAGTTCAGCTCCTGTGTGCTGATCGAGTGCGGCGACAGCCTGGACTCCATCAACGCCACCTCCAGCGCGATTGTGAAATATGTCTCTCAGCGTGCCGGCATCGGTATCAACGCCGGTCGTATCCGTGCGCTGGGCAGCCCGATTCGCGGCGGTGAAGCGTTCCATACCGGCTGTATCCCGTTCTACAAGCATTTTCAGACCGCGGTGAAGTCCTGTTCTCAGGGCGGCGTTCGTGGTGGCGCAGCCACGCTGTTCTACCCGATGTGGCATCTGGAAATCGAAAGCCTGCTGGTGCTGAAGAACAACCGTGGTGTTGAAGGCAACCGCGTGCGTCACATGGACTATGGTGTACAGCTCAACAAGCTGATGTATCAGCGCCTGCTGAAAGGCGAAGATATCACCCTGTTCAGCCCGTCTGACGTGCCTGGCCTGTATGACGCATTCTTCGCCAATCAGGATGAGTTTGAGCGCCTCTATACCAAATATGAGCAGGATAAGAGCATCCGCAAGCAGCGGGTTAAAGCGGTCGATCTCTTCTCGCTGATGATGCAGGAACGCGCCTCTACCGGCCGTATCTACATTCAGAACGTCGATCACTGCAACACCCACAGCCCGTTTGACCCGAGCATTGCGCCGGTTCGCCAGTCTAACCTCTGTCTGGAAATCGCCCTGCCGACCAAACCGCTGGAAGATGTGAACGACGAAAACGGTGAGATTGCCCTGTGTACGCTCTCGGCGTTCAACCTCGGCGCCATCGAAAGCCTCGACGATCTTGAAGAGCTGGCCACCCTGGCAGTGCGCGCGCTTGATGCGCTGCTCGACTATCAGGACTACCCGATTCCGGCTGCCCAGCGTGGCGCGATGGGTCGTCGTACCCTGGGTATCGGCGTGATCAACTACGCCTACTATCTGGCGAAACATGGTGTGCGCTACTCCGATGGCAGCGCCAATGGCCTGACGCACAAAACCTTTGAAGCGATTCAGTATTACCTGCTGAAAGCCTCAAACGAGCTGGCGAAAGAGCAAGGTGCCTGCCCGTGGTTCAATGAAACCACCTATGCGCAGGGCATTCTGCCGATCGACACCTACAAGAAAGATCTGGACGCGATCAGCAATGAACCGCTGCATCTCGACTGGGAAAGCCTGCGTGAAGAGATTAAAACGCACGGCCTGCGCAACTCGACTCTGTCTGCGCTGATGCCGTCTGAAACCTCGTCGCAGATCTCTAATGCCACCAACGGCATTGAGCCTCCACGCGGCCACATCAGCATCAAAGCATCGAAAGATGGCATCCTGCGTCAGGTCGTGCCGGAGTATGAGCGTCTGAAAGATCAGTACGAACTGCTGTGGGAAATGCCGAACAATGACGGCTACCTGCAACTGGTAGGTCTGATGCAGAAATTCATCGACCAGGCGATTTCGTCCAACACCAACTACGATCCGTCGCGCTTCACCAACGGTAAAGTGCCGATGAAACAGCTGCTGAAAGATCTGCTGACGGCATATAAGTTCGGCGTGAAAACGCTCTACTATCAAAACACCCGTGACGGTGCTGAAGATGCGCAGGATGACCTGGCACCTTCTATCCAGGATGATGGCTGCGAGAGCGGCGCCTGTAAGATCTAATGGTCAGGCGGGAGAGTCTCCCGCCTCATTCATTTCACGAGGCCTGGCTTCGTCTACTTTTGGACAACTTTTATGGCTTACTCCACTTTTTCACAGAACAAAAATGATCAGCTGAAAGAGCCGATGTTTTTCGGTCAGTCCGTAAACGTGGCGCGCTTCGACCAGCAAAAATATGACATCTTTGAAAAGCTGATCGAAAAGCAGCTCTCCTTCTTCTGGCGTCCGGAAGAGGTCGACGTTTCACGCGATCGCATCGATTACCAGGCGCTGCCGGACCACGAAAAACATATCTTTATCAGCAACCTGAAGTATCAGACGCTGCTGGATTCGATTCAGGGCCGCAGCCCTAACGTCGCGCTGTTGCCGCTGATCTCAATTCCTGAACTGGAAACCTGGATTGAAACCTGGGCGTTCTCAGAGACAATTCACTCCCGTTCTTACACCCACATCATCCGTAATATCGTTAACGATCCGGCGGTGGTGTTTGACGATATCGTCACCAATGAGCAGATTCTGGCGCGTGCTCAGGATATCTCACGCTATTACGACGATCTGATTGAGATGACCAACTACTGGCATCAGCTGGGTGAAGGCACGCATCAGGTCAATGGCAAACCGGTCGTCGTCAGCCTGCGCGCCCTGAAGAAGCAGCTCTATATCTGTCTGATGAGCGTCAATGCGCTGGAAGCGATCCGTTTCTATGTCAGCTTCGCCTGTTCATTTGCTTTCGCCGAGCGCGAGCTGATGGAAGGCAATGCCAAAATCATCAAACTGATCGCCCGCGATGAAGCGCTGCACCTGACCGGCACCCAGCACATGCTGAACCTGCTGCGCAGCGGTGAAGACGATCCGGAGATGAAAGAGATTGCGGCGGAGTGCCGTGAAGAGTGCTTCGAGCTGTTTAAGAAAGCCGCACTGCAGGAGAAAGAGTGGGCAGAATATCTCTTCAGCGGCGGCTCAATGATCGGCCTGAACAAAGATATTCTCTGCCAGTACATTGAGTACATCACCAATATCCGTATGCAGGCTGTCGGCCTTGATCTGCCCTTCCAGACGCGTTCAAACCCAATCCCATGGATTAACTCATGGCTGGTCTCTGACAACGTTCAGGTTGCGCCACAGGAAGTGGAAGTGAGCTCCTATCTGGTGGGTCAGATCGATTCTGAAGTGGGCGCTAACGACTTCGACGACTTCCAGCTTTAATTATGAGCCGCGACGTTGTTATTCTGCGCAGTTCCGGCACCCGGCTGGAATGCACAGACGAACATAGCAATCTGCTGACGCTGCTGGAAGCCAATAATCTCTGTGTGGAGTTTCAGTGCCGCGAAGGTTACTGCGGCTCCTGCCGGATGCGGTTGCTGAAAGGCGAAGTGCATTACCCACAGCGGCCGCTGGCCTTTGTGCAGCAGGATGAGATCCTGCCCTGCTGCTGCAAAGCCAAAGGCGAGATTGAGCTGGAGTTATAACTGAGATGGAATAAGTCTGGCTTGATTTGCTGTGAGATCGAGTCAGCTTAGGGAACACGGCCAGATCGGAAAGACGCAAAAAGCGTCATCCCTGACAGCTCGGCCCGCTCCGTCCATGGCGCGGGACGCTTTCCTCCTCTGCCCGTGTTCCCTGCGCTTTGAGCTAATTTATTGCTGCGAGAATGACGCTGTATGGGGTTAATTCGCAGTCACATACAAAACGGGCGCCAGAGGCGCCCGTTTTTTTTACTGACATTACTGTCTGACAGTTTCAACCACATCAATCCAGCCGTGACCGGTGCTCACTTCGCTGCCGTGTAACCAGCGGCGCAGCATGTTCATCGCCATCATCGCCACCACCTTCTGCCGCGTCTCCAGATTATGGCGACCAGTGCTGAACTTCACGCGCTGACCAAAACTGCCATCCGGCGTATGCAGCGCCACCGAAATTTCTTCCTGCTCCAGGCTGCCAATAGAAAGTGCCAGTGCGGCCTGCTGCTGTGCAGCCAGTTCACGGGTGCGGGTCACCTGCTGCTCCAGCGTCTCCTGCCGGGCTGGAAAGATGTCAGCACCACGCAGCGGCACGCTGGCACCAGCCAACTGCCAGTAGAGCAGTCCGGCGGTGTATTGCTCACTGATTGCCAGCTGCTCACCGCGCTGCTCCAGCTCACCTGCCAGCAGCGCCGGTAAGCCTTCGGTGCCTTCGAAAATAGTGCACTCCGCCAGTTGCAGGCGCACCTGCTGCCACACCTGCTCCATCGCCACCCGCTGACTGGCCGGGCCGGTGAGCTTAATCTCGATGATCGGCATGGATGAGCGATATCCCATGACCACGCCTTCCGGCAGCGCCAGCGGCTCCAGTTCGGCGGCAATATCGCTTTCACCGCGACCAAAGGTGGTCAGCCGCAGACAAATCGGTGGCTCGGGCGGCGAAAATTTCGCTTTCAGACGAGGTATGATCTCCTGCTCCACCATCACTTTAAATTCAGACGGCACACCAGGGGTGAAGAACATCCAGCAGCGATTGAGTTGCAGGGCAAAGCCACAGGCGGTACCGACCGGATTATCTATCAGTTCCGCGTTGGCCGGGATTTCCGCCTGCTTGCGATTGCTGGCCGCCATCACGCGTCCCCGGCTGGCGAACCAGGCTTCCATCTGTTCCAGCCACTCCTGCTGCACCTCAAGCTCAACGCCACAGGCTCTGGCTGCTGCCAGCGCACTGAGATCGTCACTGGTCGGCCCCAGACCGCCATTCACAATCAGCACATCTGCCTCATGGCTGCGCGCCTGTAGCGTGGCGATTAGCGATTCGAGTGAATCTCCTACCGTGGTACGGCTGGTCATAGGCAACCCCTGCTGGAACAGCATATCCGCCAGCCAGGCTGCGTTGGTATCGACGATTTGGCCATGCAGCACCTCATCCCCGGTCGACAGCATCTCTACTCTAATCACGTTGAGTTCTCCTTTTCACGTTTGCTTTACTGTATGAACTCCTCCCGCCAAACACAATCGGCATCACCAGCGATTGTGACCATTGCGTCTCAGGCACGTTGCGCATAAAGATAGCGAGGGTGAAGCAGGATCAAGGGAGGTGAAGGTGTTCAGGGAGTTAAAAACCAATAAAAACGGCGGGGTTGCCCCGCCGCTTTTTGACTACTGTTGTCTGCTACAACCGGGTCAGCGAATCGCGATTAACGACGCGCCAGCAGCAGACCGAGTACCAGACCGGCTGTTGCACCGATACCGACACCCTGCCACGGTTTTTCGTGCACGTAATCGTCTGCACGGTAAGCCGCTTGTTTAGCGCGATAGTAGTAGCTATCGGACGCCTGACTGACACGGGATTTCACGTCGTTCAGCGCCTGTTCGGCTTTGCTTTTAAGCTCAATGTACTTCTGATCGGCCGGATCACCTGATGCCTTAAGGACTTCTTCCAGCGTTTCAGTCAGTAACGCAATATCGTCATCGAGGCCCGTTTCGAATTGATTTGTCTGATTTACCATCGTTTCCTCCGTGTGAATTGCAAAGCAGTTCATTAACTATAGTCATAATCTGGCGCTCTGCTGATTTCCTGCTCCAGGAATCACCTGATTTTTCATCTGTTAAACTTGCTCAGGGCAGGCTGTGCGCCGTTTCGCTACGCAAAGAAGTGTAAGGCGCCGCAGCAACCGCGGAATTTCGCTTCGCTTCTTTGATTAATCTGATAAATTTTGTCGTGACTGAATTTTCCAGTAACCCTACTGTCGTACCCCTCTGTTGCCTGTGATTATCGGGCCATGAAAGTGCATTTTGCACGACAGTCACGACACCCTCGAACAGCTAAGGAATAATCTCTGGCATGAATCGAAGAAAGTTTATGAAAGCGTCAATGGCCTTCTCCGCCGTCAGCGGCATGACCGGCCTGTCAACGCTGTTTGCGCAATCCGCATGGGCAGAAGATGGCATTGCTGACGGAACCGCCGTACGCTTCGATTTCGACGTATTGAAGAAAAACGCGGCTGCGCTGGCGAAAAAACCCTGGGGCGGAGCACCGGGCGCGCTGCCGGAGACGCTGGCCACACTGACCCCGCAGGCGTACAACGAAATTCAGTATGACGCCAACCACTCACTCTGGAACAACCTGCCCGATCGTCAACTGGACGTGCAGTTCTTCCATGTCGGTATGGGCTTCAAGCGGCGCATCCGCATGTTCTCTGTTGACGGCGAGAGTCGCGAAGCGCGCGAAATTCACTTCCGTCCCGAATTGTTCAACTACAACGACGCTAAAGTCGATACGAAGCAGCTGGAGGGCAAAACTGACCTCGGCTTCGCCGGTTTCCGCGCCTTTAAAAAACCGGAACTGGCCCGTCGCGACATCGTCTCCTTCCTTGGCGCAAGCTACTTCCGTGCCGTTGACGATACTTTCCAGTACGGCCTCTCGGCGCGTGGTGTCGCAATCAACACCTTCAGCAATGGCCAGGAGGAGTTTCCCGATTTCACCGCCTTCTGGTTTGAAACGCCAAAAGCGGAAGATACCACCTTTACCTGCTACGCCCTGCTGGATGGTGCCAGCGTCACCGGTGCCTATAAATTCATCATCCACTGCGAAGAGAAACGCGTGGTGATGGAGGTGGAAAACCACCTGTTTGCCCGTAAAGAGATCCGCCAGATTGGCATCTCGCCAATGACCAGCATGTTCAGCTGTGGCACCAACGAACGCCGCATGTGCAACACTTACCATCCGCAGATCCATGACTCCGATCGCCTGGCGATGTGGACCGGTAAAGGCGAATGGATTGCTCGCCCACTGAATAATCCTCAGCGTCTGCAGTTCAACGCCTATGAAGATGAGAATCCGCGTGGCTTTGGCCTGCTGCAGCTTAATCACGACTTCAAAGATTATCAGGATGTGATTGGCTGGTATGACAAACGTCCCAGCCTGTGGGTTGAACCTGTCGGTCAGTGGGGCAAAGGCGCGATTAATCTGATGGAGATCCCGACTACGGGTGAAACACTGGATAACGTGGTCTGCTTCTGGCAACCGGCTGAGCCGGTCAAAGCGGGCAGCGAGCTGAACTTCTCCTACAAGCTTTACTGGAGTGGTCTGCCACCGGTGCGTAGCGGTCTGGCGCGCGTGGATGCAACCCGTACCGGTATCGGTGGTTTCCCGGAGGGCTGGGCGCCTGGCGAGCACTTCCCGGAAACCTGGTGCCGTCGCTTCGCCATCGATTTTATTGGTGGTGATCTGCAGGCTGCTGCGCCGAAAGGTATTGAGCCGGTGATTACCGTTTCATCCGGTAGCGTGAAGCAGGTTGAGATTCTGTATGTCGATCCGCTTAAGGGCTATCGCATCCTGTTTGACTGGTATCCGAACAGCGACTCCACCGAGCCGGTAGAGATGCGTCTGTTCCTGCGCAGCAAAGAGGAGACGCTGAGTGAAACCTGGCTCTATCAATATTTCCCGCCTGCGCCGGATCAGCGTAAATATGTCGATGACCGTCAGATGACGGTAGGTTGATGTAAACAGGCGAGGCTCAGGCCTCGCCCTTTTTTTACCGGCAAAGTCTGCACCGATTAGCGGTGAGATCGAACCTGCTCAGGGAACACGGTCAGATCGGAAAGACGCAAAAGCTGTCATCCATGACTGCTCGGCCCGCGCAATTACGCACCTCATCCCTGAGGTGCGCCCGTAGCCGGGCCAACGCTTTGCGTTGTTCAAAAACGCTCCCGGCGTTTTTATCCGGGCGGCGGGACGCTTTCCTCCTCTGACCGTGCTCCCTTCGCCTTAAACTTATCGATTGCTTCCAGACTCACCTTAATTTGGCTATGCCACTATTCCAGACTGAGATTTATTCGCTTTTTTTATGGCGCGTTCTTCAGCATATCGACGTGAGGAATCCCATCTTCCAGGTAGTTCTCCCCCACCGCCACAAAGCCATGCTGCCCATAGAAACTTTCCAGATGTGCCTGCGCGGAGAGAAACAGATCGCGGCCCGGCCAGTGCTGCTGACAGCTGTTGATTGCCTGCTCCATCAGACGATTACCCAGCCGCGCGCCACGAACCCGATCTGAAACAATCACTCGTCCGATTTTCACCGGGCTGATCTCATCCTCCGGGGAGAGAAGTCGCGCGTAGGCCACCAGCTGGTCATCCGCCATTCCCAGCACATGACGATTTTCCGCCTGCAGATCTTTGCCATCCACATCAAGATAAGCGCACTGCTGTTCCACCACAAATACCGCACTGCGCAACGCCAGCAGTGCATAGAGCTGTTGGGTGGTCAGTTCGCTATGGTGTTTATCCTGCCAGTTAATGTCCATGATCTCTCCTTTAAACCACACACTCTACATCAGCGCGGTGTCGCCAGTACCTGCTGGTGACTCCATCTTACAGGCAAAAAAAATCAGGCCCGGAGGCCTGATTTATCAGTTGCAGCAACACGCTTACATCAGCGGCTGAGCCAGCTGCACCAGTCTGATCAGCGGCTGCGGGTAAACCCCTAATAACAGCACCAGAATGGCAGAGATCAGTACCACCACACCACCGGCCGTAAACGCCCAGTTAGCCGGTGTATCACGGGTATGCAGTTCCGGCGGGCTAAGGTAAAGACTCACGGTCACGCGCAGATAGTAGTAGAGGCCAATCGCACTACCCGCGACTACAGCACCGGTCAGCCACCACAGGTGCGCACTGACGCCAGAAGCGATAACGTAGAATTTACCGATAAAGCCCAGCGTCATCGGGATACCTGCCAGTGACAGCATCATCACCGTCATCACTGCTGACAGAACAGGACGATGCCAGAACAGGCCGCGATAGGAGTAGAGCGAGTCAGCATCCGGGCCACGATAGGGGCTGGACATCAGACTCACCACACCAAAGGCTCCCAGGCTGCTGAACAGATAACCGGCCAGGTAAACACCAGAGGTTTCCAGCGACAGCTGATGATCTTTCACCGCAATCAGCGCCACCAGCAGATAACCGAGGTGGGCGATAGAGGAGTAACCCAGCAGACGCTTGATGTTGCTCTGCGAAATCGCCATCAGGTTACCGAACAGAATCGACACAAAGGCGATCATGGCCAGCACTGTGCGCACCGCTTCGCTGTCGGTCACCGGCGCGTACATAAACAGACGCATGATGACACCGAAGATAGCGATCTTGCTGGCGGTTGCCAGGAAGGTTGAAACCGGCGCAGGCGCACCCTGATAAACATCGGGGGTCCAGAGATGGAACGGAACCAGTGAGAGCTTAAAGCCCAGACCGATGATCATCATGCCCAGACCCACCAGCAGCAGTGGCTCATGAATCATGCTGTCAGTCAGGCTCTGGCCCAGCGCCACAAAACTCAGGTTACCGGAGTCGGCGTAGATCAACGCAATACCAAACAGCAGGAACGACGAGGCCGCCGCCGAAAGAATGGTGTATTTCAGCGCGGCTTCCAGTGAACGTTTCTGGCGGAAGGCGTAGCCAATCAGACCAAACAGCGGCAGCGACAGCAGCTCAATACCGATGAACAGCGAGGCCAGATGGTTAGCACTGGCCAGCACGATGCCACCGAGTGCCGCAATCAGCACCAGCAGGTAGAACTCATCTTTATTGTCCGGGAAACCCACCAGCCATGGATAGGCAAAGGTACAGGTTGCCAGGCTCGCCAGCATGACCAGCGCAGTGTAGAACATCGAATAACCATCGACGCGCAGCAGCGGCGTGACATCCATCGCCCCGACCTGACCGACAAAGTAAAGCGAAAGCAGCGCCAGGTTCAGGCCAACTACCGTTAGCGTGGCGTTAACGAAGTGGTTGCGTCGCCAGGCAATGGACAGCATCACAACCACCACCGTCAATCCGACGATTAACAGCGGTAGCAACGCAATCAATTGATGAGGAGTTATTGTCATGGCGAATTACGGCCTTGTAGTTGAAATTGAAGCGGTAAACCACTGCTGAATATTGCTCATGGCAGCGTGCGAAGTATCCAGAATCGGCTGTGGATAGACGCCCAGCAGCACCAGCAGCACCACCAGAACACCGATGGTCATGAACTCACGCGGTGACATGCCTGGCAGCGGATCTTTCGATTTCGCTTCGCCGTAGTAAGCGCGCTGCATCATCACCAGCGAATAAATCGAGGCGAACACCAGACCAAAGGTTGCGATGATGATAATCATCGGCACCACCTGGAAGCTGCCGGTCAGAATCATAAATTCGCCGACGAAGTTACCTGTGCCAGGCATACCGAGGTTGGCCACAGCAAAGAACAGCGACAGACCCGGAATCCATTTGATGCGCGACCACAGGCCGCCCATCTGACGCATATCACGAGTATGCAGACGCTCATACAGCTGACCACACAGGATGAAGAGTGCTGCAGCGGAGAGACCGTGCGCAATCATCTGAATCACCGCACCCTGCAACGCCAGCTGGCTGCCGGTGTAGATGGCAATCAGCACAAAGCCCATGTGCGAAATCGAGGTGTAAGCAATGAGACGTTTGATATCAGTCTGCGAGAAGGCCATCCAGGCACCGTAGAAGATACCGATGATGCCTAACCACATGGCAATCGGCGCAAACTCGGCTGACGCATTCGGGAACAGCGGCAGACTGAAACGCAGTAAACCGTAAGCTGCGGTTTTCAGCAGGATACCCGCCAGGTCGACAGAACCGGCAGTAGGCGCCTGACTGTGCGCATCCGGCAGCCAGCCGTGCAACGGTACCACCGGCATCTTCACCGCAAAGGCGATAAAGAAGCCCAGCATCAGCAGGTATTCAACCCCACTCGACATTGGCGTCTTCAGAAGCTGCTCGTAGCTGAATGTCCAGACGCCGGTCGCGTTGTAGTGGACAAACACCAGGCCCAGAATCGCAATCAGCATCACCAGACCTGAAGCCTGGGTGTAGATGAAAAATTTAGTCGCGGCGGAAATACGGGTTTTGCCGTCTGATGCTTTATGGCCCCAGAGCGCGATGAGGAAGTACATCGGCACCAGCATCATTTCCCAGAAGAAGAAGAACAGGAACAGGTCGATGGAGAGGAACACACCGATCACGCCGCCCAGGATCCACATCAGGTTCAGGTGGAAGAAGCCCTGATACTTTGAAATCTCATTCCATGAACAGAGCACCGCCATCAGACCGAGCAGGCCGGTCAGCACCACCATCAGCAAAGACAGGCCATCAATGGCTAAATGGAAACTGATGCCGAAGCGTGGGATCCACGGAACGGAGAAACTTGACTGCCACTGCGGAATGCCCGCTGCCTGCGTCAGTGAATAGCCTCCCTGCAACCAGAGTTGCAGTGAAAGCGCCAACGTCAGCCCCATAGTGATCAGCGCGATCCAGCGTGGCACCTTCGCGCCAAGGCGCTCAGTGAGCCAGCAGATCAGACCACCGACGAAGGGTATGATAATTAGCCAAGGTAATAACACGGCACACTTCCCTTATATTTCCTTTTCTGAGCTATCTTACTTGCCATTTTCAACCCCGGCAGTGCTCGCAATCCTCACATACCTCGGTATGCTGCGGTTGCTGTGCGCTGGCGGTGATGAAACTGGCTGCGACGATAACGCTCATTACTCAGGTTATTTTGACATTCTTCATTGGGGTGAGCGAACTCACCCCGCTCATCAATCTTTAAATCACCAGCAGCAGAGCCAGCACCAGCACGGCACCCACGCTCATTGACGCAACGTACCAGCGCAGGTAGCCATTCTCACTGACTACCAGGCCTTTGTTAGCAATACGTGACAGCAGCGCAGGCAGGTTCATCAGGCCGTTCAGTGGGTCGCGCTTCAGCAGCCACGCAATACCCAGATAAGGTTTGACGAACACTTTATCGTAGAGCCAGTCGAAGCCCCAGGCCGCAAACCACCAGGTGCCGAAGAAACGGCCCGGGGCACTGTTTGCGATACGGGTAACCAGCTCACGTTTGCCCAGCCACAGCGCGGCAGCGATCAGAATGCCGACAATCGCTACGACGCCCGAGGTGATTTCAAGTCCCACTTTGCCCGCTTCACCGAACTCATTGGCTGGCAGGACACCTGCCAGCGGCGGCGTGATCAGCGCACCAATAAAGGTGGAGAGCAGCAGCAGCACAATCAGCGGCAGATGATGGGTAATACCCTTACCGGCGTGCGCATGAATTTTCTCTTCGCCGTGGAACACGATGAAGATCATGCGGAAGGTATAGATAGAGGTCAGGAACGCCCCCACCAGACCCGCAACCATCAGGTTGATGTGACCGTTAGCCAGTGCGCCAAACAGAATCTCATCTTTACTGTAGAAGCCCGCCGTAATCAGCGGCAGTGCCGCCAGCGCGGCGCCGCCCACCAGGAAGCAGGTGTAGACCAGCGGAATGCTCTTACGCAGGCCACCCATTTTGAAGATGTTCTGCTCATGATGGCAGGCCAGAATCACTGAACCCGAAGAGAGGAACAGCAACGCTTTAAAGAAGGCGTGCGTCATCAGATGGAAAATCGCCGCATCCCACGCCTGAACACCCAGCGCCAGGAACATGTAGCCAATCTGGCTCATGGTGGAGTAAGCGAGAACACGTTTGATGTCGGTCTGTACCAGCGCGGCAAAGCCTGCCAGCACCAGGGTAATCGCCCCGATAATCCCGACCAGATGCAGCACTTCCGGCGTCAGCAGGAAGAGACCGTGGCTACGGGCAATCAGGTAGACACCTGCTGTCACCATGGTCGCGGCGTGGATCAGTGCCGAAACCGGTGTCGGACCGGCCATCGCATCTGCCAGCCAGGTCTGTAACGGCAGCTGTGCCGATTTACCGACCGCGCCACCCAGCAGCATCAGCGTTGCCCACTGCAGCATATGGTTATCTGCGGCAAAGTGCGCAGGAGCCAGCTCCATCATCTCGCGGAAGTTCAGCGTGCCCAGCTCGTTGTAGAGAATGAACAGACCGAATGCCAGGAAGACGTCGCCCACGCGGGTGATGATAAACGCTTTCATCGCCGCTTTGCCGTTTTCCGGATTGCTGTAGTAGAACCCGATCAGCAGATAAGAGCAGAGCCCTACCCCTTCCCAGCCCAGATACATCAGCATCAGGTTATCGGCCAGCACCAGAACAACCATGCTGGCGATAAACAGGTTGGTATAGGCGAAGAAGCGGGAATAGCCCTCTTCTCCGCGCATGTACCAGGAGGCGAACATGTGAATGAGGAAGCCAACACCGGTCACAACCGACAGCATGGTCAGCGACAGGCCATCCAGCGTCAGGTTCACCTTCATATCGAAGTTGCCGACATGCATCCAGGTCCAGAGCGCCTGAGTGTAAGCTTGCTGGCCGTTGGCGAAGAAGTCGAAACCGAGCATCAATGTGGTCAGGGCCGCCAGACCCACCGAGCCCATACCCACCGTGGCTGACAGGTTCTCTGACCAGCGACCACGCGAAAACGCTAACAGCAGAAAGCCGATCAGCGGAAACAAGACAGTTAAATAGAGAAGATTCATCCGCGCATCTCGCTCACAGTATCAATGTTCAGCGTCTGACGACGACGATAGAGCTGAAGCAGCAGTGCCAGACCAATACTGGCTTCCGCTGCCGCCAGGCTGATCGCCAGGATATACATCACCTGTCCATCGGCCTGACCCCAATAGCTCCCGGCAACCACCAGGGCTAAGGCGGCGGCGTTGATCATGATTTCAAGGCCGATCAGCATAAACAGCAGATTGCGGCGTATTACCAGCGAGGTCAGTCCAAGGACAAACAGCACGGCAGCAAGAATCAATCCATGTTGTAACGGGATCATGCGTTCTCCTTTTTCACCTGAGCGGCGTCAGCATTACGGTTACTCAGGACTTCGCCCTGACGCTCTTCACGACCGATATGGAACGCCACGACCAGACCCGCCAGCAGCAGCATTGAGGCCAGTTCAACTGCCAGTACGTAAGGACCAAACAGGCTGATGCCGACCGCTTTGGCGTCGATGATGGTGCCATCAATGCCCTGATCATTGGCGGTCAGGATGGCGTATACCATTACCACCAGCAGCAGCAACGAGACGATACCCGGGCCAATCCACAGTGACGGGCTGAGCCACTCACGCTCCTGCTTCTCGGTCTGTTTGCCCAGGTTCAGCATCATGACCACGAAGACGAACAGCACCATAATGGCACCGGCGTAAACGATGATCTCCAGCGCACCGGCAAAATAGGCTCCCATAGAGAAGAAGACGCCCGCGATCGATAACAGCGAAACGATCAGGTACAGCAACGCATGTACCGGATTAGTGTGGGTAATGACGCGCAACGTCGTCAGCACCGCCACCAGTCCGCAAAGATAAAACGCAAATTCCATGCCTTGCTCCTTAAGGTAATAAGCCTTTGACGTCGATAGGCTTGGCTTCGTTTTCCGCTTCGCCCTTATCTTTACCGTCAATCGCCATACCTGCCATGCGGTAGAAGTTGTACTCCGGATATTTACCCGGCCCCGAAATCAGCAGATCGTCCTTCTCATACACCAGATCCTGACGCTTAAACTCACCCAGTTCGAAATCGGGGGTCAGCTGAATCGCCGTGGTCGGACAGGCTTCTTCACACATGCCGCAGAAGATGCAGCGTGAGAAGTTGATACGGAAGAACTCCGGGTACCAGCGGCCATCTTTGGTTTCTGCTTTCTGCAGTGAAATACAGCCGACCGGACAGGCAACCGCACACAGGTTACAGGCGACGCAACGCTCCTGACCATCCGGATCGCGGGTTAACACGATACGGCCACGATAGCGTGGTGGCAGATAAACCGGCTCTTCCGGATACATCTGAGTTTCACGTTTGGCGAAGGCGTGCAGCCCGATCAGCCAGATACTGCGAACTGTCGTGCCAAAGCCTACGACAATATCTTTCAAAGTCATTTGTTAACCCCTTACGGCGCTGTGTAGAGAATCACTGCGGCAGTCGCCAGCAGGTTCAACAGCGTCAACGGCAGACACACTTTCCAGCCGAATGACAGCACCTGGTCGTAGCGTGGACGCGGAAGCGCAGCACGAATCAGGATGAACATCATCATAAAGAACGCCGTTTTCAGGGCGAACCAGATGAACGGCGGCAGGAATGGGCCGTGCCAGCCACCAAAGAACAGCGTCACAATCAGCGCTGAAACGGTGGTAATCGCCACATATTCGCCGACAAAGAACAGGCCGAACTTCATACCGGCATATTCGATGTGATAACCGTCCGCCAGTTCCTGCTCCGCTTCTGGCTGGTCAAACGGATGGCGGTGACACACCGCCACGCCAGCAATACAGAAAGTCACGAAACCGAAGAACTGCGGAATGATGTTCCACAGATGTGTCTGGCTGTTGACGATATCGTTCATATTGAACGAGCCCGCCTGCGCCACCACGCCCATCAGCGACAGACCCAGGAACACTTCGTAGCTCAGGGTCTGCGCCGAGGCGCGCATCGCACCCAGCAGCGAGTATTTGTTGTTACTCGACCAGCCGGCAAACAGCACTGCGTAGACCGCAAGGCCCGCCATCATCAGGAAGAACAGCAGACCGATATTCAGGTCTGTCACCATCCAGGTTGGCGAAACCGGCACGATAGCAAAGGCCAGCAGCAGTGAAACAAAGGCGATAACCGGCGCAAGGGTAAAGATAAAGCGGTCAGTAAACGGCGGAACCCAGTCCTCTTTAAAGAACATTTTGATCATGTCCGCTACCAGCTGGAGCGAGCCGCCCCAGCCGACGCGGTTGGGTCCGTAACGGTTCTGGAACAGGCCGAGCAGACGACGCTCGGCGAAGCTCATGAACGCGCCGCAGGCCACAACCACCAGCAGAATCACGATGGCTTTAACAATGGCCAGCAGAATGTCGATAACGTCCGGTGTGAACCAGCTCATTGCACCGCCTCCTGCAGAGTGTCGATTTTACCGTTCGCCAGGAATGGCGGAACGCCCGGCATGCCCAGCGGCAGACCAATCTGTCCCGCCTGCAGTGACGCCGAGAAACGGACCGGCAGACGCACTGTCTCACCGGCACAGATGAACTCAACTGCCGCGCCATTGTTGACGCCCAGCTTCGCTGCATCTTCCGGGTTAATCACCAGTGCAGGCGGTGCCATACGCTGCTGGAAGACCGGTGAACGCTGTGACATCTCTTCGCTACCAAACAGCTGGTAGAGAGGGGCCACGCGCCACTGCGCTTCACTGACGAATGCCGCCGGAACGTTGCTGAACCAGGGCAGCCCGGCTGCGCTGGCTTCAAACAGACGTACACCCGGATCGCCATTACGCAGTTTGCCACCGACTTCAACCTGGAACTTGTTCCACGCCTGTGGTGAGTTCCAGCCCGGTGCCCAGGCAAACGGAATCTGCGAACGCGGTGCGCCAGGCTGGTTGTTCCCTTCCATTGAGAAGGCGAACATCGTGTCCTGATCCTGCGGCTGACGCGGTTCGTGCACACTGATATTGGCGCGCGCCGCGGTACGGCCACTGGCACGGTGTGGTGAACGCGACAGTTTCTGTCCGCGGATACGGAAGCTGGCATCCGGTGCCGCATCCTTGATTCCGGCCAGCTGTGGCAGATGACTCACCACCGCATCGATCACGTGATCGAGCTGCGTCCAGTCGACGTGACGGCTTTCCAGCGTGCTGTGCAGCGAATGCAGCCAGCGCCAGCTCTCCAGCATCACAACGTTGTTGTCATAGTAGGAAGGATCGTAAACCTGGAAGAAGCGCTGTGCGCGGCCTTCATGGTTGATCGAGGTGCCATCACTTTCGGCGAAGCTGGCGGTTGATAACACCAGACCCGCTTTCTCCAGCGTCGCGGTGCGCTGATGATCAACCACAATCACGTTAGTGGTCTGGGCCAGCGCCGCATCCACCAGCGCTTTCGGTGCATGGCGATAGAGATCATTTTCCAGTACCACCAGCGCATCGGCTTCACCGTTGCTCAGCTGCTCCAGCGCGCTCTCCAGAGGATTGCCGCCCATCAGGCCAAGACCCACACTGTTGGCGTGTCCCGCCAGCAGCGTAATTCCGACGTCGGCACCGCGTGCTTTGAGCGCTTTGGCCACGTTGGCAGCCGCTTCGATCATCGCGCTGCTGCCGGAATGGGTCCCGGAAATAATTAACGGTTTTTTCGCGCCGGCCAGCGCCTGCACGATGACATCCATCTTGCCGTTCAGTTTGCTGTCGAAATCGGTCACCGCCGGGGCAGTTTCATCCAGCGCACTGGCGATAGCGAAACCGAGGCGTGCCTGATCTTCAACCGGTGCGCGATAGCTCCATGCCGCGATATCATCCAGACGGGTTTCATCGACGTTGGTGATAAACAGCGGATGTTTCGCATTCTGACCGATGTTCAGGATCGCGGCGATCTGCCAGTCTGCCACTTTCTGGGCGGCAGCCATGTCACGCGCTTTGCCTTTCACGGCCTGACGCACTGACAGCGCCACGCGTGCGCCAACCTGGGTCAGATCTTCACCCAGCACCAGCACCGCATCGTAACTTTCAATTTCACGCAGCGATGGCGTATAGATACCGCCCTCACGCAGGATTTTCAGCATCAGTTCAAGCCGGGCCTGCTCGTCCGCTGGCATGCCGGTAGAGAAGTTCTCTGCACCGACCAGTTCACGCAGCGCGAAGTTACTTTCAATGCTGGCGCGCGGCGAGCCGATACCAATCACTTTTTTCGCCTGACGCAGCAAATCTGCACCGGCATTGACCGCCTGCTCTGCGTTCAGCGTCACCCAGTCGTTGCCGCGCAGCAACATCGGCTGGCGTGGGCGATCTTTGCGGTTCACGTAGCCATAGCCAAAGCGGCCACGGTCACACAGGAAATAGTGGTTTACGGTACCGTTATAACGGTTTTCGATACGGCGTAACTCACCATAACGCTCACCCGGGCTGGTGTTACAGCCCACACTGCACTGCTGGCAGATGCTCGGCGCAAACTGCATATCCCATTTACGGTTATAGCGTTCGGAGTGAGTTTTATCGGTGAAGACGCCGGTCGGGCAGATTTCAACAAGGTTACCGGAGAATTCGCTCTCCAGCGTGCCATCTTCCGGGCGACCGAAGTAGACGTTGTCGTGTGCGCCGTAGACACCCAGATCCTTGCCATCGGCATAATCTTTGTAGTAACGCACGCAGCGATAACAGGCGATACAGCGGTTCATCTCATGGGAGATGAACGGGCCGAGATCCTGATTACGGTGGGTACGTTTGGTGAAGCGATAGCGGCGGAAGCTGTGGCCGGTCATCACTGTCATATCCTGCAGGTGACAGTTACCGCCCTCTTCACACACCGGACAGTCGTGCGGGTGGTTGGTCATCAGCCACTCCACCACGCTTTCGCGGAACTCTTTCGCTTCGCCATCATCGATGGAGATGAATGTGCCGTCAGAGGCCGGTGTCATGCAGGACATGACAAGACGGCCGCGGGTATCTTCGGCATTCTGGAATTGCTTTACCGCACACTGGCGGCAGGCCCCAACGCTTCCCAGCGCCGGATGCCAGCAAAAGTAAGGAATATCAAGGCCCAGAGAGAGACATGCCTGTAGCAGGTTGTCCGCTCCGTTCACATCATACTCTTTACCGTCTACATGAATTGTAGCCATAGTGACATGCTTCCGTAAGGCTCGTCAGAGACGAGCGTTAATCATATTCTTGCCCCGACGCACGACATTGTCGGGGCGGCGGCACCAGGCCTGTTCCGTGTTCTTCGGCGAATTACCAGCGCGCTTTCAGCAGGTTTGGCTGGATCCCGCCAATGGCGCGGGTATTGCCAAACACCTGCGGTGCCATGCCGGCTTCAAACTCTTCACGGAAATATTTAATCGCACTCTGCAGTGGCTCAACCGCACCTGGCGCATGCGCACAGAAGGTTTTACCCGGGCCAAGCTGACGGCAGAGTTGCAGTAAGGTTTCGATATCGCCTGGCTGCCCCTGCTTCTGCTCCAGCGCACGCAGAATTTTTACGCTCCACGGCAGGCCATCGCGACACGGTGTACACCAGCCGCACGACTCACGAGCAAAGAACTCTTCCAGGTTACGCACCAGCGAGACCATGTTGATCTCGTGATCGACCGCCATCGCCAGCGCTGTACCCAGACGACTGCCCGCTTTGCCGATGCTGGCAAATTCCATGGGCAGATCCAGGTGCTGGTCGGTCAGGAAGTCAGTCCCTGCACCGCCGGGCTGCCAGGCTTTGAACTTCAGTCCGTCACGCATACCGCCCGCATAATCTTCAAGGATTTCACGTGCGGTGATACCAAATGGCAGTTCCCAGACGCCGGGATTTTTAACCCGTCCGGAGAAGCCCATCATTTTGGTACCGGCATCTTCGCTTTTAGAGATGTTTTTGTACCACTCCACGCCGTTGGCCAGAATCGCCGGAACGTTGGAGAGGGTTTCCACGTTGTTCACGCAGGTCGGTTTGCCCCACGCGCCCGCACTCGCCGGGAATGGCGGTTTCGAACGCGGGTTAGCACGACGGCCTTCCAGTGAGTTAATCAGTGCCGTCTCTTCGCCGCAGATATAACGACCTGCGCCAGTGTGGACAATCAACTCAAAGTCGAAGCCGGTACCGAGAATATTTTTACCGATATAGCCCGCTTCCGTCGCTTCAGCAATCGCACGGCGCAGATGCACCGCGGCTTCAATGTATTCGCCACGTAAGAAGATATAGCCACGGTAAGCCTTCAGCGCAAAGGCACTGATCAGCATGCCTTCCACCAGCTGGTGAGGCATCTGCTCCATCAGCAGGCGGTCTTTATAGGTGCCCGGCTCCATCTCATCGGCGTTACACAGCAGGTAACGGATGTTCATCGACTCATCTTTCGGCATCAGGCTCCACTTCAGCCCGGTGGAGAAGCCCGCACCGCCACGCCCTTTCAGGCCTGAATCTTTGACTGCCGCAACGATTTCATCCTGCGACATGCTTTTCAGCGCTTTTTCCGCACCGGCATAGCCGTTTTTACTGCGATATTCGTCAAGCCAGACAGGTTGCTTGTCGTCACGCATCCGCCAGGTCAGCGGATGGGTTTCTGCAGTGCGAATGATCTGTTTAATTGTCATTGATACTGCTCCAGCAAACCAGGGATGCCTTCCGGCGTCAGATGCACATGCGTGTCTTCATCCACCATCATCGTTGGCCCCTTATCGCAGTTACCCAGACAGCAGGTTGGCAGCAGTGTAAAGCGGCCATCGGCAGTGGTCTGACCCGGTTTGATATTCAGTTGCTGTTCCAGTGCGGACTGGATGCCCTGATAACCGGTGATATGGCAGACCACGCTGTCACAGTAACGGATTACATGGCGGCCAACTGGCTGACGGAAGATCTGGCTGTAAAATGTCGCCACACCTTCAACATCACTCGCCGGGATACCCAGTACCTCGGCAATCGCATTGATGGCGCCGTCCGGCACCCAGCCGCGCTGCTTCTGCACGATCTTCAGCGCTTCAATGGAAGCTGCACGCGCATCTTCGTAGTGGTGTTTTTCGTGCTCAATGGCGTGATGCTCTTCCGCGCTCAGCACGAAGACCTCGTTAGGGTCGATCGTTTTAATGGCAATGTGTTGATCGTGCATAATTAGCGGTCCACGTCTGACATAACAAAATCGATACTACCCAGATATACGATCAGGTCGGATACCAGGCTGCCACGGATTACTGAAGGAATCTGCTGCAGATGCGGGAAGCTCGGCGTACGCACGCGGGTGCGGTAGCTCATGGTGCTGCCATCGCTGGTCAGATAGTAGCTGTTGATCCCTTTCGTCGCTTCAATCATCTGGAACGACTCATTGGCTGGCATGACCGGCCCCCACGAAACCTGCAGGAAGTGAGTAATCAGCGTTTCAATATGCTGCAGCGTGCGCTCTTTCGGTGGCGGCGTGGTCAGCGGGTGATCCGCTTTGAACGGCCCCTCTGGCATGTTGTTGAGACACTGCTCAAGAATGCGCAGCGACTGCCACATCTCTTCCATTTTCAGCATGACGCGGCTGTAAGCATCGCTGATGCCGTCGCCGACCGGGATTTCGAAATCGAAGTTTTCGTAGCCAGAGTAGGGACGCCATTTGCGTACATCAAAGTCAAGACCGGTGGCACGCAGACCGGCACCGGTGGTGCCCCACGCCAGCGCCTCTTCCATGTTGTAAGCGGCAACGCCTTTGGAACGGCCAATCAGTACGCTATTGCGCAGTGCCGCTTTGTCATACTCTTTAAGACGTTTTGGCATCCAGTCGAGGAAGTCACGCAGCAGACGTTCCCAGCCGCGTGGCAGATCATGTGCGACGCCACCGATGCGGAACCACGCCGGGTGCATACGGAAACCGGTAATCGCCTCAACCACGTCATAGATTTTCTGACGGTCGGTAAAGGCAAAGAACACCGGCGTCATGGCCCCGACGTCCTGAATAAAGGTGGAGATATAGAGCAGGTGGCTGTTGATGCGGAACAGCTCAGAGAGCATCACGCGGATCACATTAACGCGATCGGGCACCACAATACCGGCCAGTTTTTCCACTGCCAGCACGTAAGGCATTTCGTTTACGCAGCCGCCGAGGTACTCGATGCGGTCAGTGTACGGAATGTAACTGTGCCAAGACTGACGCTCGCCCATCTTTTCGGCACCACGGTGGTGATAACCGATGTCAGGCACGCAGTCGACAATCTCTTCACCATCCAGTTGCAGAATGATGCGGAACGCACCGTGCGCCGATGGGTGGTTCGGGCCGAGGTTCAGGAACATGAAGTCTTCGTTGGTAGTGCTGCGCTTCATGCCCCAGTCTTCAGGCTTAAAGGTCAGCGCTTCCATCTCCAGATCTTCTTTCTGTTTAGTCAGCGTAAACGGATCGAATTCGGTGGCGCGTGCCGGGTAATCTTTACGCAGCGGATGGCCTTCCCAGGTTGACGGCATCATGATGCGCGTCAGATGCGGGTGACCATCAAAGGTGATACCAAACATCTCCCAGGTTTCACGCTCATACCAGTTGGCATTCGGGAAAAGACGGGTGATGGTTGGCAGATGCATATCGTTTTCAGAGAGTGCCACCTTGAGCATGATGTCGCGGTTGCGTTCAATCGACAGCAGGTGGTAGAAAACGGAAAAATCCGCCGCAGGCAGGCCTGCACGGTGGGTACGTAAACGCTCATCCACGCCATGCAGGTCATACAGCATGACGTAAGGCTTGGGTAATTTACGCAGGAACTCGATAATTTCCAGTATCTGTTCACGTTTCACCCACACTACCGGAATACCGGTACGGGTTGGCTGAACAGTGAAGGCATCCGGCCCAAAACGGTTACGCAACTCGCCGATCACCGGGTCATCAAGGTGATCACGGGTTTGCCATGAAGGCTGAGCGAGATCTTGCGTGGTCAAATCTGTCATACGTTACTCACCATTCCGGCCTGGTCTCAGGCACTCAAATGAAGGCGTCAGGATGGGGCCATGCATTAAATTGTGATGTTCTGCTGCAGGCGCGGTTTTCCATCCATACGGTTTTAAACTTCGTCCGGGCTGCGCAGGTTTGTGACTGCGATGCGCTCGCCGCGTTTTCTTTCACGCTCTGATGGCATGTTGGCGCGATAAACGCCCTGATCGCCAACCACCCACGAAAGCGGACGGCGCTCTTTGCCGATCGACTCCTGCAACAGCAGCAGTGCCTGCATATAGGCTTCAGGACGTGGCGGGCAGCCAGGAATATAAACATCAACCGGCAGGAATTTATCGACACCCTGCACCACGGAATAGATGTCATACATGCCGCCAGAGTTGGCGCAGGCACCCATGGAAATCACCCATTTTGGTTCCAGCATCTGATCGTACAAACGCTGAATCACCGGGGCCATTTTAGTGAACGGCGTTCCGGCAATGACCATGAAATCGGCCTGACGTGGTGAAGCGCGCATAACTTCGGCGCCAAAGCGTGCCACGTCGTGGACCGCGGTGAACGATGTTGTCATCTCAACGTAACAACAGGACAGGCCAAAGTTATAAGGCCAGAGGGAGTTTTTACGTCCCCAGTTCACCATGTCATGCAGGGCATTTTCGAGTTTGCCCATATAAACGCTGCGATGAACGTGCTGCTCCAGCGGATCGCTGACGATTTCCTGCTTTTGCAGAGGATAACGGTCGTTCTCACCACCGTTCGGGTCTATGCGGGTGAGCGTATAGTCCATCTTATTGCCTCTCTTTTACTGCTTATGAGGATTGGTGTGGCTGACCGTAGTGGTTTTGACCACCACGCGACGGCGAGCTGGAGCCCAGTCCAGTGCGCCAATGCGTACCAGATAGACCAGACCCGCCAGGAGCACCAAAATGAAAATTGCGGCTTCCACAAAGCCGATCCAACCGCTTTCACGGATTGAAGTCGCCCATGCGTACAAAAAGAGGGCTTCGACGTCGAAGATGACGAAAAACATCGCAACCAGATAAAATTTCGCCGACAGGCGGATATGGGTATCACCAACGGATTCAATGCCCGATTCGAATGGCGTGTCTTTGTAGCGGCCGCGCGCTCTGCCGCCAAGCAGCCATCCTCCGGTCAGCATGAAAGCACACAGGCCAAAGGCAATAACGATAAATACGATAAACGCCCAGTGCTGAGCGATGATTTCGGTGGTAGTTGACATACTCATTGCTTACTCATCAAAAGTGGCGCTGGCATCCTGCACGCGTTTCCCGCAGCAAACTGACCACATCGATTCAAGGGAAGGATAAAAACCTTTCAAATGTCGCTGTTATTACGTAATAAACAGCTATTTTATGGGGTTTTTTACTCCTTTCTATAACCTTTTGTCAACTTTGACAAAAGTATCCAAACATTATTTCACACCTGCATCATATTATTAACAAATGATGCCCCGCTTTCCAGCTAAATCGCTTCAGTCTGTAGGGTTAATTTTAGTGTAGCGGGTATTCACACGCATGGATCGTGCATTTAACAAACATATTTTGACAGGTATCACTGAATTTTCCCTCCCCTTTCCAGGGCTATTTTTTTGATCCAGAACACACTTTTGCCCTTTATGCATTAATTTCCCCCACCTGAAACGGCGATTCGGAACAAAGTGTTCGGTTTTTTGGTCTGGAAATTCTATTTTGTCAGGTGGTGAAATTTCTTTAGCCGTCTGAGGGCAGGCGGATGAGTCAGTAAGGGAGATCGGGCGATAGGTCAGACACAAAAAAGCCTCTCGTTCTTTTCAGGGAAGGAGAGGCTTATTTATAAGCGTTTATTAAGGCAATCACGCTTGAATTGAGTACAACACGTTAGCGAAATTACTCTTCGTCATCCAGCAACAGTGAACCGTCGGGATTATTGCTCAGGTTGTAAGGATCATTGGTGGACTGCATGGCATTGAAGATGGCCAGCGCCAGTTCATTATCGCTGTCAGGATTACGACACAGCAGATATTGGGTATCCGGCAGTACCGGCAGTCCTTCAGCTGCACCCATAACACGCAGTTCCGGACTCATCATCTCCACCGGACGTGCCGTCACACCCAGTCCCGCTTTCACCGCAGCGCGAACTGCTGCCAGTGTGGAAGCGACATAAGAGATACGCCACGGGATGCCCGCTTCGTTGAGATGATCGATAGCCATATCACGATAAGGACTTGGCTCATCCAGCAACACCAAAGGAATGGCTTCGCCACGCTGGAAGATATAATCCGCTGCGCAGTACCACAAGGTAGGTGAAGTACGCAGTACCTGATAGGTAAAATTGCCCGGGCTGGAAGTCGTCACAACCAGGTCCACTTCACCCTGATTGAGCATTTCCATCATAAATGGATTACGTTTAACCCGCACATCGATGGCCAGTTTCGGATAAACCGAGGTCACCCGATTTAGCAGGAATGGCAGAATAGTGTCAGAGGTGTCATCAGAGGCACCAATGGTCAGCACACCCTGAATGTTGCTGTACATCAGAGAGGTGCAGGCTTCGTCGTTGAAACGAAGAATTTTTCTCGCATAGCCTAAAAGCTGGATACCGTGCTCTGTCAGAAGCTTATTACGTCCATGTCTGGCAAACAGCTCTTTACCTACCAATTGTTCCAGACGCTGCATCTGCTGACTGACTGCTGACTGGGTTCTGCAGACCGCTGCAGCGGCTGCTGCAAAGGTATTCAAATCCGCAACAGCAACGAAGGTTCTCAGCAGATCGAGGTCGAGATTCAGTATCGGACGATTTGCATTAGTCATGTTTTTTCTTCACTTATAAGATTTTTACGAACTACTACCCTGGTGTTATCACAAGCTTATCAAAGTGATAAGCAGTAATGATGCTCAATGACAGTCCTGCGTGAAGACTGACACAAAAAAAGTTTATGTGGATCCTGCACTGTTGACTCCCTGAAAGGGTCATAGTGCTATTCAAGACAGATACAACTTCTGAACCGATGGCGCTGGGTGCGCAAATGCAGGAAGCTGCGTAGTTGTCTTATTCCCACCAGAAAGAATCGGGCGGGATAGAAAGCGCACTTTGCGGGCAAGCAAGACGAAGCGGCAAAGTGCACTAAATAATAAATTATACTTAATCATTTTTGACTTCAAAATGGAAATGATTTTGTGAAAAGCGCTGTAAATTTTGTGCTAAAGGCATTTCCAGACCCTTATGCCACATTATTGATCACTTTTTAAGCCTTCAGCGTTCTGAAATTTAGTGAGGAAGTGTTAAGTACGGCTCACAATCCTGCAATTAAAGTGCCATATGAAGCTCTGCTTTTGGCACTTTTCCGGCGAACACAAGGCCTTAAACGCGCCACTCTTAAGCAGCGTTAAGGCGTAATCCTGACGCACGCTATAAAATCGTCCATAAAATGAGCTTTTATAAAATATCATTTAACTATTTCCCTAAGTGTATATTTCAGGTGCAAAGGAAAGTTCCAATTCGATAACTTCCAGATAGCTTTCATGATGCCAAAGCCATATGTTGGTTCAGCAGCGCTTTGGACAAGTTAAAATCCTGCATTAATACCAATTTATGGTTTCATTAACTAGTTTACGCGACAAAAAATATTTTTTACGCTGTGCACTGGGTAAAAAGTTGTTGAACCCGCCAAAACGGGGCGGCACCCTTCTTTTGTGATCGTCAGGAGAGTACATTGTGCTGGTTGGATTTCAGTGGCAGCCAAAAGGATTCTGCCCATTAAGGCGGTAACAATGACTTTTCAAATTGATAAATCCGGGAAACTCGATAACGTCTGCTATGACATCCGAGGCCCGGTACTGAAAGAGGCTAAACGCCTCGAAGAAGAAGGTAACAAAGTTCTGAAGCTGAACATCGGCAATCCGGCGCCGTTTGGTTTTGAAGCACCGGATGAGATTCTGGTCGATGTTATTCGTAACCTTCCCAGCTCTCAGGGCTATTGTGACTCCAAGGGTCTCTATTCCGCCCGTAAAGCAATCATGCAGCACTACCAGGCGCGCGACATGCGCGATGTCACGGTAGAAGATATCTACATTGGCAACGGTGTTTCAGAACTCATCGTGCAGGCGATGCAGGCGTTACTGAACAGCGGCGACGAAATGCTGGTGCCGGCCCCCGACTATCCGTTATGGACGGCTGCGGTTTCCCTCTCCAGCGGTAAAGCGGTGCACTATCTGTGTGACGAATCAGCAGGCTGGTTCCCGGACCTCGATGATATCCGCAGCAAGATAACGCCTCGTACCCGCGGCATCGTGATTATCAACCCAAACAACCCCACCGGCGCGGTCTACAGCAAAGAGCTGCTGCTAGAGGTGGTTGAAATTGCACGTCAGCATAACCTGATTATTTTCGCCGACGAGATCTACGACAAGATCCTCTATGACGATGCACAGCATCACTGCATCGCAGCGCTGGCACCGGATCTGCTGACTGTCACCTTTAATGGCCTCTCCAAAACCTATCGCGTTGCCGGTTTCCGTCAGGGCTGGATGGTACTGAACGGGCCGAAGAAACATGCTAAAGGCTATATAGAAGGACTGGAGATGCTCGCCTCGATGCGCCTGTGTGCCAACGTACCGGCGCAGCATGCGATTCAGACGGCGCTGGGCGGTTACCAGAGCATTAGCGAATTTATCATGCCGGGTGGTCGTCTCTACGAGCAGCGGCAGCGCGCCTGGGAGTTGATCAACGATATCCCAGGCGTCAGCTGTGTGAAGCCACAGGGCGCGCTTTATATGTTCCCGAAAATTGATGCCAAAAAATTCAACATTTTCGACGATCAGAAGATGGTGCTGGATTTTCTGTTACAGGAGAAGGTGTTGCTGGTTCAGGGCAGTGCCTTTAACTGGCCATGGCCCGATCACCTGCGCATTGTTACGCTGCCTCGTGTGGATGATCTTGAGATGGCGATTAATAAATTTGGCCGCTTCCTGCAAGGCTATCGTCAATAATCGGGCCCGCGTATACTGATGCTATTTGGGGAGAGCCAGAACCTGTCTCTCCCCCGCCAGCCAACAGGAACGCACATGACACAAAGTCACTTCTTTGCTCATCTCTCCCGTCTAAAGCTGATCAATCGCTGGCCGCTGATGCGCAATGTGCGCACCGAAAATGTCTCTGAACACAGTCTGCAGGTCGCCATGGTGGCACATGCCCTGGCCGTGATCAAAAACCTCAAATTCAACGGGTCGCTTAATGCCGATCACATCGCCATGCTGGCGCTTTACCACGATGCCAGTGAAGTGCTCACCGGCGATTTACCGACCCCGGTAAAGTATTACAACGCGCAGATCGCCCATGAATATAAGAAAATCGAGAAGATTGCTCAGCAGAAGCTGATTGAGATGCTGCCTGAAGAGTTTCAGGCGATCTATCGTCCGCTGATCGATGAGCATCTGCACAGCGAAGAGGAGCAGGCGGTTGTCAAACAGGCGGATGCGCTCTGTGCGTATGTAAAATGTCTTGAGGAGTTGTCTGCCGGGAACAACGAATTTTTACTGGCCAAAGCGCGGCTGGAAAAGACCCTGGCACTTCGGCGTTCGCCGGAGATGGATTACTTCGTTGAGGTATTTATTCCGAGCTTCAGCCTGTCACTGGATGAAATCTCGCAGGATACGCCACTCTGAGCCCGGCGGTCTGGACGCCGGGCTGGCCCTTAAGCCTGCTGACGGAAGGTAAAGCTGCCGTCAGACTCGCGGGTTATCACCAGTGACGCCAGTGATTCAAGCTGAAGCGCCGCCTCATCCAGCCGGGGTGTCTCCGCCGGCGCATTGATGGCAATGACTGCGCAGCCAGCATTCAGGCCGGATAAGATTCCGGCAGGTGCATCTTCTGCCACCACGCACGATGTTGCCGCTAATCCCAGCTTCTCCGCGCCAAGCAGGTAGGGATCGGGCTCCGGTTTACCTTTAGCCACCTGCTCAGCGGTAATAAACACAGCGGGCTTCGGTAATCCTGCGGCTTTATGACGTGCATGTGCGACCGGCACCGAGCCGGAAGTGACAATCGCCCAGGGAATCTGCAGTTCGTTCAGCCGGTTCAACAACGCGTTGGCACCTGGCAGCGCCTGAACACCGTCGGTATCCGCCGCTTCAGCCTGCTCCAGCGCGACAAACTCCGCCTGAATAGCCTCTTCCGACTGACCTGCCATGAAATGACGCAGAGAGGTGATCGCCTGTTTGCCATGGATGAAATCCAGGATCTCATCAGCCGCGATGCCATGACGGGCACCCCACTGGCTCCAGGCTCGTTCAACCGCTGGCAGTGAATCCACCAGCGTGCCGTCTAAATCAAATAGAAAACCTCTGTAGGTCACGCGCTCCTCCTCATCAGGCATTAATCACTTGCGCAATTTCGTTTGCACTTAAATGGTACTGGCGCGGACAAGTCTGCCACAAAGCTAACATCCGTTGATACTTTTCCCACATCGGGGTCTGCGCATTAAATCCATGGGTGCCGGAATCGAAGTGGGTATAACGCCCTTCTGTATTGACCATAAAACGGACGTAACCCAGCAGGCGCGCTTCAGTTGCCGCATCGAAGCCCAGAAAGGCGAGACGGCGCTCTTCAAGCTGACCTTTCTCTTTAAGGTTCGACCAGGAGATATGGAGAGCGTGATGCATTTCCATAATGTCGATTACCGTCCGGCAGATCGCTTCGCTAAGTTCGCCAAACTCTTTGTCCAGCTCCCGCATCTGCAGCGCATAACCGCGTTCGATGATGGTCTGGTAACGGCGAAAACGTTCCGCATTTTCCGGCTCAAGCATGGCCATCATTTTGTACTGATTAGTGAGAATCAAACGCTGTGCATGGGTCATTTCCATCATTTACTCCCGGTCAGAGACCGCTCAGTTAATCGACAATGGAGAAATCATTGCACAGCGTTAGCGACACGGAAATCGCCGTATCGCCATTCTTTGATTTGGCCGCAGGTTAGCGGTAATTATTTTACCGCTAACCCGGGATGGGTCAGAGATCGTCGAGGAAAGTGCGGTCGAGTTGTTTGAACGCCCGCTTTAACAGATCGGCCAGCGCCTGATAGGTCGGCTTGCCTTCTACTGGCGCAGTCGCCTGCCCTGCTTCTTCCAGCCGGGCACGAACTTCGTGAAACCAGTTAAGCAGCGTCGGCGGCAGCGGCGTCACTGAACGCTTTCCCAGCCACCATAATCCCTGCATCGGCAGGGTACAGGCAAACAGCGCGGTCGCCACGGCCGGGCCTAACTGACCGCCCATCGCGATCTGCCAGGTCAGCGTAAAAATCGCCAAAGGCGGCATAAAGCGAATAGCAAAACGCGTTGCCGATGAAACACGGTTTTCCGGGAACATGGGTGCCAGGCGCTTATCAGCTGGCCAGGTCTTCATATAGTGTTGGCCGCGCTGAAACATCCGAAACCAACTGGTACTGCCAGATTCATTCGCCATGGCTCACCTCAACTAATGCTGTAAAAATTAAAAAATAGTTATAACTACACAACTTTACGTGACATCATTCAATTATTTTTGTCTTTAAAGGTGACTCCAGCTATTCTGACGCCGTTTTACCACCTTTCCGGAAGCGGATTGCGCCTTTGGGAAGAGGCCTGAGCCAGGTTTAGACAAGGCAATCTTCAAAATTTCGCGTAAGATTGCCGAAATTTTTTGCGGAAATGCAGAATTCTGTCTACCGCATGATGTTTGTCATTAATCTACCAGCTTTCATGGGCTACGCTGTTAGTCTGATTGCGTTTTATTTAGCCACTCTCAAAAAATAGGTACTTCCATGTCGAGTAAGTTAGTTCTGGTTCTGAACTGTGGCAGCTCTTCCCTTAAGTTTGCCATCCTCAACCCTGCCAGCGGTGAAGAGTTCCTGTCTGGCCTGGCGGAATGTTTCCACCTTCCTGAAGCCCGCATCAAATGGAAGCTGGAAGGCGAAAAACAGGAAGCGCCTCTGGGTGCTGGCGCAGCGCATAGTGAAGCGCTGAACTTTATCGTTAAAACCATTCTGGCACAAAAACCTGAACTTTCGGCACAAATTGCTGCAATCGGCCATCGTATCGTTCATGGCGGCGAGAAGCTGACTCAGTCAGTCATCATTACTGAGGAAGTGGTACAGGGCATCAAAGACGCCTCTTCTTTTGCACCGCTGCACAATCCGGCTCATCTGATCGGTATTGATGAAGCGATGAAAAACTTCCCTCACCTGTCAGATAAGAATGTCGCGGTATTTGACACCGCTTTCCATCAGACAATGCCGGAAGAGTCTTATCTCTATGCGCTGCCGTACAAATTGTATAAAGAGCATGGCGTTCGTCGCTATGGCGCGCATGGCACCAGCCACTTCTATGTGACCCACGAAGCGGCCAAAATGCTCAACAAGCCGCTTGAGTCACTGAATATTATTACCTGCCACCTCGGCAACGGCGGTTCTGTCTCTGCAATTCGCAACGGCGAATGTGTGGACACCTCAATGGGTCTGACCCCACTGGAAGGCCTGGTGATGGGTACCCGCAGTGGCGATATCGACCCGGCCATTATCTTCTTCCTGCACGATACGCTGGGTATGAGCGTCGATGCCATCAATAAACTGCTGACCAAAGAGTCTGGCCTGTTAGGTCTGACCGAAGTCACCAGCGACTGCCGCTATGTAGAAGATAACTACACCACCAAAGAAGATGCGAAGCGTGCAATGAATGTCTTCTGTCATCGTCTGGCGAAATATATCGGCAGCTACACCGCGCTGATGGATGGCCGCCTTGATGCTGTGGTATTTACTGGCGGCATCGGTGAAAACGCCGCGATGGTTCGTGAACTCTCACTGAAAAAACTGGCGCTGCTGGGCTTTGACGTCGATCACGATCGCAACCTGGCGGCCCGTTTCGGCAAGTCTGGTTACATCAATAAAGAAGGCACCCGCCCGGCGCTGGTGATCCCGACCAACGAAGAACTGGTCATCGCCCAGGACGCCGCGCGTCTGACTGCGTAAACACTTCTCTCCGTCAGCTCAGGCTGACGGAGTTGTTTTTGACACCCTGCCATTACTGAGAGGTTCAAACGTGTCACGTACAATTATGCTCATTCCGACCGGCACCAGCGTCGGCCTGACCAGCGTCAGCCTCGGCGTTATCCGCGCCATGGAACGTAAAGGCGTTCGCCTCAGCATCTTCAAGCCGATTGCTCAGCCGCGTGCCGGCGGCGATACGCCGGATCAAACCACCACTATTATCCGTAAGAACTCGTCGATTCCTGCCGCTGAACCGCTGCAGATGTCACGTGTTGAATCACTGCTGGGATCGAACCAGCAGGATGTGTTGATGGAAGAGATCATCTCCCGTTACCATGCCAACACGCAGAATGCTGAAGTGGTGCTGGTTGAAGGTCTGGTCCCTACCCGTAAGCATCAGTTTGCCAACGCGCTGAACTATGAAATCGCAAAAACCCTGAATGCGGAAATCGTCTTCGTGATGGCGCTAGGCAATGACTCTCCGGCACAGCTGAAAGAGCGCATTGAACTGACGCAGAGCAGCTTCGGCGGTCAGAAGAACAAAAATATCACTGGCGTGATCATCAATAAACTCAACGCGCCGGTCGATGATCAGGGGCGTACCCGCCCTGACCTGTCAGAAATTTTTGATGACTCGTCAAAAGCCAGCATCGCCAATATCGATCCTAAGCAGCTGTTCTCAGACAGCCCGCTGCCGGTGCTGGGCTGCGTGCCATGGAGCTTTGATCTGATCGCCACCCGCGCAATCGATATGTGTCGCCACCTGGATGCGCGCATCATCAACGAAGGTGAGATTCAGACCCGCCGGGTTAAATCGGTCACCTTCTGCGCCCGTAGTATCCCGCACATGCTGGAGCATTTCCGCCCAGGCTCACTGCTGGTGACTTCCGCAGACCGCCCGGATGTGCTGGTCGCCGCCTGCCTGGCCGCCATGAACGGCATTGAGATTGGCGCTATCCTGCTGACCGGTAACTACGAGATCGACGATCGCATTGCGCGTCTCTGCGACCGTGCCTTCCAGACCGGCCTGCCGGTGTTTATGGTGAAAACCAATACCTGGCAGACCTCTCTGAGCCTGCAGAGCTTTAATCTTGAAGTGCCCGCTGACGATACGCAGCGCATCGAGAAAGTGCAGGAATATGTTGCCAGCTACATTAATGCTGACTGGATTGAGTCACTGACCGCCACGTCAGAGCGCAGCCGTCGCCTGTCGCCTCCGGCATTCCGCTATCAGCTGACTGAGCTGGCGCGTAAAGCGGGCAAACGCGTCGTGCTGCCAGAGGGTGACGAGCCGCGTACGGTTAAAGCGGCCGCTATCTGTGCTGAACGCGGTATCGCCACCTGCGTACTGTTAGGCAACCCCGATGAGATTCAGCGTGTCGCTGCGGCTCAGGGTGTCGAACTGGGCAAAGGAGTTGAGATTGTTGACCCGGAACAGGTGCGTGAAAACTACGTGCCGCGTCTGGTTGAGCTGCGTAAGAGCAAAGGCATGACCGAAGTGGTTGCCCAGGAACAACTGGAAGATAACGTGGTGCTGGGCACCATGATGCTGGAGAGCGGCGAAGTGGATGGTCTGGTTTCAGGTGCGGTTCACACCACCGCCAACACCATTCGTCCGCCTCTGCAGCTGATCAAAACTGCGCCTAACAGCTCACTGGTTTCATCGGTGTTCTTTATGCTTCTGCCGGAGCAGGTGCTGGTTTACGGTGACTGCGCGATTAACCCGGATCCAACCGCTGAGCAGCTGGCTGAGATCGCTATTCAGTCAGCCGATTCTGCTAAAGCCTTTGGTATCGATCCACGTGTTGCGATGATCTCCTACTCTACCGGCACGTCAGGTGCAGGCAGCGATGTTGAAAAAGTGCGTGAAGCAACGCGTATCGCGCAGGAAAAACGGCCTGATCTGGTCATTGATGGTCCGCTGCAGTATGACGCCGCGATCATGGAAGATGTGGCGAAATCGAAAGCGCCAGATTCACAGGTTGCCGGTCGCGCCACCGTGTTTATTTTCCCGGATCTGAACACCGGTAACACCACGTATAAAGCGGTACAGCGTTCAGCCGATCTGATCTCAATCGGGCCGATGCTGCAGGGTATGCGTAAGCCGGTTAACGACCTGTCGCGCGGTGCGCTGGTTGATGACATCGTCTATACCATCGCCTTAACCGCCATTCAGTCTCAGCAGGCTGAACAAGGCTAAGCGTCAGGTAAGAACGAAAAAGGCATGCCCCAGGGCATGCCTTTTTTTTGCCGGTAACAGAGCTGGAGGCTTTAACGCGGATCGCTGACACGCGTTAAAGCGCCCGTTTTCAGGCCCGGTTATCGCCGTTGCGGCTCATCCAGAGAGAGAGCGCTTTAAGCGAATCGTCAGTAAACTCATCACAACGTGCGGTGATCTCATCGGGCGTCATCCAGATAATCTCATCGACTTCCGATTCCTGCATGGCGAATGGCCCGTGTGACACACAACTGAACAGACCGCCCCAGACACGACAGTGCTGATCTTCGAAGTAGAATTTGCCATGCTCAGCAAACGGCACCGCGGCAATCCCTAACTCCTCTTCCGCTTCACGTCGCGCAGACTCCAGCATATCTTCACCGCTCTGCACCACGCCGCCTGCGGTTGCGTCCAGTTTGCCCGGCATAAAATCTTTTATCTCAGTGCGACGCTGCACCAGAATCTTGCCCATACCGTCATGAACCACAATATAGGTAGCGCGGTGACGCAGACACTCAGCACGCATCTGCGCACGTGTTGCCTGAGCAACAACTTCATTCTCTTCGTTTACGATATCGACCCACTCGATGCCGTCACCCGCAGTTTGATCCACCATCCGTAACCCTTTCCTGTTTGGCGTACACTTGGGTACGCAGTTTGCCACGTCGTTATTTTTATGTGGCGTAAGGTAATCACTTCCGTCAGCCTGAGCAAGCCCTGGCTGTTACCGATTTTTACCACTTTCTGCTAACCACAGCTGTACCGAGGCTCGCTGCCACTGAAACTCAGCATAATCCCGCAGACGAGCGGGCAAGGGATCGCCATGCAATACCAGCCGGTTAAGCATCACCGCCAGATCGGTATCCGCAATTGACCACTCGCCAAACAGGTTCTGTTGCCCGTCCGGCAGCAGGCGATCGACGGCCATAACGAGTTTATCCACCGCCTGCTGCGCTGATGCGGTCAGCGGCGCAAAGCGCTCACCGGCAAATAACACTTCTGTCGGACGCTCCTGACGTATCCACAGGAAGTCACTGCGAAGCCAGGCCTGAATCTCTCTGGCGCGGGCGCGCTTCTCACGGTCGCGTGGATAGAGGCGCTCAAACTCGGGCGCCGGAAAGCGCTCTTCAAGATATTCGGTAATCGCCGAGGATTCGCTTAACAGGAACGCATCAATCTGCAGGGTCGGTACCCTGCAGGTCAGCGACAGCTCGCGGTATGCCGCGGCGTATTGCTGGTTCTGCGACAAATCGACGCGCTTCAGCTGGAAAGGGATCCCTTTTTCGGTAAGAGCAACATAGGCCGACATGGCGTAAGGACTGAAAAATGATGAATCTGACCACAGGGTGATGGGCGGATAATTCATCGGTTACCTCAATTGGCTGTCAGGGTTGCATCATGTTTACCGATTTTTTTTTGGGAAGGCAACGCTGAGCTGATCCGATCTCTGCCTCCGAAGCAAGAAAGCGCGACGCGACTCACGATAGAGTGGCTCGACTCTTCTATGCTGAAAGGTGCAAATAACAAAAACACCAAGGGAGCCGCAACATGCATATTCTTATTACCGGTGGTACGGGACTGATTGGTCGTCACCTGATTCCGCGCCTGCAACAGCTGGGGCATCAGATCAGCGTAGTGACGCGTGATGTCGTCAGCGCGCGTGAAAAGCTGGGCGAAGAGGTCGCACTCTGGTCAGGGCTGGCGCAACAGTCGAACCTGGATACGATCGATGCGGTCATTAATCTGGCGGGAGAACCTATTGCCGACAAACGCTGGACGGAGCCGCATAAACAGCAGCTTTGCGAAAGCCGCTGGCAGATAACCGAGCAGATCGCCTCACTGATCAACGCCAGCGCCACGCCACCGTCCGTGTTCATCTCAGGTTCGGCAACCGGCTTTTATGGCAACACCGGTGATCTGGTGCTGACTGAAGAGGATCAGGGTCAGGATGAGTTTACTCATCAGCTCTGCGCACGCTGGGAGCAGCTGGCGCTCGCGGCTGAAAGCGAACGCACCCGCGTCTGCCTGCTGCGTACCGGCGTGGTTCTGGCTCCGGAGGGCGGCGCACTCAGCAAAATGAAGTTGCCCTTTAAACTCGGCATCGGCGGGCCGATTGGCAGTGGTAAACAGTACATGCCGTGGATTCACATTGATGACATGCTAAACGCCATTATCTGGCTGCTGGAGCATGACGATCTGCGGGGTCCGTTCAATATGGTCGCTCCCTATGCGGTGCGTAACGAGCAGTTTGCCGCTACGCTGGGCCGGGTTATGCATCGTCCGGCCTTTATGCGCACACCAGCCAGCGCCATTAAACTGATGATGGGTGAATCGTCAGTACTGGTGCTGGGAGGACAGCATGTGCTGCCAAAGCGGCTGGAGGCATCAGGCTTTGGCTTCCGCTGGTACGATTTGCAGGAGGCGTTGCAGGATGTCGCAGGATAAACATACGGCGGCCCTGGGCCGCCGTATATTCAGCTAGTTACGCTGTTCTGCTACACGCGACTTTATTACCTTCTCTTCACGCGTATGCCCCGGTTGTGGCACACGAATAATAAAGGTCAGCACGCCAGCGAACACATATAGGCCGGTATAGGCCCATACCACACCGACAATGTCGAAGAACGGCAACATGACTGAGGCTATCGCCGGTGCCACAAAGTTACTGAGTCCTGCGGAGAGGTTGTAAATCGAGACCGCAGCGCCCTTGTGATGCGGTTCCAGCGTCGGAAATACGGCGGTCATCGGTACAAACGCGGCGACAAAGATTCCCAGCATTACCGCAGGGATTAATGCGACCCAGAAGTTATGACCCGCATACAGCGGCAGGTAATAGAAGGCCAGGCTGGAGATGGCCATCCCCAGGCAACCAAACCAGCGCACCTGACGGATCCAGCCCAGCTTCTCACCCGTGAGGCCCCAGAAGATATTCGTAAAAATAGTGACAAAGAAGAACACCGCCCAGATTTGAAGCCATTCAGAGATGGTAAAGCCGAGACGATCGACAAACAGCAGTGGCATGATAATGGCGAAACCAAACAGCGAAAGCGTGTTGATGATACGAATCAGGCAGGCATAAAACACATGCTGATTGGTGAACAGGATAGTCACGGCACGCGACATCTCTGTCATCTTGTCACGCATTGGCAAATTCACACGAGAGCGATCCACGGGTACCTTGCGCAGGCTGAAATATGCGAGGATCCCACCACAGGCTACCCAGATGATGGCCAGCCAAAGCGTCCCGGTTTCCCCCAGCATCGGGATGGTCAGACTTGGCAGATAGCTGCCAATCACGCCGATGCCGACAGAATACATCGCCCAGAACCAGCCGGTCGCCGCCGCCAGTTTTTCGCGCGGTAAGACCTGCACTAGCATCATCATGAAAGAGTAGATAAACAGCGGATAAGCCAGCCCGCGAATGCCGTAGAACAGCACCATCAGCGGATAGTTGCGCAGGCCAAGCCCCAGCGACATAAACAGCGTATGCATCACGATCCATAACACAAAGCCAATCATCATCGCGCGCTGCGGTGTGATCAACTCGGCTACCACGCCAGAAGCCCAGGCCGCCAGGGCTGCCGCTAAGCCATAGAAGGTGAATACGACTGCAGACTGCGCGGGCGTAAAGCCCATATCGGTGATATGGCGCGACAGAAACGCCATTTCAAAGCCATCACCCGCCATAAAGATTGCGATAGCGAGGAAGCCCCAGAACATCTTTTTCGGTAAGCCAAACCAGTATTCATTCGATTGCATCACAATTACCTTCTGTCTGGTTAGTCGTTATGCAGGCAGCAAGCTGCGCACCTGTTGTTGCTGGATGTAGAGTTCCCGGAACAGACGCAGCCGCTGTTTCAGCACGACGCCGCGTGTTTCGTCCGGTTGGTAGCGCGCCTGTATAGCCGGCTTCAGGCACACCTCATGCTCAGAACCACCATCAGCCAGCCACGCTAAACGTGCCGCACCCAGCGCGCCAGACGCGCTGTCTGGATGAGTAACGATTGGCAGTTGCAGCACATCGGCAATCAGCTGAGCCCACAGCGCGCTGCGCGCACCACCACCGGTCAGGCTGCACTGCTGAATGAGATGCCGGGCATTGCCGAGCACCTTCAATCCATCAGCCAGTCCAAATGCCACGCCTTCAACCACCGCATAGGCCAGCAAGGCGCGCGGCGTTTCATGGCGCAGATTGAAGAAAGAACCGGAGGCGTCAGGATCGTTATGTGGTGTGCGTTCACCAGACAGATAGGGCAGGAAAACCGGGGCGCTACGCACTTGCTCATCACTGAGTTTTGCCATCTCCTCCATCAGCTGGCTTTCACTGACTGACAGCAGATTGCACAGCCAGCGCAGACAACTGGCGGCGCTAAGCATCACACTCATCTGGTGCCAGCGGCCCGGTAACGCATGGCAAAAGGCGTGCACCCCGAATTGAGGGTCAGCCTTTAAGCGGTCGTTTACGACAAAAATCACACCGGACGTACCCAATGAGATAAACGCATCACCGGGATTCACCGCCCCCACTCCGACTGCCGATGCGGCATTGTCACCGCCGCCCCCCGCGACAGTAACCGCAGTAGATAAGCCCCACTCGCTCGCCAGCGTCGGCTGCAGGCGTCCACTTATTGCACTGCCTTCTACCAGTTCAGGCATTTGGGCACGCTTAAGTCCGGTGATGGCCAGCAGTTCGTCCGACCAGTCACGCAGGGACACATCGAGCCACAGCGTTCCGGCAGCATCCGAAGGCTCACTGACAAAGCGTCCGGTAAGACGCCAGCGCAGATAATCTTTCGGCAGCAGGACCTTATCGACGCGGCTAAAAATTTGTGGCTCATTTTCCGCGACCCAGTGTAGTTTCGGCAAAGTGAAGCCGGGCATAATCATATTGCCGCTAATTTCCATTATCCGGGGATAGCTCTCCCGTAGCCTTTCACACTGCGGTGCACTGCGCGTGTCGTTCCAGAGGATACACGGACGCAGCACCTTCCCCCCGGCATCCAGCAACACGGCCCCGTGCATCTGTCCCGATAATCCAATAGCGCGAATTTTGGCCCATGCCAGAGGAAACTGATGACGTAATCCCGCCAGAACTTCGCTGCAGGCCTGCCACCAGCATTCAGGATCCTGTTCAGCCCAGTGGGGATGAGGACGCTGCACGCTCAGCGTGGCGTGCTGAGACGCCACAATCTCACCGTGCGTATTAATGATCAGCGCTTTAAGCTCTGAGGTGCCGATATCAATGCCGAGATACATAATTACACCGCCACCCGTTCAGGCTGTTTCAGCCACTGCTGCAAACTCGCAACACGACGAGTGACTAACTCATGAAACGCCTTATCAGACGCCAGTTCCGCAAACAGCGCGCTATCACTCAGGTACGCATGGAGCGGATCGGCGCTGGCGAACTGCTTACGTAGCGTATCGACCTGTAACGCACCGTCCTGATAGCGATAGGGTAAATCGTCATTGGCCCATCGCTGCATAAACAGGAAGAAGAGTGCCGGAATCACCGCCGTTGCGGTGGGCTGCGCACCGCGCTGGTAGCACTGTTGCAGGGTTGGCGTCACCATGCCGGGAATTTTGGATAAACCATCGGCACCGACGCGCTGATGGGTATCTTTAATGTAAGGATTACTAAAGCGTGCCAGCACCACGTCACGATAATCCGCTAAATCAAGTGGGCTGGGAGACAGAGAAGGAATGACATCCTGGGTCACGTAGTCGTGAGCCAGTTGATAAATCGCCGGATGGCGGGTGCTCTCATCGATATAGTTCAGACCAATCAGTGTGCCCGCCCAGGCAATCGCAGCATGTGTCGCATTGAGGATGCGAATTTTCGCCTCTTCCCACGGCAGTACCGATTCCACCAGTTCAACACCGGCCTTTTCCAGCGCCGGGCGCCCGGCAATAAAATCATCCTCAATGACCCACTGAATAAAGGATTCGGCCATCACTGCTGCGCCATCCTGTTTGCCGGTCGCCGCCAGCACGCGTTCTGCCACCTCCGGAGTAGGACGCGGTGTAATGCGATCGACCATGGTATTTGGTGAACGGGTTTGCGTGCGCACCCAGTCGGCCAGCGCGGTATCGCCTTTGGCCGTAAGAAACGCCAGGAAGGCGTCACGGAAACGCTCACCATTGTGCCGCAGATTATCGCAGTTCAGCAGCGTCACCGGCGCACCGCCTTGCACAACACGCTGTCTCAGAATATGGCTGAGTGCGCCGTAAAGGGTGCGGATATCGCCACCCAGATCGGCCTTCACATCTGCCTGTGTAAGATCCAGGGTAAACGCGGGTGTCAGGTAGTAACCCGCTTCGGTCACAGTAAAGCTGATTACACGCGTTTCCGCGCTGGCCCCCTGCTCAATCAACGCACTGATATCGCTGTCCCAGGGTAAAATTTTGCGCAGCGAGGTGATGGTTTCGTAGTCGCGCTTACCTTCAGGCGTCACAGTTTCCAGCACATATTCTCCCTGCTGCGCCGCGAGCTGATTGAGCAGCGGCACTGCGTCATTACGGATATTGCCGAGCGCGATGCTCCAGCTTTCATCACCCTGCTCACGCAGTTTATGCAGATACCACGCCTGATGTGCCCGATGAAAAGATCCCGCGCCGATGTGCATCCACACTGATTGGTTGTTCATAATCGCCTCATTTAAACATTTGCCACACTAAAGGGCATTTGCCCGATTGCATGTAGCATAGTTCCCCTTACGACGATCCTTCTGCGAGCTGAGTCACAAATAATACTTTTGCTCTTTTTACGGGCTTTTGCTCAGTTAGTGCTTTTCGTACCGTACGGCGTTAAGATGTCCCCTCGAATTCGACGGAACCTCGTGATGAGCAGAGAAGAGAAAAAGCAGGAGCTGGCCGCACGTGCCGCATGGATGTATTACGTCGCAGGCGTGACACAGCAGGAGATTGCGCAGGCATTGGGATTGTCACGACAGGTGGCGCAGCGTCTGGTATCCAGCGCACGTGAAATGGGCATGGTAAACGTAAAAATCGATCATCCCGTCACACACTGCCTGCAGCTGGCGCGTGAGGTACAGGCGAAGTTTGGTCTGGATTTGTGCCGCGTTGTGCCATCGGCCAGCCTGAATGATGAGGCTATTCAACAAATGCTGGCAGTAGAAGGCGCGGCGGTGATGACACAGTTCATCAATGAGGAAACGCCTCAGGTGTTCGGTATTGGTTCCGGTAAAACCCTGCGCTCCATGATCGATGCGCTACCCTGGGTGGATCGCCCGCAGCATCAATGCGTTTCCATGATTGGTGCCATTGCGCGGGATGATTCCGGTACACGCTATGACGTACCTTTGAAAATGGCCGAAAAGATGCAAGGCAAGTATTTCTTTATCCCTGCCCCCCTATACGCCGACACCCCACAGGATAAAGCGATGTGGGTTCAGCATAAGGTGTACCAGCGCGTCATTGATCGCGCATTACAGGCAGACGTGGCTTTTGTGGGTATTGGAGAAGTGATGCCGGGCTGTCCGTTGAACGCTGAGGGATTCATCACCGATGCGCAGGTCGAGGCGCTAAATGGGCGCGGCGTGGTGGGCGAAATGCTCGGTCACTTTTTCAACCAGCAGGGTGAACGGGTGTGGGGGGAAACGGATGAGCTATTGACCAGTGTGCAACTGGAAAGCCGGACTCAGCGCAAAATTATTGGCTTTGCGGGTAGCGAGCGCAAGTATCCAGCCATCCATGCCGCGTTACAGGGCGGCTGGGTATCGGGACTGGTGACCGATGAGGATACAGCGCTGAAGCTACTGCAGAAGTGATATCTCAGCATGAATGCAGAGTGTGAGGGCAGAACGCAAAGATGATGCAAACTCTCAAACGCGGCTCGCACTTATTCTGCGCAGGGCACGTTACGCCGGTGCCCTGCTCTCCTCGCCTTAACTAACATGTAACCGTTACTTCAGCGATCCCTTGAGGAACTGCTGTAAACGCGGGCTTTTCGGGCTGCCGAACAGTTCCGCAGGCGGCCCCTGCTCTTCGATTTTGCCCTGATGCAGGAAAATCACATGGCTGGAGACGTGACGGGCAAACTCCATCTCGTGAGTCACGACCACCATGGTTTTACCCTCCTCCGCCAGCTTCTGCATGATGCGCAGCACTTCCCCGACCAGTTCCGGATCAAGCGCCGAAGTGGGTTCGTCAAACAGCAACACCTCTGGCTCCATCGCCAGCGCGCGCGCAATCGACACACGCTGCTGCTGACCGCCGGAGAGGTGAACCGGATATTTTGCCTGCGCCCGCGCATCAATCCCGACTTTATCGAGGTATTTGATGGCACGCTCACGCGCCGCCGCTTTACTCAGCCCCAGCACCTGAATCGGTGCTTCCATTACGTTTTCCAGCACGGTCATGTGACTCCACAGATTAAAGTGCTGGAACACCATGGTGAGGCTGGTACGCAACGCGCGCAGTTGCTCTTTGTCAGCCACTTTGAGCTGACCATCTTTGTCACGGACTAAGGTGATTTGTTGGTTATTTACCATGATGCTGCCTTCACTCGGTTTTTCGAGGAAGTTGATGCAGCGTAAAAAGGTACTTTTCCCTGAGCCGGACGATCCAATAATACTGATCACATCACCCGCTTTAGCAGTTAACGAGACCCCTTTCAGCACTTCATGTTCACCGTAACGCTTATGCAATTCGGTGACGCTTAATTTATTGTCAGCCATAGTTCTACTCAATGCGATGAAGAGGGTTTCACGTGGGCCAGCCAGCGACGTTCCGCCAGGCGGAACAGGCTGATCAACACGTAAGAGATAATCAGGTACAACACAGCCGCCAGACCAAAGGCGGTAAACGGCTGGTAGGTCGCCGAGTTAATATCCCGCGCGATTTTCAGCAGATCCGGCACGGTGGCGGTGAAGGCCAGCGCCGTGGAGTGCAGCATCAGAATCACTTCGTTGCTGTAGGCTGGCAGTGCCGTACGCAGCGCCGATGGCAGGATAATGCAGCGATAGAGTTTAAAGGTAGAGAAGCCATAAGCGCGTGCCGCCTCAATTTCACCGTGTGGCACCGAGCGAATCGCACCGGCAAAAATTTCCGTGGTGTAGGCGCAGGTGTTAAGGGTAAAGGCGAGCAGCGTACAGTTCAGACCACTGCGGAAAAAGGCGTTCAGCAGTTCAGTGCCTTTCACAATTTCCAGCGTGTACATGCCGGAGTAGAACACCAGCAGCTGCACATAGAGCGGCGTGCCGCGAAACACGTAGGTAAAGAGCCAGACCGGAAAACTAATAAACCGGTTAGGCGAAACCCGCGCTATCGCCAGCAGGATGGCCAGGCAGCCGCCAACGGTCACCGAAAGAATCAGTAGCCACAGGGTGATAGCCACACCGGTAAAACGATAACCGTCAGTCCAGAGCAGCGATTTCCAGTATTCCTGAATAATCTCAATCATAACTCGCCCTCTTCACACCAACCGTATAGCGCCGGTTGAGCCACCACAGCACGCCATTCGACAGCGTGGTGAAAACCAGATAAATCACACCGGCCACAATGGCAAAGTAGAACGGCTGCCAGGTACTTTTTCCCGCCAGCTGTGTCGCCTTCACCACATCTTCCAGCCCCAGCAGCGAGACCAGTGCGGTGGCTTTCAGAATCACCTGCCAGTTGTTGCCGATACCCGGCAGCGCGTAGCGCATCATGGCCGGAAACAGAATGCGGCGGAACACCTGCGCGCCGGTAAAGCCAAACGCGGTAGCTGCTTCAATCTGCCCCTGAGGCACGGCCATAAACGCGCCGCGGAACGTTTCGGTGAAGTAGGCACCATAGATAAAGCCGAGCGTGATGATACCGGCGACCATCGGGTCGATATCAAACTGCGCCATGCCCAGCGCATCGGTTATCTGGTTGAGGACAATCTGCAGACCGTAGAAGATCAGCAGCATCAGTACGAGGTCTGGCACGCCACGAATCAGCGTGGTGTAGCCTTCAAAAATCATCGCCAGTGGCCGGCTGCGCGACAGTTTCGCGCCTGCGCCAATCAGGCCCAGCAGCACTGCCAGCACGACAGAAGTGAGCGCCAGCTCCAGCGTCACCAGCGTGCCCCGAAGAATTACATCAGAATAGCCATACAGCATCGAGAGGGTCCTGTCGTGGGGTGAAAACGAAACGCTGCCCGCAAGCGAGACGGGCAGTTTAGCTCTACCTCTCCGTTACAGATGCCATCCGCCATCCGCGGAAAAGAGCCCGATTCAGCACATGGCAGAACCGGCTCAGTCCTGGTAAAACGGACACAGAGGGTAAAGCGACAGGATGGTTAGTCGCCGTACACGTTGAAATCGAAGTATTTCTTCGCAATCTTGTCGTAGGTGCCATCTTTACGCATGTCAGCAAAGGCTTTGTCGATGGCGGCTTTCAGTTCGCTGTCATCTTTACGCAGTCCCATGCCGGTACCGACGCCAAAGATCTTATCATCTTTCACCGAAGGACCCGCGAAGCCGTAATTTTTACCGACCGGCTGCTTCAGGAATCCTTCGCTGGCCTGCACTTCATCCTGGAAGGCAGCATCAATACGACCGGCATTCAGATCCTGATAGACCAGATCCTGATTTGCATAAGGCGTGACGTTCACCCCTTTTGGCCGCCAGTTCTGATTGGCGTAAGTTTCCTGCGTGGTGCCCTGCAGCAGACCGATGTTTTTGCCTTTCAGCGACTCAATGGTCGGCTCAATTTTCGATCCCTTCGGTGCGACTAAACGCGCATTAGCGGCGTAGAGTTTTTCCGAGAAGGCGATCTCTTCCTGACGTTTTGCTGTGATGGAAAGTGAGGAGATGATGGCATCAATTTTCTTCGCTTTCAGCGAAGGGATCAGCGCATCAAAGTCGCTTTCAACATAGGTACATTGGGTATGAATACGTTTACAGATTTCGTTAGCGAGGTCGATATCGAAGCCCACTAACTTGCCTTGCGCGTTTTTCGACTCAAACGGTGGGTAAGTTGGATCTGTGCCGATACGGATTGAACCCGGAACCGCCGCGAAGACGCTGGCAGCACTGGATAAGCCCAGCATCAGGGAAAGAGCCAGAACACGCTTTTTCATAGATTACCCTCAAGTGAAGTGCTTTTTGTTATGTGGTTCGTGATGTGTTTGCGCAAAGTAATTTGCATGTTTCATGCCAGTTCTGCAAGTTAACCACGCTGTTAGCGTGATGTCAGACAGGCGAAAACGCTGTGTTTGTGAGGGGAATATAGCAGTGAAGTAAAAGAGAAAAAGCGACGTTGTTAACTTTTGGTGCGTCAAATGCACGAAGAGTGATCCGAGGCGCGCTTATGCACTAAATAAGTGCGCCAGCGGAACTTTATGCACCTTGCCAGCGCGTGAAGAGATCTTCCGATAATTCGATATCAAACTGGTCGATTACCCGGTTAACGGTCTGATCGATCAGCTGATCGATAGTTTCAGGCCGATGATAAAATGCCGGCACGGGTGGCATGATAATGGCACCCAGCTCTGCGGCGGTGGTCATCATTCGCAGGTGGCCAACATGCAGCGGGGTTTCGCGCACGCACAGTACCAGCTTACGCTGCTCTTTTAACACCACGTCAGCCGCACGGGTCAGCAACGAGTCACTGTAACTGTGAACGATGCCTGAAAGCGTTTTCATGGAGCAGGGTAAAATCGCCATGCCAAGTGTTTTAAACGATCCGGACGAGATATTTGCTGCAATATCGCGCACGTCATGCACCACATCGGCCAGCGCCTGCACGTCACGCAGCGAATAATCGCTCTCCAGGCCCAGCGTCTGACGCGCCGCCTGACTCATGACAAGATGCGTTTCTACTTCTTCCACCTGCTGCAACACCTGCAGCATGCGCACGCCATAGATCACCCCGCTTGCGCCAGAGATGCCAATGATGAGTCGTTTCATATTCCAACCTTATGTCAGCCAATGGGCCATCATACGCGGCCTGCGGGTTTCTGAAAACAAACAGGGCGGGATTGCTCCCGCCCTGTTTTATGCTGCCCGCCTGCTGAAGGTATCAGCCTTCGTTATGCAGCTCGAGGTTTTCGACTTCGTTCTGCCGCTGAAGTGCTTTGGCATCATCATTACGCAGCGACTCAAGATACTCCAGATATTGCTGATCGACATCTTTCGTCACGTAAATGCCGTTGAACACCGAGCACTCAAATTGTGCAATGTCCGGATTCTCTTCGCGAACCGCTTCGATCAGATCGTCCAGATCCTGGAAGATCAGGGCATCCGCTTTAATCAGCTGGCGAATCTCTTCTACTTCACGGCCATGCGCAATCAGTTCCGTGGCGCTTGGCATATCGATACCGTAGACGTTCGGGAAACGAATTTCCGGCGCCGCTGACGCCAGATATACCCGTTTTGCGCCCGCTTCACGCGCCATCTCAATGATCTGCTCTGAGGTGGTACCGCGAACAATAGAGTCATCCACCAGCAGCACATTTTTATCACGGAATTCGGCGCGGTTAGCGTTGAGCTTGCGGCGCACCGCGCTGCGACGTAACTGCTGGCCCGGCATGATAAAAGTACGGCCAACGTACCGGTTTTTTACGAAGCCCTGCCGATAGGGTTTATCGAGGATACGTGCAATTTCCAGCGCGATATCGGTGGAGGTTTCAGGAATCGGAATCACGACGTCGATATCGAGATCTTCCCACTCGCGTGCAATTTTCTCACCCAGCTTGGTGCCCATACGGACACGGGCACTGTAGACCGAGATTTTGTCGAGGAAGGAGTCGGGACGTGCAAAATAGACATACTCGAACAGGCACGGATTGCTTTTCGGATTTTCAGCGCACTGGCGGGTAGACAGCTGGCCCGCTTCAGTAACATAAACCGCTTCACCCGGTGCGACGTCACGGATGAACTCAAAGCCCAGCGTATCCAGCGCCACGCTTTCAGAGGCGACCATATATTCGGTGCGACCATCAGCGATAACCCGCTTGCCCAGTACCAGCGGACGGATACCGTTAGGATCACGGAAGGCGACCATGCCGTGGCTGATAATCATCGACACCACCGCATAGGCACCGCGCACCTGCTGATGCACGGCAGCAACCGCCGCAAAGATGTTGTCGGCTGTCAGCGGATCGTTTTGAAAACGATCTAATTCCTGCGCAAAGATGTTCAGCAGGATTTCAGAATCTGAGGTGGTATTAACGTGACGGCGGCCCTTTTCAAACAGGTGCTTACGCAGCACGTGGGCGTTGGTCAGGTTACCGTTGTGCGCCAGGGTGATGCCATACGGGGAGTTTACATAGAATGGCTGCGCTTCAGAGGCACTGGAACTTCCCGCGGTTGGATAACGCGCGTGACCGATCCCCATATTGCCCTGCAGACGCTGCATGTGGCGTGCTTCGAAAACGTCGCTGACCAGGCCGTTTGCCTTTCGCAGGCGAAAACATTTCAGCGCATCGATAGTACAAATGCCTGCGGCATCCTGCCCGCGGTGCTGGAGCACCGTTAACGCGTCATAGATCGACTGGTTGACCGGCATGAAACCGGTGATACCGACAATACCGCACATGTTGTCATTTCCTCATTAAGCCGCACTCCCGGTCACATCACCGGGGTAAAAAACTCGACGTGCTTTTCAGGTAATCAAAAAACCACCTGATTATATAACTGAACTCGGGAATGAGTTGAGACTGTTGCCAGTCCGGACTTTTGGAAAAGCCAGTGAATGTATCGAGGAAGAACAGCAAAGCGGCTACGATCAGCACACCCCGCAACGCCCCGAAACAGACGCCCAACACCCGGTCGGTTCCCGACAGGCCGGTTTTCTCAACCAGCGTGCCGATAACGTAGTTCACAATGGCCCCCACAATCAGGGTCGCCACAAACAGCACACCGATAGCGATACCGTTACGAACCAGTTCGTCGTCAAAACCTGTAAACCAGACTGCAAGGTAGGCGTAGTAATGACTGGCGACAAAAAACGCGCATCCCCAGGTAACAAGAGATAAGGCTTCCCGGACAAACCCTCGGACCAGGCTGACCAGAGCCGAAAAACCAACTACCGCAATAATGACGTAATCAATCCAGATCATGAACTCTTCCAGCGCCAGTGCAATTGCACCCCTGCATCCAGTTCGGGGCGCATTCTAACAGAAAAAGAAAACGTTTGCGTAGCGGTTTTCTTTTTCTGCATCCATAAAAAAGGCGATGAAAAAAACCTTAATCGCCCGGGTGATTCTCAGTAGGTCAGGCCGTTGAAAATCGTCACTATTTTGTGCGGCAGCACGCTTTAAATGCGCGGCCTGACGGGCAAAAGACGCTGCCTGTTACTGCTATCGGCAGCGCCAATTGCTCTTTTTAGCGGGCGCTGTATGGCTTCACGACACCGCCCAGTCCTGAGATGCTTTTCAGCTCGCCAACTGCACTCTGCATTTTGGCTTTCGACGCATCCGGCCCAACGTAAATGCGGGTGATCTGACCCTGTACCGGCGTTGAAGGCACGGTAAAGGCGCGATAGCCCGACAGCCGCAGCTGCGCGACAATCTCATTCACTTTGCTGGCGTTTTTCAGCGCACCTAACTGCACCACATAAGCCTGCCCTGCCGGCGCTGTTGTCTCTGCCGCTTTCGGCTGCTCTTGCTTTGGCTGTTCTGCCGCTTTAGGCTGCTCTACCGGCCTGGGTTTAGGCTGCTCTACGGTTTTTGGCTTCTGCTGTTCGACCGGCTTCTGCTTAGGCTGCTCTGTCACTTTCGGTTTCTGCTGCTCAACGACCTTCGGCTTCGTCACCGTCTGTGCGGGCACAGACTGATGGACCGGCGGCGGCGAGACCACTACCGGATCGCTCTCGTCTTCTGGTTGAGTCCGTCCCTGCTCAGCCGTGACGTTGGTTTTGCCATTGCCATTGCCATTGCTGCTGCTGACCGCATTGCCCGCGCCTTCCGGCGGCTGTGCCGGCAGCGACTGGGTTACCGGCGGCACCATTTCGCTGTCCTGCTGATCGTCAGGTTTCGGCACCAGCGGAATGGCGGCGAACTCCTCTTTGTAATGCTTTTTCTGACCATCCAGCAGCCCTGGCAGCACAATCACGCCAACGGCGACCAGAATAACGGTGCCGACTAAACGGTTCTGAAACTTACTTGCCACGTCCTTTCTCCGTTTCAATCGATTCCATGACCTGTGCAACGGTGTGGAATGAACCACAGACCAGCACAATGTCCTGCGGCGCTGCCCGCTGGCGTGCCTGCTGCCAGGCGAGCGCAACCGAACTAAAAGCCTCGCCCTGCGACAGGTTGTTCAGCAGTTGCTCAGCACTGGCGCCGCGCGGCCCCTCAAGGGGCGCGCAGTACCAGGCATCGACCACCGGTGCCAGCGCCGCCAGCGTACCGGGAATATCTTTATCATGCAGCATGCCCACCACGGCATGCACTTTGCCGCGTTTCGGCAGTGCTGCCAGCCGCGACGCCAGATAGGCTGCCGCATGCGGGTTATGAGCGACATCCAGAATGACGCGCGGTGATTCGCTGAGGGTCTGAAAACGGCCTGGCAGCATCGCCAGCGGCAGGCTGGCGCGAATCTGCGCCTCACTGACCTCAAGCCCTGAGACACGCAGCGCCACCAGTGCGGTCGCCGCGTTAGGCAGCGGCACCTGTGGCAGCGGCAGATCGTTCAGCTCGCCCTGCGCATCACGCAGCGACCAGCTTTCGGCCTGCGCATGCCAGGACCAGTCGCGGTTGCGCTGTAACAGCTGAGCGCCTTTTTCCTGCGCGACCACAGCGATGCTGTGTGGCATATCCGGTTCACCCACTACTGCCGGTTTCCCCGCCCGGAACACACCCGCTTTCTCACGCCCGATGCTTTCGCGATCCGGACCCAGCCAGTCGGTGTGATCCAGTGCAATGCTGGTGACGACGGCGACATCGGCATCCACAATGTTGGTGGCATCCAGTCGTCCGCCGAGGCCGACTTCCAGGATCACAACATCCAGCTGCGCCTGGCGGAACAGATTGAGTGCGGAGAGGGTGCCAAATTCAAAATAGGTCAGCGAAATCTCGGCACGTCCGGCTTCAATCTCCGCAAAGCTGGCGCAGTGTTGCGCTTCACTCAGCTCCTCTCCCTGAACCCGAACGCGCTCGGTATAACGCACCAGATGCGGCGAGCTGTAGACGCCAACGCGATAGCCTGCGGCGATCAGCAGCGTTTCCAGAGTGCGACAGGTGGTGCCTTTGCCATTGGTACCGGCCACGGTAAAGACAAAGGGAGCGGGTTTCAGCAGGTCGAGACGAAGCGCTACCTGACGAATACGGTCCAGACCCAGTTCGATGGCCTGAGTATGCAGGTGCTCAAGATAATAAAGCCACGTGGCCAAAGGCGACGTGGCTTGAGGAAGGTGAAGATTGTCCATATGTCCCGTTTTGCTTATTTATACCTGGCAGACTGGTGCTGCGGTATACGGTGCATTGGTAAGAGGCGCGGCGGGCGCGCCTCTCTATCTCCTGTCAGGCCTCGTTGCTTTCCGATTCAGTCGTCGCCGGAGCGGACTGTTCACCGTCATGCAGCGGTGCCGGCAGGTTCATCATTTTTGCCAGCAGGCTTGCCAGTTTGTAGCGCATTTCCGGACGACGAATGATCATATCAATCGCGCCCTTCTCAATCAGGAACTCACTGCGCTGGAAGCCCGGCGGCAGTTTTTCACGCACGGTCTGCTCAATCACGCGTGGGCCGGCAAAGCCGATCAGCGCTTTAGGTTCCGCAATGTTGAGGTCACCCAGCATCGCAAAACTGGCCGAAACGCCACCCATGGTCGGGTCAGTCAGCACGGAAATATACGGAAGACCGCGCTCGCGCATTTTGGCCAGAGCCGCACTGGTTTTCGCCATCTGCATCAGCGACTGCAGCGCTTCCTGCATACGGGCGCCACCACTGGCGGAGAAGCAGATCAGCGGGCAGTTATCTTCTAACGCCTGCTCGACCGCACGCACAAAACGCGCACCGACCACAGAACCCATTGAACCGCCCATAAAGGCAAATTCAAAGGCGGCCGCAACAACCGGCATGCCGTGCAGCTGACCTTTCATGACAACCAGCGCATCTTTCTCACCGGTGTCTTTCTGGGCCGCTACCAGACGGTCTTTATACTTCTTGGAGTCACGGAACTTGAGCAGATCTTTAGGTTCAAGTTCACTGCCCAGCTCAACCATGGTGCCCTCATCGAGGACACTGCCAAGGCGCTCACGGGCATGCATACGCATGTGATGATCACACTTCGGGCAGACCTCAAGGTTACGCTCCAGCTCGGCGCGGTAGAGAACCTGGCCACAGCTGTCACACTTGGTCCAGACCCCTTCCGGAATACTGGCTTTGCGCACAGGCGTTCCGGTGCTTTTATTAAGAATGCGTTCAATCCAGCTCATTGATGACCTTTCTGTTTAAAACTGACCTGGTCCAGTCGTCTTGATACTGCTGAAAACCGCTTCAGCAGACGGTAAATGTCGCTCATTAAACCACAACCTGTTCAGACTGTGGATAAAAATCTGGTCTTACCCCTGAGCGCAGCCTTACGGCTGCTTCTGCTGCTTAGCCTGACGGCGATGACGCCAGACTTCAATCACGCCTGGCAGAATCGAGACGAGGATAATGCCCACAATCAGCAGCTTCAGGTTTTCCTGCACCACCGGCAGATCGCCAAACAGGTAGCCGGCATAGGAGAACAGCAGAACCCAAAGCAGCGCACCCGTTACGTTGAACAGCGCGAAGTGGCGATAGGACATATGGCCCATACCGGCAACAAACGGCGCAAAGGTTCGCACGATCGGCACAAAGCGCGCCAGGATAATGGTTTTTCCGCCATGACGCGCATAAAACGCATGGGTTTTATCCAGATGGCTGCGGCGGAAAATCTTCGAGTTCGGGTTACTGAACAACCGTTCGCCAAACAGGCGGCCAATGGTGTAGTTCACCGCATCACCCAGAATCGCAGCCACCACTAACAATACCACCATCAGATGCACATTGAGATCGTTACCCGGCAACGCCGCCAGTGCGCCCGCAACAAACAGCAGTGAATCACCCGGCAGGAAGGGCGTCACCACCAGACCGGTTTCGCAGAACAAAATCAGGAACAAAATAGCGTAAATCCAGATACCGTACTGTGCAACCAGTTCGGCCAGATGCACATCGATGTGCAGAATAAAATCAACCAGAAAATGGAGAAACTCCATGGCGCGCCCTTCTAAGTCCTGAAAGTGAATTAATCCGCGAGGAACAACGGTCCCATCGACGGCTGTGGTAACGCAAAGTGGGATGGGTAATCCACCGCCACCAGATACAACCCCTCTGCCCGGGCTGTGGCTGCGGCTAATGTCCGATCCTTCGCCGCCAGCAGCGTTGCCATCCATGACTCCGGCTTATTGCCGCAGCCTATCTCCATCAGGCTACCCACGATATTGCGCACCATGTGATGCACAAAGGCGTTGGCTTTGATATCCACAATCACGTAGGGGCCCTGACGCGTCACGTTGAGGTGAATCACGTTGCGCCACGGTGTACGCGACTGGCACTGCACCGCGCGGAATGAGGTGAAATCATTCTCGCCTAACAAACATTGCCCGGCGCGCTGCATCTTCTCCACATCCAGGGGATGGTAAAAGTGCGTCACACCCTGCGCCAGCACCGCCGGACGCAGACGCTGATTGTAGATCAGGTAGCGATAGCGTCGGGCCGTGGCGCTAAAGCGTGCATGAAACGCATCCGGCACCGCTTTCACCCAGCGCACCGCAATATCCGCTGGCAGATTGGCGTTAACGCCAAGCGTCCAGGCGCCATCAGGCCGCTGCGAGGTGGTCTCGAAATGGACCACCTGCCCCGTCCCGTGTACGCCTGCATCGGTGCGGCCAGCACAAAAAATGCTGACCGGGTGATCGGCGACTTTCGACAGTGCGCGCTCTACCTTCTCCTGCACGCTGCGGACATCATTCTGACGCTGCCAGCCGTAGTAACGGCTGCCGTCATACTCAATGCCGAGCGCCAGCTTTTGCGTCTGACCATCGGACATGGTTACAGATACTCCTGAACCAGTTTCTCAGCAGTTTTCACCGCCATCAGCGCGCCGCCAAAACGTATGTTGTCCGCCACTGACCAGAACTGCAGCAGTTCCGGGATACCGTAGTCGTTGCGCACAGCACCGATGCTCAGTTCACCGTTACCTGAGGCATCCGTAACCGGCGTCGGCACTTCATCCTCTTCGCTCAGACGAATATCTGACGCCAGCGCCAGTTCGGCACGCGCTTCTTCAGCAGAGAGCGGGCGCAGGTTTTCGATATGCACAATCTGCGCATTACCGTAGAACACCGGAGCCTGTACGCTGCTGACCGCAATCGGTAAGCCTTCGTCCTGCAATACCTTACGCACCTGATCAATCAGACGACGCTCACTCTCCACGCTGCCTTCTGCGTCGGCCTGTTGGGGCATCAGGTTAAACGCCAGCTGACGACCAAAATGGTGTTCATCGGCCGGGATACCATTCAGCAGACGGGCACTTTCCCCGGCCAGCGCATCGACAGCCACTTTGCCGTAGCTGGAGACTGAGATCAGGTTAGTCACCTGTAAACGACTCAATCCGGCCGCATCCACCAGCGGTTTAATTGCGGTCAGCAGCTGGCTTACCAGGTTGTCCGCCACGCTGATGATGTTGCGATTGCGATAATCTGCCAGTACCTGCGGATTCACATCCGGCACCACCAGCGGCACATCGGGTTCCAGCGCAAACAGCTCGCTGCTGTCGATCACCAGACAACCGGCATTGGCCGCTTCATCGGCAAAGCGCGCCGAGGCGTCACGTCCCGCCACGAAAAAGGCCAGCTGCGCCTGTGACCAGTCGAACGTCTCCGCATTTTCGACCCGCACCGAGCGGCCTTCGAAACGTTTGATTTCGCCCGCGCTGTTTTCGCTGGCCAGCAAATATAATTCACCAACCGGGAACTGGCGTTCCGCCAGCAGTTCCAGTACAGCGTTCCCTACTGCGCCTGTCGCGCCAAGTAGCGCAATATTCCAGCCGTCAGACATGTTGGTTTACTCCAGACAATGACATAAAAACAGAAGGCGGTGATATTCACCGCCCAGGGATTCAGATTTATCCCCGTCGTCTTTCACGTTGCATCTTTGTTGGCTGCGTTCACTCACCCGAATCACTTACCTGAGTAAGATCATCGGGATTCGTTCTCTTGCCGCCTCAATGCAACCCGAAATCCATTGGGTATATCCCCCCAAAATCCAGCCGCCATACAGAGACGCCCGTATGACACGCACCTTTCGTTCACTGATTAATTCAGTGCGGAAACCGCGCCGGGACGACTGACCTGCAGCGCCCGCTATGTTGGGGAGACGATTGCGTTAAAGCCCAGCTGGTTCAGCAGCGCAGCGGTTGTGGCGTCATCGCAGTTCACCTGCAGCGATGACCACTCGCGGCGCTCCTGATACTGCTTGCGCAGGCGATCAAACTCGCCGGGTTTCGCCGCCACTTTACGCAGGGGGGCATCATCGCGGCGCACATCATACACCAGATGCGCCAGGCGTTTCAGCGTTGGCTGATCCAGCGGGCCATTCAGGGTGATTTCACTGACTTCCGGCACCGGCAGTAAGGTGCTGAGCGGCACCTGCTGCGGCTGACCAATAAAGTCGCACCAGGCTTCAAACACCTGGGTGGTGCCGCGCGCTTTGCCTTCCAGCGTGTAGCCCGCGATGTGCGGCGTGGCGATATCAACCTTATCCAGCAGCGCCAGCGACAGATCCGGCTCCGGCTCCCAGACATCCAGCACGACGCTAAGATCGTGCCGCATTTTCAGCACCTCCAGCAGCGCGCTGTTGTCCACCACCGGGCCGCGACAGGCGTTGATCAGAATAGTGTTGGGCTTCAGCGCCATCAGCAGCGCCGCATCCGCCAGATGCCAGCTTTTATACGGGCCCTCTTTAAACAGCGGTGTATGGAATGTCAGAATATCAGCCTGCTCTGTCACAGCCTCCAGCGACAGGAAATCCCCCGCGTCACCGCGATCGGCCCGCGGCGGATCGCACAGCAGGGTTTTGATGCCCCAGGCCTCCAGCCGCTTTTGCAGCCGCCCACCGACATTACCGACGCCGACGATGCCGACAGTGCGGTCACGCAACTGGAAACCATCGCGTTCCGCCAGCAGCAGCAGCGCAGAGAAAACATACTCCACCACCGCAATGGCGTTACAGCCGGGTGCGGCAGAGAACGCAATGCCTGCCTGCTGCAGCCAGTTCTCGTCGATATGATCGGTGCCCGCCGTGGCGGTTCCGACGAACTTTACCGGCTTTCCTGCCAGCAGGGCCTCATTCACCTGGGTGACTGAACGCACCATCAGGCCATCGGCATCGGCCAGTTCAGCCACCGGCAGCGGACGCCCCGGCACCGCGACCACGTCGCCGGTACGGCTGAATAGCTCACGGGCATAAGGCATATTTTCATCGACCAGAATTTTCACCACGGCTTTCCTGTCAGTTACCTATCAGGCAATTATTCTGGCACAAAGCGACGCGTTAGCCTAACCGCGCGCGGTAGCGTTCGGGCGTGGTTCCCGCCTGTTGCTGGAACATCACAATCAGCGCCGAGGCGGAACTGTATCCCAGCTCATGGGCGATACTCTGCACGCTTTCCCCCTGCTCCAGCAGCACAATGGCGCGCAGAAACCGCAGCCGCTGCCGCCACTCGCCAAAGGTCATATGAAGCTGCTGCTGGCAGCGCCGCGCCAGCGTCCGTTCGGTGGTAAAGACCCGCGCCGCCCAACCCGCCAGCGTGGTGTTATCGCCCGGATATGCTTCCAGCGCATGTAACACCGGCGCAAGAAATTTATCTCCGGAGGTGGGCAGATAACTCTCCTGTACCTGCGCCAGCTGCAGGCGATCGCGCAGCACTTCGCACAGCCGCCACTGCGCATCCGTTTCAGGTTGCTCAATTTGCTGCTCAGCAAACTCATCCATAATGGTGTGTGCAATGGGATCGACCAGCATCAGGCAGGCGCGCTGCGGCAGATCGCGGCATAACGGTGCCGCCAGATTAAAGGTGCGGAACTGTGCCTGACGATGGTTATAGCTGCTGTGAAGCTGACCCGGTGGGATCCAGACCGGAATATCTGCCGGCGTCAGCAATCGCTCACCCTCGACCTGCATCTCCAGTACGTGGCTTTTCACCATAATCAGCTGGCCCCAGGCATGCGCATGTGGCAGATATTCGGTGCGGGCATTCGCCTGTTCATAACGCATAAAATAGCGCAGCTGCGGCGCGTCTAGCGGCGGCTGGTAGGTCACTTTCAGGGTCATTCTGTCCGCTCAACGACTAATTTTGTCCGATATTAACTATCTGAATAAATCCGGACAAGCGTACACTGCGCCTCATTAATGGCGTGTTATGGCGTGTGGAGAGTCAGCATGTTTTTCCTGTACCCGCTCTTTGCGGTAATAATCTGGTCGATCAACTCAATTGTCAGCAAACTCTCGGCGGATGCGATCGATCCGGCGGCAATCTCATTCTACCGCTGGTTACTGGCGCTGCTGGTGCTGACGCCATTTGTGCTGCCCGGCGTCTGGCGCACGCGTCAGGTCATTAAACCGCACCTCTGGCGGCTGGCGATCCTTGGCCTGCTCGGCATGGTGCTCTATCAGAGTCTCGCCTACTACGCAGCACACAGTGTCAGCGCACTCTTTATGGGCATTATCGGCGCCCTCATCCCGCTGCTCACCGTGCTGCTGAGCGTGGTGATCCTGCGAATTGCGCCGACGCTCGGCATCCTGCTCGGCAGCATCATCTCCTTTACCGGTCTGGTGTGGCTGGTCAGTGAGGGCAACGTGATGGCGCTGCTGAATCACGGCCTGGGCAAAGGTGAACTGCTGATGCTGGCCGCCTCCGCCGCCTATGCGCTCTATGGCGTGCTGACCCGGCGCTGGGCACTGCCGCTGCCCATCTGGCAAAGCCTGTATGTGCAGATTTTATTTGGTGTCGTGCTGCTGTTGCCTGGCTTTCTGCTGGCCCCCGAGGTGGCACTTAACCGGCACAACCTGCCGCTGGTGGCATTTGCCGGTCTGTTTGCTTCGATCATCGCGCCGTTCCTGTGGATCCACGGTGTGCAGCGTCTGGGAGCCAGCACCACCAGTATCTTTATGAATCTGATCCCGGTATTTACCGCGCTGATCGCGGTGATTTTTCTGCATGAGCAACTACACAGTTACCACTGGATTGGCGGCGGTCTGACGCTTGGTGGTGTGATACTGGCGCAGCGGCTGCGTACACCGCTCACACGACCTAAGCCGGTCAGCCTGCGTCGGCTGTAAACCGCACCGTCACGCGCAGCCCGCCCAGTTGCGGGCTGCGATCCAGCTTCATGCGGGCACCATGCCAGGCACAGATATCCTTTACCAGCGCCAGCCCAATCCCGGCACCCGGCTGCATGCCGACATTATCCAGCCGCTGAAAGGGCTGTAACGCCTTCAACTGCTCTGCCCCGGAAATGCCTGGCCCGTTGTCCTCGATTTCCAGTTTTCCCGCCACCACCCGCGCGGTAATGATGCCGTGATACGGGGTATATTTAATTGCGTTGTCCAGCAGGTTGGCACACAGCTCGCCGAGCAGCACACCGTCCCCGATCACCTCAATGCTCTCATCACCCTCATAACCGAGATCGATTTGCCGGGTACGCGCCGCCGTGTAACGGCTGAGACAGGCTTCACGAACGATGACCGCCAGATCGACCCGCATCATTGGCTTATCTTCTCCGTGACGTGCCCTGATACGCGCCAGCTGCAGCAGTCGATCGGTGAGTAAGATGGTCTCATCCAGTGTATGACGCATACCGTGAAGACTCTCCTGCCACTGCTCGGGGCGTTCACTGCTGAGCGCCACGCTCACCTGGGTTTTGAGGATAGTGAGCGGCGTGCGCAACTGATGCGCTGCGTCTGCGCTGAAGCGATCCTGACGCGCCAGCAGGCCGCGCAAACGCTCCAGATAGCGGTTAAAGGCGATAATGAGCGGTTGCAGTTCTGACCACGGCAGTGAGGGCAGCGGCGTTAATTCACCGCCGTCGCGCTGTAATACAATCCGTGACAGACGCCGCAGCGGGCGTAACACCCGGCGCAGCATCAGGCTGGCCAGCAGCAGCGTCATCAGCACCAGCCCGCTCTGGCTGATCAGCGCGGTACGCATCAGCCCGCGGGCAAACTCCTGGCGTGAATTGACCGTTTCCGCCACCAGTACCAGCGCCATGCCGTCGACGCCCGCCTCGCTCACCGGTTGCCACAGTGCCGCTACCCGAATGCGATGCTGGTGATAATGCCCGTCATAAAAGTGCACCAGCGCCGGGTAAGCGGTCGACATTTCACTGGCGGGGGGAATCGGCGGCAGGTCGTCGTAACCGGACAGCGTCTTTCCCTGTGGAGAGATCACCTGATAAAACAACTGGTCATTCATGTTGCGTTCGAAACTGTCCAGTACCACCCAGGGGACATCCACCTCCAGATGATGCTGGCGCACTACCAGCCGTTCTGCCACGGTGCGCGCCGAGGCCAGCAGCGAGCGATCGTACGCCTGATTGGCGGCCGCCAGCCCGCTCTGATAATGGGTGTAAACCGACAGCGCCCACAGTAGCAGCAGCGGCAGGCCGAGCCAGGTGAGCAGTTCGCCGCGCAACGAATGGATCAACCGCACGGCAGCGTTTCCAGGCTGTAACCGAGTCCGCGTAACGTCACGATGGCGACATCGCTGCCCGCCAGTTTTTTCCGCACCCGATGGACATACAGCTCAATACTCTCCGGGCTGGCCTCATCCGCCAGGCTAAAAGTCTGTTCATACAGATGCTGACGGGAAACCGGCCGGCCGTGGCGTTGCATCAGCGTAGTCAGAATGCTCGACTCACGCGGCGTCAGCGCCAGCGACCGCTCGCCCAGCATGAAATAGCCTTCACCGTCCAGCACCAGCTGGCCCAGCGACTGCGTTTGCGCAGCCTGGTTCTGGCTGCGCCGCAGCAGCGCCCGCAGCCGCGCTTCCAGTTCATCCAGCTCAAAAGGCTTGGTCAGGTAGTCATCCGCCCCGAGGTTCAGGCCGCGAACCCGATCGTCAAGCGCACTTCGCGCCGTCAGCAGTAAAACTGGCACGCTCTGTCCGCGCCGCCGCAACCGCGTCAGCACCTCCAGCCCATCGATGCGCGGCAGTGAGACGTCCAGCACGACCAGCGCATAGGCTTCACACTGCAAGGCGTGATCGGCGGCGACACCCTCCGCCACCCAGTCAACGGCAAAGCCTTTTTGCGTCAGCGCTTTCTGCAGCCAGCGCGCCAGGTCAGCCGTATCTTCCACCAGTAAGAGACGCATATCACATCCTGTCATTTAATCCGGGCAGTGAAAGGTAAATGAAAGGTAATTGTTTTAACAATTCAGCAACGCCAATAGTTCGGCAGCAATCACACTCTGGAAGAATGAATGGAGCCTACGATGAACAAAATAATCCATACCGCCCTGACCACCGCCCTGCTGGCACTGATGGTGCCGGTTGCCAGTGCCGCTGAAGGCCCGAGCCGGACCGAATGTATTGCACCCGCCAAACCGGGTGGCGGTTTTGACCTCACCTGTAAGTTGTTACAGGTTTCGCTGCAGGAAACAAAACAGATTGAGACGCCGATGCGCGTCACCTATATGCCCGGCGGCGTCGGCGCGGTTGCCTACAACGCGATTATCGCCCAGCGCCCGGCTGAAGCCGGCACGGTGGTCGCCTTCTCGGGCGGCTCGCTGCTGAATCTGTCGCAGGGAAAATTTGGCCGCTACTCGGTTGATGATGTGAAGTGGCTGGCCGCGGTGGGCACTGATTACGGCATGGTGGCAGTCCGTGAGGATGCGCCGTGGAAAAACCTGGGTGAACTGATGGCGGCGATGAAAGCGGATCCGACCAAAGTGGTCGTCGGGGCCGGGGCTTCGATCGGCAGCCAGGACTGGATGAAAACAGCGCTTCTGGCACGTGAAGCCGGTATCGATCCACGCAAAATGCGCTATGTCGCCTTTGAAGGCGGCGGCGAGCCGGTGACGGCACTGCTCGGCAACCATATTCAGGTGGTCTCCGGCGACATGAGTGAAATGGTACCGCATCTGCAGGGCGGCAAAATGCGGGTACTGGCGGTGATGTCCGATCAGCGCCTGCCGGGCCAGCTGGCAGAGGTGCCTACCGCCAAAGAACAAGGCTTCAATATCGTCTGGCCGGTTATTCGCGGCTACTACCTCGGACCAAAAGTCAGCGACGCCGATTATCAATGGTGGGAGCAGGCCTTCAAAAAAATGGTGGATACCCCGGAATTCAAAAAGCAGCGTGATATGCGGGGTCTGTTCGAATTTAACCTGTTCGGCCAGGAGCTCGACAGCTACGTGAAAAAGCAGGTGACGGATTATCGTGAGAAGGCGAAATCGTTTGGCCTGGCCAAATAAGCGGAGCGAATCATGAGCGATCGTATTTTTGCGGGCCTGTGGCTGGCACTGTGCCTTGGCGGCATGGTGGTAGCCTGGCAAATTCAGAGCGAATACAGCTACGAACCGGTGGGGCCGCGGCCCTTCCCGATGGCGATTCTCGGCCTGATGGCGATCTGTGCCCTGCTGATGCTGTTTCGTAAACCCGACACCATTCACTGGCCGTCACGCAGCACGCTGAAACGGCTGGTCGCGCTGGCGTCGATGATGCTGCTGTATGGCTGGTTTTTTGAAACGCTGGGCTTTGCCATCTGTACCACCCTGCTGACTTTCGGCATCGGCCTGCTGTTTGGCGCGCGCTGGTGGGCAGCGGCGCTGGCCGGACTGGTGATGGGCAGCACGCTGTTTTACGCCTTTGATCGCCTGCTGGAAGTGACCCTTCCGGTCGGCAGCTGGCTGAGTTAAGGAGAGCATCATGGATACCTGGTCCTTTTTAATGCAGGGCTTTGCCGTCGCCATGACGCCAGAGAATCTGCTGATTGCCCTGATTGGCTGCTTTATCGGTACCATCGTCGGCCTGTTGCCGGGGCTTGGCCCGATTAACGGAGTGGCAATTCTGATGCCGCTGGCCTTTGCCTTGCACTTACCGGCGGAGTCGGCGCTGATCCTGCTGGCAACGGTCTATATCGGCTGTGAATATGGCGGGCGTATCTCCTCGATCCTGCTTAACGTGCCGGGTGATGCCGGGGCGATCATGACCGCGCTGGATGGTTATCCGATGGCGCAGCAGGGCAAGGCGGGCGTCGCCCTCTCCATTTCGGCGGTCAGCTCCTTTATCGGTTCTACCATTGCCATTATCGGCATTATTCTGTTCGCTCCGCTGCTGGCAAGCTGGTCGCTGGCCTTTGGTCCGGCGGAATATTTTGCCCTGATGGTGTTCGCTATCGCCTGCCTTGGCAGCATGATGAGCCACAATCCGCTGAAGTCGTTCCTCGCCGCGCTGATTGGGCTGGGAATGGCCACGGTGGGCGTTGATGCCAATACCGGCGTCTACCGCTTTACCTTTGACAGCGTTCATCTTTCCGACGGCATTCAGTTTGTGGTGGTGGTGATTGGCCTGTTCTCGGTCAGTGAAATTCTGCTGATGCTGGAGTCGACCAGCGGCGGGCAGAAAGCGGTTCGCGCCAGCGGACGCATGATGTTCAATATGAAAGAAGCGGCAATGGCTACCGGCGCCACGCTGCGTTCCTCTTTCATTGGTTTCTTCGTCGGTGTGCTGCCGGGTGCCGGTGCAACCATTGCCAGCGCCATCGCCTACATGACCGAGAAGAAGATCAGCGGCAGCGATCAGTTCGGCAAAGGGGATATTCGCGGTGTGGCTGCGCCGGAAGCGGCAAACAACGCCTCAGCCTGTGGATCCTTTATCCCGATGCTGACACTGGGGATCCCCGGTTCGGGCACGACCGCAGTGATGGTCGGCGCATTAACGCTCTATAACATCACGCCAGGACCGGCGATGTTTGTTGAACAGCCAGATATCGTCTGGGGTCTGATTGCCGCCCTGTTAATCGGCAACGTGATGCTGTTGATCATGAACATCCCGATGATCAACGTTTTCGCCCGTATGCTGACCATTCCACTGTGGTTCCTGGTACCGGCAATCGCCGCCATCTCGGCCGTTGGCGTTTACGCGGTACACAGCACTACCTTCGATCTGCTGCTGATGGTCGGGCTGGGGATCTTCGGCTATATCCTGCGTAAGATGGATTTTCCGATGTCGCCGTTGATTCTGGGCTTTGTGCTGGGTGAAATGCTGGAGCAGAACCTGCGTCGTGCGCTGTCGATCAGCAACGGGAATATGGTCATCCTGTGGGAAAGTCTGATTTGCAAAGTCCTGCTGGTGCTGGCGATTGCCGTGCTGGTCGTGCCGCCGATCTGGAAACGCTGGCGTCGTCATCGTCTGAAACTGGCAGAAGAGTAAATCTCCCGCCGAAACGCGTGCGCCCCCGTGGGATTTCCCGGGGGCTTTTGCTATCATGGCCTATTCATTTTCCGGCGCACCCCACGCTGTTCTGTTTTCCCAAGGAATCCGCCATGCAACCTCTCAGCGGCCCCGGTGTGCCGGTCGGCGATCGTTCATCTGTCAATCCGCAAACTGGCGTAACGCGTCACGGTTCGGTAGCCGGTGAACAGCCCCTGTCTCCTGCGCAGCGCACGACGTTAGAACGCCTGATCGTGCGTATCTCATCGCTCAGTAATCTTAAAGCGCCTGAACTGTGGGCGGGCGTACGCCATGAAGTGGGCGTAAAGAGTGAAGCGGAGTTGCAGTCGCGCCATTTTCCGGCAGCGGAACAGTACCTTAATGGCCGCCTTACGCAGACGCAAAATGGGCATGCCACACGCCAGCTGATGACCCAGCTCACCGATTTGCTGCCGAAAGGGAATAACCGTCAGGCCGTCAGCGATTTTATCCGTCAGCAATTTGGTCAGACCGTACTGAGCGCGCTGAGCCAGGATCAGCTGCGCCAGGTGCTGACGATGCTGCAGAATGGGCAAATGACCATTCCTCAGCCGCAGCAGATCCGTGTCAGCGATCGTACGCTGTTGCCCGCCGAGCATCATACGCTGAATCAGCAGGTGGTACGCCTGGCCGCTGCCACTGGCGAATCCACCGGTAAGCTGTGGACGGCTGCGCTGAAACTGGTCAATCTGACCAGCGGTGATCCCATCCCGTCGCGCCACTTCCCGCTGCTGACCCAGTATCTGCAGGTGCGCCAGACGCTGAGTCAGCACAGCGCACCGACGCTGCACTTGCTGGAAGCGTCCCTGAAACAGCCGCTTGATCAGCAGGAGCGGCAGCAACTGGAGGATTACAGCCAGCAGCGTTTCCAGGCCACGCCGCAGACGGTGCTCACCGTAACGCAGACCCAGGACCTGCTGAACTTCCTGTTCAGCCGTCGCGCCGACCGGGCAGAAAAACTTTCTGAACAGCCGCTGGCAGCCAGCGAGATTAAACCGCAGCCAATCTGGTCGCCCTTTGTTGCGTCGCTGCCGCCCGCGATTCAGCCTCTGGCAGAGCGTCCCCTGCTGGGTTTCTTTGTCGCACTGGTCGTCATCACCCTTTTACTCTGGCTGGTGCTCTGAGTTAACAGCCACAGAATGCTTTGGTCGCGGCGACTGGCCATTCACCCGGTGCAACACCCCAGGTCAGCGGATGACCGTCACGTTTCCAGAAATCCAGCCCGCCAATCAACTCCTTCACCTGAAATCCCAGCGAGGCCAGTTTCCAGGCCGCTTTCGTCGAGCCGTTACAGCCAATGCCGTCACAATACGTGACATAAACTTTGCTGCGATCGAGCCGGGCCGTGGTAGTGGTATCCATCTCGCGATGCGGAAAGTTGATCGCGCCGCAAATATGCCCGGCGCGATAAGCCTCCGGCGCGCGAGCATCGATCACCACGATATCCGGGATTTGCTCCCCCAGATCTTCCGCCAGATCCCAGGCGTCGGTGTAAAAAGCGAGTTTTGCCTGCAGATAGTCGAGGCTTTGTTGCGGGGTGGCGGCCGGATTTCGTAAAACCGATGACATAGCGATTCTCCTGTTGTGGTGAGTCTGCAGTTTACGGCAAAGTGGACTGCTTACTGATACCCATCCCTCATCAGGTATAAGACCCATATGTCTTCACCGCTGTTACAGCTTTTCCAGCATCAAACCAGTGGCGGCGTGCGCGATCGGCTCTGCTCTACTCTACGGCTGGCGATCAACCGGCACCATCTGCACGCCGGTCAGCAGTTGCCGTCCAGTCGACAGCTGGCGCAGGATCTACGTCTGTCACGCGTGACGGTGAAAGCGGCTTACGGACAGCTGGAGAGCGAAGGCTATCTGCGACGCGAGACCGGTCGCGGTACCTTTGTTGCCATCATCATCCCCGACAGCCCATCAGTATTACCGACCCGGCCTCAGCCCACCCATTTCTCGGCGCGGGGCCAGCAGGTACTGGCAACCGGTGGCTGTCAGGATCCCCCTTTTCCTCACGCTTTCGCCGCCGGTTCACCGGAGTTACGCGCTTTTCCCCATGACACATGGCGACGCCTCGGCAGCAGCGTGCAGCGTTCACTGGGCAGCGCCGCGATGGGATATGGCGATCCCTGTGGCTACCTGCCGTTACGCAGCGCACTCGCGGATTATCTGGCGCTTTCCCGGGGCGTGGCATGCCAGCCGGAACAGGTGATCATTCTCACCAGTTCACAACAGGCACTGCAGTTACTGGCAATGATGTTCGTCGATCCCGGTGATGAGGTATGGATGGAGGAGCCGGGCTACCCTGGTGCGCGTAACGCTTTTCTGGCTGCCGGCGCACAGGTGCACGGGATTGAGGTCGATGCCGAAGGTGCCATCCCCGCCAGCGGCAGTGCAAAACTGATGTACCTGACGCCATCGCATCATTACCCTACCGGCGTGACGCTGAGCCTGACGCGACGTCTGGCGTGGCTGGACTGGGCGCAGCGCAACCGGTGCTGGCTGATCGAAGACGATTATGACAGCGAATTTCACTACGACGAACGTCCCATCCCTGCGCTACAGGGACTGGATCGCCATCAGCGGGTGATTACGCTGGGCACCTTCTCGAAGTCGCTGTTTCCCTCCCTGCGGCTGGCCTGGATGGTGGTCCCGCCTGCACTGATTACCCCCATAGGCCAGGCACGCAGCGTGCTGGATGGACACAGCGCCCTGCTGCCGCAGGCTGTCACTGCCGCCTTTCTGCAACAGGGACATTTCGCCAGCCATCTGCGGCTGATGCGTCAGCTCTATCGCAGCCGTCGCGATCTGCTGCTAACGCTAATCGCTCAGCAACTGTCGCCCTGGATCACGTCGATTGCCAGCGGCGGCGGGTTACAGGTAACTGTCAGACTGCAACAGGATGAAGCGCGATTAACCGCACTGGCGGCACAAAAGGGTTTGCTGTTGCCGCGTCTGAGTCCGCTCTATGCCGGGCCGGTGTCTCAACAAGGCTGGATGCTGGGCTTTGCCGCGCTGACGCCTGACGAGATTGTGGCAGGATGCGATACATTGCTACGGCTGCTGCAGCGGGAGGGCTAAAACAGAGGGTTGAACGAGCTAACGCGGATGGGCTGTAAAACAAAAAGGGCCGGCAAGCCGGCCCTTCAGCGTGCTGACGTAATGATTACGCCTGATATTTACGCATGGTCAGCGTGGCGTTGGTGCCGCCAAAACCAAAGCTGTTAGACATCACGGTAGTCAGCTCTTTTTCCATCGGCTCAGTGACGATGTTCATACCGGCTGCTGCCGCGTCAAGCGAGGTGATGTTGATGCTTGGCGCGATAAAGCCATGCTCCAGCATCAGCAGCGAGTAAATCGCTTCCTGCACGCCAGCCGCACCCAGAGAGTGGCCGGTCATCGCTTTAGTGGCTGAGATGTATGGCGTGTTATCGCCAAACACTTCACGAATCGCACCCAGCTCTTTCACATCACCCACCGGCGTAGAGGTTCCGTGGCTGTTCAGATAGTCGATGGGTGTATCGACACCGTTCATCGCCATCTTCATGCAGCGCACAGCACCTTCACCTGATGGGGCAACCATGTCTGCACCGTCTGACGTTGCGCCATAACCGACGATTTCGGCATAGATATGCGCACCACGTGCCAGCGCATGCTCCAGCTCTTCAACCACAACCATGCCACCGCCACCGGCGATAACAAAGCCGTCGCGCTCGTTGTCATAAGTGCGTGACGCTTTTTCAGGCGTGTCGTTGTAACGGGTAGAGAGCGCGCCCATGGCGTCGAACTCACAGGCCATTTCCCAGCACAGCTCTTCGCCGCCGCCCGCAAAAACGATATCCTGTTTGCCAAGCTGGATCTGCTCAACGGCGTTACCGATACAGTGCGCAGAGGTGGCACAGGCGGAGCTAATCGAGTAGTTTACGCCATGAATTTTGAATGGCGTGGCGAGGCAGGCAGAAACGCCAGAGGCCATCGCTTTGGTGACCACGTAAGGGCCAACTGCTTTCAGGCCGCGTGGGCTGCGCATTGCATCAGCACCAAATACCTGGAAACGTGGGGAGCCGCCGCCTGAACCCGCAATCAGACCCACACGTGGGTTGCTCTGATACGCTTCAGCGCTGAGGCCAGAATCTTTAATCGCTTCTTCCATGGAAAGATAAGCATAGATGGACGCATCACTCATAAAACGCACAACTTTGCGATCGATGAGGCCGGTGGTATCTAATTTAACGTTACCCCAGACGTGACTACGCATGCCGGAATCTTTCATCTCTTCAGAAAAGGTGATGCCAGAGCGTCCTTCACGCAGAGATGACAGCACCTCCTGCTGGTTATTACCAATACTGGAAACGATCCCTAAGCCAGTAATCACAGCACGTTTCATTCAATCTTCCTCATCCACTTCTTCTTAATTGGCATGCACTCTAGCGTACACTTGTACGCCGAACAAGTCCGATCAGCTATTTCCTTTTGTAAATTTGCGTCATGTCACGCGGGTCGTTAAAATCGCGCCACTGCCTGAAAAACGAGCCTTTACCGTGAAATTAACCCCGGTTGAACATGCACAGCTAACCTGGAATGAACAGGGTACACCTGTTTCCCGAGCGTTTGGTGACGTCTATTTCTCTAATGACAACGGTCTGGAAGAGACACGCTATGTCTTCCTTGGCGGCAACGGTTTCCCCCAGCGTTTTGCTGAGCATCCGCGCGATCTGCTGATCGTGGCGGAGAGCGGTTTTGGCACCGGCCTTAATTTCCTGACGCTGTGGCAGGCGTTCGATGCGTTTCAGCGCGAACAGCCCGACGCCACTTTAAAACGTCTGCATTTCATCAGCTTTGAGAAATTTCCGTTAACCCGTGAAGATTTAACCGCGGCGCAGCAGCACTGGCCCGAACTGGCCCCCTGGGCGGAGGCGCTGCAGGCGCAATGGCCCGCTGCCCTGCCCGGCTGTCAGCGACTGCTGTTTGATGGCGGCCGCATCACGCTCGACCTGTGGCTGGGCGATATTAATCTGCTGATGGGTCAGCTGGATGACAGCCTGAATCGTCAGGTGGATGCCTGGTTCCTGGATGGGTTCGCGCCTTCAAAGAATCCGGATATGTGGACGTCAGAGCTGTTCGGCATGATGGCAAAACTGGCGCGCCCGCAGGGGACCTTCGCGACCTTTACCGCTGCAGGCTTTGTACGGCGAGGGCTGCAGCAGGCGGGCTTTGCAGTGATCCGCCGCAAAGGGTTTGGTCCGAAGCGCGAAATGCTATGCGGGCCGTTGCAGGATGCGCCTCCGCTGCCCGCCGCGCAGCCCTGGTATCATCGTCAGTCTGCAGAGCAGCGTGATGTGGCCCTGATTGGCGGTGGCGTCGCCAGTGCCACCCTGGCGCTGGCGCTGCTGCGTCGCGGCTGGCGGGTAACACTTTATTGCGCCGATGAGGCGCCCGCGCTGGGCGCATCCGGCAATCGTCAGGGAGCACTCTATCCGCTGCTCAACCAGCACGACCCGGCGCTTGCCACTTTTTTCCCGGCGGCTTTCAGCTTTGCCCGGCGGCTCTACGATCAATTAACCGTAACCTATGAGCATCACTGGAGCGGTGTGCTGCAGCTGGGCTGGGATGAGAAAAGCCGTAAAAAGATCGATCAGATGCTGGCGATGAACCTGCCAGAGGCGATCGCTTATGGTGTCGAGGTGGCAGAGGCGGAAAAGCTGGCGAACGTTGAACATGGCTGTGGCGGCATTTTCTATCCGCAGGGTGGCTGGCTCTCACCGGCAGAGCTGACCACCGCGATGCTGGCGCATGGCGAGACCCAGGGATTGCGCATTCACTGGCTGCATCGGGTGAGCGCGTTTTCCCGGGATGATGATCACTGGACGCTGACGTTCAGCGATCGTCCGGCGGTGCGTCATCCGACAGTCGTACTGGCAAACGGTCATGCGATTGCCGACTTTGCGCAAAGCGCCCCGCTGCCGACCTATCCGGTGGCGGGTCAGGTAAGCCATGTTCCCTCAACGCCAGGCCTTAACGCGCTGCAAACGGTGCTCTGTTACGACGGCTATCTGACGCCTGTCAGCCCGCAGTTTGGTACGCACTGTATCGGGGCCAGCTATCACCGTGGCGATACCGCAACCGCGTATCGGGAAGAGGATCAGCAGGAGAACCGCAGCCGCCTGCTGCATTGCCTGCCTGACAGCGGCTGGGCAGCCACAGTGGATGTCAGTGACGGTGAGGCAAGAATGGGCGTGCGCTGCGCCACGCGGGATCACCTGCCGATGGTGGGCGGCGTGCCGGATTATGCTGCTACGCTGGCGGAGTACGCCGATTTACCGGCTCAACTGGCGGCGGGCCGCGATATCGCGGATTCACCCGACCTGACCGGCTTATATCTGTTTGGGGCGCTGGGATCGCGCGGCCTGTGCAGCGCGCCGCTGGCGGCAGAAGTGCTGGCAGCCCAGATGGCGGGCGAGCCGCAGCCTCTGGATGCCACTACGCTGGCAGCACTCAATCCGAATCGTTACTGGGTGAGAAAATTACTGAAGGGAAAAGCCGTTTAGCGAATGCTAAGGGCGGCACGCCGCCCTGCATCACTACGCGGAGAGCTGGCGTGCCTGGACAAACAGGTTATCCCACATCCCGACCACTAAAGCCTGATCGCGCGGCGAGAGTTCTCCGGCAGCAATCGCATTTTGCAGGCTGCGGGTCACCTGAATCTGCAGCGCTTCTGGCGTATGTTCACCCAGTTGCTCAACTTCAGCCACGGCCAGTGTCAGATGCCCGCGCAGATAACCGCTGGCGAACAGCTCATCGTCACTGGCATGCTCGACCATGTCGTCAATCAGGGCCAGAATACGCGCTTCAAATTCTGCGATCATCTCAATTCCTCTATTAATAATGTCTTCCTGCATCACAGATCGTCCGGCCAGGGAAACTGCGACGCGGTTAGTGAAGGCCTGCCATAAAATTCCGCCAGGGCGGTAATGAAACGCGCGGGACGGTCAGGAATGCCCGACGTCAGATAGCTCATGACCTGAGCATGCACTTTACGCTGGAACGCAATGCGATCCGGCTCACAATCTCCGTCGAGATTGTCACAACTCACGTTGAAGGGAAACCCTGCCGCCGTACAAAACATCCACTCCAGCGCCTGCGGCTTCACTTCCACCGCTTCAAACTGGCTCTGTGTCAGCGCATCGCGACCATCCGGACAGTACCAGTAGCCAAAATCGACCAGTTTGCGGCGCGCTTCACCGGCGATGCACCAGTGAGAGATCTCATGCAGGGCGCTGGCGTAGAAGCCGTGAGCAAAGACCACACGGTTCCACGGCGACCCGGCATCAGCAGGAAGATAGATCGGTTCATCGTCGCCTTTAATTAGACGGGTCTGAAATTCATCGCTGAAACAGCGATCAAACAGCGTGATCAGCTGTTCATAATGATGAGTCGGGTTCATGACGGTATCACGTAATAGGTTACGAATGCAGCGTGGCAAGCCAGGCCAGAACGGCACTGCCATGGCTGTCCCACAGTAATTTCATGCTCATGACGGCAGAAACAATCACCACCATCGGGCGGATCAGCTTTTGTCCGCGGCTCAGCACCAGTCTTGCGCCCAGACGCGCGCCGCAGAAAGCCCCGAGCATCATGATCAGGCCGGTGCCCCACACCACTTTGCCGCCGAACATAAAGAAGAGCAGGCTGCCGAGGTTCGAAGTGAAATTCAGGACCTTGGCATGGGCGGTCGCTTTGGCAAGGTTGTAGCCGCAGAGCGTGACGAAAGCCAGCGCATAGAAGGAGCCTGCGCCGGGTCCGAAAAACCCGTCATAGAATCCCACCGCCCCGCCGCCGACCAGCGCATAGGCCAGACCATGCAGACGGCGCGCGCGATCCACTTCGCCGAGGCGCGGCATCAGCAGGAACCACAGACCGATAGCGATTAAAAACAGCGGCAGCATCTGGCGCAGGAAATCTGCCTGCAGGCGCTGAATCAGTATCGCGCCCAGCACAGAACCCAGCAGCGTCATGGCGATGTTCAGCCACTGTTCATTCAGGTTGACCGCACCACGCCGGATAAAGTAGAGACTGGCGGAAAACGATCCGCCGACCGATTGCAGTTTATTGGTCGCCAGCGCCTGGGCCGGAGAGAGGCCAGCCGCCAGCAGCGAAGGTACCGTAAGTAATCCCCCGCCACCCGCGATTGAATCAATAAAACCGGCGAGCATGGCGATTAAAAACAGCAGCCCGACGAGTAGCGGGCTGACCACAAACCAATCCATGGAATCCCTTACAGTAGATGTTTGTCCAGCAGGGCCTGACAGGCAGGCGGTAACGGCGGTGGCTCACGTTTCACCGGCGCGCCAGAACCCGGCTGTTTCGGCAGGAACCAGCTCTGCAGTTCTGCGCCACAGCCATCGCCAGCAGGCGGTGCGGGCTGATCTTCACAACCGATACTGCCCGCCGGACAGCGCAGCCGCACATGCATATGGGCACGATGAGCAAACCACGGGCGCACTTTACGCAGCCAGTCACGATCGCTACCCGCATCAGCACAAAGCTGTTTTTTAATCGCCGGATTGACGAAGATGCGCGTCACATCGTCATCTTTCGCCGCCAGTTTGATCAGGCTGTCGATTTCCGGCTGCCAGTGGCGCGCAATCACATTTTTATCGCCCGGCCCGACCAGATCCAGCGGCTGCGGCTTCAGCAGTTGCTGCGCGCTCCAGCGGGTTTTTGGCAGTTGCAGCCAGATATCCACATCCAGTCCGGTCTGATGACTGGCGTGACCGCTGCTGAAACGCCCGCCTGCTGCCATGCCCATGTCACCAATCAGCACGTTACCCAGTTGCAGATTATGCACCCGGGTGCTGAGCCGCTGAATAAACTGAATCAGATCGGGATGGCCAAAGTAACGCCGCTGATCCTGACGCATCACCTGATAGTAAGGTGAATTCAGCGGCAGCGACTGCGCGCCAACAATACAGCCGTTGGCAAAGCCACCGATGGACTGCGGTGCGCCGCTGATCGGATGCTGAATACTTTGCCACGGCGTTGCCGCCAGGCTGGAGGCGCTGATTAGCAGCGCACTCAGGGTAAGCAGGAGCGCCTTCATGCCATCACCAACGCGGCACGGAGCTGTTAACGTCACCGTTCTGCGCCCGCTGGCGCAGCAGATGATCCATCAGCACGATCGCCATCATCGCCTCGGCGATCGGCACGGCACGGATCCCGACGCAGGGATCGTGACGACCTTTGGTGATCATCTCCACTTCTTCGCCGTCGCGGGTAATGGTTTTACCCGGCACGGTGATGCTGGAGGTGGGTTTCATCGCCACATTGGCGCTGATGATCTGACCACTGCTGATGCCGCCCAGAATGCCGCCCGCGTGGTTGCTCTGGAAACCATCGTGGCGGATCTCGTCGCGATGCTGACTGCCGCGCTGGTTCACCACCGCAAAGCCGTCGCCAATTTCGACGCCTTTAACGGCATTGATACTCATCAGCGCGTGCGCCAGATCGGCATCCAGTCGGTCGAAGACCGGTTCGCCCAGGCCCGGCGGCACATTCTCTGCCATGACCGTGACTTTAGCGCCAATGGAGTCGCCCTCTTTTTTCAGGCCACGCATCAGTTCATCCAACGCTTCCAGTTTGTCGGCATCCGGGCAGAAAAACGGATTCTCTTCCACGATGCTCCAGTCTTTCAGCTCACAGGCGATATCACCAATCTGTGACAGATAGCCGCGCACCACCACACCGTGTTTCATCTGCAGGTATTTCTTGGCAATCGCACCGGCCGCCACGCGCATCGCGGTTTCGCGCGCCGACGAGCGGCCACCGCCACGGTAGTCGCGCTGACCATATTTCTGCTCGTAGGTGTAATCGGCATGGCCAGGACGGAAGAGATCTTTGATGGCGCCGTAATCCTGCGAACGCTGATCGGTATTTTCAATCAGCAGGCCAATCGAGGTGCCGGTGGTCACACCCTCAAACACACCGGACAAAATTTTCACCTGATCCGGCTCGCGGCGCTGCGTGGTATAGCGCGATGTGCCTGGACGACGGCGATCGAGGTCATGCTGAATATCCGCTTCGGTCAGCGGGATGCCTGGCGGCACGCCGTCAACGATACAGCCCAGCGCAAGCCCGTGGGACTCGCCAAAGGTCGTTACTCGAAAAAATTGCCCGATGCTGTTTCCGGCCATGCTGTTTCCTTTTCAGAGTTCGGCGGGCGATGCTTCGCCCCCACTTTTAGTCTTTGTAAAAAGAGAAATGGTGTTGTGCGTCGACAATCTGCTGGCGCGTCAGCGTAAAGACGCCGTCACCGCCGTTGTCGAATTCCAGCCAGGTAAAGGGCACGTCGGGATACTGCTCAATCATGTGCACCATGCTGTTGCCCACTTCGCAGACCAGTACCCCCTGCTCGCTGAGATAATCCGGTGCACAGGCCAGAATGCGACGCACCAGCTTCAGGCCGTCGCTGCCTGCCGCCAGTCCAAGCTCCGGTTCGTGGCGATATTCGTTCGGCAGATCATCCATATCTTCCGCATCAACATACGGCGGATTGGTGACGATCAGATCATATTTCAGCGGTGGCAATTCGCGGAACAGGTCAGCGCGAATCGGCGTGACCTGATGAATCAGGCCATGCTCTTCAATATTCTGCTCGGCAACCGCCAGCGCACCAGTGGAGATATCCACCGCGTCCACTTCCGCTTCCGGGAAGGCATAGGCGCAGGCAATCGCGATGCAGCCGCTGCCGGTACACATATCCAGAATATGGTGGGGTGGCGTGCTGACCAGACCGGCAAAGCGGTTCTCAATCAGTTCACCAATCGGTGAACGCGGCACCAGCACGCGCTCATCAACAAAGAACTCGTGGCCGCAGAACCAGGCTTTATTGGTCAGATAGGCGACCGGGATGCGCTCGTTAACGCGACGAATGACGCGCTCAACAATCAGCAGACGTTCGCTGGCGGTCAGACGCGCATTGCGCATATCTTCAGGAATATCCAGCGGCAGCCAGAGTGACGGCAGGACCAGTTGAACGGCTTCGTCCCAGGGATTGTCTGTGCCATGTCCGTACCAGATTCCGGCAGCGGAAAAGCGGCTTACCGCCCAGCGCAGCATGTCCTGAATGGTGTGCAGTTCGTTCACTGCCTCATCGACGAAAATTTTGTCCACGTAGCCCTCCGCAGGCCTTTTGCTAAATCGGCCAGTAGTGTGCCATGAAGCCGGGGAGAATTCAGCGCAGCGAGGTGAAAAAGCTGACATTTAATGACGCTTAACGGTAAGGTATCGGCTCTGCTGTGTGACAGCCTTTTCTGATATGACTGACCTGCCATGAGTAAAAAAACACCACTAAGCCCGGATGACCAGGCGCTGTTTCGCCAGTTAATGACGGGTACACGCCAGTTAAAACAGGACACGTTTGTCCACAAAGCGCCGGTCAAAACCCGCCAGATCCCGGTAAAGCGCCTGCTTTCAGAGCAGGCGGACAACAGTCATTACTTTTCGGATGAGTTTCAGCCGCTGCTCTCAACGGAAGGTGCCACCCGATACGTGCGCGCCGATGTCAGCCATTTTGAGCTGAAAAAATTACGTCGTGGCGACTATACGCCGGAGATTTTCCTCGATCTGCACGGCTTAACGCAGCAGCAGGCCAAGCAGGAACTGGGGGCACTGATCGCCGCCTGTCGCCGTGAACATCTGTTCTGCGCCAGCGTCATGACCGGTCATGGAAAGCATATTCTGAAGCAGCAGACGCCGCTGTGGCTGGCCCAGCATCCGTGGGTGATGGCTTTTCATCAGGCACCGAAAATGTTCGGCGGTGACGCCGCGCTGCTGGTTTTGATTGAGATTGAGGAGTGGCAACCGCCTGAACTGCCCTGAGAGGGGCCGGAATGATCGGCCCACAGACGTCAGATTGCTTTAGCCAGCTTTTTGGGACTGACCTGCCACAGCAGTTTACCGGCACTTGCCGCGGGATCGAATTCCACGCAGGCAATAGCGGAAGTGGCAAACATTGGCGGTGCTTCCTGCGGGCACAGTTCAGAGACTAAATACCCCACCAACGGTAAATGTGAGATCACCAATGCCGATTTCACGCCTTCATTCGCCAGGGCCTGCAGATAGCAACCGACCATCTCCGGATCGCCGCCCGGCGTTAACTCCGGCAGAACCTCCTGGCCTTCCGGCAGGGAAAAGGCTTCACGCACGGTTGCGAGCGTTTGCTGCGCGCGTAAATAGGGACTCACCAGAACTCGCTCAATGTCCGGCGTCTGGCTGTTAAGCCAGTTGGCCATCTGACGTGATTCATTGCAGCCACATAAGGTTAAAGGCCTGACTGAATCACTGGCTGCTTCCAGAGCCGCATCGCCGTGACGCATGATAAAAACTTGCATAAAGCACCGCTGTTGTTTGTCGACATCGCCCGACGCGTAGCGCCTGACTCTTCACTCTGCGAATGAACGCTGTGTTTTACCCTAATGGCTTTAGTATAGTCAACCGGTTGTTTATTAAATAAGCACTTCTCAGAATCATGCTGCGCCGCACACTCTGGCGGCGCTTTTCTAAGCCGCTGAATCGGATTGGTTATTCCATTTTCAGCAGAAATGTAAAATTTCGTCTATTTTGTAGCCGCCTGAATCAGCGCCTCACAGGGTGTGAATCGTTCGCCATGTTGCTGCGCAAGCCGGGTTAATCTGTTGACCACTTCCGCCGCGCCCAGTTTGTCCATGTAGTGGAACGGGCCGCCTGAGAAAGGCGGAAAGCCGATGCCAAACACCGCACCGATATCCCCATCGCGGGCGCAGCGAACCACCTGCTCATCAAGACAGCGGGCCGCTTCGTTCAGCATCATCATCACGCAGCGTTCAGCAATCTGCGCTTCACTCTGCCTGGCCTGCGGCGAGATGTTCAGCAACGTATAGAGCGAGGCGTCCGGTTTTTTACGCTGCCAGCGCGGCTGGTCATAGCGATAAAAGCCTTTGCTGTTCTTACGCCCCTTGCGGCCATCTTTCAGCACCGCATCAAAAGCGGCTGGCGCGGCAAAACGTTCGCCATAGGCCTGATGCAGGATGGGGCTGATTTTGCTACCAACATCGATACCGACCTCATCCAGCAACTGAATCGGGCCGACCGGGAAACCAAACTTAACCAGCGCCCGATCAATATGGTCAATCGGTTCGCCCTCCAGCAGGCAGCGCATCGCTTCATTTATATAGGGCGTCAGGATGCGATTAACATAAAAGCCGGGCTTGTCCGCCACCACAATCGGGGTTTTACCCTGGCTGCGCGCCAGCGCCACAATCGTCACCAGCGTTGCGGTGGAGGTGTTCATATGGGGAATCACTTCCACCAGCGGCATTTTCTCTACCGGGCTGAAATAGTGCAGCCCGATGACGTTTTCCGGACGCTGAGCTTTGGCGGCGATCGCCTCAATCGGCAGCGAAGAGGTGTTCGAGGCAAACAGCGTATGCGGCTGACAGTGTGCCTCCACTTCGCTGACCATCTGCTGCTTCAGCGCTAAGTCTTCGAATACGGCTTCAATCACCACGTCGCGCTGTGAGAAGCCCTGATAATCAGTGCCGCCCGTGATACGTGCCATCTGCTGCTGACGCTGTGCCGGAGTCAGCTGACGTCGTTTAACTTTTTTGCTCAGCAGTTCCCAGCTGCTTTTCAGCGCATGGTTAACCCCTTCCAGACTGATATCTTTAATGCGCACCGGCAGCCCGGCGTTGATTGCGGTGACGCTGGCGATACCGCCCCCCATCAGGCCACCGCCGAGGATCCCAACACGCTTAACGGTGCCGGGTTCCGCTTCACCGCCCCGCTCCTTTTTCATAGCCGTAGTCGCGAAAAAGATCCCGCGCAGCGCAACAGATTCTGGCGTCATCGCCAGTTCACCAAAGGCACGTGCTTCAGCCTCATGTCCGGCCCGACTGCCCTGCTCCAGCCCGATGCGCACCACCTCAATAATGCGTTTTGCCGCCGGATAGTTACCCTGAGTTTTGGCGGCGGTCTGTCGGGTCGCCAGCGCAAACAGCGCCTGACGGCCAACCGGACCATGCAGCAGACGATCGCGCAGCGGCAGCGTTCGTCCACTCACCTTGCCCTTCTTCACCCGCGCGATAGCCGTCTCCAGCAGAATCGCCTGCGGCACCGCATCATCGACCACACCCAGCTTACGGGCCTGTTTCGCCCGCAGGGCTTTGCCGGTCAGAATCAGTGGCAGCGCCTGCTGCACGCCGATTAAGCGTGGCAGCCGCTGAGTGCCGCCAGAGCCTGGCAGTAAGCCGAGTTGCACCTCCGGCAAACCGAGGCGGGTTTTATCATCCAGCGAGCAGATACGGGCATCGCAGGCCAGCGCCAGTTCCAGTCCGCCGCCGAGGCAGGCACCGTGGATCGCCGCGACCACCGGGAACGGTAGCGCGTCAAGCGCAGCCATCACTTCCTGGCCCTGTTTTGCCAGCGCTTCGGCTTCCTGCGCGCTCTTACAACGATCAATCATGCTGATGTCCGCGCCAGCGATGAAGTTGTCCGCTTTGCCGGAAATCAGCACCAGGCCCGCCAGTTGCGGATCGCGCCGCGCTTCGGCAATGATGGCGGTGATCTGCCCGGCAAACTCCGCTTTCAGGGTGTTCATCTTCTCACCAGGGACATCGATTGTGATGATGCCGACGTGATCCAGTCGCATCTTCAGATGAAACGCATTCTGCTCCATTATTCGGCCTCCAGAATCATTGCCGCACCCAGGCCGCCTGCCGCGCAGGCCGTGACCAGTCCTAACCCGCCACCGCGACGGCGTAATTCATTCAGCGTCTGGGTGATCATGCGCGCGCCCGTGGCGGCAAAAGGATGACCATAGGCGATCGATCCTCCCAGCACGTTAAAGCGCTCTTCATTCACTTCGCCCAGCGCATGTGGGCGATTCAGCACCTCACGGGCAAAACGCTCATCGCGAAACATGTGCAGATTGCTCAGCGTCTGGGCAGCAAAAGCTTCATGCATATCGATCAGCGTCAGATCGGACAGGGTCACGCCAGCGCGATCCAGTGCCAGTGGTGAAGCGTACGCCGGGCCCAGCAGCATATCCTGCTGCACACCAATGGCGGTAAAGGCGTAGCTGCGCAGATAGCCCAGCGGCCTGATGCCCAGTTCGCGGGCGCGGCCCTCGCGCATCAGAATCACTGCCGCCGCGCCGTCGGTAAGGGGCGTGCTGTTGGCCGCGGTGACGCTGCCGTGCTGGCGATCAAATGCCGGACGCAGTCGGGCGTAATCCTCCGCTTTGGCGTTCATCCGCACGTTATTGTCCTGATCGATGGCGCTTTTCCACGGCGGCACAAAGGCCGCCATGACTTCCTGATTCAGTACTCCGGATTGCCAGGCTTTGGCGGCATGCTGATGGGATCGCAGCGCCAGCGCATCCTGTGCTTCACGAGTGATGCCGTGACTCTTAGCCATCTGCTCCGCGGTGTCGCCCATGCGCAGGCCGGTTGAATACTCCGCCACTGCGGGCGGGACCGGCAGCAGATCGCGCGGACGCAGCCGTCGCAGGATCTGCAGTTTTTGCCCAAAGCTGCGGGCTTTATTGAGCTCCACCAGCGCGCGGGCCAGCGTTTTACTGACCCCAATCGGCAATACCGACGAGGAGTCCGCCCCACCGGCGATACCGGCAGAGATGGTGCCCGCCAGCAGACTTTCTGCCACATTCGCTACCGCCTGAAAGCTGGTGGCGCAGGCACGGCTGACGCTGTAGGCATCGGTATGCACACTCAGCCCGCTGCTTAATACAATTTCACGCGCAATGTTCGGCGCTTCCGGCATCTGCACCACCTGCCCAAAGACCAGTTGCTCGATCACCTCAGCCGGCAGTTCACTGCGCGCCATTAATTCGCTGACCACCATGCGTCCCAGCTCAATGGCGGGGATGCCATGGAAGCCGGTCGCCTGGCGTAAGAAAGGGGTGCGTAATCCGTGGGTTATTGCGATGCGTTCACCATCACGCGTCAGCAGCGGCTGCGCTTTGCTCATTGTTCTCACCTGTGGCTGGGACTGTGGCATCATTGCCTGAAGAGGTCTGACCTGATCAGTGTTAACCACAAGCGGGTGAGCCGCCAATATCGGAAGGGAAAAAGTGCGAAGGGAAACACGAAAATGAAAAACGCCGCAGTGACGCGGCGTAATGGGACTTAACGCAAACCGAGCTGAAAAATCATGGTTTCAGCCTGGCAGCTGAAGGTGAAATCGATATCCAGCTGCACACCCTGGTTCACGTCGCTGAAGCGCGATTCAATCAGACAGGGTTCCGATTCAACCTCGCGGGCACGTTCGGTCAGTTGCGCTAATTTCGCTTCCGCATCGGCACGCTGAGCAAACCATTCTGACCAGCTGGCGGTGCAATCGGTATTATCCATTACCGTGCCGACATCCACACAACAACAGGCTGCGGTTTCGGTCGCACTGCATTTTTTAATGGCATCAGTCATTTCATTCTCCAGACCAGCAATTGCATAGGTTGAGGGATTTTATGGACGAAATCTTACCTGCTCGCTGAAAGATGCGCCACGCACCTGTTGCTAAGTGACGAATATCACAATAAAAATTGATCCAGCGCAAACTGGAATGGTTATGCTGGGCAGGATCAGGGGGTTTTTGTTATGCAGATCGAATTTTAAGCGATCAAACCTGAAATATTTTAAAAACAATATTGCAACATGCACACAGGTCGGACCTATACTCTCCGCACTGGTCTGATATGTGCGCTTTACATCAGTCCCTACAATCCGCCGTCCTTTGTTACGCGACGTTATAGCGTTAAATAATAATTCACATGAGGTTGTGGTCATGAACCATAAAAACCTGTTTGCAAAGTCAGCCGTGGCGGCTGCAGTGGCGCTTGTCTCTTCCCACGTTTACGCTGCTGGGTTTCAGTTAAATGAATTCTCCTCAATTGGTTTAGGTCGCGCATATTCAGGCGAAGGGGCAATGGGTGATACCGCGGCGTCTGCCAGCCGTAACCCGGCGACAATGGCGTTAATGGATCGCCCGGAATTTTCTATTGGCGCGGTTTATATCGCACCGGATGTTGATATCAGCGGCCGCAGCCCAAGCGGACGCAGTCTGAATGCCAGTAATATTGCCCCCAACCAGTGGGTACCCAATATTCATTACGTCCAGCCCATTAACGATCAGTGGTGGATTGGCGCATCTGCAACCTCAAACTACGGCTTAGCAACAGAGTTTAATAATGGCTACACCGCAGGCGGTTACGGCGGTAAAACTGATCTGATGACCGGCAATTTAAATCTCAGCACCGCTTATCGGTTTAATGAACATTTTAGTATGGGTGTCGGTTTTGATGCGGTTTACGCTAAAGCCAAAATTGAACGCTATGCCGGTGAGTCGGGCGCAAGGCTGGGGGTTCCGGCTGATACGCAGGTTGCCCATCTGAAAGGCGATGAGTGGGGCTACGGCTGGAATGCCGGCATCCTGTATGAAGTGGATGAAAATAACCGCTTCGGCTTTACCTATCGTTCAGAAGTGAAAATTGATTTCGATGGCGATTACAAGAGCAACCTCTCATCACGGCTGAATGCGTTTAATGATCCGACCGTGACCGGTGTTCCTGATGGCACCAACGGCACTACCGTTCCGGGCGCATTAACGCTGAATCTGCCGGAGATGTGGGAAGTGTCGGGCTGGCATAAAGTGGCACCGCAGTGGGCGGTTCACTACAGCATGGCGTACAACAGCTGGAGCCAGTTCCAGGAGCTGAAAGCTACCGGTTCAAACGGCCAGACACTGTTCTATAAAGATGAAAGCTTCCACGATGCCTACCGCATTGCGCTGGGTACGACCTATTCCTACGACAAGAACTGGACGTTCCGAACCGGTATTGCGTTTGATGACAGCCCGGTTCCGGCTGATAAGCGTTCAATCTCCATCCCGGACCAGGATCGTTTGTGGCTGAGTGCCGGTACATCTTACGCCTTTAACGATGATGCCTCGGTTGATTTAGGCATCTCTTATATGCATGGACAGAAGGTGACGGTGAAAGAAGGGCCTTATACCTTTACCTCTGAAGGTAAGGCCTGGCTCTACGGCGCGAACTTTAACTACAAGTTCTGATTTGCGGGCGGGATCAAAAAGGGCGACTCTGATGAGTCGCCCTTTTTCGTGGCCGTGGATCGCTTAATGGCTCAGGGAGCATACGCCCTGCGCAAAGACGCAAAACCGCCATCCATGGCCCGCGATGCTTTGCTCCGGGCGTAAGCTCCTATCCCTTCTGCTTCTGTGCGGTTTGCAGAAAAATATAGCGACACCCAGGTATGCAATCCTGCGATTACTCGGCGTCGATATCCTTCAGATCATCCTGAATCGCGGCAGCGTTAGGATTATCTTCCGGCCTGAGCTTGCCGCCGCGCGCCAGGAAGTCGTGACGCTGGAAGTAAGCGTTACGGATAAAGGCGTACGGATCGCTCTGCTGTTTCAGGATTGCATCAGAGTCCAGCAGCTGCGCACGGGTCTCAATCCCTTCAAGCGTCCATTTACCAATCGACATTGGCCAGGTCAGCCAGCCGAGGATCGGATAAAGCGTATCAACGTAGTCGCCGCCATCCTGACGCACCGTGAAGCTGCCGTAAGCAGGCAACTCAACATACGGCCCGTAGCCGACGCCATAGTGACCCAGTGTGGTACCGAAACGGTGCGGCTCTTCGCGCGCCAGTTCCGGATTCGCTTTACCGGCAACATCAATGAAACCGCCCAGTCCCAGCACGCTGTTCAGGAAGAAACGGGTAAAATGCACACCCGCATCACGCCCGTTACCGACAAGGATGGCGTTGACCATACTGGCAGGTTCTTCCAGGTTACCGAGGAAATTGCTCAGGCCTGTTCGTGCCGGCACCGGCACATAATCACGCCAGGCCACAGCGACCGGACGCAATACATACGGATCCAGCACGTTGTAGTTAAAGTTAAACATCGTGCGGTTAAAGCCTTCGAACGGATCGCTGCGCTGAGCAGGATCGCTATTCGCCGGCTTTGAACTGGCACAACCTACCAGAAGGACGCTGGCCACAGCCAGGCTGGTCAGGCGATAATTCATTCCAATCTCCCTGTGCGGATGAAAAAGGTCTACCCATCGTTCAGGTCACAGCCCGGTGTCGAATTGGCTTACCCGATGAGCATAGCTGACTTTGTGCCAGAGGCAGCAGGCAATGGCACGCATCATCCTGAACGCTGTCAGTTGATACGTTCAGGGAAGCTGCTGATTAATTTCTACCGCGATCGGCTGATGCCCATCCCAGGGCGTCACTGCGCTCAGACCCAGCCAGTCACCCGGCTGTGGATTGGCGCTGCCATCGCGGGAGATTCGCACCCGAACCTCGACCTGATGCTGCGCCGAAAGCAGACGATCCGGCATCATGGCGTTGCTGTCATCCAGCGTCAGCGACAGCGGGAAGCGGCTAAGCGGCATCCGCTTAACCGCCACCGGTACCGGCGAAGCACCGCCAGAAACAGAAATATACAACACTCCGTCTGGCGGTAACATTTTTTCTGCCTTAGGTGCCAGCGTCACGGTCAGCGCCAGCTGACGACTCTGCTGCCCTGCCTCACTTCTGGCCTTTTCAATGCTGCGGGCGATCATCGCGTGTCGCGAATCACCAGCCGGCAAAAGACCCAACAGCGTCTGCCATGCGTCGATAGCCTGATCATATTGCTGCTGCCCGTAAGCATTAAATGCCAGCAGACTCAGCGTCCGCAGGTTTTGCGGATCTGCCTTAAGTAAGCCCTGCAGCAGCAGTGACGCCTGACGGTTATCCTGCGGATCGGGGGATCGCGTCAGGACTTCAGCATAATCCTGCTTCAGCGCCAGATCGTTGGGGGCAAGCTGCAGCGCATGCTCAAATGCCTGGCTGGCGATCTCCGCATTATTCAGCACCATGCCGAGCCGCCCCAGCATCGCCCAGTCGGCAAGATTATCCGGTTCCGTTTGCAACGCGGTACGCAATCCGAGCTGTAAGCGCGCCAGCTCTTCCATGCTCAGCGGTTTAGCGCCGGGATCCATCAGTCGGGCGCGCAGCTCAGGATACGCCTGCTGCACCTGCATCCAGCCAGTGAGTTGTGCCAGGCCGCCGGTTTTCAGATAAGTCCCCAGCGATACCCCAATCAGCACGACCAGACCTGGCAACAAAATCCAGCGGCTGCTGCTGTGTGACTGCATCGTCTGTGCCGGTGGAATATCCGCCAGCAGTGTCTGCTGTAATTCCCGCTCCATCAGCGGACGCTCAGCGACGACGCCCTGCTCTTCATCCTGCGCCAGCTCATCTATCCGCTGATGGTAGAAGCGCTGATTAAGGCGATCGCGATCGCCTGTGCTGGCCTGACGCTGCCGCCAGCCCGCCGCCATGAACAACGTACAGGCCGCCAGCAGTAACAGAAAAAGGGTGATCCAAAATACACTCATTACGGCTTCCTGTCTGACTTCAGTAGCGCATTAAGACGCTGTTGCTCATCTTCATCCAGCTCACTACGGGTTTTGCGCTGACGGCTGCGCAGGATGATCACCGCGCCGCCCAGCAGCGCAAACAGCGCCGGACCAGCCCACAGAATCACGGTTGAGGGCGTAACCGGTGGCGAATAGCTGACGAAGTTGCCGTAACGCGCCACCATGTAGTCGATGATCTGCTGGCGACTCTGGCCCTGCTTCATCAGCTGATAGACTTTCAGCCGCATATCGGCGGCAATCATGGCATTCGAGTCGGCGATGCTGTTGTTCTGGCATTTCGGACAGCGCAGTGAAGCGGTCAGATCGCGGTACTGTTCTTCCTGGGCCACAGAGTCAAATTGCAGCGTGTCGATGGTCGCCCACAGGTTCATGCTCAGCAGCAGGCCACAGAGCAGTAACAGCGTTCTCATGATCCCGCCTCCGCACTGTATTTCACCCACAACGGTTTCACTTCCTGATCCCAGACGCGCGCATTGAGATCGCCCGCGTGGCGATAACGGATGATCCCTTTACCATCGATCAGGAAGGTTTCCGGTGCGCCATAGACGCCGAGATCCAGTCCCAGCATGCCGTTACCATCATAAAGGCTCAGCGCGTAGGGGTTGCCCAGCGTATTCAGCCAGTTAACCGCCTTGTGACGATCGTCTTTGTAGTTCAGCCCGACCACGCGAATGCCCTGCTCCGCCAGCGTATTCAGATACTGATGCTCGGCGCGACAGGTTGGACACCAGGTCGCCCAGACGTTCAGCAATATCGGTTTGCCATCGGTCAGCACGCGCTGGTCGTAGGTTTTGCCTGGCTGATCGAGTGCTTCCAGCCGGAACAGCGGCACCGGTTTGCCGATCAGCGCGGATTCAAGCCGGGTCGGATCGTCGCCATCGGCATTACGTGTCAGCTGCCACAGCAGCGCCGCCGCCAGCAGCAGAAACAGCATCAGGGGGATAAACAGGATTTTCTTGTTCATGTCCGCTCCTCAATTACCGCTTTTTTGCGCGAACGGTAACGGGGATCAAACAGGCAGAACAGCCCACCCAGCGCCATCAGCGCGCCACCGAACCAGATCCAGCGGACAAAGGGTTTGTAGTAGATGCGCACAGCCCAGCCGCCATCCTCCAGCTCTTCACCCAGCGCCGCATAGAGATCGCGGCTGAAACCGCCATCGATCGCCGCTTCGGTCATCATGGTGCGGGCGGCGGTATAAAAGCGTTTTTCCGCCTGCAGCGTTGCTTCATGCTTGCCGTTGCGCGTGACATCGATGATGCCCATGCCACCGCTGTAGTTAGGCCCCTGCAGATTCTGCACACCGCGGAAGACAAAGTGATAGTGATGAATATCGACGCTATCACCCGCCTTCATGCGCACATCGCGTTCCACGCTGTACTGGGTGCTGAACGCAATGCCAATCACCGTCACCCCCACACCCAGATGGCCGAGCACCATGCCCCAGTGGCTGCGCGACAGGTGACGTAAACCGGCAAAGAACGGGTGACGGTGAGTGGCGCGCTCATGCAGTTCCAGCAGCGTCAGCACGATAATCCAGAGTGACATCAGCAGGCCAACGACGGTCATCGCCTCAATGCGATCCTGCAGCCACCAGGGAATGATCACGGAACAGGCCAGGGTCACAATCAGCGCCAGCGCCAGCCGTTTTGCCAGCTTCTGCGGCTCATCGCGACGCCAGCGCACCAGCGGTCCGATGCCCATCAGCAGCGCAAACGGCGCCATCAGCCAGCTGAACATGGTGTTGAAGAACGGCTCACCTACCGAAATGCTGCCCAGCCCCAGCTGCTTGTGCACCAGCGGCAGCAGCGTGCCAAGCAGAACCACCAGCATCGCGGCAATCAGCAGCACGTTATTGCCCAGCAAAAACGACTCACGCGACCAGGTTTCATTCTGTACACGGCCACGCACCTGTCCGCCTTTAATCGCGTAAAGCAAAAGCGAGCTGCCGATGACAATCACCAGAAACGCGAGGATAAACATCCCGCGCGCCGGATCGGAGGCGAAGGAATGCACCGACACCAGCACCCCGGATCGCACGAGGAAAGTCCCCAGCAGGCTCAGCGAAAACGCGGTAATTGCCAGCAGCACGGTCCAGGCCTTAAAGGTGCCACGCTTTTCAGTGACCGCCAGCGAGTGCATCAGTGCAGTGCCCGCCAGCCACGGCATAAACGAGGCATTTTCAACCGGGTCCCAGAACCACCAGCCGCCCCAGCCCAGCTCGTAATAGGCCCAGGCCGAGCCAAGGACAATACCAATGGTCAGAAAGACCCAGGCCGCGGTGGTCCAGGGACGCGACCAGCGCGCCCAGGCCGTATCCAGCCGTCCGGCCATCAGCGAGGCGATAGCAAAGGCAAACGCCACCGAAAAGCCGACATAACCCATATAGAGCAGCGGCGGATGGAAGATCAGGCCGATATCCTGCAGCATCGGATTCAGGTCGTGCCCGTCTATCGGAAAGTCCGGCAGTGTGCGGCCAAACGGATTCGAGGTCAGCAGGATAAACAGCAGGAAGCCGAGATTGATCATCCCCATCACCGCCAGCACGCGTGCCAGGGCATCCTGCGGCATACCGCGACTGAATATCGCCACCGCTAACGTCCAGGTGCTGAGCAGCAACACCCACAACAGCAGCGATCCTTCATGCGCGCCCCAGGTGGCGGCAATGCGATAGTAAACCGGCAGCAGGCTGTTGGAGTTTGTGACGACATAGGCAACGGTAAAATCGTTGCTGATAAAGGCCCAGACCAGCAGCGCAAAAGCCGCCGCGATGCAGATAAACAGGCCGCAGGCCAGCGGGCGCGCCATCGCCATCAGGCGGGCATCCTGGCGCACTGCGCCCCACAGCGGATAGCTGCTCAGCAGCAGGGAGAGCCCCAGCGCCAGGCAGAGCAGAAAAGTACCCATCTCCGGCATCATGATGATTTATTTCCCGCCTGATACAGCGACTGCGGGCCGGTGTGATTACTCTTCATCGCATCTTCAATCTCCGGCGGCGTATATTTCTCATCATGCTTCGCCAGGACTTCTTTGGCGATCACCTGGTTGCCCGCCGCCAGCACGCCCTGCGCGACGACGCCCTGCCCTTCACGGAACAGATCCGGCAGGATGCCTTCAAAACTGACGCTGACCACGCCGCGGGCATCATAAAGTTTGAACGACACGGCAAGCGTATTCGGATCGCGACGGACGCTGCCGGGCATCACCATGCCACCAACGCGCAGCCGCTGGCCCGCTTCAGGCTTCTCGTGCGCCTCGCCTTTGCCGTAGAGGATTTCACCTGGGGTATAGAACAGATCGATGTTTGATCGCAGCGCATACATTACCAGCGCGGTGGCCAGGCCGAGGCCGAGCAGAATCGCCACTGCCGCATAGAGGCGGTTGCGTCGACGGGTATTCACAATGTCTCTCCTGCCGCTTCAGCTGCGGCTTTTTTAGATTTCGCCGCCCGGACACGGCGTTCCCGCGCGTCGCGCTGGCGGATCTCAGCCAGCAGGCGACGGCGCAGCAACAGGGTATGCAGCGTCAGCCCGACAAGGGAAAGCAGCGTGCAGGCAACCGCCAGCCAGACATAGAAGGCGTAGCCCCCCATCTCAAAGAAGGCGTGCCAGGAGGAAAAGGCTGGTGTCATGCCTGCTCTCCCCGCTTCGCCACATCAATCGCCCAGGGACGATGACGTTCGGTTAACAGAATCAGGTTGCGAAGCCGCATCAGGGTCAGCGTGATAAACACCAGCAGATAACCGATGATTGCCCAGCGCAGCGGCGTTCGCATCACCGGCGCAATCGCCTGCTGGAGAATGCCCGACGAACCCTGATGCAGGGTATTCCACCACTGCACAGAGAAGTGAATGATCGGCAGATTGACTACGCCGACCAGAATGAGAACGCCCGCGGCCCGTCCTGCGGTGCGGCGGTCATCAAAAGCGTGCCAGAGCGCAATTACGCCCATATAGAGGAACAGCAGCACCAGCTCCGAAGTGAGGCGCGCATCCCAGATCCACCAGGTCCCCCACATCGGTTTACCCCATGCGGATCCGGTGACCAGCGCAATAAAGGTAAAGACCGCGCCCACCGGTGCCATGGCAGCGGAAACCAGATCGGCCATTTTCAGCTGCCACACTAGGCCGATAAAGGCAGCGATGGCCATCGAGGCATAAATGCCCATCGACCACATCGCGGCGGGCACATGAATGTACATGATGCGGAAACTGTCGCCCTGCTGATAGTCAGCGGGAGCAAATCCAAAGCCCCAGGCCCAGCCCAGCAGCAACGCCGCCAGCCCTGAGATGGCGAACCACGGCACCAGTCGCCCCGAAAACTGATAGAGCCGTTCGGGCCTGGCCAGCTGATGTAACGCTTTCCACATATCAAATGCTCACATTAACGATAAAAGAGTGTTGCCGCGTCTTTTACGCGCGGTTATTTCAACGGCTGTTATTGCAACGTAATTCTTAGCGCTGCCGCCGTGGCAAACGGGGAGAGCGTGGCGCTGACCAGCAGCATCGCGCCGAGAATCGCCAGATAACCACTAATCGGCAACCCCTGACTGGCCGCCTCCATCGCCGCACTGGCAAAGATCAAGACCGGAATAGCCAGCGGCAGCACCAGCAGGCTAAGCAGTACGCCACCGCGCCGTAAACCCACCGTGAGACCTACACCAATGGCACCGAGAAAACTCAGGGTTGGCGTACCGAGCAGCAGCGTCAGGGCCATCGCCCGCCAGCCATTAAAATCCAGCGACAGCAGCAGTGCGGCCAGCGGCGACAGGATAATCAGCGGCACGCCTGTGACCAGCCAGTGCGCCACCACTTTACCGATGACCGTTACCGGCAGCGGCGTCGGTAACAACACCAGCTGCTCCAGCGAGCCATCGCTGAAGTCATCGCGAAACAGCCGCTCCAGCGCCAGCAGCGACGCCAGCAGCGCAGCGACCCAGGTCACGCCCGGAGCAATGCGCGCCAGCTGTTGCGGGTCAGGTCCGATGCCCAGCGGAAACAGGGTAATGACAATCAGGAAAAACCAGAGCGGATTGACCACATCAGCCCCGCCGCGAAAGGCGATGCGCAATTCACGCTGGATGAGGCGAAACAGCATCAGCCTGTCTCCCCGTCGCCGAGACGAATTTTACGCACCCGTGCAGCATCCGCAGGCAAATCCTGATGGGTTGTCAGGATCACTGCGCCACCGTTATCGGCATGCCGGGCGAATTTCGCCATTAATTTTTCAATACCCGCTTTGTCGATGGCGGTCAGCGGCTCGTCGAGAATCCATATGCGGGCCTGGCTGAGCCACAGACGCGCCAGCGCTACCCGACGCTGCTGACCCGCCGATAACCGGCTAACCGGCACCTCTTCGTCGCCCGTGAGATCGACGCTTTCCAGCGCAGCAAAGATCTGCGTGTCACTGCAATCAGGATGGTAAAAACGCAGATTTTCCAGCGGCGTAAGCACGCCTTTGACACCGGGATGATGGCCCAGATAGAGCATCGCCTGATGCCAGATTTCGCGCTGCCGCAGGATCGGCTGCTGCTGCCAGCGTATTTCACCCTGTTCAGGACGGCTCAGGCCAGCCAGCAGGCGCAATAGTGAGGTCTTACCGGCACCATTGGGGCCTTCAATCTGCACAATGTCGCCTGCAGAGACGCAAAATGAGAGCTGCCGGAACAGCGCACGTTCGTCATATGCACAAGTGAGCGTAATGATTTCCAACATCGAGGGGGGAATCGCACCAGCTAAAAGTGGCCGGGATATTACCACAATGTTGCTGTGGGCCGAAGTGTGAGCCACCGCTCAGTTTCGATGCCATGGGTTTATTCGTGCGGTATCGCCTGCAGTCTGAATAAAAATGCAGTTCCGAAAAACGTTGTTACGCTTATTCGCATCGATCGTTACATTATCGGCAAATAAAAAACGGCTACGCTTATTACGCGACAGCACTATCACCAGGAGAAAATATGAAGCCTTCATCAGGTAATGAACAGGGTCCTAACGATGTCGAGAGTGACGAGAAGGATCAGGGCACTGACATCGAAGTCGATGAGGAGGCTTTACCCTCCCGCGCCGCCGCCATCCATGAAGAGATCCGCCAGGATGGGGAAAAGGAGCTGGAGCGCGATGGTATGGCGCTGCTCTGGTCAGCCATTGCTGCAGGCTTATCCATTGGCGCCTCGCTGATGGCGAAGGGAATATTTCAGGTGCATCTGGATGGCGTACCAGGGGCGTTCCTGCTTGAGAACCTGGGTTATACCTTTGGTTTCGTTATCGTCATCATGGCGCGTCAGCAGCTGTTTACCGAAAATACCGTCACGGCAGTCCTGCCGGTGATGCACAAACCGACCTGGAGTAATGGCGCTCTGCTATTACGTTTATGGGGCATCGTCTTGCTGGGTAACCTCATAGGGACTGCACTGGGTGCGCTGGCGTTTAATGAGATGCCGATATTTGACGAGGCTACCCGTCAGGCGTTTACCGACATCAGTATGAAGGTAATGGAAAATACGCCCGGCGAGATGTTTGCCAATGCGGTTATCTCCGGCTGGATTATCGCTACCATGGTCTGGATGTTCCCCTCGGCGGGCGGTGCTAAACTGCTGGTGATAGTGATGATGACCTGGCTGGTTGCGCTGGGCGATCTGGCGCATATCGTGGTGGGATCGGTGGAAGTGCTCTATCTCGTGTTTAATGGCAGCATCAGCTGGCATGAATTCTTCTGGCCGTTTGCCCTGCCGACTCTGCTCGGCAACATTACCGGCGGCACGCTGATTTTTGCCCTGATTAGCCACGCGCAGATCCGCAACGATATGAGTGAAGCGGCCGTGGCCAAAGCGAAGGCTGAGAAGAAGAAGCAGGAGAAACGTCGGCAGCGTGAAGAGAAGGAAAAGGCTGAGTAAATCCAGGGCAGACAGAGCGGTTCATTCTGCTCAGTCTGCCTTTAAGGCATTCTGACTGAACGGGTAGGCATTGATATCACTCCTGGAGGCTGAGGAAGCGTGTCGTTTTCAGCATGAACGGTTTTCAGAAATCTGCGGGCAACAGCACCCGGCAGTCAGTTCAAAAAAGCAGGATTGCTGGCGGAATGAGCAAACGCACTGCGACGTAGTGAATCTCCTGGCCTGTTTGCGTTATACTGCGCGCCGCTGTCCTCTTAGTTAAATGGATATAACGAGCCCCTCCTAAGGGCTAGTTGCAGGTTCGATTCCTGCAGGGGACACCAGACCTGCCCTGTACTTAAACCCGCCCGGTCAATTAAAACTGTTAATAATCAACAACAAGTCATTACTGACGGCTATACCCTTCGCCCTTTTTCTTCTCAGAAATCAATAATCATTTGACGGCCCTGGCTATGTTCTTTTAGACAAATCAATGAACACCCGTGAATGAGTTATGATTATGATCTGCCGGGTCTGGGTTATTGGCTGGATACCTGTGCTTCGAATATCTTTCTTATTTTAATGCATTCTGTTTTATTTCTGCATAACGGGCTATCAGTTGCTTCAGATGCATCTCCAGTTGAGCTCTGGCAGCAGCAGGTAAAGGTTCGCCTGCTGGGTGTTGTGACAATACCCTTAGCTGCTCTTCAGCCGGTATGGATTGATTAAAAGACTGCATAGCGGAAAAGACGACTGACTTCAGCTCACTTACCGTCATGTATTTTCCTTTCTGCCCATCCAGTTCGTTCAGCCTGTCGCTCAGTTTTTGTAGTGTCGCCATTCCCTGAGACCATCCGTTCAGCTGTTCTGCTGGCAATATGGCAGCATTAAGCTGTTGCTGCCACTGCTGGATTAGTGGCTTAGCCTGCTCCGGCCAAAGTACCCGGACCTGTTCCAGCAACTGCCGGCTGTAGTCAATATTCCAGTCAGGAGGCAACTTATCCAGCCGGGCAAGCTGCTGCTGTGTTTGTGTTATGACAACCTGTGGTAACGGAGCTTGCTGACGCGACAAATCCAGTTGTTCAGGCGTGAGAGGTGCCGGCAATGGAGCCAGTGAGGCTGCAAGCTGAGTCTGCAACGGGACTGCCCGGTGAAGAAACTGCCAGCTCCATAGTGTGACTGAGCTTATCACCAGCATGGTACACATCCCGGCAGCGAAGAATTTCCATTTTTTTACCGAATCGGGCATTGCCGCCAGTGCTTCTGTATTCGCATGGTGTTCCGGCAGCGCCGCATAAACCCACTTCACCACGCTGTCTGGCGTATCTTCTGGCGGACTACCAGCGAGGGCCCTCGTGGATGCTGCCGCACAATTCATCGCGGTGACAGGCAACCTGATATCTGGCTGAATGTTCGGCCCGGTGCTGGTTATGCCATCGCTGTTTTCCAGCCTGACAGCACTGTTGTGAATCAGGACACGTAACGTATCGAGCTGGCTCAGATGCTTAAGCTCCAGGCCCTGCAGCACCTCCCCCAGAGCGGTAAGCAGTTGCTCCGCCCGATAAAGCTGGCTGAGGTCGCTGTGATTTAGCGGGAGCGAGCGAATCCGTTGCTGCAGGCGCTGGCTCAGACTGCTGAGGATTTCCATGCGGGCATGAACAGGCTGCGGCCAGAGCGCACCCCACTGATGGCTTATCAGTGCCTCGAGTATCGCCAGCCCTTCATTGAGGCCGAACAGGCCGGCCAGTTGCATACGGGCCAGCGTGTACCAGGCTGCCGTCTGCAGCTCCACACCGTTCTGTTCAAACAGTGAAAGACAGCGTTTCTCAACATAATGCCAGTTCACATCCGGGCGAGCCGGATGTGTCAGCTTATTCAGTTCATCGCGCAGGGCGGCATAATCCGGTAGCGTGCGTGGGTCGCCGCCGGTTTTGATTTTACGTGGGGGGATGTCATTCATGACCAGTTGTCCATTTTGACGCGTTCGGAAATATGGAGGATTAACGCTTATGCGGCTTCACTTTCTGCATATTCAAAGGAACGAGCTATGCATTACCAGCAGTTATGGCAGAAGCAACAGAATCAGACTAAAAAATGTGCTTTCATCAAAACTCTGTCCGGGACGCGATAATGCACCAGGCAGAGTAAAGGTCCAGTCACTGAAATGACCTGCCCGCATGAACAGGCGCCCCAAAGACGTCACGCTGCCTTCAGCATGAAGGGCCACCTCCACACATCCGGTCACACCCTGACCATAAAGGAATGTCGGCACAAATTTTACAGATCGGTCGTCGATACGAAGAACGAGGGCGGCAATCTCAAAAGTCCCGCCCTCCACCAGCAGGTCCGTAACAGAGACGGTAAGTGTCTCCACATTCAGTCCCGTTCCTACCAGCCACGTGTCCATCTGCTCCTGGAGCTGCACCATTCGCAGGCGAAACTCTGCAATATCGGCCTCAGTCTTGCTGACAGATGAAGCCGGAGAAGATTGTCTGGTCTGCAATTTTTCGAGAAACTGTGATTTTACTGACATGATGCTATCTGGCCTTACAGGCGGGTTGTGGTATCGATATACTGCTGTTGCTTAAGATGACGCAGGAGAACCCGCCCTTCGGGCATAAACTCGGTTCCGTAACGCACCAGACCGACACCTTTAAGCTCAGCATCGATGGCATAACGCAGCTTGCCGGGAACGTTCTGCTCCAGCAGGACAACATTAATTTTTTTCAGGCGCGGCTCATATTTGAGCAGAACAGCCGACAGGGTGCCCATCAGCTCATGGGCACTACCCGGCATCCCCTGCAGGATTTTAGTCATATCCGGCAGGCCATAGTCTGGCAGATGCGCCAGCGTGCCGGCTCGGCAGTTGAGGATGCGCTGCATGTTATCGAGCACGGACAGAATAACCTGGTTCTGCTCGCTGACCTGATGGAGTTCGAGGCCACCGGTGAAGTTGCCGCTCAGCATTTCATACAGTGAAGGTGTGTTATGTCCCTGGGGCATCAGTTGTCCTTGAGAAGTTGCAGCGTCAGATGGTTGTTACCGGCTTCCAGAATGCGCGGTTTATCCGGGTCAAGGTCTTCTCGCCCTATCACCAGCTTCCAGGTGTTGTTGAACATATCCGGGTGACGGAACAGACCCACCACCGCCACAAACTGTGCATCGGTCTCCATCGGCATATTCAGGTTCGCATCACCACCCGGCTTTAACACCACATCACGGCTCGCCAGCAGGTCAGCTTCCAGAATGGCCTCCCCCTCTTTCAGCAACTGCTGGTAGACCGTTTTGTCGAATGTTTTGCGGTCTTTCAGCTGGTAGACACGAACCACCACCGGCTCAGACAGCGAGTTACTCTCGCGGGAATCGGTATTCAGCGCCTCACGCGCGGTGAAATCCAGGTGCAGCACCTTAATCTTTTTATAGAACACGGCGTTAAATGCCGATTTGGTGCCATCGGTGAGGCCCTGCGTCACCCCGCAGCCCGCCAGACTGAATGCCAGAAGGGGTAACAGCCAGCGCGCTGTTTTAGTTAAACTTGTACGTAACACGTCGGTTTCCTTGTTGTGGTGTCGCAGGTGCCAGCCCGGTGTAGTAACCCAGTTCGGTCGTAAAGGTCTGAGGGATATCCTCCGGGAAGTTATCCTCCTCCACGCCCAGTACGCCGTTCATGCCGAGCCAGAAGGGACCTTCGCCGAGCGGTGGCGCAGCCAGCAGACGGGTGGCGGTGGTCAGGGTGATTCTGGCCTTGAATCGCCAGCCGAGGTACACCCGAAGCATCACCAGAAAGTCCTGATACAGCAGGCCATCCGGCTTCCAGCGCTGTGACTCCTGTTCGTTGTCGGTGGACAGGGCAATCAGCAACTGGCTGTTGGCATCCATGGCTTCGTCACCCAGCGGCGTATTGCCGTCCAGCAGAAAATCATCATCGCCGTAAAAACCCAGAGGCCGACTGACCTCCACCGGACGCAGACAGTAAGGGCTGACCCTGACGGTGGTCTCCGGTGCCAGCAGGCTCACCAGGGCTTGCATACCCTCCTGAGTTTTACCGGGCTGCTGTAGCACACCCAGCAGCGACAGAAAGCGCGATACCGGCGTGGCAATATGGTTTGCCGTTCCGGGAATACCCAGCCCCACCAGGCCAAGCAGAGACTGGGAAATGCTGTCGCTGCCGCCGGGCTCAAACGTGGCCGGGTAAGAGTACTTACGCCAGATGCGGTAAAACTGCGTCAGGATACGGTGGCTGAAGATATCGAGGAATCCCTGCAACGCTTCATGACCTTCGCGACGCTGGGTGATGTCATCAAGATAGGCGGTCGGCAGCGGCGAATCGACGCCGTACATCCCCATAAAGGTAGTGCGTACCACCGGCGGCTTACCGTCATCTTCTTCGTCATACTCCACCGCTTTCAGCTCACTCGCCGGGAACCCCATTCCGGGATGCGGCGCAAAGCGCACCGGGTCGTCAGAAGGATGGCTGGTTGACCCCATCAGCGGCCTGCCCGGATTCTGTTTCTCCAGCAGCTGGCAGAAACGGTAAAAGTTAATCCGATTAAGGTCAGCCTCCAGTCGTGGGGTCAGCCGGGAATGCGGCGGTTGTGCTTCTCTTCCCATTCCAGGCGTTCTCCGGTCGGTTGCAGGATGATAATCAGGCGGTTAAACAGATAAATATCGGTATACAGCGCGAAGAAGCGGCTCAGCATCTCGCCAAACAGGCAGATGTCGCCGCGTCCGGCAAAGCCGTGGCTGTCGAGCGTCACCTCAATCTGCACGCCGCGCACCAGGTAGCCCTGCTCAAAGCGCTCGGTTTCGCTGTGCTTTACGTTGATTATCGCTTCCAGGCGGCGGCGGTTCATCTCGCTGTCGGTCCATTCATACAGCGCCAGCGTACCGCGCAGTACTTCAGCGTTGTCCATCATCGACAAAAAGCCGCTGCCGAGATGGCTCAGCACACGCCAGTGAAAACGGTCCTGTGCCGGGGGATAACAGGGCAGCGTCGGCGCACACAGGTTACGGACGGCAATACTTGTCGAGGTGGTTTTCATCACCGTATCAAGCACGGTACTTTGCAACGCTCTGCGTGGTAGCTGGCCGTTGGTACCGGTGAGCGTCAGCGACAGGCTTTCGTCTTCTGGCACCGTGTGGTTATCAAAGGCTTCACCGCCAAGGATAAGCCAGGTGTTATGCAGGCCCGACGGGCCACGGCGCACGCGGGTGTGGTAGTAATATTCCGGCGCTTCATGACGCATCATTCCGCCTTTGTGGCGGAAACTCGAAAACGGCACGTAGGTGTGCTGGCTTGATGACATCACCGAATCCACCGCGTATATCTCGGTATGGCCATCCTGCACGCGCATTGGGCGCAGCATGTATTCGGTCTGCAGGGAGTTGAGCGTCAGCGGGTCGGATTCCAGCGGGAAAAGGTTAATCACCGGCACACAGTTCAGGCGCAGATGCTTTTCGGTAAAGCTGAAATCATGCTCCCAGCGCTCCGCCAGTACCACGTCGATTTCAAACCATGGGAGCTCAGCCGGGAAGGCCACGGTTTCCAGCCCTCGCAGCCCCGTGAACATGAATTTCTCACGGAAGGTGAAGTACTCCAGCAGCAGCTGATAGCCGCTAAAGCTGCTGCTCCCCTTCGGCCACAGGTCATCGTCATCGCCAAAACCCAGCGCGCTGAAATACCCGTCGAGCGCTCTTCTGTCCACGTCACCCGGCATACGCAGCCAGAGGCGGTCAGCATTCATGGTAAAGGCTTCATGCATGGCGCAGGCCAGCGGCGCGTCGGCATTGAAGTAGAACGGGATTTGACTGAGATCGACACGACTCCAGTCGGCAAGATGGCTACAGTTAAAGCGCAGGCTAATAACCGAACGCCCGTCAGCGTCGGTCGACAGGCGAGCGTGCTCCAGCGACAGCGGCTGAAGGGTGATTTCTTTGGTGGTGGTGTAGCGGCAACGCGTGCCCTTCACCCCTATCGGACGCGAGTTCACCTCAAAGCCTTTGACGATACGCATCTGCTCTTTCATTTCGCGCCAGTCAGGGGTGAATTCCACCACCGACATAGACGGAATGGTGCGCAGGTAATGCGGCCACAGTAAGCTCACCAGCCCTTCGGTCAGTTCCGGGAGGTCGTCGTCAAGCTTCTCCCGCAGGCGGCCCATCAGGAAAGCAAAGCCCTCGAACAGGCGCTCCACGTACGGGTCGCGCGCGCCCGCTTTATCGAGGTTAAGCATTGCCGCCTGTTCGGGGTGAGCACGGGCAAACTCTTCACCGGCTTCCAGCAGATAGCGCATTTCAGCGTCGTAATAACGCAGGGTTAAGTCATCCATAGTTCTTAATAGTCTTTTATTTTGAATTTCAGCCGCATAACACCGCAGCTCGTGCAGGGTCCAGTGAAATGAGTCCGGCGAGCAGTGCGTCCATTTCGACCTGTAGACGCGTTTTATCCATATCGCTACGCCCGGCCTTGCCGCGCAGCAGCTTCAGCCTGCGGGCTTTCACTTCAAACATCAGCTCCGGCGTCCACTGCTCAAGCGTTAGCGTGCGGGCGCTGCCGTCGAGTTCGCCCAGCAGGTGCAGCGCCATTTCATTTTTACCGTACTGCTCTGTCACCCGCGCCATTAACAGACGCATCAACCAGCGGTCGCGGGCGGAGGTGTAACCGGGACGGGTTTGCAGCCAGTTCAGCGCGGCGTCAATTCCCTCGCTGTCGGCTTTAGTCAGCACTTCCGGCTCCAGGGCTAAGATCTCATCGTTGGAGGAAGGCACGGCGGTCACCGCCTCACCCTTCCAGCACGGCATGTCGTCCAGCACATTTTCATTGATCCAGTTCAGCGTGACTTCATCGGCAAACGGCGTACCGTCGCTGAACGCCAGCGCATCAAGACCCGGCAGTCGGGCCAGCAGACCTTTCAGATCACGGCAAAGAATGTCGGCCCTTACGCTGTCGTTATCCAGCTTCACCAGCGCCTGCCAGGCATACCACTGCACGTCCAGCCAAAGATGGTTCACGCCCTGTGCCAGCAAAGTGTCGGTATGCTCCAGCAATTCAGACCAGCTTTGTTGCAGATACAGACGCTTGAGATGAGCTTTATTATCTGGCTTTGGCGGTACCAGACGGGTGCGCCCGGAGGCATCCAGCGGAGGAAGCTCCGTCAGCGTATCCCAGCGCACGCTTTTCAGCAGATGATGCCCGGCAAGCCATCCGCCCGGCTGATCGCGAAGATATTTCGCCAGTACTCTGGCCTGATCGAGCAAATCCCTTCCTGAAGTCACCGCGTTCATCACCGGCGCCGGGGAAGCCGTCGCGGGCAAAACCACGCATTCCTCGCGACTGGTCTGCGGCACCAGGCTGCTGGCCCCACCACTTTGCGCCAGACGGTTTTCGAGCGCCTGATACAGGGCCGATAATTCTGGCCGGGCTTCTTCGTCAAATGTCTGGTACGCCTGTTCCAGCAGCAGCAAGGCACCGGTAATACGCTGCATTACCGTCAAATCCACTTCCGGATAAAGTGACAGGCTGTCCGTCACCCGGCTGCTGCCGAGCCACTCCAGCGCAACTTTTCGGCTGCGGTCGCGCTGCGGGTGCAACTGAGGGCCGAAGCGCTGAAGCAGCCCTGCCAGCAACTCCAGACCTTCAGCAAATCCGGTTTCGCCATCCTGTTGAAGGCGCGCCCAGACGTAGAAGGTCGCAACACGCAGATCCTTGCAGATGCCTGTCAGTAGTTTCTCAACCAGCTGACAAATCAGCGCGGTATCAATGCCGGAAAGCTTGTTGACCTCTTCCCGGATACGCTGAAAATCATCGTCATAGCCAGGGTCGTCCCCTGCTGGCGTACTCCCGCCAATGGGTAACAACCAGCGGTTCCAGTTTTCAGCCTGAACACGAGCCTGTTCCAGCAACGTATTTTCATCCGCAGCGCAAGCCTGCACTAAGTTCTGTAAAGTGGTCATTATTCGGCTTCATCCATCTCTGGGGCATCCTGATTACTGGCAAAAGCCTGACTCGCGGCAGCGGCATCCACGCTAAAAATCTGCTCCGGCAGGCTGAAGTTGCGTAATGCCAGCAGCGCCAGAGGGCCACTGCCAAGCTGGGAACGCAATACCCACTGCAATGTTCGACCATCCGGTGCGGTAAAGCTCATCACCCACTGGCTGCGGTCAAGCTGCTGACGCTTGCCCTGATCCAGCCAGCGAATAAAGCCCCAGGTACCGCTGTAATCACCGAACAGGCGCGCGCCCGCGCTGGTTGAGGTCCAGGTAAGCATGGTGCCCGGCTTATAGGTATCTCCCGGCCAGCGGAAGGATTGCCAGTCGGCCAGCTGGTTGAAGTAGTGCAACTGCTGTCCGTCAATCGTCAGCTGGGTTTCCACCACCTGCGCTGCCGGTCGGGCCTGTAGCTCGAAGCTAATCCCCTGACTGCCGTCGGTGAAGAGGATGTCTGACAGCTGACTCAGTTGATTAACCGCCCGCAGGAAGGCCGGGTTGAACGTCAGACCCTGACTGTGGGCGCTATCCGGCACCCACTGGCTGCCCTCTTTGTGCAACACGCCGTTGAGCTCCGTGGTCAGGAACCTGTCGATGCGCCCGCTGTCCTTACGAATAAACTCTGCCAGCATGGGTAAAGAGGCATCGCTTTTGCTTACCGCGAACGGGAAGCGACCGTCAAAGGCCGTATGCCAGTTCGCCACCACCGAGCGGCTCCAGCGGTCATTGAGGCTGGCCGCAGAGGGCTGTAAAACTGTTTCCCAGGCCTGGGTCAGCGGCTGTACGAACATCGTGTGGCCAAATCCACTCCACTCTTCACCGAGGCTTGCCGCCACCAGGCTACCGTACTGCTGGGTATCGGTCAGATCGACGCTCTTGCCCTTAAACACGGTCTGCGCGAGAGTCTGCATCATCTCCTGTGGATCAGAAGCGCTTGCCACCTGCTGAAGGCGTAAACGCACGCGTGTGATGCGGGTCAGGTAGGTTTGCAGACTCAGCGAGCTATCCGCAGACATAACGCTGCTGGCTTTGTTTTTGCCCATCAGCGTCAGCAGCGGACCGAAGGTGTCATCCAACGGCCCCTGCGGCCCGACGGCGGTTTGATCGATAGCGGGCTTGTCTTTGCTGCCGATAAGATCTTTCGCCGACTTGATGAGCGAATCAGACAGCCCTTCCGTCTGTTGCCCGGTTTGCCCCTGCCACGCAAGGGTGTTCATCAGGGCAATCATCGGCGACTGGCGTACGTCGCTCATCAGCGTCAGCTGGTCGGTCACGTCCGCAATATTCTGCACCGGGTTCCACTGCAGGCTGTTAAGAAAATTCAGCCAGCTTCCGGCAAAATCGGTGAAATAACGCTGGGTCAGGCGTGACTTAAGTGCCTCCGGTGACAGATCGGTCGAGACAGTCTTCTGGCTATCACTCAGCACCCAGTCGATTTCGTCACGACGGGAGTTAGCCGCTTTCTCTATCGCCTGCTGAATACCGCCTTCCCACGCCTGACGGGTAAACATGCCCGGAACCACTTCATCAGTGGTGAACAGGCGGCGGGCATCGGTGCCGCTGGTCATGTCCTCCAGAGATACATCGGCAAAGTTACGGCGCACCGATTTGAGCATGTTTTCATACAGCGTACTTTCCGCATTACGGCGGCCAATTTGCTGCAAAAGCACCTGACGACTCTGGCTGACCAGTTGCGCATCAGGCGTAACTTTCCACTGCGGCTGCTTGGGTAATTCGGAGATATAGAACGCCCATAAATCCGGCGACAGGCTCTGCCACAGACCAGTGGAGATCCCCATCCGCGTCGGCTGTACGGTTTTCAGGGTTTGTGCGTAAAACGCGCCGTCAACTTTATCCGGGCGGGCCATCATCAGCCAGGCCTTCAGCTGGTCATAACCGGGCTTTGCAAGCTGGGCGCGCCGATCGCTGTTCGGTTCGGAATTAGCCAGCGCATTGAGTTTTTGAGTCAGCGCAGCATTAGCCGGGTCGCGGATCAGGCGGTTATTTGCCACGCCGTACCAGGGCAGCAACGCATTGAGCAGTTGCTGGTTATGGTCCAGACCGAAGCGCTGATACCAGGGTGTGCCCTTCTGGATATGGTTTTGCAAGCGACCGGCGTCGTTTCGCAGATCGTGCAGCGCCGTCAGCTGATAATCGGAGACTGAAGGATGCTCCACTAAATCATGCGCTTTACTTGCCACAGAGGAAATCTGGCTGTAGTTCAGGATAAAGGAAAGCAGCATGCCCGCGCCCCAGATGCCAATCACCACCATTAGCCCCCAAGCCAGCATCTGCTCCCAGGCCATACCGACACGGCGACCACGTACGCGAGTACAGTCGTCAACGATACCCTGCCAGGTGGCGGGCAGGGTCAGGGCATGCTGGCGGGAAAGCGGTAGCGAGGCGGCCTCATCCGCCATCGTGTTTTCAGCCGCCTGCGGCAGACTGAACATCAGACCGCGCAACGGGACGCGCTGCTGGCTACTGTAGAGCCAGGGCGAGAGCTGCTGTGCCCAGCGGGCGATGCCGCCGTCTTTAAGCTTCTGCCCCAGGCGCAGCAGAAAATCGTAGCTGATATTCTCAGCCACCTGGCTTGTACCCTGTTCAGTGAGTTTCGGTAGCAGTTGTTCCAGTTGCTGAGCGACTTCTTCCTGATTTGCCCCCAGAGGGAAAGAAGCGCCCACCGCCTGTTCGGTACGTCCATCCTGCGACCAATTGCTGTCGCAAAGTTGCCACAGCCAGACCGGTGGCTGATAGCGCAGCGCTTCGCCAATTTTTTCAAGCCCCCGCAGGTCGCTGTCGCTGGTCTGCGGCGTGAGGTTTTGTGAAGCGTCCAGAACGCGAATAATCCCATCCAGCGGGCGTCCCCGGCGCAGTTTACGCAGGGCTTCAAACTTTTCTTTATCGATTTCTTCCGTCAGGCTGCCGCCGTAAATCAGCACGGTGCGGTTGCCTTCAAGCCACTGATAAGCGTTTAACTCAGGCAGCAGTTTGGCAACAGCCGCCTGTTCGCCCGTGACCAGCAGCAGACGGATTTTATGACGCCAGAAGAGGTTATAGCGTTTACGCAAAACACTCGCGATCTCGGTTTTCAGCCCCTGCTGTTTTAAGTTTTGATTGCGACTTTTGTATTTTCCTCCCTGAGAGGAGAGCTTCTTCAGCCGGCTAATTTGCCACAGTTGAATGCCAACAAAACTCAGCGCAATTAAACAAACGAATGCAATCCAACAAACTGCGCAGACAATAAGGATGGGCCGAATAGATTCCCAGCCCAGCGAGATATCAGCAGAAAAATACCAGTATACGAGACCGCCGCAGAGTATCAGCAAAGTGACAACAGCAAGGGTGATTATCACCGTTACGGCAGTAGAGATACTTGCGTCTGGTTTAAGGGCGTTATCCTTTTCCATGTGGCTTTACTATTCCAAGAGCGAGAGTGTGTTGAGGATCGGTACTAACCCAGCCGCATGGCTGTGCTTCTGTTTGGGCAAAAAGAGCAGCAAGAGAGATAACAATGAGAGCTTCCATGCTGCCCTGCATTCCCCAATAGCTGTCCTGTAGGTTATGCGTGGTATTCCAGCCGCACTCATCCAATTGAGTAATTTGAGGATGTGAAAATAAAACGCAGGCGGGTGGATCGTCGTGAAGCTCGCACTGTGCCACCGCGCGTTCACAGATGAGGTTCAATGGCTCTGAGGCAGACGCATCATAAAACTCACCCCGGGGCATCACCACCGGAGCATCTGCCCCAACCACCCAGAGAGCGGCTGATTCGCCCGCAGGCAATGGGCTATTCGCGTCAGCAGGGAGAGACACGCACCCAACCACCAGATGTTGACTCTTCTCATCTTCACGAAGCAGGGTCGCAAGCCTCGCGAGCGTTGCTTCTCCCTGCCAGTTTTCAGGTTGGTCTGGCAGGTGGACTTCAGGAAAAGACGCCTTCATTTGCTCGCAGAAAGCGGACCAGACAGAGGCATCCCCTAAAAAGAAACAATGCGAGATCGTAAGCGGCCTGTCACGCGGGGTACTCCTCCATTGCATCACCAAAGCGCGAACCAACTGTTGCTCCCTTGTCAGGCTATCTGCAGAGAAGGTGCGGGCAATACGCAGTGCTTTTCCACCCGTTTCCTGGCGTTCTGCCGGGGGCCGCTGAATACGGCTAAGCACCCTTTGCCAATCCACCCTATCCGCGCCTGAAGGACCAAGCAGCAGGACTTCCTGCAGACCAAGAAGGCTTTGATGCTCTTCCCACCAACGACTTTGCTCATGCGCAACGTTGCGTTGCCATGCAATTGCATGATGCAAAGAAAGACGGAAATAAAGCAGCTGACAAAGCCAGAAAAAAACTATGCAGATCAGGACGAAGCCCATTGCTGAAAAAGCCATCCCGCTACGATTTTCTCCGCCAGTCAGCACCCCCACCGCCCCGGCCAGTAAAATAAGAAATGCCCCTGCCAGTAGCCACCGACGGCTTGACGGCGTTTTGGCTTTTTTCCAGGCGGGATACTGTGGCACGTCCCTCACTGTCCGATACCAAAATCAGGAAAGGAGCTCACCAGCGTGCAGCCACAAGCACAACGGTGTCCATGCAGGGCTATAGGCTGACCATCTACCTTCGAGAGTGAACTGCCTTCGGCGATGGTTGTCATTCCATGCTTGTTACATTTAACCGCATCCCCTTTAGCGGCAATCCCTTTACCAAAGCAGAGATAGTGCCCAACCAAAACCTTACCGCCGTACTCCTTCAGGATGTCCCCCTGACGAATCACCCGTTTCATTCAATGCCTCCTGCTCAGGTTGTCACCAGCGATTGTGCTTTTTCCAGCCATCCGGACTGGATAATTGATTTCGCCATCTCCAGACGTTTCTCACTGATGATTTCTGTCTGTTGCGCCGTCACAACGCCAGGTTCGGAGGTAAAGGCTTTCAGCACATCCGCGTTGTCGACCATAGGAATTGCCAGACCGGTGAGATAATCCATTGCTTCAGACTCCAGCGTCAGCAGCCCGGCCGTGCCGGCGAGACCGGCCAGTTTTGCCGTCGTTCCCTTCTGTTTGAAGCTAAAGATAACGCCACCGACAAGCGTTGCCGCCCCAACCACATCTCCGGCAATGGTCAATGGAGAGAGTGATTTATTGCATCTGTTACCGAAGTAGATCATCCGGTAAAGGAAATAGCTGCCCCAGGGTTCCCGCGTTCCAAGCGCGTAATGCATAAACCACGCGCGGGAGTCATGCACCTGATCGTCAAACAGCGCTCTGACCAACCCTGCTGGCTTATCCACATTCGAGGCTTCTCCAGGCGGCGGGAACAGCGTTGCGACTTTCGTCTCGGCGGACGCTTTGATCAGGGCATATTCACGCGGCCCGTCGTCAATATTCAGCATAAAAATGGAGTTACGCGGAATCACCGCCAGCACCAGTTGACCAATGCCGGTCGGGCTGCGGAATTGCTGACGATAGTCTTCGCCAAATTCCTTCGCTGCCTGCTTCAACTGAGTTTTTGCGATATCCGGGTCAAAATCTTTCACCCCGGGCTCCAGCACCAGTTCATCCATTTTATCTGCTGGCTGACTGGCAATTTTTTCTTGTCGCCGGGCCCTGACCGCGCCCTGCTGCAGCTCCCGTTTAACTTCTGAGCTTTCCAGCGCCCCTGGGAGAGCATCACTATCCGTCGCCCGCTCGTAAAAAGGTGTCGTCAGCATTGTGCCTTTGGCATAGCGATCGATGCGCCAGGCTGTTAACCAGGCTATCTGATTTTCAAATGCTTTTTCAAGACTGACCGATGCCCGAGGGGGGATGTATTCTGCTGCCTGTTCGTCAGTGATTTTTTCTTTTGAGGGAGGAAGATTGAGGGTTAACTCTCGCCAGGCGTTGAAACGGTTAATAAGTGATGTATCAATATTAAATTCTTTCAAACCATCAGGAGGTAATTGCCGCCAGCGGTCCTTCTTTAAACCATCAGATAAAGCATCGATCGAAACTTTCAATGGGGCGCCAGCGCTAAAAGCGTTGGAGTACATATCATGTAACGCAATTTGGGAAAGTATTTGACTATCGCTAGTATCAATATAGTTTGCCTTACCCTGATCGCCGGGTGGATAACCACCGCCAATATCGGAGTGCATCCCCGGATAAACCACTTCTTTACTGTTAGCTGGATATTTACCGTTAGCGCGGCGAATGGAGTCTAGTGGGAAGCAGAGGCGCTGCTCGTGGGAAGAAACCAGATGCACGCAATTTTTAATCAATCCACCGTAGATTTTTTCATCCGGCAATTCCTGAGTCCCGTCAGCCCAGGACATATGTCCTTCCGCCACCGGGGCTACATGCGCCACGCCGACGGAGGCCACGGTATCCAGCAGCCCAAGAAACTCCACGCTGAGCGGGATTTTCAGGCCGTCAACGGCCAGGCACTGCTCAGGTTTTTTGTCCTCCGCCGTTGGTTTTGGTAACAGCTCGCTCAGCCATTTAACGAAGGCGCGTGCTGCTGCCGCTCCACGGGAAAACCCGTAGACATAGAGCTTAACCCCCAGCAATTTTGGCTGAGTGGGGCTGGGTTGTTGGAGCGCCGGGCCGAGGTAGGACTTGAGATTGCGTAGCTGTTCAGTGAACGCTTCATAGCGATTATGGCTGCCGGTCAGCCCAAGAGATGCCCAAGAGGTTCCCATTTTATCCAGCACTTCACGACACTCGCCATTGCTCATCCATTTCCCGGTAAAAGTAAATTTCAGGGCATCAATAATGCGCAGGAGCCCCCAATTAATACGCTCTTCACCCATCGCTGCGGTGGCCAACCCCCAGGCGGTATAGTCCAGATCATTAATTTCCGGGAAAGGGGTGCCCACACCGGGAACATAGTATTTAAAGTACTGCCCAGAAATAGCTTCACTGTTGTCAAATAGTGCATCTGAATTACCAATTCCACTAGCGTACCCGCTGCCGATAGTGGCACGAAACAGGCGGGCAATATTAGTCGGGTGTTTCAGGTCAGAAAGATAAAAATCGTTATTCAGGTTATTACCCGTGCCGTCAAAGAACAGGCTAATATGCAGAGTTTTACAGCATGGCATATCCACAAGCTTATTTTCGGCCTGACAGAGCTCATTGCGGTATGCCCGCTCCAGACTCTCCTGCTGCCTGCAGTTTTTTCCCGTCACTGTCACCTGCGACGGCAAACGCCCCTGAGCCGGAAACTCCGGCGGATACCAGACCAGATCCGCGGTTACTTCGGACATACTTTCGGCTCCTTCATTTCCAGAGGAAGCTTAATGGGATAGTTAGCACTGGCCGGTGACCAGCAGCTGGTCGTTACCTTTACATCGTCACAGGGCAAAAAATGCACCGTAATACCGCAGGTTTCCTGTCCGGTATAATCCGGCACAGGCACTACTTTACTATGCTCTCGATTCTGCGCCGTTATTTTTTTTTCCCAGGCTTTATATTTTTCTCGATCAGCGAACCCAGGAAATCCCTCCGAAGTTCCAACGCCGGTCTGCCAATCGATGCGAACTGCCATTCCGGGTTTCCAGACTCCCGGTACACCATAGCAACATCCGCCGCCGCCGCCGTCAAAAGGCCCGATAATATCAATGCCTGACTGTCCGTTTACGCTGAAATGATTAATGGCCCATTTAGTATGGTTAATCGCTTTAATTGTTCCGGTACCACCGCCTGCCGTTTGTGCTTCAGCCTTTGGCTGACTACATCCTGCCAGGAGAAAAATACCCAGTAATACGCCAGAGATTGTTATCTTCATCCTCATTTTCCTTTTATTGCGCCGTCCACTCTTACAGGTAAAATCATTTAACTGTGCCTCTGCCTGGCATACTTAAATCATTTCCCTCATCGGGGTATAGCGTTATTCAGGTTATTACCTGATACCATCAAAAAACAGACTGACAGATTTGCCGGGAGCAAATCTGAACGCCATTTATGGCGGCCCGCAGGGCGAGTCCCATGGACGGGACGAGTAATTGCAGCGTCTTACAGCACGGCATATCTACCAGCTTGTTTTCAGCCTGACAAAGCTCATTGCGATAAGTTCGCTCCAGACTTTCCTGCTGCTTACAATTTTTCCCCACCAGCGCTGCCTTCGACGGCAACCGCCCCTGAACCGGAAATTCCGGCGGGTACCAGACCAGATCTGTGGTTACTTCGGACATACTTTCGGCTCCTTCATTTCCAGCGGTAATTTGATCGGGTAAGAAGGGCTACCGTAGGTAAAGCAGCTTGTTGTCACCTTCACGTCGTCACAGGGTAAAAAATGCACCGTGATACCACAGGTTTTTTGTCCTGTGTAATCCGGTACAGAAACGATTTGGCTATGATGTTTCTTTTGCGCATCAATTTTTTCTTTCCATGCAAGATACTTTTCTTCATCTGCGAAACCTGGAAAACCAGCTGAAGAACCCTGGCCTGTTTCCCAATCTACACGTACTGTCATTCCAGGTTTCCAGACTGCTGGTACTCCGTAACAACACCCACCACCACCACCGTCAAAGGGTCCGATAATATCAATCCCCGACTGTCCGTTTACGCTGAAATGGTTGATAGCCCATTTGGTATGGTTAATGGCTTCAATTGTTCCCGAGCTACCGCTTTGCGTTTGTGCTTCAGCCTTTGGCTGACTACATCCTGCCAGGAGAAAAATACCCAGTAATACGCCAGAGATTGTTATCTTCATCCTCATTTTCCTTTTATTGCGCCGTCCACTCTTACAGGTAAAATCATTTAACTGTGCCTCTGCCTGGCATACTTAAATCATTTCCCTCATCGGGGTATAGCGTTATTCAGGTTATTACCTGATACCATCAAAAAACAGACTGACAGATTTGCCGGGAGCAAATCTGAACGCCATTTATGGCGGCCCGCAGGGCGAGTCCCATGGACGGGACGAGTAATTGCAGCGTCTTACAGCACGGCATATCTACCAGCTTGTTTTCAGCCTGACAAAGCTCATTGCGATAAGTTCGCTCCAGACTCTCCTGCTGCTTACAATTTTTCCCCACCAGCGCTGCCTTCGACGGCAACCGCCCCTGAACCGGAAATTCCGGCGGGTACCAGACCATATCTGTTATTACTTCGGACATATCTTCGGCTCCTTCATTTCCAGCGGAAGCTTAATCGGATAAGAAGGGCTACCGTAGGTAAAGCAGCTTGTTGTCACCTTCACGTCGTCACAGGGTAAAAAATGCACCGTAATGCCGCAGGTTTCCTGTCCTGTATAATCAGGTACTGACACAACTGCGCTGTGTTGTTTTTTTTGTAAATCGATTTGACGTTTCCACGCTTTATATTTTTCTCTGTCAGCAAAACCAGGGAAACCTTTAGATCCCCCAACTCCTGTTTCCCAGTCAATTTTCACCGTCATTCCCGGCTGCCAAGTTGAAGGTACTCCGTAACAACATGCCCCCCCTCCGCTTTGAAAGGGTCCGATAATATCAATGCCCGACTGACCGTTTACACTGAAATGGTTGATCGCCCATTTGGTATGGTTAATGGCTTCAATCGTTCCCGCTCCACCGCTTTGCGTTTGTGCTTCTGCCTTAGGCTGGCTGCATCCGGCCAGTAAAAATATACCCAGTAATACGCCAGAGGTTGTTATCTTCACCCTTATCTTCCTTTTATTACGTCATCCACACTTACAGATAAAATGATTTAATTGCGCCACTGGCTGGCATAATTAAATCATTTCAGCCATCGGGATAATTTGTTTTAAAACTATTACCAGCACCGTCGAAAAGCAGCCTGCAACGGCAAACAACCCTGCGCCGGAAATTCTGACGGGTACCAGACCAGATCTGTTATTACTTCGGACATATCTTCGGCTCCTTCATTTCCAGCGGAAGCTTAATCGGATAAGAAGGGCTACCGTAGGTAAAGCAGCTTGTTGTCACCTTCACGTCGTCACAGGGTAAAAAATGCACCGTGATACCACAGGTTTCCTGTCCCGTATAATCTGGCAGCGGCACTGTTTTGCTATGCTGACGATTCTCGGCTTTCATTTTTTTTTCCCATGCCAGATATTTAGCATCATCACCGAATCCAGGGAATCCGTCGGTATCCCCGCGTCCGGTTTCCCAGTCTATACGAACCATCATTCTGGGTTTCCATACAGCAGGCACTCCATAGCAACATCCGCCGCCGCCGCCATCAAATGGACCGATAATATCAATGCCCGACTGACCGTTTACACTGAAATGGTTGATCGCCCATTTGGTATGGTTAATGGCTTCAATCGTTCCCGCTCCACCGCTTTGCGTTTGTACTTCTGCCTTAGGCTGGCTGCATCCGGCCAGTAAAAATATACCCAATAATACGCCAGAGATTGTTATCTTCATCCTTATCTTCCTTTTATTGCGCCGTCCACACTTACAGATAAAATGATTTAATTGTGCCACTGGCTGGCATAATTAAATCATTTCAGCCATCGGGATAAATTGTTTTAAAGCTATTACCAGCACCGTCGAAAAGGTAGCCTTCAACTGGTTTTCCTTGCCTGTGAAGGCAAACGCCCCTGCGCCGGAAATTCCGGCGGGTACCAGACCAGATCTGTTATTACTTCGGACATACCTTCGGCTCCTTCATTTCCAGCGGCAGTTTGATCGGATAATTAGCATTAACAGGTGACCAGCAGCTGGTCGTTACCTTCACGTCGTCACAAGGCAAAAAATGCACCGTAATACCACAGGTTTTTTGTCCTGTGTAATCTGGCAGCGGCACAGTTTTGCTATGTTCCCTGTTATTAGCCCTCATTTTCTTTAGCCACGCTTTGTACTTCTCTCTATCTGCAAATCCTGGAAAACCCTCTGTGGAGGCTTCACCGCTTTCCCAGTCGACTTTAACTGTCATTCCTGGTTTCCAGACGGAAGGCACACCATAGCAACACCCGCCGCCGCCGCCATCAAATGGACCGATCGCATCTATTCCAGATTGCCCGTTAACGCTAAAGTGATTGATGGCCCATTTGGTATGGTTAATGGCTTTGATTGTTCCTGTACCACCGCTTTGCGCTTGTGCTTCTGCCTTTGGCTGGCTGCATCCGGCCAGTAAAAAAACACCCAGTAATATTCCTGAGATTGTTATCTTCATCCTTATCTTCCTTTTATTGCGTCATCCACACTTATAGATAAAATTATTTAATTGTGCTGCTGGCTGGCATAATTAAACCATTTCAGCCATCGGGATAAATTATTTTAAAACTCTTACCAGCACCGTAGAAAAAGCAGCCTGCAACGGCAAACGACCCTGCGCCGGAAATTCTGACGGGTACCAGACCAGATCTGTTATTACTTCGGACATATCTTCGGCTCCTTCATTTCCAGCGGAAGCTTAATCGGATAAGAAGGGCTACCGTAGGTAAAGCAGCTTGTTGTCACCTTCACGTCGTCACAAGGTAAAAAATGCACTGTAATGCCGCAGGTTTCCCGTCCCGTATAATCTGGCAGAGGCACTATCTTGCTGTGCTCTTTGTTATTGGCACTCATTTTCTTTTCCCAGGCCTTGTATTTTTCATAGTCAGTAAATCCCGGAAATCCTTCAGTGGAAGCCTCACCGCTTTCCCAGTCGACTTTAACTGTCATTCCGGGTTTCCAGACTCCCGGTACACCATAGCAACATCCGCCGCCGCCGCCGTCAAAAGGCCCGATAATATCAATGCCTGACTGTCCGTTTACGCTGAAATGATTAATGGCCCATTTGGTATGGTTAATGGCTTCTATTGTCCCCGAACCGCCGCTTTGCGTTTGTGCTTCTGCCTTTGGCTGGCTGCATCCGGCCAGTAAAAAAACACCCAGTAATACGCCAGAGATTGCTATCTTCATCCTGATTTCTCTCCAGAAAAATGATATATACCAATATCATTTAAAAAATCACATTCCCGTATTAACGATTTGCAATACAAATTGCATCAACAGGCAGCGTCACTGTGTCCAGCACGGCAGAGAAAGGGACATCAAGCCAGGGAAGATAGACCCAGTATCCCGCATCCACCATTTTCTGTGTTCCCTGATAATACTCTCGATAACACCCTGAGGCATGTTCTGATATAGAGCCACAACCACTTAAAAGAAATATAAGCATCGACACTGTTATTATTTTCATTCTCTTTCCTTATTCATTATTGTCATCCTAAAAAACAATAAACCCAGTGATTTGACGTAAAAAAGCAGCCCTCATCCGATTTGATGACTCAATCGGGTTAAATGGTCGATTACAAAGGCATCTCGCTCATCATCAAACAATACCCCAGCCTGAGTCGCATTCACCATGCCTTCAAAACAGGCTTTGAATTGGGTCTCTTTGGAGGAGAAAGTATTTATTATTGGCAACTGCTGAGCTACAAAACGTTTTGCATCACATAAGCACATAAATTTTTCATACTGACTATCACTGAAATCAAGCTGTTGGGCAGCCTCGTCGCGTTTCGGGATACTTCCCCTTCCCGCCAACAATGCCGATTGTCCATCAAGATCCTGCCACCCCCAGAACAATGCAGGATATTTCAGTTGTTCCTGCTGCTCCGTATTCAGAATATCCGTAAAAAAATATGAAAAAATACGAGTATCCCAGAAACGAAAAATCCCTTCCCGTCCTTCTTGCCGGGCATTAGTGATTTGAGTCAGCCATTCTCCCAATCTGGATAATGGCCATAGCGAACATAAGATCAGTAAAGGCGCCGTTGAGGACATCTCTTTTGCCAGCGCCTGAAGCCAGTTCCATTGTTGCAAATCGTTAAACATAATCCGCATCAGCAGCGGTGCATCCTCGGGATAAATATCCTCAGGCAAATCCTTATAGAGAGACTGCCATTTAATCTGCGGTGAAAAGCCAGATAACGCAGGGATCACGGAGTAATCCACACTGCACTGATCAACAATGACATCGATATAGTTCTGCCCAATCTGCCGGCAAAGCCGTTTAGCCCCCTCTAACCAGGCATCAGAGTATTCATTCTGCACTTGTTAACTCTCCCTTGGCACAAATCCTTTCGCCATTTCCTGTGCCCTTTTCAGGCACTCCTTACAGACAGAGGATGGAAGTTCCGGCATCGGAAAGTCTTCGCTCTGCGGCCCGAGCATTTCGTGCTGGCCCTTCAGGCTCAGCAGGCCAGGCCCGTGAATATGAATCTCTCCTTGAGGCGAAAGCCGTATATACGCTCCGCCACAGCTAAGCGTGATACCGTTTTTCGCAGTAAGCTGCAGATGGCCCTGAGTGGACTGCACAGTCACGTCTTTCAGAGAAGTCAGGGATAGAGTGTCTGCGTGTGATTCAAAAGTCATCGGGCCTTTTGCAGAAACAAGCCGTACTCCTTCCTGCTGAGCCAGCATCGAAATCGCTTTGCTGGCATTGACAGAATGACGTTGTGCCGTAGCTATATTGACCTCACCCAAACTTTGCAGGTAAAGACCTTTTCCACTGTGCATTAACGTACTTTCAGGTGTCACGGCAGCTATTCCTTTTGGTGCCGCTATTAATAAGGCGGCCTCTTTCAGATTTTCTGCTCCGTTGACGAATTCCCTCAGCGAATCGGCATCCGGCGAAAAGTTGTGATGGGTACTGGTTATGCTCCCCCACTCGATTATCTGGTTCAGAGCCCCTTTTAGCAGGCTGACGGTCGGGGCCATCTCCAGTACCTCGCCCTGCCCTGATGCCTGTCCATCCGCAGTAATAAACAACCCTTTCTGCGCCCGAATCGCACCCCAACTGTCCGTGCGCAGTTCAAAGCCCTCACCCCGCTTCTGTTTTTCGCTGTCGACGAGATGCCCAAGATTCAGCTGACTCTTGCCGCCGTACTCCGTGCTGACCTTAATATGCTCTTTCCCGCGCTCATCATCGAGGCGGATTTTGTTGTTCGCAGGCGTGCGCAGGACGTTGCGCTTGTAGTTCTGAATGGTGACATGGTCGCCGTGGGCCGAATCATGCAGGACGCCGGATATATAGGGCCTGTCCGGGTTGCCGTCCTCAAAGCCAATCGCCACTTCGGTGCCCGCCAGAAGCGGCAGGTGCAGCCCGTAAGTATCCCCTGCGTACGGGCGGGACTGACGGACCCACAGGCTCTCGAACCCGGTCTCCCAGTTATCGCGGTCAAACAGCATGCTGACGCGATAGCGACCGTCTTTATCAATATGGCCGTAGGTATCGTTTTCAGTGGTGCTGGTAACGCGCGCGGGCAGTGTGCCGGCCATCACCGGGCGTGAGCCAGGTTCCGGACGAAAACTAAAATCAGTGCTGTCCGGAATGCCATGAAAGTTGACGCCAAAGTCTTCATCCCGCCGCGCATGGCTGTGCATCGCCGTAATGACCACGCCCTGAGCAAACACTTCAGCCACTTCGTACCCGCCGGTGACTTTCAGAACCTGTCCCGGAGAGAGGGTCGGACAGCTGGTAATGGCATGCGTCTGCGTCTGGCCATTCAGATAACGCTCATGACGAATGCGGGCATAAAACGCCCCGGACTCTGGAGCCGGATTGCGGTCATGTTGACTTCCCGCGGTCAGATAGTTATCCGCATAGTGATAGGCATCACCGTAGGTGGTGGCATCCCCGCGCGTCGCATCGACCAGGGTGTTCATGTCTTCCGTAGCCTGCCGGTAGTTATAGTCGCGGGTGCTGACCTGCTTTTGCACCACCTGGTGCAGACATTCCATTCCCCATACGGAGTCCACCCCTTTTGAGTGCTGGCCTGACGGCGGCACAGATGGCAGGGTCAGGCCTTTTTCATAGCCCTGCTGGCTGTCGTAAAACTCCACGACGTCGATGTTCAGACGCGTATCAGTGGTAAAGCGGAACCAGATACCGACCTCGCCCAGCAGACGGGTAATAAAGTGCAGGTCGTCCTCGCCGTACTGCATCACCTGTTCGCGGCGCGGATATTCCTGGGTCAGTGAGAACAGAAAATCCTGGCCGCGCATACCGTGGCGTTCGCGCAGGATTTTTTCAACAATCTGCGGAACCGACATGTCCTGATAAATGGCGTTCTGGTGTGAACGGTCAAGCAGTGCCAGGCGGGGCTGGAGCGTCAGGGCGTAATGGGTTTCATCTTTTGACGTACCAAGACGTTCGAACCCACTCACCACGCCCTGAAGGGTGCGCACAGCCTGTTGCATTTTGATGCCATAATCCTGGTCAACCGGCGCCTGCAGAGTCAGGGAGACCGCTTTCATCAGCATCATCTCTTTGCTGATGGCATGGTCAGAGCTTGTAAATTCAATACGGTAACTGAACGGCGTGCTCAGGGCTTCATCGCCTTCAAACGCCAGCACATCGAGCTCTGCTTCACATCCTTTTACCAACAGCTGATGATGGTTGTGGCTGAATCTGATCGGGAGATTACTACTCATACGTGCACTCCTTGTGTACGGTCAAATTCCAGCCCGATCCCCTCTTCCTCACTCCAGCTTAGGCATAGCGACTGTGGTTTTTGCTTTGCCGCCATGTGGGTCAGCAGCTGCTGACTCAGTACCGGCAGGATCTGCTGATTGAGCAGGCTGTCGACGTTGCGCGCCCCGGTGTCCGGCAGCAGGCAGGCGGCGGTGAGGGTATCAAACAGGCTCTCGTCAATATGCGTGCTGAGGCCGTAGTGACGGTGCAGGCGCTTGCTGACCTGTAACAGTTTCATTTCCACAATGGTGCGCATGGCGGATTTCGCCAGCGGACGATAAATCACCGTCTGAAAGCGGGCCAGCAGCGCGGGCTGGAAGTGGTCACGCAGTATCGGGCGCAGCAGTTCGTGCAGGTCTGCTTCCGTGGCGTCCGGCTGCTCGTCGAGCAGCTGCATCAGGTGGTCGCTGCCGAGGTTCGAAGTCATCAGAATGACGGTATTACGGAAGTCGATTTCACGCCCTTCACCGTCGCGCATAAAGCCTCGGTCGAACACCTGATAGAACAGGTTCAACACGTCCCGGTGCGCCTTTTCCACCTCATCGAGCAGCACCACGCTGTACGGGCGCTTGCGCACGGCTTCAGTCAGAATGCCACCCTGGCCGTAGCCCACGTAACCCGGAGGCGAACCTTTCAGCTGCGAAACAGTGTGCGGCTCCTGGTACTCGGACAGGTTGATGGTGATGAGGGATTTCTCACCGCCGTAAAGCACATCTGCTAGCGCAAGCGCGGTTTCTGTTTTACCCACCCCGCTCGGGCCGACCAGCAGGAACACGCCCTGTGGGCCATTCTCTGACGTCAGGCCGGTCTTCGCCGCGCGCAGACGCTGAGCGACAGCGTTAAGGGAGACATCCTGGCCGACCACGCGTTTACCGATTTCGGCTTCCAGACTCAGCAGTTCGGTCTGCTCGTCTTTCATCAGGGAAGAGAGCGGCACGCCGGTCCAGTCGGCAATCACGTTGGCGACGGTGCGCGTGTCGACATCCACCTGAATCAGCGCATCATCCTGCTGTGCCTGCTCCAGTTGCTGTTGCAGGTCGGTAATTTCAGCCTGCTGGCTGATATCCTGGCGGCTGGCCATCAGCTTCTGTGCCAGCGCCTTTTCATTGCTGAAACGCGTCTCCAGCTCCCCGATACGCGCTTCCAGTTCAGTCTGCTGCAGCTCAATGGCACCCAGGCGGTCACCATGGCGGTTGCTGCCGGCAGCGATATCTTCCAGCAGCGCCTGCTCTTCCAGTGCCAGTGCGGTCAGCTGTGCTTTCAGGCGCACAATTTGTTCTGGCACCGTATTGAGACTCATACGCACACGTGCAGCGGCAGTATCCAGCAGGTCAACAGCCTTGTCCGGCAAATGGCGGCCCGTCAGGTAGCGGCGCGACAGGGTGACCGCGGCACGGACTGCGTCGTCGGTGATATGTACGTTGTGGTGTTCGGCATAGCGGGATTTGAGGCCACGCAGCATCAGGCAGGCGGTATCGTCATCGGGTTCGTCGACTTTCACCATCTGGAAGCGGCGCTCCAGCGCAGCATCACGCTCAAAGTACTGCTTGTACTCGCTCCAGGTGGTCGCGGCGATAGTACGCAGTTCACCACGCGCCAGCGCCGGTTTCAGCAGGTTGGCCGCATCCGCGCCACCGGCTGAATTCCCTGCACCGATAATGGTGTGGGCTTCGTCGATAAACAGCAAAACCGGCACCGGGGACTGCTGCACCGCATCGATGACGTTTTTCAGGCGTTGCTCAAACTCCCCCTTCACACCAGCCCCCGCCTGAAGCAGGCCCAGGTCGAGAGTACGCAGAACTACAGGCCTGAGGGATTCCGGTACGTTGCCTTCGGCAATACGCAGCGCCAGGCCTTCGACCAGCGCGGTTTTACCCACGCCCGGTTCACCGACCAGAATGGGGTTGTTCTTGCGACGGCGCGAAAGAATATCCACCATCTGGCGGATTTCAGTATCACGACCGAACACCGGGTCAATCTTGCCCTCTCTGGCTTTAGCGGTGACATCCAGCGTAAATTTGCCGAGGGCGTTTTGCAGAGCCGGGTTCAGTTCGCCTTCTTTTATCTCAGCACCAACCGGGCGCCCCACAAACTCAACCTCACCGCCGTGATTCTGCGTCAGCTCTGCTTCCTGCTGAACGTCCGGACGTTCGTCTGACTGTGCGTCCAGCAGTGGACGCAGGCGCGACAGCTGGCTCTGCCCGAGGGTGAGCAGCGGCCACAGACCATCGCAGCGCGCCAGTTTAGGTTTATCCACCAGCGCCATCAGCAGATGCACACTTCGGATGTGCTCTTCGCCGTTGAGGGACGCAATCAGCCAGGCTTCCTGCATCAGGGTCTGAATGCTGTCCGACAGCTGTGGGCGATTACGAACAGAGCGCGGCAGTTTATCCATCCAGCCGAGCAAATCCTGCCACAGCGCATCCATATCCCACTCGTAGCGGCGCGCCAGCACCGTCAGGTCACCTTCGCCCTGCTCGAGCAGCTTCAGCAGCCAGTGTTCAGGCAGGATTTCCGCATGGGCTCGGGTCTGGCAGAGCGAAGCCGCCCCTTCCATCGCACGGGCACAGTAGGGGTTCAGACGTCGCAGCAGGATGGCTGGATTTTCCATGAGTCTCTCTCTTTATCAATTCCTGGACACGCTACCGCCCTTCGCTTTCCCTTCAGTAAGGAACCCAAAGCGCATCAGGTCAGGTGGCGGATTGTGTGATTTTTGCTGAACGTCCGGGCGACCAGACGCTCAGCAAAAGCAAAAAAGCGGACAGAGGAGACTGTCCGCTTGCGACTTACGCGGTGGCGCGTTCGTTCCACGAATCGGAATGAATGATGTTGCCGTCTTTGTAGGTCCAGGTGATTTTTTCGTAACGCAGTTCAATGCGCTCAAGGTGGTTGTGCTTCTCTTTAGAAGGATCCTTGATGTCATACATTTCAGGATTCACTTTCACCACTTTCACGTTTTCCAGTTTGGTGTTGAAGTACTCCACTTCCTGGCCCGCATCGTTGATTTTGTACCACTTGAATTCCGCAGACTTGAGGGTCTGACCTGTGGTCACCGCCTTGTACAGGTACGGGCTGGACGAGTCGATTTCCTTGGTGAACAGGAACGGCGTGTGGATGCGGGTACCGGTCAGCTTGCCGGTGTTGTTATCGGTCGGGATGTACAGGTTATGCTCCTGAGCGACAACTTCGATGCTGCCTTCGCGATCCTGAACGTCCACAGACCCTTTAATGTCCGCACCGCCGTCGTCTTTCAGCCAGAGATAAACAGGAATTGCCATGGAATTACTCTCCATTGTGTTGTGATGCGCCATCATCCTGCGATGACGCCTGAGTGTGGCCCGGTATCTGACAGGCATTGGCCTGCGGTACCAGACTGATTTCGACACGGCGGTTAAGCGCACGCCCATCCGGGGTGTCGTTGGTTGCGACAGGGCGGCTTTCGCCATAGCCCTGTACCGCAAAACAGCTTTCCGGTACGTCGCCGGTATCACGCATCCAGTCGCGTACCGCTTCAGCACGCTTAAGTGAAAGCGTCTGGTTCAGTTGCGGATTGCCGGTGTTATCGGTATGACCGGACACGACAATCAGCCAGCCCGGCTTCGCCTTGATACCGACCAGTGAGTTCACCAGCATTTTGGTTGAGCCAGCCTTCAGCACGGATTTGCCGGAGCCGAACAGCGCCATGCTGTCGAGGCGGACAATTTTCGGTACCGGTTTAGGTTTCGGCTGTGGTTTAGGTGGCGGCGGTGGAGGCACATACGAACGGATCGCATCCAGTACAGGCATTCGCAGACGCTCCCCCTGATACAGACCAAGGCCCATACGCGCCGGTACGCCATTGCGCGCCCAGTCATCCAGCTCTGCCGCATCGTCACGCAGGACAGCAACGGCATCGGCTTTGGGTCCGAAATCATGCATCGGGATACGGTCATAGCGGGCAATATCGAAGCTCACACGCTGCAGCAGCTGGCGATTGTTCCAGCCACTGCTGAGCAGCGCAGCAATGGCCGCCAGCGTGAAAATCCCCAGCGCACAACGGAAGGTTCGCCCACGTGGCGTCAGGCCTCGCCCTTCGGGCAGCAGCGGCAGGATAAAATCCGGGAAGGGGGAGATAACCGTACTGTCGGTGCCCACCGGCTGCCAGCCCGCCACCTGCTGCATCGCAGTGTGACGGGAAAGCCATGCAGTCCAGGCTGATGTGGCCAGACTTCCGGCAAGGATAGGTCCCATTCCCCACAGCACTGCTGCAGGGGTAATGACAGGAACATCGGGGTTCTCATCCATAAAGACAGCCTGGACGTGCTGATGGAACCAGCTCATCAGGCTGTTTATCAGCACCTGTTGCTGCATCGCAGGCGACCCGCCGGCGGTAACCCATGCAGCGATTGAACCCGGCGCTGAAGACTCACGCCAGACCCTCACCCCTTCCCCAGGGATAGCCGCCTGCCAGAGCAGATCGTTCGTCATCGCGCTGCCAACCTGGCCATTCAGAACCAGCGGCACGGAATGCCCGGTTTCTTTACGCAACTGGCTGATTTGCCAGCGCAAAGCCACCAGACGGCTGGTAAGCCACTCGCTGTCGGCGTGTTTCTGCGGACTGACGCTGACCATCACCGACAGCTGGCGACCCCAGTCAGGTCGCAACCGCAGAACCTGGCGGGCTGCCTGCTCCAGATCCTGATGATCTTCCACGCGGATCCAGCAACCCTGCGTGACCGTAAGCACCGGTGACTGCTGCATACATGCCAGCGGCAGATCGCCACAGACCAGCACCACGGGCTGACGGTAAGTGGCTTCCGGGAGGTCATCCAGACGCAGGGTGACGTCATGCTCTGCACGACGACTGGCGACAGTCCAGAACGCCAGGATAAGCCCCAGCATCGCCAACAGAACAAGCACAGAAACCAGTCGGGACACCGGCAGGAAACCCAGGCAGACCACTGCACTTAGCAGGGCGGCCAACAGCGCAAGCCCGCGCTGTTGTGCAGGACTCATTTCACGGCCCCCGGCAGCAGGGCCAGCAGTGTCTGATCCAGCCAGTGGCTCAGTCCCCACCACAGCGCGGCCACCACCACCACGCTCAGACCAATTCGCACGGGCCATGACGCCAGCCAGCCGCCCATTCCCCGTCCGGTACGGCTTTCTGCCAATACCGGGTGAGCCTGCGGATAGCTGAACGGCGTGACATGTTCACTGAGCGCGTTGACGAGTTTCTGGCGCTCCGGATCATTCAGCGAGCGGAAACTGCCGAGGAACCCCAGCATCATGACCCGCTGGAAGCAGGTCACGACAGCATGGTCAGGCACCGGTTCACGCAGCACGTCGCGCATCCGATCGCACAACGTATCACCGGCATCCATGGTGCCGAGGAAGTGTCCCTGCAGGGGAATGTCATACCACTGCACGCAGGCATCATCCTCCACACCACGGCCTTTGACAGCTTCATCAAGCAGCGCACACTGTGCCGTGAGGATATGCTGACAGCTGGCTTCATCGAGTTCGCTCGCTTTCAGCTCAAGCTGCACACGCTCAACATCAGCAATGCAGCGCTCCCACAACGTGCGCCCTTCTCCATCCTGAAACGTCGGACAGTGACGGAGGCTGATTACCTGCAGCCAGGTGTCCTGCAGCAGGGCATCAATATCAATGGACGCGGCCGGGCCGCGTTTGCGCTCACTCATGTTCTCAGTACCGCAAAGAGTTCAAGTTCAGGCTCGCCGAGCATGCCCGGAACGTAAAACATACAGGTCCCACCCTGGAGCATTTCGCTGGCCAGAGGATGAGAGACATCGAGGCTGAAATACTGGTTTTCCAGACGCAGTGGAATGGCGGCCGGCACATGACGCAGCGGCGTCAGAGGCACACCCACCCGTGAAGAATTGACGATACTCCTGACATGATCCGGACTGCCGACCTTGCACTGGCGCGGGAACTGTTCCTGCAGCTGTGCCACCGGCATCGGTGAACGTACGGAGAGGTAGTAATCCGCCCCTTCGCGCAGGCGTGGGTCATGCAGACGGGCCTGCCAGAAGTGAAGCCGGACATCATGCTCAAGCTCAATCGCTACCACCCGCGACGGCAGGCTGGCTTCCAGCAGGTCACCCAGCAGGTCAAAGAGCGGCGGGAAGACGTTATTCAGCTGCTCATGCTGCCAGACAGGGATAGCACTCACCTGGTGTTCCAGCGAGAAGGTCAGCAGGCTGCCCGCAAGGCGGGCCAGTTCCGGGTACAGACGCTCCGGTGGACTTTGCGGGTGACGCTGAAACTGTCCGAGCACGGGCTCTGCGCTGTTCAGGGCATTGAGTAGCCAGAACAGAGACACATCCGCCACGGCAAAATCGGCCATGCGCTCGTTACTTTCACGACGCATGTCCATCAGGCGACTCAGACGGGCACGCAGCTGCGTCATCAGCTGTTCCAGCTGGGTCACCAGCCAGCGGCTGCCCTCCAGAGCCAGCAGTGGCGGAAGAAAGGTTTCATCGAGTGCCCAGCTCCCCTGTGAATCCTGCTGCAGACGGGCGACCGGACAGGTCAGATAATCACTGTTGTTCTGATGGGCGAAACGCAGAGTCAGCTCTGGCTGCATTACTGCAATTTGGCGAGTATCATCCCCAAAGGTGTTGCGGACATCACGCCAGCGCTGGCGATAACGCACAGGACGCTCGGCTACCGCATCAGGTTTAAGGCAGTTGCCGCCGTTTGCCCGCAGCAGCGGAAGCGCCAGAACCACCACCACTTCCTGTGATTCGCCCTCAAGCGCCAGCACTGGTGGCAGGTCGTCGGCATTATCCGTGTCGATAAGCGTGCCGTCGGGGAAACGGATATGCAGATGACGGGCCTGCAGGCGGCCCAGTTTCAGTGCATCCGGTTCGAAAGTGGCCTCAATCATTCCCCAGGGATGGGAGAGACCCAGCCGGGCAATGCATTCCGCAGACCAGGCCGCGTACGCGGCCTGTTGCTGGAAGTGCTGGGGAGAGACCATCACGCCCCTGCCCCATAACGGTTGTTCCGTTTTCATTGGCTTCCTGCCTTAGCTTATGACTTGGCTTTCGGCATCTGGGAAACCAGCGACAGGTTGACGTCCATCCCTTCCACCTGGAAGTGCGGCACGGCATAAAGCTTCACGCGGAAGAAACCCGGGTTGTCCTCGATATCCTCCACCGTCACTTTCGCGTCGCGCAGCGGGTGAGAAGCCTGCAGCTCGTCGCCCGGATCGGTCATTTCAGTCACCAGACTACGAACCCAGGTATTGAGCTCAAGCTCCAGCAGACGACGGTCCTTGGTGGTCCCGATATTTTCCCGCTGTATAAGCTTCAGGTAGTGAGCAATACGCGACAACAGGAAGATGTACGGCAGACGCGCATTGATGCGGCTGTTGGCTGTCGCATCTGCGGTGTCATACAGGGCCGGTTTCTGAGTCGAGTTCGCCGAGAAGAAGCACGCGTAATCGCGGTTTTTGTAGTAGGAGAGCGGAATGAAGCCCAGATTGGCGAACTCAAATTCGCGGGTTTCCGGGATCATCACTTCAGATGGGATCTTCACCTGATTGCCGGTGCCGAGGTCATACAGGTGGATAGGCAGGTCCTGAACGGCACCACCGGCCTGCGGGCCACGGATTTGCACACACCAGCCGTTATTGATAAAGCTGCGCACCATGTTGGATGCAAAGGCAAAGGATGCGTTAGCCCAGAGGTATTTGTCGTGATCCAGGCCCTTCACTTCTTCCACGTAATTGAAACTACGCACGGGTACGGTATCCGGACCATACGGCAGGCGGCCCAGGACACGCGGCATCACCAGACCGATATAGCGGGAATCGTCCGTCTCGCGGAATGATTTCCACTTGATGTATTCAGCACGGTCAAAGTAGTTACCGATATCCTTAATGGCCGCCACTTCCTCCATCGAATCCTTGAGGAAAAATTTCGGGCCGGCGGAGCCGATAAACGGCATATGCGCAGCAGCAGACACTTTAGAGATGTTGCGCAGAAGCGTTACATCCTGAGAGGAAGCATCAAATTCATAGGCGGAAATCAGCGCGGCAATCGGCTCACCGCCAGGGGTGTCATACTCATCAATATAGGTATGTTTATACAGTCCACTTTGAATGATTTCCGGACTGTCTTCGAAGTCCTGACGCAGATCTTCTTTAGACATATCCAGCAGCTCCACCTTCACGTTCTGGCGGAAATCTGTTTTGTCGACAAGCGATTTAACGCCGCGCCACAGACTTTCTACCGCCTGGAAGGCCTCATGGTGCATGACAGCATCAAGCTGACGACTAATCTGGTAGTCCAGCTCAGCGATATGGTGGTCAATCAGGTTTTTATCGAGTTTTTCAACTTTTGATCCTGCTTTTGTCAGGCATTCCAGAAACACCTGCATCCCGGCCGTTAAACGCTCATCCGCAGTCGCATCCGACATCGCCTGCGCATCCTGCCAGATCTCCAGTGCACTGAGTTCGGAGACCGGGTTCAGATTGATTTTTTTAAACAGGGATGCATAAACCCCACCCGCGGCCGGACGTTCCAGTACCACACTCTCGCCACCCGCGGCATTCTCATTTTTTACAGACATCAACATCTTCCTTATTAATCCATTAAATCATCGTGAACGTTATGGCTGTTTAGGAGCCAGAGCAGACAACTCAGATCGGAGTTCCGCGCTTAATGCCGGGTCGAGGAGAATTTTTTCCAGTTCCTTTCGGAAAGCCTGGTTATCCAGCAGGTTAGCTTTTAAATCGCGGAGCAGATTGCGCATGGAAAGCATCGCCTTCAGTTGAGGGATCTGCCGGGAAACCTGCTCAGGGGTGAAATCCTTCATGCTCTGGAATGTCAGATTGATATTGTCTTCGCTACCGTCACCGGCAAGCGTGTTTTTAACGGTCAGATTGACTTTTGGGGAATATTCGGAAAGCACTGAGTCAAAGTTATTTTTGTTCAGATTAACTTTTTTGCGTTCAGAGAGTGGAGCGGACTCCTGACCATTACTGAAGTCGCCCGCCACCAGTAATTTCAGGGGGAGTTCGGTTTTTTTGCTCGCCCCGCCCGTATGCAAATCAAGTTTTAAATTGATACGTGCCTTGGGTACTTCGGACTGAAAGGAGGAGTTAGACATGGCTGTCCCTGTTCTATGGAGTGATAGAAACCGCCACAGCCAGTGTCAAATCTTAAGAACGGCTTACCCTGCCATAAAACATTCCTGCTATTAAACATTCCGTGAAAAGCAGAACCTGCGGTCAGAAGCGAGTACATTCCATTTACTGGCGATATGACGCGATGAAAGAGCGTAAATCCGAAACTCATTTTTCAGATAAACACCCATATCGCGAGTTTAGAAATAGTGGGTCAGCTAAATAAAGTAATAATATGTAACCATATGTAACAACATTATCTTGCCTGTCACCCCCGACATTGATCTGATATATAAGAGTTTTCTTAAGATTAAAGCTGTAAGGTGCATGATGACTGGGACTCACAAATGTTTCAGTGAGTAGTTGATTGCAGGATTGAGCAGAAAAATGACCCAATGCTAAAAAGTGCGGTTTATGCTTTTTTTACAGAATAGCTTCAGAAAGTGAAAACGAGAACCAAGCCAGACAGGTTAGTCTTCATGATAAGTTATGTTAATGATTTGTGGCAATGTCAGGCGCTGCTAATGTGCCTGTTGCCATTAAGAAGTTCAGCGATTTTCCCGGCGACACGCCGAGGGGGTCATGCCATAGACCTGACGGAAACGATGGCTGAAGTGGGCTGAAGAGTGAAAACCGCACTGAAGGGCAATATAGCGTTTTTGGCTTCAACTTTGTCTGCTTCTATTACGCATCTGGCTACATCAGCAGCGGACTGGAGTCGGTCATTTTTTCTATGGCTGTGATGTATAACACCATTAACAGCTGGATATTTTTCCGTCAGCGCCCTTCCGCGCGTCTTATTCCGGCGATAGTTGTCGGCATGTCGGGCATTTTTGCGTTGTTCTGGCACGATCTGCGCAGCACCCAGGCCTCGGCCGGATTGATGTGGGGCATTGGGTTAAGTGCGCTGGGTACGCTGGGGTTTTCATTCGGCAATATGATCAGTCAGCGGCATCAGCGTCTGCAACGCGACGCACTGACAACCAACCGTTACGGCATGTTATACGGTGCGCTGATGATGGCACTGGTCTCGCTGCTACAGGGTGTTTCGCCGCAGCCAACCTGAAATTCACACTGGTTCGGGGCTTTAACTTATCTGGCAATTGTGGGGTTGGTGATGGGCTTTGGTGATTACTTTACACGGGTGGGGCGTCGGGCAGATTATACAACCGTCCTGTTACCGCTGGAAGCGCTGGCACTCTCTACCCGTTACGAAGGATATGAGTGGCATGCAAGCGCCATCCCTGGCCTTGTCATGATTTTACTGGGCAATATCGTGATGTTTGCCCGCTGGCCGGCAAGTCGTCGCCGGGTAATCATCTGACGTGGAGCGGGCTCAGGCCCACATCCGGATGGGCGTTACGCCCACTGCTGCTGAAGGAGTTTCTGTGGTTTATTGATCGCTTTACGCGCAATCCAGTAGAGCAGAACACGCTCATCGTCACTATCACGATCGGCCATCGACAACAGTTTTAATGCCAGCGTCGATTTGGTCACAGGCTGTTGTTCTGTACTGAGTTCAATCACGGCCTGACCGATGATGCAGCAAACTTCATCCTCACTGGTGTTGGATTCATATGTCCGGTCTTTCATATTTCCTCCTGATAAGTGAACTGTTAGCCTGGCAAATAAACTGAAAACCTGCTCACAGAATCATCTCATTGAAACATTATCTTACGGCTAATTACGCTTACTTATTAAGTTGCCGCTTTGCTTACTTTTGACGCGACGTCGCCAGCCCTTCCCGATGCCATTCATACCGCCTGAATGGCATTTCATTCCCCAATCCGTTCCGTTCATGCCTTTGCTGCTCACGCGCGCGAATCACTGCTTTATTCTGACCGCAGTTTCCAGATTCCCGGACGGGAGAGATAAATTATGAACCAGACTCAACAGGCTTCTTACCAGCGTGCTCGCTGGCTTACATTGTTCGGAACGGTAATCACTCAGTTCGCACTGGGGTCAGTCTACACATGGAGTTTGTTCAACGGCCAGCTATCACAGAAGCTGGATGCGACGGTCAGTCAGGTCGCTTTTTCCTTTGGTCTGCTGAGTCTGGGGCTGGCTATTGCCTCCTCGCTGGCCGGTAAATTACAGGAACGTTTTGGCGTACGCCGCGTCACTATCGGTGCGGGTGTGCTGATGGCGCTGGGTTTCTGGCTTACCGCGCATGCTAATAACCTGATGATGCTCTATTTCAGCGCCGGGCTGCTGGTTGGTCTGGCCGATGGCGCAGGTTACCTGATGACGCTCTCAAACTGTGTGAAGTGGTTTCCGGAGCGCAAAGGGATGATCTCTGCCTGTGCGATTGGCGCTTACGGTCTTGGCAGTCTGGGATTCAAATTTATCTGCGGGGCGCTGCTGGCGACGGTTGGTCTGGAGCAGACCTTTATGATCTGGGGCGTGCTCGCGATGTCGATGATTATCCTTGGTGCACTGCTGATGCGAGAAGCCCCCCTTCAGGATACCGGAAGCAGCACTAACGGTCAGCAACATGCGCGGGATTACACGCTGGCCCAGTCGGTGCGTCTGCCACAATACTGGATGCTGGCGTTGATGTTCCTGACAGCCTGCATGAGCGGCCTTTATGTGATAGGCGTTGCCAAAGATATCGGTGAAGGGCTGGTGCATCTGACTACGCAAACCGCTGCCAGTGCGGTAACGGTAATCGCGATTGCGAACCTGAGTGGCCGTCTGGTGCTGGGTATACTGTCTGACAAAATGATGCGCATCAGAGTTATTTCACTGGCGCAAATCGTGTCGCTGATCGGGATGAGCGTGCTGCTCTTTACGCGGATGAATGAGATCACCTTCTTCCTGTCACTCGCCTGTGTGGCCTTCAGTTTTGGCGGTACCATCACGGTCTTCCCGTCGCTGGTCAGTGACTTTTTTGGCCTCAACAACCTGACAAAAAACTATGGTCTGCTCTATCTCGGATTTGGTATCGGTAGCGTGCTGGGCTCACTGGTCGCCTCGCTGTTTGGCGGGTTCACCGTCACCTTTAGCCTGATTATGACGCTGCTGGTTATCTCCCTGTTCCTGTCACTCACTATCCGCCTGCCGCAGAGTTCCGTCACAGCAGAACCGGTGTTGCAACGGCATTAACTCTCACGGGCAACCACCACGGGCCGCGCCAGAGCGGCCCGTTCACGTTTAGCCGCGGAATCGCGGTTCTGCCATGCCGGCCACAGAGACGTCCACTGCAAATATATCCCCTGACTGCGGATAGCGCGCCAGCTCCTCTTCGGTGCGATCTTCCCGTGAACTGGTAATAAACAACGTTTTAAGATCCCCACCGCCAAAGGCCACCATGGTTGGCCACTTCACCGGCAGCAGGATCTCATCAACGATTTCGCTGCTCTGGGGATCGATGCGAACTACGCGTCCGCCATCAAACTGTGCTGACCAGTAAAATCCTTCGCTATCCACTGCGGCACCATCCGGCAATCCACCTTTCGCGTCGAAACGGCGGAACAGAGTGCGTTCGCCCGGTTCGCCCTGCGCGTTTAATGGATAGCGATAGAGCGCTTCATTAGGCGTGTCACTGTGATACATCCAGCGCTGGTCGGGAGAGAAGGCCAGCCCGTTGGAAATTTTAATGTCCCGCGCTTTGACCTCCAGTTTCAGGTCAGGGGTAACGCGGCATAGCAGGCCACCATTTTTATCCTGCGGTTCCCACAGGCTGCCACACCAGAAATTCCCCCAGGGATCAACGCGGCCATCATTAAATCGACTCTGAGCGGCCTCACCGGGATTCTCTGCGACCATTTTCTCTGGCTTACCCTGCGCATCCAGCAGCCAGACACCGCTGCGCAATGCGGCTATCAGCCCACCCTGCTCGCGCAGGCCGATACATCCCACCTCTTCCGCCTGCGGGAAGGTTTGCAGTTCACCACTGACCGGATCAAAACGGTGAATGGCGGGTGCCAGAATATCGACACAGTACAGCACCTGTTCTTTCACTGACCAGAGCGGGCATTCGCCCAGTTCAGCCTGTAAAGCCAGAATATTTTTAACGACATGCGCCATGTTTCTCTCCCATTGAACTGACATGCTAATAATGTAGTTGTAAAAACTTTCAAATGAGAATTATTTTCGCTTGATTTTGAGACTATTCTCTTTAATAGTATTCATTATTCAGTTCATTCTGATTTCTTTATTATTCGCCGCTGCAAAATGCAGCACTCTGAAATATTCCGTCATACCTTCCTAAATAACTCTACAAAGCCTGCATCTTCACTCCACTTTTCCAGCGTAGTGTCATAGTCATTGGAAAAGAGGAGAAGCTTCCGATGAAGAGATTAATTAAAGTCGCTTCGGTGGTTGCGCTGATGACCTTATTAAGTGGTTGTATCATCAGCCCCAGACACGACAATGGCTGGCACCGCGGAGGTGGCGGTGGATATCATGGAGGCTACTATGGAGGTTATCACGGTGGGTATCATGGCGGTCACCATCGCCGCTAACGGGCAAAGATGTCACACAGCATAAAATAAAAGCATTAAACTTTAAGGGCGGGATAATTATCCCGCCCGTTTTATTTAGCTTTTCACAGCATAATTACACTGGAACCACGCTTTCTGCAGTCCCGGAATATGACTCTCCTGCGCAGGTAACGCCTCAACTTTATCAAAGCCTTTATTACTGCAGTAATTCGCCAGATCAATATCCATTGCATCACGATTGACCTTTACGGGGTCAAAACGGTACTGCACGGTATTTGAGCTTGGATCTTCATCTACACGTTCAAATGCCCCGGGTTTGCTGGCAGTACATCCACTCAGCAAAATCAGCGCCAGTGCGCCGGTAATTAGTTTTTTCATTTAGTTATCCTCACGTTGCCGCGCAGTTTATGACGCAGCATGCCGCGCATCCATAGGATTAATGCGCGAAAGTTCAAAAATTGAGAAGCTTTTACCGATTAATGTAATACGATTAAACGGCTACCACTATCATGCACGGCGTGACAAGATGCATTCAGACATAACGAAGACTGCACCACACCAGGAAATGCCAAAAATAAAAATCTGTTCCTCTCTTCCCTGCCCGCGCTTAGCGGGCTTTTTTTCGCCCGCTATTCTGCTGCTCTGCTTCCGCTTACTGACCAGTCAGTGCAATCATTCTACGTAACAGGTTAGCGGCGCGCTTGTCAGGTAATGCCAGAATCGCACTGTAGAGATCAATCGACATGGCACACAACGATGAGCGATCAACTGCCGTGTCGGCAGGCATATTCAGCTGCTGCAGCTTATCCCCCCACTGCTGATAGAGCCGGGCGACAATCTTTTGCAGATCATCCTGCGCCAGCGCCTTATCCAGAGGCTGCTCGGGCAGTGGACTGTTCAGCAGCAGCTGCTCCATGGCATCCGCCTCTTTGCGATTCAGCGACGGCGGCAGCGTGGTCAGCAAATTGATGCCACCACTCACCTGCGGATAGAGATAACGGAAGCAAAGGCCCGGATCGATTTGGTTCAGCGCCCGCATCTCATCAACCGAGACGCTGATATAGTTGACGACCGCCGCATCAGTCCCACGCATCAGTCGCTGATTAATCACCTCAATCAGCCAGCCACGTAGCTCACCCGTCGCCTTCTCAGCCGGCTCGCCCGCACGGATGCGCCGGGCCAGCTCCTGGGTCAGCAACAGCCATAACGCCGGTTCCTGAGTCTGCAGCACCCGATAACCGGGCATCTTTGCCAGTTGATTCACCGCCTGCTCACGCTGACTGGCCTGCAACTGATGCGGCGCAACCCAGCTGAACCAGAGCAGGTTCGCCAGTATCAGGGGCAGCAGAAAGATGATCAGCCCCTGCCACAAACGCAGCCGGGTGGTTTTGATCAGGACAATAACAATCAGCGCCAGCAGCGCAAACGCGGCCAGCGTAATAAAAAGCAGAGCATTCATGCGGCGGGATTAATCCTTACGCACATCGATCAGCACAGGACAGTGAGCACGCTCAATAACCGATGCGCTGACCGAGCCTTTTAACAGCCGATTCAAAGAGGAGAGATGGCGACGTCCCATGATAATCATGCTGGCCTTAAGCTGTTGCGACTGGGCAACGATAGTATCTGCCGCGTCACCCGCCAGAATCATGCCACGCGCATTAATGCCCGCGCGCAGTAACGGTGCCAGTGCATGGCGCACCACCATTTCTGCCGTATTCTGCTCATCCTGCGCGGCCACAAAATCGGCCGGATCTTCACCCGCATCGATTTCCATTGGCTGATTACAGGAGGAGTAAGCGGGATCGACGCAGCACAGGACTACCACATCGGCGCGATGCGCCAGCGCTTCTTCAATGGTTAAGGCGACCACTTTTTCCGCTACCGGAGAGTGATCAATGGCCATCAGCAGGGTTTTCATCGAATGCTTATCCTTCTATCGCGGCGACTTTGCCGATTTCACGCACCAGTGCCTCTTTACACTTCAGCATCTCGTCACGAAAACGGGCTTCGTGTCGCAGAAAACGTGCAGAGGGCACCAGCAAAGAGACAGAAAAGCGACCAAACAGCGTATCCAGCGCAAACGCCATGGTAGAGATACCTTCCAGCGTTTCACCGCGATCCACGGCGATACCGGTTTCGCGCACTTCCCTGATAAGTTGCAGCAACTGAGGCAGCGTTTTCACCGTTTGATCGGTTAACTCCTGCCAGGCGTCGCCAACGATCGTCCGCACATCTTTTTCACACTCCAGCGCCAGCAACGCCCGTCCACCGGAGGTGCTGTAGAGCGGCAGATTAAGTCCCATATGCGGAACCACCCGCAGCTCACGCGACGCCACCACGTGGTGAATAATCGCCAGCTGGCTGCCGCTGGCACGCGCCAGCGAGACAGTTTCATTAGTGTCGGAAGAGAGTTTTTCCAGCAGCGGACTGACCAGATCAACCACATCGGTATGTACGCTGGAGATCAGTTTTAACAGCGCCGGCCCCAGACGCAGTCCGCCCGCCCCGCTGCTGCGCACCAGCTCTGCACTGTCGAGCGCGGCAACAATACGCTGCACCGTTGAGCGCGGCAGTTCGACCGCCTGAGCGATCTCACCGAGGCTCATGCCGCCGGGCTGTTCGCCAAGCGCATTAAGAATTTTTGCCGCACGGGCGATGACCTGTATACCGCCCGTTTTTTCATCCTCGCGGCTGGAGGGTTGATGTGCCATAGCGTCGTCCTGTTTGAGCTGCCTTACTGTAGCGCGAATGCCGCACTTTTTACAGCCTGTACCACATTGCAATACAGTATACCGGGATGTAATATTACGGCCTGTATCACATCGCAGTACACTGCATCATAATAATGAGATCGCCTGCAATGAACGTTAAGCCTGCTACCGCGCCGGCCCCTCATCCTTTTACACTGCGACTGGCACTTGGATTAGTCGGCGTGCTCATCGCCGCCCTGACCTCCGGGCTGAACGATCGCGTCAGTGATATCGCACTGGCCGATATCCGTGCCGCGATCGGCATCAGTTACGATCAGGGTAGCTGGATTATCTCTGGTTATCAGGCGGCAGAAGTGGCTGCCATGATGATTGCGCCCTGGTTTGCCGTCACCCTGTCGCTGCGGCGTTTTACGCTTGGCGTATCGGCGGGATTTATGCTGACCGGCATTTTGCTGCCGCTGGTGTGGGATCCGACGCTGTTTATCAGCCTGCGCGTATTGCAGGGCCTGTTTGGCGGCGCCTTACCGCCGATGCTGATGACGGTCGCCCTGCGCTTTCTGCCGCCGCCATTTAAACTTTTTGGCCTGGCGGGCTATGCCCTGACCGCGACGTTTGGCCCCAATATGGCGGCCTCGCTGGCCTCGTTGTGGACCGATCACGTCAGCTGGATGATGGTGTTCTGGCAGGTCGTGCCGTTGATGCTGATCGCTATGCTGCTGGCAGGGTGGGGATTGCCCCAGGATCCGCTGCGCCCGGAACGCTTTCAGCAGATCGATCTGTTCGGCATGGTGACCGGCTGCAGTGGTATTGCGCTGCTGGTTCTGGTGCTGACCCAGGGTGAGCGCCTCGACTGGCTGAACTCGCCGCTGATTACCGGTATGTTGCTCACCGCGCTGCCGCTGCTGCTGGTTTTCCTGATTAATGAGTGGTTTCACCCGCTGCCGCTGTTTAAATTGCAGATGCTCCGACGGCCAAATCTGGCGCACGGCTTGCTGGGGCTGGCCTGCGTGCTCATCCTTGGGCTTTCAGGCTCCGCGCTGCCTTCGGCCTATTTTGCTCAGGTCAGCGGCTTTCGCACCCTTGAGTTTGCCCCGCTGGCGCTGGCGGTAGGCCTGCCGCAACTGCTGATCGCGCCGCTGATTGCGGCTCTGCTGAATATCCGCTGGATCGACTGCCGCTGGATGCTGACAGCGGGCGTTGGCCTGCTGGTGGCCTCCTGTCTGCTGGGCACACAGATCACCAGCGACTGGGCAAGACAGAATTTCTGGCTGCTGCAGATCCTGCAGGCGTTCGGGCAACCGATGATCATTTTGCCGATACTGATGAGCGCCACCAGCGTTGTGGCCCCGCCAGAAGGCCCGTTTGCCTCGGCGATGTTTAACACGGTGCGCGGCTTTTCCAGCATCGCTGCCTCTACGCTGGTTGAGGTTTTCCTTTCGCATCGTGAGCAGTTTCACTCCAGCGTGCTGATTAATCAGGCGGCCAGTCGCAGCTGGCTGATGACCGCGCCGACGGCCAATCAGGCCAGCAGCAGTTTGCCGCTGTTGCCGGATGGCAGCATCAGCGCCGCCGATAATCTCAGCGGATTCGCCACCCTGGTCAGGCATCAGGCCACGATCCTCGGCCTGAGCGACAGCTGGCTGATGCTGACCGGCTTTGCCGCCTGCCTGTTATTGCTTACCGCCATCCTGCCAAAACGGGTGTGGCCGCCTCAAACTTTGATTCAAAACCCTTCCCGGAATAACTGAATATGCGTGCTTTCGAAATGAGAAGAACCCTGCTGCTGAGTCTGTTGCTGCTGGTGTTACTGGCCATCGCTTTTGTGGTCTGGTCACTGATGACCGGCAACGATCACCGCACCAACGACGCTTACGTCAATGCGGATTACACCCTTGTGGCACCGAAAGTCTCGGGCTACATCAGCCGCGTGCAGGTGCAGGATAATCAGCAGGTCAAAGCGGGTCAGCTGCTGGCGACGCTGGACGATCGTGATTATCGTGTGGCGCTGGAGAGTGCGGAGGCTGACCTGCAGGTGAGCCAGGCGAAACTGCTGAGTAGCCAGGCACAGCTGGAGCAGCAGCAGTCGGTAATCGATCAGCAGAAAGCCAGCGTCGCGGCCAGCGAAGCCTCTGCGCAGTATGCCGGTCAGAGCGCCGATCGTTACAACCGCCTCTATAAAAGCGGTACCGTCGCAGCCGACGATCAGCAGAAAGCCAGCTCAAACCAGCGCTCGGCGCTGGCAACCGTGCATCAGAGTCAGGCCGCGCTGGCGTCGGCAGTAAAACAGGTGGGGGTGTTACAGGCGGCGGTGCGTTCAGCAGAAGCGGACGTTGCAGCGGCGAAGGCCAGCGTCGATCAGGCCAGGCTGAATCTCTCCTATACGCGCATTACTGCGCCCGTTGACGGCATGGTGGGTCAGCGCTCGGTGCGGACCGGCGCGTACGTTTCAGCCGGAACCCGTCTGCTGGCGGTGGTGCCACTGCAGCAAACCTACATTACCGCTAACTATCTTGAGACGCAGTTAAGCGATGTGCGTCCCGGCCAGCGAGTGCGAATCCGGGTGGACGCCCTGCCGGGCAAGACCTTTACCGGCCATGTAGACAGCATCGCACCGGCCACTGGCGCAACTTTTTCGGCAATCTCTCCCGATAACGCCACCGGCAACTACACTAAAGTCGTTCAACGTCTGCCGGTGAAAATTGTGCTGGATGGCGACCAACAGCATCTGGCTCAGTTACGTGTAGGCATGTCGGCGATCCCTGAAATCGAAGTGCCGTAAAATTGTGAGCAATATCTCAGAACGGACCTATTTCATTTGGGGAGGATTACGCGTAAATTAGCGCTCGATCCTGTTCTGAGTTATTCAGTTCAACCCGGAAACGAGCAGACCATTATTGTAAATGGCGATCTCTTTTCCACATCTGTTCGCGTTGCACTGGTTTGGGATCGCCATCATCGTAACCGCTCAGAGGAGTTGCTTTGTGAAATATGCCTTGATGGGAATATCTTTTTTCGCGTTACTTTGGTTCGGAACCTTTGTTCTGCTGCTGAAGTAATGGCGTGACAGTGCCGCCACGGGGCGACCCTTGAGTCGCCCCTGCTGGCTATTATCGCTCTTCTTCCGTTTTCATGCTGCCTGGCAATATGCCATCGGCACGAAACATCGCTTTGATTCCCCGTACCGCCTGACGAATACGATCGCTGTTTTCAATCAGCGCGAATCGCACATGCGTGTCGCCATAGTCACCAAACCCGATACCGGGTGAGACACAGACTTTCGCCTCCTGCAGCATATGTTTGGCAAACTCCAGCGAACCCAGATGCGCATAATGGTCTGGTATTTTTGCCCAGACGTACATTGAGGCTTTCGGGTTATCCACCATCCAGCCCGCTTCATGCAATCCTTTGACCAGCACATCACGGCGGCGTTTGTACTGCTCTGCGATGTCGCGCACGCACTGTTGATCCCCTTCCAGCGCCGCAATCGCTGCCACCTGCAGTGGCGTAAAGGTGCCGTAGTCATGATAACTTTTGATTCGCGCCAGCGCGGCGACCAGCTCTTTGTTGCCCACCATAAAACCGATGCGCCAGCCCGCCATGTTGTAGCTTTTTGACAGGGTAAAGAATTCGACGGCGACATCACGCGCGCCCGGAACCTGCATAATCGATGGCGCTTTCCAGCCATCGTAGACGATGTCGGCATAGGCCAGATCGTGGATCACCAGCACATTGTACTGCTTCGCCAGCGCAATCACCCGTTCGAAAAAGTCGAGCTCCACACACTGTGCGGTGGGGTTGGACGGGAAGCCGAGGATCATCATTTTTGGCTTGGGATAGCTCTCGCGGATGGCGCGTTCCAGCTCATTGAAGAAGTCGACACCCGCCACCAGCGGCACCGAGCGCACCTGTGCCCCGGCAATCACCGCACCGTAGATATGGATCGGATAGCTGGGATTGGGCACCAGTACGGTATCGCCGTGATCCAGCGTCGCCAGCATCAGGTGCGCCAGGCCTTCTTTGGAACCGATGGTGACAATCGCCTCGGATTCAGGATCGATCTCAACCTGATAGCGATCGGCGTACCAGCGCGAGATCGCCCGGCGCAGGCGCGGAATACCGCGAGAGGTGGAATAACCATGGGTATCGTCACGCTGCGCCACCTGGCATAACTTTTCGACGATGTGCGGCGGAGTCGGGCCATCCGGGTTGCCCATTGAAAAGTCGATGATATCTTCGCCGCGCCTGCGCGCAGCCATCTTCAGTTCAGCGGTGATATTAAAAACGTAAGGGGGTAAACGTTCGATACGCGAGAAACGACGGGGTGTGCTGTTATCAGCCATGATGTCCTCTGGATTACGTAAGCGCCCGGACCGTCCGAGCGACGCGGGTCACTGTGGTGACCCGTTACGAACATAACGTGGCGAGGATCATTTTGTCGAGGGTGGCGGAAAATATTTTTATTTTTGCGGATTCAGCCGCCCCAGCAGCCAATCGTTCACCCAGCAGCCGTTCAGCAGATAATTATCCCGTAGCGTGCCCTCCAGCTGAAAGCCGTTTTTCTCCAGAATACGGCGTGACGCCCAGTTACCTTCAATCACCATCGCTTTGAGTTTGTGGAAATCGGCTTCAAGCAAAAACTGACACAGCGCCGCCAGGGCTTCGCTGCCATATCCCTGACCGCAGTGACGATGCAGCAGCATATAGCCCACCTCCGCCTGACGGTATGGCTCCCATTCAGGACTGCAGCCAAACAGGCCAATCGGCTCACCGCTGTCACGACGTCGCGCAACCAGGCAGAGCATATGAAAACTGCTCGCCTGCCAGGGTGCCAGACGCTCGGTAAAGCGCTGGCGGATATCCACTTCATCAGGGACTTCGCTCACCCAGGTCATGGTGTCGCGATCTTCATGGACGGCACGAAACAGTTGCCAGTCTTCTGGCTGTAATTTACTCAGGGTTAATCTGGCGGTGACAAGTTGCATCTGCTGCTCCCGATGGGCGCGGTTTTCCAGCGGTCAGTGGCGCGCCTCATCGCGCAACATAGCAAAACGGCACTGCAGCGACCAGCCTCTGCAGGATGAAAACTGTTCCCCTTTAATACACTCAAGCTTTCCTCTTTTTGCGCATATGCCGTAAAAATTGATCTGAAACACTAACTCCCGCCGTGATTGATCGGGACGCTAGCGGTTCGCGATCACATTTTTTATCATAGAGGCACTTTCCATTGCCGACGAGTCACCTGTGCCCTCCCACTTCACGATGTTACTGGCAGTATTTGACCGCGCCGCCCTGATGCTGATCTGCCTGTTCTTTCTGACGCGCACCCGTCCGTTTCGTCAGCTGCTGCAAAAAGATGAACACACCCGTGCGGAGAAAGTAGCCGTTACTGCCATCTTTTCCCTGTTTGCGCTGTTCAGTACATGGTCGGGTGTCGATGTCGATGGTTCACTGCTGAATGTGCGGGTCATCGCCGTGATGGCAGGTGGCATTCTGTTTGGTCCCTGGGTAGGGATCGCCACCGGGGTTATTGCGGGTCTGCACCGTTTTCTGATCGATATTCACGGCGTGACCTCCGTGCCCTGCCTGATTACCAGCATCATTGCCGGTATCGTCGCGGGCGGTATTAATCGCCGGGTACTGAAAGAGCACCGCTGGCGTGCCGGTATCGTCGGCGGCATGCTCTGTGAAGCTCTGACGATGTTGCTCATCGTTGTGTGGGCGCGCCCCACCTCACTCGGGCTGGCGATTGTGTCTGAGATTGCCCTGCCGATGATCCTCGGTGCCTCCAGTATCGGTATCATTGTGCTGCTGGTGCAGAGCGTCGAGGGGGAGAAAGAGGCGATTGCCGCCCGCCAGGCTAAGCTGGCGCTGGAGATCGCCAACAAAACGCTGCCGCTGTTTCGTCAGGTGAACAGCGACTCGCTGCGCAACATCTGTGACATTATCCGGCGGGAGATCAAAGCCGATGCGGTGGCGATGACCGATAAAAAACAGATTCTGGCCTATGTCGGCTATGGCGAACACAATTATAAACATGGGGATGATGGCATCAGCCCCACCACGGCGCAGTCGATCGCCAGTGGTAAAATTATCATTAAGAACAACGATGAAGCCCATCGCACCAAAGATATTCACTCCATGATCGTGATCCCGCTGTGGGAGAAAGGCAACGTCACCGGCACGCTGAAAATCTACTATCGCCGCGCGCACCGTATTACCGGCTCGCTGAAGGAGATGGCGATCGGCCTGTCACAAATCATCTCAACCCAGCTTGAAGTGTCGCGTGCCGAGCAGCTGCGCGAGATGGCTAATAAAGCGGAACTGCGCGCGCTACAAAGTAAAATAAATCCCCATTTCCTGTTCAACGCCCTGAATGCTATCTCCTCTTCTATCCGGCTTAATCCCGATACCGCCCGTCAGCTGGTGATAAACCTGTCACGCTATCTGCGCTACAACCTGGAACTGAACGACGATGAGCTAATCGACATCCGTAAAGAGCTGTGGCAGGTGAAAGATTACATCGCCATCGAGCAGGCGCGGTTTGGCGATAAGCTGACGATGATCTATGACGTCGATGAGGATCTGCATTTTCTGCTGCCGAGTCTGCTGATCCAGCCCCTGGTGGAGAACGCCATTGTCCATGGCATCCAGCCCTGTAAAGGCAAAGGCGTGGTAACGCTGAGTGTCCGGGATCTGGGCGACCAGGTACGGATCTCGGTGCGGGATACCGGCCAGGGCATCAGTGACGAAGTGATAGCACGGGTGGCGCGCAACGAGATGCCTGGTAATAAAATCGGCCTGCTCAATGTGCATCATCGGGTAAAACTTTTGTCGGGTCAGGGATTGAATATCGTGCGGCATCAGCCGGGCACCGAGATCTCATTTACGCTGAGTAAGAATGGCCAGCGCCTGGCGGAGAATCTGTTATGAAAGCCATTATTGTGGAAGATGAATTCCTGGCGCAGCAGGAGCTGAGCTGGATGATTCAGCATCACAGCAAAATCAAGATTGAAGCCTGTTTTGACGATGGTCTGGACGTGCTGAAATACCTGCAACAGCATCGGGTTGATGTGATTTTCCTCGACATCAATATCCCCTCACTGGATGGGATGCTGCTGGCGCAGAATATCCATCAGTTTGCCCACAAGCCGTTAATTGTCTTTATTACCGCGTGGAAAGAGCATGCGGTGGAGGCGTTTGAGCTGGAGGCGTTTGACTACATTCTCAAGCCCTATCAGGAGTCGCGGATTGTCACCATGCTGAACAAGCTCGAAGCCACAGCGCAGGCGCAGCAGGCGGTCAGCCATCTCAGTGCCACGCCCGCGCCGCAGACGGTCAACCTGATCAAAGATGAGCGCATTATCGTCACTGACGTGAATGATATTTACTACGTTGAGGCGCATGAGAAGCTGACGTTTGTTTATACCCGGCGCGAGTCCTACGTGATGTCGATGAATATTACCGAGTTCTGTTCACGCCTGCCGGAGCAGCAATTTTTCCGCTGCCACCGCTCTTACTGCGTCAGCCTCAGCAAAATCCGCGAAATCGAGCCGTGGTTTAACAACACCTATCTGCTGAAACTGCGCGATCTGGAGTTTCAGGTGCCGGTCAGCCGCAGTAAGGTGAAGCAGTTTCGACAGCTGATGCGCCTGTAACTTCAGACGGTTAAGGAAAAATTCAGGCAGGGGTGTGGCGAAGCAGAGAAAAGCAGGAAAAGTCAGGCGGTAATTTCCCGATCCTGACCCGCTGAAGCAGCCAGGTCGGGAAAATCACTTGCACGCAGAATGGCCCTGCGCGCGAGGTGAAGCAGAATCAGATTTCGCGACCCAGCGTCTGGCGCAGATGCGCGCCCGCGCCCAGCAGGCCAGGCTGGTCATGCGTAATCATATAAACCGGAATGCTGGCAACATAGTCGCGGAAGCGGCCTTTATCTTCAAACGCCGCACGGAAACCCGATGACTTAAAGAACTCCAGGAAGCGTGGCACGATGCCACCCGCAATGTAGACGCCACCAAAGGTGCCCAGATTCAGCGCCAGATTACCGCCGAAACGGCCCATGATGACGCAGAACATTGACAGCGCACGACGGCAGTCGGTGCAGCTGTCATCCAGCGCACGCTGGCTGACATCTTTCGGCTTCAGGTTTTCCGGCACACGATTATCCACTTTCACAATCGCTCGGTAGAGGTTAACCAGACCGGCACCTGACAGCACTCGCTCTGCGGAAACATGGCCCAGCTCTTCGCGCAACACTTCCAGGATCTGATCTTCTTCTTCGCTGTTGGCAGCAAAATCGACATGACCGCCCTCACCTGGCAGGCTGACCCAGCGCTTGTCCACATGCACCAGATGGCTGACGCCTAAGCCGGTACCGGCACCATAAATCGCGATAGGTTTATCTTTGACCGGCTCTGCGCCGCCAAACTGAATCACGTTTTCGGCGGTCAGCATCGGGATCGCCATGGATACTGCTGTGAAGTCGTTAATGATTTCCAGGTGTTCAAATCCGATGTTCTCTTTGAGCTTGCGCGTGGAAAACGCCCAGTCATGGTTGGTCATTTCAACCCAGTCATCGGTAATCGGGCAGGCAATGGCAATACAGCCATCTTTAACGTCCTGCTGTTGTTCATCAAGATAGTGGCGGATGACGGCTTCGAGGCTGTCGTATTCTGATGTTGAGAATGTTTTGGCCTGGGTGATGCTGCCGCTTTCCACCTCACACAGGGCGAGGCGTGCGTTAGTACCGCCGACATCGCCGACCAAGGCATAGGTTGTCATTCTTCTGTTGCTCCGCTTGGGGTCTTAAGAGTTGGAGGACACTATAAAATTCTGCCCATAAAACAACAACGCTCACCGGTGCGATTGGTGAGCGTCTTACTCAGGTGTGCTACAGCCTAACCGCGATAGTCCACCCTGCACAGCGGCAACTATCTGAATCTTAGCCGCCGTTGCGTTGATTCAGGCAGGCGGTGACTTTTCGTAGCAGTGGCGGCAAATCCTCTTTCGGCATAACCACCTCAACCAGCGACAACCATTGAGGCCCTGAGAGTCGCGCCATCACTTCCTCTAACTGCACAGTTTCACTGATACGCCAGCTCTGCGCCTGGCCCTGCAGGCTAAGGGCGTGCGGTAAGGCCGTCCAGTTCCACGGGGTTATATCATTGTAACGTTGTGTTGCGCCATGAATCGCCCGTTCGACAGTATAGCCTTCATTATTCAGCAAAAAGAGTATTAGCCGCTGCTGGTCGCGCAGCATCGAACCCAGTTCCTGAATAGTCAGCTGCGCCGAACCGTCCCCGATGATCAGGATAACCCGGCGATCAGGATCGGCAGTCTGCGCGCCAAACGCTGCCGGAAGAGTATAGCCGATTGATCCCCATAATGGCTGAACCACCAGCTGCGCCTGCGAGGGCAATCTTAACGCAGCGGCCCCAAAGGCGGCTGTCCCCTGCTCGGCCAGAATAAGGTCGCCGGGTTGCAGGAATGTCTGCATTGCCTGCCAGAACGCCTGCTGGCTGATCACCGCCGCCGGTTCTGCAGATTGCGCGGCGGGCGGCGTGGCGGCGGTTTGCCACTGCCGGCCATAGCGTTCAAACAGCGGCAGCAGTTCGCTCAGCGCCTCCGCCATCGACAGCGGCGCAAAATTTTCATCGCCCACGCTGGCGCTGAAAGGCTGCAGATCAATCAGTCGCTCAGGATTAAACTGCTGCGTAAAGCCTGCGGTAATAGTGTCGGTAAAACGCACCCCGACGCAGATCGCCACATCCACCTGCTCAATCTGTTCGCACACCTGCCCTGCGCTGGCCTCACCAGCATAGGTACCGACGTAACCCGGCTGCTGTTCATCCAGAACCCCTTTGCCCATCAGCAGACTGGCGCAGGGAATCGCACGCTGTTCGCGCAACGCGGCCAGGGCGGCCTGCTGCTGCCAGCGCAGCGCCAGAAAATCGGCCAGCAGTGAGACCCGCTGTGCCGGTGCCAGTAAACGTTCTGCCGCGGCGCGGAAAGCGCGGCGCGCGTTAGCCGAAGAGGCTTGATGGCGGTTCAGGGGCTGCGTGGGTGGCTGTGCTTCCAGGGCCGCCACATCGACGGCCAGCGACAGATAGCCGGGACGACGGGCCTGTAGCGCACTGACGATCACCCGATCAATCTCAGCCGTGGCGTTGTCGGCGGTAAGCTGTGCCGTTGCCGCACTGACTTCTGTGGCCATGCGGATAAAATGCTGGAAATCGCCATCGCCCAGCGAATGATGAACACAATCCCCCTGCAACTGGGCCTGCGTCGCAGGCGCGCCAACGATATGGATCACCGGCAGATACTCGGCATAACTGCCCGCAATGCCATTAATCGCGCTGAGCTCGCCCACACCAAACGTGGTCAATAGCGCTCCCGCGCCGTTGCAGCGTGCATAACCGTCTGCCGCATAGGCTGCGTTAAGCTCATTAGCGCAGCCTACCCAACTGATGGCCGGATGGGCGATGACGTGGTCAAGAAATTGCAGGTTATAGTCGCCCGGCACGCCAAACAGATGCTTTACACCAATCTCCTGCAGACGGGTCAGCAGGTAATCTCCAACAGTGAATATGGACATTGCGCATTCCTTTCAGGGAAGAGTCGGGTTAAGTATCTGACAGAGGATGAAATTAGCGAGGCGTGCCGCTATTTTAGCCAGCCGCAATGGCTGGAAAGGCGACGTTACGCTGGCGGAATATTCTGTAAAAATGCGAATTGCAGCGCGCTGTCACTAAGTGTAACCGTATACACTGATACACTTTTGGCACATATCCCCGTTTTTATCCAGGAGCGCTGAATGTCCCTTTTCCCTCATCCCGATCGCTATCAACAGATGGAATATCGCCGCAGCGGCCGCAGCGGCATCAAACTGCCCGCCATTTCGCTGGGACTGTGGCATAACTTTGGTGACAGTACCCGGGTCGATAACAGCCGTGAGCTGCTGCGTCATGCGTTTGACCTTGGCATCACGCACTTCGACTTAGCCAACAATTATGGCCCACCACCTGGCTCAGCAGAAGAGAACTTCGGGCGTATTCTGCGGGAGGATTTTCGTGCCCATCGTGATGAGCTGATTATCTCCACTAAAGCGGGCTATACCATGTGGCAGGGGCCTTATGGGGATTGGGGTTCGCGTAAATATCTGGTCGCCAGTCTGGATCAGAGTCTGAAGCGCATGGGGCTGGAGTATGTGGATATTTTCTATCATCACCGTCCCGATCCGGAAACCCCACTGGAAGAGACGATGCGCGCGCTGGATCATGTGGTGCGCCAGGGCAAAGCGCTTTACGCTGCCCTTTCTAACTATCCGGCCGATCTCGCCGCCGAAGCGATAGCTATCCTGCGCGATCTCGGTACCCCTTGTCTGATTCACCAGCCGCGCTATTCGATGTTTGAACGCACACCTGAGCAGGGATTGATTCAGACACTGGGCGATGCGGGCGTCGGCTGTATCGCCTTCTCTCCGCTGGCAGGCGGCGTGCTCACCGATCGCTATCTGCAGGGCATCCCGGAAGATTCGCGCGCGGCCAGTGGCAGCAAGTTCCTGAATGAGAACCAGCTGACGGATGAGAAGATGGAGAAGGTCCGCAAGCTCAATGCTATTGCGCAGCAGCGCGAGCAGAAGCTGGCCCAGATGGCGCTGGCATGGGTGCTGCGTGATGAGCGTGTGACTTCAGTGCTGATTGGCGCCAGTAAGACGGCCCAGATTGATGACGCGGTGGCGATGCTCGCTCGCCGTCAGTTCAGCGACAGCGAGTTAGCTGCGATTGACGCGGCGCTGATGTAACGATTTTAGCGTCCGGCAGAGGCCGGGCGTTTTCTGCGCCAGAATAGTCTCAAACCCCTTTCTCTCCCCAATTTCCTCACAATCTTCCGACACAATGATGCGGTAACAACAGCAATACGCAGGCATACTCGCTGCGCCGCAACAGCATCAGACTGTTGATGAGGAGAAGAAAATGAAAAGAGCCCTTATTTTTGCTGCCCTGCTGGCCCTGTTGTCGCCGCTGGCACACCACACAGCCCAGGCCTCCAGTGCCTCTATTACTCTGGCCCCCGGTGTCACCCTGAATCTTGGCGATCGCGATCGCCGTGGCTATTACTGGGATGGCGGTCGCTGGCGTGAACCGCGCTGGTGGAATGATCGCTATTCATATAACGAACGCCGCTGGTGGCGACACGAAGAGTGGCGGCGTCAGCAGCAGTGGGAGCGCGAACGTCGCTGGCATGAGCGCGACCGGGAGCGCCGCTGGGAACATCAGTACCGCCGCGATCGTGATCGTGGCTGGGATCATCATGACCGTCGTGGGCCTGACCATCGCGGTCCAGACCATCACGGACACGATCGCCATTAATAAAAACGCCCGGCAGAACCGGGCGTTTCAGGTTTCACCGATCGCTACAGCCCCAGCGCTTCACCCACCAGCAGGTAAAGATTCAGCGCAATCACCAGCAGTACGATCAGTCGTCCGGTGTTCTGCATCAGACGCGAGTTAACCATATCATCGCCCATCAGCTCGCGGTTGCCGGTAAAGGAGAGCAGCGGAATCAACGCCAGCGCAATACCGAAACTCAGCAGCACCTGACTCATCACCAGAACCTTTGTCGGGTCCCAGCCTGCCCAGATGACAATAAAGGAGGGCAGCATGGTGACGGTTCGGCGCACCCAGAGGGGAATATGGAAGTGGATAAAGCCCTGCATCACCACCTGCCCCGCCAGCGTACCCACCACCGTTGAAGATAATCCGGCGGCCACCAGGCTCAGACCAAACACCGTCGCCGCCGCCTGGCCTAACAGCGGTTGCAGCGTCAGATAGGCCTGATCGAGTTCAGCGATTTTACTGTGGCCGCTGAAGTGAAATGCCGCCGCGGCAGTCGCCATCATCGCCAGGTTAACAAATCCGGCGATGGTCATGGCAATCGCCACATCCAGTTTGGTTGAGGAGTAACGCTGGCCTTTGCTGTCCTCACTTTTGCCCTGCGTCAGCGCGGAGTGCAGATAAATCACGTGCGGCATAATGGTCGCACCCAGCACACCCGCCGCCAGGAATACGGCATCCGACGTCGGTAACGCGGGCAGCGCCATGCCGATCACCAGCTCTTTGACATTGGGCTGGGAGAAGAAGAGTTCGACGATATAGGCCGCCGCCACAAACAGCAGCAATCCTCCAATCACCAGTTCCAGCGGCTTTTGTCCACGGCTCTGTAACATCAATATCAGGAACGTGGCGATGCCGGTCAGCACCGCGCCCTGCATCAATGAAATACCGAGCAGCAGTTTGAACCCCAGCGCGGCACCGATAAATTCCGCCAGGTCAGTGGCCATCGCGATAATTTCCGCCTGCACCCAGTAAAACCAGACGGCGGGCCGGGGAAAACGATCGCGAATGTGTTCAGCGAGGTTTTTGCCGGTAGCGATACCCAGCTTGGCTGACATCAGCTGAATCAGCATGGCCATGATGTTGGCCCACACCACCACCCACAGCAATTTGTAGCCGTAAGCAGCGCCCGCCTGAATGTTGGTCGCAAAGTTGCCCGGATCGATATAGCCGATAGCGGCGATAAAAGCGGGCCCCAGCAGTGCGAGTTTGACTTTTCTGACTCCGCGAGCGGCGCGCTCGGCGGTACGACTTTCAAACATATCCGGTACCCTGTCTGAACATTTGCCTGCCCCGGCAGCTTAGGGGTTAGCAGGTGCAAGTGAAATTCGTTTATTGTTATCGGTGTAATAGATGCTGCTATAAAGTATAGCCATTGCTATACATTACAGTAAAGGATGTGATTGCTAAAAATGTGAGCAATAGTGTCACTTTACGCCCGGTGTAAAATTCAGACAATAATTATGTGGTTATCTGAAGTGAAGTATTTGTAAACAGGACGTGATCTCTGGAACTTTTCTGGAAAATATAACGATAGCGAATACTTATATTGTGGTTCAGATCTCGTTTTTAAGTAACGCGTTACATAGAATACGCAACAAAATACAACCCTCCTCAAATTTGGAGCAACCATGTCCCATATTTTGCAATTTCTTTTAGCACTGGTGGTGGTCGGGATACTCGCCTTGCTGGTCAGTCACGATCGTAAAAGCATTCGCATTCGCTACATTATACAGCTACTGGTGATTGAAATTGTGCTCGCCTGGTTCTTCCTGAACTCAGAAGCGGGACTCGGTTTCGTCAAAGGATTCGCGGGCTTCTTTGACCATCTGCTGAAGTATGCCGCTGAGGGTACCAACTTCGTCTTCGGCAACATGAGCGACAAAGGCCTGGCCTTCTTCTTCCTTAACGTATTGTGCCCTATCGTCTTTATCTCTGCGCTGATCGGTATTCTGCAGCACTTCCGTATCCTGCCATGGGTGATTCGCGGTATCGGTACTGTACTGTCGAAAGTAAATGGCATGGGAAAACTGGAATCTTTCAACGCCGTGAGTTCTCTGATACTGGGACAGTCAGAAAACTTCATCGCCTATAAAGATATCCTGGGCCAAATGTCACAGCGCCGCATGTACACCATGGCCGCGACAGCGATGTCGACCGTCTCGATGTCGATCGTCGGGGCCTACATGACCATGCTGCAGCCGAAGTATGTGGTCGCCGCGCTGGTACTCAACATGTTCAGTACCTTTATCGTGCTGTCGCTGATCAACCCTTATCGCGTAGAGAACGAAGAAGATCTGCAGTTGCAGGATCTGCACAAAGGCCAGAGCTTCTTTGAGATGCTGGGCGAATATATCCTGGCCGGCTTCCGCGTCGCGATTATCGTTGCCGCCATGCTGATTGGTTTTATCGCGCTGATTTCAGGTCTGAATGCGCTGTTTGATCTGATCTTCGGCATCTCCTTCCAGGGCGTTCTCGGCTTTGTCTTCTATCCATTTGCCTGGGTGATGGGCGTACCTGCTGGCGAAGCGTTGCAGGTCGGCAGTATTATGGCGACCAAGCTGGTGTCGAATGAGTTTGTTGCCATGATGGATCTGCAGAAAATCGCGGGTCAGTTGTCGCAACATTCAGAAGGTATTCTCTCCGTGTTCCTGGTCTCGTTCGCCAACTTCTCTTCTATCGGCATCGTGGCCGGTGCGATTAAAGGTCTGAATGAAGAACAGGGCAACGTGGTTTCCCGCTTTGGTCTGAAGCTGCTGTACGGCTCTACGCTGGTCAGCGTGCTTTCCGCCGCTATCGCCGGTCTGGTTCTGGCGTTCTAAGCACGGTTCTGGGCATTATTCTAAGCATCAAAGGGCGAGCAGGTCTCGCCCTTCTCTTTCTGGTCTGTTCCTGCGCGGCTTCCCGCTGATTCTCCCTTCCCGCGTTACCTCTTCCATTCCATTGCACATGTCACATCTGCATTCAGACCGTGCAAGGCAGGCGGCAGAACGTCCCGCAAACCGCATCGGATGTCATGGCAGGTCAGGCCGGTTAAAAACGCAATTAAGCGTGCGCAGCAGCGAGAATGGCCAGGGAATAGCGTTTGAATCCGCAGCAACAGGCGAATAAGAGATTAATCAGAAAGGATTTTGACAACGGCGTGTCAGAAAATGGTGGAGATAAGCGGGATCGAACCGCTGACCTCTTGCATGCCATGCAAGCGCTCTCCCAGCTGAGCTATACCCCCACATCTGGAATCGTTTTTCAGTGCCAAACTTTTGGGAAGAAGTTTGGTGGAGCTAAGCGGGATCGAACCGCTGACCTCCTGCATGCCATGCAGGCGCTCTCCCAGCTGAGCTATAGCCCCGAACCGAAAAACTGTCGCGTTAAGCGACGGACGGCATAATATGAAACCCCCTCCGGGGTGTCAACGGCAAAATGACATTCTCTGTTTAATCGCTGAAAAAGGCGGCAACCTGCGAAGTTTCAGCAGCATGCTGCAGGTGAAAATCGTGTCTGTTCACGCAGGACCGTTTTTTAGCTGTTATTCAGCCTGCCGTCAGGTTAAATCAAGGTTAAATATGTTATGGGAATTTTCTTGTCATCGGCTTTTTCGCATGCAAAACTTAGCCCGCTAATTAAGTGGTCGCCGGGACCCTCTCCCGCGCGCTACACGTCCACCAGGCGTTATTGCCCCATTAATCATAAAAAAACTACTGAGATATTATGTCGCTGCATACACCTAAAGAAATCGCACAACTGGCGATCCAGTCAGGCGTGGCTAAAAGTCGTGCGCCTGTCAGCATCCTTCTGATTCTCGGCTTTATGGCGGGCGCATTTATTGCGACCGGCTTCCTGCTGGATCTTCACGTGATCAACACCCTGCCCGCAGAATGGGGCTCTTTTGGTGGCCTGTTAGGTGCCGCGGTCTTCCCGGTGGGTATCATCATGACCGTGCTGGCGGGTGGTGAACTGCTGACCGGCAATATGATGACCTTACCGGTGGCCTGGTTCGCCCGTCGCATCAGCTTTATGAGCGTGGCGCGTAACTGGTTCTGGGTTACCCTGGCGAACTTCCTCGGCAGCGTGGCTGTCGCCTGGTTCTTTGGTCATATGCTGGGTATGACCGAGGGCGATTACCTGAAGAAGACCGTTGCTATCGCCTCTGCAAAAGTCCACGCCGATTTCCTGCACGCCTTTATTTCCGGCATTGGCTGTAACTGGCTGGTTTGTCTGGCGGTGTGGCTGGCCTTTGCCAGTAAAGATGTGGTCGGCAAGATCTTCGGCATGTGGTTCCCGGTGATGGCATTTGTGGCCATTGGCTTCCAGCACGTTGTCGCCAACATGTTTATTATTCCGGCCGCCATTTTTGCCGGTCAGATGAGCTGGGCAGAGTACTTCCCTAATTTTATTGCCGTCTTCTCAGGCAATGCCGTGGGGGGTGCCGTCTTTGTGGGTCTGGCCTATTTTCTTGCATTCCGTCCTGCCGCTGAACCTGCCAGTAATCCTCAGTAATGATGTTTTGCCTTTTGTCGAGAGACAAAAGGCAATTTCAGCTTCAGTTACTTTCACCCGTTACGTTTTGCTGTAATATGTCCTGCTAATGTATTAATCAGGGACTGCATCGTGAAAAAGGAATGGCTTACCCCCGAAGAGCTGGCTGCAGAGACGGGTTACAGTCGGCAAACGGTGAATAAATGGATCAAGCGGGAAAACTGGACGACCACGCCAAAGCCCGGTGTGCAAGGCGGTAAAGCCCGACTGATTCACATTGATGAGCGCGTGAAAAGTTTTATTCAGTCGACCCGTAACCTTAACGAGCCGACGGCAATTTATAGCACTCCGTCCAATTCATTACCTGCGTTATTAATAAGTTCCGTCCAGCAAATGACTCAGGACGAGCAGGATCAATTCACTGCACTAATCTTACGCGAAGGGATCAAGGGCGTTTTGCAGCGGCTGGGAATCAGCGAAGAGTAAGGTGTATTTATCAGGGAAGGTATGATGAAAAAGGAATGGCTAACACCCGAAGAACTCGCCTCAGAGACAGGCCTGAGCCGACAGACAGTGAACAAATGGATTAAGCGCGAAAACTGGACCACCCTGCCCAGACCCGGCATTCAGGGCGGCAAGGCGCGATTGATCCATGTCGATGATCGCGTAAAAAAATTTATCCATTCGACGCGCAGCCTGCACGAACCCGCCGCAATGTATAGGGTTCCGGCAGATTCACTGACGGCACTGTTGGTGAATGCGGTTCCGCAAATGAGTCAGGCTGAACAGGAGCAGCTTTCAGCGCTTATATTACGGGTAGGCATAAAAGGCATGTTGCAGCGTCTGGATATCAATGAAGAGTAAAAAACCGGAAGCGCGAAGCTTCCGGTTCTGTTTATTAAGCCTGAGCTTCCCGCTCACTGATAAAGGCTAGCGCCTGCTCAATACGTGCAACGCTGCGGCTGCGGCCTATCGCTTCCACGGTGACATCCAGTCCGGGTGACTGACCGGCACCGGTCACGGCCACACGCAGCGGCATGCCAACTTTCCCCATCCCGACTTCCAGCTCATCTGCAGTGCTCTGAATAGCCTGATGTACGTTTTCAGCCGTCCACTCAGTGATCGCGGCCAGCTTATCGCGCACCACTTCCAGCGGCTGACGTGCTACCGGACGAAGATGTTTCTTCGCGGCATCCGCATCAAACTCAGCAAAATCTTCATAAAAATAGCGGCAGGATGCAGCCATCTCTTTAAGGGTTTTGCAGCGCTCGCCTAAAAGACCAACCAGCTTCGCCAGTTCCGGGCCCGTGCGGGTATCAATTTTCTGCTCTTCAATATGCCACTGCAGATGTGTTGCCACATATTCTGGCGGCAGCGTATTGATGTAGTGATGGTTCAGCCACTGCAGTTTCTCAGTGTTGAACGCACTGGCAGACTTACTCACCGCATCCAGGGTAAAGAGCTCAGCCATTTCAGCCACGCTGAAGATTTCCTGATCGCCATGTGACCAGCCCAGACGAACCAGGTAGTTGAGCAGCGCTTCCGGCAGGTAGCCATCATCACGATACTGCATCACTCCTACCGCGCCATGACGTTTGGACAGCTTTTTGCCATCATCGCCCAGGATCATTGAGACGTGGGCATAGACCGGAACCTCCGCACCAATCGCTTTGAGGATGTTGATCTGACGTGGCGTGTTGTTGATGTGGTCTTCACCACGAATCACATGGGTGATGCCCATATCCCAGTCATCCACGACGACGCAGAAGTTGTAGGTTGGCGAACCATCGGTGCGGCGGATGATCAGATCATCCAGCTCCTGGTTGCTGAACTCGATCGGGCCACGGATCTGGTCGTCAAAGATGACCGAACCTTCCTGCGGATTGCGGAAACGCACGACGCACGGCTCATCGTCTGCATGATGCTCATGGCTGTCACGGCAGCGGCCGTCATAACGCGGCTTTTCGTTGTTGGCCATCTGCTCTTCACGCAAGGCTTCCAGGCGCTCTTTTGAGCAGTAGCATTTATAGGCTGTGCCGGCTGCCAGCATTTCATCAATGACCGCATTGTAGCGATCAAAACGTTTTGTCTGGTAGTAAGGGCCTTCATTCCAGTCGAGGCTCAGCCAGTTCATGCCATCCATGATGGCTTCGATAGCTTCCGGCGTGGAGCGCTCCAGATCGGTATCTTCAATACGCAGCACAAACTCGCCCTGGTTGTGACGGGCAAAGAGCCAGGAGTAAAGTGCGGTACGGGCGCCGCCTACATGCAGATAGCCAGTCGGGCTGGGCGCGAAGCGTGTTTTGATTTTCATTGAATATTGCCTTAGATGCGCGGGTTCTCTGTCTGGATGACAAAAAACAGGTTAGACGCGAAAAACAGTGGGCACATTCTAGCATCTGACGGTGAATCCTCAATGCATGCCCGCGGGTTGCCGTCCGGGAAAAGGGGCTTTTCTGCCAGTAAAACCAGCACATTGGCTAAAAGCGCGACAGGATGTTTAAAAATAAACCGAACACACATTTATGTTTTAAAAAGCGTTGACTCAAAATCAACTATCCCTATAATGCGACTCCACACAGCGGGGGTGATTAGCTCAGTTGGTAGAGCATCTCCCTTACAAGGAGGGGGTCGGCGGTTCGAACCCGTCATCACCCACCACTCTTAACAGCGTGGCCCGCAGTGAACAGGTATGAAGATATGGGTGATTAGCTCAGTTGGTAGAGCATCTCCCTTACAAGGAGGGGGTCGGCGGTTCGAACCCGTCATCACCCACCATATCCTGCCTGTTAGTAGTACTGAAGTACGAAGTGGGTGATTAGCTCAGTTGGTAGAGCATCTCCCTTACAAGGAGGGGGTCGGCGGTTCGAACCCGTCATCACCCACCACTTCGGGTCGTTAGCTCAGTTGGTAGAGCAGTTGACTTTTAATCAATTGGTCGCAGGTTCGAATCCTGCACGACCCACCAATTCAGAATAAAGCGCCTTTATGGCGCTTTTTTCGTTTCTGCTATTGAGATATTTCCTGTGCTTCAGGGTAAAACTGCTTTTTCCAGCTACTTCGGGCTTTAAACAAATTGCTGGCTCAGGGAGCACAAGCCTTCCGCAAAGACGCATAAACGCCATCCATGGCAGGCTCAGCGCGGGCCATCCCTGTCCCGCGATGCTTTGCTACAGGCCTGTGCTCCCCTCGCTTTAAATTTATCTGCTGTCTGTTAGCCCTTTTTGGTGCCTGTTTTTTTTCTGCTGCACTGACTTAACCATGCTTAAAACTGAACTGACCTTTTCTGCGACTTCAGGCTTTAAAAAGCGTGCTGGCTCAGGGAACACTGACCTTCCGCAAAGGCGCAAAATCGTCATCCATGGCAGGCTTAGCGCGGGCGATTACGCACCTCATCCCTGTGGTGCGCCCGTAACCGGGCCAACGCTTTGCATTGTTCAAAAACGCTCCCGCCGTTTTTGTCCCTGTCCCGCGATGCTTTGCTACAGGCCTGTGCTCCCCTCGCGTTAAACTTATCTGCTGTCTGTTAGCCCTTTTGGTGCCTGTTTTGTTTCCGGGGATTAAGCGGGAGCAAGGGCGAAGCTGCCCTTTGCAAACGTACTGGATAAGCTCTCGCCTTTTCGCAACCTTAACAATTTCAGCTCTCAAGTCGTTTCACAGCGTGCCGATAACGTATATGACAACTTACAGGGAGAAAATGATGTCTTCAATTTCCGGAATTCTAAGCAGTGCAGTCAGTGGCGGTGATAGCGGTGGCGGCAGTGTTGCCTCGCAGGTCGCTGCGCTGAATAAACAGATTCAGAGTGTCTTAACGCAAGTCAAAGAGCTGGCCGACAACAAAGAACTGACTGACGATCAGAAGTCTGAAATGCAGCAGATGTATCAGTCACAAATCACCATGCTGCAGGCACAGATTGCTCAGCTGGAACAGAAGCAGGCCGAGCAGGATCAGCCAAAGAGTGACAGCTCGCCTGTCAGTGAGAGCAAAGCGGACGGGATTAACCGCCCTACCGACACCAACAAAGTTGACGTCTACATCTAAAATGCGGGCCTGGCCTCGCGTTGTTGCGCCAGCAGCGTCGCCTGCTGGCGCACCTCCTGCCAGATCGCTTCGGCAGCAGGCGTCAGCGAGCGGTTTTTACGCTTGATCAGCGTCAGGCTGCGATTGATTTCCGGATATAGACGCCGCACCGTTAATGCGCGATCCGCCGGTAACGGTAACGCCAGCGCGGGCAGAATACTGATGCCGATCCCCACCTGTACCATTGGAAACAGCGTAGCGGGATGACCAATCTCCTGCACCACTTCAGCCCTGATGTTCTGCTGTTGCATCGCCGCATCAATGAGAACCCGACTGCCGGAAGCGTAATCCTGCAATACCATTGTGCGGCCATCCAGCATTGACCATTCTGCCCTTTCCACCTGCGCCAGCGGATCATCATCACGGCATAGCAGCAGGAACGGCTCATCCAGAATTGGGATGCTGTCAAAATCGCTGTCGCTGAGCGGTCCAATCACAATCCCGAAATCGACTTCGGCGTTACGCACACTTTGCAGCACCCACTGCTGAGCGCGATCGTGCAGTATCACTTTGATGTCAGGAAAGTGTTGCTGGCTGGCGGCCAGACATTGCGGCATAAGATGAGCGGAAATAGTCTGGCTGGCTGCCACTCTGACGGTACCACTGCGTTGCTCGCCAAAGCTGCGGATATCCAGCAGCGTGGTATGAACCTCTTCCAGCAGGCGCTCCATGCGTGACGCCAGCTGTTTTCCCGCTTCAGTCAGCATCACCTCCCGGGTGGTTCGATCCAGCAACCGCACGCCGGTTTCCGCTTCCAGCTCTTTAATACTGTGGCTGACCGCCGACTGACTCAGACCTATCGCCTGCCCCGCCTGGCTGAATCCGCCATAGTGTGCCACCGCGATAAAGGTTCGTAGCTGACGCAGGGTGTAATTCATCGATTCTTCTCATAGATTAATTCAATAAATCAATTTTATTTCTAAACAGGTTTCACGCACAATCGCGCTATTGAAAAATTTACCGGAATTTAACAATGGGATTTTTAAAACTCGATCCGATGATGGTTAAACTCATCATCACCGTGCTGCTGGCCTCATTCCTGCCAGCCAGAGGGATCTACGTTGATATATTCAGCTATCTCGCGACGGCAGCGATAGCACTGCTGTTCTTTATGCATGGTGCCAAGCTGTCACGTGAAAAGATTATCTCAGGCAGCAGTCACTGGCAGTTGCATCTGTGGATTATGTTCAGCACCTTTGTGCTGTTCCCGGCGCTGGGTCTGTTGCTGGTCTGGTGGCATCCGGTTGATGTCGGCCCGGAGATTTATACCGGCTTTGTTTACCTCTGCATCCTGCCTGCTACCGTGCAATCCGCTATCGCGTTTACCTCTATGGCGGGCGGTAACGTTGCGGCAGCGGTATGCAGTGCCTCTGCATCAAGCCTGCTGGGCGTATTTATTTCGCCGTTGCTGGTGAACCTGGTGATGGATATTCACAGCAGCGCGCCCAGCGATGGACTGGAGCAGATCGGGAAGATTATGCTGCAACTGATGGTGCCTTTCGTGTTGGGACACCTCTCTCGGCGCTGGATCGGTGGCTGGGTTGAGAAGCACCGCAGCCTGATTGGCAAAACTGACCAGACCTCAATTTTGCTGGTGGTCTACTCCGCCTTCAGTGAAGCGGTGGTTAACGGCATCTGGCATCGCGTTGGGTTAATTACGCTGCTGTGGATTGTGGCAGGCTCAATTATTCTGCTGGCTGCGGTCCTGATTATCAACCTGCTGGCCTCGCGCCTGTTCCGCTTTAAACGCGCCGATGAAATTGTGGTGCTGTTTTGTGGTTCGAAGAAGAGTCTGGCGAATGGCGTGCCGATGGCGAATATCCTGTTCCCGGCCAGTACCGTGGGGATTATTGTGCTGCCGCTGATGATTTTCCATCAGGTACAGCTGATGGTCTGCTCATTTATTGCCGGACGTTATAAGAAGACCAATGAGAAGCAGCAGGCTGTGCAGGTCAAAGATTCGGTGATGGAGTCGCAGAAATAGATCGGCTGCCCGCCAGTGCGGGCAGCGTTACTTACGGGTCTGAAGCGGTTTAACTAACCCTTCCAGACCCTCAATTTTTATCGTCAGGGTGAGTTGCATGAGATCACCCAGCAGACCAGACGGAAAATCCCCACTGCGGGCAAACCACAGCAGATAAGGCTCAGGCAGATCGATCAGCATCCGCCCCTTATATTTGCCAAATGGCATAGGTGTATTGGCTATCGCCACCAGCTGATGTTCATCCATCTGAGGCTCCCAGCAGGCGGATCATTTCCGCTTCATCAATCACTTCTATGCCAAGCTCCTCTGCTTTCGCCAGCTTTGAACCGGCCGCTTCACCGGCAATCAGCAAATCGGTTTTCTTCGAGACACTGCCGCTGACTTTTGCACCCAGTGCGATGAGCTGCGCTTTGGCATCATCGCGGTTCATCTGCGACAGTGAGCCGGTCAGCACCACCGTTTTACCGGCAAACGGACTGTCGATCTCTTCGGCTCTCACCACCACCACCTGCGGCCAGTGAATACCGATATCCTCGACCAGCTGGCGGATAACCTCACGGTTGCTCTCCTCTTCCATGAAGTTGCGCACGTGGGCCGCAACGACTTTGCCGACATCAGGCACCGCAATCAGCGCCTCAAGATCGGCATCCATGACCTTCTGCAACTCACCAAAATGGTTAGCCAGATTGGCAGCCGTGGCTTCACCCACTTCACGAATGCCCAGCGCATAGAGGAAACGCGCCAGCGTAGTCGATTTCGCTTTCTCCAGCGCGTCGACAACGTTTTGCGCCGATTTCGGCCCCATGCGATCCAGTCCGGTCAGTTTACCCGCCGTGAGACGGAACAGATCGGCTGGCGTGTTGACATACTCTTTCTCTACCAGCTGGTCGATAATCTTATCGCCCATGCCGTCAACATCCAGTGCCCGGCGCGAGACAAAATGCTTCAGCGCCTCTTTGCGCTGAGCACCGCAGATTAAACCGCCCGTGCAGCGCGTGACCGATTCCCCTTCGACCCGTTCAACCTCGGAACCACAGACCGGACAGTGTGCCGGGAACAGGACTTCACGCGTCTCTTCAGGCCGCTCGGCCATCACCACGTTGACCACCTGCGGGATCACATCACCGGCGCGGCGAATGACCACCCGATCCCCGATGCGTAATCCCAGCCGCTCGATTTCATCCGCATTATGCAGCGTGGCATTGCTGACGATAACGCCTGCGACCTGCACCGGCTCAAGGCGAGCCACCGGAGTGATCGCTCCGGTGCGGCCAACCTGAAATTCGACGTCCCGCACCCAGGTCAGTTGTTCCTGTGCCGGGAATTTAAAGGCAATCGCCCAGCGCGGCGCGCGCGCCACAAAGCCCAGCTTTTCCTGCAGTTCCTGTGAATCGACTTTGATCACGACGCCATCAATATCAAAACCCAGATTCGGACGCTGTTGCTCAATATCACGATAGAAGGCCAGGGCTTCTTCTGCGTTGTGTACCAGCTTAATGCGGTCACTGACCGGCAGGCCCCAGGCTTTAAACTGTTGCAGGCGCCCCATATGACTGTGCGGCATCTCACCGCCTTCCAGCAGGCCAAAACCGTAGCAGAAGAAGGTCAGCGGACGTTTGGCGGTAACGCGCGGATCAAGCTGACGCAGAGAGCCTGCCGCTGCATTGCGTGGATTAGCAAAGACTTTGCCATCAGTCCGGCGTGCTTCTTCATTCAGCTTTTCGAAGCCGCGCTGGGTCATAAATATTTCGCCACGCACTTCCAGCCGTGCCGGAATGTTGTCGCCTTTAAGCCGCAGCGGGATAGCGCGAATGGTGCGGACATTGGCGGTAATGTTCTCGCCGGTTGTGCCGTCACCGCGCGTTGCTGCCTGAACCAGCAGGCCATTTTCATACATCAGGCTGACCGCAGCGCCATCAAGCTTGAGTTCGCAGCAGTAGGTAATGTCGTCACTGCTTTTCAGTCGATCCTGCACCCGCTTGTTGAAGGCCAAAAACGTCGCTTCATCAAAGGCGTTATCCAGCGACAGCATCGGCACTTCATGGCGTACCTGCTCGAAGACTGTCAGCGGCGCGGCACCCACACGTTGTGTCGGCGAGTCCGGCGTAATGAGATCGGGATGTTCCTCTTCCAGCTGACGCAGTTCGCGCATCAGACGATCGTATTCAGCATCCGGCACTTCCGGCGCATCCATAACGTGATAGAGATATTCATGATGGCGCAACGTGGTGCGCAGTTCGGTGATGTGATCCTGGACGGATTTCATAAAGCCCCATCAGATAAAAAACCCCCGACAGGCGGGGGTTTGTTTTTAACAATTCAGATAGCGTTTAGCGCAGGTCTCAGACGCCAACCACATCGCGGATACGCGCTTTGTAAGTTTCCAGCTTCTGTGGCGTCATCATGCGACGCTCATCGTCCAGCACCACGCCGCCAACATCATCAGCGATACGCTGAGCCGACTGCAGCATCAGCTTGAAGTTCTGATTCGCATCACCATAAGAAGGCACCATCATAAAGATAGAGATGCCAGGCGTGCTGAAATCGGTCATCAGGTCAGGATTGAACGAGCCCGGCTTAACCATATTGGCCAGACTGAACAGGACCGGGCCGCTGCCAGCCGGACTGAGATGACGATGGAAAATGTTCATTTCACCAAACTGGAAGCCCGCCTGCAGAATACCCTGCAGTAGTGCCTCACCGTTCAGTTCACCGCCCGAATGTGCGGCAACATGCAGCACCAGTACCGCTTCTTTCGGTTTTTCCGCTGGCGCTTTAGCTGCAGGCTGTTGTGCCGGCGCGGGCGCCGGTGTCACATCAGACTGAGGCTCAGGTTCTGCCTGGTACTGCGGTGCGGGCTGTACAGATTCCAGCGGGTCGAGATCCAGCAGCGGGTCGGCCTGAACGGGCGGCGCGACAAAAGTGGGTGCGGGCTGCTGACGAACCGGTTCAGGGCGCGACTGCGGAGCAGGCTGCGGTGCCGTGTTAAAAAGCGGATCGCTTTCAGTTTCAGGTTGCGGTGCGGGTCGTGGCGCAGGCTGACGCACAGGCTCAGCAGGCGCTGGCTTACGCGGCGCTTCGGGCTGTGGCTCACGAATCTCATCGAAACGCGGTTCCTGATGTACATTACGATCAGAACGAACGCGAACCTCGCCGACGCCATCATCCTCGTCGTCAATCAGGTCCTGCTCATCATTTTCATCACGTTGTTTTAGACGTTTGTGCGGGCGATCGCGAAACACTGACGAACGCTCTTTACGGCTGGTCCACAGCCCGTGAAGAAGGAGCGCTATAATGGCGATCGCGCCAACAACGATTAATATCAGACGCAAATCCTGCATCATTGTATTCTCTGTTGTTCCAATACCTTGCCACCGCGGCAAACTTTATCCTCTAACTGTATTTGCCCTGCTACACAAGTGCAAGTCTGTGCACTATTTTCTGACAAATAAGATAGGCAACCCACGCTTTTTCGCTGTTTTTTTACCCAAACGGCACCTGGTCTGGAGAAAAAGCCAGGTTATAGTGGGCACGCCTTAACATCTTCAGGAGAACTGGCTTTATGGCCCTTGAGAATTCCGTCTCAAATTTTAACGGCATGCACTACTTTAGCCAGGGCTGGAAACTGGTACGTCTGCCTGGCATCCGCCGCTTTGTGGTGATGCCGTTGCTGATCAATATCGTGATGCTGGGTGGCGCTTTCATCTGGCTTTTCTATCGTCTCGGTGACTGGATCCCGCGTCTGATGGCCCATATTCCGGACTGGCTGCAATGGCTGAGCTATCTGTTATGGCCGCTGTCGGTGATTGCGATTGTGCTGGTGTTTAGCTACTTCTTTTCGACCCTGGCAAACTTAATTGCCGCCCCCTTTTGCGGCCTGCTGGCCGAGCAACTGGAAGGCCGCCTGACAGGCAAGCCTCTGCCGGACAGCGGCTGGGCTGGAATGATTAAGGATGTGCCGCGCATCATGAAGCGGGAGTTGCAAAAACTGGGTTATTACCTGCCCCGCGCGCTGGGACTGCTGCTGCTCTACTTTATTCCTGGCTTTGGCCAGACCGTTGCGCCGGTGCTGTGGTTCCTGTTCAGCGCCTGGATGTTGTCCATCCAGTACTGCGACTACCCGTTCGATAACCATAAAGTGCCTTTTCAGCAGATGCGCAACGCCATGCGTCAGCATAAAACAGCCAATATGCAGTTTGGCGCACTAATCAGTCTGTTCACCATGATTCCGGTTCTGAACCTGGTGATCATGCCGGTTGCCGTCTGCGGTGCCACCGCCATGTGGGTCGATCGCTACCGGTCACGGCTGGCACGCGATGAGTTGCGCTAATATTCATCAGCGCGCCTTATGCACATTTCAGCAGGGCTTATTGCCGGGTGACATATAGATATGCGATTTCTTTCCTTCCGCCCCCAGGCAGAACAGGTATGCTCATAGGGTTCCCAATAATTCATACAGTTAAGGACAGGCTATGAGTAAGATCTATGAAGACAACTCTTTGACAATTGGTCATACGCCATTGGTTCGACTGAACCGCATCGGTAACGGCCGCATCCTTGCGAAAGTTGAATCCCGTAACCCGAGCTTCAGCGTAAAATGCCGTATCGGTGCCAATATGATTTGGGACGCAGAAAAACGCGGTATTCTGAAACCGGGTGTTGAACTGGTTGAACCGACCAGCGGCAACACCGGTATTGCCCTGGCCTATGTCGCTGCAGCGCGCGGTTATAAATTAACGCTGACGATGCCAGAAACCATGTCAGTAGAACGCCGTAAGCTGCTGAAGGCGCTGGGCGCGACGCTGATATTGACCGAAGGCACCAAGGGCATGAAAGGTGCCATCAGCAAAGCTGAAGAGATTGTTGCCAGCGATCCGGACAAATATGTGCTGCTGCAGCAGTTCAGCAACCCGGCCAACCCGGAAATTCATGAAAAGACCACCGGCCCGGAAATCTGGGAAGATACTGACGGCGAAGTGGATGTCTTTATTGCCGGTGTCGGCACCGGCGGTACGCTGACCGGCGTGAGCCGCTACATCAAAAACACCAAAGGCAAAAAAGATCTGATTACCGTCGCGGTTGAGCCGACCGATTCGCCGGTGATTGCTCAGGCGCTGGCGGGCGATGAGATCAAACCCGGCCCACACAAAATTCAGGGTATCGGTGCAGGCTTTATCCCGGGGAACCTTGAGCTGAATCTGGTGGACCGCGTCGTGGCAATCACCAATGAAGAAGCGATCAGTACGGCGCGTCGGCTGATGGAAGAGGAAGGTATTCTGGCCGGTATCTCCTCCGGTGCTGCCGTTGCCGCGGCGCTGAAGCTGCAGGAAGATGAAACCTTCGCCAACAAAAATATTGTGGTGATTCTCCCCTCCTCCGGCGAACGCTATCTGAGTACCGCCCTGTTTGCCGATCTCTTCACTGAAAAAGAGCTTCAGTAGCAGAGGCCGATAGTCCGAAAATGGAGAAAAAAGCACCCAATTGGGTGCTTTTTTGTGGTGCAGATCTCACTTTCATTACCCGGCAGATTGATTTCAGTGACGCCGCTCTGGTATTTAGACTGCCAATTATTTCGATGCCTGAAATTAATCCGCGTTTGAAGTGGATCAAGCTGAATCGATTTACAGATTCAGTGAAACGGCGAATCACGGCATAATTAACCGGTGACGTGTAGAATCGGTTTTGAGACGCAACGGACTGTAGATTTGACGCATGCGCGTCTTTGGTCAGCATGAAGCTATACCCGCGCACCTACACAGGCTAAAGTAAAGGCTCCAGGCTAGACTTTAGATCCATAACACTCATCCTGATAACGTTGGGGAAATAGAATGTTCCAGCAAGAAGTTACCATTACTGCACCAAACGGTCTGCATACTCGCCCAGCTGCGCAATTCGTTAAAGAAGCCAAAGCTTTCCAGTCAGAAATTACCGTGACCTCTAACGGTAAATCAGCAAGCGCGAAGAGCCTGTTCAAGCTGCAGACACTGGGTTTAACCCAGGGAACTGTTGTAACCCTTTCCGCGGAAGGTGAAGACGAGCAGAAAGCAGTTGAGCATCTGGTCAAACTGATGGCTGAACTGGAGTAATCTCCGCTCAGCTCTCCAGCAAATCGACTCCTCTGCGCCATTGAGTGCAAACATCTTGATCGCGGACAACCTGTCCGCGTTATTGCTTTCGTAGAGTACGTGTCCCGCGACAATGGCACCGCACAGAGTCCCATCAGCCATCGTGATTAAAAGGTAGCGTTATGATTTCAGGCATTTTAGCATCACCAGGTATCGCTTTCGGCAAAGCACTGCTGCTGAAAGAAGACGAGATCGTCATCAACCGTAAGAAAATTTCTGATGACCAGGTTGAGCAGGAAGTCCAGCGCTTCCTCGATGGCCGCAGCAAAGCGGCATTACAACTGGAAGCGATTCGCGTCAAAGCGGGTGAAACCCTCGGTGAAGAGAAAGCAGCGATCTTCGAAGGCCACATTATGTTGCTGGAAGATGAAGAGCTGGAGCAGGAAATCATCGACCTGATCAAAAAAGATCACGCTTCTGCCGATGCTGCTGCCTACTCGGTCATCGATGGCCAGGCGAAAGCACTGGAGGAGTTAGATGACGAATATCTGAAAGAGCGTGCGGCTGACGTACGTGATATCGGTAAGCGTCTGCTGCAAAACATCCTCGGTCTGCATATCGTTGACCTGAGCGCTATTCCGGACGAATCGATTCTGGTGGCGAAAGATTTAACGCCGTCAGAAACCGCACAGCTGAACCTGAAAAAGGTGCTGGGCTTTATCACCGATCTGGGTGGCCGTACCTCACATACCTCAATCATGGCGCGCTCGCTGGAGATCCCAGCCATTGTCGGTACCGGCAATGTGACCGTCACGGTTAAAAATGGCGATTTCCTGATTCTGGATGGCGTTAACAACGCGATTCACGTTAATCCTTCAGAAGCGATTCAGGAAGAGCTGAAAGCCGTACAGAACCAGTATCTGTCGGAAAAACATGAATTAGCCAAGCTGAAAGATCTGCCAGCCGTTACGCTGGATGGTCATCAGGTTGAAGTCTGCGCCAACATCGGTACTGTGCGCGATATCGCCGGTGCTGAACGTAACGGCGCTGAAGGCGTGGGTCTCTACCGCACCGAATTCCTGTTCATGGATCGTGACTCACTGCCAGGCGAAGAAGAGCAGTTCCAGGCGTACAAAGCCGTCGCTGAAGCCATGGGTTCACAGGCGGTTATCGTGCGTACCATGGACATCGGCGGCGACAAAGATCTGCCTTACATGAACCTGCCAAAAGAAGATAACCCGTTCCTCGGCTGGCGCGCTATCCGTATCGCCATGGACCGCAAAGAGATTCTGCATGCGCAGCTGCGTGCCATCCTGCGCGCCTCCTCTTTCGGTAAACTGCGCATCATGTTCCCGATGATTATTTCGGTTGAAGAAGTACGCAGCCTGAAAGCGGAACTGGAACTGCTGAAAGCGCAGTTGCGTGAAGAAGGTAAAGCCTTTGATGAGAGCATTGAAGTCGGCATCATGGTGGAAACCCCGGCTTCAGCCGTGATTGCTCATCATCTGGCGAAGGAAGTTGACTTCTTCAGTATTGGGACAAACGATCTGACGCAGTATACTCTGGCGGTTGATCGTGGTAATGATTTGATCTCGCACCTGTACAACCCAATGACGCCGTCTGTGCTTAACTTAATCAAGCAAGTCATTGATGCATCTCACGCTGAAGGTAAATGGACCGGCATGTGTGGTGAGCTGGCAGGTGATGAACGTGCTACACTACTGTTACTGGGAATGGGGCTGGACGAGTTCAGCATGAGTGCCATTTCTATCCCTGGCATCAAGAAAATCATTCGTAATACTAATTTTGAAGATGCGAAGGCATTGGCGGAGCAGGCACTGGCTCAACCGACAGCGGAAGATTTAATGAACCTGGTTAACAAGTTCATTAAGGAAAAAACGCTCTGCTAATCTGCATGATGCTGGCCCCAAATTACTGCTTAGGAGAAGATCATGGGTTTGTTTTCTAAACTTTTTGGCGAAAAAACGGATAGCGCTGGGACAATTGACATCGTAGCGCCTCTGTCAGGCGAAATCGTGAACATTGAAGACGTACCAGATGTGGTGTTTGCAGAAAAAATCGTGGGCGACGGTATTGCGATCAAGCCCAGTGGCAACAAAATGGTTGCTCCTGTTGATGGCACTATCGGTAAGATTTTTGAAACCAATCACGCTTTTTCGATCGAATCAGACAATGGCATTGAGCTGTTCGTCCACTTCGGTATCGATACGGTTGAACTGAAAGGTGAAGGCTTCAAACGCATCGCTGAAGAAGGCCAGAAGGTCAAAAAAGGCGACGTGGTTATCGAGTTCGACCTGCCGTTGCTGGAAGAGAAAGCGAAATCAACCCTGACACCGGTTGTCATCTCCAACATGGATGAAATCAAGGAATTGATTAAGCTGTCTGGCCAGGTCACTGTCGGCGAAACGCCGGTGATTCGCATCAGAAAGTAAGCATTCGTTCATAACATAACGGCACCCGCGGGTGCCGTTATCGTTTCTGCTGCATGCCTGTTCAGGGCTGCCAGTGCGGCAGACGCAGCGTCAGTTCCAGTCCGCCCTCTGGCCGGTTTCTTGCCTCGACCTCACCATGATGCGCCAGCACCACCTTGCGCACGATAGCCAGCCCCAGACCATAACCTTTGCCCATCAACGGCGAATTTACCCGCACAAATGGGTCAAAGATGCTGGAGAGTTTATCCTCATCGACACCCGGCCCCTGATCGCACACCTGAATCGCCAGCCACTGCTGTTCTGCGCGCAAATGAACCTCAATCCGCTGTCCTGGCAGAGAGAAGCGCAGCGCGTTACGCAACACATTCTCTACTCCGCGCCGTATCAGCTCTGCATTACCCCGCACGGTGTAGTCGGCCCGATCGTCGACCTGCAACGCTACATCCACCCCGGGGATCTGCGCTTCATAACGGACATCGGTGATAACCGCCTGCAGCAAGCCGGTCAGATCAAAATATTGCTCATCCGGGATGCTTTCATGCTCAGCCCGCGACAGTGTCAGCAGTTCACCAATCATCTTATCCAGCCGACGCGCCTCTTCATCAATGCGATCAAGTGAACTGTTCACACTTTCTGGCGTCTGTCTGGCCAGCCCGGTCGCCAGCTGCAGTCGTGCCAGCGGTGAACGAAGCTCATGTGAGATATCATGTAACAGTTCTTCACGGGCGCGCACCAGGGTATCGAGCCGCTCGACCATGGCGTCAAAGGCTTCAGCGACGTTTGAGATCTCGTCGTGCCGCTTACGCATGATCGGAAACAGCCGCACGCTTAAATCGCCCTCAGCCACGCGGGAAAATCCTTCCCGCAGCTGACGCATAGGTCGCGTCAGATTCCACGCCAGCAGCAGACTGAACAGCAATCCCACCGAGCCGGCGAAGACAAACATCGGCTCAGGAATATTCAGAAATTTGCGCGGCATCATGTTCAGCGTGCTGTCTTTACGCATGCCATCCAGGTCGTAGCGCAGCTGATACGCTTTGCCATCCGCACCGCGTACCCAGCGCACCACCTCTTCAGGAAAGCGCCCTCTGATATCCAGGTTGCCGCTGTTTTGTGATTGTGACGGTTTTGTCTGTTGAGTAACGTGGAAGAACTGCCGGTCGCGGTTATCCCAGTCCGACAACATCGCATTCAGCGCATCAGGCCCACCCCGCTCCAGCACTGACGCGGCGGAGGTCATCTGCAGATCCACAATCCGACGGATAGCCACGAGTTCAGGCGGTTCGTGCCGTTTACCGGAGAGCGTAAAGCCGAGCCAGATAAGCTGGCTCATAATGACAAAAACGATCCAGAAGCCGATAAAGATCTTCCAGAACATGCGTCCACGGTAACTCTGCCTCATCGAATGCGGTAACCGATGCTGCGAACGGTTTCGATGTTGATGCTGTCAGCGGTTAACGCGCTGAGCTTCTGACGAATGTTACTGATATGCACATCGACACTGCGGTCATAGGCTTCACGCGGACGTCCCAGTCCCTTTTCAGAAAGCTCATCTTTTGACACCACTCTGTCCGGCGCGCGCAGCAGCAGATCCAGCAGATTAAATTCCGACGCCGTCAGATCAAAGGTTCGGCCCTGCCATTCGCTTATGCGGGTGGCAGGATTAAGCATCAGCTCCCCCCAGCGCAGCGGCTCTTTGGCGTCTGGCTGCGGCGCCTGCTCTTCGAAACGGCGCAGTACGGCGCGCAGTCGCGCCACCAGCTCACGGGGATAACAGGGCTTGGGCATATAGTCATCCGCGCCCATCTCCAGACCGATTACCCGATCAATATTATCGCCTTTGGCGGTCAGCATGATCACCGGTATCCGGCTGTTCTGGCGCACCTGACGCAACACATCGATGCCACTCATGTCCGGCAGCATGATGTCCAGAATCATAGCGGTGAACTCTCCCGATAACGCGCCCTGAATCCCGGCGCTGCCGGTCAGAACCAACCGGGCATCAAACCCTTCGGCGATCAGGTACTGGCTTAACATCGTGCCTAATTCCACATCATCATCAACAAGCAAAATTTTCATGGTTATCTCTCTGGAGAATTGCCGCTATTTTGGCCTGTGCCGGGTATTCGCGCAGCCTGATTTACGCGATCCTTACAGATTCAGTCTATCTGGCAGGGGAAATCCTGGCTGAAAAAAAGGCCTGTGGGCAGCAAATGTGCGCACAGGCCTGGTTTTCGCATCAGCAGAGATTACTGATGGTAGAGTCCGGTAGAGAGATAACGATCGCCGCGATCGCAGGCGATCGCCACCACCACGCTGCCCGGATTGGCCTGCGCAATGCGCAGCGCACCCGCCACCGCGCCGCCTGAGCTAACGCCACAGAAAATGCCTTCGCGGCGCGCCAGCGCCCGCATCGTCTCTTCCGCTTCCTTTTGCGTCATATCCATCACATCATCCACCAGATCGGGACGATAGATCCCCGGCAGATAGGCCAGCGGCCAGCGACGAATGCCCGGAATGCTGCTGCCTTCACTCGGCTGCAAACCGATCACCTGCACGCCTGTGTTGTGCTCTTTCAGATAACGTCCCACGCCGGTAATGGTGCCGGTGGTGCCCATGCTGGAGACAAAATGGGTCATGCGCTGGTTCGACTGCTGCCACAGCTCCGGACCGGTGGTCTGATAATGGCCCAGCGGGTTATCGGGATTATTGAACTGATCCAGTACCCGGCCTTCACCGCGCGCCGCCATCGCCTGCGCCAGATCGCGGGCGCCCTCCATGCCCTGCTCACGTGGAACCAGAATTAACTCTGCGCCGTAGGCGCGCATCGCGTCCTGCCGCTCCTGACTCATGTTGTCGGGCATCAACAGGCGAAGCCGATAGCCTTTCATCGCCGCGATCATCGCCAGCGCAATACCGGTGTTGCCGCTGGTGGCTTCAATCAGCTGATCGCCGGGTGAAATATCACCTCGCAGCTCCGCCTGATGGATCATCGACCAGGCTGCGCGATCTTTTACGGAACCTGCCGGATTATTGCCTTCCAGCTTGAGCCAGACCTCACTGCCGTTGGCGGGCGTCAGGCGCTGCAACTTAATCAGCGGAGTATTGCCGATGGTATTTTCGAGAGTCGTCACGGTCTGCTTCCTGGCATCTTACAAACCAGATGCGAAAAAAAGGCGGAAGTGACACTCCCGCCCGGTGTTGATGAGAAAATATCAGGCGCTTTGTGCAAAGGCAACGGCGCGCAACGGCGTATCACCCTTATAGAGACGCGCCTGCTGCAAGCCGACAAACAGACGCTCGCCACGAATCGGCGCAGTCTGCTCACCTTCAAACACCACTGAGACCGGCTCGCTCTGCCAGCCGGCAGGCTGGACAACCAGCTGCCAGAAGTGTCCGCGCGGGCTGACTTCCAGTACCTGTACCGGCAGTGGAGTTTCCAGACTGCTGCGGCGTGATACGTCGATTTCCCATGGACGCAGGAAGAGCTCAACCGCGCCCTGGTGGGCGGAGGTGTATCCCAGTGGCCAGTGATGCGCGCCGACGTGGAACTGCGATCCGTGAATCTCGCCATCAAAGCGGTTCACTTCACCCAGGAATTCCAGCACAAAGCGGGTCGCCGGATCGCGCCACACATCATCTGGCGTGCCGACCTGTTCAATGTTGCCCTGGCTCATGACGACCACGCGATCTGCCACTTCCATCGCCTCTTCCTGGTCGTGGGTGACAAACACGCTGGTAAATTTCAGCTCTTCATGCAGCTGACGCAGCCAGCGGCGCAGCTCTTTACGCACCTGAGCATCCAGCGCACCAAAGGGTTCATCCAGCAGCAGAATTTGCGGTTCAACTGCTAACGCACGCGCCAGTGCCACGCGCTGTTTCTGGCCGCCCGACAGCTGTGCCGGGAAGCGATTCGCCAGATGGGCCAGCTGCACCATCTCCAGCAGACGAGTAACACGCTGTTTGATCTCCGCCGTTGACGGACGCTCACGGCGCGGCAGCACCGTCAGGCCAAAGGCGATGTTGTCGAATACCGTCATATGACGGAACAGCGCATAGTGCTGGAAGACAAAACCAACCTGACGATCGCGCGCATGCAGGCGGCTGACATCGTTACCGTGAAAACGGATTTGACCGCTGTTCTGATGCTCCAGCCCGGCAATAATGCGCAGCAGCGTGGTTTTACCCGAGCCTGATGGGCCAAGCAGTGCCACCATTTCACCCGAGGCAATATCCAGAGAGATATCGTTCAGCACCGAGGTGCGACCAAAGGACTTGTTGATCTTGTTAATCTCAATGCTCATGATTTCCCTCCTGTTGCAGGCGTTTGTGCTGTTGCTCTAAACGCCACTGCACAATACTTTTCAGAAACAGCGTCACAATTGCCATCAGGGTTAACAGGGCGGCTGCGGTAAACGCGCCAACGGTGTTGTAGTCCTGATGCAATAATTCAACCTGAAGCGGTAACGTGTAGGTCTCACCGCGAATCGATCCCGATACCACCGAGACCGCACCAAATTCACCAATTGCACGGGCGTTGGTCAGCACGATGCCATACAGCAGCGCCCAGCGAATGTTCGGCAGCGTCACACGACGGAACATCTGCCAGCCAGAGGCGCCTAACAGCACCGCCGCTTCATCTTCGTGACTGCCCTGACTCAGCATCACCGGGACCAGTTCGCGCACCACAAACGGACAGGTCACAAACACCGTCGCCAGCACCATGCCAGGCCAGGCAAACATAATCTGGATGTTATGCGCATCCAGCCAGCCGCCTGCCGGACCATTAACGCCCCAGAACAGCAGATACATCAGACCGGCCACGACCGGCGACACGGCAAAAGGAATATCAAACAGGGTCAGCAGCAACTGACGACCCGGAAAGGTAAAGCGCGTCACCAGCCAGGCGAGCAGCGTGCCGAACACCAGGTTAACCGGTACGGTGATCAGCGCCACCATGACGGTCAGCCAGATGGCGTGCAGCATGTCCGGGTCCGCCAGATTGCTGAGGGAGACAACCAGCCCCTGATTCAGCGCTTCCCAGAAGATGGAGGCCATCGGCACTACCAGCAGCAGAATCGAGATCAGCGCGCCGATACCAATCAGCAGCCACTTGCCCCAGTTCACTGGCTGACGAGCAGCGTGATTAAGTTGTGAAACCTCAGCCATTAGTGACCTCCCAGACGACGGCCAAAGCGGCTCTGTAATGTGTTAATCGCAAATAACAGAATCAGCGATGCCGCCAGGATCACCGAGGCGATGGCGCTGGCCGCCGGATAGTCGAACTCCTGCAGCCGGACAAAAATCATCAGCGAGGTGACTTCCGTTTTCCAGGCGATGTTACCGGCAATAAAGATCACCGCACCAAATTCACCCAGGCTGCGGGTAAAGGAGAGCGCAGTTCCGGCCAGCAGCGCGGGAGCTACTTCCGGCAGGACGACGCGGCGGAAGCTCTGCCACGGCGTGGCACCCAGCGTTTCGGCCGCCTCTTCATACTCCGGGCCTAACTCTTCCAGCACTGGCTGTACGGTACGCACCACAAACGGAATGCTGGTAAAGGCCATAGCAATGGCGATACCAATCCAGGTGTAAGAGATTTTGATGTCGAACTGGGCGAACCACTGTCCATACCAGCCGTTGACCGAAAAGAGTCCGGCCAGGGTCAGACCCGCCACTGCCGTAGGCAGGGCAAACGGCAGATCCATCAGGCCATCCAGCAGTGTCCGGCCCGGAAAACGGTAACGGGTCAGGATCCATGCCATCAGCATGCCGAACACCGCATTAAACAGTGAGGCGACGCCTGCCGAGAGCAGTGTCACTTTATAGGCGGCAATCAGCTGCGGATTGGTCACCACATCCCAGTACTGTTGCAGCGTCATCTGCGACAGCTGCATGATCACCGCGCTGATAGGCAGCAGCAGAATCAGACAGGTAAAGAGCAGGCTGGTGCCGAGGCTGAGACCAAAGCCGGGCAACACGCGTTTCTGGCTGGCTGCAAACATTATCCGCGCCCCGCCGCTAGCAACTTATCGAGCTCACCGCCGCTGACGAAGTGCGTCTTCATCACCTTATCCCAGCCGCCAAACGCCTCTTCCACCCGTAACAGGCTGGTTTGTGGGAAGCGGTCTTTCTGCTCCGCCATCAGCTGTGGGTTGTTCACGCGATAGTAGTAGTGCGTAATAATATTCTGCGCTTCAGGCGTGTAGAGAAAGTTCAGGTAAGCGCTGGCCGCATCAGCGGTTTTGTTGGTAGCGACGTTTTTATCCACCCATGCCACCGGAAACTCCGCCAGAATGTTGGTTTTCGGCACCACCACTTCATACTCATCTTTGCCGTACTGGTTGCGGATGTTATTCACTTCGGACTCAAAGCTAATTAATACGTCGCCCAGGCCACGCTCAGCAAAGGTCGTGGTCGCTCCGCGACCGCCGGTGTCGAACACTTCAACGTTTTTCAGGAATTGCGTCATAAAGGCACGGGTTTTGGCCTGATCGCCCCCGTCCGCTTTATCCGCTGCGCCCCAGGCGGCCAGATAGGTATAGCGGCCATTACCGGAGGTTTTCGGATTCGGGAAAATCAGCTTCACATCACTGCGGGTCAAATCTGACCAGTCGTGAATCTGTTTTGGATTCCCTTTGCGCACCAGAAACGCCATGGTGGAGTAGAAAGGCGAGCTGTTATTCGGCAGACGACTTTTCCAGTCTGCGGCAATCAGGTTGCCTTTATCGTGCAGCACCTGCACATCCGTCACCTGATTATACGTGACGACATCCGCGCGCAGTCCCTGCAGAATAGCCAGCGCCTGCTTAGATGAACCGGCGTGCGACATCTTAATGGTCAGTGGATCGCTGGGATGGCTGGCATCCCACTGTTTGACGAAGGGAGCATTCAGGGCGACAAACAGCTCCCGCGAAACATCGTAAGAGCTATTAAGGAGTTCAGTGGCATTGGCTGCGCCGGCCAGGCTCAGCGACAACGCGATACCGCTCACGATTTTTTTCATCGCTTGTAATGTCATTTGGCACCCTGAAAAATTTTGATGCGGATCTCACCCGCTGAGACACCAGTTTATTTATAACTCAGTGAAAACCAGTAACGGTTTTATATATCGTTTGATGATTTCAAAGTCGAAAAAAGCATAAGACGACGGCAGTATTTATGCAGAAATCAGCAAAAGCCGATGTAGAGGTGGAACCCCGTGCCGCGCGCGCCGGCAAGGGTTTCGGGAGGCTCAGCGGCCGCCTGACGGGCGGCGCGCTGATAAGAGAGGCTTAACGCTGCCAGACAATCTTGCTGATTTTCCAGTTTTTCAGCGTATCGTCAGAGGGCATTAATCCCTCCGGGCCATGCCAGTCACCATGATAAACATAGGTCAGATGCTGACTGCCGGGCGCACGGCACGCCACGTCACGCGCATCGGTGCCGCTGGCTAAAGTGCAGTTGTCAAAGGCTTTGCTGAACTTATTGCTGAAGGCATCACCCACTTTGCTGCCATCGCTGCTGGCAATTGCGCTGTCCATGACCTCAATACGTTCGACCTGCGACTGCCCGTAAATCACCAGCTTAACTTTGCCATCATCCAGCGCCTGCCAGAAAGAGATCACCTGACCGTTCTGGCTGCGCATGCCCTGTCGCAGGGTGTAGTCACCGTTCAGTCCGGCATTAATCGCGTCCTCTTTCATGGCGGTCGAGGCAGTTAACCCACCCACGCCCTGTTCAGTTGCGGTCAGCGTGGAACCGAACCAGTTCCACGGCAGCGCCGAAGACCAGTGATAAGTCAGCGGATTCCACCAGCTTGCCTGCTGGCTGCTGTCAGCGCCGGAACCCGAACTGGCACAGCCGCTCAGTACAACGGCGGCGATCAGTAGCGTGGAACGAACAGCTTTCATGAGAACTCCTGTAAATGCGATGCCGGAAAGGCGGAACTGATTGGAGTCGCAAAGCGACAAAAAGTTTAGTGAAGATGATGTTCGGGCAGAAAGCAGTCGCGACAGCGGCGGCTGGATTGCAACCAGATCAGCGCCAGCAGGTCGAACAGCGTCAGCAGCAATGGCAGCGGTGAGGTGAGCAGATCGCCCTGCATAAACTGCATTCCCTGCCAGAGCAGATTCACCAGCAGTGAGAGCGCCAGCACGCTGCGCCAGTGCTGCCAGAGTCGCGGCAGGCGCGTGCGATAACCGGTCAGCAGCAGTCCGGCCAGCGCCGGTAAACCCAGTGCAAGTCCGATCCAGAACGCCTGACGATCCGGATAGAATAGCGCCAGCAGATCGTTGCCCTGCTGGCGTGATGCCCCGGCCATTACCAGCAGCAGCCATGTTCGCGCCTGGAGTAACAGGATCAGCCAAAAAAGAAACGGCAGCCGTAGCTGCCCTCTGGCGTCATACTCGTCCGGCAGATAGCCAGGTGACGGCTTAGTATTCACGATCTTCGATCAGGCGTTTACCAAACAGCAGCACATCGACCGGCTCATAATCGAGCTTTTCATAGAACGCTACCACCTGATCATTCTCTTCGCGGATCATCAGATGCAGTTTCGGACAGCCACGTGCAATCAGCTTCTTCTCCAGACGGTTCATCAGCGCATTTGCAAAGCCGCGTCCCTGATAGTCAGGATGCACCGCCAGATAGTAAGCCGCGCCGCGATGACCATCATAACCGCCCATCAGTGTGCCAACGACCACGCCGCCCACTTCAGCGACCAGAAAGAGATCGGGGTCGTGATTCATTTTGCGTTCGATATCCAGCTCCGGATCGTTCCATGGCCGTAACAAATCGCAACGTTCCCATAAGGTGATCACTTCTTCAAAATCTTCCTGGCGGAAGGCGCGGATTTCCATCGTCTTTACCTGCAGATAAGCATAATTTGCTGATTATCACGCATTCTCTGCCGCACGCAACCCTCCATGACGGGCGACAAATAAAAAAGCGCAAATTTTCTGTTCGCGACCTGCAATACAAAGTAATGCCCTGAAATGGTTCTGTGATCGCAGGCAGCAGCCCCTTAGGCTATAACACCGGCAAGATTCCTGTTACCGGACCCGCACATGCACCTGCTTAAACGTTTGATTCATCGCCGTCAGTTACTGCTTTCCGGGCTGGCTCTGGCCATTTTATCGCCGCGCGCGGTTCAGGCTAAAGAGCAGTCTGCCCTTACCGGGGCACATCGTCATTCGCACCCTGCCCCGCCCGCTAAAAACGGTAAACGCATCGTGATGATCGATCCCGGCCACGGCGGCATCGACTCCGGCGCCGTTGGCGAAGAGGGTTCTGAAGAGAAACACATCGTGCTGGAAATTGCCGGTAACGTGCAGCGTCAGTTACAGAGCCATCCGCGCATAGAAGTGCGTCTTACCCGCGACAGCGACCACTTTATTCCGCTCTATCAGCGGGTGGAGATCGCCCACCAGCACGGCGCAGATCTCTTTATGTCGATTCATGCCGACGGCTTTACCAGTCCCGATGCCAGCGGTGCCTCGGTGTTTGCGCTCTCTAATCGCGGTGCCAGCAGCTCAATGGCGCGTTATCTGTCACAACGGGAGAACGATGCGGACAAGCTGGGCGGCGTGAAAGCGCAGCAGCAGGATCACTATCTGCAGCAGATCCTGTTCGATCTGGTGCAGACGGACACCATCAGGAACAGCCTGACGCTGGGCAAGCATGTTCTGGATCAGATCCGTCCGGTTCATCATCTTCATAGCCAGCACACCGAGCAGGCTGCCTTCGCGGTACTCAAGTCACCGTCGATCCCCTCGGTATTGGTCGAGACCTCGTTTATTACCAATCCGCGTGAAGAGCAGTTGCTCGGTACCACCGCGTTTCGCCAGAAAATCGCCTCGGCTATTGCAGGCGGCATCGTCAATTACTTTGATGAGGTTGATCGTCGCAACGCCTGATACGTGTCGCCGGTTTACGCCGTGCGACTCGCCGCATTCATGCAAGCGGCGCGGTTTTGCGTATAATCGCGTCAGACTAAACCGACGGTAAGTGAAAAGATGGCTGATATTTCCCGCGTAAAAGCGTTCCTGCTTGCATTGCAGGATGAGATTTGTAACCAGCTGGCGGCTGAAGATGGCGGCGCAGAATTTGCCGAAGATAGCTGGCAGCGCCCTGGCGGCGGCGGTGGTCAGAGCCGCGTGCTGCGCAACGGCGCAGTATTTGAGCAGGCGGGCGTCAACTTTTCGCACGTGCATGGCGATCAGATGCCGGCATCCGCCACTGCACACCGCCCAGAGCTGGCAGGCCGCAGCTTTGAAGCGATGGGCGTGTCGCTGGTGATCCACCCGAACAACCCCTACGTGCCCACCAGCCACGCTAACGTGCGCTTCTTTATTGCCGAGAAACCGGGTGCCGATCCGGTGTGGTGGTTTGGCGGCGGATTTGACCTGACCCCTTTTTATGGCTTCGAAGAAGATGCGCTGCACTGGCATCAGACCGCCGCTAATATCTGTAAGCCTTTTGGCGAGGATGCCTATCCGCGCTACAAAAAGTGGTGTGATGACTATTTCTATCTGAAGCATCGTGATGAGCAGCGCGGCATTGGCGGCCTGTTTTTTGACGATCTCAACACGCCCGACTTTGAGCAGAGCTTCAGCTTTATGCAGGCGGTAGGCCGCGGCTTTATGGATGCCTATCGGCCAATTGTGGCGCGTCGTAAAGATCATCCGTGGGGTGATCGTGAGCGCCAGTTCCAGCTCTACCGCCGTGGTCGCTATGTGGAGTTTAATCTGGTGTGGGACCGCGGCACGCTGTTTGGCCTGCAGACCGGCGGTCGCACTGAATCAATCCTGATGTCGATGCCACCGCTGGTGCGCTGGGAATATGATTATCAGCCCGATGCCGACTCACCTGAAGCCGCGCTCTATCGCGATTTCCTGCCGGTGAAGAACTGGCTGAACCTGCCAGTCTGATCACGTCTGCTGCGGCAGCGCGGGTCTCAACCCGCGCTGCGCTTACCTCTCTCCTGATTAACACACACCTTTCACAGGGCACGGAATGCTACAGTGTTGCCTGCGTCATTCTTCCTGACTGCTATGCTTAAGGATGGAATATGGCGCACCCCACGGTTAATACCGCATGACGGCTCCTTCGCACCGCCTCGCAGCGCAACAATCAGAGAAACCGCATTTTCATCAGAAACTCTCTGTTGCACTGTTATGGGTTCGCGTTCCCGGTAGCAGAACATGCCACAGACCGGCTGCGAGGCCTGAGGTGCCCCCTGTTCGCTTTCATTTTTCTTTTCAAGGAGTTTAGAGATGAACCAGCTAGAAGCCCTAAAACAGTTCACCACCGTGGTGGCAGATAGTGGTGATATTGAATCGATTCGTAATTATCACCCGGAAGACGCAACTACCAATCCCTCACTCATTCTGAAAGCGTCCGGTCTCGAAGGGTATAAACACCTGATGGATGATGCGATTGAGTACGCCAAAAAACAGGGTGGCAGCAAAGAGACGCAGATTATCAACGCCAGCGACAAAGTGGCGATCAACCTTGGTATGGAAATCCTGAAAAGCATACCGGGCCGTGTCTCGACCGAAGTGGATGCGCGCCTCTCCTTCGATCGTGGCATGTGTGTGACCAAAGCAGAAAAACTGATTCGGATGTATGAAGAGCACGGCATCGATCGCTCACGCGTACTGATTAAGCTGGCCTCGACCTGGGAAGGCATCCGGGCAGCGGAAGAGCTGGAGAAGAACGGCATCCAGTGCAACCTGACACTGCTCTTCTCCTTTGCTCAGGCGCGTGCCTGTGCCGAAGCGGGCGTGTTCCTGATCTCCCCGTTCGTTGGCCGCATCTACGACTGGTATAACTCGCGCAAACCCATGGACCCCTATGTGGCGGATGAAGATCCGGGCGTGAAATCGGTGCGTCGCATCTACGATTACTACAAAAAGCACCGTTACAGCACCATCATCATGGGCGCCAGCTTCCGTAAAGTGGAGCAGATTATCGCGCTGGCAGGTTGCGACCGCCTGACCCTGTCACCTAACCTGCTGGAAGAGTTACAGAACAGTGATGCGCCGCTTGAGCGCAAACTGGAGCCTTCTACGGAAGGTTTCCACCAGCCGTCGCCGCTCTCTGAGGCGGAGTTCCGTTGGGAACATAATCAGGATCCGATGGCAGTTGAAAAACTCTCTGACGGCATCCGCCAGTTCGCCGTTGACCAGCAGAAGCTGGAAGATGTGCTCGCCGCACGCCTGTAGTCTTTATTTTAGTCGGGCGGGACTTTCCCGCCCTGATGCATAACATGGGAGAACTTTATGTCCTCACGCAGAGAGTTGGCAAACGCGATTCGTGCACTGAGCATGGATGCGGTACAGAAGGCAAATTCAGGTCACCCCGGTGCGCCAATGGGAATGGCCGATATCGCCGAAGTGTTGTGGCGCGACTTCCTCCAGCATAATCCGACCAATCCCGCCTGGCTTGATCGCGACCGCTTTATCCTCTCCAACGGCCACGGCTCGATGCTGCTCTATAGCCTGCTGCACCTGAGCGGTTATGACCTGCCGATTGAAGAGCTGAAAAATTTCCGTCAGCTGCACTCTAAAACGCCGGGTCACCCGGAAATCGGCTACACCCCAGGCGTTGAAACCACCACCGGCCCGCTGGGTCAGGGACTGGCTAACGCCGTGGGCTTAGCGATTGCAGAACGCACGCTGGCCGCGCAGTTTAACCGTCCTGATCATGAGATTGTCGATCACCACACCTATGTGTTTATGGGCGATGGCTGTCTGATGGAAGGGATCTCGCACGAAGTCTGTTCACTGGCGGGGACCCTGGGTCTCGGCAAACTGATCGGCTTCTATGACCATAACGGTATCTCGATCGATGGCGAGACCGAAGGCTGGTTTACTGACGACACCCATAAACGCTTTGAGTCCTACAACTGGCATGTGATTGGCGACATTGACGGACATGACGCTGATGCCATTCGTGAGGCGATCAAAGAAGCGCAGAGCGTCACCGATAAGCCTTCACTGATTATCTGCCGCACCATTATCGGTTTCGGTTCGCCGAACAAAGCCGGTAAAGAGGAGTCTCACGGCGCAGCGCTGGGTGAGGCAGAAGTCGCCCTGACCCGCAAACAGCTCGGCTGGAACTACCCGGCGTTTGAGATCCCGGCTGAAATCTACCAGCAGTGGGATGCCAAAGCAGCGGGTGCTGAACGTGAAAAAGCCTGGGATGCAAAATTTGCGGCTTACAAAGAAGCGCATCCAGAACTGGCGAAAGAGTATGAGCGCCGGATGAATGGCGAAATGCCCGCCAACTGGGAAACCGAAGCGACCCGGTTCATTCAGGAGTTGCAGGCTAACCCGCAGAAAATCGCCAGCCGTAAAGCGTCACAAAACTCGCTGGAAGCCTACGGCAAAATGCTGCCGGAGTTCCTCGGCGGTTCTGCTGACCTGGCACCGAGTAACCTCACCATCTGGTCGGGTTCTAAATCGATTAAAGAGGATCCGGCCGGTAACTACATTCACTACGGCGTGCGTGAATTTGGTATGACGGCGATTGGTAACGGTATCGCGCACCATGGCGGTTTTGTTCCCTACACCGCGACCTTCCTGATGTTTGTCGAATATGCGCGTAACGCAGCGCGTATGGCTGCACTGATGAAGGCACGACAGATTCTGGTCTACACCCATGACTCCATCGGTCTGGGCGAAGATGGGCCGACGCACCAGCCAGTTGAGCAGATCGCCAGCCTGCGTCTGACGCCAAATATGAGCGTATGGCGTCCGTGCGATCAGGTCGAAACTGCCGTGGCGTGGAAAGCCGCCGTCGAACGCCATCACGGCCCGACCGCCCTGATCCTCTCCCGTCAGAATCTGCTGCAGCCGGAACGTACCCCGGAGCAGATCGAAAACATCAAACGCGGCGGCTACGTGCTGAAGGATTGCGATGGCACACCAGAAGTGATTCTGATCGCTACCGGTTCAGAGATTGAGATCACCCTGGGTGCAGCGGATAAGCTCACTTCAGGCGGTCACAAGGTGCGGGTGGTTTCACTGCCTTCTACTGACCTGTTTGATGCGCAGGATGCCGCTTATCGCGAATCCGTACTGCCGAGCGGCGTGAAAGCGCGTGTGGCGGTAGAAGCGGGTATTGCTGACTACTGGTTCAAGTATGTCGGTCTGGACGGTGCGATTGTCGGTATGACCACCTTTGGTGAATCCGCCCCGGCCAGTCAGCTGTTCCCGGAGTTTGGCTTCACGGTTGAGAATATCGTCAGCCACGCTGAAGCATTACTCAAGCCAGTTTAATGCTTATGCCCTTCCCGGCTCATCGGGAAGGGCCATTTCCTCTTATAGCCTGATACATAAAAAAAACGCCCTTCCCCTCTTCCCGCCCCGCGCAAACTGATTACTATAGAGCCGTCATACTTAATGCTGCCTGTGCGCTGGCCATCCGTCTGTTCCTGCTATTCATCCTGCCGGAATACCGCGGTTCTGACCTGATGCATCCCGATAAGTTAAGGCAGATTTCCTCCGATTTTATAGCGAAGCCACTTCCGTTGAACATGCGTACATCCTATTTACTGGCCCTGATGGTTTCACTGCTTCCATTAAAAAGCATGGCGCAGGTCGCGCCCGATCCGCTGCTGGCTTCTCAGATTGTTGATCGCTATGCGGAACATATCTTTTACGGCAGCGGTGCAACCGGCATGGCACTGGTGGCGATTGATGGCAATCAGCGGGTGTTCGCCAGCTTTGGTGAAACCCGTCCCGGCAACAATGTCCGTCCGCAGAAAGATTCGCTGATTCGCATCGCCTCGCTGAGTAAGCTGATGACCAGTGAAGTGATGGTGAAGCTGGCTGAGCGCGGACAGATCCGCCTCGACGATCCCCTGAGTAAATATGCGCCGCCGGGTTCACGCGTGCCCACCTACAATGGTCAGCCCATTCGCCTGATCAACCTCTCGACCCACACCAGCGGACTGCCGCGCGAACAGCCAGGCGGCAAAGCGCAGCGTCCGGTATTTGTCTGGCCGACCCGTGGTGAACGCTGGGCGTGGCTGTCGCGCGCTAACCTCAAAGCGGCACCGGGCAGCCGTGCCGCCTACTCCAACCTGGGCTACGACTTGCTGGGTGATGCGCTGTCGCGCGCCACCGGCAAACCCTATCCTGCGCTGTTTCAGCAGCTGATTACCCGCCCGCTCGGCATGAAGGACACGACGTTTACGCCGTCGCCTGAGCAGTGCGGACGCCTGATGGTGGCGGAAAAAGGGGCCAGTCCGTGCAATAACACCCTGGCGGCGATTGGCAGTGGCGGCGTTTACTCAACGCCGGATGATATGGGCCGCTGGATGCAGCAGTTCCTTAACTCTTCGGTTAACCACCGCACGCCGCAGATCGATCGACTGCAAACGCTGATCTATCGTCGCGATCAGCTGAGCAAAGTAGAAGGCATGGATGTGCCGGGTAAAGCGGATGCGCTGGGGATGGGCTGGGTCTTTATGGGGCCGAAAAATGGTCGCCCTGGCATTATTCAGAAAACCGGCGGCGGCGGCGGTTTCATCACCTATATGGCGATGGTGCCGCAGCATAACGTGGGGGTATTTGTGGTGGTGACACGCTCGCCGCTGACCCGCTTTACACCAATGAGCGACGGCGTGAATAATATGCTGGCCGAACTGGTCGGCAATCAGCTTGGCTCACCGATGATGGTGCAGGCGATTCCTTAACGCTGCTGTACGCCACCGTCAGACTGGCTGACCCACAGGGTTGGCCAGTCATCACTGCTGTGCCAGGCGTCACAGGTCGACTCTTCCGCATACTCCGCTAACACAAAACGCGTGCCATCAAACTGCCAGCGTGTGGCACTGCCACAGTCACCCAATCCACGCCCTTTACCAAAGGTGTAGAGCTGGCCGCTGGCCGCATCATATTCGGCGTTAATCAGCTCAAGTTGTCGATCACTGGCGCCTGGCGGGGTAAACGGCAGAGTTAAGGTAATGCCGCGCGCCACGTAGGGCTGACTGCGCGTCACTTCAAACGCCAGATCGATCACGTTATAAGCCCCCATTTCACAACTCACCAGCAGCAACGCGCGCTGATCGGTAAGTGGCGCAACGCTGACTTCACGGCGCAGTGGATCGAGTGAGCAGGAGTCGGTATTGACCCGCCAGGTGCCGTAATCAATTAATCCGCTGGTCTCGTCGCGTGTTAATGCATCAGGTGGCTCGACAGCAGGCGGCAGTGACGGCAGCGCAGGCGGCGGCGGAACATCCCAGCTGGGGCGATCGCCACGTTTGACCCATGCGCTCAGGCTGTTAACCCGCCCCTGGGTGTCATCCATCAACAACAGCGCGGCCTTCATGCCGCGCAGGGAGATCAGCGCATTGGGATCAAAAGTGAGCTGAAGGGTTTTCGCCTCCATCACCAGATCAAGAAACTCATCAATTGCGATGGCATTGCTGGTGGCGAGATGGTGCGGTTCAACCGTCCAGTGCTTGAGGTCGGGTTTAAGACGGCGCTGATCCAGTAGCAGGTTATCCTGAAGCGAACCGCCCGGCAGCGCGCCACTGTAGGCACTGCCGTAGTCGATTCGCAGCAAGGGGCGATCGTTGACGCCCGCATGCCGCGAAATCGTCATCACTAACCCTTTGTCGCCCGGAATATTGCGCGCCACGCAAAAGGCTTCATTGTTGCAGGTGATTTGCCAGTCGTTGAATGACTTTTGCAACGGTTCCGCCTGAACACAGGCAACCCACAGAGACGGCAACAGCCACAGCGATTTCATCCAATACGACATTAAGAAAATCGATCCCCGAATACTCAGAGTGGAGAGGATAGCGCATCAACGGGCCTGCCAGGGTTCCCATTCTGTGAACCTGTGCAAAAAGCGCAGTTAACTGCTTAAAAAGCGTGCATGAAAAGTGGATTATGCTTCACTTTCCACTCTTAACGCTGTCACCCTGCGACAGGCTAACTGCATGATTTTTTATGGTATCAGCCAGCCAGCAATCTGCGCATGCTGCAACAGCATGATGGTTTTGCCGTCGCGAATGCGGCCATCGGCGACCATCGCCAGCGCATCAGGGAAACGCAGCTCCAGCACGTCGATCGACTCATCTTCAACGCCGCCACCCGCATTGTCGCGCAGCGATTCATTATATTCCGCTGCGAAAAAGTGGATCAATTCAGTGACGCCGCCCGGCGACATATAGCAGGCATAGAGTTTCTCCACCTCGCCCACTGCATAACCGGTCTCTTCAATCGCCTCTTTGCGGATGCAATCTTCCGGAGAGTCGTCGTCCAGCAAGCCAGCGCAGGCTTCAATTAGCATGCCGCCGTCGTTACCGTTGACGTAAGTGGCGATACGGAACTGGCGCGTCAGGACCACGCTGTTCTTTTCACGGTTGTAGAGCAGGATGGTCGCCCCGTTTCCGCGATCGTAGACTTCGCGTTTATGGCGAATGACCTCGCCACGACGATCGGTGATCTCATAAGTGTAGTTACGCAGCACAAACCAGTTTTCGGACAGGAGCTTATCTTTGATGATGTTGATCTTAAACGACATGATGACTCCGCTACCGCATAAAGGGAGTCGTTCATCATAGGGGCAAGCTTGCGGGAAAACTATCCTAATTCTCGCGATGAATGATGCGGTCAACGCTAAAAAAAAAGCCAGCCCGGAGGCTGGCCTGATTGCTGCAGAGCTTATCAGCGCGAGGTGTCGTCAGCCAGTCGGGTCGGCTGAGGCTCCTCTTCGTGATGATCCTGTTCGGTCTCAGCTATGGCGTGAACACGCTTACGCACGCCAAACCATCCCAACACCAGCAATAGCGCGATCAGCGGAATGGAGGCGATGGTGTAAGTCCCGTTCGGGTAGTCAAACGCCATCAGCACCAGTACGCTGAACAGGAACAGCAGCGTCAGCCATGAGGTGAACGGCGCGCCGGGCAGCTTGAAGCTGACATCATCCGCCTTGCCCTCTTTAATCGCTTTGCGCAGACGCAGCTGACAAACCACGATAAAGGCCCAGGAGGAGATAATACCCAGCGAGGCGATATTCAGGACGATCTCAAACACCTGAGAAGGTACATAGTAGTTAAGCACCACCCCAATCACATAGACGGCAATAGTCACCAGAATACCGGCATAAGGCACCTGCTGACTGTTCATCTTCGACATGAATTTCGGTGCAGAGCCACCCATCGACATGGAGCGCAGAATACGCCCGGTCGAGTAGAGGCCGGAGTTCAGGCTGGAGAGCGCCGCGCTCAGCACCACGATATTCATGATGCTGCCAACGTAAGGCACACCCAGCTTCGAGAAGAAGGTTACGAACGGACTCTGACCCGCCTGGTAGGCGTTCCACGGCAGCAGCAGCACCAGCAGGACCACAGAGCCTACGTAGAACAGGCCGATACGCCAGATCACGCTGTTGATCGCTTTCGGCAGCATGGTTTTCGGGTCTTTACATTCGCCGGCCGCCGTACCGACCAGTTCGATAGAGGCAAAGGCGAATACCACACCCTGAATCAGCACCAGCGCAGGCAGTAAGCCGTGCGGGAACATGCCACCGTTATCGGTGATCAGATGGAAGCCGGTGCTGTTGCCATCCAGCGGTTTGCCAGTGCCAAGGAACACCACGCCCACCACCAGGAAGATGACAATCGCCAGCACTTTCACCAGCGCGAACCAGAACTCCATCTCGGCAAACCACTTTACGCCGATCATGTTCATGGTGCCGACAATCGCCAGCGCGCCCAGGGCGAAGACCCACTGTGGCACATCACCAAATGCGCCCCAGTAGTGCATGTAGAGGGCGACGGCGGTGATATCGACGATGCCGGTCATCGCCCAGTTGACGAAGTACATCCAGCCCGCCACGTAGGAGGCTTTTTCGCCCAGGAATTCACGGGCGTAGGAGACGAAGCTGCCGCTGCTGGGACGGTGTAACACCAGTTCGCCCAGCGCACGCAGAATAAAGAAAGAGAAGATGCCACACACCAGATAGATGATGGCTAAGGCGGGGCCAGCAGCCTGCAAACGGCCACCTGCGCCCAGGAACAAACCGGTACCGATGGCACCGCCGATCGCAATCATCTGTACGTGACGGTTACCCATCGCTTTCTGGTAGCCAGCATCATGAGAATTCAGCCAGCGGCGTTTCGCAGCGCGCATCTCACCTGGGGTTTTCTTTTTAGATTTCATAGCATTCCTGTTTGTCCTGACCATCAGTCGTCGTCTCCCCAGTGCGGACGTAACGCCCTGCAAAATGGGGGATTTTCCTCTGTGCGTTTGCCTGTGAGTGAGTGCCAGGCAGCGCGGGAATTTACGGCGATGAATCCTACCCGTTCTGCAAGAACGAAGCAAAATATACCGGGCAGATGCACGAGCTGATTTGTAAGAATCCATCCTGATGCACAAAAACAAAAAAACCGGCCATTTTCAGGCCGGTAAAAGCTACAGGGATGGAAACAGGAGGGTTGGGTTAGCGGTAAATCTCTGCAGTGCCGCTCCACAGGCTGGAGTCACCTGGGTTATCGACACCGATAACACGGTAATGGCTGGCGCCCATCTCTTCGGCTTTTTGCGACAGCTGACGATTAGCATCGTCCAGCGAGCCGCGAACGCCAGAGACCGAAACGCTACCAATGCTCTGCATACTCTGCGCCTGCGACTGATCGACCGGCACGGCGGCGAAGGTGGCAAATGAGGCGGTAGCCAGTAATGCCCCCGCCAGTACAGCATTCAGTTTTTTCATTGGAGGCTCCTTAATCTGTGATCGGGGTTGATGAGTTGATGACTGGATGAATTATTAGCGCTGCAATGAAAAGCAACATCGGGACGATGTAAACCTGTTCCTTTTTTAAGCGTGGAACAGCAGCACGTCCTGGGAACTGTCAGTTGCGGTCATTTTCTGTGCGATGTGTAACGTCCTGTGCGATAAACAGGGAATGGATCATTTGCGTTACGTTAATGCGCTCTTATAATTCCCGCACTCTGAACAGGGCCATTCATGTGATTGTTAAACGTTCCGTTACACAAAGCATCGCTAAGGCGCTCAGCGCCATTGTTCTGCTGTCGCTGCTCACCACCGGTCTGGCATTAGTCACGCTCCTGAGCAGTCAGCGCGACGCGGAGGCGATCAATCTGGCGGGTTCACTGCGCATGCAGAGCTATCGCATGGCCTGGGATGCCAGCCGTCAGCCGCAAAATCTGGCTCATCATCTGGCGCGCTATCAGCAAACGCTGGATGCCCCGGTGCTGCAAAAACTTGATCGGCCCTGGGTACCCCGTGAAGTAAGTGTTCGCTATCAACGGCTGCGTGCCACCTGGCCCTCGCTGCAGCAGCAGTTGCAACAGGGCGATACCGTGGCTTATCAGCAGCAGGTGCCGATCTACGTCGGTGAAATCGATCGCTTTGTGCTGGGTCTGCAACGCTATACCGAGTTGAAAATGCATCTGGTGGCCGCCAGCTGCCTGGTGGGGGTTATTGCGATTGTGGCGCTGGCCCTGATGACGATTCGCTTTACCCGACTGCAGGTGGTGCGCCCGCTTAATGCACTGGTCAGCGCCAGTCGCTATGTTGAGAACGGCAACTTTGCTTTTCCGCCGTTGCACGTTGAGCAGCAGAATGAACTGCGGGTGCTGTCGCATGCCTTCAGCGGCATGGCGGCACGGCTACATTCGCATTACCAGCTGCTGGAAAGCACGGTGCGCGCTAAAACGGAAGATTTAACCCAGGCTAATCGCACGCTATCGCTACTCTATGACAGCTCACAGATGCTGACCGCCAGCCCGCTGCATCCGGCACTGTTTGAAGCAGTGTTAACCAATGTACTGACCCGTGAAAAACTGACGGCGATCCGGCTCGACAGCGACCAGTTTCAGTTTCACGCCGGTGATGAGCAGGCAGCCAGTCAGTGGCAACGTCTGCCGTTACAGCAGGACGAGCAGCAGATTGGCGAGCTGCGCTGGCAGACAGCTGGCGCCTCGCCTCCGGATGAGCTGATGCGCAGCCTGGCGGCGATGCTGGGACGGGCTATCTGGATCTGGCAGGCACAGCAGCAGTATCAACAGATGCTGCTGATTGAAGAGCGCGCTACCATTGCCCGGGAATTACATGACTCGCTGGCGCAGTCGCTCTCGTTTTTACGCATTCAGCTAACCCTGCTGCGCCGTGCCGTTGATAAAGAGGACAGCGCCTCCCATACCATTATCGCTGACTTCGATCAGGCGCTGGCCGAGGCCTATCGCCAGTTGCGTGAGCTGCTGACCACCTTCCGCCTGACCATTGAGCAGGCGGATCTGGTGGCGGCCATGCAGGCGATGATCGCCTCGCTGCAGGAGAAGAGCAGCGCAAAAATACACTTTAACTATCAGACCGGTCTGCAGAGTCTGGGAGCACAACAGCAGGTGCATGTGTTGCAGATTGTCCGTGAGGCGCTGCTGAATGCGATTCATCACGCCAGTGCGCAGGTTATCCGGGTGGATTATCAGCACAGTGAAAAAGGTGAGCACTTACTGACAATTACGGATGATGGCGTGGGGATGAACAGCACTGACGAACCGCCGGGCCATTACGGCCTGACTATTATGGCGGAGCGCGCTCAGCGCCTGAGTGGCCATCTGACCCTCCACGCACAGCCAGGAGGTACCCGGGTGGAGTTGCGCTTTCCACCGCAACCGGCGCGCCCGCTGGAATAGCAGACCAGAGTTGGTCTTAATTCAACAAAATAATCCACTGGTTTTTGACCGCGGGCTATTCGATACAGAACCGGGTGTTGCCCGTGAACAATACCCTCTGATCGGCCGCAGTCTGAAACCGATGAAACGGAGAAAATATGCAACAGCCCGCATTAACATTGATGATTGTGGATGACCATCCGCTGATGCGCCGCGGTGTCCGTCAGCTGCTGGCGCTGGATCCCAGGCTGGAGGTGATCGCCGAAGCCAGCAACGGCACTGAAGCGCTGGCGGAGGCCCGCCATCAGGAACCGGACATCATTCTGCTCGACCTGAACATGAAAGGCATGTCCGGACTGGATACGCTAAAGGCGCTACGCCATGAAGGGATCAGTTCGCGCATTCTGGTGCTGACCGTCTCTGACGCCCGCAGCGATATTTTTGCCATGGTGGATGCCGGTGCCGACGGTTATCTGCTCAAGGACAGCGAGCCGGAGGTCCTGCTGGCGCATATCCTGCAGGCATCACGGGGCGAAAAGGTCTTCAGCGAGGGCGTCACCCGCTATCTGGCTAATCGCCAGCACAGTGCCGATCCTCTGCGTCAGCTCACCGAGCGCGAACGCGATGTGCTGCAGGAGGTGGCGCGTGGCCTGTCGAATAAAGAGATTGCCGCTATTCTGCATATCTCTGAAGAGACCGTAAAAGTGCATATTCGTAACCTGCTGCGGAAACTGGATGTCCGCTCACGCGTCGCCGCCACGGTGATGTGGCTTGAAAGCCGCAAATAGCCAACGAATTTACATTTTCTCCTCAATTTCTCCACGATTTCCCCCGCTGCCGCACGTAGAGTAAACGGCGGCGGAGAATCGTGGCAAAGACCCGCCAAGTTTCCTGCCAGAGCGCCCGTTGCTGGTGGGCCTGACCAATGATAAAAGTAGTGAGGAGTGTCGATTTAATGTCGAATTTCTTTATCGACCGCCCTATCTTTGCCTGGGTTCTGGCGATTCTGCTGTGCCTGTGTGGCACGCTTTCGATTATTTCGCTGCCTATTGAACAGTACCCCGATCTGGCACCGCCTAATGTGCGTATTACCGCCAACTATCCGGGCGCATCCGCCGAGACGCTGGAAAATACCGTCACCCAGGTGATCGAGCAGAACATGACCGGCATCGATAATCTGATGTACATGTCCTCTAACAGCAGCAACACCGGTCAGGCGCAGATCACCCTCACCTTTACAGCCGGGACCAATCCCGACGAGGCCCGTCAGCAGGTTCAGAACCAGTTGCAGTCTGCGCTGCGCAAGTTGCCGCAGGCGGTGCAGTCGCAGGGCGTGACGGTCAATAAAACCGGTGACAGCAATATTCTGATGGTGGCGTTCGTCTCGACTGACGGCAGCATGGATAAGCAGGATATTTCAGACTATGTCGCCAGTAATATTCAGGACCCCCTGAGCCGTATTGATGGTGTCGGCCAGGTTGACGCTTACGGCTCGCAATATGCGATGCGCATCTGGCTCGATCCTAACAAACTGATTGCCTACGCGCTGACCACCGACGACGTGGTCAGTGCGATTCAGTCGCAGAACACCCAGGTTGCCGTGGGTCAGGTGGGTGGCCTGCCGTCGGTGGAGAAACAGGCGCTTAACGCCACGGTCAACGCCCAGTCGATGCTGCAGACTCCCGAGCAGTTCCGGGCCATTACCCTGAAGAACAATCCCGACGGTTCTGTAGTGACGCTGGGCGATGTCGCCACCGTGGCGCTGGGGGCAGAGAAGTATGATTATCTGAGCCGCTACAACGGCCAGCCCGCATCAGGCCTGGGGGTGAAGCTCGCGTCAGGTGCCAACGAGATGAACACCGATAAGCTGGTGCGGGCGCGCATTGAGGAGCTGTCCCACTACTTCCCGCACGGTCTGGAAGCGAAGATCGCCTATGAAACCTCCCCTTTCGTTAAAGCGTCGATCACCGATGTGGTGAAGACGCTGCTGGAGGCGATTGTGCTGGTGTTTGGCGTGATGTACCTGTTTATGCAGAACTTCCGCGCCACCTTAATTCCTACAATTGCGGTGCCGGTGGTGCTTTTCGGCACCTTTAGCGTGCTCTATGCCTTTGGATTCAGCATCAATACCCTGACCATGTTTGCCATGGTACTGGCAATCGGGCTGCTGGTGGATGATGCCATCGTGGTGGTGGAAAACGTCGAACGTATCATGCATGAAGAGGGACTCTCGCCGCGTGCCGCCACGCGAAAATCGATGGGCCAGATTCAGGGCGCGCTGGTAGGGATCGCGCTGGTGCTCTCGGCGGTGTTTGTGCCGATGGCGTTTTTTGGCGGCACCGTCGGCGCCATTTACCGTCAGTTCTCTATCACCATTGTCTCGGCGATGGTCCTGTCGGTGCTGGTGGCGATGATCCTGACGCCGGCACTGTGTGCCACGCTGTTAAAACCGGCGCCACAGGGCGAGCAGCCTGAGCGTCGCGGCTTCTTCGGCTGGTTCAACCGTCACTTTAATCACAACGCTGACCGCTACGAGCGCGGCGTAGCGGGCATCCTGCGCAAGGGTGGTCGCTGGCTGCTGCTCTATCTCGGCATTATCGGTCTGATGGCGTTTCTGTTTCTGCGTCTGCCGACATCGTTTCTGCCGCTGGAAGATCGCGGCGTATTTCTGACGCAGGTTCAGCTTCCGGCAGGCGCGACGCTTGAGCAAACGGCCAGCGTGGTCGCCAAAGTCGAAAACTATTATCTCACTGAGGAGAAAGCGAACGTGCTGTCGGTCTTCTCCACCATCGGCGCAGGTCCGGGCGGCAATGGACAAAACGTGGCGCGTCTGTTTGTGCGGCTGAAAGACTGGGAAGCGCGGCCCGGTGCCGATCGCACCTCGTTCGCGATTATCGATCGCGCGACTAAGGCGTTTCAGAAAATTAAAGAGGGCCGGGTGATTGCCAGCAGTCCGCCAGCCATCACCGGCATGGGCAGCAGCTCCGGCTTTGACATGGAACTGCAGGATCACGCCGGTATCGGTCATACCCAAATGATGGCAATGCGCGACAGGCTGCTGGAGATGGCGGGCAACGATAAGTCACTATCACGGGTCCGCCACAATGGACTGGATGACAGCCCGCAGTTGCAGATCGATGTGGATGCCCGCAAAGCGCAGGCGCTGGGCGTGTCGCTGGATACCATCAACGACACGCTGACCACCGCGTGGGGCTCCAGCTACGTGAATGACTTCCTGGATCGTGGGCGGGTGAAAAAGGTCTATGTGCAGGCCGCCGCCGAATTCCGCATGCTGCCGGACGACATCAACAAATGGTATGTGCGCAACAGCAGCGGCAAAATGGTGCCCTTCTCCGCCTTTGCCACCAGCCGCTGGGAGACCGGATCGCCGCGCCTTGAACGCTACAACGGCTATTCATCGCTGGAGATTGTTGGCGAAGCGGCCAATGGCGTGAGCAGCGGCACGGCAATGGATGAGATGGAAAAGCTGGTGAATGCCCTGCCGCTGGGCGTCGGGTTCCAGTGGACCGGTGCCTCTTATCAGGAGCGGCTCTCCGGCTCGCAGGCACCAGCGCTCTATGCGATTTCGCTGCTGGTGGTGTTCCTCTGCCTTGCCGCGCTGTATGAAAGCTGGTCCATCCCATTCTCGGTAATGCTGGTGGTGCCGCTGGGGGTAGTCGGCGCGCTGATCGCCACCTGGATGCGTGGGCTGGAAAATGACGTCTATTTCCAGGTTGGCCTGCTGACGGTCGTGGGGTTATCCGCCAAAAATGCCATCCTGATTGTAGAATTTGCTAATGAGATCAACAGCCGTGGACGCGAGCTGGTGGAATCTACGCTGGAGGCGTCACGTCAGCGTCTGCGGCCGATTCTGATGACCTCGCTGGCCTTTATCTTTGGGGTGCTGCCGATGGCAATCAGCAGCGGAGCGGGCTCCGGCAGCCAGCATGCCGTGGGAACCGGTGTGATGGGCGGAATGATCTCTGCCACACTGCTGGCGATATTTTTTGTGCCGCTGTTTTTTGTGCTGGTACGCCGCCGCTTCCCGCTCAAAGAGAAGCCGCTAGACTAAGTAGAGGCACAAATAAAAAGCGGCCACTGATACCAGTGGCCGCCTTATTTCTGTTTGTGGTAAGAATTCCAGCAAGCGGGATTAACCTGCTTTTTTCTTCGCGCGTTACTTGTTGCGTAACATCGCTTCGATAAATTCTTTCCAGGTTCCCATTTCGGTGTCAATCATAATGCCCTCTCTTATTGTACTGGCAATATTACGCGCTTTTTTTATACAGGTGAATACGTTTACACCTGTTATATCTATCGGCAACCGTCATAAAAACATGAATGTTGCTGATTGTGGAAGCTGACGCACACTTCAGCAACTCCTTCACCCCATTAAAAATAATTTTTTTTAAACCCAACGGTAGACTATTTTATCAACATGGCGAAATTCTTAATAGCTAAATGATCAGCAGGGTAATGATTGCCTGCGAAATTGATAGCGTTTACCCGATGCCAGACGGTGACCTTGCTGCCGTGCTCTCTGGCCCGATTCCCGCGCCGTGGCAGATGCCGCAACGGATCACACTATGGTAAACTCGCACTTTGGCTGCTTTTTTCAGCTTTCACTTCTCACAGGACAATAAGGATCGGGCAATGAGCACGCAGTGGGTGATGTTCGGGATTAAAAATTGCGACACCATAAAAAAAGCCCGGCGCTTTTTAACAGATGCAGGCGTTGACTATCACTTCCACGACTACCGTGCAGATGGCCTGAGCGATGCACTGCTGCAGGAGTTTATCGATGCACTGGGTTATCAGGCTCTGCTTAACACCCGGGGCACCACCTGGCGTAAATTGCCTGAGCGTGATCGCGACGCGGTTACCGATGCCAGCAGCGCCAAAGCGCTGATGCTGGCGCATCCCGCCATGATTAAGCGTCCGCTGTTGCGCGCCCCGGATGGCTCCCTGCTCGCTGGTTTCAGCGAAGCCACCTATCAGAATGCTATCCAGGAGAAGTCATAATATGTTTTGCCCGGTCATTGAGCTGACGCAGCAGCTTATTCGTCGCCCCTCTCTCAGCCCCGATGATGCCGGATGTCAGGCTCTGCTGATCGCCCGTCTTGAAGCCATTGGCTTTAAGATTGAAACGATGAACATCGACGACACCCTGAATTTCTGGGCCACCCGTGGCGAAGGTGAAACGCTGGCGTTTGCCGGTCACACCGATGTGGTGCCGCCTGGCGATGCCAGCCGCTGGATTAATCCGCCATTTGAACCCACCATCCGCGACGGCATGCTGTTTGGCCGTGGCGCGGCCGACATGAAAGGCTCGCTGGCGGCAATGGTGGTCGCTGCCGAACGTTTTGTGGCAGTGCGTCCCCATCACAGAGGGCGACTCGCCTTTATGATTACCTCTGATGAAGAGGCCAGCGGGGCCAACGGCACAGTTAAAGTGGTTGAGCGGCTGATGGCGCGCCGCGAACGGCTCGACTATTGCCTGGTCGGCGAGCCCTCCAGCACGGAAGTGGTGGGTGATGTGGTGAAAAATGGCCGACGCGGTTCGATCACCGCTAACCTGATGGTGCATGGCGTGCAGGGCCACGTCGCCTATCCGCATCTGGCGGATAATCCGGTTCACCGGGCGATGCCGGCGCTGAACGAGCTGGTCGCAACCGAGTGGGATCAGGGAAATGAGTTCTTCCCGGCCACCAGCATGCAGATTGCCAACGTCCAGGCGGGCACCGGCAGTAACAATGTGATCCCCGGCGAGCTGTTTGTGCAGTTTAACTTCCGCTTCAGCACCGAACTCACCGATGAGATGATTCGCCAGCGGGTCGCAGAGCTGCTGGATCGCCACCAGTTGCGTTACACCATTGAGTGGAAACTCTCCGGACAGCCCTTCCTGACCACGCGCGGTAAACTGGTTGATGCCGTCGTGAAAGCTGTAGCGCACTATAATGAAATTAAGCCGCAGCTGCTGACCACGGGCGGAACCTCCGATGGCCGCTTTATTGCCCGGATGGGTGCGCAGGTGGTGGAACTGGGGCCAGTAAATGCCACCATTCATAAAATCAATGAGTGTGTGAAAGCCTCCGACCTGCAGATGCTGAGCCGGATGTACCAACGCATCATGGAACAACTGATCGCCTGACGGCGGTTTTAAGGAGCAGCAAATGGAATTTATTAAAGATTACTGGTGGATCCTGGTGATCCTGCTGATGGTTGGCGTGCTGATGAACGTTTATAAAGATCTGAAACGCATCGATCATAAAAAATTTATGGATAACAAACCTGATCTGCCGCCGCATCGTGATTTCAACGATAAATGGGATGACGACGACAACTGGCCGAAGAAGAAGTAAACGAAAAAAATCTGCTGTGCGGGTAATGCCGTTCACTTAATCCTTTCGTGACTTTAAACAGAACGGACATTCCGGCGGGATATAAAGCACCGAACGATCATATCTTCGGTGCTCTCTTTTTTCCGACAGAATAAAAGCCCTCACCTTTTCTCTGATTCCTCTCAGATGGTCAGGTATGTTTCCTGGCGCACCTTTGCCGCTGACCGCTCAGTGGAGAAAGCATCAACAATGAAATCCCTATCGTGTTCAGATATAAAAAAACCGGAATCAGGGAACTGATTCCTGATTGTCTCTCACTGGCAGGATCGGTCAGGTACTCTTAAACGATCGGCATAGCCGCTTCGGCGGGGGGTTTCTTTTTCAGCAGTATCACTTCAGCCTGAGTTTCTGCGCCTGGCGATGCAGGTTGCCGGGATCGACTTCAAGCCGCCGCGCTGTCTCCGCCCAAACCCTGCCGCTCGCCTCATACACCCGCTGGATGTATTCGCGCTGAAACTGTCGGGTCGCATTGTGCAGGCTCATATCCGGGATTTCTGCCGCCGCCACAGAAGATGGTTCGCTCTTAACCGCCTGCACACCGCCAAAGCTGAAATGCTGCGGTAACAGCAGCACATCGCCGGAACGGTTATCCGCCTGGGCAACGATTGCCGCCCGGTGGATCGCGTGCTCCAGCTCGCGCACGTTGCCCGGCCAGGTAGCAGCTTCAAGTAATGCTCTGGCCGCAGGGCTAAGCGCTACGCTTTGCAGGCTAAACTTAACGCGGCATTTTTCGCAGAAGTATCCGGCAAGCAGCACGACATCATCACCCCGTTCACGCAGCGCCGGAACAAAGAGCGGGAACACGCTTAGCCGGTGATACAGATCTGCTCTGAACTTCCCTTCAGTAACCGCCTGCCGCATATCCAGATTAGTCGCAGCGATTATCCGCACGTCAACGGTAAGCGCCTTATCTTCGCCCACGCGCTGAAGATCACCGTATTGCAGGACGCGCAGTAACTTCGCCTGAAGCGATAGCGGCAGCTCGCCGATCTCATCAAGAAACAGCGTACCTTTATCCGCAAGTTCAAACTTACCGGGACGGTCATGGATAGCGCCCGTGAACGCACCTTTAACGTGTCCGAAAAGCTCGCTTTCCGCTACGGCCTCCGGCAGCGCTGCGCAGTTCAGATAGATAAGCGGTTTTGCCGCGCGCGCCGACTGGCGATGAAGCGCCTGTGCGACCAGCTCTTTACCCGTACCGGTTTCGCCCATAATCAGCACACTAAGGTCGGACGGGGCTACCATGCTGATTTCTTTTTTCAGGTGCAGCATTGGCGCAGACTCGCCAATTATTTCGACCTCTTCATTTTCATCCGGCCGGCGCGCGGGTGGCGTAAATGTGGCGGCGGGCTTTTCCAGCTGTTCAAGCAGCAGTGCATTATTCAGCGCTCCGCCCGTAAGGCTTGCCAGCAAGCGCAGCTCTTCATCACTGTATTCATCGAACTGTGTCGCATTCATGCCGTCCAGCGTCAGCGCGCCGATTAGCGTCTGTCCGGAGAAGAGTGGCATTCCGACGCACGCATGTACATGAAGTTCTTTCTGCTCCGGGATCAGCCCGTCATAAGGATCGGGCAAATCGCTGTCTGCGGGAAAGCGCACTACGTCGCCCGCGCGCGCGATGGCCTCAAGGCGGGGGTGCGCGTCCAGGCTGAAACGGCGTCCCATCACATCAGGCGCAAGCCCTGCGGTCGCCAGCGGGCGGAACTGCTGATTTTCATACCGCAGCAGCGCGGTTGCGTCGCACTTAAGCGCGCTGTGAATCGATTTAATCAGGCGGGTAAAGCGGTCTCGCCCTCTTAGCCCGTTCTGAATATCCACGGCGAGCGCTGCTAAAGATTCAACTGAAATTGTCATGTCGTCATTTCCACAATTATTGTTTAAATCACAATGTCAGCAATTGTTGTAATCACAACGATAAAAGAACGATATGACTAAAATCAACGACCTGCAAAGTGGCACGGATTATGCCTTGTTAGTTACATATTCTCGCAAAGGTGCAAAATCATGTCAGACACATATCAATCTGCCCATGCTTTATCCCCCGGCCAGATGGACGCCGCCGCCGGTGCTCTTCGCTGGGCGGCATTTGGTGGAGCACGACGCGGCCTGGGCGTTACTTACAAACAGGTTTCCGCCGATCGTGTTCAGTTCGAAACCGAGTACAACGGACGGAAAGCCTGGGTGGACCTCAATATCCCCTACACGCCGGTTGAGTTAATAGTTGCCGGTGCGCTGCTTCTGCAACAGCTGAACTCTTTTTCATAATCACAGGTGATTTTATGGCGCACACAGATGAAGTGATCGAAGCGGTAGAGAACGCCCTGGCGCGCAACATCATCCGCGAAATGAATATTCTTCTTTACGAACTCAGCGAAGACGCGAACCTGACGCGGCAATTCCGGTTTGAACAGCAGCATCGTTTACGTCTGGCGGTTTTTCGCCATAGCACCGAGAAAAAAGAACTCGCTGAACAACGCCGCAAATGGCTTACACAAGGCGGCATCATCTGCTGACAGGAGGCCCACAATGGCCCATACCATCCCCGCAAACTTTGTTCATACCCGCTCTACCCCGTTTTGGGATAAAGAGAGCGTGCCGAAAGCGCTGCTCACTCACCACAACACCAAAAAAGGCGTGTTTGGTCGTCTCTCCGTCATGCGCGGCGCGGTTAAATACTATGGCTTCGCCAGCGAGACGGAGAAAACGCCGGAGGCTGAAGTAGTCATTAATGCCGGACAGTTCGGCATCAGTCCGCCGCAATACTGGCACCACATCGAGCTACTTACCGACGACACCTATTTTAATATCGACTTCTTCGCCAATCCGAATGAAGAGCTGGAAGGCAGCGGCATCGGGCAGGTCATCCATCTATCCGCGGTCAGGTAATTTACTGGCACAAACAAACCCGCTTCGGTGGGTTTTTTAGTGCTACTGCCATTGTCATTTTAACATTTTAGTGTAATAAGCACAATGAACAGGCATTGTATATTTAACACCAAAAATTAAAAATAAGCTTTGAATCAATAATTTAAAAACTGGCACACCCCTTGCAATGACGGAGAAAGAATTTAACGAACGCTAAGGGGCGATACATGAATATCCACGTTAAGAATAATATTTTTTGGGTAGGTAAACGCGACTGGGAGGTAGAACACTTTCACGGTAAGGAATACAAAATGCAACGCGGCACCAGCTACAACAGCTATCTGATCCGCGAAGAAAAGAACATCCTGATCGATACCGTCGATCTGAAATTCCGCAGCGATTTTGTGAAAAACCTGGCGGAAGAAATCGACCTGAAAAAGATTGATGCCATTATCATCAACCACGCAGAAGAAGATCACAGCGGCGCGCTCGCTGAACTGCTGGCGCTCATCCCCAACACCCCGATTTACTGTACCGCGAACGGCGTGGACTCCATCAACGGCCATCATCACCATCCTGAATGGAATTTCAACGTCGTGAAAACCGGTGATTCACTGGATATCGGCAACGGTAAAAAGCTGATCTTTGTTGAAACGCCTATGCTGCACTGGCCTGATAGCATGATGACCTACATGACCGAAGATGCCGTGCTGTTCAGTAACGACGCGTTCGGTCAGCATTACTGCGATGAACATCTGTTTAATGATGAAGTGGATCAGCATGAACTCTTCGACCAGTGCCAGCGCTACTTTTCAAACATCCTTACGCCGTTCGCCCGTCTGGTGACGCCGAAAATTAATGAAATCCTGGGCTTCAACCTCCCGGTCAGCATGATCGCCACCTCGCACGGTGTGGTCTGGCGTGATAACCCTACGCAGATTGTAGAGCTGTATCTGAAATGGGCGGCGGATTACCAGGAAGACCGGATCACCCTCTTCTACGATGCCATGTCCAACAATACGCGAATGATGGCAGATGCCATCGCCGAAGGTATCCGCGAAACCGATCCGCGTGTGGCCGTGAAGGTTTACAACGTATCCAGACACGACAAAAACGAAATCATTACTTCCTGTTTCCGCTCAAAAGGCATTCTGGTCGGTTCCTCAACCATGAATAACGTGATGATGCCGAAAGTTGCGGGGATGCTGGAAGAGATCACCGGGCTGAAGTTCCGCAATAAGCGCGCGTCGGCGTTCGGTTCCTACGGCTGGACAGGTGGCGCGGTTGACCGGGTTGCGACCCGTCTTCAGGATGCCGGTTTTGATATGACTATCGCGCTTAAAGCGAAATGGCGTCCCAACCTGTCCGCGCTGGAAGAATGCCGCGAGCACGGGCGTAAAATTGCGCGTGAATGGGCGCTTTCCCCTATCCCTGCGGCTGCGCCCGTCGTCAATACCGCCGCCACTATCGAGCCTGCCGCGCCCGTAAACGCGGAGGGTGTGGGCGTCGTGGAAGCGGGCGAAGAGGTCTCGCAGAAGATGATCTGCACCGTGTGCCAGTGGGTTTACGATCCTGCTGTCGGCGAGCCGGATCAGGACGTTGCGCCGGGCACCAAATGGGACGATGTGCCGGATGACTTCCTTTGCCCGGGCTGTGCATTAGGTAAAGACGTATTTGATCCGTTCGAGGGCTAACACGATGGCATCTGAAATCGTAATAATTGGTTCGGGCTTCGCCGCTCGCCAGCTGGTGAAGAACATTCGTCACCAGGATAAAAGCGTGCCTGTGCGGCTCATTGCGGCGGATAGCTGCGACGAATACAACAAGCCGGAACTCAGTCACGTTTTCAGCCTCGGGCAACGTGCAGACGATTTAACGCGCCAGACTGCCGCCGCGTGGGCGGAAAATAATAATGTTGTGCTGCATCCCCATACGCGGGTCGAAAACATAGACACATCGGCGCGCATCGTCCGCACGACCGCTGGGGATTTCGGCTACGCAAAACTGGTACTGGCAACGGGAGCGGAGGCCATCCTGCCGCCCGTACCGGGTAGCGAACTCCTGTACACGCTGAACAGTCAGCAGGAGTACAAACGCTGCGAAGCCGAACTCGCGAACGCTAAGCGCGTACTGCTGATCGGCGGTGGGTTAATCGGTACAGAAATCGCGATGGACTTTAACCGCGCGGGTAAAGATGTGACGGTAACAGACCGCAGTGCGGGCTTACTCGCCTCGCTGCTGCCACCCGAGATCAGCGCGCGGCTACAGCGACGACTGATGGATAACGGCGTTAACTTCATGTTCAAAAAAGAGATTACCGAAATTTCCCGGCATCACGATTCACTGATAGCGACGTTCAGCGATGGACTCCGGCAGAGCTTTGATGCGGTCGTATGCGCGATCGGCCTGTGTCCTGCTGTAGCGCTGGCACGCGAAGCGGGTATCGAAGTCCGGCGCGGTATCGTCGTAAGCGACACGCTCGCAACGTCTGCCGAAGACGTTTACGCGCTGGGCGATTGCGCCGAAATCCAGGGAAAACTGATGCCGTATCTCCAGCCTGCTACGCTGGCTGCTATGACGCTGGCTAAAAACCTCACCGGCGACGCCGCGAAACTCACGCTGCCGACGATGCTGGTCAAGGTGAAAACCCCGGACATGCCGCTGTACCTTGCGGGTGATCCCGCTAACCCGGCGCTAACCTGGAATATGATGTTTTCTCCAGCTGGTGTTATAGCGAAAGGCTGTGATGATCAGGGCGAGCTTCACGCCTTCGTGGTCAGCGAAGATCATATGAAAATGGCTTTCCCGATGCTGAAAGATATCAGACTGCCCGCAGCACGTTAGCGCAGATACAAACAGGCCAGTTGACCGCTGGCCTGAATTCCTTTTCTCTCTTCAAAGGTAAACCAGCCATGAACGCTATTGATACCTTCTCCAATTCGAAAACCACCCTTCACAACCCCTCATCCTGCACTTGCGGGCGCATCGTCTGGCTATCCAGGCACTGCGACTTCTTTGCGATGAACATGGGCACGAATGAGCGCGACGCGCGCATAGATGCGAAGATCGGCGATGTCTATCGCGGAGTACAGTTCCGCCCTGAAATGCTGAAGGACGCCGTTTCCGGCGTGTTTTGGGAAATGTGGAATGTCTGGGAACCCGCTGAAGGCCTCAAGGTCGTGCAGGCGTGATTACGTGCCTGGCCTTACATCGCCTCGCCGCATATTGCAGCCAATAAAGAAGCAGCCGCTAAGGGATAAAGCCGTTCACTTAAGTCTTTCGTAATTTGAAACAGAACGGATAGGTGGATCCACGCAGGGTCATGCGAGCGGGAAACAGCATCAGGCTCAGAAGAGAAAGCATCAACCACGAAATCTGTATCGTGTTCAGACATAAAAAATCCGGAGTCAGGGGGCTGACTCCGGATGACCTCTCACTGGCAGGATCGTTCAGGTACTCTTAAACGATCGGCATTGCCGCTCAGCAGATGCTTTTTACATCATTACGATGACATCATCATCACCCGGTTTTGCGCCGCTTAACGCCTCATCAAAGTAGCGTTTCGGCACTGTATAGCGCAGATGATTCAGCGCCAGCTCCATGCTGCGGTGATCGATGGCGTGCGCCAGATCGTCAACGATATCCAGGGTAACGTCGCCACCGCAGGCGGTCAGCCGCTGCTCCGCCTGCTGCGCATGGTGTAGCGGGATCTGCTCATCATAATCACCGTGGATCAGGTGAATGGTGGTGCGGGTGCTGGCCTTCTCCGGCAGGGTAATAAACCGTCCGTTAAACACCACCGCGCGGCCCGCCAGATTGGCGTGGGCTTTGACCCCTTCCAGCACCATACTGCCGCCCTGCGAAAAGCCAATTAAGGCTGTCGCTTCCGGCCGCACGCCACTCTTTTTTTGCCAGTGGCGCACAGACTCAACAAACTGCGGCATCGCCGCATCAACCCGCTGCTGGACGGTCTGATCGTGCAGGTCGGCTTCGCCGAACCACTGACGCCCCGCACCAGGCGAGCCGACGGAGACCACCAGCGCGTCGGGAAACGTTCGGGCAAACCAGTTGCCAATTTCACCCATTGAATCCGGGTTATCACCTACGCCATGGTAGAGCAGAAATAGCTGTGCTGTAGTGGCAGGTTGTTGAACGATTACATATTTCAGTGTCATGATGACCTCCTGTGTTCACTCTACACCGCCTGGCACAAAATGATATGAGGATAATTTGAACCAGCTGGTCGAATTATTTCAACGGCAGATGCAGCAAGGCCGCATCAATGCCCAGTGTCTGGAGGGCCGCTGCCGCCTGCTGACGCAGCTTAGCTATCAGCGCTTTGCGCCCGCTCACTCCCGCCTGCTGTGCCAGTTCGCTCAGGGCGTTAGGTGCGGCAACTGCCGCGGCCAGCAGCGGTACAGAGGCTGAACTGACCTCCACCAGACGCTGCAACACCGGCAGGCTCGCTTCCAGTGGCCGCTGCGCCCAGGCAAAACCCGCCGCCAGATGGATATCCTGTGCGGTCAATCCGTCGTCAGGGACCTGATCAAACTGGAGTTCCAGCGCGATATGCTGGCGCAACAGCGGCCAGTCACGCGCCAGCTGTTCTGCCGCGCGGTGCTGCAATGCCTCACCTGCAGCAGAACAGGGCAACATGGCCATCGCCGCGTAGCAGCCGCTGCTGGCTTCGCGCTGACTGCCAATCCGCACCAGGGTAAAGCCACAGGCGCGCCAGAACGCCCAGAGAGATTCAGTGTAGCCGAAGCTGACGGAGAGGTAGTCATATCCGGCGGCCGCACTGGCCGCTGCCGCAACCAGTTGCTGTCCGGTTCCCAGACGACGTCGCTCTGCCGCCACGGCAATACGGCTGATGCGCAGCGAGCGTAATGTCGCCGCCTCAGCCAGACCGGCGTGGGCTGCCAGCGACTGCGCCACCAGATTTCCGCGGGGGCGCCGGGTGCCCGCCCAGACCGCCTGTGCCAGTGCAGCGTTAAGACCGCCCTCCTCCACCAGCCAGAGCGCGCCCTCTAACGCCGCCGCATCGCCGGCCTGCCACAGTTGCATACCGGGTGCGTCCAGCAGGCGGCGCAAATCAAGCGGCGAGGTACGATAGTGCGCACTGGTCAGCAGACGATACGCGGCCTCCAGCGCGCTAAAATCGTGGCGTTCAACACGCTGGGGCGTTACCGGGGAATCAGGGGGGGGCGCGGCGGCATCGTCAAACAGCAGCGCCTGATTAAGCCACTGCTCCAGCGGATCGAAACGCGACCAGCGCAGCGGCTCATCAAGCGTGAAATAGTGTACATCAGGAAGCCCGGCGCAGAATTTAAGGATAAACCCCCGCCCGCTTCCTTCGTAGCCCTGCACGGTGGTGGTGAGCAACACGCGGGGATACCGGCTCACCAGCGCCTGCAGCAGCGGTGCCGGGATCGCCGCTGCTTCATCCACAATCAGCCATTCCGCCTGCGGCGGTGTTTCCAGCGCCAGCAGCGCGTCGGGTGCCATAAAGTGAAAATAGTCAGCGGCAAAGGTGCCGAGCACCTCCGTTGAGGCTTTGGCCGGAGCCGTAACCAGACAATGGCCATTCAATCGTGCCAGCATGCCCGCCAGCGCCGATTTACCACGTCCGCGGGGCGCGGTCAGCACGGCAACGCCCGATGGCAGCCTCATCAGTTGATCGAGTATCGCCTGCTGCTGCTGCGGTGCCTGACAGTGCCACTGCGGCCAGTCCGGCTGTGCCGGAAAGCAGCATGGCTGATGCTGCCGCTCCAGCAGCACCTGGTTATCCGCTAATATCAGCTGTTGCAGGTGGTCAACAAAATGAGGGGTTGCGATGGGTTCAGCGACATCGGCCCAGCGCAGGCTGTCGGTGTCAGGTTGCTGTGCCCACTGTTCCCAGGGCGGCACCAGCAGTAACAGCCAGCTACCGGCGGTGAGCGTGCCAGCCAGCGCAGCGAAAGCGTCGGCATGAAAGCCCTGACGGGCGTCAAACAGGGCATGACGAAATTCACGGCCAAGCAGCGTGCGCACTGCAGCAGGCTGTTTGTGCAGGACAGGCGATTTATACTGACCCGGCACTTTATCTGAAGCAGAGAACAGCGGCTCCGGGCTAAGCTCCAGCCAGTCGCCGGTCAGCGCTTCACGCCACGCTGCAGCCCGTATTAAACACCAGGCCGGGTCGCCGCTGATTACCGCCAGACGACGCACACCGGCCTGCTGCATAAGCTGCGTAAGATGCTGCAGACTCATCAGTTGCTGGCGAAGGTGTTGCACTGTCCTGGATTGCCACCATCAAACCCGCGCTTGAACCAGGTGTAGCGCTGCTCAGACGTTCCGTGGGTGAAGCTGTCCGGCACCACGCGGCCCTGACCTTTCTGCTGCAGGCGGTCATCGCCAATTGCCTCTGCGGCATTCAGCGCTTCCTGCAGATCGCCCGCTTCAAGGATGTTTTCCTGCTGCATATAGTGTCCCCAGACACCGGCAAAACAGTCCGCCTGCAGTTCCATTTTGACGGAGAGCTGATTGACCTGCGTCTGGCTCGCACCCTGCTGCATTTCACGCACTTTGGGCTCAATGCCCAGCAGTTTCTGAACATGGTGGCCCACTTCATGCGCAACGACGTAGCCCTGAGCGAAGTCACCGCCCGCGCCGAGTTTGGTTTTCATCTCGTCATAGAAAGAGAGGTCGATGTAGACGGTCTGGTCGGCAGGACAGTAGAACGGTCCCATCACAGACTGTCCGGTACCGCAGCCGGTGCGGGTTGCGCCGCGATACATCACCAGCTTCGGTGCCACATACTGTTTGTTCATCTGTTTGAACAGTTTGCCCCAGGTATCTTCCGTAGTGGCCAGGATCACCTTCGTGAATTTCGCAGCCTCATCATCATTGGCGCTGACGCTGCGCTGTTGCTGCTGGCTGGTCGGTGCGACTTCTCCACCCGTCAGCAGTGCGGTCAGGTCGTAACCGTAATAACCCGCGATGGCCACGACAATCAGCAGCACTATACCGCCTTTACCGCGCGGCAGACGAATCTGACGGCCTCCGCCGCCTAAACCGGACGATTGATTGCGACGGTCCTCTACATTGTCGCTTTCGCGACGCCCTTGCCAGCGCATGCTGTGTTCCCTCAGTCATTTTTTCAGATGGCATGATTTTAGTTGTGTGAGGCAGCAATCACCAGCTTTACACCAAAATGAAAAAGGAGAGCCGGGGCTCTCCTTTTTCTTTGTGCGCTAAAGACAAACTCAGTCGAGTTTTACGCCCAGTCGCTGTGCTACTGCTTCATAGGCTTCCACCACGCCGCCGAGGCTCTGGCGGAAACGGTCTTTATCCATTTTATCCAGCGTCTCTTTGTCCCACAGGCGCGCACCGTCTGGCGAAAACTCATCGCCCAGCGTCACTTCGCCGTTAAACAAACCAAACTCCAGTTTGAAGTCGACCAGAATCAGGCCCGCATCGTCGAACAGTTTGCTCAGCACCTCATTGGCTTTAAAGGTCAGCTCCTGCATCCGCGCCAGGTTCTGTTTGCTGACCCAGCCAAAGGTTTCGCAGTAGGATTCATTGACCATCGGGTCATGCTTTGCATCATCTTTCAGGAAAAGATCAAACAGCGGCGGATTGAGCACGATGCCCTCTTCCACGCCCAGACGTTTTACCAGCGAGCCTGCGGAGCGGTTACGTACCACGCACTCTACCGGCACCATCTCCAGCTTCTTCACCAGCGCTTCGGTATCTGACAGCAGCGCTTCCATCTGGGTCGGGATACCCGCTTCCTGCAATTTGGTCATGATGAAGTGGTTAAACTTGTTGTTAACCATTCCCTTGCGATCAAACTGCTCAATTCGGGCGCCATCACCTGCTGACGTATCGTTGCGGAATTCGAGTATCAGCAGATCCGGGTTATCGGTGCTGTATACGGTTTTCGCTTTACCGCGATACAACTCAGCTCGCTTTTGCATCTTGTTCACTCCAGACTTGAAATAACGGGTGTTCAGCGGCCAGTGCCGCTGCGGCGATTGCCTTGACGCAATCGTTTACTTCGCCGCGCGCTATTATGCCAAAAACAAAATAAAAAGGCCGGAGAATCTCCGGCCTGAGGCAACTTTATTTGTTCAGCGCCGCCTGGAACACGGCCACCAGCGCATCGTTCTGCGACTGGGTCAGCACATGCCCTTTCGGGTCGATGAATTGCAGACTGGTGCGGTTGTCGAGATCGCCGACCTGCACTTTGTAATCACCGTTTGGTAATTCCGGATCTTTCGCACCGACTGAATCCCAGTCGCTGCTGCTCAGTGATTTGTAGGTAACCTTCATGCTGCCAGTTGAGCGGGTGGTATCGGTCACTTCCATCCCGACGCGTTTCATTGCATCAGGCAGACGCTGCCATGCCACGTTGTATGGCGTACGCAGGATCAGCAGTGGCAGGCCGGTATCATCAGCACCGCTCTGCACATCAATGGCGCCATTCACCCGACCAGAGGCCGCGTTTTCACTGGCCGTATCAATCTTGTCCATACCGGTGCTGATATCATTCAGCATCTGCGCGGTGTAACGCTGAATCTGTACAGGTGAGGTAATGGTTTTACCATCCTGCTGCAGCTCCAGCAGACGAACGGTTAACTGCTGTTGATAGCTCTGCGACTGCACGCTGATCTGGTAGCGACCACGATACTGCTGATCTTCATCAGCACGGTTCCACTGCACCCAGTCCGTCGTCAGTTGCTGGCCTGCGTCATTACGGGAAGCAATCGGGAATTTGTATGACTGCACCACGTTGACGACCTGCGACCAGACTGAACCGCGGCTGTTATCAATCATCAGCGCGCCGGTATTGTTGCTGAACTGCGCGCGGGTGCCGTTCATCAGCGCCAGCGGCTGGGCTGGCGGACGTATGTCAAGCTCCTTGCCAGTGGGTGCATGACTGGTCGTGCGCGGCACGTCGAAATCACCACGCTGTACCGGCAGGATCATTCCGGCAGGCGCTTTCAGTTCATCTAACTGGCTGGCTTCAAGATAAGATTCGTCACCGCTGACCTGGCGCTTATAACGCTGATCGCTTGAACAGGCCGACAACAGCATCAGGGTAGAAAGCCCCATCACTGTGGCTACTGTTGACCGCTTTACTGAGTAATTCATTCAAACTCCCTAAATTATCGCAAACCCGCTTTCACCAGCGCCTGCTCCACTTTCGGCTGGCCGGCTGCAGTCAGTGGCGTCATTGGCAGACGCAGCGTGTCGTTAGCGATTAATCCTAGCTGTTTCGCAGCCCATTTCACCGGGATAGGATTGGGTTCACAGAAAAGCGTCTGGTGCAGATGCATCAGACGCTGATTCAGGCGGCGTGCCTCGACGAAATTGCCCTGCTGTGCGAGTTGACACAGTTCGACCATTTCGCGCGCAGCCACGTTGGCCGTCACCGAAATAACGCCTTTGCCGCCCAGTTGCATAAAGTCCAGCGCAGTCGCGTCATCGCCACTCACCAGAATGAAATCTTCATTAACCAGCTCTTGGATCTGACTTACCCGCGATAAGTTCCCGGTTGCCTCTTTGATTCCGATAATATTTTTGATTTCGGCCAGGCGGGCAACGGTTTCCGGCAGCATGTCACAACCGGTACGCGAGGGAACGTTATACAGCATCTGCGGCAGGCTGGTGCTATTCGCAATGGCTTTAAAGTGCTGGAACAGCCCTTCCTGCGTCGGACGGTTATAATAAGGGGTCACGGTCAGGCAACCCACAACGCCGGAATTTTCAAAACGCTTAGTCAGAGAGATGCCTTCAGCGGTGGCGTTTGCCCCGGTTCCGGCAATCACCGGAATACGGCCATCGGCCAGCTCCAGGGTCAGCATCACCACATCACCATGTTCTTCATGGCTCAGGGTAGCAGATTCGCCTGTGGTGCCGACGGAAACGATCGCCGCGGTGCCGCTGGCGACGTGATAATCAATCAGTTTTTTCAGACTCGACCGGCAGACATTACCGCTGTCATCCATTGGCGTAACGAGTGCAACAATACTTCCCGTAAACATTGGCGATCCCCTCGACAAACAAGTGCTTCATGGTACGTTTTACACTTAGGGAAAAGCAAGCCAGCCACGCCATTCCCGCGCTTGTCAGCAGTTTTTTTTATGTTTACCTTAGGGTTATTAGCGAAAGCAGAGGAAAAGCCATTTTGCCGCAATCTCAGCCCCATCATCTGGTGATCACCGCACTCGGTGTTGACCGTCCGGGTATCGTCAATACCATTACCCGACACGTCAGCAGCTGCGGTTGCAATATTGAAGATAGCCGTCTTGCCATGCTTGGGGATGAGTTCACCTTTATCATGCTGCTGTCGGGCAGCTGGAACGCGATCACGCTGATTGAATCGACCCTGCCACTGAAAGGCGCAGAGCTGGAACTGTTGATCGTCATGAAGCGCACCAATGCCCGGCTCCGTCCGCCGATGCCCGACACTGCGTTCATTCAGGTTGAGGTTGCTGATTCGCCGCATATTATTGAACGCTTTACCGACCTTATCGATAAGCATCAGATGAATGTGGCCGAACTGGTGTCGCGCATCACGCCAGCACAACACAATTTATCACCTACGCTCTATATTCAAATGACCGCTCACAGTCCGACGCGAACCAGTGGCACCCCGTTTGAGCAGGCATTTAATACCCTGTGTCAGGAGCTGAATGCCCGGGGAACGCTGCGTCTTTACAGTGTGTCAGATGCCGACAGCAGCGAATCTGTCAGCGCGGTACGCTAAGCTTTGGTCAATTAACCGGAGTTATTTCTCCACATTACTGCCACTGAAAGGTGACCGGCTATGTGGTGAAATACCCCCTGATGGTAATTTTCCCTCTGGTCGTTTCTGTCCGGATGGTGTATTACCCACAGCCTGAATAAGAAAATGGAGAGATGTGATGAATCCACTGAAAGCCGGAGATACTGCACCCGCATTTAGCCTGCCCGATCAGGACGGCGAACACGTGAATCTGACCGACTTCCAGGGACAGCGCGTTCTGGTGTACTTTTACCCGAAAGCGATGACACCAGGCTGCACCGTGCAGGCGTGCGGTCTGCGTGACAACATGGATGAGTTGAAAAAAGCGGGCGTGGAAGTGCTGGGCATCAGCACCGACAAACCGGAAAAGCTGTCAAAGTTTGTCGAAAAAGAGCTGCTGAACTTTACCCTGCTCTCTGATGAAAACCATGAAGTCTGCCAGGCGTTTGGCGTGTGGGGTGAAAAAACGTTTATGGGGAAAACCTATGACGGCATTCATCGCATCAGCTTCCTGATAGATGCTGAGGGCAGGATCGAAAAAGTGTTTGATAACTTTAAGACCTCGAATCACCACGACATGGTGCTGGATTACGTCAAGTCAGCCTGATGTTGAGGGGCGCGGTAGCCTTAACGCCGCGCCCTGCTTAGCTTCCCCTTTCCCGCCCATTTTTATCCTGCCGTTGCGAAACACCCCAGGTTCACACCATTACGCGGCGGCCACGATAACGCAGTTGCGCCCGGCACTTTTCGCCTCATAGAGTGCCGCATCCGCCTGTTTTAAACTGCCTTCCAGCCCGGCATCCTGCGAACCATTCCAGGCCGCGACGCCGATAGACAAGGTAATGCGTCCCACGTCGGTGAGCCAGGCTTCTGCAATGCCCAGGCGTACGCGCTCCGCGATAATCTGCGCCTCATCCAGCGCCGTTCCCGGCAGCAGCATCAGAAACTCCTCTCCGCCGTTGCGGCACACCACATCAGACTGACGGGCACTGGCACGCAGCGTGCTCGCCACCTGCTGAATCACCCGGTCGCCCACATCGTGGCCCCAGCTATCGTTGACGTTTTTAAAGTTATCGATATCCAGCGCCAGCACCGAGAAAGGCTGGCGTAGCGTGCGGTAGTACTCCAGTACCGCATTAAGACCACGGCGATTCAGCAACTGAGTCAGGGGGTCAGTCTGGGCTTCAGAACTCAGGCGGCCGATTTTATCCTGCACCAGTCCGATGCCGGTGAGCAGCGCGCGCTTGACCTGCGCCGCCTCAAAATACCAGGCACTGATGCCACCAATCTCTTTTGATACGCCCTGCGCATCCATCCGGCTGGCTTTGCGGGCCAGCTGGAATAGCGGCCTGGCAATCAGCCGTGCCAGTACCAACGCAACCAGCAGGGTCAGTAACGCGAACGGCACCGAGTTTTTCAGGACTTTCATTAACAGCCCTGAGAGCGGATTCAGCGTGACGTTAATCGGCTTGAGCACCACCACCGTCCAGCCCGTGGTCGGCACGACGGCATAGCCCGCCAGTTGCGTGGACTCACCTGCACCCGCAAGCATCAGCGAGCCATTGGTCTGCTCGTCACGCGGACTGATGATGGCGGGCAGAACTTTACCAATCAGCTGACGATTCTGGTGATACAACACCTCATTATTACTGTCGAGCACATAGACAGTGGTGCCATCACGGTAGAATTGTTCACCCAGTAGCGCATTGAGAATGCTTTTTTTCTTCAGATAGATTGTGCCGCCGATATAGCCCAGATAGTCGCCATCGGGACTCCAGATTGGCCAGGAGACAAACACCAGCAGATTATTGGCTGCAGAAAGGGTCGGTTTACTGATGATCGGCTGCCGTAGCGTCAGCGCTTCGCGGGAGGCGTCGCTGGTGACACGCATCCCTTTCAGCGTCAGGGATTCAGGCGAGATCGCTTTGATCGTGCCCTGCTCATCGACCACGGCCACCGAGTTGAAACTGGTGGTCTGCTCACGCAGACGGTTGACTTCGCTATTCAGCAGCCCTTCATTATTAAAGTCACGGCTTAGCTGATTGGCGCTGTAGTGCAACTGTGACTGCGCCAGCTGGAAGAAAACTTCACTGGTTGAAGCCAGCTTGGCGGCATAGGCCCGGTTAGCTTCAAGTGTGGTGTCAATCAGCACCTGGCGCTGCACCCGCCAGGTGGCGTAGAGCGTATTCGCGAGCGTGATAACAATGCTGACAATCACCAGCAGGGCGATCAGATTGCGCAAGTCGGCTTTGGGCCGAAAGAGCTTTAGCATGGCGTCGCCGCCCCAGAGAAGAGTGTCATGTTGTGAATGCCTGATTATTTTTTTAATGTGTGCCAGAAGCCCTGATAGTCGGGCTTAAGTCTACACTGTGTCGGCATTTTTGAGCAGCATTAAGACAAATTTCACCCCTCTGAATTCATATTTAGCTGGCACTGATTCATCAGACGCAACATAGCGTAATATCCATCAGGCTGCGAAAAAGGTTACGCACGCAGGTCTTTGACACCCGGCGCTGATTCAGCAGGCAGCAGCCATCCGGCAGTACCAGAATAAGGCGTTGCAAGGCAACAGCCGGCGAAATGGCAAGCCTGTCAGGTGATCATTAGCTGATGAGGACAATAAGGTGCGAGCGAACCGCGAGGTGGCAGCGGCAGTGACGCCGCTGTGGGGAAATTAAAGCATCAGGAAGGCGTAACCGCTGTTTTCCAGGGTAGCAACGGTGGTGCCGCTGGAGATGGTATGAGTAACCATCGGGTCGATCCAGTTGCGCTCAAGCTGATGAAACGCCACTGACTGATCACAGATAGTGACCTGAACGCCCGCTTTTTTCAGCTCGCTGATCAACTTCAGGTTCGGGTTATCCACGCCATAGGCTTTGCTGAACTGATCGTTATTCAGCGCTGATGAAACTGCGTCGCCGTTAATAGACACCACAAATTTCAGCTGGTCGAGGGGCACACCTGCCGCATAATAGAGGTTGGTGACGCGCGCTACGCGCTCCAGACCGAGATTCGGCTTACGAATATCCCCTTCACTGCGGTTGATCTGGAAGACTATTTTATTACTCAGGCCCGCTGTCGTGCCGGGTTTAAATGCAGGCGTATCGACATAATGTATTTTGCCGTAGCCTTCAATCGCTGGCGTACTCCAGAAATCAGCAGGTTCGGATTTATTATCCGCCATTTTTCCGCTGACCTTATCGAATAATTCTGGCAACTGTAAAACATTGCCGCCGATAAATCCCGCTACGGCTGCCATCACCACTAAAGCTGCTGGACGCATTAACTCTTCTCCTGATCGTTTAAAACATCAATTACATTGCCAGCCACGCGTATCCCTGGTTTTGCAGGGTTGATACGGTGGTCGGACTGGAAAGCGCATGGACCACAGATTTATCAATCCAGTTATTGGGGTAGTGATGGAATGCCACGGACTGATCGCAGACCGAGACTTTCACTCCCGCCTGATTGAGCTCATTAATCAGCTTCAGGTTTGGATTTTCGATGCCATAAAACTTTTTGAAATGGGCGTCATCCAGCATGGCGGGCGTCGCGTCGCCGGTGACCGAAACGACAAACTTCAGCTGGTCGGCCGGTATGCCGGAGGCGATATATAAATTCACCACGCGCGCCACACGCTCCAGTCCCAGATTGGGGGCAGTCATCGCGCCATCGCTTCGGGTAATCTGGAAAACAATTTTATTGCTCAGGCCTGCCACCGGTTTAAACGCCGCGTCGGGCTCATAATGAATTTTGCCGTAACCTTCAATCGCCGGTGTACTCCAGAATCCCGGGGCTTCCTGTGGCTCGGTTGCAAAATGGCGTGTCACTTTGTCATAAATCTCGCCACTCTGTGTGACAGCCGCGCCAACGACTCCGCCAATAATGGCGATTAACGCGTATGAAACAACTGAACGCATAACACTTCTCTCCGGCAAATAATGTCTGGCAGATTCAGGACTGAATCAGGTCGGCTATCTATATCACAGCGCAGGCATAATTCTCGCCTGCGTAAATTCAGGTCAGCGCGCGGCTGATAACTGCTGAAATTATTCACTCTCCGGATTAATCGAAAAGTTTCATTATGAGGAACGAAAGGTCTTAATCAGAATGGACCTGACTCTTTCAGATCTTTTCCCTTCCTGTCGCAGTAACAGAAATAAATAACAGCCAGGCTTAGCTGGAATAAGCGGGATAAAGGCGGATGTTACGATTTAATTTATCAATGGCGAAGAGGAGATTGACGGCTCTGAGAGGGCTATTTTTTCAGAGTAGGCCTGGAAAAACTCATGCCATATTCAGTTTTTTTGAGTGAATTTACATAACTTTAAAAAAAGCCCCCTACTGGCTTAATCTGCGCGGCAGCAGATTCTGCTTTATTCTGCCGAACCACACTGGGAACGAATGAATAAGGCGTCACTTAAACGCTCACTAAACCGGCGATACTCCGCCGGTTTTCGTTCGTTTAACTGCGGTTTAAGTTGGCAGGATGTTCAATTTTTTTCGTCAACATGGGTGATCTTGCACAAATTACGCCGGTCGTTTGCCAGAAAACGACATTTCATTCTTTTGATGCTCTGGTTAAGATAGTCACGAACCGTCGTTATCTGCAAAAAATGGAACACTCCCGCTGCGCACCTGTCCATTTTCAGGGCCTCTCTACAGGATTAAGGCATGTTGAACCGGTTAAAGAAAACGCTGATCGCCGCGCTCCTTCCGACGCTCATTTTCACTACTCTGTCACCTGCTTACGCCGATGTCAGTGATTCACTTCCCGATATTGGCACTACTGCCGGTTCGACGCTGTCAATTAATCAGGAACTGCAGATGGGCGACTTTTATGTGCGCCAGCTGCGTGCCAGTGCGCCGTTGATCAACGATCCGCTGCTCAATCAGTATATTAATCAGCTGGGTCAGCGACTGGTGTCGCACGCCGACTCGGTGAAAACCCCGTTCCACTTTTTTCTGATTCAGAACGATGAGCTCAACGCCTTTGCCTTTTTTGGCGGCAACGTAGTGCTGCACTCAGCGCTGTTTCGCTATACCGAAAATGAAAGCCAGCTGGCGTCAGTCATGGCACATGAGATCTCACACGTTACTCAGCGCCATCTGGCGCGCGCAATGGAAGATCAGAAGCGCAATGCGCCGCTGACATGGGTCGGTGCACTGGGTTCTATTCTGCTGGCGATGGCCAATCCGCAGGCGGGCATGGCAGCACTGACCGGCACACTGGCGGGAACTCAGCAAGGGATTATCAGTTTTACCCAGGGTAATGAGCAGGAAGCCGACCGTATCGGAATTCAGGTACTGCAGCGCGCCGGATTTGATCCACAGGCGATGCCGAACTTTCTGCAGAAGCTGGCCGATCAGAGCCGTTTCTCCTCGAAGCCACCTGAAATTCTGCTGACGCACCCCCTGCCCGACAGCCGTCTGGCGGATGCCCGCAACCGCGCTAACCAGATGCGACCAGTGGTGGTGCAATCTAATGAAGATTTCTATCTGGCAAAGGTGCGTTCGCTGGGAATGTACTCAACCGGGCGTAATCAGCTCACCGACGAGCTGTTGAGCCAGTATGCCAGCGGCAATTCTCGTGAGCAGCTGGCGTCACAATATGGCAAAGCCATACAGTTTTTGCAGGCGAAAAGTTATGCCGATGCGAAACGGATTATGACGCCGCTGCTGGCGAAACAGCCGAATAACGTCTGGTTCCTGGATCTTATGTCGGACATTGATATCGGCCTTAATCAGCCACAGCAGGCGATCGCCCTGCTCAGCGCCGCCACGGGTGCAAAAAACAGCCCGGTGGTGCAGCTCAACCTGGCCAATGCCTACGTTGAAGCGAAACAGTATGCCAACGCCAGCCGCATTCTGAATCGCTACACCTGGGCCAATAAAGATGATCCCAACGGCTGGGATTTGCTGGCCCAGGCTTCTGCGCAGCAGGGACTGAATGATGAAGAGTTATCGGCGCGGGCAGAGAGTCTGGCGCTGAATGGCCAGATCGATCAGGCGATCACCGCGCTGGGCAGCGCCAGCGCACAGGTGCCGCTCGGCAGCCTGAAACAGGCGCGCTATGATGCCCGTATCGATCAGCTGCGCCAGTTACAACAGCGCTTTAAGCAATATCGGAGAGGCTGAGCATTCACGCCGACACTAAATGGAGAGTCAGAGATGGTGACGATTTATCACAACCCGCGCTGCAGCAAGAGCCGCGAGACACTGGCGCTGCTGAACGCCCGCGGGATCGAGCCGGAAGTGGTACTCTATCTGCACACGCCGCCCGATCGTGAGACGCTGCAAATCTTGTTACAGAAACTGGGAATGCAGAGTGCACGTCAGTTGATGCGGACTAAAGAGGCGCTATATAGCGAACTGGCACTCGGCGACAAAAACGAAAGTGCGCTGCTGGATGCGCTGGTGGAACATCCGGTGCTGATTGAAAGGCCGATTGTGATCAATGGCGATAAGGCGCGGATTGGACGTCCGCCCGAAGCGGTGCTCGACCTGTTTTAAAGGCCGAGTGTCTCTTTAACAAACGGAATGGTGAGTTTACGCTGGGCGCTGATCGAGGCACGATCAAGCCGATCCAGCGTATCAAACAGGGTGCGCATCTCGCGATCCAGTCGCTTCAGCAGGAAGCGCCCCACATCTTCCGGCAACTCAAATCCGCGTAACCCGGCACGCAGTTGCAGCGCCTGTAATTTGTCTTCGTCGGAGAGAGGCTGCAGGCGATAGATCTGCCCCCAGTCCAGCCGCGAGGCGAGATCGGGCAGCTGCAGATTAAGCTGGCGTGGCGGACGATCGCCGGTAATAAACAGGCGCGTATTGCCGGTTTCCAGAATACGGTTATAGAGATCGAAGATCGCCATCTCCCACTCCGGCTCGCCTGCAATGCACTCGATGTTATCGATGCAGACCAGTGACAGCTGCTCCATCCCCTCCAGTACTTCCGGTACAAACCAGGTGCGTTTATCCAGCGGAACGTAACCGACAGCTTCGTTGCGCGCTGACATCTCGGCGCATGCGGCGTGCAGCAAATGGCTCCGCCCTCCGCCTTCGCGTGACCAGAAGTAGAGATAGCTGCCATGTTGTTGGTTGAGCGCGCCTTTCAGCGCAGCAATCAGCGACGGGTTTTCCCCCGGCCAGAAGCTGGAGAAGGTTTCATCGTCAGGTAAATAGAGTGGCAATGACAATTGTGCCGGCGTGTTCAGAAGCACCTCAGCAAGAGAACAAGCAAAAAATCGGGGGAAGTCTAACACAGTTTTCAGAAAGAGATGAATGGGGCGTCCCTGCCCCGATCCTGTCAGGCTCGCTGCGATCACGGCTCGCGCGTTTCCTCGGCCTCCAGCACCACTTCTTCCGGTCTGAGCCACGAGATCACACGGAAGATCAGCGCCAGTCCTACACCCACGATCGTCGCCAGCGCCATGCCTTTCAGCTCCGCCGCGCCAATATGAACCTTCGCTCCGCTGACACCGATGATCAGGATCACCGAGGTGAGGATCAGATTTTGCGCTTTGTTGTAATCGACTTTGGATTCGATCAACACCCGGATACCGGATGCCCCAATGACGCCATACAGCAGCAGCGACACGCCGCCCATGACCGGTACCGGGATCGCCTGGATCACCGCCGCCAGTTTGCCAACACAGGAGAGCAGGATCGCCAGAATCGCCGCGCCGCCAATCACCCAGGTACTGTAGACGCGGGTAATTGCCATCACACCGATGTTTTCACCGTAGGTGGTGTTAGGCGTTGAACCAAAGAAGCCGGAGATTACCGTTGATAAGCCGTTGGCGAACATCGAACGATGCAGGCCAGGGTCGCGAATCAGATCTTTCTTTACGATGTTGGCGGTGACCACCAGATGACCGATATGCTCGGCAATCACCACCAGCGCTGCAGGCAGGATCGTCAGCATCGCCACCCACTCAAAGCGCGGCGTATAGAAGGTTGGCAGCGCAAACCAGGGGGCTTTGACCACGCCACTCCAGTCAACGATACCCATAAATGCAGAGAGCAGATAACCCGCCACCACCCCGACCAGAATCGGGATGATCGCCAGGAAGCCACGAAACAGCACGGAACCGAATACCGTCACTGCCAGCGTGACCAGCGAAATCAGCACGGTTTTACTGTCGGGCGCGCTGCCTTCAGCGGGCAGGAGGCCTGCCATATTGGCGGCCACACCCGCCAGCTCCAGACCGATGACGGCGACAATCGCGCCCATCGCCGCCGGGGGAAACATCACATCGAGCCAGCCGGTGCCCGCGCGTTTAACAATCAGCGCCACGAGACAGAACAGCACGCCGCACAGGATAAACCCGCCCAGCGCGACCTCATAACCCAGCGGCAGCAACAGCAGCACCGGCGAGATAAAGGCAAAACTGGAACCGAGGTAAGCAGGAATTTTGCCTTTGCAGATAAAGAGGTAGATCAGCGTCCCAACGCCGTTAAATAACAGCACCGTCGCCGGGTTGATGTGGAACAGAATCGGTACCAGTACCGTGGCACCAAACATGGCGAACAGGTGTTGCAGGCTGAGTGGAATGGTTTGCAGTAACGGCGGTCGTTCACTGACGCCAATGGCGCGACGAGTCATCATTTATCCCCTTGTGTTATTTATCCCCCAGGGCGCGCGCTTCCTGGCACAGCAGCAGCCACGCCGGTGAGCCTTGCAGCCACACCAAACCCGTTCGGGGATCTTTTTTTTGCCAAAAAAAAGCCGACTCTCTGGTCGGCTGTACGATTTATTTGGTTCCGAAAATCTTGTCCCCGGCATCGCCGAGCCCGGGAATGATGTAACCCTTCTCATTCAGTCCCTGATCCACTGACGCGGTGTAAAGCTCAACGTCAGGATGCGCTTTCTCCAGCGCGGCAATCCCTTCTGGCGCGGCAACCAGTACCAGCACTTTAATGCTGGTGCAGCCCGCTTTCTTAAGCAGGTCGATGGTGGCGATCATGGAACCGCCGGTCGCCAGCATAGGATCGACGACCAGCGCCAGGCGCTCTTCGATGTTAGAGACCAGCTTCTGGAAATAGGGAACCGGCTCCAGTGTCTCTTCATCACGGTAAACACCCACCACGCTGATACGGGCGCTGGGAACGTGCTCCAGCACCCCTTCCATCATGCCAAGGCCGGCACGCAGAATCGGCACCACAGTGATTTTTTTGCCTTTGATCTGATCGATCTCTACCGGGCCGTTCCAGCCCTCAATGGTTACGCGCTCTGTTTCCAGATCGGCGGTCGCTTCGTAGGTCAGCAGGCTGCCCACTTCAGACGCCAGCTCGCGAAAACGCTTTGTACTGATATCATGCTCACGCATCAGGCCCAGTTTATGTTTGACCAGCGGGTGTCTGACTTCCACGATCTTCATTGGTGTTCTCCCGGAATGAGTTGAGCTAAAAAAAAATCGCGGGATTATACCGCCTTTTGCGCTCTGCGCCACCTGCTCTTGCGCAAAGCCGCGGGTTTTACCGGGACAAATAGAGGATTAATGAAAATCGCCCGATGCGCAATGCCGGACTCGCAAACGTTTGCCTGCACTGATAGAATTGCCGCGCTTTATTTTAAACCACCAACCGCAACTCGCGTGGGGACCTCGCAGTGACCGACAAAACCTCTCTCAGTTACAAAGACGCCGGTGTTGATATTGATGCTGGTAACGCTCTGGTTGACCGTATTAAAGGCGTAGTGAAAAAGACGCGTCGCCCGGAAGTGATGGGTGGACTGGGCGGTTTTGGTGCGCTTTGCGCGCTGCCGCAAAAATACCGTGAACCGGTGCTGGTCTCCGGCACGGATGGCGTTGGCACCAAGCTGCGTCTGGCGATGGATCTCAAACGCCACGATGCCATTGGTGTTGACCTGGTGGCGATGTGTGTCAACGACCTGGTGGTACAGGGCGCCGAGCCGCTCTTCTTCCTCGACTACTACGCTACCGGCAAACTGGATGTGGATACCGCCTCTGCGGTGATCACCGGCATCGCCGAAGGTTGTCTGCAGTCGGGTTGTGCACTGGTCGGCGGTGAAACCGCTGAGATGCCAGGCATGTATCACGGCGAAGATTACGACGTGGCCGGTTTCTGTGTTGGCGTAGTAGAAAAGTCAGAGATCATTGATGGCAGCAAGGTGCAGGATGGCGACGTACTTATCGCCCTCGGCTCCAGCGGCCCCCACTCCAACGGCTATTCGCTGGTGCGCAAAATTCTGGAAGTCAGCAATACCGATCCGCTGGCTGAACAGCTGGAAGGCAAACCGCTGGCCGATCATCTGCTGGAACCCACCCGCATCTACGTGAAAAATATCCTGAGCCTGATTGAGCAGGTCGATGTGCACGCTATCGCACACCTGACCGGCGGCGGTTTCTGGGAGAATATTCCGCGCGTGCTGCCTGACAATACTCAGGCCGTGATCGACGAGAAGAGCTGGCAGTGGCCGGCCGTCTTCAGCTGGTTACAGCAGGCGGGCAACGTCAGCCGTTTCGAGATGTACCGCACCTTTAACTGCGGCGTTGGCATGATCATCGCCCTGAGTCCGGCAGACGCGGACAACGCGATTGCGCTGATGCAGGAAGCGGGCGAGAAAGCCTGGAAGCTCGGCGTGATTAAAGCGTCTGATGCCGAAGAGCGTGTGGTCATCAACGGATGAAAAAGCTGGTTGTGCTGATTTCCGGCAACGGAAGTAACCTTCAGTCCATCCTTGACGCCTGTGCAAGCGGGCGGATTCACGGCAGCGTGGCTGCCGTGTTCAGCAACCGTGCCGCCGCTTATGGTCTGACGCGGGCGCAGGAGGCAGGCATCCCTGCCCACGCGCTTGCCGCCAGCGACTTCGCAGATCGCGAAGCCTTTGATCGCCAGCTCATCGCTGAAATCGAGGCGTACGCACCAGACCTGATTGTGCTGGCCGGTTATATGCGCATTCTCAGTAGCGCTTTCGTGGCCCATTTTCACGATCGCCTGCTGAATATCCATCCTTCCCTGTTGCCGAAATATCCGGGTCTGCATACGCACCGCCAGGCGCTGGAAAATGGCGACAGCGAACATGGCACCTCCGTACATTTCGTCACTGATGAGCTGGATGGGGGGCCGGTGATCCTGCAGGCAAAAGTCCCGGTTTTTCCTGGCGACAGCGAAGCGGAGATTACGGAGCGGGTGCAGCATCAGGAGCATGCCATCTATCCGATGGTAATCGGCTGGTTTGTTGAGGGTCGTCTGGCGATGCGTGGCGGCAAGGCCTGGCTGGATGGCGAACCGCTGCCGCCACAGGGTTATGCTAACGACTGACGCTTCAGAAGCCGTTGCGGGTTGTCCCACAGACGGCTGAAAAAATCAAAGCGATGGGAGCCTGTACCCGTAGTAAAGCATCGCGGTCCATGGACAAAAACGTCGGGAGCGTTTTTGAACAACGCAAAGCGTTGGCCCGGTTACGGGCGCACCTCAGGGATGAGGTGCGTAATCGCCCGCGCTGAGCCGCCAGGGATGGCGATTTTGCATCTTTACGAAGGATACAGGCTCCCTGAGCCGGTGCTTTATTCCCACCTCACGAAAGCCTGCTTTTCCCCTTCCTTAGCCGTAGCGCCCCGTAATGTAATCTTCAGTCCGTCGCTGTTTCGGCGCGGTGAAAATCCGGTCGGTCTCATCAAACTCCACTAACGCGCCCTGATGCATAAACGCGGTGTAATCTGACACGCGCGACGCCTGCTGCATGTTGTGCGTCACCAGCACCAGCGTGAAATGCTGCTTCAGCGTGGTCATCAACTCTTCAATCACCAGCGTGGAGATGGGATCCAGCGCGGAGGTCGGCTCATCCAGCAGCAGCACTTCCGGTTCAATCGCAATGGCGCGGGCAATTACCAGCCGCTGCTGCTGTCCGGTAGAGAGCGTCAGCGCATTCTGTGACAGCTGATCTTTAACCTCACTCCACAGCGCCGCCGCGCGCAGCGCACGCTCACAGGCTTCATTAAGCACACGCCGATCGCGAACACCCTGTAAGCGCAGCCCGTAGACTACATTTTCATAGATCGATTTTGGAAAAGGATTGGGCCGCTGAAACACCATGCCGACCCGACGGCGCAGCGCGGAGAGATCCTGCTCGGGTCGCAGGATCGGCAGCGATCCCAGCAACACCTCACCCTCTACCCGGCAATGATCAATCACATCATTCATGCGATTAAAGCAGCGCAGCAGTGTCGATTTGCCACAGCCGGAGGGGCCAATCAGCGCGGTAATTTTGTTTTTCGGCACCTGCAGCGAAATATCCTGCAGCGCCTGGCGCTCGCCATACCACAGCGACAGATGGTTAACGGTCAGCGCGATATCCGTGTCGGACGTCATAGTCATAGCCTGTTATTGAGTCATAAGGCGATAGCGTTCACGCAGACGGTGACGCAGGCCCATCGCCAGCAGATTAAGCGACAGAATAATCAGCACCAGCAGCAGCGCGGTGGCAAACACCAGCGGCCGGTCAGCTTCAATATTCGGACTCTGAAACGCCAGATCGTAAATCTGGAAGCCCAGATGCATAAACTTGCGATCCAGATGCAGATAAGGAAACACTGCGTCGACCGGCAGTTCCGGCACCATTTTGACCACGCCAACCAGCATCAGCGGCGCGGTTTCACCGGCGGCACGCGCCACCGCCAGAATCAGGCCGGTCAGCATGGCAGGCACCGCCATCGGTAGCACGACGTTCCACAGCGTTTCCGCCTGAGTCGCGCCTAATGCCAGCGAACCCTGCCGCAGGCTGTTGGGAATGCGGGATAACCCCTCTTCGGTCGCCACAATCACCACCGGCAGCGTCAGTAACGCCAGAGTCAGCGATGCCCACAGCAAACCAGGTGTCCCAAAGGTGGGATTGGGCAGCGCGCTGGCGAAGAAGAGCTGGTCTATCGTGCCGCCCACCAGCCAGACAAAGAAGCCCAGGCCAAATACGCCATAGACGATTGAAGGGACGCCTGCCAGATTGACCACCGCAATGCGCACCAGTCTTGTCAGCGCATTGCGTCCGGCATATTCATGCAGCCAGATGGCGGCGATGACGCCCAGCGGCATCACGATCACCGACATCAGCAGCACCATCAGCACGGTGCCAAAGATCGCCGGGAACGCCCCGGATTCACTCTCGCCTTCAGCGGGTGAATCACTGACGAAACGCCACAGCTGATGGAGAAAATGCAGCGTTTTGCCGGTCAGCGTCATCGCGTTCGGCTTCCAGCTGTCAACGATTTCGGTCAGCGGGATCGCATGTTCGGTGCCCTGCACATCCCGCAGGATTAACAGATCGCGCTGACTCTGCAGTTGCAGAGAAGCCAGTGTCTCACTCAGCTGATTAAAGCGGCGCTGCAACGCCGCCTGATTGGCCTGATATTCCGATTCTGCCTGCAGATCAAAGCGCCCGGCAGCACGGTTTGTGGCCGCCTGCTCATCAAGCTGCTCACGCTGGCTGTTGATGCGCGCCATATCGACCCGGCGAATCTGATTCGCCTGCCGCACCAGCATCTGCACCTGTCCGAGCCGCTGATGCAGCAGCGCATCGGGATCCTGGGCGGTTAACTCTTCATTATCTTCACGCAGGCCGACAAACCAGCCATAGGCCTGGCCGTGGCTGCGGCGTTGCAGCACCATGATATCCGCTGGCTGGCTGACCTGTGCCGCTGTACGACTGTAGACCACCCGGAAATCGGGTGCATCCCAGTCACGGTTACCGGTTTTGATCAGATAGCGATTAACCTGTCCGCCGCTGTTGCCCTGCTCATCTGCCGGGGCCGGAAAGCGCCGCTGATGTTCCAGGGTTTCACCCAGCAGGCGCGTCTCGCCCCCTTCAGGCTGTGTAAACGTGTAGAGATCGACGCGCTGCGGCCAGAAAGCACGCACGCCCTGCCAGGCCAGTAACCCAATCAGCAGCGTAAAGGCCAGCAGGCAGACGGCGACGGCACCGGCGGTTAGCCAGCGCCAGCGATCGTTCTGTCGCATCGCCTTCATGCCTGCTCCTCGTGCTGGCTGTAGCGCTGACGCAGTCGCTGACGAATCAGCTCGGCAACCGTGTTAATCACCAGCGTAAACAGCAGCAGCATCAGGGCGCTGAGAAACAGCACGCGATAGTGGGCACTGCCCGCTGCGGCTTCCGGCATCTCAATGGCGATATTGGCGGACAGTGCGCGCAACCCGCTGAACAGGCCACCTTCACTTTGCGGCGTGTTGCCGGTCGCCATCAGCAAAATCATGGTTTCTCCTACGGCACGCCCCAGACCAATCATCAGGGCAGCAAAAATACCGGCGGAAGCACCCGGCAGCACCACGCGGGTCAGGGTTTGCCATGGGGTTGCGCCCAGTGCCAGCGAGCCCTGCCCTAACGCTGCGGGCACGCTGAACAGCGCATCTTCAGAGAGGGTAAAGATCAGCGGCACCAGCGCAAAGCCCATCGCCAGCGCCGCCACCAGCAGATTACGCTGCTCATAATGCGGCAGCCAGTCGCCCGCATCCGGTATAAACAGTGTGGGCAGCCACAGCGTCAGCAGCGTGACCAGCAGCAACAGCGGCAGCAGAATCAGCACCTCACGGCCCGGCTGACGCCAGCGCGGCGGTAAACGTGCGCTGAATACGCCGCACAACAGCAGCGTGCCCGCCAGCGTCAGCGGCAGCAGCAGCACACCCACCAGCGCCTGACCAATATGCGGCGCGAGCCAGATCCCGGCAATCAGCCCCACGACCACGCTTGGCAGCGCACCCATCATCTCAATCGCCGGTTTGACCCAGCGTCGCAGGCCTGGCGCCATAAACCAGGCGGTGTACATCGCCGCCGCCAGCGCCAGTGGTGTGGCAAACAGCAGCGCTAAACTCGCCGCTTTCAGCGTACCCGTTACCATTGGCATCAGGCTGAACTTGGCCTGATAACTGTCACCCGCCGCGGTCGATTGCCAGATCCAGTCCGGTCCGGGATAATTTTCATACCAGATTTTTTGCCAGAAATTGCGCCAGGTGACGTCCGGCCACGGATTATCAAGTCGCAGGGTCTGCCAGCTTCCAGCCCGCTCAATCAGCAGGCTGTCGCCGCGTGGCGAAAACTGAGCGTGCACAATGCCAGGTTCCAGCTGACGCTGCAGTATCGGGCCATTCTGCTTGCTGGCGAACAACCGTAACAGCCCCTGTTTGCTGAGCGTCGCAAACACGCGGCGCTGTGATTCGGTCACCAGAATTGTTTCGCCATCGCTGCTGGCAAAGGTACGAATGCGCTGCAGGCGTGGCCCCTGTTCGCTGGCGATAGCAAACCATTGCGTGACGCCGCTGCGATCCTGGATCAGCAGGCTTCTTCCGCCCACCAGCAGATGGAGACTTTTTGGCTGCTGCGGCAGGGTGTGCGTTTCGCGCAATTGTGCCTGGTCATCGTCAAGTTGCCAGACCCGCAGCAGATTGCCTTCGGTGGTGTAGAGCAGATCGCCGGCCGGAGAGAGCGCCAGCAGATCCAGCTGGCGTTGCGGCAGCGGGATAACCGAGGCCTGGCGATTGGTGCCGAGCGTCAGCACCCGGAGTCCGGCCTCAGTGAGTGCGGCTATGCGCCACTGACCCGCGTGGCGCGTCGCCAGCGCCATCTTACTCACTGCGCCATCGGGCAGATGAAAGGGTTTGTCGCCCAGCGGAAAACGCCACTGCTGGTCGGCCGTGGGCTGCATCAGTGTCAGTGCGCCCTGCATATTCAGCAACAGCGTCTGCTCATCGGCACTCCGCACTATCTCACCGGGTGGCGGGGTCAGCGCCAGCGCCGGTTCCGCAGGCTGACCATCCAGCGGAATAAAACGCGCCGCACCGCGCTCGCTGATACGCCAGCCGACCTTCCCCTGATTACCAATCGCTAAGGCTGGCGCACGATCCCAGAGTTGCTGGCTGGCCGCGATTTGCAGGCCCGGCGCATTAAACAGCGGTAATACCACGCCAATCAGCCAGCAGAACAGCAGCAGCATCAATAGCAGGATCGCCACGCCACAGCAGGTGACCAGCCGCCGCGTCAGACGGTCAACGGCACGACGCTTACGATCGCTGAATTGGACAGGAATGTGGTTTGCGCTCATGCGGTTCCGGTAGCAGGCCAAAATAAGCCGCTATGTTGCCCGTAGCCGATTGATATGACAACTCCTGGCGTTGGACAACGCTGCCATACTCTCGCCATAATGTTGGTGGATACTGGATCTTCAGTCCTGCAACCGCTAAATGGAGTGAGAATGGGTCAGGTAAAGCTTTATATTGAAAAAGAATTAAGCTGGTTATCCTTTAATGAACGGGTTTTGCAGGAAGCAGCAGACAAAAGCAATCCACTGATTGAGCGGATGCGCTTTCTGGGTATCTACTCCAACAATCTCGACGAATTCTATAAAGTGCGTTTCGCCGACCTCAAACGCCGCATTCTGATTGGTGAAGAGCAGGGTTCCGCCAGTACGCCACGTCATCTGTTTAAGAAAATACAGCAGCGGGTGATGAAGTCCGATCAGGAGTTTGATGCGTTGTATAACGATCTGCTGCTGGAGATGGCACGTAACCAGATCTTCCTGATCAACGAACGTCAGCTCTCATCCAATCAGCAGGCGTGGCTGCGCCACTACTTCAAGCACGAACTGCGTCAGCATATCTCTCCGATTCTGATCACCCATGAAACGGATCTGACCGAATTCCTTAAAGATGACTACACCTACCTGGCGGTAGAGATAATTCGCGGTGACAATATTCAGTATGCGCTGCTGGAAATTCCGTCCGACAAAGTACCGCGTTTCATTAATTTACCGGCAGAGCCACCGCGCCGCCGTAAACCGATGATCCTGCTGGATAATATTTTACGTTACTGCCTGGATGACATTTTTAAAGGCTTCTACGACTACGACGCGCTCAACGCCTATTCCATGAAAATGACGCGTGACGCCGAGTACGACCTGGTCACGGAGATGGAGTCGAGCCTGCTGGAGCTGATGTCCTCCAGCCTGAAGCAGCGACTGACGGCGGAACCGGTGCGTTTCGTCTACCAGCGCGATATGCCCGACACGATGGTGTCGCTGCTGTGCCACAAGCTTTCCATCTCTAACCTGGACTCCATCCTGCCAGGCGGCCGCTACCACAACTTCAAAGACTTTATTGGCTTCCCGAACGTCGGCAAAAACAACCTGGTCAACCGCCCGCTGCCGCAGATTCGCCACATCGGCTTTGATGGCTTCCGCAACGGCTTTGATGCGATTCGCAATCGCGACGTGCTGCTCTACTACCCGTACCACACCTTTGAGCATGTGCTGGAGCTGCTGCGTCAGGCGTCGTTTGACCCCAGCGTGCTGGCGATAAAAATCAATATCTATCGCGTCGCGAAACACTCCCGCATCATGGATGCGATGATCCATGCCGCCTATAACGGTAAAAAAGTCACGGTGGTGGTGGAGCTGCAGGCGCGCTTTGATGAAGAAGCCAATATTTACTGGGCAAAACGCCTGACCGAAGCGGGCGTGCATGTCATTTTCTCGGCACCAGGCCTTAAGATCCACGCCAAGCTGTTCCTGATCTCACGCCGCGAAGGCGAAGAGATTGTGCGCTACGCGCATATCGGTACCGGTAACTTTAACGAGAAAACCGCGCGGCTCTATACGGATTACTCGTTGCTGACCGCGGATGCGCGCATCACCAATGAAGTGCGTCGGGTGTTCAACTTTATTGAGAATCCCTATCGGCCTGTGACCTTCGATCACCTGATGGTGTCGCCGCAGAACTCACGCCGGATGCTGTATGAACTTATCGACACCGAAATTGCCAACGCCCAGCAGAATAAGCCCTGCGGCATTACTCTGAAAATCAACAATCTGGTGGACAAAGGTCTGGTTGATCGGCTTTATACAGCTTCCAGCGTAGGGGTGAAGGTCAATCTTATGGTGCGTGGAATGTGCTCATTAATCCCTGATTTGCCCGGGATCAGTGAAAATATTCGTGTCATCAGTATTGTTGACCGTTATCTGGAACACGATCGCGTCTATATTTTTGAAAATGGCGGCGATAAGAAGGTGTTCCTCTCCTCCGCTGACTGGATGACACGTAACATTGATTACCGCATCGAAGTGGCAGTGGCGATTCTCGATCCCCACATCCGGCAGCGCATACTCGACATTATTGCTATTCAGTTGAGTGATACGGTGAAAGCCCGCATCGTCGATAAAGAGTTGAGTAACCATTACGTCCAGCGCGGCAATCGTCGTAAAGTGCGATCGCAGCTGGCCATTTATGATTACATCAAGAAACTGGAACAACCTGAATAAATCCTATGCCAATTTCTCATAAAAGTACGCCAAAACCCCAGGAGTTTGCGGCGATTGACCTGGGCTCGAACAGTTTCCATATGGTGATTGCGCGGGTTGTCGATGGTGCGATGCAGGTACTGGGCCGCCTTAAACAGCGTGTCCATCTGGCTGACGGGCTGGATGCCCGGCACAACCTCAGCGAAGAAGCGATGGAGCGAGGGTTAGCCTGCCTGGCCCTGTTCGCCGAACGCCTGCAGGGATTCAGTCCGAGCAACGTGACGATTGTTGGTACCCATACGCTGCGCGAGGCGGTGAACGCCGAAACCTTCCTGCAACGGGCTGCCGAGGTGATCCCCTATCCGATAGAGGTGATTTCGGGCCATGAAGAGGCTCGCCTGATCTTTATGGGCGTTGAACATACCCAGCCGGAGAAAGGCCGCAAGCTGGTGATTGATATTGGCGGCGGCTCCACCGAGCTGGTCATTGGTGAGGATTTTGAACCGCAACTGGTTGAGAGCCGACGCATGGGTTGCGTCAGTTTCGCCCAGCTCTATTTTCCGAAAGGTGAAATCAGCCGTGAAAACTTCCGCCGCGCCCGTTTAGCGGCCGCGCAGAAGCTGGAAACGCTGGCGTGGCAATATCGTCTGCATGGCTGGCAATATGCGCTGGGCGCGTCCGGCACCATCAAGGCCGCCTGCGAAGTGCTGCTGGCGATGGATGAAAAAGAGAAGCTGATTACGCCTGAGCGCCTCGAAAAGCTCTATGACGAGGTGATAAAACACAAATCCTTTGCTGCACTGAGCCTGCCGGGTCTGTCGGAAGAGCGTAAAGGGGTGTTTGTACCAGGGCTGGCGATTCTGTGCGGCGTATTTGATGCGCTGGCCATTCGCGAATTGCGCCTCTCCGACGGTGCGCTGCGAGAAGGCGTGCTCTATGAGATGGAGGGTCGTTTCCGCCATCAGGATATTCGCAGCCGCACCGCGCAGAGTCTGGCGAACCATTACGCTATCGACAGCGATCAGGCACGGCGCGTGCTCGACACCACCGAGCAGCTTTATCTGCAGTGGCGCGAGCAGAATCAGAAACTGGCGAATCCACAACTGGCTGCTCTGCTGAAATGGGCGGCGATGCTTCACGAAGTGGGCCTGACTATTAATCACAGCGGTCTGCAACGCCATTCAGCTTATATCCTGCAAAACACTAACCTGCCGGGCTTCAATCAGGATCAGCAGATGCTGCTGGCGGCGCTGGTCAGATTCCATCGTAAAGCGGTGAAGCTTGATGAGCTGCCGCGCGTGACGCTGTTCAAGAAAAAGCAGTTTGTGCCGCTGATTTTCCTGCTGCGCCTGGGTACCCTGCTGAATAATCAGCGACAGGCCACCACGCGCCCGGAGGCGTTAACCCTGAAATGCGATGACGGCCACTGGACGCTGACTTTCCCGGCGGGCTATTTCACGCAGAACAACCTGGTTCAGCTCGATCTTGAACGGGAGCAGGTTTACTGGAATGACGTCACGGGCTGGAAACTGATCCTCGAAGAAGAAGTCTGACAACCCGGGCGCCTGGCGCCCGTTAAACTGAATTGATGAATATGACACAACCAACTGCACCACTTTCAGGCGAAAACTATTTTGCCGAAACCTATGGTTTAACACCGCCCCACTCCGAAGTGGTTGCGGCGCTGCCCCAGCTTAACGTCGGCAAGGCACTTGACCTTGGCTGTGGCGTGGGACGCAATACGCTGTTTCTGAATCAGCACGGTTTTGACGTCACGGCGTGGGATCATAATCCGCAAAGCCTGGCGCGCCTGCAGGAGATTATTGCGCAGGAAAATCTCAGCGGCATTCACACCGAGCAGCGCGACCTGAACAACACGCGCTTTAATGGCGGCTTCAACTTTGTACTGTCGACCGTGGTGATGATGTTCCTGCAGCCGCAGACCATTCCGCAGCTGATTGCCGACATGCAGGCCTGCACGGTAAGGGATGGTTTTAACCTGATTGTGGCGGCGATGAACACCGAAGATATGCCCTGCCCGGCTGATTTCTCCTTTGCTTTTAAGTCAGGTGAGCTCAGCCACTACTACCGCAACTGGCACATCGTGAAGTACAACGAGCACCCCGGTCAGCTGCATCGCAAAGATGAAAATGGCAACCGCATCACCTGTCGGTTTGCGACGCTGCTGGCGCAAAAAGCGAGTTACTGATCTTTATCTGCTGTTTTTTTCAACAGCGATTGATTTCATCAGACGACTGTGACTAAATATTGCAGTCGCCCCTGATGGGGTCATTACAGGAACCACCCCGCGTGAACAGCGCTATTTCTCCCCGAAGACGTCAAAAAACCGGCACCATGACCCGCATTGTGCTGCTGATTAGTTTTATCATTCTTTTTAGTCGCCTGATTTTTATCCTGCCTGCTGCCTTCGAGCATCATCAGCAACAGAAAGCTATTCCTGAACCGGTTGCCACAACATCAGGTGATACGCGCTAACGAATAACGACCTTTCGCCTGAAACTTAAACGTTATCCAGATAACTGGACTCTTTTTTGCATCTCTTTTTCAGGCGAAACGCTACACTTCGTGCTGGTGCTTTCAGACTTAAGGGATCCAATGTGTCTGCCTCTCACTCTCAACGTTTAAGTGAAATACGTCATCGCATTCTGACGCTGCTGCTCAACGAGCACGATCTGGTTGATGCCCTGCTGGAGAAATCGGGCGATCTCAATCCTGAACAGCAACGTGATAATGCGGCCCAGCGTGACGCGCTGGAACAGGACATTCTGCAACTGCATGCCGCTGACCTCGCGGATATTCTAGAAGCCCTGCCCGAAGAAGAACGTCAGGCGCTGTGGCGGCTGGTGCCGAACGAGCGGCGCGGCCATGTGCTGGTTGAAGCGTCTGAAACGGTCTGGGCCAGCCTCACCGAAGAGATGAGCGACCGCGATATCCTGCGCGCTATCCAGCCGCTGGATATCGACGATCAGGTCTGGCTGGCGCGTTATCTGCCACGTGACCTGACCGGACGCCTGCTGGCAACTGTGGAGCCAGCCCTGCGCGCCCGCATGCTCGATATGGTGCAGCTTGACCGTGACCGCGTGGGCCGGGTGATGGATTTCAATATCCTGACGGTGCGTGAAGATGTCACGCTTGCAACGGTGCAACGCTTTCTGCGCAAGCGCAAAAGCATGCCGGGCGGCACCGATAAACTCTTTATCACCAATAAAGATAATCAGCTGCTGGGCGAGCTGCTGCTGACAGACATCCTGCTTAACAAACCCAAAACCCTGGTGAGCGACGTAATGAACGCGCGCCCTACCACGTTCCAGCTTAACGATAAGGCCGAAGACGCTGCCAGCGCCTTTGAGCGTTATAACCTCATTTCTGCCGCCGTCACCGACGCGAAGGGCAAGCTGATTGGCCGGGTGACCATTGAAGACATCATCGATCTGGTGAATGCCGAAAACGAAAGCAACATTCGTAAAATGGGGGGGATCAGTCAGGAAGAGGATGTGTTCGCGCCGGTGCGTAAATCGGTACGTAAACGCTGGGCCTGGCTGGCGATTAACCTCTGTACCGCCTTTGTCGCCTCCCGGGTTATCGGGCTGTTTGAAGGGACGATTTCGCAAATCGTCGCTCTGGCAACCCTGATGCCGATCGTCGCGGGTATCGGCGGCAACACCGGTAATCAGACCATCACCATGATTGTGCGGGCACTGGCCTTACATCAGGTTGAACCGGGCAACTTTTCGTTTCTGATCGTTCGTGAACTTGGCGTGGCGCTGATCAACGGCCTGTTCTGGGGCGGCATCATGGGCGGCATCACCTGGCTGATGTATGACAATATGGCGCTGGGCGGCGTTATGATGCTGGCCATGGCGCTTAATCTGCTGCTGGCCGCGCTGATGGGCGTGCTGGTGCCGCTGGTCATGACTAAAATGAATCGCGATCCTGCCGTTGGCTCCAGCGTATTGATCACTGCCCTTACCGACACCGGCGGCTTCTTTATCTTCCTGGGGCTGGCGACGATCTTCCTGCTGCCGCACTAATCGTCAGGCTTGCAGGCCGTAACGTTGCAGCGACCCGTTAAGATTGCGCTGCCGCGTTACCTGTGCCAGCTCTCGGGTCGCCGCAGGCAGCATATAGTTGCCTCGCTGGCTCAGCCACTCCAGCACATCCGCTAAGTGCCAGATGGCGGTTTTACCGTCATGCACCGGCAGCGGAAACGGCGGGCGGTGGCTGAGCATCAGCTTACGCATATTCTGCCGCGACATGCCGATGATCTCCGCTACATCCGTCAATCCCACAAAATCGGGCGCGGCTTCCACCAGCGTGGCACCCGGTATCGCACGCAGCACATCCTGTTCCGCCTGCTTCAATACATCCGTTGCGGAGTCAGACTCGCGGGTGAACTCCAGTGCAATTCTGCCCGGCATGCCCAGGCCGATTAGCGCATCATCACAGCCTGCCGCTGCCAGCGTTTCCAGCAGCTCATCCACCGGGGCATGCCCTTCCGGCAGGCTGAACCGTAATGTGAAACAATATTCCATATGCTTCTCCTTGTGCTGTATCAGGACTTCAGATAGTGACAGTTGTCGACCACGCGTCGCAGCGCACGGGCATGCTGATGTGCGTTTTTTGGTGTGCTCCAGATACAGGTCAGACAAAACTCCCCACATCGGCACATCAACAGATTTTTCGGGCAGTACATCTTGCCCCAAGCGTGATGGCCTCCCGTGACGACCAGCCAGCCATGGGATTCGGCGTAACGTAACGCCGTTTCGATCTCTTTGTTGGGATGCCGCTTCCTTGCCATGTTTTTCCCTATCCTGACGCCGAATTGATGAGTTGTCAACTGACAACCCGATAAAATTATCTTAGTGCGGCTCAGCATGCGCAGACTTTTTCTCGCAGTAAAACAATCAGGGTATAAACTGGAAAACGTTACGCAAAAAATGATCATCGCCAGCGGTAGTCTGGCAGCAGCAGCAAACAACGGAGGCAATATGTTTAAAGCAGAGGATTTTGTTCAGTCGAAAACCGGCGGCCCGAAAATGCAGGTACTGCGCGCAGAAGGCGACACCTTATGGTGTGCACGCGTTGATGATGCGGCGAGAAAAGAGATCGAAGTGAAGGCAGAGAGCGTCAATCTCTATCATGAAGAGGGTGACTTTGGCGTGTGCTGAGTCGAAACGGCCCCTGGCGGGGCCAGATGGTCAGGGCTTATCCTTCTGAAGGTTGTCATTGCCCAGGCCACCGATAAACGGCAGACGCAGCCGGAACGGCGTGAAATCGAGCCCCATGTTAAGCCCCAGCAGGTTCACTTCAAATCCCTCCTCTGCTCCCAGCGTTACACCCGCCACGCCCAGAATTGACACCTGCACACCGCGCCCGGATGGCGGCAGCCCGACCGGACGCCACAGTGGCCGGTAATCTTTACCCAGTGCGTTAGCGGGCAGATCAAGCCTTAAAGCCGGAACTTCGCGGCCAATGTGCGCCAGGAAGGTATTGCTGTTCGGTCCGGGCCAGGCGCGATAGGTTGTCGGCCAGGGATAGGATTTAATGGCGGCTTCAATCTGCGGGATCATCGCTTCGGCTTCCGGTCCGCGATGTTCCACCAGCAGTCGCGGTCTGGCGCCATACCAGTAACCATCAGGCAGGTTGGTGTTGCGCCGGACCTTGTCGCCACTGCCCCAGCTAATCACTTCATAGCGGGTGAATCGCGTTTCACCGGCGCGTTTGAAGATGATCCACGGATGCACCGCTACCGCCCCTTTCCAGCCATAGGTCGGCGCGGCATAAACCTGCACGATAGCCAGGTTAGATAACGCGCGTGGATCAGGTGCTATCCCGGCCGAATCGCGCCGGGCGGTCGCCCAGCCGCCCCGCTCTGCGGTTTCGCTATGACGCGTTGCCTGCGCGATGCTGGCTCCCAGCGATAGCAGCAGCACGCCAATAAAAAACAGGCTGAACACTTTGAGTGAGAGCATAGCAACATTCCTGATGACGTAAGAATCACGAAACGCCTGATCAGCAGGCGGTTTCAGTAAGCGGCGGCTTTGGGATACGGACGATCGGTGAAAGCGGCGGGTAAAAGCGGAACACAACGTATGGTAAGTGCCAGCTTTTACTGCATGGAGGATAGCGTAATTCCTGGCAAAGTGAACAGAAAACCGCCATAGGCAGGCGTGGATGTGGTGAAAGGTTAAAACAGCAAGTCTGCGTACGGTCAGAGCAATAAAAAAGCCCGCTGGGGAGCGGGCTTCAGAATTATCAGGGATTAACTGGCTGAGGCCCGGCTATTCCCACTCAATTGTGTTTTGCTGTGTATAGCCTTTGAATTTAAAGGCTATTTAAATGGACTGAATGCACCATACCGTCTGCCATACCGTCACCAGATAAAGGTGACTATTTTTCAGGCTATTTACGGGAAGGTTTAAGAGATGAATTGCGGATCGCATCGTATGACCTTTCGCAGGTTAAGGCAACACGTCCGCGCCGGTCAGCCTCTGCCGCCAGCTCTCCCGCTGTTGAGTCAATTTCTCGGTACAACTGGGCGAGCAGATCGCCTGGGTTTCTCCCAGCCTTGCCGTTGCTGGTAGTTCCGGTATCGCTGCCACGTCGCTGCTGTAGTTTGGCGATGGCGTTCTGTATTCCTGACTGCAGCCGGTCAGCAGCACGCTCAGCAACAGCGCGCTGAGCATCAGCCTTACGATTCTCTTCATCTGCTTCTCTCTGAATATTGTTAATTTCCGCCTGTCGGCTTAGCTCAATACGGCGCTGCTCCTGGGTAAACTCCAGCTTCGCAACGGCATCAGCTTTATCTCGCAGATCCCACTTCTCCTGCCATGACCGATCCGCTATCCCGTAACCCACCCGCAGAAGCATCAGCGACCCAACGGCTGCCAGCAGCAGCGCAACAAGCGGCCGCCAGTAAGCCTTCAGAAAAGCAGCAGCGCCTATCATGCTGCAGCCAGCCGGTCGTATGCTGCTGCCATTTTTACGTCGTATCGATTTGTGGCATAAGCCGGGCCATTGTAGCGCCTGGCGAATTTCGCCCAGTTCTTATCACGAAGCGCCGCTACCAGGACTTGATCTGCCATGATGAACCGAATAAACGCATCCAGTTGTGCAGACTCTCCCTTGTACATGGCATTCACGAAATCTTGCAGCGATGGATATCCCAGGGCTTTCCAGTGATAGCCCATGATCTGAAATGCTCCCCAGCTGCATGACTCCAGAGCACAGTTACGGTTTATCGCCACAGCAAGAGCAAGTCGATCATGCTCGCCTGGTCCTGTGCTATATCCACCGGGCTTCGAGCTGACTACACCCGGCCACTTCAGAACGGCAATATCTGCCTGCGCCTGACCGGCAGCAGCTTTATAACGCTGGTACATCACATGACGTTCAAAAAGAATCTTTGGCCGCCCATCAGGAAGCATGCCATCACCATTGCTTTCTACTGTCGCTACGGCCTGAACTGCATACACTGAACAACCAATGATATCGGCTGCGCGCTGATAATCAGCGACTGACACCTTTCCCATGTTTCCCCCGGTGAGCGATAGTGAAGAGTTGCATGACGTTGCCGCGCGTTTTCAGCACGGCACCACACAGCAGAATTTTGATGAGGAGATCGGCGTAGTCAGTGCTGACGTGGTAGCCGTAGGCGATTCGGATAGGTACGGAAGCGCAGATTACGATAATGGCGTAGGCCAGCCAGCCCCCAGCCGGTTTGTGCGTTGCCGTCTCGCGGCGGAACGTCACCAGGCGGATAACGATAACCCCGCACAGCAGGGCGTTTATCGCTTGAAGCAGGTCATAACTTGTCATCATCGGAGCCTCTCTTGAGAGCTGCCTGAGGATCACCCGATCGCTTATACAGACGCATCAAGAGCTTTACAGCCACAACTGACATAATCAGGGCCGAAGCAGCATAGGCAGACTGAACCTCTACTGAACCGGGTGCCACGTCTGCCCATTTAGAAATGATGGCAATAATCAAAGCCGCAGCAGGACGGGAAACAATCACTCCCGCAATAAAACTGATCAAAGCCAGTATGAGGCGCTTCTTGATCGGGTATTCCTGAGCAGCGGTTACGAAAATCACTGAACCCGAGAACGCGCCAAGCACCACTTCAGGCGGGACACCATAAAAAAAAGCCAACCAGGCCGACCCACTCAGCCCGCTGATTACAGCGGATGTCCCTGTTACGGATAGTGGATCAGTCATGGAAACCACCTGCATAGCGCATAGCACACCTCCATCGTAGTTAATGTCGGTACTATACACAAATATGCATATACGGGTTATTGGTAATTTTAAGGTTTATCTTAAATTTGTTACACTATTGCAAATTGTAAGGCCATATCTTAATGGCTGGATATATATGATTGAAATAAAAGGATATTTTAATGCTTAGGCGGAATAGAACTTTATCGATACTTTTTATAGTAATTGGCTCTATTTTTTATGCTGTACTATCGTACATGGTTGGCGCAAACAGCGACAACATGTCGTCGCTTCTCATAGCAAAGGATTTAGCAGACGGTAATATCTCTTTATCAGGCTGGCACCTTTCAACTCAATCATATTTGTTTTCGGATATTATCTGGACTGCTTTGGTTATAAAGGTTTTCGGTTTTAGCCAGATTTTATCTCATGTAATGCCTGCGATATTTTATTCATTCTTCTCATACCTTTCCTTCAGAATTGTTTATGAAAAAAACAAGAGCGGGATATTATTAATAGCACCTGTAGTATTGATACCTAGTTTTTTTATCATTGCGAATGCAATAGAGCTTAATATACATGGTGGCATATATCTATTATCAATGATATGCCTATATTGCATATCTAAAGAATCATTAAGGTCACCATTAATAAAATTGCTAATAGCATCATTACTATGTGGTATTTTTGCAGAGTCTGATAAGTTAATTATATTCATTTTTATAATACCCTGCTTCATTTCATCCTCCATACAATTTGCTGTTAAAAGACAAAACAAGGATTTTATTATTGCCCTGGCTTGCTGCCTGTCAATAATGGTTTATTTGATATTATCGTTAGCCCTTCCTTCATTTTTCGATTATAACGTTCCAGGCATAGGCTCTCAGTCGATAGCATCTATTCATGAGATCGCTGGTAACGCAATGCTTGCCATTCAAGGGTTGCTATTATATTTTTCAATAAATTTCGATAGCGACTCAATAGGAATAATTATTTCTATTGCAAAAGCTATGCTTTTGATTGTTTACGTTGTCCTTTTTGTAGTTGCAATGGTTAGAGGGTTTGGTAAAAACGCCATTGATACACTTCTGATATTTACTACAGCAGTACCATTCGGTGCATTTATTTTTAGCAAAGTCGCTATAGATATTACTTCCACCAGATTCCTTTTTTTCTCTGTAGTAAGTGCTACTTTGCTCATTGCCAGAAACATAGAGGTTAAATTTAAGGCATACAAAGTATCATTGATTATATTATCTATTTGTAATCTTGCCTGGTTCTATAACAAGCCTGAAACCGAAGAAGTATATTACTCCAGACTTGGAGACTACTTGCAATCTCAAAACCTTTTAAATGGCTATGGTGAGTTCTGGAAAGCATCTATAGTTACAGCAGTTAGTAAGGTTAACATCTACCCAGTAGATACAGATGGCAGCATAAGACCTCGTAACTGGCTTTCAAGAGAAGACTGGTATTCAGGGAATGGAAATTTCTTCATCTCAAGAGACAGCGGTGAAATTAAAACTGCCATAGATCAGTTCGGCCCCCCATCAAAACATCTTAAGTATCAATCAATGAGCATACTTGTTTGGAATGAAATGCCCATGCCTCCACATGGCGTATCTTTTAAGAGGATAAATGAAAATAGTTTGCCATTGCGGAACTATAACATCGATCCTGATGGGGGAGTAAGAAGCAATGGGCAACATGGCTTTTTCTTATCCGGGCCTTATGTGAAACTTAATAAGGGACATTACAGAATTATTATGAGCGGCATAGTGTATTCTGGAAATCCCTATGCGGAAATTTTCTCTGCCAAAAAATCTGTTTCAATAAAGCTTCCATTAAGTAACCTGGGTAATGGTAATATTTTAGATACTCAAACGTACATTGATAATGATGTTGATGATTTGGAATTAAGATTGAACATTCAAAGCAATGAAGAAGTAAAGTTATACGGTTACACTATTCATAAGTAAAAGCATGGCCCGAAAGGGCCATCCTTCATGGAGTCATTGTTATTGTGGCCCTGTGATAAGAAACGGATGAGCCAGCGTCGGTAATTACCTGTAAAATTACATTATCACCATCACTGACTGTTATTGTTGGACTAGCAACCAGTGAATATGAACCTCCAGTGATACTCCCTAAAGAATAAGAAGTACTGTTGACAATAATATTATAAGCAAAAGTACCACCTGGGTTACTTGATACTGCTACCCTGACTCCGGTGATAACCCCCGATGAAACAACAGTTGCGGCAGGATTTACATCCGTTGATGAACCAAAAGCTGCAATGTAGCGGGTTGTGCCTGCGGGGATAGTTGTACCTGAATTTAAAGATATTTCCCGTTTCTGTGTGCTGTTGATGATTGCAGAACGCAAAGGGAGATTAGATGTGAACAACCCCGCTATGGCTGCGCCAGAACGAATATTAACTGGAGCGAACCCCGTCCCATATGAGCTAAGATCGCAATTTAATAAACGAAAATTCGTGGATGCTGTAGATGCCAGGAAATCAAAACCATAAGCTTGGTAGTGGCTGGTTGACCCCGGCAGATTACCAATCACACAGCTGTCAAATGACATATTATTGCTTGATCCGTCAATAACCACGCCTGAATAGTTAAGTGAGTTATTCATACTATTGTTATTGATAGTCGCTCCCTGAAACTGGATAAAAGAGCCTCCTGATATCTGAACCCCGAAAGTTCCGTTGTCACGAATTGTTCCGTTCTTCCAGTTGATGTCTGACGGATTTCCTTTTATAACCAGCCCAGCATTACCCGAGTAAGAAGACCAACAATTCTGCAGGAGTAAATCACGCAGATCACCCCCCAGGGTTTGATCTATCATCCAGCCATCAGCAACTGAAGTATCACCCAGAACATTGTCCATCCAGATATGACGCACCCAGCTGGTTGCTGTTGGTTTGAAAATAACAGCGTATCCCGTTCTCTGAACATCAATATCAGAGAAGAATTCACCCGAACCATATTGCACAAGAATTCCTACACTGTCTCCGACAGGGCCGGTGTATCCCGTATTTCCGATTTTACCGACATGAAATTGAGCGCCATTACCAGCAGCTTCTCCGGGGCTGCCCGTATAGGGAGCCAGACGAATGCCCCACCCAGCAAACCACATTATGCGAAAATTTGTGAAATAAGGTTGATAGCAGTTTCTTACGTCAATACCGTTGTCGTATCGAAGAACTTCAAAATCATCACAAAGGAAGTTGTCGTTAGAATTGATTACTGTTAACCCAGTGCCGTAAGACCCGTGGCTCTGATCGTCAGATTGCGTGCTGCGTGCAGTAATTGAAATGCCTCTCACTCCTCCGCCCTGCGAGTAGTTCAGGTCATATACTATACCGTTTGCATTCTCATTAACGTTGATAAGTGTTGTGACGCCCTTTCCATCACCTACCAAATACACGATCTTTCCTGTAATCCTTAGCTCAGCATTATGCAGATATTTTCCTGCAGGTATGAGAAGGCGTCCTCCGGGATTTAAGGCATTTATAGCTGCTTTTAAAGCTGCTGTGTCGTCCTTTACACCATCCCCAATAGCACCAAAATCTTTTACGCTGACTGTGTCCCGCATCTTATCCTGGAAGGTCCGATAAACAGCCCCTGACCCAAACTGGAGAAACCATCCAAATCCGCCCACAACCCCAGCTATTGCAGCGTCAACATAGGCGCGCATTGATCGATTATTGACTGCATCCTGCGCATCGGCTGGGTCGGCAAGATTGGCGATCCGATTACCCTGAGCATCGTAGTAGCGTGATATGAAGGATGGTTTTCTCAGCGCAAGCGAGAAGAATGAAAGGGATTTCTGCACCAGCATTGTCAGGTAATCAAATGCATCTTCATGCGTTTCTGCAAAGAAGCGCCCCTGATTTCTGAGATCTGTCTCTTGCACTGCAGGGAGGTCACGTTCCAGAGAGATTTGCCAGTTTTCAGGCAGAGCATTCACTAGCACTACTGTGCCGCCTGATACCAGCCCTACGCCAGTAATTTTATAATCCGTATCGAGAGAAAGGGTTCTGATAGCTCCGTATGTATCGGATACCGTCACGACCATATGGCTACTGCTAAGTATTCGAAAACGATAAGGAAAAACGGTTGTAGTACCATTACCCACATATTGCTCATGGTTTACGACAGTTGATACGGTCATTTTGCTGGCTCCGAATGTTTAATATCACATCAAGTTTACAGCATTCAATGCATAAAAGAATATTTGGTAATGATGGTTTCCAGTTTATAAGCTAATCTTTTTTGTTACGTTTGCGGCCAAAAGCTTGTGCTTTATACTGTATGAATATACAGTTTATTCAGGAGGGCGATCATTATGAAAAATGACAGTGTGTACCACTATCCCGGAAATGATAATTACACGGAAAAATTGTACAGCGATGAAGGAATTAGACGCTTAGCGCAGGATTCAAAAATCATCAGATTGCTTGAAGAACTTGAACGCCACGGGAACAACGTAGGCGGCGCGCGGGATGAGGTAAACGCACTGTTTAATTATGTGTCTGCCACAAAGAAGGTCAAAGCAGATATGATTACGCACCTTGAATATATGAAAGCCTGCATCGAAAAGGCCTGACGGTTATTACCTTATTTGATTTATGACCTAAATAATTACTCAAAAGGTAATAAAAAGCCCGCATTGCGGGCTTAGCTATATCTGGAACACAGCAGGATGGCGATGAAAACCACGACAAAGCAAATCGCGGCTGCTCCCTTATCGTTAATGATCTTCCTGTTGAGCAGCCATATTATTAATGACCAGCAGGCTATGCTGCCCACGACAACAGCCACAAACCAGCCGAAAATCACCGCCAGCTTAATTAAGATTTCCACTAATCACCTACGGCCTTTCCTAAATCTGGAGCGCGGCGCGGCTCAGTATCGCCAGGGTTCCACCAGCTCGTAACATCAAACTGATTTTGTGCCCTGTCTCTAACCCGGTCGTTATAGCCGGGATTCGCCATCTCCTGCAGTTGCTGCAGGATGAGGTGGTTTGTCACGGCCTTTGTATACCACAGGTTAGCAAACGGGGTAATCATCCTGGCGGTTTTGATAGCATCAGCACCGAAGGACGTTTCTTCGCCCTGCATCGCTTTCTGAGGGTTGGTGATCAGCAACTTCATCAGGGATTCAGCCAGGCCTAAGCTTGGTCCGCCCAGCGTGGCCGCAATACTCGAACCGTACTGGGTGTGATCCTGAAACAGGAAATCACCGTAGATGCCGAACCCGCCTCCCTTCAGAGTCGCGCCAACCCATGCGCCGGGCTTAGTCATATCGATAGGGTCATTACCTGACAGGAGAGCATTCAACTGATTGGCAAACATGCCGGTCAGTGTGGTGCCGCCGATATACGCCGCGAGGAATTTCAGCGCCGGAACGCGATCGAGGTTTTGCGCCCGGGTCACCATCTGTCGGAACCCGGCAAACGGCGTCGTTTTGAAGAGCATGAATGACTTATACAACTCGCCACCCTGATCACGTGCGTAGGTGTCGATGCCGGTTGCGGTGGTGATCGCCTGGGTCATCTCACCATGCGTCACTCCCAGCAGCTTCTGGGCTGCCTCGGCACGCGCGTTACGCACCATGCGGCTAACTGTCTGCTCAACCTCTGCATCATAGGCCTGGCGGAGATTGGTAGCGCGGCTGTCAGTCATGGTACCCAGATTAGCCAGCGCCTCGTCAGCACCGGCTCGCACTCGCTCAATCTGCCCTGCCAGGATCTCCCTGACTTTCTCATCGGGTACCGCGTAGATAGCGTCCGGAGTCATTCCCATGTGGCCGCCGGAGGTGAGCGGCTTCAGTTCTGCTGCGTTCATGATTGCCCAGTCTTCAGCTCTCCAGCCCTTGGATGAAAGCAGCGCTTTATCAGAACCTTTTAGGGCGTCCAGGGTGGAATAGCGGCGTGTCAGCTCACCGATATTTTTATACATCAGCAGACCGAATGCCGCTTTATTGGCGCGGTCCATCGCAATCAGCCCGGACCACTTCAGCGTTTTCTCAGCAAACCAACCGGTGACGCCGCGGGTAAGATCAAAGCCGCCCATCTTGGCGATCACTGCTGAGTGTGCATCCACCAGTAAACCCAGCTCAGCATTTGCACGCTTGGCATCGCCGCTGAACAGGTTGCGGATTGTGGTGGCAGATAGGCGCATTCCGTTGCGGTCAAAGCCGAGCGCCTGCGCCGCTGCGCGCATGACTGCCTGATCTGATGTAGCGGTGATGACGCTGGACCCAAGCATTGCGGATGTCATCAGGTTACGCAGGCCGCCGACTGCCGATGAGAATACGCTGGTGCTGTTCACACCGTTCAGCCCGGCCATAGAATCAAACATGCGCTGCACCAGCTCACGCTCTTTATTCATCTCTGCGATGGGGTGGCCGGCACCATCAACTTTAACCGCGTTCTGATAGATGCGATCGGCGATTAGTTTGAAGTTGGTGGCAGCGTCCGGGCCAAATGCTTTGACGACGCCCAGATCACGCGATGCAGACTGCAGGTGCCCCATCATCACGCCGACCACTGGCTGCTGGGTATATTTTTCCATATAGCCGAAGTGGCTTTCTGCATCCTTAAACGCCAGCACCCTGCTCTGCGAGCCACGATTTTTCAGGCCACCGCTACCAGCGAAAGCACCGGGATCGAGTTTCTGAGCGCCGTCCGTCGCCTTGGTTTCAAAAATGTACTCGAGTGCCTCCCGGTACTGCACATCATTCATGGGTGTGCCGTCCGGATTAACGAACTGCGACCGATCCTGTGTATTGTAGATATCATCCACCCAGGCGCGCCGCGCCCAGTCGCCCGGTGGCATGCGCCCAGCCAGCCGTGCCTGTGTGCGTTCCGCCAGCGGCAGTGTGGCCAGCCACTCCTCGCGGCCTGCAGCGCGTACCAGATCAGCGTCATCAACATAGGGAAGATGCCAGTCATCGCGTAGGCCGATATCAAAGCCGCTATCGTTCATCTCCTGGCGCGCACGCGATGTTACGTCTGACCAGATGCTGGCGATCTTCTTCGCTGCCGGGTTACCGGTGTCTTCACCGTAGATTTCCTTCAGCAGTTGCAGTTGCGATGATTTGCCCACCCGCTGATCAAACATGTTCCGAAAGCACTGTTCGCCCAGCGCCTGAGCCTGCTCGAAAAACTTCTGAACATCCCCGCCCGCCGCCGTCATTTCGGCACTGAGCTGGCGTGACCAGTCCTGAAAAGCTCCCGTAGCAAGTTCTTCCGCTGAGACAACATCGATCTCTTTGCCATCGGCAACGCGGCGCCCGGAGAAAATAAACTGAGTCAGATTTTTAGGGGTCTGCTCAGCCGCCGGAACGTTGCGGTTCAGCGTTTCTGTGACGTTGTTAATGGCGATCGCATTCTGGGCCAGCCGCTGACGCTTTTTAAACACGTCATGCACAACCTTGCGGGCAGCCAGATCGGCAGCCTGTTTATAGGTATCCGCGTCCGGGAAGCCGCTTTTGCCCGCCCGGGCGTTCATTCTTGAGACCTGACGGACTGAATCGCTAATCAGGTCTTCAATATTTTTCAGTTCAGACGCCAGCGGCTGTCGGCCCAGAGTCTGGGTAATGGCATCGACACAGGCTTGTTTCATTATGGATTCCTCAGGAAGCAGGTTGCGGCCACGCTATAAACTTTCGATTCTTTCTGCACGGTGGCAATTTGATTATCGAGATCTGCCAGCGCCTGCGCCAGGCTTACAGTCTCGCCTGTATCAGGGTGTGCAATCATGATATCTGCATTGGCCTGTGACATGTCACGCGCCGCCGTCAGGTCATAGCTGTTTGAGGATATTGACTCACCAGTGACCGGGTCGGTGCTGATTTGTTCAGGTGCTGACGTTTCCGCAGTGCGCCCGCCAGCAAAGGCACTGCCCTCCCGGACCGGTGGAATAGCTGGTTCAGCGGCCTGTGGCACGGTTTCCGCTATTCCGTTTTCCCGGTATGCCTCACTGATGGTCGCACGCTGAGCCTCGCCGGTAGCTATTGCATCGGGCCGCGCAATCCCGTCCAGACCCCGGATCTGAGTAGATACGTTCACTGGCTCGCCTGACATCAACTGGCGTGATGCCTGGTCCATCGCAGCAACATGGCTGTTGAGGCTTTCATTGCCGGAGTGAACGACAGGAGACGACTCAAGATCGTAATAAAGCCCCTCGTTCATGACATGTGCCGCATCCACATCACTCGGCTTAATCTGTGCTTCTGGTACCAGGCCGCGCATGCTATCTGGGATCAACCCCTGCTCAATACGGGAAAGGTCAGACCGTGCTTCATAGAATCGGCCGCCGGGACTGCTGTCCGCCAGCGTGGCGCTACGCTGATCAATCTGCTCTCTCAGCAGACCCATGCGTAAATCCAACTCGTTCACCTGGGCGGTGCGTTGCGCCCGCGCCTGTGAAAGCGCTTTACCGCTGCCGCTTAATGGAGTGTTCTTTAATTCCTGAAGCTGCGTTGTGGCCTGGTCATATTTGAATTGCAGGTCATGGACCTCCTGAGCGATCGCTTTTCGGTCACCCCGACTGACAACCTGTCCGGCTAAATCCTGCAGATCCGCAACGCGGGACTCATAGGTGGCCGCCGCCGGTTCACCCGGTGCCATCGCATCGGTCTGCGCCGGCGCATCTGCGGTTACGGATGGTTCCGCACTGATCGGCGATTCAACTTCAGCCGTCGGGCTGGCAACTGGATCTGTCGCAGCGGGTGCAGGGTCTGCCAGCGGGGTATCAGCACGCTGCGCCGTCAGATGATGCACGCCGCCGAACGCGGCACCGAGCACGCCATCCACCAGCAGCGCCTGCTTATCCCAGACGCGATACTGCTTCGCCAGTTCGTCATAGCCGTTTTCTTCCAGGGTCTCACCCAGGGCAAAGCGGTTAGCCGCACCAAATCCCGTATTAATCCCGATACCGGAAAGCAGCCGTGTTGCCAGTCTACCGCCGACGCCTGCAGGCAATGCCATACCCAGAGCATTCGCACCGGCCTGCTCCAGCGCCAGGGTACCGGCAGTATCTTCGTTGACGCCTTTCCCCAGAAAGTCCTGGCGTGTTGACTCGTAACTGCTGCCAAATGCTACGGCACCACCTGCCACCGGGCCTGCTAATGCTGAGGCGGCAATAGCCGGGGCGAAAGTCCCCAGACCTTCAAGGATTTCAGCCGCCATACCCTGGCTGTTTGGTGCAGGTTTTACGGCGTTGCGTGCATCGTTCAGGGATTTCTGAACCGTCGAAAAGTTCTGATCAACAATCTCATCCAGCTCTGGCAAATCACCGCGCAATGCGCTGTATGTCGGCGACAGCTTTGCTGTCTCTACCAGCGTCTGACCCAGACCGATACTACCTTCAGCAGCACCACGAAACAGTGCCGACCCGCTGCCAGCGTACCAGCGAGGATCATAATCATCAGGCTGTGCCTGCTTGTTTGCGGCCTGATCGTCAGCCCACGCCTGCCCTTCAGGGGCCAGTGAAAATAAGTCTGACATTACTGAACCCTCACTGTGATTGGCGCGCCAGTTTTAGGATCCGTAGCCCAGCGGCCACTGCCGGTCACAAGCCGGTACTGGCTGTCACCCACGTTGACCGGCACAAAGTTAGACTGGCTGGCCGGATTAAGCCCGGCGGATTTAAGCGCATCACCGGCGGCGGCGGTGTAGCGATCTTTGAACGTGCTTTTGTCCATGCCAAATGGCATCACAACGTCACCACCGTTGAACCCTTTAATCACACCACCTGTTGCCATCTGGATCGCTTTCTCTGCGATATCGCTGTCAACGGATTTGGTGTTTACGCTATCGCTATCACCGCTGGTGTACGCCAGCCCGGCATAGGCAGATTTATAAATTGACCATGCCATCTGGCGAGCCTGGGGGTTGTGGGAAAACGCATTGCCGATTTCATCATCAAAGGTCTGTTTCAGCTTGTCATCGGCAGGCAGTTTAACCGCGCTGATACCCGCATCCTTTTGTGCTTTAGTGGGATTAATCAGCTGATCACCCTGCAGGATAGTTTTGGCGACTTCGTATTTGTTCATGGTCGGCTTGTAAGCCACGAACTGGCTATACGGAATCGACGGAGAGCGATTGTTGTACTGATTGTCATCCGTGCCAAGGATAAGCGCAGAATAAGCAGTAGCGGCGCTGTCAGGAGCTATTGAAGCTGCCACGCTGCGCAATGCCTGCGGCTGAAGGCCGCGACCAAATGACTGCAGCAGGCTGATAGACTGGTTAACGTCTGTCGTACCGCGCACGCGCTCGCTGATTGTGGCTGCTTCCTCCTTAGACAGGATTGGCGCATTGATGCCCAGCGATTTAAGCTGATCTGTAGCCGCGGTGCGGTTCTTGATCTCACTGGTTATATCAGACGGGTTGGTGCTGGCAATCGGCTTGTATACGCCCATGTCCATCGCCGCCTGGTAGGGGTTCGACTCCCTGAGATTGATCACCTGTTTCGCTGCTGCCTCAACATGGTCAAAGGCGTCGGCACGACCGGCAAACCCCTCACCGGTACCCAGTTGCGTTTTCAGATCGGCAACGTAGGTGGTGATGCTGCTGCTGGGCATGTTCCGGAATGAACCAATGTACTGTCCGGCGACACGCTGGTTTTCCAGATCGGCAAAGCGCTGATTGCCCTCACGGTAGCCATAAGCTGAGATCAGTTGCGCCTGGCTCGGCGGGTTCGGATACTCGACGCCCTTCATGTATGAGGCTTTTGCATCACTGATCACATCTGTCAGCTGCGCTTTAAGCTGAGTGCGCGCCTCACCCTGGAGAGATTTAGCCTGGCGAAGATATGACGCCTGAGCCTGCGTGCTGGCCGCATCGAAAGCCACGTTACCGGTATAGCGTTTAGGGCTATCCAGCGAAGTCAGGCCCAGCGCAGCGCGAAGTCCGGTATCCAGCTGACCATCGCTGTAGGGAATGCTGCCGTTTTCATGCTTCACAATCCCGGCGCTGAGCTTTTTCAGTACATTCAGATCACTGAGGTTGAGCTGATCATCAGGCTTAACGCTGAGCTGTTCACACAGCGCCTTCACATAGGCCGTGGTGTTATTGCCATCAGAGGCCGGTGCCCAGCGGTTGACGATCTCATTGACCGTATCGAAGCCCTTATCACCATATGCCAGCAGGTTTTTACCCAGCGCGCGTATCCCGTGTTCAGGCGTGACGAATTTGGCAAACCGGCCATCACTGCCTGCCTGCCCTTCCCAGTTATTCTGTCCCGCTTCAATGTTGCCCGGGTTGTTATTGCGCAGCCCGCGTGCGTCACCAGTGATGCCGCTCACCCGCACAGCTCCGTCATAGTCGCCCGGCTCGCCATTTGCGGCGATGAAGTCCATATAGTTCTGATTAGCTGCCGCCGACAGGGCACCATCAGCAGAACGTTCTTTCAGCTGGTTTTTGGCGTTTGCCCGCTCCTCATCGCTCCAGCCATGTGCCTCAGCAAACTGGTCAATCGCGGTGAAACCCTGCTTAACGGTTGAGGTAAACGCCTGCGGATCGTTGTACTGCCCCTGTGCGGCTGTAACAGTCGATTCCTGCAACGCTTTAAACTGTCCTTCCTCATACTGGCGGACCTGGCCGATTTCATAGGTGCTGGCCTGCCGCTTGTACTGCTGCCCGGCCTGGTTGATCTGCTGCATGAAATCACGGCGCATACTCTCAGGCACTTGCTGCGCCAGCTCATCAGCCTTACCGCGAATATTATTCAGTACTGCCTCTGACTGCCCGACAGCGTTTTTACCCTGCTTCGTATACAGGCCAGAGTCAGTATTGTTGAACTGATCATCGGCAAATGACTGGAACTGAAGTACTGCGTCCTGCGTCTGCGCAACGTTGGCTTTATGCTGCTCCTGAGCGAAGATGCCAGCAATGCGCGTGCCTACTTCACCCAGCCCGGCACCGAACGTATCGGGATTGGTCTGAACGCTGACCTGCGGCGCTGGCAGCCCCTGGTCAACTGTCTGGCGGGAATTGTACGTTGGTACCGTTGGCATGGTGATCAGTCCTTAAAATGTGAAGCTGTTGCTGCCGTATGACGAATTTTTCAGGGAGCCAAACATGCTGCCTGAATTACCGGCTCCGCCCGCGCTGCTGGCGCTGGATGCGGTCAACGAAGAACCGGCCAGAGAACTGTAAGAGCCATAGGCACCCAGCGCGCCATTAAGCAGGGTCAGCCCAGCCTGCTGGTTGCCGAATGCAGTTGTTGCCTGCGCCTGAGAACGATTACCCGACGCCTGCGCCTGAAGCCCATAAGCCTGGCGCTGCGCATTGTTCACTGTAGTCAGCGCATCCAGTTCACCCATCTGCGCTGTGTCGCCGAAGATATCAACCGCCGTGCCGCCGCCAAGGTCTACGCCACTGGCAGCCAGTGTCGCCGCCTGCGTTCCGGCCATTTGTTTGGCTCGCTGACGTTGCTGTGCAGCCTGCGCATTACCAGCGTTAACAGCTGCATCAGCTGACTTTTCCTGAACGTCGGCGTTGTAGTTGGCTAACTTCGACTGATACTTTGAGTTCTGGCGCTGGCTGTAAGCTGAGGCAGCTGCTGCTGCCACCATCGCTACCCCTACCGCTACTGGTCCGCACATGATTTTTTCTCCATAGTGAAGCGATGAAACAGCATGCCGTTTGGCCCGGCCGGAACGGGGTCGTAAAGCCTGAAACCCATCCAGTGCAGCCACTGCTTCGCGGCAATGTTTCTGGCATCTACATAATTCTCGAGACGCGGGAAGGTCTCAAGGATTCCAGCGAGTAATGGCCTGCTGTGCCGGATAAAAGCACGCGAATATTTATCGAGTCGGTCTGATGCTATGAGCCATGGCGTTCCTGAACCGGTCAGAATGCTGGCAGGCGTAACACCAAAAATCGTCACCACCTCACCATCTGCCAGCCCGGCCCAGCAAAACGCGGAGTGTTCCAGCCCGTAATTCAGAACCTGATCAGGAGTCATGCCCCATCCGGATTCGAACTCATCAATATCTGCCTGGCGGACATGTGGTAGCAACTCCTGCGCATGCTCAAGTGTGGCCGGGATAACCTGAACGATTGGCATCAGCGGCCCCCTACAGAAATGGATGGGATAACTGCAAGAATGGACAAAGGAAGAGGATCGCTCTGCCTGACGTAGATGCGGCCGCCCTTACTCCAGTTTGCATCAATGTTGATATCAATGGTGCCGGTAGCATCTTCAACCGGGCGATCGTAAAACTCATATTCACGCTGGGCATACTCAAACATATTTTTACCATCAGTACCGGCCAGAACGCCGCGGCTGGAATTAACCAGCAGGCTGACCTGCGGGATGATGATTTTCTTATCGAGCAGCGTTTCCTGATTGGCAATATTGATGTCCAGTGTTTCAAATTCCGCAGTGATTGGCAGTCCGACATGGACAACTGCGCCTGGTGAGTCCAGCGTGATTGAACCGCCGCTTACCACCTTCTGAGTTTCAACGTTCGCATCTGCCAGGATGCTCACTGTTTTACCTTCAAGGTGGCCTAATCCGGCAAAGGCTTTGCGCGCAAAACGCCAGTTAGCAGTTGTTGCCGACTGAAGAACAGATGGGATGTCCCGGCTGGCCTGAGCAACAATCTGATTACCGCTGCTGACTTCGAGAATGGTCATGCGGATAGATTTATCGATGACATCATCCCCTTCTGTCTCCGTGTACGGGAAATGAATTTCATCTCCAACGTTCGTTGCGGAAAAGTAAGCGGCGCCAGACACAGATACAGTGAACGGACCAGCCCAGCCCCATGACCCGCCGGGGCTGGAGATCGTCATCTGACGCGCCGGATCACCATTGCGGCCGTCATAGCTGAGTCCGCTATCAACGAAAAACGCGTCGATGTCACTATTAAACTGGCGGGATGAAAGCCGTTCGATGTAGCGCTTCACCTGCCCGTTGACGGTTCTCTGCACGCTGAAGTAAACACCATCCTCGGTTCCTTCGCTGATGCTGCACGTAGACTCGAATTTTCCATCGGTAGGCTGTGGTGACCAGGCAAAAACCTGCTGATCACGGAGATAGGTCAGTGTCAGCAGAGTGCCATCATTTCGGATAGCCCAGGCTGCGGAATAAGGCACAACGGTAAATGACCAGTCCACCAGCTGATAGCCCTGGAAAAGGTGATTTGCCAGAACAGTTAGATCACTACCCTGGTACCCATCCACATCGAAGGAGTACGCCAGATCGCGCACAACACTGCCCTTTTCCTGAATGAACAGGGCGATGTTGCTAACAGTGATCGGAGGCGTAGAGCTGGCCCCGTCAGAACCCTGTGAGCTGAAAGAGAATGAACTGGGTGTAAGGACGTTGTTCTGATCACCCTTAATCTGGAACTGCCCGCCGGAAGTCAGCGCCACCAGCGAACCCACGTCTATCAGGTGCCGGATCTCATTCACCTGCCGCCCGGCGTAGGTGTAAGTTATCCGGTCATCATCAGCGATAGGCGAACTCTTTCCGAAGTCTTTATAGTCACCTGAACGGCTGGCCCAGATAGTTTGCGGGTAAGCAATTGAGGCTGCAAAGAACAGCCGTTGCTGATAATAGACAACCGTACCCGGATAACCGTTGACGCTGTTCCAGGCATAGCGCGCCCATTTATAGGAAGCCTTGCCGCTACCAACAACGTTCGAAGGTATGCGCGATATCACGGAAGCTGTCGCAGCCCGGCCGTCCGCAGCAACGCTGACGATTCGGCACAGGCCATTTCCTGAATGCAGATACTCCCACTGCACACCGGTATCATCAGTACCGGATCCGCCCCATCCATCCCATGCCATACCTTCTGTATGCGAAGGCCTGAGTGTGCCGGTTTTACCAGCAGTATTCGCCCGGTAGTAATTGCTGTCCGCGCGCCTGATCAGCCCTACCGTTACTGATTTGCTGGTTTCCCATACAGAGACAGAATCTGTGGACGGTTGCTCAATATAGAAAAGCTTACCGGTCTGCTCTGCGGTGAAGATTGGCGCGCTTGCTGTCAGCGTAACAGTGCCGGTTTCTCCACTGGCATACACGGTTCTGGATTGGTCAATATTGATGTCTTCAAATGGCCCGTTATTGGTGACTACTTCCACCAGTGCCCAGTTATTGTGGGCATAACGCTGCAGTTCGCGCGGTGCGTAATTTTTGTGGCAGATAGTCATCACATCAGCTGACTGCGTGAACTTCAGTTCAAACAGGTCAGCTTCAGTATACGGCGTGGCAATCTCATAAACGGTGTTGCTTCCGGTCAGTACCTGCCCGCCATCTTTGAAAACGCGCATGTACAGGTGGCCAAACTCCAGCGCATAGGTCTGCACCGTAGAAAACTGGAACGGGATCAGGCGGCATTTTCGGTCTGTATATTTGGCTTCAGCGATAAAGCGGGTACCCGGTCGGTTCTCGACACCGCCATACTGACGGACGATGAAATTACGGCAGCGGCGAAGCGCTACCGCATACTTTGCCAGGTCAACCCGGCCATATACGTTTGGTGAAATCTCACCGCCGGCAAAAGACGGCTGAATCAGACTATTTGGCATCAGCTCAACCTCGCGCTGGTAAATTCGCTCAGCGGCTCTACAGGTTCCTGACTTTCATTCATGGAATGAGAGCCAGCACTGCGGATGATCTGTGCGTACATGGTCAGGCAGTTCTGCACGAGGTTAGGAGCAGAAGCCATAGGCATGCCAATTTCACTGGCAAGCTTCCATGACAGCGCGCTGCGGAACAGAGGGTCAAACATGTTGGGATCAGTAATGTCGCTGACATAACGTAGCCAGGCATCTTCCTGGTCGCTATAGATGAGCCGCCCTGTTCCATCATTGTCAGAGCCAACCTGATACTCAATCCTGCAGCGTTCTGGCGGGTTACGCATGCCGGGCACCAGGATATCAACGATACGCTGGCAGTCAGTCGGATACCGGTAAGCATACTGCCAGTCATTTGGCGCGCTGCCGGTATCAGCCAGCGCGACACGTTTGATAGCAAAGTTCCAGTCGAAGTCTGCAAGCACCTCAAGGCGGGCAGACTCATAATGCAGGTCACATAACCCGGCCTCTTTGCTCTTTTCACTGAGGCTGTTGATCGTCCGGCTATTGCCGAGGCGGCTCAGCGCGATATTGCAGATTTCGATAACGGAAGCCATCAGTCATCCTCCGATCCGTAAAGGGTGGCTGCTGCTGTTTTTGGTGGAGTGACATCGGATGCCTCCATGCCAAAATCAGTGATCTGCAGGTCGATATGGCTGTGAGATTCCCCGCCTTCTGATTCCCGCGTGCTGACGCCGACGATTTTTGCCATGCCACCGATCGCCATCATGTCACCAACTTTTGGCAGTTCGGCACCCAGCTTTTTGAGCGCATCGCCATTCAGCGAGATACGCAGCCCCCACGGGTATTCGTCGCGGGTTTCAACGGCGCCGTTCTCACCTTCAACAGACTCGGTACCGGTTTTCATATTGACGACTTTCATTTATCGCTCCTGAAAAAAAGGGGCCATCCGGCCCCTTATTCATCGCCGGTCAGAGACCGAGTTCGCTGCGCTTCTCTGCAATCTTCTTGCGGAGTGTTTCGGCCTTCACGTTGTGGTGTGGTTTTTCCTGGAAGAGCTGTTCGTACTGCTCCTGAAGCTCTGCCAGATTTTCATTACCTTCACCGTTTCCGCCATTGCCGCCCTCAGGGCCGGGCTGGTTACTGTTTCCGCAAAGGACTGGTTGGTTACCGGTGCCGTTAGGCATGATGGTTTTAGCGGCTTCACCTTTGCGCTCTGCTTTCTCTTTCGCTGCTTTCGCTGCGTCATTGATTGGCTCCAGAGCGCTGCCAGGCTTGCCGTCATACTCCACTTCTGAACCTTCTGGCCACAACTGGTTATGGATGTGGGAGAGGCGCAGAACGCGGTATTTTGCTTTTTCCTCTGACATTTACCTGCCCCTTAACCAGTGATGCGAGAGCGGATCGGATACGGTGAGTTGTTATCCACATCCAGATTGATGCCAGCGGTGAATGCGCCAGCGGTGAGCGGGCCGGTGCCGACAACGTAGTTAACGCGCAGATAGCGCTGTACGCCCTGCGGTACCTTTTGTGACCAGACGCGCTTGCCAGATGTCAGGGCGCTCAGAGCCAGATCGCTGGTTGATGCCAGCGTGGTCCATGCGCTGTTATCGGGACTGGTCTGCAACTGAATGTTTACCGTTGCAGCGCCAGCGGCTGCTGCGGTGGTATTTACGTTCACGAACAGTTCCAGCGGATACCCCACGCCGATATCACGGCGGGTGCCGTCGATCGGCCCGAGGTCAATCACATCAGTTGAAGCAGCAGACGCGGTAACCGCCTGCGCTTCGGAGAACATCAACAGTTTGTCGAGGATCATAATTCTCTCTCCATTTAGCGGGGCGTCATTGCCCCGCTGAGTTGGTCAGGGGGTTAAACGACGCGCGCTTCTGTTTCGAGAATCGCATCAACTTCACGGATCGGAATGCCGCGGAATGAAGTCCACCAGTCGCCTTCAGTCTCTTTTACAGTCAGAGCCAGAGATGCCTTATCCAGGGACTGCAGATCAAGCGCCTGGCCAAGGGTCCGATTCATGTAGAACACCGGCTTACCCATGCCGCGGTTAGGGACGCGGTGTAGGGCTTTGATCATCAGGGTGACGATGTTGGCGGCAGAACCAGGCACCGACAGATCGCTGACATCAATATTCGCGATGCGAACCACATAGCGCCAGTCACGCAGGGTCAGGCCGTTATCCCACTTATAGTGAGAACGGTAGCCCTGGTATTTGCCGCCGTTGGCATCCTGAAGCGTTTGCTCGCCCAGATCCTGATGCTGCAGGCCTGCTTTCTGGCCTTTCGGGAAGATGCCGTGAACGGTATTTTCACCCCAGACCACCAGCCAGATTGAGGTGTTGTCGGTACCGGTACCGCCAGCATCGATGATGTTCTGCCCGTTGCCAGCGGCTTTGCTGGAATAGCGAGAAGACAGGCCCATAAACTGCTGAGGGTTAACACTGGTGTCGCCGTAAAACAGCGTCTGCGCCATCTGCTGATTCATCGCTTCAATAAACGCGCGGTCTTCAGAAAGGCGGAATTCAGAGGTGTTACCGTTCAGGTCAGCCAGAGATTTATCCACCTCTGCATAAGCTTCCAGCATGCCGGCAGAGTCGGTGATCTGCACGGTGGTTGATTTGCTCGGCTGCACACCGTAGTTCAGCAAACGCCAGGTCGCCGTAGGCAAACCTGAGCGCACTGTGGTGCGGTGCCCGGTAGGAAGGTTGCCTTCAACAAACGGCATGTCTTCCAGAATCGGGTTGGTCTGGCCGAGAAGCTCAATGATTTTGTCGATCTTCCCGTTTGGATCTACGCGCTTACCCCAGTCAGCCAGCGTCAGCGCAGTTAAGCCTTTAACAGCCATAATTTATTTCCTCAGTTTTTGCCATACAGAACATCGGCCGCCGAACGCTGGCCTTTCTCATTTGACGTAACCAGACTGTCTTCAGACATGGCCGCGCCCACTTTTACAAACACTCGAATCAGTTCGGGATGGTTGCCCATACCGGTTGTTTCCAGGAACTCACGCAGCTGCGGCGTGGCGAATTTATCCATCGCCTGCTTTGCCCGCGTCAGGTTCCCATCAAATTTGTCGCCGCCGATCTCCTCATCTTCTTTCGCGGAGGTTCCCCAGTCGGCGACCTGTTTCTGCCAGGTATCGGCCTGCTGCTTCATCAGCTGCGGCATCACCTTGCTGCCGTACAGATCAACCAACTTTTGCGCCTGCTCCAGAGACAGATTCAGTTCGCGGGCGATTGGCTCAAACTGGGCAACGGCGTCTTTATCCAGTTCCGCACCCTCTGGCGCTTTGAACTCATAGGTTTCCGGCGCGCCTTCAGGCTTCTTATCGCCATCTTTCTCACCGTCTTTGTTGTCGCCAGTTTTCTCAGCGTCCGGCTTTTCACCTTCTGCATCAGGCTTCTGGGCTGCGCCTTCGCCTTCAGGTTTTTCACCACCAGCCTGCTGCTCTGCCTGAGTGCCTTCCTGACCCGCTGGCGCTGACTCATTGCCGGTGTTAGCAGCTGGTGCGCCTGCGTCGCCGCCAGTGGCTGGTGCTTCAGCAGCTGATGCCTCTGACTGATAGCGCGTTTGAAAAAGCATTTTTAATAAGGAGTTCATAGAGCCTCTTATGCGATCAGGTTGGGATTGTTTTGGCTTTCAGTTGGGTCAAAACAGATGCCAGTGTTGTTCTTAATGCTGAGGTATCACTCAGCAAAGCGTTGTATTTGGTGACAAGGTCGTTGTGGTCTGCCAGTAAACCAGCCACATCCGTTGCCGATGATGCTGTATCTGCAGTGGCCGTCGCCGCTGCTGGTGCCGAAACTGCTGCGCCTAGTTTTACTCCGCCGTAATCAGTGCTGGTTGGGGCGCCGATAACTGCTGGTGAAGGATCTGGAACTTCGACTACCTGGTTAGCGCCGTCCAATCTGATAATTCGTTGCGTCTGCGTTTGCGACATTTCAGTTTTCCTCTCTGGCTTCATTCGCCATGGTCAGATAGAGATCCGGGCAGTGAGTCATCACCTCGTTAAACAGGCGGAGTCCTTCACTGCGGCGTCCCTCATTGAAATTTGTGGCCGCGTTATCGCCGGTGAATGACAGCGCAAACACACCGGCATTACTGAGAAGCAGCCAGATAAGGCGGCGGCCCTGCACTGAAGACATGACGTGCTTTAGGTCGTCGCGCTGGCGTTCTGCAGCCAGCTTCTGATCCTGCTCGGCATCTTTCAGGCGCTGTTCATCATCGAGATCGGTCATTGCTGCATACCTCCCGCAATGGCGCTGAGCGCGTTTGGACCTTCCAGATTCGCCTGGCTGAGGTCTTTAGCACCGGCCACTGCGGCCTGTGCCATCTGCATTTGTTGCTGCTGCTGTATCTGCTCGGCACGCGCCTGGCGGATTTTCTGAACTTCCTCATCAGGCACGATGACAGACGGCGAAACGCCGATAGAGTCGCCATAGCTGTCAATGATTTTGTCGATGTCCAGTTTGTCGAGCGCTTCAGGCTTGGCCTGTGCCATGCCGCCCACGAAGCCCACGAAGCGCTCCATGCTGTTGACGCCGATCGACTTCTGCGCCTGAGCCATGACGGAGATATATTCGATGCGCAACGCGGTACCCTGCAGAACCTCTGGCGCTGGCGGCAGCATGCCTTTGCGCTGCATGATGGCGAACGCGCGGTCAATCAGCGGATCAAGGAACTCATCGTTCAGGCGCTCAAGCACCGGCCCGAGCATCAGCAGTTTCTCTTCGCGCAGCTCGTTAACTGCTTCCACCGGCATGCTGCGGGTGTTGATGTTCTGGAGCATCAGGAACAGGTCAACGAAGTAGGAACTGCGGATAATGTCGCGTGTGTCCTGAATGTCGTTCAGCAGATCAGCCGTGTTCGGGTTGACCATGTAGAGCGGCTTCAGTCCGTCCTGACCGGTCAACTGATCAACGTATGTGACCGCGCCAGGCAACTGGGAAACACGCTGGCTCTTCAGCGAAGAAGGCCCGACCATAGGCGGGTTTGTGGCTTTGTCGATCAGCTGGCTTTTGCGCTTCTGCTCGAGCTGCAGCGCTTTGACCTGTCCCAGCGCCGTCATGCCCGGGCAGTTGCTGCCATAGGCGTCTTCGCCATTCACTTCCCAGCGTGGCGCCAGGATCGGAAACTCATCAAAACCGGATTCACGCAGGATCTTGTCATCACCCGCTTTCTCAAAATAAACCGATTTGTAGCGCTTATTTTTGGCGTCCATCTTGCCGGTCTGGCGGTTCACGTTCGGGTAAACAGCATGGATAACGTCATGCCAGGCTTCCGTGGTCTGGGTAGCCCACTGCCCTTTAACCGTTTCGCTCACGTTGTCCAGGCCGAACTGCTCCACCAGCTGGCGGGTGGTCATGCGGAATTCACGGAAAACCGTGTCAACACTCAGACGCGCGCTGTTCGACACGTAATAGCTGCCGATCGGGAATGGGTAAGTGCGGATAATGTCTTCGTCATCTTCCAGTATCGCCATGGCGGCAGTGCCGTAGGTGCCGAGCTGTGCATAAACAATGGGAAGCGATTGATAGAGGTTGGACTTATTGAACACCTCATTCATGCGGCGCTGCACATCCTCCAGCCAGACTTTCACCGGGCCATAGTCTTTCATCGCCGGATCTGAAACTGACAGCGTGAACCACGGGCGGGCCGGGCTGGTGATGCCCGACATCATGCCGCTGGAAAGCGTGCGCTCTGCCAGTGTGCAGGTCGGATCAACAATGCTGGTATTGCGGCGGTTATCCCGGTTGGCATCAGAAACGAGAAAGCGACTGGAACGCGGGCTGATGTAATCAGACAGCTCGCGCCAGTGTGAATTAAAAGTGGTCCGCTCATCGGTGAGCATTCCCAGCTGTTTGTTTAATCGCTGCTTCAGCGTTTCTTCGGCCATGATTGCCCCGGTTCCTGTTACTGACCCAGCAGCGTTTTATTGCTGGTGTTGGCCTTTGAAGTGTCACCCTGTGAACCAGTCAGCAGAGTTGAAGCACGTCCGGCAGCAGCACGGCGGCGGCGTTCTTCATCGTCTCGGGCGCTGACAACGGCATCATCCTGCGCCTGTGGCGCGGCCTGAACTTCTGGGGCTGACGGTACGGAAGGTTTTGAACCCATGCACATGGCTGTAACTCCCTTGGATAATTACCAAAATTAAACCATATACGCATTATTTTGACCACTAATAAGCAAAAGCATTTGACATCAGTTACCATAATGGTAATAGTTAGGCCGTGGAGAGAGCTGACATCGACTCACAGCCCGGAGTACCGCAGCAGTTTATTGGGCTTAAAAGTAAAGGCGGTGGATAAGCCGGGCATCATCCCGGCACCAGATTGAAAGATGCTTATGGAGCCGCGACAAAGTGTGGCGCACTAAGGTGCTAAGTATCTTTCCATGTGGTGAATGCGGCCAGCGCACGCGGAAGACTGACAAAGATTGCACACAGTCTAAGAGTTTCCGCTCTGGAGTTTGTCAGTTTGACCAGAGCACCGGGAGGCACCCGGCACCACACATATCAGGCGAGAGCATTTAGCGGGCGTTCAGGAGCGCCACAGAGGCGCTGAGTGCTCTCACCTGATGTGCCGTAGTACCGTTATCCATGATGCTGTGTTGATTAGCCCGCCCCGTGCGGGCATTTTTTTACCTGGAGGAATAATGGCAAAGCAAGTTAGCCCGACAGAACAGCGTGAAGCTGATCAACTAAAATTCCGAGCAAAACTGGATGTTTTATCACAGGTGTTAGCTCGTTCCGCAGATGGCTCTTCAAAGGCGCGCGCTGAAGATTTAGCAGAAATCATTAATGCCGCATTTGAGAAGATCAACCCTTAATCGTGACATGTCACACAGCCCGCCACTGAGCGGGCTTTTTTATCCCCTGCGAGGGATGAGCACCTTCCCATCCCCTGCAGCGGTTAGGCGTAGGGATCGTACTCAGTTTCGCTGCGACCCTGCTCATTACTGCCGACATAATGCAGCTTCTTGACTACCGGGAAGGCGAAAGTAAGCGCCAGTGCGTCAGCATCGTTGGGTGATTTACCCAGGCGCTCTTTGATGCTCACTTTGTCTTCCAGCACAATGCGGCTGTCTTTCAGCCTGACTTTGTACTCCGCCGCTGATAACTCTTCCGCCACCTGCTGGCTGTCCAGTTGCCCGCCATCCTTCAGCCACGTCTTAACAGCGTTGTACATCTCGCCGCGTTTGTTCGCCATCTGCGGATCGGTTGAGCCACCGCCGAACTGTATCAGCTGCCAGTTGCGTCCCCAGTTGTCGCCCACAGACTTCAGGCCAGTGCCATAGCCATAGTCGATGAACACGGCATCAGCGCGGTACTCATCCTCAAACTGCGCGATGGTTTTGGCAAACAGCACGTCATCAGTGGTGCGCTGGTACTCGCCCAGCTTTTTGGTGTGCAGCCCCTGCCGCAGGTAGATTACCGCCGGGTCACCGCCCTGGTGCGCCGGGTCAACGCCGATGACTGTCGCAGCGTGCGCCACCTGACCGGGTGTGATCACCCTGCCAACTGCCGCGTCTGTCAGCCCGGTTGGGATGAACTGCGCCTCTGACGCTGACGGGAACAGGCCGCGCACACGGACCTTCACAAAGTCGCTGTCTTCGCCATAGTCGTCCACCCATTTCTGAATCTGCTCTTTGTTCGTGCCCTCAACCGAGCGGCTGTCTATCTGTGCCGTCTTCCAGCGGTGGCGCAACTTGCGGAAACACTCACGGAAGCGACCGGTGTTACGCGTCGGGTTACCGAACGCCACCCAGATAATCTCTGTGTTCTCATCGGTCAGCGCACCCTCTGCCACTTCCCACACCAGATCGGAGATGTTCGACGCTTCATCGAATACCAGGATGATGCGCTTGCGCTCGTTGTGCAGGCCCGCGAATGCCTCGGTATTGTTCTCAGACCATGGGATTGCGTCAGCGCGCCACGATTTGGCGTGAGATGGGTCATTGCTGTAGATAGCGGTAGCGGTGCAGGTGAACCAGTCCTGTGTGATGCTCAGGCGCTGCCATTTGGCAATCTCTGGCCACGTCTTCGTGCGCAGCTGGTTTTCGGTGTTGGCGGTCACCACCACCTTGCAATCCTCGCAGGTGTCCATGCCCCACTTCACCAGCATTGAGATAAACGCAGATTTGCCGATACCGTGTCCGGAAGCCCTGCCAATCATCAGTGGCTGGTGCCGGGTCACAGGGTTCTGCAGGTGTGCACCGATCTGCTTAAAGGCGTCCTCCTGCCACTGGCGCGGACCTTTGGAGTAAGCCAGGTCAGTACCCTCTTCACCCCACGGGAACGCATACAGCGCATAGCCAAATGGATCATGCGTGAACGCGCCGATGTCCTCAATCAGTTGCATCTCGAGATCGGCGGCACTACTCATCTTTGCCACCAGCAGCGGCGCGCTTACGGGCAGCGGCCAGCTTATCAGCCAGGCTGACGTTGATATTAAGCTCCTGCACCTCTTTGAAGGCGCTTACGCCGACGTGCTTACCGATCAGCTCGAGGTTCTTCACCTTATCTGGCCACTTCACTTTCTGCATGGTCGATTCGATATCCTCTTCGCCGTCACCACCGGCCATGCGGATCCGGTTGATGTCCATGGCGCTGAGCGATGTGCGCCAGACTTTGGGCCACTGACTGACGGGCTTCAGGCCGCCTTCATCGGTCAGTATGTCGAGCACGTCCATCTGGTCGATCTCCACCAGCCGCTTCAGCACGTAATCGGCATCAATCTTTGTCCGGCGGCTACGGGCCTGGCGAAGGTGTGCAATCCGATCCTTTATTCGCTGGTCAGCCATAAGACGGCTTGCCTGATAAACGGCTGTGTCTGGTGAGTACCCGGCGGCGATAGCGCAGGCTGTCTGGTCGTCAGGGTTTTTCACGTACTCCTCGCAGTAGCGCACCATCTGCTCGGTTAGTGGCCTGGTCGATTGCGGCTTGGGTCTATTCGATTGCGGTTTAGGCATGGTAACACCTCAAAATTTATTACCGTTTTGGTAATAGTACCATGCAAATAACAGCAGCCAAATGGCGGGTTAACTTCGCTTGACGTGATGGGCGTGCGCGCAGAGGAATGCAGCGTTCTCTGTATCGAACTGGTGACAGGCTATCTCCTCCCAGTCGCCGGAGAATTTCCAGCGCACGTCCCATTTGCCATTGCTTCGCGGCCAGATGATGTAACCGCTGGTGAAGTCCCGCGATGCGTGGATGTCGGGCAGCTTTTCGCCCTTCTCCATGAAGTAAAATCTGGTGCCGCCTGAGTTGAAAGTGCGCATAAAAAAGCCCCGAAACACTGTTTATAAAACCAGTAATTTAGTCCTGATTTTTGGTTGAGGCAATAAAAAACCCCGCCGGGGCGAGGTTCTTATGATGGTTAATCTACGTTAGCGGGACATTTCACGCCGTGCGTGTGATATAGCTTTCTCCATTCGCTCCAGAGAAGCAGATGGCAGTGGGATTTCTCTTTCGGTGCAAATCTCTTTTATCAGGCCGTTAGCAATGACCAATTCCTCAAAAAGAGAAGCTATAAGCTCCCTTTGCTCATTCTCGTTCACTTTCCTTCCTCCTTCTGATAAACCGGGTCAGTGCCGCGCGGGTACTGCTGCGCAACGCTCCTGTAATGCTGCAGCCGCTCGCGGAAGTACTCCTTCAGCGCTTCCGGCTGCTGCATCTCCACTTGCATGGCGATAACCGGCATATTCATACGCTCCTTGTATACAACTCCTGACGCGGCTAAATCCACGTTAATCCTGTCGCGCTCTTCACGGCTGAGGGCCGCTAGATTATGTGATGGCATTTTTTCGCCCTGTGACATGTCACATCAATTATCTGGATGACTGAAGAAATGATAGTAGTCTTCTTCTAACCCAACGTAATGCAGATCAAATCTTGTGCCTTTTTTCTTCTGTACGAAAGTCACAGCATTGCCGCGACTCAACATTGAACAGAATGCGGCTACATGTGCCTCTGTCGCCAGGGAAAGCTTTACTCCCTGCACCGTCGCGCCATTATGCTCCACCAGCTCTGATGTGATAATGGCGTCCAGTGGGACGCCAGGGTACTCAAGAATTGTGACGATGGTTTTGTTATTGCGCGCCATTAGTTTGCCTGGTCAATTTCAGGTTATGCCAACCCGTAGTCACCCAGCATGCCATCTCACCACTGCATGGGCAATCCTGCACCGGCAGTTGTTCTTTGCACTTCCCGCACTGCTGCTGTGCCAGCGATTCAATCTGCTTCGCCAGCTCAGCGGCATCTTTGCGAATGAGCAACGCTATGTACTCGTTCAGCTCATACGGTTCGCGACCGGGGCGGCGTGCGGCGCAGTTCTGCGCCAGCATCTCCAGTTCCTGACTATCCAGCGCCAGCTCCAGCTTTTTACCACCGGCAGCGGCCTGCCTGGCACGCTGCGCTGCTTTGCGTTCGGCGGGGGATTTAGGCATTAACCCGCCTCCTTAAAGTTTTCTTTCCAGCCCTGATTCAGCATCCAGCTATAACGGTCGTTACATTTCCGGGAGTAGCCGGAGCTGTCAGAAAAACGACGACGGTCTTTGTTTGGAAACCAGCGAGACCAGCCATAACGATCAAATTGATACTCGGTGCCGTCCGCCAGAATTATCCGGCGGTGCTGTACTTCGTTCTTTCGGGTGCCATCCGGCAATACGTTGCAGCTGCTGCCGTTCAGGTCGAACTTCGCACCGGTAAAATCGATCATGGTCTTTGCCATCACTCCACCTCCGGCGCTGCTGCAAGCATGGCGCGATAACCGGCCTGAATCCCACCAATACAGACACCCTCAAAATTGGCGTCTACCATTTCCTGTGTAATCTCAACCGGCACCAGTTTCCATCCCTCTGGCACTCGGTGAGCGGCGGGCACTGACTTAATACGCATTGGGTCATCGTAGCAATCTGACAAGAACATCCGACCGAGCTTTGTCACTCGGTGAGCTTTCGGAGTAATAAGCCCCAGCTCAACCATGATTGTCGTGATGGTGTGGCCACAATGCCAATGGCACGCCTTCTTCAGCACGCTGTAACCCAGGAATGCCCGATAATCAGTGCGCCCGAAATTGGTTCCTTCGAATGCGGTCATGATTACTTCATCAGTGATTTGGGGAGCGTGGCGCATGGCATCAGGCTTCATTTCGCCTCCTTGATATCAGCCCGGAGGTGCAACTCACGACCATCAGGCAGCTTAAAAACTTTGATGTCGTCGGACTTCATCAGATGAAATGCGACGGCATGAATAGCCTGGTCGGTTACATCCTGCTTCTCTCCAGTGAAAACACGAGCGTCAGGATTACCGCCCTTAAGCGGCTTGGAGCGGCCTGCAAAAATTTTATTAGTTATACCGCTGAGGGCCACAGTGATTGGATTAGCCATCACTCACCATCCTTACCGGCGCGGAGTTGGGCGGCGAATTTTACAGCCTCGCTACTTGCATGCTGGTGGAGTTGCTCGCCATAACAGCCAGGCGATTCAACACGATATTTTTCGGCAATCGCATCATGTAGCTCTGCAAACATCTCCACACCCTCAGCCCGCACCGAGTTGAGGTAGGCGTCGGTGGCTGGGGTTTCTGATTTAAATCCGGTTGCCCCGATAAGTTCACGCATAGCGCCATTCTCAGCCGCCAGCGCGTCCCGTTCTGCTTTGAGTTCGGCAATCGCTCTGACGACACAACCTACCCCATCCTCGCCAATAGCGGCCATCATAGTTTTTTCCCAAACCATCTCTGCTTGCATGCAGGCATCACCACGCACCAGCGCGCAATCCAGACGGGTTGCCAGCACACTAACCATTTTCGCAATCTCGATCAGCGGCGTATCCATGCCGATCGCTTTGGCAAACGCATGCCCTGCAGCGACTAACTCTTTTCCCTTAACATCACTTAACTTGCTATTTTCCATAAATATTTTTCACCTCAGACCGTTATCTAAAATCACAATTTTTGGGGTTAACACGCTTTTTGCTGCGCTGGTTAACCTGTTCAGAACTCTTCAACGTCCCATCCCGCGGCTTTTGGCTTGGGGTAAACCGCTTTGAAGGCGAATGGGTACGAGTCCGCCGCGACCTTCATTTTCACCCTGGCGTCATCGCTGAAGATCCGCTTTGAGCCTTTGACGTCGTGCATTTCGAGCTGGCCACTGGCATACATCACGGCGAAATCGACGGTGATAAAGCAGCTGTCAGCGAGGCGCAGTTTGATACCTTCAAACCGGTACCAGAGGATGATCCCGGCGCGCTTCTGCAGCTCGAGGTGAGCGGCATAGGCGGTTTCGGATTTGTTCATCTGGCCGGTTTTGAGTCTGCCCAGTGCGTAAAGGCGCTTCTGCATACTGTTACCTCATTGGTTACTATTACCATTTTGGTAATACTTAGCAAGTAAAAAAATGCGCTCATTTGCGCTTTCTCGCTATGCCCTTAAAACGCTCTGTATCGCGTTCTGCGAGTATTTACCGCGTTACCTGCTCCTTGCCTGCCCTGATACCAGATAATTAAATCTGATGCGGCTGGCGCGGGATTATTACTGATTTGGAACAGTCACCCTCTCCACCCGTCCGGGATTTCTTTGTCTGGCACGGGCATCACCGTGATGTCACGCTGGCGGTTCGCTGTTGCCGATGAAGCCGCCGGTCTGGCTCTTCGCTGTGAAACACTACGCGCAAGCTTCTGCTCCCACTGGGACTGGGTGAAAAACTTACCCTCCCCGATCCAGTACGTCACGAACTCAGCAATCTCAGTTTTCTCTGGCGGGGTCTTCAGGATGATCCCCCAGACAGCTGCCCGCCGCTGAAGATCCTCATCGGGTAGCCAGTCTTCGAACATGGAGAACTTACCGCCAGTGGCAGGGGTATTAATCACGACAGGTTCAACAGCAGGAAAGTTATCCACAGGAGCAGATAATTTTTCTTCGCGCGCGCTGTGTGGGGTTTCTTCCATTTCCCTGATCCCTGATCCCTGATCCATTCCCAATGGTAGCTCTACGGTAGTGCTACTGTAGTCGTACGGTACAAGCTCAAGACACTTGATTTTACTGGGCCGGGGCTTGTTCACGACCTGGTGGCGGCCGAAATTGCAGATGTGTCCAAAATGCTTGTTATCGGACGTGGAATACATGGCGATGTAACCACAGTTGGAAAGCTCCTGTATCAGTACCGGAATGCTCAGGGAGGGTTCACGAATAGGGAATACCGCTGCGCGGATGAGTTTAGGGTTAGCATTAAAATAACCTTCATCGTCGGCATAATTGAGCAGCCCAATCGCCAGTAAGCAGGCTGGCTCTGATAGTTCTGACATATCCTCATCAGTCCAGAACTCGGGTTTAATAGTCCTGATACGAGCCATCAGATAACCTCCGGCGAAGTAGTTCCCGCGGCGCTATCCATGATCTGCTTAATCTCAGCCTGGCGGCGCAAACTGGAATCCATCGCACACTTAACGCAGTGGCCGTTATAGACGTAACGCTCGCTTTTATGGCCGTGCTTACACAGCTTGCCAGTGTAGTAGCGCTTGAGACCTGCTTTCGCAGCCTCCATGCGAGTAATGATTTTCATTTTGTTACCTCAACCTACGTTTACTATTACGACTATTTTCGCCTAACAAGAAAACAAATCAAGGCTCATTTGCATATTTGGTAACGATTGGTTGTTTTATAAGGATTTTTAGTAATGGGAGTGTAATAAAAAGCCGCCATGTAGGCGGCCTTCGGTGCAGGGTATGTGGTGGTTATGCGGCAGAGTAGAAGAAGGAAAGCAGCTGCTCTTTACTGATATTTGGGTTAATTCCGATGACAGCTTTATGCAATTCCGTCATATAGTTACGACTCGGAACGCGGCGGGCGTACACCAGGTGAGTACGGATATAATTCACTGTCGTGCCAGCCTCTTTAGCCAGCTGCTTCTTTTCTTCCAGCGACAGTCCCTGCCAGAACTCTTTGAAGTCAAACGGCTCCATTGGGGCCTCCAGATAACGATTTCATCCACTGAATTGTTACCTAACTGGTGGCAGTTATCAACCTGTATTACCAATCTGGTGCATTTACCAGAAAGGTAACATCGGCTTTAATTGCACCTAAATAGCCTAATAATCATCAATCATGTATCAGGGAAACAAATGAAGCCGATTTCCGGGATCCGACGGGCAAATCTAATCTATCTGCTTGAGACGCGATTCGAAGGGAACCAGACGCAGATGGCGAAAGCCCTGGGTTCACTGCCAAACCTTATCAGCCGCTGGACGCGCGATAAGCCGATGGGCAGCGCAGCGGCGCGCAACATTGAGCGTGTGCTGAAACTGGAAGATTACTGGCTGGATAACGACCGGGACAATGTGCCGCCCGTCGCCCAGGACGTGGAGATCAGCGACGTGGTTTCGCATAACCTGCGCCTCTGGATGGACAAATCTGAAGACCTGAAAACACAGGGTAAAGTTCACCGCGCAAGCGGCGTGAACCAGTCAACTGTGGGCCGCGTTCTGAATAAAGAGATCGACCCCACCATAAGCACTGTTAACTCTATTGCCAAAGCGTTCGGCCGCAATGGCTATGAGCTGCTGATCCCGAATACTGACGCCCGTCAGATCCAGTATGACCGTGACCTTTATGAAAAGCTGGACCCGGCAGACAAAGAGAAGATCACCAGCTTTATTGAGTTCGTTATCAGCCAGGCACAGAAAGAGTCAGATCAGTAAATACCGCGGCTTTATGACGGTATGAGTCAGCCATATACCGTCAAAGCCCGTACAGCCGCCACCTAATCCAGCCCACTCAACACCTACCCGATGCCATAACCCCCTCCCTTTCAGTTACCATTATGGTATTTTTTTCTTGTGATAACGATTGACACACCCTGAAAAACGCTTATTATTAGCCTCAAGTGTTACCAATTTGGTAATAGCAAATCGCTCTTTAACAATCCGAAACGGGCAATCACAACCCACAATCTGGCCGCCCACCAGATGGCACGGCTACCCCGTAGAACCGGAACGCCTGCCCGGAAAGTGAACATCCCTATCCCTTTTTCGGAGACAGATCATGACCTTTAATGATGTGACCGGAGAGCCTTTTGTAATAGTCCGCATAGCCTGTGGCTACCTCTGGAGAATGACAAATGTCCAGACGCGCTTCAGTCAGACAGTTAACCGTGACCAGTTCCGGAAGATCGCCTTAGCCGCTTATGGGCTTAAAGGCTCTTTGTCATGCAACCAACTATTACCAAAACGGTAATTCTGGATTCAGAAATGAAATATCGTTACCAGAACGGCAAGTACACCTTTACCGCCTGCGTGCTTGGCATTGAGCGTCAGTTCTCTGACTTCAGCGCAGGCATTGAGTGGGTATTCACACAGAAAATGGCCGCCAGCTGCGCGGCAGACATGGAGTAACGGTTATGTCCAACAGCACAGAGCTTGAAGTAATCAGCATCACCGAAGATCAGGCGCCAACGCTTTACGTTGAAAACGGTCTCGATCAGTACCTCGAAAAAATTCGCCAGGCAGTTAATGAAACGCCTGACCTGACCACCAAAAAAGGCCGTGACCGTATCGCATCGCTGGCGGCAAAGGTGTCACGCAGTAAAACGGCGATTGAAAAGCCAGGCCGCGATTACCTGAAGCGCCTGAAAGAACAACCAAAGGTTATCGAAGCTGAGTTGCGCCGCTTCACTGCCGAATGTGACCGGATCCGCGATGAAACGCGCCAGCCACTGACCGAGTGGGAGAATGCGGAAAAGGCCCGCGAAGACGCATTAAAGCAGCGAATTACTGAACTTCGCGCCCTCGCAGATGTAGTCGATGCGATGGGTAATTACCTGCCATCTGATGACGTCAGCGCCCGACTGGCCACCGCAAAATCCGTGACGCTGGATGACTCCTGGCAGGAGCTGAGCGCCGAGGCTGGTGTTGCAAAAGACGCCACCGTACAGAGGCTGGAGTTATCTCTGGCTGAAGCCAAAAAGCGTGAAGATGCCGCAGCTGAGCTGGAGCGCCTGCGTAAAGAACAGGAAGCAGAAGCACAGCGCAGACGCGATGAGCATCTGAAGCGCGAAGCGGCAGAGGAAGCAACCCGCCAGGCTGAGCTGAAAGCGCAGCAGGAGCGAGAGGCAGCGGCTAAGCGTGAAGCAGATTTAAAAGCTGAAGCTGCTCGCATTCAACAGCAGCGCATCGATGCAGAACGCCGTGCTGAGCAGGAGAAGGCTGATGCCATGGCTAGAGCAGAGCGCGAAAAGCAGGAAGCTATTGATGCTGAGCGCAGACGCGCTGCAGAGGCTGAAGCCTCACGCCTGGCGGAAGAGAAACGCATCGCCGATGAAACGGCACGTCGCTCAACTGACAGAGAGCACCGCCGGCTGATCAATCAGCAGGCTATCACTGACCTGGTGGCAGCAGGTCTCACCGATGAGCAGGCTAAAGCCTGCATCACAGCAATCGTGATGGGCAAAGTTCAGGCCGTCACCATCAACTACTGAGGTGCTTATGGGTGCATATGCACAGCACGACATCGCCGAAGAGCAGCGCTGGCAACAGCATGATGCTCAGGTCGGAAAAGATGAGTGGATCCGTGACCGAGCGGAAACACTTAAAGAGTCATGGCCGGAAGGAGTTGAAAAAATCCGCCATCCATTCACTTCACATCCCATGGCTGGAATTGGTCTCGAGGGCGCGCAGGATGCTTACGCAGAGATGGTCGAAAAAATCTGCCTGGCACAAGCAGAGCTTGACTGGCAGGACATGAGCTGGCTCGGACAGGACTGGACGCCATGACCGCGATGCCTGAAATCAAACTGGCCCCGAGCGATCCGGGGCTTTACTTCAACATACCCAACGAAGCCTATCACGCTGGCCCCGGCGTCAGTAAATCGCAACTGGACGACATCGCCATTAACCCGGCGGTGTTCCAGTGGCGCAAAACAGCGCCAGAGGATGAAGAGAAGAAAACGGCGCTCGATATGGGTACCGCCCTTCACTGCATCCTGCTGGAGCCTGAAGAGTTCGGCGCGCGCTTTATTGAGGCACCACCATTCAATCGCCGCACGAATGCCGGGAAGGAGGCTGAAGCCGAATTCCTGAAAGATTGCCTCTATACCGGCAAAACGGTGCTGGAGCACGAGGATCACCGCAAGCTGAAGCTGATGCGCGCCAGCGCATTCGCACACCCGGCGGCGCGGTTCTTCTTGGAAGCCGATGGCCACTGCGAAGCGTCGATTTACTGGGACGATGAGCAGACCGGCGAACTTTGCCGGATCCGCCCGGACCGGTTCCTGAAAAATCAGCCGGTAATCGTGGACGTGAAGAAAGTGGCGGACATGGAGCGCTTTGCCCGTCACGTCGATGAGTTCCGCTACCACGTACAGGACGCCATGTACCGCGACGGCTTCTATCAGCACTTCAACGAATACCCGCAGTTCGTTTTCATCGCTGTCAGCGAGAGCATCGATTGCGGCCGCTACCCGGTGCGCGTCTTTCAACTCGACGCGGAAGACGTCGCCGTAGGTCACGATCTTTACCGGCGTGACCTGAACACCTATCACCAGTGCCGCCTGACCAATACCTGGGGCGGCGTTGAATCACTTTCCCGCTCGGCATGGGCGCGCAAAAAGGACAATCAGGCATGAGCACTAACTTAGTCACCAACGAAACCACCAGCACCGCCGCCACCATCTTCAACCCGCAAAGCCTGATGCAGCTGCAGCAGTTCGCGCAGGTGATGTCTGAGGGTGTTGTTGCCATTCCGCAGCATCTGCGCGGTAAGCCCGCTGACTGCCTGGCAGTGACCATGCAGGCGGCGCAATGGGGCATGAACCCATACGCAGTGGCACAAAAAACGCACATCGTGAATGGCGCGCTGGGCTATGAGGCGCAGCTGGTAAACGCGGTCGTGTCGTCGTCCAACCTTCTTTCCAGCCGGATCAATTACAGCTGGAGCGGCGACTGGTCGAAGTGTACCGGCAAGAACGATAAATCAGACTTCCTGACCGTCACTGTGTCGGCGGTGATCAAAGGTGAGGCTGAGCCGCGTGAGCTGACCATCAGCATGGCGCAGGCTGGTGTGCGTAATTCGCCGCTGTGGGAGCAGGATCCGAAGCAACAGCTGGCATACCTCTGCACGAAGCGCTGGGCGCGCCTGCATGCTCCTGACGTTCTGCTGGGTGTGTACACGCCGGATGAGCTGGACGAAACGCCACGCGGCGAACGTGACATCACGCCGCGCACCACCTCTGACCTGAACAGCATGATCGGCAGCAGCAGTGAGCCAGTTCCGGCGGCTGAAAAACGCGACGATGACGTGGTTGTAGCTGGCCTGCAGGAAGAAATTGAGCAGGCTGACACGCTGGAGAAAGCCGTGGCCATCGGTGAGAAGATCAGCCAGTTCAAAGATGCCCTGACTGAGTCAACTTTCCGCTCACTGCGTGCCCGCGCTGGCAAAGTCTATAAGCACCACGACGCGCGCCGCCAGATTGAAGCCGCGATCAACAGTCTGGACGCCAGCGCGCCGGATGCGAAAGAGACCTTTATGAAGGTTGAAGCGGACCTGCAGCGTCTGAAAGCAGCTCTGGGGGATGAGCTGCACGAAGGTTTCAGCATCACTCTTGGCGACATGCGCGCCGAATACGTTTAACCAACACCAGTGAAAACTCAGGGGCCATAGCGGCCCCTTTTCTTTGGAGAGAAAAAATTATGAAAGGTGCAATCCGTAAAGATCAGCTGCTCGAGCGCGTGCCGCTGTCTGAGTACACCATCAATCAGATGGAAAAGAATGGCGAGTTCCCGAAACGCTTCCCGCTCACCAACCGCACTGTAGCCTGGAACGTTGACGAGGTTGAAGCCTGGCTCGATGAGCGCCAGCGCAACGCCAGTGCTGCACAGCGTGACCCGTCACTGGCTGCGAAGTTCGAAGCCAATCCCAACCACCGTAAAGCCGCTGAGCGTTCAGCGATGAGAATGGCGGGCTGATCATGACATCGAAAGAATTAATCCTCACCTATCTGCAGGAGCATGGCGGATCCCGGTCCGTCGATATTCACGCCCACTTGGCGGAGCAAGGTCTGAAGCGTGAAAGCTCAATGTCAGCGCTGAGCAAACTGGTGCGGGCCGGTGAAGTTATTCGCGCCCGGTTCCGCCAGGACTACATCTGCTGGCTGAAAAACACCAACGTGGTGATCAGCCCGAGTGAAATGCGCAACCGGCTGAGCAATGCAAACCGCCGCCTGAATGCGATGAACAGCATCAACGTGGTGTTTGATGAGTGCCGGGCCAACAGCCAGGTATACCGGATGGATCAGCTGCTGCGTTCGGCGCGTGAGGTGCGGGCATGAACTATCAGCTGATTTATGCCGACCCGCCCTGGTCATATGGCAACACAGTCAGCAACGGTGCCGCGGATAACCACTACTGCACCATGTCGATGGCAGACCTCAAGCGCCTGCCGGTCTGGTCGCTGGCTGCGCCAGATGCTGTGCTGGCGATGTGGTACACCGGCACACACGCTGAAGAAGCTATCGCGCTGGCTGAGGCATGGGGATTCGATGTGCGCACGATGAAGGGGTTCACCTGGGTGAAGCTGAACCAGCTGGCTGAGCAGCACATCAACAAAGCGCTGAGAGATGGCGAGATCGAAGATTTCTATGACCTGCTGGCGTTGCTGAACACCCAGACACGCATGAACGGCGGCAACTACACCCGTGCCAACACGGAAGACTGCCTGATCGCAGTGCGCGGTGCGGGACTGGAGCGCCTGAACGCGTCAATCAAACAGGTGATCTACAGCCCTCTGGGTGAGCACAGCGCCAAACCGTGGGACGCCCGCCACCGCCTGGAGCTTCTCTATGGTGACGTGTCACGCATCGAGTTGTTCAGCCGTGGCGATGCTGAAGGTTGGCACCATTGGGGAAATCAAAATCCACACAATAACGTTGAGTTGGTGCCTGGCGGATTTGAGGTAAACGACAAACAGTCGCGCAGGATAGAGGTTACGCGCGGAATGGTGCAATTAGCGAGAGGTAATGCAGCATGAACAAACTAACCCCTGGCGGCATGGCCGTCATCGTCGGCAGCAGTAGCGAAGCCTTCAAGAACAACGTTGGCCGCTTGGTGCGTACGGTATGCCGTGAAGGCATGCTGAAATCTAAAGTCACTGGCATAGTGAGCGATTGTTGGTTTATCGAAGTGCCTGATGGCGCTAAACCTCTGAACGGCAAAATGCCGGATGGCCGGGTGAGCATGTCTTACTGCGGCAATATTCCGGCAGCGTTACTGATGCCACTTAATAATAACGACCCCGACGCAGAACTCAGCGCATCGCCGGTATATGGCAGCATGGGGAAGCTATGATCAACTTACTTCAAGGTGACTGTTTTGATGTTTTACCAACGATAGCTGCAGGAAGTATTGATCTTGTTTGCGCTGACGTGCCTTACGGTACCACTGAATGTAGATGGGATTCAGTTCTCGACCTCGATCGCATGTGGGTCGAGTTATATCGTGTGGCTAAGCCAAACGCGGCAATCGTCATATTTTCAGCGCAGCCATTTACCAGCATTTTAGTAGCAAGCAACTTAAAGCACTGGCGCAGTGAATGGATATGGGAGAAAGGAAACGCTACTGGCTTTCTTAACGCCAAAAAGCAGCCATTGCGCGCCCATGAAAATATAGAGGTTTTCTACCGCCGACAGCCAACATACAACCCGCAGTTCACCCACGGTCACGAGCGACGGACAAGTAAGCGCAAAGCCGTAAATTCAGAATGTTATGGCAAGGCTTATACGCTAACCGAATACGACTCGACATCACGGTACCCACGCGATGTGCAGTTCTTCTCGAGTGACAAACAGAAAGGTAATTTTCACCCAACCCAAAAGCCGCTGGCATTGCTGCGGTACGTAATCGAAACCTACAGCAATCCCGGAGATACAGTGCTTGATTTCACAATGGGTAGCGGTACCGCAGGAGTCGCCTGCCAGGAATCGGGGCGCAGCTTCATAGGCATTGAGAAAGACCCAGCCATTTACCAAGTAGCATGCGATCGCACCGGGTACCGCAAAGAAATTACGGAGGCAGCATGATTGCACTGTCGATTTACCTGATCATTGCCGCATACCTTCTAGGCAAGCTGGAAGACGGACCGCACTCCCCGCAGTCAATCTTTATCTGCCTGGCATGGTTCCCGGCAGCACTGATTTACCTGTCAGCGCTGCTGGCGGACAAAACACTCGGCGATCACCCTGAACGTTGAGCCATCCATTGTTCGAACCGCAATGGTGAGAACGGCACCAAATCTGAAAGGCTCCCATCTATCCACCCATCCACCATGTCGGCCCACTGCTGCAGCATAAACGTGCGTTGCGGAAGGTATTCCGCTTTGTTGTATACCGCGCGCACGCCTTTCTGCTCATGGGCCAGACACTTCTCTATCCAGTCAGACGGATATCCCGCTTCGTGCAGCAGCGTGCTTGCCGTGCGCCGCAGGTCATGTACTGAAAAAGCCCCCAGCCCCTGCCTACCCTCTTTTCTCGTTTCCTCAATCGTAATATTTATCACCCGGTTTAGCGCCGCGTTCGACAGCGGCTTAGTCAGGTCATACCGCCCGGCCAGCAGATAACGGCTTCCGCCGGCACACATCTGCAGGCCCACTAGCAGATCATTAGCCTGGCTCGAAAGCGGGATGATGTGCGCCCTGCTCGCCTTCATCCGCCCGGCGGGTATCTGCCAGAGCTGGCGACCGAAATCGATCTCATCCCACACAGCGTTTGTGAACTCACTTTTCCTGACCAGTGTCAGCATGACAAACTTCAGCGCCAGCTTAAGCGTCGGCATCGTGGCCACGTTGTCCAGGGTGCGAAAGAACAGGCCAATCTCTGCCGGAGTCAGCGCCGTAGTGCGCGGCTCGAACGTAGCAATCGATGACGCTTTGATGCGCTCAGCAGGGTTAACGTAATCGTGGCCCCTGTCAGCGGCATACCGGAAGACGCTGGCGACAATCTCCCGCGCCTGGACGGCAGTAGCCCGGCCGCCGCGCGCGACAATGCGGTCACACAGATCCCGGACCATGGCCGTAGTGATTTCAGTCATCAGCTTATTACCCAGCGCCGGGAGTATGTCGCGATCAATAACGGCCTGCTTCATGGCGCGTGTACTGTCCGCCAGGCGAACGTGCGCCATATAGCTGACGGTAAAATGATTGAAGCGGTCAGCGCCGGTGATGTGTTTTTTACCGTCGCGCTTCGCCGAAGCCGGTGATATGCCTGAGTCGATCAGCTTTTTGGCGGTATTTAATTTTTCGCGTGCTTCCGCCAGGCTGATACCGTCAGGGCCATACTTACCGATCGTCAGCGTCTCGCGGCGACCGTTGAAACGGTAGTCATACCGGAAAGACACTGTGCCGCCGGGCTGGACCGATACATACAGCCCCTCCCGATCTGTGACTTTGTAGGCTTTCTCGCGGGGCTTCAGGTTCTTCAGCTTTGTGTCGGTGAGCATGATGATGTGACTCCGTATACCGTCACCGCTACCAATCTGGTAACGGTAAAAAGGATCAGGAGCGTACAATGGAAAGGGTTTACCGTCAAAAATACCGACGGTAAATTGTGGCTTTCAGCAATCGTTATCAATCGTCAAAAAGAAAAGGCCACCTGCATACGCTTGTGGCCTCTGGCTTTACTCAATCACGGCCAATCGTTATCAAGTGGCCGTACATCATTCCCACTCAATGGTCGCCGGTGGCTTACCGCTGATGTCATAGACCACACGGGAGATGCCGTCGACTTCATTGATGATGCGGTTAGAGACACGACCCAGGAAATCATAGGGCAGGTGCGCCCAGTGTGCGGTCATAAAATCGATGGTTTCCACCGCACGCAGCGAGACAACCCAGTCATATTTACGGCCATCGCCCATCACGCCGACTGAACGTACAGGCAGGAAGACGGTGAACGCCTGGCTGACTTTGTTATAGAGATCCGCTTTATGCAGCTCTTCAATGAAGATGGCATCGGCACGGCGCAGCAGGTCGCAATACTCTTTCTTCACTTCGCCCAGCACGCGTACGCCCAGACCCGGACCCGGGAACGGGTGGCGGTAGAGCATGTCGTAAGGCAGGCCCAGCTCCAGGCCAATCTTACGCACTTCATCTTTGAACAGCTCACGCAGCGGCTCAACCAGGCCCATCTTCATCTCTTTCGGCAGGCCGCCGACGTTATGATGCGATTTGATGACGTGCGCCTTACCGGTTGCAGAGGCCGCAGACTCAATGACATCCGGATAGATGGTGCCCTGTGCCAGCCACTTAACGTCCTGCAGCTTCAGCGCTTCTTCATCAAAGACTTCCACAAAGACGCGACCGATAATTTTACGTTTTGCTTCCGGCTCATTCTCACCTGCCAGCGCGTCGAGGAAGCGCGCTTCGCCTTCAACGTGAATAATGTTAAGGCCGAAGTGGTCACCAAACATATCCATAACCTGTTGTGCTTCGTTCAGGCGCAACAGGCCGTTATCCACGAACACGCAGGTCAGGCGATCGCCAATGGCGCGGTGCAGCAGCATCGCCGTCACGGAGGAGTCAACGCCGCCTGACAGGCCGAGGATCACTTTGTCGTTACCGACCTGTGCACGCAGGCGTTCAACCGCATCTTCAATGATTTTGGCTGGCGTCCACAAGGCTTCACATTCACAGATATCGATAATGAAACGCTCAAGCATTCGCAGGCCCTGGCGGGTATGGGTCACTTCCGGGTGGAACTGCACACCATAGAAACGCTTCTCTTCGTTGGCCATAATGGCAAACGGACAGGTTTCTGTGCTGGCAACGGTTACGAAGCCAGCCGGGATCGCCGTGACTTTGTCGCCGTGGCTCATCCAGACATCCAGCAGTGGTTTACCGGCGGCGCTGATCGCATCTTCGATATCGCGAACCAGGGCACTTGGCGTCGTCACTTCGACCTGCGCATAACCAAACTCGCGCTCAGTTGAGCCAGCAACGGTGCCGCCCAGCTGCATCGCCATCGTCTGCATGCCGTAGCAGACACCCAGCAACGGCACGCCAGCGCTGAAGACATATTCAGGCGCACGTGGGCTGTTCAGTTCGGTGGTGCTCTCCGGGCCACCGGAAAGGATGATGCCGCTTGGGTTGAACTGGCGAATCTGCTCTTCTGTGACATCCCATGCCCAGAGTTCACAGTAAACGCCCAGCTCGCGCACGCGACGTGCGACCAGTTGAGTGTATTGTGAGCCGAAATCGAGAATCAGAATGCGATGCTTATGGATATTTTCCGTCGTCATTGAGGGTTTTCCAGAACGGTGACTTGATCAATAAAAGCGCCCGGCTGAAGCCGGGCGGGAAATCGGGATTATGAACCCATGCGGTAGTTCGGTGACTCTTTGGTGATGGTCACATCATGCACGTGGCTCTCATTGATGCCGGCGCCGCTGATGCGGACAAACTCCGCTTTGGTGCGCAGGTCATCAATAGTCGGGCAACCGGTCAGGCCCATGCAGGAGCGCAGGCCGCCCATCTGCTGATGCACGATCTCTTTGAGACGGCCTTTATAGGCCACGCGACCTTCGATACCTTCCGGCACCAGTTTGTCTGCGGCGTTATCGGTCTGGAAGTAACGGTCAGAAGAGCCTTTGGACATCGCGCCCAGTGAACCCATACCGCGATAGGATTTGAATGAACGGCCCTGATAGAGTTCGATTTCGCCCGGTGACTCTTCGGTCCCCGCCAGCATCGAACCAACCATCACACAGGACGCACCGGCGGCAATCGCTTTGGCGATGTCACCGGAGAAACGGATACCGCCATCAGCAATCACAGGAATACCGGTGCCTTCCAGCGCGGTGACGGCGTCAGAGACGGCGGTGATCTGCGGCACGCCCACACCGGTAACAATACGGGTCGTACAGATAGAGCCAGGACCGATACCCACTTTAACGGCGCTGACGCCTGCCGCGACCAGCGCCAGAGCGCCGGCGCCAGTGGCGACGTTGCCGCCGACGATTTCAAGGTCCGGATATTTGGCACGGGTTTCACGGATACGTGACAGCACGCCTTCAGAATGGCCGTGCGAAGAGTCAATCAGCAGCACGTCAACGCCCGCTGCAACCAGCGCATCGATACGCTCTTCGTTACCGGCACCGGCACCAACAGCCGCACCGACGCGCAGACGACCCTGCGCATCTTTACAGGCGTTAGGTTTACGCTCGGCTTTCTGGAAATCTTTAACGGTGATCATGCCCAGCAGATGGAAGCTGTCATCCACCACCAGCGCTTTCTCAACGCGCTTTTCATGCATCTTGTGCAGCACCACATCGCGCGCTTCGCCCTCTTTCACCGTCACCAGACGATCTTTCGGGGTCATGACTGCAGAGACAGGCTGTGAAAGGTCAGTGACAAAGCGCACGTCACGACCGGTGATGATACCCACCAGTTCGTTGTCGCGGTTAACCACCGGATAGCCCGCAAAGCCGTTGCGCTCGGTCAGCGCTTTAACATCAGCCAGTGGGGTGGTTGGCAGTACAGTCTGTGGTTCAGTGACCACGCCGCTTTCATGTTTCTTCACCTTGCGCACTTCGTCCGCCTGGCGTTCAATCGACATATTTTTATGGATGAAGCCAAGGCCGCCTTCCTGCGCGAGCGCAATCGCCAGACCCGATTCGGTCACGGTGTCCATGGCAGCGGAGAGCATAGGAATGTTTAAACGGATATTTTTGGTCAGCTGAGTGCTGAGATCGGCCGTATTCGGCAGGACGGTGGAGTGTGCAGGGACGAGCAGAACGTCGTCAAAAGTGAGTGCTTCTTTAGCGATTCTTAACATGGCAATACTCCACCTCGGGTGATTGAGAATAGATAAAATATTGCCGCGGCATTATACAGGCCGTAATCGATTGCCTCCAGCATTATTTACGAAAACCTCTTGATCCACACCGGCAGCAATGTAGTATCGATGAATTAACCCGCTGATTTGGAATTTGATCTTCGTCACATGTCGCTGCCACCCATCGCCAATATTTTTACCGTCAGCCGTCTCAATACGACAGTGCGTCAGCTGCTGGAGAAAGAGATGGGCCTGGTCTGGATCAGCGCCGAGATCTCCAACTTTACGCAACCGGCATCCGGTCACTGGTACTTTACGCTGAAAGATGATGGCGCTCAGGTTCGCTGCGCCATGTTCCGCAACAGCAACCGACGCGTCACCTTTCGTCCGCAGCATGGTCAGCAGGTGCTGGTGCGCGCCAACATCACGCTTTATGAACCCCGCGGTGACTATCAGCTGATTGCAGAAAGTATGCATCCGGCGGGCGAAGGCTTGCTTCAGCAGCAGTTTGAACTGCTGAAAGCAAAGCTGGCGACCGAAGGGCTGTTCGATCCGCAGCATAAGCAACCGCTGCCGGAACCTGCGCGTCAGGTCGGCGTGATCACCTCTTCTACCGGCGCGGCGCTGCACGATGTTTTACGCGTACTGCATCGCCGTGATCCCTCCCTGCCCGTCGTTATTTACCCGACCGTGGTTCAGGGCGTCGATGCACCAGCGGCTATCGTCCGGGCGATTGAAATCGCCAACCTGCGCAACGAGTGCGACGTATTAATCGTCGGACGCGGCGGCGGTTCGCTGGAAGATTTATGGAGCTTTAACGACGAACGCGTGGCGCGCGCGATTTTTGCCAGCCGCATTCCCATCGTCAGCGCGGTCGGGCATGAAACCGACATCACCATTGCCGACTTCGTTGCCGATTTACGCGCGCCTACCCCTTCCGCCGCAGCGGAAATCGTTAGCCGTAACCAGCTGGAGTTGCTGCGCCAGTTGCAGTCGCAGCAACAGCGGCTGGAGATGGCGATGGATTACTACCTGGCGCGCCAGCAGCGGCTTTACACCCGCCTTGAGCATCGCCTGCAGCAGCAGCATCCGCAGCTGCGTCTGGCCCGTCAGCAGACCGCCCTGTTCCGCCTGCAGCAGCGTCTGGGTGAAGCGATGGAAACCCGTCTGCGTCACGCGACGCGTCAACAGGATCGCCTGTCGCATCGGCTCAATGCCCAACAGCCGCAGCAGCGCCTGTTCGAGGCGCAAAAGCAGCTGCAAAGCTGGCACTATCGCCTGCAGCAGAGCATGACCAGACAGCTGAACAGCAACAAACAGGACTTTGGTCAGCTGGTGGCGCAGCTGGAAGGCGTCAGCCCGCTGGCGACGCTGGCGCGTGGTTTTAGCGTGACCACCGACACCGCCGGACAGGTGGTGAAAAAAACCGCGCAGCTCCAGAGCGGAGACCTGCTGCGCACCCGTCTTGATGATGGCTGGGTTGAAAGCCAGGTGACGCAGTTGTTGCCTGAGAAAAAGCGTCGCCGCAAAACCGCTTCCTGACGCTGTCTCAGCCCTTCTGCTCCTGTTTTTCCACTAACCCCTGGCCTCATAAATGAGGTCTAACCAGCCTGACGGGTCTATACTTTTTGGCACATTCCTGATGCTAAGGAGTTTCATATGGCTTACTGCGTTATTCCTCCCTATATCCTTCGCAAGATCATCGCACACGGTTCTGGCCACCAGCAGGAGCAGGCGCGTCGCACCCTGACTCACGTTCAGCACCTGATGGCGGAGCACTGGCAAAAGCCGACCGGCGTTAAAACGGCGGCGGGTGGTCATGTGGATCGTGAAATTTATGATGCGCAAAGTCAGCAGACGCTGCCAGGTAAGCTGGTTCGTCAGGAGGGCCAGCCCGGCAATGACGACGTGGCGGCTGAAGAAGCATGGGACTATCTGGGTGTAACCTATGACTTCTTCTGGCAGGCTTATCAGCGTAATTCGCTGGATAATCAGGGGCTGAAATTGCTGGGTACCGTGCACTACGGTGAAAAATACCAGAACGCCTTCTGGAACGGCCAGCAGATGGTATTTGGTGATGGTGACGGCGAAATCTTTAATCGCTTCACCATTGCGATTGACGTTGTAGCGCACGAACTGGCGCATGGCGTGACAGAAAATGAAGCCGGCTTGATCTACTTCGAGCAGGCGGGTGCACTGAACGAGTCGCTGTCAGATGTGTTTGGCTCGCTGGTGAAACAGTTCAGTAAAAAACAGCGCGCCGATGAGGCGGACTGGATTATCGGTGAAGGTCTGCTGGCGAAGGGCATTAACGGACGGGGCCTGCGATCGATGTCTGAACCGGGCACCGCCTATGATGACCCGATGCTGGGCAAAGATCCGCAACCGGCACACATGGATCACTACGTGAAGACCCGCGAAGATAACGGCGGGGTTCATATCAATTCCGGCATTCCTAACCGGGCTTTTTATCTGGCAGCAACGGCGCTGGGCGGTCATGCGTGGGAACAGGCGGGTTATGCCTGGTACGACACCCTGTGTGACGACGAACTGCCGCAGGATGCTGACTTTAAGACCTTTGCCCGCTTCACCGTTCAGCATGGTAAAAAGCGGTTCAATGACTCAGTCAGCAGTGCCATCGAACAGGCATGGAAAGAGGTTGGCGTGCTATGAGTGACCTGCCCGAACTCACCGATGATGCCACCATCATCGTTGCGCGTGAAGGCGGCATGGCCTTTATTCCCGGGCTACGCGCCGAACGTCGCTTTATGCTGGGCGAGTTGCCAGCGCCGGAAAAACAGCGCGTCTGCCATGCGCTGGAGCAGGCGATGCCGCTGGGCGAACGGGAGGAAAAAGCCGCGCAGGTGGGCAGTGGCGACCAGCGCTATTACCGCATCCAGATTCAGTATGCCACCCGCCGCGAGGTTGGCACCATTGTGTTGCTGATTCCTGAACAGGTGGCGCCGCCTGAATTGCAGGCGCTGTGGCGCGACGGCAAATAAGCAAAAAAAAGGCCGACTATTATGTCGGCCCTCAGACTGCTGATAATCCGATGTTCATCTGTTAGCGACAAATGAGCTTAAAGCGAAGGTAACACGGTCAGAGGAGGAAAGCGTCCCGCGCCATGGACGGCGCGGGCCGAGCAGTCATGGATGACGATTTTGCGACTTTCCGATCTGACCGTGTTCCCTGAGCATGCTCGGGCTTACAGCAAACCAGGCAAGACTTTTCCGTAAAAAAGGGCCGACAATGTCGGCCCTTTTCATTAAGCGTTGTTACTTGCTGTCTGGCAGCGCGTAAGCAATCACGTAATCACCACGGTCCGGTGACTGACGAGCGCCACCTGCCGAGATCAGAATATACTGCTTACCATCTTTCGGTGAGACGTAGCTCATCGGGCCACCCTGACTGCCGACCGGCAGACGTGCTTTCCACACCTCTTTACCGGTTGAAGAGTCAAAGGCGCGCAGATAGTAATCCTGCGTACCGGCGATGAACACCAGGCCGCCCTGCGTCGCCAGCGTACCGCCCAGCGTTGGCATGCCAACCGGCATTTTCACGCGCATCTTGATGCCGAAAGGCCCGGTATCCTGCACTGTGCCGACCGGTACCTGCCAGACAATTTTCTGCGTTTTCATATCAATCGCCGACAGCGTACCAAATGGCGGTTTCTGACATGGGATACCCAGCGGTGACATAAAGCGATTTTTATTCACAGCATATGGCGTGCCTTTTAGCGGAACGGCACCCATACCGGTGTTGATCGCTTCACCGCCATTACTGCCACGTGCAATATTGCTGGTATCAGCCGGGATCATCTGAACCCACAGACCCAGACGCATATCATTGACGAACAACAGGTGGTTGTTCGGATCGACCGACATGCTACCCCAGTTCATACCGCCCAGCGAACCCGGGAAGCTCAGAGACTTGTCGGTGTCCGGCACGGTGAACAGGCCATCATAGCGCATGGATTTGAAGCCAATGCGGCAGGCCAGCTGATCAAACGGCGTTGCACCCCACATGTCAGACTCTTTCAGCGTCTGGTTGCCAATCTGCGGCATCCCGGTCGAGTGTGGCTGCGTTTTGGTGTACTGCTCGTTCGGGATATGGCCCTGCGGCATCGGCAGTTCTTCGACTTTGGTCAGCGGCTTACCGGTCATACGGTCAAGCACGAAGATCATGCCGGTTTTGCCGCCAATCACGACCGCTGGTGTGGTAGTGCCATCTTTTTGCGGGAAGTCGATCAGGCTTGGCTGCATCGGCAGGTCAAAGTCCCACAGATCGTTATGCACGGTCTGATAAACCCACTTCTCTTTACCGGTCGTGGCATCCAGCGCCAGAACCGATGCGCCATATTTGTGATCCAGTTCGGTACGGTTCGCACCCCAGAGGTCAACCGACGAACTGCCCATTGGAATGAACACGGTATTCATTGCCGGGTCGTAAGACATTGGTGCCCATGAATTCGGCGTACTGCGGGTATAATCTTTACCCGGCATCAATATCGCATTCGGGTCAACATTGCCCGGGTCAAACGCCCAGCGCATCTGGCCGGTGATAACGTCAAAGCCACGCAACACGCCGCCCGGCATATCTGTCTGCACGTTATCCGCTACGCGACCGCCGACCACTACAGTGGTGCCAGCCAGGGTTGGCGCTGAGGTCAGCTGATATTGCGGATCTGGTGCCTTGCCCATGCCCGCTTTGAGATCCACGATACCGTGATCGCCAAAGTTTTCGCAGAACTCACCGTTGTCAGCATTGATTGCAATCAGTCGCGCGTCGATGGTGTTCATCAGAATACGACGCTGGCAGCTGTCACCGGCTGGCAGCACTGCGGCAGTCACAGGTGAAGACCCCGGCTTATCTGGCTGCTGCAGCGGTTTCGTGGCGTCAAAGTAAGCCAGACCGCGGCAGCGCGGCCAGACTTCCGCTTTGGCATTGATCTCACGTTTCCAAATCTGCTTACCGCTGTTGGCTTCAACGGCGATGACGTTGTTGTGCGGCGTGCAGAGATAAAGGGTGTTACCAATCTGCAACGGTGTCTGCTGATCTTCTGCGCCGTTGCCGGTCGGGCTGACAGGTGTATCACCGGTGCGGAAGGTCCAGGCCACCTGCAGTTCTTTCACGTTGTCGCGGGTGATTTGATCCAGCGCCACAAAGCGGCTGCCCTGCGGGGTATTACCGTAGTTATCCCAGTCTTTCTGCTGTTTCGCTTTATCTACCGGGATCAGCGGCAGCTCTTCGCCCGTGCCTGCAACGGTAGGATGTGGCTGGAACATCTGCACCAGCGTAACAACCATGCCTGCAGCCAGCAGCGCAGAGAACGCATAAGAGGGTTTTGCCAGTGAGTGCTTACCTTCATGCTTACGCAGTGAAGGCCAGATCAGGAAGGCAAGCAGCATCAGTCCGGCAGGCACCATCAGGCGTGATACCAGCGGCCAGAACTCCAGACCCGCGTCGAACAGCGACCAGATCAGGGTGCCGACAAAGACCAGCAGGAACAGAACCACTGCCGATGATTTGCGACGGAAGAACTGAATTGCGGAGAGTACAGTGACGATACCCGCAATTAAAAAGTACCCGCTGCCACCAAGTGCAACCAGTTTGCCGCCGCCAATTGCAAAAAACAGACCGGTGGCAAGCAGCACCAGTCCGAGCAGCACGGATGCTATTCCCAGCCCCTTTCCGGAGCGGGAGGATGTTTCAGCCATAATACTTACTCTCCTGAATAAACAGAGCGCCCGGACAGATGCCATCCGGACGCCGGCGCGTTAAGTTAGTCCGCGCCGGGCACCGCTCGGTTTCAAATCGAATATAAACAGACCCGCGTCAGTGAGATCGATGGGCCGGAAGGACACAGATGTGACTGGCCCCTCCCACGACGCGGCAGGATTGTACCACCTGGTACATTACAGAGTGAACATCTACAACCCATTTGTTACGGTGCAATAGCATTTTTGCTACAAAACGGGCCAGACGTCGCTCTGAACTCTCTGATGTCAGAGCGTAGCTGAAAGCGGCATCAGTGATCAGGCAGCTGGAAAAGGACGCGCTTGCGGGAAATGAGACCATGTCCGTTCAGGCAAAAATAGTCCACCGCGCCGCAGGCTTTGAGCACCTCAAGCGGCTGATGACACTCCGGACAGCAGGGTTGCGCGGGATAATGCCTATCACAGGTCATACAGATAAATTCACCGTCGCTGAGCGACAGCGGTTGCTGACATTTTTCGCAAATCACACTCATCATTCTCTCCCTGCTCCGGTTTAATCAGAGCAAAAAAAAGAGGGCCAGATGGCCCTCATTTCCTTAACGCTTATTCTTTTTCATATGCGCCAGCAGACGCTTACGTTTACGCTGCTGAGTTGGCGTCAGCAGGTTACGTTTGCCTTCATAAGGGTTATCACCCTCTTTGAACTGAATACGAATTGGCGTTCCCATCACGTTGAGTGATTTACGGAAATAGTTCATCAGATAGCGTTTGTAAGAGTCTGGCAGATCCTTAACCTGATTACCGTGGATGACCACGATAGGCGGGTTATACCCCCCCGCGTGCGCGTATTTGAGCTTAACGCGACGACTGCGAACCAGCGGTGGCTGGTGATCGTCTGCGGCCATGTTCATGATACGGGTCAGCAGCGAGGTGTTGACGCGCTTCGTCGAGCAGTCATAGGCTTCAGTGATCGACTCAAACAGATTGCCGACGCCGCTGCCGTGCAGCGCAGAGATAAAGTGGATGCGGGCGAAATCGATAAAGCCCAGACGGTAGTCCAGTGTCTCTTTCACTTCATCACGCACTTCCTGCGACAGGCCATCCCATTTGTTGACCACAATCACCAGCGAACGACCACTGTTGAGAATAAAGCCAAGCAGCGACAAATCCTGATCGGAAATACCGGCGTGAGCATCAATCACCAGCATCACCACGTTGGCATCTTCAATCGCCTGCAGCGTCTTGATCACCGAGAATTTCTCTACAGTGTCAGAGATTTTGGCACGCTTACGCACACCTGCCGTGTCGATCAGAACGTATTCACGTCCGTCACGTTCCATCGGAATATAGATGCTGTCACGGGTGGTGCCCGGCATATCGTAGACCACCACGCGGTCTTCACCGAGGATGCGGTTGGTAAGCGTTGACTTACCTACGTTAGGACGGCCAACAATCGCCAGTTTGATCGGCAAGCCCGTCGGGTCGAAGTTTTCTTCTTCCTCTGCGGCTTCCTGCTCAGCAATCTCGTCAGCTTCAAGGGCAGCCCAGTAAGCCTGGTTCTCTTCTTCTTCCGTGAGCTCGACCGACTCAACTTTGTCCATCCATGGCAGCAGGGCCTCTTCTATCAGGCTGCTCACACCACGACCATGCGATGCCGCAATGGCGTGAATCTCGCCCAGGCCCAGTGAATAGAAGTCGACAACCGCCTGATCAGGATCCATCCCGTCAGTTTTGTTGGCCACCAGGAAAGTCGCTTTCTGGCGGGAACGGAGATGCTTAGCGATTTGCTGATCGGCGGCCATCATGCCCGCACGCGCATCGACCATAAACAGCACGACGTCCGCTTCTTCAATCGCCAGCAGTGACTGTTCGGCCATCCGCGTTTCAACACCCTCTTCGGTGCCGTCGATACCACCGGTATCAATAACAATAAATTCGCGCCCTTCCACTTCGGCGCGACCATATTTGCGATCGCGAGTCAGTCCAGGAAAATCCGCTACCAGCGCATCACGTGTGCGGGTTAAGCGGTTAAATAGCGTAGATTTTCCCACATTGGGACGCCCAACCAGCGCGACCACAGGTACCATAACAAAATGCCTCAATAAATAATTAATCGCCCGAATGGCGTGATTATAACGGCTCTGGCCGTCAAGTTCAGGCTTAAGGCGCAAAGAATACCATGCCTGACTAAAAACGAAACGGCCCCTGATTAAATCAGGAGCCGTCGGAACGGAGGATTTCACCTGCCAGACGTTTACCCGTTAACGGGTAATCGCATAAACCTCACCATCTTTCGACTGGATCAGCAGCTTATCGCTGGCAACCACCGGCTCGGTCTGGAAGCCTGAGCTATCCAGTTTCTGCTGCGCAACAAAACGACCATCCGTGGTGTTCAGCCAGTGCAGATAACCTTCGCTATCGCCAACGACCAGATAGCCGTTGTAAAGCACTGGTGAAGTCAGGTTGCGATGCAGCAGATCGCTTTGACGCCAGATGGCGACACCGCCGTCAGCGTTCAGCGCAATCACACGGTCGTCCTGATCGACCAGATAGATACGACCGGCATCAACAACCAGATCTTTCACACCGCCAATTTCGCGTTTCCACAAAATCTGGCCGGAACGCAGATCCAGTGCTGTCAGATTGCCGTTGTACGCCAGCGCGTAAACCACGCCGTTGACGATAACCGGTGTGGTATCGACATCGTTAAGACGATCAATCTCAGTTGCCCCGCTGACCTGAGAAATACGCTGCTGCCAGATCAGTTGTCCCTGGTTCAGCACCACGGCACTGACACGACCATTGTCGCCACCGACAATTGCGCCACCAAAAGCGACAGCCGGTGCAGATTCACCGCGCAGAGACAACGCTGGCATATCCAGGTTGACGCTCCACTTCACGGCACCGCTGCTCTGATCCAGACCCTGCAACATGCCGTTGCTGGTATGAACCAGCACCAGTCCATCGCTGACTACCGGACGTGACAGCGCTTCACCGGCGACTTTAGTCTGCCAGGCCAGGCTACCATCACTGCTGTTGAGGGCATAAACCTGGCCGCGCTCGCTGCCCACATAGACCCGATCGCCTTCAGCCGTCAGGCCACCTGATAACAGGGCTGAGCGATTTTTCGAGAAGAAGCCGGTTTTCTCAGAGAGATCGACTTTCCATTTTTCTTTACCGTCTGCGGCATCCAGCGCTTTGACGATACCAAAGCGGTCTGCAGCGTAAACCGTATTATCCTGCCAGGCAGGATGCAGATTTGAGTAGAAATCACCGACGCCATCGCCTACGGAGGTGCTCCACACTTTCTGTGGCGTGAACTGATTCTCCACCTTCGGCAACGGAGCCATTTTTACTACATCTTCTTCGCCGCTAAACAGCGAACAACCGCTGAGCAAAGTGACTGAAATCAGTCCCGGCAGCAGGTATTTACGTAATTCCATGCGCTCTCTCTTGACTGGCTTAGCTTAAGTTATTCATCTTCATCTGCATCATTTGCTTCAATGCCGGAGAGGCGTCAGATTCAACCCCTTTACTCCAGGCATCGCGCGCGCCCTGCTTGTCGCCTTTGGTCAGCAGCGCTTCGCCGCGAATATCGGCCACAATGGCTGTCCAGCCATCACCCTTCACACCGTCAAGGGTTTTAAGCGCCGCATCCGCTTGATTCTGTTGCAGTTGAATGCGTGCCAGCCGCAGGTTAATCACCGCCTGCAGATTGGCATCTTTGGTATCTTTCAGTCCGTTTTGCAGCAGCGTCGCGGCTTTATCAAGCTGACCGGCATCAACATACTGCTTCGCCAGATCCATCGCAGCCAGCGCACCGTAGGTGTTGCTGTTTTCACTGGCAAAACGGTTTACCGCTTCCAGCGTCTCCGGTTTGCCCGCCTGCATGGCGCTGGTGAGCTGCTGATACTGCGCTGATACTGTCTTCGCCGTATCGTCCTGATGACTGCTCCAGTAACGCCAGCCGCCCAGCGCAGCAATGCCGATCACCACGCCAATCGCTAACGCTTTGCCATTGTTGGCAAAAAAGTTGCGCAGCGCGTCGGTCTGCTCGTTCTCATTGCTATACACTTCCACGCAATCCCTCTCCTTTCTATGGTTGGTGCTGTGTCACGCTTACTGTAACAGCGAGCGCAAGACAGCAGCAGCCTCTGCCTGATCCAGCGTTTGCTGCTCGCCACGGCGCAGATCTTTAATCACGACCTGACCGGCTTTGACCTCGTCCTCGCCTAACACCAGTGCGACGCGAGCGCCCCACTTGTCAGCACGGGCAAATTGTTTCTTGAAGTTGCCGCCGCCAAAGTTGGTCATCAGCCTCAGTTCTGGCGCTTCATCACGCAATTTCTCAGCCAGCTGCATTGCTGCAGACTGCACGCCCTGACCTGAAGCGATAACATAGACATCCACATTGCTCGTCGGTTCAAATTCAGGATTAACCGCCTGAACCAGCAGCACCAGACGCTCCATGCCCATGGCAAAGCCAACGGCAGGTGTTGCGCGGCCACCGAGCTGCTCAACCAGGCCATCATAGCGACCGCCACCACATACCGTGCCCTGTGAACCCAGGCTATCGGTGACCCACTCAATCACGGTGCGATTGTAGTAATCAAGACCGCGTACCAGACGCTGATTGACGGTGTAGCTGATCCCGGCATCATCCAGCAGGGCACACAGGCCGCTGAAATGTTCGCGAGATTCGTCATCAAGATAGTCGCCAAGCTGTGGCGCATCATTCAGCAACTGCTGAATATCGGGATTTTTAGTGTCGAGAACGCGCATCGGATTGGTGTACATGCGGCGTTTACAATCCTCATCCAGCACCTCTTTGTGCTGTTCAAGAAAGGCGACCAGCGCGTCGCGATAATGCGCGCGTGCTTCCAGCGAACCAATGGAGTTGAGTTCCAGACGAACGTGCTCAGAGATACCCAGCGCTTTCCACCAGCGGGCGTTCAGCATGATCAATTCAGCATCGATGTCCGGTCCCTGCAGACCAAACACTTCCACGCCAATCTGGTAGAACTGACGATAGCGGCCTTTCTGCGGACGCTCATAGCGGAACATCGGGCCCATATACCACAGGCGCTGCTCCTGGTTGTAGAGTAAACCGTGTTCAATACCGGCCCGCACGCAACCTGCAGTGCCTTCCGGACGCAGCGTCAGGCTTTCACCATTGCGGTCTTCGAAGGTATACATCTCTTTTTCAACCACGTCGGTAACTTCACCGATAGCGCGTTTAAACAGTGGGGTTTGCTCCACCAGCGGTAAGCGAATTTCGCTGTAACCGTAGCTCGCCAGCGTCTGCTTGAGAACGCCTTCAATCCGTTGCCAGAGGGCGGTATCCGCAGGCAGGTAGTCGTTCATCCCGCGAATCGCCTGAATATTCTTCGCCACGTTAGAATCTCTTAATGCAAAAAAACCTGTCCGGCATCATACCTTATGAGGATGAAACCGCACAGGTTCAGTCAAAAAAGTCACGCACGCAGGCCGCGTACGCCATTATTTTTCCAGATGCTGCACATCAATACGGCGACTGGCATCCAGCCTCGACGCTTTAGCACGAATGCGCGCTTCCAGCTGATCGATCATGTCATTGTTGTCGAGACGATCGCGCTGACGCACCCCATCCTCGTAGAAACCACTCTTCTTGCTGCCGCCAGTCACGCCCAGCGTAGAGAGGGTCGCCTCGCCAGGTCCGTTGACCACGCAGCCGATAATAGAAACATCCATCGGGGTGATCAGATCTTCCAGACGCTGCTCCAGCGCGTTGACCGTGCCGATTACGTCGAACTCCTGACGTGAGCAGGTCGGACAGGCGATGAAGTTGATACCACGAGAACGGATGCGCAGTGACTTCAGGATATCGAAACCGACTTTGACTTCTTCTACCGGATCGGCCGCCAGCGAGATACGCAGCGTATCACCGATCCCTTCTGACAGCAGCAGACCCAGGCCAATCGCCGATTTTACTGCGCCTGCCCGCGCGCCGCCCGCTTCGGTGATACCGAGATGCAGTGGCTGTTCAATCTGTTTCGCCAGAAGACGATAAGATTCAACCGCGAGGAAGACGTCAGAGGCTTTAACGCTGACTTTGAATTGATCGAAGTTAAGACGGTCGAGATGATCGACATGGCGCATGGCAGATTCCAGCAACGCCTGCGGCGTCGGCTCGCCATACTTTTCCTGCAGATCTTTTTCCAGCGAACCGGCGTTCACGCCAATTCGAATCGGAATATTGTTGTCGCGTGCGCAGTCGACCACCATACGGATGCGCTCATTGTTCCCGATGTTACCGGGATTGATGCGCAGGCAGTCGACGCCATACTCGGCGACTTTCAGGGCGATGCGGTAGTCAAAATGAATATCTGCAACCAGCGGGACGTTCACCTGCTGTTTGATCAGTCTGAATGCTTCTGCGGCATCCATGGTAGGCACCGAGATACGAACGATGTCGACACCGACTCGCTCAAGGGCTTTGATCTGATTTACCGTCGCCTCCACGTCAGTGGTGCGGGTGTTGGTCATCGACTGGACAGCGATGGGTGCGCCGTCACCGACCGGCACCTTGCCGACGTAAATGCGTTTGGATTTACGACGGATAATGGGTGCTTCGTTATGCATATTTCTTCTCCACAATTGCCCGGTACGCGATACGCTGTTATTGCGCACCCAACGTCAGGCGAGCAACCTGGTTATTACGGATAAAACGACTTAAATCAACGGGCTGATTCTGATATTGCACCTGAACAGCGGAAGGCGCGCCAATTTTCAGACGATACGGAGGCGTTCCTGCGAGGCTGAGTTTACCACCACTGCGCTGAATGCCGCTGAACAGTTTTTTGCCGGTGGCATCGCTCACTTCCAGCCAGCAGTCGGCGTTAAAGGTCATCACCACCGCATTAGGGTCAGCAGCCGGTTCACTGACCGCCGCTGCACCTACTGGCATCTGAGGTGCCGTGCTGGTATTGGTATTCGTGTTCGTGGCCGCAGGTGCAGCCGCTGAGTTGTCCACTGGCGCCTGGCTCGGCGAAACCACGGCATTGCTGGTGGTATCCGGCTGTGCAGTGGTCGCGCTATTGCTGCCAGTAGCGGCTGGCGCCGCACTCGCTGGCGCACTGGCTGCGCCGTTGTCACTGGTGCTATTGGTTTCGTCAGGCGCGGCAGGTGCGGCGCTGTCACCGCTGGATTCACCCAGCGGAATCGACTGACCGTTATCACCGCTGCTGCCGTTCTGATCGGTCATCGGCACCAGATCATCCTGCGACGCTTTATGATTCTGCCACCACCATGCACCGGTCAGACCCACCACCACAAACACCACCAGCCAGGTGAAAATCATCAACCAGCCGTCGCGTTTCTTGCGGCGTTTGCCCAGTGAGAAACTTTGCATCGGTTCGATCTTTGAAGCCCGAATCGGTGTCTGTTTCGCCATCATCGGCAGCAGTTCCTCTTCAGGAATATGCACCAGACGCGCGTAGGAGCGAATGTATCCGCGCAGGAACGTGGAGGCCAGATCGGCAGGCGATTTGTCTTCCTCGATATCTCGCACGGTAGAAAGTTTCAGGCACAGGCGTTCAGCGACGTTCTGCTGCGTCAGCCCCATCTGCTCACGGGCCAGACGCAGGCGTTCACCTGTTGAATGTAATGCAGAGTTTTCTTGAGTGGCTTCAGTATTCATTAGCTAAATAACGCTGGTACTGTATCGATTGCGGAAAACGTCGCGCTAACTGGTCGCCATAACGTGAAACGTCAGCGGCATCTCCCTGTAGCGCGGCGAAACGTAAGTGTAACGCCAGACTTCGTGCCGTTTCGGGCAGCTGTTGCTGGTAAACATCAAGCAAAATCTGCACCTTCGCCAGATGGTTATCTGCCATCTGCTTTTCAGCTTCCGACAGCAGCGAATCAGCTTTGCGTCTGTCAGCCTCAATGGCCTGGCGTAGTGTCCTGCGGGCAGCGGCAATATCGCCAGCCTGCAGATAACAAAACCCTGCCAGTTCAAGCGCGTCATTGCGTGCATCAAACTGCGGTGCTGCACTTGCCCGACTAAACTGTTGATGCGCTTCGCCATACTGCCTTAAAGCGCAGAGAAACGCACCGTAATTGTTAGCAACAAAACCATTATCCGGGGCCTGCTGCTGTGCCAGTATAAACCGCGCCTGCGCCGCTGTCTGATTACCCTGCTTCTGCGCCAGTCGAGCCAGCGCAAGCGAGACCCGGTAATCCTCTGGCGCGGCAGCCTGTGCCCGCAGAAAGTTTCGCTCAGCCGCGACATAGTCGCCACCCGCCAGATAGTGCATCCCTAACTGCAGACGCACCTCTTCTGCTCCGGGTTCGTGATGCTGGCTGACACACCCGCTTACAACAAACAGCGCCAGTAAAACTGCAGGTAATCCGTTACGCATAATCGTTTCCATTCGGTTGACGTTGACAGGCTGCAGCCTGCCACGCGTCATCACTTCAGGAAACGCTCTGAGTCACTCTTCTAGAGAGCCTTCACAGAGATGGCTTCACCCGCCATTTTTTTACGCATCGTCCGCTTGGTACGGTCGATCACCTCACCGGCTAACTGACCACAGGCGGCATCGATATCATCGCCACGGGTTTTACGCACGATGGTAGTAAAACCATAGTCCATCAGGACCTTAGAGAAACGATCGATACGGCTGTTTGAGCTACGGCCATACGGCGCACCCGGGAAGGGGTTCCACGGAATCAGGTTGATTTTACACGGCGTTTCTTTCAGCAATGCGGCAAGCTCATGCGCATCATCGGTGCTGTCATTGACGTGATCCAGCAGTACGTACTCGATGGTCACACGTCCCTGATTGGCGTTGGATTTTGCAATGTAACGTTTCACCGCCGCCAGGAAGGTTTCGATATTGTACTTTTTGTTGATCGGCACGATGTCATCACGCAGCTTGTCGTTTGCTGCATGCAGGGAGATCGCCAGCGCGACATCTATCATATCGCCCAGTTTATCCAGCGCCGGCACCACACCTGACGTGGAGAGGGTCACGCGACGCTTCGACAGACCAAAACCGAAATCATCCAGCATGATCTCCATCGCCGGGACCACGTTATTGAGGTTGAGCAGCGGCTCGCCCATGCCCATCATCACCACGTTGGTGATAGGACGCTGGCCGGTGATTTTCGCTGCGCCAACAATTTTCGCCGCACGCCACACCTGACCAATAATTTCTGACACCCGCAGGTTACGGTTAAAGCCCTGCTGTGCGGTCGAACAGAATTTACACTCCAGCGCACAACCCACCTGTGAAGAGACACAGAGGGTAGCGCGGTCCCCTTCCGGGATATAGACCGTTTCCACCAGCTGGTCGCCCACGCGAATGGCCCATTTGATGGTGCCGTCGGTGGAGCGCATCTCTTCCGCCACTTCTGGCGCGCGGATCTCCGTCAGCTCCATCAGCCGGTTACGCAGCTTTTTGTTGATGTCGGTCATCTGCTCGAAGTCATCGCAGCAGTAGTGATAAATCCACTTCATGACCTGATCGGCGCGGAAAGGCTTTTCACCCAGCGACAGGAAGAATTCGCGCATCTGCTGACGGTTGAGATCCAGCAGGTTTATTTTCTGGCTTTTGGGGGAGACGATAATAGGGGATGCGGACGCGGACGTCACAATCTGTTCGGACATAATATTCTCTGGCCTCGTTGTTACACGTTATGGCGCTGTTCAGGGATAGGTGAAAAAAATTGCGCCTTCATTAAGCTGAGTCAATGAAGGCGCAATATTGTACAACATCTGCAGCCTGATAACAGGCGGGAGTGACCTCCCCTACGCAGATTTTTGTAAAGCCAACGTAACGTTTATCGCCAGGCGATTAACGGGTACGTGGGCAGATTTCGTTTTCGCCAAAGAAATAAGCGATTTCGCGGGCAGCGGATTCAGCAGAATCTGAACCGTGCGTGGCGTTTTCGGTGAAGCTGTCAGCGTAGTCAGCACGCAGTGTGCCAGCCAGTGCGTTTGCCGGGTTAGTCGCACCCATCAGGTCACGGTGACGCTGAACGGCATTTTCACCTTCCAGCACGGAAACAACAACCGGGCCAGAGGTCATGAATTCAACCAGACCATCGAAGAATGGCTTGCCCTGGTGCTCAGCGTAAAAACCTTCAGCCTGCTCTTTGCTCAGCTGCAGCATTTTTGCACCAACGATTTTGAAGCCAGCGCTTTCAAAACGGTTGTAGATAGCACCAATCACATTTTTAGCGACGGCGTTTGGCTTGATGATAGAAAAAGTACGTTCGATTGCCATGATGACCTCTGTCTTGACGTTCTGAAGAAACCGGTGGCGTCCGCCCCGGTCAAGAAACGGCGCCGATTATAGGGGCTGAGTCCGGCAATGCCTATCAGAGATCCCTAATTTGATGAAAATTCTTGATCTGAGTCGAAGCAGAGGCGCCATAGTTATGATTTAGCGCAAAAAAGCGTCAACCCCGGCTGAAGGTGACCGAGACAAGTTGCCCCTCTTCATCCATCACCACCAGTTGATACTCGCCCGGATGATCGAGCTGCAGCGACAGGCTGTCCGCACTGTTTTGCATCATCAGAGGCTCACCATTCAGGAACCACCAGCGCTGCGCGCCCTGCCCCCCCTGCACCGCGACCGGAATCGTCAGCGCGCTATTTCCCGGCAGCGGCCTGACGATTTGTCCCTCAATCACGCCGGTGACGATCAGCGGTGCGCTGCTGCCCTGCTGTAACGGCGGACATTGCGTATCGACAGGAGGCAGGCGTTGCGCCCACCGCTCCTGAGGCGGCAGCCAGGCTTCCAGCGGCAGCGGCCAGACCAGCCGTTCGTGACGAATGGCACCGGGACAATCTGCTGCGACGCGCAGTCCCTGCGCATTCTGCCAGTAGCCCAGGCGTAATCCGCTGAGGCTCTCCTGCCCCGGCGCCAGCAGGGTTGGCGGCAACGTGTCCGCAGCAACCCAGCTTTGCCGCCGCTGGCGACAGTTTTCGTCTCCTGTGGGCAACGGCTGACCGCCAGGCCAGCAAATAGTCGCTACCGTCACCGAGGCCGGGCGCGGATCGCCCGGAACGTCACGTCTGCCGAGGCGACTCATCAGCAGGCTGTTGATCTGATTCATGACGGGCACGGCAGAAGCAAAACCAAACTGCCCGGCAACCGGCGTGGCATCCGGTCGTCCGACCCAGACGCCAATCAGATAGCGGGGATTGATGCCCACCGACCAGGCGTCGCGGTAGCCATAACTGGTGCCGGTTTTCCAGGCCAGTGGCACCACATCGGGTACGCTGCCATTGCCCGCAGGCTGCGCCTCCCCGGCCAGGATACGCCGGATGATCCACGCCGACTCAGGCGAAAGCAGCGGCCGCTGCTGTAAGGGTTGATCGGGCATCCAGCGAAGCTGGCCAGCATTGCCGTGGCGGGCAAAGGCGCTGTAGGCCGCCACGATCTCATCCATGCGCGCTCCGGTGCCGCCGAGAATCAGGGAAAGATTAGGTTCAGCGCCGGGGGGAAAACGTAAGTTCAGACCGACATTGCGCAGGCGCGCCGCGACGTTTTTCGGTCCCAGCGCCTCCAGAAGCTGCACAGCAGGCAGATTCAGCGACCGCACCAGCGCGTCACTGGCGCTGACCGGCCCGTGAAATCCGGTGTCGAAGTTGCCGGGCCGGTAATCACCAAAGCGACGCGGCACATCCTGCAGCAGTGATTCGGCATGAATCAGCCCCTCATCCAGCGCCATGCCGTAAATAAAAGGTTTTAACACCGAGCCTGGCGAACGCACGCTGGCGATCATATCCACATGGCCAAAACGGCTGTCATCGGTAAAGTCAGCCGAGCCGACATAGCCGCGAACCGCCATGGTGGTGTGATCCACGACCAGCATCGCCAGCGAGGTGCGTGGGGGAAGCTGATTTTTAACATTCAGCGCCAGGCTTTCCAGTTCGCGCTGCAGTAAAGGGTCGAGCGTTGAGACAATCTTATCGCTGTGGCTGATCGACAGCAGCCGCCGGGCCAGCAGCGGCGCCATCTGTGGCATCTGGCGCGGCGGCAGCCACACCGGCTCCTGACGGATTTCCGCCACCTGTTCAGCGGACCAGATGCGGTATTGCGCCAGCCGATCCAGCACTTTGTTGCGTGCGGCTTCTGCCCGCTCCGGCCAGCGATCGGGCCGCAGACGGCTGGGTGCCTGTGGCAAAACGGCCAGCAGCGCCGCCTCGCCCGGCGTCAGCTGTGACGGGGCTTTTCCCAGCCAGCTCCAGCTTGCCGCGCCCACCCCTTCCAGCGTGCCGCCAAAGGGCGCACGGTTAAGGTAGAGCGTCAGGATGTCATGTTTGGAAAGATGCCACTCCAGCTGCAACGCCCGCCACGCCTGAATCAGCTTGCCACGCAGCGTTCGGGGTTGCGGGTCGATAAGCCGTGCCACCTGCATGGTCAGAGTGCTGCCCCCGGAAATGACGCTCTGATGGCGCAGATCCTGCCAGGCGGCGCGCAGCAGAGCCAGGGGATTGATGCCGGGGTGATACCAGAACCAGCGATCTTCGTAGGTCAGCAGCGCCTGCAGATAGGCCGGCGCCACGTCTTCAGGCGTGACGGGATAGCGCCAGATCCCCTTGCTGTCAGCAAAGCGCCACAGCGGCGTTCCGTCGCTGGCCACAATCACCCGCGCAGGCTGCACCTGTTTAAGCGGCAACGGGAAAAGCCGATCCAGCCCCCATGTCGCCAGCCACAGCGTCAGAAAAAAAAGCGGCAGCGCGAGCCACCGCTTTTTGATGCTGCTGACTTTGACCACGCGTCGCGTCACTTACTGAATATGCAACTGCGACGGCGTGCTGCCGGTGGCGCGCCACTCCGGCACATACATCGACTCGACCTGCGGTGGTGGCATCAGATAGCGACCCGGTGTGACCGCCCGCGCCAGGTAGACCAGCGTCGCGGGACGATAAGTATCTACCGCCAGCGCCGCCACAAAGCGATCGTCACGGAACTCAATGTGTCTGATGTCAGCCTGCTGCATGTCACCCATGCTCTCCTTCAGCGCATCCGCACTGTCGCCGAGGCTGGCGCTGCTATCCGCCAGGTTCTGGTTTTCCAGCTCCAGACCGGCAGGCAACAGATCCACCACCAGCGCATCGGCGATGCTGCGCGTCGACGAAACGGTCAGACGCACCACCAGCAATTCACCGCTGCGCAGATTGCTGAGATCGGCGGCTTTGCCATCCAGCGTAAAGTATTCACGTTTTATCCCGAGCACATTGCTCTCCGGCTGAGGCGCAGCCAGCGGATAGCCGGTGACATCCAGACGACCATACAGCGGCGCACTACCCGGATTACGGATGGCTAAGCCCTGCAACAGTCGCTCAGCCCCCAGCCCTTTATTCAGTGGTGCATCACCCTGCAGAGGCTGAGCATTGCCCGACAGCTGCGCCTGCCAGCTTCCGCCCTGCGCACGCTGCAGAGTATGAGCGGCTAAATAGAGCGCGTTATTTTCCTGAGTCGAGAACCAGCGCTTGCCGTTGACCTCTTTTGACAGCGACAGCAGCAGACTATTCTGCAGATCGGGCTGCAGCTTATTCTCTGCTAACAGAGCAATCATCATGCCCTGATCGCGCACCGTGCTGCCATAGTCGCCATACCACTCTTTATCTGAGCGCGTCAGACTGGCACCCTGCACGATCGCAAGCGATGCGCGCTGGCCGTCACCCATCAGTTTCAGCGCTACGCCAAGCTGCATCAGCGCCAGGCCGGAGCGGGCCTTTTCACGCTTTTCATATAATGCGCGCAGCGCACCCAGCGGCGCACGCTGCTGACGCGCCAGCACCAGTCCGGCGTAAGCCTGCACGCTGAACTGCAGCGCGGCGTTGTTATCACTGCCGCCGCCGCTGATCTGCGCGGGATCCTGCAGATAGCGCAGCAGCCGTGCGTTAGCGCGATCAACCACATTATCAGGCAGCGCATAGCCCGCCTCACTGGCGCGAAGCAGGAAGTCCGTCACGTAAGGCGTCAGCCAGAACTCCTCCTCACTCTGCTTGTCCCACAGCCCGAAGCTTCCGTTGGCCCGCTGCATGCCCGCCAGACGGGCGATGCCGGTATCAACGGCTGCCCGACGCGCTTCATCGCTGCTGGTTTTAATCCCCATCGCGGTCAGCTCAGCATGGCTGGTGTAGAGCGACGGCCAGAGTCCGCTTGTGGTCTGTTCCAGACAGCCGTAGGGATAGGCGTAAAGCGCACTGATATAGCTGGCGATATTGAGCGGCGGACGATTGCTCAGCGTCAGCTGTCCACTCAGGGTCTGAGCATCCAGGCCGGTAAACGCGGCTGCCGCGACCTGCCAGGGCTGATCGGGATTGATGACGGCATCGAAATTAAGCGTCCGGGCCGGATAAGGTGGCCTGACGCCGATTTTCCACTGCTGTTTGCCGGGCTTAACCTGCTCGCCCGGCAGGTTCAGACCGGAAATCTGCACGGTGACCTCGCCATCACCAAAGCCGGTTCTCGCCGTGACCGGAATCTGTAACGTGGTGCGTGCGCCTTTGGCCAGCGTCACGCTCTGGCTGGCCGCCCCGGTCAGATCCACTAAGCCACTGCTGCTCAGATCAACGTTCAGGGTTTGCGGCAGATCGGTCAGGTTAGTGAGATCCAGCGCCAGTGACGCCGAATCGCCGCTGGCAAGGAAGCGCGGGGTGGCCAGTTCGCTGATCAGCGGCGCCGCGACCACCAGTTTGCGCTCTGCCGCGCCGAAGCTATCATCGCTCCAGGCCTGGGTCATCAGCCGCAGTTCGCCGTTAAAGGCCGGGATCGGCAGCGTAATCGACCCGTTGCCCTCTTTATCCAGCGTGACTGCCTGTAACTGCTGCGCCACGATATTGACGTGCGTTACCGGCTTTTTGCCGCCGCGCGTCATCGATTCATCCTCGCCATCACCACCAAAACGCAGCGCCGCGAGCCGGCCACCGCCTTCGATCAGCTGACCAAAGACATCGTACTGATCGACGTTGTAGCGTTTGCGGCCAAAGAAAGCCTGCCACGGATCGGGGGTTTTATAATCTGTCACGCTCAGAACGCCGCTGTCCACGGCTGACAGCAGCACATTCACTTTTTCAGGCAGCGGGCCGCCGTCACGACTGGCGTGAACGTTAACCGTCAGGCGTTGCTCAGGACGGATTTTATCGGGCGTATCCAGCGTCAGATTTAAGCGGCGCGACTCCGTCGCCATCGGCAGATGCAACAGCCCCACCGCGCGTTTTGGCGTTGCGCCACTGACCTTATCGCCGTCACGCACTACGATGGCGCTGAAGTAGAGATCGTGACGCTGCCAGCTCTCAGCAACCGGGACATCCACCGTTGTGCCGCCCTTTGGTACGGTCAGCGGTTGCCACCAGAGCGTGCCGCTGCTCGACTCCACCATCAGATAACCTTTACCGGCCGCCGGTGACTCAATCTGCAGATGCACGGTATCGCCCGGCTGGTAAGCGGCTTTGTCCAGCTTCAGTCTGACCTGATCCGGGCGCAATGCACCCGTGCCGTTGGTGTTATCCTGCCAGTCATAACCGGCCTGGAAACGCACGCTGCTGACGATCTTTTCACCCGCCTGGACTTCCAGCCGGTAGTGGCCCCACTCGACCGGGAAGCTGACTTTGGTGCTGCCATCAGCCGGGACAGAGATGGCGCGTTCATCTTCCTGCAGATCCTTGTCGCTATACTGCGACTGCCAGCCTTCGCTGTCAGAGAAGCTCCAGTAGTAATCATGGCGTTCACGGATCAGCCGAACATCCAGCTTCTCTGCCGCCAGTTTTTTGCCCTGACTGTTGGCATAGACAATGTCGAATTCGGCCAGGCTCTGTTCCGGCACGGTGGGTTCATCGTGATAGCTGTCACTGCGGTAGTCATAAACCGCCTTGTTACCAAACAGCGGCCGGATACCTGGCAGCGCTTCAGCGGGCCAGATGGCCTGGGTGGCACGACGGGTGACCGGACGTCCGCCGGTCTCCAGCAGGCTCGCCTGCAGGATCAGATTGAGCGGGGAGTGGAGCTGATCCCACTGATTCTCTACCGTGAGTTGTGCTTTACCGCTGGCGTCGAGCTTGAGATCCACCTCATCCAGCGTGCGCTTTAACCCCTCTTCGGTGATGTCACCAAACTGGTAGCCTGGCAGTGCAGTCACCGCCTCGCGTGCCGGTCGCAGATAGAGTTGACCCTGTAGCGTGTTACCTGCTGCTGGGGCGCCGTAGAGATAGCGCCCCTCAATACCGAATTCAACACTGGCATCAGCGGCCTGTGGCTGAGGATCGTTTTTCAGGGTTAACGCCATGCGTTCCGGCAGAAAATCCTCGACGTGAAACGTCCACTGGCGCATCAGGTTATCGCCGGTATTCAGTCGCAACATCCAGTCGCCGGTCATGGCCGACGCGGGCAGCGCCAGTCGCTGCTGGTAGAATCCCGCTTCAGGCTGCCAGACAAAAGTCCGCGTCACCTGGCCATCGGGCTGCACCAGCTCCGCTTTGATCGGCTGCGCGGGCAAAGGGTGCCCATCGGCATCGCGAAGCAGCGCATTCACGATGACCGTTTCGCCAGGACGATAGATATCGCGCGGACCAAAAACAAACAGCTGTTTGTCATAGCCCTGCGGTCCGGCGACAGGAAACTCAGCGAGATCCAGCGCAGGACGCGCAAGGTCGATCATTGAGGTCTGCTCTCCCTGAATTGCCAGCAGGAGCTTGCCTTTTTCATCCGCTTTCAGGCTCAGATGACCGGTGCTGTCACTGGTACCGCTTTGCAGTACCTGCCCCTTCTCATCCAGTAACCTGACGCTGACCCCGGAAAGCGGCTGACCGTCTGCCAGACTCTGGGCGAACAGTTCGAACCGGGTCGGAAAGCGATGCAGTGACAGGCCAATATCGCTCAGGGTGAAAAGCGTGGCGGGCTGGCTGTAGCGATAAGTACCGGCCTGCTTCATCACCGCCAGATAGACGCCCGGCTGTTGAAGTGCGGTAATGTCACGCATCGGCAGCTGAAGTTTTTCACGCGTGTTACGCGCCGGGTTGAGCTCAAAGCGTCCGCTATAGACCAGCTGGCTGCTTTTCAGCAGCTCCTGCGACTGCCAGCTCGAGAGGTTGTTGCCGTAATTCCACTGCGAGAGAAATTCTGCCAGGCCGGCATTCTTTACCCGGAAGAAATCGACATCGACCTGGTCAACATTCAGCGCCAGCACCGGCAGTCCCTGCGTGATACGCAGCGGCAGCAGTGAACCGCGACTGGCAAAGCCCACCATCGGCTGGATATCACTGGTGGCGATTTTCTGGCTGTAATCGGCGGCAAGCGTCTCACCGCTGGCCGCGCGCAGTCCCGCATCCACCGTGACGGTGAAGTGACGTGACGGCTCGGGATGGCGGAAGCGCAACGTTTTGCGGTTAGCGGAAAGCTCCCAGCCGCCATCTACCCGGCCCTGTTTATCGTCGGTCAGCCTGACTTTCTGCGCGATATCCTGTTTATCATCCAGCGGCTGACTGAAGGTTAAGACCAGCGCAGCGGCACCATCGATCTGCAGTTCCGAGAGATCGATAATCGTCAGTGGTTTGCTGACCTGGGAGGTTACGGGTGCCTCTGCCGCCTGGAGAGGCAAAACAGGTAACAGGGTCGCTGACAGCAGCGAGCCACCGATCAGCATGCTGAGCAGCAGCCGGGTATTGCGTTTCTTCATGGTAGTTCCTTCACCGGGACGCAGGGAGTGTCGTTTGATTACGCCGCGCAATTTCATATCAATGCTCGCATTTAATCAACGCTTCTCTTGAGATGGTGCGCACATTCCCTGACACTGGTATGACAGATTGCTGAGATGAGGTTGTTATGACGACGCCACTGTTTGTGTCCGCCGACTGGTTACAAGAGCACTACAACGATGAGCGGCTTCAGGTGCTGGATGCACGTTTGTTGCCACCCGGGATGGAAGCGGTTCGCGATATCCAGACCGAATATCTGGCGGGTCATTTACCCGATGCCCCTTACTTCGATATTGAAGCACTTTCCGATCACACCAGTCCTTACCCCCATATGCTGCCCCGCGCCGAAAGTTTTGCCGTCGCGATGCGCGAACTGGGTGTCAGCAGTGATAAGCACCTGGTGGTGTATGACGAGGGCAATCTCTTTTCCGCGCCGCGCGCCTGGTGGATGCTGAAAACCTTTGGTGTGGCTCAGGTGTCGATTCTGGCCGGGGGCTTGCAGGGCTGGAAAGAGTCTGGTTTTGCGCTGGCAACCGGCGAAGTGAATCTGCCGGAAGGTGAGTTTGAGGCCCACGCCGATGAAAGCCGGGTGAAACGCCTGACGGACGTACTGCTGATTAGCCATGAAGGCGGCGCACAGATTATTGATGCGCGTCCTGCCAATCGTTTTAACGCTGAAGTGGACGAACCGCGTCCCGGATTGCATCGCGGACACATTCCCAACAGCCTGAACGTGCCGTGGAACAGTCTGGTTGAACAGGGAAAACTCAAGCCGGAAGCGGAACTTCAGACGCTGTTTGCCGACGCGGGCGTCGATATCACCCAGCCGGTGGTCGCCAGCTGTGGCTCAGGCGTGACGGCGGTGGTGGTGATTCTGGCGCTGACGGCGCTGGGCGCACGGGATGCCACGCTGTATGACGGATCCTGGGGCGAATGGGGCAGTCGCGACGACTTACCCATCGCGAAATAAAAAACAGGCGGCCCATGAGCCGCCTGTTTTTTTTAGTGAATCAGATTATCCGTTCACTGCCCTTAAAGTCGCGCAGGAAATTCCCCCAGCGACGCTCATAGAATGGCGTGATGTGGGCGGTAAAGAAGTGGCTGATGCCGCGGTCATTCAGCGTCACTTCGCAGATATCAACCGGCGCATCGTCCGGCAGCGTATCGGTTGCCACGCTGCCCGCAGCCTGAATGATCGCCTCAATATTGCTGTCCGCTTCAATGCCAATCAGCAGATTGGGCGCTTCGTCAGCCCGCTCACGGATACTGGCGATAAACGCGCGACGCACCTGCTTATGCTTACTGAAGAGCTGAGTCAGTGAGTCGATCATCTGCGCAGGCGGTTCAGCCACCTCAGAGAGCAGCAGAGACTGTCCGCCCTCCAGCACGGTTTGCTGGCTTAGCGCACTGCCCTCTTCAGCCAGCAGATGGGTGATCTCGGCCGCGGTAAACTCTTTACCGGAAGGCAGTTTGGGATTGAGAAACAGCGTCTCGCCACGCGTGATCTCAAACAGCGTCCGTACCGGCAGACGCAGCCATGACTGCTCATCACTCACCGCTTCACTCATCGCCTCTTCTGACGTGAAAAAAGGAATGATGCTGCTGCCATCCTCTTTTTCCCAGTGCTGCAGATCAACGGGCGTGCTGGCATCAAGCTGTTGCGTGGTGCTTTCACCTGGCACCCAGGCATCAGATTCCAGCAGCAGCTGAAAAAATTCGGGCCGATGGGCAGGCTCAGTGGCCGCCAGCTTCAGCACCTCTTCAAGACGGTTCATAGTTTCCCTCTGAACAGCGGCAGCATCAGCCACCGCTGAGATCGGCTTATTTCAGTAACAGATTGGCGAGAGTACGCACGCCAAGACCTGTTGCACCCGCCGCCCACTGGTCAACTGCGCCTTTGCGATAGGTCGCGGAGCAGTCGATGTGCAGCCAGCCCTGCTGATAGTTACTGACGAAGTGTGACAGGAACGCTGCCGCGCTGCTGGCACCCGCCGCATGTGACGGGCTGGCGATGTTATTGAGATCGGCGAAGTTAGACGGCAGATGGCTGCGATGGAATTCTGCCAGCGGCAGACGCCAGAAGGGTTCATTCTCGCTCACCGCGCTTCCCATCAGCGACTGCGCCATCACATCATCAAAGGTAAACAGCGCATGGTAATCGTTGCCCAGCGCCGTCTTAGCGGCACCGGTCAGCGTCGCAGCATCGATGATCATGGTCGGGTTCTGCTCGCTGGCGTCGATCAAACCGTCGGCCAGGACCAGACGACCTTCAGCGTCGGTGTTCATTACTTCCACGGATTTGCCATTGCGATAGCGAATGATGTCGCCCAGTTTGAAGGCGTTGCTGCTGACCATATTATCGGCGCAGCAGAGGTAGAGTTTCACGCGCTTGTTAAGACCGCGCGAAATCGCCATGGCCAGCGCGCCGGTGACGGTCGCCGCGCCGCCCATGTCAGATTTCATTGAGTCCATGAAGCTGCTCTGCTTCAGGCTGTAGCCACCGGTATCAAAGGTGATGCCTTTACCGACCAGACAGGCGTAGACCGGAGCATCGTCGTCGCCGGTCGGGTTGTAATCAAGTGCCAGAAATACCGGCGGACGATTTGAACCGCGTCCAACGGTGTGCAGGCCCATATACCCCTGTACCCGCAGATCGTCGCCTTTGGTGATGCGATAGCTGACGGCGCTGCCGCCCACTTCACTGATCAGATCGACCGCATTGTGCGCCAGCTGTTCCGGCCCCAGATCTTCCGCAGGCAGGTTAATAACGTTGCGAACCCAGTCGATAATTTTCAGACGGCGATCAAACTCCGCCTGCTCATGTTCGCCCAGCGCCGGCCACTCAACCTGACGCTGGCCTTTCGGGCCACGGAAGCCCTGCCAGAATGCCCAGCACTGCTCAAGGTGCCAGCCTTCGCCGGTCAGGGCCACATGGCGGATCCCCTGGCTGTCGATTTTGTGCGCCGCACGCTGAATAATATTCAGCACATCCGCGCCGGTCAGATGCAGTGTCATGCCGCTGTCGTTGCTGCTGAGAATCGCTTTTTCGCCCCAGCGCGCATCGGCGGGCTGGCTGCTAAGCGTAATATTCATGGGTTGTGTGGTCATCGAAAAGCTCCATAATCGTTATCTGTTTCATCCAGCCTGATTGTTACAACGGCTTTAATAAGATGTTAAATATAATTCGCAGAGAGACCTGATAACAGATTCCGTCAGGTGTTGCCAGCGAAGTGCAAATATAGGCGCAATTTCCGGATTTTGACCGGGTATCAGGATTTCATTAAGGCGCGCAGACGGGTCACTGATTTCTGCACCAGGGCAATGGCGTAGTCGATCTCTTCCTCGGTAGTGAAGCGTCCCAGTGAGAAGCGCAGCGAACTGTGCGCCAGCTCTTCACTCAGGCCCAGCGCCCGCAATACATAGGAAGGCTCCAGGCTGGCGGAGGTGCAGGCCGAGCCGGAAGAGAGCGCCAGATCTTTCAACGCCATGATCAGTGATTCACCCTCAACGTCAGCAAAACTGAGGTTAAGAATGTTCGGTGCGCTCTGATGCAGATCGCCATTGAGGGTGACGTCCGGCAGCGTGCTGATGCCCTGCCACAGACGATTGCGCAGAGTCTGCAGGCGCGTCATCTCGGTTTCGCGCTCTTCTGCCGCGATACGATACGCCTCGCCCATGCCGACAATCTGATGCACCGGCAATGTCCCGGATCGCATACCGCGTTCATGTCCGCCGCCGTGGATCTGCGCAGCAATCTGCACACGCGGTTTACGCCGTACATAGAGTGCGCCGATGCCTTTCGGGCCATAGAGTTTGTGGGCAGAAAAGGACATCAAATCGACCGGTAACAGGCTCAGATCGATAGGCAGCTTGCCGACGCTCTGGGTCGCATCCACATGAAACAGAATCTCACGTTCGCGGCAGAGTTCGCCAAAGGCGGCGATATCCTGAATCACCCCGGTTTCATTATTCACGTGCATCAGGGTGACTAAAATTGTGTCGTCGCGCAGCGCCGCACGCAGCTGGTCAGGTGAGATAATGCCGTTAGCCGCCGGGGTGAGATAAGTGACAGCAAAGCCTTCACGCTCAAGCTGCTGGCAGCTATCAAGCACCGCTTTGTGTTCTGTCTGGCTGGTGATGATATGTTTGCCGCGCGCCTGATGGGCGTGAGCTGCACCTTTAATCGCGAGGTTATCGGATTCAGTGGCGCCTGAGGTAAAGATGATTTCACGCGGATCGGCATTGACCAGTTCGGCGATCTGATTACGCGCAACATCAACCGCTTCTTCAGACTGCCAGCCAAAACGGTGCGATCGCGAGGCCGGATTACCGAACGTGCCATCCAGCGTCAGAAACTGCATCATTTTGCTGGCCACACGCGGATCGGCCGGCGTGGTGGCGGCGTAATCCAGGTAAATCGGTAATTTCATTGCGCTACAGCTCCGTATAAAAAATCATACGTCTTTATAGCAGATTCGGCCCTGACCGCGTTAGCAGTAAGGGCCGCAACAGCGGGGATTACGAGGCGCGTTGATTGACGTTAATTTCCTGCGCACGCGGGCTCTGAAAGCGACGATTATCAATGGCATTCTGACGATCGGCTACATCCAGGATCTCCTGATTATTCACCAGCTCAGCCAGTGTAATATTGTTCAGGAAGTCACTAATGCGCACGCTCAGATCGCGCCACAGCACGTGAGTCAGGCAACGCTCGCCGCCCTGGCAGCCTTCTTTACCCTGGCATTTGGTGGCATCAACGGATTCATCAACGGCGGTGATCACTTCACCGACGGAGATGGTATTAGACGCTTTACCCAACAGATAACCGCCGCCCGGACCACGTACGCTGGAAACCAGCTCATTTTTACGCAATCGGGAGAATAACTGCTCCAGATAGGAGAGCGAAATGCCCTGACGCTCTGAAATATCCGCCAGCGGGACCGGACCTTCATGGGAGTGAAGGGCAACGTCCAGCATTGCAGTAACGGCATAACGTCCTTTGGATGTCAGTCTCATAGCGTACGACCTCAATAGCGTCCGGTTATCGGAGGATTAGCAACAGATGCTCTGAAGTCTGCCATTCCCGAGTAAATTGGTCAACTATTTAACCTGGTAAATTAGTCAGGTATTTAACCTGGTAATTCACTCAACTATTATCCGCTTCTTTTTTATCGTTTTTTCGCTTTTCAAACGACGAAAGCATGCCGCGCAGGATGTTCAGTTCATCGCGTTCCGGTCGGGCGCGGGTGTAAAGACGACGCAGTTTGCTCATCACCTGGCCAGGATTGGCTTCACGGATAAAGCCGCTGTTCAGCATCATCTGTTCCATATGCTGATAGAAGCGCTCCAGGTCATCCACCAGTGGATAAGGTGACTCTTCATACTGTGGCGGCGGGCTGGCCTGCTCCTGCGCCTGTAACCATGCCATACGCACTTCATAGGCAATAATCTGTACGGCCATCGCCAGGTTCAGCGAGCTGTATTCCGGGTTTGCCTGAATCGCGACGTGATAATGACACTTCTGCAACTCCTCATTGGTCAGGCCGACACGTTCACGACCAAACACCAGCGCAACCGGTGCCTGCTGGCCCTCTTCCACGCTTTTCACGCCGCATTCACGCGCATCCAGCATCGGCCAGGGCAGCGAGCGGGAACGTGCGCTGGTGCCCACCACCAGACTGCACCCGGCAATTGCCTCATCCAGCGAGTCGACAATTTTTGCGTCGCCGATAACGTCGCTGGCACCGGCCGCGAGTGAGATAGCCTGTGAGTCAGGCTTGACCAGCGGGTTAACCAGATAGAGGTTGGTTAAGCCCATGGTTTTCATGGCGCGCGCAACGGAGCCCATGTTACCGGTGTGAGAAGTCTCGACCAGCACGATACGAATATTTTGCAACATGATTAGGGATACTCAGAAACGGGTCAGTAAAATCAGTAGAGAGAATATTAACATAAAGCAGGACATTTACCGAACACGCTGCTATACTCCGCGCCGTTTTCCCCGTTCTTTAACATCCAGCGAGAGATACCGATGCATCCAATGCTCAACATTGCCGTGCGCGCAGCGCGCAAGGCCGGAAATTTAATTGCCAAATATTATGAAACCCCGGACGCCGTCGAAGCCAGCCAGAAAGGCAGCAACGACTTCGTTACTAATGTTGACCGCGAAGCAGAACGCCTGATTATCGAAATTATTCGTAAATCTTACCCGAAACATACCATCATCAGCGAAGAAAGCGGTGAGCTGGCGGGCGAAGATCAGGATGTTCAATGGGTTATCGATCCGCTGGATGGCACCTCAAACTTCATCAAACGTTTACCCCACTTTGCTGTTTCTATCGCTGTGCGCATTAAAGGCCGCACTGAAGTCGCCGTCGTTTACGATCCAATGCGCAATGAACTCTTCACCTCTTCACGCGGTCAGGGCGCTCAGCTGAATGGCTATCGTCTGCGTGGCAGCACGGCACGTGATCTGGATGGCACCGTTCTGGCGACCGGCTTCCCGTTCAAAATGAAGCAGCACGCGCCGGCTTACATGAATATCATGACCAAACTCTTTACCCAGTGTGCTGACTTCCGCCGCACCGGTTCTGCTGCGCTGGATCTGGCCTATGTGGCTGCCGGTCGCGTAGATGGCTATTTTGAGATTGGCCTGAAGCCGTGGGATTTTGCGGCGGGTGAACTGCTGGTCCGTGAAGCGGGCGGTCTGGTTACCGACTTCACCGGCAACCACGGCTATCTGCTGTCAGGTAACCTGGTGGCGGGTAACCCACGTGTGGTGAAATCGATGCTGTCGAACATGCGTGATGAGCTGAGCGAAGCGTTAAAGCGCTAAGTCTCAGTGCAAAAAAAGGCGGCTTCTCAGCCGCCTTTTTTATTGCCTGTTACTCAGTGATGATTAACGACGTTCGTGTGACAGCACCTGACGAGGCTGAGTACGACGACCTACCATACCCATCACGCCAGCCAGCACGGCTTCGATGATCAGCAGAATCAGGGCATACCAGCTCGCTTTGGCAGTCGCGGCAGCGGCTTTTTCACCGGCTTCACGCGCTTTCTGTTCAGCCTGCTGTTTCAGTTCCTGATACTTCTGAACGGCCTGCTGATAGTTTTGTTCAGTTTTGGCCACGATCTGATCCACTTCCTGATCGCTTTTGCCGGTGCGTGCTTTAATAATATTTTTCAGCGCATCACGATCGGCTGCCTGCAGGGTATCTGAATGACGATCCATCACCCCTTTTAACCAGTTAGCCAGATCAGTATCTGCTGTCTGCGGATGGTTTGCGGTGTTGTTAGCCTGGTTTTCAGCATTCTGCGCTTCTTTATTTGCATCCTGCTTTAAGTTCTCTGGCTGTAATTCCGGTTTACCGGTCTGACGTAAAGTCGTTTCCAGTTCGTTCTGCAGGTTATCTAAATTAATATTACTCTCCTGCAGTTTATCTTTTGCCATTTGGGTAACGGATGGCGCAGCGGCGGAAATACCACTACCCAGCGCCTGGAAGCCTGAGCCCACAATATTCATCGCGCCGCCTAATACACTGGTCGCCAGCGCAATAGCCAGGTAAATAGTGAAAATTGTGCTAAGGCCAAACATCAGTAAACCGTGCAGTGCGCCTTCGCGCTGAGCCAGTCGGCCTGCAACATAACTACCTGCAGCCATCGCGACCAGCATTTCAATGGCAGTCCAGACCAGCGCGCCTGTGCCCAGGCCGTCGAGTGGATTCTGTTCTTTCATCGGATCAATGGTGGTGGCACCAATGGCGGTGCCCAGCAGCGTCAGAATGATGTGAACGATCAACGCACAAATGACACCGGCAAACACGGCGCTCCAGGAAATACGTTTTAACGGCAATCCAGCAGGCCCGGTCGCCAGCGTTTCGGTGTAGCCATTATTAATACGGGTATCAGCCATGAAATATACTCCTCGCAATAAACAGAAAGCGGTCTTGATCTTTTATCATCCCGACGGCGGAATGCCGTTTTGGTATTATCAGCGTAGACAGGGAATAGTCATTTCACCACTAAACTACCCAGAGAAAAAAAATAAAGAGATGAATTCAGAGATAATTAACGAAGAGAAAAGCGCAGCGGCAATTTTATTTCCGCTGCGCTTTTATTCAGAAAGGTCGAATTCCGCCACCCAGCGTCATCTGCGCTGACTGCCATAGCGCGATACCCGCCACGATTAAAATCAGGCTGCCTGTTAAGGCCAGCGCGGGGATCAGCAGTCGCGTCATGCCAGTGGCAACGCCAGGCTGTGCCAGCCGTTGCGCCACCGTGCGCGCCTGCTGAACCAGCAGGCCAATAGCCGAAATGGTCAGTGCCGTACCCAGCGCCATCACAGCAGCAGAGATAACCCCCCAGCCATAGACGCCAATCACTTTGGCAAACAGCAGCATCATAATCGCGCCGGAACAGGGACGTAATCCCATCGACACCACCACCAGCAGCTGGGTTTTCACGCTGAGATTGCCGCTCATCTGCTGCGGTGTCGGAAGATGCGCGTGTCCGCATCCGCACTGTTCATCATGCTGATGGTGAGGTTTGAAGGCGCGAAATACCGGGGCCGTACGTGGACGCAATGCCCGCCACAGCGAACGCAGCGCCCGATACCCGATCATCACGCCCAGCCCGATCACCAACAGATAACTGCCCTTCTCCAGCCAGAAACTGCTGAGATGCAGCTGGCGGGATGACGTTTTCAGCAGCACCAGCATCACCGTCACCAGGGCAATCGCCACCGAACCCTGAAGTAGTGAGGCGAGCAGCGTCAGCCTGATACTGGTTTTCACTCTGGTGGGATGGGTCGCCAGGAAGGTCGCGATGACCACTTTGCCATGACCCGGCCCCAGCGCGTGCAGTACGCCATACAGCAGGCTGAATATCACCAGCGAAATGCCCGCCTGGTGGGGCTGCTCCGCTACCTGCTGTAACAGCTTAGTCATCTGCCGATGCAGATCTTTCTGCCACAGCACGCTCTGCAGCAGAATCTGCGACCAGTAGAGCCAGACCAGCAACGCGCTGCTCAGCAGCACGCCCGCCATCAGCCACAGCGGCCAGAGGCGGGAAGCCCGTAACGGTGTGGAGATCATTGACATGTCAGTATCACCGTCTGGGCAAACTGGCGGCCTAAATCCATATCCTGTGCAGGCGCGTCGGCTTTATCCAGCGACAGCGCATACTGCTTCAGCGAATCATTAGGCTTTGGCGTGTTCAGCGCGAACTTGCAGCGCGCCTGCAGCGCCGGTGGCAGCGTTAACGCACCGGGATTGTCATAGAACATATCGACGAAATAGGTGGGATCAAAAGTCAGGATCTCAAAGCGCTGCCCGCTCAGCTTCGGGGGTTCCGCCAGCGGCAGAATAAATTCCAGCACCGCTTTATGGCCGTTACGTGACAGATTGTATTCGGTTGGCAGATTCAAAAACTTTACCCGCTGTTGGTTGTGCCAGATTTCAGAAAAGTAGTGCTGGCCCAGCACGTTCGCCATCACGCCTGCCGCCAGCTTCTTCCACACCACGCTGCCTGGTTTCGCCTCGCCCGCGTCATAAAGCAGATCGGCGGAGGTAATCTCATCCATGGTCCAGGTCATCTTTAATCCGGTAAAGGTGTCATCCTGCGCCACCAGTTCGGTTTTCATATCGATGAAGCTGTGAGGATGTGCCATTACAGCCGGACTTAATACCATCAACAGAGCAAAGAGTGTGCGTTTCATAATGTTATAAAGTAACGTTCCCGATGAAAAGAATCTATAAGTAACAAAATTTTGTGACCCGCCTTAAACCTCCGGCAAATAAACCGCCTAAACCGCGCAGGCCCTGACGGGGTTGACTATTCTTAGCTCAAAATAGCCTGCTGGAAACCTGATTGATGAGTTCTGCTACCCCTTTGGCACCACTCTTCACCCGCTCACAGCGTCAGTGCCATCTTTTATTGCTGCTGTTTCTGCCGACACCCTTGCTTACGCTTGAAAAAGTCTGCCAGCTGAATGGCGTCGATCCTGCTGTTGCCCGACAGGATATCGCGGATGTGGGCCTTGAGATACAGCGATATTACCAGCTGGAATTGCATCAGATGGTGGATGGCAGCTTTCGTCTTCATGGCACAGAGTTGGATCGGCGCCTCTGTCTGCTGCACAACCTGCGACGCAGTTTGCGTTTATCGCAGGATTTCGTCTGCGATCATTTTGCAGCCCCCCTGCGCCAGCGCCTGAAGGTGATGAAGATTGAGAAAGCGCTGTGGGATGAGACCAATTTACAGGCGCTGATCCAGCACTGTAGCCTGCGCCTGAAGCGCGATTTCAGCGAACGCGACCGGCTTTTTCTACAGATTTTCATGAAGTATGGATTGTGCCAGCGCCAGCCGGTGCTGTTCAGTGAGGCGCAGTGTCACTGGCTGCAGCAGAAGGCTGAGCGGCAGGCCGCCGAGGATGTGATTCACCACTGGCGCAAACGCTGCCACCTTGCGCCGCCCGTCAGTGAAACCGACTTCTGGACACTGCTGTTCAGCCAGATCCACACGCCCGTCGTGAATGCGATTGCGCATCCTGCTGAGCAGCAATTAATGGCTGCGACGCAGCAGTTGATTAATGACTTTGAACGGTGTGCCGACATCACTTTTGCTGATCGCGACGAGCTGCTTAACCAGCTCTATCCTCATCTGGCGCAGGCGCTGGATCGCACCCACTTCACTATCGGCATCGACAACAGCGTGGCGCTGGATGTCAGCCGCCTCTATCCCCGCCTGTTGCGCACCACTCAGCAGGCGCTGCAGGCGTTTGAGCAGCAATACGGGATTGCGTTCAGCCCGGAAGAGGTGAGCTTAATCACCGTTATTTTTGGTGCCTGGCTGATGCAGGAGAATGCGTTGCAGGAGAAGCAGGTGCTGATTCTGACCGGTGACGATACCGATCTGGAGCAGGATGTGGAGCAGCAGATCCGGGAGATCACACTGCTGCCGATCAATATTACCTATCAGGACGTGAAACAGTTTCAGCGGGATGGCGCACCGCGGGATGTGGACATCATCATTTCGCCCTACCCCACCTCGCTGCCACTCTTCTCTCCGCCGCTGGTGCATGCTGAACTGCCGCTGACGTTACACCATCAGCAGCGGATTCGTTATTTACTGGAGTCGTAGCCGGGACGCAAAAATAGCGCGGGCAGCGCCACCAGTGCCATCACCCAGAACAGATGTCCCTGCAGATGAGCGAACAGCACGCCGCAGATCATAGTCATTATCGCAATGCCACCCCCCATCGCCAGCGCCGAATAGAGCGACTGCAGACGGATCACTTCCGCTCCCTGACGCGCCGCGATAAAGCGCATCGCCGCCAGATGACAGACGGTGAAGCTGCCACAGTGAAGGATTTGCGCCACAATCAGCAACGGCAGTGCGGTAGTGGCCCCCATCAGGCTCCAGCGAATTAACGCGCAGATGCCCGAAAGCAGCAGCAGATCCCGCGCGCTCCAGCGGCGAAATAACCGGTTGCTCAGGGCAAACACGATAATCTCGGCCACCACGCCCAGCGACCAGAGATAACCCACCGTGGAGGCGGAATAGCCACTCTCCTGCCACCAGATAGCACTGAAGCCGTAATAGGCGGCGTGCGCACCCTGCAACAGCGTCACGCAGAGCATAAACCGCCATACCGCATTCTCACGCAGCAATTCACGCCACACCTGCCAGCCGCCGCCTGCCGCGCCCTGCCGTTCATTACCCTGTGGCTGAGTCGCAGGTGTCAGCATCATCCCAGCCAGCATAGAGATGACGCCGACGGAAAGCAGCAGCAAAATGGCCTGAGAGGTGTAAGCACTGACCAGCACGCCGGTTAACGCCGAGCTGATCACAAAGGCCAGCGATCCCCATAGCCTTACCGGCCCATACGCCAGCCCAATCTGTTGTGTCCAGGTGGCGGCCAGCGCATCGCTAAGCGGGACCAGCGGCGAGAAAAAGAGGTTAAAGCCGATCATCACTGCCAGCAGCCACATCCATTGCTCACCCACCCAGAAACCGGCGGCGAACAGGCAGGTCATCAGCGCCAGCAGGCGCAGCGCCGTAATCAGCCGGGCGGGATTTTTGACCTGAGAAGCGATAAGCAGACTGCCAACAAAGCGTGCCACCATGCCACAGCCGAGCAGCAGGCCAATCTTTTCAGCATCGAGACCGGTACCTTTCAGCCATACGCCCCAGAATGGCAGATAAATGCCGTAACAGAAGAAGTAAGTGAAGTAGCCCAGTCCGAGCCATCTGGCGGAGCCGATTGCCATATTCCCTCCAGCAAGTGTGCTGCCTGGCAGCATGAGTGGGCGCTACTCTGGCAGAGCGCCGCGGGACAGGCAATAAAAAAGGATGGCTGATGCCATCCTTTTTATACTGTCTCACAACAGGTTAACGATTAAGCGTAGACCGGCAAACGGCTGCAGATTTCCAGCACTTTCTTTTTGGTGCGCTCAATGGTCGCTTCGTCATTGACGTTATCCAGCACATCCGCGATCCAGCCAGCCAGCTCACGCACGTCCGCTTCGTTGAAGCCACGACGGGTAACAGCTGGCGTACCGATACGGATACCGGAAGTCACAAACGGGCTTTTCGGATCGTTAGGCACGCTGTTTTTGTTAACCGTGATGTTGGCACGGCCCAGCGCCGCATCGGCTTCTTTACCGGTCAGGTTTTTGCTCACCAGATCGATCAGGAACAGATGGTTATAGGTGCCGCCAGAAACGATGTCATAGCCACGCTCAATCAGCACCTCAACCATCGCTTTGGCGTTTTTTGCCACCTGCTGCTGGTAGGTTTTGAATTCCGGCTCCATCGCCTCTTTGAACGCGACCGCTTTACCAGCGATAACGTGCATCAGAGGGCCGCCCTGACCGCCAGGGAAAACGGCAGAGTTCAGTTTCTTATAGAAATCTTCGTCGCCGTTTTTCGCCAGAATGATGCCACCGCGTGGGCCCGCCAGCGTTTTGTGGGTCGTAGAGGTCACGACGTGTGCATGCGGGATTGGACTTGGATAAACATCTGCCGCAATCAGGCCAGCCACGTGTGCCATGTCTACAAACAGCCAGGCACCCACGCTATCCGCGATTTCGCGCATTTTCGCCCAGTCGCAGACGCCGGAATAAGCTGAGAACCCGCCAACGATCATTTTTGGTTTGTGGGTTTTCGCCAGTTCAGCCAGTTCGTCGTAGTCAATTTTACCGGTCTCATCGATACCGTAAGCCACGACGTTATAGAGTTTGCCCGACAGGTTAACCGGTGAACCGTGAGTCAGGTGTCCACCGTGCGCCAGGTTCATCCCCAGAATTGTATCGCCCGGCTGCAGCAGCGCGGTGTAAACCGCAAAGTTAGCCTGTGAACCTGAGTGTGGCTGCACGTTAGCGTAATCGGCACCAAACAGTTCTTTTGCGCGATCGATGGCCAGTTGCTCAACGATATCAACGTACTCACAGCCGCCGTAGTAGCGTTTGCCCGGATAGCCTTCAGCGTATTTATTGGTGAGCTGAGAACCTTGTGCCTGCATAACACGCGGGCTGGTGTAGTTTTCAGAAGCAATCAGTTCAATGTGCTCTTCCTGACGCACTGTCTCCTGCTCCATCGCCTGCCACAACTCGGCATCGTAATCGGCAATGTTCATATCACGCTTTAACATCCGGATCTCCTGACTCAGCTAACTTTCTGACGGTATTTACCCCCCTTCAGGGGCGAAGGCCAACAGTGTAAACCGTTTTAACAGGTGAAGGTAGGGTGAACCTCCTCTTTTTACGCAAACGATTGGCTGGCTGCTGGCAGGGCTTTTTTACACCTTTTCACCCTGTTCGGACGCCACGATTTTTCTTCAGTATGTGACGGCGGTTTCGCAGGATGCACCAAAAAGTTGCCACCCTGACAACCAGAAAATTTATCGGGTTATTTACACCGCAGGCGAGACGGCTATAAGATGCATTTAAAATACAACTTTAAATAAGAGGCCGTTTATATGCTTGATGCACACACTATCGCCACGGTTAAATCGACCCTGCCTGCCATCGCCGCCTGTGGTCCTGCGCTTACCGCACACTTCTATGACCGCATGCTGTCGCACCATCCGGAACTCAAAAATGTTTTTAATATGAACAACCAGCGCAATGGCGATCAGCGTGAAGCGCTGTTCAACGCCATTTGTGCCTATGGTGCGAATCTGGAGAACCTGGCCGTGCTGCTGCCTGCGGTGGAAAAAATTGCGCAGAAACATACCAGCCTGAATATTCAGCCTGCGCAGTACGCCATCGTCGGTGAAAATCTGCTGGCAACCATTAAAGAGCTGCTGAATCCGGGTGAAGAGGCGCTGGCCGCCTGGGGCCGGGCCTATGGTGTACTGGCGGATGTATTTATCAATCGCGAAGAGGAGATTTATCAGGCGACGGAGCAGCAAACCGGTGGCTGGCGCGGCACCCGTGCGTTTCGCATCAGTGCTGTTGAGCAACAGAGCGAGGTGATTAAAAGCTTTACCTTCAGTCCGGTAGATGGCGGCCCGGTAGCAGCCTTTAAACCGGGTCAGTACCTGACGGTACATCTGCAGCCCGCCAGTTTCGAACATCACCAGATTCGTCAGTACTCGCTTACTCACCTCAGTAATGGCAAAGATTATCGGATTGCGGTGAAACGTGAAGCGCAGGGCACCGTCTCCGGCTGGCTGCATCAGAATGGCAAAGTGGGTGATGAACTGCTGCTGGCCGCACCGCATGGCGACTTCTTCCTTGAGGTCGATGCTGCAACCCCGGTGGCGCTGATTTCCGCAGGCGTGGGTCAGACGCCGATGCTGGCCATGCTGCATGCCCTGGCGGCCCGCCAGCACCCTGCGCCGGTCAGCTGGCTGCACGCAGCAGAGAACGGCAAACAGCATGCATTTGGCCCGGAAGTGATTGCCACGGGCACGCAGCTCGCCGATTTCGTCAGTCAGGTCTGGTATCGCGAACCTGCGGCTGAAGATGCCGGTCGCTACGATGCGCAGGGTCTGATGGATATCAGTGCCATGTCCGCACGTCTCGCCTCACCCGACACCCACTTCTACCTCTGTGGCCCGCTGCCCTTTATGCAGCATGTGGTGGCGCAACTGCGTGATGCTGGTGTGGCAGATGCACGCATTCATTACGAACTCTTTGGCCCGCACAAAGGGATGTAAATCTGTCAGCAACGAATCAGCTAAAAGGCAGGGAATGCTCTCACCGCTAACCGTACCAGATTGTAATCTGCCTAATATGAGTCTTGCAGCAACACCTAAGCTCAACGCGCAGGGAACACGGGCATAAGAGGAAAGCGTCCCGCGCCATGGACAAAAACGCCGGGAGCGTTTTTGAACAACGCAAAGCGTTGGCCCGGCTACGGGCGCACCTCAGGGATGAGGCGCGTAATCGCGCGGGCCGAGCGTGCCATGGATGGCGGGTTTTGCGTCTTTCCGATCTGACCGTGTTCCCAGAGCTGGCTCGATCTCAAAGCTATCCGTCCCAGGCTCCCCAGGCATAAAAAAAGCCCGCAGCGCGGGCTTTTTTTATGCTGATAAAGAGACAATCAGATCGCCTCTTCATCCTCTTCGCCAGTACGGATGCGCACCACGCGCGCCACGTCGAAGACAAAGATCTTACCGTCACCGATTTTGCCGGTCTGCGCGGTCCGCATAATGGTCTCGACGCAGGTATCAACGATATCGTCGCCCACCACCATCTCGATTTTCACTTTAGGCAAAAAGTCGACCATATACTCTGCGCCGCGGTAAAGCTCGGTATGCCCTTTCTGGCGGCCAAAACCTTTTACTTCACTCACGGTCATCCCGGTGATGCCGACTTCCGCTAAGGCTTCGCGGACATCATCGAGTTTGAATGGTTTGATAATCGCATCAATCTTTTTCATGTCAGACCCTTTTTCACTCCCTCCATGGTCAGAGGGTTTATCAAGTATAAATGTTGCTGGCGCTGTCGGGCGGTAATATCCGGAATTCTTCAGGTTGCCGCAAGCGCTGTCAGGTTAGGCTGACCGCACCCATTTTGATTCGGGCCTGAGCAGGCAACCTGCCGGTATCACTCCGCAGCCTCCGCTACTCTTTGAAATCACTGGCATCCAGCTCATGACGAGACAGCAGCTTATAGAACTCCGTGCGGTTGCGTCCAGCCAGACGTGCGGCATTGGTTACATTGCCTTTGGTCATCTGCAGGAGCTTACGCAGATAGTTCAGCTCAAACTGATTGCGCGCCTCAGCAAAGGTCGGCAAAGCACTGTTCTCACCACTCAACGCCTGCTCCACCAGCGCATCGCTGATTACCGGCGATGAACTCAGCGCCACACACTGCTCAATCACGTTAACCAACTGACGCACATTGCCCGGCCAGCTGGCAGCCATCAACCGCTTCATCGCATCAACAGAAAAACTGCGGATCTGCGGTTTATGCCGTTCCGCCGCCTGACGCAGCAGATGATTAGCCAGCAGCGGAATATCTTCAGTGCGCTGATGCAACGCCGGAATCTTCAGGTTCACCACATTAAGACGATAGAAGAGATCTTCGCGAAACTCCTTTTTCTCCATCGCCTTTGGCAAATCGCGATGCGTGGCTGAAATAATGCGCACGTCGATCTCAATATCATGATCGCTGCCCAGCGGCCTGACCTTACGCTCCTGCAACACCCGCAGCAACTTAACCTGTAAAGGTTGCGGCATGTCGCCAATCTCATCCAGGAAAAGCGTGCCACCACCTGCAGTTTTAAACAGACCATCACGGGCGCTGACTGCGCCGGTAAAGGCCCCTTTGGCATGCCCGAACAGCTCTGACTCCAGCAACTGCTCCGGCAGTGCGCCACAGTTAATGGCGACAAAGGGCTTGCCGTTTCGCGGGCTGGCGGCGTGAATCGCCTGTGCCAGCATCTCTTTACCGGTACCGCTCTGCCCGTTAATCAGCACGCTGACGTCCGACTGTGCCACCATATGCGCCTGCTCCAGCAGCCGCAACATCAGCGGGCTGCGGGTAACGATCGCTTCCCGCCAGCGGTCATCGCTGACCGGCGCCTGCTGAGCCAGTGCTTCATCGATCGCTTTATAGAGCGCATCCCGATCAACAGGTTTGGTCAGGAAGCTGAATACCCCCTGCTGCGTGGCGGAAACCGCGTCAGGGATTGAGCCGTGCGCCGTCAGAATAATCACTGGCAGACCGGTGTGGCGTTTCTGGATCTCACCAAACAGCGCCAGACCATCCATTTCATCCATCCGCAGGTCGCTGATCACCAGCTCGATTTTTTCTTTCTGCAGCAGACGCAACGCTTCGGGTCCGCTGGCCGCGGTGGTGACCTGATAACCTTCGCTGCGAAGACGCATGCCCAGCAGCTTCAGCAGGCTGGGATCGTCATCCACCAGCAGCAGTTTTGCCGCTTGTCTCACCATTATTGCTCCTCATCCTGCGGCAGCGCAGTGCCATGACTGCTGTCAGACACATCCGGAGCTTTCCGCGATGAAAGCTGGCGCTCAATGTCAGTAAGCCGCTCCAGCTTATGCTGCGTGTCGCTGAGCTGCTGCTGCTGTTTAACCATCTGCTGGCGTATCGCCTCCAGCTGGGTATCGCTGCTCTGTTGCAGATGGACATAACGGGTGCGCGCTTCACTCAGGTCGAGCTGCGCAGCCTGATTACTGCGCCACAACTGGATCAGCGGACGCACAGACTGCGGGAAATCGCTGCTGTAGCGATCCAGGGTTTCAACATAGCGACGACGCTCTACTGGCGTCACGTTGCCGTTCGACATCAGCACGCCCTGCTTGAAAGCGCGCGACCAGTTCTCAACCGGCCATCGGTGGGCTTCGGCTCGGGCCTCGGCGGGGGAAAGGCGTTCAGCGCAATCGATCGCCCGCATCCAGTAGAGGGGATTACTCAGTGCCGCACTATTCTCTATCGTCCACAGATCACTGCAGCGGGTCGCCAGGTAATCAGCCACTCTGACCTCGGGTTCCGCCAGCTGATGGCCTGACGGCAGGGATGAGGTGGCCGGGGAGGTCGTACATCCGCTGAGCAGCAGCGTGGTCAGTGTGCTCAACAGCAAAGCGGGTAAATATTTCATCTGTCAGACTTTCCCGGCTGTGGTGTTCAGTTCAATTCGAAAACAGACGTCAGCCTGCTCGCAGGAGACCAGCGTCAGGTCGCCATGCATCCGGCGCAGGCAATCTTTGGCAATACTCAATCCCAGCCCGCTGCCTTTTACCGGCCCTTTGCGCTGCTGGCTACCCTGGAAGAAAGGTTCGAAAATCATTGCCTGCTCTTCCGGCGGGATCGGCGTACCGCTGTTCGCGACATCAATCCAGATCCGATCGCCCTGCTGCTGACTGCGCAGCCAGATGGTACCGGATTCGCTGCCGTAGTTCACGGCGTTCGAATAGAGATTATCGATGACCCGCATCAGTAACATCGGTTCAGCAAGGCAGTGACTGACCTCCAGATCGACCACCGTCTGCATCAGTTTGGCGCGCGCCGAGAGTGCATGTGCATTCACCACCCCCTCCACAATTTCCGCCACGCTGACCGGTTCCAGCTGAATCGGCCCATCTGCCAGTTTGCGGTTGTAATCAAGCAGCTGTTCAATCAGCCGCTGCAGATGACGGCTGCTGCCGTCGAGGATAGTGACCACCTCTTTTTGATCGGCGTTCAGCGACCCGGCGACCTCGTCCGCCAGCAGTTCGGTGCCTTCACGCAGACTGGCCAGCGGCGTTTTCAGTTCGTGAGAGAGATGGCGCAGGAATTCATGGCGCTGCGATTCCAGCCATTGAAGCCGTTCGCTGAGCCAGACGATGCGCTGTCCCAACGAGCGTAACTCGCGCGGACCGCGGAATGTCACGCTGTTGCCCAGTTCCCGGCCTTCGCCAAGCCGGTTGATCATCCGCTCAATACGCTTGACCGGCCCGATAATCATGCCGGTAAACAGCGTCATCAACGCCAGGCTGATGATAAACAGAATCAGCGCCTGCCAGCCAAAAAACTGGCCGCGATCGGCAATTTCGCGCTGCAACTGTAAGCCGCGCGAAAAGACCACTTCGCGCGTGTCCTGCACCATCTGCGCATTCGTGGCAGAAAAACGATCCAGCGCCTCTGCGGCAGGCGTAACCGGATTGCCGTTATCGCACTTTAACGGTGTCAGCAGCGGCAACGTCGCCTGTAAAGTCTGGAATGCGGGCAGCTCGGGCAGGCTGGCGCTGTGCGAACTCAGCATCTGGCTGTAGCGGGTGTGCTGGGTCTGATAAAGGCGCGCCAGCGAGGCATCATCCAGCACGCAGTACTGCCGATAGCTGCGCTCCAGCTCAACCGCTGTTCGCGCCATCGCCTCACTTCTGCGAACGTCGGTGAAAGTATTGCGGTTGGTATCCGCTGCCTGTTCGCTTAATGCAGAAAGACTTTCCCACGCCTGCCAGGCCAGCACCAGCAACGGCAGCAGTACCAGTACAAACGCCATCAGCACCAGCTGACGCAGAGAACGGGGAAATAAACGCCATTTTTTCACGCAGCCGCTTCCTTAAGATTTGCTGTCTGGATGCTAACGGACTCTGTCAGCGGAAGAAAGGTGTCGGCGGAAGAAAGGGGAACAAAAGAAAACGGCAGGCTCGATGGCCTGCCGCTGGCACGACGCGTGATGCATCGCGTAAAAATGGGTGGAGCCTTACTCAACGTTACGTCCGGTGTTTGATAACGCAAGCGATTATCGGTCAGTTGGACGGCAGGCTCCGTTTGGTGCGTCATTCGGGCTTTATGAGCTCTTCTCCGCTAAGCGGGGCAATCATAAACAGGTGAATGAGCAGCTGTATGAGTATAGCAAGTTCCATGCCAGAAAATAAATCATTATATTTTTCAGCAGATTGAATAAGCTTGCCGGATAGCTGTTGCGCAAAATCTGATTACACCCAGGGAAAACTGTCTCCGCAGAGCGACATGAAAACGCCCCTGATGCGTGCTCATTAAAAATCAAAGAGATAGATGTCGCCATAAAGAGACAGTGCGACATGCTTATTGTCGCCATTTGCCAACAGCGCCACAAAAAAGAACAGGAGGCACACTGGCCTCCTGTTCTTTTCAGCGGATTAAGTTAACCCAGCTGTCTGCGCGCATTGCGGAAAATACGCATCCACGGGCTGTCTTCGCCCCACTCTGCCGGATGCCAGGAGTTGCTGACGGTGCGGAACACCCGCTCCGGATGCGGCATCATGATAGTGACGCGACCACTTTCGTTGGTCACGGCAGTGATGCCGTTTGGTGAGCCATTCGGGTTAGCCGGATAGGTTTCTGTCACCTTGCCGAAGTTATCGACAAAGCGCAGTGCCACCAGCCCTTTCGACTCCAGCGCTGCCAGATGCGTAGCATCACGCACTTCAACAAAGCCTTCACCGTGCGAAACGGCGATAGGCATATGCGAACCGGCCATGCCGTCCAGCAACAGCGATGGACTGGCGGCCACTTCTACCAGACTGAAGCGCGCTTCAAAGCGCTCAGACTGGTTACGCACAAAGCGTGGCCAGAGATCGCTGCCTGGGATCAGTTCACGCAGATTAGACATCATCTGACAACCGTTGCAGACGCCCAGCGCCAGGGTTTGCGGACGATGGAAGAAGGTTTCGAACTCGTCACGCACGCGCGGGTTGAACAGAATCGATTTCGCCCAGCCCTCACCGGCACCAAGAACATCGCCATAAGAGAAGCCGCCACAGGCGACCAGTGCCTGGAACTCTTCCAGACCGCGACGTCCGGCCAGCAGATCGCTCATATGAACGTCGATGGCGGTGAAACCAGCCCGATCAAAGGCGGCGGCCATCTCTACATGGGAGTTGACGCCCTGCTCACGCAGCACCGCGACCCTTGGACGTGCGCCAGTGGCGATCATAGGGGCAGCAACATCTTCCTGCGGATTAAAGGTCAGGTTAACGTTCAGGCCAGGATCGCTGTTGTTTTTCTTCGCTTCATGTTCCTGATCGGCACACGCCGGGTTGTCGCGCAGACGCTGCATCTGCCAGGTGGTTTCCGCCCACCAGGTACGCAACGTGTTGCGACTTTCACTGTAGACCGCGCTGTCACCAGCACGGATCACAAAGCGATCGCCCGGCTGCGCGCTGCCCAGCAGATGTGTCGAAGCGGCAAGGCCGTGATCCGCCAGGATCTGCTCAACCGCGGCGCGATCGGCGGCGTTGATCTGGATCACCGCGCCCAGCTCTTCGGTAAACAGGGCAGCCAGCGCATCGTTACCCAGCGAGGCGATGTCAACGTCAACACCGCAGTGACCGGCAAAGGCCATCTCGGCCAGCGTCACCAGCAGACCGCCGTCGGAGCGATCGTGGTAGGCCAGCAGTTTCTGCTCAGCCACCAGCGCCTGGATGGCATTGAAGAAGCCCGCCAGCTGAGCGGCGTCGCGCACGTCGGCAGGTTTATCACCCAACTGACGATAGACCTGCGACAGCGCGGTTGCGCCCAGCGTATTCGCGCCGTTGCCCAGATCAATCAGCAGCAGCAGGTTGTCCTGTTCGGCCTGCAGTTGTGGCGTGACGGTGCGACGCACATCTTCCACGCGGGCAAAGGCGGTAATCACCAGCGACAGCGGTGAAGTCATTTCGCGCTGCTCGCTGCCTTCCTGCCAGCGGGTTTTCATCGACATGGAATCTTTACCGACCGGAATGGTGATCCCCAGCGCCGGGCAAAGCTCTTCGCCGACCGCTTTCACCGCCGCATATAAACCGGCATCTTCACCCGGATGACCGGCTGCGGACATCCAGTTTGCGGAAAGTTTCACACGCTTCAGCGAACCAATGTGAGTAGCCGCCAGGTTGGTCAGTGCTTCCCCGACCGCCAGACGACCTGACGCTGCGAAGTCCAGCAGCGCAACCGGTGAACGTTCGCCCAGGGCAAAGGCTTCACCGTGGTAGCTGTCGAGGCTGGCGGTAGTCACTGCACAGTTGGCCACCGGGATCTGCCACGGTCCTACCATCTGGTCGCGCGCCACCATGCCGGTCACGCTGCGGTCACCAATGGTGATCAGGAAGGTTTTTTCCGCCACAGCAGGCAGATGCAGTACGCGATTCACCGCATCGACCAGGTTAATGCCGTCGCGCTGCAGGGCAGTGCCCTGTGCCTGCTGCGTCACCACATCGCGCGTCATCTTCGGCGTTTTGCCCAGCAGAACGTCTAGTGGCATGTCGATCGGCTTATTACCGAAATGACTGTCGTCCAGGCTCAGGTGAAGCTCTTCGGTGGCTTCACCAATGACCGCGAACGGTGCGCGTTCACGCTGGCAAATCGCCTCAAACTGCGCCAGCTGATCCGGTGCCACGGCCATCACATAACGTTCCTGTGATTCGTTGCACCAGACCTCCAGCGGGCTCATGCCTGGCTCATCACTCAGGATGTCACGCAGGTTAAATCGGCCACCACGGCCGCCATCGCTGACCAGCTCCGGCATGGCATTGGAGAGGCCGCCCGCGCCCACGTCGTGGATAAACAGAATCGGGTTCTCATCACCCAGCTGCCAGCAGCGGTCGATTACTTCCTGACAACGGCGCTCCATCTCCGGGTTATCACGCTGTACCGAGGCGAAGTCGAGATCAGCATCAGACTGACCCGAAGCCATGGATGAGGCCGCGCCACCGCCCAGGCCGATGTTCATGGCCGGACCGCCCAGCACCACCAGCTTCGCGCCTACGGTGATTTCGCCTTTCTGCACGTGGTCGGCACGGATATTACCGATGCCGCCCGCCAGCATAATTGGCTTGTGGTAGCCGCGCAGCTCGGTGCCGTTGTGGCTGGTGACCTGCTCTTCATAGGTACGGAAGTAACCGTTCAGTGCCGGACGACCAAATTCATTATTAAAGGCGGCACCGCCCAGTGGGCCATCGGTCATGATTTCCAGCGCACTGACGATGCGGGCCGGTTTGCCGAAATCCTCTTCCCACGGCTGTTCAAAGCCAGGGATACGCAGGTTCGATACGGAGAAGCCAACCAGGCCCGCTTTGGGCTTGGAGCCGCGTCCGGTTGCGCCTTCATCACGGATTTCACCACCGGAACCGGTCGCGGCACCTGGCCACGGCGAGATCGCCGTGGGGTGGTTGTGAGTTTCCACCTTCATCAGGATGTGCGCCGCTTCCTGATGCCAGCGATATTCGCTCTCTCCGGCATCAGCAAAGAAGCGACCAACCTCAGAGCCTTCCATCACGGCGGCGTTATCTTTATAAGCAGAGAGCACGAAGTCCGGCGTCTGCTCCATGGTGTTTTTGATCATCTTAAACAGCGACTTCGGCTGTTTCTCGCCGTCGATAATCCAGTCGGCGTTGAAGATCTTGTGACGACAGTGCTCAGAGTTCGCCTGCGCAAACATATAGAGTTCAATGTCGTTGGGATTGCGGCCCAGTGCGGTAAACGCCGCCACCAGGTAGTCGATTTCATCGTCTGCCAGCGCCAGACCCAGTGAAATATTCGCCTGAACCAGCGCCTGACGGCCCTCACCCAGCAGATCGACACTTTTCACCGGCTGTGGCGTGTGGTGCGCGAACAACTGCTCAGCCTGCGCCAGATCGCTGTAAACCGTTTCCATCATCCGATCGTGCAGCAGTGTGCCCAGCGTTTGCCACTGCGCTTCCGTCAGTTGCGGGGCCTGCACATAAAAGGCCAGGCCGCGCTCCAGACGGCGAACCTGCGGCAGGCCGCAGTTGTGGGCGATGTCGGTAGCTTTAGATGACCAGGGAGAAATGGTGCCGGGACGAGGCGTCACCAGCAGCAGACGACCCTGTGGGGCATGTTCAGCGAGAGAGGGACCATATTTCAGCAGGCGCTGCAGACGGCTCTGTTCGTCAGCGCTCAAGGGCGTGCTGACATCAGCAAAATGGATGTACTCAGCGTAAATATCACTCACCGGCAGATGAGCGTCCTGAAAGCGGGTCAGCAGTTTGTTTACACGAAATGCCGACAGGGCGGGCGAACCACGCAGAATTTCCATTAATAAATCTCTCGTCAGGGCGCCGGGCGACGCAAATTGGGCGCAACAGGGAAAACGGGGCGTATTATAGAGAAAGCGACCTTGCGACGAAACCGTTTGCGCACAATTTTTGGCAACCCGGATTTGCCTGAATTTTGCGCAAAAGCTGCTATAAAAGTTGCTCAGCGTGATTTTGTTGCGCAAAATGCCCCTCGCTCTGGGAGTTCAAAGAAGATAAATACTGCCTTTAAAAGACAGAGGCCTTAGAGCCAGCGAGAGATAACTATTTGAAACGCCTAAAATTTAATTATCTGTTTATCGGTCTGGTTGCCGTGCTGTTAGCGTTAGCGCTATGGCCATCCATTCCCTGGTATGGGGGTGGGCAGGACCAGATTTCACAGATTAAATCACGGGGAGTACTGCGTGTCAGTACCATCAATTCCCCGTTGACTTACTACACAGTAAATCAATCTCCGGCCGGTATGGATTATGAGCTGGCAAAACGCTTCGCCGATTATCTGGGCGTCAAACTCAAGGTGACTGTACGTCCCAACCTGAGCGATCTGTTTGACGATCTGGATGATGGCAAAGCCGATTTGCTGGCCGCAGGCCTTAACTACAACAGCGAACGCCTGACCCGCTATCAGACCGGGCCAGGCTACTACAACGTTTCGCAGCAGCTGGTCTATCGCGTGGATAAGCCGCGCCCTAAAAACCTCGGTGACTTAAAGGGGCGGCTGACTGTCGCATCAGGATCGGCTTATCTGTCGACGCTGAAGAGCGCGCGCTCAAATCAGTTCCCCGATCTGGACTGGGCGATCTCCACCGATCAAAGTCCTAAAGCCCTGCTGGAAGCGGTGGCAGACGGCAAACTCGACTACACCATTGGCGACTCCGTGACCATCGCCCTGTTGCAGCGCATCTATCCGCAGCTGGCGGTGGCGTTCGACGTGACCGATGAAGAGCCGGTTACCTGGTATGTGCGGCACAGCGATGACGACAGCCTGAATGCGGCTATGCTCGACTTCTTTAACGGTATGGGTGAGGAAGGGGCGATGGCGCGGCTGGAGGAGAAATATCTCGGCCATGTCGGCACCTTTGATTATGTTGACACCCGCACTTTCCTGCGCGCCATCGACAACACGCTGCCTGACATCAAACCGCTGTTTGAGAAATACGCCACCAGCATTGACTGGCGACTGCTGGCAGCAATCTCCTATCAGGAGTCACACTGGAACCCGCAGGCCACCTCCCCTACCGGCGTGCGTGGCATGATGATGCTGACCCGTAACACCGCTGAGAGCCTGGATGTGGGCGACCGAACCGATCCCGAACAGAGCATTCGCGGCGGCAGTCAGTATCTGCAGGATATGATGGCGAAGGTGCCGCAGACCATCCCGGAAGATGAGCGCATCTGGTTTGCGCTGGCGGCCTATAACATGGGCTATGCCCATATGCTGGATGTCCGTAAACTCACCGCCCGCCAGGGGGGTAATCCGGATAGCTGGGCGGATGTGAAACTGCGTCTGCCCATGCTGAGCCAGAAGCGTTACTACACCCAGACGGCTTATGGCTATGCCCGTGGGCATGAAGCCTATAACTATGTGGAGAACATCCGTAAATATCAGTTAAGCCTGGTGGGTTATCTGCAGGAGCAGGAAAAACGCATGGCGCAGCAGGCTGAAGCCCAGGCCGAACTGGCCAAAGGCTATCCGGCGGTCGAACCGAAGATTGCAATGAATTAATCCTGGCGTTGCGTCTGCCGCAGCGCTTTTTTCTGCTCACGACGCATACGGAAGAAGTCGCTCAGCATAGCGGCACACTCTTCAGCCAGCACACCGCTCTGTAATTCAACCTGATGATTCATGCCGGGGTGCCCCAGCACATCGAGCAGCGATCCTGCCGCTCCACTTTTGATATCGTGCGCACCGTAGACCAGCCGGCTGATGCGGCTATGCACCATGGCTCCTGCGCACATCACGCACGGCTCCAGCGTCACGTAGAGCGTGGTGTCCAGCAGACGATAATTTTCCAGCACTTTACCGCCCTGCCGCAACGCCATAATCTCCGCATGCGCCGTCGGATCATGCTGGCCGATGGGCCGGTTCCAGCCTTCACCGATCACCCGGTCGTTCTGAACCAGCACCGCACCTACCGGCACTTCGCCCTGCTTCCACGCCCGGCGCGCCAGGTCAAGCGCATGGCGCATCCAGTATTCATCTTGTTGTTTCATGCTGACCACTCCGGGCGACAGAAAAGCGGCGCATTATAGCGGTCTCACCGATCCTTTAGAAACTTATTCCAGCTGTTGCAACTCACCAGCGGGTGTGACTCGCCAGCGATGCTGACAGAAAAACAGCAATGGGTTGTCCTGTTTGCTGTCGCTATAGCCGCTGTAGAGCTGTAGCGGCGTGCCGATTTTCTCTTCAAGCTGTGCCACTTTCTCATGGCCGAGGCAGCGCATTACCAGTACCCGCCCACCCCAGCCGCGCTGCATCTGACTGGCAATCAGCTTCACGCGTGGCAGAAACGGGGAGTCGTAATAAACCTGCTCTACCAGTGACTGTGGCGACCCGGTGATGAGCCAGACGTCAGCATCATCACTGCCGAGATAATCCGTCAGGCGCTGCTGCACCACCGGAAAGGCTTTGACGCGCAGGCGAAACCACTGCGCAAATTCGGCTTCGAGTTGCAGCAGCGTCCGCTCAGAACGGCCAAAAGTAATCGACCAGAGCAGCAGGCTCATGGGCCAGCGTGCCGCCCGGCCTTTAAACAGCAAGCCGATACCCACTACCGGCAATAACGGCACCACCAGCAGCAGATTAAGCGGTCGGCGACGCAGCAGATAGCGCATAAAGGTGCCGAACATGTCCTGCTGGTGCAAAGTGCCATCCAGGTCAAAAAATACGACGCGACGTTGTGTTCCCCTGGTCAAACAACTCTCCTTCAGGCTGATTCTGGAATGATAAAGAGTAGTGTAGCCATCATCAGGCGGTACGGCGATGGCTGTCATTTTTAATTCCGATGACTACAATGCCTGATGAATAGTTTATTCTTCACAGATTATCCCTGAATTACGAGGATTAGGCATGAGTTCACTGCTGCGCATTCGCCAGCTTTATCCACGTCTGGCATTGAACGAGCGTCGGCTGGCTGATTTTTTACTGTCGCAACCCGATCGGGCGCGCCACCTGAGTTCGCAAAAGCTGGCAGAAGAGTCTGGCGTCAGCCAGTCGAGTGTAGTGAAGTTTGCTCAGAAACTGGGATACAAAGGTTTTCCGGCGCTTAAGCTGGCCCTGAGTGAGTCACTGGCGGACAAAGATGCCATTACCGTGCATAACCATATCTTAAGCGACGATCCCCTTAAAATGGTGGGTGAAAAGCTGCTGACGGAGAAACTCTCGGCGATCCGCGCCACGCTGGATATCAACAGCGAAGAGAAGCTCAACGATGTGTTACAGCTGCTGAAAAATGCCCGGCGTATTTTACTGGTGGGCATCGGCGCTTCAGGTCTGGTGGCGAAGGATTTCTCCTGGAAGCTGATGAAGATTGGTATTAATGCAGTGGCGGAACAGGATATGCACGCCCTGCTGGCCAGCGTGCAGGCGATGGGGCCAGGCGATGTGCTGCTTGCCATCTCTTACACCGGAGAGCGGCGTGAGATCAATCTGGCGGCGCAGGAGGCGGTCCAGGTAGGCGCCGATGTGGTGGCGTTTACCGGCTTTACCCCGAATACGCTGCAGCAGAGCGCCAGTTACTGTCTCTACACGGTGGCGGAAGAACAGAGTACCCGCAGCGCGGCCATCTCCTCAACCACGGCGCAGCTGGCGCTGACTGACCTGCTGTTTATGGCGCTGGTGCAAAACGATCCGGAACGCGCGTCCAGCCATATTCGTCACAGCGAAGCGCTGGTGAAAAAGCTGGTCTGATCAGCGTCATCGCGTATAATACCCGCGCTTTTTCTGTTGTTATCAGGTGGGTAAAATGGCGCTGTTGATTACGTCCAGATGTATTAACTGCGATATGTGTGAACCGGAGTGCCCGAACCAGGCGATTTCGATGGGTGACGCAATCTATGAGATTGATGTGGGCCGCTGCACCGAGTGTATCGGTCATTATGATGTGCCCACCTGTCAACAGGTATGCCCCATCGACAACACCATCATCATTGATCCACAGCACACCGAATCACGCGATGCGCTGTGGGAGAAGTTTGTGCTACTGCACGGCTAGCTTTCAATGATCACCGTGGCGCAGGCGTAGTGACGCTCATCAGCCAGCGTCACGTGAACGTGTTTTACGCCCAGCCTCTCCGCCACTTCAGCGGCATGCTGGAAGAAGCGTAGCCCCGGTTTTCCCAGCGCATCGTTGTAAACTTCAAACTGATTAAACGCCAGACCACCGCGAATGCCGGTGCCAAAGGCTTTTGCTGCCGCCTCTTTTACCGCAAAGCGCTTAGAGAGAAAGCGCACCGGCTGCTTGTGAGCCTGATATTGCTGCCATTCGGCTTCGCTCAGCACCCGACGTGCCAGCCGGTCGCCGGAGCGCTCTATCACCCCGGCGATGCGTTCAATCTCAACGATGTCCGTACCCAGTCCCAGAATAGCCATCAGCGGCGGGCTTCACGCAGCAGCTGTTTCATCTCTTTGACCGCATCCGGCAGGCCACTCATCACCGCGCGGCCGATAATTGCATGGCCGATATTCAGCTCATGCATTTCCGGCAGCGCCGCAATCGGCAGCACATTGTGGTAGGTCAGACCGTGACCGGCATTGACCTTCAGCCCCAGACTGGCGGCAAAGGTCGCGGCGTGGCGGATACGCGCCAGCTCAGCATCACGCGCCAGTCCCTCTGGTGCGTCGGCGTAAGCGCCGGTATGGATTTCGATGTAAGGCGCGCCGCTGGCCACGGCCGCTTCGATCTGGCGGTGATCGGCATCAATAAACAGCGAAACCAGAATGCCTGCATCTTTCAGCAGTCGGACGGCCGCGTTCATTTTCTCCTGCTGCCCTGCCACATCCAGGCCGCCTTCCGTGGTCACTTCCTGACGCTTTTCCGGCACCAGACAGCAGAAATGGGGCTGGATATCACAGGCGATGCCGATCATCTCATCGGTGACCGCCATCTCAAGATTCATGCGCGTCTGGATGGTGTCACGCAGGATACGCACATCGCGGTCAGTGATATGACGGCGATCTTCGCGCAGGTGTACGGTAATGCCGTCTGCGCCCGCCTGCTCGGCGATAAACGCCGCCTGTACCGGATCGGGATAGTTTGTGCCACGGGCATTACGCACCGTGGCAATGTGATCGATATTTACGCCTAACAGCAACTCAGCCATGACCATCCTCACTTCTTTTCCATCGTGATGTTGAGTGTACCGCGCAAATTTAAACAGGCGGTACGACCAGCGCTATTCTTCTGCCTGTTCAGGCTTTTTCTTCGGGATAAACTGGCGGAACAGCTCCTGACTTTTCAGCGGCTTGCCGCCAAGATAGGGCTTCAGGGCGATGCGGGTAAAGCGTTTCGCGGCGCGCAGGGTATCGGCATCGGGAAACTCCCGCTCGCACAGGGCATGCAACTCGCGGCCGGTAAAGCTGCGATTATTCACCACCAGGCTGGCAATAAAACCACGCTCTTCACGATAGCTGTACGTCATGTTGTCGCTGACCGGCTCGCCGCTGCCAGCGCAGTGCAGGAAATCGACGCCATACCCCAGATGACCAAGCAGCGCCAGTTCAAAACGTCGCAGTGCAGGTTCGGGCTTGCCGTGCGTTGAGGCTAACGCCTGAAGACAGTTGAGATAGTCGAAGAAGAGTTCCGGGAAGGGAGATTCCTGCTGCAATACGCGTGAGACCAGCTCATTGACGTAGAGACCGCAGTAGAGCGTAATGCCGCTGAGCGGTAAGGCCAGCGACACCGCTTCGGCATTGCGCAGGGTTTTGACTTCCCCGCGCCCGCTCCAGCGAACCAGCAGCGGGGTAAAAGGTTGTAACGCGCCTTTCAGGTGCGAGCGCCGCGAACGTGCGCCCTTAGCCAGTACCCGCACCCGCCCTTCGCTTTCGCTGAACAGATCGAGCAGCAGACTGGTTTCGCTGAAGGGACGACTATGCAGCACAAAGGCGCGTTGCCAGCCTTCCATTGAATCAGAGATCGTCTGTATAACCCAGGCTGCGCAGCGCACGTTCGTCATCTGCCCAGCCGGATTTCACTTTCACCCACAGTTCGAGATGCACTTTCGCTTCGAACATCTCTTCCATGTCCCTGCGCGCTTCTGTTCCGATGACTTTGATTTTGGCACCTTTGTTGCCAATCACCATCTTCTTCTGCCCTTCACGCTCAACCAGAATCAGGCCGTGGATGTCGTAGCCTCCACGTTCGTTGGTGACGAAGCGTTCGATCTCTACCGTGACGGAGTAAGGCAGTTCAGCACCCAGGAAGCGCATCAGTTTTTCACGGATCATCTCTGACGCCATGAAACGCTGTGAGCGGTCGGTGATGTAATCTTCCGGGAAGTGATGATCGGCCTGTGGCAGATGCTTGCGGGTAATCGCCGCAATGGTATCGACATTTTTGCCGCTCTCAGCGGAGATAGGCACGATATCGAGGAAGTTCATCTGCTGGCTCAGGAACTGCAGATGCGGCAGCAGAATGCTTTTATCCTGGATGTTATCGACCTTATTGATCGCCAGCACTACCGGCACTTTGTTGTCGCGCAGTTTGCCCAACACCATCTCATCATCGGGCGTCCAGCGGGTGCCTTCAACCACGAAGATCACCAGTTCTACGTCGCCAATGGAACTGCTGGCTGCGCGGTTCATCAGGCGGTTAATCGCGCGCTTCTCTTCCATGTGCAGACCAGGGGTATCGACGTAGATCGCCTGATATTCGCCCTCGGTGTGAATGCCCATGATGCGGTGGCGCGTGGTTTGCGGCTTACGCGAGGTGATCGACACCTTCTGCCCCAGCAACTGGTTCAGTAAGGTGGATTTACCGACGTTTGGTCGGCCAACAATCGCGACAAAGCCGCAATAAGTAACGTTTTCGCTCATTCGAGTCCTGAATTGTTCAGCGCCTGATGCGGCGCCGAAATAGTGCTATTTGAGTCATGTGTCATTCAGCGTCTTCTGACGCCGTGATAGAGCTATCTGAGGGTGATTGATTCAGCGCCGGTTCAGGCACCTGTCACCCCGACAGATCTATTCAAGACCTAATTTTATCAGTGCCTGCTCAGCCGCTGCCTGCTCAGCTTTGCGACGGCTGGAGCCGACGCCGACAACCGGCTCGGCCATGCCACTTACCTGACAGTGAATGGTGAATTCCTGATCGTGGGCTTCGCCACGTACCTGTACCACCAGATAACTTGGCAGCGGCAGATGACGTCCCTGCAGATACTCCTGCAGGCGCGTTTTCGGATCTTTTTGTTTGTCGCCAGGACTGATTTCGTCGAGGCGGGTCTGATACCAGTCGAGGATCAGCTGCTCTACCCGCTCGATACTGCTGTCGAGGAAGATTCCGCCAATCAGCGCTTCGACCGTATCCGCCAGGATCGATTCACGACGGAAACCGCCGCTTTTCAGCTCACCGGGACCCAGGCGCAGGCACTCGCCAAGATCAAATTCGCGTGCCATTTCAGCCAGCGTGTTGCCCCGCACCAGCGTGGCACGCATGCGGCTCATGTCACCTTCATCAACCCGCGGGAAACGGTGATAAAGGGCATTAGCAATCACATAGCTAAGAATAGAATCGCCAAGAAATTCCAGGCGTTCGTTGTGCTTACTGCTGGCGCTGCGGTGAGTCAGGGCCTGCTGTAACAGTTCCGAATGAGTAAAAGTGTAGCCCAGTTTGCGCTGAAGCTTGTTAATCAGGATGGGGTTCATGCGATTCCAGTTCTTTGTTGCGTCTGTGACTCTGCATACCAAACGGGGCTGGTAATCCAACACGTTCCGTTTGGTGTGCAGTGGCCTCCCTGAGGAGGCCACCCGATTTGCCTGTTAATCAGACAATAATGTTAGTGGATACCACCGATGCGACTGAATCGCACGCCGGTTGGCCACTGCCCTTCTTGTTTCTCAAAGCTCATCCAGATAGCGACCGCTTTACCGACCAGATTACGTTCCGGGACAAAGCCCCAGTAGCGGCTGTCGGCGCTGTTATCACGGTTATCGCCCATCATGAAGTATTGCCCTTTCGGCACGACCCAGCTCGACTGCGGCTGACCCGGCTGCTGATAATACATGCCTGCCTGACTCTGCGCTTCGTTTACCAGCAGAATGTTATGCGTCACGTTACCAATCGTCTCTTTGCGGGTTCCCAGGCGCAGACCACCACGCAGGGTATCGCCCTGCGGTACCTGATAAAAACCGTTGCCGGTTTCGTTGCCATCAAAGCCGCTAAAGGTCTGAATAAAGTTGCTTGGCTCAATGTCGGTGTAGGTCACCGCTAACGCTGTGTCACAGGCTTTATCATCGGCACAGGTCGGTTTCACCGTCAGCGTTTTGCTGTAAGGATCATAGATGACTTTGTCGCCCGGCAGGCCGATAACGCGCTTAATGTAGTCCAGGCTAGGATCTTTCGGGTATTTAAATACCGCGATATCGCCGCGCTTCGGCTGGCCGGTTGGGATCAGCGTAGTCTGGGTAATCGGATCCTTGATGCCGTAGGCGAATTTCTCCACCAGGATAAAGTCACCAATCAGCAGTGTCGGCATCATCGAGCCAGAGGGAATCTGAAACGGTTCGTAGATAAACGAACGCACGATGAAAACCACGGCCAGCACCGGGAAGACCGATGCGGTAGTTTCAACCCAGCCTGGCTGTGAAGAGACCTTCGCCAGCGTTTTGCTGTCGAGCGAGTTACCGGTCTGGGCCTGCGCCGCAGCCTGTTTCGCGCGACGCGCGGGTGCCCATTTAAAACGATCAATTACCCACACGATGCCAGTAACCAGCGTCGCTATCGCCAGAATCAGGGCGAACATATTAGCCATTGGAAATCCTTATTTGCTGTCCTTACCGACATGCAGAATGGCGAGGAACGCTTCCTGTGGCAGCTCAACGTTACCAACCTGCTTCATGCGCTTCTTACCATCTTTCTGTTTCTGCAACAGTTTCTTCTTACGGCTGACGTCACCGCCATAACACTTGGCGAGAACGTTTTTACGCAGCTGTTTCACCGTTGAACGCGCGATAATGTGGTTGCCAATGGCAGCCTGAATCGCAATATCAAACTGCTGACGCGGGATGAGTTCTTTCATTTTCTCAACCAGATCGCGTCCGCGATAAGGCGCGTTGTCACGGTGGGTAATCAGCGCCAGCGCATCCACACGCTCAGAGTTAATCAGTACGTCGACGCGTACCATGTCTGAAGGCTGGAAACGTTTAAAGTTGTAATCCAGCGAGGCATAACCGCGCGAGGTTGATTTCAGACGGTCAAAGAAGTCGAGTACCACTTCTGCCATCGGAATTTCGTAAGTCAGCGCAACCTGGTTGCCGTGGTAAACCATGTTGGTCTGCACGCCACGCTTCTCAATACAGAGCGTGATAACGTTGCCCAGATACTCCTGCGGCAGCAGCATGTGACACTCAGCAATCGGCTCACGCAGCTCTTCGATATTGTTCAGTGGCGGTAGCTTGGATGGGCTGTCGACATGAACGATTTCGCCGCTGGTCGTCACGACCTCATACACCACCGTCGGTGCGGTCGTGATCAGATCGAGATCGTATTCGCGCTCCAGACGCTCCTGGATAATCTCCATATGCAGCAGACCGAGGAAGCCGCAACGGAAACCAAAGCCCAGCGCCGTTGAGCTTTCCGGCTCATAGAACAGCGAGGCATCGTTCAGGCTCAGCTTGCCGAGCGCATCACGGAACGCTTCATAGTCGTCAGAGCTGATTGGGAACAGACCAGCATAAACCTGTGGCTTCACTTTTTTGAAGCCTGGCAGCGCTTTGTCTGCCGGGTTACGTGCGGTAGTCAGCGTATCGCCCACGGGTGCGCCGAGGATATCTTTGATGGCGCAGACCAGCCAGCCTACTTCACCGCAGTTCAGCTCATTACGATCAACCCGTTTCGGGGTGAAGATGCCCAGGCGGTCAGCGTTATAAACCTGGCCGGTGCTCAGGACTTTGATCTTGTCGCCTTTGCGCATGGTGCCGTTTTTCACACGCACCAGAGAAACGACGCCCAGGTAGTTATCGAACCAGGAGTCGATAATCAGTGCCTGCAGCGGGCCTTCCGGATCGCCTTGTGGCGGCGGAATGTCGCGCACTAAGCGTTCCAGCACTTCCGGTACGCCGACGCCGGTTTTGGCAGAGCAGCGCACTGCGTCAGTCGCATCAATGCCGACGATATCTTCAATTTCCTGCGCGGCGCGATCGGGATCGGCGGCGGGCAGGTCAATTTTGTTCAGAACCGGCACCACTTCCAGATCCATCTCCATCGCGGTATAGCAGTTCGCCAGTGTCTGCGCTTCAACACCCTGACCCGCATCCACCACCAGCAGCGCGCCTTCGCAGGCGGCCAGTGAGCGGGAAACTTCATAAGAGAAGTCTACGTGGCCTGGGGTATCGATGAAATTGAGCTGGTAAGTTTGGCCGTCTTTCGCGTGGTAATCGAGTGTAACGCTCTGCGCTTTAATCGTGATGCCACGCTCGCGCTCCAGATCCATAGAGTCAAGAACCTGGGCAGCCATTTCACGTGAGGTGAGACCACCACAAATCTGAATCAGGCGGTCAGAGAGCGTAGATTTGCCATGGTCGATATGAGCGATGATGGAGAAATTTCTTATGTGCTTCATTTATTGGGATATCTTCGCTTAAAATTCAGTTGAAAACCTGAGCACAGACACATTCAGGAAGATCGCTCTTTACCCACAATCCTGTCAGCCTCATTAATGACGACGCATATTACACTGTTAACGCCGCGCATAAAAGAATGGAACGTGGTGGAAGCGAAACAGATATCTGCGCGAGGCAGAACAGACAAAGGCCGCGGGATGCGCGGCCTGGAAGTACGTTACGCTTCGCTTTCAACACGCAGCGCATCGGGAGGCAAGGCGATGTTGAGAATGACCGGCTGAAAAGCTTCTCGATCGCCGAATTTCATTGAAACCCCTTTGGCGACAATAAAGCCGCCGATGCCACCCAGCAGCGCACCGCAGGCAGCAGCCAGATCACTGCTGAACAGCGCCTGAAACAGTCCGGCAACCAGGAACAGGCCAAACAGCGGCGTCATGTAGACCAGCAGCGCTGAACCCAGCAGGCTGCTCTCTTTGATACCGAGTTCGATCCGCTGCCCCGGCTGCAGCGGCTTGCTGCTGGCGATCTGCATCACGTGGGCATTCTTCGGACCGAGCTTATTCAGCATATGGCTGCCACAGCCTTTACGCGCCTGGCAGCTGTTGCAGGAGGTTTTTGCTTCGGTGTGCAGCGTGGCGATGCCATCCTGCCAAGCCACCACGGTGGCCCATTCTCTCATCATTTTTGTGACCCCAGGTCGATGCTGTCCGCAATACGTTTTGCGGTAGAGGGCGGTAACTCGCCGATCACTGCAATTTCGTTATTATTGCGCACAACGGTCTGCACCGTACGACGCCCAGTGCGCAATGTCTGCGTTGTGCTGGTTTTATCGGCTGGCGTCACGTTAATCGCGAAACTGAACAGGCCATCACTGTAGAGCTTCGATTCCATATTTTTGTTCAGCCCAGGGAGTGTGCGGCGATTCTGCGACACCAGCGACATACCGGCAGGTATCCATCCAGGCTGCCAGGTGAGCGTGACTGCATCCCCTTTCGGCACGGAAAGCGACGGTGGCAGATTGGCTTTCTCCAGCCCCTGCATCAGATTGCGCACACCTTCGTCCACCGCAAAGCTGATGACGCGGAACTGCTCCAGCGTTTCGCCATCACGATCGAGCAGGTCGATGCGCAGCGGCAGCTTGGTGTCCACATCCAGCCAGACCACATAGCTGTAACGGGTGCCATCGCGTGAAACGATACGCAACACATCACACATCTGATCGGCAATGCGCGAGCGGCCTACAGTAATAAAATCATAGGCTGTGGCGAGCTTGGTGAAGTCAGCAAAAATTACCGACGGTAAAGCATCGATAATGTGATTGCCGGGGAGAGAAAAGGGATCAAGTCCGGGTTCGAAGTAGCTGATATCGTTGCCGCGCTGGATCACTTCCCGACGTGGCCCGTCCATCTGCAACAACTGTGCGAATATCCGGTTATCGATCACAGCATGACGATAACGCAGCGATTCGATGCCGATGCGTGAGACGTTGATATAAGCGAATTCGTAGTTGAGGTTCTGACTTGCCTGCTCCATCTGCTGCAATAGCGCCCCGGACGCAGAAGGTTGCGCCGGGGCGGCAGATGACCACAACAGGCTGCCTGCCAGCAGGCTAACAGCATACCAATACGGCTTCATTACTGCTGCTGCTGTCCTAATGATTGATTTCCGGGAACATCAACCTGCGCCTGTTTTGGCGCGTCGGTTTCAAACTGCAGCTGATCAGCGTGCAGGCGACGTTGCAGTTCGTAATCCTGCAGCATGGCATTTACGCGGCGACGCTGGTCCTGAACCTGCTGGTTAGAACTGTTGGTGTCAAATGCATCAGACGGCACGCCCAGGCTCACCGGAGACGCTTTGCCCATCATCGGCATCGTATTGAACACCGGAGAGTCAGAGGTCTGCGTGGCGCTGCCCTCTGGCTGGTTATAGTGCTGAACACCGACGATCACGGCCAGTGAAACACAGGCAGCGACACCGACCTGAGTCAGTTGCGCAGCCCACGGGCGCGCTTTTTTCCAGAACGGCATTTTTTCCCAGCGGGAAGGTTCTGGCTGAGCTTCAGGGATCAGCGTGGTAACCGTACGCAACGGTTCTTTTTCGATGGCAGCAGCGACGCGCGCAGAAATATCAAAATGCAGGACATCGCCCACATCACCGCGCATGGTATCGCGAATGAGATGATAGCTTGCCCAGCTTTTCTGTAATTCTGCGTCCTTAGACAAGGCGGAAAACAGCTCGTTATCTAAGGTCTCACCATCCATTAAAGCGGAAAGTTTTTCTTTCTGCATGCCTATGTACCCTTCCAGTAGCCGTTATCACTGACGTTGGATAAGCGGTTGAACTTTGTTATCAATGGCCTCTCGCGCACGAAAGATACGTGATCGAACAGTGCCTACCGGGCAATCCATAATGACGGCGATCTCTTCATAACTCAGACCGTCCAGTTCCCTGAGGGTGATTGCCATACGCAAATCCTCGGGTAGCGCCTCGATGGTACGAAAGACAATTTGTTTCAATTCTTCTGACAACATTAAGTTCTCAGGGTTCGAAATTTCTTTTAATGCACCTGCACTTTCGAAATTTTCTGCGTCAATGGCATCCACATCGCTGGATGGCGGACGACGCCCCTGAGCAACCAGGTAATTTTTCGCTGTATTTACCGCAATGCGGTACAGCCAGGTATAAAACGCGCTATCGCCCCGGAATGAATCCAGTGCGCGATACGCTTTAATAAACGATTCCTGTACTACATCAGGTACGTCGCCCGAGGGAACATAGCGTGAAACCAGGCTCGCCACTTTATGCTGGTAACGTATCACCAGTAAGTTGAAAGCTTTTTGATCTCCCTTCTGTACGCGCTCGACAAGGACCTGGTCCGTCAACTGCTCGCTCATCCGAGGTAATGTCTCCCCAAATTTTTCATACGCATAAAATAACTGCCAGCACATCTCATGGTTCTGAGCAAGCATGCGCTTAGAGTTGTGATGTGGTGCGAAGTTCACTTCTCGCCCTGATATTTACCGCTCCGATGGACATTACACAGGTTCTTCGTTTTCGTTCAGTGTAAGGAGCGTAAATTGCAGGCAGAGTAACCTATGACAACAGCTTTTTCACCATTAAATCCTTTAGGTTTAATAAGTTTGATATAAAAAACGGCGTCAAAAGCGGCCTGGTTTTAACTCACTGATATTAAGTCACTTTGGCAAATCATCAGTCAAATACCTGCGCCAGATGTTTAAAATACTTCACAGCACCCCCCATTGCGCTTATGCTCAGGCATATTCTTGTTTAGTAAATTAAACATTATGATGAATGCGAACCCGGATTATCAGTGTGATGTACTTATTGTGGGCAGCGGGGCTGCTGGCCTGTCGCTGGCGTTGCGACTGGCAAAACAGTATCAGGTGACAGTGCTCAGTAAAGCGCAGGTCAATGAGGGATCAACCCTTTACGCCCAGGGCGGTATTGCTGCGGTGTTTGATGAGACAGACAGCATCGAGTCGCACATCGAAGATACGCTGATTGCCGGCGCAGGATTATGCGACCGTGAAGCCGTCTCGTTTATTGCCAGTAATGCCCGGCATTGCGTGCAGTGGCTAATCGACAACGGCGTCGCCTTTGATCTCGATCCGCAGGCGGCTGGCGACATGCGTTATCACCTGACCCGGGAAGGCGGCCACAGCCATCGCCGTATTCTGCACAGCGCTGACGCCACCGGCCATGCGGTTGAAACGACGCTGGTGAGCCAGGCGTTGAGCCACCCCAATATCCGGATTCTGGAACGCACCAATGCGGTCGATCTGATTCTTTCAGATAAAATCGGCCTGCCAGGCCCACGCCGGGTGGTGGGATCGTGGATCTGGAACCGTAATCGCGAGCAGGTAGAAACCTGTCGGGCGCGAGCCGTGGTGGTCGCAACCGGTGGTGCCGCCAAAGTCTATCAATATACCACTAACCCTGATATCGCCTCGGGTGACGGCATCGCGATGGCCTGGCGTGCTGGCTGCCGGGTTGCCAATCTGGAATTTAACCAGTTCCATCCGACCTGCCTGTTTCATCCGCAGGCGCAGAACTTCCTGTTAACCGAAGCGTTACGCGGAGAAGGTGCCTGGCTGTTGCGTCCCGATGGCAGCCGTTTCATGCCCGATTTTGATGAGCGCGCCGAACTGGCTCCACGCGATATCGTCGCCCGCGCCATCGATCATGAGATGAAGCGGCTGGGCGTTGACTGTATGTATCTGGATATCAGCCACCAGCCTGAAGAATTTGTTCGCGCACACTTCCCGATGATCTATGAGAAGTTGCTGACCTTTGGCTTTGACCTCACCAAAGAGCCCATCCCGATTGTACCTGCCGCGCACTATACCTGTGGCGGCGTGGTAGTCGATCAGCACGGCCAGACCGACGTCAGTGGCCTCTATGCCATTGGTGAGGTGAGTTACACCGGCCTGCATGGCGCTAACCGTATGGCATCCAATTCGCTGCTGGAGTGTCTGGTGTATGGCTGGTCCGCCGCAGAGGAGCTGATTCGCACCCTGCCCGCCATCGAAGCCGTCACTGCGCTGCCTGCATGGGATGAAAGTCAGGTCGATGACGCCGATGAGCGCGTGGTGATTCAGCATAACTGGCATGAGCTGCGGTTATTCATGTGGGATTACATGGGAATCGTCCGCACCACCCGGCGGCTGGAGCGGGCGTTGCGCCGCATCAATTTGCTTCAGCAGGAGATCGATGAATATTATCGCCATTTCCGCCTCTCCAATAATCTGCTGGAGCTACGGAACCTGGTGCAGGTGGCTGAACTGATGGTGCGCTGTGCGCTGGAGCGAAAAGAGAGTCGCGGCCTGCACTATATTCGCGACTACCCGGATTTACTGCCCGAGGCGCGGCCAACCATCCTGACGCCGCCGGACTACATAAAAAGGTAGAACTCACGCGTCAGGCTACACCACTCATCAGAATAGCGGGTGTCCGGCGCGCGGATAGCGATACGCTCCTGCAGGGTTTCACCGGCCTGTGGTGACAGCCCCAGCAGGACGCGGTGCGGCGGACGATGGGCATATTCCGCCACGTCCAGCCGGAAACGCAGATGCCAGCCATCCGCTTGTGCCAGGGCGATAAACGCCTGGCCGGTAGCGGTGGGCAGCACCACACAGAACATCCCCTCTTCTTCAATCAGCAATGATGCACTGCGTAACAGTGTCTGATGATCGAGCGAGGCCGTGGCACGTGCGCTGTCCCGTGCCGCGGTAGAACAGGCCACGCCAGGCGCAAAATAAGGCGGATTGCTGACGATTAGCGAATAACGTTTATCGCACTGTTCAGCCCAGGCGGCGATATCACGCTGATGAACCTGAATGCGGTCCGGCCACGGCGACTGCTGCACATTTTCCTGCGCCTGAAGCGCGGCTTCCGGTTCTAACTCAACCGCATCGATTTTGACCTGCGACGGCGTACGCTGCGCCAGCATCAGCGCGATAAGCCCGCTGCCGCTGCCAATATCCAGAACGCGTCTTACCCCGGCAACCGGCGCCCAGGCCCCAAGCAGAATGGCATCGGTGCCCACTTTCATCGCACAGCGATCGTGCGCGACAAAAAATTGTTTAAAGGTAAAACCGTTCTTGTTTAACTGTGGCCGTTCACGCGGCTTATCCTGCATCATTCGTCACTACCATCGTTTTTTTCCTGCCGTACGGCAGCGCATGAGTGTAACGTGACAACAGAGGGAATTCACGCGGCAGACAACCCCAGGCGCAGCCGAAACGGATTAACAGATGAAGATTCAGTCTGATCTGTCTATAATCAGCGCCCCAAACTGAGGTAGACCATGACAGTAACCACATTTTCCGAACTCGAACTCGACGAAAGCCTGCTACAAGCGTTGCAGGAAAAAGGCTTTACGCGCCCAACAGTGATCCAGGCTGCTGCAATTCCGCCCGCGCTGGAGGGCCGTGACGTTCTGGGTTCGGCACCTACAGGGACCGGGAAAACCGCCGCGTATCTGTTACCGGCGTTGCAGCACCTCCTTGATTTTCCGCGTAAGAAATCTGGCCCGCCACGCATCCTGATTGTGACCCCGACCCGCGAACTGGCGATGCAGGTCGCCGATCATGCGCGTGAGCTGGCGAAACATACCCATCTGGACATCGCCACCATCACCGGCGGCGTGGCCTATATGAACCATGCCGAAGTGTTCAGCGAAAACCAGGACATTGTGGTCGCCACCACCGGCCGTCTGCTGCAGTACATCAAAGAAGAGAACTTTGACTGCCGCGCCGTAGAAACCCTGGTGCTGGATGAAGCGGACCGCATGCTCGATATGGGCTTTGCCCAGGATATCGAAACCATCGCCGCTGAGACGCGCTGGCGCAAGCAGACCCTGCTGTTCTCCGCCACGCTGGAAGGCGACAATATCCGTGACTTCGCCGAGCGTCTGCTGAACGACCCGGTTGAGCTGGAAGCGGACCCAAGCCGCCGTGAGCGCAAAAAGATCCAGCAGTGGTACTACCGCGCTGACGATCTGCAGCACAAGACCAAATTACTGATCCATCTGCTGAAACAGCCGGATGTGACGCGCAGCATCGTGTTCGTGCGTAAGCGTGAACGTCTGCATGAGCTGGTGAGCTGGTTGCACGAAGCGGGGATTCGTAGCAGCTATCTTGAGGGCGAAATGGTGCAGGCGAAGCGTAACGAAGCGATTAAACGTCTGAGTGAAGGCCGCGTTAACGTGCTGGTTGCCACGGATATCGCCGCGCGCGGCATTGACGTTGAAGATGTCAGTCACGTCTTCAACTATGACATGACGCGCACCGCCGATACCTATCTGCACCGCATCGGTCGTACCGGTCGTGCGGGCCGGAAAGGCATCGCCATCTCACTGGTTGAAGCGCACGATTTCGTGCTGCTGGGTAAAATCACCCGCTATGTGAACGAGCCGATCAAAGCGCGCGTGATTGATGAGCTGCGTCCTGAGACGCGGGCGCCAAGTGCCAAAACCACGGGTAAACCGTCGAAAAAGGTTCTGGCGAAGCGTGCAGAGCAGAAAGCCAGTGAAACAGAAAAACCGCGGGTGAAAAAACGCCATCGTGATGCCAAAAATGTCGGCAAACGCCGCAAGGCAAGCGGCAGTACGCCCGCTAACGAGAATGCGGAATAAATCATCGCAAGCATAAAAAAATCGCCTCACAGGAGGCGATTTTTTTTATCTGATAATCAGTAACAGCCCTTTCAGAATGTTTTGTCTGCCAGAGCGCTTTCTTCACGACACTGGCATCAGCGTGCCGGGCAGTTAACTGTTTATCTCATTCATAATATTAATAAAAATTGCTGTGTGCGCTTTGCGCTAATTTTCAGCAACTGTTAACTCAGGCTGCTCAAAGAGTTTCAGTAAAGGTACGGGTAATCACGTCGCGCTGCTGCTCAGGCGTCAGTGAGTTAAAACGCACGGCATAGCCTGAAACACGGATAGTCAGCTGCGGATAGTTTTCAGGATGTTTTACCGCATCTTCCAGGGTTTCACGGCGCAGAACGTTGACGTTCAGATGCTGTCCACCTTCAACACGTACCTGCGGTTTGATTTCAACCGGCACTTCACGGTAAGCGAATTCGCCCAGCTCGCTGATGGCGACAACCTGATCTTCTTCGTAGCCCGCTTTTGCACACAGGCAGCGCGCTTCGGCTTTCTCTTCGTCCAGCAGCCAGAAGGAGTTCAGTAGTTGTGAATTGCTTGATTGAGTGATCTGGATACCAGTGATCATGATTGCGTCTCCCGGGTAATACGTGGATAAATCAAATTTGAGGCCCCGGTATATCACCTTTGATCCCGGACAGTTTTGACCTGTATCAATATTAATCAGGCATTCAAACCGCTTTTAAGCTAACCCGTTGATCTCAATACCTCTGCCACCTAAACTTAATTTGTATTATTCAAATTATTTTTGCCTTCAGGTCCGCGGCAGGAAGCGCTAAGCTTACGGCACTAACGTTAAGGGAGTTAAACATGGCTGAAAAGCTGACCTGGCACGACGTGCTGGCTGAAGAGAAAGAGAAACCCTATTTTATCGAGACGCTGAAGCAGGTCGCCGATCAACGCGCCGCAGGTGTCACGGTCTATCCGCCGCAGAAAGATGTCTTCAACGCCTTTCGCCTGACGGAGCTGGGCGACGTCAACGTCGTGATACTCGGTCAGGATCCCTATCACGGTCCTCATCAGGCGCACGGTCTGGCCTTCTCGGTACTGCCCGGCGTCCAGGTGCCGCCATCTCTGCAAAATATCTACAAAGAGCTGATGCAGGATATTCCAGGCTTTCAGAAACCCAATCATGGCTTTCTTGAGAGCTGGGCAAAACAGGGCGTGATGTTGCTGAACACCGTGTTGACGGTTGAGGCGGGCAAAGCGCATTCCCATGCGCGATTTGGCTGGGAGACCTTTACGGATAATGTGATTGCGGCGATTAACGAGCACTGTGAAGGGGTGATTTTTCTGCTGTGGGGCTCACATGCGCAGAAGAAAGGCAGCATTATTGATCGTAAGCGCCATCACGTATTGCAGGCACCGCATCCCTCGCCGCTCTCCGCGCACCGTGGTTTTTTCGGCTGCAAGCACTTTTCAACAACCAATGAGCTGCTGAGGGCTGCCGGTAAAAAGCCGGTAGACTGGACGCCGGTTTTACCTGACTAACGCCAGAAAGCACACGGCCGCGTCAGAGTGCGGCCGTGTAACGGGATTCAGGCGTTGAATCAGCTTTTAGCTTTGGAAACCGCAACCATCGCCGGGCGCAGCAGGCGACCATTCAGCGTATAGCCACGCTGCATGACCAGCATGACATGGTTAGGCTCAAACTCATCAGACTCCATCATCGACATCGCCTGATGCACTTCCGGGTTAAACGGCACGCCGGTTTCGCCGACCACTTCAACACCGAATTTACGTACGGCGCCCAGCAGGCCTTTCAGGGTCAGTTCAATCCCTTCAATCATCGAAGCCAGCTGTGGGTCCTCTTTGTTCGCCACTTCCAGCGCACGTTCCAGACTATCGATTACCGGCAGCAGTTCGTTGGCAAACTTCTCAAGCGCAAATTTGTGCGCCTTCTCAACGTCCATCTCGGCACGACGACGAATGTTCTCAATCTCTGCCTGCGCACGCAGCTGGGCATCACGCACACCGGTCTGTGACTGCGCTAATTCAGCTTCGAGCTGAGCAATACGCTCATCACGCGGGTCCACCTCTGCCGATGTCTCCGCTTCCTGAGGTTGCTGCTGATCCTGCTGAATTTCGTCTGAGACTTGCTCGTTTGGGGTGTTCTGTTCTTTACTACTCATGAATTTCTCCGCGTTTTGCACATTCATTTCGCTGGTTGGCTTATTATGGGGATTGGTATGACGGATTCAAGGGAACCTATCACATTGCCTTACCGTTTTGGCTTATAAGGAACACCGACCAGATGAACAAACACTTTAACTGCATTGGTATTGTGGGTCACCCGCGCCATCCCACCGCGTTAACCACGCATGAGATGCTCTGGCGCTGGCTGACAGCCAAAGGTTATCAAGTGATCGTTGAGAAGCAAATTGCGCAGGAGCTGTCGCTTCACGACGTGCAGACGGGCACGCTGGCGGAGATTGGTCAGCAGGCCGATTTAGCGGTCGTGGTGGGCGGTGACGGCAATATGCTGGGCGCAGCGCGGGTGCTGGCGCGCTACGACATTAAAGTGATTGGGATTAACCGCGGTAATCTTGGTTTTCTCACCGATCTTGACCCTGACAATGCGCAGCAGCAGCTGGATGAAGTGCTGCAGGGCGACTATTTCGTCGAGAGCCGCTTTCTGCTGGAAGCGCAGGTGTGCAAATCTGACTGTTCGCCGCGTATTGGCTCCGCTATCAACGAAGTGGTGCTGCATCCCGGTAAAGTCGCGCACATGATTGAATTTGAAGTCTACATCGATGAAGTGTTCGCCTTCTCCCAGCGATCGGATGGGCTGATTATTTCGACACCCACCGGCTCGACCGCCTATTCACTCTCTGCGGGCGGCCCGATTCTGACGCCGTCACTCGAAGCAATTGTGCTGGTGCCGATGTTCCCGCATACGCTGTCAGCGCGGCCACTGGTAATCAACAGCAGCAGTACCATCCGTTTGCGCTTTTCCTCGCGCCGCAGCGACCTGGAAATCAGCTGTGACAGCCAGATTGCGCTGCCGATTCAGGAAGGCGAGGATGTACTGATTCGACGCAGCAGCAACCACCTGAACCTGATTCATCCTAAAAACTACAGCTATTTCAATACGCTGAGTTCAAAACTGGGCTGGTCAAAAAAATTGTTCTGAAATGCGCCCTCGCCTCTTTACTGGATAAAAAACCAGTTTATACTGTATGAAAAACCATATGTGTTTATTCATACAGGTGAACCTATGCTGGCCCAACTGACCATCAGTAATTTCGCTATCGTTCGTGAGCTCGACATTGATTTTCAACGCGGCATGACAGCAATCACTGGTGAGACCGGTGCCGGTAAGTCTATCGCGATTGATGCGCTGGGATTATGTCTGGGCGGTCGTGCTGATGCCGACATGGTGCGTCAGGGTGCCAGCCGGGCCGACCTCTGCGCCCGCTTCCAGCTTAAGTCCTCCCCTTCTGCTCAGCGCTGGCTGATAGATAACCATCTGGATGACGGCAACGAATGTCTGCTGCGCCGGGTTATCAGCGCTGACGGACGTTCCCGCGGCTTTATCAATGGCACGGCAGTACCGCTCTCTCAGCTGCGCGATCTCGGCCAGCTACTGATTCAGATCCACGGTCAGCATGCCCATCAGCTTCTGCTCAAACCAGATCACCAGAAACATCTGCTGGATGCCTATGCCGGTCACGACGATCTGCTGCAGCAAATGCGCGCCAGCTATCAGACCTGGCATCAGAGCTGCCGCACCCTGGCGCTGCATCAGCAGCAGACGCAGGAGCGCGAATCCCGTCGCGAGCTGTTGCAGTATCAGCTGAAAGAGCTGAACGACTTCGCTCCCCAGCAGGGTGAATATGAGCAGATCGACGAAGAGTATAAGCGTCTGGCCAACAGCGGACAGCTGCTGTCGACCAGCCAGCAGGCACTGCAACTGTTAGCAGACAGTGATGACAATAATCTCAACAGCCTGCTCTACAGCGCCCGTGAGATGATTTCTGAGCTGACCTCGCTGGATGAGAAGCTGAACGGCGTTCACAACCTGCTGGAAGAGGCGGCGATTCAGCTGAGCGAAGCCAGCGACGAACTGCGCCACTACTGCGACAGCCTCGATCTGGACCCTAACCGCCTGTATGAACTGGAACAGCGCATTTCGCGCCAGATCGCCTTAGCCCGTAAGCATCACGTCACCCCTGAAGGGCTGCCTGAACTGCATCAGCAACTGCTGGCGGAAGCGGAACTGTTGTCTCAGCATGAGAGCGATCAGGAGAGCCTGCAATTACTGGTGGGTGAACACTATCAGGCAGCGCTGCAAAGCGCAGAGCAGCTGCATCAGCAGCGCAGCCACTATGCCGACGAACTGCAGCTGCTGATTACCCAGAGTATGCATCTGCTTTCGATGCCGCATGGTCAGTTTAAAATCGCGCTGACCTTTAATCCGGATCATCTGACCGCAGACGGTGCGAGCCGCGTCGATTTCCAGGTGACGACCAACCCAGGTCAGCCACTACAGCCGCTGGGCAAAGTCGCTTCGGGCGGTGAACTGTCACGTATCGCGCTGGCGATTCAGGTTATCACCGCGAAGAAAATGGAAACGCCGGCGATGATTTTCGATGAAGTGGATGTCGGGATCAGCGGCCCGACAGCCGCCGTAGTAGGTAAACTGTTGCGTCAGCTGGGCGAATCGACCCAGGTGATGTGCGTAACCCACCTGCCGCAGGTGGCCGGTTGTGGTCATCAGCATTTTTATGTCAGCAAAGAGACTGATGGTGCGATGACCGAGACCCATATGCAGCCGCTGGACAAGCGTGCACGTCTGCAGGAACTGGCACGACTGCTGGGTGGCAGCGAGGTCACACGCAATACCCTGGCCAACGCAAAAGAACTTTTAGCCGCATAGCAGCGCACTTTTTTAACCGGCTGGGGTCATAAGCTTGCTCTGTAGAGGTTTCCAATAGCGAAAAGGTTTATTATCATCGGCACTTATGTCGCCAAAGTAATAAAGCCTGCCGCAGGCAGAGTTCAGATTTTGATGGCAAGAAAACCGCCTGTAAAAGGCGTTTGGCCCCGGAAAAGGAATGTATAGATGCGCTGTAAAACGCTGACTGCCGCGGCAGTAGTAATGTTGATGATGACCGCCGGATGTTCCACCTTAGAGCGCGTGGTCTATCGTCCTGATATCAACCAGGGTAACTATCTGGTAGCCAACGATGTAGCCAAGATCCATACCGGTATGACACAGCAACAGGTGGCTTACACCCTCGGCACGCCGATGATGAAAGACCCGTTTGGCAGCAACGTATGGTATTACGTTTTCCGTCAGGAGCCAGGTCATGAGCGCGTGAAGCAGCAGACGCTGACGCTGACCTTTGATGGTAACGGTGTTCTGACTAACATCGACAATAAGCAGAATCTGGCCAGTAACAGCGACTGATTGAACGTAATACCGTTTAAACGGCAGACAGCAAAAAGGCGCACTGAGCGCCTTTTTTTATGCCCGCTATCCACTGAGCCTGACAGGATAGCGACTTATTTTTTGCTTTCTGCCGCTCGCTCTGCGCGCTGCCTGCGTAACTCTTTGGGATCGGCAATCAGCGGACGATAGATCTCAATACGATCGCCCTCATTAATCACATCATCCAGCTTCACTGGCCGACTGTAGATGCCGACTTTGTTACTGGTGAGGTCAATCTCCCGACGCAGTTCCAGTAGCCCTGACTTGTGGATGGCCTGCTCTACCGTAGTGCCCTGCTCCACTTTCACGTAGAGCTGATACTGTTTTTCAGGTAAGGCGTAGACCACCTCAACGGAGATCTCAGGCACTGTAGACCTCTTTGGCACGCTGTGTGAAAGCCTGCACCATGCTGTTGGCCAGCTCTTTGAAGATACGTCCAAAGGCCATCTCTACCAGCATGTTGGTGAATTCAAACTCCAGGCTTAATTCAACCTTGCAGGCGTCATCGCCCAGCGAGACAAACTTCCAGCCACCGGTCAGCTTGCGGAACGGTCCATCAACCAGTTGCATATGGATGCTCTGGTTATCTGTCAGGGTATTGCGGGTGGTAAATGTCTTGCTGATGCCCGCTTTCGACACATCCACGGACGCCGTCATCTGATTATCTGACGCATCCAGCACACGGCTTCCGGTGCAACCCGGCAGGAATTGCGGATAGGCATCCACATCATTTACAAGTTTGTACATCTGCCCGGCACTAAACGGGACCAGCGCCGAACGACTAATCTGAGCCATAATGGTTCCTGTTCATCACAAAACCGCTGAATAATAGCATTTTCAGCGATTAAACAAAAATGTCCCCGAGTGAGGGTGTGCTAGAATATCCCGTTTCCTGCTGCCCCGCTGGACTGGGGATGCGATAACCGACTAAGTGATGTAAAATACGCCGCACTATGACAAAGAAAAAAGCACACAAACCCGGTTCTGCCACTGTTGCCATGAACAAACGCGCCCGTCACGAGTACTTCATTGAAGAGGAGTACGAAGCGGGATTGTCGTTACAAGGATGGGAAGTTAAGTCACTTCGTGCTGGTAAAGCCAACATCAGCGACAGCTATATTCTGCTGCGAGATGGCGAAGCTTTTCTGTTCGGTTCAACCTTTCAACCCTTAGCCGTTGCCTCCAGTCACGTGGTCTGTGACCCGACGCGCAGCCGTAAACTGCTGCTGAAGCAACGTGAACTCGACTCCCTGTATGGCCGCGTCAACCGCGAAGGCTACACCATCGTGGCGCTGTCGTTGTACTGGAAGAACGCCTGGTGCAAACTGAAGATTGGTGTTGCACGCGGTAAAAAAGAGCACGACAAGCGCGACGACATCAAAGATCGCGAATGGCAATTAGACAAAGCACGTATCATGAAGAATTCAAAGCGTTAAGCACTGGATTTTAAGTTGTTTTGTTGCTAGTATCTGAAGTTCTGGGGCTGATTCTGGACTCGACGGGATTGTGAAGCCTTAGGAGCATGCCGAGGGGCGGTTTGCCTCGTAAAAAGCCGCAAAAAAATAGTCGCAAACGACGAAAACTACGCACTAGCAGCTTAATAACCTGCTTAGAGCCTTCTCTCCCTAGCTTCCGCTCTTAAGACGGGGATCAAGAGAAGTCAAACCCAAAAGAGATCGCGTGAATACCTTGCCTGGGGTTGAAGCGTTAAATCCAATCAGGCTAGTCTGTTAGTGGCGTGTCTGTTCGCAGCTAACCGGCGAATGTAAAAACTGACTAAGCATGTAGTGCCGACGGTGTAGTAATTTCGGACGCGGGTTCAACTCCCGCCAGCTCCACCAAAATTCTTGGTTGATGGTTACCAGAACCATCATCGAAGTCCTGAGAGCCCGCAAGGTGAAAGCCTTGCGGGCTTTTTTGTGTCTGTGATTTTGCAAGACGTTATTAATGGCGCTGGCAGTACTGGGACAGCAGCACCTCTGCGACCATCCAAACGCTGGAATCGCCGCGCGAACTCGCTACGGTAATTGGATACTCGCTGATTATCCTGTCTGACCATGAATGTGGAGCGGCGATGGCGCGTGTATCAAGGCGATTATCGGCGGAGATGCGGTTGCCATCGATCCAAAATATCGCGACGCCTATTCAACGCACATCCCGGCGGTCATTCTGGCGATGAATAACAATCCGATGCGCTTCAGCGACCGCAGCGGCGGCGTTTCGCGCCGCCGGGTTATCCTGACGTTCCCGGAAGTGATACCGGTAAAAGAGCGTGACCCACAGTTGCTGGACAAAATCAGCACCGAGCTGGCCGTTATCGTGCGTCACCTGATGCAGCGTTTTAGTCAACCGGAGGAAGCCCGCGCGCTGCTACAGGCACAGCAGACGTCTGGCGAGGCGCTGGATATCAAGCGACAGGCCGATCCGCTGGTTGATTTTTATGGCTATCTGATGCCGCTTAGCACGCCGAACGGGATGTTTATCGGTAACGCTAACATTCGCCCGCTAAACCCGAAGCGCTATCTCTATCATGCTTATCTGTCGTTTATGGAATCGCGAGGACATCAGCACCCGCTTAGCCTGACTGCTTTCGGGCAGGCGGTACCGCAGACACTGAAGGAGTATGAGCGCACCCTGCTCAAGCGCAGGACAAATAACGGCGTCCAGACCAATCTCACGCTACATGAAGACAGCGAGGCAGATTGGTTGCCCGCATGTAGCCAGTAAAAGAAGCAGAACATAAACCGGCTCAGGCCGGTTTTTTTAATTGATGCTAAATAAAATTAATGCAATCATTACTTCTTTAACCACTCTCGCTAAAAATGGATAATTCCACAATACCTTATCAGGAAAATTATTCGCTATGGATAAATATGGAGCAACAGGTGTAACACCATCTCCTTGCAATAATTTTCATTTGTTTGTGAACCGACAAAACCATAACAAAAATAAAAAACCTTGTTATAAATTGGTCTTAATGAAGTTAACTATCATCACATGACTTTCATTTTAAAAATAAAATCAGCACAGAGAATACAAAGAAAAGCACCATATTATGATCAACAACTGACAATTATCAATTGGAAATAAATGAAAATTTTAAATGATATTTTATCATCTATAACTGGCAATGCTAAAACAAGAATAAGCGATCCGCTTATCGGCGCATTCATCTGCTCATGGTCAGCATGCAATTGGAATCACTTGTCTTTGCTTTTCTGGGGTAGTGAGAAAGTTAATGAACGCATTAATATATTCTACACCTATCTTTCAGAAAGGCCATTATGGGGATGGAATTATGTACTAACCGTCCCTTTATTAATAACATTGTGCTATTTATTCTTATTGCCTTGGGTATCTATGTTGATAAATACCATTCAATACAGTGCTAATGAAAAACTTCATAAACAGGCTGTTGCTAGAGATTTAGCTGAAGTCAAACAACAAAAAGATCTAAATAAAGAGAAGCTAAAAGCGAATCCTGATAAACATTTTCTAGAACAGTTAGTTCAAAATGATATTGATAAGCGCATTGAAATACTTGAACATATAAAAATGAGAAGCTCTCGATTAAGTGCAAAAAGATCAGAAGCGAAGGAAAAAGCAAAAGAGCAAGAGGCGAAAACAAAAGAAGCAAATGATAAAGCAAGCCTGATGGAGCTAGAACTTGAAAAAAAGAGAAAGCAATCAGAATTAGAAAAATTAAAATTTGATAACGATAGTGCGAAAGTTAGAGCTACTCATGCATCTAACCGATTCCCATCAGCATATTTTCTTTTGTTAAAAATTGAAGAAAGTTTAAATGACGATGGTATAAAGGTTTCCTTGAACACATTAGGTTCAATAGTGGCTGCGCTTTTTGGTTATGAAGATTTTGAGTCACTTTTAAATGATAAAAATTTCAATAATGAAACTTTAGGGAAGGTTGAGTACATCTATTATGATGACCAGTTAGCCAACCGATTAGAACAAATTGTACTGGATGAGGACTCAGAAAATGAAGATTTTTCATCTGATACCATTTTCGGCCATTTTGAAATGCTCTTTGATGGTATACCTTTCAAGTTAATTTCTGGTGATCATCTAGCTGAAGAGTGTAAAGAAGCATTTGAAAACGATCCATATGATATATTTAACGGTGATGGTGTTTCAGGTGCAATTGCAGAATCGGATACAATTTTTGACAACGTTGAAGATATTACTCTTGAAAGTTATTATTTAGATAATCGGTTTAATGCTGAAATATCTGCAAATGCAAATGGTCACCATATTAAGGAAGAAGATGTTTCAGGCCGGAGTATGACTGTTTCGATTATAATGCAATGTGAAGTGTTAGTTGGAAAATTTGGGCTAAGCTCGATCGAGCAAGGGGAAGTTAAGGGCTCTTTGGATGAATATTATTAATCGCCTTTTACATATGCCGTTCTAACCAGTGGCCTTTTAGTTTAGAGCAGTTCGTAATGCTATTACAGGCATTACTATGATGCAAGCATGATGCACATTAAACATCAGTCAATTTGAGCCGGTTTAGGCCGGCTTGTAATGAGAAATTAAGTGCTCACCTTAGTGCATACTCATGTATATCTCACCTCAAACCCTTCACCACCTAACAAAATGAATTTCATGAATAAAAATCAAAAGTGAACACTGTGAACACTTTTCCTTAAAATCATTTATTTTGGATGTTAGGCTGGCCATTGGTTATGCTAGCGCAGTCGTTCCGGGGTATGAGATCCATTAATTGGTACACGTTTAGGTACACGTAACAAAGTTGAATTAGATAAAAACAAATAAATACATAATCTTGCGGATTTTTTTCAGATTCCGCCAGCCACCAAAATTCTTTAAAGATGCTTCCAGTGCCATCCGCAGAAGTCCTGAAAGCCCGCACGGCACAAGCCCTGCGGGCTTTTTTGTGTCTGTGATTAGCCGAAGTTCTCCAAACCAATTCGGTAATTGTGGAGCGGTGAGCGTGCGCATCAAAGCCATCACCGGCGGCGATGCGGTCCCCGTGAATCTGAAGTACCGCGACGCCTTCTGAACCCATATTCCATCGGTAATTCTGACGGTGTACAACAACCCGATGTACTTCACTGACCACCGCGGGCGGATGTCGCGCCCCAGGGGGCTTCTGCGGTTACCTGTTCAGGACGCCGGAGACAAATGCGCTCTATATGGGGAATGCCAGCATCAATCCGCCTTATCCCAGGCGTTACCTTTATCACGACAGACTACCTAAATGGAGGCCAGCGGCCACAAGAATCCGCTCAGCATGAATAGCATGCTAATCGAACATTTTTATATCACATCCTTAAACATGGCTATTTTCACTTTCATTAGCATATTTGTTATGTTTGGTGGGTTGCTCATTTTATAGGGACTGAAAATGGATACGGCTTTACCTAGTGCGCTGGACTCAGAAGGGAAAGCGAAATTCTAAAGCGCGGTAAATGCATAACAAGGTGATGTATCTGCGGCAGCGGCAAGGCTCTCTGTCGATCCCCGACTACGCCTTGAGTACTCTAAACGCATTAAAGAAATGGCCGAGGATCTCAGAGCCAAAGCAAATAGTGGCATCATCAGCTGGGAAAAAGCAGCAATGGAGGCGCAGGAAACCAGAAATCTGATAATGGATATGGTACGAACCCGGAGTACGCCACTTGGTAGGACCATGGCAGAAAGCATGAAGACTTCAGGCGTAACGCTTAATGAATTAGTCGCCAAAAAAACGGCGTCTATGTTCGGGCCAAAGACTAACTTTAACAGCTTATCTGAAACGCAAAAGAATCAAGTTTATGCCGCGATTGTAGAGTCAGCGGGCAAATCAAACCCTCAGGTTAACCTGAGAATGATGAAATTATCCCGTGCAGCTAAGGGCTTAATAGTTCTTTCTATCGGGGTATCAGTGTATGAAATATATACGTCAGACAACAAAGTTTCAGAAACCGGCAAGCAGGTTGCTATTAACGGAGCAGGTATTGCGGGCGGTTGGGCTGGCGGTGCTATTGCTGGTTTAGTGTGTGGTCCTGGCGCCCCCGTGTGCGTGCTATTGGGCGGATTTGTCGGCGGTGCTTTAGCGGCATGGGAAATGGGCAACTGGCGGAGATAGAGATGGAAGAAGTTAAGACACTATCGTTATCGGAAGTAAATGAAGCAACAGATGCCGCCCTGACCCGGTCTGAAGTGCTGATTGACGGCAACGCAACAGGGATTATTATTCCCGGAAAAGTGCTTGAGGCTGCAATAAAAGTCGATGCGCGTCGTTATCTTTTATTCGTGACGGATGACATCATCTTTGAAGAAATGCTTACAATCCTGCTATTGGATCTTTCTCAAGGCATAGTAGAAGAACTGACTATTGGAGGCGCTTATTACCTCAGGTCATTTTGAAGATTTGGAGGTTTCGCCCCGCTCCGCAAGCTTCAGCTTTGTTGGCGATACTACCTGGACTGTAAAAGTATCGGAATCTCCCACGCTTAAATTGCCGTTCTCCGATCCTCGCGGCGTAAGCCGTCGAGCAGGATTAAGGAAATACATTGATATCTCCGCTAACCCTGCTCCGGCCAGGGCTGACGGTAGCCGATAAGCCAGGTTATATCCTTTTTCTATATCGCCAGAACAGGCGATAAAACTGCGCGACAATACGGCACTGGTAGACGCAAGCGTATACCAAACAAAGCTGGATTCGTAAAAATCAAATAAAAAAAACAAAAAGTTAACCAGGATTTCAACTCCCGACAGCCCACCAAATTATTGGTTGATGGTTATCAGAACCATTATCGAAGTCATGAGAACCCGCAAGGTGAAAACCCTACGGGCTTGTTTGTTTCTTCAATCTGTCCCACGAAGTCTTAAATCAGCCGGGACATAAAGAGTCCCGGCCAGTCGCTTACACTAGAAACTATAATCCACAGCCGCAAAGTACCTGCGCCCGTCTTCGTTATAACTGTAGTCGTCGCGGTTAAGATCTTTATCGGTCAGGTTCAGAACCCCTGCCCGGATCTTCACCGCTTTATTCACCTTATACGACCCGCCGGTATTCCAGACGGTATAGCCACCCGGCGTAGCGTTGCCGTCGGTCACGGTGCGGCTTTTGCCTTTGTAGTTAGCGGAAAGATAGAAGCTCCAGTCCTCCAGCGGTTTCCAGTCGAGCGTCGCATTACTGGTGTGGAACGGCAGTTCGGACAACGGTTTGTTGCCGCCGTTACTCCGGTCGCGGGCGTCGTTATAGGTGTAGTTCAGTTTGAGGTTCAGCTGGTCGGTGACGGGCAGACCGAGTTCGGTTTCCAGCCCGCGGATCCGTGCTTTATTTACGTTGTAATACCGGAAAATCGGATTGCCGCTTGCATCAAATCCGGCAAAGTTCTGATAGGTCTGCGCCAGATTGCGGTTAGCGGTGCGGATAACCGTAATCATGTCATCGATGTCGTTCTGGAACACCGTCGCGCTGGCGGTAACATCTTCAAGCAGCCCTTCCTGACCGGCGTAATAGAGGCCGAATTCCACACTTTCACTGGTTTCCGCTTTCAGGTCCCTACTGCCCACTACATTACAACTGCCGCGACAGGAGGCACTTTGCCAGTCCGGGCTAAGCTGCAGCAGAGAAGGCGCTTTGAACGCGGATGCCCAGCCGCCCTTCATCGTGACCGTATCGGTGACGTTGTAAACCAGATAAGCACGCGGACTCCAGTTGACGCCGTAGTTTTCGTGGTCATCCATACGCACGCCGCCGGTCAGCGCCAGGTTTTCCAAGATGTGCCACTCATCTTCCAGGAATAGCGCGTACTGATTCGCCTGCGTGTTGCCGCCGTTTTGCATATTTACAGCGTCTTCCAGTTTATCGTTGCGGTATTCAGCGCCGAAGGTCAGGAACTGGGTGTAATCGCCCAGCAGGATCACGACTTTGCCGTCGAGAGAGTTATTTTTCGAGGTGATGGTTTGGGCGTTTTTATTTTCGATTTTTCACCGTAGAACCGCAGTTCAGTATTCGCCCCTCCCCAGCGGCCATTGTGGCCGAGCGAGTGGTTCGGTAAAGACTTTCGGTTTATCCTGCTGAGGAATGTCGTTGGTCACATCAGTGACGCGTTTGATGTTGTCCTGATAAAAGCGGATATAGTCCTGCGCCTGCTTCTCCCGGTTTAGTACTTTGCCCAGCAGTGCCATACTCGGCACGGTGTTTTTGAGCGGAGAGGTTCGGAAATCGACAATTATCAATTCGATTTACATTTCAAATAAAGCCAGAAAACTCCGGGAGAATTTTCCAATCAGACAGCATCAGGTCTGACACCTGATGAATCAAAACGGTTGTTCTGACAACGCGCTAAGCCGTGGCCATTATCCTGTTCACCACGACATTAAGCGCCATCTTAAGACACGCCCGCGCTGAGCCTGCACCAAAAAGGGGCATCTGACCTGGCAACATGACGGCTTTGCACCGTTTCGCTTCTTCAGATGCTGGCACACTTTATGCTTGGGTAGATTGACAGCCTTTAACGTCTGCGAGGTGACGATGCTGAATATCAATCTCTCCGCTTCACCCTTTTTTGATGAGATGCTTCTGGCTGAAGGTGAGCACCGTGACCACTACGCCGCCTACTGGCAATGGCTGCAACAGGCTGATCACCTGGCTATACAGCGCAAGCGGGAAGAAGCCGCCCTCCTGTTTCACCGGGTAGGTATTACGTTCAATGTCTACGATGACGATAGTGGTGCAGAACGGTTGATCCCGTTCGACAGCGTGCCACGTATTATCCCGGCCGCCGAATGGGCCATGCTCGATGCCGGTATTCGCCAGCGTGTACAGGCGCTCAATGCCTTCCTCTACGATATCTACCATGAACAACATATTCTGAAGGCGGGCATCATTCCGGCAGAACAGGTTCTGGCTAACGAACAGTATCAACCCTGTATGCAGGGCGTTGATCTCCATCGTGATATCTATGCACATATTGTCGGCGTGGATATGGTGCGCAACAGTGATGGCGACTATTACGTTCTGGAAGATAACCTGCGTACTCCCTCCGGCGTCTCCTATATGCTGGAGAACCGTAAGATGATGATGCGGCTCTATCCGGAACTGTTTGCACAGCAACGCATTGCCCCTGTAGAACGCTATCCATCGCATCTGCTACAAACGCTTCGCGAAAGCTCACCCATCAACGATCCCACAGTGGTGGTCTTGACCCCAGGGCGCTTTAACAGCGCTTACTTCGAACACAGTTTCCTGGCTCAGCAAATGGGCGTTGAGCTGGTTGAAAGCGCCGATCTGTTCGTTAAGGATGGCATGCTATTCATGCGCACGACTGCCGGGCCATGCAGAATACATGTGATCTATCGTCGGGTTGACGACGCCTTCCTCGATCCGCTGGCGTTCCGCCCGGACTCCATGCTCGGCGTACCGGGGCTGTTGTCAGTTTACCGGGCTGGCAATGTCGTCCTGGCCAATGCCATCGGCACGGGTGTGGCTGATGACAAATCTATCTATCCCTATGTTCCGGATATGGTGCGCTTTTATCTGCATGAAGAACCTATCCTCAAAAACGTGCCAACCTGGCAATGCAGGCATAAAAATGAGCTTTCGTATGTGCTGGCCAACCTCGAAAAAATGGTCGTGAAAGAGGTCCACGGCGCTGGCGGTTACGGCATGTTAATCGGCCCCGCCGCGAGCAAAGCTGAGCTCGCCCACTTCCGTGACCTGTTGCTGGCGCGTCCGCAGAATTACATCGCGCAAAACACACTGGCGTTGTCTACCTGTCCTACTTTCGTCAACGACGGCCTGGCTCCACGTCATATCGATCTCCGACCCTTTGCACTCAGTGGCGCGGAGATCCGACTGGTGCCCGGCGGGCTTACCCGGGTGGCGTTGACGGAAGGATCGCTGGTCGTCAATTCGTCACAGGGCGGCGGAACCAAGGACACCTGGGTGCTGGAGGATGATATATGCTGAGCCGGACAGCCAGTGAACTCTATTGGATGGCACGCTATCTGGAGCGGGCAGAAAATATCGCCCGGGTGCTGGACGTCACCAATAAGCTGTCGATGATGCCCATCCGCAACGGGGCGACTCATGATCTGTTGGTACCGCTCAACCTGACCAGCACCAGCGAGCTGTATGCTGAGACCTACCCGACACTGACGATGCCTAATCTGGTCAGTTTTTTCGCTCTTGATAACCGGAATGACAGCAGCATCTTCAGTTGCCTGCAGATGGGCTGGAACAACGCCCATGCGGTACGTGGCAGCCTCTCATCCGAAGTCTGGGAATGTATCAATGCCACCTGGATCGGGATGAAATCGATACGCCGTCAGGGCATCGGCTCAGACGGTGCCGACGCCTTCTTTGACTGGGTGAAAGAGCGCTCTCATCTGTTCCGCGGTGCCATGTTCGGTACCCTGCTCCGCAGCGATGCGATGCACTTTATTCGTCTTGGGACGCTGCTGGAACGGGCTGATGGCACCGCCCGTCTGCTGGAGGTGAAAAACAGACTGATGGATATTGATGACGACCCGGTGCGCGAATATTACCGCATGGACACCCTGCTGCAGGCGGTAAGCGCGCGCGAAGCCTACCATAGTATTTACAAGCAACCCCTGAGCCGGGAGACCATTGCCGAGCTGATGATCCTGCGCAACGAGCTGCCGCGTTCGTTGCTGGCCTGTATCAACGATATGGTTCAGCAACTGGAGCTGATTGGTGGCCGTGCAAACCAGCCACGCCGCCTGGCGCATATCCTGCACGCCGAGCTGCGGTTCAGTTCCATGAAAGACCTGAGCAGAATCGGGCTGAACAACTGGCTGGAAACCTTTCTCGCCCAGTTAAACGAGATCGCCGAAAGTATTCATCACACTTATCTGGAGGCGCAATGAAACTTAGCATTGAGCACAACACGCACTACCGCTACGACCAGGCGGTGCAACGGAGTATCCAGTACCTGCGACTGACGCCTCAGGAATCACCTCATCAACGCATACTCTCCTGGCAACTGACCTTGCCGGATAAGGCAGTTTGCACCACAGATGCCTATGGCAACATCATGCATGTACTGACACTTGATGAACCCCATGAGTCCATCACTATTCAGGCACACGGCGTGGTGGAGATTGAACACGGTATTGAAGATCAGGCTCAGGGGCATTTATCACCGCTGGTCTTCCTGCGCCACAGTCCGCTGACCCAGCCCGATGCTGAGATTCAGGCTTTTGCTCTGCGCTATTATCAACCCCAGGCAATTCTGAGCGCCCTGGAAAACCTGATGGCAGACCTGCTGCTCAGGATGCCTTACACCCCCGGTTCTACCCTTGTGACCGACAGTGCCGCAGAGGCTTTTGCCGCGGGTAGCGGAGTGTGCCAGGATCATACTCATGTCTTTCTGAGCTGCTGTCGTAGCCTGAATATACCGGCACGCTATGTCAGCGGTTACCTGCACAGCAAAGATTCTCTCCATGTCGCGACCCATGCATGGGCCGAAGTCTGGATGGAAGACCGCTGGCACTGCTTTGATATCACCAACAATACCCGTATGCCTGATCAACACCTTAAGCTTGCCGTCGGGATTGATTACCTGGATGCCTGTCCGGTGCGCGGTTTACGGATTGGCGGGGGATACGAAGATATGTGCGCGATTGCCGCCGTACAAATGATGTAAATTGACCTGTAGCGACTTGCTGATGGTGAAAACTTCATGCACGCTTATGGCGTGCAAATCTTTTTTTGAGGGAAGTGTGGTATGACCTATTGTGTGGCCATGCGCCTGTCATCCGGGCTGGTCTTTGCATCCGATTCACGTACCAATGCTGGCGTGGATCATATTTCCACCTTCCGAAAACTGCATGTTTTTCATCAGGACGGCGATCGTACGCTGGTGCTTCAGACTGCCGGTAATCTGGCGACCACTCAAAGTATTATCAGTCTGCTGCGACACCGCAGCAGGAATGCCGACTGTCCCAATCTGCTGAATACCTCCAGCCTCTACGAGGCCGCTTCTCTGGTAGGCGAGACAGTTCGTGAGGTGATCCAGCGTGACAGTGAGGCACAGCAGAGTGGCAGTACGACAGACTTCAGTTGCAACCTGCTGCTCGGCGGGCAAATAAACGGGGATGATATTGGTCTGTTCCATATTTACCCACAGGGTAATTTCATCGAAGCAACCCACGATACGCCCTATTTCCAGATTGGTGAAAGCAAGTACGGCAAACCGATCATTGACCGGGTGCTGCACTACGACATGTCTCTGGAGCAAGCGATGCAATGCGCACTGATTTCACTGGATTCGACTCTGCGCAGCAATTTGTCCGTTGGCCTGCCGCTCGATGTCATGATCTACCCTTCTGATAGCTACAGCGATGCCCGGCAATACCGCATTACCGAAGACCACCCGTACTTCACGACTATCCGCAAAGGCTGGGGAGAAGGATTAGTCAGCACCTTCAAACAGCTACCGCCGCTCCTTCTCTAGTCAGATAAGGCAATGTTGTGGCCGTCGGGCCGGCCACTGCAGCCGAAGTAACCTGTGTTCTCTTCACCTCATCGGTCGCCCTGTTCCCCTTTACAGCCCCAACCCAAACACGAAATAATACCCCTCTACGCCGGGCCACAACGCCCTGCCAACGCTTAAACCCAAACTCAACGCTGCGGACACCCTATGAATAACGAAATCTCTCTCAAATACTATGATGTCGCAGATGAGTACGCGACGGAGTCCGCTAAGCCGGTAAGCGAAGCTGAACGTACACCGCTGGCGCATTACTTCCAGCTGCTGATCACCCGTCTGATGAACAACGAAGAGATCAGTGAAGAGTCGCAGCAGGATATGGCGCGTGAAGCGGGTATCGATGAGCAGCGTATTGATGAAATTGCCGAGTTCCTGAACCGCTGGGGCAACGAGTAAGAGAATGACCGGCAGACGAGCGTTGCGCCGTCCGCCGGTTAACCTGCCTGACTGATGACCGCTTTCACATCAACGCCAGCCACCCGCCCCACTCTCTCTGGCGCTGTCGAAAATTATCATCCAGACTTATATAGTCTGCGCAGGCATTGTGTTTTACACTGCGCGCTGTAAAAAACTGAGTAGATTAAGCAGGCAAAAATGGCGATGAACGGAACGATCACAACCTGGTTTGAAGATAAAGGTTTTGGCTTTATCAAAGATGAAAACGGTGATAACCGCTATTTTCATGTGATTAAGGTCGCCAATCCTGATCTGATCAAGAAAGATGCAGCGGTGACGTTTGAACCCACCACCAACAACAAAGGCTTATCCGCCTATGCGGTGAAGGTCGCGCCGACAAGCAAATACATCTATATCGCAGGCGAGCGGCTCAAGATCACCTCAATTAAGTCTTATCTGGTCTACAACGAAGAAGTCCCGGTCGATGCCGGTGTCGACAAAGAGAACGCGGTGCTGTCAGTGGGTCTGTTGCTGAATAACATCCGGCCGAAGTCTGACCCGAACGCCAGTGAGATGCGCTCGCTGAAAAAACTGGCGGTCACCACCTTCCAGGGAACAACACTGATCTTCTCCGAAGATGAGATCGACATTGAAAGCACGGTTAAAGTGCTTAAAGGCCTGAAGTAATCGCGCAGGCAGGCCGAAATTCTGTTGGCAGGATTTCGGCCTTCAGGCTCCTGCCAGCCTGCTATTCAGGCACATTTCTCTGACGCGAAATCCCCTGATACATGACAAAGCGTTCCACTGGCGGATAAAACCGTCCTGCTCTCCCCTCTAATCCATTGTTTATGATAAAACAAAGGTCAAAAGCGCGGCTCATCAAGGTTCATCCCCACAAAGCGACTTTCCAGGGTAGAATTAGAAACTTTGTTCAGTCATTGCCAATATTTTCCATCATCGCAAAGTGATACGAAAAGCGGGTGAAATAAGGTATAAAGCCGCATGAAAATCCCAAACAGAATCCAGCCCCTGGTCGATGACGGCCTGATTGATGATGTCCTGCAGCGGCTGAAAAGCGGCAAAGAAGCAGACGTCTATACGGTGCTATGCGGCGGAAAGGTGCAGTGCGCCAAAGTCTATAAAGAAGCGACCCAGCGTAGCTTCAAGCAGGCCGTGCAGTATCAGGAAGGTCGTAAAACCCGCAACAGCCGTAACGCGCGCGCCATGCAGAAAGGCACAAAGTTCGGCCGTAAGCAGCAGGAAGAGTCCTGGCAGACCGCCGAAGTAGATGCCCTGTTCCGCCTGGCGAACGCCGGTGTTCGCGTGCCACAGCCTTATCTCTGCATCGACGGTGTGTTACTGATGGAGCTGGTGACCGATGCCAATGGCTCGGTCGCGCCACGTCTCAGCGATGTCTCTCTGTCTGAAGAGCAGGCGGTTACAGATTTCCACATCATGATCCGCAACATCGTTCGTATGCTCTGTGCCGGTATCGTGCATGGTGACTTATCCGAGTTCAACGTGCTGCTGGATGACCAGGGCCCGGTGATTATCGACCTGCCACAGGCAGTGGATGCGGCAGCCAATAACCATGCCGAGTCGATGTTTGAACGTGACGTGGACAACATCACCTCTTACTACGGTCAGTTCGCTCCGCAGCTGTTGAAGACGCGCTATGCCAAAGAGATCTGGCTGCTCTATGAAGATGGCAAGCTGACCCCGGAAACGCCGCTTACCGGCGAGTTCGTGGAAGAGGAGCGCATGGTGGATATGGATTCTCTGATGGATGAGATCATCACCGCAGAAGATGAATATTACGAGCGTCAGCGCGCCAGCCGTGATCGCGACGAAGAGTAACTGCATCAATAAAAAAGGCAGCGAGTAGACTCGCTGCCTTTTCACTATCGCACTATCACAACGCCCTCACCGCACGATGACCGTCAGCGCAATCAGAGTTATGCCGATGATCATCACGCCGACAAATACCTTATCGAGCCTGCTTTTTTTCATCTTCGCCTCCTTAGAACCACTGACCGAAACGACGGATATAGAAACGTTTCATGCCCTGCGCCACCAAGCAGTAGCTGAACAGCGTCAGTACCAGCCATGGGAAGTATTGCCATGGCAGTGGCACCAGTCCGACCATCGCACCCAGCGGTGAGAACGGGATCAGGATGCCCAGCGCCATCACCGCCAGCGTGGTCAGCATCACCGGTAAGGTGGCGCGACTCTGAATAAACGGAATCTTCCGGGTACGCAGCATATGCACCACCAGCGTCTGTGACAGTAACCCCTCGATAAACCAGCCGGACTGGAACAGCGACTGCACGCCCGCGTGGTTAGCGCCGAAAACAAACCACATCAGCGCAAAGGTGGTGACGTCAAAAATTGACGAAGTCGGGCCCATCCACAGCATGAAGCGTTTGATGTTGCCGGCATCCCATTTACGCGGCTTATTCAGAAACTCACGGTCAACCTTGTCCCACGGCAGCGCCAGCTGGGAAACGTCATACATCAGGTTCTGAATCAGCAGATGAATCGACAGCATCGGCAGAAACGGAATAAAGGCACTGGCCACCAGCAGCGAGAAAACGTTGCCGAAGTTCGAGCTGGCGGTCATGTTGAGATACTTGATGATATTGCCAAAGGTCTCGCGTCCTTTGAGTACACCCTCATTCAGCACCTGTAGATCTTTCTCCAGCAGGATGATGTCAGATGAGGCTTTCGCCACATCCGCCGCGCTGTCCACGGAAATCCCGGTGTCGGCCGCGCGCAGCGCAGGCGCGTCGTTAATGCCATCCCCAAGGAACCCGACGGTGTGACCGTTCTGCTGCATCAGCCGCACCAGACGAGATTTCTGCAGCGGCGTCAGCTGAGCAAACAGGGTGCAGCGTTCTGCTTCCTGCGCCAGCTCATCATCGTTCATCGCCTCAATCTGATCGCCGGTCAGCATCGCCGGATCGGTCAGCCCGACATCGGCACAGACCCGCAGCGTCACCAGCGGATTGTCACCGGTCAGCACTTTCACCGTCACACCGCTGTCGCGCAGGGCTTTAATCGCCTTACCCGCGCTGGCTTTCGGTGGATCGCGGAAGGTCAGCATTCCCTGGATAATCAGATCGCGCTCATCACTGTCGCTGAGTGGCGCGTCCAGCTCGCCATCACGGGTTGCCACCAGCAGCACGCGATAACCCTGCTGATGATAGTGTTCGGTCTGCGCCAGCAGCGCCGCACGCTGTGCCGCATCCAGTGCGACCACCGTGTCGCCCTGCCGTACGGCAACGCTTACTGCCAGCATCTCTTCCACTGCGCCTTTGCAGATCAGTTGTGAACGATGCTGAGTCAGATCTTCCACCAGCACCGACACCCGACGGCGGGTAAAATCAAACGGCAGCTCATCGATCAGCTGGAACTGGCTGCGCTGAGACTGTGAAATGACCTTGTCGCCCGCGCAGAGTAAGGCGCGATCCATCAGGTTTTTCGCGCCACTCTGGCTACCGCTGTTGAGCCATGCCAGCAGCAGCACCTGTGCATCTTCATTGCCGCGTGCGTCCAGATGATGCGCCAGCAGGATGGTGTCCTGGGTCAGCGTGCCGGTTTTGTCGGTGCAGAGCACATCCATCGCGCCGAGGTTCTGAATGGCGTTGAGCTTTTTAACGATCACTTTGCGACGTGACATCGCAATCGCGCCCTTAGCCAGGTTGGCGCTGACAATCATCGGCAGCATTTCCGGGGTCAGTCCGACCGCGACCGCCAGTGCAAACAGCGTGGCATCCATCCAGTCGCCTTTGGTAAAGCCGTTAATCAGCAGCACCACAGGGACCATCACCAGCATAAAGCGGATCAGCAGCTTGCTGACGCTGTTCACCCCGCGGTCAAAGGCGGTCTGCGGACGGCTTCCGGTCAGCGATGAGGCCAGTGAACCAAACCAGGTTTCACCGCCGGTCGCTATCACGACTGCGCTGGCTGTGCCGCTGGCCACGCTGGTGCCCATCAGGCAGATATTCGGTGACGCCAGACGCTCCTGGGCGGTCTGGCCTTCGGCATCGATACCCGCATCGCTGCTCTGTTTTTCAACCGGCAACGACTCGCCGGTCAGCACCGCTTCACTGATAAACAGATTACGTGAACTCAGCAGACGAACATCGGCAGGCACCTGATCGCCGGTGCTGAGCAGAATGATATCGCCCGGCACCAGTTCACTCATATCCACATCCTGGCGCTGCGCGGTTTCGCTGCCCGGCTCACGCCGCAGCACGGTGACCTGGCTGCGAACCAGTGACTTCAGTGCCTGCGCAGCACGGTTGGTACGAAACTCCTGCCAGAAACGCAGCAGCCCGCTCAGCATCACCATGGTGAAGATGATGAAGACGCCGGAGAGATCGGTCTCCTGACCGGCGCGCAGCGGCAATATATAGTCGGTAAACAGGCTCACCAGCCCCAGGACCAGTAATACGTAGATAAACGGGTTGTTAAACGCCATCAGCAACTGAATCAGCGCAGGGGGTGCTTTCTCATGCGCCACTTCATTACGGCCATACAAAGCCAGTCGTTTCGCCGCTTCAGCCTGAGTCAGACCCTGACGCTGACTGCGCAGGTGTGCCAGCGTCATATCAATGTGCTGGTCTGCCTGCTGCGCAACAGCAAACATTTTTTTACTTTTTTTATCATTACGGTTGCCGGATGACGTGATCGCAACCTGTTCCAGTTTCATGTCGCTCATTTCGACATCTCCCTGATTTACAGCAATAGTTGTCCTGCACGGGAAATAACGTGCATGGATAAAACCTGGCGTGGCCGGGTTATTTAATGGGGTGACCTTCAGAAACAGTCAGGTTATTCCGCCTGCAAGCAAAATAATGACGCGCACAGGGTTACCTGACGCCGGTTATAGACGGCGTTTTAAAGGTCTGATATCAGCGATTGGGCGCAGCCTGGGCTACGCCAGTCGGGGCGGAGGAAAAAGAGCCAATATAAACAGCAGCATAACGCGCACTCCTGGGGATGACAGGATTAAAAACAAGGAGCGCGATCGTTAATTAAAGCGGAGATCGCTGCTCGCCGGTTGGCAAGCAGCAGAGGAAATTCAGCTTGCCAGAATAAAGGTTAATCTCGGGTGACTGTCCAACTGAATTCTCCTGAAGTTATCTGCCGCCATTATAAAGAGAGCCAGACCACGGTAAAGCAATAACGTAGTGAATAACCGCTTCGTTGAGGATTTGTTTCTGCTCAGGTTACCGCTTCGGTAACAAAGTGGTCATCTTCTTATAACCACAACCCTTCCCTTATAACCTTTAAGCATATGATTAGCCCATATTCGACTATTCTTCGCATCGGCCCTTTCGTAAACTCGCGTAACTTTTCAGAGGCAAGGAAATTTCATGAAAACTATAATTCCATCACTGCTGGCGCTGTCGCTGGCTGCCGCCTTCACAGCCCAGGCCGCAACACCCAAAGATACGCTGGTGATTGCACAATCTACAGACGACGCAGACAGCTTCGACCCGGCCAAAGGGTTTGAACTGACCAGCGTTCAGGCTTTTACTAACATCTATCAGCGTCTGGTACAGTCTGACCCGCAGAATCCGGTGGATCTGAAACCTACGCTGGCCACTTCATGGCAGCCCGGCAGCGACAACCGCAGCCTGACCTTTGAACTGCGCAAAGATGCAAAATTCTCTACCGGCAACCCGCTGCGTCCGGAAGATGTAATCTTCTCGCTGGGCCGCGTGGTTAAGCTGAATCTCGATCCCTCTTTCATCCTGACGCAGCTGGGCTGGACCAAAGATAACGTCGATGGCTTCCTGAAGAAGGTTGACGACAATCATGTGCAGATCAGCTGGACAGCCAACGTCAGCCCGACCTACGTCCTGAGCCTGCTCTCTGCCCCGGTTTCATCGATCATTGATGAAAAAACCGCGATGGCGAACGCGAAGAACGGCGATTTCGGTAACGCCTGGCTGGCCACCCACTCGGCGGGCAGCGGCCCGTATCAAATCCGCAAAGTGGTGATGCATCAGGTGGTGCTGCTCAGTGCCAACCCGACCTCACCGGCGGGCGCGCCAAAAATGAAGAACATCCTGATCAAGAACGTACCTGAACCGGCTGCGCGTCGTCTGCTGCTGGAACAGGGTGATGCCGATATCGCCCGTAACCTGGGTGCCGATCAGATTGCTGCGCTGAACGGCAAACCGGGCGTGAAGACGGAAGCGATTCCGATGGCGTCGCTCTACTACATCCAGTTCAACATCGGCGCGAACGAGACGATGAAGAACCCGGCCTTCTGGGAAGCAGCACGCTACCTGTGGGATTACAAAGGCATCGCCAGTGAGCTGCTGAAAGGCCAGTTCGACGTGCATCAGAGCTTCCTGCCTAAGGGCTTCCTGGGCGCGATCAACGACACGCCATACAGCTACGATCCGGAAAAAGCCAAAGCGATTCTGAAGAAAGCGGGCCTGAACAACGTCACCTTCAAGCTCTCCACCAGCAACCAGCCGCCTTATCTGGATATCGCACAGGCGCTGCAGGGCAGCTTCGCCAAAGCTGGCGTGAAAGTGGAAGTGGTGCCGGGTCTGAGCTCTGAAGTATCAACCAACGTGAAAGCGCATAAATATGAAGCGACGCTGAACGCCTGGGGCTCCGACTATTTCGATCCCAACACCAATGCCGCCTCGTTTGCTTACAACCCGGAAGATGGCAGCAAAACCATCGCCTTCCGTTCAGACTGGCACATTCCAGAACTGAACAAGCAGGTGATTGCGGCGACCGCCGAGAGCGATCCGAAGAAACGCGTGGCATTGTATGAAGCGATGCAGCGTGAAGTGATGAAGAACTCACCTTACGTGATTGGGATGCAGGCGAAGAACCTGATCGCCCTGCGCGACAATCTGAAAGGCTATGTACAGGGCATTAACCCTGACATGGTGTATTACTCGCAGGTCACTAAGTAATGGCACAGTCTGTTCCTTCAGCCGGGTTCGCCCGGCTTTTTTGGCAGCGTGGCGGGCGTCTGATCGGTAGCGTACTGTCGCTGCTGGTCACGCTGCTTGGCCTGCTCGCCTTCACCTTTATGCTGTCACATCTCTCGCCAATCGATCCGGTACAGCAGATCGCCGGCGATCACGCCAGTGAAGCGACCTATGAGCAGGTGCGTCATGACCTGGGTCTCGACCAGCCGGTGCTGATGCAGTTCTGGCGCTACGTCGAACATCTGGCGCAGGGCGATCTGGGTGTCTCCCGGCTCACCAATCAGTCGGTGAGCGGCGACCTGATGACCACCTTCCCCGCCACCATCGAGCTGGCGACCTGCGCGATGATCTTCGCGGTGGTATTTGGCGTGACGCTGGCGCTGCTGGCCGCCTGGAAACCGGGCAGCTGGATCGATAATCTCGCCCGCTTTGTCTCGCTGCTGGGCTACTCGGTGCCGGTGTTCTGGCTCGGCCTGCTGGGCCTGCTGCTCTTCTATGCGGTGCTGCACTGGTCCGCCGGACCGGGACGGCTGGATGATATCTGGGTTTATACCCTGGAGCCGAAAACCGGCTTTGTGCTGATCGACAGCTGGCTGTCGGGTGAACCAGAGATGTTCCGCAATGCGATTGCGCACCTCTGGCTGCCGGTGGTCATCCTCGGCCTGCTGGCGATGGCGGGCATTACCCGCCTGCTGCGTGCTGCGCTGCTGGAAGAGAGCAGCAAAGAGTATGTGGTGCTGGCGCGTGCTAAAGGCGCGGGTCGTGTGCGCATCCTGCTGCGCCATATCTTCCCCAACGTGCTGGGCACGCTGGTCACGGTGATCGCCCTCTCCTACGCCACGCTGCTGGAAGGCTCGGTGCTGACTGAAACCGTCTTCGCCTGGCCAGGTGTGGGTCGCTATATGACCAATGCGCTGTTCTCCGGCGATGTGCCGGCGATTCTGGGCTCAACCCTGTTAATCGGCAGCTGCTTTATCCTGATTAACACCCTGGCGGATGTTTTAACCTGGTTAACCGATCCGAGAACCCGATGACGCAACAACTCTCTGAACTCGAAACGCTGCGGCCACGCCGTCGCCGTCAACGTGTTACCTCGTTAACCGTTGGGCTGACGCTGGTGGCGATTCTTATCCTGATGGCGCTGCTGGCACCGCTGATTGCGCCGTTCGATCCGAACGTACAGACCATGTCGAGCCGTCTGCTGGCGCCGTCGGCACAGCACTGGTTTGGCACCGACGGCTTTGGCCGCGATCTTTTGTCGCGCGTGATTTACGGCGCACGTCCGACCCTGCTGCTGGTGTCGCTGATTCTGGTGCTGACCATTCCGGCCGGACTGCTGATCGGCATCACCGCCGGTTACGTGGGCGGCTGGACCGAACGCCTGCTGATGCGCATTACTGATATCTTCCTGTCACTGCCCAACCTGGTGATCGCGCTGGCGCTGGTGGCGATTCTCGGCCCTGGCCTGATGAACGGCGCGCTGGCACTGGCACTGACCAGCTGGCCGCCGTTTGCCCGCCAGGCACGCGCTGAAACCCTGGCACTGCGCCGCAGCGACTACCTTGCTGCCGCGCGAATGCAGGGCATTACCGGCTTTCGCCTGATGTTCGGTCATATCCTGCCGCTCTGCATGCCGACGGCAGTAGTCCGCGCCGCGCTGAGTCTGGGCGGAATTATCCTGGCCGCGGCCGGACTCGGTTTCCTCGGCATGGGCGTTCAGCCGCCGACGGCGGAATGGGGTTCGATGGTGGCCGAAGGCAGTAAAGTCATTTTTGATCAGTGGTGGGTTGCTGCCGCACCGGGCGCGGCGATTCTGTTTGCCAGCCTGGCCTTTAACCTGACAGGCGATGGCCTGCGCGACCGACTGGATACCCGTCATGCAAAATAATCTGCTCCATGCCGAGGGGCTGACCATTCGCAGCGACGATGCGCTGCTGGTTGATAACATCAGCTTTTCTGTGGGTCGCGAGCGCGTGGCGCTGGTCGGTGAGTCCGGTTCCGGCAAGTCACTGACCGCCCGCAGCCTGATGGGCTTACTGTCCCCCGCACTGCATCTGCAGGCCAGCCAGCTGCAGGTGGCCGGTGAGAATGCGCTGACGCTGAGTGAGCGTCACTGGAACCAGTTGCGCGGTAACCGCGTGGCGATGGTGATGCAGGACCCGAAGTATGCCCTTAACCCGACGCGCACCATTGGCTGGCAGGTGGAAGAGCCGCTGATCCTGCATCGCCGCCTGAGCCGTGCCGAGCGCAAAGAGAAAGTGTGTGAAATGCTGGATGCGGTCGGCCTGCCCGATCCGCGTCGTCTGATGCAGCAGTATCCGCATCAGCTCTCTGGCGGTATGGGCCAGCGCGTGATGCTGGCGATCGCCCTGATTACCGATCCGGACTTCCTGATCGCCGATGAACCGACCTCCGCGCTGGATCATGCCATGCGCGATCAGGTGCTGGCGCTGATCCGCGGTCTGGTGGAGGCGCGCAACATGGGCCTGCTGCTGATCAGCCATGATTTGCAGCAGGTTTCAGAACATTGTGAGCGGGTGATGGTGATGTACAAAGGCCGGGTGCTGGATACGCTGCCCGCCGCCGATCTGCCGCACGCCACCCATCCCTACACCCGCACGCTGTGGTCCTGCCGTCCGGGCAAAGCGACCCACGGACAGACATTACCGGTGCTGGATCGCGCTGCGCTGGAGGCGAATGATGATTAAGCTGCAGGATCTGAGCGTCGCCCACAAACAGGGTTACGAACTGCGCACCGTGGTGCATGAGGTTAACCTGGCGGTTAACGCGGGCGAGTGTTTTGGTCTGGTGGGGCCGTCAGGCTGCGGCAAGTCGTCGCTGCTGTGGGTGCTGGCAGGTCTGAACCCACACTGGCAGGGTCAGATGCAGCTTGCCGGCCACGAGGTTCAGCCGGGTAAAGCCTTCACCGGCGCGCTGCGTCAGGAAGTGCAGATGGTATTTCAGGATCCCTATGCCTCGCTGCATCCCCGTCACCGGCTGCGTCGCACCCTGGCGGAGCCGCTGAAGCTGCTGAAACGCGACAATATCAACGATCGTATCGATCAGGGCTTCCGTCACGTCGGACTCGATCCCGCCCTGGCGGATCGCTATCCGCATCAGCTCTCCGGCGGCCAGCGTCAGCGTGTCGCCATCGTGCGCGCCCTGCTGCTGCAGCCGAAGATCCTGCTGCTGGATGAGCCGACGTCGGCGCTGGATATGTCAGTGCAGGCGGAGATCCTCAATCTGCTCAACGATCTGAAACAGCAGGATGGCCTGACCATGGTGCTGGTGAGCCACGATCCTGATGTGATCGATCACATGTGCGATCGCGCCGTCCATATGTCGCAGGGTCGCATCATCGAACAGATCTCTGCCTGAAATCAGGCCGGACGGCGTTGACCTGCCGTCCGGCGCTGCTGCACCCGCCGCGCTTTTCTGTAAAATCTACTTCTTTCGCCTTCAACGTCATCTTCCCCTTGCCAGAACGGCTCTCTGTTCTCTTCCTCTGAGTCATTTGATTGCCACGCGACGCTGTAAACCTTTACAGGCTAAAGCAGGCACGCGAATGCGACAGTGCAAAACGCAGCGACTGGCTGATGCGGTATACTCGCGGCCATTATTTCATGAGAGGAAAAGGCAATGACGGTAAAACTGCGTCCGCTGGAGCGGGAAGATCTGCACTTTGTCCATCAGCTGGATAACAACGCCAGCGTGATGCGTTACTGGTTTGAGGAGCCGTATGAGGCGTTTGTCGAGCTGTCCGATCTTTACAACAAGCACATTCACGATCAGACCGAACGTCGCTTTGTGGTGGAGCACAGCGGGCAGAAAGCGGGATTAGTGGAACTGGTGGAAATTAACCATGTGCACCGGCGCGCCGAGTTTCAGATCATTATCGATCCGGCCCATCAGGGCAAAGGGCTGGCAACCCAGGCGGCAAAGCTGGCGATGGATTACGGCTTTTCGGTGCTGAATCTCTACAAGCTCTACCTGATCGTGGATCAGGAGAACGAAAAAGCGATCCACATCTACACCAAGCTCGGCTTCGAGATCGAAGGCGTGCTTAAGCATGAGTTTTTCATCAACGGGGAGTACCGCAACACCATCCGCATGTGCATTTTCCAGCATCAGTATCTGGAACGCCATAAAACGCCAGGCGGAATGGTGAAGCCGACCGCGCAGTAATCAGCCGCGCGCGCCAACCGGGTTCATAAAGGGACGCGGGTGTTCCGGCTTGAGGTCATACATGCCGCCATAGAAGGGATCGACCAGCAGCCAGCCGGGGAATCCACCCAGCGGAATGTTGCCCAGCAGATACCAGAGGTTAGCGCGTGCCTCGATCGGCACCGTGACCGGCACGTAGCCCGGGCTTTCCAGCATCAGCAGGTAGTGCTTTTTGCCGAAATAGCGGCCGGTGGATTTTGCCAGCTCAACAGACTGCGGCGTGAAACCCTGCGCAACGGCGTAGCCACGCTCATCCTGCACGGTAAAGCGCGCGCCCTGCGGCAAGGAGTCGATGCGCACCAGTTGGGTTTCATTGCCGACAATGGTGGCACAGCCGCTAAGCAGCAGCGCGGCGGCCAGGGCCAGAATTCGCTGTTTCATGAAGGGGTCCACAGAGTGATCAGTGATCAGAGTGTAGACCGCCCTCTCCGCCTCAATCGGGCTATCATCGCCCGATTCAGCCAGCTTATTGCGGTTGACAAGCGCGGGCGATAGCCGCGATGTCGTTGGGTGAGGTGCGGCAGCAGCCGCCAATCAGCTTCGCGCCCGCCTGCTGCCACTCTGCCAGTTTGTCATGCAGCGTGCAGCCTGATGGCGCTGAGTGCCAGGTTTTGCTGCCAGCATCATACTGCTCGCCGGAGTTGGGATAGACCACCAGCGGCTTGTCAGTCAGCCTCTTTAGCTGCTGCAGCGCAGGCGTCACGCTCTCAAGTGCCACACAGTTGATCCCCAGCGCCACCACCTGCGGCTGCTGATTCAGCCAGCTCACCACCTCTGAGAGCGGCGTACCGTCGCTGATGTGTCCGGCGTCACGCAGGGTAAACGAGAACCAGGCGCGGCCTTCAGGAAATTCAGCCAGCAGCTTCACCAGCGCCTGCGCTTCGGCAAACGAAGGCAGGGTTTCGCAGGCCAGCAGATCGGCACCCGCCGCCAGCAGCGCCTGCACGCGCGGGCGGTGAAACGCCATCATCTCCGCTTCCGGCAACGCATAATCGCCGCGATATTCCGAACCATCCGCCAGGAAAGCGCCATAGGGACCCACCGAACCCGCGACCAGCAGCGTTTTCGCGTCGGGCCGGACCGCCAGATAATCGTGACGGGCGCGTCGCGCCAGTTCGACGCTCTGAGCAATCAACGCCAGTGACTCCGCCTCATCAAGGCCACGTGTGGCAAAGCCCTGCGGCGTCGCCTGGTAGCTGGCGGTAATGGCACAGCGCGCACCGGCGACAAAATAGTCGTAGTGCACCTGATAGATCAGCTCAGGATTTTCCATCAGCACCTTAGCTGACCATAACGCATCGGCCAGATGACAGCCGCGGGCTTCCAGCTCGGTGGCCAGGGCACCATCCAGAATCAGCAGTGGTGATTCCGTTAAAGCCTGCGCGACAGGGTTATGCGACATCATTGGCCTCCTCAGGCTTCGGGGATGATTTGTGGGTCAGATAGTAAGCGGCATAGCAGAACAGCACAAACGGGATGCCACACCAAAGTGCGATACGCTGGGTCGGATCAAACGCCAGACCGACACAGGCCAGCAGACAGAGCAGGAAACCCAGCACCGGCGTCAGCGGATAGAGCGGCGCGCGGTAGGCCAGATCGGCCAGCGATTTACCCTGCTGAAGATGACGGCGACGGAAAACAAAATGCGAAGCGCAGATGCTGAGCCAGACGGCTACCACCGCAAAGCCGGAGATAGCTGACAGCGCCACGAACACCGTGTCTGGCGCGACCACGCTGGAGACCAGCGCCAGCAAACCACCCACCATGCTGACGGTAATTGCCAGCATCGGCACGCCGCGCTTGTTCACCCGGGCAAAAGCGCGCGGCAGCGTATTTTCGTTGGCCAGCGACCAGAGCATACGGCCGGAGGCATAGAGTCCGGAGTTGGCCGCAGACAGGATAGCGGTCAGGATCACAAAGTTAATGATGTCAGCCGCCCACGGGATGCCAATCTTTTCGAAGACCAGCACGAACGGGCTTTTCACAATACCCGCCTGATCCATAGGAATCAGCGCCGCCAGCACAAATACCGTGCCGATGAAAAAGATAATCAGCCGGGCCACGGTGGTGCGGATCGCCAGCGGCAGCACTTTCTCCGGCTGCTGGGTTTCACCGGCCGCAATCCCAATCAGCTCGGTGCCGGAAAAGGCAAAGTTGACTGCCACCATGGTCATCAGAATCGGCAGTACGCCGTTGGGCAGCCAGCCGTGCGCCGTGAGGTTGCTCAGGCCCGGTGCGGGCGTGCCATCCTTCATCGGGATAAAGCCAAACATCGCCGCGGCCCCGAGCACGATAAAGGCGATGATCGTCACCACCTTAATCAGCGAGAACCAGAACTCCCCTTCGGCGAAGAAGCGGGTTGAGATAACGTTCAGCAGATAGATGGCGCAGCAGAAGACCAGGCACCAGATCCATACCGGGATCTGCGGGAACCAGTACTGCATACAGAAGCCCGCTGCCGTCAGGCTGGAGCCGAGTGCCACGGTCCAGGTCAGCCAGTAGAGCCAGGCCACGGTGTAGCCGGTTGCCGGGCTGAGATAGCGTGCGGCATAGACGTGGAACGCGCCGGTTTCCGGCATCGCCACGGAGAGTTCGCCCAGGCAGACCATTACCAGCCAGACCACCAGCGCGCCAATCAGATAGGCGAGCAGCGTACCCGCGGCCCCGGTGGTTGAAATGATGTAGCCGGTATTAAAAAACAGGCCGGTGCCGATCACGCCGCCCAGCGATAACATCACCAGATGGCGCACTTTCATGGTGCGTTTAAATTGTTCCTGCGAGGGAGTTGGCTGTTCGCTCATCACTTTTATCCGTATGGACGTCTAAACATCTATAAGGGACAATTTTATACGCGTCACAGCCGGTAATTGCAACGGCAGGGAAACAGGGAGGAGGTAAAGGCGGTTCAGTGCCCCGTCGCGGCGGGGCCTGATGCGTTAGCCGAAAACGCTTTGAATATAACGTTCCAGCGCCATGCGGGAACTGAATCCGTGCGGGATGCCGTAGTGTTCCTGTGAGTCACCCGCCAGGTAGAGAGGGAATTGGGTGTAGTGATCGCAGGTCTTCATTTCTGAAGCAGGTTCAGCGAACGGCTGGCTCTTCTCTTTCAGTGTCGGGTGAATGACGAGTGCCATGCGCCCCATGCGTGCTTCGCGATTCACATAAACATAGTTCTCTCCACGGCGATAGCCATAGGCCCGTGGGGTAATTTCATCGACTTCGAAACCCGCTTTTTCCAGTACGCGCGCTACCTCATCTGGTCGTAAATACATGCTCGATCCTCTCCTCTTTCAAAAGCTTCGCAACCTTACAACAGCATGACAGAGTGGGCATTCGGAATTTTCCCTAAAGAACACTCCCGCGTCTCGTTTATCTCAAGGTCGTCTACACTAGTATTACGTTTTTAAATCAAAGGGAGCTAAAAAATGTTTAATCGCACTGTAAAAAACGATGACATTGATATTAATCAGGATGTTAACGAACTGGCCGATTCACTGGAAGCGCTGCTGAAATCTTACGGCAGTGACGCCAAAGACGAAGTTGATTCTGCACGCAGTCAGGCAGAAAAGCTGCTGAAACAGACCCGCTCCAGACTGAACGGCGGCAGCAACCGTGTCTCACAGGTTGCGCGTGATGCCAGTGCACAGGTTGATACCTATGTCCATGACAAGCCATGGCACGGTGTCGGTATCGGTGCTGCTTTCGGTATCGTAGTGGGTGTGCTGCTGGCTTCACGCCGCTAAGCTAAGCCCCAAAAAATCTCCTGAGCCCTGCCCTGTGCGGGGCTTTTTTATGCCCTTTTTCTGGCCACTGACATTTACAAAAGAATTTTCCAGGCTGCAGGGCGCATCCCTGCTGGCTTTGACGCTGTTGCGCAAATGCAAATCATAAAACCCTATATCTGGTGGGCTTGACCCGTAAAAACACTACATCTAGTATTTATCTCATCAGCACGACACCAGATGTCCGGCAGAATGAGGCCCGCAACCTGCTCCTCCAGCTCCGTTTCCTGACATCAGAACCGCATACAGAGGGAAATACGAATCATGCGCATTATTATTTACACTAAAGATAACTGTGTCCAGTGCACGGCAACCAAAAATGCGATGGACCGTCAGGGTCTCGCCTATCAGCTTATCAATCTCGACAGCCAGCCCGAGGCGATCGACAACCTGAAATCACTGGGTTACCGCCAGGTGCCGGTGGTGATGGCAGATAACGATCACTGGAGCGGTTTCCGTCCGGACAAAATCGCCACTCTGCGCCCGCTTTCTGCTGTCGGGGGATAAGCACATGTTCCCGCTGGTCTATTTTTCCAGCCAGTCGGAAAACACCCACCGGTTTGTGACGCGCCTCGGCCTGCCCGCCCGGCGTATCCCGCTTGATGCCCGTGAGCCGCTGCATATCGACCAGCCCTATATTCTGGTCGTGCCCAGCTATGGCGGTGGCGGCAGTCGCGGTGCAGTGCCCGGTCAGGTGATTCAGTTTCTTAATGATGAGGCGAACCGACGCGGTATTCGTGGCGTGATCGCAGCAGGCAACCGTAACTTCGGTGCCGGTTACTGCCTGGCGGGCAGCATCATTGCAAAAAAATGTCATGTTCCCTGCCTCTACCGCTTCGAGTTGATGGGAACGCCTGACGATATCGCGAAAGTTAAAGCGGGAGTAACCCAATTTTGGCAACAACAGATACCCTCAACGGCGTAACGCTCGATTATCACGCCCTTAATGCCATGCTCAATCTCTACGATGCTGACGGCCGCATCCAGTTCGACAAGGATCGCGAAGCGACACGTCAGTTTTATCTGCAGCATGTGCAACCCAATACCGTTCCCTTCGACAGCTGCGCTGAGCGTTTACGCTATCTGGTGGCTGAGAGCTATTACGAAGCGGAAGTACTGAACCAGTACGATTTTGACTTCCTGCTTGAGCTGCATGAGGTGGCGGAGAACTGGGGATTTGAGTTCAAAACCTTTCTCGGTGCCTGGAAGTACTACACCAGCTACACCCTGAAGACCTTCGACGGTAAACGCTATCTGGAAACCTTTGAGCAGCGCGCCTGCATGGTGGCGCTGACGCTGGCTCAGGGCGATGAAAAGCTTGCGCGGGCCCTGCTGGAAGAGATCCTCAGCGGCCGTTTCCAGCCCGCCACGCCGACTTTTCTGAACTGCGGCAAACAGCAGCGCGGTGAGCTGGTCTCCTGCTTCCTGCTGCGGATCGAAGACAATATGGAGTCGATTGGCCGCGCGGTGAATTCGGCACTGCAGCTCTCAAAACGGGGCGGCGGTGTCGCCTTTCTGCTGTCGAATCTGCGAGAGTCCGGTGCGCCAATCAAACGTATTGAAAATCAGTCGTCGGGCGTTATCCCGGTGATGAAAATGCTGGAGGATGCCTTCTCTTATGCGAATCAGCTCGGCGCGCGTCAGGGCGCTGGCGCGGTGTGGCTCAATGCGCACCATCCCGATATTTTCCGCTTCCTTGATACCAAGCGCGAAAACGCCGATGAGAAGATCCGCATCAAAACCCTGTCGCTGGGTGTGGTAATCCCCGATATCACCTTTCAGCTGGCAAAAGAGAACAAACCGATGGCGCTGTTCTCGCCCTACGACGTTGAACGGATCTACGGCCAGGCCTTTGGCGATATCAGCATCAGCGAGAAGTATGACGAGATGCTGGCGGATGAACGCATCCGTAAAACCTGGATTCAGCCCCGCGACTTCTTCCAGACGCTGGCCGAGATACAGTTTGAGTCGGGCTATCCCTATATCATGTATGAGGACAGCGTGAACCGCAGTAACCCGATTGCCGGTCGCATCAATATGAGCAACCTCTGCTCTGAGATCCTGCAGGTGAACAGCGCCAGCGAGTACAATGACGATCTCAGCTATCGCCGGATCGGCAAAGATATCTCCTGTAATCTCGGCTCACTGAACATTGCACACGCGATGGATTCACGCGATCTGGCGCGTACCGTGGATGTGGCGATCCGCGCCCTGACCTCGGTGTCGATGATGAGCGAAATTGGCTCGGTACCTTCCGTCGCCGAAGGCAATCGCCGCTCGCACGCCATTGGCCTGGGTCAGATGAACCTGCATGGCTATCTGGCGCGGGAAGGCATCGCCTACGGCTCACCGGAAGCGCTGGATTTCACTAATCTCTACTTCTACTGCATCACCTATTATGCGCTGCGCACCTCTAATCAGCTGGCACAGGAGCGTCAGCAGACCTTCGATGGCTTTGCGGATTCGCAGTACGCCAGCGGCGTCTACTTCGATAAATATCTGCAGCGCGAATGGCTGCCACGCACGGAACGGGTAGCGACGCTGTTTGCTGACGCCGGACTGACGCTGCCGACACAGGCGGACTGGCAGGCGCTGCGCGACGCGGTGATGCAGCACGGGCTGTTTAATCAGAACCTGCAGGCGATCCCGCCAACCGGTTCTATCTCCTACATCAACCATGCCACCTCCAGCATCCATCCGATTGTCTCCCCTATCGAGATCCGCAAAGAGGGCAAAACCGGCCGCGTCTACTATCCCGCGCCGTTTATGACCAATGAGAATCTCCACCTCTATCAGGATGCGTATCAGATTGGGCCGGAAGCGATTATTGATACCTACGCAGAGGCGACTCAGCACGTCGATCAGGGCCTGTCGCTGACGCTGTTCTTCCGCGATGACGTCACGACCCGTGACATCAACAAAGCGCAGATTTACGCCTGGAAAAAAGGCATCAAGACGCTCTATTACATTCGACTGCGCCAGATGGCGCTTCAGGGCACGGAGGTTCAGGGCTGCGTCTCATGCTCCCTGTGATGAAAACGATGAAACTAAAACAGATTCAGGCAATTAACTGGAACCGCATTCAGGACGACAAAGATCTTGAGGTGTGGAATCGTCTCACCAGCAACTTCTGGCTGCCGGAGAAAGTGCCACTCTCCAACGATCTGCCCGGCTGGCAGACGCTGGATAAACAGCAGCAGCAGCTGACCATCCGTGTATTCACCGGCCTGACGCTGCTCGATACCATCCAGAACGTGATCGGCGCGCCGGGGCTGATGGAAGATGCTATTACCCCGCACGAAGAGGCAGTGCTGTCGAATATCAGCTTTATGGAAGCGGTGCATGCCCGCTCATACAGTTCGATCTTCTCAACCCTGTGTAACACCCAGGATGTGGATGCCGCCTATCAGTGGAGTGAAGAGAATGGGCCGCTGCAAAACAAGGCGCGCATCATTCTGGAACATTACCGGGCCGATGATCCGCTGAAGAAGAAGATCGCCAGCGTCTTCCTGGAATCGTTTTTGTTCTATTCCGGCTTCTGGCTGCCGATGTACTGGTCGAGCCGTGGCAAGCTGACCAACACCGCTGACCTGATTCGCCTGATTATTCGCGATGAGGCGGTGCACGGTTACTACATCGGTTACAAATATCAGCAGGCGCTGGCTACCGCTGACGATCTGCGTCGCGAAGAGCTGCAGCAGTTTGCCTGTGATCTGCTGCTGGCGCTGTATGAGAACGAAGTCGCTTATACCGAGGCGCTCTATGCCGATGTCGGCTGGGTAGAGGAGGTGAAAACCTTCCTGCACTACAACGCCAACAAGGCCCTGATGAATCTGGGCTACGAGGCACTGTTCCCGGCGGAGCTGACAGCGGTGAATCCGGCGATTCTGTCGGCTCTGTCGCCCAACGCCGACGAAAACCATGACTTCTTCTCCGGTTCAGGCTCTTCCTATGTGATGGGGAAAGCGGTGGAAACCGAAGACGAGGACTGGAATTTCTGATAGTCACCGGGGGCTGTTTTATCAGCATCCGGTTTTCACTTACAGTGGCGCGTCAGCCGCGCCACTCCGACTAATCATAAGAAAAAAATATTACTGGAAAACAGCCTGACTATTTCCCCGTTTATTCATTTTCACCCGCCCCGCATTTCCTTTTTTTCTGTCAATTATTCCACAAAACATCATTGTTTCAGGCGTGATTATTTCTCTGCGTCAGACGCCATTATTTCCGTAATATTTCACTTCGATGACGCTTGTTTTTCTCCCTTTCACGCGCCAAATCGGCTGAAATGCCGATAAACCACAGATGATTTTACAAAAAAATAAATCCGCGCTCATCCCTTGTGAGAACTGAAGATAATCGGCATCGGCGTACCTGAGGCCTGGCTGCTATTTCGTCACAGGGTTGTCAGATAATGTCAGTGTGCTACGGTATGGCCTGCTAAAATTTCAGCACCAGCAGCAGAATAATATTAAATATTTAACCAGGATTTAATAACTGCATGGCAATAAAACTCGAAGTAAAAAATCTCTATAAAATATTCGGCGACAATCCGGATCGCGCTTTTAAATATATTGAAAAGGGTGCGACCAAAGATGTCATTCTTGAGAAGACCGGGCTCTCTCTTGGCGTAAAGAACGCCAGTCTGGCCATTGAAGAAGGCGAGATATTCGTCATCATGGGGTTATCCGGTTCAGGAAAATCGACCATGGTTCGCCTTCTCAATCGTCTGATAGAGCCGACGCGCGGCCAGGTGATCATTGACGGTGTGGATATTGCCAAAATATCTGCCAGCGAACTGCGTGACGTGCGCAGAAATAAAATCAGTATGGTATTCCAGTCATTTGCTTTGATGCCGCACATGAATGTATTAAATAATACGGCATTTGGCATGGAATTAGCGGGAGTCGCACTGGCTGAACGCCAGGAAAAAGCACTGGAAGCGTTACGCCAGGTCGGGCTGGAGAATTATGCCCATGCTTACCCGGATGAACTTTCCGGGGGTATGCGACAACGCGTCGGATTAGCCCGCGCACTGGCAATCAATCCCGACATCTTATTAATGGATGAGGCCTTCTCCGCACTGGATCCGTTGATTCGTACTGAGATGCAGGATGAGCTGGTTAATTTACAAGCCAGGCATCAGCGCACCATCGTCTTTATTTCCCACGATCTTGATGAAGCGATGCGTATTGGCGACCGTATTGCCATTATGCAGGGCGGCGAAGTGATACAGGTTGGTACGCCGGATGAGATCCTGAATAACCCAGCCAACGACTATGTCCGCACCTTTTTCCGTGGCGTCGATATCAGTCACGTATTCAGCGCCAAAGATATTGCCCGTCGTAGCGCGGGAGCGTTGATCCGCAAAGCGCCAGGTTTCGGCCCGCGCTCCGCCATTAAGCTGCTGCAGGATGAAGACCGCGACTATGGCTACGTGCTGGAAAAACAGAAGTTTCTTGGTGTGGTCTCCACCGACTCGCTGAAGGCTGCGCTGGCGGGAGGCCTGGGACTCGATAGCGCCCTGCTCGACTCGCCAACTGCGGTGCCCGCCGATACCTCGCTGAGCGATCTGCTCTCGCACGTCGCTCAGGCGCCCTGTGCGGTGCCTGTGGTCGGCGAGGAGAATCAGTATGTCGGTATCATTTCCAAAAGCATGCTATTGCGTGCGTTAGATCGTGAAGGAGCCCAGCCATGAGTCAGGAAACCACTAATCCATGGGATAGCGGCACAGCCGCCAGCAGTCAGCCTGCGCCCACCAGCGGCGGCGGTGCCGATGCCTGGGGCACGCCCGATGGCAGCGCGGCACCCGATGCAGCCAGCAGCAGTGACTGGCTCAACAGCGCCCCTGCGCCTGCCCCGGAACATTTCAGTATCATGGATCCGTTCCACAAAACCTGGATCCCGCTTGATCACTGGGTGACCACCGGCATCGACTGGGTAGTCAACCATTTCCGCCCGCTGTTTCAGGGTATCCGGGTGCCGGTTGACTACATTCTCAGCGCCTTTCAGCAACTGTTGCTGGGGATGCCAGCGCCAGTGGCGATTCTGGTATTTGCGCTGATCGCTTGGCAGATCGCGACGCCCGCCATGGGCATCGCCACGCTGGTATCGCTGATCCTGATTGGCGCAATTGGCGCCTGGTCGCAGGCGATGGTAACGCTGGCGCTGGTGCTTACCGCACTGATGTTCTGCATTCTCATCGGCCTGCCGCTGGGGATCTGGCTGGCCCGCAGTGAACGGGCAGCGCGTATCGTACGCCCCTTGCTGGATGCGATGCAGACGACACCCGCCTTTGTCTATCTGGTGCCGATTGTGATGCTGTTTGGTATCGGCAACGTGCCAGGCGTGGTGGTAACGATTATCTTCGCCCTGCCACCGATTGTGCGTCTGACTATTCTGGGCATTAAGCAGGTGCCTGCCGATCTGATCGAAGCGAGCGAATCCTTTGGTGCCAGCCCGCGTCAGCTGCTATTCAAAGTACAGTTGCCGCTGGCGATGCCCACTATTATGGCGGGCGTCAATCAGACCCTGATGCTGGCGCTGTCGATGGTGGTGATCGCCTCGATGATCGCCGTGGGCGGACTCGGTCAGATGGTCCTGCGCGGCATTGGCCGTCTCGATATGGGGCTGGCTACGGTGGGGGGTGTCGGGATTGTGATCCTTGCCATTATCCTTGACCGCCTGACCCAATCTTTTGGTCGCGATAGCCGCAGCCGCGGTAATCGTCACTGGTATCACACCGGCCCGCTGGGCCTGATCTTCTCTCCTTCGCGTAAAAAATAATCAGTCGGGCGGTGTCTGCGCGCCGCCCATCCTGACGCGACATCTGAAATAAGGAATGACTATGCGCAACAGAGCCTCTCTGCTCGCCGCCGTGGTAACCACGCTGGCCGTTTCACACGTCTCCGCTGCCGATCTGCCGGGCAAAGGCATTACGGTGCAGCCCATACAGAGCACTATCGCTGAAGAGACTTTTCAGACCCTGATTGTCAGCCGCGCGCTGGAAAAACTCGGCTATCAGGTCAGCAAGCCGAGTGAAGTGGATTACAACGTTGGCTATACCTCTATCGCCGCTGGCGACGCCACCTTTACCGCGGTGAACTGGCAGCCGCTGCATGACGACATGTACAAAGCTGCCGGTGGCGATCAGAAGCTGTATCGTCAGGGAACCTACGTTACCGGTGCCGCCCAGGGTTATCTGATTGATAAGAAGACCGCCGAGAAATATCACATCACCAATATCGAGCAGCTGAAAGATCCTAAGATCGCCAGGCTGTTTGACGCCAACGGCGATGGCAAAGCGGATATGACCGGCTGTACGCCTGGCTGGGGCTGTGAAGCGGTAATTAATCATCAGAACAGCGCCTTTGGCCTCAGTGATACCGTGACCGCCAATATGGGTAACTATTCGGCGATGGTGGCGGATACGCTGGCACGCTACAAACAGGGTAAACCGATCCTTTATTACACCTGGACGCCCTACTGGCTGAGCGATGTGCTGAAGCCGGGCCGCGATGTGGTCTGGCTGCAGGTGCCGTTCTCTTCGCTGCCTGGCGAACAGAAGGATGTGGATACTAAGCTGCCAAACGGCGCGAACTACGGTTTCCCGGTTAACACCATGCACATCGTCGCCAACAAAGCCTGGGCGGAGAAAAACCCGGCGGCTGCCCGTCTGTTTGCAGTGATGAAGCTGCCCATTACCGATATCAATGCTGAGAACTCAGCAATGCATGCCGGACAAAACTCAGAAGAGGCGATTAACCGTCATGTGGATGGCTGGATTAAGGCGCATCAGGCTGAGTTCGATAAATGGATCAGCGAGGCGCAGGCCGCGACGCAATAACATCGTCCTGAAAACGTGTCCGCCTTCAGACGGCAGACCCACTTAAAGCAATGCTAGCCTGCGCGCTATCAACCCTCAAAGGGCGGAAACTCTTCTGCCCTTTTTTATGCCTGCTATCCCGACTGGTATGGCCTGTTAATAAACATGCGTGTGAAATAGTTTTTTGAGTTACTATTAACCTCAAATGATTATTAGCGACCGATGCTGTTTATGAATGCGACTCGCCAGGGTCTGACGCCTGCTTTAGTAATGCTGATGTCAGTAGCAACCGGCCTCTGCGTAGCCAGTAATTACTACGTTCAGCCACTACTGAATACCATCGCCCAACAGTTTGATCTCTCTGTCAGCCTCGCCGGATTTATTGTCACCACGGCGCAGCTGGGCTACGCCTGCGGTCTGCTGCTGCTGGTGCCGCTTGGCGATCGGTTTGAGCGACGCAGCCTGATTGTTACGATGATCCTGCTGGCTGCTGCGGGCATGGTGATTATCGCCCTTTCGCACTCCTTTCTCTTTTTACTGCTGGGCACGGTGATGACCGGCCTGTTCTCGGTCGCCGCACAAATCCTGGTGCCGCTGGCCGCCACGCTGGCAGAGCCGGAGCGGCGCGGCAAAATAGTGGGGACGGTAATGAGCGGTTTGCTGCTGGGGATTCTGCTGGCGCGCACCGTGGCAGGCGGCCTGGCGCAGCTTGGCGGCTGGCGTACCGTCTACTGGACGGCCAGCCTGCTGATGGTGGTGATGGCCCTGGCGCTGTGGCGATCGCTGCCGCGCGTAAAACAGTCCGTGCCCATGAGCTATCCTCAACTGCTGGCCTCCATCTTTCGCCTGTATGCAGGTAATCGGGTACTCCGTACCCGCGCCTGGACCGGCTGCCTCTCCTTTGCCAACTTCAGCCTGCTGTGGACCTCAATGGCCTTTCTGCTCGCCGGGGCGCCTTATCACTTCTCAGAGGGTGAGATTGGCTTGCTGGGGCTGGTCGGTGCCGCGGGTGCGCTGGCCGCACGTCAGGCTGGCGCGCTGGCTGACATGGGTAAAGCGAAGCTGACCACCCGACTGGGCCTGCTGCTTATGCTGCTGTCGTGGGCCGCCATTGCGTGGGGTGCGGAGCAGCTTGCGCCGCTGATCGTTGGCATCCTGTTACTGGATCTGGCGGTACAGGCCGTCCATATCACCAATCAAAGCGTGATCTACGCGCAGATGCCGGAGGCGCGGAACCGTCTTAATGCTGGTTACATGACCAGCTATTTTATGGGTGGCGCAGCGGGCTCGCTGCTCTCCGCGACCGCTTACCATCTTTGGGGCTGGTATGGCGTCTGTGGCGCTGGCGCGCTGCTGACGGTGATTAATCTGCTGATTTGGGCGGCCGGATCGCGCTTTGAGCCGGAAAAAATCAACTGAAGCCTGGCCGGACAGCGCATTGCGTCTGGTCACAAATGATTAGGTTTGTTATGGTTAGTAGTAAACCTATTCACTTCAGTTATTTTTCCCCGCGATATTATTAAATTTGCCCCCTTTTTGATCACGTTCCGGTACAGCGGCTGCCGCCGGGCGTACGGGTTTTTGACCCAGGGCCAGGGAATGGCCTGGAATACCTTTGATGGTGCATAGTGAGTCTGTCAGCGTTCACCTGCTAAAAAGTGGCTACGCTTATCCTGTCACCATAGTTATTATACAAGTTGCAATTAGTGAGGTTTTTTTAATGGAAAGTTCGTTTACTCCCATTGAGCAGATGCTAAACATCCGTGCCAATCGCCATAAGGATTTTCCGTTGCAGGAAATCATCCTGACGCGTCTCTGTATGCATATGCAGGGTAAACTGCTGGACAACCGTAATAAGATGCTGAAAGCACAGGGTATTAATGAAACTCTGTTTATGGCGTTGATTACGCTGGATGCACAGGAAAATCACAGTATTCAGCCCTCTGAGCTCAGCTCTGCCCTTGGCTCTTCACGCACCAATGCCACGCGCATTGCTGATGAGCTGGAAAAGCGCGGCTGGATTGAGCGTCGCGAAAGCGATCACGACCGTCGCTGCCTGCACCTGCATCTGACTGATAAAGGGATGGAGTTCCTGCGCCAGCTGCTGCCACCTCAGCATCAGAGCCTGCAGTACCTCTGGTCGTCGCTGTCAGGCGATGAAAAATCCCAGCTGGAAGGCATCACCCGTAAGCTACTTAATCGTCTTGATAAAATGGATGAAGATCAGTTGATCGCCTCGCTGTCCCGCTAATAGCAATAAGTGCGACACAATCACCTGTCGGAACCGTTATTTTAATTTCCTTTTTTATCTGGCCAGCGCTCAGTCGCTGGCTTTTTCGACTCGGGCGCTGGCGAAAAGGGATTTCTGCCCCCCGACTAAATGGAAAACGTGGAGAAAGACATGAGTGCAACGGCAGAAGCACAAAGCCCGCAACCGTCAGCCAACAAAAAGAAGAAGCGCAAAAGTGTGCTCATCGTGCTGGCGCTGATCTTTGTGCTGATTGGTATTGCCTGGGGAGTTTACTGGTTCCTGGTCCTGCGCCATTTTCAGGAAACGGATGACGCCTACGTCGCGGGTAACCAGGTGCAGGTGATGGCACAGGTCTCCGGTAGCGTGAATAAAGTCTGGTTTGAAGATACCGATTTCGTCAAGAAAGGCGATGTGCTGGTTTCACTGGATAAAACGGATGCTGAGCAGGCGTTTGAAAAAGCGCAGACGGCCCTCGCCACCAGCGTGCGTCAGACGCATCAGCTGATGATTAATGGCAAACAGTATCAGGCCAGCATTACATTGCAACAGACCGCTCTGGCGCAGGCACAGGCAGACCTGAAACGCCGTGAGCCCTTAGGTGCGGCTAATCTGATTGGCCGTGAAGAGTTGCAGCACGCCCGCGATGCCGTCGCGACCGCCAAAGCACAACTGGACGTGGCGATTCAGCAATACAATGCGAATCAGGCGATGATCCTCAACACCTCACTGGAGAATCAGCCTGCCGTGCAACAGAGCGCCGCTGAACTGCGTGACGCCTGGCTGGCGCTGCAGCGCACCGAAATCCGTAGCCCGATGGATGGTTTTGTCTCCCGCCGCAGCGTGCAGGTCGGTTCGCAAATCTCCACCAGCACCCCGTTGCTCGCCGTGGTGCCTGCAACGAATCTATGGGTCGATGCCAACTTTAAAGAGACCCAGCTGGCTGGTGTACGTATTGGTCAGCCTGCCACCGTGGTTGCTGACATCTACGGTGACGAAGTGGTTTATCAGGGCAAAGTCGCAGGACTGGATATGGGCACCGGCAGCGCCTTCTCACTGCTGCCGGCACAGAATGCCACCGGTAACTGGATCAAAGTGGTCCAGCGTCTGCCGGTTCGTATCGAACTGAATCAGGAAGATATCGCCAGACATCCGCTGCGTATTGGCCTCTCAACGCTGGTTAAAATCGATACCACCAGCAAAGAGGGCAGCGCGCTGGCCACCAGCGCCCGCCAGCAAGCCGCTTACAGCAGCAACGCCCTGGCGATTGACCTTGCGCCGGTCAATCAGCTGATCACCGATATCGTCCGCGCCAACGCCGGATGATGACGCGGAGGCTGTAATGGCACAAAAACCGCTTGAAGGGATGCCGCTGGTCCTGATGACCATTGCGCTGTCGCTGGCGACGTTCATGCAGGTTCTGGACTCGACCATCGCCAACGTGGCTATCCCCACGATTGCCGGTAATCTGGGGGCGTCGAACTCCCAGGGAACCTGGGTGATCACCTCGTTTGGCGTGGCCAATGCGATCTCGATCCCGCTGACCGGCTGGCTGGCAAAACGCATCGGTGAAGTGAAGCTTTTTACCTGGTCGACTATTCTGTTTGCTATCGCCTCCTGGGCGTGCGGCATGTCAGATAGCCTGGAGATGCTGATCTTCTTCCGCGTCATTCAGGGGATCGTCGCGGGTCCTTTGATCCCGCTGTCGCAAAGTCTGCTGCTCAACAACTATCCGCCTGCCAAGCGCAGTGTTGCGTTGTCGCTGTGGGCGATGACGGTGATTGTGGCTCCGATCTGTGGCCCGATACTGGGCGGCTGGATCAGCGATAACTATCACTGGGGCTGGATCTTCTTTATCAACGTGCCCATTGGTGTGGCGGTAGTGATACTGACGCTGCAAACCCTGCGTGGACGGGAAACCAAAACCGAAATCCGGCGGATCGATATGGTCGGGCTGGTGCTGCTGGTAGTGGGGATCGGCTGTCTGCAGGTGATGCTGGATCGCGGAAAGGAGCTCGACTGGTTTAACTCGTCCGAGATTATCGTGCTCGGGGTAGTGGCCGTGATTGCGCTGTCAGTTCTGCTGGTCTGGGAGCTGACGGACGATCACCCGATCATTGATCTGTCGCTGTTTAAGTCGCGCAACTTCACCATCGGCTGCCTGTCTATCAGCCTGGCTTACATGCTCTACTTCGGCTCGATTGTTCTGTTGCCGCAGCTGTTGCAGGAGGTCTACGGCTACACCGCAACCTGGGCCGGTCTGGCGTCTGCGCCGGTGGGCATTTTGCCGGTGATCCTGTCGCCGATCATCGGACGCTTTGCCCATAAGCTCGACATGCGACGGCTGGTCACGTTCAGCTTCATTATGTATGCCGTCTGCTTCTACTGGCGCGCGTATACGTTTGAACCGGGAATGGACTTTGGTGCCTCAGCCTGGCCGCAGTTTATTCAGGGCTTTGCCGTGGCCTGCTTCTTTATGCCGCTGACCACCATTACGCTGTCGGGACTGCCGCCGGAACGCATGGCGGCTGCCTCCAGCCTGTCGAACTTTATGCGTACCTTTGCAGGTTCGGTGGGAACGTCGATTACCACCACCATGTGGAGTAACCGCGAGTCGATGCATCATAGCTACCTGACGGAGTCGATCACCCCGTACAACGTCAATTCGCAGCAGATGTATAGCCAGCTGGAGAGCATGGGGATGACGCAGCAGCAGGCGTCGGCCTATATTGCGCAGCAGATTACCAATCAGGGGCTGATTATTTCAGCGAATGAAATTTTCTGGGCGTCGGCGGGGGTCTTTTTGATTCTGCTGGTGCTGATCTGGTTTGCCCGCCCGCCGTTCAGCGCAGGCGGCGGTGGCGGTGGCGCGCACTGATGTCACACAGCAAAACGGGCCTTTCGGCCCGTTTTTTTATGCGTTCTGACGCCACCATTCGGCGAGCAGTACGCCGGTTGCAACCGAGACGTTAAGGCTTTCCACGTTGCCGGTGCCGCCAATCGACAGGCTCATATCACCCTGTTTGAACGCGGTGTCAGAAAGACCTTCACGCTCCTGACCTAACACCAGCACCATTTTCTCCGGCAGCTGAGCCTGCGCCAGCGGCGTGCCCTGATGGCTGGAGGTGGTGACGATGGTGTAACCCGCTTTACGGAATGCTTCCAGACCTTCACTGAAGGTTGCGCCGCTGATGGCCTGCACATGCTCAGCACCACCTTCTGCGGTACGTACCGCTGCGCCGGACTCCAGCAGTGAGGCGTCGTTCACCAGCAAACCTTTTACGCCGAAGTGCGCGCAGCTGCGCATAATCGCGCCGAGGTTATGCGGGTTGCTGACATCTTCCAGTGCCAGTACGCAATCTTTGGTATTCGCCTGGCTCAGCCATTCAGAAACCGCCATCCCCATGCGCTTTTTGATCAGGAAGCAGACGCCACCATGATGCTCAGTGCCTGACGCTTTGGTAATCTCTGCATCTTCCACGACGTGATAGGCTTTGCGGTTAGCCGCCAGCCAGCGCAGCGCTTCGCGGAAACGCGGTGTCACTTCCTGCACGAACCAGGCACGAACAATCGCTTCAGGACGGCTCTGGAACAGCGCCTGACAGGCGTTCTCACCATAGACGCGCGTCTCTTCGTTACGCTGACGACGAATCTGCTCGGGATCGACGAAGCTCTTGCCGCTGATGCCGCCGTGATCCGGCTTATCGCTTTCGGTTGCCGGACGATCTGCTGATGGCGCGCGAGACACGGTGCGCCATGGGGAATCGCTGCTGCCATAGGCGCCGCGATTATCATCGCCACGCTCGTTGCGGCGGCCTGCGCCATCGTCTGAACGGCGTGGAGCGCCACGTCCGCCTTCATCACGACGCGGTGAACTGCTGCGACCGGTGTCATCGCTGCGACGGCCAGCGGAGCGACCACCTTCCTGACTGCGTTCAGTACGGGGGCCTGACGAACGACGATTATCATCCGAACGGGCAGCAGCGTGACCACCTTTGCCTGTACGAGGATTAGGCGCGCGCGCGCTTTTATCGTCCTCGCCACGCACGTACATCACCTTAACCTTACCGCTCTTGCCTTTAAATTCGTCGTTCATGTCTTCCTCCTGCATTGAGAGCGCGCAGATTACCTGATGTGCTGGCGCTTAGCTATCAACTATTGAACCTATAGAGCAATCCAGATTGAGAGGGAATCCGTCCCCTTTCATAATGAACAATATTTACCAGACTGACACTTTTCAACATCAGAGGTTCCTATGAATACGGTATGCGCTTCCTGTCAGGCAACCAATCGCGTTCCTGAAGAACGCCTTGCCGACGTGGCGAAATGTGGTCGCTGTGGAAATGCGTTATTTGATGGCGAAGTGGTCAATGCCACCAGCGCTAACTTTGACAAATATCTGCAGGACGATCTGCCGGTGGTGATCGATTTCTGGGCGCCCTGGTGCGGCCCCTGCGTCAATTTTGCGCCGGTGTTTAAAGATGTTGCCAGTGAACGCAGTGGTAAAGTCCGCTTTATTAAAGTGAACACCGAAGCGGAACCAGCCCTGAGCGCCCGTTTCAACATTCGCAGCATCCCGACCATCATGCTGTTTAAGAACGGCGAGCGGGTCGACATGCTGAATGGTGCAATGCCCAAAGCGCCTTTCAATGAATGGCTGGATGAGTCACTTTAATCTTCAGAGGCCAGCCAGTCTGGCCTTTTCCTTTTCGCCTGCGCTTCGATTACACTGACGTTTTTCCTGCCCTGAATACTCATGTCTGATAATGCTGTTTTACGCTTGCGCACCCAACGGCTTGCCCGATCCACCCGTCCTTTCCTCGCGCGCGGGAATCGGGTCATCCGCTGTCAGGGTTGCCTGCTGCCAGAGGTCAACTGTCTCTGCAGTCAGATCGTGCCGCAGTCCGCCCGTAGCCGCTTCTGCCTGGTAATGTTTGATACCGAGCCGATGAAGCCGAGCAACACCGGCCGACTGATTGCCGATATTCTGCCGGATACCCAGGCTTTTGGCTGGTCACGCACCGAGCCGGATCCACTGCTGCTGGCAGCCGTGCGCAATCCCGATTATCAGCCACTGGTGGTCTTCCCGGCCGCCTATGCCGATCACGATCGCGAAGTGCTGACAACGCCGCCAGCCAGTGGCAAGCCGCCGCTGTTTATTATGCTGGATGGCACCTGGACCGAAGCACGCAAAATGTTCCGTAAAAGCCCCTGGCTCGACGCTCTGCCGGTGATGTCGCTGGATGTCAGCACCCCGTCGCGCTATACGCTGCGTGAAGCCCACGGCGCAGGTCAGCACTGCACTGCTGAAGTGGCCGCGGCGCTGCTGGCGCAGGCGGGCGATCGGCTGGCGGCTGAGGCGTTATCTCACCATTTTGATCAGTTCCGCGCGGCCTACCTGGCAGGCAAACCGCACCACGCCGGGCAGGCTTAATCGCCCTGTCACCTCCTGGCGGGAGAGTCCCTGCGATGACAGAGAATAAAATCGGGATGCGCAGCCTGCGATCCGCCCGGAAGCACTGCCAGCAAAAAGCGTTTACAATCACGCAAATCCCGAACTCTGGAGAGCGAGATGAGCCAACGCGGACTGGAAGCGCTGTTACGACCTAAATCAATTGCGGTGATTGGTGCCTCGGTCACGCCAGGGCGCGCCGGATACTTTATGATGCGTAACCTGCTGGCTGGCGGTTTTAGCGGGCCGGTGTTACCGGTGACGCCAAAATATAAAGCGGTCAGCGGCGTACTGGCCTGGCCCACCATCGACAGCTTACCTTTCGCGCCAGACCTGGCGGTGATCTGCACCCATTCAAAACGTAACCTCGCTCTGCTGCAACAACTCGGTGAGAAAGGCTGCAAAGCCTGCATTATCCTCTCTGCGCCTGCCAGCCAGTCGGCTGAACTCAAAGCCTGCGCCAGTCAGTGGCAGATACGTCTGCTGGGACCGAACAGCCTTGGCCTGCTGGCACCCTGGCAGGGATTAAATGCCAGCTTCTCACCGGTGCCCATTGAGAAAGGGCGTATCGCATTTATCTCCCAGTCCGCCGCCGTATCCAATACCATTCTCGACTGGGCGCAGCAGCGTAATCTCGGTTTCTCCTGGTTTATTGCGCTGGGTGACAGTCTGGATACCGATGTCGATGATCTGCTCGACTTCCTGGCTCGCGACGGTAAAACCAGCGCTATCCTGCTCTACCTTGAGCACCTCAGCGATGCGCGTCGTTTTGTTTCCGCCTCCCGCAGCGCCTCCCGTAATAAACCGATTCTGGTGATCAAGAGTGGTCGCAGCCGTGAAGCACAGGCACTGCTTGGGACCCACAGCGGTCTGGACGCCGCCTGGGATGCGGCCATTCAGCGTGCCGGGTTACTGCGGGTGCAGGATACCCATGAGCTCTTCTCCGCCGTTGAGTCGCTGAGTCATATGCGGCCGCTGCGTGGCGACAGGCTGATGATCATCAGTAATGGTGCCGCACCTGCCGCACTGGCGCTGGATGAGCTCTATGCCCGCAACGGGAAACTGGCGCAGCTTAGCGAGCAGACGATTCAGCAGCTAGAGGCGCTGTTACCCGCCGGCGTGGGCCGCGGCAACCCGCTGGATTTAAAAGATGACGCCACAGCGGAACGTTATGCCGCCTGCACGGAGATCCTGCTCGACAGCCATGAACTTGACGCGTTGATGATAATTCATGCGCCCAGCGCGGTTGCGCCCGCGACTGAAACGGCCGGACATCTGATCGACACCATCGCCCGTCATCCGCGCGGTAAGCTGGTGACGCTGCTGACCAACTGGAGCGGCGAGTTCTCTTCACAAGCCGCGCGCCGTGCCTTTACGCAGGCGGGGATACCGACCTGGCGCACGCCAGAGGGAACGGTGACCGCCTTTATGCATCAGGTTGAGTATCGCCGTAACCAGAAGCAGCTGCGCGAAACCCCTGCCCTGCCCGCCACCCTGAACCTGGATAGCGCCCATGCACACCAGCTGCTGTCACAGGCGCTGGAGCGCGGTGTTACCGCGCTGGATACCCATGAAGTGCAGCCGGTGTTGCAGGCTTACGGGCTGGCCACGCTGCCGACCTGGATCGCCAGCGACAGTAAGGCGGCAGTGGCGATAGCCGATCAGATTGGCTATCCGGTGGCGCTGAAACTGCGTTCACCTGATATTGCGCATAAATCGGAGGTGCAGGGCGTGATGCTCTACCTGCGTAATGCCAGCGAAGTGGAGCATGCCGCTGAGGCCATTTTTGATCGGGTAAAACAGACGCTGCCGCAGGCACGTATCGAAGGGCTGCTGGTGCAGAGCATGGCGAGTCGTGCAGGCGCACAGGAGCTGCGGGTCGTGGTCGAACAGGATGCCCTGTTTGGCCCGATCATTATGCTGGGGGAAGGCGGCGTTGAATGGCAGGCCGATAAACAGGCTGCCGTTGCCCTTCCGCCGCTGAATATGACGCTGGCTCGCTATCTGGTGATTCAGGCGATCAAGAGCGGAAAGATCCGCAGCCGCAGCGCGCTGAATCCGCTCGATATCCCCGGTTTAAGCCAGCTGCTGGTGCAGGTCTCTAACCTGGTGGTGGATTGTCCGGAGATCCAGCGACTGGATATTCATCCGCTTCTGGCAGCAGGCAATGATTTTACCCTGCTGGATGTCACCCTGACGCTGGCGCCGTTCCACGGCGATAACGAAGCACGGCTGGCAATACGTCCTTATCCTCAGCATCTGGAAGAGCAGGTGGAGTTAAAGGATGGACAATTCTGCCTGTTCCGGCCCATTCTGCCAGAGGATGAACCCCTGCTGCGCGATTTCATCAGTCAGGTCACCAAAGAAGATCTTTACTACCGCTACTTCAGTGAAATCAGTGAGTTTACTCACGATGACCTCGCCAACATGACCCAGATCGATTATGACCGCGAGATGGCGATTGTGGCGGTACGTCAGCATCATGGACGACCCGAGATCATCGGCGTTACCCGCGCTATCTCTGATGCAGATAACATTGATGCGGAGTTTTCGGTGCTGGTCCGTTCCGACCTGAAAGGCTTAGGCATGGGCCGTCGTCTGCTGGAAAAGATGATCCGCTACACCCGGCATCACGGCTTGCAACAATTGAACGGTATCACCATGCCCCATAACCGCGGCATGATTACGCTGGCACGAAAGCTCAATTTTCATGTTGATATTCAACTGGATGACGGTATTGTCAGCCTGAAATTGTCCTTACAGAATGAGATCAACTAACCTTGTAGAGAAAGGTAAAAAACGTTCGAATCGGCGGAGTTGATGTTATTATTTGTGGTTATAACCCTGATTTGATGGCAAAAGGCCATGCAATGAACAGAGAAGAAGTGCACTGTGATGTTGTCTAAATTTAAACGTAACAAACACCAACAACACCTCGCACAGCTGCCGAAACTGTCACAATCCGTTGCGGATGTGTCGACACTTTACTCGCCTGCCGAATTTCGCCAGACGTTGCTGGAGAAAATTGCGGCAGCGCAGACTCGCATCTGTATTGTTGCGCTCTATCTGGAAAATGATGACGCCGGACGGGCCGTCATGGATGCGCTTTATAGTGCGAAGCAGGCGCAACCGGATCTGGATATCTCGATTCTGGTTGACTGGCACCGGGCGCAGCGTGGCCGGATTGGCGCAGCGCGAGGCGTAACCAACGCCGACTGGTATTGCGAAATGGCGACACGGTATCCGGATATTGCCATCCCGGTTTATGGTATCCCGGTTAATACCCGTGAAGCGCTGGGCGTGCTCCACCTTAAAGGGTTCATTATTGATGATATGCTGCTCTACAGCGGAGCCAGCATCAATGATGTCTACCTGCATCAGCATGATAAGTATCGCTATGATCGTTACCAGGTTATCCGTAATTCCCAGCTGACCGATACCATGTATAACTGGATCACGCTCAATCTGAAGTCAGCGGAAGCGGTAAACCGACTCGATTTTGCTGAGCGCCCCTCAAGTCCTGAAATTAAAAATGAGACACGCCAGTTCCGTCAGGATCTGCGAGGCTTTAATTATCAGTTTGAAGGGAATGCCGGCAATGATGAACTGACGGTCACGCCGCTGGTCGGTCTGGGTAAGCATAGCCTGCTCAATAAAACCATTTTTCACCTGATGCCCTGTGCGGAACAGAAGCTGGTCATCTGTACCCCCTACTTCAACATGCCCGCCTTGCTGGTACGTAATATCATTCATCTTCTGCGTCAGGGAAAACAGGTTGAGATCATCGTCGGTGATAAAACGGCCAATGATTTCTATATCCCGCCCGATCAGCCGTTCAAAATCATAGGCGCACTGCCTTACCTGTATGAAATCAATCTGCGTCGCTTTATGAGTCGTTTACACTACTACGTTACGACCGATCAGCTGGTCGTGAGATTGTGGAAGGATGGCGAGAACAGTTATCACCTCAAAGGGATGTGGGTGGATGATGAATGGCAGCTGATTACCGGTAATAACCTCAATCCACGTGCCTGGCGGCTCGATCTGGAAAATGCGGTGTTGATCCACGATCCTCATCAGGAGTTAGCGGCTCAGCGTGAGAAGGAACTGACGTTAATCCGGCAGAACACGACGGTAGTGACGCATTTCCGTGAGCTTGAGAGTATTGCTGATTACCCGGCCAAGGTGCGCAAACTGATTCGCCGTCTGCGCCGGATACGTATCGATCGCCTGATCAGCCGGATTCTTTAATCGCTGCAGGCAGTGAATATGGGCTTTGCCAGCAGCTTTCTGACCGGCAGCCGGACTGTCGGTATTCTGTTCTCGTTAAGTATTAAGACGGGGAAAGAGTGGTATGACAGCCGCCCGAATGGCAGCGGCTGGAGTGGAGCTGGAAAGATTTTGCGTGGGATGCCGCCGGTGCTGCCAGCGGCGTTGCCCTGTGGAATCTGAGTCAGTAGCACTGTTAAAGCTTAATCCCCTTACCGCGTTTGTGCAGTAACAATGAAACCAGAAACGCCACCGCTCCCATCGCTGAAACATACCAGAAGAAAGTGGTCTCAATCCCCTGCTGCTTCATCAGCAACGCCACATATTCTGCCGACCCACCGAAGATCGCATTCGCTACTGCGTAAGATAGCCCTACACCCAGTGCGCGCACCTGTGGCGGAAACATTTCTGCTTTAAGAATGCCACTGATGGCGGTGTAGAAACTGGTAATCAGCAGCGCCAGCATAATCAACAGGAAAGCCACACCAGGACTCTGTACGTTTTGCAGCAAGGTCAGAATGGGCACCGTACAGATGGCCGCGCCCGCACCAAAAATCATCATCGAGGTGCGACGACCGATTTTATCTGACAGGGCACCGATAATCGGCTGAATCAGCATAAAGACCAGCAACGCACCGGTCATCAGACCACTGGCCGTTTTAGGATCCATACCTGACGTATTAACCAGATACTTCTGCATGTAGGTGGTGAAGGTGTAAAAACTCAGGGAGCCGCCAGCGGTGAAACCCAGCACCATCAGGAAGGGGCGGGTATGATTGCGCAGTAACCCGATTACGCTACCCGCATCGCGATGTTCGCGGCTCGTCTTATCTGAGGTCTCCTCCAGTGAGCGTCGTAACCATAATGCGACAACGGCGAGCAGTGCGCCGAGGAAGAACGGAATACGCCAGCCCCAGCTTCGCAGCTCTGCATCCGTCAGCAGAAATTGCAGTACCACGACGGTGAGTACCGCCGCTAACTGACCACCAATCAGTGTGACATACTGGAATGAGGCGTAGAATCCTTTGCGTCCTTCCAGTGCCACTTCGCTCATATAGGTTGCGCTGGTCCCATATTCTCCGCCCACTGATAATCCCTGAAACATACGCGCCAGCAGCAGAATGATAGGAGCAGCTACACCGATTGTTGCGTAGCCGGGCAGACAGGCGATCACCAGCGAACCAAAACACATCATGCAGACCGAAACCAGCATCGAATTTTTTCGGCCATGTTTGTCGCCGATATAGCCGAACAGCCAGCCGCCAATCGGACGCATTAAAAATCCAGCCGCAAAAACGCCCGCCGTCTGTAACAACTGGGTCGTAGTATCGCCTTGCGGAAAGAAAATGTGCGCAAAATAGAGTGAGAAGAATGAGTAAACATAGAAGTCGAACCACTCAACCAGGTTACCTGATGACGCGCCGACGATAGCCCAGATACGTTTCTTTGTATCGTCCGTCTGAGTTTTATTATTGGTGGGTGCCATGCCTTACCTCTGTCCTTGCTGATCAACAGCGTTTAAAGGAGTGAGTAAAGCATTTAAGTCTACTGAAGGTAAAGGCGGCGTAATCCGAGATTATTATTGTGAGCCATGTCGCTAATTATCGAAAAATCAGCGAGTTGCTGGCTACTCAGAAGGATGAACCAGGAATCTGAGGGTGACATACCGCAGGCTTACAGGTCAATTTCTCAGCTCAAAGTGGCATATTGCAGACGTAAAAAAGCCCCGCACAACTGTGCGGGGCTTCTTCACTTATATAATGCCTGGCAGTTCCCTACTCTCGCATGGGGAGACCCCACACTACCATCGGCGCTACGGCGTTTCACTTCTGAGTTCGGCATGGGGTCAGGTGGGACCACCGCGCTAAAGCCGCCAGGCAAATTCTTTATGCACGAAACGAATCTTTCACGCCATGACCGCGTTGCCATCGCTCAGCCACACCGGTCACATACTTCAGTATGCTCCCGCTGATGTCTTCGCTCTGCGCCTTGTCACGCCGCAAAATCTTTCGTTTC